>Ga0182736_1000005_pt1 | contig 767528 bp, 719 predicted proteins | sample eDN5th30CKraftBY_FD_128882 | JGI IMG/M metagenome (GOLD analysis project Ga0182736, IMG submission 128882) | Enriched backyard soil microbial communities from Emeryville, California, USA - eDNA 5th pass 30_C Kraft BY (version 2) (version 2) | ecosystem: Environmental > Terrestrial > Soil >...
CGGTCGCGGCATCCGAAGGACCTGCGCCGCGCGATCGTCATGGTCACGCAGGAGGCGTACCTGTTCAGCGGGACGGTGGCCGACAACATCGCGCTCGGGAAGCCGGATGCCACGCTCGACGAGATCAGGGCGGCGGCCAGGGCGGTCGGCGCGGACGAGTTCATCTCGGCCCTGCCCGACGGATACAGCTCCGACGTGAACAAGCGCGGCGGTCGGGTGTCGGCGGGGCAGCGTCAGCTGATCTCGTTCGCGCGGGCGTTCCTCGCCGATCCGGCGGTGCTGATCCTCGACGAGGCCACGGCGTCACTCGACATCCCGTCGGAGCGGCTCATCCAGGATGCGCTGCAGACGCTGCTCAAGGACCGCACGGCGATCATCATCGCGCACCGCCTGTCGACGGTCGCGATCGCCGACCGCGTGCTGGTGATGGAGCACGGACAGATCATCGAGGACGACGCCCCCGCTGCCCTCATCGGCGGCACCGGCAAGTTCGCGCAGCTTCACGCCGCCTGGCAGGAGACGCTGGTCTAGCGCGGGCATCCGCCCGCCCTGCGCGGGAGGGGTCGCGTCTGGTCGCCTGGCGGGTGCTGAGGCGACGACTTGCGACCCCTCCCGACACCGGAGACGCGATGGGGCGGGACCGATACGATCGGAACGTGGATCCGTTGTGGATGCTGGCCGCCGAGTGGTGGTGGATCGCCCCGACCGCTGTCGGAGCCGGTGCCGTCACCGCCGTCGGCGTGCGCCGCAGTCGTAAGCGCAGCGGCCGACGCCTGGCGCTGGATGCCGCGCGCAGCGATCTGCGGGATGCTCAGCGCGAGGTCGGCGAGCGCCGGCGTGCCGTGAAGGTCGCGCGGGCCGAGCATGCCCGTCTGGTCGCAGAGCGGACGGCATCCCGAGCCTCGAGCGCCGATGTCGCCAGCGGGCGGCGCGCGCTGAAGCAGGCCGAGTACGACGCCAAGGCCGCGTCCGCTGACGTCCGTGCACGGCGGGCGCGCGTCAGCGCAGCCCAGGCAGAGTTGCCTCGCGCATCCCAGGCCGACCGCTATCCGGTCGCACGGCTGCACAGGGCCCACGACGCCATCACGGCGCGGTGGATGGACTACGAGACCGACCCGGCGAAGCTGATCGCCTACCCCGTCATGAGCAACGGCAAGGATCCGGCGATGGCGGCGTTCCTCGCCGCAGCGCGGCGGGCACGCGACCTGCGGCCATCGTCGACGTCCGGTGTGACGCCGGCGGAGTTCTCGGCGTACCGGGATGCCGTAGCCGATCTCGAGCGCACGTTCGACGTCGCCGAGTACACGGCGAAGGAGCGGGCCGCAGGGCGCGACCCCGGTGCCTCGCAGGCCTGGCAGGAGACAGCGCACGACGTGCTCAGCCGGTCGGCGGAGGCACTGGACCGCGCTGCCGGGGCCGCGGCGTCCGCATTCGCGACGTGGACCGCCCGCCGCAAGCCGAAGGACGACGAACCCACGCGTTCGTGAGGCGACGCCGAGCCGCCTACGCGGGCAGCGCGCGCGTGCGGACGAGTTCCTGGTACCAGCGGCCCGAGTCCTTCACCGTTCGCTCCAGCGTGTCGAAGTCGACCCGGACGATGCCGAACCGCTTGGCGTAGCCGTAGCCCCATTCGAAGTTGTCGAGCAGCGACCACACGAAGTAGCCGCGCAGGTCGACGCCCCGCGCCAGCGCCCGGTGCGCCGCAGTGAAGTGGCGGCGCAGATAGTCGGTGCGCTCCGGATCGGGCACCGACCCGTCCTCGGCGACCTGATCGTCGAACGCGGCACCGTTCTCGGTCACCATGAGCGCCTGGCCGGGGAACTGCTCCGACAGCGAGACGAGCAGCTCCTCCAGTCCCTCCGGCGCGATGTTCCAGCCCATCGCCGTGTACGGACCCGGTTGCTCGACGAACTCGACGAGCTGATCGCTGCCCGGCCACGCGGTTCCCGCTGAGGTGCCCTTGTGCCCGTCGTTCTGCTGCTTCTCGGAGACGCCGTCCCAGAGCCGCACGGTCGCGGTGGAGTAGTAGTTGACTCCGAGCACGTCGATCGGCTGGTTGATGGTCTGCAGGTCGCCGTCCTGCACGAACGACCAGTCGGTCACCCCTGCGGTGTCGGTGAGCAGATCGGCCGGGTACTCGCCTCGCAGCATCGGGCCGGTGAACGCACGGTTCGCGAGAGCGTCGATCCGGCGCATCGCCTCCGAAGCGCCGTCGCCCTGCCCGCGCAGCACGTGGAAGTTCAGGGTCACCGAGTAGTCGGGGTCGCCGGCGGACGTGGAGCGCAGCGCCTGGATCGCCCTGCCGTGCGCGAGGTTCAGGTGGTGCACCGCCGAGAGGGCCGATGCCGGCTCGGTGCGGCCGGGCGCATGACCGCCCTGGCCGTAGCCGAGGTATGCCGAGCACCAGGGCTCGTTCAGCGTGGTCCAGGTGTGCACCCGGTCCCCGAGCGCCTCACCCATGACCGAGGCATAGCGCTCGAACGCGTCCGTGGTCGCGCGGGAGGTCCAGCCTCCGGCGTCCTCGAGGTACTGCGGAAGATCCCAGTGGTAGAGCGTGGCGACAGGCCGGATGCCGCGCGCGAGCAGTCCGTCGACGAGGCGCGAGTAGAAGTCGACCCCGCGCTGGTCGACGGCGCCGTCGACAGTCGGCTGGATCCGCGGCCACGCGATCGAGAAGCGGTAGGCCTGCAGGCCGAGCTCCGCCATGAGGTCCAGGTCCTCATCGAGCCGGTGATAGTGGTCGCACGCCACATCCCCGGTGTCGCCGTTCCACACCTTGCCCGGCGTCTTGCTGAACGTGTCCCAGATCGACGGCGTGCGACCGTCCTCCGAAGCCGCGCCCTCGATCTGATACGACGCGGTGGCAGACCCGAACGTGAACGATGGCGGAAAGACGAGGCCCGTGTCGCGGTAGTCGGCGGAGCCGGTCGTGGTCGTCATTCGGTTCTCCTGGATCGAGGCGTGGAGAGACCCCGCGTCGAAAGACGACGGAGCCTCGGTGGGGGAGGGGATCCGAGACCCCGCCGCCGCTACGAGGATGAGACCTGGATAGAGGCGATGACCTCGCCGTACTCGGTCTCGCCGACCTGTGTGAATCCGACGCGCTCGAAGAACGCGGCAGGACCCGCGTCACCGGCTTCGTAGATCACATCGACGTGGTTCATCCCTCGGGAGCGAGCCTCTTCGATCAGCGCCTCGACGGCGTACCGTCCGATGCCGCGACCCTGGTCGTCGGCATCCACATTGATGCGCCACAGGACCGACCGGAAGTGCTCTTCCGGAGCCTCGGGGTCGAAGTTCGCGCTGACGAATCCGACGACCTCGTTGCGGTCGAGAACGACGCGCTGCCAGGAGGTCTGCGGGTTGATGACGGTAGCGGCGATCCCGTACGAGACGGGCGCGAGGTACTGCTCCTGCCCCGGCTTCAGGGACAGATTGTTGACGGCGACGATCGTCGCAGCGGACAGTTCGACCACGCGCAGTTCAGTCATAGCCCCAGGGTAACCTCTCTGGACGAGTGCGGACAGAAAGAAGTCCGGGAACGTGGACTGGGGCACTCAGGTATCTTGGTATCGAGACAAATTTGACTCGTGAACGGAGAATCTCCCGGTGACCGACGACGCCATCATCTACACCTACACGGACGAGGCACCGGCTCTCGCCACCGCATCGCTCCTCCCGATCGTCCAGGCATACGCCGGCAAGGCGGGCATCGAGATCGAGACGCGCGACATCTCGCTCGCCGGCCGCATCCTCGCAGCCTTCCCGCAGCGCCTCACCGCCGAGCAGGAGGTGTCCGACGCCCTCGCCGAACTCGGCGGACTCGCCACGCTCCCCGAGGCCAACATCATCAAGCTGCCGAACATCTCGGCATCCATCCCGCAGCTGAAGGCGGCCATCGCCGAGCTGCAGGCCCAGGGCTACGACATCCCGAACTTCCCGGACGAGCCGTCCTCGCTCGACGAGAAGGACATCCGCGCTCGCTACGACCGCATCAAGGGCTCTGCCGTGAACCCCGTTCTGCGCGAGGGCAACAGCGACCGCCGCGCGCCGCTGGCCGTCAAGAACTACGCCAAGAAGCACCCGCACACCAACAAGCCGTTCGCCGAGGGCTCGAAGACCCGCGTCGCCACCATGGGGCACGACGACTTCAAGCACAACGAGAAGAGCTGGATCGCCGCGCACGACGACGTCCTCACCATCCGCCACATCGCCGAAGACGGCACCGTCACCGTCCTCAAGGACAACCTCAAGGTGCTGCCGCGCGAGATCATCGACGCGACCTTCCTGTCGGCAGCAGCTCTCGACGCGTTCCTCGCCGAGACGCTCGAGACCGCCAAGAACGACGACGTGCTCTACTCGGTGCACCTCAAGGCGACGATGATGAAGGTCTCGGACCCGATCATCTTCGGCCACGTCGTCAAGACGTTCTTCGCCGACGTGTTCGCGCGCTTCGGCGATCAGCTCGCCGCCGCAGGCCTCAGCGCCAACGACGGCCTCGGCTCGATCCTCACCGGACTCGCCGGCATCGGGGGCGGAGCCGAGATCGCTGCGGACTTCGAGAAGAAGATCGCCGACGGCCCCCGTCTGTCGTACGTCAACTCCGACAAGGGCATCACGAACCTGCACGTCCCCTCGGACGTCATCGTGGATGCCTCGATGCCGGCGCTCGTCCGCAACGGCGGCAAGCTCTGGGGCGTCGACGGCGCCGAAGATGACACGCTCGCCGTCATCCCCGACTCGTCGTACGCCGGTGTGTACCAGGCCGTGCTCGACGACGTGATCGCCAACGGCCCGCTGAACCCGGCCACGATCGGCACCGTCCCCAATGTCGGCCTCATGGCGCAGGCGGCTGAGGAGTACGGCAGCCACGACAAGACGTTCGAGATCGCCTCGGCCGGTCGCATCGAGGTCGTGGACGGCGACGGAACCGTCGTCATCGAGCACCATGTCGGCGCCGGAGACATCTGGCGTGCGACGCAGACCAAGCACATCCCTGTCATGGACTGGGTGAAGCTCGCGGTCACCCGTGCCCAGGCGACCGGGGCCCCTGCCGTGTTCTGGCTCGACCTCAACCGCGCACACGACGCGCAGCTGATCGCCAAGGTGCACCAGGCGCTCGCGACCCTCGACACCGATGGAGCGCAGATCTCGATCCTCGCCCCTGAAGAGGCGACCCGCTACACGCTGGCACGTATGCGCCACGGCCTGGACACCATCTCTGTCACCGGCAACGTGCTGCGCGACTACCTCACCGACCTGTTCCCGATCCTCGAGGTCGGCACTTCGGCGAAGATGCTCTCGATCGTCCCGCTGCTCGCCGGCGGCGGGCTGTTCGAGACCGGTGCAGGCGGATCGGCCCCGAAGCACGTGCAGCAGCTCGTCGAGGAGAACTACCTGCGCTGGGACTCGCTCGGCGAGTTCTTCGCGCTGGCCGCCTCGCTCGAGCACTTCGCGGACCGCACCGGCAACGAGAAGGCGCGTGTACTGGCCGAGACGCTGGATGCCGCAACAGGCACCTTCCTCGAAGAGGACCGCTCGCCGGGCCGCAAGCTCGGAACGATCGACAACCGCGGCAGCCACTTCTACCTGGGCCTGTACTGGGCTCAGGAGCTGGCCAAGCAGACCAAGGACGCCGACCTCGCAGCGGCGTTCGCGCCGATCGCCGAGAACCTGACCTCGAAGGAGCATGACATCGTCTCCGAGCTCAACGGCGCCCAGGGCCACGCGGTGGACATCGGAGGCTACTACCGCCCCGACGTCGCCAAGGTCGCGCAGATCATGCGCCCGTCGCAGACGCTGAACGGGATCATCGACGCGGTCTGATGCTGAGTCGACGAAAGGCCGGATGCTTGATGCATCCGGCCTTTCGCGTTTTGATTGGCGCGCGGTGTCCGCCTCGTTCGCGCTGTTCAATCCTGTTCGCGCTGCAGAAGTATCAGCAGCGTCGACAGGGAACAGCAGCGCTAGGCTGGGAACAGCAGCGCGAGGAGGTTGTCTGCGGGGCGTCAGTAGTGGACGTTGACGCCGACACCCTGCGGCGTCCAGTTGAACAACCACTGCGCGCGCCACTCCGGCATGCCGACGCAGCCGTGACTCATGCGCGTGCCCCAGTTGCTGTGCCAGTAGACGCCGTGCAGCGCCTGGTCGCCATTGAAGTACATGACCCACTTGACATCGGGCTGGAAGTAGTGCGGCGCCTTGGTGAGATCGCGGTTGCCCATGTTCTGGCTCGACGTCTTCCAGCCGATGGGGTACGTGCCGGGATGGGTGTTGAATCCGTCGACACCGGAGGAGACGTACCAGGAGTCGACGACGACGCCGTTCTCGATGGCGCTGACGACCTGGGTGGACAGGTTCACGTCGATCTGTCGCAGCAGGGTGGTGGTCTTGAACGCGACCTCTTCGACCTCGACCGGCTGAACGGCGGTGCCGTTCTCGAGCTGCGCGGCGAAATCGGACGCGAGCGTGCTGGTGTCGCCGAGGGTGCGGCCGGTGACGCCGGCGGTCAGCTCCTGCAGGACGGTGCCGCTGCCGTTGACGATGGTCTTGGCGTCCACGGGAGCGCGATCGACCTTCGAGGCGAGGGTGTCGACGGTCTCCTGGATGGCTGAGGCGTCTGCGGAGATCGTCAGCTCGCCGTCCGTGTCGACGACGTCGAGCCAGGTCGCTGCGACGGCTGGCGACACCGGAACCGTCCGCTCGTCGCCGACGTAGAAGCCGATTTCGGCCAGCATGCCGTTCAGCTGGTCGGCGACCGCCGCGGCCTCCTCGTCGCTGACCGCAGCCGGTGCCTCTGCCGGCGCGGCGGAGAACTCGAGCGTGCCCGCACCGTCACTCATCGCCTCGGTGATGGCGCCGGTGAGCGCGTCGAGGTCGATGCCGGTTCCCGCGACAGCGGGGGTGGTCGTGTAGGACGCGCTGCCGGCGTCGAACGACACCTTCGCGTCGATCGCGTCCTCGTAGCTCGCGGGAACCAGGCCGCGCAAAGTGTCGTGCGCGACCTCTGGGTCGAGTGAGATGTCGGCGGCGATGGGCTCGGGCAGCCAGGCACCGACGTTCCACATCGGGTGCTCGGCGTACGCGGCATCCGCAAGAGCCTTCGCATCGATCGAGGCGCCGAGCTCGGACCCGGTCACGACCAGGTCCTCCGCGGAGTCGGTGAGCGAGATCTGCAGGCCGGCGAGGTGCGCCTCGACGGTCTCTGCCGCGGCGGCCGGCGTCAGTCCGCCGACCGGAACGCCGGCGATCGTCGTACCCGGTGCGATGAGGATCGTGGATGCCGCGCCCGCAGCGAGAAGCAGCGCGCCGACGCCGACGCCGACCCAGAGGCCGGTGCGATGCCTCTTCGGCGCAGGCTCACGGGGAGCCCACTCGACTGGACGAGCACCGTCGATCGGCGGCATCGCTTGCGTGGTCGTGGACTCGCCGGTGGCTTCACCGGATGCGGCGACAAGGTCGGTCACGATTTCACCCCCCGAGAGTCAACGCGACAGTTTCTCTATCATACGTGGCCGCAGATAACGAGCGGGCAACGGTTGAGACGACGATGCCCCGGGATCACGCGGATCCCGGGGCATCATCGATGCGGCCGTGCGTCAGCTGCAGAGCTGCTGCAGTGCGGTGGCCGACTCGGTGACGTCGCTGGTGATCGTGCTGAGGTCGCCGGCAGCGTCGAGATCCTGCTCGACGACGACCTTGGTGAGCACCTCTCCCAGTGCGACGAAGTCGTCGTACACGGCGGTGGTGGCTTCCTTGACCTCGGTGTTGGAGACGCTGTCGACGGTGTCGCCGAGCTTGCCGATGTACTCGTTGAACTGGTCGACGGTCGCCTGCGGGTCGGCGCTCGCCGGGTCGATGCTGGACATCGCGTTGCTGGCCTCGGTCAGCTGCGGGATGACGATGCCGCACGCGTCCTCGACGGACTGGTCGGTGTTCGTCTCCTCTGCGGGAGCCGAGTCGCCCGAGTCCGCCTTGTCGGACGTGGGCTCCTCAGCCGCACCGGAGCAGGCGGTCAGGCCGAGGACGGCGACGGTGGCGATGGCGAATGCTGCGATACGGCGGTTCATGTGATTACCCCTCAATGACGGCACCACGAAGTGCGGTGCTCGATTCTCCGGTCGAGAAACCAGTCAAGCACACCGGCCACGGGGGACTCGATGGGCAGAATGACCCATGACCCGCCGCAGGGTCAGCCCTCGACGATGGCGATGCCGTCGATCTCGACGAGCATCTCCTCGCGCGGAAGACCCGTGAAGACGGTGGTCCGCGACGGGAGGACGCCGCTCGGCGTGTGCGCCGCGACGAACGCGCCGTACGCGTCGTTCATGGCGGCGAAGTCGGAGCGCTGCGTGAGATAGACGCGCAGCATGACGACGTCGTCGAACGTCGCACCCGACGCCTCGACGATCGCTTTCACGTTCTCGAGCGTGCGGGTGGTCTGCGCGGCCACGTCGCCCTCGAACACGTACTCGTTCGTCGAGGGGTCGACCGGTCCCTGTCCGGAGACCTGGACGAACGGGCCCTTGCGCACGCCTTGCGAGAACGTGTGAGCTGGAGCGGGGGCGGCGTCGGTCGTGATTCGAGTCTTCGTGCTCATCAGCTCAGCCTAGTAGCCTTGTTAGATGCCTCTACAAATTCCGGATCCGACGCTCGGCCCGTGGGCGAAGGCGTTCCCGGCTCGCTCGCACGGGCTGCGGCTGAGCGAGATCCCGGATGCTGGATTGTCGCTGTCCGAGTTCAGCACTCCGGTGATGACCCTGCACGAGCAGTCGGTCGCCCAGAACGAGCAGGCCGTGTTCGACTGGGCGCGCGACGTCGGCGTCGTGCTCGCACCGCACGGCAAGACCACGATGGCGCCGGCGCTGTGGCAGAGCCTCCTGAATGCCGGGGCCTGGGGCATCACCGTCGCGACGCCGTGGCAGGCCTCCGTCGCGGTGGATGCCGGCGTCCACCGCATCCTCATCGCGAACGCCGTCACCGATGTCGCCGCAGTCGTCGACCTCGGCGCCCAGCTGGCTGCCGATCCAGAACTGCGGATCATCTGCTGGGCCGATTCGACCGACACCGTCGCACTCCTCGCCGCCGCCGGCATCGATCAGGAGCATCCGCTCGACGTCCTCGTGGAGATGGGAGGCGCAGGAGGGCGAACCGGTGCCCGCACGGTCGAGGAGGGCGAACGGATCGCACGTGCGATCGACGACGCCCCAGGATTGCGGCTCGCCGGCGTCGGCGGGTACGAGGGCCCGTTCGGACCCGACCGCAGCGACGCGTCGGTGCGAGCAGTGGACGCGTACCTCCAGACGATCGTCGAGCTGCACCGCCGGCTGACCTACGGCGAGGGGCCGACGCCCATCCTCACTGCCGGAGGCAGCGCCTTTCCGGACCGCGCAGCCGCCGTGCTCGCGCCGCTGCGCGGCGAAGCCGAGATCGTGCTGCGCTCCGGTGCCTTCCAGATCCACGACGACGGGTTCTACTCCCGGATGTCGCCGTTCGGCTCACTCACCGGCACCGCCCCGCTGCGCTCGGCCATGCACGCCTGGGCCCGTGTCGTCTCGCAACCGGAGCCTGGCCTCGCGCTGCTGGATGCCGGCCGCCGCGACGTGCCCTTCGACATCGACCTCCCCATACCGCAGTCGGTCGCAGGCGAAGTCACCGCGCTGAACGATCAGCACGCATTCCTCGCCCTCGCCCCCGGCGCACAGGCGGCCGTCGGAGACGTCGTCAGACTCGGGCTCTCGCATCCGTGCACGGCATTCGACAAGTGGCGGGTCATCCCGGTGATCGACGATCCGGACGCCGATGATCCGCACGTGATCGGAGCGGTGGCGACATGCTTCTGAGTGTCGAGCAGGCTGAAGCCGGCCGGGTGCGCGTGTACCGCGGGGCGACCGTCGTCGACGGCACAGGAGCCGCACGGTACCGTGCGGACGTCGCGATCGAGGGCTCGACGATCGTCGCGGTCGTCCGCGTCGACGATGACGAGACCCTCGAGCTTCCCTCGGGCGCGGTGGAGATCGACGCCGACGGTCTGGTCCTCGCGCCCGGCTTCATCGACATGCATGCGCACAGCGACCTCGCCGTGCTCACGGGCGCCGATCATCAGGCGAAGATCCGGCAGGGCGTCACGACCGAGGTCATCGGGCAGGACGGACTCGGCTATGCACCGCTCGACGACGTCGCCGCATCCGCCGTCCCCGCGCAGATCGCCGGCTGGAACGGCGCTCCTGCCCTGAGTGCGAAGGGCCCGAGCACGTCGGGCGGAGTCCCGTGGCGCACCGTGGACGATCTGCTCGCCGCGATCGACGCGGCGACGGTCGCCAACGTGGCCGTGCTCGTGCCGCAGGGCAACCTCCGGATGATGACCGTCGGGCACGAGAACCGTCCGGCGACTCCCGCTGAGCTCGAGGCCATGTGCGCGCTGCTCGGCGCGGCCCTGGACGCCGGAGCCTTCGGAATGTCGAGCGGCCTGACCTACACACCGGGCATGTACGCCTCCACCGCGGAGCTCGAGACGCTCTGCCGCGTCGTCGCCGAGCGCGGCGGCTACTGGGCTCCGCACACCCGCAGCTACGGCGCCGATGCGCTGGACGCGTACCGCGAGGCGCTCGACATCGGCCGCCGCACCGGGTGCCCTGTGCACCTCACGCACGCCACCATGAACTTCGCCCCCAACCGTGGACGGGCCGCCGAGCTGCTCGCACTCGTCGACGAGGCGATCGCCGACGGTGTGGACGTCACGCTCGACACCTACCCGTACCTGCCAGGGGCGACGACCCTCTCGGCCCTCCTGCCCAGCCGCCTCGCGGCGGGCGGCGACCCCGTAGCCGGCATCCGGTCGCTGGACGACGCTCAGCGCGAGCAGGTGCGCGTCGAGCTCGAGGACATCGGGTGCGACGGCTTCCACGGGGAGCGAGCCGACTGGTCGCAGATCGAGGTCTCCGGCACCGCGAACCCCGCGCTCGCGCACATGGTCGGGCGCACGATCGATGAGATCGCCGGTGCCGAAGGACGCCGTCCCGTCGATGTCGTCCTCGACACGATCGTGGCGGATGCCGGGGCGACAGGCATCCTCATGCACATCGGCGACGAGCAGAACGTGCGCGCGATCATGCGGCACCCCCGTCACACGGGCGGCAGCGACGGCATCCTGATCGGTGCGAAGCCGCACCCGCGCGGGTTCGGGACCTTCCCTCGGTACCTCGGCCACTACGTGCGCGAGCTCGGCGTCCTCCGCCTCGAGGAGGCAGTGCAGCACCTGTCCGCCGCTCCGGCCCGACGTCTCGGCCTCGACCGCGGGGACACGCCGCGCGGCATCATCCGTGCCGGCGCCATGGCCGACCTCGTGCTGTTCGATCCTGAGACGATCGCCGCCGGCGCGACATTCGACGATCCACGCGCGACTCCGGTCGGCATCCATGAGGTGCTGGTGTCCGGCGTCGCGGTGATCTCCGGCGGCGAGGTCACCGGCGCGACCCCGGGCAGCGCCCTGCGGATGCCACCGCCGCCGCACCGTGCCACGGTGCCGCTGATCGACTCGACGATCGATCCGCAGGCGGCTCCGTTCCTCCTGCATCACGATGCGCCGATCATCGGGTCAGAAGACCTCTCGAGGATCGCCTCCCTGCTGCGCGATGCCCTCGACCTCGCACCGGATTCCGACCCAGAGGCCCCATCGATCCTGCTGCGTGTGGACGAGAGCCTCGGTGGGGAGGAGTCCTTCCGCATCGACGTCACCGCCGAGCGCGTCGAGCTCATCGGCGCCGCTCCCGTCGGCGTCTTCCGTGCCGCGATGACCCTGCGGCAGCTGTGCACGCCCGAGACCGCGATCGCCACTCGTATCCCGGCCGGTGTCTGGCAGGGTGAGCCGGCGTATGGATGGCGGGGAGCGATGCTCGACGTCGCTCGGCACTTCCGCCCGGCCGATGACGTCCGTCGCCTCATCGATCTGCTGGCGATGCACCACCTGAACGTGCTGCACCTGCATCTCACCGACGATCAGGGCTGGCGCTTCGAGGTCCCCGGATTCCCGCGGCTCACCGAGATCGGTGCGCGGCGAGAGGCCACCCAGCGCGGCCACGGCCCGCGTGCGACCGTCGAACCCGGCGTCCACGAGGGCTTCTACACGACGGCCGAGCTGCGCTCACTGGTCGCATACGCGGCCGACCGCTTCGTGACCATCGTGCCGGAGGTCGAGCTGCCAGGTCACGTCCAGGCTGCGCTCGCCGCATACCCCGAGCTCGGCAACACCGACATCGGTGAGAGGGTCACGGCGCCATGGGAGCGGTTCGGCGTGAACCCGCGCGTGCTCGCGCCCACCGACGAGGCGCTCGACTTCGGCCGAGCCGCGATCGACGCGCTGTGCGACATCTTCGACTCGCCGTGGATCGGGATCGGCGGCGACGAGGTGCCTGTCGACGAATGGGCGCAGAGCGCTGCCGCCGGCGAACGGATGCGTCTGCTCGGGCTCGCGGAGCCGCACGACGTGCAGCCCTGGTTCACCGAGCATTTCGTGGCGCATGTCCACTCGCACGGCCGCACGGCCCTCGCGTGGGACGAGGTTCTCGAGGGCGACGTGCCCGATGGCGTGCGGATCCTCGCCTGGCGAGGACCGGCTGCGATGGCGGAGGCGCTGCGGCGCGGCATCCCGGTGGTCGGATGCCCCGATCTGGAGGCGTATCTCGATTACCGCCAATCCGAATCGGCGGACGAACCCGTGCCGGTCGGACCGCCCTTGACCATCGAGCGCGCCTACACCCTGACGCTTCCGGCCGGCGCCGTCGGCGGACAGGCGAACACCTGGACCGAGCACCTGCCCACCAGGGATCGGCTCGACTACGCGATGTTCCCGCGGCTGAGCGCGATCGCCGAGCGCCTGTGGGCCGGGGGAGAGCCGGGCGAAACGGAAGCATTCCTGCGGCGTCTTCCGCTGCACCTGCGGCGTCTCGCGCGTGCCGGGGTGCAGTATCGTCGGCTCCAGGGCCCGACACCCGATCAGCGACGAGACGGAATCCCTGGAAAACCGATAAGCGTCGCCGATCGCGAACGACACGTCTCCGACCTGGTCGCCGGTTTCCGCCATGCCCCAGCTCATGCTCCGAAGGTGAATTGACAGATATGTCCGAGACGGGTGAACCGCGACAGGCCGCACCGGCCGCGCGAACCAGCGCGGCGACGCACGCCTTCGGGTCGTCGCAGAATCTCCGATCGCGCACCAAGGTCCTCCCGGAGCACGCCAGAGGACACAACCGCGCGCTCGTGCTGCAGACGCTGTACCACTCCGGATCGATGAGCCGGGCTGATCTGTCGAGGGAGACCGGCCTCACCCGCGTCACCATCTCGGACCTGGTCGCCGAGTTCATCGCCGACGGCATCATCATCGAGCTCGGCATCCGCGAGACGGTCGGACCGGGCAAGCCGCCGATCCTCGTCGACATCGACCGCCTCGGTCACCAGATCGTCGGGCTGGATCTGTCTGATGCCGAGGTGTACCGCGGTGCGGTCATGAGCCTCGACGGCGACGTGCTCGAGCGCCGCGAGGTCGCGAGGCCGGCGCCGTCGGACGGTGAGGGTGCGTACGCCGCTGTGCGAGGGCTCGCGGAGGAGCTCGTCGCGGCATCCACGGCGACGCTGCTCGGCGTCGGGGTCGGAACGCCTGGTATCGTCCGACCGGACGGCGTCGTGCTCAGCTCGCCGAACATCGGCTGGACGGACTTCGCGCTGGAATCCGAACTCGGTCGCGATCTCGGACTGCCGGTGATCGCTCGCAACGACGCGAACGCCGCGGTGCTGGCGGAGTACACGTTCGGCGAGGCTCGCTCGGACTTCATCCTCATCAAGATCGGGTTCGGCGTCGGCGCCGGGCTCATCTCCGGCAGCCAGCCGCTTCTCGGCAGCCGGTACGCCGCGGGCGAGATCGGTCACGTCGTCGTCGGCACCGACGGCGGCCCGCACTGCGTGTGCGGTCGTGACGGGTGCCTCGAGGCCTGGCTCAGCGTCAGCCGACTGCGCGACGAGATCGCCGCCGATCCCGCATCCCGCGACGTGGTCCTGCGCGATGCCGGAACCCGGATGGCGATCGCCATCGCACCGATCGTGACCGCGCTCGACCTCTCCGAGATCGTGCTGTCGGGGCCGCTCGACCTGCTCGACGGGACGTTCATCGACGCAGCCACGCGGACTCTCCGGTCGCGGACCCTCGAGGGGGTCTTCGATGACGTCGTGATCCGTCCGACCCAGCAGCCGGACATCGTGCTCCGCGGAACGGCTGTGATGGTGCTCTCGAGCCAGCTCGGCGTCTCGTGAGAACGCCGCACTCTGAGACAATCGAACTGCCTTCCCCCTCTTTCCGCGGCAGCGCTCATCGCGCCTGCAGTCCGCTCGCTTCCGAACAGGAGATCGCCACTCATGGCTGAAGTCGTCATCGTCGAGAACGCCCCCGCTGCGGGTGCGCTGGTCGCGGATGAGATCGTTCGTCTCATCACGGAGAAGCCGGATGCCGTGCTCGGCCTCGCGACAGGGTCGACGCCGCTGCCGGTGTACGAAGCGCTGCCGTCGCGTCTGGCAGGAGTGGATGTCTCGCGCGTGCGCGGATTCGCCCTCGACGAGTACGTCGGCATCGACCCCGCTCACCCTGAGAGCTACCGCTCGGTGATCACCCGCGAGGTCGTCGAGCCGCTCGGGCTCGACCCCGCACTGATCCGCACGCCCAACGGTGCCGCCGATGGTGTGCAGCACGCGGGTGACGACTACGAGGCGGCGATCGAGGCCGCCGGTGGTGTCGACCTGCAGATCCTCGGCATCGGCACCGACGGCCACATCGGTTTCAACGAACCAGGGTCCTCCTTCGCATCGCGCACGCGCGTGAAGACGCTCACCGTGCAGACCCGTGAGGACAACGCGCGGTTCTTCGACTCGATCGACGACGTTCCGATGCACTGCATCACCCAGGGCCTCGGCACGATCCTTCGCGCGCGTCACCTCGTCCTGCTCGCCTTCGGTGCTGGGAAGGCCAGGGCCGTCGCTGCCGCGGTCGAGGGGCCGCTCAGCGCGATCCTCCCAGGGTCGGCGATCCAGCTGCACGAGCATGTCACGGTCGTCGTCGACGAGGCGGCGGCATCCGAGTTGAAGCTCGCCGACTACTACCGCTACACGTTCGACAACAAGCCGGCCTGGCAGGGCCTCTAACCCGGGCTGGCGCTTCCGAGCACGTCGGGCCACGCGATCGGGAGCAGGTGCTCGAGGCTCAGCGGTGCGAGTTCGAGCGTGCCGATCGCGTCGGGCGTGATCCAGCGGAGCTCGGCGAGTTCGGCCTGCACGGTCACGGCATCCGCCTCGATCGTCAGGGCGAACGCGTCGGCGATCACCCGGTGGCCGGGTTCGTTCGCGGCGGCGGAGATGAAGCGCCCGAGCGGCCGCATCGCGTTCTCGTCGATGCTGAGCCCCAGCTCCTCCTCCAGCTCGCGGGCGAGCGTCTGCGCCGGGTTCTCGCCGGCCTCCGGTTTGCCGCCCGGTTGCATGAACGCCGTCGTGCCCTGTTTGCGCACGACGAGGACACGTCCGCTCTCATCGTGGATGACGGCGGCGCTGACGTGGATGTCAGGCATGCGCGAACACCTTTCCCGGAGCCAGGATGCCGAGCGGATCGAACACGGCCTTGATCTGCCGCTGCAGCTCCCACTGATCCTCGCCGAGCTCGTCAGCGAGCCAGCGGCTCTTCAGGATGCCGATGCCGTGCTCTCCGGTGAGGGTGCCGCCCAGACGTACGGCGGCGCGGAACAGCTCGTCTGCTGCCGCCCAGACGTGGTCGGGGACCTCGCTGCCCTCGAAGATGAAGTTCGGGTGCAGGTTGCCGTCGCCGGCATGCGCGACCGTCGGGATCGTGAGCCCGTAGGCGGCTTCGATCCGAGCGATCTCGTCGAACATGGCCGGAAGCGCGCTGCGCGGCACCGATACGTCTTCGATCAACGTGGTGCCGAGGGCTGCCATGGCGCCGTGGATGGACCGCCGGATCGCCAGCAGCTGCTCGCCCTCTGCGCGGTCGGTCGTGAGCGTCACGGTGCCGCCTGAAGCGCGCAGCGTCTCGGCGATGCGCGCAGCCTCGGCGGCGGCCGCAGGGCCGTCGGTCTGGATCGTCAGCTGCGAGGTGGCGGCCGCCGGCGCAGGCAGGCCGAGGTGCGCGTGCACGGCGGCGAACGCCGGCGCATCCATCAGTTCCATGATCGCGGGCTGGACTCCGGATGCCGTCACCGCCGCCGATCCGGCGGCCGCAGCGCGCACGGTCGGGAACAACGCGGTGAGGGTGCAGACCTCGCCCTCGACGAGCCTCCTCAGTTTCAGCGTGGCACCGACGACGACGCCGAGCGTCCCCTCTGACCCGATCACGAGTGCTGTGAGGTCGAGCCCGGTGACGCCCTTGACGCTGCGGTGGCCGAGTTGCAGGAGCCGGCCGTCGGCGAGGACGAGGTCGACGCCGAGCACGGCATCCCTGACGACGCCGTACTTCGCGCACAGCAGCCCGCCGGCGCCGGTGGCGATGTTGCCGCCGACCGTGGAGATGTCGCGGCTGGCGGGGTCCGGCGCCCACCACAGGCCGTCTTCGGCCAGGCGCGCATTGAGCTGGGCGTTCAGGATCCCGGGTTCGACGACGGCGAGCAGATCGTCCTGTCGCACCTCGAGCACGCGATTCAGACGCATCGTGGACAGCACGATCTCGCCGGGTCCGGCGTTCGCGGCTCCCGCGAGACCGGTGCCGGCGCCACGCACGACGACGGGTGTGCGGGTCGCCGTAGCGATGCGCATCGTCTGCTGCACGTCGGCGATGGTTCGAGCGTGGACGACGGCGATGGGTCGTCCGGGGGAGCGGTGACCCGACCGGTCCGCCCTGGCGGCCTCGAGTGAGACCTCGGTCACATCGACGACGTCGCCGAGTGCGTCGCGCAGGGCCGCGACCACTGTCACTTCAGGGTTCTCCGACCGGCGAAGAGACCCGCGGCGACCGCGACGACGGCGAACGCCACACCGGCCCACGCCTGGCCCATCGACCACCAGGCGAGTGTGACGCCGGCGTAGATGAGCAGCTCGACGGCCGCGCGGATGAACGGATGCAGCTGCAGCACGGGACGCGGTGAGAGGAACAGCGCCCAGATCAGCAGGACGATCAGCGGCGAGCCGATGCCGAAGACGAGGTTCCACGGGAAGTCCCACATCGCGAAGCCCCACAGCGCCAATGACGCGAGCGCCACGACCAGGACGACGGCCCGGATGATGTCGAGCGGGGTGATGTTCGGACGGTTGACACCAGGCACGGCGTCGGGGGCTTCGGACATGCCCCCAGTCTATTCGGCGGGGGCGAGCGCCTCGTTCGGCGTCGCCGGCGCGAGGAGGTCTGCGGCGGTGTCCTCAGGGAGTACGAGGGAGTCAGCCCCGAGGGTGTCAGCGGAGACGGTGTCAGCAGCATCGGCGTCGGTGTCGTCGTTTCCCTCGATGCTGAGGGCCGGGTCGCTCGCCTCGACGCCCGGTTCTGCAGAGGGCGTCGCGTCGACGAGTGTCGGACCCGCCGACGAGCTGGTGTCCTCGGCGGGAGCGGCGTCCGCCGGCGGTGCGGGGGACGGGAGCGTGTCGGAGTCGTCGGTCGAGCAACTCGGTGCGGTCACGATCGATTGCGGTGACACGCCCAGAGCGCTCAGCGTCGTCGATGCGGTGAACTGCGGCCCGAAGTCGACGTAGTCGAAATCGACGGGCGAGTTGCTCAGGATCTGGGAGAGCGTCGGCTTCAGCGTGACGGCTCCGAGCCCCTCCTGGTCGAGCACTGTCGATCGCGTTCCGCTCGTGCTGCTCGCGATCAGCGGCTGCACCGCAGCATCCGCGAAACCCTGCAATTCCACGGTTACGACCGTCTCCAGGGCGTCGTTCAGGCACAGCGTGCTGTCTGTGACGTCGACTGGCGCACTGGGCTCGATCGGGTCCGTCGGGTCTGTTGGGTCGACGGGAGGATCTGTCGGGTCTGTTGGGTCGACGGGAGGATCTGTCGGGTCGACCGGATCGGTGGTCTCCGCACCGTCGCCGCCATTCCCGCCGGGACGTGCGTCGCCAACAGCGGTGGGCGCGTCAACCGGCGGCGCCTCCGGCTCGGGGGTCGTGGACGGCGGTTGAGTCTCGCGCGGCGCCACATCATCGTCGCTGTCGTCGGGCGCTGGGAGCTCGAGGACGAGCATCTCGTCCGCCTCGATGTCGTTGCCGGGGACGAGCTCGGACGAGATCGACGAACCGTCCGCATCTCCTGCGCTGGGGAGCGAGGTCACCGGGCTGGCGCTGACGAGCCCGGGGACGACCGTCGCTGCCGCGACGACACCCGCGACGACGAGGGCCGCCGAGCCGGCGCCGACCAGTGCGCCGATCCCCGAGATGGCGCCGCCGGGAGCAGCACCCGATGTCGAACCGGCGGCTGCACCTGACCCGCCGAGCGTCGTTCCCGCGAGGCCGCTCGGTGCGCCGATGCCGGTCGCGACGACAGCACCGGAGACGACATCCGACGGCATCCCTGCGACGGCGATGGCCGGAATCGTGCCCTGCTGGAGCAGCGCGGTGTACCCGGCGGCCCCCGTGACGCCGAGGACCAGGGGGAGGAGGACGAGCGCGAGTCTGCTGGAGACGTCCTTGACCTCACCGGCGACGATGATGCACCGGGCGCAGTCGTCGAGGTGCGCGTCGAGCCGCTTCTGATCGCGCGTGCTGAGGTTGCCACGGGAATGGGCGCCGAGGTGCGCGATCGTCCAGTGGCATTCGGAGTCGGATGCCGTGCTGCGAACGTGCGCCTGGATCCAGGCTTCGCGCAGGCCCTCGCGGGCGCGGAACGCGAGCTGAGACACCGCGCCGGCCCTCATCCCGAGCAGCGGGGCGACCTCGGCGGGCTTCATCTGCTCGATCTCGGTGTACCAGAGCACTTCCTGCCAGCGCGTCGGCAGTCCGCGGAAGGCATGAGCGGTGAGGCTGCGATCGAGGGCCTCATCCGCAGCCTGCTCGGTGCTGTCCGGGTCGACGATGGATTCGAGCTCGTCGATCGGGGTCTCACGGCGGGCGCGGCCCCAGGCAGCCGCCGTGTTGCGGATGCTCGTGAACAGGTATGCGCGGAAGGAGCCGTTCGGCCCGCCGCCGCGGACGACGGCCTGGAAGATGCGTGCGAACGCCTCTTGGACGAGGTCGTCGGGGTCGATGCTCGACGTGATGGATCGCGCGACGGCGATGCCCGATGGGTAATGACGGCGCCACAGTTCGCTGAACGCGTCTGCGTCGCCGGAGCGCGTGCGCAGGATCAGATCTGCGTCGGCTGTCTGGCCTGTCTCGAAGTCGTTGTGCACAGTCATCCATTGGTCGTGGGGCGAGGATGTGCCTCCACATGAACAAGCGCGTGAACTGGTTCCTCTCGACGCGCCCGAGCCATTGTCTCTCGAAAAGCTGAGTGAGGCCACCCCTGTGGAGAACTCGCATACAGCCCGTCAGAAGAATCTCGGGTTCCGCGTAATGATCTGCGTTGCGCGACGTCTCATCAGTAGAGACAGCCGCGAATTTCACCGGGGGAGGGGGAGTTCGGGCATCGGTGCGAGGGGGATCGTGCCGGTCGGGCGGGCTCGGGAGCCTCGGGGGAGGAGCGCCTGGGCCCGCCCGCTCTCGATCGGAGGAACGCCGGGGTCGCCGCCGCTGCGGCGGCCCCCGTCTGTCCCCTGCGAACCGAAGCAGCGGGCGCGGTTCAGCGGATGCGCGCTCCGGTCTGCACATGCCTCATCTGCAGGTTCTCGTCGAGCAGCACGGCGTCGCCGAGGAACCCGGGAGCCAACTTCCCGAGCTGGGAGTCGAGTCCGATCGCCCTCGCCGGGGTCGAGGTGAGCGCGCGCACCGACTCGACCAGCGGGACGCCGGCCTGGACCGCCCGTTGCAGCGCGACGTCCTGTGTGAGCGTGGATCCGGCTATCGAGCCGGTTTCGTCCGCTCGGGCGACCCCGTCTGTCACCGTCACTCTGACTGCACCGAGGTCGTACCGTCCGTCTGCACTGCCGGCCGCTGCCATGGCATCCGTCACCAGCGCCACACGCCCGGGTGCGGAATCGAACAGCAGCTTGATGACCATCGGGTTCAGATGGATGTTGTCGGCGATCCCCTCCAGCACCACGCGGTGATCGGCGGCCGCGGTGAGGACGGGCCCCGGTGCGCGGTGATGGATGCCCGGCATCGCGTTGAACGCATGCGTGAGGATCGTGGCGCCAGCGTCGAACGCGGCGGCGGCCAGCGCGGCATCCGCGCTCGTGTGGCCGACGGCAGCGGCAGCACCCGACGCGACGATCATTCTGATGGCGTCGATGCCGCCAGGCAGCTCCGGGGCGATAGTGACCTGTCGCACCGTGCCGCGCCCGGCGTCGAGCAGCCGCTGCACGTCGGCCGCAACCGGCTCGCGCAGCAGCGACGGCTCGTGAGCGCCGTGATGCGCCGGGTCGAGGAACGGGCCCTCCAGGTGCGAGCCGAGAATGTCGGCATCCGTCTGCATGAGATCGGCGATCTCGCCGACCCTCCGCGCCAGGTCGTCCAGTGGTGCGGTCACGAGCGAGACCACGGCGCGCGTCGTGCCATGGGCGCGATGCAGGTCGCGCGCGGTGCGGATCGCGGTGACGGTCTCATCGAACGACGTGCCGTCATCGAAGGAGACGCCGCCTCCGCCGTGACCGTGGATGTCGATGAACCCCGGCGCGAGAACGGCGCCCGCGCCGGCGATGACGGTCGCATCCAGCACGGTGTCGGCATCCGGCCGGACGGCACCAGTGCCGACGGCAGTGACCACGCCGTCGTCGAAACGGACCCAGGCGTCCGCCGTCTCCGCGCCGTCGCTGATGAGCCGAGCCGAGTGGATGACGGTTGAGACCATGAACAAAACCTACCGCGCACGGGGGAGTCCGCTATGCTCGAACGGTCGCGACTGGCGTCTGGGTGGGTCACCACCGGGGAGCGACCGTTACGGAATTCGACCGCGCGCCTGGGCCGATGACATCCATTCCCGATGGCAGCTTCCGCAACGAAAGAAGAGGACATGACTGATCCGTACTTCAACGCCCCGCTCTCCGAGGTCGATCCCGAAATCGCCGAGGTCCTCGACCGCGAGCTGAACCGTCAGCGCACGTTCCTCGAGATGATCGCGTCCGAGAACTTCGTACCCGTCTCGGTGCTGCAGTCGCAGGGCTCCGTGCTCACCAACAAGTACGCCGAGGGCTACCCCGGCCGTCGCTACTACGGCGGCTGCGAAGAGGTCGACATCGCGGAATCCCTGGCCATCGAGCGCGTGAAGTCGCTGTTCGGAGCCGAGTTCGCGAACGTCCAGCCGCACTCCGGCGCCACCGCCAACGCAGCCGTCATGCACGCCATCGCCCGCCCCGGCGACACGCTGCTCGGCCTCTCGCTCGACCACGGCGGACACCTCACGCACGGCATGAAGATCAACTTCTCCGGCCGCCTGTACGACATCGTCGCCTACGGCGTCGACCCCGAGACCTCGCTCGTCGACATGGACGAGGTGCGTCGCCTCGCGCTCGAGCACAAGCCGAAGGTCATCGTCGCCGGCTGGTCGGCATATCCGCGTCAACTCGACTTCGCAGCCTTCCGCGCGATCGCCGACGAGGTCGGCGCGTACCTGTGGGTCGACATGGCGCACTTCGCCGGGCTCGTCGCAGCCGGTCTCCACCCGAACCCCGTCCCACACGCGCACGTCGTCTCGTCGACCGTGCACAAGACGATCGGCGGGCCCCGCTCGGGCTTCATCCTGTCGAACGACCCGGAGATCGCGAAGAAGATCAACTCCGCCGTCTTCCCGGGCCAGCAGGGCGGGCCGCTCATGCACGTGATCGCCGCGAAGGCCACGGCGTTCAAGCTCGCAGCGACGCCCGAGTTCAAGGACCGTCAGGTGCGCACGCTCTCCGGCGCGAGCATCCTCGCCGACCGTCTCACCCAGCCGGATGTCGCGGACGCGGGCATCGCGGTCCGCTCCGGCGGCACGGACGTCCACCTCGTCCTCGTCGACCTGCGGGATGCCGCGATCGACGGCAAGCAGGCCGAGGATCTGCTGCACGACATCCAGATCACGGTCAACCGCAACGCGGTCCCGAACGACCCTCGCCCGCCGATGGTCACCTCTGGCCTGCGCATCGGCACCGCAGCGCTCGCCACCCGCGGGTTCGGGGATGCCGAGTTCACCGAGGTCGCGGACATCATCGCGCTCGCGCTGCTGCCGGGCGCTGACACGGCTGCCCTGAAGGCCCGAGTGGTGCGTCTCGCCGAGGCGTTCCCCCTGTACCCCGACCTGCACCAGTAACCCTCTCATCGCATACACGCGAGCGAGAAACCACGTCGCGCCTGAAAAACCACGTGAGAGATGGTGTCTCAGTCGGCACATGGTTTTTCGGCGAACGGAAGGAGCCTGACATGACCGCGCAGATACTCGACGGCAAGGCCGCGGCGGCGGAGATCAAGAGCGAGCTCGCAGAGCGGGTCGCGGCGCTGCGTGCGCGGGGGACCATCCCCGGCATCGCCACAGTGCTCGTCGGGGCCGACCCGGCGTCTCAGCTGTATGTCGGAATGAAGCACCGCCAGTCCGAGGCGATCGGGATGAACTCCATCCAGCGCGAGCTGCCGGCTGATGCGACGCAGGCCGAGGTCGAGGCCCTGATCGACGAGCTCAACGCCGACCCCGACTGCCACGGGTACATCGTGCAGCTGCCGCTTCCGAAGCACATCGACACCGACGCGATCCTCGAGCGCATCGATCCGGCCAAGGATGCCGACGGTCTGCACCCGACCAACCTCGGTCGCCTCGTGCTGAACGTCAACGCGCCGATCCACACGCCGCTGCCGTGCACACCGCGTGGCGTGATCGAGCTGCTGCTGCGCAACGACTACGACCTGAAGGGCAAGCACGTCGTCGTCGTCGGTCGCGGCGTGACGATCGGACGCCCTATGGGCCTGCTGCTGACCCGTCGCGACATCAACGCGACCGTCACTCAGGTGCACACCGGAACGCCGGACATGAGCCCGTATCTGCGTCAGGCCGACGTGATCGTCGCCGGAGCGGGCGTCAAGCACCTGATCCGCGCCGAGGACGTCAAGCCGGGCGCTGCTGTGCTCGACGTCGGTGTCACGCGCGAGGACGATCCGGAGACCGGCAAGAGCAAGGTCTTCGGGGATGTGCATCCTGATGTCGCCGAGGTCGCCGGCTTCATCTCGCCGAACCCCGGTGGGGTCGGTCCGATGACCGTCGCGCTGCTTCTGACGAACGTCGTCGAGGCCGCGGAGCGGTTGGCCGGCGCGCGCTGAGCGTCACGATCCGCTGAACTTCGCCCGATCTGCTGACGAAATCGCCGAGAAAGTCCGCAGATCGGGAACGCATCCGCAGATCGGACCGCGAACGCAGCCCTGAGGGCTACAGCTCGTCGAGCATCCGGCGCTGCTCGGGCGTCAGCCCGTCGTTCAGCTCGTCGCGCCCGATCTTCGATTCGGGCGAGGTCGAGGTCGACGATGCTGCGCCCGACGACGGGGCGGATGCCGCAGCATCCGATCGCTTGATGCGAGACGAGACCGAGCCGATGACCTCGCCGGTCTTGGCCTCGATCCTGTCGTCGATCTGGTCGTAGACGACCCAAGCGATCAGCAAGTAGATCGGCGGCAGCACGTAACCCCAGAACCAGCCGCTGACGTCGACTCCGCTGAGCAGAACCGTGAGCACCCAGACGATGAGCTCGACGACGAAGACGAGCACGTACTGGACGACCTTCTCGCCTACCCGCGTGCGGGTGTCAGCCGACCTGGCAGCGGCACCGCGGAACGCCTTCAGCAGTGCGGGCTTCAGGGCCAGTGTCGCGAGTGTGAGGATGACGGACGCCCACAGCGCGTTCCAGCCCACGCTGACGCTGCGCATGAGCAGTCCGATCAGCAGCAGGACGACGACATTGAAGACGTACAGCGATGCTGCGCGGATCAGCCAGTTCTTCATGCGATCAGCCTTGCACACGCGTGCCGATCGGGGCACCCGAGTCGGATGGACTCAGCCGCCGAGGCTGCCTTCGATGCCCGTGATGCGCGCCTGCTCGTCGAATCGGAAAGTAGCGGAGCCGGAAGAGTCGCTGATCGTGGCGCCTGTGAACGCCTCGTCGGTCCACTCCATGTTCCAGCCGGCCAGGCGTGCGGCATCCCATACCGAGGAGCGGGCGTCGCTGAGGTCGAGCGACGACAGCAGCCGGGGCGCCTTGGTCACGGCCTCGGCGACCGTCGTCTGCGCGATCGGTGCGTCGAGCAGGAACACAGCGCGCGTGCCGCCGCCGATCGGTGCCGAGTAGTACGGGGAACGGCCGGTGATCTCGACCGCGATCGTGCCGATCTGGTGCGCGGCGTTCGCGATCCAGGTCTCGAGGTCGTCGCCGGTTTCGGCGGGGAACGACACTTCAGCCTGCGCCAGCTCCTCGAGTCCGTACTGGGTGCCGTAGTCGCGCAACTGCGCTGCGACACCCTGCGGGTCTCCCTGGGGGTGCGCCCACGCCCAGAGCATCGAGCGCGGCCCTGGTGCGATCGTCGCGATCAGGTGCGGGCGGGTGACGATGGTGCGCGTCGGGTCCACTGCCGAACTGAAGGTCAGAGTCCCTGCGTCCATGTCAGCATCCCAGCGGTGCTCGCCGAGGCCGTCGACGGCGTCGGTGAGCGCGTCCTGGCGCAGTGCGGCGAAGAGGGCGGCGCGATCGGCGAGTGGCTGGAGTGCTGCGAAGGTCATGCGAACAGTCTGGCCGCAGATCCTATGAGTCCGCCACCTCCACCGTGTGGGCTCTCCTGCCCATCCGCCACACGCTGGGCACGGCGAGCGTGGCTACCGCGCACACCGCGTAGAGCTCGCCGGAGGTCAGCAGGACGACGCCGACGTCCGCGTGGGTGATGAGCCATCCGTAGATGAGCGTGCCGATCGGCATCACCACGAAGCTGCCGAGCATGTCGTAGCTGGAGACGCGCGAGAGCTTGTCGGTGGGCACGTTCTTCATGAGGGTGACGTTCCAGCCTGTGCTGAAGACCTCGGCGCCGGCACCCGCGATCAGCGCGGCGATCGCGAGGAGCACGACGGCCGGGTGGATGCCGAGCATGGTGAGCGGCACGGCGAAGAAGGCCATGCCGATCATGCCGAGACGAAGCGGCCGGCGCAGCGGGAACCGCATGAGCACGATGGTCATCAGCAGCACGCCGATGCCCTCGGCGCTGACGACCCATCCCCAGCCGGTGATCCCCAGCCGGTCGTCGTTCTTCGCGATGTAGGGGCCTGCGACGCCCCACGCGCCGACGTGGATCGCGTTCATGATCATGAAGGCCAGGACGATCACCCAGAGCCAGGTGCGGCTGCGGAACTCGTCCCAGCCGGTGCGAAGGTCTCGAAGGAACGTCGAGCCCTCGTTGCGCGGCGGTGGCGGCAGCTTCACGAGCGCCAGCACCGGGATCGCGACGATCCATCCGGCGACCTGGACGACCATCGCCCATGCGGGGCCGGCTGTCGCGACGAGGACACCGGCGATGACCGGCCCGCCGATGGTCACCGCCGATCGCACGAACGACAGCATCGCGTTGGCCTGCTGAAGGTGCTCCGGCTTGGTCAGCTGCGGGATGATGCCCTGCATCGCCGGCAGCACGAAGGCCGTGGATGCTCCGTTCACCGCAGCCAGGCCGACGAGGAGCGGGATCGTGGCGGTCTGGGTGAACAGGAGTGCGGCGACGGTGCCCATCGACAGGATGTCGAGCACGTAGCAGCTCTGGATGATCAGGGCCCGGGGGAGCCGGTCGGCGACGACGCCGCCGAACAGCACGAAGACGATGTTCGCGACCGTGAACGCGGTGAGGACGTACGAGAGCGAGAGGGCCTCGTTGTCGACCTGCAGCACCGCGAAGGCGAGCGCGATCGAGGACATCGATCCGGTGATCAGCGTGATCGCACGGGCGATGAAGAACCACCGGGGCCGGGGGACGCGGCCGGGGTTACTGCGCCATAGACTCGCAGACGATGATGACCCCGCGATCCGGCCGCCAGCTGGCCCTCTCCCACCACGACTACCAGGCCGAGATCGCCACTGTCGGCGCCACCCTCCGAGCGCTGCGCCACCGCGGCCGCGATCTCGTCGTGCCGTTCGACGCCGACGAGGTCCGTCCGGCCTACCGGGGTGCGACGCTGGCGCCCTGGCCCAATCGCATCGTCGACGGCCGCTATCGCCTCGGCGACGTCGAGCTTCAGTTGCCGCTGACCGAGCCCGAACGCGGCCACGCCCTGCACGGACTGCTCGGCTGGGCCGACTTCGCCGAGCGCATGACTCTCGAGAGCACAGGCGAGACGGATCGTGTCGTTCTTGCGGCGACCATCGAACCGCAGGCGGGGTATCCGTTCCGCGTCGAGGTGGAGGTCGAGTACCGCCTCGACGACGACGGCCTCTCGCAGACCGTGACCGCTCGAAACCTCGGGGCGGATGCCGCGCCCTGGGGCACCGGACCGCATCCGTACCTCGTCGGCGGGCCGGGGAACGTGGACGACTGGACGCTTCTGCTGCCGGCATCCGAGGTCCTGACGGTCACCGAAGACCGACTGATCCCCACCGGCGTCGAGCCGGTAGACGCGCACCCCGAGTGGGACTTCCGGATGCCGCGGCCGATCCAGGACGTTTTCATCGACCACGCCTTCACCGGACTCGACCGCACGGATGACCTCGCCGAGGTGCGGGTGACGGCATCCGACGGCACCGGCGTGTCGATGAGCTGGGACCGGGGCTGCCCATGGGTGCAGATCCACACGGCCGACAACCCGACGTTGCCCGCAGCCCACCGCGCAGGGCTCGCCGTCGAGCCGATGACCTGCCCGCCGGATGCCTTCAACTCCGGTGTCGACCTGGTGACGCTCGCGCCGGGCGACGAGCACTCCGCCTCCTGGCGGATCAGTGCCATCGACGGACCAGCGCGATCTGAATCGAACCTCCTGAACGGACTGTGATGCGCAAGAACTGGGCGGGCAACCTCACCTACCGGGCAGCGGAACTCGCCGAGCCCGCCTCCGTCGACGAGGCGCGCGAGCTGATCGCCCGCAGCCGCTCGATCCGTGTCCTCGGCACGCGGCACTGCTTCAACGACATCGCAGACACAGCGGGCACGCAGCTCAGTCTCGCCGGCCTGCCCCCGGTGATCGAGGTGACCGAGGCGCGGGATGCTGTGCGCGTCGCAGGCGCCCTGCGCTACGGCGACCTCGCGCCGGTTCTCGAGGCGCAGGGGCTCGCACTCGCCAATCTCGCGTCGCTTCCGCACATCTCGATCGCGGGCGCCGTCGCCACCGGAACGCACGGATCCGGCGACCGCACAGGATCGCTCGCGAGCGCCGTCCGCGCCGTCTCGCTCTTGACCGCCGACGGCGGCGTTCGCACCGTCACGCGCGGGGAGGCGGACTTCGACGGCGTCGTCGTCTCGCTCGGCGCGCTCGGCGCCGTGCTCGACGTCACCCTCGACCTGCAGCCCTCCGTGCCGTACGCGCAGCACGTGTTCGAGCATCCGCGCTGGGACGCCGTCCTCGAGGACCTCGACGCCGTCACCAGTGCCGGAACGAGCGTCAGCATCTTCTCGACCTGGCAGCGCACCGATGACGCCGATCAGATCTGGGTCAAACAGGCCCAGCCCGATGCCACGCGCGACGAACGCGAGGCCGTGATGGCGCGCCTCTCGGCCGCAGCGGCCACGCACCGGCGGCATCCGATCCTCTCCGAGCCCGCCGAGGCGGCCACCGAGCAGGACGGCGTCCCGGGACCCTGGTTCCTGCGCCTCCCGCATTTCCGTATGGACTTCACGCCCTCGGCCGGCGCCGAGATCCAGAGCGAGTACCTCGTGCCGCGCGCGGATGCCGTCGCCGCGATCGAGGCCGTGCGGGCCATGGCCGACCGGATCGCGCCGCTGCTGCTCGTGAACGAGATCCGAACGGTACAGGAGGATGACCTCTGGCTGAGCTCGTCATACGGAACGGATGCCGTCGGCCTGCACTTCACCTGGCGACCCGACGAGCCGTCCGTCCGGGCCCTCCTGCCCGAGCTGGAGGCCGCGCTGCCGTCGTCCGCTCGTCCGCACTGGGGCAAAGTGTTCACGCTTCCGGGCGACGAGGTCCGTGCCCGCTACCCGCGGTGGGACGACTTCGCGCAGCTGCGGGATCGCCTGGACCCCGAGCGGAAGTTCGTGAACGACTACCTGGAGCGGTTCGGCCTCTAGAGAGTGCGTCTCCAGCGGGTCTGCCTCTAGCTGGTGAGGGCCGCGGCCTGCCGTGCGGCGCCCAGCGCCACGTACTCGGCCGGCTCCGGCACCTCGACGGGCACACCGAGCACGTCGGGGGCGATCCGGCGCACGGCTTCGGACTGCGCACCGCCGCCGATCAGCATGGCTCGCTCGAGGGGGATGCCGAGGTCGCGGAGCGCCTGCATTCCGGCGCCGAGTCCGCGCAGCATCCCCTCGACGGCGGCGCGTGCGAGGTTCGGCCTGGTCGTCGAGGACAGCGTCATGCCTGTGAGCTCGGCCGTGGCATCCGGCAGATTCGGGGTGCGCTCGCCCTCGAAGTAGGGCACGAGGGTGAGCCCGCCGGCTCCGGATTCCGCCTGCAGCGCGAGTTCACTGAGCTCGTCGAGTCCGACGCCGAGCAGGGATGCCGTCGCGCTCAGCACGCGCGCTGCGTTGAGTGTCGCGACCAGGGGCAGGAAGTTGCCTGTCGCATCCGCGAACCCGGCGACCGTGCCCGTCGGGTCGGTCACTGGTCGGTCGCTCACCGCGAAGACGGTGCCTGAGGTGCCGATCGACACGACCACGTCGCCGGGCTCCGCTCCGAGACCGAGAGCGGCTCCGGCGTTGTCGCCGGCTCCGGCTCCGACCAGGCGGCCATCAGCGTCGCGCACGCTTTGGTCGTGTCCGAGCACCCGGGGGAGGATCGCGTCGTGACCGAGCGCCGCGATCAGCAGCTCGCGGTCGTACTCGCCGGTGGCGGGGTTCCAGTAGCCGGTTCCCGAAGCATCCGAACGGTCGGTGACGAGTTCGTCGAGGACGGGGTTGTCGGGTCCGAATCCGCGCAGGCGCCAGGTCAGCCAGTCGTGGGGGAGTGCTACGGCCGCGACGCGGGCGGCGTGGTCCGGCTCGTTATCGCGCAGCCAGCGGAGCTTGGTGATCGTGAAGGATGCCACCGGCACGAGCCCGGTGCGCGCGGCGAGCTGCTCCGCTCCGAACTCCGCGACGAGATCGGCCGCGGCATCCGCTGACCGGGTGTCGTTCCACAGCAGGGCGTCGCGGATCACCCGACCGTCGGCGTCGAGCGCCACCATCCCGTGCTGCTGTCCGCCGATCGCCCACACGGCGATGTCGCTCAGCCCGCCGGCATCCGCAATCGCCGACTGCAGCGCCTCCCACCACACCTCGGGGTCGACCGATGTCCCGTCAGGATGCGACGCGCGACCTGTGCGCACGATCGCGCCGGAGGCGGCGTCCACGACGACGACCTTGCAGGACTGGGTCGAGCTGTCGACCCCCATCACGAGTGCCATGTTCGGCATCCTTTCATCGCATTGCCGAGACCCCGTCGTATCGTCGACACCCCGTCTTCGTGACGTCTGCACGACGGGGTCTCGACGCGAAGACGGGGTCTCGGCGAAGAGGAGGGCGGTCGGGTCAGCGTGCGCCGAGGAGGTGCTCGGTCGCGAGCTGCTGCAGCCGCACGAAGCCGAAGCCCTTGCCACCCAGGTACGCGTCGGCGTCGAAGTCCTCGAACGCGCTGCGGTCGGCGAGGAAGTCGTCGTACGACTCTCCGGGGTTCAGTGTCGGCGTCGAGAGCTCGTCGACCTTGGCTGCCGCCAGCGCCTCCTGCACCTCGGGGTCGGCGCGGAAGGCCGCTGCACGCTCCTTGAGCAGCAGGTAGGTGCGCATGTTCGCAGCAGCCGAGTCCCACACGCCCTTCTCGTCTTCGGTGCGGCTCGGCTTGTAGTCGAAGTGACGCGGGCCCTCGTACGCCGGGACCCCGCCGGGGCCGCCGTTCTCGAGCAGGTCGACGAGTGCGAAGGCGTTGTGCAGATCGCCGTGGCCGAAGACGAGGTCCTGGTCGTACTTGATGCCGCGCTGGCCGTTCAGATCGATGTGGAAGAGCTTGCCGTGGTACAGCGCCTGGGCGATGCCGGCGGCGAAGTTCAGGCCCGCCATCTGCTCGTGCCCGACCTCGGGGTTGAGTCCGACGAGTTCGGGCCGCTCAAGCGAGTCGATGAACGCGATCGCGTGGCCGAGCGTGGGCAGCAGGATGTCGCCGCGCGGCTCGTTGGGCTTGGGCTCGATCGCGAAGCGGATGTCATATCCCTTGTCGGTGACGTAGTCGCCGAGGAGGTTCACGGCCTCGCGGTAGCGCTCGAGCGCCGCGCGGATGTCCTTTGCCGAGTCGTACTCGGCGCCCTCGCGGCCGCCCCACATGACGAACGTCTTGGCGCCCAGCTCTGCACCGAGGTCGAGCTGACGGAACACCTTGCGCAGCGCGTAGCGGCGCACATCCCGGTCATTGGAGGTGAAGCCGCCGTCCTTGAACACGGGGGCGCTGAACAGGTTCGTGGTGACCATCGGGACGATGAGGCCGGTGTCGGCCAGAGCGCCCTTCAGCCGGTCGATCTGGTTCTGTCGCTCGGTGTCGGACGACCCGAAGGCGAACAGATCGTCGTCGTGGAACGTCAGGCCGTACGCGCCGAGCTCGGCGAGCTTCTCGACGGCGTGCACGACGTCCATCGCCGGGCGGGTCGGTCCGCCGAACGGGTCGGTGCCGTTGTACCCGATCGTCCAGAGGCCGAAGGAGAACTTGTCGTCGCGGGTGGGGGTGGGCATGGCTGCTCCTCTGCAAGCGGATGGACGAATATAAGTTGTGAAACACAACATATAGCATCCGCCGAGCGTCCGCAATCGCGTCGCGGCGCGCCAGAAGCCGAGACGTCAGGCGTGCGGCGGTGCGGTGGATTCGCGCACCACGAGCGTCGTGGGCATCCGGATCGGCTCGGGATCGTGGCCCTGCAGCACATCGAGCAGCATCCGAACCGCTGCCGTCCCCATTTCGGGAAGGGGCTGGCGCACCGTGGTCAGCTGCGGCACGTGCGATCCCGCGTCGAGGATGTCGTCGAAGCCGACGACCGACAGGTCGGAGGGCACACGCAGCCCCCGTTCGGCGGCGACCCGCATCATCTCGATGGCGGAGAGGTCGTTCGCCGCGAAGACGGCGGTCGGTGTGTCCGCGAGGTCGAGGATGGCGTTCGCTCCGGCCGTCGAGTCGGCGGCGCGATAGCTGCCGTCGACGACCAGGGTGGGGTCGAAGGGGATGCCGGCTGCCTCGAGCGCACTGCGGTAGCCCTGCTCGCGCTCCCTGGCGGATTCCAGGTCGGTGCGTCCGCGCAGGTGCGCGATGCGGCGGTGCCCGAGGGAGATGAGGTGCTCGGTGGCCGCCTGCGCCCCCTCGACGTTGGCCACGGTCACGGTGGCGGCGTCGGCGGCGCCGACATGAGGGTCGACCGCCACGATGGGCACCGACGTCTGGGTGGGGGTGGTCGTCGGCGTCACGAGGATCGCGCCGTCGATCAGTGTTCCGCCCAGCCGCGAAAGCGACCGCCGCTCCCAGCCCAGGTGCTCGCCGGCTGAGACGCTTCCGGCGTAGGCGAGCACGTCGTAATCGGTCGTCTCGAGAGCGGTGGAGACGCCGCGCAGCAGCTGCAGGGCGAACGGCTCGAACTCGGCGACGAGCACGCCGATGACGTTCGTGCTGCGCCGACGCATGGATGTCGCGACGATCGAACTCTCGTATCCGAGGTCCTCCACGATTCCCATGACGTGGGACAGCGTCTCGGGGGAGACGCCGTATCGGCCGTTGATCGCCTTGGACACGGTCGCGACCGAGACTCCGGCAGCGAGAGCGACATCGTTGATCGTGGTCCGACGGTTCATGGCATCATGATATCGGGATTGTAGAAAACGTTATCGATATCGATTGACACGCGCCGGGATCTGGTGTCAGAGTTGGCGCACAGCATATTGGTGTTGCTGGCAACAAATTGGCAGTGGGGCACCCTCCCTCCGCCGCATCCCACCGCTCGACGCAGCGGTGCAATCACTCGATGAAGAGGAGACACGGCAATGAAGACGCGCAATGCACGGGCCGCAGCGGCAGCCGTCGCAGCCCTGATGGCAGTCGGGCTGACCGCCTGTTCCGGCGGATCAGGCGACGCAGGCGATGGCGGCGAGACCACGCTCACGATGTGGCACAACTCGACCACCGGCCCAGGCAAGCAGTACTGGGAAGACGCCGCGGCGGCCTTCCACGACGAGAACCCCGAGGTGACGATCAAGGTCACGTCGATCCAGAACGAGGACATGGACGGCAAGCTGCAGACCGCCGTCAACTCCGGAGACATGCCGGACATCTTCATGGCGCGGGGTGGAGGCAAGCTCGCCGACATCGTCGGGGCCGGCAAGGTCAAGGACCTCACCGACCTGATCGACGACGACGTCAAGACCGCGTTCGGCGACGCGCCGTTCAGCGCCTTCACCGTCGACGGCAAGGTCTACGGGATGCCCAGCGCTGTGCTGCCCGGTGGAATCTTCTACAGCAAGGATCTGTTCGAGCAGGCCGGCATCTCCGCCGAGCCGACGACGATGGACGAGCTGGGAGAGGCCGTCGACAAGCTGAAGGACGCGGGCATCGCGCCCATCGCCCTCGGCGCCAAGGACGCCTGGCCTGCTGCGCACTGGTACTACTTCTTCGCGGTCCGCGCGTGCGACGAGGACATCATCTCGAACCTCGCGACCAACCCGGACTTCAGCGACGAATGCTGGCTCACCGCCGCGGACAACCTCGCGGACTTCGTGGCCACAGAGCCCTTCAACAGCGGATTCCTGACCACCTCCGCCCAGGAGGGCGCGAACTCCTCGGCCGGCCTCGTCGCCAACCACAAGGCAGCCATGGAGCTCATGGGCGCCTGGGACGTCGGCGTCATCGCCGGTCTGACTCCGGACGAGAAGCCGCTGCCGGATCTGGGCTGGTTCCCGTTCCCCGAGGTCGACGGCGGCGACGGTACGCCCGGCGCCATGATGGGCGGCGTCGACGGCTACTCCTGCTCGACGGACTCGCCTGAGGCCTGCGAGCAGTTCCTCAACTTCATCTCGTCGAAGGAGTGGCAGGAGAACTACGCCGTCGCGTTCCAGACGATCCCCGCATCGCAGGACGCCACCGGCGCCGTGACCGACCCGTCGCTCACGCCGCTGATGGAGGCCTACAGCAAGGCGCCGTACGTGGCACTGTGGCTGGACACCGCACTCGGCCAGAACGTCGGCAACGCGCTGAACACGGGCGTCGTCGAGCTGCTCGCCGGCCAGGGCTCTCCCGAGAAGCTCGTGTCGAAGATCACCGATGCATCGGCGAGGGGCTGAGCCGGGCGATGACAGAGACCCAGGTGATGGCGGCTGCCGTGCCTGAGAGCAACGTCCGCACCGGGGCCGGCGACATGCCGGCCCCGGTGCGCCGCCGCCCGCGCGCCGACTGGCGCAAGCGCGGTGAGATCGCGCTGCTCTCCGGACCCGCGCTGCTGATGTTCATCGGCTTCGTGATCTTCCCGGTGGCGATGGCCGCGTTCTACGGCTTCTTCAAATGGAACGGCTTCGGCTGGCCGACCGAGTTCGTCGGTCTGAACAACTATCTGCTGATCTGGCAGGACGAGTCGTTCCGCGACGCGGTGCTGCACAACTTCATCATCGTGGTCCTCTCCCTCGTCATGCAGGGCCCGATCGCCATCCTGTTCGCCCTGCTGCTGAACCAGAAGATCCGCGGTCGCTCGCTGATCCGCGTGCTGATCTTCATGCCGTACGTGATCTCCGAGGTCATCGTGGGCATCGGGTGGAGCCTGATGATGCAGGATGCGGGAGCGCTGAACTCCCTGCTCGAGAAGTGGGGCCTCGGTGCGCTCCAGCAGTCCTGGCTCGCCGATCCGTCCATCGCGATGTGGACGCTCATGGTCATCATCACGTGGAAGTACATCGGCTTCGCCGTGATCCTCATGCTCGCCGGCATGCAGTCCATCCCGGAGGAGCTGTACGAGGCCGCAGCCATCGACGGCGCCGGCTTCTGGAAGATCCAGTGGAGCATCACGCTGCCGCTGCTGGGACCGACCATCCGCATCTGGGCCTTCCTGTCGATCATCGGATCGCTGCAGCTTTTCGACCTCGTCAACATCATCTGGGGTCAGTACATCGCCGCGACCGCCGGCACATCGACGATGGCGACGTACATGTATCAGAACGGGCACCTCGCCGGCAGCTACGGCTTCGGCAACGCGGTCGCCGTCATGCTCTTCCTGATCTCCCTCGTCATCGCACTCGTCTACCAGCGCTTCGTCCTGCGGCGCGACACGGAGGGCGCTGTCACCGGCGCCAGCGGAAGGAAGCGCTCATGACGACCGACAGCCTGAGCACGTCGCTCGTGATCCAGCCGAAGCGCCCCGACGGCCGGCGGCGCGCACCCCAGGTGCGCTGGGGCAGTCCAGGCGTGTACCTCATCGCGATCGTGCTGATCACGATCTGCATCACCCCTGTGCTGTACATCATCATCGGCGGGTTCCGCACGAACGCGCAGATCACGGTCGACCCCTCGGGCTTCCCCACTCCGTGGGAGGTGTCCAACTACGGCGACGTGCTGGCGAGCTCCGAGTTCTGGAGCGCGATGCTGAACTCCACCATCGCGGCGGTGGGCACAACGGCCGGTGCCGTGCTCCTCGGCCTCATGGCGAGCTATGTGATCGCGCGATACGACTTCGGCGGTCGGGGCGTCATGTACGCGCTGTTCGCCGCAGGACTGATGTTCCCGATCACGGTGGCGATCACGCCGCTGTACCTGCTCATCCGCAACCTCGGCCTGGTGAACAGCCTGGCCGGGATCATCCTGCCGCAGATCGCTTTCGCGCTGCCGACGACGATCATCATCCTCGTGCCGTTCCTCCGGGCGATCCCGAAGGAGCTCGAAGAGGCGGCAGCCATCGACGGAGCATCCCGACTCGGGTTCTTCTGGCGGATGGTGATCCCGCTGAGCCTCCCAGGGGTCATCACCGTCGGCATCCTCGCCTTCGTCGGCTCATGGAACGGGTACATGCTGCCGCTGTTCATCCTCAGCGACCCCGGCCTGTTCACTCTTCCCCTCGGCGTGCAGAACTTCGCCTCGCAGTACTCGGTCGACACAGCGCGCGTGCTCGCGTACACGTCGCTGTCGATGCTGCCGGCGCTGATCTTCTTCAGCCTTTTCGAACGCCGCATCGTCGGCGGACTCACCGGCGCTGTGAAGGGCTGATCTGTGACCAACGCACTTTCGACGGAGACGCCCATGTCCGCGGACATCCCCGCCTACCCGGCCGCTTCACCGCGGGTGAGCGAACTGCTCGCGCGCATGACGCTGGAGGAGAAGGCCGCCCAGCTCGTGGGCTACTGGCTGGATCAGGGCGGTGAGGTCGTCGCCCCCATGCAGAACGAGATGGGTCGCACCGGCGCAGGCGAGGCACTCGCCGACATCACCAGGGACGGCATCGGGCACTACACGCGGGTGTACGGCACCCGCCCGGTCGAGCCTGCGGAGCGCGCCGCCTGGCTGTGGGAGGAGCAGCGCCGTCTGAAGCGCGAGACCCGGCTCGGCATCCCGGCGCTCGTGCACGAGGAGTGCCTCACGGGGCTCGCCGCGTGGAAGGCCGCGTCCTTCCCCACGCCGCTCGCGTGGGGCGCCTCGTTCGATCAGGAGCTCGTCGCCGAGATGGGGGCGCTGATCGGCGAGTCGATGCGCGATCTCGGCATCCATCAGGGGCTCGCCCCCGTGCTCGACGTGATCCGCGATCCGCGCTGGGGTCGCGTCGACGAATGCATCGGCGAAGACCCCTACCTGGTCGGAACGGTCGGAACGGCGTACGTGCAGGGACTCCAGTCCACGGGGGTGCACGCCACGCTCAAGCACTTCCTCGGATACTCCGGTTCACGCGCCGGCCGCAACCACGCGCCCGTCTCGGCCGGGCAGCGCGAGGTGGCCGACATCTTCCTGCCGCCGTTCGAGATGGCGATCCGCGACGGCGAGGTCCGGAGCGTCATGAACAGCTACGCCGAGATCGACGGGGTGCCCGTCGCCTCCGATCCGGCGCTGCTGACGGGGCTCCTGCGCGAGCAGCTCGGATTCGACGGCGTGGTCGTCGCCGACTACTTCGCCGTCGCGTTCCTGGAGGCCATGCACGCCGTCGCGGCCGACCGCGGCGAGGCGGCCCAGCTGGCGTTGACGGCCGGGATCGACGTCGAACTGCCATCCGGGGACGCGTATCTGGCGCCGCTCGTCGATCGTGTGCGATCCGGGATGCTGGACGAGGCGTACCTCGACCGCGCGGTGATCCGCGTGCTGAAGCAGAAGGAAGAGCTCGGTCTGCTCGACGAGGACGCCTTCGAGGGGCAGCCGCCGCAGGACGTCGACCTCGACAGCCCGCGTCACCGCGCAGTCGCACGCCTGTTGGCGGAGGAGTCCATCGTGCTCCTGTCGAACGACCCGATTGCGGGCTCGGGCCCCGTGCTCCCGCTCGCCGCGTCCGCGAACCGCATCGCGCTGATCGGTCCGAACGCCGACCGTGCCGAGGCTCTGCAGGGCTGCTACTCGTTCGCCAATCACGTGCTGGCGCACCACCCCGGATACGAGGTCGGGTTCGAGATTCCCAGCGTCCGGGAGGCGCTCGTCGAAGCGCTGCCAGGCGCGGACATCGTCGTCGCTCGAGGCTGCGACGTCGAGGGAGACGACCGATCGGGGTTCGATGAGGCAGCCGCTGCGGCTGCCGACGCCGACGTCGCGATCGTCGTCATCGGCGACCAGGCAGGACTCTTCGGCCGTGGAACCGTGGGCGAGGGGAACGACGTCGACTCGCTCGAGCTTCCCGGCGTGCAGCGAGAGCTCGTCGAGCGTCTGGTCTCGACCGGAACGCCGATCGTCATGGTCATGCTCACCGGGCGGCCGTACGCGATCGGCTGGGCGCTGGACGACGAGGACGCCCGCCCGGCGGCCGTGCTGCAGTCGTTCTTCCCCGGCGAAGAGGGCGGCCGTGCGATCGCCGCGATCCTCACCGGCGCGGCATCCCCGTCCGGGCGGCTCCCCGTGAGTCTTCCCCGGTCGGCCGGAGCCCAGCCGTACAGCTACCTGCATCCGATCCTCGGCGGGGCGTCGGACGTCACCTCGGCGGACTCGACTCCCGCGCGGCCCTTCGGTTTCGGGCTCTCATACACCTCGTTCGCGTACGACGACCTGGCGGTCGACGAGCACGCGGGCACCGACGGACGGTTCACCGCGTCGGTCACGGTCACCAACACGGGCGACCGGCCCGGTATAGACGTCGTCCAGCTGTACGCGCGCGACCGCGTCGCCTCGGTCACCCGGCCCGTGGCTCAGCTGCTCGGCTATGCGCGCGTGAAGCTGGCTGCCGGGGAGTCGCGGCGTGTGAGCTTCGACGTGCCGACCGCGCGCCTGGCGTTCACTGATCGCCGCGGAGTGAAGACCGTCGAACCAGGCGACGTCGACGTGTGGGTCGCCTCGCATGCCGCCGCCGCGTCGTCCACGACGGAGATGGATGCCGCGACCGGCGGTGTGATCTCGAACTCGCGCGGCCGCGACCACCGCGAGGTCCCCGGCACGGCCACGCCCCGACGGACCGTGGTGCTCACGGGCGATGTGCATGAGGTCACGGCCGGAGACGCGCGGATCGTCGAGGTCGTTCAGGGATGATCAGAGCGTCCAATCCGATCCTCCCGGGGTGTCACCCCGACCCGTCGATCTGCCGGGTCGGAGACGACTACTTCCTGGTCACCTCGACGTTCGAGTACCTGCCAGGGCTGCCGATCATGCACTCCCGCGACCTCGTGCGCTGGGAGACGATCGGCCACGCCATCGATCGCTCAGGGATGCTGGACTACCGTGGCATCCCTTCGTCCGGAGGGCTCTACGCGCCGACGATCCGGCACGACGGCGAGCGGTTCTGGATCGTCTGCACGCTGGTCGACCCGACGGATGCGACCCGCGGCGGGAACTTCGTCATCACCGCGGCGGATCCCGCCGGCCCATGGAGCGACCCGGTCTGGCTGGATGCCGACGGGATCGATCCGTCCGTCGCGTTCGACGAGGACGGCCGGGTGTGGATGCACGGAACCCGTCTCGCCCGCGACCCGCAGTGGCACGACCAGACGGAGGTCTGGGTGCGCGAGTACGCGCGCGACGAGCGGGCCCTGGTCGGCGATGAGCACGTCATCTGGCGGGGCGCCGTGCACGGAGCCGTCTGGGCCGAGGGACCGCATCTGTACCGGATCGACGGGCGCTGGTACCTGATCGCGGCCGAAGGTGGGACGGAGTTCCACCACGCCGTGAGCGTCGCGCGGGCGGACTCGGTGACCGGGCCGTACGAGGGCACGCGGTCCAATCCGGTGTTCACGCATCGTCACCTCGGGCGAGGCGTGGACGTCATCGGCGCCGGTCACGCCGACCTCGTCGAGGCGCCGGACGGATCATGGCACGCGGTCATGCTCGCCATGCGGGCTGCCGACGGGCATCACTATCCGCTCGGACGGGAGACGTTCCTGTGCCCGATCGCGTGGGAGGACGGCTGGCCGGTCTTCGCGCCGGGGCTCGGCCGACTGCCCGACAGCATCGAGATCCCCTGGGCGGATGCCGCGGCCCCCGCGGGGAGCTGGCAGCCGGACGACCGGCGGCCCGGCGTCGTCGAACCGGGCGATGCGCGATGGACGTCGTTGCGCGCTCTGCCGAACGACATCGCGACCGCGGATGCGCACGGGTCGTGGGTGCTTCCCGTCCGTGGCGAGACGCTTGCGGATGCCGGTACCGTTGCCTTCGTCGGCATCCGGCCGCAGCACGCCCAGGTCGACGTGACCGGCACCATCGACGTGTCCGGGCTCGCGGACGGCGAGCGGGCCGGCCTCGCCGTCCGGCAATCGGAGCAGGATCACGCGACCGTTCAGGTGACCAGGACGCACAAGGGACTCGTGGTTCGGGCGACGCACTGCCGTGGCGGAGTGGACACGGTGCTCGCCGAGCAGGTCGACGACGCGACGGATTCCGTGGGCCTCGGTGTGCGCGTGCGGGACTACTCCTACGAGCTCGTCGCCGGTGGAGAGGTGCTCGCCGCTGTCGACGGTCGTGAGCTCGACGCGTCATCCACCGGTGGTTTCCTCGGCGTCTGGCTGGGAGTCTTCGCGACCAGTGACGGTCTGCCGCCGAGCGGCACGGTGCGACTCGACGAATTCCGTTACGAGCCGCGCAGAGATGCCACCGCCGTGCCGATAGCCTGAGTGCACCCGCCGCAGCCCACAGGAACGAGCCATCGATGAAGGAACGCGCGACTGCCGTCGAAGCGGTGCGCCGCACGAACCTGGGCGAGGTGCTGCGGTTGGTCCACCGACACGGTCCGCGCTCGCGCTCGCTCCTCACGGCAGAGACGGGGCTCAACAGATCGACGGTCGCCGATCTCGTGACGGCGCTCGCCGAGCGAGGACTCGTGACCGAGCAGGAACCGGATGCGAACAAGCGCGTCGGCCGCCCGAGCCCCGTGGTCACGGCCAGCGCGGATGTCGTGGCGATCGGCGTCAACCCCGAGGTCGATGCGATCGAGGTCGGTGCGGTCAGCCTCGGAGGCGGTCTGCGGGCACGCGCGCGGATCGAGCTCACGGACGTGCCGGCTGTCGCTGATGCGGTCGCCACGATCGCGGATCTCGTCACGCGCTGGCGGAGCGAGGAGCTGGTCGGATGCCGGATCGTCGGTGTCGGCGTCGCCGTGCCGGGTCTCGTGCGAGCATCGGACGGGCTCGTGCGCCTCGCACCGCACCTGGGCTGGCGCGACGAGGACATCGCGACCCCTCTCGCCGAGGCTCTCGGGCTGCCGGTGACCGTCGACAACGACGCATCCCTCGGCGCTCGTGCCGAGCACCTGTTCGGCGCGGCGCGCGAGCACAGCGACGTCATCTACCTCAACGGCGGTGCGAGCGGTATCGGCGGTGGCGTGATCCTGGACGGAACCCTGATCCGCGGAGCCGGCGGCTACGCAGGCGAGTGGGGCCAGACGAGGCCGGGCATCGCGAACGAGGCGCACCGCCGCACGCACGACGGTGTGCTCGAGGACGAGGTCAACCGCGCCCGGCTCATGGCGGCGGCGACGCTGATCGCCGGTGACGACGACGCGCTCGCGGCGGCACTCTCCGGCGCCTCCGGCCCGACCGCCGACGAAGAGGTGGTGCGTCAGCGTCGAGTGCTCGCGGCCACGATCAGCAACGCGGTGAACGCGCTGAACCCGTCGATGATCGTGCTCGGCGGGTTCCTCGGCATCCTGCGCGACCGCGACCCCGAGGGATTCGACGCCGACGTTCGTGAGCGTTCGCTCGCCGTCGCGGCTGAGGGTCTCGAGATCGCCTCGGCAGCGCTCGGCCTGGACCGTCTGCTCATCGGCGCAGCAGAGGCGGCCTTCGCCGCGCTGCTCGCCGACCCGCTGACTTCCCGCCCTCAGTAGCCGGCGCGCTGAGTCGAATCGGCTTCGGGGATCCAGTCGGCAGCGAGCTTCTCCGTCGCACGGGCCAGGATCGAAACATCGGCGGCGACCAGCGCGAACGATGCTCCAGCGTCGAGGTAACGACGGGCGGTGTCCGGGTTGAAGGCGTTCACGCCGGCCGGCTTGCCGACCGCGCGCACCTCGGCGATCGTGTGCTCGACCGCGGCGACCACATCGGGATGCTCCTGCTGGCCGAGCAGCCCCATGGACGCCGCGAGATCGCTCGGGCCGATGAACACGGCATCCACCCCGTCGACCTCGGCGATCGACCTGGCGTTCTGCACGGCGGCATCCGTTTCGATCTGCACGCTCAGCGAAGTGATCTCGTGCGCGCGGTGCAGGTAGTTCTCGATCCGGTTGAACTGCCCGGCGCGCGCGAGCGCGCTGCCGACTCCGCGGATGCCGCGCGGCGGGTAGCGGGTCGCGGCGACGGCGGCTGCGGCATCCGCTGCGGTGTTCACCATCGGCACCAGCAGGTTCTGCGCTCCCGTGTCGAGGACCTGTTTGATCCAGACCGGATCCGCCGACGGCACCCGGACCACCGGGGTGATCGGATACGGCGCGACGGCCTGCAGCAGGGCGAGGATTGACTCCAGGCCGATCGGGCTGTGCTCGCCGTCGATCAGCGTCCAGTCGAGGCCGGAGCCGGCGATGATCTCGGCGGCGATCGGGCTGCCGGAGCAGATCCACGCTCCGACCTGCGCGCGCGAGGCGGAGGCCAGCCGGTCGCGGAACGACGGCGCAGGTTCTAGACGAAACGGCATTCGATGACTCCCATCTCGCGGTAGTCGCAGCGCACCAGATCGCCCTTGTGCACCCACATCGGTCTCGTGAACGATCCTGCCAGGATGATCTCGCCGGCCTCGAGCCGCGCGCCGTGCTGGTGGAACTTGTTCGCCAGCCAGGCGACTCCGGTCGCGGGGTGGCCGAGGACGCCCTGTGCGACGCCGGTCTCCTCGATCTCGCCGTTGCGCGCGAGCACGCCGGGCACCCAGCGCAGGTCGATCTCGTCGGGGCGCAGGTGCACGTCGCCGAGCACCATCGCGCCGTAGGCGGCGTTGTCGCTGATCGTGTCGACGATCGTGCGGCCCTCGAGCTCGATGTGGGAGTTCAGCACCTCCAGCGCGGGCACGGCGTAGTCGATCGCGGCGAGGGCATCGTCGAGCGTGCAGTCCGGGCCCTCGAGCGGCCGGGCGAGCACGAACGCGAGTTCGACCTCGATGCGCACGTTCGAGAAGTCGTCGAACGGGATCTCGGAGCCCGTCGCGTACACGGTGTCGTCGAACATGACGCCGTAGTCGGGCTCCGTGATCCCGGTTGCCTGCTGCATCGCCTTGGAGGTCAGACCGATCTTCCGACCGACGAGCGTCCGCCCGGCAGCGAGGTTCTTGTCGCGCCATATGCCCTGGATGGCATACGAGTCGTCGATCGTGGCATCCGGGTACCGCGCCGTGATCCGGGGGATCACCGCGTGCGTGTGCTCCGCATCGGCGAGCTCATCGGCGATCTGCGCGCGCTGCTCGGGTGTGAGCGTCACAGTTGGTTCCCGAGCTTGTACTCGCCCTGCTTGTACTCCGGCATCGACTCCTCGCCCTCATCGCGGCGCGTGTACGAGAAGCCGTCGGCGCCGATCGTCACGGCCATCTCGCTGTCGTCGGTGCGGGCGTGAACGGGCTGCGGGTTGCCGTCGAGGTCGAGCACGAGAGACGCCTCGGTGTACCACGACGGGACGACGGGGTTGCCCCACCAGTCGCGGCGCTGGTTGTCGTGCACGTCCCAGGTGACCACGGGGTTGTCGGGGTCGCCGGTGTAGTAGTCCTGCGTGTACACCTCGACGCGGTGCCCGTCGGGGTCGCGCAGGTACAGGTAGAACGCGTTCGAGACGCCGTGGCGCCCTGGCCCGCGCTCGATCGCATCCGAGCGGCGCAGAGCGCCGAGCTTGTCGCAGATGGCGAGGATGTTGTGCTTCTCGTGCGTCGCGAAGCACACGTGATGCATCCGCGGTCCGTCGCCGCCGGTCATCGCGGTGTCGTGCACGGTGGGCTTGCGGCGCATCCACGCGGCGTAGACGGTGCCCTCTTCGTCCTGGATGTCCTCGGTGACGCGGAAGCCGAGATCCTGCATGTACTTCACGGCTCGGGGCACATCGGGGGTGACCTGGTTGAAGTGGTCGAGGCGGACGAGCTCGCCGGGGACGTGCAGGTCATAGCGCCACGACATCCGCTCGACGTGGTCGGCCTGGAAGAAGAACTCGTACGGGAAGCCGAGCGGGTCGACCACGCGCACCGAGTCGCCGATGCCCTTCACGAACCCTTCGGCGCTGCGGCGGACGTCGCAGCCGAGCTCCTCGTAGAAGGCGACGGCCAGGTCGAGATCCTCCGGAGTGCGCACCCGGTACGAGAACGCTGCGACAGCGGCGACCGGGCCTTTGCGCAGCACGAGGTTGTGGTGGATGAACTCCTCCGTCGATCGCAGGTAGATCGCCTCGTCGTCCTCCTCGGTGACGTACAGCCCGAGGATGTCGACGTAGAACTGACGGGATGCCGCGAGATCGGTGACCACGAGCTCCATATAGGCGCAGCGGAGGATATCGGGCGGCGACGCCTGGGGCGTGGCGATCGGATTGTCGGTCTCGATCGGGGCCTCTTGGCTGACGTAGTAGCCCGATGAGGTGAGCGTCATGTCTGCACGGTTCGTCATGTCAGCGTCCTCACTGCTTTCCGAAAACGGGGTTGTGGACCTCACCGAGGTTGATGTGCACGGCCTGCTGGTCGGTGTAGAAGTCGATCGAGCGGTAGCCGCCCTCGTGGCCGAGGCCTGACGCCTTCACGCCGCCGAAGGGGGTGCGGAGGTCCCGGACGTTGTTCGAGTTCAGCCACACCATGCCGGCCTCGACATTGCCCGCGAAGTTGTGCGCGCGCTTGAGGTCATTGGTCCAGATGTACGCCGCGAGACCGTAGCGCGTGTTGTTCGCCAGCTCCAGCGCGTCCTCGTCGGTGTCGAACGGAGTGATCGCGACGACCGGGCCGAAGATCTCCTCCTGGAAGATCCGGGCATCCGGCGACACATCGGCGAACACGGTCGGGGCGACGTAGTTGCCGGTCTCGAAGCCATCGGGGCGCCCGCCTCCGGCGACGAGGCGCGCCTCGGTCTTGCCGATCTCGACGTAGCTCATGACCTTGTCGTAGTGCTCGGGGTGCACCAGCGCACCGACCTCGGTCGACGGGTCGTGCGGGAACCCCACCTTGACGCGCTTCGCCTGAGCCGCGTACTTCTCGACGAACTCGTCATAGATGCTGCGTTCGACGAGGATGCGGGAGCCGGCCGTGCAGCGCTCGCCGTTGAGGGAGAACACCCCGAAGATCGTCGCGTTGATCGCGGCATCCAGATCGGCGTCGGCGAAGACCACCGCGGGCGACTTGCCGCCGAGCTCCATCGACAGGCCCTTGAGGTACGGAGCGGCGTTGGCGAAGATGATCTGCCCGGTGCGGCTCTCGCCGGTGAACGAGATCAGCGGCACGTCCGGATGCTTCACGAGGGCGTCGCCGGCGTCCTCGCCGAGGCCGTTGACGAGGTTGAAGACGCCCTTCGGCAGCCCTGCCTCCTCGAAGATGCCCGCCCACAGCGATGCCGACAGCGGCGTGAACTCGGCGGGCTTGAGCACGACGGTGTTGCCCGTCGCGAGCGCGGGGCCGAGCTTCCACGACTCGAGCATGAACGGCGTGTTCCACGGCGTGATGAGGCCGGCCACACCGATCGGCTTGCGGTTGACGTAGTTGATCTGGCGGCCGGGGACCTTGAACGTGTCATCCGCCTGGGCGACGATCAGATCGGCGAAGAAGCGGAAGTTCTCGGCCGCGCGGCGGGCCTGGCCCAGCGCCTGCGTGATCGGCAGACCGGAGTCGTAGGACTCGAGCTCGGCGAGGCGCTTGTCGCGGGACTCGACGAGGTCCGCGATGCGGTGCAGGACGCGCGAGCGCTCGCGGGGGAGCATCTTCGGCCACGGGCCCTCGTCGAACGCCCGTTTGGCGGCGGCGACGGCACGGTCGATGTCGGCTTTCTTGCCTGCTGCCGCGGTGGTGTAGTTCTCATTGGTCACCGGGTCGAGCACCTCGAACGTGTCGCCGTCGATCGAATCTACGAACTCGCCGTCGATGTAGTGCTGGATGTGATCGGGAAGATCAGCGGGGATGCGGTTGTCGGTCATGATTCCTCCGGTGCGGTGGACCAGTTCAGTGGACGTGGGTGGCGGCGGCGTCGCCGCGCATGTCGGAGTCGGCGCCGTGCTCTTTGCTGAGATAGGCGTCGAGCGTGGATGCGTGGTGCAGGCGCGCGGCGCGTTCGATCTCGACGACGGGGGCGCCGTTCTCGATCAGCGACACGATCTGTTCGTGCTCCTTGACGGACTCGTGCGCGCGGCCGGGCACGAAACTGAATGTCGAGTCGCGCAGGCGGTTCAGGCGCTGCATCTCGACCGTGACGAGCTCATGCAGCCGAGGGTTGGGGCACGGCGCGATGAGCACGGCGTGGAACTCCTGGTTCAGCTGGGTGAACGCCGACGGGTTGAAGTGGTCGAGCGTCTCGATCATCTTCGCGTTGATCGCGCGGGCGGCCTTGAGATCATCGACCGTCAGGCGCGGGGCGGAGAGCGCGGTCGCGCTGCCCTCGAGGATGCTGAGGGCCTCCATGCTGTTCCGGTACTGACTGTCGTCGACCATGGCGACGCGGGCTCCGATGTTGTGCTCGAACTGCACGAGCCCTTCGGCCTCGAGCTGGCGGATCGCTTCGCGCACCGGGACGACGCTCATATCGAGTTCCCCGGCGATGCTTCCGAGGACGAGCCGGTACCCGGGCGTGAACGTCTGGCTGGCGATGCGTCCCTTGATCCAGTGGTACGCCTGCTGCGACTTGCTCAGCGTCTTTCCCTTGGTCATCCGCGGCTCGCTTCGTACTTCGCGCGCCACTCGGCGTTCATCGGGAACAGGCCGTCGACGGGATGCCCCGCCTCGACCTGCACGGCGATCCAGGAGTCCTCGTCCTCTTGGGCGAGAGTCGCGTCGACGACCTCTTCCACCAGGGACGGCGGGATCACGATCACGCCGTCGCCGTCGCCGACGATCACGTCTCCTGGTTGCACGGCGGCCCCGCCGCAGGCGATCGTGACGTCGAGGTCCCACGGGACGTGCTTCCGTCCGAGAACAGACGGGTGGGCGCCCTGCGAGAAGACCGGCAGGCCGATCCGGGCGACCTCGTCGAAGTCGCGCACGCCGCCGTCGGTGACGACTCCGGCAGCGCCTCTGGCGGTGGCGCGCAGCGCCAGGATGTCGCCGAGCGTGCCGGTCGTGGCATCCCCTCTGGCCTCGATCACGATGATCTCCCCCTCGTCGACGGCGTCGAACAGCCGCTTCTGGGCGTTGTAGCCGCCGCCGTGGGTCTTGAAGAGGTCTTCGCGTGCGGGGATGAAGCTCAGCGTGCGCGCGGTGCCGACGATCTTCGTGCCGGGGAGGTTCGCGCTCACGCCGTCGATGAAGCACTGGTGGTGGCCGCGCTTGCGCAGCTGAGCGGAGAGCCCTGCGGTCGGCGCCTTCTCGAGCTTGGCGCGGAGTTCTGCGGACAGGGCGTTCGTCTTCGCGGGGGCCGGCTCCAGCCCGGCCGCCTCGGCCGATCCCCATGCCTCGGTGCGCTGCAGGTCGTCCACGGCGGGCATCGATCCGAGCGTGCGGTCGAATGCGACGGAACCCTGGACGACAGTAGTGACCAGGCGACCCGATGTCGGCGCACTCGGCGCGTTCGGAGCATCCACCTCGACCTCGACGACGTCGCCGGGAACGATCACGGACGACCCTGCCGGCGTGCCGGTGAGAATGACGTCGCCGGTCTCGAGCGTGAAGTGCTGGGAGAGATCGGCGACGAACTGCGCGAGCGGGAAGATGAGGCCGGACGAATCGTCGTCCTGGCGCAGCTCGCCGTTGACCCAGGTCCGGACGCGGATGTCGTATGGGTCGACCGCGCGTGCGTCGATGAGGTCGGGGCCGAGCGGTGTGTAGCCGTCGCCGCCCTTGGAGCGGACGTTCGAGCCCTTGTCGGCTGCGCGCAGGTCGTAGAGACCGAGGTCGTTGGCTGCGGTGACGGATGCCACGTGCGACCAGGCGTCCTCGAGGCTGACGTTGCGCGCCGGCTCGCCGATGACGAGGGCGATCTCGCCCTCGAAGGCGAGCAGCTCGGTGCCGGCCGGGCGCTCGACGGTGCCACCGGATGCCGCGACCGAGCTCGCCACCTTGAAGAAGTAGGAGGGCTGGGTGGGGCGGCGACCGCGCTGATCGGCGCGGGATGCGTAGCTGAGGTGGATCGCGATGATCTTGCCCGGGCGGGCGACCTGGCTGCCGAGAATGGGCTGGTCCGTCACAGGTAGCGCCTCCTTGCGTCGATTCATCGCCCTTGTGCGATGTATTTGAAATCGTATATCATCCTGACAACGGGTGGCAAGCATCGCTTCACGACGACCTGATCACCCGGACAACGACGTCATCCAAGGAGCTTCAATGACTGATCAGCCCGGCTTCACACCGACCGGCACCATCGCCAGTCCAGCCGACCGGCGACGCGTGGTCTTCGCCACGGTCGTGGGAACCACCGTCGAGTGGTATGACTTCTTCATCTACGCCACCGCCGTCGGCCTCGTGTTCGGGGAGCTGTTCTTCAAGGCGCTGGGCGCCGACAGCATCCTCATCGGGTTCGCCACTGTCGGCATCAGCTTCCTGTTCCGCCCTCTCGGAGCGTTCCTCGCCGGGCACTTCGGCGACCGCCTCGGCCGCAAGCGGGTGCTGATGTGGACGCTCATCCTGATGGGAGCGGCGACCGCCCTCATCGGTGTGCTGCCGACGTACGAGAACATCGGCATGACGGCGCCGATCCTTCTCGTGCTGCTGCGGATCCTGCAGGGACTCTCCGCGGGCGGCGAGTGGGGAGGCGCGGTCCTGATGGCCGTCGAGCACGCGCCCAAGAAGAAGCGCGGGGCATTCGGCGCATCGCCGCAGATCGGCGTGCCGTTGGGGCTGCTGCTCGCATCGGGCGTCATGGCCATCATGACCGCCATCGCCCCGGGAGAGCAGTTCGTCGCGTGGGGCTGGCGCATCCCGTTCCTGCTCAGCGTCGTGCTGATCCTGGTCGGCTACTACGTGCGTCGAAACGTCGAGGAGAGCCCGGTCTTCGCCGAACTCGCCGAGCGCAAGGAGAAGGCGCGGATGCCGATCGTGCAGCTGTTCCGCAAGCACCTGCTGCTCGTGATCATCGCTGCGCTCGTGTTCGCCGGCAACAACGCCGTCGGATACATGACCACCGGCGGCTACATCCAGAACTACTCGACCGACCCCGAAGGCCCGCTCGCCCTCGACCGAGGACCCGTGCTCTGGGCCGTCGCGGGATCCGCAGTCACCTGGCTGCTGTCGACTCTGATCGCCGGCTTCGTCTCCGATCGGCTCGGTCGCCGCACGACGTACATCATCGGCTGGGTCCTGCAGCTCGTCGGCGTGTTCGCGCTGTTCCCGCTGGTGAACACCGGAAGCATCGGACTGCTGTTCGCCGGGCTCGCGATCCTCACGATCGGTCTCGGCTTCACCTATGGCCCGCAGGCAGCGCTGTACACCGAGCTGTTCCCCGCCAGCATCCGCTTCTCCGGCGTCTCGATCTCGTACGCGATCGGCGCGATAGCGGGCGGCGCGTTCGCGCCGACGATCGCCACCGCGCTCGTCAAGAGCACCGGCACGACGATGTCGGTCACGTGGTACCTCGCCGGCATGACGGTCATCGGCCTCATCGCGACGCTGCTGCTGCGCGACCGCAGCGGCATCCCGCTCGGGCCGGATCACGAGGAGGAGCAGTCGGTCAGCCCGATCTACGGGCTTGCCAAGGCCTGAGCCATCGACGGGGCGGATGCATGCGGCATCCGCCCCGACAGAACGTACCAATAAGGAGAATCGATGCAGTTCCATCACCACGGCTACGTCTCTCAGGATCCGCGCATCGTCGCGGCGGCGGGCACGGGGATCGATCGCTCCGCTGATCTGCCGGACGAGATGGACGTGCTCATCGTCGGCTCCGGCCCCGCCGGCATGCTGCTGGCGGCGCAGATGTCGCAGTTCCCGAGCGTCACGACGCGGATCATCGAGAAGCGCGAGGGGCGTCTCGTGCTCGGTCAGGCGGACGGCATCCAGCCGCGCAGCGTCGAGACCTTCCAAGCATTCGGGTTCGCCGAACGCATCATCGCCGAGGCCTACAACATCGGATGGATGAACTTCTGGAATCCGGATCCCGCTAGCCCCGAGAACATCATCCGGACCACCCGTACCGAGGACTACGGGTTCAAGATCAGCGAGTTCCCGCATCTCATCGTGAACCAGGCGCGGGTGCTGGACTACTTCGCCGAAGCGGCAGCCCACGGCCCAGGGCGCATCGTGCCCGACTACGGCGTCGAGTTCCTGGGCCTGACCGTGCACGACGAGGGCGATCACCCGGTCGAGGTGCGCGTCCGCCCGGCGTCGGGGGAGCGTACGATCCGAGCGAAGTACGTCATCGGCTCCGACGGCGCCCGCAGCGGCGTGCGGGAGGCGATCGGGCGCAAGCACGTCGGCGCATTCTCAGCACACGCCTGGGGCGTGATGGACATCCTGGTGAACACCGACTTCCCCGATTGGCGCACCAAGTGCGCGATCAACGCCAAGGCGGGCAACATCCTGCACATCCCGCGCGAGGGCGGATACCTCAGCCGCGTGTACGTGGACCTCGGCGAGGTCGCAGCCGACGACAACCACCGGGTGCGCCAGACGCCGATCGAGAAGATCATCGAGAAGGCCAACGAGATCCTGCATCCGTACACGCTCGACGTGAAGGAGATCGCCTGGCACAGCGTCTACGAGGTCGGACACCGGGTGACCGACGGGTTCGACGACGTCATCGACGATTCCGACCGCACGCCCCGCGTGTTCCTCACCGGCGACGCCTGCCACACCCACAGCGCCAAGGCCGGTCAGGGCATGAACGTGTCGATGCAGGACGGGTTCAACATCGGGTGGAAGCTCGGCGCCGTTCTCACCGGCCGGTCGCCGGAGAGCCTGCTCGCCACCTACGGCGCGGAGCGGCGCCCGGTCGCTCAGCAGCTGATCGACTTCGACCGCGAATGGTCATCGCTCATGGCGCGCAAACCAGAGGAGATCTCCGACCCGCAGGAGCTCGCCAACTACTATCTCGGCACGGCGGAGTTCCCCTCCGGCTTCATGACCCAGTACGGCCCCTCCGCCATCACCGGCGACGCGTCGCATCAGGGTCTGGCCGCCGGGTTCCCGATCGGCAAGCGGTTCAAGTCGGCCGAGGTCGTCCGGGTCTGCGACGGCAACGTCGTGCACCTCGGCCACCATGCGAAGGCCGACGGTCGCTGGCGCGTGTATGCGTTCGCGGATGCCGGTGGCACGCGCCTGCGCGAGTGGGCGTCGGCGGTCGCGCCTCTGATCGCCCGTGTCACCCCGGCGGATGCCGATGCGGATGCCGTCATCGACGCGAAGGTCGTGTATCAGGAGTCGTTCGATTCGCTCGATCAGCTGGCCGCGCCTCAGCTGTTCCTGCCGCGGACGGGGCCGCTCGGACTCACGGACTGGGAGAAGGTCTACTCCGCGGCGCCGAACGCCTGGTGCCGCAGCGACATCTTCGACGAGCGGGAGCTGTCCCGCGACGGCGTTGTCGTGGTAGTGCGCCCTGATCAGTACGTCGCCGCGGTGCTGCCGCTGGATGCCACGGCCGAACTCGCCGCCTTCCTCGACGGCGCGTTCCTCCCGGCCTGAGGCCCGCCCGGCTTCGGAAATCCCGGACGACCTGGCGTGTCGTCCGCGCGCCGATGACACGCCGGATGATCTCCGTTTTCCGAGCGGGAGGTGCGGATGCCGTGACACGTGTCATGCGCAGGAGATGACACCGCCCTCCTGATCGGGCGGACGGCGTCCGCCACGCTGGAACCATGACCACAGCAGCGGCAGCACCGACCCGTACGAGCGCATCCCGCACGAGCGCATCGGCCACAGCATCCGAGACAGCCGTCTCCATCACGGGCCTCACCAAGCACTTCGGCGTGGGGGAGCGCACGGTGAAGGCGGTCGACGGGCTGGACCTCAGCATCCGTCGTGGCGAGGTCGTCGCCCTCCTCGGCCCGAACGGCGCAGGAAAGACGACCGCACTCGACATGCTCCTCGGCCTGACGGACCCGAGCACCGGAACCGTCTCGGTGTACGGGAACAAGCCGGGCAGGGCCGCCAAGGACGGCGTGATCGCCGGGGTGCTGCAGACCGGAGGACTGCTCTCCGACCTCAGCGTCCGCGAGACGGTCGAAGTCATCGCATCGCTGCACGGGCGCGATTCGCTCGCGCGCGTGCCAGAGGTCCTCGCCCGCACCGAGCTCGACAAGCTCGCCCGCCGCCGTATCTCCAAGTGCTCCGGCGGCGAGCAGCAGCGGGTGAAGTTCGCACTCGCGCTGGTCGCAGATCCCGATATCCTCGTGCTCGACGAACCGACCGCAGGCATGGACGTGAACGCCCGCCGCCACTTCTGGGACGTCATGCGTGCCGATGCGGATGCCGGGCGGACCATCATCTTCGCCACGCATTACCTCGAGGAGGCCGAGCAGTTCGCGCGGCGGACCGTCGTCATGCACCGCGGGGTCATCGTCGCCGACGCGCCCACCGCGCAGCTGCGCGCGAACCTCGGCGGCCGCACGCTCGCCGCGAACCTTCCCGACACCGGCGGTGAAACCCTCGTCTCGCAGCTCGAGCAGACCGAGGGCATCGTCGAGGTCCGCGTCGACGCGAATCGTGTGAGCCTTCGCGCGCTCGACTCGGATGCCGCGGCATCCGTTCTTCTGAACGCCGGGGCGCACGATCTGGAGATCGCCGCGCCCACCCTCGAGACCGCCTTCACAGCCCTGACGGAGGACTGATCATGACCATGTCACTCTCACCCACCATGGTGCGCGTCGAGGCGATGCGGCAGATCCGCAACCCATACACGCTCGCTTTCACGCTCGGCATGCCGGTTGCGATGTACTTGCTGTTCGGCGCGAGCATGGGGTACGGCGACATCACCGCCGGCCACGGGAACGTCAAGTTCTACGTGATGGTCTCGATGGCCGCATACGGCACCGCCGTCGCCATGAGCTCGATCACATCGCTCGCCGCGACCGAGGCCAAGCAGGGGTGGGGGCGGCAGCTCGCGATGACCCCGCTCGGCACCACGGGATACGCGGTGACGAAGCTGGTCACCGCCGTCTCGTTCGCGGCTCTCGCCATGCTCGCCGTTTTCGCCGCAGGTGTGCTGACCGGTGCCGAGACGACGGAGGTGTGGCGCTGGTTCGCCGCTGCCGGAATCATCCTCGGAGTCGGTCTCATCTACGGCCTGTACGGGCTCGGTGTCGGGCTGTTCTTCAACTCCGATTCGGCCGCGGCGCTGGCGTCCATCTCGATGACCTTCTTCGCCTTCTTCGGAAACGTCTTCATGCCCCTGGACGGCGTGATGCTCGACATCGCCCGTTTCACACCTTTGTACGGGTTCGTGGCGCTGAGCCGCTGGCCGCTCACGGATGGCGTTCTCACAACAGGGCAGACCGACTCGCTGTTGATGGTCTCGCTGAACGTCGTGGCATGGCTGATCGTGTTCGCCGTCCTCGTGGCATTCGGCGTCAAGCGGTCGCGTTCTCGCCGATAGTGTCGACAGCATGACGGATGACGTGACGCGATCGCGGGATGCGCGGGATGCGGCGGCGGCCACAGCGGCCGGCGTCGCCCCAGCCGCGTTGGGCGCACCGGGGAGCCGTCGAAGCAGGACGAGCCCTGGCCAGGGAGCCAGATCGCCGTGGGAACGCTTCGGATGGGTCATGGCCGCGGTCTGGCTGGTGTTCCTCGCCTACCCGGTGATCGCGCTGCTGCGATCGGATGCCGCACAAGCCTGGATCATCACCGGTTGGGTGGCGCTCGGAGCGTTCATCCTGGTCTACGTCGCGGGGTTCATGAACGGCATGAGCTTCGGCGGCGGCGGGCTCACGGACCCTCCGAAGCCGATCCAGTGGGTGGCCTTCGGAGGGATGATCGTGTGCGCGGTGCTGACGGTGCCGGCCGCGGGCGGGTCAGCGCTGAGCTTCATGCCGTTCATCATGTCGTTCGCATCGTACGGGCTCACGCGCCTGGCGCACTGGCTCACTCTGGCAGCGAGCATCGTCATCACCGCGCTGATCGTGTTCCTGACGCCCGGAGGGCTGGACTATCTGACGATCCTCGCGATCCTCGCACTTCTCGGCGTCGTCAACACGGTCTCGACGAGCCTCATCATCCGCTCCGCTGAGGCTGAGAAGCTCGGTCTCGAACTCGCCACCAGCGAGGGGCGCGAGGCCGTCGCCCGCGACGTGCATGATCTGGTCGGTCATTCGCTGACGGTGGTGAAGCTCAAGGCTCAGTTGGTGCGCAAGCTCATGGACAGCGACCCTGAGCGGGCCAAGGCCGAGCTCGCCGACATCGAATCGCTCACGGCAGAGGCGATCGCCGGTGTGCGTGCGACGGTGGCCGGGGTGCGCAATGCGACCCTCATCGATCAACTCGAGTCGTGCCGCGGAGCGTTGGCTGCCGCAGACGTGTCGATGCGGGTGGAAGGCGACGCGGCGGCGTTGTCGCCGGCGCAGTCGCTGACCGCGAGCTGGATCCTGCGCGAGGCGACGACCAACGTGCTGCGCCACGCCGGCGCGCGCACGATGACCGTGCGGATGGTGCCGGGGAGTTTCTCGGTCGCCGATGACGGTCGCGGTCTCGCCGGCGGTGAGGGCAACGGGATGCGGGGCATGCGAGAGCGTGCGACCACCGGCGGCGCAGCATTGACTGTGCACTCGAATGAGCCGGCTGGGACCCGGATCGAGGTGACATGGTGACGGATGCAGCGACGATCCGCATCGTCATCGTCGATGACCAGGCGATGCTGCGCGGCGCGCTGGCTGCGCTGCTGGAACTCGAGGACGATCTCACGGTCGTGGGGGTGGCAGGGGATGGCGAGCAGGCGGTCCGACTGGTCGCCGACACCGCCCCGGACGTGTGCCTGATGGACATCCAGATGCCGGGGATGGACGGCATCGCCGCGACGCGCGCTGTGTGCGCCGCCAGCCCTGACACGCGCGTGCTCATCGTGACGACTTTCGCGCGGCCCGGCTACCTTCGCTCTGCTCTGGATGCCGGCGCCAGTGGTTTCGTCGTGAAGGACGCCCCGGCGGAGCAACTGGCCGATGCGGTGCGACGTGTGCATTCGGGACTGCGGGTCGTCGACTCCGCGCTCGCCGAGGCGAGCCTGTTCGAAGGCGCCAACCCGCTGAGCGATCGCGAGCAGCAGGTGCTGCGGCTCGCGGCCGACGGACGCAGCGCAGCGGCCATCGCCGCCGAGGTATTCCTGTCTGCGGGGACGGTGCGCAACAACCTGTCGGCCGCGATCGGAAAGGTGGGGGCCGCGAATCGAGCGCAGGCCGTGCGGATCGCGCAGGACAAGGGCTGGATCTAGCCGATCGTCCGTGTCGGATGTCCGACCCCGCGCGTAGCGTGAGCCGCGGTCGGGCGCCGACGCTCGCCAGGAGGAGTGCGTGATGGATTGGAAGATCGAGCTAATCTTCGTGCCGGTGACGGATGTCGACAGGGCGAAGGCGTTCTACGTCGGGATCGGGTTCAACGCCGACCACGATCACGTGGTGCAGGAGGGCCTGCGGTTCGTCCAGATGACCCCGCCTGGGTCGGCGTGCTCGATCGCGTTCGGCGAGGGGCTGGGGGTCGACCTGGAGCCCGGTCAACAGAACACGATCCAGGTCGTCGTGCCCGATGCGGATGCTGCGCTCGCGCAACTGCGCGATGCAGGGGTCGAGGCCGACGGCGTCGACGAGCAGGCCTGGGGCCGGTTCGTGACGTTCGACGACCCGGATGGCAACACCTGGACTCTGCAGCAGATGCCCGACTACAGCACAGTCGGCTGATCCGCGACGCGTTCGCATTCGGGGCTTCCGAGTGCGGCGAGTCGGGAATACGGTTTGCCTGACGGGCGCTGTGTCTCTTCGCACGTCGCGCCTGTCCGCGACGGCAGATGGGTGCGCGTATGGAAGGTCTTGAGGTCACAGTCCTGCTCGGGCTGACGATTCTGGTCGGAACACTGCTCGCGCCCCGGGTGCGCCTCGCGCTGCCCCTGGTGCTCGTGGTGTTCGGTCTGCTGCTCGGATTCGTCCCGGCCCTGCGCGAGGTCCAGCTGCCGCCGGAGACCGTGCTGCTGCTGTTCCTGCCGGTCATGCTGTTCTGGGAGAGCCTGACGACGTCCCTGCGGTCGATACGTCGCGACTTCCGGTACATCCTGCCGATGAGCACGCTGCTCGTCGTCGCCTCGGCGTTCGCCGTCGCGGCGGTCGCCGCGCTGTTCGGGATGCCGTGGGAGATCGCGCTCATCCTCGGTGCGGCGGTCGCGCCGCCGGACGCCACGGCCGTCGCCGCCCTCGGGCGGCTGCTGCCTCGGCGCAGTTTCATGAAGCTGAAGGCCGAGAGCCTGACGAACGACGGCACGGCACTCGTGCTGTACGCGATCGCCGTCTCGCTCGCGGTCGGCGGTCAGGTCACGCCGCTGATGATCACCGGGACCGTCGTCGTGTCCTACGTCGGCGGCATCGCCGTCGGAGGACTGGTCGCGGCGGCCGCGTGGCTGCTGCTTCGGCGAGTGCACAGCACGATCGCGATCAATGTGACGATGCTGCTGGTGCCGTTTACCGCGTTCATGGTGGCCGAGCTGATCCATGCGTCCGGCGTGCTGGCTGTCGTGGTGGCCGGCCTCATCGCCGCCTACGTGGGCCCGCGGATCACGACGGCGGCATCCCGCCGCCAATCCGAGGCCGCCTGGCCGTTCGGGGTGTTCCTGCTCAACGGCGCGCTGTTCGTGCTCATCGGTCTCGAGGTGCAGTGGGTCGTTCACCAGACGTCGCTGCCGATGATCGGCTGGCTCTCACTCGCCACAGTCGCGGTGTGGGTCGCGCTGCTCGTCGTGCGGTTCCTGTTCCAGCTGCTCTCGGTGCCGTTCCAGCGCGGCGGCGCGCAGCATCCGCGGGGTCTGCGCACACGCATGATGGTGGTCAGCACGATGGCGGGCATGCGCGGTGCCGTCTCGCTCGCGATCGCTCTCTCCGTGCCGCTCACGATGCCGGACGGCTCGACGCTCACGGGCCGCGACGAGGTCATCTTCGTCACCGCGGGAGTGATCCTGCTGAGCCTGCTGGTCCAGGGGCCGCTGCTCCCAGCGGTGGTCCGCTGGGCACGGTACCCCGTCGACCACGGCGAGGACGAGGAGTTCGAGCTCGCTGAGCGTGCGATCTCGGGGTCGGCGATGGCGGCGCTCGACGCGTTGGCGTCCGAGCACGGCATCAGCGATGAGGTGCGCGATCGTGTGCGGCGGGACGGGTACGAGATGCTGGAGCTCGCCAACGCCAGGGCGATGGCGAGGGAGCGGGCGCTCATCGACGCCGAGGTCGGCGCGATGGAGGACATGCTCGGCGCTCCCGATCCGTTCGCCGACGGTTCCGTCGACGTGAGCAGCGCGCCGGCGGTCGTCGACGGAACGACGCTGCAGATGGTCGCGACGTCCGCCGATGTGGACCTGGAGCAGCGCTCGCCGCTGATCAGGCACGACGAGTTCTCCAGGCTCAAGCTGGCGATGCTCGACCACAAGCGCGAGGTGCTGCTGAGCCTGCGCCGGTCGGGGACGGTCGATGACATCGTCGTCCGGCGGATCTCTGCGAACCTCGACCTCGAGCAGGTTCGCATGCAGGGGATCGAACAGCTCGACTAAGCGATCAGCCGATCCGCGTCGCGCCGCCGGACACCTCGATGCCACCCTCGGCCGGAATCCTGACCTCGAGGGTGCTCGGCCGGCCGACGTGCCGTCCCTGCTGGATCCGGATCGCCTGCTCCGGATATCCCTGGTCGCGCAGGTACGCGCCGGTGGATGCCGCGGCCGAGCCCGTCGCCGGGTCTTCAGTGATCCTTCCGACGGGGAAGAGGTTGCGGGCCTCGAACTCCCACGGACTCAGGGCATGGAGCACGGTCACGGTCCCGAGCCAGCCCTGCTCGCGCATGAGGGCAGCGACCTCGGCGGGGGAGAACCGGAACTGGTGGAACACCTCCGGATCAGTGATGACGACGATCGGATGCCAATTGCCCGCGAACGATTCGCGTACGGGGAAGCGCGGGTCGATATCGGCCTCGCCGAGTCCGAGAAGGGCGAGCAGCCGGTCGCGCACCCGCACGTCGATGTCGCGGACCTCGGGCTCCACGCTGGTGAAAGACACCGTGACGGAGCCGTCGGTGCTCCGCGTCGGGCGCAGTTCCACGCGTCCCCCCTGTGTTTCGAAAGACAGGGTTTCGAAGGATGCGTCCCCGGCGCCGCCCCGTTCGACCAGTGCGACGGCCGTCGCGACGGTTGCGTGGCCGCAGAACGGCACTTCGGCGGCCGGCGACCAGAATCTCACCCGATACCTGTGCGTCTCGACATCCTGACCGATGACGAACGCCGTCTCCGAGTACCCGACTTCGGCCGCGATCCGCTGCATCGACGCATCGTCGAGGTGCGCAGCATCCAGGACGACAGCCGCCGGATTGCCGCCCTCCGGTGTCGCTGCGAACGCGCTGTAGCGCAGGATCTCGGGGGCATCGGCCATGGCGAGGAGCCTATCGGAGGGAGCGCATCAGCTGTTCACGCGGATGATCTCCTGCTGGTATGGAGCGACGACGGCGGGAGAGATGCGCAGGTCGAGAAGCAGGAAAGGCCGCGCGGATGCCGGCTCCGCAGACCACGTCTCCAGTCGCTCGAGGTCCTCGAGAGTGCGCACGACGACGCCTTCGCCACCGACTGCCGCGGCGAAGGCGGCGAAGTCGACCTCCGGGATGCGCATGGGGTCCTCGGCCAGGCCCTTGAGTCCATACAGATGCACTTCCGCACCGTAGGCGGCGTCGTTCCAGACGACGGCGCAGCCACGGCCTCCTGCTGCACGAACGGCTGATTCGAGGTCCGCGATCGCCATCAACCCGCCGCCGTCACCGCTGGTGAGGACGATCGTGGATTCGGGCCTCGCGCGGGTCGCGCCGACGACACTCGGCCAGCCCTGGCCGATCGCCTGGAAGGCGGTGCCGATCATCATCATGCGGTCGGGCGACGCCACCGGCCAGTACATGTTCGCCCACCCGATGAAGTGCCCGCCGTCCGAGACGACGACGCGGTCCTGCGGCAGCAGCTCGGCGATGCGACGGGCGGCGGAGCGCGGGTCGAGTCGGCCGTCGGGGGCGAGTTCGTCGCCGCCGTCATACGTCCGGGCCGCCGCCACGTCGACGGTCTCACGCCACGGCCCGCCTTGAGAAACCACTTCCGGCGCGAAAAACCCTTCCCCGCGTGGTTTCTCGTGCCGGAGATGGTTTCTCATGGAGGCGAGCCGCTGGACGAGCGCCTCCGCCACCACGCGAGCATCACCGCGGACGAACCCGCCGACGTTCGCGTGCGTCGCGGCCGGCGCGACATCCACCTGGAACACCCGGGTCCCCGGTGCGAACAGCTCGCCGAAGCGCATCGTGAACTGGTTCAGCGACGCTCCGAAGACTACCGCGACATCCGCCTCGCGGACGAGGTCCATGGCGCCCTCGGCGCCGAACCCACCCGTCACGCCCAGGTCGTGCTCCGCGGAGGGGAAGACACCCCGCCCCAGCGCGGTGGATGCCGTGAGCGCCCCGGTCGCGTCGGCCAGAGCGCCGAGCGCTTCACCGGCTCCCGCAAGCCACGCGCCCCGGCCGGCCAGCAGGAACGGGCGCTCGGCTTCCCGAAGAGCTGCTGCGATCTCATCGAGCATCCCGTCGGCGAACTCGCCCTTCGGTGCGAGCGGAGCAGGGGAGCGCGGTGACGGCGCCTCGGGCACCGGCCCTGCCTCGAGCGCGGCGACATCGTAGGGGATGGCCAGCACGACCGGCAGTCGATAGGTCAGAGCATGCTCGATGGCGATGATCGTGGTCGCCGCGGCATCCGCTCTGCCCACCGTGTACGTACGAGAGCCGACGGCCGACGCCAGGGCGATCTGGTCGACGTCCCACGGCCGCGGACCCGATGTGGGCTCGTCGCCGACGACGAGAACCAGCGGAATGCGTGCCTGAACCGCCTCAGCGAGCGCCGTCAGCGTGTTCGTGAAGCCGGCGCCGTACGTGGCCGTACCGGCGGCGATCCTGCCCGACGCGCGATAGTGCGCATCGGCCGCCACCACCGCGCCCTGTTCGTGGCGGACCGCGGTGAACGAAGCGTCGGTGTCGCGTTCGAGAGCATCGAGGAAGTACGCGTTGCCGTTGCCCATCACGCCGAAGACGGCGTCGATGTGCTGCGCCAGCGTGAGGGCGACGTGAGCGGAGACGGAGGGCATGACAGTGCCTTTCGAGACGGTATCGGTGAGAGATTCCGTATGTGTCTCGCGCGGCGCATCGATGCGACGTCGGCTTCGTGCCCTTTTTTCGAGCACCGGCTGAACCGGACCCCTCGATTCTAGCTCCGCACTCCGGCCAGAATGGTCGCATGGCGACACGCGCGGCTTCTCTCTGGCACGACCTGGTTCGGCGTTCGAGGGCCGGCTCCCTGTCGCTCGAGACGACGGCGCTTCTCGTCGGGGCAGCGTTCTTCTCCGTCGGATTCGTGGTGTCGCTCCCGCTATTCTGGGGACGAGAGCTCGACATCGCCGGCGCCTGGTCGATCGGGGCGTACGCCGCCGTCGGCGGAGCGGTCGTCGCCATCCTCTCGGTGCTGCTGGGGCGGGTCGTCGTGCGGCGGGGCCGGATAGCCGCACAGGCCGACGGCCTCACCATGCGCGACGATCGCCTGCGCTGGTACGACACGGCGGCCATCACCCTCGCGTACGCCGCGACCGCCCTGCTGGGCTGGTCCGGCATCGCCGCGCTGCTCGAACTCAGCTTCGCGGATGCTCCTGTCTACGACTTCCCCGGTGCGATCCTCGTGGCCGTGGCCTTCGCGCTCACGGCATACGTGTGCTTCCTGAGCGCGGCATCCCTCACGCCCATGATGCTCTCGCTGGTGCTCGCGATCTTCCTCGTGGTTGGCGCCTTCGCGAGCATGCTCACGGCGACCGACCGGCACTGGTGGCGCGACAACCTCTCGGCCCTCGGCATGGCGAGCAACGATTCCGCCTGGATCTTCAACGGAACGCTGATCGTCGCGGGGGTCATCGTCACGACGGTCAGCCGCTATGCGACCGCCGGTCTGCCGGTCGCCGATCCGCAGCAGAAGCGCGGCCGCCATTACGTTCGGATCGGCATGATCCTGATGGGGATCTTCCTCACCTGCGTCGGTGTCTTCCCTGTCGACGCGTTCTTCATCGTGCACAACACCGTGGCAACGGGCATGGCCGTCGCCTTCGCAGCGGTCGTGATCGCGCTGCCGTGGCTGCTCCCGTCGATCTCGCGCGTGTTCGTGGGGATGGGCTACGTGTACGTCGCCGTGATCGTCCTGCTGGGCATCTTCTTCGCGACCGGCTACTACAACCTCACCGCGGTCGAGCTGATCGCCGCGATACTCATCTTCAGCTGGATCATCGTGTTCCTGCGCGCCGCCGACGACGTGCAGTCGCAGCCGGCGACCGAGAACGCCGTCGAGCGGCAACCGGCGGTGTGAACTCAGTCGCGCAGAGCGCGAGTGGCTTCGCGGGTGCGCTGGAGAGCATCCATCGTCTCGGCGAACCGACGCTTGCCGACACCGACGAACAGGCAGTCGACGACCGTGAGCTGTGCGATCCGGCTGACCATCGCGCCGGCCCTGAAGGACGACTCCCGCACCTCGGTGAACAGCGCGTGGTCCGCGGCACGCGCGAGGGGCGAGCTCTTGGCGGACGTCACGGCGATCGTCGCTGCGCCGCTCTGTCGTGCGGTGCGCAGGAACCGCACCGTCTCGTTCGTCGTCCCCGAATGGGAGAACCCGATCGCGACGGTCGGTCCCGTGTTCAGCACCGTCGCCGCGACGGCTTCATGCGGATCGCGGAGCACGTGGGCGTTGCGCCCCACGCGAAGGAGCTTCTGCGCCAGGTCCTCGGCGACGAATTGGCTGGCTCCGATTCCGTACAGCAGGATGCGGTCGGCTCGATCGATATCGGTGATCGCGGCCTCGAGGACGTCGAAGTCGAGCGCCTCCACGGTCTCTTCGATGGCGAGCAGCTCGAGGGCGGCAAGTTTGGAGACCGCCTCGCGCAGCGAATCGCCGTCCGAGATCTCGGATCCGACCATGCCCCTGGCGGGGAACTGCGCAGCCTCCTTGCCGAGTTCGGTCGCCAGAGCCATGCGCAGGGGAGCGTAACCGCTGAATCCGATCGCTCGGCAGAATCGTACGACCGAGGCCACCGACGTGCTGCATCGGTTCGCGAGTTCGTTGATCGTCATGTCGACGACGACCGACGGGCTCTCGCGTACGACGGTCGCGATGCGCGCTAGGGAGGGCGGCAGGGTCGAGGCGGCCGCTTCGATGGTGGTCTGAATGCTCATCCGCGCTCCTGAATGCTGGGATTACAGTATGTCGCGTCGACGGTCTTGTCTCGGCGGCGAGTCGACCGATGGTAAATTCTTTTCAAGAAGTTTATGCGCCATGTAGACTCTTTCCGAAGCTGAGTTGTTCTGAGAGTTGAGAGATGCCGATCGAGCACCCCATCATTGCCGTCGATCTCGGAAAGACGCGCTGTCGCCTCGCGGTGATCGCCGCCGACGGGCGTGAGTCTTATGCGGGTGCGGGTTCCCCCGGCCTGGCGACACCCGATGGCGTGCAGACGGCTCTCGCCGCGATCCTTCCTCTGCTCGCCCAGATCGGCGACATCCAGAGGCTGAGCATCGGCGTCGCCGGCGCGTGGAGCGTCCCGGATGCCGCACGTGAACTCGCCGCCCGACTGGCGCAGTCCACCGGCGCGGCCATCGCTGTGACCTCCGATGTCGTGACAGCTCACGCCGGGGCGCTCAGCGGAGCGCCGGGCACTCTCCTCATCGCCGGCACCGGTGCCGCCGCGCTCGGTGCGGATTCCTCAGGGGTGCGCCTGGTGGACGGCTGGGGCCCCGATCTCGGAGACCTCGGGGGCGGGTCCTGGATCGGTCGCGAGGGGATCCGCGCGACGCTGCGCGCCCGCGACGGCCTCGGCGGGCCGACGGTCCTGGGCGACGCGGTGCGCTCGCACATCGCTCCGGCTCCGGATGCCGTCGCCTGGCTGGCCGGCGACGAACCCGTCGCCCGGCAGCTCGCCAGCGTCGCGCCGCTCGTGCTCGATGCGGCGGCGGCCGGCGACGACGTCGCCGCCGGGATCGCCGCCGAAGCCGCACGCCTGCTCACAGCTTCAGCTGTCGCGGCATCCGATGATGCTGACGTCGTGATCCACGGCGGCCTCGGCGACCACGCCTGGTTCCGCGCCGAGCTCAAACAACTCCTGACCTCCGCCGGGCGTGTGATCGTGGCCGCGGCCGGCGATGCCCTCGACGGCGCTGCGCTGCTCGCACGCCATACCGATACGCCCCACGAAAGGTTCGTCCACCGTGCCTGATAAAACCGTGCCTGATGACACCGTGCCTGATAACAACTCCTCCGACTCCACTCGCCTCGCAGAACTGCTCGGCGTGCTCTCGCAGCTCGACACCGAGGCGGCCACGACGGAGCGCGGCGATCTCGACCTGCTCGACACGGTCGATCTCGTGCGTCGGATGAACGCCGAGGATCAGCGCGTTCCGGTCGCTGTCGCCGAGCGCGCAGTCGACATCGCTCGCGCGGTCGACGGGATCACCGAGCGATTCCGCCGTGGTGGGCGGCTCATCTACATCGGTGCCGGCACTGCCGGACGCATCGGCGTGCTCGACGCGAGCGAGTGCCCGCCGACGTTCGGCACGGATCCGTCCATGGTGGTCGGCATCATCGCTGGGGGAGAGCCGGCGATCCGCTCGGCGGTCGAGAACGCGGAGGATGACGCCGACGCGGCAGAGGCTTCGCTGCGGGAGATCGGACTCACCGACCGCGACACCGTCGTGGGGATCTCGGCGTCCGGTCGCACGCCGTACGTCGTCGGCGGACTGCGGTACGCGCGGGGGATCGGCGCATTGACGGTGGCGATCGCATCGAACCGTGACTCCGATATCGGGGCGGCGGCCGAAGTTCCGATCGAGATCGTGACCGGCCCCGAGTTCATCTCCGGGTCGACGCGTCTGAAGTCGGGGACCGCCCAGAAGCTCGTCGTGAACATGCTGACGACGCTGTCGATGATCAAACTCGGCAAGACATACCGCGGCGTGATGGTCGAGCTGCTGGCGACCAACGAGAAGCTGCATGCCCGGTCGATCCGGACGGTCACGGAGATCGCCGGAGTCGGAGTCGGCGAGGCTGCTGAAGCGCTGCAGGTGGCCGGCGGGTCGGTGAAGCTCGCCCTGCTGACGCTGGCCACCGGTGCGGACGTGGATCGGGCGCGCGGAGCGCTGGCTCAGGCAGACGGCATCCTGCGTGAGGCGATCGCGGCGCTCAGCTGATCCGGATCTCGAAGCCTTCGCCGCCGGGCGCGATGACGAGCTGCGTCAGATCGTCGACGTGGTGGGCGGGGCCGAAAGCGGGCGCGTGCGGTCCGACGCCGATGACCGTCATGCCGGCGTCGAGTCCGGCGCGGATGCCGGCGCCTGAGTCCTCGAAGACCACGCAGTCCTCGGGAGCGATGCCGAGCGTGGACGCCGCGAGCAGAAAGCCCTCCGGATCGGGCTTGCTGTTGGTCACCCGCTCTGCCGTGATGGCGAGCTCGGGGATGCTGAGCTCCGAGGCGCCCATCCGAGCGGTCATGAGAGCGACGTCCGCGGAGGTGACGATGGCGTGCGGGTAGCCGTGAAGCGCGTGCAGCAACTCCGCCGCGCCGGCGATCGCGACGACGCCGTCGGTCTCGGCGCTCTCGCGGGCGAGCATCCGCCGATTCTCCTCGAGGTTGATCGCGTGGTCGCGCTCCGGGAGCAGGATCGACATGCTCTGCCATCCCTGACGCCCGTGCACCGTCGCGAGCACGGTGTCGCGGTCGAGGCCGTGGGGCTCGGCCCACTCCAGCCACAGCCGCTCGACCACGGCCGTCGAGTCGACGAGTGTGCCGTCCATGTCGAGGAGCGCGGCGCGGGCGGTGAGAGTCGTGACCATGCGTCCAGGCTAGCCCGGGCGATGGACGCCCCCGCCGCCCACTATCCTGGGTACATCCCCCGATGCTCCACCCGGCAACCCGCGCGCCGGACGATCTTCGGCGCGCTCAGACATGCAAGGACGCAGATGAACGACTTCGCGGCACAGGGCTTCGTGACACACCGTGACGACTGGATGGCCAGAGAGGAGCTCGCCGAGCGGATGGTTCCGCTGGTCGGTGCGCTGCGACGTGATCACGAGGTGGTGACGTCGCTGCACGGGCATCGCCTGCTCGGTCTGTCGACCACCGGCATCATCGAGCTGCACGAGCGCGTCGCTCAGCTCGGTCACGAGGAACTCGCTCTCGACGACACTCTCGCCGTGCTCGAGGGGCTGCGCGATCTCGAACCGGGAGCCTCGTCGATCGATGTCGCCCGGCTCGTCGCCGGACGAACGGATGCCCCGCTCGACGAGTACCTGCGGGAGGCACTCGCCCCCGCGATGGGAGCGACCCCGGCTGAACCAACTGATGTCGTTCTCTACGGGTTCGGTCGTATCGGGCGTCTGCTCGCCCGCATCCTCATCGCGCATAACAGCGGCGGCAGCGGTCTGCGGCTGCGCGCGATCGTCGTGCGTCGAGGGTCGGAGAACGACCTCGTCAAGCGTGCGTCGCTGCTGATGCGCGACTCCGTGCACGGCCGCTTCGCGGGTTCCGTCACCGTCGACGAGGACGCCGAGCAGATCATCGCCAACGGCACCCGCATCCAGGTGATCTACTCGAACGACCCGGCGTCCGTCGACTACACCGGCTACGGCATCCAGAACGCGATCGTCGTCGACAACACCGGGCGCTGGCGCGATGAAGAGGGCCTCAGCCGTCACCTCGAGGCGAAGGGCGTCGCCCGCGTGCTGCTGACCGCCCCTGGCAAGGGGGTGCTGAAGAACATCGTCCACGGCATCAACGACGCGACCATCACGCCCGAGGATCGCATCCTGTCCGCGGCATCCTGCACGACGAACGCGATCACGCCGGTCCTGAAGGCCGTCGACGAGGCATACGGGATCGTGCGGGGTCACGTCGAGACCGTTCACTCCTTCACGAACGACCAGAACCTCATCGACAACTTCCACTCCGGCGATCGCCGCGGGCGTTCGGCGGTGCTGAACATGGTCATCACCGAGACGGGTGCGGCGAAGGCGGTGGCTCGAGCCCTTCCCGAGCTCGAGGGCAAGCTCACCGGGTCGTCCATCCGCGTTCCCACTCCCGATGTCTCGCTCGCCGTCCTCCACCTGACGCTCGAGCGCCCGGCGACGAAGGACGAGCTCAACGACTATCTGCGCCGCGTCTCACTGCACTCGAAGCTGCGGCAGCAGATCGACTACGTCGAGTCGCCGGAGGTCGTCTCGACGGACTTCGTCGGGTCGCACCGCGCAGGCATCGTCGATGGGCTCGCCACGATCGCGAACGAGCAGGACGTCATCCTCTACGTCTGGTACGACAACGAGTACGGCTACTCGTGCCAGGTCATCCGCGTGCTCGAGGTCATGGCAGGCTCGCATCCCGTCGTGCTGCCTCCGCGCCGCGAGGTGACGCTGCAGGGCTGAGGTCTGCGGCGGGTGTGCCCGATGGGATGCTGTATCGATTCGGTCGGTTCTGATCGTTCACAACCGACCGAATCGATACAGCCTGAGCGAGGTAGGTCACCCGTCCAGACGGCTGACGATGTCGGCATCCACGTCGCCCGTCACGGCGATGTACTCGCCGTTGACGACCAGCGTCGGGGTGCCTGCTCCGCCGGTCTGCGGATTCTGCGGCAGCTGCTGCGCCTGATCGACCGTGAACTGCCGGTAGGTGCCATCTGCGATGCACTCCGCGGCATCCGCGCCGCCGACCTCGGCGGCGAGTGATGTCAGCTCGTCGTCCGGCACGCCAGGGCCGCTGGGCTTCATCGCGAACAGCTTCGTGAAGAACGGGTAGGCGGCGCCGGGGGCAGCGTCCGCGACGCAGTACAGCGCGCTTCCCGACCGCTCCGAGAACTGCGTGCCGGATGCCGCGTTGAGACCCGAGAGGGCGACGGGCTGCAGACGCAGGCTGATCGCGCCGTCGTCGACGAGATCCTGGATGCTCGGACCGTAGAGCTCCTCGAAGTCCTGGCAATGCGGACACGCGAAGTCGAACCAGAGCTCGACGTCATCAGGACCATCGCCGATCGTGATGGCACCGGTCTGCTGATCGACGATGGCTCCGCCGGGAGCCAGGGCTTCCGCGCCCTTGCGCTGGCCTTGCACCACGACCAGGATGCCCACGACGACCAGCGCTATCACCACGCCGATCGAGATCCAGACAGCGAACCAGTTGGGCCTTCGAGATCCCGCAGCCATCGTCGTCCGTCCTCGTCGGGTCAGCGTTCGAATCGACCCTAGCGGGTGGGCGATGTCGGCGGTGGCGGGCAGGATGGGGGAATGGACACCGTGATGCTGCGGGCGGAGCGCCTGCGCTCGCACCGGTTGACTGCGCCTGCGCGCTCGGTGGCGGATGCCGCGCGCCACATGCTCGCCGTGCAGGCCCAGGAGCTCTGGGGCGGCCGCTGGGCCTTGGCATCCCGCGCCACGGGTGCGCCGACGCTGAGCGCCGTCGATCGGCTGTTCGAGCGCGGCATCCTCATCCGGGCGTGGACGCAGCGCGGCACCTTGCACATCGTCCCCGCGCGCGACTTCGGATGGATGCTGCAGGTCACCGGCGCCCGCCAGATGCGCGCACAGGAGCCGCGGCTGCGCGAGCTCGGGCTCGACGCCGATGTGCTGACGCGGGTTGAGGACGCCGTCCGGGCGGCGCTGCGAGGCGGCAACGCCCTGACACGCGCAGAGCTGTTCGATCTGTTCACCGGCCTCGGCGTCGACCCCGCCGGACAGCGCGGCGCCCACGCGATCGGCGCCCTCGCGCTGCGCGGCATCATCTGCCAGGGGCCGGTCGTGGCGCGACCGGGCGGAGTGAGCCGCGAGCAGTACTTCGTGCTCGTCGAGGAGCACATCCGCGAGTCGGCGTGCCCCGCTGATCCCGCTGCCGAGATGTTCGTGCGATACCTCAGCGGGCACGGTCCGGCGACGGCTGCCGATTTCGCATGGTGGGCCGGTCTCACGCTCACGGCGGCGCGTGCTGCGGCATCGGCGGCACAGGGCGACGACCGCATCCACGAGGTCGACGACGGCGTCTTCGCCGCGCGGGACCGGCCGCGGCGCAGTCCGCGTACGGCATCCGTGTTGGCCCTCGCCTCATTCGAGGAGTACTACATCTCGTACGCCGACCGCTCGGTCGCGTGTGCGCCGGAGCATTCGGCGGCCGTTGGGCCGGGCAAGAACGGCATGGTGCGCCCGATCCTCCTGGCGGACGGCGTGGTCGTCGGCACCTGGCGGCACTCGACCGCCGTCGGCCGCCACGCCGACGACCCCGTGCCAGAACTGCTCGCCCCGGGAAGCGCGAGCGACGCCGACGTCATCGCAGCCCTCGACCGCTACGCCGCCTTCATCACCGGCTGATCGCGCGCCTCACTCCACCGCGTGCCGGTCGAGGAACGCATAGACCTCGCTGTCGTCGACTCCGGGGAACGCGCCGCGGGGGAGCGGCGAGAACATGTGCGTGTGGACGCGCGCGCTCGGCCAGGAATTGCCGTTCCAGCGCGCGGCGAGTGCGGGGTCGGGGCGGCGGCAGCAGGCCTCGTCCGGGCAGGTCGACACCACGCGGTCAGACGTCTCGCGCCCACGCCACCAGCGCGCATCGTCGAACGGCACCCCGACCGTGACCGAGAACTCGCCGTCGCTGCCCGATCCCGTCTGCGTCGCGCACCAGAACGTGCCAGAGGGGGTGTCGGTGTACTGGTAGCGCTCGGTCGTGCGGTTCTGCTGCGTGAACGCCGCCCGAGCCTGGAACTTGCGGCAGACCGGTTGGCCCTCGACGGCGCCGGTGACGTCCATCGGCAGCGGCAGGTCATCGTTCTCGTAGACGCGGGTGATGGCGCCGCTGTCCTCGACGCGCAGGAAGTGCAGCTTCATGCCCAGGTGCTCGGTCATGAGATTCGTCATCCGCATGCCCGCTGCTTCGTGAGTCACCCCGAATGCATCGCGGAAGTCCTCGACGGCGAGGTTGCGGTCCTTCTTCGCCTGCTGCAGGAACGCGACACCAGCAGTCTCGGGGATCAGACACGCAGCGGCGAAGTAGTTGATCTCGAGCCGTTGCTGCAGGAAGTCCGCGTAGTCCGTCGGCGGGGTGTGGCCCAGCAGCCGGTGCGCCATGGCCTGCAGCGCCATCGACCGGAGGCCGTGGCCGCCGGGAATGGATGCCGGCGGCAGATAGATGCGACTGTTCTCCAGGTCGGTGACCGACCGCGTGGAGTGCGGGAGATCGCTCGCGTAGATGAGTTCGAATCCCAGCTTCTCGGCCATGAGGATCACGGTTCGGTGGGTGAGCGCTCCGCTGACGTGGCCGGCCGACTTCAGTTGCTTCTCGGCGAGCTTCTCGATCTCGGCGACGTAGTTGTTCTGCGCGCGCATGCGCAGCCGCAACTCGGTGTTGGCTCGGCGAGCCTCCTCCGGCGTCGCGATCGCCTCGCGCTCCCGCCTCTGCAGCTCGCGGTGCAGTCCGAGGATCGACTCGATCGTCTCGTCCGGGATGCCCTTCGACACCCGGACCGGACTGACGCCGAGCTGGCGGAACACGGGGCTCGCCTGCGCCTTCTCTAGCTCGATCTCGAGCGCTGCCCGCCGGTTCGGCGGTTCGCCGGAGATGAGGTCGGCGACGTCGGTGTCCGTCGCTTGGGCGATCGCCTGCAGGAGGGACAGCTTCGGCTCGCGCTTGCCGTTCTCGATCAGGCTGAGCTGCGACCCGGCGACGCCGACCTTTGCGCCGAGTTCGTCCAGCGTGAACCCGTGCGAGACGCGGTGGTGCCTGATGCGATGACCCAATGTCGTGAGATGGATGCCGGAGCTGCTCATTCTTTGAGCATAGCGAAAGAAACGAGCTTCTTTAGATCGGAATCGTCCGAAAACGGCCGTCAAGGTTGCACAGAATGGATGCAGGCACCGATCCCTTCGATCCACGGATCCTCAACCCAAGGAGCAGAAATGGCTATGGCCGAGACCTTCACCCCTCGCGTTCCCGCGGTCTCCGCAGTGCGCACCCTGGGCGCGGCTCCGACGTACGACACTCCTGCCCTGTCCGAGCTCAAGGCGTGGGTCGAAGAGATCCGCGAGCTCACGCAGCCCGCTGCCGTCCACTGGGTCGACGGGTCGCCCGCCGAGAACGACGCGATGCTGCGCGGTCTCGTCGACGAGGGCAAGCTCATCAAGCTCAACCCCGAATGGCGTCCTGGCTCGTACCTGGCCCGCTCGCACCCGAGCGACGTCGCTCGCACGGAGGCGCGCACCTTCATCGCCTCGGAGCAGGAGAAGGACGCCGGCCCCACGAACAACTGGGCGAACCCGTCCGAGATGCGCACCAAGATGACCGAGATCTTCGAGGGCTCGATGCGGGGCCGGACGATGTACGTCGTGCCGTTCTCGATGGGTGCCGTCGGCGGTCCGCTGTCGCACATCGGCGTCCAGGTGACCGACAGCGCGTACGCCGTGGCATCCATCGGGATCATGACCCGCGTCGGCGACGCCGTGACCCGCCAGATCGCCGAGGGCGCTCCCTGGGTCAAGACCGTCCACTCCGTCGGAGCTCCGCTCGCACCGGGCGAGGCCGATGTCGAGTGGCCGTGCAACGACGACAAGTACATCGTCCACTTCCCCGACACTCTCGAGGTCTACTCCTACGGCTCGGGCTACGGCGGCAACGCCATCCTCGCCAAGAAGTGCTTCGCGCTGCGCATCGCCTCGGTGATCGCCCGCGATGAGGGCTGGCTCGCCGAGCACATGCTCCTCATCCGCGTGATCGACCCGAACGGCAAGGCCTACCACGTGGCCGCGGCGTTCCCGTCGGCATGCGGCAAGACCAACCTCGCGATGCTCCGGCCGACGATTCCTGGCTGGAAGGTCGAGACGCTCGGCGACGACATCGCCTGGATCCGCCCCGGCGAGGACGGCCGCATGTGGGCCATCAACCCCGAGGCCGGATTCTTCGGCGTCGCACCTGGGACCGGCGAGTCGACGAACGTCACGGCGATCGAGACGCTCTGGGGCAACACGATCTTCACCAACGTCGCGCTGCGCCCCGATGGTGATGTCTGGTGGGAGGGACTCACCGATACCCCGCCCGCGAACCTCATCGACTGGGAGGGCAACGACTGGACGCCCGACTCCGGACGCCCCGCCGCCCACCCGAACTCGCGCTTCACGGTCGCTGCTGCGCAGTGCCCGCAGATCTCCGACGACTGGGAAGAGGCCGTCCCGCTCGACGTCATCCTGTTCGGTGGCCGTCGCGCGAGCAACGTCCCGCTCGTCGTCGAGGCGACCGACTGGACGCACGGCGTCTTCCTCGGCTCGACCATCTCGTCCGAGCGCACCGCCGCGGCCGAGGGCACGCTCGGCGAGCTGCGCCGCGACCCGTTCGCGATGCTGCCGTTCTGCGGTTACAACATGGGCGACTACTTCGCGCACTGGCTCAAGGTCGGACGCTCCCTGCGCTTCGACCGTGCACCGCGGATCTTCCAGGTCAACTGGTTCCGCCGCGGATCGGACGGCCGCTTCCTGTGGCCCGGCTTCGGCGACAACGCCCGAGTCGTCGACTGGATCATCCGTCGCATCAGCGGCGAGGTCGCAGCCGTCGACAGCCCGATCGGCCGCCTGCCGCTGACCTCCGATCTGAACCTCGACGGGATCGACATCCCTGAGCAGGATCTCGAGGAGCTGTTCAGCGTCGACCCGGCTGCCTGGGCTCAGGAAGCCGATTCCACCGAGGCGTTCTACGACACTTTCGGCGAGACCCTGCCGGCGGCGCTCCGCACCGAGCTCGCGTCGCTGCGGTACCGCCTCGCACAGGCGCAGTAGGCGCCTCGCACAGACTCGCGGCGGCGGGATGGCAGGGACAAACCCATGGCTGAGTGGTCCCGATCATCCTGCCGCCGCGATACAGCAGGGCCTGTCCCGCTCTGCAGACGTTTCGGGGGAATCAGTCTGCAGATCGGGACAGCGTCCGCACCTTCGCGCACTCGCGGGTCGTTGAGCGAAGCGCGAAGCCCGAAGATGAAAAGGGCTGACGAAGCGAGTTGAAGCCTCGTGACGACCGGATGCTACGCCAGCAGCTGATGCCTCGCGAGATCCCGGTAGAGCGGAACCTGCTCGATGAGCTCCGTGTGCGTGCCGGTGCCGACGACCTCGCCGTCCTCCAGCACGACGATCACGTCGCTGTCGACAACGGTCGACAGCCGATGTGCGATCACGATGAGGGTGCGATCGGCCGAGACGGCGTCGATGGCCTCGCGCATGCGCTGCTCGTTCACGCCGTCGAGAGATGACGTCGATTCGTCCAGCAGCAGGATCGGTGCCTCGGTGAGCAGGGCCCGCGCGATCGCGAGCCGCTGACGCTCACCGCCCGAGAGCATCACGCCGTCCTCGCCTACCGGTGTCTGCAGACCCAGAGGCCCCCGCTCCAGCACGTCGCCGAGGTTCACGGCGCGCAGGACGCGCTCGCAGTCAGCATCCGTGGCGTCGGGGGACGCGAGCCGCAGGTTGTCGGCGAGGGTGCCGGCAAGGGTCGGGGCATCCTGCTCGACATAGCCGAAGTTCGCGCGCAGCTCGGCCCGCGGGTACGTGCGGATGTCGTCGCCGTCCAGACGGATCGATCCGCCGGTGGGGTCGTAGAAGCGCTCGATGAGAGACAGGATCGTGCTCTTACCGGCACCGCTGGGCCCCACCAGCGCCACGCGCGCACCGCGCGGGACGGAGAACGACACCCCGCGAAGCACCTCAGCGCGTTCGGTCTCCTCGGGCACCGCATCGCCCTGGCGCTCGAGATGAGCGTCGACGAGCAGCGTGCGTGCTTCGCTGGCCGCCGCCTCGCGGGCTGCGACGACAGCGTCGGGGTAGCGGAAGCGGACGTCGTGGAAAGAGAGCGCGGGAACCGTCGGCCCGGCATCTGCCGACGGGACGGATTCCGCCGACAGCGACTGGGCGATCGCGGCATCCTCCTGGTCCTCCGTCGGCAGGTCGAGCACCTCCTGGATCCGTCCGAGCGCGCCGAGCGCCTGGTTCACCGAGGTGATCGCGCCGAACGTCGTGGCGAGCGGCATGATCAGCATGAAAAGGAACATGACGAACGTGACCAGGGAGGCGACGGTGATGGCACCGGCCGCTACCCGGAAGCCGCCGACGCCGAGCACAGCGAGCAGCGACAGCTGCAGGGCGACGCCGGCGATCGGCACGACCAGCGCCGAGACCTTCGCGATCCGCACGCCGATGCCGTAGGCCTCGTCGGCGAGCCCTGTGACGGAGTGCGTCTCGCGTTCGGTCGCTCCCGACGCTCGTACGGTGCGAATCGACCCGACCGCGCGCTCGACGGCCGAGGCGAGTTCGCCGACCTTTACCTGCTGGGCCGTGGATGCCGTGCGGATGCGGCCGCTGAGCAGCACGACGACGACCAGGGAGACGCCTACGACCACGACGATGATCAGAAGAAGGAGCGGGTCGATGACGAGCATCGCGATCAGAGCGCCGAGGAAGAGCAGCGCGCTGCCGACGGCGTCTGCGAGCCCCTGGGTGAGGACGGCGTACAGCAGCGTCGTGTCGGTGCCGACACGTGAGACGAGGTCGCCGGTGCGTCGAGCATCGAATTCGCGGATCGGCAGGTGCAGGATGCGGGCGATGAGCTTGCGGCGACTGGAGAGCACGACGGCGGTTCCTGTGCGCTGCAGCAGGTAGTGCTGGTACCCCGAGATCACCGACGAGACGATCACGAACCCGACGAGTGCCCAGATAAGCATGCCGAGCGGCCGGCTCTCCTGGACGAACCCGATCACCTGACCGACCAGCAGCGGCTGGGCCAGCGAGGTGAGTGCGCCGATGACGCTGAGCACGGCGACGACGATCAGCGTGCGCTTGTGCTCGAACAGGAAGGGGAGAAGCTGGCGGAATGTGGCGCGCGGACCGTCCTGCGGCGCACCGCGTCCGCGCCGGCGAGTGGGCGCCGTACGAGACATGCGAGACCTCGATCTGAAGAAAAAGGGGTTACCTACGACCGTACTTCCTGTGTGCGGCCTGCTTCGTCACGCCGAGGGCGCTGGCGATCGCCTGCCAGGAGTATCCGGCCAGGCGTGCGCGGCGCACCTGCGCTTCTTCGGCGCGGGCGATCTCGAGACGGATGCCGGCGAGCCGGTGCAGTTCGGCGATCGGCTCGCCGTCCGGGTCGAGGGCCTGCGCGGTGTGAACGGTCATAGCGTCAATCATGTTGACCGCTCGGTCTGTGTCAACAAAAGCTGACGCTTGAGTGCGTCATGCTGTATGACTTCGGTCGGTTCTGATCGTTCGAAGCCGACCAAAGCGATACAGCATCCGTCGCCGACCGGCAGAATGGGCGGATGCTGACACCGCCCAAGCTCGTTCCCGGCGACCGCGTCGCCGTCCTCTCGCCCGCCTTCGCGGCTCCTGCGGTCGCTCCTGAGCTTCACGAACAGGCGCTGCGCCGCCTCACAGAGCTGACCGGACTCGTCCCGGTCGAGTACCCGACGACCCGCGAACTCGGTGCCTCGCCCGAGGCGCGAGCGGCCGATGTCAACGCAGCGTTCGCCGACCCGAGCATCCGGGCCATCCTGGCGACCATCGGCGGCGACGACCAGATCCTCGTGGTGCCGCATCTCGATGCCGCGCTCGCACAGGCCGATCCGAAGCACTTCGTCGGGTACAGCGACAACACCAACCTCCTGAACTGGCTGTGGGGCCTCGGCATCCCGGGCTTCTACGGCGGCTCGACCGCCGTGCACCTCGGACCCGGTCCCGCCGTCGACGACATCCACCTGCGATCGTTGCGCGCTGCGCTCCTCGACGGCGGAGAGCTCGAGCTCACCGAGCCAGGGGAGTCCGAAGACGTCGGCAAGCGCTGGGAGGACCCGCGTGCTCTCACGGAGTACGGCGACCGCGTCGTGACCGAGCCATGGATCTGGGCAGGACCGGCCGCGCGGGTCGAGGGGCGAACGTGGGGCGGCTGCCTCGAGGTGCTCGACGGCGTGGCGTTCGCTGATCGTCTGCCTCCGGCATCCGATCTCGAGGGTGCGATCCTGCTGATCGAGACGAGCGAGGAGCGGCCCCCGGCATCCTGGGTCGCGCGATGGATGCGCGGACTGGGGGAGCGGGGCATCCTCTCGGCGGTCGCCGGAGTCGTCGTCGCCCGTCCGCCGGTGAGCGACTTCGACTTCCGCCCCTCAGCATCCCAGGCCGAGGCGCTCCGCCGCGCCCAGCGCGACGTCGTCATCGAGACGGTCGCGCGCTACAACCCGGATGCGGTCGTCTGCGTCGGTGTGCCGTTCGGGCACACTCGTCCGCAGTGGATCGTGCCGTACGGCGGCCGGATGCTCCTCGACGGCGCGGCACGCACGATCCACGCGATCTACTGACGCCGAGCCCCCGTCTACGTACCGAGGCCCCGTCGTAGATGTGACTCTGCGACGGGGCCTCGGTTATGAGACGGGGCCTCGGCAAGCGGGACGCGGTAGCGCGGGCTACAGCTCCGCGCTCTGCGCGAGCCCGAGATCGGACTCGTAGTCGTGATCCTTGGTCTCGGGCGTGAAGGTCAGCGCGATGAAGGTCAGCACGCCCATGGCCGACAGGTACAGGCCGACCAGCCACGGCTGGCCGCCGACAGCACTCCACAGCGCAACGGCGATGAACGGTGCGACGGCGGCACCGAGGATCGAGGACACGTTGTACGAGATCGCCGACCCCGAGTACCGCACATTGGTCGGGAACAGCTCGGGCAACAGCGCCCCCATCGGGCCGAAGGTCGTGCCCATGAGCATGAAGCCGAGGATCAGGAACGCCTGGGTCAGCGCTCCCGTGAACCTCGGGTCGACCTGCGGAAGCAGGAACACGTTGAAGCTGAGACCGAAGACGATGATCGCCGCGGTGACCCACATCAGCAGGCGACGGCGTCCGACAGCGTCAGCGATCGGGCCCGACAGCAGCGTGAAGATGCCGAAGAACACCACCCCGACGATCTGCATGAGCACGAAATCGGTGTATCCGAACCCCAGACCTGGCACCTTGGCATCGGTCAGGGCGACACCGTAGGTGAGCGTGAAGTTCGTCATCAGGTAGAACAGCACGTATGTCGCCAGCATGATGAACGTGCCGAGGAGGAGCTGCTTCCAGTAGTGGCGGAACACCGTCGCCAGAGGCATCTTCCGGATCGCTCCGGTCTCGGCGGCCTTCTTGAACGTGTCGGACTCGACGAGCCGCAGTCGCACCCACAGGCCGATGATGACCATGACGGCCGAGAAGAGGAACGGGATGCGCCATCCCCATGCCAGGAACGCCTCGGACTTCAGCGACGGGTCCTCGGCGTGCGGCAGAAGCCAGTTGATCGCCAGGAAGATGAAGTTCGCGATGATGAAGCCGATCGGGGCACCCAGCTGCGGGAACGACCCGTACCAGGCGCGCTTGCCCTTGGGGGCGTTCTCGGTCGCGACGAGCGCGGCCCCTGACCATTCGCCGCCGAGCGCGAAGCCCTGCGCCAAACGCAGGACGAGCAACAGGAGAGGCGCGACCCAGTTGATCTGCTGGAACGTCGGCAGCACGCCGATGAGGACGGTTGCGATTCCCATGGTGAGCAGGGATGCCACGAGCGTCGCCTTGCGCCCGTACTTGTCGCCGAAGTGCCCGAAGACCATCGCGCCGATGGGGCGCGCGACCATGGCGGCGCCGAAGACGGCGAAGGACGCCAGGAGCGACGCGGTCTCGTTGTCACTCGGGAAGAAGAGGATCGGGAAGACGAGAACAGCGGCCGTCGCGTAGGCGTAGAAGTCGTAGAACTCGATGGTGGTGCCGACCAGGCTCGCTGTGATGACGCGCGAGCGGGGGTTGGCAGGTTTGACGGTGGTGCTCAAGGTGCTCCTGACGATCGGTGCTCAGAGAAAGAGCACCCCGGGAGTTTACGCCACCTGGGAATCAGCTGAGCGCGAATTGCCGCGTATTACCGCCAGAGCATTCCCATTCCGGCGTTGGCGAGTGTCAGGATGCCGACGAGCCAGAAGACGGCGGCGGGCACGGCGTCACCGCGCTTCTGGCGAGCGGACCCGATGCCGAGCAGCGCCCCGATGATCAGCAGCACGACGAGTTTCACGCCGATCTTGACGTAGTTCAGGTCGTACGAGATGCCCCACGGGGCTGCGAGGGCAAGGCCGGCGAGACCGGCGATCGCCAGGCCGTAATCCATTACCCGCGTGATCTGGCGCTTGCCGCCGAACGCCTGGGCCGCCCACGCTCCGAAGAGCACGGCGAAGCCGATGAGGTGGATGAATACGACGATCAGGCGCAGGGTCTCCATGTGGTCAGGCTATCCGGGTGCCCGATCTCACGCCAGGAAGGGCGTGCTCACTTGCATGACCCGCACGGATGCAGGGAGACCGCACGGATGCAGGGCGAATCTCGGGTGGGCGCCCCTGCACCCGTGCCTTGGCCCTGCAAGTGTGCGGATAACAGACTCGATCAGCCGCGCAGTGCGCGCAGCACCAGGGCCGTGCGGAGCGCGGCATCCGCTGCCTCGGCGCCCTTGTCCTCCTTCGACCCCTCGAGGCCGGCGCGATCCAGACCCTGCTGCTCGTCGTCGATCGTGAGCACACCGAAGCCGACCGGCTTGCCGGCGTCGAGAGCCACGCGTGTGAGGCCGTCGGTCGTCGCGGCCGACACGTACTCGAAGTGCGGGGTGCCACCGCGGATGATGACGCCGAGCGCCACGACAGCGTCCGCGCCGCCGGCGAACGCCGCTTGTGAGGCCACCGCGAGCTCGAACGATCCAGGGACGCGAACGATCTCGTAGGACGCTCCGGATGCCGTGAGCACGCGCTCAGCGCCGGCGATCATCCCGTTCGTGATGACCTCGTGCCAGGTGCCGGCGATGACGACGACGCGGAGGCCGGTGCCGTCGATCTTCTCGGTGGGGGAAGGGGCTCCTGCGCCGCTCATGCGTTGTCCTTTCCGTGCGCGAGGGCCTCGGCGAGCTCTGCTTCGCCGATGATGTGACCCATGCGATCGCGCTTGGTCTCGAGGTACTGGTGATTGTTCGGTCCGACGCCGACGATGAGCGGCACCTGTTCGATGACGTCCAGGCCGAGCTCCCGCAGCTGCTTGACCTTGTCGGTGTTGTTCGTGAGCAGGCGCACCTTCGAGATCCCGAGGTCGCTGAGGATGCCGGCCGCGGCGGCGTACTCGCGGGCATCGGCCGGAAGGCCGAGAGCGAGGTTGGCGTCGACGGTGTCGAGCCCCTCCTCCTGCAGGCTGTACGCACGCAGCTTGTTGATGAGGCCGATCCCGCGCCCCTCGTGGCCGCGCATGTAGATGACGACGCCGCCGTCCTGCTCGATCGCATCCAGCGCCGCGTCCAGCTGCGGTCCGCACTCGCATTTCAGCGAGCCGAACGCCTCACCCGTCAGGCACTCGGAATGCACGCGCACCAGCGCTGTCTCGGCGGGCTCGCCGGAGACGACCGCGATGTGGTCGGTGCCGGTGACACGGTCCTTGTACGCGAGGAATCGGAACACACCGTGGTCGGTGGGCACCGTGGCGTCCGCACGCAGGCTTACGCGGCGTCGGCCGGCGCGGGACGATGTGACAGGGCCGTCCAACGGGTCGATCTCGTTGAGGTGGGCGATGAGCTGCTCGATCGTGATGACCGGAACGCCATCGCGCTTGCCGAGCTCCTTGAGACCGGGCAGGCGCATCATGCTGCCGTCCTCCGCGACGACCTCGGCGATCGCACCGACCGGCTGGAGACCAGCGAGCTTCATGAGGTCGACCGCGGCCTCGGTGTGGCCGCCGCGCTCGCGCACGCCGCCGTCGACCGCGCGAAGCGGGAGCACATGCCCTGGGCGGATGACGCTCGTGGACGTCGAGGCCGGATCCGCGAGCACGTTGAGGGTGCGTGCGCGGTCGGACGCGCTGATGCCCGTCGTGACTCCCTCTGCAGCATCCACGCTCACGGTGTACGCGGTCGAACGCGCATCCTCGTTGGCCTCGACCATCGGGGGGAGGTTCAACGCATCGGCGAGGTCAGCGGGCATGGGAGCGCAGATGAATCCGGACGACCAGCGCACGGTCCACGCGACCCACTCCGGTGTGGCGAGCTCGGCCGACAGGATGACGTCGCCCTCGTTCTCGCGGTTCTCGTCGTCGGCGACGATGACAGGGCGACCTGCACGCAGCGACTCGAGAGCTTCTTCGATGGTGGCAAGGCTCATCGCGAGCCTCCTTCCGAGACAGCCCGGAACGCCAGGAGGCGTTCGACATGACGGGCGAGGATGTCGGTTTCCAGATTGACGCGGTCGCCGACGGTGCGGCTTCCCAGGGTGGTGGCGGCGAGGGTCTCGGGGATCAGCGAGACCTCGAGCCAGTGCTCTGCGTCGCCGGCGGCGCTCACGCCGCTCACGGTGAGGGACGTGCCGTCGATCGAGATCGACCCCTTGTCGACGACGAGCGGTGCGAGGTCGGCGGGGATCGCGACGCGGAGCACGCTCCACTGATCACCGGGGCGGACCTCGACGATCTCACCGGTGCCGTCGACATGTCCCTGGACGATGTGACCGCCCAGACGCGCGCCGACCGGCATCGCCTTCTCGATGTTGACGGGGGTGCCGACGGATGCCGCCGCCAGCGCCGACACGTCGAGCGTCTGCTTCATGACGTCGGCGTCGAAGGTGCCGGAGGTCGACCCGACAACGGTGAGGCACACACCCGACACTGCGATGGACTCGCCGTGCACGGCATCCTGCGCGGCCTTCGGCGCACGGACGGTGAGACGCCAGCCGTCGCCGGACGGTGCGATGGCGGTGATCTCGCCGATCTCCTCGATGATTCCGGTGAACATCAGCGGACTCCTTCTTGTGTTTCGAATCGCGCGATCGCGAGCATGTCGGCGCCGAGCGGAACCCATTCGTCGATCGTCAGTCGGCGGGCGGCGCCGATCGTGGGAACGCCGATGTCGGTGAGGGCCAGGCGCTCGCCGCCCAGCAGCACCGGCGCCACATAGGCGAGGATCCGGTCCGCGAGGCCGGCGGCGATGAACGCGCTGGCCAGTGTCGGCCCGCCCTCGATGAAGACGCTCTGGATGCCGCGGGCATGAAGATCTCGCGTGACGGCGTGCAGGTCGCCCGTGCCGTAGAACAGCGGCTCGTGCGGGTGCCTGCGGACCGCGGCATCCGCCGGTGTCTCACGCGTTCCGATCACGACCGGGATCGGCTGGTGCGCGTGCAGGACGTCCCCGTCGCGGGCGGTGAGCGAGGGGTCGTCAGCGAGCACGGTGCCGGTGCCGACCACGATCGCGTCGGCCGCTGCGCGGCGACGGTGCACGTCGGCGCGGGCCTCGGGGCCGGTGATCCACTGGCTCGTCCCGTCGCCTGCGGCGGCGCGGCCGTCCAGGCTCTGCGCCCATTTGACGGTGATGTGCGGGCGGCCCAGCCGCTTCGCGGTCAGCCAGTCAGCGATGAGGGCGTGCGCGGAGCCGGCCTGTTCGCCCGACTCGACCTCGACGCCCGCGGCGCGCAGGCGCTCTGCCCCGCCGCCGGAGACGGCGCCTGGGTCGTCCAGTGAGTAGATGACGCGGGAGACCCCGGCTTCGATGAGTGCGAGGGCGCACGGGCCGGTGCGGCCGGTGTGGTTGCACGGTTCGAGAGTGACGACTGCGGTCGCGCCGCGCGCGGCGCCGTCCGCGAGCTTCGAGAGCGCGTCGACTTCGGCGTGCGGGGTTCCTGCGCCGCGGTGCCAGCCCTCGGCGATGACGTCGCCGGCTGGGGAGAGGAGGACGGCCCCGACCTGCGGGTTGATGCCGCGGGGGCCGTTGGCTGCGAGTTCGAGCGCACGCGTCATCGCGCGGCGCTCCGCCTCGGTCACTGCCATCCGTCGTCCTTCGTCCAGGCTCCGGGGATGACAGAATGCGCGTCGCCGCGCATCGTGCTGCCTCCCATCCGGACTAGTGAGATCTCTCTCACATCACCGTCGGTACCGGAATTCCACCGGATCGGCACTTCGGAGATCCGAAGCGCTCGCGGACTGTCACCGCCGGTTCGGATTCACACCGACCCCGGAGCACGTTGATGCTCAGTGTACTCAACGCATGCACGCGCATTTCATTCCGGTGACGCACTCCGTCATTTCAGGAGGCGCGACAGCCGCCGATCGGCGAGGATCTTGCCGCCGGTCTGGCACGTCGGGCAGTACTCGAGCGAGCGGTCGGCGAAGAACACGCTGCGGACGGTGTCGCCGCAGACGGGGCACGCCTCGCCTCGGCGCGCATGCACCTGGAAGCCGGCGCGTTTGGTGTCCTTGAGGTCGGCAGGCGGCTTGCCGGATGCGGCGGTCACGGCATCCTTCAACGTCGTCTGCATCGCCTCGTACAGGCCGTCGATCTCGTCGGCGTCGAGCTTTCCGCTGATCGCATAGGGAGACATCTTCGCGGTGTGCAGGATCTCATCGCTGTATGCGTTGCCGATCCCCGCGATGACGGACTGATCGCGCAGCAGGCCCTTGATCTGCATCCGCCTGCCCTCCAGGAGACCCGCGAAGGCGTCGCGGGTGAACGCATCGCTGAGCGGCTCCGGACCGAGGCGCGCGATGCCGGGCACGTCCTGCGGATCGCGCACGACGTACACCGCGAGGGACTTCTTCGTGCCGGCCTCCGTGAGGTCGAATCCTCCGTCGTCGTCGAGTGCGACGCGGAGTGCGATCGGCGACTTGCCCGGCTTGATCAGCGTCGTCGGCAGCAGCTCGTACCAGCGCAGCCAACCGGCCTTCGCCAGATGGAAGGCGAGGTGCAGCTCGGCGCCGCACGAGAGCACCACGAACTTGCCGTGCCTGCTTGCGGCCGTGATCGTCGCACCGTGCAGGGCGGTGTTCGGTGGATCGTAGGTCTTCAGCGCTGCGATCTCGCCGACGCTCGTGCGCGTGATCGCGTGCCCGACCGTGCGCTCGCCGAGGAAGTCGACGAGGCCCTGGACCTCAGGCATCTCCGGCATGCGCCCATCCTGCCATCCGGGTGGGACGTTCGGGAGGGTATGTGCGTCAGGCGAGCGCGACCGGCCAGGCGACCGGCATCCGGTCGTCGGATGCCAGGAGGCCGGCCACCCACCCGTCGTCGCGGTGCGCACCGTGCATGAACGCCTGGCGCATGGTGCCCTCGTAGCGGAAGCCCAGGCTTCGCGCGAGCCGGGCGGACGGGACATTGCCGGCGACGGCGCGCCAGCTCAGCCGCACGAGGCCCAGTGCGCCGAACCCCCACTCGGTGACGGCGAGTGCCGCTTCTCCGAGGAGGCCGCGGCCACGGTGCTCCGCCACACCCCAGTAACCGATCTCCGCCGCACCCTGATCGATGTGATGGAGACCGACGGCGCCGACCAGCACATCCTGCTCGTAGATCGTCCAGACCGTCTGCGACGCATCCTCCCACCACTCGGCGACGAGCCGAACGAAGTCCTCGGCGTCCGTGCGTGCGTAAGGGCTCGGCACGGACGTGAAGCGCTGGATGGCCGGATCCTGGCAGGCGGCGGTGATCGCATCGATGTCGTCAGCGGTCGGTGCGCGGAGGACGAGGCGTTCGGTGCGCAGCGTGACGGGTTCCATCCGGACAGGCTAGTGGCTGTTCGCGATACCGATGCGATGCGCTGAGCCTGCCGAGCCTGCCGCAATGTCCGATGCCGCGTCTAAGCTTGCCTGGTGACTGTTCCGGGGATTCTGCGCGCCTTGGAAGAGGCGAACCTGTACCACGACGCCCTCGCCTGGGCGCAGACCGATGCCGACCTCGGGCTCGTCGACGGGCTCGACGCCCCGACGATCGCAGGGCTGCTCGAGAAGCGTGCGAGCTCGGGGCATCCGGCATCCCTCCTCGTCATCGCGCCGACCGGGCGTCGCGCCGAGTCGCTCGCCGCAGCGCTGGGCTCGTTCGTCCCGGATGCCGAGATCCTCAGCTTCCCGGCCTGGGAGACGCTGCCGCATGAGCGTCTGAGCCCCAGCGCTGACACGGTCGGACGGCGCCTGGACACCCTGCGCCGCATCACGACCTGGGCGGGCGATCACCCGCTCATCGTCGTCGCCTCCGTGCGCGCGGCTCTGCAGCCCATCGCGTCCAACCTCGGTGACACCGCACCGCTTTCGCTCGCGCTCGGCGCCCGCGGTCTCGATCTCGACGACACGATCGAGCAGCTGGTCGAACGGGCGTACACCCGAGTCGACATGGTGTCCCGTCGCGGCGAGTTCGCGGTCCGCGGCGGAATCCTCGACGTCTTTCCGCCGACGAGCGAGCACCCGTATCGCGTCGAGTTCTTCGGCGACGAGATCGACCAGATCCGCGCGTTCTCGGTCGCCGATCAGCGCTCGCTCCCCGGTGACGTCGACCTGGTCGAGCTCCCTGCGACCCGCGAGCTGCTGCTGACCGCGGACGTGCGCGACAAGGCCCGCTCGCTCGTCGCCGGGTTCCCCGCCATCGCAGGGATGCTGGAGAAGATGGCCGAAGGCATCCCCGTCGAGGGCATGGAGTCCCTGCTGCCCGCCGTCGCCGGCCCCCTGAAGTCGCTCGCCGAGTACTTCGCCCCTGGTACCGCCGTCGCGCTCGTCGACCCGGAGCGCGCGAGCACCCGTGCGCAGAGCCTCGGCGAGACGAACCGCGAGTTCCTGGATGCCGCGTGGAGCGCTGCGACGTCCGGAGCATCCGCCCCGATCGACTTGGGCGCGGGCGACTTCCTCAGCGTCGCGCGGTTGCGCGAGATCGTCCGTGCGCGCGACGGCGTGTGGTGGCGGTTCAGCCCGTTCGCCACCGACGACGCGGATGCCGCGAACATCGATGCCTCGATCATCCCGTCCTTCCACGGCAACGTCGACGGTGCGATCGAGTTCGTAGCCGCTCGCCTGGCCGATGGCTGGCGCGTCGTGGTCGTGGCATCCGGCGCAGGCCTCGTCGACCGGGCGCGCGACGTGCTCTCCGACCGCGGGCTCGCCGCGCGTCCCGTCGAGACGCTGACCGATGCTCCGGATGCCGGTGTCGCGACTCTCGTGCTCGGATCCCTGGAATCCGGGTTCCAGGTGCCGGAGGCGAAACTCGCCGTCCTCACCGACAACGAGTTCTACGGCCGCACGATCGGCGGCGACCAGCGCGTCGTCAAGAAGCTCGCCTCCAGGAGGCGCAATGTCGTCGACCCCCTGCAGCTGAAGAACGGCGACCACGTCGTGCACGCGACGCACGGCATCGCGAAGTTCGTCGAGATGACGCAGCGCGAGGTCTCGACGGGTGGTCGCAACGCCACCAAGACCACCCGCGACTACCTCGTGCTCGAGTACGCACCGTCCAAGCGCGGCTACCCCGGGGACAAGCTGTACGTGCCGACCGACCAGCTCGACCTGCTCTCGAAGTACGTCGGCGGCGAGGCTCCGACCCTGTCGAAGATGGGCGGCAGCGACTGGTCAGCAGCCAAAGGCAAGGCCCGCAAGGCCGTCCGCGACATCGCCGTCGAGCTCGTCAAGCTGTACTCGGCGCGCATGGCGGCCAAGGGGTACGCCTTCGCCCCGGACACGCCCTGGCAGCGGGAGCTCGAAGAGGCCTTCCCCTTCGCCGAGACACTCGACCAGCTGCAGACGATCGATGAGATCAAGGCCGACATGGAGCGGGACATCCCGATGGACCGCTTGCTCTCGGGCGATGTCGGCTTCGGCAAGACCGAGGTCGCCGTGCGCGCTGCATTCAAGGCGATCCAGGACGGCAAGCAGGTCGCGATGCTCGTCCCGACCACACTGCTGGTCAAGCAGCACCTCGAGACGTTCACCGAACGGTTCGCCGGGTTCCCCGTGAAGGTCAGGCCGCTCTCACGGTTCCAGACTGACAAGGAGGCGCGCCTCGCACTCGAGGGACTGCTCGACGGCTCGGTCGACATGGTCATCGGCACCCACCGCATCCTCACCGATCAGGTGATGTTCAAGGACCTCGGGCTGCTGATCATCGACGAGGAGCAGCGGTTCGGCGTCGAGCACAAGGACCGACTGAAGAAGCTCAAGACCAACGTGGACATCCTCGCCATGAGTGCGACGCCGATCCCGAGGACGCTCGAGATGGCGGTCACCGGCATCCGCGAGATGTCGACGCTTGCGACGCCACCGGAGGACCGGCACCCGATCCTCACGTTCGTCGGGCCGCGGAGCGACAAGCAGATCGCGGCCGCGATCAGGCGCGAGATCCTGCGCGAGGGTCAGGTGTTCTTCGTGCACAACCGGGTGCAGTCGATCCAGCGCGTCGCATCCGAGCTCGCTGAGCTCGTCCCCGAGGCGCGGATCGCCGTTGCGCACGGCCGGATGGGCGAGCACCAGCTCGAGCAGGTCGTCGACGACTTCTGGGAGCGCAAGTACGACGTGCTCGTGTCGACGACCATCATCGAGACCGGTCTCGACATCTCGAACGCGAACACGATCATCATCGACAAGGCCGACAAGTACGGTCTGTCGCAGCTGCACCAGCTTCGTGGGCGTGTCGGACGAGGACGCGAGCGCGCCTACGCGTACTTCCTCTACGACGACTCCAAGCCGCTGTCCGAGACGGCTGCGGATCGCCTGCAGACGATCGCGATCAACAACGACCTGGGCTCCGGCATGCAGGTCGCGCTGAAGGACCTCGAGCTGCGCGGCGCTGGCAACATGCTCGGCGGAGAGCAGGCCGGCCACATCGCCGGTGTCGGCTTCGACCTGTACCTGCGCATGATCGGCGAGGCCGTGGCGAACTTCCGCGGCGAGGACACGTCGAGTGACGTCGAGCTCCGGATGGAGATTCCGGTGGACGCTCGCATCCCCGAGACGTACATCGACAGCGAGCGGCTACGGCTCGAGGCCTACCAGAAGCTGTCGGCCGCTGCCGTGCCGAGTGCGAAGGACGAGGCGATCGACCTCGTGGTCGAAGAGCTCACCGACCGGTACGGCACTCCTCCGGAAGAGGTCGAGGGACTCGTTTCCGTCGCGCGGCTGCGTCGTCGTGCCGCAGCGTCGGGCCTCACGGATGTCGTGGTCATGGGCTCGAACCTGCGGGTGGCGCCCGCTCGCCTCGAGGACTCGATGAAGGTCCGCCTGCAGCGGCTTTACCCCAAGTCGAAGCTCGTCGCCGGGGGAGAGGCGCTGCTCGTTCCGGTCCCAGCGGACGTCGAGATCCTCGAGTGGGTTTCGCAGCTCATCGCCGCGATGTTCCCCGAGCCGGTCAAGACCGCGAACTGATCAGCGGCCGGATCAGGCACCCAGATACAGCAGCGTGCCGTCCGGGTCTCGCACCTGCGCGACGCGTTCGCCCCAGGGCATGTCCTCGGGGTCCGCGACTGACGTCGCCCCGGCATCCACTGCCCGGGCGTGCGCGCTGTCGACGTCGTCGACGTACAGCCAGATCGCGACCGGATCGCCGGGGGAGACGCCTGGCTCGAGCCCGATTCCGATGCTCCCGCCCCCGACGGCGAGAGCGACGTACACGTCTGTTCCGTCCTGCTCGTAGTGGTAGTCGATGGATGCCGAGAACGCAGCCTCGTAGAACGCCACCAGTCGCGGCAAGTCGGTCGTGCGCAGGATCGGGAACAGCCGTGTCACCGTCATGTCGTGACGGTACGCCGCGGCGCGCGCCACGGCAATACTGTCACGCCTCGTGCCGGCATCCCGTGCACCGCTTCGGATCCGGCGCGCGGCGCGCCGGCACCGTGCCGGATGCCGCGGCGTGTCGCCGGTGTCGCCCGAAGTTGTGCACCGCAGTGAACTCGTCGGGCTAGTCTGGCGGCATGTTGTACGAGCACCTCGGGGCTCGGCCCCGCATCGATGACACCGCCGTCGTCGCGCCGACCGCTGTGATCTCCGGCGACGTCGAGATCGGCGCCAACTGCCAGGTGCTGCACGGTGCCGTGATCACCGCCGAGGGCGGACCGATCACGCTCGGCGAGCACGTGATCGTGATGGAGAACGCACTCATCAGGGCCACGGCTGCCAACGCGGTGCACATCGGCGATCACACGCTCGTCGGCACGCTCGCGAGCATCGCCGGAGCGACCGTCGGCGAGGAGGTGTTCTTCGCCTCAGGCGCCCGGATCTTCAACGGCGCGATCGTCGGGTCGCGCTGCGAGATCAGGGTCAACGCGATCGTGACCCGTCGTGCCGTGCTGCCCGAGGGCACCGTCGTCCCGATCGGATGGGTGGCCGCCGGCGACCCGGTGCAGCTGTTCTCACCCGACCGCGCCGACGATATCGCCGCAGCTCAGCCCGACCTGGACTTTCCAGGGCACGTGTTCGGAGTCGACCGCGACACCCCTGATCTCATGGTGCAGCTCACAGAGCGCTACGGCTCGTCCCTCGCGCGGCACGCCGACGACCACGCGGTGTAGCGGCTTCGACTCGCCATCGGCTCGCTCAGCCAGTTCCGTCTTCGGAGCTGCGCGCCTTCGCTCAACGACCCGCAACTGTTCTGCGCGGGTCGTTGAGCTAGTGAAGCGAGACGAAACGCCGAACCGACTCAGATGACGCCCTGCGCGAGCATCGCGGCCGCGACGCGCTGGAACGCGGCGATGTTCGCCCCTGCGACGTAGTCGCCGCCGACGCCGTACTTCTCCGCCGCGTCGAACGCCGCCTGGTGGATGTCGCGCATGATCTCGCGCAGCTTGTTCTCGCTGTCCTCGAACGTCCAGCGCTGACGCGCCGCGTTCTGGCTCATCTCGAGCGCTGAGGTCGCCACTCCGCCGGCGTTGGCGGCCTTGCCGGGGGCGAACAGAACCCCTGCGCGCTGGAAGGCTGCGACGGCATCCGGGACGCAGGGCATGTTCGCGCCCTCGGAGACGGCCCGAACGCCGTTCGCGATCAGGGCTTCGGCGTCTTCGAGGCTGAGCTCGTTCTGCGTGGCCGAGGGGACGGCGATGTCGACCGGAACGTCCCAGACGCTGCCGTCCTGGACGAAGCGGGCGCTTGCGCGTCGAGCCGCGTACTCGCTGATGCGGCCGCGTTCGACCTCCTTGATCTGACGGAGCAGATCCAGGTCGATTCCGGCGTCGTCGACGACGTAGCCGGAGGAGTCGGATGCCGTCACCGCGGTCGCACCGAGCTGGGTGGCCTTCTGGATGGCGTAGATGGCGACGTTTCCGGAACCGGAGATGCCGACGCGCTTGCCCTCGAACGACTCGTTGTGGACGGCGAGCATCTCCTGCGCGAAGAAGACCGCGCCGTAGCCGGTGGCCTCCGTGCGCACCTCGGCGCCGCCCCATCCGGTGCCCTTGCCCGTGAACATGCCCGACTCGTGACGGTTGGTGATCTTGCGGTACGTGCCGAACAGATAGCCGATCTCGCGGCCGCCGACGCCGATGTCGCCGGCGGGGACGTCGGTGTGCTCGCCGAGGTGGCGGTACAGCTCGCTCATGAACGACTGGCAGAAGCGCATGATCTCGGCGTCGGTCTTGCCGTGCGGGTCGAAGTCCGACCCACCCTTGGCGCCGCCGATGCCCTGACCGGTGAGCGCGTTCTTGAAGATCTGCTCGAAGCCGAGGAACTTGATGATCGACAGGTTCACCGAGGGGTGGAACCGCAGCCCGCCCTTGTACGGCCCGAGAACCGAGGAGAACTGGATGCGGTAACCACGGTTGACCTGCATCTTGCCGGCGTCATCGATCCACGGCACGCGGAACATGATCTGCCGCTCCGGCTCGACGACCCGGTCGAGGATGCCGGCCTCGACGTACTCCGGATGCTGCTCGAGCACCGGCGAGATCGTTCCGAGAACCTCGTGCACGGCCTGCTGGAACTCGGGTTCGTGCGGGCTGCGGGCCAGCACCGTGTCGAACACGGGCTGGACGGACTCGGTGAGCGGGTGGAATTCAGTGAGAGTTGCGGTCACGCGGGGACGGCTTTCTGAGTTGGACGGCTGAGGGGCGATCGTGTCGCGTGAGAAGTGCGCCGGATCGGGCGCGAGATCTCACTTTACCCCGGGGTTTTCCGTGTGAGGAACGGGCGGGATCACCCGGTGTTCTGCAGGCCGGCGGCGACGCCGCTGACCGACAGCAGGAGGAGACGGCGCTGTTCGTCGTCGGCTCCCGACCCCTCGGGGGCGGATGCCGCAGACCGCAGCTCGCGCAGAGCGCGCAGCTGCAGCAGGGACAGGGCGTCGACGTACGGGCTGCGCAGGGCCACCGCTCGCTGCAGGATCGGCTTGTTCTCGAGCAGGCCGGAGCCTCCGGTGAGGCGGATGACCCACTCCCTGGTGAGGGCCAGTTCGTCGAGCACCAGCTGGGCGAGATCATCGCGGTCGCCGAGGGCGAGGTAGCGGCGAGCGATGCGCTCGTCGGTCTTCGCCAGGCTCATGGCGACGTTGTCGACCATGGTGCGCAGCAGCGGCCACTCGCGGTAGGCCTCCGCGAGGCGCGCCTCGTCGCCGACTGCTTCGAGCGCAGTGCCGAGTCCGAACCAGCCGGCCAGGTTGATGCGAGCCTGCGTCCACGCGAACACCCACGGGATCGCCCGCAGGTCCTCGAGGGACTCGACGGAGAGACCGCGGCGAGCAGGGCGGGAGCCCAGCGCGAGCAGCCCGATCTCCTCCATGGGGGTGACCGTGGCGAACCACGGAGCGAAGCCGTCCGCCTTGACCAGCGAGAAGAAGCGCTCGCGGGAGGCGGCATCCATCTTCTGCGCGATGTCCGCGTAGCGGGCGGCAGCGCCGCTGGTGCGCTGCTCGACGCTCGGCGACGATGCGAGCAGGGTGGCGGCGGCGACCTGGTCGATGTGCCGCATGGCGATCGCGGGCTCGCCGTAGCGGGCGAAGATCACCTCGCCCTGCTCGGTGAGCTTGAAGCGTCCGTCGACGGAGTGCGGCGGCTGCGCGAGGATCGCCGAGTTGGCGGGGCCGCCGCCGCGTCCGAGTGCTCCGCCGCGACCGTGGAAAAGTGTCAGTGCGATGCCGGCACCCTGCGCCCACAGCGCGATCTTCTCCTGCGCCTCGTAGAGAGCGAGGTTCGCCGCGACCGGTCCGACATCCTTCGACGAGTCGGAGTAGCCGAGCATGACCTCGAGTCGGTTCTCGGTCTCGGACATGCGAGCGCGGAACTCGGGGAACTCGACGACCTCAGCGAGGATCGCGGGCGCCGCCTGCAGGTCGGCGAAGGTCTCGAACAGCGGAACGACGTCCAATACCGGCACATCGTCGCCCAGGGCGTGCCTGGCGAGGCGATGCACGTTCGCGAGGTCCTCGGCGGACTGCGTGAACGAGACGACGTAGCGTCCAGCGGCGCGCAGACCGTAGCGGCGCTGGATCTCGGCGATCGCTCGGAACACCTCGAGAACCTCGAGCGTCTGCTCGCTGAGCTGCTGGTCGTCGCCGGCTTCGAGCTCGGCAAGGGCCTGGCGGTGCACCTGCGAATGCTGGCGCACCTCGAGCTCGGTGAGGTGGAACCCGTAGGTCTCGACCTGCCAGATCAGATGCTGGATGCCGCCGAACGCGTGCCGCTTCGCGCCGGATGCCGCGAGGGACTCCTGCACGGCGCGGAGATCTGCGAGAAGCTGCTCTGGCGCGGTGTACGCGCCGTCGCCGCCCAGGCGGGTCGCGGCGACGCGGCGGGCGAGCGAGAGCATCACGCGGCGGTGCGGCTCCTCCGGAGAGCGTGCGGCGATCTCGTCGGCCACGTCCTGCTGCGACGCCGAGAACGCGTCCCACATCGCGGCGACCTCGTCGCTTGGCGGCGTGCTGTCGGCGTCGAGGGTGAGTCCGCGGCCGATCCGGTCGATGGCGCGCTCGAGCCCGCGGAGGACGTGGTCGGCGGCGATCTGGGCCGCTTCGCGGGTGACGGATGCCGTGACGAACGGGTTGCCGTCGCGGTCGCCGCCCACCCACGACCCGACTCGCACGAAGGCGGGTACGACAGGGGTGCTGGCGCCGGAGTCCTCTCCCCGCAGCGCGTCGTCGATCCGGCGGTAGACGTGCGGGACCGTCGTGAAGAGCGTCTCGTCGAACACCGACATGACGGTACGGACCTCGTCGGTCGGCGAGGGCTTCTGTGCCCGCAGGGGCGCGGTGCGCCACAGCGTGTCGACCTCTTCCAGCATCCGGCGGCGTGCACGGTGCTCCTCCGACCCGCCGTCGCTCGCGGCATCGTGATCGGTGAGCAGCTCCGACAGGCGGCGGATGCTGGTGGAGACGGCACGACGCCGCGCCTCGGTGGGATGAGCGGTGAACACCGGGTGGAAGCGGAGCCCTGCCAGGCGCCGCCGCGCCTCGTCGTCGCCGACCTCGCGGCGCAGCTGCTCGTACGCGGCCGCCACCGTGTCCGTGGCATCCTCGCGCCCAGGCTGACCGGCGCGCTCGCGGAGGATGCGCACCCGCTGGTGCTCCTCGGCGAGGTTCACGAGGTGGAAGTAACAGGTGAAGGCCCGGGCGACCTCATCGGCCCGCTCGATCGTGAACGACTCGGCGATCTCGGTCGCGCGCTCGAACGCCTCGGTTCCTTCCGCGAGGGCGGTCTCCGCCTCATACGCCTGGATCGTCGCCAGACGCAGACGCTCGACGTCCTCGAACAGTCCCGGGCTGCCGCACTCGCGCAGCACCTGACCGAGGAGGGCACCGAGCATGCGCACGTCCGCACGCATCTCGTCGGGAATCCCGCGTCCGGCTTCGAACCGGCCGATGACGCGGATGGCCTCTGTGTTGGTGGGCTCGGGGGTCATTCTTTCGAGGTTAGCGGCGTCCTGGCGGCAGTCCCGACCACGTGACGAGGCGTGACGACCGGGGCATAGCATGGAGCGGATGTCTGATACCCGAAACTTTCTGCGCTCGCAGCAGTTCCCTGCGGTGCTGCTCCTTGTCGCCGCCGCGTTGGGCATTCTCCTCGCGAATCTCCCGAGCTTCGGCCCGATCGATGCGGTGCTGGGCTTCCACATCGCGATTCCGGGGACCGGCATCGACCTGTCGGTCGCGCACTGGATCTCGGACGGCCTGCTGGCGATCTTCTTCTTCGTCGTGGCGATGGAGCTCCAGTACGAACTCACCCGAGGCGAGTTGAACTCCTTCGGCAAGGCGCTGCAGCCGGCCATCGCCGCAGCGGGTGGCGTCCTCGTGCCGATCATCATCTACCTCGTCATCGCAGGTCGAGATGCGACTGCATCCGGTTGGCCGATCCCCACCGCCACCGACATCGCTTTCGCCCTGGGCGTCCTCGCCGTATTCGGCAAGGGACTGCCCGCAGCCGTGCGCGTCTTCCTGCTCGCGCTCGCGATCCTCGACGACATCATCGGCATCGTCTTCATCGCCGTGCTGTTCGCGCACGATCTGAACTGGCTGTACCTCGTCCTCGCGATCGTCGGCGTCGTCGCGTTCGGCTTCCTGTCCCGGATGCTGCCGGACAAGCGCTCCTGGATCATCATCACGGCCATGATCATCATCGGTGTGGTGGTCTGGGCGCTGGTGCTGCTGTCCGGCATCCACGCCACGATCGCCGGCGTCATGCTCGGACTCGCGATCGCGCAGTCGCCGTCGATGAGAGCCCGTCACGTGCTGGAACCGTGGGTGAACGGTGCGATCCTGCCGATCTTCGCGTTCGCGGCAGCGTTCGTGGTGATCCCCGCAGTGTCTCCGTCCGAGCTCTCGCCGGCGTTCTTCGGCATCGCCGTCGCTCTTCCGCTCGGCAAGATCATCGGCATCACCGCGTTCGGCTGGATCGCGATCCGGATCGGCTCCCGTGGCCGGCCCCCCGCTCTGACGGTCACCGATCTGCTCGCCGCCGGGACGCTCGGCGGCATCGGGTTCACCGTGTCGCTGCTGCTGGCCAACCTGGCGTTCGCGAGCGACCCCGCAACCCGCGATCAGGCGATCCTCGGAGTGCTCGTCGGATCGCTGATCTCCGTGGTGCTCGCCGGGATCGTCGTGTCCGCCAGGGCGGCGTGGCACCGCAGGGTGACGGCTGCGAGTTCCTGACGACCTGGAGGATGCGATGACGGACATCGACCCGCTGCGCGGCGCGGCCGACACCATGAAGGCCGTGCGCGAGCGCTGCGTGTGGTCTCAGCAGATCACGCACCGCGATCTCGTGCCGTACCTGATCGAGGAGTCGCACGAGGTCATCGACGCCGTCGAGGGCGGTACGCGCGCGGATCTGCGGGAGGAGCTCGGCGACCTGCTGTGGCAGGTGCTGTTCCATGCCGCGATCGCAGCGCAGGATCCGGATGACCCGTTCGACATCGACGACGTGGCCCAGACTCTGACCGAGAAGATGGTGCGACGGCATCCCCACGTGTTCGGCGATGCCGTCGCGACCACGTCGGATGAGGTGCTCGTGCACTGGAACGCCGCGAAGGCGGCCGAGAAGCGCGAGCGCCGCAGCGTGCTCGATGGTGTGCCATCGGCGATGCCGTCGCTGGCGCGTGCGCAGAAGGTGCTGGGTCGCGCGGCTTCGGTGGGAGCGGGGGAAGAGGTCGCGCTCGCCGCACACGACGCGGCCGAGATCGGCGCAGCGCCGGAGACGGAGGAGGAGCTCGGCGACCTGCTGCTGACGCTCACCGCCACGGCCCGCGCGAACGGCTGGGACGCCGAGCGCGCCCTGCGCGAGCGCCTGCGGCTGCTCGAGGACGAGGTCCGCGACGCCGAAGCCTGACGCCGCCGGGTTCCCCGTGCACAACTTCGGACTCGGCGCCCGACACTCCGCTGTGTGCCGCTGATTCGCGGCGTGTCGCCCGCGGCATCCGAAGTTGTGCCGGCGTGCGAGCCGCCGACGACACCTGGAAAGATAGAGGCGTGGCTACTGTGAACCCGCCGCGCGGCATGCGCGACATCCTCCCCGCCGACAAGGCCCGTCGTGAGCGCCTGCTCTCCGTCATCCGCGAACGCTACCTGGCGCATGGATTCGACGAGATCGAGACGCCCGTCGTCGAGGAGTACGACCGCCTGCACGCCGGCATCGGCGGCGACAACGAGAAGCTGTCGTACAACATCCTGCGCCGCGGTCTGGATGCCGACGCGATCCGCGAAGCAGCCGACGATCCCGCCGCGCTCAGCGACCTCGGGCTCCGCTACGACCTGACCGTCCCCCTGGCCCGCTTCTACGCCAGTAACCGCGGCCAGCTGCCCACGGTCTTCCGTGCGATCCAGATCGGCGCGGTCTGGCGCGCCGAGCGCCCGCAGAAGGGCCGTTATCGCCAGTTCGTGCAGTGCGACATCGACATCATCGGGGACGACTCGGCGCGCGCCGAGGCCGAGCTGATTGTGGCATCCCTCGACGCGCTCGGCGCGCTGGGACTGGACGGCGCGACGGTCCGCGTCAACGATCGCCGCGTGCTCGATTGGATGCTGGATGCCTTCGGCTTCTCCGCCGACGAGCGTCCCGGAGTGCTGATCACGATCGACAAGCTCGACAAGATCGGCCCTGATGGCATCGTCTCCGAGCTGCGCGAGCGCGGGGCGACTGCATCCGCCGTCGACGCGTTCGAGGCGTATCTCCGCCGCCCGCAGACCATGGAGTACAACCCGTACGGGGAGCGGCAGATCCGCAAGGCTCTGCCGGAGAACGCGCCGGACGAGATCGTCGCGCACCTGGTCGGCATCGGCGAGGCCGTCGCCGTCGGCACCGGCGCTGCCGACATCCCCCTCGTCTTCGATCCCTTCCTCGTGCGAGGCATGGGCTATTACACCGGCACGATCTTCGAGCTCGCGCACCCCTCGGTGTCGTACTCGCTCGGCGGCGGCGGACGCTATGACGGCATGATCGGCCGATTCCTCGGCCAGCAGGTCCCAGCCGTCGGGTTCTCGCTCGGATTCGAACGCCTCGCGGATCTGCTCGAACCCGAGGCGGATGCCGGAACCAGGGCCATCGTGCTGGTCCACGACGCCGACGTGCCGCTGACCGAGCTCATCGCCCACAAGGCCGCGCTCATGACGCAGGGTCGGGTGCGGCTGGAGCGCCGCGTGAAGAACTTCAAGGCGCTGCTCGATCGCTCGGCCGCCGATGGCTACACCGCGTTCGCAACAGTGTCGGCCGGCACCGATCCCGGATCGCTGGAGATCAAGCCGCTCAACTGACCCTCGCCGCCGTCCGGTCTCGGGAACACCTGCACGACCCGGGAACACTTGCACGACGCATCCGCAGTTTCAGTCGTACATCCGTACCCGCGTCGTGCAGGTGTACCGGGGCTGCCGGGCCACCGGCTCCCGCCCGCTCCGACCTTGTCTCGCGACCCCGGGCGTTCATGCCGCGTTCACGCGGTTCCTGTCGAATGGGCGCATGATCAGGGCGCGCATCCTGGCAGCTGCGGCAGCGCTTGGCCTCGTCGCGCTCGGCATCCGGACTCTGCTGACCCGTCAGGCCGCGATCGCGCGGCGTCGAATCGGCAAGCCGCTGGGTGAGGAGTCGATCGACGCCGATCGCGTGTGGAAGAAGTCCCTCGACGGCACGCCGATCGAACTGCTGCTGCTCGGCGACTCGCTCGCCGCCGGTCTCGGTGCTGAGCGGCGCAAGGAGACGTTGGGCGGGCGGATCGCCAAGGCCGTAGCCAAACGGATGCTGCGCCCCGTGCGGCTGCGAACGGCAGCCGTCGTGGGATCGGAGTCCACGGCGCTCGCCGGGCAGCTCGACGCGCTGCCGGAGGACTACCGTGCCGACGTCGCCGTGATCGTGATCGGCGGCAACGACGTCACGCATCTCGTGCCGCCGTGGTCGGCGGCGGCCGAGCTCGAAAGGGCCATCACCCGCCTCCAGGAGCGCGGCACTCCGGTGGTCGTCGGCACCTGCCCAGACCTCGGCACCCTGCAGCCGGTGCCGCAGCCGCTGCGCTCTTTGCTCTCGCGGATGTCGCACCGGCTCGCGCTCGAGCAGACCAAGGTCGCCTGGCGTACAGGGGCCGTTCCCGTCGACCTGCGCCAGGCGGTGGGTCCGACGTTCCGCGAGCAGCCGGATGAGATGTTCGGTCTCGACCGATTCCACCCGAGCGCCGCCGGCTACCGCCGTACGGCAGAGGCCCTGTTGCCCGCCGTGGAGATGGCGCTCGCCGCGCCCGCTGTCAGGGCGACGGCGTCGATGCCCGCGTGAGGCGCAGTCGCAGCATCCGGTAGGCCACGCCGATGAGCAGGACACCCGTGCCGATCAGCGATGCGAGTACCGGCAGGGTGTTCACGAGAACGAGGCAGCCCAGCACGCCGAGCACCTGCAGCGCGCGCGGATAGCGGCGCGCGGCGCCCGCCTGCCGGAACGCCGCGGCATTCGCGATCAGGTAGTACAGCAGCACGCCGAACGACGAGAATCCGATCGCGCCACGCAGGTCGGCGACGAGCACGATCACGATCACGATGATCGCGACAGCGATTTCGGCACGATAGGGCACCCGCCAGCGCGGATGCACCGCGCTGAGGAACCGTGGCAGATCGGACTCCCGTGCCATCGCGAGCGTGGTGCGTCCGATGCCGGTCAGGAGGGCGAGCAGAGCGCCGAGCGATGCCGCGGCTGCGGCGATGCGGACGACGGGTTCCAGCCCCGTCAGCCCTGCGGCATCGACGACGGCTGCCAGAGGAGCGGTATGGGCCGAGACATCCGCACCCAGCGTCAGCAGGACGACGACGGCGACGAGCACGTAGACGACCAGGGCTCCGGTCAGCGCCAGGACGATCGCGCGCGGGATGCTGCGCGCTGGGTCGACGACCTCCTCACCCATCGTGGCGATGCGCGCGTACCCCGCGAACGCGAAGAACAGCAGCCCGGCGCCCTGCAGCACGCCGTACGCGGTGAGATCGGACAGGGGAGCGGGTCCCGAGGACGGCACCGACGCGAACCCGACCGCGACGACGACGGCGAGTCCGAGCAGGGAGACGGCGACGAGGATGCGGGTCAGCAGTGCCGTGCGCGTCACGCCGAAGCAGTTCACGGTCGCGAGAGCGGCGACGGCGACGGCGGCGACGAGCGGTTCCCACCCGGCGGGGGCCGCGTACGCCGCGAAGGTCATCGCCATCGCCGCGCAGCTGGCGAGCTTGCCGATCACGAAGCACCATCCGGCGATGAAGCCCCACCACGGGCCGATCTCCGCACGCGCATACGCGTACGTGCCACCGGCGACCGGGTGCACGGCAGCGAGCTGGGCCGACGAGGTGGCGTTGCAGAAGGCTACGACCGCGGCGATCGCGAGGGCGATGAGCAGTCCAGACCCTGCGGCCTCGAGCGCCGGGCCCCAGACGGCGAATACTCCTGCGCCGATCATCGAGCCGAGTCCGACGGCCACCGCGTCGGTGAGGGTCAGGCGTCGGGCGAGCTGCACCCGTTCATCGTGGCACGCGCAGGTGAACGATCGGGATCAGCTCGTACGCGCGCTGGTTACCCGTCTCTTCTCGCGGACGTACACCTCGCGGCGCACCTTCGCCACGACGTCGCCGTCGCGATCGGTGATCTCGGTCTCGAACCACTCGAGCACCTTCTGGCCGCCGTGGGCTCGGTCACGGATCTGTTCCGCACGCTCCTTCGAGACGTGGAAGTGCGCCGTAAGCACCCCGCGGCCCGGTTTGAGGAACTCGATCTCGCCGCGGGTGTCCCACACGACGTAATCGCGTCCGAGTTGGTGCATCACGAGCATGAAGAAGTACGGGTCGGTCATCGCCGACATGGACCCGCCGAAGGCGGTCCCCACGTAGTTGCGGGTGAGGACGTTGACGTGCAGTTCGACCGTCGCGTGCGTCCAGTCGTCGCTGAACCGGCGGATGCGGATGCCGGTGAACAGGTTCGGGATCCACAGGCTCATGCCGAGCGCCAGACGACGCGGAGTGATCTTCATGATCTCAGTCTGGCGATCCGCTCCGTGCGCCCGAAAGTGTTTGCAGGGTTATCACAGTTGTTCTAGTAGTACTAGAATTAGTCACACAAGGAAAGGGGCGCCATGCTGATCAGAATCGACGCGGACAGCACGCGACCACTGTTCGAGCAGGTCGCGTCCTCTGTGCGCGGCGACATCCTCGCCGGACGCGTCGGGCCAGGCGATCGACTGCCCACAGCGCGCGACGTGGCAGAAGCGCTCGACATCAATCTGCACACGGTGCTGCGCGCCTACCAGCAGTTGCGCGACGAGGGTCTGGTCGACCTTCGACGCGGACGCGGTGCCGTGATCTCGGCATCCGCTGCTCCACTCGCGGAACTCGCCGGGGACGTCGCGGATCTCGTCCGCCGCGCAGCCTCTCTCGGAATCTCGTCCACAACTCTGGCCGCTCTGATCACAGAGGCCGTCGTCGTCACGGAGGTCGACTCATGAACACATCCGAACAGCGCCCCGCAGACCTGCGCCGCGCGCGGCGGGCTTTCCTCCTGGTCGGACTCGCGGCCCCTCTCGTGATCGCGGCCGCCGCGCTCGCCCCGATCCTCATCTGGCTCCCTGAGCTGCCCGACCGGGTCGTCACGCACTGGGGGCCCAACGGACCGGACGGCTTCGGCAGTCCCGACATGTACATCTGGCTTCAACTCATCGTCGGGCTCGGCGTCCCGCTGCTTCTGACGCTCCCCGTGCTCGGCCTGATGCGCGAGGCGTGGGGCATGACCTGCCGGCTTCTCGCCGCGGTGTCACTCGGCGCCTCCGTGCTGATCGCCTCCGCATCCGTGGGCTCCGTCGCCGTGCAGCGCGGCGGCGGTGACGGCGCGGGCATCGGCGTCGTCATGGCGATCGGCTTCAGCGGGATGCTCGTGTTCGGGATCGTCGGCTGGTTCCTGCAGCCGAACCTCACGATGTCACCTGCCACGCGCCGCGGCGTGCAGCTGGGTCTGGCGCCAGGGGAGCGCGCCGCCTGGTTCGGAACGGCGGCCATGGGGCGACCCGGCGTCATCGGGCTCGTGCTGGCGGTGCTGCTCCTGGCCGCCACGACCGCTTGGGTGTTCGTGATGGACGTCGGGGTCGGCTGGATCCTGGCAGCGGCGACTCTGCTCGTGATCGTGCTGATCGCCACCAGTCTCGTGTTCCGAGTCCGTGTGAGCGCCGAGGGGTTGCGGGTGCGGTCGATCGCCGGCTGGCCGCGCTGGAGCATCCCGGCATCGGACATCACCGACGTGCGCGCCGTGTCCGTCAACCCGATGGGCGACTTCGGCGGGTGGGGCGTGCGCATCGCGGTCGACGGTCGGATGGGGGTGGTCCTGCGTACAGGCGACGGTCTTCAGGTGACGCGCCGGAGCGGCCGCCGATTCGTCGTCACCGTCGACGATGCCGCGACCGCAGCCGCCGTTCTGTCCACTGCAGTGAAGGGAGTCAGCTCATGACCCGCATCCGCCCGATCGCCACCATCTCGTTCGTCATCCTGGCCCTGGGGCTCGCTTGGCTCGTCGCCCTGCCCCTGTGGATGGATGGCGGACTCGCGAGTCCGCTGTTCGGCGTTCTCGTCCCGCTGATGATGTTCACTCCGACGATCGCCGTCGTCATCGTGATGCTCGTGCTGCGTCCCGTGCCGGCGGGCGAGAGACTGCGATTCCTCGGCATGTGGCCGCTGCGCCCGGCGAAGCGCGTCGTCTGGATGATCGTCCTCGGCCTGTTCGCACCGCTCGTGCTCGTCGTGGCATCCGTCGCGGTGGCTGCGCTGTTCGGCTGGGTGCAGCTCGACCTCGTGCACTTCTCGGGCTACGCCGACGTGCTGGCGGAGGTCGCGCCTGCCGGCGCGCCCGTGCCGCCCGCCGGTCTCGCGATCCTGTCGCAGCTCGTGCTCATCCCGATCGCAGCCACGACGGTCAACGCCGTCGTCGCCTTCGGGGAGGAGCTCGGATGGCGGGGATTCCTCGTACCGGCGCTCCGGCCGCTCGGCACCTGGCCCTCGTTGCTGCTCAGCGGAGCGATCTGGGGCGTCTGGCACGCACCGATCATCCTGCTCGGCTACAACTTCGCTCGGTTCGACCTCACCGGCGTCCTGTTCATGACGGCCGGATGCATCGCCTGGGGCATCCTGCTGGGCTGGTTGCGCCTGCGCTCGGCGTCGGTGTGGCCTGCTGTCTTCGCACACGGCATGATGAACGCCTCCGCCGCGCTCATCACGCTGCTCTACGCATCGGGCACGACCTTCGACATGGCGGTCGCGGGCCCCCTCGGCGTCGCCGGATGGATCGTCTGCGCCATCGCGGCCGTCGTGCTCGCGGTGACGGGCCAGTTCCGTCGGCAACCGGAGCTCGCGGGAGCCCCAGGGCGGCTGCTCTCGGCGCCGCGCTCCTGAGCCTTGACGGCATCGACCGGGCGGGGTTGGGTGGAGCCATGGCCGAATCCACACCGGCGAACTGGCGCCGCACCGATGAGTTCCTCTCCGATCTGCTCGTCGGACACGACCCCGGTCTCGACGCGGCGCTCGCCGCGCAGCATGACGCCGGGCTTCCCGAGATCGAGGTCGCACCGGTCAGCGGCAAGCTGCTGAATCTGCTCGCACGCTTCAGCGGCGCGCGGCGCGTGCTCGAGATCGGCACGCTGGGCGGCTACTCGACGATCTGGCTCGCGCGAGGCGTCGGCGACGGGGGAGAGGTCGTGACGATCGAGGCGGAGCCGGCGAACGCGGCGATCGCACGAACCAGCATCGACGCAGCAGGAGTCGGCGATCGTGTGGCGATCCGCATCGGGCGCGCAGCAGACGTTCTCCCGACCCTCGAAGGCTCGGATCCGTTCGACCTCGTCTTCATCGACGCTGACAAGGAGTCGAACACGATCTACCTCGACTGGGCCGCACGCCTCGGTCAGTCCGGAACCGTCGTGATCGTCGACAACATCGGCCGTGAGGGCGAGATCGTCGACGACGACACGACCGACCCGATGGTGATCGGCACCCGCGACGGTCTGCGGATGCTGGCCGACGATCCGCGCTTCGACGCCACGGCGCTGCAGACCGTCGGGATCAAGGGCTGGGACGGCGTCGCGCTCGCTCTCGTCCTGTGACGGGCGGATGCCGCGCACTAGACTGGCGACGGATCGACGACGCTCCACACACCACCCTTTCTCTGAGCAAGGAGCACATACGTGGCACTCATCGAGGCTGTAGGCGCACGCGAGATTCTGGATTCCCGCGGCAACCCGACCGTCGAGGTGGAGGTGCTCCTCGACGACGGCATCGTCCAGCGGGCAGCTGTCCCCTCCGGCGCATCCACCGGCGCATTCGAGGCGTATGAGCTTCGTGACGGCGACAAGTCCCGCTACGGCGGCAAGGGCGTCCTGAAGGCCGTCGAGGCCATCATCGACGAGCTCGGCCCTGCGATCGAGGGCGTCGAGGCGAGCGAGCAGCGCATCGTCGACGAGATCCTCAACGAGACCGACGGCACCGAGAACAAGAAGCGCACCGGTGCGAACGCCATCCTGGGCGTGAGCCTCGCCGTGGCCAAGGCCGCCGCGGACAGCGCCGACCTGCCGCTGTACCGCTACCTCGGCGGACCCAACGCGCACGTTCTTCCCGTGCCGCTGTTCAACGTCATCAACGGCGGCGAGCACGCCGACAACGGCATCGACATGCAGGAGTTCTTCCTCGCCCCGATCGGCGCAGAGACGTACTCCGAGTCGCTCCGCTGGGGCGTCGAGACCTACCACGTGCTGCGCAGCGAGCTGAAGGCCGCCGGCTACGCCACCGGCCTCGGCGACGAGGGCGGTTTCGCCCCCGACCTGCCCAGCAACCGCGAGGGTCTCGAGTTCCTCATAAAGGCGATCGAGAAGGCCGGCTTCACCCCGGGCAAGGACATCGCCCTCGGTCTCGACGTCGCCGCCACCGAGTTCTTCAGCGACGGCGTGTACCGCCTCGACAACAAGGACTGGTCTGGCCCCGAGCTGATCGAGTACTACCAGGGTCTCGTCAACGACTTCCCGATCGTCACGATCGAGGACGCCCTCGCCGAGGACGACTGGGACAACTGGAAGCTCCTCACCGACGCGCTCGGCTCGAAGGTCCAGCTGGTCGGAGACGACCTGTTCGTCACCAACCCGCAGCGTCTCGCCGACGGCATCAAGCGCGGCGTCGCCAACTCGCTGCTGGTCAAGGTCAACCAGATCGGCACCCTGACCGAGACGTTCGACGCCGTCAGCCTCGCCCAGCGCTCCGGCTACACCGCCATGCTGTCGCACCGTTCGGGTGAGACCGAGGACACCACGATCGCCGACCTCGCCGTCGCTACGAACGCAGGTCAGATCAAGACCGGTGCGCCCGCTCGCAGCGAGCGCGTCGCGAAGTACAATCAGCTTCTGCGCATCGAGGAGGACCTCGCGGACGCCGCCGTGTTCGCGGGTCGCTCGGCGTTCCCCCGGTTCCAGGGCTGAATGCTGACGCAGCGCAGCTGAGACACGACAGAAGGGGGAACCATGGCCAGGCGTCCGGTTCCCCCTTCTCGTGTTCAGGCACCGTCTGTTGCACAGGCACAGCGTGCTCAGGCGGAGCGCGCATCCCGACGACCTCAGGTCGACGTTCGCGACTGGGCTTCGGGCATCCGCCTGTCCGGATTCATGGTCATCATGCTCTCGCTGGTGATCCTGGGCGCTTGGGTCCTGGTGCCGACGCTCGGCACCTACATCGACCAGCGGCAGAAGATCGCGGCGCTCGAGGCATCGGTGCAGGTGAGTGCCGAGCAGATCGAGGAGCTCGAGCAGGTGCGTGAACGCTGGGACGACCCGGCGTACATCACCACGCAGGCGCGCGAGCGGCTGTACTACGTCAAACCCGGCGAGGTCGTGTACCTCGTGGACAACGATCTGGACCCGGCATCTCTTCCGCAGGAACAGGCGCCGGTGAGCGACGAACTGGAGGAGACGCCGGCGGACTGGATGCCGCAGCTGCTGCGCTCCGTCGCCGGTGCCGGGCTCGCTCAGAACGCCACGTCCGCGGAGTAGTCCACGGGTTTCCCAGGTGGGGCTCCCGTAGGCTGTGACGGTGACGACGCCCCCCTTCGCCCTGCCGACGCCTGCCGAGATCGACGTGGTGTCGGCGCAGCTCGGTCGCCGGGCGCGCGGCGTCGTCGGGATCGCCGCTCGGTGCGTCTGCGGGAATCCGACCGTGGTCGCCACCAGCCCCCGTCTCGATGACGGATCGCCGTTTCCGACGTTCTACTACCTCACCCATCCGGCGGCCACCGCGGCCATGTCGACGCTCGAGGCCACTCAGGTGATGCCAGAGCTCGTCGCGCTGCTGGAAGCGGACGAGACGGTCGCCGACGCCTATCGCGCGGCGCACGAGGCCTACCTGGCCGACCGTGCGCAGTTCGGTGAGGTGCCGGAGATCGACGGCATCTCCGCCGGTGGCATGCCCGCGCGCGTGAAGTGCCTGCATGCACTCGCCGGACACGCGCTCGCCGCCGGCCCCGGCGTGAATCCGATCGGGGATGCCGCGCTCGAGCGCTCGAGCTGGTCGCCCGAGCGCTGCCAGTGCGAGGATCCGGGAGCCGCGACGCGATGAGGTGGAAGGCGATGCTGCGAGGCACCGTCGCAGCGGTTGCGGTCGCGGCATCCGTTCTGCTCACCGGAGCGACGGCGACACCATCGCCGACGCCCACCCCGCCGATTCCCGACGACCCGACCGATCCGGTGCGGGCGCTGGAGTACTGGCTCGACGGCGCCGGCATCCGCGAAGCCTGGCAGACGACGCGGGGCAAGGGCGTGACGATCGCCGTCATCGACACCGGCATCGGCAAGGTGCCCTCGGTGTTCGGCGATGCTGTCGTCGGCGGCACCGACGTGTCGGGGAGCGGGTCGTCGGACGGGCGCTCGCCCGTTGGCGTGGTCGACGGCGACCACGGATCCTGGGTCGGGTCGCTCGCGGCAGGGCGCGGCAAGGCGGACGGCACCGGAATGATCGGCGTCGCACCGGAGGCGAACCTGCTGTCGGTCTCGATCGGCTTCGGAGCATCGGCATCCGTCCCCTTCGTCGACCAGGTCGCGAAGGGCATCCGGTGGGCTGTTGACAACGGTGCGGACATCATCAACATGTCCTTCACGACGAACACGCTCGACTGGGATGAGAGCTGGGACGACGCGTTCCTCTACGCCTATGAGCACGACGTCGTGGTCGTGGTCGCCGCAGGCAACCGCGGCAGCGGCACGTCGATGATCGGTGCACCGGCGACGATCCCCGGCGTGCTGACGGTCGGCGGCGTCGACCAGACGGGGACAGCCAGCGTCGAAGCCTCGACGCAGGGCATCACGATCGGCATCTCTGCGCCCAGTGAGGGCCTTCTCGGCGTCTCAGCCGATGGCGAGCTGGCCTCCTGGCGCGGCACGAGTGGTGCGGCGCCCATCGTCGCCGGTGCCGCCGCTCTGATCCGGTCGGCTCACCCCGAATTGGATGCCGCGAACGTGATCAACCGCATCATCAAGACCGCGATCCCCGTCGAGGGCGTGACGGACCTGCCGGATCCGCTGTACGGATACGGCCTGCTCGATGCCGCCGCAGCGGTGAAGACGTCGCTGCCCCTGGTCGACAAGAATCCGATGGGCGATCTCGCCGAATGGGTGCGGCTCTACCGCCGCGCGGACGCGGCACCGGCCCCTGAGCCGGAGGTGAAACCGGCCGAGGTGCTGCCGCTGCCGGCCGCCGATCCGCCCAGCGAGCCCGGTTCTCCGCTGATTCCGAGTGCCGAGTCGCTGCGCTACGGTACTCTGCCGCTCTTGGTGCTCACAGTCCCTGGTATTCTGATTGCGCTAGGCGTCACCGCAGCTGCCCGGCGCATCCGATCGGCGCGCAAGCCAAGCACGCCAGCAGCCTGACGAGGAGTTGTCCTTCTGTGCCTGAGAACAGCACTGAGCGAGTGAACACTGTGCCTATGAACAGCAGCGTGCCCAAGATTCTGGTCGTCGGTGGCGGCTACGCAGGTTTCTACACGGCGTGGAAGCTCGAGAAGCACCTCCGCAAGGGCGAGGCAGAGGTCACCATGGTCGACCCGCTGCCCTACATGACCTACCAGCCGTTCCTGCCGGAGGTCGCGGCCGGCTCGATCGAGGCGCGTCACGCTGTCGTCGCTCACCGCCGTCACCTCAAGCGCACGAACGTCATCACCGCCAAGGTGACCGGCATCAACCACGCGCAGAAGGTCGCCACGATCACACCTCCGCTCGGTGAGTCGTACGAGTTCGAGTACGACCAGATCGTGGTCACCGCCGGTGCCGTGTCGCGCACGTTCCCGATCCCGGGCATCGCCGACAACGCGATCGGTCTGAAGACCATCGAAGAGGCCGTCGCGGTCCGCGACCGCCTCATGTCGAACTTCGACAAGGCCGCATCGCTGCCTGCGGGCCCCGAGCGCGACCGCCTGCTCACGGTCGTGGTCGTCGGTGGTGGCTTCGCCGGCATCGAGGCGTTCGCCGAGCTCCGCTCGCTCGCCTCGTCGCTGGTCGGCAAGTACCCGCAGCTGACTTTCGACGACACGCACTTCCACCTCATCGAGGCGATGGGGCGCATCATGCCCGAGGTTTCGCAGAAGACGAGCGAGTGGGTGCTCAAGGACCTCGCCAAGCGCGGCGCGTACGTGCACCTCGAGACCCAGGTTCAGGGTGCAGAGGGCGGCAACGTCGCACTCTCCACCGGCGAGGTCATCCCGACCGACCTCATCATCTGGACCGCAGGCGTCATGGCGAACCCGACGGTCGTCCGCGGCGGCGACCTTCCCGCCGAGGAGCGCGGTCGCATCCAGACCCGTGCCGACCTCCGCGTCGGCACGCCCGAAGCCTTCGTCGAGGGCGCCTGGGCCGCCGGTGACGTCTCCGCCGTTCCCGATCTCTCGGGCGGCGGCGTTGGCGGCTACTGCGTCCCGAATGCACAGCACGCCGTTCGCCAGGCCAAGCGCCTCGCGAAGAACCTCACCGCGGTCCTCCGCGGCGAGGAGACCAAGGACTACTTCCACAAGAACCTCGGTGCGGTCGCCGGTCTCGGCCTCTACAACGGTGTCTTCCAGTCCGGCAACCTCGCGCTCAAGGGCTTCGTCGCCTGGGTCGCGCACCGCGGCTACCACGGCCTCGCCATGCCGACATGGGAGCGCAAGTGGCGCGTCCTGTGGGGTTGGTGGAACAACCTGTGGCTGGGTCGCGACCTCGTCAACCTGCAGACCGTGCAGAACCCGCGCTACATCTTCGAGGAGTTCGCCGCGCGCCCGCGCCCGGCAGGGGATGCGGTTCCCGCGGCCAAGCCTGCTGACAAGCCCGCAGCCGCCAAGGCGACCGCGAAGAAGGCTCCGGCGAAGCCGTCCGTCTCGGCCGCCGAGGCTGCGAAGGCAGCCGCGAAGTAACGCGACAACGCAGAGACCGCCCTCTCCCGCATTCGGGAAGGGCGGTTTCTGCGTTCTCGAGGCGGTGCCCCCACTGGGACTCGAACCCAGACTGAAGCGATTTTAAGTCGCCTGCCTCTGCCATTGGGCTATGGGGGCATGACATCCTCAGCCTAGGGCGTCTCGAGACTCCGAGGTCGTATGGTGGGGGAGTGCTCGACCTCACCGCGCCGCCGACGTCCGCAGCCGATCGTGCCTGGGAGGACCCGTCGCGATGGTGGCCGCGTCTGACCGAGGCCACGGCTCACCTCCCTGCACCTGTCGGCGTGATCGATCTCGATGCGCTGCGCCACAACGCGATGGACATGCTCGTCCGCGCCGGCGGCATCCCGATCCGCGTGGCTTCCAAGTCGGTGCGGGTGCGTGCCGTGCTCGACGCCGTGCTGCGGATCCCCGGGTACCGCGGCATCCTGTCGTTCACGCTCGCCGAGGCGCTCTGGCTGGCCGAGACCCACGACGACATCGTCGTCGGCTATCCGACCGTCGACCGGGCGAGCCTGGAGCGGCTCGTGCACGACGAGGAGGCGGCATCCCGCATCACGCTCATGGTGGATGACGTCGCCCACCTCGACCTCGTGGACAGCATTGCTGCACCGGGCGACCGCGCCACAGTGAGGGTCGCGATCGACGCGGATGCGTCGTGGCGCTCATCGGCGCTCGGGCACATCGGCGTTCGCCGGTCGCCCCTGTTCACGGCATCCGACGCGACGCGCTTCGCGCGCACGATCGTCGCCCGGCCCGGGTTCGAGCTCGTCGGCCTGCAGATGTACGAGGCGCAGATCGCCGGTCAGGGCGACAACGGCCCTGATTCCCCCATCATCCGCACGGTGCAGGCACGTTCGCGCGCCGAACTCCGCACCCGACGAGCGGAGATCGCCGACGCGCTCACCGATATCGCACCGCTCGAGTTCCTCAACGGGGGCGGCACAGGATCTCTGGAGTTCACGGGCAGCGACGAGTCCGTGACCGAGGCGTCAGCCGGCAGCGGGCTGCTCGGCGGGCACCTCTTCGATGGCTACCGCTCGTTCCACCCCGCGCCGGCGAGTGCATTCGCATTCGACGTCGTGCGGCGACCGGCCGCCGACATCGCCACCGTCCTCGGCGGCGGATGGATCGCCTCCGGCCCCGCCGTCGCATCTCGCCAGCCGCGCGCGATCTGGCCCGAGGGACTGCGCACCATGCCGCGTGAGGCTGCGGGCGAGGTGCAGACGCCGCTGCAGGGTCGTGCGGCGGCTGGGCTCAGCGTCGGCGACCGTGTCTGGTTCCGGCACGCCAAGAGCGGTGAGCCGGCCGAGCGCATCGAGACGTACCACCTGGTCTCCGGCACCGAGGTAATCGATGAACTGCCGACCTACCGCGGCGAAGGGAAGACGTTCCTGTGACCAGACCCGGTGGCACCTGGCAGAACTGGGGCCGGTCGGCGACCGTGAAGCCCGCCAGCGTCGAACGACCGCGCAGCCCTGAGGGAGTGCAGCGCGCAGTGCGAGCCGCGATCGCCCACAACCTGCCCATCAAGGCTGTCGGTGCCGGTCACAGCTTCACCGGCATCGCCGTCGCACCCGGTGTGCTGCTCGAACTCGACGACATGCAGGGGCTGGTCTCGGTTGACGCCGAGCAGTCCAGGGTGACGCTGTTCGCCGGCACCCGGCTGCACAGGATTCCGCGGCTGCTCGCGCCGCACGGCCTCGCGATGCAGAACCTCGGGGACATCGACCGTCAGTCGATCGCCGGCGCCATCTCCACCGGAACGCACGGCACCGGTGCCGGGTTCGGCGGCCTGGCCACCCAGGTCGTCGCGGCCACGCTGATCACGGGCGACGGCGAGTTCCTGCGTGTCAGCGAGACGGAGAACGCCGAACTGCTGCCCGCCGTGGCGCTCGGGCTCGGGGCTCTCGGCATCCTCGTCGAGGTGACCCTCCAGTGCGTGCCGGCCTTCGTCATGCACGCGATCGACGAGCCGGCACCGCTCGATGAGGTGCTCGAGACGCTCGACGAGCGGGTCGCGGCATCCGACCATTTCGAGTTCTACTGGTTCCCGCACACCGAGGTCGCCCTCACGAAGCGCCAGACGCGTCTGCCGGAGTCCGCCCCGCGCCGCCCGCTGCCGAAGCTGGGGCGCTGGATCGACGAGTCGCTTCTCTCCAACGGCGTCTACCGGGTCGTGTGCGCCGCCGGTCAGATCGCACCCGTCATCACGCCCCCGTTCAGCCGGCTGGCCGTGAAGCTCACCGGCGATCGCGAGTACATCGACCGCTCGCACACGGTGCTCACCCAGAACAGGACGGTGCGATTCCGCGAGATGGAGTACGCACTCCCCGCCGAGAACATCGCTCCGGCGTTCCGGGAGGTGCAGGCGCTCATCCGCCGACGAGGATGGAAGATCGAGTTCCCGATCGAGGTGCGCTTCGCCGCATCCGACGATCTCTGGCTCTCCACCGCGCACGGCAGAGCGAGCGGATACATCGCGGTCCACCGCTACTGGCGCGCAGACCCGACCGAGTACTTCGAGGCGGTCGAACAGATCTGCCTCGAGCACGGCGGCCGGCCGCACTGGGGCAAGCTGCACACGCTGGACGCCGCCCGGCTGCGCGAACGCTACCCGCGGTTCGATGACTTCACGGCGCTGCGCGATCGCCTCGATCCTGCTCGCCGATTCGCCAACACATACCTGGATCGCGTGCTCGGTGAGTGACCCGATCCCCAGTGCACACGCAGGGTGCCTGGATAGGATGAAAGAAATTCGCTCCGAGGGGGTTGCCTGAGATGGAATGGCTCATTCCGGTACTGATCGTCGTCGCCGTCGTGGTGCTGATCGGCATCTATCTCTGGGCGACGTACAACTCCCTCGTGCAGCTGAACGTCCGCGTCGATGAGGCCTGGAGCGGCATCACGGTGCAACTGAAGCGACGAGCCGATCTCATCCCCAACCTCATCGAGACGGTCAAGGGATACGCCTCGCACGAGAAGGCCGTGTTCGAGAACGTGACGCGCGCTCGGGCCGAGACACTCGCAGCCACCAGTCCAGGGGAGGCGGGCATCGCCGAGGGCCATCTGCAGCAGGCGCTGAAGAGCCTGTTCGCCGTCGCCGAGGCGTACCCGCAGCTGCAGGCGAGTCAGAACTTCCTGCAGGTGCAGCACGCGCTGGTCGACACCGAGGACAAGATCCAGGCCGCACGTCGCTTCTACAACGGCGGTGTGCGCGAGTTGAACACGAAGATCAAGGTCTTCCCGAACAACCTGTTCGCCCGCAGCCTCGGCTTCACCGAGCGCGAGTTCTTCGAGGTCGCCGACGGCGCGGCGATCGCCGAGCCGCCGCGCGTGCAATTCTGATCGAGACGGTCACCAGGCCGACAGCACGACCCCGGCGTTCTTGACCGTCACATCGCCGCGGAGCATCCAGTTCTCCGTGCGATAGGTCAGTGTCTTCGTGGCGCCGTCGATGCCCGTTCCGGTGACGGTGGCGACGAGAATGCCGCCATCCGCGCGGAACGTCGGAGGCGTCACCGTCAGGGTCGGCGGCGCTTCGACGCGGTACCGGATGCCGTCGACCTCAGCGAAGTCGGCAGCCCAGGGGAGTCGGATGCCGCAGCCCTTCGACACCTCGGTCGACGGCTGCGCGCAGGTCTCCACGAGGGCGTCGAACGGCCGCCGCGCGAGAGCGCTCAACTGGTCATCGGTGAGCTCGGACGCCACCCCTGAGCCGGCTCGCGGCGCTGCCGAATCGCCCTCTCGCGGCCACAGCGCGATCACGACGACAGCGACGACGATGAGTGCGACGACGATGATCGCCGCGACGCCGACGCGCGCCCTCCTGGTCACGCCTGACGCTGCCGATCGTGCACGTGCCGCAGCACGCCGCCGCGATTGATGTGCAGAGCAGCGGCCACGGCATCCGAGGCATCGCCCCACCCTGAGACGGAGATGTTCTCCAGGCCCTGCCAGGAAGCCGCCAGAGCGAGCTCGTCGGCGATCGCGTCGGCGTCGCCGGGCCGCGCCTGCGGCTCCCACCAGGCCGACTGCACCTGCAGCGTCGAGGAAGCCCGTTCCGACTTCAGATCGATGCGCGCGACGATCCGGTCGCCGACGAGCACGGGCAGGGAGTAGTACCCGTAGCGGCGTTTCTCCGCCGGCACGTAGATCTCGATCCGGTAGTCGAGATCGAACGCGCGCAACGCGCGATCACGGAACCATACGACCGGGTCGAACGGCGTGAGGATGGCTGCGGCATCCACTCGTCGGGGCACGACGGCCTCGCGATGGATCCATGCCGGAACCGGCCGACCGCCCCGCTCCCAGCCGCGCACCTGGACCGGCTGCAGATCGCCGGCATCGACCAGATCGTCGATCGCCTGACGAATCGAGACGCGATCACGGACACGGTAGTAGTCGGCCAGGTCGGACTCCGTCGCCACGCCCTGAGATCGTGCGGCTCGATGGACGAGCTCGCGGATGGCATCCTGCCGCGGCACCTCGCGTGAGCGTACATCGGCCGGGATCACCTGCTCCTCCAGCGCGTACAGCCGCTCGAACCCGCGTCGACCGCTGATCGCGACGTCTCCGGTGCGCCACAGATGCTCGAGCGCCAGCTTCACCTCGTCCCAGTCCCACCAGGTGCCGCGCTCCCGCGGCGCGTCGGCACGCAGCTCGGCCGGCCGCAGAGGCCCGCGATCGCGCAGCTCGTCCTGCACCCACGAGAGCGTGCGCGAGTTCTGGCTCACCCACGAATCGGGCGCGGCCCAGCGCCGTCGGAAGTCGTCCATGCGGAACCGCCACAGCGACCAGTCATCGACGGGGACGAACGTCGCCTCGTGCGCGAGGTATTCGACGTAGTGCGTTGTGCGCGACATGAACACGCGGTCGAGCAGTGCAGGGTCGTAGGCACCCAGGCGCGAGAAGAGCGGCAGGTAGTGACTGCGGGCGAAGACGTTCACGGAGTCGATCTGCAGCACACCGAGCCGCTCCATGGCTCGGTGCACGTGGCGCGCGGAGACCTGAGCCACCGGACGCCGACGAGTGAACCCCTGGGCGGCCAGGGCGACGCGACGAGCCTGGGCGGCGCTGAGTGTCTCTGGCACCCGGTCAGCGTACCGCCCGCCTCCGACATGGGCGGATGGCGTGCGTCACAGCATCCCCACAGCGCCGCAACTAGACTTGGCCCATGACGGACGAGCAGCGCCCCCGCAAGCGCGATCTTCTGTGGGGTCGCATGCCGACGGACCGCACGGTGTCCACCGAGGCGGACAACACCGTTCCGCTCTCGCTGCGTGTCGGGGCGGCCTACGCCTGGCGGCTGCTCCTGATCGCAGCCGCTGCCGGCGTCATCATCTGGATCGTCATCCAGCTCAAGCTCCTGGTCATCCCGCTGCTCATCGGCATCCTCATCACCGCCCTGCTCTGGCCCGCCTTCGAGTGGATGCTCCGCCGCCGGTTCCCGCGGTGGCTCGCGATCCTCATCGCCCTGCTCGGCACGATCGCGATCGTCACCGGGCTCATGTGGCTGGTCGGCTGGCAGGTCGCCCGCGAATGGTCCGAGGTCCAATCGCGCACGGTCGCCGCGGTCGAGGAATTCCGGAAGTACCTCATCGACGGCCCGCTCCACCTCACCGAGACGCAGATCCAGGACTACCTCGATCAGGGCTGGGCCCTCATCCAGCAGCAGGCCGAGCTCCTCTGGTCGGGTGCCCTGGCGATCGGCAGTACCGCGGGCCACGTCGTGGTCGGCGCTCTGCTGACCCTGTTCGTCCTCATCTGCCTGCTCGCCGACGGCGGCGGCATCTGGAGGTGGACCACCAAGCTCTTCCCGCGTGACGCGCGCCCCGCGGTCGACGCGTCGGCCCGCAGCGGCTGGCGAACAGTCGTCAACTACGCCAAGACGCAGTTGCTCGTGGCGACGATCGATTCGATCGGCATCGGCCTCGGAGCGTTCCTGCTCGGGGTTCCGCTCGCCATCCCCGTCGCGGTGCTCGTCTTCCTCGGTGCGTTCATCCCGATCGTCGGAGCCGTCGCCACCGGTACGGTCGCCGTCTTCCTCGCGCTGGTCTACAACGACCCGTGGAACGCGTTCTGGATGCTGGTCGTCGTCATCGGCGTTCAGCAGATCGAGGGCCACATCCTGCAGCCGATCCTGATGGGGTCGGCCGTGAAGGTGCATCCGCTGGCCGTCGTCCTCGTCGTCGCCGGCGGGTCGATGATCGCAGGCATCCCCGGTGCGCTGTTCGCCGTCCCGCTGGCCGCATTCGTGAACGTCGTCGCGGTGACGCTGAGCACCGGCTCGTGGCGCACCGGCAGACAACCAGCCGGTGATCTCATCTGGAGTACAGTGCCGCGCGAGCGGCGACGGAGGAATACATGAGCGCAGTCCCCACCCTGGCAGAGTTCGAAGAGGCCGCACGGGGGCTGGAGCGCGTGATCTCCCACACGCCCACGCTGCCGTCCAGGGCGCTGTCCGACATCCTCGGGTCTCCCGTCGTCCTCAAGATGGAGAACCTCCAGCGCACCGGATCGTTCAAGATCCGCGGCGCGGGGCACCGCCTCGCGCAGCTCACCGAGGAGGAGCGCTCGCACGGCGTGGTCGCGGCATCCGCCGGCAACCACGCGCAGGGCGTCGCGCTCGCGGCTCAAGCCCTCGGCATCCCCGCGACGATCTTCATGCCGCTTGGCGTCCCGGTTCCGAAGCTTCTCGCGACGCGCGGCTATGGCGCGGAAGTCGTCCTCGAGGGCGAGACCGTCGCGACGTCCCTGCGCCTCGCCGCGGAGTTTGCCGAGCGCACCGGCGCGATCATGATCCATCCGTTCGACCACCGGGACATCGTGATCGGGCAGGGAACGCTCGGGATCGAACTGATCGAGGACGCTCCTGATGTCGACACGATCCTCGTCGGCATCGGCGGGGGCGGTCTCATCGCCGGAGTCGCCACCGCAGCCAAGGCCGCAGCGGCCCGGCTCGGTCGCACGATCCGCGTGATCGGTGTGCAGGCCGAGAACGCCGCCGCCGTCGCCCCGTCGCTGGAGGCCGGGCATCCGGTCGAGATCGTCACGCACCCGACGATCGCCGACGGCATCCTCGTCGCGAAGCCCGGCGACGTGCCGTTCGAGATCATCCAGGACCTCGTCGACGAGGTCGTGACGGTCAGCGACGACGACATCGCGCGTGCCATCCTCGTGCTCCTCGAGCAGGCGAAGGTCGTGGTCGAGCCCGCTGGGGCTGTCGGCGTCGCAGCGATCCTCGCGGGCAAGGTGAAGGACACCGGCAACACCCTCGCGGTTCTCACCGGCGGCAACATCGACCCGCTGCTGCTGCAGCGCGTGGTCTCGCACGGTCTTGCGGCATCCGGTCGCTATCTGACCGTCCGCATCCCGCTGCCTGATCGTCCTGGTCAGCTCGCTCGCGTGTCAGAACTCGTCGCCCAGGCTGGCGCGAACGTCATGGAGGTCATGCACACCCGCCACGGTCAGGGGCTGCAGATCAGCGAGGTCAGCCTGCAGCTGAGCATCGAGACGCGCGGCGCTGAGCACACGGAGCTCACGCTCGACACGCTCCGCCAGGCCGGCTACGACCCGATCGTCGTCCCCGACTGACCCGCGCCGTACGCGAATGGCCCCTCCGCACGGAGGGGCCATTCGGAGTTTCGGAGCCCGTCAGCCGGAGTACGTCTCGACGCCGGTGACCTCGACCGAGATCGACTTGCCGCTGGGCGCCTCGTACGACGTCTTCTCGCCGATCTTGAGCCCGAGAATGGCCTGGCCGAGCGGACTCGCCTCGCTGTAGACATCGAGGTCGGTGCCGCCGGCGATCTCGCGGCTGCCGAGCAGGAACTGCTCCTCGCCGCCCGCGACGAGCGCGGTGACGACGGTTCCCGGTTCGACGATGCCGCGACTGGCCGGAGCCTCTCCGACCTTGGCGGTCTTCAGGAGCTGCTCGAGCGTGCGGATGCGCGCCTCCTGCTTGCCCTGCTCGTCCTTCGCGGCGTGATAGCCGCCGTTCTCCTTGAGGTCGCCTTCTTCACGGGCCGCTTCGATGCGCTTGGCGATCTCATCGCGACCGACGGTGGAGAGGTGCTCGAGCTCGGCGACGAGCCGATCGTAGGCTTCCTGCGTGAGGAACGGGACCTGAGCGTCTGTGGACACAGCGTGCTCCTTCATCGAACGCCCTTCAGGGCGAGTGTGCTGACCGCCGTCTCCGGCGGAGGGGATATGCCAAGACGCCCCGGCGAATGGGCCAGGGCGTCGTCTCAGAGGATTCTATGCGACCCAGCAGGCGTTCACCAAACCTGTGGTGGCTTCCGAGACGGTGGGGACCGTCGTGCTCAGCTGCTGCAGATGGCCCTCGGATGCCGGGATCTCGACGATCTTCCAGCCGACGATGCCGAACTCCTCATCGAGCGCCTCGACCGCGCATGCGACGTCCTTGCCCTGTCCGCCGGTGACCTGGAACCGCACTGTGACGCTGTGCTCATCGGTGACTTCGAATCCGAGGTCGTCGGTGTCGACGGAGTTCATCGACTGGGCGAGCGTCATCCATGCGAAGGCTCCGACGATGGCGATGACGACGATGATGCCGATCACCCAGGGGAGCCGCCCGCGGCGAGTGCGCCCGTATCGCTCGTCGAGCTCGAGTGCGGTCGTCACGGCGCGGGCCTTTCGGTCGTTAGGCTTGAGATTCCAGGTTACGCGACCTGAGATCGAGAGGCTGACAGATGATGGTGGACTTCGGAGCGGTGCTCGCTGGTGCCGTGTTCTCCCAGACAGGGACCCCGATGCCGACGCCGTCGATGACGGTCGACCCGAACTCGGTCACCCCTGGCCCCGCGGGCTTCGCGGTCATCGTGATCGTCGTGATCGCCGTCGCGCTGCTGATCTGGGACATGAACCGCCGAGTCCGCCGGGTCCGCTACCGCGCCGAGGTGCGCGAGGAGCTGGACGCTGAGGAGGCCGCGGCGAAGGAGGAGGACGAGCAGAACCCGCCGTCCTGATCGGGCCGCGGCCTTCGGCGACTCAGGGCGTCAGACGCCGACGCGCTCGAACGGATCCGAGCTGATGCCCTGCTCGAGAATGCGCTTCGACCACTCGCGCGCGCTGTGCAGGCTGTGGTCGCGGTAGTTCCCGCATTCGACCGCGCTGACCGCGGGAACCTGGTCCCACGTGATCTCTTCCGCAATGGCGGTGAGACTGCCGGTGACGGCATCCACGATCTGAGGAACCTGCGGCTCGCCCCAGGTGATCAAGTGGAAGCCTGTGCGGCATCCGAACGGCGAGATGTCGATGATGCCGTCCATGCGGTCGCGCATGAGGCTCGCGAGCAGATGCTCGATCGTGTGCAGGCCGGCCGTGGGGATCTCGCCCTCGTTCGGCTGGACGAAGCGGACGTCGAAGTTGGAGATCGCGTCGCCCTTCGGTCCGTGTTCGACGCCGATCAGACGCACGTACGGGGCGAGGACAGCGGTGTGGTCGAGCGTGAAGCTCTCGACGTCGGCCATTTCTTCTCCTTGGGGCTGGATGGTTCGAGTCCGGATGCTCAGCCGGGAAGGCCGAGCGAGGGGGAGTACGGGGCGAGGGAGATCAGCAGGCAGGCCGTCCAGTGGCACAGGAACGCCAGCACGGTGCACAGATGGAAGATCTCGTGGAAACCGAAGTGCCCGGGCCACGGGTTGGGCTTCTTGAGCGCATAGGCGACGGCGCCGAGCGTGTACAGGACGCCGCCGACGCAGACCAGCACCATCATGGCGACATTGGCCTGCACGAGGTCGGCCATGTACATCACGGCGGCCCAGCCGAGGGCGAGGTACAGCGCGACGTACAGCCATCGCGGTGCATTGATCCAGAACACCCGGAACAGGATCCCGAGGATCGCGCCGCCCCACACCACGCAGAGCAGCAGCACGCCCTTCTCGGGGATCAGTGCGTTGACCGCCAGCGGCGTGTAGGTGCCCGCGATCAGCAGCAGGATGTTCGCGTGATCTATCCGCTTGAGGATCAGTTTGGTCTTCGGCTTCCAGTCGATCCGGTGATAGAGCGCCGAGTTGCCGAACAGCAGCAGAGAACTCACCATGAACACGACGGCCGCCCACTTCGCCGGGGCGCCCTGCGCAAGAACGATGAGCACGATCCCCGCCGCGATCGCGACGGGGAAGGTCCCGGCGTGCAGCCATCCACGCCAGGTCGGCTTGATCTCGGCATCGGCTGCCGCTGCTTTCAGCAGCGGAAGCTCGGGCACGGGGACGGCGTCAGTCTCGGGAGTACTCACGTGCTTACTCTAAATCGCCGCTCATGCCTCGAACCACACATATCGGCGATCCACAGCACCATCACACGGGCCGCAGGAGTCCTCGCGATAGCGTAGGCACGTGAATCCACGCACGAGCGAGGGCAGGGGCCCGCTGTACCGGCTCTACAGCAGCCGTCTACGGCGTCAGCTCGAGAGGGCGTCCGTGCCGCACCACGTCGCGATGATGATCGACGGCAATCGGCGCTGGGCCAGGCAGCTGGGCTTCGACTCGGCCGCCGACGGGCATCGCGCCGGAGCGGCGAAGATGCGCGAGTTCCTCGGCTGGTGCGATGAGATCGGCGTCCGCGTGGTCTCGCTCTACCTGCTCTCCAGCGACAACCTCCGAAAGCGCGACTCGAAGGAGATCGAAGACCTCATCGAGATCATCGCCGAGCTCGCCGAGTCGTTGTCTCAGCAGGCGGGCTGGCGCGTGAAGCACGTCGGTCGCTCCGACATCCTCCCCGATGAGCTCGCCAGAGTGCTGCACGACGCAGAGGAGCGCACCCGAGGGAACGCCGGACTGCACGTGAACCTCGCCGTCGGATACGGCGGACGCAACGAGATCGTGGATGCGGTGCGCTCGATCATCGCCGAGCACGACGCCTCAGGCGGCACCCTCGAGGACCTCGCAGCCCACCTCACGCCCGAGATGATCGGCGAGCACCTCTACACCGGCGGGCAGCCCGATCCCGATCTCGTCATCCGCACGAGCGGCGAGCAGCGGCTGAGCGATTTCCTGCTCTGGCAGAGCGCGCACAGCGAGTTCTACTTCGTGGAGGCGCTCGGACCGGATCTGCGCGAGGTCGACTTCCTGCGCGCCATCCGGGACTTCGCCGACCGCGATCGCCGATTCGGGCGCTGACCCCGGGAAGGACCGGGCCCCACTACCCATACCTGCCGGAGAGCTCCCATGGGAGACTCATCGAGTGAGCACATTCGACGACTATCTCGCCACGTTCGACGGCGACCCCGGCTACCTCGACTGGGCAGCCTTCGGGCCGATCTCGCCGACCGTGCGCGCCGAGGTGTTCGCCGACGCCGATCTGCTCGGCAGCGGACGACCGTCATCGCGCTCACTGGTCGCCGAGCGTCTCGATGAGGCGCGTGTCCTCGCGGCCGAACTGCTCGGTGTCGATTCCGAGACGGTGACGCTGCAGCCGTCGTCGTCGCACGGCCTCATGCACGCCCTGTTCGGCCTCTCCGGAACCGTGATCGCCTCGACCGCGGAGTTTCCGAGCGTCACGATGACGCTCGAGCGTGCTGCGCAGCTGTCGGCCGGTGGCCTCGTGCCGCGCTGGATCATGCCGGAGGACGGATTCGTCACGGTGGATGCCGTCGCCGAAGCGCTCGATGACGACGTCACAGCCCTCGTGGTGAGCCACGTGGACTTCCGAACCGGCTACCGGACCGATCTCGCCGGGCTGCGTGACGTCCTCGGGCCCGATCGGCTCCTGATCGTCGACGCCGTGCAGTCGTTCGGCGTCGTGGACGACGACTACGCAGCTGCGGACGTCGTGGTCGGCCATGGCTACAAGTGGCTGCGCGCCGCGCGGGGAACCGGCTTCGCATCCTTCTCGGCTCAGGCGCGCGAGCGCATCGAACCCGTGCTGTCCGGGCTCGCCGGGGTGGATGGCGGGCTCCCCATCGACGAGCTGCCCGCGCCAGCGGCATCCGCTCGGGCGTTCATCGTCAACGGGCCGGACCAGCTCGCGGTCGCGCGCCTCGCGATCGGGCTCCGCGATGTGCGCGACGCCGGTGTGGCGGAGATCGAGGAGACCATCCGCGGGCGGATCGACACGATCTTCGAGATCGCCCACCGTCACGGCATCCCGGTTCTCACACCGCGGGACCGCGAGCGTCGCGCCGGCATCGTCACGCTCGCCCCGGAGGCTCCTGCCGCGGTCTCGGCGGCACTGACGAACGAGGGGATCGTCGCGACGACGCGCGGCACGACGGTGCGTGTGGCCGCCCACGCCGGCACGAGCGACGACACTCTGCGCATGCTCGACGACGCGCTCCGGACCGTCGTCGCGCCCGGCGTCTGACCCGCGCGCAGAGTTAATCTCGGCTTAACCGACGCTTCGGGCGTGTCGTATGTCGTGATCGGCGACCCGGTCGTACGTTCAAGGCATCGGACATGGTGTCCGGTCGAGTCGGCCTTCAGGTACGCGACTCGTGGCCCCAGGTCGACTCGTGGCATAGCCGGGAAACATCCCGGGTCGGGAGTGGGTCGTGACCACACGTACAGCACAGCAGTCCACCCGTCAGGCCTCGCGCCGGTCGTCCTCGGACAGGTCGTCTTCGGACGCCCAGGATCAGGACCTCCGCACATATGTGCTCGACACGTCGGTGCTGCTGTCGGATCCCCAGGCGCTGTTCCGCTTCGCAGAGCACTCGATCGTCCTTCCGGTCGTGGTGATCACGGAGCTCGAGGGCAAGCGCCACGATCCGGAGATCGGCTATTTCGCCAGGCAGGCGCTGCGTCATCTCGACGAGCTGCGCATCGAGCACGGACGGCTCGACTTCCCCGTGCCGGTCGGCGAGGGGGGAACCCTCCGTGTCGAGTTGAACAACACGGACGCGAGTGCGCTGCCCAGCGGCATCCGCCTGGCCGACAACGACAGTCGCATCCTCGCCGTCGCCATGAATCTCGCGCAGGACGGGCAGGACGTCACGATCGTCTCGAAGGACCTGCCGATGCGTGTGAAGGCGGCGTCGCTGGGGCTCATCGCGGAGGAGTACCTCGCCGAGCAGGCCGTTGACTCCGGGTGGACCGGAATCGCCCCGCTCGACCTGTCGGGCGACGAGATCAGCGACCTGTACGAGAGCGAAGTCGGAATCAGCGAAGACGCCAGAGGACTGCCGGTGAACACCGGTCTCATCATCCACTCCGAACGGGGTTCGGCGCTCGGCCGGATGACCGGCGAAGGCGAGTACCGACTGGTTCGCGGTGACCGGGAACTGTTCGGCATGCATGGCCGCTCGGCTGAGCAGCGCATCGCGATCGACCTGCTGCTGGATCCGGAGGTCGGAATCGTCTCACTCGGCGGCCGCGCCGGAACGGGCAAGTCGGCGCTCGCGCTGTGCGCCGGTCTCGAGGCGGTGCTGGAGCGGCAGCAGCAGAAGAAGATCATCGTCTTCCGCCCCCTGTTCGCCGTCGGCGGGCAGGAACTCGGCTACCTGCCCGGAGACCAGAACGAGAAGATGGGTCCCTGGGGCCAGGCAGTGTTCGACACGCTCGGCTCTGTGGTCTCCGGCAACGTGATGGACGAGGTCGTAGAACGGGGGCTGCTCGAGGTGCTGCCGCTCACGCACATCCGCGGACGCTCGCTGCACGACGCCTTCGTGATCGTCGACGAGGCGCAGTCGCTGGAGCGCAACGTGCTGCTGACCGTGCTCAGCCGCATGGGGCAGAACTCGCGCGTCGTGCTCACCCACGACGTCGGGCAGCGCGACAACCTGCGTGTCGGCCGCCACGACGGCATCGCCTCGGTGATCGAGACCCTGAAGGGACATGAGCTGTTCGGGCACGTGACCCTGATGCGCTCAGAGCGTTCGGCGATCGCGGCGCTCGTCACGGACCTGCTGGAGGGCGGCGAGCTCAGCTGAGCCCGCCACCCCGACAGTTCGGGGGTCGAGAACACGGATGTCGGACTGATCGGGGGAGATCGTCCGACATCCGTCGTTTGCACCCCCGAAGTGTCAGTCACGCGTGCTCGCGGAGGCGCGCAAGCGCCCCGACCTCGGCCTGTTGCACGCTCGGCCAGTCGTGGATGACCTGGGCATAGTCGAAGTGGAGAGTCTCGTAACCGAGTGCGGATGCCGCGGCATCGCGTGTCAGATCCTTGTGGCGCATCGATTGCCCCTCATGGTTCTCCCGCCCATCGACCTCGATGATCAGCCGGCCACCCACGACGAAGTCCACCCGGCCGACGCGATCGATGTGTACCTGACATGCGAGCACGATTCCCATCAGATGAAGCCGCAAGCGGAGGAGGGATTCGAGACCGCTGCCGGCATCTGGCCGTGCTAAATCGACCAGCCATCGAGCGGATGCCGGCAGAGCCGACCGTACGCGTGATCGAGCCGATCTCGAGAGACGACCGAGCTGCCAGGCTGATTCGAACGAAGCGAAGAACGACTCGGCTCCCTCGCAGCGATAAAGATGCACGAGAGCGTCTTCCACTGCGGCGAGGCCGAGGGGAGGGGTTCCTCGGAAGAAGTGACTCACACAGACGCACTGAGGATGAACGTGCACGCGGCCGCGCTGACCGACCCACACGTGTGGTGCTCCTGCTGCGGACAAGACCCACACTCCGTGATGGCGCAGCGCTGCGGAGCAGGTCAAGGCTCCGCCGTGCCATACGGCCGTCACGAGCGCAGGCCTCGCGTCCCAAGATGCGAAAGTTCCTGGGCGGACTCGCTGTATTTCGCCGTTGCCGACAGCGGCCGCAAGCTGATGTCGTGTCACGCCGAACTTCTGAAGTGTGACTCCACGGCTGATGCCGCCCAGGCGCGAGAGCAGTGTCGCTGGATCGAACATGCTGCCACCTTGACGGGTGCCGGCCCGGCCTGATGGCGTGGGATCCACTATCGGTGGACGACTCCTCTGCCCGGCATCCTGTGCAGGGCAAGTCGCGGGCGACAGAACGGGGCCGAAACGACGAATGTCGGACCGATTCCGAAGAATCGTCCGACATCCGTGCAAGTGGCCCCCAACGTGTCGCGGGGGGCGTTGGCCGCCCGGGCTCAGCCCGGGTGCGTCATGCTGAGGAGGTCGAGCTTCTCGTCGAGCAGCTCGAGCGTGATCTCGCCGCGCTCGACGTAGCCGAGGTCGATTACGGCGTCGCGCACCGTGATGCCCTTGGCGACCGAGTGCTTGGCGATCTTCGCCGCTGCCTCGTAGCCGATGACCTTGTTCAGCGGGGTGACGATCGACGGGCTCATACCCGCGAACGCGGCGGCGCGCTCCGTGTTCGCCTCGAGGCCGTCGACGGTCTTGTCGGCCAGCACACGCGAGGCGTTGGCCAGCAGGCGGATCGACTCGAGCAGTGCGGTGCCCATGACGGGGATCGCGACATTCAGCTCGAAGGAACCGGATGCTCCGGCCCAGGCCACGGTCGCGTCGTTGCCGATGACCCGTGCGCAGACCATGAGCACGGCCTCCGGCACGACGGGGTTCACCTTGCCAGGCATGATCGACGAACCGGGCTGCAGGTCGGGGATGTGCAGCTCGCCGAGGCCGGTGTTGGGGCCCGAGCCCATCCAGCGCAGGTCGTTGTTGATCTTCGTCAGCGAGACGGCGATCGTGCGCAGTGCGCCAGAGGTCTCGACCAGGCCGTCGCGGTTGGCCTGCGCCTCGAAGTGGTCCTTCGCCTCGGTGATCGGCAGCTCTGTCTCGGCGGCGAGCAGCTCGATGACCTTCTGCGGGAAGCCGAGCGGGGTGTTGATCCCGGTGCCGACGGCCGTGCCACCGAGCGGAACCTCGGCCACCCGGGGGAGCGCGGACTGCACGCGCTCGATGCCCAGGCGCACCTGGCGGGCGTAGCCGCCGAACTCCTGGCCGAGGGTGACGGGCGTGGCGTCCATCAGGTGGGTGCGACCGGACTTGACCGCGTCCTTCCACAGCTCGGCCTTCGCCTCGAGGGCGACGGCGAGGTGGTCGAGCGACGGGATCAGCGTGTCGATCAGCGCCTGCGTGACGGCGATGTGCACGGACGTCGGGAAGACGTCGTTCGACGACTGCGATGCGTTCACGTGGTCGTTCGGGTGCACGGCGGACCCGAGGATGCCGGTGGCCAGAGTCGCCAGCACCTCGTTCATGTTCATGTTCGACGAGGTGCCGGAGCCGGTCTGGTAGGTGTCGACGGGGAACTCGCCGTCGTGGCGACCGGCAGCGACCTCGTCGGCGGCCTGAGCGATCGCGTCGGCGATGGCGCCGTCGAGCGTGCCGAGATCCTTGTTGGCGAGGGCAGCGGCCTTCTTGATGCGCGCGAGCGCGGCGATCTGAGCGGACTCCAGCCCCTTGCCCGAGATCGGGAAGTTCTCCACGGCGCGCTGCGTCTGCGCGCCGTACAGCGCGTTCACGGGCACCCGAACCTCGCCCATCGTGTCGTGTTCGATGCGGTAGCTCTGCGAGTCTTCGCCGCTGCGCTGGTGGTTCTCGGTCACTTCGATCCCTCCTGGTTTTCGAGGTCGTCGGTTGACCCCGTGTCGATTCCAACAGTGATGACGGGCACGGCCGTGCCCTCGGCAAGACGGTAGTTCGCGCCCACGATGCCCAGGCGACCTTCGGCGACGGCTTCGCTGATCAGCTCGGACGACTGCAGCAGGTTCGCGACGGTGTTCCGCAGATGCTCGCGGCCGACCTGCTCTGCGTCGATCTCGGCGGGGGTCGACCCGCCGTTCGCCGCCAGGACCTTGCGGGCGGCGGGGATGATCGGGGCGATGAGCTTCCAGATGTGCGGGGGGAGCGGAGCGGCGTCGATCGCGGTCCCGTCGATCGCGGCACGCACGGCGCCGCAGGAGTCGTGCGCGAGGACCACGATGAGCGGCACCTGGAGGATCTCGACGGCGTACTCGAGACTGCCGACGATCGACTCGCCGATGACCTGTCCGGCGTTGCGCACGACGAAGAGGTCGCCGAGGCCCTTGTCGAAGATGATCTCGGCTGCGAGGCGCGAGTCCGAGCATCCGAACAGGGTCGCCACTGGGTGCTGCTCGTTCGCGAGGTCGTGACGTCGCTCGACGTTCTGATTCGGATGCCGCGGCTCACCGGCTACGAATCGGCGGTTGCCGTCCAGCATCTCCTGCCAGGCGGCGGTCGGGGTGAGCGTTGTCATTCTGCCTCCGAAATGGTGCGGATCTGCGGGACGAGGGATTCGGCGAGCTCCGCGGTCGAGTCAGCCGAACGGGCCCCGTACAGCAGGACGTAGTCGTCGCCGGCCTGGGTCCCGACGGCGTAACTGACGTTGTTCTCGGTCTTGCCCGCGAGGGAGTAGACGTCCCATTCGAGCCCGCCGATCCGGGTCGTGTCGGTGGGGGCTGAACCGTTCAGAACCTGCGGTGCCCACGAGGCGTCGGCGTCGAACGCCTGAGCGACCGTGATGAAGCCGCGCTCGTTCTCCGCGGCCGGGGCCAGGGCGACCTTCCAGACGTTGATCGCCCCACCGTCGAGGCTCGCGGCGTTCACACGCCAGAAGTCACCCTGATCCGGGATGATGACCGGGCGCTGCATGGTCGACTCGACATCGGCCGCGATGCGGTCGACGTCGATCTCGTGCTCCGTCGCCGGCTGGCCGCGCGGCACGCCGAAGATGATGATGGCGACCACGGCGAGCGTGATGATGAGGGCCGCGATGAGATTGCGGAACGACTGGCTCGCCCGGTAGTTCCTGCTGAACTCCGCCTTGCGCGCAGCCGTCTCGGCCGGAGTCTCCGGACGCCCTAGCTCCGCGACGATCGGAGGCTGCTTGCTCATGACTCGTCCTCGGCTGATGCGGAGTCGGCGCCGGATGCCTCTGGCCGCGTCGCTTCGAGGCGGCGCTTCGCGCCCAGCAGCCACTCCTCGCAGCGCGCAGCGAGGGCCTCGCCGCGTTCCCACAGGGCGAGCGAGTGCTCGAGGGTCGGCGCGCCCTGTTCGAGCTCGGCGACGACACGGACGAGCTCATCACGGGCGGCCTCGAACGACAGGGTCTCCACGGGGGTGGCGTTCGGCGCAGTCACGCCTTCCATCCTACGACGGGGCCGCCGCCGCGCTTTCGCCACTGAGAATTGCCTTTCGCGGCGAGAATGCTGCTGGCGGCGGCCGTTTCGGCGTGCAAAGCGATTCTCGGGCGGCCGGTCGGATGCCGCGTCAGCCGGCTTCGGCGATCTCGCCGTCCGACCGCGCAGCGAGCGAGCCTCGATCGACCGTGATGGTCAGCGCAGTGCCGGCCGGAGCGTCTGCCGCATCCCGCAGAATCACGCCGCCGTCGAGGTGGGCGATCGCGTAGCCGCGGGCGAGCGTCGCCGCCGGCGACAGCGCGCGCAGCGAGGCGCGCAGCTCGGACGTCTTGCGGGCCGCCGAGTCGAGCTGACGGGCGACGCTGTCGCGGCCGCGTGACAGCAGCAGCCACAGCTCCTGCGCCCGGTCTTCGATGATCGGGTCGGGTGAACGCAGCACCGGCCTCGACCGCAGCTGCTCGAGCTGCGCGATGTCGTGACTCACCCGCTGCGTGAGACGCGACGTGGCACGAGCGCGCAGCTGGCCGATGAGTGCGCGCTGCTCTCCGACGTCTGGGACGACGCGTTTGGCGGCATCCGTCGGCGTCGAAGCGCGCAGGTCGGCGACATCGTCGAGGATCGGGTGGTCGTTCTCGTGTCCGATGGCCGAGACGATCGGGGTGGATGCCGCGGCCACCGCCCGCACGAGGCGTTCATCGCTGAACCCCAGCAGCGTCTGCGGATCGCCACCGCCTCTGGCGATGATGATGACGTCGACGTCAGGATCGGCGTCCAGCGCTGCCAGCGCTGCGAGGGTCTCCGGCACACAGCGGTCGCCCTGCACCGCGGCGTACCGCGTGCGGAAGCGCACCTGCGGCCACCGGAGCTCGGCATTGCGGTGAACGTCCTTCTCGGCATCCGATCGCTCGCCGGTGATCAGGCCGATGACATGGGGGAGGAAGGGCAGCTGCTTCTTGCGCGCCGCATCGAACAGCCCCTCCTGGCGCAGCTGGGATCGAAGCCTCTCGAGCCGTTCGAGCTGATCACCGAGTCCGACGTGCTTCATGCTCGAGACGGTGAAGCTGAAGTCACCCGCCTTGACGAAGTAGTCCGCCTTGACCGCCGCGACGACGTGGTCGCCGACGCCGATGTCCGCCGGAATGCGACCGCGAACGCTCGACCATACGCGGATCGAGATCTGCGCGTCGGACTGGGTGTCCTTGAGCCGCCCGAACACGTTCCCGCCGCGGACGTTCCAGGAGGTGATCTCACCCTCGACCCAGACGGTGTTCCATCGGGCGATGAAGTCGCGGATGGTGCCGTTCAGGCGTGCCACGGAGGTGGGGGCATCCGCCGTCGAATCACGCGGCGCGACGGCGTCGGCCGGCGGCGTCTGACCGTTCACGTGAGATGCCTCGAAGACCGTCATCGGGTCCTTTCCGTCTGCTCGCACCTGAATCGTCGTCCAGGCCCCTCCATGGCGTCCCTCGGTAGACTCGAGGTGTGAGCCAGGCCACCGTACATCTTCCCGTTCCCCGCATCCCTCGGTCGCGGGCGACGCGGCTTCAGAATAACCCGGTCGACGGACACAAGCGCGTCCTGCTCGCAGCCCCGCGAGGCTACTGCGCCGGTGTGGACCGTGCCGTCGTCGCCGTCGAGAAGGCCCTGGAGCGCTACGGCGCACCGGTGTACGTGCGCAAGCAGATCGTGCACAACATCCATGTCGTCACCGAGCTCGAGGCGCAGGGTGCGATCTTCGTCGAAGAGGTCGACGAGGTGCCGGAGGGCGCCCACGTCGTGTTCAGCGCGCACGGCGTCTCGCCCGCCGTCGTGAACGCGGCATCCGACCGAGGGCTGCACGCGATCGACGCGACCTGCCCCCTGGTCACGAAGGTGCACCGCGAGGCTGTGCGATTCGCCCGCGATGACTTCGAGATCCTGCTGATCGGCCACGACGGCCACGAAGAGGTCGAAGGAACCGCCGGCCACGCGCCCGAGCGGGTCACGATCGTGAACTCGCCGGAAGAGGCCGACACCGTGCAGGTGAAGGATCCGTCGAAGGTCGTCTGGCTTTCGCAGACCACCCTGTCGGTCGACGAGACCATGGAGACGGTCAACCGCCTGCGCACTCGCTTCCCCGAGCTGCACAATCCGCCGTCCGACGACATCTGCTACGCCACCCAGAACCGCCAGGTCGCGATCAAGAAGGTCGCGAGGGATGCCGACCTCGTCATCGTCGTCGGATCGGCGAACTCGTCGAACTCGGTCCGCCTGGTCGAGGTCGCGCTCGAGTACGGCGCCAAGGCCGCGTATCGCGTCGACTACGCCGAGGAGGTCAAGCAGGAGTGGCTCGACGGCGTCGAGACGGTCGGCGTGACCAGTGGCGCCTCAGTGCCGGAGGTGCTCGTCAAGGAAGTGCTCGAGACGCTCAGCACCGCCGGATACGCGGATGTCGAAGAGGTTCGGACGGCGGAGGAGGACCTGATGTTCTCCCTGCCCAAGGAGCTGCGTCAGGATCTCGCGGGTCAGCGGGACGCACGCGGGCCGGGCGGACGCACGAAGACCGCCACGTCATGACCGATCGCCCGCAGTACGGCGAGTACGCGACACCGGAGGAGCAGCGGCGGCTCGCCGGCCTGCCGCCGGTGGATGCTGCGCCGGAGGATGCTGCGCCGGAGGCGGCTGTGGCCACGGCGTCCGGACCCGCCGACGCCGTTCCCACAGGGGCCGCATCAGCGGCCAAGCCGGCGGCGCGTCCGTGGGATCGTGTCATCACGATCGCGCTCCTCGCCTACGGCATCGTGAACGTCTTCATGACGGGGATGTCGTACCTCGACCTCCCGACGGTCATGAACCAGAGCATGAACATCCTCGGGATCGATGGGGAGTTCACGAACTTCGACCAGGCCAAGATCTGGGGCACGACCGCGGCGATCGTGCTCGTCATCGGCTGGGTCATCACGGCGTGGCTGTCGATGCGGCGTCTTCGGCGGGGCAGGCTCACCTGGTGGATTCCGCTGGTCGGCGCGGCCGTGACCATGATCGTGGCGTCGATCTGCATCAGCGTTCCGATGATGAGCGACCCGGCCTTCATCGCCTACCTGGACGGGTCGACGCGCTAGTTGAGCGCGCCATCCGGCTTCGAAACGACAAAACCACGCCGGGACCACGTCGAATCGACGTGGTCCCGGCGTGGTTTTGCGGGTTCGCGGTGCGTGCGTCAGCTCTGGGACTGGCCGTGCGAGCCGAGCTGGCGCGTCGACTCCACGACGCGGGCCGCCATCGCCGACTCGGCGATCTTGCCCCAGGCGCGCGGGTCGTACTGCTTCTTGTTGCCGACCTCGCCGTCGACCTTCAGGACGCCGTCGTAGTTCTTGAACATGTAGTCCGCGATCGCACGCGTGTAGGCGTACTGCGTGTCGGTGTCGATGTTCATCTTGATGACGCCGTTGGCGACCGCGGTGGCGATCTCTTCGTCGGTCGAGCCCGAGCCGCCGTGGAAGACGAGGTCGAGGGGCTTGGGGCCGGTGCCGTACTTCGCGGCGACCTGCTCCTGGATGTCGCCCAGCAGTTCGGGACGCAGCTTCACTCCACCCGGCTTGTATACGCCGTGCACGTTGCCGAAGGTGAGCGCTGCGATGTACCGGCCCTGCTCGCCGAGTCCCAGCGCCTGAACGGCCTGGTCGACGTCGGCGAACGTCGTGTAGAGCGCGTCGTTCGAACCCTCGTGCTGGACGCCGTCCTCTTCGCCGCCGACGACGCCGATCTCGACTTCGAGGATGGCGTTGATCGCCTTGATGCGGGGAAGCAGGTCCTTCGCGATCTCGATGTTCTCGGTCAGCGGCACGGCCGAGCCGTCCCACATGTGCGACTGGAAGATCGGGTTGCGTCCGGCCTTGACCTCTTCCTCGGATGCCGCGATCAGCGGCTCGACGAAGCCGGCGAGGGCATCCTTCGGGCAGTGGTCGGTGTGCAGCGCGACGGTGACGGGGTAGTTCTTGGCGACCTCGGTGGCGTAGCGGGCGAAGGCGAGGGCGCCGGTCGCGCGTGCCTTGACCGTGTGGCCGGCGAAGTAGTCGGCACCGCCGGTGGTCACCTGGATGATGCCGTCGGAGCCGGCTTCGGTCAGGCCCTGCAGGACGGCATTGATGGTCTGCGAGCTGGAGACGTTGAACGCGGGATACGCGAAGCCACCGGCCTTCGCGCGGTCGAGCATCTCTGCGTACTGTTCCGGAGTGGCGACGGGCATGAAAATCTCCTGCGATAGATGAGACCGGGACAGTGCTCACTCTATCGCTGGCGATCGAGGGCTGCCGTCGGCGGTGATCGCTCCCTGGAGCACTGGTCTTCCCGGATGTTAAGAATCACGATTCCTTCATCGGTTTCAGCCCGAAACTGCCCGTTCTCTCGCCACCACGCTGGCTAGGCTGGCCCCATGGTGAGTCTGACGGCCGATATGAGCCCACTGCGTCCTGATCGCAACCTCGCGCTGGAGCTCGTGCGCGCAACCGAGGCGGCGTCGATCCGCGCCGTGCCGTTCATCGGTCGGGGCAACAAGGAGGCGGCAGACGGCGCGGCCGTGGACGCCATGCGCGCGTTCCTCGGCACCGTGAACTTCCAGGGCAGGGTCGTCATCGGAGAGGGCGAGAAGGACAACGCCCCCATGCTCTTCAACGGCGAGGTCGTCGGCTCAGGGCGCGGCCCCGAGTGCGACATCGCCGTCGACCCGATCGACGGCACCTCTCTCACCGCGGCCGGACGGCAGAACGCGCTGTCCGTGATCGCGGTGTCGGATCGCGGAACGATGCTCGACGCCTCCAGCGTCTTCTACATGGACAAGCTCGTCACCGGGCCGGCCGGAGTCGGCGTCGTCGACATCCGCCTGCCCATCGGTGAGAACATCCGTCTGCTCTCGAAGGCGCTGGACAAGCCCATCGACGAGATCGTCGTATCGGTGCTGAACCGTCCCCGCCACGAGAAGCTCATCGAAGAGATCCGCGAGGCCGGAGCCGGCACGCGACTCATGAGCGACGGCGACGTCGCCGGTGGCATCAACGCGGCACGCCACGCGGCGCGCACCGACATGTGCGTCGGCGTCGGCGGGAGCCCGGAGGGCATCGTGACGGCCTGCGCGATCAAGGCACTCGGCGGACACATCCAGGGTCGCCTCTGGCCGCGCGATGACGAGGAACGCCAGCGCGGCATCGACGCCGGGCTCCAGATGGACTACGTGTACGAAGCCGATGAGCTGGTCAAGGGCGACAACACGCTGTTCGTCGCCACCGGTGTCACCGACGGACAACTCGTCGCCGGTGTGCGCCGCGAGGGCAACTACGTCTACACCGAGTCCGTCGTGCTTCGCGGGGCATCCGGGACGCTCCGCCGTATCTCGTCGGAGCACCTCGTCTCGAAGTGGCTCTGACGCCGCAGCCGGTCGTAGCCCGCGCCTCCTGAGAGCGGCTCCCGCGCTTCTCAGGCATACCTGGCAGAATGGGAGTCGTCGTCGACCTCAACGGCGACGGCCTCCAGGAGGGTGAGAGATGACCACGGGAACGACGGGAAGCGGCGACAAGCCGGCACCGGTGAAGATGGTCACCACCAACACCGGCCGCATCCTTCGGATCTCGCCCGAGGACGAGGCCGCCCGCGCAGCCGCTGCAGCAGCCGCTACGACCGCGCCTCCGAACATGGATCCCGCACGCCGCACCGACGTGCTGTTCCGCGTCCGCCGCGCCGAAGGGCATGAACTCAGCCCGTGGTGGATGGTCGGCGCGTTCGTCGTGAGCTCGGGCCTCGTGATCGCCCTGCTCAGCTGGGTTCCCTACAGCGCCTGATCCCTGCTTACATCCTCGTCAGCCAGTCGGTGCCGCACCGGCCCGAGATCCGCCTCGATCTCGACGATCGGTTGATCTGCTGCCAGCCCGCCATCGTCGCGTGCGTCGCCGGTCAGTTCAGGGGCGGTGAACTTGCGCGGGCTGCTGGTGATGACCGGTGGCGCAGCCTCCAGCGACGACGCATCGATCCCGGGGAACTGCCGCGCCGTCACGAGCACCCGCGTCTCCAGCGAACCGGCGAAGCGGTTGTAGCTGTCCACCGTGCGTTCGAGCGCACGCCGGAGGTCGTCGGCGTGGCCGGCGAGCGTCCCGAGCCGGTCGAACAGCTGCGTGCCGAGTGCGAGCAGGGTGCGTGCCTCGGTCGACACCTCCTGCTGGGTCCAGGTGTAGGCGACGGTCTTCAGTACCGCCCAGAGGTTGACCGGCGACGCCAGAGCCACGCGCTTACCGAAGGCGTAGTCGAGCAGCGCCGGGTCCTCGTCGATGGCCGCGGCCAGCAGCGACTCGCTCGGGAGGAAGCAGATGACGAACTCGGGGCTCGCGTCGAGCCCTGACCAGTACGCCTTCTTCGCCAGCGCGTCCACGTGCGAGCGGACGGCCTTCACATGCTTCTGCATGTGCGCACGGCGCTGCGCCTCGTGCGCGTCGCCGCCCGGCAGCGCGGTCGCCTCGAGATAGGCGTCGAGGGGGACCTTGGCATCCACGGCGATCGAGGTGCCGCCCGGGAGACGTACGACCATGTCTGGTCGCCCCTGCCCTCGGTCGGACGAGATCGTCGACTGCAGATCGAAGTCGACGTGCCTGGTGAGGCCGGCGGCCTCGACGACGCGCCGCAACTGGGTCTCACCCCACATGCCCCTCGTCGATGTCGAGCGCAGTGCTCCCGCGAGCGACTCGGTCGTGGCCCGCAGCGCCTCATCCGACTCCTGAGCCCTGCGCAGCTGCTCGGCGAGCGAGCCGAATTGGGCATGCCGCTCCTGTTCGAGTGAGGCGACCTTGCTCTGCATCTGCTGCAGCGACTCTCGCACAGGGGCGAGTGCCGTGAGCACGGCGTTCTGCTGCTGCACCCGGTCTGCCTCGGCCCGCTGCTGCGTGCGGGCGTGCTCGACGGCATCCCGGTACAGGTCGTACTGCCGGTCGCGGTCATCCCGAGCGGCGGAGAGCTCTGCCTGAGCACGCGCGAGGTCGGTTGCAGCCGACGACAGCTGCGTCGACGACCGAGCTGCGCGCGCGTACCACCCGATGGCGGCGCCGGCGGCGAGAGCCGCGACGGCCAGGAGAACGATCAGCGGAGCATCCATACCGCCATGATGCCGACGGCCACCGACATTACGGCGCCGACGCCCCGAGCGGCGTTCAGCGCGCGGCGTGCTCCTCGAGGACCGCGCGCATGTCGGACAGCCCGAACTGGTCGGCGATCGCAAGCGCGGAGAGGGCCCCTGCGGTCTGATCCGCGCCGGCGTCCAGCAGCATCCGAAGGAGCGTCTCGTTCTTGCGGAACACAGCGCACGAGATCGCGGTCTGGCCGTTGTCGTTCACGGCATCCAGGGCTGCGCCCCGTCGGATCAGGTCCGCGACCGTGTGCGCCTCCTCGGCATAGGTCGCGACGATGAGGAGCGTGTCGCCGCGCGGATTCCGCAGATCGATCGGCACACCCGCGTCGATCATCTCGCCGAGCGGTCCGGTGCGGCCCTGGCGGGCGAGGTCGAAGGTGCCCTCGATGACTTCGAGGCTGACGGGGGAGTCGCCGGAAGGATTCGTCATGCTCTCATTCTGACGCGACGCGCGTGCGAATGCGCTCAGGCCGCGCGATCCTGCGCGACCGGTGCCGGAGCATCCGTCACCCGCAGGCTCAGCGCCTTCGCGAGCGCGTGCACATCGCCGGCGCCGGTTCGTCGGGCGGAGTCGATGACGATCTCCGCGCATGCGCGGGCATCCGCGAGGGCGTCATGGTGCGAGAACTCCGCAAACCCGGCGGCTGCCGCAGCCATCGGCAGGCGGTACGACTCGAGGTCGTACACCTTGCGTGCGACCTGCAGACTGCACAGCGAACGGTACGGAGGGCAGTCGAGTTCGGTGACGTCGGAGGCGGTGCGCAGCACCTTCAGGTCGAAACCGGCGTTGTGCGCCACGAGCACGTCGGCGCCGGCGAAGCCGCACAGCCGATCGAACTGCTCGGGCCAGGTCGCGGCGTTCTCGACATCCTGCGGACGGATGCCGTGGATCTTGATGTTCCACTCCTGGAACTCGTCGTGTCCCACCGGTGGGCGGATCAGCCATCCGGCTGTGGCGACCACCCGGCCGTCGCGCACCCGCACGAGACCGACGGAGCAGGCGGATGCGGAACTGGAGTTGGCGGTCTCGAAGTCGATCGCGGTGAAGTCCAGGGGCACCTGTTCACCTTCTCTCCGCTCGCGACGCGGACGACGCAGGCTCGCCGTAGGCTGGCGACATGAGCGATGAGCGGGCGACCTCATTCGGTGCTGCAGCAGGCGACTACGAGGCCTCGCGGCCGGACTATCCGTTCGAGGCCGTGGCCTGGATGCTCGAGAGGCTGCCATTGGAGTCGCGTCGCGTCGCCGATGTCGGTGCCGGCACGGGCAAGCTGACCCGTGTGCTCGCGGATGCTCCGGGTTCCGAGGTGATCGCGATAGATCCGGATGCCGCGATGCTCGCGAAACTGCGCGAGAGCGTCCCCGGTGTCCCGACGTTTCTCGGTAAGGCGGAGAAGCTGTCCCTCCCGGACGCCAGCCTGGACGCCGTGGTGCTCGGCCAGGCGTGGCACTGGGTGGATCCGGTCACAGCTTCTGCGGAGATCGGCCGTGTCGTACGCTCCGGTGGCACCCTCGGGCTGATCTGGAATCTGCGCGACGACAGCGTGGAGTGGGTGATGCGGCTGACCGAGATCATGCGCACGTCGCCGGCGGCGGGCATGTTCGAGGGCGACGGCCCGACCGTCGCGGCACCCTTCGCCGAGCTCGAGGCGAACGACTGGCGGTGGGTGCGCCCGATGACACGTGCTCGATTGCACCGGATGGCGGACTCCCGGAGCTTCTTCATTACGGCATCCGAATCGGTCCGGCGCAGCATCCACGACGACATGGACGCGCTCTTCGACGAGCTGGGCGTGCACGGCGACGCAACCGTCGACCTCCCATACGTGACGCGGGCGTTCCGCGCAGTGCGGGACTGACACCCCCTCGGCTCAGTGCGGTCGTACCCTGACGGAATGAGACTTCTGCTCACGTCAGGCGGGGTGACGAACCCCAGCATCCGTACGGCTCTGGTCGAGATGCTCGGCAAGCCCATCGAAGCGTCATCGGCCCTCTATGTTCCGACGGCCCAGTATGGGCATCCGATGTGCACGCCGGACATCACCTTCCGCGCGCTCGCCGGTCCGCAGTCGATGACGGCGCTCGGTTGGGAATCGGTCGGTGTGCTCGAGCTCACGGCGCTGCCGTCCATGGAGGGGGAGAGGTGGATCCCCTGGGTGGAGTCGGCCGACGCCCTGCTCGTCGACGGCGGCGATGCGACCTATCTCGCGCATTGGATCCGCCGATCGGGACTTCTGAAGCTGTTCCCGCGCCTCGAGCGAACCGTGTGGGTCGGAGTCAGCGCCGGGAGCATGGTGATGACGCCGCGCATCGGCGAGGAGTTCGAGCAGTGGACGTCGCCCGACGAGGGCGAGGGGGCACTCGGCCTCGTGGACTTCTCGATCTTCCCGCACCTGGACTACCCGACGTTCCCCGAGAACACATTGGCGCACGCCGAGAAGTGGGCGGAGCACATCGACGGGCCCGCATACGCGATCGACGACCAGACGGCGATCCGTGTCGTCGGCAGCGACGTCGACCTGATCTCCGAGGGGCACTGGAAGCGGTTGGAGTAGCGGCCAACGGTAGACTGGACCCCCGTGGCCCTAACTATCGGAATCGTCGGCCTGCCCAACGTCGGCAAGTCCACCCTCTTCAACGCGCTGACCAAGAACGACGTGCTCGCGGCGAACTATCCGTTCGCGACGATCGAGCCCAACGTCGGCGTCGTGAACCTTCCTGACTCGCGACTCGACACGCTCGCCGGGATCTTCGGCAGCGAGCGGATTCTGCCTGCGACCGTGTCCTTCGTCGACATCGCCGGCATCGTGCGCGGAGCGAGTGAGGGCGAGGGGCTCGGCAACCAGTTCCTCGCGAACATCCGTGAAGCGGATGCCATCGCCCAGGTCGTGCGCGGCTTCGATGATGACGACGTGGTGCACGTGGACGGCGCGATCAACCCGAAGGGCGACCTCGAGACGATCAACGCCGAGCTCATGCTCGCCGACCTGCAGACCGTCGAGAAGGCCATCCCCCGGTTCGAGAAGGAAGTCCGCGGCAAGAAGCTCGACCCGTCGGTCCTCGAGGCAGCGAACGCCGCGAAGGATGCACTGGAGCGCGGCCAGCTGCTCTCGGTCAGCGGCATCGACCTCGCACCGATCAAGGAGCTGGGCCTGCTCACCTCGAAGCCGGTCATCTTCGTCTTCAACGTCGATGAGAGCGTGCTGACGGATGCTGCGCGCAAGGCCGAGCTCGAAGCCCTGGTCGCGCCGGCGAAGGCGATCTTCCTCGACGCGAAGATCGAGTCCGAGCTCATCGACCTCGACCCCGAGGACGCGGCCGAGCTGCTGGCATCCACCGGTCAGGACGAGTCGGGACTCGACCAGCTGGCCCGCATCGGCTTCGACACCCTGGGCCTGCAGACCTATTTGACCGCCGGTCCGAAGGAATCACGCGCCTGGACGATCCCGCGCGGCGCGAAGGCTCCGCAGGCCGCCGGTGTCATCCACACCGACTTCGAGAAGGGCTTCATCAAGGCCGAGGTCATCTCGTTCGATGACCTCGTCGAGACGGGTTCGGTCGTCGAGGCACGCGCCAAGGGCAAGGCACGCCTGGAGGGCAAGGACTACGTGATGCAGGACGGCGACGTGGTGGAGTTCCGCTTCAACGTCTAGCGTCGTTCCTGTTGCCGGTCACTCCTCATCCCACGGCAGCCTCACCTGCGGCAGGATGTAGATGCGGCCGAGGGTCGCGACGGGATGCCTCGTCATGTACTCGGCGGCTTCGTCGATCGAATCGGCGGTGATGAGGTCGTAGCCGGCGAACCACTCCTTGAACTCTGGGAACGGGCCGTCGGTGATCAGGGGTCGGCCGTCACGGACGACGACGGACTTCGCCTGCTCGGGACCCGCGACGGGTGCCCCCTCGCCGAGACGTCCCGCCGCTTCGCCCTCGGCAGCCCAGCGTTCGAGCATCGCCTGGTCCTCGGCCCGGGTCAGATCGGTGCCGGTGGGGTCGGACATGTGGATGACGAGGTACTTGCCGCTCATGAGAGTTCTCCATTCGATGGTGCGAGCTGATTTCGTCGGCGGATGAGGTGAGCAGTCTCGGCGGTGTTCCCGGCCAGATCGATTGCGCGGTCATAGGCCGCTCGGGCGTCAGCGGAGCGGCCGGTCGCGCGCAGCAGTTCCGCACGGGTGACGTGGAAGGCGTGGTGACCGTCGAGCTTGTCGGCGAGTCGATCGATGATTGCGAGAGCGAGGTCGGGTGAGTCGTGCTCGGAGAGCGCGATGGCCTTGTTGAGGGTGACGAGTGGACTCGGGTCGATCTCCTCGAGCCGGGAGTAGAGGCTCGCGATGCGCGCCCAGTCGGTGTCACGCGGATGCGGGGCGATGACGTGGGCGGCGTTGATCTCCGCGAGCAGCCGGTACCTGCCGAAGGGCTCATCAGCATCCCGTGATCCGAGCAATTGCAGCCCCTCAGCGATCAGCTCTCGGTCCCAGGACCCACGATCCTGCTCATCGAGCCGCACCAGCTCACCGTCGGCCGAGACGCGGGCCTGAGAGCGGGCGTCGGTGAGCAGCATCAACGCGAGCAGACCGGCCACCTCGGCATCGTCAGGCCGGAGTCCATGTGCGAGCCGGGTGAGGCGGATCCCCTCGGCGGTCAGCTCGCGCCGGATCGCGGGCGTGTCGGGACCGGAAGCGAGGTATCCCTCGTTGAAGACGAGGTACAGCACCACGAGGACGGCCTCGATGCGCGCGGGGAGGTCCTCCGCCGCCGGGATCGCGAAGGGGATGCCGGCCGCCTTGATCTTCGCCTTCGCCCGGCTGATCCGCTGACCCATGGTCGCGTCCTGCACGAGGAATGCGTGGGCGATCTCGGCGACGGTGAGCCCGCCGACGATCCTCAAGGTGAGCGCGACGCGCGCGTCGAGCGAGAGCGCCGGATGGCAGCAGATGAACAGCAGCCGAAGTCGATCATCCTCGATGGCGCCGGTCGGGGCGGAGGGTTCCGGATCATGCAGCCGCAGCGCCTCCCAATGCTTCTCGTCTCGACGCGCCTCCCGTCGCAGCCGATCGATCGCCCTGCGATTCGCTGTCGTGGTCACCCACCCGGGAGGGTTCGGCGGTATGCCGTGTGCCGGCCAATGCTCGACGGCGGTCGCGAACGCCTCCGCGGTCATCTCCTCGGCCAGGTCGAGATCTCCGAACCGCCGCGTGAGTCCCGCGACGATCCGCGCCCACTCCTCGCGATGCGTGCGCGTGATCACCGTCGCGACATCCCGAGTGTCGTCCCGGGGCTCCGGCATGGTCATCATCTCCTCGCTGCATCTGCTCTCCGAGCGGGCCGTTCAGCTTGCGACAGTCTTCCGGAAAATCCTTCGGATCGGTGTGCGATCGGAAGACTTTCGCAGCGGCCCCTCGGCCTTGGCGGCTGCCTTGCGTTCAGCGGCAACGCGACGCCGCTCCGCCTCGACCACGGCCCGCTGGATCTCGGCCTGGAGGTAGGTGATCGTCAACATCGGATCGATATACATGGAGGAGGCCCTTCCTGATCGGGCCGAAATCGTTGCATCTCGGCTATCAGGACCACGAACGGGCGCGGCTCATTTCGACACCGGCTTGACGGGTTGTGCCGCGCGGCGGCGCACACCCCTAACGCACAGATGGCCGGTGTCGCTCACGCTTGCGACAGCCCACTCGCCAAACGGGCGGGACTGGAGTTCGAATGCGTGCGTGACGGCGATGAGCAGCCGTCGGCCGATGACGTCCAGACGCCCGGCGCTTAGAATCACCGCATGAGTGCTCTGACTTTCAGCATGAACGTCACCCTGGACGGCTGCGTCGATCACCGCGAGGGGATCGCCGACGACGAGACGCACGCCTACTTCACCCGTCTCATGGATGAGTCCGGTGCGATGCTGTGGGGTCGCACCACTTACGAGATGATGGAGAGCTCCTGGCCGCAGATCGCCCGCGGCGAGGTCGATGCACCGCCGGCGTTGCGCGAGTGGGCGCTCAAGCTGGAGGCCAAGCCGAAGTACGTCGTGTCGACGACTCGAAGTGACTTCCCCTGGACCAACAGCCATCGCCTCGTCGGCGAGCTGAGCGCGGCGGTGCGAGGACTCAAGGAACGGACGCCGGAAGGAGTGCTCGTCGGCAGCGGCAGGCTGGCGGCGGAGCTCGACCGGTTGGACCTCATCGACGAGTACAAGTTCCTCGTGCACCCGATGATCGCAGGTCACGGCCCGAGGCTTCACGAGGGCGGGCTGCCGGCGACGCGCCGTCTCGCTCTGGTCTCAGCCGAGCCGCTCAGCAACGGTGCCGTCGCAATGCACTACCGACGGGCTGCTTGACGCCAAGACCGCAGAGAACAACGCGAGTCAGTCGGACGAACCAGGTCGCTTGCGCCCCGCCTTCGTCTCCGCGCGGCGCCGTTTGCCCTCGAGCCGCCGTCGTCGGGATCCGCCGGTCGGTCTTGTCGATCGTCGTGCGACGGCGGGTGCGACGGCCTCACGAAGAAGATCCGAGAGTCGCTCTCTCGCAGCCAGGCGGTTCTGGCGCTGCGAACGGTGCTCGGCGGCGGTGATCGTGAGCACTGTTCCCACGAGGCGTCCTCCGAGCCGGGAGATGACGCGCGTCCGCTGGATGTCGTCCAATGCCGTCGTGCTGCCCAGATCGATGCTCAGCTGCACGCGCGAATCGGTCGTGTTGACTCCCTGACCTCCAGGGCCGGACGCACGGGTGAACTGTTCGATCAGTTCGACATCCGGAATGCGGAGACCGTGCGGCGCGCCCGGGCCCGGCGGCACGCGCAGATCATCCATGGAACCAGTCTGCCGCACAGGTCTGATCGACACAGGCCCGATCCGCACAGGCCCGATCCGCACAGGCCCGATCCGCGCTCGTCGGCGACCGCGCGCCGACATCTAGACTGGTGGCGGAAGAACCGTCGTACTCAGGAGGCCCGACCACCGTGACTCAGCAGAGCATCTTCGAGCCGGAAGGCCGTGCCGTGCCATTCGTCGTCGAGGGGGAGGGCCCCGTCTCCCTCGTCCTCGTGACGGTACGCGACCTCGAAAGCGATGGTCTCGGCGTCGTCGCGCATTATCTCGCCGAGGAGGCCGGCTTCCACGTCATCCGCGTCGGCCTGCAGGCCGAGGGTGCGGATGCCGCTACCGCCGCCGAGCAGATCGATGACGTCCTGGCGCTGATCGACGATCTCGGCCTGGACGACACGTGGATCGGTGGCCATGGCTTCGGCGGCACCGTCGCACGCGCGTTCGCCGCCACGCACACCGACCGCGTCAACGGGTTGCTGCTGCTCGGCGCTGAAGACGACGACGCCCCGCTCGCCCCCGCCATCCCCGTCCTCATCGTGCAGGGATCGGAAGACACCGTCACTCCGCCGACGAACGGCGAGCGACTCCAGGCGACCGCCCCTGAGCGGGCCAGTGTGAAGAACCTCGAGGGCGCGGATCACTTCTTCCCGGTGACGCACCCGATCGAGACGGCCGTCATCATCGAGGAGTATCTCGACTGGGACTGACCCGGCCCCCGGCGCCTACTGCAGCCGCAGGTCGATGAGCGGGTGATCGGCGAACACCTCGAGCACGATCTCGAAGTAGGTCTTGCCCTTTCCAGCGCGCAGCGCGTCCAGGTCTGCCATGAGCCGGGCCTCGTTGAACGTTCCAGGCTGGGCGAGCTTGCCGAGCAGCCATCTCTGCGTCTCGTCGAACCCGAGCACCTCCCGGCTGCGCGAATGGTCGCGCCATACGACGACCACTGGCTCCCCGTCGCGCGACTCGGCATCCAGGCGGTACAGGATGTCGTTCAGCGCGTCCAGGCTCGCGCCCATCCGCCAATCCTCATCGCGCATGAACTCGCGGTTGAACTGTTCGTAGAGGTCGGAGATCCCGTTGATCCCTGACCCGTCCAGGCGATATTCGGTCATCAGGGGTGCTGACCGGCGTGCGACCCTTCGCCGATCTCCTCGATCGTCTTGGAGTTGAACGCCGGCAGATCATCGGGGGTGCGGCTCGACACGAGCCCGCTGTCGACCGCCACCTGCCGATCGACCCAGGTGGCCCCAGCGTTGCGCAGGTCGGTTCGCAGGCTCGGGTAACTCGTCAGCGTGCGCCCGCGGACGACATCGGCCTCGATGAGGATCCAGGCGCCATGGCAGATCACCGACACCGGCTTGTGCGCCTCGAAGAACGCTTTGGCGAACGCCACGGCATCCCGATCCATCCGAAGATGATCGGCGTTCACGACGCCACCGGGCAGCACGAGGGCGTCGAAGTCGGACGCATCTGCATCCGCGACGTCCTGGTCGACCTTCTGCTCGTGTCCGTTCTTGCCGGTCACGGTCTGGTCAGCTGGTGAGATCAGCCGGACCCGTGCTCCGGCATCCATCACCGCACCCCAGGGACTGGTCAGTTCGCTGTCTTCGAATCCGTCGGTGAGCAGGAACGCCACCGTCTTGCCATCAAGCTGTGCCATGATCTCTCCTCGTTCGTGATGGTCTCGCGGACGGTTCGGCGTCACAGGCGCCGAGGCGGCGGATTCTGTGAATCCTTGGGGTCGGGTACGGCCGGGGTTCCCGTCTGCACGCCGTCGGGGGTGATGGGCTCGAAACCGTCGCTGTCGTCTCGAGTGTTCTCTGCGGGCGCGTCGGTGAGTTGCTCGTCTTCCGGGTCCTTCGGATCGGACATGATGTCTTCCTTCCGTTCGATGGCCCCATACTGTTGCAGATCTCGCGGATCCCACGAGGGGCTTGACGTGCGAGGACAAAGAAGGTGGGATGCCGGAGCACCCCACCTTCTCGTACTTCTCACATCGTCACGCCGGCTGCGGCAGGATCGTGAAGCTCACTGCGCCTTGGTCGTCCACCCCGGCGTCGAGCACCTTGTCCGAGAGGGCCTCGGCGGCGGTGTCCTCCAGGAAGACTCGGCTCGCCGGTCCTTCGACGACGACATCGGCGGGCTCGGGAGTGGGCACGACGTGAACGGCGAAACGTGCTTCGCCGTTCGGTCCCTGCCCCTCCGCGGTCTGGATGCGCAGTCCCGCCTCTGCACCGGCATCCTCTCGGCCGACGATCGTGGTGACGACGGCATCTGCATTCTCGGTCAGGGTGAGCACAGCGCTCTCCTTCCGTTTTGCGGACATGCTCCGGTCAGAACATGTCCGGGCCACGATTCCGCACCCTGCCGTCGTCTTCAAGCTCAGCTCAGGATTCGGAGGAACCTCTCATGTCCAGGTGCATCGGGCTTCTCGATCGTGTCAACCCCCTGTGCCATGGACAGTCGGCCGGGCTGACTGGCATCGATACCGAGAACACCGAGACAGAGGAGCAGAACATGGTGCAGATCATCGAGACCGTCGACGTCGAGGTTCCCGTTCGCGCGGCGTACGACCAGTGGACCCAGTTCGAGAGCTTTCCGGAGTTCCTCGAAGAGGTCGTCTCCCTGACGCAGGTCGACGACACGAACACGCACTGGAAGGTGAAGGTCGGCGGCACGGAGCGGGAGTTCGACGCCGTCATCACCGAGCAGCACCCGGACGAGCGCGTCGCCTGGACGAGCACGGGTGGCGAGACCGAACACGCCGGCGCAGTCACGTTCCACAAGCTCGACGACGCGTCCACGCGCGTGACCGTCCAGATCGACTGGGAGCCCGAAGGCTTCGTCGAGAAGGCCGGGTCGATGCTCGGCGTCGGATCTCACGCAGTGAAGAAGGATCTTCAGAACTTCAAGGAGTTCATCGAAGCGCGCGGGTCGGAGACCGGCGCATGGCGCGGTGACGTCGAAGCCTGAGAGAGCCCGCGAGAGCTTCGGGGGATCCCCACCCTCGGGGCTCTTGCGACTTCGCGGTCAGCTGCGCAGCCGCTTGCGCAGGAACACCTGCTCGATTCCGTCACCCTGAGGAACACGGTGCGTCTCGACGTAGCCGCACGATTCGTACAGACGGATGTTCGCTTCGCTCAGACTGCCGGTGAACAGCTCGGCCTCGTTCGCCGAGCTGGCCTTCTCAGTCGCCTCGAGCAGGGCGCGGCCGATGCCCTCGCCCTGCATGTCCGGCGCGATCGCTATGCGCCCGATGAGCAGCAGATCACCGTCCTGCACTGCGCGGATGACCCCGACGAGTCGGGAGTCCACGCGAGCGACCCAGCCGGAGTTCTCGGCGATCTCCGCGCGCACCTGTTCGAGCGTCTGCGTCAGCGGCGGCATGTCAGCGTCGCCGTAGATGAGGGCTTCCGACACGAAAGCCGCGCGTTGCACGGTCATGATCTCACCGGCGTCATCCGGTGAGATGGGGTCGATCGTGAGGTTCACGGACGCGGCTCCTCTTCGCGCAGACGGGGTTCGCTGCGCCGCTCGGGTCGAAACCCGGACTTATCCGCATAGAACGCGCGGATCCGGTCCATGTCGGCACGCACATCGCCGGTCAGCTCGAACGTCGGGCCGAGTCCTGTCGTCATCGTCGTGCGATCAACGAAGCACAGCGTCACCGGCATCCCGGCGTCGCGCGCGATGCGGTAGAAACCCGATTTCCAGTAGTCGTTGCTGCCGCGCGTGCCGTCAGGAGTGATCACGAGACCGAAGACCTCCCCGGCGCGAGCGAGCGCGACGACATCGTCGACCACCCTGCTTGCGTCCGCCCGATCGACCGGGATCCCCCCGAGTCTGCGCATCAGCGGTGCGCGCCAGCCGGCGAACAGGCTCTTCTTGCCGAGCCAGCGGATGTCGACGCCGAGCCGCCAGGCGATCGCGAGCATGAGGATGAAATCCCAGTTCGACGTGTGCGGAGCACCCACGAACACGGTCGGGCGGTCAGGGGCCGATTCGCCGACGAGCTTCCAACGGCTGACAGCCCAGAAAGCGCGGGCGATGAGTCGTCGCAGCATCCTCCCACCGTAGGACACGCGGTATGCGTGATCGGGCATGGGGAGCTCAGGACTGCTGCCGTCCGCGCCCGATCAACAGCGGCAGAACGAGCCACAGGCTCAGCACCACGACGGCGCCGACGATGAGGACGACGACCGAGACCGTGCGGTCGAGCGCGAAATCGACGACCAGCACCGTCACCCCGACGCTCAGGATGCCGACGACCACGAGATTCGCCTTGACGAGTCGTGCTGCGATTCGCACGAGCTCGGGCTTGCGTCGCCTGCCGAACAGCGAGCGGTGCATCCCCACAGGGGCGAGCGCGAGAATAGTGGCCAGCGCGGCGAGACCCACCAGAACCAGGTACAACCCCACCTGCAGCGGATCCAGCTCCGTGAATCTCGGCTGAAACGCCACGGCCAGCAGGAACCCCGAAAGCACCTGAGTGCCGGTCTGCATGACCCGCAGCTCTTGCATGAGCTCATCCCAGTTGCGGTCGGCGCGCTCGTTCGCCGTCTCATCGCGGCCGTCTTCGCTCAGGGCGTCCTCGGTGGGGGCGTCGTGGTCCATGTGCCGAGTCTGGTCAGACGAGGACGGTCCTGTCCAGACCCTTGACGGCGTCGGGCAGCGCGTCCGCGACTGCCCAGGATGACGGGGCCGGTTCCGGCATTCCGGCGTAGCATGGAGGCATGACTTCATCGCAGACCACGCAGGCGGCCGCCACGCAGGACGCGCAGCCGCTCGCCGCGCCCGCCGGCCTCAACCTTCTGGGTGAGACGAACGCGGGTGGATGCTGCGGCGCCGACGGGTGCTGCTCGCTCTGACGCAGAACCCGTCGACCCCGTCAGCGGTCAGTGCCCGCCGACGAACTCACCGTCGACGTCGTCTGCAGGCTTGCGGACGAAAGCACTGAGAACGACCGCGCCGAGCGAGATGATCGCGGCGATCAGGAACGCCATACGCGCGCCCGGTGCGCCGGCGACCGCGGTGTCGAGACCCTCGTGCTCGCCTGCATGCAGGATCGACGAGTACGTCACCGTCAGCAGGGCGACACCGGCAGCGCCGGCGACCTGCTGAATCGTGTTCAGCGCGGCAGAACCGTGCGAGTACAGGTGTCGACGCAGCGAACCAAGCGACGACGAGAACAGCGGGGTGAACGACATCGCGAGTCCGACCGACATCACGGTCTGCGCGATCACGAGCATCCACCACTCGGTGTGCTCTCCGACGGTCGAGTAGAAGAACAGCGCGGCCGAGACCATGATCGTTCCTGGTACGAGAAGCGTCCGCGTACCGCGTGCGTCGTAGATGCGACCCATGAGCGGTCCGAGCAGGCCCATCAGCACGGAGCCGGGCAGCAGGATCAGACCGGCCTGGAGCGGATCGAGGCCGGCGACGTTCTGCAGGTACTGCGGCAGCAGGGTGAGCGTGCCGAACATCGACAGCGCGAGGATCGCCATGACGATCACCGCGACCGTGTAGTTGCCGGTGCGGAACACGCGCAGATCCAGCAGGGCGTCATCGACACGCTGCAGCACGAGCTGCCGCCACACGAACAGGGCGAGGGCGATGGCGCCGACGGCGAGTGAGACGATGCCGATCGTCGCACCGCCTGATGCGCTCTCGCCGCCGAACTGGCTCAGGCCGTAGACGACGCCGCCGAAGCCGAAGGCGGACAGCACGATCGAGAGGACATCGATCGGGGCGTTGCGGGTCTCGCCGAGGTTCGTCATCCACTTGGCACCCATCGCCAGGGCGATGATCGCGATCGGGAGGACGATGGCGAACAGCACGCGCCAGTTGAACGCGTCGAGGACGGCGCCGGCGAGCGTCGGGCCGATCGCGGGCGCGAGCGAGATGACGAGGCCGACCCGGCCCATCATCCGACCTCGCGACTGCGGTGGGACGACGTTCATCATGGTCGTCATGAGCAGCGGCATCATGATGCCCGTACCGCCGGCCTGGATGACGCGTCCGACGAGGAGCACCGTGAATCCGGGTGCGAGCAGGCAGACGAGGGTGCCGAGTGTGAACGCGCTCATCGCGGCGATGAAGATCTGACGCGTCGTGAAGCGCTGCAGCAGGAAGCCGGTCGTGGGGATGACGACGGCCATCGTGAGCATGAACGCGCTCGTGAGCCACTGACCGAGCTCGGGCGGGATGCCGAGGTCGGTGTTCAAGTGCGGGATCGCGATCCCCATCGTCGTCTCGTTGAGGATCGCGACGAACGCGGCGACGAGCAGCAGCCAGATGACGCGCATGTCGGAGGGCGCGATGACGGGCGCGGCCTTGACGACAGGAACAGAACCGGTGGAAGTGGTGGCCAAAACGTCTCCTCAACGGCATGGGGTGGGCGGGAAGGCCGGGCGCGGAGCCGACAGATCTGGCATCCGCTCGTGCGCGACGTTCCAGGATAACCCCCTGAGGATGCTCCGCATTCCCGTCGCCGCCACATTTTTTCGGCGGTTTAGGCTGAGCGCATGAGCATGGGTGGAATGGGCGGCGGACGCGGCGGCGGTGGCGGCGGATTCCGGGGTGTCGACGAGGCCGCGCAGAAGAAGCTGAACGCGCAGGCGCCCAGGATCGACGGCCTCGGCAGGCGAGTCGTGGCGCTGTTCCGGCCCTACCTCGGCCGCATCATCGTCACCGGCATCCTCGTGATCGCCGGTGCCGCCATCGCGGTGATCCCGCCGCTCATCGTGCAGCGCATCTTCGATGACGCTCTCTTCCCGACAGACGGCGGCAACCCCGAGATCGGACTGCTCATCCGCCTCGTCCTCGCCATGGTCGGGCTGTTCCTCTTCTCCGCCGTGCTCGGCGTCGCGCAGACGTGGCTGACCTCGACGGTCGGCAACAGCGTCACCGGAGACCTGCGTGTTCGGCTGTTCGAGCACCTGCAGGCCATGGAGCTCGGATTCTTCACCCGGACCAAGACCGGCGTGATCCAGTCGCGTCTGCAGAACGACGTCGGCGGGGTATCCGGAGTGCTGACGAACACGGTCACAAGCATCCTGGGCAATGTCGTGACGGTGATCGCGTCGCTCGTCGCGATGATCCTCATCGATTGGAGGCTGACGCTGATCGCGGTCGTGCTGATGCCGTTCCTCATCGTCGTGCAGCGCAAGGTCGGACAGGTGCGCGCTCGGATCGCGGGGGAGACGCAGGAGTCGCTGTCAGAGCTCACCTCGATCACGCAGGAGACCCTGAGCGTCTCGGGGATGCTGCTGTCGAAGTCGTTCAACAGACAGCGGACGGAGTCCGACCGGTACCAGTCGGAGAACCGCAACCAGGTGACGCTGCAGGTACGGCGGGCCATGAGCGGTCAGGGCTTCTTCGCCGTCGTGCAGGTGCTGATGGCATCCGTCCCCGCCGTCATCTATCTCGTGGCCGGATACCTCATCGCGGGCGGCGAGGGCGCCATCACCGCCGGAACCGTCGTCGCGTTCACCACGGTGCAGGCGCGACTGCTGATGCCGCTGATGGGTCTCATGCGCGTATCGCTCGATCTGCAGACGTCGTCCGCACTGTTCGCGCGCATCTTCGAGTACCTCGACCTGGTGCCCGAGATCGAGGACGCCCCGGATGCCATCGCGGTGTCGCAGGCGACAGGGCCTCGTGGACGCCTCGAGTTCCAGGACGTCGTCTTCCGATACCCGGATGCCGCACCCGACACCCGGCCGACGCTGCAGGGAGTCTCGTTCACAGCCGACCCCGGTCAGCACGTCGCGTTCGTCGGACCGTCCGGTGCCGGCAAGACGACGGTGCTGTACCTCGCGCCCCGGCTCTACGAGGCCCACGGCGGCTCGGTGCTGTTCGCCGGCGCCGATGTGCGAACGCTGACGCAGGAGTCGATCATCGATGACGTCGGCATCGTGTCGCAGGAGACGTACCTGTTCCATGCGACGATCCGCGAGAACCTGCTCTACGCCAAGCCCGGCGCCACGGAGGATGAGCTGATCGCGGCCTGCCAGGCGGCCAACATCCACCACATCATCGCCGGATTCGAGCGCGGCTACGACACGATCGTCGGCGAACGCGGCTACCGGCTCTCCGGAGGAGAGAAGCAGCGCATCGCGATCGCCAGGGTGCTCCTGAAGGACCCGCCTGTGCTGCTGCTCGACGAGGCCACGAGCGCCCTGGACACCGTGTCCGAGCGGGTCGTGCAGGAGGCCCTGGACGAGGCCGCCAGGGGACGGACGGTGCTGTCGATCGCGCATCGCCTGTCGACGGTGATGGGTGCGGATGTCATCCACGTCCTCGAAGCCGGGAGGATCGTCGAGTCGGGCACACACGCGGAGCTGCTCGCGGCCGGGGGGCTGTACGCCGAGCTCGCGGCTCAGCAGGTCGCCGCATCCCAGATTCTGAACACCGAGGCGGAGATCGAGCAGGGCGCCTCCGGTGGTCTCATGGCGGCGTTCGCCGATCGGCGGGCGGATCGCGCGCCCGACGGCTCAGTCGCAGAGGATGCCGTGAACACGCTCACCGCGTCGGTACCGCTGCTGGACGGACAGGGCACGGACCAGCGCGTCTACCCGGCCGAGGGGTGAGTCGCGGCCGGCTCATGCGGGCGGCTCTCAGTGCGCCGACATGCCGCCGTCGACGAACAGGGAATGGCCGGTGACATAGGCCGAACCCGCCCCGGCCAGGAAGACCGCTGCTGAGGCGAAATCGTCCGGCAGGCCGTTGCGGCCGATCATCGTCCGGTCGGCGAGCTCGGCGACCTTCGCCTGGTCGTCCTGCAGCCGCGCATTCAGCGGCGTGAGCACGAAGCCGGGCACGAGCGTGTTGCTGGTGACGCCGCGATGGCCCCAGGCCTCGGCCTCCGACCGCATCAGGGACTCCACTGCGCCCTTCGATGCGCCGTACACGCCGCTGCCGACGAAAGCGCGGTGTGCCTGCTGAGAACTGATGTGGATGAGCCGCCCGTACCCGCGCTCGGCCATGCCCCGTGCGTACCGCTGCCCGAGCAGGAACGGTGCCAGCGCATTCACGGTCATGGTGGCGTCCCAGTCGGACTCGGTGATCTCCGCGAACGGCGGGCGGATGTTGATGCCGGCCGAGTTCACGAGGATGTCCGGCTCGCCGAACGGCGTCGTCGCGTCCTCCGCGGCGGCGTGGATGCCGTCGCGGGTGCTGAGGTCGCCCACGACTCCGGCAGTCCGCGCGCCGAACGCCGACAGCTCGGTGACGGTCTCGTCGATGCGTTCGCGCCCGCGCGCGACGATGACGACGGATGCTCCTGCACGCGCGAGCGCGGTGGCGATGCCGCGCCCGATGCCGGAGCTTCCGCCGGTGACCACCGCCGTGCGGCCCTCGAGCGAGAACAGCTCGGCCAGGTATGGATTCATCGGACTCCCTTCGCGCAGACTGCGCGCCTCGTCGGATTCACCATGCCAGCGCGGCCGCGATGCTCGGATCGGGTCGCGCTTCAGCGTACTCGGGCAGGGACGTCAGATCGTCGAGGAACTCCGTGAGCGCGGCCCTGTATCCCGGGTCGTCGTGAGTGGCCGCGATGGCCTGGAGAGGAGGGACGTCCATCGCGAGGATGAGGTCGAGCCGCGCGATGACGGCAGCGATCGCACCCGCTTCGTGAAGCACGCGGATGCCGCCGCGGAGAGCCTCGAGGTAGTCGCGCAGCACGGGCAGCCGCGACCTGCTCTGCGTGATCGAGGTGCCATCGGCGCGGAGGCGCCAGTTGACGACGACATCCGGGATGACATCGAACGCCGTCGCCCGCGTGTACATCCGCTGGGCGACGACCTGGTCCTCATAGGCGACGTCCTCGGGGAATCGCAGATCGGCCCAGAAGTCCGTACGACTGATCTTCGACCAGGCGACGATGTTCGCCGAAGCAGCCGGGTGCTCGAAGATGCTCGTGCGCCGGCGCTCGGGGGCTGTGGCTGCGACGGTCCAGGGCTGCACGCGTCCTGGCGAGTATGAACCACCGCGAAGACGGGAGCGCACATAGGCGCCGGCGACGAAATCGCTGCCGGTCTCGAGCAGCGTCCCCGTCAGACGCGCGAGTGCGGTCGGGGTGAGCTCGTCGTCGCCGTCCAGGAATCCGAGCAGGGGAGTGTCGACGAGGTCGAGTCCGACGTTGCGAGCAGCGCCGAGGCCGCGGGACGCCTCGTGGCGCAGAACCGTGAACCGGGAGTCGGATGCCGCGGCATCCGCGAACACGTCGCCCGTGGCATCCACCGACCCGTCGTCGATGAGGACGGCGCGCCAGCGGGGTTCGGTCTGAGCCTGCAGCGAGGCGATCGCCGCCGGCGCGAACGACTCGATGTCGCGGCCGGGGACGATGAGCGTGACGATCGGGTCTGGCACTCGTCGAGCCTATTCGGTCGAGGTCGGCCTCGGCCCGCCCCGGGTCGAAGCCTCATCCCTCACCCGCAGACCGCCCCGACGGCATCCGCCACGAGGGCGGCGAGGCGCTCGGGCGCGTCCTCCGGCAGCGGTTCTCTACCGAACGTGAACCGCACCGAGGTCTGCGCGACCTCCGGGGCGACTCCGCACGCCAGCAGCACGTGCGAGGGCTCATCGCTGCCCGCAGCGCATGCCGAGCCGCTCGACGAGATCACGCCGCGCCGCTCCAGTTCCAGCAGCACTGCTTCGCCGCTGGTGCCGGCGAACGTGAAGCTCGCGGTGCCCGGCAGCCGATGGTCTGCATCGCCGGTCAGTGCAGCCTGCGGTACGTTCGCGAGTACACCGGCGATGAACAGCGCGGTCTGCGCGCCGACGGAAGCGGCACGCGAAGCACGCTCGGTCTCGGCGAGCTCCAGCGCCGCCGCGAGTCCCACTGCGCCCGCGACGTTCTCCGTCCCAGAGCGGCGGCCCCGCTCCTGTCCGCCGCCGTGCAGCAGCGGCTCGAGCGGCACCCGGCCGCGCACCGCCAGAGCACCGATGCCCTTGGGGGCGCCGAGCTTGTGCCCCGCGATCGAGACGGCATCGGCGCCGAGCTCACCCAGCGGCAGCCACCCGGCGGACTGCACGGCATCCAGGTGGAACGGGACGCCGGCATCCTTCGCGATCCGGGCGAGGGACACGGCGTCCTGCACCGTGCCGATCTCGTTGTTCGCATGGCCGAGCGAGACCAGTGAGGTGTCATCGCGCATCGCCGCAGCGAGCGAGTCGGGAGAGACGCGGCCCGTGCCGTCGACGTCGACCATGGTCACTGTGACGCGATGGAACCGTTTCAGGTACGCCGCCGATTCGAGGATCGACTCGTGCTCGATCGGCGAGGTGATCAGGTGCGCACGACCGCGGTCGAGAGCTGCCAGCACGATGCCTTTCACTGCGAGGTTGTTCGCCTCGGTGCCGCCCGCCGTGAAGATCACATCGCCGGCCCGCATGCCCAGCACTCGGGCGACGCGCGCCCTGGCGTCCTCGAGCGCGCTCGCCGCCGCCTCACCGGCCGTGTGGTGACTGGACGGGTTGCCGAACACTCCGGTGAGGTACGGGCGCATCGCCTCGAGAACGTCCGGTCGGACCGGGGAAGTCGCCGCGTGGTCGAGATAGAGCATGCTCAGCCGATCCGCACGTCCAAGCCGAGATCGAGCGCGCGGGCCGAGTGCGTGAGTGCGCCGACCGAGATGATGCCGACACCGGTCTCGGCGATCGCCCGCACCGTGTCGAGATTCACGCCTCCGGATGCCTCGACCGTCGCGCGGTCACCGATCAGAGCCACGCCGGCGCGCAGGTCGTCGAGCGAGAAGTTGTCCAGCAGAACCGTGTTCGCGCCCCCGGCGAGCACGGTCTCGATCTGATCGAGCCGGTCGACCTCGATCACGACGTGCGTGGTGTGCGGAAGCTTCGACAGCGCCGCGCGCAGAGCCGGGGCGAGGTCACCGCCTGCTGAGGTCAGCACGGCGAGGTGGTTGTCCTTGGCCATCACGGCATCCGACAGGGAGAAACGGTGGTTGCTTCCGCCGCCCGAGACGACCGCATGCCGCTCGAAGGCGCGGAGCCCCGGCGTGGTCTTGCGGGTGTCTGCGATGCGCGCACCGGTGCCGTGGACGGCGCGCACGTACTGCGCGGTCAGCGTGGCGATGCCGCTCATCCGCTGCGTGAAGTTCAGCGCGACTCGCTCGGCCGTCAGGATGCTGCGCGCCGGTCCTGATACGGATGCCAGCACGTCGCCAGGGGCGAAGTCGTCGCCCTCGCCGACGTGCACGTCAACGGCGAGCGACGGGTCGGTGAGGGCGAACGCCGCCGAGAAGACGTCGCCGCCGCTGAACACGCCCGGCTCACGCGCCGTGAGGTCGGCGGTCGCCGTGAGATCAGCCGGCAGCAGCGTCGTGCTCGTGAGATCGCCCCACGGCGAATCCTCTTCGAGAGCGGCACCGACGACGCGGGTGAGGGTGGCGGTGGTGAGCATCAGGCTCCGATCAGGGCGGGTTCGAGTTCGAGATGGTGCGCGCCGACGGACTCGGTGCGCGCGAGGGCAGCGGATGCCATCGCCTCGGCGACCAGGAGCAGGTCGGCGTCTTCGTGCTCGGTGCGGGTGGTCGGGGCCGGGGCGGCGGCGCGCCACGCGCGGATCGTCTCGAGAGCCTCGGCGATTCCGGTGCGGGTGCGGAGGAGCCCGACGTGGTCCCACATCAGGTCCTGGAGTGCGCTTCGTGAGAAACCAACGACGTTCAGGTCGCGAATTCCGCCGCTCAGAACCGCGGATACCGGCATGATTCGCGATCTGAACAGGCTGCTCGTCACAGCATCCGCGGCTCGCGCTCCGAAGACCGCGGCCTCGAGCAGCGAGTTCGACGCCAGGCGGTTCGCTCCGTGCACCCCGGTGCGGGCGACCTCCCCGGCGGCGAACAGCCCCGGCACCGATGTGCGTCCGTCGAGGTCCGTGACCACCCCGCCCATCAGGTAGTGCGCGGCCGGCGTCACCGGAATGGGCTCCCGCGACCAGTCGAACCCCCGCTCCCGTGTGACGCGGTCGATCGTCGGGAACCGCTCGGCGAGACGCGAGGCGCCGATCATCGTCGCATCCAACCGCACCGGCGATCCCTGAGACGCAGCCTGTCGCGCCACCGCACGGGCGACGACGTCCCGCGGGGCGAGTTCGCCGTCAGGATGCGCGTCGAAGACGAACCGCCTGCCCTCGTCGTCGATGAGCGTCGCGTCCTCGCCCCGAACGGCCTCCGAGATCAGGAACGGCTCACCGGCATCCAGAACCGTCGGGTGGAACTGGACGAACTCGAGATCCGCAACGGCGGCCCCGGCCCGCAACGCTGCAGCGATGCCGTCGCCTGTCGCTCCGACCGGGTTGGTCGTGTGCGCGAAGAGCTGACCTGCGCCGCCGGTCGCGAGGATCACGGCATCCGCATGGATCTCGGTGCAGGCATCGCCCCGCAGGATGCTGACGCCGCGCACGGCACCGTCGTGCGCGAGAAGATCCACGAGCATCGCGCGTTCGATCACCTCGATGCTCGACGACCGTACGTGCGAGACCAAGGCGCGGGAGATCGCCGCACCCGTCGCATCTCCGCCCGCGTGGACGATGCGTGCGTGCGTGTGGGCGGCCTCGCGGCCCAGCAGCAGCATCCCGTCGGCATCGCGATCGAACGCGACACCATGAGCGATCAGCTCGGCGATGCGCGCCGATCCGTCCTGCACGAGAACGTCGACAGCTGCGGCATCAGACAGCCCAGCGCCGGCCGCGAGCGTGTCCGACGCGTGCAGCGCGGGGGAGTCGCCGTCGCCGTAGACACCCGCCACTCCGCCCTGCGCGAGCGCCGTGCATCCGCTTCCGAGAGCATCCTTGGTGATCAGAGTCGTCCGGTGCCCCGCATCGATCGCGTGCAGCGCGGCGGTGAGCCCGGCAAGACCGGAGCCGACCACGATGACGTTCATGCGCGCGGCTTCGCTGCCAGCATCCGCTCGAGGGCGACACGGGCGGGATCTGCGACGTCCGCCGTCACGGAGATCCGGTTGACGACGCGACCGGCGACGAGCTCCTCGAGCACCCAGGCGAGATAACCCGGGTGGATGCGGTACATCGTCGAGCACGGGCAGACGACCGGGTCGAGGCAGAAGATCTCGTGCTGCGGGAACTGCGCCGCGAGCCGCCGCACGAGATTGATCTCGGTGCCGATCGCGAAGGCCGCCGGCGTCGTCGCTGCGCCGATCGCGCGACGGATGTAGTCGGTCGAGCCCGCCTCGTCGGCGGCATCCACGACCTCCATCGGGCACTCGGGGTGCACGATCACGCGGACATCAGGATGCTCGGCGCGCGCCTGGTCGATCTGCGCGACGGTGAACCGGCGGTGCACCGAGCAGAAGCCGTGCCACAGGATGACCTTCGAATCCTCCAGGTCGGCGGCCGACGACCCGCCGAGGGATCGTCGAGGGTTCCACATCGGCATCCGCTCGAGCGGCACGCCCATTGCCTTGGCGGTGTTCCTGCCGAGGTGCTGATCGGGGAAGAACAGAACACGCCGGCCGCGCTCGAACGCCCATTCCAGCACCGTCTCGGCGTTCGACGAGGTGCAGACGATGCCGCCGTGGCGGCCGACGAAGCCCTTGATCGCGGCGGACGAGTTCATGTACGTCACCGGGATGACGGGCACACGGCCGTCGGCGTCGACGCGGTCGAGTGGGCCGAGGACATCGGCGAGCTGCTCCCAGCAGTCTTCGACCTGGTCGATGTCGGCCATGTCGGCCATCGAGCAGCCGGCGGCGAGGTTCGGAAGGATCACGGCCTGGTCGGGGGTCGAGAGGAGGTCAGCGGTCTCGGCCATGAAGTGCACGCCGCAGAAAACGATCGCCTCCGCATCGGGATGCTCGAGTGCGGCGTTCGCGAGCTGGAACGAGTCGCCCACGTAGTCGGCGTGCTGCACGACCTCTTCGCGCTGGTAGAAGTGCCCGAGCACGACGACGCGGTCGCCGAGCGTGGCCTTGGCGGCGCGGATGCGGGAGTCGAGCTCGTCCTCGCCGGCCTCACGGTACTCGGCGGGGAGCTCGCCCTGCCTGGGAGCGCCGGTGGGGATGACGTCGCCCATCGACGATCCGGGACCGTAGCCGGGCACGGTGTCGAATATCCAAGGACCCGCCGCCAGGTCGGTGCTGCACGAGTCAGCCGGCGCCGCCTGGATCAGGTGGTCGACCGAGGGGTCTGTGATGCGAATGGTCGAGGTTGGCATCGGGGCGCCGCCTTATGGTCGAATCGACACTTACTGTGCAGGATTAGATTATGTCGACCTGACCATAAGTGCAATTCGCGGTGCGTCAGGTTCCCGTCGCAAGGCGGAACAGGCGGGCGGGGCGGTGCTTGCCGGTGCGGAACGACTCCGTCGGCACGAGCTCGTCCGATCCTTCGAGCAGACGCCGGAAGTTCGACGGATCCAGCCTGCGGCCGAGCACCGTCTCGTAGACCTCGCGCAGCTCGGTGAGTGTGAACTCGTCGGGCAGCAGCCCCGCGCCGATCCAGCTGTAGCCGACTTTGTTCCGCAGCCGCCACAGCGCGTATTCGACGATGCGGTTGTGATCGAACGCCAGCGTCGGCAGGTCATCCACGTCGAACCACTCGACGTTCTCGGGCGCCCCGGCGGCACCGCGCTGAGCATCCACGAGGTCCGAGCGCAGCAACGCCCAGTAGACGATCGAGACGGCGCGCGCGGGAGAGCGATCGACGTCGCCGAACGTATAGAGCTGCTCGAGATGGCTGGGCCCCAATGCTGTCGTCTCAGCGAGGGTGCGGGATGCTGCGGCATCCAGGTCTTCCGCCGGATCGAGCCAGCCGCCTGGCAGCGCCCACATGCTCAGGTGCGGCTCGCGCGTGCGCCGGACCAGAGGCAGCATGAGCCGGTCGCCGTCGTCGCCCGCCCGCAGCGAGAAGATGACGGTCGAGACGGCGACGCGGATCGCGTCGGAACTGGCAGGGGATGCGTCCACATGATCGAGCGTAGATGAGCGGTGCGGCTATGCTGGGAGCGCTAAGTGAACACAGGCCGCATGACCTGCGCGGGAGAGCCCGATGAACGCGATCGGGCACCGAAGGAGCAAGCCTCCCCGCCAATCTCTCAGGTATCCATACCGCGCACGTCCGGCCGCTCTGAAAAGCGATCTCACGATCCGCCGACGGTGAAAGCCCCCGTGTGCAACGGGCGGCGAAACTCTCAGGCCCATGACAGAGGGGGAGTTCTCGGATACCGTGCATTCCGTACGGCATCCTTCCGATCGATACGGGAGAACTCCATGACCGAGGCCCGCTACACCCCGCTTCGCGAGCGACATGAGTCGCTCGGCGCGTCCTTCACGGACTTCGGCGGCTGGCAGATGCCGGTTCGCTACACCTCCGACCTCGCCGAGCACCACGCCGTGCGTCAGGCGGCAGGGCTCTTCGACATCTCGCACATGGCTGAGTTCACGATCGAGGGGCCGGATGCCGCGGCCTACCTGGACTACGCACTCGCGGGCCGCCTGTCGACCATGGCGGTCGGCAAGGCGAAGTATTCGCTGCTGCTCGCCGAGGACGGCGGCATCATCGATGATGTCATCGTCTATCGACTCGGGGGCGACAGCTTCCTGATCATCTCTAACGCGGGCAACCGGGACGCCGTCGCCGCGGCGCTTCCGGAACGCACCGGCGGGTTCGACGTCATCGTCGCCGACGTGTCTGACGGCTACGCGCTCATCGCCGTCCAGGGTCCTGCATCCGAAGCGATCGTCTCGCAGATCGCCGGCGTCACCGAGCTCGGCGCACCATGGAGCGACCAGAAGTACTACGCGTGGTCCGACGCCCTCTTCCTCGGGCATCCGCTGTTGATCGCACGCACCGGCTACACGGGCGAGGACGGCTTCGAGCTGCTCGTCCGCGCCGAGGACGCCGCAGACCTATGGGACGCGGCGCTCGCCGCCGGCAGTCCGCACGGACTCGTCCCCGCAGGGCTCGCAGCCCGCGACACCCTTCGCCTCGAGGCGGGCATGCCGCTGTACGGCCACGAGCTCTCGCTCGACACGAAGCCCGCGCAGGCGGGCCTCGGCCGCGTCGTGGCATCCGAGAAGGAGGACTTCGTCGGAAAGTCGTCCACCGGCGCAGACGGCGCCCGCGTGCTCGTCGGCCTCGAGGCCGAGGGCAAGCGCGCCGGCCGCGCCGGCTACGCCGTCGTCGCCGAGGACGGCACCGTGCTCGGCGAGGTCACGTCCGGCGCGCTCAGTCCGACGCTCGGCCACCCGATCGCGATGGCTTACATCGACCCCGCGTCCGCCGATGCGGGAACCACCGTCTACCTGGATGTGCGGGGCACCAAGATCCCCGCGACCGTCACCGCCCTGCCTTTCTACCGGAGGAAGAAATGACCGATCTCACCGCTCTCAAGTACACCGACGAGCACGAGTGGCTCGCCATCGAAGGCACCACGGCGACTGTCGGCATCACCGACTACGCCGCTGACAAGCTCGGCGACGTCGTCTTCGTCGAACTCCCTGCCGTCGGCACCGAGATCACCGCCGGCGCGGTGGTCGGCGAGATCGAGTCGACCAAGTCGGTGGGCGAGCTCTACGCGCCCTTGGCGGGCACGGTCACCGAGATCAACGACGCCGTCGTCGATGACCCCTCTCTCGTGAACGCCGAGCCGTTCGAGGGCGGCTGGCTCATCAAGGTGACGATCGCGGACGGCGCGGCCGAGGGTCTGCTCGACCGCGACGCCTACGTCGCCCTGACGGAGGGTTGACCCCACTCGTGACAGGCTTCGCCGATCGCCACATCGGAACCACCGCTCAGACGCAGTACACGATGCTCGAGACACTCGGGCTCACGGCAGCGACCGACGACATCAGCCCGGTCGAGGCGCTGATGCGTCAGGCGGTTCCCGGTGCCATATACACCGACGTCAAGACCGCGCTCGGAGAGACACGCATCCCCCACGCCGCCACCGAGGCCGAGGCGCTCGCGGAGCTCCGCGGTTTCGCATCGCGCAACACGGTGAACACCCCGATGATCGGGCTCGGCTACTACGGCACGATCACCCCGAGTGTCATCCAGCGGAACGTGCTCGAGAACCCGTCCTGGTACACCGCCTATACGCCGTACCAGCCCGAGATCTCGCAGGGGCGCCTCGAGGCGCTCATCAACTTCCAGACGATGGTCGCCGACCTGACCGGCCTCACGACCGCGAACGCGTCGATGCTCGACGAGTCGACGGCGGTCGCCGAGGGGATGCTGCTGGCCAGGCGCGCGTCCAAGGCGAAGTCGAACGTGTTCGTCGTCGACGCCGATGCGTTCCCGCAGACGAAGGCACTGCTCGCGACGCGGGCCAAGGCGCTGGGCATCGAGCTCGTCGAGCGCGACCTGTCCGGCGGCGAGGCTCTGCCGGAGGAGCTGTTCGGCGTCTTCGTGCAGTACCCCGCGGCATCCGGTCTCATCTGGGACCCGTCGGCCGTGATCGACGCCGCGCACCTCGCCGACGGTCTCGCGGTCGTGGCGGCCGATCTGCTCGCCCTCACCCTGATCTCCTCGCCCGGCTCGCTCGGCGCCGACGTCGCGGTGGGCACGACCCAGCGCTTCGGGGTGCCGATGGCCTTCGGCGGTCCGCACGCCGGGTACATGGCCGTCCGTCAGGGACTCGAGCGTCAGCTGCCAGGACGCCTGGTCGGGGTCTCTGTGGATGCCGACGGCAAGCCCGCGTACCGCCTGTCGCTGCAGACCCGCGAGCAGCACATCCGCCGTGAGAAGGCGACTTCGAACATCTGCACCGCACAGGTGCTGCTCGCCGTCATGGCGTCGATGTACGCGGTCTACCACGGCCCGGACGGGCTGGCGAACATCGCACGCAACGTCGCGCTCCGCGCATCGCTGTTCCGCGACTGGCTGGTCGAGGCGGGCGCAGAGGTCGTCCACGACGCGTTCTTCGACACGGTCGAGGTGCGCACTTCTGATGCCGCGGCGGTCGTGGCCCGTGCACACGACGAGCTCGGCATCCTGCTCCGCCTCGTCGACGAGAACACGATCGGCATCTCGGTCGACGAGACGACGGACTTCGGCGCGTTGCACCAGGTGGCGATCATGTTCGGCGGCAAGGAGCAGCGCTCGTTCGGCTTCTTCGGAAGCGGGTCGCACGGCGCTCTGCCGGAGCAACTCCACCGCAAGGACGAGTTCCTCACCCACCCCGTCTTCCACGTGCACCGCTCCGAGACCGCCATGATGCGGTACCTGAAGAGCCTCGCCGACCGCGACTACGCGCTCGACCGCGGGATGATCCCGCTCGGCTCGTGCACGATGAAGCTCAATGCGGCGACCGAGATGGCGTCGATCACGTGGCCGGAGTTCGCGCAGATCCACCCGTTCGCGCCGGAGTCCGACGTCGAGGGCTACCTCGAGATGATCGATCAGCTCGAGGGCTGGCTCGCCGAGGTGACCGGCTACGACGCGGTCTCGCTGCAGCCGAACGCCGGCTCGCAGGGCGAACTCGCCGGGCTCCTCGCGATCCGCGGCTACCATCTGGCGAACGGCGACGAGCACCGCACCGTGTGCCTGATCCCGTCGTCCGCGCACGGCACGAACGCGGCATCCGCCGTGCTCGCCGGCATGAAGGTCGTCGTGGTGGCCTGCGATGAGCTCGGCAACGTCGATCTCGACGACCTGCGGGCGAAGATCTCGGCGCACGCCGACGAGATCGCGGCGCTCATGATCACGTATCCGTCGACGCACGGCGTCTACGAGCAGGATGTCGTCGACATCACGACCGCGGTGCACGACGCCGGCGGCCAGGTGTACGTCGACGGCGCCAACCTCAACGCGCTGCTCGGCTTCGCCCGCTTCGGCGACCTGGGCGGCGACGTCTCGCACCTGAACCTGCACAAGACGTTCGCGATCCCGCACGGCGGTGGGGGACCCGGCGTGGGACCGGTGGCCGCCAAGGCGCACCTCGCCGAGCACCTGCCGTCGCACCCGCTCGCGCAGCGCGCGGCACACGCGGGCGGATTCGAATTCGCGGGCGGCCCGGTGTCGGCCGCACCGTACGGCTCTGCCGGCATCCTGCCGATCTCGTGGTCGTACGTGCGCATGATGGGCGCCGAAGGACTGCGGGATGCCACGGCCGCGGCCGTCCTCTCGGCGAATTACATCGCCGCACGCCTGCGCGACCACTATCCGGTGCTGTACACCGGCGAGCACGACCGCGTCGCCCACGAGTGCATCCTGGATCTGCGTCCGCTCAAGGAGGCCACCGGCATCACGGTCGACGACGTCGCGAAGCGCTTGATCGACTACGGCTTCCACGCGCCGACCATGTCGTTCCCCGTGCCGGGGACGCTCATGGTCGAGCCGACGGAGTCGGAGGACATCGGCGAGATCGACCGGTTCATCGAGGCGATGATCATGATCAAGCAGGAGGCGGAAGCGGTGGCGGCCGGTCGCTGGCCGACCGACGACAACCCGCTCGTGAACGCACCGCACACCGCCGTCTCACTGATCTCGGGGGAGTGGAACCACGCCTACACCCGCGAGGATGCTGCCTACCCCGTGCACTCCCTCGTCGCGGGCAAGTACTGGCCGCCGGTGCGCCGGATCGACCAGGCGTACGGCGACCGCAACCTGGTGTGCGCCTGCCCGCCTGTGGAGGCCTTCGCGTAGGTCCCTCTTCCCGATCGACAAAACCACGCCGAGACGACGTCGTAACGACGTCGTCTCGGCGTGGTTTTGCGGTATCGGGAAGCGTGGTTGGTAATTCCTGTCCGATCGTTCAGTAACGGTTGATTAACGGAGGGACACGGATGCGAGTTGCGGGCACCACGTCGGGTTATTCTCGACTATCTGCCTCTCGAAGACGAGGGGGTGCACTTCTACATGTCCACAGGAGGACAACGTGAAGAGAAAAAGGATTCTGCTGGCGACCGTCGGCCTGCTTGCTGCAGGCGCGATCGCCCTCTCCGGATGCTCATCGAGCACTGGCGGCGGTGACAGCGACGGCGGAGGCGGCGGAGCCTCGACCGGCATCGTCACGGTTCAGAGTAATGAGCCCCAGAACCCGCTGATTCCGGCTGTGACTAACGAGGTCGGTGGCGGTCTTGCGCTGCAGAACCTCTTCGCGGGCCTGGTGTACTACGAAGCCGACGGCGCGATGGCGATGGACGTCGCCGAGTCGATCGAGTCCGAGGACAACCAGCTCTGGACTATCAAGATCAAGGAAGGCACGAAGTTCAGCGATGACACTCCTGTCACCGCCGAGTCGTTCGTGAAGGCCTGGCAGTACGCGGCATCCGACGCGGCCTTCGAGAACCAGTGGTGGTTCGCGAACTTCGAGGGATACTCCGCCGAAGGCGGCGAAGACACTCTCTCGCTCGAGGTCGTCGACGACACCACCTTCACCGTCCAGCTCGCCGCACCGCAGTCGGACTTCCCGATCAGTCTCGGCTACCAGGTGTTCTCTCCGCTGCCCGACTCGTTCTTCGACGACCCGGAGGCTTTCGGTCAGGCTCCGGTCGGCAACGGCCCCTACAAGCTCGACAACTGGGAGCACGACCAGGTCATCTCCCTCGTCCCGAACGAAGGCTACGACGGACCCCGCACGCCGCAGAACGGCGGCGTCGACCTCGTCTTCTACGGAACAGGTGAGGCCGCATACGCCGACCTGCTCTCCGACAACCTCGACGTGATCAACCCCGGTGTCCCGCCGTCCGCTCTGGCGACGTACAAGGACGACCTCGGCGACCGCGCCGTCGATCAGCCCGCTGCTATCTGGGAGGGTCTGACCATCCCGGCTCGCCTCGACCACTTCGGCAACGACGAAGAGGGAAACCTGCGTCGCCAGGCGATCTCTTACGCGATCGACCGCGACGAGATCACCGACGTCATCTTCGAGGGCACCCGCACGCCCGCCGTCGACTACACGTCACCGGTCATCGACGGATGGAAGGATGACATCGCCGGTTCAGAGGTCACCCACGCGGACGCCGACAAGGCGAAGGATCTGTGGGCGCAGGCCGACGCCATCTCCCCGTGGAGCGGCACGTTCACCATTGCGTACAACACCGACGGCGGACACCAGCCGTGGGTCGACGCTGTGTCGAACCAGCTGAAGAACACTCTCGGCATCGACGCGCAGGGTCAGGCGTTCCCCGACCTCGCGACGCTGCGTGAGGAGATCAAGAACCGCACGCTGAACGCCGCCACCCGTTCGGGCTGGCAGTTCGACTACCCGGGTGCGTACAACATCCTGGGCGCGCTGTTCATCACCGGCGCCGGTTCCAACGACGGCGACTACTCGAACCCCGAGTACGACAAGCTCGTGCAGGAGGGCGCCACGGCACCGTCCGTCGAAGAGGGCAACGCCAAGTTCGAGCAGGCTCAGGAGGTTCTGTTCAAGGATCTGCCCGTGCTGCCGCTCTGGTACCGGTCGACGAACGCCGGCTATTCCACCGCCGTCGACAACGTCGAGTACGGCTGGGACAGTTGGCCGATCGTCTACCAGATCACGAAGGCGGAGTAAGACACAGGCTCTGTCCGGAGCGTGCGGTGCGGGGCGATGAGGTTCTGTCGCCCCGCACCGCACGGTTCTGGTACTCGCTATGACTGGATACATTCTTCGACGCCTCCTGCAGGCGATACCCGTTTTCCTCGGGGCGACCTTCCTGATCTTCTCGATGGTCTTCCTTCTACCGGGCGACCCGATCCTCGCGCTGTTCGGTGACAAGACACCGACGGACGCGCAGTACGCCGCGCTGCAGGCCGAATACCACCTCGACCAGCCGTTCTTGACCCGTTACCTGATCTACCTCGGCGACCTGTTCCAGGGCGACCTGGGTACGACCTTCCGCGGCCAGAGTGTGAACGACATCCTCGCGCGCACCTTCCCGGTGACCTTGCGACTCGCCCTTCTCGCGATCATCATCCAGCTCGTCTTCGGCGTGCTCGTCGGCCTGGTCGCCGGACTCCGCAAGAACAGCGTTTTCGACCATGTGTCGATGCTCATCAGTCTGTTCCTGATCTCGCTGCCGGTCTTCGTCCTCGCCTTCGTGGCGCAGTTCTTTCTCGGCATCCAATTGGGGATATTCAGACCCACGGTGAGCAGAGGCGTGCCATGGGAAGACCTGCTGCTTCCCGCGATTGTGCTCGCCGCCCTGAACTTCGCGTACGTCGTCCGCCTCACCCGTGCGTCCGTGATCGAGACGCGCCAGCAGGACTTCGTGCGGATGGCCTTCGGAAAGGGCCTGCCAACGCGTCGCGTCATACCGGTGCACGTGCTGCGCAACTCGATGATCCCCGTCACGACGAATCTGGCGGCCGACTTCGGCATCCTGATCGTCGGTGCCACCGTCACGGAGGGGATCTTCAACGTGCCAGGCGTCGGCAACGAGCTGTTCGGCGCAATTCGAAGACACGATGCCCCGGAGATCGTCTCCATCGTCACCGTGCTCGTGGTCATCTATGTTCTCGTGAACCTGGTGATCGACCTGTTGTACGGCGTGCTCGACCCGAGGATCCGCTATGTCAAATGACTCCACGCGGCGGATGCCGCACTATGTCGCCGAACTCGACGAGGGCGGACTCGGAGCCGTCGACGCCGTGCGCGTCAGCGAGCGCAAGAGCAATCTCTGGCTGGATGCCTGGCGCGATCTGCGCGGACGCTGGATGTTCTGGGTGTCGGGGGTGTTCGTCCTGATCCTCGTCGTCGTGGCGGTGTTCCCCGGACTGTTCGTGCAGGTGGGCCCGAACGACTGTGCCCTGTCCAACTCCAACGCGGGACCTGAGTCGGGGCATCCGCTCGGCTTCGACTTCCAGGGCTGCGACGTCTACTCCCGCGTGATCCACGGCACGAGCACCTCGCTCTCCGTCGGACTCCTGGTGACGCTCATCATCGCCGTGATGGGGATCGTCATCGGAGCGTTCGCCGGGTTCTTCGGCGGATGGGTCGACGCGGTGCTGATGCGCATCGGCGACATGTTCTTCGCGATCCCTTACGTCCTCGCGGCCGTCGTCATCATGTCTATGTTCCTCGCGAACCGGAACATCCTCGTGATCTCGCTCGCGATCGGCTTCTTCGGATGGCCTGCGCTTGCCCGTATCCTGCGCTCGGAGATTCTGCGAGTGCGGTCTGCGGACTACGTCATGGCATCCGAGGCGCTCGGCGTCTCGAAGGTCAGGACCATGTTCACCCACGTGCTGCCGAACTCGATCGCTCCGGTGATCGTCGTCAGCACGATCGGTCTGGCCGCGGCGATCACGGCCGAGGCGACGCTGTCGTTCCTCGGCGTGGGGCTTCCCGGCGACGTCGTCTCGTGGGGCAAGGATATCGCCGATGCGCAGATCCGCCTCCGCACCGACCCGATGCCGCTCATCTATCCATCGATCGCGCTGTCGCTGACTGTGCTGTCGTTCATCATGTTGGGAGAGACAGTGCGCGATGCGCTCGACCCGAAGGCGAGGGCGCTGCGATGATGCCTTTTGCTGACGCGAACGTTCCGCTGCTGTCGGTGCAGGATCTGGAGGTCGCCTTCCGCACCCAGGACGGCGTCGTGCCGGCCGTGCGCGGCGTAAGCTTCGACATCTATCCCGGCGAGACCATGGCGATCGTGGGGGAATCCGGTTCCGGCAAGTCGACGACCGCCCACGCGATCATCAACCTGCTCCCCGGGAGCGGGCAGGTCACCGGAGGAAAGGTGCTGTTCCAGGGGCGGGATCTCACGACGCTGAGCAAGTCCCAGATCGAAGAGGTCAGAGGCAAGCTCATTGGCCTCGTCCCGCAGGACCCGATGAACAGCCTCAATCCGGTGCATCGCATCGGGTTCCAGGTCGAGGAGACCATCCGGGCCAACGGGCTCGCAGACAGCAAGAGGGCCGCTCGCAAGCGCGCCGTCGAGGTTCTCCAGCAGGCGGGGCTGGCGGATGCTGAGTCCAGACTGCGCCAGTTCCCGCACGAGTTCTCCGGCGGGATGCGGCAGCGCGTCCTGATCGGGATCGGCCTGTCGTCGCATCCCGAGCTGCTGATCGCCGACGAGCCGACCAGTGCGCTGGATGTCACGGTGCAGAAGAAGATCCTCGATCACCTCGAGAGTCTCGCCGCTGAGCGGAACACCGCCGTGCTGTTCATCACGCATGACCTCGGGCTCGCAGCCGAGCGCGCCGAGAACCTGGTCGTAATGCACCGTGGACGCATCGTGGAGTCGGGGCCGGCGCTGGAAATCCTCCAGAATCCGCAGCATCCGTACACGCAGCGACTCGTCGCGGCTGCGCCGAGCCTGGCGTCCAAGCGCATCCAGTCCGCTTCAAGCCATGATGAGTCCGTCGACTCGATCGAGGTCGAGGGGCTGGATGACCTCGCCGTCATCCCCACCGTCGTCGATCACGATGCCATCGAGTCGGCAGAGCCGGTGATCGAGTTCCGGGACGTGACGAAGGTGTTCAAGATCCGGGGAACCGGGTTCACATCGACGCGTTTCACGGCTGTGGATGACATCTCGTTCCAGGTGCCTAAGGGGTCGACGATGGCGATCGTCGGCGAATCCGGGTCGGGCAAGTCGACTGCGGCCAAGATGCTGCTGCGCCTGGAGCACAAGACGTCCGGCTCGATCCTCGTGAACGGCCGCGACACCGACACGATGAACAGGTCGGAGCTGCTGGCGATGCGTCGCCAGATGCAGCCGGTCTTCCAGGACCCGTACGGTTCGCTCGACCCGTTGCACAACATCGGCAACACGGTCGCCGAGCCGCTTCGGGTTCACGGAGTGGGCGATACGGATTCGCGTCGTGCTCGTGTGCTCGAGGTGCTCGACCAGGTCGCACTGCCGTCGAGCATCGTCGACCGGTATCCGAACGAGCTCTCCGGTGGGCAGCGGCAGCGCGTCGCCGTCGCGCGCGCGCTGGCACTCAAGCCCGAGATCGTTGTTCTGGACGAGGCGGTATCGGCGCTCGACGTCCTGGTGCAGGCCCAGGTGCTGAGCCTGCTCGCGAACCTGCAGGCCGAGCTGAACCTGACGTACCTGTTCATCACCCATGATCTGGCGGTGGTCCGCGTCATCGCCGACCGCGTCTGCGTCATGGAGAAGGGCCGGATCGTCGAGCAGGGCACCGTGGACGATATCTTCGCTAACCCGCAGCAGGAGTACACCGAGCGTCTGCTCAGCGCGATCCCCGGCGCGTCGATCTCGCTCGGTGCCCACTGATCCCTCGAATCAACAAAACCACGCCGAGACACGCGCGAAGCGATGTGGTCTCGGCGTGGTTTTGCAGTTTCGGAATTAGTCTCGGCCGAGCGGACGAAATCCGGTCAGGCGCATCGTGTCGCGAGGGCGCACAGGATGCAGACCAGCTGCACGTAGTGCCGCATCAAGCGGCTCGATCTCGTGAAGCTCCGTCCATCCCCATCGCGCAAGCCCTGCGGTGTTTCGACGTAAACGGTTCTCTCGACGTTTCTCGTCGATGATCGTCTGAGCAGGGTCTCCCAGATCGCCCAAGTACTTGAAATCCCCATCAGATTCGCCGACGACATCGACATCTTCCCAGTAGAAGTCCCCGCGGTCGACATGCCCCTCGAAGAAGAACTCCTGCTGCACGGTGGGCGCCTCGTAGCCGAGCCACTCGATCACGGCGAGGCTGGCCGATTCGAGGACGCTCTCGGGACGGCCCGTCGCACGTTCGAGAGCCCAGCGCGCTTGACGCCGTCCTCGCCCGGATGCGAGCGCATCGTTCAATGCGATGAGGGACGCTCGCGAGATCGTGGGATCCGCTCGCATCAGTGCGTCCGCGTATGCCAGACCCTCGGCCGGTGGGCGAGAACGTGCGATGTCGACTGCAGTGGCGGCGGGCGACGTGAGACGGATGCCGTCGACGACGATGATCTCGCGCGCATCGACGGAGGAGTGTGTACGGACGCCGCGATACTCGCGTGAGGCTCCCGTTTCCGTGAGCAGATGCACAGGTCGGGACGGGTGAGCGACGAGCACGCCGAGGAGGGCGGCCGCTGATTCGCCGCAGATCACTCGTCGCGGATCGACTGCCAACACGGCATGCACGCGTACCAACTGCTTCTCCCACGGCGGGAGAAGTCGCCAACCGTCAGTGTTCACGTAGACGCCGCGTGCGAGGCGTGTGAGTGCTCCGGAGCGCCAGCCTCGTTCGGTGTGGCTCACGCCTTCGTCGCGGGAGAGGAGCAGAGACAACGGGCTGGGGAGAAGCTGCATCACCCCACAATGGACGTTATGTGTCCACTGGCACCGCGTTTCCACAGGTAGGGCCCGTGGCGCTTGATGTGCAGAGAGAGATGTCACTACCGAGACTGCAAAACCACGCCGAGACGCACGCGAAGCGATGCGGTCTCGGCGTGGTTTTGCAGTCTCGCTAAGGGAGGAGGGGAGCGACGAAGGGGTAGCCGACGAACGCGATCCCGTCGATGAGGAAGTGCGCGACGAGGAACGGGAGCAGGCGGCCTGTTCGGGCGAACAGCCACCCGAACAGCAGGCCCATCGCGAGGTTGCCGACGAACGCGCCAGGGCCCTGGTACAGGTGATAGCTGGCACGCAGCACCGAGGTGGCGATGATGATCGGCCACAGGCCCCAGCCGAGCGTGCGGAGGCGGGAGAACAGGTATCCGAGCACCACGAACTCCTCGATGATCGAGGCGCGAGCGGCCGACAGCAGCAGAACAGGTACCGTCCACCAGTGCGTGTCGAGCCCGGCAGGATCCACGGCGACGAACAGCCCGAGCATCCGGCCGCCGACGTAGAGCGCGAGGCCGGGGATCCCGATGGCGAGCACGAGCAGGATGCCGCGACCGGCATCCCTGCCGACTCGCGTGCCGTCCAGTCCGAGTCGCCCGAGATGAGGACGAGCGCTCTGCCACATCACGAAGCACACGAGCAGCACGGGAACGATCGAGAATCCGATCCCCAGCACCTGGTAGATCAGGTCGAACACCTCGCGGTCGCTGCGCGAGGGGTTGAGCGTGGTGGTCTGGTCGGCGAGAGGCGTGGCATCCGTGAGCCGGTACGCGAGCTGCACGATCGCGTAGATCGCCGATTCGCCCAGTCCGAGGCCCAGCACGATGGCGATCTCCCACCACGTGCGAGCACGTGAGACAGAGGCGGATTCCGACGACACAGCCCGATGTTACGGGAGCGTTCATATGGGTGCTCGGTGAGCGGTCAGCGAGCGTGCGATATCCTGTACCGTCACTTCGTCTCGCTGACGCTCGCTCAGTACAAGCGGCACCTCCATCACATACCAATCCCTTTAGGAAACCTGCATGGCGCACGCCCTTCGCTCTGACCTCCGCAATGTCGCTATCGTCGCGCACGTCGACCACGGCAAGACGACCCTCGTGGACGCGATGCTTCGTCAGACGGGCTCCTTCGGTGAGCACGCTCACGTCGACGAGCGCGCCATGGACTCGAACGACCTCGAGCGCGAGAAGGGCATCACGATCCTCGCCAAGAACACCGCGATCACCTACAAGGGTGAGCACGCCAAGGGCGAGGAGATCACGATCAACGTGATCGACACCCCCGGCCACGCCGACTTCGGCGGCGAGGTCGAGCGCGGCCTGTCCATGGTCGACGGTGTGGTGCTGCTGGTCGACTCCTCGGAGGGCCCGCTGCCGCAGACCCGCTTCGTGCTGCGCAAGGCGCTCGAGGCGAAGCTCCCGGTCATTCTCCTGGTCAACAAGACCGACCGTCCGGACGCCCGTATCGCAGAGGTGGAGGAAGAGGCGCACGACCTGCTCCTCGGCCTGGCATCCGACCTGGTCGACGACGTGCCCGACCTCGATGTCGATGCGCTGCTCGACGTCCCCGTCGTGTACGCGTCCGGCCGTGCCGGTGCTGCCAGCCTCAACCGTCCCGACAACGGCAGCCTGCCCGACAACGACGACCTCGAGCCGCTGTTCGGTGCGATCCTCGAGCACATCCCGGCTCCGTCGTACGACGACGAGGCGCCCCTGCAGGCGTGGGTCACGAACCTCGACTCCAGCCCGTTCCTCGGCCGCCTCGCCCTGCTGCGCGTCTTCAACGGCACGCTGAAGAAGGGCCAGACCGTCGCCTGGGTCCGTGCAGACGGCACCACGAGCAACGCCCGCATCACCGAGCTTCTGAAGACCCGCGCTCTGGAGCGCTACCCGGCCGAGTCCGCCGCGCCGGGCGACATCGTCGCGATCGCCGGCTTCGAGGACATCACGATCGGCGAGACCATCGCCGACCCAGAGGACGTGCGCCCGCTGCCGCAGATCCATGTGGACGACCCGGCCATCTCGATGACGATCGGCACCAACACGTCGCCTCTGATGGGCAAGGTGAAGGGGCACAAGCTCACCGCTCGCATGGTGAAGGACCGCCTGGACCGCGAGCTCATCGGAAACGTGTCGCTCAAGGTCGTCGACATCGGCCGACCGGATGCCTGGGAAGTTCAAGGCCGCGGCGAGCTGGCGCTGGCCATCCTCGTCGAGAACATGCGCCGTGAGGGCTTCGAACTCACCGTCGGCAAGCCGCAGGTGGTCACCAAGAAGGTCGACGGCAAGGTCCACGAGCCCTTCGAGCACCTGACCATCGACACGCCGGAAGAGCACCTCGGCGCGATCACGCAGCTTCTGGCGAACCGCAAGGGTCGCATGGACAACATGATCAACCACGGCACCGGCTGGGTGCGCATGGAGTTCATCGTCCCGTCGCGCGGCCTCATCGGATTCCGAAGCGAGTTCATGACCACCACGCGCGGCACCGGCATCGCGAACGCGATCTCGCACGGCTACGAGCCCTGGGCTGGTTCGATCACCACGCGTCAGAACGGCTCGATCGTCGCCGACCGACAGGGCGTCGTGACCCCGTTCGCGATGATCGCGCTGCAGGAGCGCATGTCGTTCTTCGTGCAGCCGACGCAGGAGGTCTACGAGGGCATGGTCATCGGCGAGAACTCGCGCGCCGACGACATGGACGTGAACATCACCAAGGAGAAGAAGCTCACGAACATGCGTGCCGCGAGCTCGGACTCCTTCGAGTCGATGACGCCGCCGCGCCAGCTCACGCTCGAGGAGAGCCTCGAGTTCGCCCGCGACGACGAATGCGTCGAGGTGACTCCTGAAGTCGTCCGCATCCGCAAGGTGATCCTCGACCAGACGATCCGCGGCCGCGAGACCTCGCGCATGAAGCGTCAGGACGCGAACGCGTAACACCTCATTCCGTCGAGGCCCCCTCCGGCCGCCGACGCCCCGCTGACGTACGTCGCTGCGCGGGGCGCGGATGCCGCGAGGGGGTTTCGTCGTGTCAGGATCCTGTGCAGGCCGGTCTGTACAGAGACCTCGGCCGGGTCTACGGTGCACCGAGAGCGTGAGGAGCCTCGGGTGATCCCGACCGACACCGAAGGAATCGACCAAGCGGTCGCCACGGGCGCGCTGCCGGGCTGGGAGCGTGTCGAAGAACTCGTGCTCGAGGCGCATCGTCGGCACTCGGGTGATGCGTCGGGCGAGGTCGCCGACTATATTCCGATCCTCGGAGCAGCCGACCCGGCGCTGTTCGGGCTCGCCGTGGTGGATGCCACGGGCGGCGTCCACGACGCCGGTGACGCTCTGCATCCGTTCTCTATCCAGTCGATCTCGAAGATGTTCGTGTACGCGCTCGCGATCCAGGAGCACGGCCATGAGACCGTGCGCGACATCGTCGGGGTCAACAACACCGGGCTCTCGTTCAACTCGGTCATGGCGCTCGAGCTCAACGGCGGGCATCCGATGAACCCGATGGTCAATGCCGGGGCGATCGCCACGACGGCATTGATGCCCGGTGCCGACCCTGATGCCAAATGGGAGAGCATCCGCGACGGGCTCTCCGCATTCGCCGGGCGGGAGCTCCCGTTCGACGACGACGTGTATCACTCGGAGATCCAGACGAACGAACGCAACCGCGCACTGGGTCGGCTGCTCGGCAGCTACGGACGCTTGACGGGCGACTCGGACGAGATCGTCGACGTCTACACGCGCCAGTGCTCGCTGAACGTCACGGCGCATGACCTCGCCGTCATGGGCGCGACTCTCGCGGACGGCGGCGTGAACCCCGTCACGGGGCGTCGAGTCGTCTCCGCGGATGTCTGTCGCGACACTCTCGCCGTGGTCGCGGCATCCGGACTATACGAACGCTCGGGGGAGTGGCTCTTCGAGATCGGCCTTCCGGCGAAGTCAGGGGTGTCCGGCGGCATCGTCGCCGTCGCGCCCGGCAAAGGGGCGGCCGGCGCGTTCTCGCCGCCATTGGACAGCGCAGGCAACTCGGTGCGCGCGCAGCTCGCGATCGGCCATCTCTCACGATCACTGGGATTGAACCTGTTCGCATCAGCGCCGATGACCCGCGCCGAGGAGTGATGATCATGACCGACACCGTCGCGAAGGAGGCCTCGCAGAGGACGTCCTGGCTGCCCATGGTGAGCCTGTTCCTCGCGCAGGTGCTCATGTCGTTCAACGTCGCAGCGCTGCCGATCTCGCTGGGCGGCATGGTCGAGGACTTCGGTGTGCCGCCGACGATCGCGAGTTCGACCATCGTCGTGTACGGGCTCGCGGTGGCGGCGCTCGTGATGACTGGCGCGAAGCTCGGGCAGCGCGTCGGTTGGGTGCTGATCTTCCGCATCGTGATCGTGCTGTTCGCCGGCTCATCCCTGCTGATGATCTTCGCGCCCACGGTGGCCTGGGCGATCACGGGTCAGGCCGCCGCCGGAGCCGCGGCAGCGATCATCGTGCCATCGCTCGTCGCGCTGATCGCCGAGAACTACCACGGCCCGCAGCAGGCGACCGCGATCGGCGCTCTGGGTTCGGCGCGTGCGATCTCCGGTGTGAGCGCGTTCCTCATCGGAGGAACGCTCGGTACCCTGGTCGGCTGGCGACCGGTGTTCATGATCGTGCTGGGCATCGCCGTCGTCGTCTTCGCGCTGAGCTTCACACTGCGCGGCGACCACGGGAACGCCACGATCCGCATCGACCTCGTCGCCGCGCTGCTGATCGGCTCGGCGATCGTGCTCCTCACCCTGGGCTTCAACAACCTCAACACCTGGGGAGCGCTCGCCGCGACCGAGGGGGCACCGTTCACCGTGTTCGGCCTGTCGCCGGCACCGCTGTTCATCATCGTCGGCGTCGTGCTCGGTCAGGGATTCTTCCTCTGGACGAGACGGCGGATGTCGCGAGGGCAGGTGCCCCTGATCGACCTCAGCATCATCGACTCACCGCGGGAGCGCGCCGCCGTCTACGCGATGTTCATCGTCGTGGCGCTCGAGGCCTGCGTCAACTTCTCGATCCCGCTGTACATCCAGATCGTGCAGGGGCGCACGCCCTTCGACACCTCTCTGGCGATGATGCCGTTCAATCTCACCGTGTTCGTCACCGCGACCCTGGTCGTTCGCTTCTACAAGCGGTATCCGCCGCGGACGATCGGCGTCTTCGGCTTCATTCTGACGACTGCGGCACTGATCTGGCTGTCGATCGTCGTGAACAACAACTGGGAGACGCTTCCGACCATCCTCGGCCTGTTCGTCTTCGGCGTCGGGCAGGGCGCTCTGGTGACGCTGGTGTTCAATGTGCTCGTCACCTCCGCCCCTGCCGCGCTCGCGGGAGATGTGGGTTCCCTTCGCGGCACGACGCAGAACCTCGCCTCGGCAGTCGGAACAGCGGTCGCCGGCGCACTCCTGGTGTCTCTGCTCGGCATCAGCGTCGGGCGAGCAGTGCTCGAGCATCCTGAGCTGCCCCCGTCGCTGGTCGCGCAGGTCAACATGGATGACATCAACTTCGTCAGCAACGACGATCTGCGCGCGGTGCTCGAGAGTACCGATGCCACGCAGGAGCAGGTCGATGCGGCCGTCACCGTCAACGAGGAGTCCAGGCTCGGAACATTGCGGCTCGGCCTTCTGATCCTCGCCGGCATCAGTGCGCTGGCGATCCTGCCGGCCTCGCGTCTGCCTCGATACAAGCCCGACGAGATCCCCGATCCGGATCCTGTGTCGACCTAGCGCCCGCCGCTCAGCGCAACTCGGAGATGAGCACAGCGCTCGTGCCGGCGACCTTCGCCTCGAACAGGTGCGGGGTGTCGCCGGCGTACGCGAGATAGTCCCCGGGGTTCAGCAGCACGCCGTCTCCCGCCGGTCCGATCAGCGCCTGGCCGGAGAGCAGGATGACGTGCTCCGTCGTGCCGGCGTGATGCGGGTCGGATCGGCGTGGTTCACCGGGGTCGGCCTGGATGAGATAAACGTCGCGACGGGCGCCAGGAGGGCTGGCCGACAGCAGCGTTGCGCTGTACGCGGCGGCCGCCGATGGCACTCCGGCGAGGTCGGCTGCGCGGATCAGCGTCGGCGCGTTCGCCTGCTGATCCACGAGGACGGCGAACGGGACGTCCAGCGCGACGCCGAGGGCCCAGAGCGTCTCGACGCTCGGGTTCCCCGATCCGCCCTCGAGCTGCGACACCGTCGCCTTCGACACTCCGGCTCGCCTGGCGAGCTCCGAGACGGACAGCCCGCGTGCTTCGCGCTCTCGGCGCAGAGTTCGCGCGATGCGTGTTCCGAGATCCATGCGTTCATCATGTCAAACGTTCGTTCACTTGACTATCCCGCGGCAGGTGTTCAGAATGACGAGCATGCGTTCATCGAATCGAACGGCGGATGCCGGATCCGCCGATGTCGCGCGCCGCGAGGTCTGGCGCGAGGGCATCGGCGTCGCCGTGGCCACGAGCGCGTACGGCATCTCGTTTGGAGCCCTCGCCGTGGCATCCGGCCTCGACGTCTGGCAGACGTGCGTGCTGAGCCTGCTGATGTTCACCGGCGGATCCCAGTTCGCGTTCATCGGGGTGCTCAGCGCAGGAGGCATCGGCGCCCTGCCCTCGGCGATCGCTTCGGCTGCCCTCCTGGGCGTGCGCAACGTGGCGTACGGCATGCGGATGTCGCCCATCATCGGCGCCGGCGCCCTGCGTCGCACGGCCGCCGCGCATGTCACGATCGACGAATCGACGGCCGTGGCGATCTCGCAGAGCACGACGCCTCTGCGTCGTCTGGGCTTCTGGGTCACCGGTCTCGGCGTGTTCATCGGCTGGAATCTCACCACACTCCTCGGCGCGCTCCTCGGCGACGTGCTCGGCGATCCCAAGACCTGGGGGCTGGATGCGGCGGCCGCAGCCGCATTCCTCGCGCTGCTCTGGCCGCGCCTCAAGCAGCGTCAGGCCATCGCGGTCGGCGTGGCGGCTGCCGTGGTCGCAGCGGCGCTGACCCCGTTCATCATGCCGGGGCTGCCGGTGCTCGTGGCCGCCGTCGTCGCCATCCTCGTCGGATGGTTCAACTGGCTGGGGCGCGACCAGACCCCGTCGACCGAGTCGGAGGTCGCCCGGTGAGCGTCTGGAGCGCGGTGCTGCTGGCCGCATGCATCTGCGCGGCACTCAAGGCCTTCGGCTACCTGATCCCCGCGCACCTGCTCGAAGCGCCGAGGCCGGCGCGGATCTCGGATCTGCTCACCGTCGCCCTCCTCGCCGCTCTGGTCGCCGTGCAGACCCTCGGCAACGGCCAGGCCGTGGTGGTCGATGCGCGGATCCCGGCCGTCCTGGTCGCGGCTGGGCTGCTGTACCTGCGCCAGTCGTTCCTCGTCGTGGTGATCGCTGCAGCCGCGGTCGCCGCGGTGCTGCGGCTCGTCGGCTGGGCTGTCTGAGGGCGGGAACTCGGCACTCGCGGCGTAAGATCTGTCCGTGCCCAACTGGTTGTCTCGAACGCTGTCCTGGATCGCCGCTGCCCTCGTCGGTGTCGTCTACGGCGCCGCCGGCACCATCGCGCACAGCCTGATGTGGGGGCCGGTGCCGATCGGGCTCATCGTCGGGGCGATCGCCTGTGCAGCTCTGCTCACGGCAGTGCGCGCGCTCACGCACGACCGTGCGGCGACCATCGCCACGGCTCTCGGCATGATCGGGATGCTGCTGATCATCTCGGGCCCTGGGCCCGGCGGCTCCATCATCGTTCCGAACACTCCGATCGGGCAGGTCTGGATCTATCTGGTCGCCGGCATCGCGCTGCTCGTGATCGCCTGGCCGAACCTCCGACGCCCGGCACAGCGCACGCCGCGTGAGGCGCCGCACCACGAGAACGGGTCGTAGACTGAAGGGGTGACGTATGTGATCGCCCTTCCGTGCGTCGATGTCAAGGACCGCGCCTGCATCGACGAGTGCCCCGTTGACTGCATCTACGAGGGCGAACGATCGCTGTACATCCACCCCGACGAATGCGTCGACTGCGGCGCGTGCGAGCCCGTGTGCCCCGTCGAGGCGATCTACTACGAGGATGACCTGCCCGACGAGTGGCAGGACTACTACAAGGCGAACGTCGAGTTCTTCGAAGAGATCGGCTCGCCTGGCGGCGCCGCCAAGGTAGGCGTCATCAAGCACGATCACCCGATCATCGCCGCGCTCCCGCCGCAGGGGGAGTGACGCGTGGGGGTTCAGGACCTCGCCGACTATCCGTGGGATGCCGTCGTCCCGTTCCGTGAGCGCGCGGCACTCCATCCGCGGGGACTCGTCGACCTGTCGATCGGCTCTCCTGTCGACCCGACGCCTGAGGTGATCAGGAGTGCACTCGCCGAAGCGACCGACGCGCATGCGTACCCGCAGAACATCGGCACTCCGGCGCTGCGCGAGGCGATCGTCGCCTGGTACGCCCGCCGCAGGGGAGTGCCCGACCTCACCGTGGACAATGTGCTGCCCACCGTCGGCTCGAAGGAGCTCGTCGCGCTGCTGCCGACGCTGCTCGGCCTCGACGAGGGCGACATCGTCGTGTTCCCGCGCGTCGCGTACCCGACCTACGAAGTCGGTGCGCGCGTCGCGGGCGCCACACCGGTCGCCGAAGACGACCCCGCGGCGTGGCCGGAGGGCACGAAGCTCATCTGGATCAACACCCCTGGCAACCCGGACGGGCGCACCTGGACCGTCGACGAGCTCGCCGTCGCCGTCCGTCGTGCTCGTGAGCTCGGCGCCGTGCTCGCGAGCGACGAGTGCTACGCGGAGCTCGGCTGGGACGGTCCCTGGGCCACCGAGCCGGTGCCATCAGTGCTCGACCCTCGCGTCACGGGAGGCTCGCGGAAGAACCTGCTGAGCGTCTATTCGCTGAGCAAGCAGTCCAACCTCGCGGGGTACCGCGCAGCGTTCGTGGCCGGCTGCGCACGTGTCATCGCCGACCTGCTGAGCGCTCGCAAGCACCTCGGTCTGATGATGCCCGCCCCTGTTCAGCAGGCGATGGTCGCAGCTCTGGGCGATGACGAGCACGTCGCCGCCCAGAAGGAGCGGTATCGCGCCCGCCGTGACCTGCTGCGCCCAGCCCTGCAGGAGGCCGGCTTCCGGATCGACGGCTCGGAGGCCGGGCTGTATCTCTGGGCCACAGAGGGCAGGGACGCCTGGGAGTCGATGGGCGCGCTCGCCGATCTCGGCATCCTGGCCGGCCCTGGGCCCTTCTACGGAGCGGATGCCGCGCAGCATGTGCGCCTCGCGCTGACGGCCCCGCTCGACCGCGTCGCCGAGGGTGCTCGCCGCCTGCGCGGCGAGTCGCTGTAGGTTCCCACCGCTGAACTCCTCCATCTCTTGGCGGATGTCACAGTAGGCCGATCTGGCGACTAGGCTGTAAAGGCGATTCGGTCGTGACCCGGCCAGGCGCTCTGCGCCGTGCATCGCCCTCGATCCATCCGACCAACAGGACGACTCTGACCGACCACGGTCGCGTAAACGTACAAGGAGGTCCGCGTGAGTGCAGCGGGAGACCAGCAGGCGAAGGCCACTCTCACGATCGGCGAGACCACTGCCGAATTCCCCATTCTGCGCGGCACTGCAGGCGCCGACAGCATCGACTTCTCGACGCTGACCAAGCAGACCGGCTACACCGGTCTCGACTACGGGTTCGTGAACACGGCATCCACGAAGTCGGAGATCACGTTCATCGACGGCGACCAGGGCATCCTGCGCTACCGCGGATACCCGATCGAGCAGATCGCGAAGAGCTGCACGTATCTCGAGGTCGCCTGGCTGCTGATCTACGGTGAGCTGCCGACGCCGTCCGAGCTCGCCGATTTCGACGACCGCATCCGCCGTCACACGCTGCTGCATGAGGACATCAAGCACTTCTTCTCGGCGCTGCCGCACACCGCGCACCCGATGTCGGTGCTCTCGTCCGCCGTCGCGGCCCTGTCGACGTACTACGAGGGCCAGACCGACCCGAACAACCCCGAGCACGTCGAACTGAACATGGTTCGCATGCTCGCCAAGCTCCCGGTCATCGCCGCTTACGCGCACAAGAAGAGCGTCGGGCAGGCGTTCCTGTACCCCGATAACTCGCTGAGCTTCGTGGACAATTTCCTCAAGCTCAACTTCGGTGTCCACTCCGAGTCCTACGAGATCAATCCGGTCATGTCCAAGGCGCTCGAGCTGCTGCTGATCCTCCATGAGGACCACGAGCAGAACGCCTCGACGTCCACGGTTCGCCTGGTCGGCTCGACCGGCGCCAACCAGTTCGCGTCGATCTCCGCCGGCATCCAGGCTCTCTCCGGCCCGCTGCACGGCGGCGCGAACGAGGCCGTGCTCAGCATGCTCGCCGAGATCCGCGATTCGGGTCAGGGCGTGCAGCGCTTCGTCGAGCGCGTCAAGAACAAGGAAGAGGGCGTCAAGCTCATGGGCTTCGGCCACCGGGTGTACAAGAACTACGACCCGCGCGCCAAGCTCGTCAAGGAGGCTGCCGACGAGGTGCTGCGCGAACTCGGCGTCACCGACCCGTTGCTCGACCTCGCCAAGGAGCTCGAAGAGATCGCCCTCGCGGACGACTACTTCAAGGAGCGTCGCCTGTACCCGAACGTCGACTTCTACACCGGTGTCATCTACAAGGCGATGGGCTTCCCGACCCGCATGTTCACCGTGCTGTTCGCGATCGGTCGTCTTCCCGGCTGGCTCGCGCAGTGGCGCGAGCTGAACCTCGACAAGCAGACCAAGATCGGTCGCCCGCAGCAGCTGTACACGGGGGCGCCGGAGCGGCAGTTCCAGACCCGCTGATCGGACGGTTCCGCACAGCGCGGGATGCGAAAAGCCCCGGCCGCTTCCCGAAGGAAGCGGCCGGGGCTTTCGTATCCGAGGGATCAGCGTCCCTGCGAACCGCCGCCCTGCGCGCGGCGCGGGCGCCGGGTGTCGACGCGCTGGCCCACCTGGATGCGGTTCTGCTGGCCGCCGCGCTGCCCGCCACCGGAACGCTGGCCCTGACCTGCGGACTGGCCCTGGCTGCTCTGTCCGTGACCACCCTGACCGTGTCCGCCTTGTCCGTGTCCGCCGTGGCCCTGGCCCCCCTGTCCCTGCGGACGACGGCGACGGCGAGCGGGGGAGCCGGAGGCCGGCGCACCGCCCTGCTGGGGCTGACGCGGCTTCTTCGGCTGCTGGCGCTGCTGCAGCTGCACCGGCGCCGGCTTGACGTGAGCGGCGCGATCTCCGACGAGCTCGTCGACGATCGTGGAGTTCGCCGTCTCGAGCTCGGCCGTGATCTGCGCCTTGCGCAGCAGATCCTTCACATCGCGGCGCTGCTCTGGCAGCACGACGGTGACCACGGTGCCGGCAGCGCCCGCACGCGCGGTGCGGCCGGAGCGGTGCAGGTACGCCTTGTGCTCCATGGGCGGGTCGACATGGACGACGAGATCGACGTTGTCGACGTGCACGCCGCGGGCAGCGACGTCGGTTGCGACGAGCACTCGCACGCCGCCGTCGGCGGGGTCGGCCGAGAACGCGCTGAGGTTGCGCTCACGGGCGTTCTGCGACAGGTTGCCGTGCAGGTCGACGGAGGGGATGCCGGCCGCGGTGAGCACCTTGGCGAGCTTCTTCGCCTGGTGCTTGGTGCGGGTGAAGAGGATGCGACGCCCGGTACCGGAGGCGAGCTCGCGCACGAGCACCGTCTTGTGCTCGGTCGAGGTCGTCACGAGCACGCGGTGGGTCATCTCGCCGACGGGCACGCTTGCCTCATCGACCTCGTGGCTGACCGGGTTCGACAGGAAGCGCTTGGCGAGCGAGTCGATACCGCGGTCCAGCGTCGCGCTGAACAGCAGACGCTGGCCGTCGGCGGGAGTCGAGGCGAGGATGCGCGTGACACCGGGCAGGAAGCCGAGGTCGGCCATGTGGTCGGCCTCGTCGAGCACGGCCACCTCGACCGAGTCGAGCGAGACGAGCTTCTGCTTCATGAGGTCTTCGAGGCGGCCAGGGCACGCCACGACGATGTCGACGCCGCTGCGGAGCGCCTGCTCCTGCGGACGCTGGCTGACACCGCCGAAGACGGTGGTGACGCGGAGGCCGGCGGCCTCGGCGAGAGGCGCGACGGTCGCCGCGATCTGCGTGGCGAGTTCACGCGTCGGTGCGAGCACCAGACCGCGCGGGTGCTGAGGGCGCGTGCGCTTCTGCGAGGCGCTCAGTCGAGCGACCAGCGGCAGTGCGAACGCGATCGTCTTGCCGCTGCCGGTGCGGCCGCGGCCGAGCAGGTCGCGCCCGGCGAGCGAGTCGGGGAGGGTGTCGCGCTGAATCGCGAACGCCTCGGTCTTGCCGTCCGCGGCGAGCACGTCAGCGAGGCGTGCGGGCACGCCGAGTTCAAGGAAGGTGGGCATAGAGATACTCCGTCAGCGCACGATGATCAGTGCGCGAATAGTGAGATGGGCGACCGCGCACAGGAGGTGCGCAGAGGTTCGCCGTTCGAAACGCCAACTGGTGGAGGAGCTCTGCAGCTCACTTCGGTCTGGGTGGACCCCGTGTCGACGACGCAGTCGCCCGATGCCGGGCAACCTCACAAGACTAGCAGAGTGCGGGTGGGTGTCAGGCGTGCAAGGTGTCGTTGAGCGTCACGCCGGCGCCCTGGCGCTGCCTCGCCTCGATCGCGCCGGTGACCGAGTTCCGCCAGAACAGGATGCCGTTCTGCCCGCTGAGCTCCGCTGCCTTCACGATGCGCTGGCCGCCGTCGGCTGTGCGAGTGCCGTCGGCGAGGACGACCTTCGACCCGGCGGTGATGTAGACGCCAGCCTCGACGATGCAGTCATCGCCGAGGGCGATGCCGAGCCCCGAGTTCGCACCGAGGAGGGTGCGCGCGCCGATCGAGACGCGGACGGTTCCGCCGCCGGACAGCGTGCCCATGATGGATGCTCCGCCGCCGATGTCGCTGCCCTCGCCGACGACGACACCCTGCGAGATGCGACCCTCGACCATCGAGGCCCCGAGCGTGCCGGCGTTGAAGTTCACGAACCCCTCGTGCATGACGGTGGTGCCGGGGGAGAGGTGGGCGCCGAGGCGAACGCGCGAGGCATCCGCGATCCGGACGCCGGCGGGCTGCACGTAGTCGGTCAGGCGCGGGAACTTGTCGAGCCCCTGAACCTGGATGCTGTGGCGGCGCATCTGCGGCTGCAGGCGAGCGGCGTCGTCGGGGTGCATGGGGCCCGCATTGGTCCAGGCGACATTGGGCAGGTGGCCGAAGATGCCGTCGAGGTTCAGCTCGTTGGGACGCACCAGCAGATGCGATAGCGCGTGCAGGCGCAGGTACGCGTCCGCGGTCGAGACGGGGGGAGCGTCCAGATCGATCTCGAGCGTCACCGTCTCGATCGTGACGCCTCGGCGCTCGTCCGCACCGGTCTGCGCCTCGAGGTCTGCGGCCGTCGAGTCCGTCGCCGGGGAGGACTCCATCACGGAGCCGATGCCGACCTTCGGGTACCAGGCATCCAGAACGGTGCCGTTGCCGGCGATCGTGGTGAGGCCGAGTCCCCAGACAGTGCGCGCGTTGGTCATACGTCCACGCTACCGCCCTCCCGAGGCGGGGCCGCGCCGTAGGCTGGACGCATGCTGCTCGACCCGACCGTCTCCTCCGTCGACCTCACGCGCGCGATCTGCGACCTCCCCAGCGTCTCCGGTGACGAGGCGGCCCTTGCGGATGCCGTCGAAGCCGCTGTCGCACCGCTGGCCCACCTCGAGGTCATCCGACACGGCAACACGATCGTCGCCCGCACGAACCTCGGCCGCGACCGACGGGTCGTGATCGCCGGTCATATCGACACGGTCCCCATCAACGGCAACCTGCCGACGCGGCTCGTCGACATCGACGGGAAGCCGCATCTGTGGGGGCGCGGAACCGTTGATATGAAGGCCGGCGTCGCGGTGCAGCTCAAGCTCGCCGCCGAGCTCACCGAGCCCATCGTCGACATCACCTGGATGTGGTACGACAACGAAGAGGTCGCGGCATCCCTCAACGGGTTGAACCTGCTCTCGAAGGACCGCCCCGATCTGTTCACCGCAGACTTCGCTATCCTCGGCGAGCCGTCGAACGGCGAGGTCGAGGGTGGATGCAACGGCACTCTGCGCGCGATGGTCCGCACACGTGGTGTCCGTGCGCACAGCGCGAGGGCGTGGATCGGCGAGAACGCGATCCACGCCGCGGCGCCGATCCTGTCGCGTCTGGCCGAGTACCGGGCGAAGGAGGTCACTGTCGAAGGGCTCGCGTACCGCGAGAGTCTGAGCGCCGTGCGCATCACCGGCGGTGTCGCGGGCAATGTCATCCCAGACCTGTGCGAGGTCGAGGTGAACTATCGCTTCGCCCCGAGCAAGACGTCCGCAGACGCAGAGGCGCACCTGCGAGGAGTGCTCCAGGGCTTCGACGTCGAGATCACGGACGCCGCCGACGGCGCTCGTCCCGGCCTGGATGCTCCGATCGCACAGCAGTTCGTCGCCGCGGTCGGCGCCGTCCCTCGGCCCAAGTACGGCTGGACCGACGTCGCGCGGTTCAGTGCTCTCGGCATCCCTGCCGTGAACTACGGCCCAGGCGACCCGCACCTGGCCCACCACGACGAGGAGCGCGTGCCGCTCGCGCAGATCGACGCGATCGAGCAGGGCCTTCGGGCGTGGCTCACCGGGCGCTGACCGTCGGCGCACGCCGCGGGGTGCTCGAGCACTGGGTGCGCCTGCCCGTGATCGCGCGGATCGCCGTCGTCTATCTGCTCGGCAGAGCGGTGACGACCGGATTCCTGCTGCTGGCCGCGGAGCGCTCGACAGTCGGATCGCGGTTCGGTGCGGACGCGACCATCGGCAGCTTCGTGCTCGGATGGGACGCGCAGTGGTACTGGCTGGTCGCCTGGGAGGGCTATCCCCATGTGCTGCCCCTCACCGAGACCGGGCAGGTCAACGAGAACGCGTGGGCGTTCATGCCCGTATACGCGTACGCCGCGCAGATCGTCGGCCTGCCGTTCGGCGCGTGGGGCGCAGGGGCCCTGCTGATATCGCTGGTCGCCGGGTTCTTCGCCTGCGTCGCGCTGCATCGGCTTCTTCGGCATCGGATCGGCGCCTCGGCGACGATGTGGGCGGTGGTCTTCTTCGCCTGGGGCCCGCTGGCCGCGCTGTTCCAGGTCGGTTACGCCGAGTCGCTGTTCGTGCTCCTGCTGCTCATCGCGCTCGATCTGGTCGCTCGGCGCAGGTACGCCTGGCTGTACCTCGTCATCCCCGTGATGGCTTTCACCCGTCCAGGCATCCTGGCTTTCGCGCTGTATCTCGGGCTGCACGGCATCCTGCGCTGGATCCGCCGCCGTCATGACCCGCTCTCGACCCGTGAGGTCGTGCACATCATCGCGCTCGGGGCGCTCGCGACAGCCACCGGCTTCGCATGGCAGCTGATCGCCTGGTTCGTCACGGGAGACCCCGGGGCGTACATGGCGACCGAACTGTCCTGGCGTCGCAACTGGGGCGTCGACGACGCGGCGTTCGTGCCGTTCGACGGCTGGGTGCAGGCCGCGCAGTTCTGGTTCACGCAATGGGGGATGCCTGGGTGGTGGGGTCTCATCGCTCTCGGGATCCTCGTGCTCGCTGCGGCGGCGATGCTGCTCTTCTCCCCGCAGGTGCGCCGCCTCGGAGTCGATCTGCGGCTGTGGAGCGCGAGCTACCTGCTGTATCTGCTGGCCGTGTTCTTCCCGCAGTCGAGCACGTTCCGCCTGCTGCTGCCGCTCACGCCCTTGGCGGGAGCGCTGGCCGTTCCGAGGTCGCGGGGCTACCGCATCGTGGTGCTCGCGCTGTGCGTGCTCGGTCAGTGGATCTGGATCGATCAGGTCTACGCGCAGGGGAGCGCCTACTGGCAGGTGCCGTGACCGCGGCGAAGACGTCACGTGACGTGGTGTTCACGAGGTATTACGGCACCGCGCGCGCCGGGGCGGAAGTGTACCGATAAACTTGATGCATACCACCGAGGGAAAGGAAGCCACGATGGCAGCGATGAAGCCGAGGACCGGAGACGGACCCATGGAGGCCGTGAAAGAGGGACGACTCATCATCGTGCGGGTTCCCCTCGAAGGTGGCGGCCGACTGGTCGTCTCGGTCAACGACGAAGAGGCGAAGGAGCTGCACGACGTCCTCGCCGGCGTCGTGAGCTGAACCGGTAGCACCTTCAAGGGCGGCGGATCCTCGGATCCGCCGCCCTTCTGCGTCTGCTGCGGCGATCCGAGCACGATCCCATCCGATTCCACGACGGGTCCGAACGACCTGTTGTGCGGCGAATGTCGCACGAAACGGAAAGGAACATCATGCGCAAGATGACACGACTCGGACTCATCAGCACCGCGGGCGCCGGCGCAGCCGCTCTCGCGATCGCAGGATTCGCTCTGCCGGCCACGGCCGCTGAATCGTCCGACAGCACGCAGGAATCCACCTCCACCACCTCGACGACCGACTTCATGAGCTCGATCGAGGGACTCCAGGCCTGGCTCGGCGAGACCGTCCTCGCCAGCGGAAACGACACCGGTCTCGTCGATGGCCCCGTGGTCGACGGCCCGCTGGTCAGCGATTCCCTCGGCGGTGACGTGCTCTCGGGCAACGACACCCCGGTCGCCTCCGGCAACGAGGTCTCGGCCCCTGTCGGCTCGGGCAACGACGTGACCGCCCCGATCGATGCTCCGATCGGCTCCGGCAACGACGTCTCAGGCAACGAGGTCGGCTCCGGCAACGCCAACGGCAACGTCGTCGGCTCCGGCAACGACTCCGGCGTCTCGGTCGGCGACATCGGCGCTGACGTCGATGACCTCATCGGCGACGTGTCCGGCGATGTCGACTCGATGCTCGGCGGCATCCTCGACTGATCCGACCAGCACGCAGAAGCGGCGCCCCGGCTCAGGCCGGGCGCCGCTCACGTCTGCGGGTGCGACTGCTCGGTGCTTGCAACTACTCGGCGCTTGCGACTGCTCGGTGCTTGCGACTACTCGGTGCTGAGACTCACCAGCTGCAGCAGCCCCTCACCTGCGGTGGAGATCGCGGCGAGGACGGCAGGCGACTCTTGCGTCTCCTGGATCAGTGAGCGGAATGCGCTGGTGACGGCATCCCGCTGCACAGGATCGGCGACGCGGCCACCGGCCAGCACGCGCGGAACCGCGACGACCCCGCCGGTGCGCACCAGGCGCAGCCCGTGCTCGACGTACTCGATGACGTTCTCCGGGTCGGCGTCGACGAGGACGATGTCGTACGCGCCCTCGTTCATGCGGGGCAGGACGTCGGCGGCGCGACCGGTGATGAACCGCGCGCGGGTGGACGGCAACTTCGCCTCGCTGAAACCGCGCCGCGCTGCGGCAAGGTGCTCCGGCTCGTTGTCGATCGAGGTCAGGACGGCGCGGGGGGCGCCGCGCAGCATCCACAGGCCGGAGACCCCGGCACCTGTGCCGATCTCGACGATCGAGCGGGCGTCGGTCGTCGCGGCGAGCACGGCCAGCTGCGAGCCGACAGCGGGGCTCACCGAAGGGACGCCGAGCTCCTGCGCGTGGGTGCGGGCCCTGGCGATGTGCGCCGGCTCGATGATCGCCTCGCGGATGTACCGTGCGTTCGCGTCGTTCTCACTCATGGCCGTATCCTCCGCATCCAGAGTATTCGCCCGTCGTGTTCATCGCCGTCAGGCGCGGCGGGTAGCCTGTCTACATGGATTTCGGCCTCACCATCGAGAAGCTCTTTCTCATCGGTGTGATCGCCGCGCTCATCATCGGCCCCGAACGTCTTCCGAAGGCCGCTGAGACGTTCGCCGGCGTCGTCCGCAAGGCCGGGGAGTACCTGCGGGACACCCGCACGAGGATGCGTGACGAGATCGGTCCTGAGATCGACGAGGTGGACTGGCGAAAGCTCGATCCACGTCAGTACGACCCTCGCCGGATCATCCGCGACGCGCTGCTCGAGGACGCCCCGTCGACGACCGCGACCGCGACTGCCGTCGCTCCTGCCGCGGTGCCCGCTGCGGTCGCAGAACGACAGCCGTCGCGGACGCGACCGGACTTCACGAAGGCGTCGCCGCCGCCGTTCGACCCCGAGGCGACCTGACCTGATCGGCCGGCCAGCCGGGTCAGTTCGTCGACTTCACGCGTGACTTCAGGCGCGCAACGTCGTCATCGCTGAGCAGCACGCGCGGCACCACGGTGACCACCGACGTGCCCCGCAGGCGCAGGAGCGCGGCGTACCTGCCGACGTGGACCGACCGGAACGTCGAGTAGGCGACATCGGAGACGCCGCTCTTGGACACCATCTTGATCGACTCGTCGCCGAGTTCTACGCGCACGACCGACCCGGATGGCATCGTCGTGCTGATCGCACGGCGGGTGGATGCACGGGTGAAGATGATCGAGGCGACGATCAGCGCCGCGATCGCCACCATCGTCCAGGTCAGAGTGGTCGTCTGCTCCTGATCGGCGCCACCGACCATCCCCAGCACGATCGCGTTCACCACGAACGCCGCGATGAGGGCCGTGTACGCGATGACGGCGAGCGGACGCGTGAGCGTGTAGATGACGGCATCCCATGTCATGCCGCGGATCATCTCGGCGTCGACGGTGGCGGTACGGGCGGCGGAGTCGGCAGTCACGTCACGAGTCTGTCATGACTCGGATGCCGGGGTCCGGGCCACGGACATCGGCAGCGACCGGCCGGAGAGGCTTCGGCCGTGCTGCGCCAGCCGGTCCGCGATGCCGCGGATGGTCTGCGCCGCGGCATCCTGCGGGTCGCTGAGCACGATCGGGACGCCGGCGTCGCCCCCTGCGCGCAGCGCGGGGCTCAGCGGCACGGAGGCCATCAGCGGGACCGCGTCATCCGGTCCGGACAGTGCGCCGGCGACTTGGGCCCCGCCGCCTGATCCGAACAGGTCGACCGTCGTGCCGTCGGGAAGCGTGAACGCGGCCATGTTCTCGACGACGCCGATCACGCGCTGTCCGGTCTGCCGCGCGACCAGACCGCTGCGGATCGCGACGTCGGAGGCAGCCGTCTGCGGTGTCGTCACGACCAGCACCTCGGCATGGGGGAGGAGCTGCCCGATCGAGATCGCGACATCGCCGGTGCCAGGAGGCATGTCGATGAGCAGCACGTCCAGATCGCCGAAGAACACGTCCGTGAGGAACTGCTGGACGGTGCGATGCAGCATCGGACCGCGCCATGCGACGACGGCCTCGCCGTCACGCAGGAACATCCCGATCGAGACGGCCTTCACGCCGTGGGCGACAGGCGGCAGCATCAGATCGTCGATGCGCGTGGGCTGGGTGCCTGCGGGGATTCCGAGGAGTCCGGGGATCGAGAAGCCGTGCACGTCGGCATCCACGAGACCCGTGGCGAGCCCCTTCTCGGCCAGGGCGACGGCCAGGTTCGCGGTGATGGTCGACTTGCCGACCCCGCCCTTGCCGCTGGAGACGAGGATCACCCGCGTCAGCGAGTCGGGCCCGAACGGCATCTGCCGTGCAGGGCGTCCGTCGCGCAGCTTCTCGGTGAGGGCCTTCCGCTCGCCCGGAGTCATGACACCGACCTCGACCGTGACCTCGTCGATGCCGACGACGGATGCTGCGGCACGGCGCACATCCGATTCGATGCGGTCGGCGGCGGGGCATCCGACGATCGTCAGGGCGATGCCGACCGTCGCATGATCGCCCTCGACGGAGACGTCGCGGAGCATGTCGAGTTCGCCGATCGGTCGGCGCAGCTCCGGATCGGAGACCGCGCCGACCGCGCGGCGAACCTGGTCGGCACGGCTCATGGTCGCTGGCGGCCCGGCCTGTTGACCGGAGCCGTCCTGGTGTCGGCGTCGCCGTCGTGCTCCTCGCTGAGATCGGCGAGCAGCGCCCGCAGCTCCTGCCGCAGCACATCGCGAGTCACGGCCTGGGTGTTGCGCTCCTCGAGCGACATGCGCAGAGCGACGATCTCGCGGGCCAAGTACTCGGTGTCGGCGAGGTTTCGTTCTGCGCGCTGCCTGTCCTGCTCGATCTGCACGCGGTCGCGGTCGTCCTGGCGGTTCTGCGCGAGCAGGATGAGCGGGGCGGCGTACGAGGCCTGCAGCGACAGGATCAGCGTGAGCGCCGTGAAGCCGAGCGCGGCTGAGTCGAAGCGCCACCAGCCGTTCTGCTCGGCGACGACCGTGTAGACCATCCACAGCAGGCAGAACAGGGTGAGCATGAGCAGGAACGTCGGCGTGCCCATCGCACGGGCCACCCACTCCGTGAACCGGCCGAAGCGGTCGCTGGATTCGGGGCGCTGCCGCGTCGTGCCGCGGCCGAGGGGGGCGTCGAGACCGGAGCGGTCGCTCTTGGCCATCATCATGCACCGCCCGCCGTCTCGCTGTCGTCGGCATCCTGTGTGCGCCAGTCATCGGGCAGCAGATAGTCGAGAACGTCGTCGATGCTCACCACCCCGACGAGGCGACCGGCGGCATCGACCACCGGCAGCGACACGAGGTCGTAACTGGCGAGCAGCCTGGCGGTCTCCGCTGCGGAGGCCATCGCCGAGATGGGCTCCATCGTCTCGTCGACGATCGCACCTAGGCGTTCGTGCGGGGGGTAGCGCAGCATCCGCTGGAAGTGGACGACGCCGAGCAGGCGACCGGTCGGCGTCTCGAACGGCGGAAGGGTGACGAAGACCGCGGCGGCGAGTGCGGGGTGCAGCTCGTGCCGACGGATCAGTGCCAGAGCCTCGGCGACGGTGGCATCGGCCGAGAGCACGATCGGCTCGGTGGTCATCAGACCGCCGGCGGTGTCCGGCCCGTAGCTCAGCAGAGTCCTGACGTCCTCGGCCTCTTCCGGCTCCATGAGGTCGAGGAGTTGTTCGAGGCGCTTCTTCGGGAGCTGGGCGAGCAGGTCGGCCGCGTCGTCCGGTTCCATGTGGTCGAGGATGTCGGCGGCGCGCTCGTCGCCGAGACCGTCCAGGATGTGCACCTGGTCCTCTTCCGGCATCTCCTCGAGAGCGTCGGCGAGCCGGTCGTCCGGCAGCTCTTCGGCGACCTCGATCAAACGCTGCTGCGGAAGGTCGAGCAGCGTGGTGGCCAGGTCGGCGGCGTGCAGCTCGGAGTAGGTCGCGACGAGCTGCTCGGCGGACTGCGACTCGCCCGGTGCGCGCTTCTCGGCGACCTCGTTCCACGCGGCGAACGTGGTCGGTCCCTTCGCGAACGGCGAGGCGCTCGTCTTGGGTTTGCGGAGGAAGAGCTGATTGACGCTCCACTCTCCGAGGCGGTTCGGCTCGATCGCGACGTCTTCGATCACGGCGCTGCCGCTGCCGTCGGCGAGCTCGACCCGCCGGCCCAGAAGTTCGGCGAGCACACGGACTTCACCGGGCCGGGGCTGGAACCGGCGCACGTTGATCAGTCCGGTGGTCAGAACCTGCCCGGCGCGGATCGACGTGACCCGGCCGATGGACATGAACACGTGCCGGCGGCCGGGGATCTCGACGACCAGTCCGATCACGCGGGGGGAGGCGGTACTTCGGTACACGATGACGACATCCCGGACCTTGCCGAGCCGGTCGCCCACGGGGTCGAAGACGGCGCAGCCTGCCAGGCGCGCGACGAAAACCCGTTGTGTGCTCACGCTGTCCAGCGTAGTGCGCGAGCCTGCGAACTCGGGCCCCGCAGAGACGCGCATGGAACAATGGACGCATGAGCATGTTGAACCGTCCTGCGAACGGCGCTGCCGTCGGTGAGACCGTCGCGTCGGTCCGCGAATACGAGGCCGCGCAGAAGACGGTGTCGAAACTGATCGCCGCCGATGTCCCCGCCAGGGACATCGCGATCGTCGGCCAGTCCGTCCGGACGATCGAGCGCGTCACAGGGCGGCTCGGCTATGCCGCCGCGGCACGCTCCGGGGCGGTCAACGGCGTGCTCATCGGGCTTCTGCTGTCGGCGATCCTCGTGATCGGCAACCCGGATGCCCCGATCCAGCTGTTCGTCGGTTTCGTGTTCATCGGTGTCGCGCTCGGCATGATCCTGAGCCTCGTGACCTACGCGATCGTCCGCCGCAGGCGCGACTTCGCGAGCGTGACGCAGCTCGCGGCCGATCACTACGAGGTGACGGTGGCGCCGGACTCCCTCGCGAAGGCCCGTGCGGCGCTCGGATCGGCCCCGCGCACCCAGGTCGCCCGGCCGAAGGTCGACCTGGACGAACCGCCGCGGTACGGTGAGCGCGTCGCTCCGGGCACCGAGAACCCGGCGCAGGCCGGCGCGCAGGCTTCCGCCGGGCACGTGATCCCTCCCCGCCCCGCTGACCCGCGTCCTGCGGAAGCGCGGCCGCAGTACGGCGAGCGGGTCGAGCAGGCCCCGCCGGCGCAGGACCCGGCGTCGGCGGATGCCGCTGACGGGGATGCTGCGCCCGAGTCGGCCACCGCTGAGACAGCGCCCGGAGGGACGGGGACTTCCGCAGAAGCCGCGCCCGTGACGGACGAGTCGGCCCAGAAGCGCGACGACCGGGCCTGACATGGGCTTCGACGTCGAGCTCCCTCGGGGGACGGTGTCGATCTCTACGGCCTGGGGAGACGGCATCGGGCGCGGAACCGTCCTCGTCGCTCATGGCGCCGGCGCCGGGATGGAGCATCCGTTCCTCGTCGGATTCACCGACGCTCTGAACGCCATCGGTCTCTCGACCCTGCGGTTCAACTTCCCGTACCGCGAGCAGGGCAGGCGGATGCCCGGACCCGCCGCCCACGCGATCGCGACGTGGAAGGCCGCAGTGGCGTATGCCCGCACTTTCGATCCCGCCGGTCCGCTGTGGGCGGCGGGCAAGTCCTACGGGGGACGGATGGCATCGATGGCAGTCGCTGAGGGGCTCGTCGTCGACGGACTGGTGTATCTCGGTTACCCGCTGCACCCGCCGGGCGACCCTGGGAAGCTGCGCGCGGAGCACCTGCCGGCGATCGCCGTGCCCCAGCTGTTCATCGAAGGAACGAACGACCCCTTCGTACAGCCCGTTGCCCAGCTCGAGGAGGTCGTCCGGACCTGCCAGGACGCCCAGGTCGTCTGGGTCGAAGGCGGCGGACACTCGTTCGAGGTGAAGGGGCAGAAGCGCCCGGCCGCCGAGATCGGGGCATCGCTCGCCCCGGTGGTCGCGGACTTCACCTCGAACTGATGATCTCAGCGGGTGAACGACGCCGATCTGCCTCTCAGCGGTGCTGCCACCGGAACAGCAGCAGCCGCAGCGACGCTCCGATCTTCATCGGCACGATCTCGCCGAAGCGGTGCTCATCGGCTCGCACGAGGCGGTCGGCCAGGTCCGGACGCTGCTGACGCAGGTACTCCCGAGCCACTTCGGCATGCGGGGAGTTCGAGACGATCTTGATCCGGTCGGCGTGCTCGATCAGCGGAATCGCGTTCTCGATGTTCTCCCACGTGGAACGGCTGTCCGGCTCGAGCACGATGTGTCCGGTGTAGTCGAGTTCCTCGCGCGCGTACCGCTCCATGATGACGGCCTCCGGCACGTCGCCCTCCACGGTGCCGCCGCACATCACGACGGTGCTGCGGGCATCGCGATCGATGGAGCGGATGCCGGCGCGCACGCGGTAGCGGTTGATGAAGTTCGCGCGCTCGCCGCGGTTGCCGTAGCCGAGGACGACGACGGCCTCGGTGCTGCTCGCCGGTACGGCTGCACCAAGCATCCGCCTGCTCGATCGCCAATGGACGTACTCCGCCCACACGGCGAACACGGAGTACGCCGCGAAACCGGCCCAGAAGAGCCGGCCGGCGACGCCGCGCGAACTGCTCAAGCCCCCGGGCCCGTCATCCCTCAGAGCCCCGAGCCTCAGAGCCCCGAGCGATCCAGGCCTCGATCTCGTCGGCCGTGCGAGGGATGTCGGCCGACAGGTTCACGGGACCGTCCGCGGTCATGAGGATGTCGTCCTCGATGCGCACGCCGATGCCGCGGAACTCCTCCGGAACGGTGAGGTCATCGATCTGGAAGTACAGGCCGGGTTCGATCGTGAAGACCATGCCGGCCTCCAGCACGCCGTCGTAGTACATCTCGCGGCGTGCCTGTGCGCAGTCGTGCACGTCGATGCCGAGGTGGTGTGAGGTGCCGTGCACCATGTAGCGGCGGTGCTGGCCCCCTGCGTCGGCGTCCAGAGCCTCATCGGCGGTCACCGGCAGCAGGCCCCACTCGGCAGTGCGCTTCGCGATCACAGCCATGGCGGCCTCATGAACCTGGCGGAAACGGACACCGGGGCGCGCTGCGGCGAATGCGGCGTCAGCGGCTTCGAGAACCGTCTCGTAGACGCGGCGCTGCACGTCCGAGAACCGCCCGTTCACCGGCAGGGTGCGGGTGATGTCCGCGGTGTACAGGCTGTCGGCTTCGACGCCGGCGTCCACGAGGATCAGGTCACCGGGAATAACGGCGCCGTCGTTGCGCGTCCAGTGCAGGTAGCAGGCGTGCGGTCCGGAAGCCGAGATCGTGTCGTAGCCCTCGCCGTTGCCGTCCTCGCGGGCGCGGCGGTGGAAGACCCCCTCCACGACGCGTTCGCCGCGGGCATGCTGGGCGGCGTCGGGGAGAGCCGCGATGATGTCGTCGAATCCGCGCGCCGTGATCTCGACGGCTCGGCGCATCTCGGCGATCTCGTAGTCGTCCTTGACCAGGCGCAGTTCGGACACGAAGCGTTCGAGGTCGGCATCCGCCAGCGTCACGTCGTCGTCGGTCGCGCCGAACGCGGAGAGGTGCTCTGTGGTCACCGCCAGGTCGGCGGCGACGCCGGCGAGCGAGGGGCGGGGGCCGATCCAGAACTCCCCGACCGTGGCATCGGCGTAGAACTCGGTCGTCGTGCGGTCGGCCCGCTCACGGAAGTAGAGGGTGATGTCGTGACCGTCATCCGCTGCGTCCGAAGAACGGGGCTCGAACACCAGGACGGAGTCGGGCTCGGTGTCGGCCGCCCACCCGGTGAGATGGGCGAAGGCGGAGTGCGCACGGAACGGGTAGTCGGTGTCGTTGCTGCGCTGCTTGAGGGAGCCGGCCTCGATCACCAGGCGCTTGCCGGGGAAGGCTGCGGACACCTTGTCGCGACGAGCAGCGGCGTAGGCGGCCTGCTCGCGGGCGGCGGGGAGCGACTCCGGACGCTCGGCCCACCCGGTGGAGATCGTGTCCAGGAATCCTCGCGGGAACGGCTGCTTGCGGTTCGTGACGGGGGCTTCTTCGATCGTCTCGTTCTCTGCGGTGCTCATCCATCCAGTCTCTCACTCCTGCGTAGGGTGGGGAATGTGGTGATTCTCATCGATCTGGTGCTCGTGGTCGTCTTCTGCGTGATCGGACGGCTCTCGCACGCGGAGGGGATCTTCGGCGACCTACCTGGACTCATGAACACGATCTGGCCGTTCGCGGTGGCGGCGCTCATCGCGCACGCCGCGCTTCTGCTTCGCCGGGCGCGGCCCGACAGGATGCTGCCAGGGCTGCTCGTGTGGGCCGTCACGGTCGTCCTCGGCCTGCTGCTGCGCGCCGTCAGCGGTCAGGGGACGGCGGTGCCCTTCATCATCGTCGCTACGCTCACACTGGCCCTGTTCCTGCTCGGCTGGCGCGCTGTGGCCGCACTCGTGCGGCGGGCACGGGCGCGAACGGCCTCCTGAGCGCGGGGTCAGCCGGCAGGTTCGAGCTGCACGACGAGCGCGCGGTGGTCGGAGCCGGCGGCATCCAGCACCAGGGAGCCGGTCGGATTCCAGTTCTCGGTCGCCATGACGTGGTCGATCGGGGCGCCGATCAGCTCGGGATAGTCGGCGGGCCAGGTGCCGGTGACCCCGGTGCCGGTGCGCGACGCGGCATCACGGCAGTTGCCCATGTCGCCGCCGTCGACGCCGAGCCCGGCCATGTGGTCGAGGGTCGCGTTGAAGTCGCCGGCGAGGATGAAGTCGCCCTGGGGACATTGATCCGCGATCCACTCCAGGTCGGACTGCCACCGCGCCATCGCTTCGACGCGCGGTGCCACAGCGTGCACCGCGACGATGGTGGGCCCCGAACCGCTGACCGGCATGATCACGGCGCTCGGAACGGAGCTGGTGTTGCTGCTGCCGTCCTCGGACGACGCGATCACCGAATAGTCGCCGAGCTCGGGTGAGATGAGGATCGTCGTCTCCCACGCCTGCGGGCCGTTCTCGACGTTGCCGAACTGGACGTGGTGGACCCACATCGGATGCCCCTGCTCCCGCAGCATGACGGCGATGCGCTCGCCCACGGATTCCGCCGTCTCGGGGAGCGTTACGACGTCGACCTGCTGCGTCAGGATGGCGTCGGCGATCGTCTCGGCCGAGACCGCCTCGCCGGCGGTGTTCCACGTGAGGACCCGAACGCCGGCATCCGTCTTCTCGGGCAGGGAACCCGTGCCGAAGCCGCGCATCGCACCGATCGCGCCGGTTGCCGCCGCGCCCAGCAGGGCGACGATGAGGATGGATGCTGCGAACCCGCGCAGCGGGCGGGCGAACAGCAGCAGCAGCGAGAGCAATGCTATGGCCACGAAAGCGGCCAGCACGAGGCCGCGAACGGCTACCAGCTGCGCGAATGGGAAGGTCTGCTCGAGCTGGAAGAACTGCGGCCACACCACGATCGCCGACGCGATCGCGAACAGCACGGTGAGGAGGATTCCCAGCAGTCGAAACATCCTCTCGAGCTTAAGGGCGCACGCTGTGAATCGCCTGCCGTGAGGGCGCCGCGCCGTCGTCCTGGGCCCGCAGTAGTGTCGAGTCATGACCGACCGGAGCTTCGCGGGGCCGAGCGACCTGCACATGCACTCGAATCACTCCGACGGCACCGAGAACCCCGGTCAGGTCGTCCGTCAGGCGCGTGACCACGGCATCCGCACGATGGCGCTCACCGACCATGACCGCACCACAGGGTGGGACGAGGCGGCTCGCACCGCCGTTTCTCTCGGCATGACCTTCATCCCCGGCATGGAATTGTCGGCGAAGCACCAATGGCGCAGCGTCCACGTGCTCGGATACCTGTTCGATCCGGAGGACGCGGCGCTCCGTGCCGAGACGGACCGCATCCGCGACGACCGGGTCGGGCGGGCGGAGCGGATCGTCCGCAACATCGGCCGGGACTACGAGCTGAGCTGGGCGGATGTGCTCGAGCAGACGACGGTGGATGCCACGGTCGGCCGCCCGCACATCGCCGACGCACTCGTCGCCCGCGGGATCGTCCGCGACCGCGCAGAGGCGTTCGACGGCATTCTCCATCCCCGCGAGGGGTACTACGAGCCGCACTACGCGCCGGATCCGCTCACCGCCGTCCGGCTGATCGCGGATGCGGGGGGAGTGACGATCATCGCGCACCCCGTCACGTCAGGGCGCGATCGCATGATGCCGCTCGACTTCATCGAGCAGCTCATCGCCGCAGGGCTCGGCGGCTTCGAGATCGACCACCGCGAGAACACCGAACAGGGCAAACGGACGCTGCAGAAGCTCGCGTCGAAGCACGACCTCATCGTGACGGGGTCGAGCGACTACCACGGTGCTGGCAAGCCCAACAGGCCGGGCGAGAACACCACCTCGGACGAGATGGTGGCTCGGATCATCGCCCAGGCGACGGGGACGAGCCCCCGCTACCCGTAGCCGGCGCCGTTGCTCAGGCTCCGGCCGGCGCTGCACCGCCGGAGCGGCGACGACGGCGACGACGCTGCGGCGCCGGCTTGCCGTCGCGGTGCTCGCTGGTGGCGTCGCCGTCATGGGTGCCGGCGCCCTCGGCATCACGGCCTGCGGCCGGTGCCGACTCCGATCCGCCGGCGGCGGGGGTCGCAGCGTCCTCGGTGAACGTCGAGCCGACTGCACCGCTCGCGCCACCGCGGCGGCGGCGGCGCCGACGCTTCGTGGTGCCTTCGTCCGTACCCTCTGCGGCGGCATCCGCTGCCTTCTGGGGCTGACGCTGACGACGCTCTGCCGCCGGCTTCTCGGCCTTGGGTGCGGTCGTCAGACGGCCCTTCGTGCCCTCGGGGATGTCCAGGTCGGTGTACAGGTGCGCGCTCGACGAGTAGGTCTCGACGGGCTCGGGCTGACCGAACTCGAGCGCGCGGTTGATGAGGGCCCACTTGTGCAGGTCCTCCCAGTCGACGAACGTCACGGCGATACCGGTCTTGCCGGCGCGGCCGGTGCGCCCGGCGCGGTGCAGATACGTCTTCTCCTCATCGGGGATCGTGTGGTTGATGACGTGCGTGACGTCGTCGACGTCGATGCCGCGGGCGGCGACGTCGGTCGCGACCAGGACGTCGCGCTTGCCGGCCTTGAACGCGGCCATTGAGCGCTCGCGCTGCTCCTGACCCATGTCGCCGTGAACGCCGCCGACGTTGAACCCGCGATCGCCGAGTTCGTCGACGAGTCGCTGCGCCGCGCGCTTGGTGCGCGTGAAGATGACGGTCTTGCCGCGGCCCTCGGCCTGCAGGATGCGGGCGATGACCTCATCCTTGTCGAGCGAGTGCGCGCGGTAGACGAGGTGCTTGATGTTCGCCTGGGTGAGGCCCTCGTCGGGGTCGTTCGCACGGATGTGGATCGGGTTCGACATGAAGCGGCGGGCGAGCGCCACGATCGGGCCCGGCATGGTCGCCGAGAAAAGCTGGGTGTGGCGGACCGCCGGCACCTTCTGGAAGATCTTCTCGATGTCGGCGAGGAAGCCGAGGTCGAGCATCTTGTCGGCCTCGTCGAGGACGACCTCCGTGGCGTTCGACAGGTCGAGCAGACGCTGACCGGCGAGGTCGATCAGACGGCCCGGTGTGCCGACGACGATCTGCGCACCGGCCTTGAGCTGGTCGATCTGGCCCTCGTAGGCCTTGCCGCCGTAGATGGCGACGACGCTGGTCGAGCGGTTGCTCGTCAGCAGGTCGATGTCCTCGTACACCTGCACCGCGAGCTCGCGGGTCGGGACGACAATGAGGGCCTTGACGCCGTGCTCCGGGTCCTTGCCGAGTCGTTGCACGACGGGGATGCCGAAGCCGAAGGTCTTGCCGGTGCCGGTCTTCGCCTGCCCGATGATGTCCTGCCCGGGAAGGCCGAGGGGGATGGTCTGCTCCTGGATGGGGAACGCGTCGACGATGCCCTTGGAAGCGAGCGCGTCGATGATGTCCTGATCGATGTTGAGATCAGCGAAAGTTGTCACTTGTTCTGTTGCCTGTCCGGCGGCCTTCACGAAGACGGAGCCACCACGTTACGGATCCACGCCGTCTCTTGTGCCACAGGCGCGGCGTCCTGCTCCACCGGCAGGACCCGTCCAGCCTACCCGAGGCGGCCCCGCAGACGAGGATCCGGTGCGCGCAGGTAGTCTGATCCCGTGGTGAAGTGGTTCTGGCAGCGAGACAAGCCCCGGCGCACCCTGACCCTGCGCAGTCGGGGAGACATGGGAGACGCGACACGCGTCGACTTCGCCGAACTCGCGCCGGAACTCAACCGCTTCCTCGGGCAGGCCGCCTATCTGCAGCTCGGTTACTTCGAGACGCTCACGCGCCTCATCCGCGCCACCCCTGAGCTCGATGAGAAGGAAGCGCTCGCACGAGCCGCCGGCGCGGCCCTCAGCAAGCACCGCGGCATCGTCGAGGTGATCCGCGCCCAGGGCGAGGATCCGACCGAGATCATGCTGCCGTTCCAGGAGCACCTGGACGCCTTCCGGCGCAAGACCATCGGCGCGAGGCCGCGCGAGACGCTTCTCGCGGTGTACATCACGGCGGGGATGCTGGACGACTTCTACCTCGCCCTCGCCTCGAGCTACGGCGATACCGGCGCACGGGTCGCCGAGATCCTGCGCGAGGACGATGACACCGGCGAGATCGTCGCCATCCTCAAGCGCACGATCGAGATCGACAACGAGTGGCGCTCGCTGTTGTCGATGTGGGCGCGGCGCATGGTTGGGGACACCGTGCTGGTGGCGCGGCAGGCGCTGCGAGCCGAGCGCCTCATCGAGGACGAGGACCGCGTCGAGCCCGTGTACACCGAGCTCATGGGCGCGCATGCGCGCCGCATGGACGCGATGGGGCTGGCCGCGTAGCGTCCGTCCCGCGAGAAATCACGAACTGCACGAAACATCACGTGGCGCGCGGTGTCTCGCGTCGGAAGTGGTTTCTCGGGCGGCAGCGGACTCAGATTCCGAGCGCTGCGCGCTTCGCGGCATCCGACCTGCGACGGGATGCCGTGAGGGCGAGGCCCGCGGCCGCGGCGACGACGAGGCTGCCGAGGATACTGGCCAGCCAGAGCCAGCCGCTGTCCTCGCCGACGCCCGACCACTGCATGAGGGTGTAGATGCTCGCCGCCGCGGCCGTGGCGACGGCCGGCACGACCGCGACGCCGCGCAGCGCGCGGTCTGGAAGCAGGAAGTGCACGCCGATGCCGAACGCGCACGCGGCGATCAGCGCGAGGAGGATGTACATCGGGTCAGGCGACGAAGCCGACGCGACGGGACTCCTCGGTGCCGAGCTCGATGTATGCGAGGTTCGCGGTCGGGACGATGTAGGAGTTGCCCTTGACATCGGTGAAGCTCACGTGAGCGCTGTTCTGCTCGAGAGCGGCGGCCACCTGGGTGCGGACGTCGTCCGCGCTGGTGGCGGTCTCGAAGTTCAGTTCGCGGCCGGTGTTGATGATGCCGATGCGGATTTCCACGCGTGCTCCTTGAAGATTCGGGGACTGAGACGACTCTACCCCGGCGATGCAGCGGCGGATCGGGCACACGACCGGTTTCGCCCTGGGCGCACAAGCATCTCGGCGGGGCGGCTCGCGAGGCCGCGAACGGACGATGTCGGCAGCGGCCGATAGCGTGGATGCCATGACCGATGCCGCTGCCCGAGTGACGGCGGATGCCGGGCAGCAGGCGGTCGTGGACGCACCTGTCACGGCATCCGGCGTCGTCATCGGCGCGCCGGGAACAGGCAAGACGCACACGCTCATCGACCGTGTCGTGGCTCTTCTGAGTCACCACGCGCTCGCGCCGCAGGAAGTGCTCGTCCTCACGCCGAGCCGACAGGCAGCGACGACCCTCCGCGATCGGATCGGCGTGCGCATCGGCCAGGCGACGCCGGGGCCGCTCGCTCGGTCGCTGGGGTCGTTCGCCTTCCAGCTCGTCCGCGGCGCGATGGTGCACGCAGGCTCCGAGCCCCCCGCCCTGCTCACCGGGGCCGACCAGGATCGCATCATCGCCGACCTGCTGGCCGGAGACGCCGACGATGAGGCCGCCGGGATGCACAGCCGTTGGCCGGCGACGCTGTCGGCGAGCGTGCGCGCCTCGAAGGACTTCCGATCCGAGCTGCGCGCCTTCCTCGCCGAATGCACGGAGCTCGAGGTGCTGCCCGGCGACCTGCAGCGTTCGGACAATCCTGTCTGGGCGGCCGCCGGGACGTTCATCGACGAGTACCGCACGGTGCTCGCCGGCATGCGCACGGCGTACCGCGACGCGGCCGATCTGTTGAGCGAGGCGTCGGCGATCCTGCGCGACGCCGAACCGGCCGCTCTCGGTCCGCTCGCGGCACTGCGCGTCGTGCTGATCGACGACGCGCAGGAGGTGACTCGCGGCGGCATCGCGCTCATTCGTGCGCTGCGTGATCGCGGCATCTCGGTGACGGCGTTCGGCGATCCCGACATCTCATCCGGTGCGTTCCGCGGGGCGAGCCCGCAACTGTTCCACGAGCTGTCCAGTCTGCTCGGCGACGTGCACGTTCTCGACGGCGCGCATCGGCAGCGCCCTGCGCTCACCGACCTGACCAGAAAGGTCACGCAGGCCATCGGCGTCGCCGGTCGCGTCGAGCATCGGCGTCCGCCTCGGCCGGCGCCGCAGACGCCAGACCCGGTGCGCACCTCCGATGAGCCGGTGCAGGCGTATCTGGCGTCCTCGCCGTATGAGGAGGTCGACCGCATCGCAGGCACCCTTCGTGACTGGCACCTCAGCCATGGCATCCCGTGGAGCGACATGGCCGTGATCGCGCACGACACCCGTCAGGTGTCGACGCTCGAGACCGAGCTGGCCGCGCGGGAGGTGCCGACAAGGGCGGCCGGCGTGCAGCGGCCGCTGGGCAGCGAGGGCGTAGTGCGCGACCTCGTCGGCATCGTGCGTCTCGCGCTGCAGCCGGCATCCGAACGCACTCCGGAAGACCTCGTCGAAGCGCTGCGCTCGCCCTTCGGCGGGCTGGACGCCGTCGGGCTCCGGCGCCTGCGGGCTCGTCTGCGGCATGTCGAGCTCGCCGACGGGGGCGCCACGCCGGCTTCCGAGCTGCTGCGTCAGGCGCTGGAGTTCCCCGCGCACTTCACCTTCGTCGACGCGCCGGAGGCACGCATCGCGGCGCGATTCGCCACCACCCTCGCCGAGACGGCTGCTGCCGCCGAGGCGCACGAGACTATTCATGAGCTGCTCTGGCGCGTCTGGGACGCTGCCCGCGCTCTCGACGGCTCGAAGCTCGCCCGGCATTGGCAGGAGGCCGCAGGGCAGCCTGGCGGCGCGGAGATCGCACGCAACCTCGACGCTCTGGTGGCGCTGTTCGACGCCGCCAAGCGATTCGTCGAGCGCACGCCGAACGAGGATCCGGAGACGTTCGTTCGCGACATCCTCGACAGCGAGGTGCCAGAGGACTCGCTCTCGACGCCCGATCGGCCGGGCCTCGTCACCCTGCTGACACCGGCCACCGCTCTCGGCACCCAGTTCGAGGTCGTCGTCGTCGCAGGTGTCCAGGACGGCGTGTGGCCCAACACGCGCCTGCGCGGCGGACTGCTCGAGACCTGGCGGCTGGCCGATGCCGTGGTCTCTGCCCGCACGGGGAGCCCAGCAGGAAATCCCGGTGTGCTCGACCGTCGCCGCGACGCGCTGCATGACGAGCTGCGCCTGTTCGTGCGTGCGGTGTCGCGTGCGCGTTCGCGCATCCTCATGACAGCGGTCGATGACGACGACTCCAGCGCCAGCCCGTTCTTCATGTTCCTCCCCGAACCGCCCCCGGCATCCGACCATCCGGCCGCCGAGCATCCCCTGACGCTGCGCGGTCTGGTCGCACGTCATCGACGCACGCTCACGAGCTCGCCCGATCCTGCCTCGCGTGCTGAAGCCGCCGGCCAGCTCGCTGTGCTCGCGAGGGAGGGCGTCCCCGGCGCCGATCCCACCGAGTGGTACGGCACGGCCGCGCCGTCGACGCTGGCGCCGCTGAACGATCTGGCCGTCGAAGCCGCGCGGGTGTCGCCGTCGCGGATGGAGTCCTTCGAGGAGTGCGAGCTGCACTGGGCGATCTCCGCCCTGGGCGGTGACACGGTGCTGCCCCCGTCTGCTGGTATCGGCACGATCATCCATGAGGCGATGGAGAAGGTGCCGGACGGAGATCTCGACGTCATGCGCGCGATCGTCGCCGAGCACTGGGGAGAGCTGGACTTCGAGACCGAGTGGATCAGTCGCAAGGAGCACCGCAGGGCCGATCTGTACGTCGATCGGCTGAGCTCGTACCTCGGAGAGGTCGCGCGCGACGGAGGCCGGGTGCTCGCGAGCGAGGTGGAGTTCCGCTTCGCGGTCGAGGTGGGCGACGCGCGCTCGGCGGCGACGCCGGCGGTGCACATCGGCGAAGACGCGGGCGGGCCGTCGCGCGCCGTCGTGCACGGCTTCATCGACCGCGTCGAGGCATACCCGAGCGGTGCGGGGGAGCACATGGTCGCACGCGGCCGCGGGGCTGCGCCGATGGGTGAGGGCTCCGACGGGGAATGCGTCGTCGTGGTGGATCTGAAGACGGGCAAGTACGAGCCGGAATCCGACGGCAAGGTCGAGGAGCACGCACAGCTCGCCGCCTACCAGATCGCTGTGGAGCAGGGGCTCATCGAGGGCGCTGACCCCGCCGCTCTCACGGGTGCACGACTGCTCATCGTCTCGAAGACCCTGTCAGGCAGCGAGTATCGGGTCGCCCATCAGCACACGCTCGAGGGCGAGCTGCGCACGCGCTTCCTGAATCGGCTCGCCGACGCCGCACGAGGCATGTCCGCCGGCAGTTTCACGGCCCATGTCGAGGCCCACTGCGCCGATGTGCAGTGGCGTGTTCAGCCCTGTCGCATCCACACGGTTCCCTCGGTGAGCGCATGAGCGCCGTCTGGGGTGACACCGGCCCTGGGCTGTCCGCGCTGGAGGTGGCTGCCGCTCTCGGTCAGCCGCCGCCTACGCACGCTCAGCAGCGCGTGATCGAGGCTCCCCCGACACCGGCGCTCGTCGTGGCCGGCGCTGGGAGCGGCAAGACGGAGACGATGTCGGGACGGGTCGTCTGGCTGGTCGCGAACGGTCACGTTCGCCGGGATGAGATCCTCGGCCTGACCTTCACGCGCAAGGCAGCAGGCGAACTGGCCGAGCGCATCGGCGCCCGCCTCGCCGTGATCGACGAGTTCGGACGCCGCGGCCTGCTCCCGCACGTCCCCGCCATCGTCGCATCCGGTGCGCTAGCGCGCGTCGACGCCGCCGACGCCGCGAACCGTTCCGCCGTGCGAGCGCACGTGCTGGACGAGCTGGCGGCGCGTTATGAAACGGGCTGGGATGCCGCGACGCCGCGCACCGCTGAGGAGATGCTGATCCGCCCTCGGGTGTCGACCTACAACGCCTTCGCCGATTCGATCGTGCGCGAGCACGCCGCCAGAATCGGTCGTGACCCTGATGTCGCGATGCTGAGCCAGGCAGCGTCGTGGATGCTGGCGCGCGAGGTCGTGCTGCGCGCCGACCTGCCGCAGTTGGAGGACATCGAGCTGTCCGTCGCCACCGTCGTCGACGCCGTGCAGCGTCTGGCAGGGGAGTCACTCGATCACCGCGCCGACCTCGAGCGTGCGGAGCGGATCGCTCTCGAACATGCGGCCGCGTTCGAGCCGTATCGCAGCAACGGCGAGGTCCAGAAGGCAGCGGACAACCTGCTCGCCCTTCCCACGCTCGCCTCTCTCGTGCGCGAGTACATCTCCGAGAAGCAGCGCAGGGGCGTGCTCGACTTCGCCGATCAGGTCAGCGGTGCCTTCGACATCGTCGAATCGTCGCCCGACGTGCGTGACGCCCTACGAGAGCAGCACAGGGTGGTCCTCCTCGACGAATATCAGGACACCTCGGTAATCCAGACCCGGTTCCTCTCCGCCGTCTTCCGGGACTCGGCCGTTATGGCCGTCGGCGACCCGCACCAGTCCATCTACGGGTGGCGCGGGGCCAGCGCCGACAACCTGTACGCGTTCGCACGGACGTTCGCTGCCGAGCAGCCTTCGCACAGCTACAGCCTGATGACGAGCTGGCGCAACGACAGCGCGATCCTCGGCATCGCGAACCGCGTTCTCGAGCCGTTGCAGCGGCCGGGCCTGGACGTCCCGCCGCTCGAGCCGCGACCGGGCGCCGGCGCCGGCAACGTCGAGGTCCGCTATCCGCTGACCGTCCACGACGAGGCAGCCGAGGTCGCCGACTGGTTCGCCGAGCGTCGTGCAGAGCATGACGGTCGTGCTCCGCTGGGGACGGCGAAGCCGCACACCGGGGCGATACTGTTCCGCTCGAAGCGTCACATGCAGACCTTCGCCGAGGCGCTCGCCGCCCGTGACATCCCGCACCGCATCCTGGGGCTGGGCGGGCTGCTCGCGACGCCGGAGGTGGTCGACCTGGTCTCGATGCTGCGGGTGGTCCACGATCCGAACGCCGGGTCAGCGCTGATCCGACTGCTCGTCGGGCCACGGTTCGCCGTCGGCGTCGCCGACATGGGCGCCCTCTACGATCTCGCCGGCGAGCTCGCTCGGCGCGACAGCGGGCTGCTGCCCCTGCCCGATGAGCTCCGCGCCCGCATCCGCGCTTCCCGCGGGGCGGACGAGGCCGTGTCGATCGTGGACGCGGTCGATGTCGTCCGGGGACTCCGTGACGACTACCGGCTCATCGAGAAGATCACTCCAGAGGGGCGCGAACGCATCCGCGCGGCGGGGGAGATGCTCGAAAGGCTTCGGCGCGCGTCCGCGCAGCCGATCCCTGAGCTCATCCGCCTCATCGAGGTCGAGCTGCGGCTGGACATCGAGCTGGCAGCCAATGAGACCCGGGGTCCTGCGCGCGTCGCATCGACCCAGCTGCGCGCGTTCACCGATGAGGTGCGCACATTCCTCGCCGCTGACGAGCGCGGCACCATCGGCAGCCTCCTCGCGTGGCTCGACAAGGCCGAGAGCACCGATGAACTCATGCCACGCCCCGAGCCACCGGAGCCCGGTGTCGTGCAGCTCCTGACGATCCACGGATCCAAGGGCCTCGAATGGGATGCCGTGGCAGTGGTGCGCATGGTCGACGGCGAACTGCCGTCCAGGCCGACGGACACGTCGGGCTGGTTCGGATTCGGCGTGCTGCCCTTCGCGTTGCGCGGCGACAGCGACGCACTGCCGAGGTTCTCGTGGAGTGCTCCGCTCGATGATGAACCGAATCCGGCCAAGCGCTTGAAGGCTGGCGTCGCGTCGCTCACCAGCAAGAGCAAGACGGCTCCTGGTGCTATCACGATGTTCAAGGACGCGTACCGCGGGTATCAGCAGCAGGAGGAGCGTCGCCTGGCGTACGTCGCCGTCACCCGCGCGCGCACCGACCTGCTGCTGACCGGCGCGCACTGGGCCGGGCAGAAGAAGCCGCGTGAGGCCGGGCCGTATCTGCTCGAGGCGATGACCGTCCTCGATGCGGACGTGATCGGAGAGGTGGACGCCGAGGACAACCCGTACGAGGGCGAGGGCAAGACCACCGTGTGGCCGCTCGACCCCTTGGGGGCGCGCCGTGCGAAGGTCGAGGCTGCCGCCGCGTTCGTGAGAACCGCGCTCGAGGGCGAGCCGACCTCCGCGTCGCCGCACCTCGAGCGTCTGCTCGCCGAGCGTGCCGAGCGGCAGCGGGGAGTCATCGCCGAACCGCCGACACGTGTGCCGGCATCCAAGTTCAAGGACTACGTGACCGATTTCGACAGCACGGTGCGCGAGCTGTCGCGTCCGATGCCGGAGCGCCCGTACCGGCAGACGAGGCTCGGGACGCTCTTCCACGCCTGGGTCGAGCACCGATCGGGTCTCGTCGGCGCCGGTCCCAGCGTCGACGCCGCGCTGTGGGAGAGCGATGACGAACAGCCGGAACAGGGGAGCGTGTCGGCAGCGGACGACGCTGACCTGCAGTCGCTTCGTGACATCTTCGAGCGCAGCGAGTGGGCCCCGCTTCGTCCGATCGCGGTGGAGATCGAGATCGACTTCGCATTCGGGGGTACCGGCTCGGTCGCCGGCCACCCGGAGCACATCGTGATCTGCAAGCTCGACGCGGTCTATCGCCGTGAGGACCGCGGCGGGCGCATCGAGATCGTCGATTGGAAGACCGGACGAGCGCCCCGCACGGCCGCTGAGCGGGAGGAGCGGATGCTGCAGCTCGCTCTGTACCGACTCGCCTATCACCGCCGCTTCGGTGTTCCGCTCGAGGAGATCGACGTGGCGCTGTACTACGTCGCAGACGACCTGATCATCCGCGGCGACCGGGTCTACTCCGAGGAGGAGTTGGTCCAGCGGTGGAGTGCCGCTCGAGCGGCCCGCTGAGCCTCGTCGGCTGGGTCGTGCTCTTCGCCGTCGTTCTCCGGCCCGTCGACGGGCCCAGCGAGCGAAGACGCTTCAGCCGCGTCGGTCCCTGAGCCCGTCGATGGCCCGGCACCGTCCCCTGATCCGTCGTCCCAGGCGGCGGCGACCTCGCTGAGGTCCTCCGTGGCGTCACCCACCGGCGCCTCCTCGAGGTCGTGGAGTTCTTCGGGCATCAGATCGCTCGGGTTGTATGCATCGGTCTGCATCGAGGTGTTGATGCTCGGGGCTGCTGTCTCGGGCACACGGTCGAGCGCATCGAGCGCCGAGTCGACGCCCTCGCCTCGCGCTGCGATGACGGACAGGTCGTTCTCGCGCAGTCCGTCGGCGAGGGCTTCGAGAAGGGCCGCAGCATCGTCGACGATGTCCGGACGGCGCAGCACATCGCCGTGCACCAGCCAGCGTGCGAACTCGAGTTCTGCCAGCATCCGCGCCCGCACGGCCAGCGCCGCATCCGGTGCGCGGTCGGACGCCTCGGCGTATGCGGCGTGCACGTCGCCTGCGGCGTCCGGTGCGGACGACAGCCAGGCGAGATCGACTGCGGGGTCGCCGAGCGACAAACCGTTCCAGTCGAGGACGCCGATGACCTCGGGCCCGCGGTCAGGGTCGTCGTCGAACAGGAACGACGTCGCCTTCGTGCCGCCCAGTGTCACGGCGGATTCGAAGCGCCACAGGTCGTCGTCCTCGACGGCTTCGCGCCACCGCACGGTCAGGCGGGCCGGCACCCGGCCGGTGGCTGCAGCACGATCGACGAGCTGACGGATCTCGTCGCGCGCCTCCTCGGCGCTCCGTGCGGTGAGCCCAGCGCTGCGGACCACCGAAGCGGGGAGGGAATGGACGGCGGCGATCGATGCGCCCATCGAGGTCGCGGCACCACGGCCTCGGGGTACGTGGTGCGCCTCGATCTGGAAACCGGGCAGCAGCTCCGCGACCAGCGCGCGGCCCTCTGCGAGGCGGGTCTCGCCGACGTACTCGGGCACGGCGAAAGGCAGCATCGCGCGAGCGCCGGCGGTGAGCGCGCGCAGCGCCAGTGCCTCGGCTGCGAGCTCGCGCGATGTCTCATCGTCCTCGGCGACCCGGATAGCGAGTTCGCGTCCATCGGCGAGAGTGGCGACGGCGGAGTCGAAGCGTCCGTCACCGTCGGCGGTGAGCGATCGTGCGCCCACGACCTCCGCCCCGGGCAGTGCGGCTGTGACCGCCGCCGCTAGAGTAAAGGGAGACCGTGCCATGACCCCAAGATTAGGTCTGGTCGGGCGCGGTTCCGCCTACGCCACGCCTGTGAGAGAGGGAGTCGATGACCGTCCAGAGCGCTCAGTTCGATCGAGCGGGACACCTCCGCGACGAGCCGGGCATCATCGACGCACTGCGGTCATCAGCCGACGCCCGCGTCATCGTCGTCCGAGACGGTCGCGCCCGTGTCGAGGACGGCGCGCTCGTCGCCGTCACCCCGGCCGACGTCGACGACGACGCTGTATGGACGCTCCTCGGCCGCCGCAGCGACGGAACCCCGCTGCTGCTGGCCGCCGAGGGCCCGGAAGCCGAGTCGATCGATTCCGCACCGGCCGAGACCTGGCTCGGCGTCCGCGACAGCGGCGGAGTGCTGGATGCCGAGGGCACCGATCTCCTGGTCACAGCGGTCGCCCTCGCCTCCTGGCTTCGCGAGGCGCGCTTCTGTCAGGCGTGCGGCGCCGAGACGGTTCTCGGTCAGGGCGGGTGGTCGCGCCGCTGCGAGAGATGCGAACACGACATCTTCCCGCGGACGGACCCCGCGGCGATCGTCGCGGTCGAGAGCGCCGATGGGGAACGGCTGCTTCTGGGCGCGAACGCGAACTGGCGGGGGCGGATGTACTCGTGCTTCGCGGGATTCGTCGAAGCAGGGGAGTCGCTCGAGACGACGGTGCACCGCGAGATCCAGGAGGAGGCGGGTGTCCTGCTCGACGAGGTCCGCTACATCTCCTCGCAGGCATGGCCGTACCCTCGGTCGCTGATGATCGGCTTCCGGGCCACGGCATCCGATCAGCGACGCGCCCGTCCGGACGGCGAGGAGATCATCGACGTCCGCTGGTTCACCCGCGACGAGATCCGCAGCGCCCTGAGGGGCGATGGCCCCGTCGGGCTGCCTGGTCCGGCATCCATCGCCAGATCACTCATCCTCGACTGGTGCGAGGAGCGCGCGTGAGTGCGCTCGACGCACTCGACGAACGCCAGCGGGAAGCAGCATCCGTGCTGCGTGGGCCGGTTGCGGTGCTCGCCGGCGCCGGTACCGGAAAGACGCGCGTCATCACCCACCGGATCGCGCACGGCGTCGACACCGGCGCCTATTCGCCGAGCCGTGTCATGGCGGTGACATTCACGGCGAAAGCCGCCGGTGAGCTCAGGGGGCGGTTGCGCGCGCTCGGGATCGAAGGTGTCGCGGCACGCACCTTCCACGCCGCGGCCCTCGCGCAGCTGAACTTCTTCTGGCCGACTCTCGCCGGCTCTCCCGCGCCCTCGATCATCGACAACAAGGTGCGCGTGCTCGGCCAGGCCGCGGAGCAGCTGCGTCTGCGGCTCGACACCGCGACTCTCCGTGACGTCGCGAGCGAGATCGAATGGCGCAAGGTCTCGATGATGTCGATCGACCAGCACGCAGCGCTCGGCAAGTCGGTCGGCAGGGTCGGCACCGAGCAGCTCGCCGACCTCCAGCGCGGTTACGAGATGCTCAAGGACGACCGGCGTCAGCTCGACTTCGAGGACGTCCTGCTCGCCTGCGCCGGGATGCTGGAGGCCGAGCCCCGAGTGGCGGCATCCGTGCACGAGCAGTACCGCCACTTCACCGTGGACGAGTACCAGGACGTGTCGCCGCTGCAGAACCGGCTGCTCGAGCTCTGGCTCGGTGAGCGCAGAGACCTCTGCGTCGTCGGCGATGCCAGCCAGACGATCTACTCGTTCGCCGGCGCCGACCAGCGCTACCTGCTGGAGTTCGGCCGGCGGTTCCCTGATGCCACGATCGTGCGGCTGGAGACGAACTACCGGTCGCAGCCGCCGATCCTCGCAGCAGCCAACGCACTCATGAAGGGGCGGCCCGGCGCGCTCGAGCTCGTCGCAGCGCGCGAGGCACCGACAGCCGAACCGCCGACGCTCACGGCGTTCGACAGCGAGACGGAGGAGGCGGCGGGGATCGCCGCATCCGTGGCGGCCCGCATCAAGTCCGGAGCGGCGTCGTCGGAGATCGCGGTGCTGTACCGCGCCCACGCGCAGTCCGCCGCGATCCAGCAGGCGCTCGCCGGCGCAGGTATCGCCGCGACGGTCCTCGGCGGCAAACGATTCTTCGACATGCCAGAGGTCCGTCAGGCCGTTCTCGCTCTGCGCGGCGCCTCGGTCGCGCCCACCGAGCGCGGCTTCCTGCCGAACGTACGGCGGGTGCTGCGTGAGATGGGGCTTACGGATGAGCCCCCGACAGCGGGCGGAGCGCAGCGCGACGGATGGGAGGCGAGACGGGCCATCCTCCGACTCGCCGAGGAAGCCCCGGACGACACCACCCTGCGATCCTTCAGCGACACGCTCATGGCTCGCGCGAAGGACCAGCACGAGCCCACCATGCAGATGGTGACGCTGTCGACGCTGCACGCGGCGAAGGGACTCGAGTGGCCGCACGTCATCCTCGCCGGATGCGCGGAGGGTGCGCTTCCCATTTCGTACGCGACGAGCTTCGACGCGATAGACGAGGAACGCAGGCTCGCCTACGTGGGTATCACGCGCGCCGCGCGAACGCTGGAGCTGACATGGTCGCATTCGGCGGGCCGAGGGGAGCGTCGTCCGTCGCGGTTCCTTCAGGAGATCGGAACGACTGGTCGTGGCACCGGCATTCTTCGTGAAACGTCGCCTCGCGCCACACGCGGCGTCCGTCGGGGCTGATCCGCACGGACTTCCTGCGCTTGGCGACATCGGCGTCGCCGAGCAGTCGGGCGATGAGACCTGCTGCCTCTGCAGTGCGAGTGGTGGTGATCTGTCCGCAGTTCGCGCCTATGAGCTGCGCATGCATGCCCGGCCAGGCCGGATCGCGGTCGCGCTCGTGCGCGTCGCGGCAGGACAGGCACGGCGTGCGACCCGGGACGATCAGGGGGCCGACGACGGTGGCTCCCGGTTCGAAGGCGACCGGCACGTGCGTGAGGTCGTCGCGCAGATAGCTGCCGAGCCGATGGGCGGATGCCGCGCCCTGCACGAGCACGATACCCACGGAGCCAGCGGCGCCTCGGGGTGCTGTCCCGAACCCCTCGTCGCACAGGGCGAGCTCCATGCGTGCATCGACGCGGGAATCGTCGATGTCGATGCTCTCGATCCAGACGCAGGGGAGAGGCGGACGGTCGGTGATGAGAATCGGTTCTAGTGCAGCCAGCAGTGCCCGTGCGTCTTCGCGTGGCGCGCCGATGCCGTGCGCGATGACATCGAACGCCGAGCGCCGGAACCCCGATCGCATCCTCTGGAGGAGCGGCTCGATCCAGGGTGCCGTCAGCGGAACCCTGAGCGTGCCGTCAAGGCCGAACTGGATCGTGTCGGCGTCGCGCCACAGCAGCGGCTGGGCCGGATCGATCCTGGTCACGGTGGTCGGTGTCGTCGGAGACATGCCCCGATTCTGCTCAGCCGGGGGCGTCGGTGGAGCGCCGATCGACGATCCGTGCACAACTTCGGCGGATCGCCGAGTGGTGCAGAACGAGTTGCGCTGGGCGGATCAGACCGGCTTCTCGCCCTCGCCGGAGTCGTCGTCCTCTTCGGTGTTCTCGTCGCCATCGCCGGAGAAGTCGTCGCCGTCGAGCAGGCGGGCGAGCGCCTCGTCGAACTCGTCGGCGGCAGGCGCCTCGCCGCGGGCACGGGCCTGGAGCCGCTCGATGAGTCCTGTCGGGTCATCGATGTCGGCGGCTGTCGGCAGCAGATCGGGGTAGTCCCACAGCGAGTCACGCGCCGCGATGCCGACGGCATCCGTCACCTTGCGCCACATCGCGGCGGCCTCGCGCATGCGACGCGGACGCAGCTTCAGTCCGACCAGGGCGCCCAGAGCATCCTCGGCGGGTCCGCCGACGGCGCGACGACGACGTGCGGCCTCGGCGAGTCGAGCGCCGTCGGGGAGGCGTGAGGTCGCTTCACTGGTGACGACGTCGACCCAGCCGTCGATCATGGCGATGATGTTCTCGAGACGGGCGAGCGCCTCGCGCTGCGCCTCCGTCTGCGCCGGCAGCAGCGCCCCGCCCTCGATCGCCGCACGCAGCTCCTCGGGGTTGGACGGGTCCAGCCTGCTCGCCACGTCCTCGAGCGCGTCGACGTCGACCGTCACGCCCCTGGCGAAGTCCGTGATCTGCGACATGACCTGAAGGTGCAGCCACTTCGCGTGGCGGTACAGCCGGGCGTACGCGAGTTCGCGGGTCGCGAGGTAGAGCGTGATCTGGTCTTCGGGGATCTCGAGGCCCTCGCCGAACGCGGTGATGTTCTGCGGGATGACGGCCGCCGTGCCCGGTGGCAGGACGGGAATGCCGACGTCGCCGCCGGAGACAGCCTCGAGTGAGAGATTGCCGAGCACCTGCCCGAACTGAGCGGCGAAGACTGAGGAGCCGAGGCCGCGCATGAGCTTGCCCGCCCCCTGGATCGCGCCCCGCATGTCATCGGGAACCTGCGTGTCCAGGGCGCTGGTGAGGGCGTCGGCGATGCTCGTCGAGACGGGGCCGGCGATCTCCTTCCACACCGGAAGCGTCTTCTCGACCCACTCGCCGCGGGTCATCGGACGCGGGCTCGCGGACAGCTCCGAGATCGTGGTCGCCTCGCCGAGCCACAGGTTCGCCAGTGCGAACGCGTCGACGAGCGAGTGCCGCGAGCCGTCGGTGATTCCCTGGCCCTCGCGATTGGCGATGTGCAGCGCCTGGCGCAGCGTGTTCTCCCACGGGTCGCCGCTGAAGGCGTTCTGCAGCTGCTGCGACAGCGCGGCCATCATCGCCGGGTCGATCTGGAGTCCCTCAGCCCCGCCGAACGCGTTCTGCAGCGCGCTCAGGTCGAAGTCACCGGGGCCCTCGCCGGACATCATCCTTCGCAGGAACTCCTGGAAGTCTTCCGGGTTCGGATCGTTGTCTGCCATGTCGGTCGCCTCTCAGCACGTCGCTAGCCGTGCCATCTACGCTAGTTGCAGGTTTCTGCACGCACCCCCGACGCGAGCAGATCGCTGTACGCCGGTCGCGAACGACGGAGGATAACCGTGACACGAACCCGCCCTGCCCGCATCGGGCTCGGAGTCTGGGCGCTCATCGTCGCGCTCGTCGCGCTGGTCGTGCTCACCTTCCTGCCCACCCCCTACGTGATCCAGCGACCAGGACCCGTGTACGACACACTCGGCAGCGCCGCCAGCACGGACGGCGAGCAGGTGCCGCTGATCGCGATCGACGGTGCGGACACGTACGAGACGGGTGGCAGCCTCAATCTCACGACCGTGCAGGTCGTCGGCAACCGCGAGCGCACGCCGTCGTGGTTCGAGCTCGCCCTCGCCTGGATGGATTCCTCACGCGCCGTGGTGCCCCTCGACTCGGTATTCCCTGAGGGTGTCACCACCGAGGAGCGCGACGAGCGCAACGCCGACCTCATGGTCGACTCGCAGCACGAGGCGACGGCCGCTGCCCTGCACGAATTGGGCTACGACACCGGCGCCGAGGTGACGGTCGTCTCGACCATCGACGACTCACCGGCCGACGGGCTGCTCGAGGAGGGCGACATCGTCGAGAAGGTCGACGGCGTCGACGTCACGAGCGCCGCCGCATTGCGGGCGGCGATCCAGGATTCCGAGGGGGATGCCGTCGAGCTGACCGTGCGGCGGGGCGGCGATCAGCAGATGGGCATCGACGTCACCCCCGAGCTCGAACAGGTGAACGGGGTCGACACCTGGCTGGTGGGAATCACACTGAGCACGGAGTACGACTTCCCGTTCGACGTCCACATCCAGCTCGACAACGTCGGCGGACCGAGCGCAGGCATGATGTTCGCCCTCGGCATCGTCGACGAACTGACCCCGGGGGAGCTGACCGGAGGCAACGACATCGCCGGCACCGGCACGATCGACGCCACCGGTGCGGTCGGGCCGATCGGCGGCATCCGTCAGAAGCTCTACGGAGCGCGCGATGCCGGAGCGGACTACTTCCTCGCGCCGGCGTCCAATTGCGACGAGGTCGTGGGTCATGTGCCCGACGGCCTCACTGTCATCAGCACCGCGACGCTGGAGCAGTCGATCGACGCCATCGAGGTGATCGCCGACGGAGGCGACGTCGGCGATCTGCCGAAGTGCGCTGCCGACGTCTCCTGACACGCGGCCCGCACATAGGGAGCGCACATAGGATGGTCAGGTGACCACGACCTCAGCGCCGAATCCGGCCACGCCCCGAACCTCCCGACGGATCCTCACGATCTCGCTGGTGATCATCGCCGCGCTGGTCGCGGCCTTCTTCGTCTTCGCCTCGCTGTACACGGACTTCCTGTGGTTCGATCAGCTCGGATTCCAGCGAGTGCTCACCACGCAGTGGCTCGCGGCGGCAGTGATGTTCGTCATCGGTTTCCTCGGCATGGCCGTGCCGTTGTTCGTCGTCATCCAGCTGGCCTATCGGCTGCGCCCGGTGTACGTGCGTCTGAGCTCCCAGCTCGACCGCTACCAGGAGGTCATCGAGCCGCTGCGCCGCCTGGCCATGTGGGGCATGCCGATCTTCTTCGGCATCTTCGCGGGCTTCGCCGCAGCCGGGAACTGGGAGACGGTCTGGCTGTGGTTCAACGGCGGTTCCACCGGCGTCGCCGACCCGCAGTTCGGCATGGACACCGGCTTCTACCTGTTCGCGATGCCGTTCTATTCGATCGTCCTCGCGTTCGTGTCGGCCGTCCTCCTGCTCTCCCTCATCGTCACCGCCCTCGTCTCGTACCTGTACGGCTCGGTGCGCATCGGCCAGGGCGAGCTTCGCATCTCCAAGCCGGCCCGGATCCAGCTCGCGGTTCTGGCCGGTCTCTACCTGCTGGTGCAGGCGGCCAGCCTCTGGCTCGACCGCTTCAAGACCCTCGTCACCGAGGAAGACCGCATCACCGGTGCGGCCTACACCGGTGCGAACGCGACCATCCCCGGCCTTGCGATCCTCGCGATCCTCGCCGCGCTCGTCGCGGTGCTGTTCTTCGTGACCGCCGTGATCGGCCGCTGGCGCTTCCCGCTGGCGGCGACCGCGCTGCTCATCGTCGCTGCCCTGGTCGTCGGCATCGGCTACCCCTGGGTGGTGACCACCTTCCAGGTGCGCCCGAACCAGAACAGCTTCCAGGCCGAGTACTACCAGCGCAACATCGACGGCACCAAAGAGGCGTACGGCATCGACGACCTCGAGGTCACGCCGTTCAAGGCGGAGACCACGGCCGAGGCCGGTCAGCTGCGCGATGACGCCGAGACCACGGCATCCATCCGCATCCTCGATCCGAGCATAATCAGCCCCACCGTGCAGCAGCTCGAGCAGTTCCGCGGTTACTACCAGTTCCAGGACACGCTCGACGTCGACCGGTACGAGATCGATGGAGAGACGCAGGACACCGTTGTCGCGGTCCGTGAACTCGACGTGAATCGCCTCGGCGACAGCAACAACTGGAACAACCGCACAGCGGTGTACACGCACGGCTACGGCCTGGTCGTCGCCGCCGGCAACCAGCGCAGCAGCGAGGGCGAGCCGGTGTTCCTCGAGCGCGGCATCCCGTCGTCCGGCTTCCTCACCGACGCCGAGAAGTTCGAGCCGCGGGTGTACTTCGGCGAGACCTCGCCGCCGTACTCGATCGTCGGAGCCCCGGAGGGCACCGACCCCGTCGAGATCGACTACCCGCGCGGTGAGGACGGTGCCAACGAGACGAAGAACACGTTCGACGGTGACGGCGGCCCGGCGATCGGCAACACGTTCAACAAGCTGCTGTACGCCCTGAAGTTCCAGGAGGCGGAGATCCTGTTCTCCGACCTCGTGAACGACGAATCGCAGATACTCTACGACCGCGACCCGGTCGAGCGCGTGCAGAAGGTCGCGCCGTACCTGACGCTCGACAGCGACCCGTACCCGAGCGTCGTCGACGGCGAGATCGTGTGGGTCGTGGACGGGTACACGACCAGTGCGACGTACCCGTACTCCACCGGTGTGAACCTGCCGGATGCGATCACCGATTCGAACACACCGGCGCCGAGCTTCGCGCTCGACAACATCAACTACATCCGCAACTCCGTCAAGGCCACGGTGAACGCCTATGACGGTTCGGTGACGCTGTACGCCTGGGACGACGAGGACCCGATCCTCAAGGCGTGGGAGAACGTCTACCCGACGACCGTCGAACCGATCAGCGAGATGTCCGCCGATCTGATGAGTCACGTCCGGTACCCGACCGACCTCTTCAAGGTGCAGCGCCAGATCCTCGGCGTCTACCACGTCGACACGGCAGGATCCTTCGCTCAGCAGGACAACCGCTGGCAGACGCCGGACGACCCGCGCGACCCGACGTCGCTGCAGCCGCCGTACTACCTGTCGATGCAGATGCCCGGTCAGGATTCGCCGCGATTCTCGATGTTCTCGACGTTCATCCCCGCCTCGGCGCAGGGTACGACGAGTCGCAACGTCCTGATGGGCTACCTGGCCGTGGATTCGGATGCCGGATCCACCGCCGGTGAGAAGTCCGAAGGCTACGGAAAGCTGAGTCTGCTCGAGATCGACGCGGATACGACGGTGCCCGGCCCCGGTCAGGTGCAGAACACGTTCAACTCCGACCCGAACGTCGTGCGAGAGCTCAACCTGCTGCAGCAGGGCGAGTCCGAGGTGAAGTACGGCAACCTGCTGACCCTCCCGGTCGGCGGCGGTCTGCTGTACGTCCAGCCCGTGTACGTTCAGTCGTCCGATGCCGGCGGCACGCAGCTGCCGTTGCTGCAGAAGGTGCTCGTGACCTTCGGCGACAACGTCGCCTTCGAGGACACGCTCACCGCGGCGCTCGACACGATCTTCGGCGGAGACTCCGGTGCCACCGGCGGCGATGAAGAGGTGGAACCGACTCCTGGTGAGACGACGCCCCCGGATGAGGGCGGCACGGACCCGGGAACGGAGACTCCGGGTACCGGAACCGACGCGGACGCCTACCAGACGGCGCTCAACGCGGCTCAGCAGGCGCTGGCCGACCGCGAGGCGGCTCTGAAGGACGGCGATCTCACGGCGTTCGCCGAGGCGGACAAGCGCCTGACGGATGCCGTCACCGAGCTGCTGGCGCTGGAGGCCGCAGCCGGGGAGTGATCGGAGCCGGTCCAGCCGGCGGCATGTCTGGGAAATGGCGGGTTCGCGCGTGCGCGACCCGCCATTTCTGCGACACGGATGCGGGCCGCTTGCGTGCGCGCAAAGCGAAAGGCCCCTGATCGGATTTCTCCTGATCAGGGGCCTTTCGTGTGTCGCATTCTCGTTGCGGGGACAGGATTTGAACCTGCGACCTCCGGGTTATGAGCCCGGCGAGCTACCGAACTGCTCCACCCCGCGGCACGTCTTATAGCTTAGCACGCGTTCGGAGTGCGGGATGCCACCGGCCGGGATGCGCGAAGATGGGGGCATGTCCACGATCGTCGCCGTCTGCCAGTTCAGCCCGACCGCCTCGCGTGCGGACAATCGTGCGCGCATCGCGGATCTGACAGCGGAAGCCGCGCGCCGAGGGGCGCACCTGGTGGTCTTCCCGGAGTACTCCAGCTACTTCGTCGACCCCATGGACTCCACCCTCGCCGAGAACGCCGAGCCGCTGGAGGGCGCGTTCGTGCGGGCGCTGCAGGAGACGGCATCCGCTCACGACGTCACGATCGTCGCGGGGCTCGTCGAGGATGCCGGCGAGAAGGTGCGCAACGCCCTCGTCGCCGTGGATGCCACAGGGCTGCGCGCTGTGTACCGCAAACAGCATCTCTACGATGCGTTCGGGCAGACAGAGTCCGACTGGATCGAGGCCGGCGCGATCGACGAGCCGCAGACCCTCGAGATCGAAGGACTGCGGTTCGCCATGATGACCTGCTACGACCTGCGCTTCCCCGAGGTCGCCCGCACGCTCGTCGACGCCGGGGCCGACGTGATCGTCGTTCCGGCCGAGTGGGTGCGCGGCCCGCTCAAGGAGCAGCACTGGACGACCCTGCTCGCAGCCCGCGCGATCGAGAACACCGTGTACGTCGTCGCCGCCGACCACCCAGGACCGATCGGCGTCGGCCACTCGCAGGTCATCGACCCGCAGGGCGTCGTCCTCGCCGGCGTCGGGACAGGGGAGGGCATCGCCGTCGCGGAGATCACGGCCGGTGCCATCGCTCGAGTGCGCGAGGTGAACCCCGTGCTGCGACTGCGTCGTTACGCAGTCGTCCCGCGCTGACGCCGTCTCGACTCGCCTGCGGCTCGCTCAACGCGTTTCGTCTTCGGAGGCTGCGCCTCCTCCGATCAACGACTCGCCGGGGAGCAGCATCGGGTCGCTGAGCGAGCGAAGCGAGACGAAACGGGCTGAGCGAGGAGGGCAACGACGAGCCGAAGCCTCGACCTCAGAACGTGGCCGCGGCGAGCCGCGACGCGGCCTCCTCGAGCACGTCGACGCGCTTGCAGGCCGCGAACCGCATGAGCCCAGCGAAATCGCCCTGGTGCTCGGGGCTCACGAACGCGCTCAGGGGAATCGCGACGACACCCGCCTGCTCTGGTAGCGAACGGCAGAACGCCGCGGCATCCACCCCGCCCAAGGACGTGGCGTCGGCGACCGTGAAGTACCCGCCCTGGGGCGGGATGACGTCGAAGCCGGCTGCGCGCAGGCCATCGCCGAGAATCGCATGCTTGCGTCGCAGGGCGTCCGCGGCATCCGTGAAGAATGAATCCGGCATCCCCAGACCGACCGCGATCGCCGGCTGGAACGGTGACCCGTTCACATATGTCAGGTACTGCTTGACGGTCAGCACTGCCGTGATGAGGTCGGCGGGGCCGTGCACCCAGCCGATCTTCCATCCGGTCGTCGAGAAGGTCTTGCCGGCCGAGGAGATCGTCAGCGTCCGTTCCGCTGCGCCAGGGAGCGTCGCCAGCGGCACATGAGAGCCGGAGAACGTCAGGTGCTCGTAGACCTCGTCGGTGACGATGACCGCGTCGTGCGCGTCGGCGAGCCGGACGATCTCGGCCTGCACCGCCGGCGTGAAGACCACTCCGGTCGGATTGTGCGGGTCGTTGACGAGGATGATCCGGGTTCGATCGGTGACAGATGCGGCGAGCACCTCGAGATCCGGTTGGAATTCCGGCAGCCGCAGCGGAACCGTCCGCAGCCGCGCTCCGGCGAGGGCGACGGCCGCCGCATAAGAGTCGTAGTACGGCTCGAAGACGACGACCTCGTCGTCCGGTGAATCGATGAGTGCGAGCAGCGTCGCCGTCAGCGCCTCGGTCGCGCCGGCAGTGACGATGATCTCTGTCGCCGGGTCCACCTCGAGCCCGTAGAAACGGCGCTGATGCTCGCTGATCGCCGTGAGCAGCTCGGGATTGCCACGACCTGGCGGGTACTGGTTCACGCCCCGCGCGATCGCTTCGCGCGCAGCCTCGAGAACCTCAGCCGGGCCGTCCTCGTCGGGGAAACCCTGGCCGAGGTTGATCGCCCCGGTTCGGACCGCGGCCGCCGACATCTCTGCGAAGATGGTGGGCGCGACAACGCCGTCGGGGGAGAGCAGGCCCGCTCCGGCTGCAGTGCGCCGCCAGGCGCCGGGAATAGCACTCATGCAAACCAGGCTAAGGCCATAGGCCGCACTCACCTCGCCCATATCGAACGCACAGCAACAGGCGGCAATCTGAGATGGCGTCGATGAAGGAGCAGACATGAACGACAACAACACCCCCGAAGAGAACTCGGTTCCCGAGCAGACTTCACAGCCCCAGGGCGGCACCGGTTCGGGCCACGACATGCCGGCCGCGTTCACGTCGCACGCCTCGCAGCAGACGGCACCGACCGAGCAGTTCACCGCTCCTGTCGCGCATTTCACCGCACCGGCGGCGAACACCGCGAACGGTTCGTCCTTCGGCATCCCGCCGCAGGGACCCGAGGGAATCGGCCAAGACCAGACAGCACCCGTGACGCCCGTCGCGACCAAGCCCAGGGACAAGAAGTCCTTCGGCGCAGGCAAGGTCGCGGCGCTCATCGTCGCTGCGTCCCTCGTCGGCGGCGCAGCAGGACTCGGCACCAGCTACCTCGGCAGCACCCTGTGGTCGCAGCCCGTCGGATCGACTGCAACCGGCCCGGACACGATCACCGTCAACAATCCCGGCTCCGTGAACGAGACCACGGCGATCGCCACCGAGGTCCTCCCGTCCGTCGTGACCATCCAGGTCGCCGGCAGCAGCGAATCAGGCAGCGGCTCCGGCGTGGTTCTCAGCGATGACGGCTACGTACTCACGAACACGCACGTCGTGACCCTCGGCGGCGCCGAGGCCGACCCGACGATCCGCGTGACGACCTCCGACGGCCACCTCTACAACGCCAAGGTCGTCGGCACCGATCCGATCTACGACCTCGCGGTGATCAAGCTCGAGGGTGCGAGTGACCTCGCGCCGATCGAGTTCGGAGACTCGTCCAAGCTTAATGTCGGTTCCACAGCGGTCGCCATCGGTGCGCCTCTGGGCTTGTCGAACTCAGTGACCACCGGAATCGTCAGCGCGCTGAACCGCAGCATCCAGATCGCCTCCTCGGCCGTGCCGGACTCCACTCAGGACTCGCAGGATGACCAGGGCGACCAGGGGGATCAGGGCGGCAGTCCGTTCCAGTTCGACCTCCCAGGCACTCAGCAGCAGAACCCGAACTCGTCGATCTCGATCTCGGTGATCCAGACGGACGCAGCGATCAACCCCGGCAACTCCGGTGGCGCACTGGTCGACAGCGAGGGCAAGCTCATCGGCATCAACGTCGCGATCGCGACCGCGGGGAGTTCGGAGGAGTCCGGGTCGATCGGCGTCGGATTCTCGATCCCCTCGAACATCGCCAAGCGCGTCTCCGAGGAGATCATCGAGAGCGGCGCGGCCACGCACGGGCTGCTCGGTGCGACGGTGCAGGACGCCACGTCGGTCTCGAGCGCGGATGTCGCCGGTGCCGTGATCGTCGACCCGACCCCGGGAGGCCCTGCGGCCGATGCCGGCCTGAAGAAGGGCGATATCGTCACGAAGTTCAACGGGCTGCCGATCTCTGGAGCGACCGACCTCACCGCTCAGGTGCGGGCGGCCGCCGCGGGCAGCGACGCGACCGTGACCTACGTCCGCGAGGGCAAGACCTTCGAGGTGGATGTCACCCTCGGCGAGCTCGATCTCTGAGCCGAGACCGTTCAGGGAGAAGGACGCCACCCGCGATAGGCTCGCGGGGTGGCGTCCTTCTCTTTCGGCTCCGGCAACGCGGCCAAGCTGCTGCGGATGCCGTTGTATGCCGCAGGACGCATAGGAACCCTCGTCGTTCCGCGCGGTCGCCGTTGGGTGTTCGGCTGCGGCGCGGGGATCGGTGACGGCGCGCTGGCGCTGTGGCGGGTCGCGACCGACGAGGGGCGCGATGCCGTCTGGCTCGTCTCTTCGGCCCGTGAGCGCGCGGATGCGGCATCCTTGGGCATCCCGACGATCGCGAAGTCCTCGCTGCGCGGCTGGTGGGCGACCGCCAGAGCGGGCGTCCTCGTCGTCACGCACGGGCAAGGCGATGTGAACCGCTACGCGACCTCGGGCGCGTTTCTCGTCCAGCTGTGGCACGGAATCCCGCTCAAGCGCATCGGTCTGGACTCCTCGGCGACGACCCAGGTCCCTGATGTGCCCGGAGCTTCGCTGCTGCGCCGGCTCGTCGGGGTCCTGTACCGCAGCACGGCTCAGCGCATCTCGCTGATGCCTGCCGCATCCGATCGCTCCAGGGGGCGACTGGAATCCGCCTTCGCACTCGGTGGCGGCCGTGTCATCGTGACCGGAGAACCGCGCGTCGATGTGCTGTCGGCGGATTCGAGCGACGGGCGGAGGCAGGCGGCGTCGGGTCTTCTCGAAGCGACCGTCGGCCGCATTCCGCCGAACGCCCGCACGGTGCTGTACGCGCCGACGTGGCGCGACGGGGCAGAGGACCCTGCCGTGCCGACGGCGGCGGACTGGGTGCGGATCATCGCTCTGCTCGAGCAGCAGAACGCGGTCCTGTTCGTGAGGTCGCATCCGCTGGGAGCCGGTTCCTACCAGCCACCGCTCCCGAGTGCCCGCGTGCGGATGCTCGGCTCGGATGTCCTCGCTGATGTGACGCCCGCGCTCCCCGGTATCGACGTGCTCATCACGGACTACTCGTCGATGGCGTACGACGTCGGACTGCTCGCGATGCCGGTGCTCTACCTCGCACCGGACGCCGCGGACTACGCGCGAACGCGTGGTTTCTACGGCCGCTACGAGGCGGTCACGGGCGGCAGCGCGGCCGCCGACTGGCCCGCGCTGATCGACCAGATCGAGAGCCTGCTGACCGATGAGCGGGCGTTCGCCGAGCGCTCCGAGCAGTCCGCTGCGCTCAGCGCTCGGATGCATGCCCATCGTGACGGTCGCAACACGCGGCGCGTGTACGACGCGATCCGCGCGCGGATGATCTCCGCGCCGAGAGGAGAACGATGACGACTGCCCGCATCGACGAGCAGGCCGAGCGACTGATCATCGCAGGGGTCGGACCCCGACCCGCGTCTGCGGTTCTGGCCGGCGCCCGTGCGCGCGTCGACGGTGTCATCACCGGGGGCGGGAAGACCTGGAAGGCGGCGTTCCCGCTTCGGGCGTCGCGGTGGGGTGGCGAGGAGCTTCCGCTGCCGTCAGGGTCGTACCGGCTGGCGGTCGACGCCGTCGATCTGTCGGCGATCGAATCGGAGGTGCGCCTGCTGCCGACGCTGCGGATCTCGATCCACGGCGCCGACGTCGAGATCGCGCCGCCGCTCGATCAGGAGAACGAGTCGCCAGGCGGGCAGGCGGCGCTCGAGGCGAGCTACGCCGCTCAGGCAGGCGGCGACGAGAACGCGGTGTTCTTCGAGAGCTTCTACGGACAGAGCGCAGGCTGCAATCCGCGTGCGATCGACCGTGAGCTCGCACGTCGAGCACCGGGCGTGACCCGGTACTGGAGCGTCGTCGACCTGTCCGTCCCCGTGCCAGAGGGTGCGGTGGCGATCGTCGAGGGGAGCCCGGAGTGGTGGCGCGCACGGGGAGCTGCCCGGCTGCTCGTCGTCAACGACTGGCTGCGTCGACGGTTCGCGCGCAAACCGGGCCAGAAGGTTCTGCAGACCTGGCACGGCACACCGCTGAAACGTCTGGCACTGCACCGCCCCGGGTTCGACCCGCGGCGCATGGCCGCCGTGGTCAAGGAGTCACGTCGCTGGGATGTGCTGCTCGCGCAGAACCTGTACTCCGAGCGCATCCTCAAACGGGCATACGCATTCTTCGGCAAGCCGATCTGGACCGACGGGTACCCGCGCAACGACACGCTCAGCACCGACGACGGCGCCGCCACGCGTGCGCAGCTCGGCATCGCGGAGGACGAGAAGGTGCTGCTGTACGCGCCGACGTGGCGTGACGACCGGTCGGAGATCGTCGACTTCGTGGATCCGCAGCTGCTCGCCGAGCAGACGGATGCCGTCGTGCTGGTGCGCGGCCACTCGCGGACGCTGCGACCGGGCAAGGATCACGGCGGTGCGCGCGTGATCGATGTGACGGGTTTCTCCGAGACGGCACGGCTCCTGAGCGTGGCCGATGCGCTGATCACGGACTACTCCTCGGTGATGTTCGATTTCAGCGTCACCGGCAAGCCGATGTACTTCCTCGTCCCCGACCTCGAGCACTACCGGGGGCAGCTGCGCGGCTTCTACTTCGACCTCGCTCAGCGCTCACCGGGCCCGCTGGTCGGCTCGCAGGACGAGCTCGTCGCCGCGGTGCTCGACGAGGGCGTGCCCGCGCAGTACGCCGAGCGATACGCCGCATGGCGGCGTCAGTTCAACGGCCTGGACGACGGCCATGCGGCGGAGCGCGTCGTCTCCCGATTGCTCGATCTCGGGTACATCGACGGCTGAGGTGGCTACGGCAGCGGCGTGTTCCGGGTGCCCAGACGCGAAGCATCCACGGTGTCACGTGCGCCGCGCAGCACGCCGCTGATGAACCCCAGACCCCACGAGAGGTGCATCGTCGGCAGCACTGCCAGCGTCCAGAGCCGTTCTCTCGGGGTGCGCCCGCCTCCTGGCTTCAGGGCCATGACGGTGACGAGCAACGCGTAGGCGATGAGCGGCAGATAGACGATGGATGCCACGATCGAGGCGACCCAGCCGAGCACGCGGGTGAGCTGAAGGACTCCGACGATGAGCGCGAGTGCGACGTTCAGGACGAGCGCGGGTGGCGCGAAGAAGCGCAGACCGTTGCTGCGGCCGTACCGCCGAACGAGTTCGCCGCGCCACGCGCCGGTCGCGCGGAACTGCCTGGCCAGACGCCACCAGCTCTCCCGGGGCCAGTAGGTGACGGACAGCTTCGGGTCCAGCCACACCTTGTACCCGGCCTGGCGGATGCGCAGGTTGAGCTCCCAGTCCTCGCCCCGTCGCACCGATTCGTCGAACAGACCGACTTCGTCGAGCACGGAGCGGCGCATCACGCCGAGATACGCGGACTCGGCTTCACCCTCGTGGGTCGTGCCGTGATACGCGCCGCCGCCGAGGCCGATCGGGGAGTTGTAGGCGCGTGCGACTGCCCGCTGGAACGGCGTGCGGCCGTCGGCGCGCATGACACCGCCGACGTTCGCCGCTCCGGTGCGCTCGAGCGTCGCCAGTGCACGCTCGGCGTACCCCGGTGCGAGTTCGGAGTGCGCGTCCACGCGGACGATGGTGGGGTAACGGCTCTCGCGGATGGCGGCGTTGAGGCCGACGGGGATGTGCGCCGCCGGGTTCTCCACGAGGCGGATGCGGTCGTCCTCCGCTGCCAGGCGTCGGGCGAGCTCCGTCGTGCCGTCCGTCGACGGCCCCAGCGCGAGGACGAGCTCGCTCGGCCCCGTCAGCTCCTGCGCGAGCACGGATGCCACCGCGTGCTCCAGATAGGCCCTCTCATTGAGCACGGGCATGACGAACGACACCCCGGTCGCAGGTGTTGTCGAATCGTGCTCTTCCACCCGTCGATCATGTCATGGCGCGCGCAGGCTCCATGCGTACTCTTGAGTGGTGAGTGGTGTCAGCGATGTCAAGAAGGCGTACCGGCTGCTGCGGAAGGCCCTGCGTTCGCGCAAGGCCGTGCAGCGCGTCCGTCGAACGCTCGCATCCCGCCCTGTCCACCCGGAGCAGCACTACAAGATCGCGGTCTATTTCGCCGACGGCGCGGTCAACATGTACCAGATGCGTCAGTGGTACCGCCCGCTGGCCGAGTTGCAGAAGCTGTGGCCGGTCGTGGTGCTCGCGCGCAATGCCAGCGGTGCGGAGAAGCTGATCGAAGAGGATGCTCCGCCGGTCGCCTTCGTCCCGACCGTCCGCGACCTCGAGCGATTCATCGCGAAGCAGGACATCCGCATCGTCCTCTACGTGAACCAGAACACCCGCAACTTCCAGATGTTCCGGTACGGGCGACGCTGGCACGTGTTCATCAACCACGGCGAGTCCGACAAGATGTACATGACCACGAACCAGTACAAGGCGTACGACTACGCGTTCGTCGCCGGCCAGGCTGCGCGCGACCGGCTCAGCCGCACGCTGTGGCACTACAACGTGGATGCCAGGACGATCGACATCGGGCGTCCGCAGGCCGACCACTATTCCGGCATCCTGCCCTACACGCCCGATGACCGGATCGTCGTTCTCTACGCGCCGACCTGGGAGGGCGACCGTCCGAGCGCCCATTACGGCTCGATAGCGACGCACGGCGAGACGCTCGTGAAGGGGCTGCTCGCCACAGGCCGGCACCGGGTCGTCTACCGGCCCCACCCGCGCAGCGGCGTGGTCGATGACGAATACGGCGCCGCGCACCGACGCATCATCACGGCGATCGCTGAGGCGAATGCGAACGACACGACGGCGAACCACATCTACGACGACGGGCCCGAGCTCGGCTGGCAGCTCGCCGCAGCCGACGTCGCGATCGTCGACATCTCGGCCATGGTCTACGACCGCCTCGCATCCGGCAAACCGCTGATGATCACCCGGCCTCTCGACGAGCGCGCATCGATCGACACCGCGGGCTACCTCTCGGACTGCGAGTGGCTGACGGCGGACGCGGCGGTCGACATCGTGGCCGAGGTCGACCGGGTCCGTGCTGACGACGAGGCGATCGCGAAGCTGCGCATGTGGGTTCAGCACTACTTCGGCGACACCGCCCCGGGCGTGGCGACGGCGAAGTTCCATGCGGCGATCGAGCAGCTCATGGTGTTGTGGGAGCGCTGGCGCGACCGTGAGATCGGCGCCATCACGCCCGACGAGGACGACGATGACGAAGAGGACAAGGACGACGAGCTCTGACGAGCTCTGAGTCACCCCTGACGGATGCGCGGTCGGATTCATAGACTGGTCGCATGGACTTTCCTCAGGCTTCGGCCGTGGCATCCCGTTTCGAGTACCTCGCCGAATCGGCGTCGACGAACGCGGCGATGCGCGTCCTCTCCAGCGATGCGGATGCCTGGCCGCACCTGTCCGTCGTGCTCACGGACAACCAGACGGCTGGGCGAGGGCGCCTCGACCGGTCCTGGGAGACGCCGGCAGGGAGCGCGCTCGCCGTCTCGGTGCTGATCCGAGAGCTGCCGAGCGACCCGGAGGCGGTGGGGTGGATCCCCCTGGTCGCCGGGCTCGCGATGGCGGATGCCGTCACCGTTCAGCTCGCGGATCGTCCGGTGGGCGTGAAATGGCCCAACGACGTGCTGGTCGGCGATAAGAAGCTCTGCGGGATCCTGGCCGAGTCGACCGGATCGGCGATCGTGCTCGGCGCCGGTGTGAACACGGCGATGACGGCGGCCCAGCTGCCGGTGCCGACCGCGACGTCCTTCGCCGCGCTGGGCGCCGTGGCCGACGAAGACCGACTGATCGCGGACTATCTCCGCCGCCTGGACGGGCTGCTCGCCGCGCTCTCCGCGTGGGGCGATGCCGACCGCAGCGGGGTGCATTCCGCCGTCTCGGCGCGCTGCGTGACGCTCGGTCGCGAGGTCGAGGTGTCGTTGCCGGACGACTCGACGCTGCAGGGTACGGCCGTGAGGCTGGAACGCGATGGCCGGTTGTGCGTCGATGTCGACGGTGCTGAGAGGCTCATCTCGGCGGGTGACGTCGTGCACGCGCGGCTCGCCTGAAGCGAGGCCTGCCAGGACACGCCGTCACACGGCGTGAGATGTCTGCGGCGGCAGGCACAATGGAGCCATGACCCAGCCAGTGACCCTCGGAGGTCGGCCCATGATGCCGCCGCCGGGAGCGCCTGCCGAAGAGCTGCTCATCGCGCGCTTCCGCAGCCAGGGGCGCGGGCTGTTCTGGTCAGCGCTGCTGCTGATCGCCGTGTGCGGGGCGACGGCGTTCTTCTACGACAACCTGCCTGCGGGCTTCGAGAACTGGATGCTGCTCGCAGCCGCCGCTGCGCTCATCCTTGTCGGTGTCGTCGTCCCCTACTCGGTCTGGCTCTCACGCACCTACACCCTGACCACCCGCCGTGTGATCGTCCGCCAGGGCATGGGGGCGCGCCAGCGGCGGGAGATGTCGCACGTGCGCGGGTACTCGATCGGTGTGCGCCGCGGCATCCCGCAGCGCATGTGGGGTGCGGGAACGATCACGCTGACCAACGGCCTGGACGCGCCGTTGCGCCTGGTGAACATCCCGCACGTGACTCTGGTGCACGAGGCTCTCGCCGACCAGATCGAGGTGAACCAGATCCTCGCCCACCGCGACGCGCAGTCGATGGGCGATACCGATCCCGTCGCCTGACGCACGCATGGTTTCCTGTGCTGGAGGGTCGTTGAGCGAGCGCACCGAGACGAAACGGGCTGAGCGACCGCAGGGAGTCGAAGCCGTTCGTCCGGTGCGAGACAATAGGACCCGACGAACGGAGAACCACATGGCGTTGCGCATCGGTGTGATCGGCGGCGGACAGCTCGCCCGGATGATGATCGCCCCGGCGGTCGAACTCGGCATCGAGATCCGCGTGCTCGCCGAGTCCGATGGCATGTCGGCGCAGCTGGCTGCGACGGCGGTCGGGGACTACCGCGATCTCGACACGGTGCGCGCTTTCGCGAAGGACGTCGACGTGATCACGTTCGATCACGAGCACGTGCCGCAGGAGGTTCTTCGGGCCCTGGTGGCCGACGGCGCCGCCGTGCACCCAGGACCCGACGCCTTGCGGTACGCGCAGGACAAGCTCGACATGCGCGCGCGTCTCGCCGAGCTCGATGTCCCGCAGCCCGACTGGGCTCGGGTGACCGATGCCGACGAGCTGCAGGCCTTTCTGGACGACCACGGCGGCCGTGCCGTCGTGAAGACACCGCGCGGCGGTTACGACGGCAAGGGCGTGCGGGTCGTGCGGTCTGCGGACGACGCCGCGGACTGGTTCGCGCAGACCGAGGCCGGCGATGCGCTGCTCGTCGAGGAGCTGGTGTCCTTCCGACGCGAGCTCGCTCAGCAGATCGCGCGCCGGCCGAGCGGGCAGATGGTGGCCTATCCGGTCGTCGAGACCGTGCAGCGCGATGGTGTGTGCGCCGAGGTGTTCGCGCCGGCGCCCGGCGCGGGGGAGCGATTGGCGCACATGGCTGAGGGGATCGGCCGGCTGATCGCGGAGGGCCTCGGGGTGACCGGGATGCTCGCGGTCGAGCTGTTCGAGACCGATGACGAGCGGATCCTCGTGAACGAGCTGGCGATGCGTCCGCACAACAGCGGCCATTGGAGCCAGGACGGCGCTGTCACCGGGCAGTTCGAACAGCACCTCAGGGCTGTGGCCGATCTGCCGCTCGGCGATGCGACACCGACCGCCGAGTGGGCGACGATGGTCAACATCCTCGGCGGCCCGGCCGACGGCACCTTCGAGAGCCGCTTCGAGGCTGCGATGTCCGAGCATCCTGACGCGAAGATCCACACGTACGGCAAGGCTGCACGGCCCGGGCGCAAGGTCGGACACGTCAACGTCTCGGGTGACGACCTCGACGACATCGTGTACAAGGCCCGCGCCGCCGCCGCACATTTCGCCTGAATCTGCTGAGAACGCGGAGCCAAACGTCGCGCCGTTCAGTCGAACATCGGCGACCAGAAAGTAGCCTGGGTTGGTGACTGAGCAACTGCACTCCTCCAGCGTGCCCGTCGTCGGCGTCGTGATGGGGTCCGACTCCGACTGGCGCGTGATGAGCGACGCCTCCCAGGCGCTCACCGACTTCGGCATCCCGCACGAGATCGAGGTCGTCTCGGCGCACCGGACGCCGGACAAGCTCATGTCTTATGCGCGCGAGGCGCGATCACGCGGCATCCGGGTCATCATCGCCGGCGCAGGCGGTGCAGCGCACCTGCCAGGAATGGTCGCCTCGATGACGCCGTTGCCCGTGATCGGCGTCCCCGTGCCGCTGGCGTACCTGGACGGTATGGACTCTCTGCTGTCGATCGTGCAGATGCCGGCCGGCATCCCCGTCGCGACGGTGTCGATCGGCGGTGCTCGCAATGCCGGGATCCTCGCTGCCCGCATCCTCGGAGCGGCGGATGCCGCGATCGCGGACAGTCTCGAGGACTACGCGAAGACCCTCGAGTCGCAGGTGGCGGAGAAGAACGAGCGGCTGAAGGATTCCCTGTGACCCTTGCCGCACCGCGCGCGACAGCGGGCGTCGGCCGCCGGCTGATCGAGCCGCGGCCGCTGCGCAACCCCGACAGCGCCGATCCGGCGTTCATGGGCCGGCGCGGCTGGTGGCTGGTCGCGATGAACGTCCTGGTGCCCGGTTCTGCGCAGATCCTCGCGGGGCGCAATCGCAAGCTCGGAAGGTTCGGCCTCGGGGCGACGCTGTTCGGGTGGCTGCTGGTTCTCGTGGCTGCCGGCATCGCACTGTTCGCGCGTTCCACACTCGTGTGGCTCGTGAGCGGTCCGCTGTCGTGGGGCGTGCTGACGCTCGTGCAGGTGCTGCTCATCGGGTATTTCGTGTTGTGGCTGGTGCTCACGACCGATACGTTGCGGCTGGTGCGTCTGGTGAAGGTGCCGCCGGTCTCGCGGTGGGCGATTCCGATCGCGTCACTGCTCGTGCTTGCGCTCGTCGGCGGGGGCGCGCTGTACGCAGCCAGTGCGGCAGCATCCGGCCGCGGTGCCCTCGGAGACATTTTCGCCAACAGCGGTCCGAGCGTCGAGCCCAGCGACGGGTACTACAACATCCTGCTCCTCGGGGCCGACAGCGGTGACGGACGCGACTCCATGCGCTTCGACAGCATCTCTGTCGCGTCGATCAACGCGGACACCGGAGCTGTGGCGATCTTCGGCATCCCGCGTGAATTGCCGCACCCGCCGTTCAGTGACGGCAGCCCGATGCAAGAGCTGTACCCGGACGGATTCCAGGGTCAGTCATCGGCGACCTGCGGATGGAACGGCTGGGTGAATCACATCCGCTACGCCGCCGAGGTCTGCCGTGAGGACGAGGGCGCGAGCCTGTATCCGGATGCGGCCGCCCACGGCTCCGCTCCGGGGATCGAAGCGACCAAGGACGCCGCAGAGGGGATCCTCGGCATTCAGATCCCGTACTACGTCTTCATCGACATGCACGGGTTCGCCGACATGATCGACGCGCTCGGCGGCGTCGACATCAACGTCACGGAGCGGCTGCCCAAGGGTGGACCGCCCGAGGGCTGGACCGGCAACGATGTCAATGAATGGGCGATCGGCTGGATCGAACCAGGGCAGCAGCACATGAACGGCGACACCGCTCAGTGGTACGCCCGGTCGCGCTACACCACGAGCGACTGGGATCGCATGGAGCGGCAGCGCGAGCTGCAGGTCGCGATGCTGAAGCAGTTCACACCGCAGAACGTGCTGTCGCGGTTCAACGAGATCGCGGCCGCCGGCACGGTTCTCATCGACACCGACCTCCCCAAGGACAAGCTGCCGGAGTTCTTCGACCTGATGATGAAGGCCAAGGAGCAGCCGGTCACATCGATCGAGTTGACCCCGGCTAGCGGTGTCGACGAGTTCGAGCCGGACTACGCCCACATCCGTGAACTGGCGCAGGAGACGCTGCATCCGCCGACGGCCACGCCGACGCCGACGCCGTAGGTTGGGCGGCGATTCAGCCGCAGTCGACGTCCGCCCGGACGACGTCCGGTGACGCGAGGAGCGGTGTGTGGTGGACGCGTGCGACTCGTTCGCCTGCGCCACCGCCGGTGAAGGTGGCGGTGACGGTCGTCGATTCGCCGGGGGATACCGTCACATCCTGCTGGACGACAGGGCGGGCGCCCAGCATCGCCGTCGTCGCCCCGCCGCGAACAGTCGATCCGTCCGGCCCGTAGACGGCGATGAGCGTTCGGATGTCACCCGGGGCGCCGTCAGCCGGTGCTGGCGCTGCGGCCGCGATGCCTTCAGGGACCTCGCTCGTCCACGTCACGCGCACCTGAGTCGTGGGTGCGCCTTCGCACGTGCCGATGGCCGTGCTGATCGTCGCGTCGGCGTACGCGCCGAGAGGCGCTCCGGTCCGGTCGTTGAACAGCACCCCGATGTCGGACGCGCTCTCGCCGTCGGTCGGCGGTGCGCCGGCGAGACTGGATGCGGCGAGCAGTTCTTGCTCCTCGGGGCGGGCGCTCCAGACACGAATGCGGTCGTCGGTCGCGGCTCCGCTGAGAGCTGCGAGCACGGCGGCCGGCTCCTGAGAGGACAGCGCGGCTGTGAGGACGGCAGTCGCGGCATGCGCGAATGCAGCATCCTGTGCTCTGGGATCGGCCGCAGTCGCCGGCACCTCGGCGGTGAGGATGGAGACGAGTGACCGGTCGGTCGCGCTGAATCCATCGAAGGTCACGCCGCCTGTGGCCGCGAGGATCCTGCGCATGGTCTCGATATCGACCGCCACGACACCGTCGACCTTGCCGCCGAACGCGTCCTGCCATCGCTGAGCCAGGTGCTCCCCGGCCAGGGAGAACTCCGGGATGCTCGTCAGATCGCGCGCCACGCGACCAGGGGCGTCGCCGAACAGTGCGACCACCGCATCATCCGTCGGGGCGGGATCCTTCAACGAGGGAAGATCACGTCCGGTCATGGCGCGGTCGATGGAGATCGCTCCGTCATCGGCACGCACCAGGACGAGGGCTGCGATCGCCCCGCCGTGCGAGCGCGGCTCGGCGTTGTTCTGCACCGCGAGGAGGTAGGTGCGCGGTTCGGAGCCACCGAGCATGCCTGGCAGCAGCAGGGACGCATCGTGCAGCGCCCCCACGTTGGATGTCGCATCGCGGAGGAGAGCTTTGGCCTCGCGCACCGCATCCGCGATCGGGGGAAGGGAGACCTCGGCGTCGATGAGGCGCGCCTGCGTGCTCGCATCCGCCAGTGCCGCCGCTGCGCCGGCGAGGGGCTCGGCGATGGTCGGCAGGGTGGTCAGGTCGATCCGGCCCCCGGCGAACCCCAGCGTCGCCAGGTCGACGTCGGGGGCGAGTGCGATGATCGGCGAGACGGCGTCGTCCGCGACGTCGTCCGCGACCTCGGCGACCTCGCGGACCGCGGTGAGGTTCTGGCCCAGCCAGGGGACGAACTCGAAGCCTCGCCAGATCGGGTCGGAGGTGAGGTCGTGGGCGAGGGCGGCATGGTCCGCGACGCGGGGTGCGATCCGCTCGGCGCGGTCATAGGCGCGGTCGTCGATCGCGCTGCGCAGTTGAGCCACGGAATGGCGGAGGTTCTGGAGCTCGCTGATCGCGCCGAACCCGCGGACGACCACCCAGCTGACCGCGAACACGATGATCACGGACACCACGGCGATGGTCCACCCAGCCCAACGTCGTCGTGTCGGCAGTCGCCCGTCGCTCATGACTGCATTCAAGCACGTCGCGGCGTGCACCACGGCGATTCGCATCCGCGCCGATACGCTGTGCACATGAGTGCTGAGCTGCGCGTCGTCCTCGACCAGATCGCGAGCGTCGTCGACGTCGATCAGGCCGGCGCGGCACGCGATCTCGTCGTCGGGCTCGTCGAGACCGCACCGAAGGACTGCACAGTGGAGGTCATCGTCCCCTCCGGCTCGGCGGCTGAGATCGACGGCGTCGCCTCCGTGCACGCGTTGGGCCTCCGCCGACGCGAACTCGCGGCGTCCTGGCAACTCGGTCTGGTCTCCGGCGTCGGTGGAGGACTGATCCACGCGCCGTCCTTGATGGCACCGCTCGCCAAGCACGACCGAGTGCATGATCACGATCAGACGGCGATCACCGTGTGGGATCTGAATGCGTGGGAGGCGCCGCAGACGCTGTCCAAGTCCGCGGTGGCCTGGCAGCGCGGGATGCTGCGGCGAGCGGCGAAGCATGCCGATGCCGTGGTCGTGCCTTCGCACGCGATGGCGGAGCGGATCGGAGAGCTCGCGAAGCTCGGCGATCGGGTGCGGGTGATCGCCGGCGCCCCGCCCACCGGTTTCGCTGTTCCGGTCGATGCCGGTGCGCGCAGGGGTGAACTGTCTCTGCCGTCGCGCTATGTGGTGCTGACCGGGACTGCCGGCGAGTTGGAGTCCGGCTTCCGGGCCGCGGCCGCAGCCGACATCGATGCGGTCGTGCTGGATGTCGCTGAGGGAGCAGAGCCGCGGCTCGCCGACGCAGCCTCGGCCGCCGGCCTGCCGGAGCGACGCGCGCACATCCGCGGCACGCTGTCGCTCGAGGACCGGGCCGCGGTGCTCGGAGCGGCTTCCGCTCTGGTGGCGACCAGCGAACGGTCCGCGTGGCCATGGCGGGCGATGGAGGCTCTGACCCTGGGAGTTCCGATCGTCGCTGCTGCCAGCGGTGGGCATCGCGACGCGATCGCTGAAGGCGGGATGCTCGTGTCTTCCGACGAGATCGCGGATGCGGTGGTGGATGCCGTGGCTGCGGGGGAGCGGCGGCTCAGGGTGCTCGCAAGCGACAGAGCGAAGGCGTTCTCGTGGGCGAGTTCGGCGGAGCGCGTGTGGGCGCTGCACGCCGATCTTTGACGCATTTTGTGCGGGTTCGGAGCCTGCACGCTGGCTGACAGTTCGTGCGACACGCCGGTTTCTTATGCGGATCTATGAATCCCAGTGGCATCATCTCGCAACTTCAGTCACACTAGTCACATGTCTCGTCGTGCCCAACGCTCCGGATCCGTGCGTCACCGTACTCGGTTCCTGACCGTATTCGTCGCCGCCATCGCCGTCGTCATCGGCACGGTCGCGCCGCTTGAGTCGGCGACGGCGTCTGCAGCGATGTCCTCGTCGACGAGCCTCGCGCGGTCGACGGGCGATGTGACGCAGACGGGCATGGTCAAGACGTCGCTTGCCGGGTTCAATCCCGGCAACATCATCAGCGATGCGATGTTCACGAACTCGGGCACGATGACCGAGGCGCAGATCCAGTCGTTCCTGAACGGGAAAGTCGCGAAGTGCGTCGTCGGCAAGGACGAGGACGGTCTGCCGTTCGTCTGCCTCAAGGACTTGAAAGTACCGACGCAGTCGAAGGCGGCCGACAAGTACTGCTCGGCGTACGCAGGCGCTTCGAGTGAGCCAGCGGCGCGGATTCTCTACAAGGTGGCTCGCGCCTGCAACATCAATCCGCAGGTGCTGATCGTCATGCTCCAGAAGGAGCAGGGTCTCGTGAACCACGTGTGGCCGAGCAACTGGCGATACAACAAGGCGATGGGCCAGGCGTGCCCGGATACGGCACCCTGCGACACGGCATTCGCCGGCTTCTTCGCGCAGGTGTACGGCGCTGCGCGCCAGATGCAGATCTACATGGAGGGCAAGTACTTCCAGTGGTACAAGGCCGGCAGGACCTGGCCGGTGCTCTACCACCCGAATGCCTCCTGCGGTACGGCGCCCGTGTATATCGCGAACAAGGCGACAGAGGCCCTTTACTACTACACGCCGTACCAGCCCAACGCGGCAGCGCTGAAGGCGGGTTACGGGACGGGCGACGGCTGCTCGAGCTATGGCAACCGAAACTTCTACAACTACTTCACCGACTGGTTCGGGTCGACGCAGACCCCGGCGATCACACCCACCGGAGCCATCGCCACCGAGTGGAAGCGCATGGGCGGCGCTTCGGGCGCGCTGGGGAAGCCCGCTGCGGTAGTGCAGGCCGTAACGGACCCGAACGGCAACGGGTTCGCGCAGAAGTTCGCGGGAGGTTGGATCCACTCATCCGCGGCGGGGACGTTCTCCTCACTGACGCCGATCATGACGGCTTACAGCGCGGCCGGCTGGTTGCGTGGAAGCCTCGGATGGCCGCTCTCGCAGACGGCCTGCGCCAACGGCTCCTGCACGCAATTGTTCGACGGTGGGATCATCTCCTACGCGAGCGGAAAACCAGCGACGACGACTCTCGGCCTCACAGAGCGGTCGTTGTATGCGGCATCCCCCGGGCTGAGCACTGTCGGAGCGATGGTCGGCGAACTGCAGGTGGTGGGTGACCCGAACGGCGGGGGGCTCGCTCAGAAGTATCAGAACGGGTGGATGCATGCCTCCTCTTCAGGAGCGTTCTGGTCATCGACGGGCATCATGACCGGCTACAGCCGCGCCGGGTGGCTTCGCGGTTTCCTCGGCTGGCCGATCAAGGCGGAGCAGATCGTTAGCGATCCGAATGGGAACGGTGTCGCGCAGGAGTTCCAAGGCGGCTGGGTGCACTCTTCAACCGCAGGCACGTTCAGTTCGTCGACCGAGATGATGAAGGCTTATAGCGCTGCCGGCTGGGTGCGCGGACAGCTCGGCTGGCCGACGAGCGACGAGGCGTGCACCGGGCAGGCGTGTGCCCAGGCCTTCACCAAGGGTGTGATCGGATACGTCAAGGGCCAGGGCGCCGTCACGAAGATCGGCGTCACACCCGCAGCGATGAAGACGGCCGCCACCCAACAGGTGAACGTGACGAAGTCGCTCGGTGCCGCACAGGCACCGCTCCAGGTGATCGCGGATCCGAACGGCAGCGGGCTGGCTCAGAAGTTCGCGAACGGATGGGTGCACTCCTCGGATAAGGGAACGTTCGTCTCCTCGACGAGCGTCATGACCGCGTACAGCTCCGCTGGGTGGTTGCGTGGCACGCTCGGCTGGCCCACGGGGATCGAGACCTGCTCTGGAACGCTGTGCTCTCAGCCGTTCGAAGGGGGCACGATCGCCTACTCGCCCGGCAAACCCGCTGTCGCGTTGCATGGCATCGCTGCCCAGGCGTTTGCAACGCTCCGATCCCCGCAGGCGACCGGTATCGGTGCTGCGGCTGCTGGCGTCCAGGTCGTGAAGGACCCGAACGGAAACGGGCTCGCTCGCAAGTACGCGGCAGGATGGCTGCATGCCTCGGATCGAGGAACGTTCTCGTCGAGCCTCAGAATCATGACCGGCTACAGCGCTGCGGGCTGGCTTCGTGGTTCGCTGGGGTGGCCGGTGAAGGCTGAGCAGACTGTGACCGATCCGAAGGGCAATGGTGTCGCTCAGGAGTTCGAGGGTGGCTGGATCCACTCGTCGAACGCAGGCACGTACGCGTCCTCCAGCAAGATCATGGCAGGGTACAGCGCGGCGGGCTGGGTGCGTGGCGACCTGGGCTGGCCGGTGAAGGCCGAGCAGGTCGTGACCGACCGCAACGGCAATGGCGTCGCCCAGTCGTTCCAGGGCGGTTGGGTGCATTCATCGGCCGCAGGAACGTTCGCATCGTCGTCGACCGTGATGAAGGCGTACAGCGCGGCCGGATGGCTGCGGGGCAAGCTCGGATGGCCGACGGGAGCCGAGACCTGCTCCGGGACAACGTGCTCGCAGACGTTCACAGGCGGCACGATCTCGTACTCTCCTGGCAAGCCGGCGGTCACCACCTTCAAGTGAGGGTGAGCGGCTGCGATGGCTAGACTGGGAGTATGAAGGTACTGCTCACAGGCGCTGACGGTTTCATCGGATCGCACCTCGCGGAGCAGCTCGTCAGGGATGGACACGACGTCCGGGCACTCGTGCTGTACAACTCGTTCGACTCGCGTGGATGGCTTGACGGGATCTCTCCCGACGTGGCCTCTCAGATCGAGTTCCTCCCTGGAGACATCCGCGATCCCGCGCTGATGATGTCGGCTGTTCGCGACCGCGACGCCGTCCTGCACCTCGCCGCGCTGATAGCGATCCCGTACTCGTACGCTGCTCCCGACCTCTACGTCCAGACGAACATCCAGGGCACCCTGAACCTCCTCAATGCGGCGCGGGCGGCGGACGTGAGCCGTTTCATCCACACTTCGACGAGCGAGGTCTACGGCACGGCTCGCTACGTCCCCATGGACGAGGGGCACCCGCTCCAGGGGCAGTCGCCGTACTCGGCCTCCAAGATCGCCGCCGACCAGATGGTCAACTCATATCACGCGTCCTTCGGCCTGCCGACGGTGACGATCCGCCCGTTCAACACGTTCGGGCCCCGGCAATCGGCGCGTGCCGTGATTCCTACGATCATCAGCCAGCTCGCGGCGGGTAAGCGTGAGATCCAGCTCGGCGCGCTGACACCGACGCGCGACTTCACCTACGTGCCTGACACTGTGGCGGGCTTCACTACTGCACTCACGAGCACCGCGGGAGTTGGCGAGGTCATCAACCTCGGCGTCGGCTTCGAGGTCTCGATCGGGCGCACTTTCGAGCTCATCGCCGAAGCCATGGGAATCGACGCGGTCGCCACCGAAGACCCCGCGCGACTGCGCCCGGCCAACTCCGAGGTCGAGCGACTCTTCTCCGACAACACCAAGGCGAGGGAGATCCTCGGCTGGGCTCCCCGCTTCAGCGGCGACGACGGCTTCCGCGAGGGGCTGCGCGAGACCGCGCAGTGGTTCACCGACCCGGACAACCTCGCCCGCTATCGGACCGACGCGTACGTCGTATGAGCGTCGCGGCAGAGGTCGTCGGCGCCATCCGCAGTGTCGTCGGCGACGACTCGTTCGTCGGACTCCACATCCCGAGTATCACCGAGCGTGAGAAGGCCAGGGTGCTCGAGTGTCTGGACTCGACTTTCGTCTCCAGCGTCGGCACATTCGTCACAGATTTCGAGGACGGCATCGCCTCGTACACCGGCGCGGCGCACGCGATCGCCGTCTCCAACGGAACTTCCGCGCTCCAGGTGGCTCTCGAACTCGCCGGTGTGCGTCCTGGCGACGCGGTGATCGTCCCGACACTCTCATTCGTCGCGACAGCCAACGCCGTCTCCCATGCCGGGGCCGTGCCGTTCTTCGTCGACAGTGACGAGGAGACGCTCGGGATGTCCGTCGAAGCTGTCGCGCGTGTACTGCGTGCCGCAAGCTCCGGGCCTGACGGCCTGGTCGACGGAAGCACGGGGCGGCGGATCGCCGCGATCGTTCCGATGCACACCCTCGGCCATCCGATGCGGATCGTCGAGCTGGTGGCGCTCGGGGACGAGTACGGCGTGCCCGTCGTCGAGGACGCCGCTGAGTCCCTCGGCAGCCGGGTCGCTGACATGCACACCGGAATCTTCGGCCGCCTGGGCATTCTCAGTTTCAACGGGAACAAGATCCTCACAACGGGCGGCGGCGGCATGATTCTCACCGCGGACGACGAACTCGCCCGACGCGCCAAACACGTGACCACGACGGCGAAGCTTCCACATCGCTGGGAGTTCGAACACGACGAGGTCGCCTACAACTACCGAATGCCGAATCTGAACGCCGCACTGGGCGTGGCCCAACTCGAGCGGCTACCCGAGTTTCTCTCGGCCAAGCGCATGCTCGCCGGCCGGTACCGGTCGGCGTTCGCCGACATGCCTGGACTGCACTTCCTCGCCGAACCGACCGGAACAACCAGCAACTACTGGCTCTGCGCGCTGCGCGTCGATGGCGGCTTGCGCGAGCGTGACGCGGTGCTGGAGGCGACCAACGACGCCGGGCTGCAGTGCCGACCGTTCTGGAATCTGCTCCACAGGCAAGCGCCGTACCGCGATCTTCCCCGTGCAGAGACTCCAGTCGCCGAGGCGTTGCATGCCAGTACGATCTGCATCCCCAGCACGCCGTCGCTGGCGGCCGCATGAGGACGATCGCGGTTCTGACCGGGACGCGGGCGGACTACGGATTGCTGCGGGGCCTTCTTCGTGCCATCGAAGACGACCCGGAGCTCGCGCTGCGGCTGATCGCCACCGGCACCCATCTCGTCGACGAGTTCGGACGGACGAGCAGCGAGATCGAGGCTGACGGATTCGCCGTCGCCGCAGCCGTTCCGATCTGGACCGGCTGCGACGACCGGCTGGCCGTTGCCGCAGATGTGGGTGCTGCGATACCCCGCTATGCACACGCGCTCGCCGAGATCGCTCCCGATGTGCTGGTAGTTCTCGGTGACAGGCTCGAAGCTTTCGCCGCAGCGACCGCGGCGACGATCCTCTCCGTGCCCGTCGCGCACATCCACGGCGGCGAGGTCACCGAAGGCGCGATGGATGACGCGCTGCGGCACTCGCTGACGAAGATGTCATACCTGCATTTCGCGTCCACAGAGGATCATCGCCGCCGCGTCATCCAGCTCGGGGAAGCGCCGGACCGCGTGTACGCCCATGGCGCCCCGATCGTCGACGCGCTGGATGCTCTTGAATTGCTGTCCAAGGGTGAGGTCGAGCGTCGATTCGGCATCCGCCTGCCTGAACCGACGGCTCTGGTCACCTTCCATCCTGCCGTGATGGATGCCGCAGAGCCCGAGGTTCTCGTCGATGAGCTTCTCCATGGCCTCCTCGCCGTGAACGGGCTGCACATGGTCATCACGGGGTCGAACTCGGACATCGGCACGGCGGACGTGCGAGCCCGCATCGCGGCCTTCGTCACCGAGCATCCCGACAGAGTCGACTTCGTCGAGTCCTTTGGTCAGCTCGGGTACCTCAGCGCGATGTCCTCCGTCGCCGTCGTCGCGGGCAACTCGTCGAGCACCGTGCTCGAGGCTCCGGTCCTCGGCGTTCCATCCGTGCTCATCGGGGACCGACAGAAGGGTCGCCCGATCGCGGAGTCCGTCGCTGTCCCCCGGCCGGATCGCCACTCGATCGCGGCCGCCGTGCGCGCGGCGATCGAGCGAACCTCGACCACGGTCGAGACCAGCATCTTCGGGGGCTCCGGCTTCGCTGAACGCACCGCCACTACCCTGCGTGACGCGACCATTCCGCGCCCGCCACGCAAGTCCTTCCACGACCTTCAGGGAGAACCCGCCCATGACTGACCAGGTTTTCGTCATCGCAGAAGCAGGAGTGAACCACAACGGTTCGCTCGAGACGGCCAAGGAACTCGTCGATCTCGCCGCGTCCGCCGGCGCTGACGCCGTGAAGTTCCAGACGTTCTCGGCTGATGCACTTGCGCTGGAGAGCGCCGCGCTTGCCGACTACCAGCGACTGTCCGACGAAGACGGTCGCACGCAGCATGATCTGCTGCGACAGCTCGAACTGACGCACGAAGAGTTCCGCTCCCTGCGTGACCACTGTGACTCACGCGGCATCCAGTTCCTGTCGACGGCCTTTGACGAGGCGGGGCTCGACTTCCTCGTCGGCGAACTCGGCATCCCGATCGTCAAGATCGCCTCGGGTGACCTGACGTTCGCCCCGCTACTGGTCGCCGCCGGTCGTACGGGGCTTCCGATCATCCTCTCAACCGGGATGGCCGAGATTCCCGAAATCCAGCGGGCGCTGCGATTCCTTGCAGCCGGGGTGGCGCAGGCACATGGCGTACTGCCGGTCGGCACACGCCTGCACGAGGACAAACTCGCCCGTGCCTGGGCGCAACGAGACCAGTTCGTCGACTTCTCGCAGCACGTGACGATCCTGCACTGCACCACCGAGTATCCGGCGGCTGACGAGCATCTCAACCTTCGCGCGATGCAGACAATCGCCGAGACGTTCGGACACAGGGTCGGCTATTCGGATCACTCGCTGGGATCGCTGGCCTCTGTCATCGCGGTCGGCCTGGGCGCCACTGTCGTTGAGAAGCACTTCACCTTCGACGTGAACGCAGACGGCCCAGACCACGCTGCGTCGCTCGACCCGGACGGGCTGCACGCGTATGTCGCAGACCTGCGACGCGTGCCGGTGATGCTCGGTTCGCGCGAGAAGCACTGTCAGCCGGTGGAGGAGGGGAATCGCGCGGTCGTGCGCCGCAGCCTCGTCGCCACGCGCACCATCGCCGCCGGCGCGACGATCGTCGAGGATGACGTCGCCTGCTTCCGACCTGCATCGGGCCGGACATCGTTCGATTTCTGGGAGGTCGTCGGCACTAGCGCCAGTCGGGCGTACCGCAGGGGTGATCTGATCGATGCCTGACCTCATCCTTCTCGGCGGCGGGGGACATGCGCGATCCGTGCTCGCTGCGCTTCTCGCCGCGGGGGAGAGTGTGCGCGGATACCTCGCCCCCGAGCCGTCGCCGGACTGGTCGCTGCCCTACCTGGGCGACGATGACGTCCTCGACGGTCTGGATCCGGCGGACGTCCGCATCGTGAACGGACTAGGCTCAATCGCCTCCACAGCAGCCCGCCGCCGGTTGCACGATCACACAATCGCGCGCGGGTTCACCGTCGTCGGCGTGATTCATCCCCGCGCGATCGTCGATCCTGAAGCCAGCATCGATCCGTCGGGGCAGGTGCTCGCCGGCGCCATCGTGAGCGCCGGGGCGACGATCGACGTGGACGCCATCGTCAACAGCGGAGCGATCGTCGAGCACGACTGCATCGTGGAGGCGCATGCGCACGTCTCGCCGGGGGCTGTACTGGGCGGGGAGGTCCGTATCGGCGGCGGCGCCCACATCGGGCTCGGCTCCCGTGTGCTACAAGGGCTCACGATAGGGTCGGGGAGTGTCGTCGGTGCGGGAGCGGTCGTGATCTCGGACGTGGCTCCGGGCGTCACAGTGGTCGGCGTGCCCGCGCGGCCCCGCCCGAACAAGGAAGTGCATGCATGATCGACAGGACGGACCTGATCGTTGCGCCGGACACGACGATCAGGACGACATTGATACACCTGGACCGCAGCCGCCTTCAAGTCGTGTTCGTCGAGGACGTCGAGGGTCGGCTGGTCGGTGCCGTCAGCGACGGCGACGTGCGTCGAGGACTGCTCTCGGGCTCCGGGTTGGAGGACCGTGTTGAGGCAGTGATGAATCGGACTCCGGCCACCGTTGCTCCGACCGCGAGCCAGGAAGTCGTCGACGAGCTCAAGTCGCGCCGCGGCATCCGAGTGGTCGCGGTCGTCGACGACGCCGGGCGAATGGTCGATGTGGTGGCGGAGGGCGACCGCATCGCGACGCCTCTGCCCACGCCGGTCGTGCTGATGGCCGGCGGTCGGGGACAGAGGCTCTATCCGATCACGAAGGACATCCCCAAACCGCTGGTGCCGCTGGGCGACGTGCCGATGATCGATATCATCCTCAGCCGACTGTACGATCAGGGCTTCCGTCGGGTGCATGTCTCGGTGAATCACCTGGGTCATCTCATCGAGGAGCATCTCGGAGACGGTGCAGAGCACGGCCTCGAGATCACGTATCTGCATGAACCAGCGCCACTGGGGACCGCCGGCGCTCTGGCGCAGCTCCGTGGTGCCGTCGATGAGCCCTTCGTGGTGATGAACTCCGACCTGCTCACCCAGGTCGATCTTCGCCGAATGCTCGCATCCCATACAGTAGCCGGACACACGGCCACGATCGGCGCGCGCGAGTACGGATTCGAGATCCCGTTCGGGGTGATCCGACGCGAAGGCGACCGGGTTACCGCGCTCGCGGAGAAGCCCTATCACAGCGAGCTCGTGAGCGCCGGCATCTACGTGTTGGACCCGGGAGTACTGGAATCACTCACAGCCGACGAGTACTGCGACATGCCGACGCTGCTCGCCCGGCTCATGGACGAAGGTCGGTCCGTCGGGGCTTTCGAGATCCACGAGGAGTGGATCGACGTCGGTCGCCCAGAGGATCTTGAGCGCGCTCGACAGGCGTGGGAACGGAGCGGACGATGAGGATCTGCACGATAACGGTAAGAGCAGGATCGAAGGGCGTGCCGGGGAAGAACCTGCGTATCGTGGCAGGCAGACCGCTGTTCGGCCACTCGGTGGCGCAGGCCGTCGCCACCGGACTGTTCGACGAGGTCGTGGTCTCCAGCGACTCGGACGAGATCCTGGCTCTGGCTCCCACCTTCGGTGCCACCGGAGTCGTCCGACGCCCGCCCGAGATGGCAACGGACACCGCGGGCAAGGTCCCGGCCATCGCCCACGCCGTGCGCAGCACGGAAGATCGCACCGGTGCCCGATACGACGTGTGTGTCGATCTCGACGCGACCAGCCCGCTTCGCACCGTCGACGACATCCGCACTGCCGTGTCGATGTTCGAAGAGGTCCGTCCAGAGTCCCTGATCACAGGGTCGGAAGCACGCCGGAATCCGTATTTCAACCTTGTCGAAGAGCAGCCGGACGGCACTGTCGCGGTGAGCAAGAAGCCCGACGATGCGGTTCTGCGCCGACAGGATGCGCCTCGTTGCTTCGATATGAACGGCTCGATCTACGTCTGGCGCCGGGAGTCGCTGCTGGAGGATCAAGTGGTGTTCCTTCCGTCAACGATCCTGTACGAGATGCCGGCGGAGCGATCCATCGACGTCGACAGCGAGTTCGATTTCCGCATCGTCGAATGGCTGATGACTGAGCGTGGAGACCTGTGAGCGTCAACGGAGACGATCTCGAGCCCCGCACGTCGTCTGCCGTGCGGGCGGTCTTGCAGCTCGAGGACGAGGCACCCGATTCGCTACTCGAGATACTGCCGGGGGCGACCGTCCCGCTCTGGGCACAAGTGCGCGTGCAGTTCATCCGAGCGCTGTCCGCGCAGCAGACGGGCAGCGTCGAGGTGACCTCGGAATCGACGTGGACGCGGTGGGGCGAGGCGAAGCGCGTGGCGCGCGGGTACCTTCCGAGCCGCTGGGATGCCGTGCGCCACGCGGTCCCGCGCGATGTCTGCTTCTACGTCCCCGGTGTGACGCTCGCGGCGGAGAACGGACGGGCCAGGAACTGGCTCGTCGATGATTTTGCGGCCGCGACGGAGGACGCGGTCGTCGTGCAGACCCGGCCACTGCCGTCGCCGTTGGGACCGCCGGCATTCGGCTCCACGCTGAGCATGGAGTCGTCGATCGCCCGCGCCCGCTGGCGCGCACGGGGGACCCCCCTGGCGCCGGGCGTCGCGGCGTCGGTGACATCGCTGATCGCGGACTACGCTCATCGGCTGGGTCTGTCGAAGGACATCTTCGTGGCGCTCGGGCAGAACGTCGTGCGCAACGAACGTCAGCGGCCGTTCCAACTGGCGGAGGTTCAGCGCATGCTGGATCGGATGCAGCCGAAGATCGTCGTCTTCGACAACGGCTCGTACACCTACCTCGGCGAGTGGGTGGGGATCATGAAGGATGCCGGCGCCTACGTGGCTGAGCCGCAGCACGGCTGGATCGGGCCATCGCACGCCGCCTACAACTTCGGACGCGCCTTCGAGAGCCCTGCCCTGCGCCGGGCGCTGCCGGACGAGGTTCTGACATTCGGGACCTACTGGTCGGACTCGATCCGCCACCCCGGTCGCGTCACTGCCATCGGGAAGCCACACATGGAGCGGCAGGCGGCGGCTGCGCCTGAAGCCCGCGGGAACAGAATCCTCGTGGTCTCTTCCCGCGCAGATCCCGAGGGCACCGACGCGTTCGTCGTGGATCTGCGCGCTGCGCTGGGCGAGGAGTGGTCCATCGCCTTCCGTCCGCATCCGGGTGAGCGTTCCGAGACGGCGAACCGCTATCCGCGGCTATTGGCGGATCCGCGCATCGAGGTGGACACTGAACCCGACGTGTACGAGTCGCTCAAGCGCAGTTCCGTGGTGGTCGGCGTCGCGAGCACCGTCCTGTTCGAGGCCGACGCCTTCGGCTGCCAGGTGATCGCGCGCGACAGCGCCTTCGCCGACACGGTGATCGGCGACGCCTTCGGCGAACGCGTCGGCACCGCGTCCGAGGCGGCGGACCGGCTCACGGCGGGCCGTTCGGACGCCCGGGGCGCGACCGACCCGGCGATCTGGGCACCCGGTGCCGTCGACGCATACCGCCGCTGGCTCGCCGAACGTCTCCAGGAGCGGGGCAGTCGGTGATACACATCCGGCACGCGGGGACGAGCATCGTTGACGGGGGTCCCAGGCGTGCTGGCCTAGAATTGCGTTATCCCGCGGTGAGCGTCGCTCGTCGCGTGCCGAATGAGTGGGCTTGTGACTGATACCCGAGATCTTTTCGCCGCCGTCCCGCGTTCCGAATTCGACACACCCGGCAAGAGCCGTGGATTGATCGATGTGGTGCGCTGGCGCTATCTGTTGCGCCTGCTCGTGCACACAGGAGTCACGACCCGCTATCGGAACTCTGTTCTGGGATGGACGTGGTCCTACGTCCGGCCCGCGGCGCAATTCCTGGTGTTCTGGGTCGTGCTCGGCCTGTTCATGAACCTCGATCGGGGCATCCCGAACTACGCCGTCTACCTGTTCAGCGGCATCGTCGTCATCAATCTCTTCTCGGAGGGGTTCAAGAACGCGACGACATCGATCGTCGGCAATGCGCCGCTCGTGCGGAAGGTGTTCCTGCCGCGTCAGTTATTCGCCGTCTCCGCCGTCATCGTCGCGTTCGTCCACTTCCTGCCGCAGGTCGGCCTGCTGCTCATCGTCTGCCTGCTACTGGGCTGGATCACCCACGTCTCCGTCGTCTCGGTGCTGGCGATCCTCGCCGCCATGGTCATCGTGATGGTCTTCTCGCTCGGCCTCGGCCTGTTCTTCGGTGCGATCAATGTGCGTTTCCGGGATGCCGAGAACATCGTCGAGCTGATGCTGCTCCTGGCGACGTGGGCTTCGCCGGTGCTCTACTCGTGGACGCAGGTGCAGGACGCGATCGTGGACAAGCTCGGTTGGCCGCAGTGGATCGTCGAGCTCTACCTGCTGAACCCGATCACGCAGGGCGTGGAACTCTTCCACTTCGCCTTCTGGCGGCCCGCCACCGAAGGCATGGTCTCCACGTCCGACTATGTCGGAACCCAGCTCGCGGCGATGCCGCCGGGTCTGGGGTGGAACACGCTGTGGACCTTCCTCATCGCGGTCGCGACTCTCCTGGTCGGCCAACTAGTCTTCCGTCGTCTCGAAGGAAGGTTCGCGCAAGACCTATGAGCGCTCAGACCGTCATCAAGCCCAGCATCATCGTCGACGGAGTGCGTAAGCGCTTCACTCTGAATCACGCCTTCTCGCTGAAGGACACCGTCGTCGCATGGATCAAAAGGCGAAAGCTCACCAGCGAATTCGAAGCGCTCAAAGGCGTCGACCTCACCATCGGTGAGGGCGAATCCGTCGCGATACTCGGTCTGAACGGCTCCGGGAAGTCGACCCTGCTCAAGCTCGTCTCCGGCGTCATGGAGCCCGACGCGGGCGAAGTCCTGACGAGGGGCCGCGTCGCCGGCCTCATCGAGGTCGGGGCGGGGTTCCATCCCGAGCTCTCCGGTCGCGAGAACGTGTTCCTCAACGCGGCGATCCTCGGCATGAAGAAACACGAGATCGAGGCGCGGTACGACGAGATCGTGGCGTTCAGCGAGATCGAGCAGTTCATCGATCAGGAGGTCAAACACTACTCGTCCGGCATGTTCATGCGGCTGGCCTTCTCCGTCGCGATCCACGTCCAATTGGATGTGCTGCTCGTCGATGAGATCCTGTCCGTCGGCGATGCGCCTTTCCGTGAGAAATGCCGGCTGAAGTTCGAGGAGCTCATCTCGCGCGGCAAGACCCTGGTCGTGGTCAGCCACGACATGGAGATGGTGCGGCAACTGTGCACCCGCGGCGTCGTGATCAACAAGGGCGAGGTCGTGTACGACGGTGAGATCGAGGGCGCGATCGCCCTGGTGGATGCATGATGCTGGAGTGGCTCGCGCAGACGCCGGTAATGCTCGCCGGCATCCTCGTCGTCTTCGTCCCGGGTATCCTCGCGCTGTGGGGGGTGGGCCTGCGAGGCCTCGCGCTGTTCGCGGCCGCACCGCTGTTCGGCGTCGCGACCGTCGGCGTCTCGGCACTGGCGCTGGGAGCGGTCGGCGTCGCGTGGTCGCCGCTGAGCTGGGCGATATCGACCCTGGTCGTCATCGGCGTCGCCTGGGTTCTCGGCAGACTGCTGGGACACCGGCTTCCTGAGGCCGACGTCGCTGGCCCGCGCTGGCTGCTGATCGTCGCTCTCGTGATCGGCGTCGCGATCGGGATCTGGCGCCTGGGGACTTACATCTCCGACCCCGCCGGCATCTCGCAGACGAACGACGCCGTGTTCCACATGAACGCGGTACGCTTCGTGCTCGAGACCGGTGATGCCTCCTCGCTGCACGTCAACGCGGTGATCGGCGGGCGCAGCTTCTACCCGGCCGCCTGGCACGGGATCGTTTCACTGATGGTGGCGATCTCGGGTGCGTCCATCAGCGTCGCGGCCAACATGCTCACTCTGCTCATCGGTGCCTTGATCTGGTCGTTCGGCATCGCGTGGCTGGCGCGGGAACTCACCTCGTCCCGCAGCGTCGCCGCTTACGCGGCCGTGCTCTCGAGTGCGCTGCAGACCTTCCCGCTGCTGATGTTCCAATGGGGCGTCCTGTTCCCGAATGCCCTGTCGACCGCCCTGATCCCGGCCGGCGTGGCACTGGTGGCGGCATTGCCGCGCTGGAGCACCGGGGGTCCCCCGTGGAGGGCCGGGGTCCGAGCCGTGCTGCTCGTGCTGGTGACCGCCGGGGCGCTGCTGCTCGCGCAGCCGGCCGCTTTCCTGCCCTGGGCGGCGATCTCTGTCGTCTGGCTGAGCTTCCACCTGCTCCTCCGGCCGGGTTCTGTGCGCCGATGGCCCGCGATCCTCGCAGTAGTCCTGGCCTGGATCGCCCTGATCGTCATCTGGCTCCGCCTCGCGCAGGGAACCAGCGGCGCGCACTGGGGGGCCTTCCGCGGCAACTTCGAGGTATTCCTCGATGTGCTCTTCAACGGTCAGGTGATGATCCCGTTCGCGTTCGGCATGAGCGTGCTGATGCTGGTCGGTCTCGTCGTCGCTGTGCGTACCGCGCGCTATCGCTGGTTCGCGGTGGCGTGGCTGGGAATCTCTGGCCTGTACGTGCTGGTCGCTGCCGTCGACAGCGCGTTCATCCGGAACAACATCCTGGGCGCCTGGTACGCAGACCCGTACCGGATCGCGGCGCTGGCGCCGGTGGTCGTCATTCCGCTCGCGGCGCTCGCCGTCGACGCGATCGTGCGGCTGATCGCGCGTGCTCTGCACAAGCCGGTCGACGGACGGTCCGCCGCGATCGCGGGCCTTGTCGGCACGACCGTGTTCATGATCGTGCTGGTGATCATCCGGCCCGTCGCGATGCCCGCGGTGACCGAGGGCTCGTACGACCGCGACTCGCGCTACCTCGCCTTCGACGACACGTTCCTGAGCGTCGACGAGCGCGCCCTGCTCGAATCGCTGGACGAATACGTCGAGCCTGGTGCTCGTGTGATCGGCAATCCGTCAACCGGAACCGGATTCGGCTACTTCCTCAGCGGAGTCGACGTCTATCCGCGGACCTGGGCCCCGCCGAGTACGGCTACCTGGCCGGTACTCGCCCAGCACCTGCGCGACGCAGCCACCGATCCCGAGGTGTGCGACGTGCTCGACGCATACGGTGATCCACAGTACGTACTCGACTTCGGCAAGGGCGAAACCGGTGCGGGACGCTACATCATGCCGGGCATGACGGACTTCGCCGACCAGGAAGGCTTCGACCTCGTTGCCGAGAGGGGCGATGTCTCGCTCTGGCGGATCACGGCGTGCGCGGAGTGATCCGGCATCCGCGATCGGTAAGATCTCAGGCGATGCGTCCGGTCGATCGTTCCGTTCTCGTCGTTATCCCGGCGCTGAACGAAGAGGAGTCCGTCGCGGACGTTGTCCGCGATGTGTGTGGCGCGATCCCGCATGCGCGCGTCCTTGTGATCGATGACGGTTCGCGCGACCGCACCGGCGAGCGCGCTCGCGCCGCCGGCGCGGAGGTGCTGACGCTGCCGTTCAATCTTGGCGTCGGCGGAGCCATGCGTGCGGGTTACCGTTACGCCAGGGATCATGGACACGACACGGTCGTCCAGGTGGACGGCGACGGCCAGCACGATCCGCGGGCGATCCACGAACTGCTCGCCGGACTCGACGGCGCCGACCTCATGATCGGTGCCCGTTTCGCCGGAGTCGGAGACTACGGAGCGCGCGGGCCACGGCGCTGGGCGATGCGGCTGCTGGCCGGCGTCATGAGCGGCGTTGCGCGTACCAGGCTCACTGACGTCACCAGCGGCTTCAAGGCGGCGGGGCCCCGCGCTGTGGCGCTGTTCGCCGACAACTTCCCGGCCGAGTACCTCGGAGACACGATCGAAGCCCTGGTGATCGCCGCTCGCGCCGGGCTCGTCATCCGCCAGGTCCCCGTGGCGATGCGCGAACGTCAGGCAGGAACCCCTTCGCACAATCCGCTCAAGGCCGCCGCCTACCTCATCCGGGCGTGTGCGGCGCTCGGGCTGGCGATGATGCGCCCCCGCGCCGTCGTGGAGGATACCCCGTGAATCCGATCACCTATGCCTTCGGCATCGTCGCAGCCCTGCTCGCCCTGATCGCGATCATCGAGCTCATGCGCCGCGGCACGCTGCGCGAGCGTCACGCCCTGTGGTGGTTCATCGGCGGGATCCTGGCTCTGGTCGTCGCGGTCTTCCCGCAGACACTCACGTGGGCGGCGCAGACACTCGGTGTGAGCGTCCCCACGAACCTGGTGTTCTTCATCGCCATCGGTCTGCTGTTCCTGGTCAGCCTGCAGTACGGTGCCGAGCTGACCCGGATCGAGGAGAAGCTGCGTACCCTCGCCGAGCGCAGCGCGTTCCACGAGAACCGGATCGCAGAACTCGAGGCACGCGTCGACGCCGGGGCGCCCACAGGCGATAACCCGCCCGGAAATGACGAATCGTCCGACGGCGGTGCCACCTCATGATGACGCGCCATACCCGCGTGCTCATCGCCTCACGGCTCTTCCCGCCGGAGGTGAGCGCCGGCGCCTTCCGCCTGGGCGCGCTCGCTCGCGCTCTGGTGCGACGCGGCGAGGACGTCACCGTCCTGACCAGCCGCCCGCCGAAGCATGCGCCGGACATCGCGGACGCGCCGGGCACCGAGGTTCGACGGTGGCCGGTGCTGCGCGACAAGGGCGGGAACGTCCGCGGCTACGTGCAGTACATGAGCTTCGATGTCCCGCTGGTGTTCCGGCTGCTCGCGCGTCGGTTCGACGTCGCGATCGCCGAGTCGCCGCCGACGACCGGACTCGCGGTCGTGATCGCTGCGTTCCTCAAGCGACGCCCGGTGGCGTATTACGCGGCCGACGTCTGGACCGACGGCGTGATCTCGATGGGAGCGCCGACGTTCGTCGTGTCGGTGATGCGGATGCTGGAGCGCACAGTGCTGCGTCGTTCGGCAGCGATCATCTCCGTCTCGGACGAGGTCACCGAGCGATTGATCGCGCTGGATGCCGAGCCCGCCCGGATCACGACCGTCGGCAATGGTATCGACACAGAGATCTTCACGCCGGATGCCGAGCCCGCGGAAGCCGATCATTACTTCGTCTACACCGGCACGATGTCCGAATGGCAACAGCCGGAGGTGTTCATTCGGGCGTTCGCCGAGCTCGCGGACGAGGCGCCGGAGCTGAAGCTGCGCTTCTTCGGACAGGGCGCGGTGGAGGACGACCTGCGGCGGATCGCCGAAGAGCTCGTCCCCGGACGGGTCGAGTTCGGCGGAGTGGTCAGCCCCGCCGAGTCTGCAGGCTGGATTCGCGGCGCGGTCGCGTCGCTGGTGAGCATCGTCCCCGACATCGGATACGACTTCGCCAAGCCCACGAAGACGTATGCTGCAGCCGCCGTCGGAACACCTGTGCTGTTCGCCGGACCTGCAGCTGGGGCCGAGCTCGTGCGCACGGGAACCCTCGGTCGTGCAGTGCCCTTCGAATCGGATGCAGTGGCGAGTGCCATGCGCGAACTGCTGGTTGAGGCACGCGACGGCACGCGCGAGCTGCTTCGACCGCGCCGCTCGGCGTGGGCACGCGACAACGTGTCCCTGACCGCCGTGGCCGACCGCGTCGCCACGGCCATCTGCCAGGTCCTCCCGACAGCGGCCGGTAAGCTGGAAGGCGCTTCCGGACTGGCATCCGACAGCAGTGAAAGGCCAATATCGTGACATCAACCCCTTCTGTCCGCATCGTCGATTCCGCGGACGTCGCAGGCAACGCCGAGATCGGCGACGGCTCATCCATCTGGCACCTCGCGCAGGTGCGTGAAAACGTGCAGATGGGCGAGAACTGCATCGTGGGGCGCGGCGCTTACATCGGCACGGGAGTCGTCATGGGCGACAACTGCAAAGTGCAGAACTATGCGCTCGTCTACGAGCCAGCCGAGCTCGGCGATGGCGTCTTCATCGGCCCCGCCGTCGTGCTGACCAACGACACGTATCCGCGGGCGATCAACCCGGACGGCACTCAGAAGAGTGCGCACGACTGGGAGCCCGTCGGCGTCACCATCGGCCGCGGTGCCGCGATCGGTGCACGCGCGACGTGTGTCGCGCCGGTGCGCATCGGGGAATGGGCGACGGTGGCGGCGGGCGCCGTCGTGGTCAAGGATGTTCCCGCTTACGCGCTGGTGGCGGGTGTCCCCGCCCGGCGTCTGGGCTGGGTAGGAGAGGCAGGGGTTCCGTTGATCCCTGGCGAAACGGATGGTTCTTGGGTGTGCCCCTCGACGGGCACACGCTACATCGAGAACGACGAGACTCTGAGCAAGGAGAACGTGTGAGCGAGTTCATTCCCCCGGCTAAGCCGATCATCGGCGACGAGGAACGTGCCGCAGTTGATCGTGTGATGCGCAGCGGCATGGTGGCGCAGGGCCCTGAAGTCGCAGCGTTCGAGCAGGAGTTCTCAGCGCATTTCGTCCCCGGGCGCCCGTCTGTGGCTGTGAACTCTGGAACGGCCGGGCTGCATCTCGGGCTGCTTGCGGCCGGAGTGGGGCCGGGTGATGAGATCATCGTGCCGTCCTTCACGTTCGCAGCGACTGGTAACTCGGTCGCGCTGACGGGGGCGACGCCGGTGTTCGTGGACATCGAGCCGGAGACCTTCTCCCTCGACCCGGCCGCGGTCGCAGCGGCGATCACACCGAAGACGCGCGGCATTCTCCCCGTGCATCTGTACGGGCACCCCGCGCGGATGAGGGAGCTCGAGGCGCTGGCGACCGAGCGCGGAGTCGCGCTGTACGAGGATGCGGCTCAGGCGCACGGTGCCGCGCTGGACGGACGTCCAGTCGGGTCCTTCGGCGAATTCGCGATGTTCAGCCTCTACCCGACCAAGAACATGACCAGTGGCGAGGGCGGCATGGTCACGACGGCGACGGATGAGATCGCGCGCCGGGTGAAGCTGCTGCGCAACCAGGGCATGGAGCGTCAGTACGAGAACGAGATCGTCGGTTTCAACGCGCGCATGACTGACATCCACGCCGCCATCGGCCGCGTTCAACTGACCAAGGTAGACGCGTGGACGAAGACCCGTCAGGCCAACGCCGCGTTCTTGGATGCCAACCTGCGGGGCGTTGTCGTCCCGCCGGTCGCCGACGGCGCAGTGCACGTCTACCACCAGTACACCGTTCGCGTCCCCGAGGACCGTGATGGCTTCGTCGCGGCGCTGAAGGCCGAGCACAACGTGGGGGCGGGCGTCTACTACCCGATCCCGAATCACCGGCTGCCATCCCTGGCGCCGTACGCGCCAGGGCTCGACCTTCCCGAAACGGAGCGCGCGGCGCGCGAAGTCGCGTCTCTTCCGGTCCACCCATCGCTGTCGCAGGACGACCTCGACCGCATTGTGAACGCAGTCGACGCCGTCGCCGGGGCGGGTGCCTGATGGTCTTGCGTGCGGGTCTGCTCGGCGTTGGCATGATGGGCCGGCACCACGCGCGCGTGCTGCGCGAGCTCGACGGTGTGGATCTCGTCGCAATCGCCGATCCGGGAGGTGACCCACACGGCGTCGCCGGAGATCTGCCTGTCCTTTCGGACATCGACGCGTTGATCGACGCCGGAATCGACACGGCCGTGGTCGCCGTGCCGACGCGTTTTCACGAGGAAGCCGCATTGAAGCTGGCCGCGGCCGGCGTGCACACGCTCGTGGAGAAGCCCATCGCGCACAGCATCGAGGCCGGTCAGCGCATGGTCGATGCATTTGCCGAGGCGGGCCTGGTCGGGGCCGTCGGCCACATCGAGCGCTTCAACCCGGCCTTGCAGGAGCTTCGTCGTCGGATCGAAGCGGGTGAGCTCGGCGCGGTGTACCAGGTCGCGACGCGACGACAGGGCCCGTTCCCCTCGCGTATCGCGGATGTCGGGGTAGCCAAGGACCTCGCGTCCCACGATGTCGACCTCACGGCGTGGGTGGTCCAGTCCGACTACGATCGCGTGTTCGCGCAGACGGCGTACAAGTCCGGTCGTGAGCATGAGGACATGATCACCATCACCGGCCGCACTGCGTCGGGTGTCATCGTGAACAACATCGTGAACTGGCTCAGCCCGATGAAGGAACGGGTCACGGTGGTGACGGGGGAGAAGGGCGCATTCATCGCCGACACCTCCACCGGAGACCTCACGTTCTACGCCAACGGCACGTTCCCCCTGGAGTGGGAATCGGTGTCATCGTTCCGCGGTGTTTCCGAGGGCGATGTCACCCGCTACGCGTTCGCCAAACGCGAGCCGCTGCGGGTGGAGCACGAGGCGTTCCGCGATGCGGTGCTCGGACAGCAGACCGACGTCGTGACGATGGAGCAGGGGCAGCGCACCCTGGTCGTCGTCGAGGCTGCGCTGCAGTCGGCGCGAGAGGGCGAAGCCGTTCGCATCTGAGACATGAACCACATCGTACGAACACTCAAGCGGCTGTTGCCGTTCCTGCCGGCATCGGCACGGCGCTTCCTCATCGTCTATGCGGTGATCAGCTCTGTGCTCGCGGTGGTCGACGTCGTTGCGCTGATGCTCCTCGCGCTCACCCTCGCTGCCAGCGTGACCGGCGAAGAGATCCAGTTGCCCGTGATCGGGACCATCGCGGCCGACCAGGTCGTGTGGCTGATCCTGATCCTGGCGATCATCGTCATCGCGAAATCGGCGGCGAACGTCTGGCTGCAGTGGATCGCGACCAGGCGGTTCGCTACTTATGAGTGGACGATCGGCCAGGAACTCTTCAGCGCGTACATCCGCTCGTCCTGGACGGACAGGATGTCTCGCAACAGCGCGCAGATCGTGCAGATGTCGGACACGGGCATCGCGAACGTCATCGCCGGATTCCTGTTGCCTGTGACGACCCTGCCCGGGCTTCTCGTCACATCCGTGGGAGTGGTCGCGGTGATCGTGGTGGCGCAGCCGATCACAGCGCTCGTGACGATCGTGTATCTCGGCGCGATCGCCGCGATCCAGTACTGGGTGCTCAGCGGCAAGACCCGGCAGGCGGCCCGCGTCGCGCGGGACTCCACGCTCCGGGTGGCCGCGCTCATCTCCGGCATGGTGGCCTCCCTGAAAGAGATCACGCTCCGTGACAAGGCCGATGAGGTGAGCCAGGTCGTCGGCGTGCATCGACGTCGCACCGCGCAGGCCCGAGCGAACAACGGGTTCCTCTCGGCCGTGCCGCGGTTCGTCTTCGATGCTGCCATCATCGGAGGGTTCGTGATCGTCGGCGGCGCTGCGTTTGCCGTCGGCGGTATCGACGCCGCCATCTCGGCGGTCGCGCTGTTCGGCATCGCAGGCTTCAGGTTGGTGCCGTCACTGACGGGTTTCCAGTCGGTGCTGACCCGCACCCTGACCTCCAAGCCGTACGTCGACGCGGTGATCGCGGATGTCGAGGCCTCGAAGAGGTTCCTTGCGGACCAAGAAGTGCTCGGGAAGGAGCCACTTCCGGGATCGCCGGAGCTTCTGGAGCTGCGCGAGGTCGACTTCACCTTCCCAGGCAGTGACACACCTGCCGTCCGAGACGTCGACCTGCGGATCCCGATGGGGACCACGGTCGGGATCGCCGGCGTGTCCGGTGCGGGCAAGTCCACGCTGGTGGATCTGCTTCTCGGCCTTCTCACACCGACAAGGGGCTCCATCCGGATCGACGGTCTGCCCCTCGAGGACGTGCTCAAGGCATGGCGCACGCACGTCGGTTACGTCCCGCAGGAGGTGACGCTGTTCGACGGGACCATCGCTCAGAACATCGCTCTGACCTGGGGCGACGACATGGACCTCGCCCGCGTCGAGGATGCCGCGCGTCGTGCTCAGCTATGGAACGTCATCACCGAACGCGCCGACGGCCTGCAGACGCGGGTCGGCGAGCGAGGGATGACGCTCTCCGGTGGGCAGCGACAGCGTCTCGGCATCGCCCGGGCGCTGTACAGCGATCCGCTCATCCTCGTGCTCGACGAGGCGACGAGCGCCCTCGACACGAAGACTGAAGCGGATGTCGCGGCCGCCATCCGGGATCTCCGTGGGGATGTCACGATCATCGCCGTCGCACACCGGTTGAGCACGATCCGCGACTCGGATCAGATCCTGTTCATGCAGGACGGCACCGTCGCGGCGAACGGAACCTTCGATGAAGTCGTTCAGAAGAGCCCCGCGTTCGCCCATCAGGCGCGACTGGCAGGTTTGGCTTGAACGCGCTGACGACGAGGATCGGGATGGCGCTGGGACTGCTGCCCGACCGAGTCTCCGTGGCGTTGCGCCCTGCTGGCCGTCGTTTCGCGCTGTCAGACGTGCCTCAGCCCGTCTCCGCACCGTCGGGTGACACCCGGTTGTACATCGCGCCGGCCAACTTCGCCGCGCAGGGATACAGATGGGCAAGAGCCGCGGAGCGACTTCCTGGTATCGGCGCCGTCAACATGCAGTATCGCACCGCCAGCGACTTCGGGTTCCCCGCGGATTACTCGGCATCCGAGCGGGTGTTCTGGAACTCCGGGTCCTGGGGTCGTCGCCAGAGGGATGCTGTTGCGCAGGGCTTCACGCATGCAGTGTTCGAAGCGGAGCGGCCGATGTTCGGCCTCGCCTTCCTCGGGAGTATGGAACGTGAAGCGCGCTGGTTGCTCGACCGCGGTCTCGAAGTGGGATTGGTGAGCCATGGCACCGACCTGCGATTGCCGAGCCGGCATGCACAGCTCGATCGGTGGTCGCCGTTCCGTGATGGTGACCCGACATGGATCGCTGCGCTCGAAGGCAGGGCACTGAAAAACCGCCGGCTGCTCGAGATGCTCGATATCTCGGTTTTCGTTGCGACACCGGAACTCTTGGGCGATTGGCCGGATGCTGTGTGGCTGCCGAACGTGATCGACCCTGCTGACTGGTACAACGATCGCCCGGCACTCTCCGGCGATGTGCCCATCGTGCTGCACGCACCGACGAATCCGGCGGTCAAGGGCACGGCGCTCATCGAACCGGTGGTCGAGCAGCTGTCAATCGACGGCATCATCGACTACCAGCGCATCATCAAGGTTCCGGCATCCGAGATGCCGGGTCGATATGCGCAGGCCGACGTCGTGCTCGACCAGTTCGCGCTCGGAATCTATTCGACGACGTCGATCGAGGCCATGGCTGCTGGGCGCCTGGTGCTGGCCCACCTGCATGACCAGGTGCGTGATCACATCCGCGAGATCACCGGACGTGAAGCTCCGGTGGTCGAGGCAACGCCCGACACGATCGGCGACATCCTGCGCGATGTCGCCGCACATCCGGATCGCTATCGGGAAATCGCACAGCGCGGCCCGGAGTACGTGGCGGCCGTGCATGACGGAGCCCTCGCGTCCCGTGTGCTCGCACCGTTCCTCGGGAAGGGCGCCCTATCGTGAGCCGGCATCTGCTGTTGACCGCGTGGGCGTTCGCTCCGGCGCGCACGAGCGGTGTGTACCGGGCGATCGGGCTTGCGAACGCCTTCTCGGATGCGGGATGGCGAGTGACAGTGCTCACCGCACCCGAGAAGGTCTTCAGCGATGAGGGCGCTGTCGACACATCGCTGAACGCAACCGTCGCGGATGGGATCGTGGTGCGGCGGGTTCCGTTCCTCTCCAGTGTCTATTCGACGGACATCAGCACCTGGACCCGGGGGCAGGCCCGTCAGCCGGAGCTCTGGGCGTGGTGGCATGGACGGCGTTTCCCAGAGCACGGATTCGGAGACTGGCGCCGGGCTCTGTCGCGTGCTGCGTTCGATGTCCATCGGCACACACCAGTCGATCTCACCCTGGGGACGGCCGGCCCGTCCGTCGACTTCATCCCCGGGTGGGAGCTCAAGCGGCGCACTGGGGTCCCGTCGATCATGGACTATCGGGACGCCTGGACTTTTGACACCTTCACCGGGCTGCCGAATCCACGTGCCTCGCGTCGAGCCGAGCGCTGGGAGCCACGTCTGATGGCGAGCTCGGATCAGATCTGGTTCGTCAACGATCCGATCCGCGAGTGGCATGCCAGGAAGTACCCTCAGTACGCGTCGAGGATGCGCACGGTCGCGAACGGCTTCGACGAGACCGGGGACGTCTCGCTCGGTGTGCCGTTCGTGGATCGAGACGAGTCGGGATTGACGTTCGGATATATCGGCACGATCAACACCGGTCGCTTCCCCGCTGAGCCGTTGCTGTCTGGTTGGATCCGGGCCCGCGAGCAGTCTCCGCTGCTGCGTCGCTCAAGAGTGGTTCTTCGCGGTCACCTCGGGCGGACCGGTGTCGCCAGTGAGGAACTGGCCGCCTTCCTCCGGCGCGCAGCGCGGGAGGACATGGTCTTCGAGGGCCCCGTAGCCAGAGCTGATGTGTCATCGGTCTACCGCGATTTTGATGCACTGGTCTTGGCTCTGCCGAGCGGCCCGGGTATCACGAGCGGCAAGGTCTTCGAGTACGCTGCCACCGGACTCCCGATCGTCTCGATCCATGACCCATCGAGCGCTGTGGCGCCGTTCATGGCCGAGTCGCCCGCCTGGGTTCCGACTGCATCGCTGTCGCCGGAGGACGTCGCTGCGGCCTTCATCGAGACGGCGCGACTGACTGGGCGTCAGACCGCGGCGTCGCGCGACGAGGCGATCCGCTGGGGCGCCCAGTGGGAACGCGGCCGTCAGTTGAGCGCCGGGGTGCGCGGCGCGACCGAACTGCTCGAGGGGCGCAGCTGATGCGTATCGTCGTGTTTGCACCGCGCGGGGGGTCCACGTCCGACCTGCCGCTCGATCCGGATGACCGCGTCACCGTGGTGTGCTGGCAAGATGCTTCCGCTGATGCAGTGGAGCAGGTGATCACGGTGCCGGAGCACCCCCTCTCTCGTCGCGTTCTCACCGTGCTCGGGACATCACTTCCCGGTCGCATGCTGACTCGGATCCTTCCGCTCGACACCGGTTCGCGGTTCTGGCGGGCCACCTCGACGAGCGCTGCCGTCGCGGATCAGGTGCGCAAGGCGGATCTGATCGTAGCTGCCGAGCGCGACGCCGGATTCGCGGTCTGGCGCTGGCGGCGACGGGGCGGCGCGATCGGAGCCGTGCGTGGATACCCGGCCGCGCGGGTGTGGATCCAACGAAGGCGGTGCGCGTGAGCGGGCCGTTCGGTCCGGCGGGTGTCGTGATCGCGCGACCGCATGCCGCGCGCGCATCGACGAATCTGTCCGAACGGAGCGACACCTGATGCACGTGGTCATTTTCTCGCCGACCGATTCCTTCTCGGCCGAGGCCTTGCCGATGCTGGATCCGGCCGACCGGGTCACCGTCGTCCGCTGGGCGGGCCACGAATCCGACGAGCCGGGGCGCATCGCCGTGGGACAGGGAACGCTGTCCGCACGTGTCGTCGCGGCCGCGCGCGGGAATGTGCTCATCCGTACGGTGGTACGCGCGACACCCCTGGACACAGGAGCGCGGTTCTGGCGCGCGACGCGTTCCGATTCGCGGGTCCGGGACGCGGTCCGCACGGCAGACGTCATCGTCGCTCCGGAACGGGACGGCGGATACGCGGCCTGGGCCTGGCGCAGACTGGCGGCGCGCAAAGGACGCGAGCTCGCGGTGGTCGCGGGATACCCGGCTGCCCGGAACACGATCGAGCAGAGCCGATGAGCGTGCGTCCGCATCTGCTCTACACGGCGTGGGGATTCCCGCCCAGCCGTGCAGGCGGCGTCTACCGTGCGCTCGCGACGGTGAACGCGTTCGCGGCCCGCGACTGGGATGTCACCGTCCTCACCACGCCTCGTGAACTGTTCCTCCTGTCGACTGGTGGAGACGAGGCGCTGGAGCGGCGCATCGATCCTCGGGTCCGCATCGAGCGCCTTCCGGTGGCGACACCGGCATTCAGTTCGGACATCGCGGCATGGACGCGGCTTCGCGCGCGTCATCCGGAGCTGTGGGTCGCGGCGGACTGGCGGCACGACCTGATGCGTTTCCCGGAACGTGCGTACGGCCGCTGGCGCCCGACGCTGGAGGAAGCCGCCCATCGCGTGCACCGTGAGCGGCCGGTCGACCTCGCGCTGGGCACCGCGAATCCGCATGTCGACTTCATCCCGGGCTGGACGCTGAGCCGCGCAGCAGGGGTTCCGTACGTGATGGACTACCGGGATGCATGGCGCCTGGACGTGTTCTCCGGGCGCACTATTCATTCCGATCGGTCGCGAGTCGGCCGATGGGAGCGGCGCTTGCAGGACGCCGCCGAGGAGATCTGGTTCGTGAACGAACCCATTGCGAGATGGCACGAGGAACGCAACCACCGTGCCGCCGGGCGCATGCAGGTCGTGGCGAACGGGTACGACGAGTACGAGATCCCCCTGCAGGTTCCGGTCCGACCGGAGCGCAGCAGCGGCCTGCGGTTCGGATACATCGGCACGGTGTCAGAGAATGTCCCGATGCGTGAGCTCGTCGCCGGGTGGAGGCGTGCGCGGGAACGCTCCGAGGTGCTCCGAGCATCCGAATTCGTCGTGCACGGCTACCTCGGTCACTTCGGCGGTTCCGGATCAGCGAGTGACGCGCTCGCCGAGGCGGAACGGCACGGGGTCGTATTTGCCGGTCCCGTGAGCAAGGCGACGATCGGTGGAGTGTACGCGGGACTGGACGTCCTGGTCCTCGCGCTGGGGAGCGGACGCTACGTGACCAGCGGCAAAGTGTACGAGTATGCCGCGACCGGCATCCCGATCGTATCCGTTCACGACCCGAAGAACGCGGCGACCGAAGTGCTTCGGGATTCGCCCGCGTGGGACGCGACGGTCTCGCTGTCCGCGGAGGAGGTGGCGACGGCGCTGATCGCAGGTGCGACGCGGTCCCTCGCCCAGACGCCGGCCGACCGAGCCGACGCCCAGGCCTGGGGGAGCCGGTTCGAGCGCGAGCGCCAATTGGGCGCTCGCATCGATGCGCTGCGGGCGCGAGTGGGCCGGCAGGCGCGATCATGAAGGTGGCGGTCACGAAAGCCACCTTGCAGGTGCCACCGACCTACTTCGCAGTGCAGCACGCGATCGCGTTGAGCGACCGGTTCGACTTCCGGTTCTTCGCGTCCGCTGCGAATGTGACCGACGACACGGTACGGGAGCGTGTCTCCATCACGGACGTGAGCCGGAGCATCCCGCTGCTCCGCGGTCGCCACTACAGTTTCAGGGACAAGATCGCGCCGCTGCTAGATGTGCCGACGTCGAGAGCGATCTCGCGTTGGACGCCCGATGTTATCCATCAGCACTTCGCCACCCTCTCCGGTGCCGCGGTGCGTGCACACCGACGTCGACAAGTCCCGATGCTCGTCACCGTGCACGGCGCGGACGTATACGTGCCATTCACTCCGCTCGCCTCCCGTCGTGGTCTTTCCCGAGCGCTACTTGCGCACCATCAGCGAACGGTACTCCGCGCATTCGACGAAGCGAGTACGGTTCTGGCCGTCAGTGAGTATCTGGCGGGCCGAGTCGTAGAGGCCGGAGCCGATCCCCGGAAGGTCGAGGTGCATTACCAGGGCATCGACACCGACATGTACACTCCGGCAGTCAGGCCGGAGAGCAGTGATGTTCCCGTAGTCGCTTTCGTCGGCGCGCTGTCCGAGGCGAAGGGCGTGCGCGACCTTCTCGCAGCATCGCTGAGCATCGCGTCACGGACTCCGCACCGACTGGTCTTCGCAGGAGACGGGCCGCTTCGTGAGCTGCTGGATCGGGCGGCCTTGGAGCATTCGCATGTCGAAGTTCTCGGCTCGGTCACGCGCGATCGCATCAAACAGCTTCTGGCAGGCGCGACTGCGCTCGCGTTGCCGACGCAGGAGTGGAAGGGATGGCGCGAAGCAGCCGGACTCGTGACCCTCGAAGCGCAGGCTATGGGCGTCCCTGTGGTCGTCTACGATTCCGGCGGTGCTCGCGAGATGTTCCAGCATGCGAGTACGGGACTGCTCGTCACGGAAGGGGATGTCGCGGAACTCGGCGGCGCGATCGAACAGATCCTTACCCTCCCCGGGGCCGAGCACGCGGCCATGGGACAGCGTGCAAGAGCTTTCGTCGTGGAGAATCGAAGTCTTGCCACGAGCGCCGCGCAACTCGCTGATCACTACCAGGAAGCAGTGTCATGACCGTCCGCATCCTCTGCATCTCCTTCTCGGACATCCGCAGCGACGCCCGCGTCCTGAGGCAGGTGGAGGTGCTCGCCCGACATGGCGACGTCACCACCCTGTCGTACGGCGACCGCCCGGACGCCGCCGCGGATCATCTCTCGATTCCGAGCGAGCTGCCCTCACTGCCGCAGACGCCCGTCGGCGTCGTCAAACTCGCGCTGCGTCGATTCCGATCCGTCGCCATGGAGGCACCTGCCGTGAAGGCAGCCAGGGCACTTCTGGGCGGCCGGGAGTTCGACATCGTGGTGGCCAACGAGGCACGCGCGCTTCCTCTCGCCTTCGAGGTGGCGGGGGCACCGAAGATCTGGTGCGATCTGCACGAGTGGGCGCCGGAGGAGCGGACGCATGTGCTGTCGTGGCGTGTTCTGGTCGCGCCGTTCATGACTTGGGTATGCGCGCAGTATCTCCCGCGAGCGGATGCCGCGACGACTGTGAACGCGTCGATCGCGCAGATGTACGAGGAGCAGTTCGGAGTCCGCTGCGAGATCGTCCGGAACGCCATCGAGTACCGGCCGGAACTCTCGCCGTCGCCTGCGGCGGACAGCATCCGTCTGGTGCACAGCGGTGGGGCGGTGCCGGGGCGCAACCTGGAGGCGATCATCGATGCCGTCGACCTGCTCGGCGACGGGCACACCCTTGACCTCTACCTGGTGAAGTCCAGGCAGGCGGATGCCTATTGGCGCCAGCTGGTCGCTCGCGTCGAAGCGAGCCCCCGTACGCAGCTGCACGCCGCGGTGGCACCTGACGATCTGCCGGCGACGCTGAATCCCTACGACCTCGGTGTCTTCGCGCTGCCGCACCATACGCCGAACCACCGGCTGATGCTGCCGAACAAGTTCTTCGATTTCGTCCAGGCGCGCCTCGGCTTCGTCTTCGGCTCGGCGGTCGAGACCGACCGACTCATCAATGAGAATGGTCTCGGTGTCATCGTGCCCGGATACTCCGCGGAAGATCTGGCGGACGCAATTCGCGGTCTGACCGCAGATCAGATCGCCGGCTTCAAGTTGGCTGCCGACCGTGTCGCCGAACGGCTGTCTTCGAAGTCCGATGTGCTCGTCGAAGACGAGATTCTGCGCAGGCTCGTGGCGTAGACCGCGCGCGTGCGTGCGCGGTCTACCATCCGCGATGCGCGTGGTCCATCGGAGGATCAGACGGGCACCCTAAGATTGACGCCGTGAAGATCGTCAGTGTCGTGGGCGCGCGCCCGCAGTTCGTCAAGCTCGCTCCCATCCACAAGGCGGCGCTCGCCGCCGGGGTGGAGCACATCATCGTGCACACCGGACAGCACTACGACCCGATGCTGTCGGACGTGTTCTTCGACGACCTGGGCATCGGCGCGCCAGACGTGCACCTGGGCGTCGGGAGCGGGTCGCACGGGGTGCAGACCGGATCGATGCTCGCGGCCCTCGACGCAGTGTTCGACGAGCATCGGCCCGACTGGGTGCTCGTCTACGGCGACACGAACTCGACGGTCGCGGCGGCCCTCAGCGCGGTGAAGATGCATATCCCCGTCGCGCACCTGGAAGCCGGCCTGCGCAGTTTCAACCGGCGGATGCCCGAAGAGCACAACCGCGTCATGACCGACCACGCGGCAGACCTGCTGCTGGCTCCGACCCAGGTGGCAGTCGACCACCTTGCGACCGAGGGGCTGGCTGGCCGGACCGTCCTCGTAGGCGACGTCATGACCGACGTGCTCTTCGAGGTTCGCGACGATGTCGCCGGTCGACCTTCCGCGCTGCTGGAGGAGTTGGACCTGACCCGTGGCGGATACTACGTCGCGACGATCCATCGAGCCGAGAACACCGATGATCCGGATCGTCTTCGGGACGTGGTAGCCGGTCTGGCCGGGCTCGACAAGCCTGTGGTTCTTCTCGCCCACCCGCGGGTCGTCGCCAAGGCCGCTTCGCACGACATCGAGCTCATGGAGGGATCATTGATCGCACACGCACCTCTCGCGTACCCCGACCTCATCGCCGCCGCGCTTTCGAGCGCAGGTGTCGTCACCGACTCCGGCGGCCTCCAGAAGGAGGCGTTCTTGTTGGGTGTCCCGTGCACGACGGTGCGCACGGAGACCGAATGGGTCGAGACGGTTCAGCTGGGATGGAACGTCCTCGCGAACAGCGCCGAAGAGATCGCCGCGGCCGTGACGCGGCCTCGGCCAATCGGTACTGACGCGGCACCGTACGGTGATGGCCACGCAGCGGAGCGCGTGATCAGCGAGCTCCTCGACGCTGCCGAAGCCTGAGCCTGCCTGAGCGTCCGCCAGACCTTCGCCCCGTAGACTGGATCCCATGCGTATCGCCGTTGTCGCCCTCGGAAAGATCGGGCTTCCCCTCGCCGTCCAGTTCGCCGACTCCGGTCATGACGTGGTCGGTGTGGATGTGAATCAGCGGGCTGTTGACACGATCAACGCCGGCGTTGAGCCCTTCCCGGGTGAGGCTCATCTGCAGGAGAAGCTGTCTGAGCTGATTCCGGCCGGTCGTCTTCGTGCGACGACGGACTACGCGGACGCGATCCCGGGTGCGGATGCCGTGGTGCTGGTCGCGCCGGTGTTCGTGAACGATGAGACCTGGGAGCCGGACTTCAAGTACATGGACGCGGCGACGCGTTCGCTCGCTGAGCATCTGACCCCTGGCACGTTGGTGTCGTACGAGACGACTCTGCCGGTGGGGACGACCCGTAACCGGTGGAAGCCGATGCTCGAGGAGGGGTCGGGTCTTGTAGAGGGGAAGGATTTCTTCTTGGCGTATTCGCCGGAGCGGGTGCTGACCGGCCGGGTCTTCGCCGACCTGCGCAAGTATCCGAAGCTGATCGGTGCGCTCTCGGATGAGGGCAACCGGCGGGCGCGGGAGTTCTATGAGGCGGTGCTGCAGTTCGACGAGCGTCCCGATCTTGCCCAGCCGAACGGGGTGTGGGACCTCGGTTCGACGGAGGCGTCGGAGATGGCGAAGCTTGCTGAGACGACATACCGGGATGTGAACATCGGGTTGGCGAACCAGTTCGGTCTGTTCGCGGCATCGCACGGTATCGACGTGTACAAGGTGATCGACGCGTGCAACTCGCAGCCGTACAGTCACATCCACCGTCCGGGTATCGCCGTGGGCGGGCATTGCATCCCCGTGTATCCGCGCCTGTACCTGTCGACGGATCCGGATGCGGACATCGTGCGCGTGGCTCGGCAGCTCAACGCGTCGATGCCGGAGCGTCTAGTAGCGCAGGCCGAGGGGATCCTCGGGGATCTGTCCGGGCAGAAGGCTGTGGTGTTGGGTGCAGCGTACCGAGGCGGGGTGAAGGAGACCGCGTTCTCCGGTGTGTTCCCGACCGTGAAGGCGCTGACGGATCGTGGGGCGCAGGTCGTCGTGCACGACCCGCTCTACACCGACGACGAACTGCGCGGGCTCGGCTTCGAACCATACGAGATCGGCGGGGACGCTGACCTGGTCATCCTGCAGACCGACCACGCCGACTACAAGACCCTCACCCCGGCAGAGCTCCCCGGTGTGAAGCTCCTCGTCGACGGACGCAACGCCACCGACGCCAGCCTCTGGGCCGGAACCCCCCGCATCGTCGTCGGAGCGGCTGCCTGATGGATCTTCTCGTCGTCGGGTCGGGTTTCTTCGGCCTCACCATTGCTGAGCGTGCCGCTGAAGCCGGCCGCAAGGTCACCGTCATCGACCGCCGCCCTCACATCGGTGGCAACGCCTACAGCGAGGCGGAGCCCGAGACGGGTATCGAGGTCCACCGCTACGGTGCACACCTGTTCCACACGTCGAACGCGACGGTATGGGAGTACGTGAACCGCTTCACATCCTTCACGAACTACGTCCACCGCGTGTACACGAACCACAACCGCGTCGTCTACCCGATGCCGGTGAACCTCGGAACGATCAACCAGTTCTTCCAGGCCGCGTACTCGCCGGACGAAGCGCGAGCCCTCATCAAGGAACAGGCTGGCGAGTTCGACGTCAAGACAGCGCAGAACTTCGAAGAGAAGGGCATCGCCCTCGTCGGCCGCCCTCTCTTCGAGGCGTTCTTCCGTGACTACACGGCGAAGCAGTGGCAGACCGATCCGCACAAGCTCTCCGGCGACATCGTCAGCCGTCTGCCCGTCCGGTACAACTACGACAACCGGTACTTCAACGACACGTGGGAAGGCCTCCCCACGGACGGCTACACGGCGTGGCTGGAGCGAATGGCCGAGCATCCCAATATCGACGTGAAGCTGAACGTGGACTTCTTCGACGAGTCGCAGCCTCTGAACAAGAAGGCGCTCGTCGGTCAGGTGCCGATCGTATACACCGGCCCGGTGGACCGCTACTTCGACTACGCAGAGGGCGAGCTCAGCTGGCGCACGCTCGACTTCGAACAGGAAGTGCTGAGCATCGGCGACTTCCAGGGCACTCCCGTCATGAACTATCCCGACATGGATGTCCCCTTCACCCGCATCCACGAGTTCAAGCACTTCCATCCGGAACGCAAAGACGTCTACCCGACTGACAAGACCGTCATCATGCGCGAGTTCTCCCGGTTCGCTGAGAAGAGCGACGAGCCGTACTATCCGGTGAACACGCCCGCTGATCGCGACGGGCTCCTGGCGTATCGCGAACTGCAGAAGGGCGAGAAGGACGTCCACTTCGGCGGGCGCCTCGGCACGTACCAGTACCTCGACATGCACATGGCCATCGGCTCGGCGCTGTCGATGTGGAACAACACTCTCTCTTAGACTCAGAATCGTGAGTCACGCTGCTGTCGGGGCGCCGGGAACGCCCCGGCGGTATCTGCATTCGTTGTGGTTGCTCTCTGCCCGCGACCTGAAGGTTCGTTACTCGACGAGCTTCCTCGGATACCTCTGGTCCGTCCTCGATCCGCTCGTCATGAGTGCGATCTACTGGTTCGTGTTCACCCAGATCTTCAAGCGCGACGTCGGCGAAGATCCGTATATCGTGTTCCTGATCAGCGCACTGCTGCCGTGGGTGTGGTTCAACTCTTCGGTGTCGGATTTCACAAAGGCATTCAAGCGCGACTCCCGACTGGTGCGCTCAACGAACATCCCTCGTTCGATCTGGGTCAACCGCATCGTCCTCAGCAAGGGGATGGAGTTCCTGTTCTCGCTCCCTGTGCTCGTACTCTTCGCGGTGTTCTCGCCCGGGACACAGTTCGGGTGGGGCATCCTGTGGTTCCCCGTGGCCATGCTTCTCCAGGTGATCCTGCTCGTCGGACTCGGGATGCTCGTCGCACCGCTCTGCGCGCTGTATTCCGACCTGGAGCGCACCACGGGACTGATCCTGCGAGCACTCTTCTACGCCACACCCATCATCTACAGCGTGAACAACCTGCCGGGCCCGTTCGAGACGATCGGATCCTTCAATCCGCTGGCGGGGATCTTCACCCTCTATCGGATGGCCTTCTTCCCCGACCAGTGGCACACGAACACCGTGGTCATCGGTGCGGTCATGAGCGTTCTGATCTTCGTTCTCGGCTCGTGGGTGTTCCGCACACTCGAGCGTCCCGTGCTGAAGGAGCTGTGATGTCTGCCGCGATCGACGTCCAGAGACTCGGCGTCCATTTCCGTCGCAATCGTCGGGGACGGCGAAGCTTCAAGGACATGTTCGCGGGCGCGTCACGCCGTAGCCGCCCCGGCGAGTTCTGGGCGCTGCGCGACGTCTCATTCACCGTGCAACAGGGCGAATCGATCGGCGTAGTGGGCCGCAACGGCCAAGGCAAGTCGACACTGTTGCGGCTCGTCGCCGGGGTCCTGCTCCCCGATGAGGGCTCAGTCACCGTGCATGGGGGAGTGGCCCCCCTGATCGAACTCACCGGCGGGTTCGTCGGTGATCTCACGGTTCGTGAGAACGTGCGGATGACCGCTGGGCTGCACGGCATGTCGAAGGCGGAGATCGCACGTCGGTACGACGAGATGATCGCGTTCGCGGAGCTGGAGGACTTCCAGGAGACGCCCTACAAGCACTTGTCGAACGGTATGAAAGTGCGGCTCGCGTTCTCGGTCGTGTCACAGCTCAACGAGCCGATCCTCCTGGTCGATGAGGTCCTGGCGGTGGGGGACAAGGCGTTCCGTGACAAGTGCTACCAGCGCATCGACGAGCTGCTCGCCGAGGGGCGCACGCTCTTCTTCGTCAGCCACAACGAGCGCGACCTTCGCCGCTTCTGCAAGCGCGGCCTCTATCTCAACAAGGGCGCGCTGGTACTGGATGCCGGGATCGACGAGGTCCTCGACCGCTACAACGCCGACTCTGGCGTGAAGTGACTTCAGAGCCCGGCGACCGCGCGAACCTTCTGCAAAGCCGTGCTCGCCGCCTCGAGAGGCGCCTGCGGATCTGAACCGTTGTCGTACGCCGCACGAAGGTCGGCAAGCTTCGAGGCGTACTGCGAAACCGCGTCGCTCCAGTCCGCAGCGAGCGAACTCGGGGCGGGGGTGTCCGACAACACGGCTGCATCGTTCTGCAACGAGTCGACGATCTGCGCGCCGAGGTCCATGTTGTCCCTGACCAGCTGAAGCCCGCGTACAGCGTCGTCCAGACGCGGCTGCACCTGAGCGACGAAGGCATCGACGTCCGGATCTGGAGCAGGAGGCGGCTGAGTAGGGACGGGCTCGGACGTGGGCGTGGAAGTCGGCGTCGGCGCTGATGTCGGCGAGGGCGACGTCGTCGCAGAGGAGCTGGCGCTCGGAGACGGAGATGGTGTTGGCTCACCGTCGCGAGGCAGCAGGAAGAACAGCAGCGTCCCGACGATCGCCAGAGCGAGAACAGACAGGCCCACGATCAGCCAGATGCGACCCTTATTGCTCTTCTTCTCTTCCGGGAAGATCCATTCGGCTCGAGGCTGTCCGTCGCTCATCACTTCTCCAATGCGGGCATGGGCTGCCAGGTGCGATCACGTGCGGCCTTGCCGCCGTCGCGGAGACCTCGGAACAGATTACTGGTGCCGCGCACGGTTCTCTCGACGAACACGAGGCGAATGAGCTCCTTGAAGAACGTCGCTGTGGTCCCGAGACCGAAAAGGACCGGATTGTAGACGCCGTGCACCCGGTAGTAGTGCTTGATGAACGCGCGGTTGCGCATGATGTAGTAGCGGTAGGCGTTGCTCGAGGCATTCATGTGCCGCACGCCCATGTCCCATTGCTTGATCTCGCGAGTACGGCGCAACACGAACTCGTCGACGATCACGGCAGTCGTCAGCCGCGAGGCGAGCCATCCGTACATCTGGTCGTCCCAGTAGATGAAGAAGCGCGGGTCAGGGAGTCCGATCTGCGACACGATCGAGCGATGGATGAACATCCCCTCGAAGCATCCGCTGTTCATCTCCTTGAAGCCGGAGCCATCGAACCCGGCCGGTGCGAACGGGATCGGGATGCCCATCCGTTCGGCGATGCGGTACTGCCAGTAGAACTCGCTGCCGTCGTAGTCGTAACGACGTCCCTGGATGCTCTTGAACCGCGGGGCCCACTTGCCCATCTTCGCCAGGCCGTCCTGGACGACCTCGACATCGTCGTCCATCATCCAGATCCACTCGCTGCCGAGCTCGTACGCAGTCCGCATGCCCTCGCTGAAACCACCGGAGCCGCCGGTATTGGTCTCCAGCTTGCGATAGACGATCTCCGTGCCGATGCCGTCGCGGAACGACTCGACGACCTCCGTCGTGTCGTCAACTGACGCGTTGTCGATGATGACGACGCGTCCTGGCTTCGGATCCATCGCGGTGATGCTCGTGAGGAGGCCGGACAACAGGTGGGAGCGGTTGTAGGTGACGATGACGATCGCCGAAGACGCGGGATCGAACGCCGCGGTCATGCCGTCTCCCCGAAGATCTGCTGCCAGGACTCTGGCGAGACGAGCTCCGGCAGCGCCTGCCGGTACTGACGCTGCAGCTCGGGCCACCGTCGCTGGAGTTCGGCGTGGAGCCGGATCGTGTCGCGCAGCATGCGCCGATACTTCTTGCGGTCACGGGTGTAGATGTTCTTGCCCGAACCGTCCGCGGCGCTCACGAGCGCGCTGTCGAAGGCCGGCACACGCCACCAGTGGGCGTCCTCCTTGCCGAACTCGACCTCCGGCCGTTCCACGTTCGCGGGGTCGGGCTTGTGGAGCCAGTGCGCCACGAGCGTCACAAAGGTGAACCATCGCAGTTGTAGACCGCTCGGGCTGTCGAACTCGTGCCGAGAGGTCTGCTTGTACACGCGTCGCCCGTACCGCGAATGCAAGACCGCCGACGGATCGCGGTGGACCGTGGTCTCCGGATACTCGGCGGCGAGGGCCCTGGCAGCAGGCATCGCCGTCGCCAGATTCTTCGGCATGTGGTCTGGGCCGGATAGGACATCACGCAGTGCGCGTGCCCGCAGTTCGACGGGGTAGTACTGCATCATCATGAGGTGCTTGAGATCGGCGCGACGGCTGTGTCTGATCAGCCGCCCACCGCGTGGCGCGTTCGAGTGCAGGAGACCTGCGACGATGCGGTTCCGCGCGTGGAAGTACGCCTGCCAGTCGATCGTGTCGTCCTTGTTCACCCACGAGACGTGCCAGAGCGCGACACCGGGCATGGAGACGGTCGGGAATCCGGCTTCGCCTGCCCGCAGGCAGAACTCGGCGTCGTCCCACTTGATGAATGCCGGCAACGCGAGGCCGACCTCGCGGATCGCATCGAGGGGGATCAGGCACATCCACCAGCCGTTGTAGTCGGCATCCATGCGCATGTGCAGGAGTGGGGACTGACGCAGGTTCGATGCCCCGAAGTCGTGCGGCATCTCCTCCTGATACAGGTTGCGCCACATGAACGGCGCTTCATCGACGACCTCTGCCCAACCGTGCAGCTTGGGGCGGTCGAGCAGATCGAACATGTGCCCGCCGACGAGGACGGGTTTCGTGGCGTACTGGCCGAACACGATCGAGCGACGCAGGGACTCCGGCTCCAACCGCACGTCATCGTCCAGCAATTGCACGAAGTCGCTTTCGGGACGTTGCAGTGTCTCGTGCATGGCCCGCGCGAATCCACCCGAGCCGCCGAGATTCGGCTGACGCACCACCTGCAGCGTGTCGCCGAGTTGACCTGCGACCCCATCGAAGCCGTCCTGATCAGCGACGAGCTGGGTGCCCTGGTCGATCAGGAAGATTCGGTCGACGAACTCGAGGGCGTCCGGCGACGCGGCAAGCGCCTGAAGCGTCTCCACGCAGTAGTCGGGCTTGTTGAAGGTCGTGATGCCGAGGGAGGCCTTGCCCGCGCGAGCGGGCTCTTGCTCCGTCGTCCACTCCGCGCCCTCGAGCACTGCCTGCTTGTCCTCGGCGACGATGTCGAACCAGATCCAGCCACCGTCGCTGTATTGAGTGAGTTCGAGGTCGAAGGCTGTCGTGGCCTCATCCGTCACCTCGCGCGTATCGATGCGCTGACGTACTCCAGAGCCGTTCGAGCGGTACACGAGGATCGTCGCGGGCCCCGTGGTGCGAACCGTGAGCCGCACCTGCCGAACGCTCGTCCAGTGCTGCCAGTAGGAAGCGGGAAACGCGTTGAAGTACGTGCCGAGCGAGACTCGGCGTCCCGAGACGATGCGGGCACGATGACGGCCGAGCACGTTTCCGAGCTGCGCACGGTTCGAGACGCGAACCGGCTTCTCATCGATGAACGACCACGTCTCCGGGTCGGCGTAAAGCGGAAGCAGATCAGGGTCGCGGTCGAGGGGAAAGACGACATTCTGAAGGACGTGAGTCACGTGATGGATCTCCGAAGTTCTATTCCCGCAGGACCCGGTTCGGGTGCCCAACGGGGTTCGACGAGCAGGAACAGCCTACCCGTCGCAGTTGTGGATGACCCGTCACCCCTCCGACCTCAGCGTCGGTATCACCCCGGTGTTCGCTGCATCGATGTTCTCCCGCCACGACCTCGACTGTCCGGCGCGCAGAGCGCACAGCACGAGCATGAACCATCCGGCGCCCGCGAGCGTGAAGCTCTCGAACATCGAATCCACAGCGAGCGTCACGAGCACCAGCGGCGTCCAGGCGTAGACGACGGAACGGCGCGCGCTGGCGACCAGCCACGAGCGCACGATCGCCACGCCACCCAGCAGCAGGAACAGCACGAGCCCGATGATGCCGAGCTGGAGCAGCACGTCGAAGAACGCGTTCAGCGCCGTCTGGTGGTGGTCGGCGAGCCAGTAGTTGATGTAGACGAAGGGGTACTCCCCGCGATCCCACGGCCCGAACCAGCCCCACCCCTGGAAGGGTTTGACCGCTGAGAAATCGAGGATCTTGTTCCACAGATCCGCTCGCGTCGAGAAGTCGGACCCCGCGCCCATCCACCTGATGATGGGATGCCGGAACGCGAACGCCAAGGCGAGTGCCAGCGCGACCAGCCCGCCGAGGGCCCACTGAACCAACGTGCGTCGCTCGACCGAGGTGTGGCGGACGATCGTCAGTGCGCCCGTGACCACACCGACGGCGACGGCGAGCACGAGGACCGTCGGGGACGCGGACAGCAGGGCGAGAAAGCCGGCCAATGCTATCGACGGGACGGCGATGGGGGCGATCACCGACTGCGAGCGCCATTCGATGACGAACGTGATGAGTGCGATCACGGCGACGAAGCCGAGCATGTTCCTGGTGCCGAACAGGCCCTGGATGGGCCCGCCGATGGCGAGGTTGCCCGCGATGTCCAGGAAGTGGATCGGCACGTCGAGGAGTACGCCGGAGAGGATCTCGACGCCGAGCGAGAGCCCGAGCGTGACCCGGAGCGTGTCGCCGATCGCACGCACCGTCTGCAGCGTGTCGCGGATATGGCCGATCGTGATCGCGATCACGGCGAAGCCGAGCAGCCACAGCCACCCGAAGAAGGTGTCCGATCTGTCGGTCGTCCAGATGATGCTCACCAGCGCCAGCGTCAGGAACATCAGCAGCGACGTGGGCGCGATGCGCAGCAGCGAGAGCTCCTCGCGGCGGACGAACAGGATCGCGATGCCCAGCAGAGCGAGCAGGAGCACGATCGTCGCGAACGTCGCAGCCGAGGTCATCCGCTCGATCGCGAACGATCCGAACGTCGCACCGAGTGCTGTGAGCGTGTACGCACGCGCCATCTCCACAGACCCGAGCAGGCGGGCGAGCGCAGCCTGACCCCCCGTCACGGGATGCGCCGAGCCTCACGGCCGCGCTCGGTGACGCGGGACTTCTCATCGAGGCCCACTCCGATCAGGGGAACGGCCTTGATCTTGAACGAGAACAGCACGAGCAGCATCCATCCCCAGAGCATGATCGGCGTGGACTCGACGAGGCCCTGGACGAGCAGGATCACCGTGAACAGGATCGGCAGCAGCGTCAGAGGTGAGAACGGACGGTCGGCTCGCAGATCCCAACGCGGCCGGTCGGCTGCGAAGAACCACGCCCGCCACAGCAGGCTCAGATAGGCGGCCGCCATCAGGATCCCCCCGACGACGCCGAGCTGCATCAGGACGTCCAACCACATGTTGTGCGCGTGGAAGACCGTGATGCCGTGGTCCACGATCCACCTGTCGAACGCCGGCTCAGTGGGAATCCATGGGCTGGAGAAGCCGTTGCCGAAGATCGGGTGGTGCGCGGCGCGCTCGAGGACCTTCGCCCAGATGAGGTCGGTGCGTCCGGTGAGATCCGCACCTCGTCCCAGCGCGGTGAACAGGGGCTTGCGGAAGACCACGACGGCGGCGACGGCGATCGCGATGAGCGCGCCGCACGTGGCGTAGATCCGTGCGCGTGCACCCGGCACGTGCGTCCGTCTGATGAGGATCGCGACGACCAGCACGACAGCGACGGCCGCGGCGCACACGTACGCCGTGGCGGACGACGCCCGGAACATCAGATACGCCGCGACGACGATCCACAGTGCATGCGTCACGCGCCAGCGTGCACGCTGCGCGATCCGCACCCCGAACGTGACGATCGCGAACAGGCACAGGATCGCGAGCACGTTCGCGTTGCCGACGATGCCCTGGATGCGTCCGCCGTCGAAGAGGTTGTCGCGCACCCAGTACCACTGCGGGTCGACGTCGCCGTCGGGGAGCGTCAGGAAGTTGGGCAGCAGCGGATGCCGGAACACCACCGCGACGAGCAGCTCGAGCGCGAGGGACAGGCCGACGATCCACTTGAAGGCGGATGCCAGGGACTGCACGATCTCGTGCCACGTGAGCACGTGGGCGATCAGGAGTGCGGTGACAGTGACGGCCGCCAGCAGCACCCACGTCACAATCGTGGCCACGCGCCATTGCGACCACGCCACGGACAGCAGCGCGAGCGCCACATAGCCCAGCGCCGCCCACGGGAGTCGTCGCCACGCGAACGGGTGCGGACGGTTCTTCGCGAGCATCGGGATGCCGATGGCGCACGAACCGAGAACCGACAGGCCGAGGACCACCGCAGCGCCGATCTCGCCGAGCAGGTTGTAGACGGCCGTGTGCGCGAACACGACGAACAGCATGAGCGTGGTGTACCCGCGCAGCAGAAGATGCCCCGTCGACTCGCGCTCCGGCGCGGTGGGCGGGGCCGCCACTGGGTGCTTCGTGTACTGCGCCATCGCAATCAGGCTACCGCGCGACACCCTCGGCCCAGCCGTGCCACGGCAGATCGATACGCTGGGCCCATGCTGCTTCGTCTCTCCAACATCCCTCGCGACTACGCCTGGGGATCGCCCACCCTTCTGGCCGAGCTCGAGCGTCGACAGCCGAGCGGCTCCCCGGAGGCGGAGGTCTGGTTCGGCGATCACCCAGGAGACCCTGCCGATGTCGAAGACGGCTCGACGCTGGACGCCGTCACCGGGGGCACCCTTCCGTATCTGCTCAAGCTCCTCGCCGCCGGTGACCCGCTCTCGATCCAGGTGCATCCGACGATCGCACAGGCACGCGACGGCTGGGCACGGGAGACTCATCTCGCCGCTGACGACCCCACCCGCAACTACCGCGACGAGAACCACAAACCGGAGCTCATCGTGGCGCTCAGCGACCGCTTCGAGGCTCTCGGCGGGCTGCGTCCCGTCGCGGACACGCTGCGCCTTCTCGACAGTCTCGGTCCATCTTCCGCCGTCACAGCACTGCGCGTGCGCCTGTCGGCCGACGGGGACGCGCTGGGAGACGCAATCGCCTGGCTGCTCTCCGGCGCGGCGCAGGCCGAGGTGGCCGACATCATCGCGGCACTGGAGCACGCAGCATCCGACGAGTTCGCCCCCGAGCTGGACGCAGCGCGGAGGATCGCGGCTCGCAACCCCGGCGACGCCGGCGTCGTCGTGGCGCTCCTGATGAACTTCATCGTGCTCGGCCGCGGCGAGGGCATCTTCCTGCGCGCCGGGCTGCTGCACGCCTACGTCTCCGGCCTCGGCGTCGAGATCATGGCGGCCAGCGACAACGTCCTGCGCGGCGGGCTGACGCCCAAGCACATCGACGTGCCCGAACTGCTCTCGATCCTGGACACCACGCCGGGGACGGTTCCCGTTCTACGCCCGGCGACCGCGGGTCCCGTGACGTCGTACCCCGTCGACGTCCCCGACTTCGCGCTGCGCCGCGTCGTGCTCGACGGAGCGCCGGTGTCCGTCGATGTCGTCGCCCCGGCGATGGTGCTGAGCGCCGGGGGAGAGGTGACCGTCGAGGGGGCGGATGCTGCGACCGTCACCGTGCCCGTCGGCCAGGTCGTCTTCGCCTCGGAGGGCGAACGCACCCTGGTGCTGTCGGGGACCGGAGTCGCCTTCGTCGCCGAGCCGGGCGCGACACGCCGATGACACGCCGTGAACTTTCAATATGCGCTTGAGGGTTTACGATCCGCGACTTGACCGAGGCGAATGACACGGGTGTAATTAGTGGAGCAAAGCCCAGTGGGGGACTGTTATAGGGCAAGGAGAACGATATGACGGGTTACCGTTCCGACGTTCCCGAGAATTGGTTCGTCGATCCGGTCAATCTCGGGGTACCCGGGGTCAGGCGTCCAGAGCACGAGGAGGACACGGCTCTCGCGTGGCAGACCGACGCACTCTGCTCGCAGACCGACCCGGAAGCGTTCTTCCCTGAGAAGGGCGGCTCGACGCGCGATGCGAAGCGCATCTGCTCGTCCTGCGACGTACGCGGCGAATGCCTCGAGTACGCGCTGAACAACGATGAGCGCTTCGGCATCTGGGGCGGTCTCAGCGAGCGCGAGCGCCGCAAGCTCAAGCGTCAGGCCGGCTGAGCGGACTGCTTGGCGGCCACGCCGCGCGGGCTGACGATGTGGTCGAGTCCGAGCGCTTAGGCTGACCAGGCCATGCCAACCCGAGTCCATGCCATCATCGTCGCGCGTCCAGGACAGTCATCTCGTGCTCAGCTGCTGCGGACGCTCGATGCGCTGACGTTGCAGACGCGTCAGCCGGATGCGGTGACACTCGTCGTCTGCGGTGACGGAACGGCGGCTCGCGAGAGCGAGGTGATCGCGCGTTCGGTCGAGGGCATCATCGAAGCCAGGAGCAGCACATCGTTCGCCGAGGCCGTCGCCTACGCGCAGCCGCGTGTGGCCGACGACACCGCTGTGTGGCTGCTCGCGCACGACACGGCGCCGCACCCGCAGGCGCTGGCACAGCTCGCCGGTGCCCTCGAGCGTTCACCGTCCGCCTCGGTCGCCGCTCCCAAGCTCGTCGACGTCGACAACGATCGTGAACTCGTCAGCCTCGGCGTCACCATGACTCGTTGGGGTCGCTCCGTCGAATTGGCTGCGGGTGAACTCGACCAGAATCAGCACGACGGGCGCGAGGACGTCCTCGGCGCGGACATCCGCGGCACGCTCATCCGTGCAGAGGTGCGGCGCGATCTGCAGCCCGACCCGGCCCTGGGCGGAGCGGACGAGGGGCTCGACCTCGGCGTCCGAGCCCGTCTGGGCGGCGGACGAGTGGTCCTCGCGCCGAGCGCGCGGATCACGGTCAGCCCCGACGGACCGGCAGCGCTGCCGCAGGGTATGGCGCAGCGCGCCTTCGCCACGCGTCTCGCCCAGCTGCACCGCCGTCTCTCCTATGCTCCCGCCGCAGCCGTTCCCCTGCACTGGCTCACGCTGCTGCCGCTCGCCCTGTGGCGGACGATCGTCCACCTGATCGCGAAGCGTCCGGCGGCGGTCGCACCGGAGTGGGGTGCCGCTGTGACAGCGATGGCGCGCTTCGGTTCCGTCGCCAGATCGCGTCGCCGCATCCGCTCGCACCGAACGGCATCCTGGGCGAGCATCGCGCCGCTCCGCATCACCCGCGGTGAGCTGCACCGTCGCCTCGACGATGGGCACGGTAGCGAGGGCGGTGCCGTCAGCGAACTCGACTTCTTCTCGGGCGGCGGGGCATGGGCGGTTCTCGGCGCGCTGGTCGTGAGCGTGGCCGCCTTCACCACACTCCTCGCGTGGCCTGCCATCGGGGGCGGGGCGCTCCTTCCGATGCGCGACACGCTCGCAGGTCTCTGGGCGGATGCAGCCTGGGGTCAGCGCGGCCTCGGCATCGGAGTGACGGGGCCCGCGGATCCGTTCGCCGGCGTGCTCGCTGTCATCGGCTCGCTGTGGGCAGGGGCACCGTCGTTCGCGATGGTGCTGCTGTGGCTGGCGGCCCTGCCGCTGGCCGTTCTGGGCGGGTGGTTCGCCGCGACGCGCATCACGGATCGCGGTGGGCTGCGGATCTTCGGCGGCGTGGCCTGGGCGCTGGCGCCGACCTTCCTCACCGCCCTGATCGAGGGACGACCAGCCGCCGTGCTGCTGCATCTGCTGCTGCCGTGGCTCTTCCACACCGCTGTCGTCGCCCACCGATCCTGGGGCGCTGCGGGTGCCGCATCGGTCGTCCTCGCGGCGACTCTCGCGTGTGCGCCCTCGCTCGCCCCGGCGCTTCTCGTGCTCTGGCTGCTGGCGATCATCATCGTGCTCTCCCGCGCCTGGTTCCACGGTGCGGTCAGACTGCTCTGGATTCTGGTGCCGACCGCGGCCCTGTTCGCGCCGCTCATCGTCTGGCAGGCCCAACAGGGGAACATCTGGGCGGTGTTCGCCGACCCCGGCGCTGTGTGGGCAGGCCCCCAGGTCGCCGCCGATTCGGCCGGCCGGCTGCTGCTGGCCACCGGCTTCCCGACCACGGACCTCGCCGGGTGGATGGACGTCCTCGATCCGGTACTCGCGGCGTGGGCCCCCGTTCTCATCGCCCCTGTCGCACTGCTGGCGCTCGCTGCCGCCGTCGCTCCACGATGGGGCGCCGGCATCACGCTGCTCGGTGTCACGATGGCCGGCATCGCCACGTCGTTCCTCGCTGTCGGCGTGACGGTCAGTTTCGTCCAGGGCACCCCCGTCGAGATCTGGCCCGGTACCGGACTCAGCCTCGCGTGGGCCGGACTGATCGGGGGTGCGCTCGTCACACTCGACACGGCGATCACGATGCCGAAGCTCCGCATCGCCGCCGTCACGTTGGCCGGCCTCTCGCTCGCCGTTTGCGCGGTGCCGGCACTCACAGCGCTTCACGGCGACCGTACCGAGCTCACCAACGGCCCGGAGAGCACGCTCCCCGCCTATGTGGCTGCCGAAGCGCGCGGGGACCGCGAGATCTCGACTCTCGTGCTGACCCCGCAGAACAACGGCGGACTCGCAGCGGGCGTCGTCTGGGGGCCCAGCGAGACGCTCGGAGCGCAGACGACGATGCTCAGCACCGCGACAGTGCCGCAGGGGGTCGATGTCAGCGCGCTCGCGGTGGACCTCCTCTCCCCGCGCACCTTCGATGCGCCGGCCGAGCTGGCAGCTCACGGCATCCATTTCGTCCTTCTCGATCAGGTGAGCGGCCAGGAGTCGGACGCCGCGCGTGCCTTCCGGGTCGAAGCGATCACCGCACTCGACCAGCGCGCCGGATTCGTGAAGGTCGGCGAGACCGACAAGGGCGTGCTGTGGCGCCTGGACACCACGCCGGCCGAGCGCGCCGACCTGACCCGCACCGAGGGTGGCACGGCGAGCACGATCATCGCGGTCCAGCTCATCCTCCTGCTTGCCGCCCTCCTGCTCGCGATCCCGACCCGTGCTTCCCGACGGGCAGCTCGGGCGCAGTCCCGTATCGTCGGCCGATCCTCTGAAGAGCCGATGATCCTGCCTCGACGTCGCGAGGATCCGCCTCGTGAGCGCGCGGACGACGACGATGATGATGAGGACGAGGAGGAACGATGATCCAGAACCGAGCCGTCCGACTCGTCGCCACCGGCGCACGCTTCCTGACCGGAGCCGCGCTCGCTGTCGGCTGCGTCGTGGCCGTGGTGATCGCTGTCGCGCTGCCGTGGCCCGGCGCGCAGAGCGAACCCGCCCAGGTGTCCGTCACGCCGACGGCGGGCGACACCACTCTCGTCTGCTCCGGCGAGTTCCGCGCACTCGGACGCAACCCGGCCGATGCCTCGCAGCAGATGTCCGCCGGCGCGCCGTCACTCACGGTCGGCGGCACCGGCGTCGTTGCCGACTCCGTGCTCACTGCGCCTGAGATCGGTGACTCCAGCGGCCCGAAGCGGTTCGTGGGCCGTGCGGAGCAGGGTGGTGCAGCACTCGTGGCCGCAGCGGAATCGATCACTCTCGCCGCAGACGATCTGTCGGGCCTGGCGGCATCGGCTTGTCGAGAGACGCGCACCGAGTCCTGGCTGGTCGGCGGCACGGTCGAGACGGGGACGAGCGACCTGATCATCCTGTCCAATCCTGGCGATGTGACCGCCACCGCGACGCTGACGGTGTTCGGTCCCACCGAGACGTCCACGACCACGCTCGTGCCGGCTGCGACGCAGGTCACCGTGCCGCTGTCGTCCGTCGCCGCCGGAACGCCGTCACCCGTCGTGCGAGTCACCGCTGAGGGCGCGCCGCTGCGCGCCGAACTGCAGTCGTCGCTCATCCGCACCCTCGATCCCTCCGGCGTCGACGTCCAGGACTCCGCCGCTGTCCCGAACGCGCACATCGGCCTCGCGGGCGTCCAGGTCCTGGACACCAGCGAGGACACCGCACTCACGCTTCTCCGGCTCATGGCCACTGACCAAGCGACCAAGGCGCGGATCGTCGTGCGATCGAACGGGACCGAGGTCATGCAGACCTCCGTCCCCCTCGACGTCCGCATTCCGGCCGAGGTGAATCTCGACCAGCTCGAGCCCGGCGTGTACAGCATCGACATCGAGGCGGACGCCTCGGTGGTCGGTGCGGTCCGTCAGACGACGGGAGCGGGCGCAGGAAGCGATTTCGCATGGACGCCATCGGCGCCCGAGCTGCGCGGCGAGGTGTTCGTCGCTGTTCCCTCCGGCCCGAGCCCGCGCCTGCATCTGGCGAACTCGTCGGATGCAGATGCATCGATCACCCTGACCCCGACGGCGGGAGGCGCGGCTCAGGAGATCACGATTCCCGCCGGTGGCGACAGCCTTGTGGACGTTCGCGCCGACCGGGTGTACGCGCTCACGACGGATCAGCCCGTTCGCGCTGCGGTGATGCTCTCCGGCGCGGATGCGCTGGCCGGATGGCCGGTGTGGCCGGGAGCAGCCGCGCAGGAGCCGATCACCGTCTACCCCTGATCACCCGTCGTCTCGTCGGACGGGCTCAGGGGCCGTCGGGGCCGAACTCCCACGGATCCTTGCCGACGTACTCGGCCGCCGCACGGAAGACCGCGCTCTCGATGGCAACCCGCCGGTGCATGTCGTCATCGTGTCCCGGCGGCAGAAGCCGCTCGATCGGGATCCGGAACACCACGATCCGCCGCTGATCGCGATCGATCTCCCAACGGGGGATGCCGTCCGCGTCGGGCTTCATCGGGAGCCCGCCGATCTCGAAGCGCACCTCCTGCAGTTCCGGCCAGGTGCCGCGGAGGAACTCCACCGCCGTGCCGATCGTCGCGTCGAACCGGTCGATGCGGCCGTCGAGCGGCGGAAGGGGCGGACGGACGACCTCACTGCGTCCGAGGCGTCCGTGGCGGCCGTGCCTTGCTCCGCGACGGGGAGCTGCGGCAGCGGTTCGACGGCGGGTCATGTCGAAAGTCTATGTGTTCCGCGCGGCATCCCGACCGGACCAGTCGCGCGGCCTACGCTGATGGAGATGGACGGACGACTCTGCTCGAAGGTGACCTGCGCACGCGAGGCCGTGGCCACGCTGACGTTCGACTACGGCGACCAGATGGCCGCTCTCGGACCGCTCGGCGGCACTGATCATCCGCACGCCCACGACCTGTGCGCGCAGCACGCCGACCGGCTGTCTGTGCCGGCCGGCTGGATCGTCGTTCGCCACGAGGCGCTGCGCGCCTGACGGCCCTGACGTCCTGATCGAAGCGTCAGACCCCGACGCGTCGGCCGGTCAGCTTCTCAGCCCGCGCATCCGCTATCGCGAGTGCCCTGCGCTCCCTCTCGCGGCGCAGCACCGTGATGGCGACGAGCAGCTGCTCGGGGTGCGCCGCCGGCTGGGGCGAGATGTACGCGGACGATTCGGCAACGAGATCGTGCGCGACGCGAGCGCGAGCGGGCGGTGACATCCGCTCGGCGTGCTGCAGGAACTGGGAGATCCGTCGTGCCAGTCGGTCCGGCATCCGCGCGACGTCCGCGATCTGCGCCCATCCGGCCAATGCCGGCGGCATCACGGGCGCGAGCGGGACGAGCTTCGGCGTGCGGACGCGCTGACTGTACGTACCCGCGACGAGATCGCCCAGTCGCTGTGATCGTGCGGTGAAGGCTCCGGACAGGATCGCGACGGCGCCCGCCGTCATGTAGATCTCGAGGACGCCGATCAGCGCGCGGATGAAAGCGTGGCGGAAACCTGCCGCGCCGCCGTCCAGACGCACGATGCGGCCGCCGACGGCCAGGCGACCCAGACTCCTGCCTCGTGTGGCCAGCTCGACGACGATCGGCACCACGACGAAGCAGATGACGAGGGCGGCGACGGTCAGGATGCCGTCGATCGAACCGCCGATGATGCCGGAGAGCACCAGCCACGTGCGGAGCCAGATGAACAGCGCGAACAGCACCCAGCCGACGACCATGTCGATCAGCGAGCCCAGAGCTCGCATGAAGAACCCGAGCGGCTGGACGTCGATCGCGACCGCTTCGCCCGAGAGGACCTCGTCGGCGGTGTCGATCGGCGTGGACATGAGTACAGTAAATCAGGTGGATGCCGATGCTCTCGCCGATGCGCGCCGCGCCGAGTGGGAACGACTGAACGAACTCAGCCGCGCGCGCCTGGACGGCGAGGGCGTCGATGAGCTGATCGTGCGCTACCGCGCGGCATCCGCGGACCTCGCCGAACTCAAGACCTCGGTCGGAGACTCGCCTCAGGGCGCGTATGTGTCCTCCGTGCTCTCGAAGGCGCGCCTGCGCCTGACCGGTGCGTCCGACAGCATCCTGACCCAGATCGCCCGATTCTTCGTCGACCAGCTCCCGGCGGCGCTGTACCGTCTGCGCTGGACCACCCTCGTGATCGCCGTGGTCTTCATCGCGATCACCGCGCTGGTGGCGGCCTGGATCTCGGGCGACCCGGCTCTGGTGGCGACACTCGGGCCGCCAGACTTCCTCGAGCAGTACGCCGAGGAGACGTTCACCGGCTATTACACCGAGAACCCCGCGGCCGTGTTCGCGGGCATGGTGTGGACCAACAACGCCTGGATCGCGGCGCAGTGCGTGCTCTTCGGCGTCACGGGTGTCTGGCCTGTGTACGTGATCGTGCAGAACGCGTTCGGCGTCGGCGTCTCCGCCGCCATTATGGCCGCACACGACCGCCTCGACGTCATGGTGCTGTACATCCTGCCGCACGGGATGCTGGAGCTCACGAGCATCTTCGTGGCGGCAGCCGCCGGCCTGCACCTGTTCTGGGCGTGGGTCGCGCCCGGCCGGCGCACCCGAGGCGCAGCCCTCGCCGAAGAGGGCAGGGCGCTGGCGACTGTGGCGATCGGCCTCGTGTTCGCGCTTTTCCTGTCCGGCCTCGTCGAGGGCTTTGTCACAGGCTGGTCGCTCCCGTGGCCGGTGAAGATCGGGATCGGAGCTGCCGCTCTCGCGGTGTTCCTCGTCTACATGCTGCTGGTCGGGCGCCGTGCGTACCGGCGCGGTGAGCGCGGAGACCTCCTCGAATACGAAGCAGGAACCCCGCAGCTCACCGCCGGCTGAGCGTTTCTGGCGTCAGGCGCGCTTCCTGGCCTCATGCACGACGGTGCCGTCGAGCAGCGTCTTGTACGCGACGCCGGCGAGCATCGCGCCGACGATCGGGAAGACGATGAACACCCACAGCTGCGAGAGCGGACCGACGCCGCCGTAGATCGCCGCGGCGATCGAGCGTGCCGGGTTCACCGAGGTGTTGTCCACCGGGATGCTGATGAGGTGGATGAGCGTCAGCGTGAGTCCGATCGCGAGCCCGGCGAACGGCGTCGGACGCAGCTTGTGCGTCGTGCCGAGGATCACGAACAGGAACACGGCCGTCAGCACGATCTCGATGATGATGGCCGCCCACATGCCGAAACCACTGGGGGAGTGCTCTCCCCAGCCGTTGCTGGCGAATCCGGCGTCCTGCGCGGTGGTGAGCCATCCGTCCGGTCCGAACAGGCCGATGAGGACGAGGATCGTGCTCGCGACGATGCCGCCGACGACCTGGGCGATGATGTAGCCGGGTACGTCGCGCCACGGGAGGCGTCCTGCGGCAGCGACACCGAGCGTGACAGCGGGGTTGAAGTGTCCCCCCGAGATCGGGCCGAACGCGTAGGCGCCGACGACCACCGTGAGGCCGAAGGCGAAGGCGACGGCCACATACACGGCCGAGCCTGAGCCCGGGTCGGTGAAGTGGTTGGAGGCGAACAGGGCGGTGCCGACGCCGCCGAGGACCAGCAGGAAGGTGCCGAGAGCCTCGGCGGTCAGTTTGGATCCGGTGGACGGGACCGGAGCTGCAGCTTCTGCGAGCGTTTCGCTCATGGGATTCCCTCTCGTCGGTTCGACCGGGATCGATCGAATTCAGGGCACATGCTAGTGGGGCCGGATGCCGAAGCATCCGACCCCACGCGCGAAACGACGATTCAGGGAATCAGCGGATCACTCGCCGACGCCGACCGGCTCCGCGTTGTCGAACGCGCGAGTCGTGAGCGCGCGCACGTCATCCGCGACCTTCTGGTCGACCTGACCCCAGTACCAGAAGAAGCGCTCCTGGATCGCGGGAACGGTCAGCGCGTCGTACTGACCGGCGAGGGTCTCGATGAAGCGCTGGCGCTCCTCGGCGTTGAAGACCTCGTTGATCAGCGTGCGCGCCTGGCCGAAGTCGTCGTCCTCTGCGTGCAGGGTCGCCGCGGTGCGGATGAGCGCGCCGTCGTTCTCCCAACTCGCCTCGACACCGCGCTGCGGGTCGGCCTCCGGGCCGCCGGCTGCTCCGTAGGAGTTCGGGGTGTAGACGCGGTGCTCCGCCGTGTTGAAGTGATACTGCATGTTGCCCTCATGCATGTAGTTGCTCACCTCGGCGGCGTGCGGCTGGTTGACCGGCAGCTGGTTGTAGTTCGCGCCGATGCGGTACCGCTGGGCATCCGGGTAGGAGAACACGCGAGCCATGAGCATCTTGTCGGGCGAGATGCCGGTGCCCGGAACCTGGTTGCCCGGCGAGAAGGCGGCCTGCTCGATCTCGGCGAAGAAGTTGCGCGGATTGCGGTTCAGCGTGAAGGTGCCGACCTTGATGCGCGGGTAGTCCTTCTTCGACCAGGTCTTGGTGAGGTCGAACGGGTTGAAGCGGTACGTCTTGGCCTCTTCGTACGGCATGACCTGAACGTAGACGTCCCACGACGGGTGGTCGCCGTTCTCGATCGCCTCGTAGAGGTCGCGACGGTAGTAGTCGGCGTCCTGACCGGCGATGCGCTCGGCCTCGTCGGAGAACATCGGCTCGACGCCCTGCTTGGTGAGGAAGTGGTACTGCACCCAAAAGCGCTCGCCCTGGGCGTTGACCCACTGATACGTGTGCGAGCCGTAGCCGTTCATGTGGCGCCACGAGCGCGGCAGACCGCGATCGCCCATGACGTAGGTGACCTGGTGGGCCGACTCGGGGGAGAGCGTCCAGAAGTCCCACTGCATGTCGGCGTCGCGCAGGGCAGAGCCTGTGAGGCGCTTCTGCGAGTGGATGAAGTCGGGGAACTTCATGCCGTCGCGCAGGAAGAACGTGGGGGTGTTGTTGCCCACGATGTCGAGGTTGCCCTCGGTGGTGTAGAAGCGCAGCGAGAAACCGCGCACGTCGCGCCACGTGTCGGGGGAGCCCTGCTCGCCGGCGACCGATGAGAAGCGCAGCAGCGTCTCGCTCGTGGCGCCGGGCTGGAAGACGGCAGCGCGCGTGTACTGCGAGACGTCCTCGGTGACGACGAACTCGCCGAACGCTCCGCCGCCCTTGGCGTGCGGGTTGCGCTCCGGCACGCGCTCGCGGTTGAACGAGGCGAGCTTCTCGACCAGGTATCGGTCGTGCAGCGCGGTGATCCCGTCGGGACCGGACGTCAGCGAGTGTGCGTCGCTGGCGACAGGTGTTCCGGTCTGGGTGGTCGTGAAAGTCTTGTCAGTCATTTCACTTCTTCCTTTCGCAGTCGGAGCAGATGGCTCGGTAGGTCACAGAGGCTTCGATGATCCGCATCCCGTGGTCGTGGGACGGATGCAGGCAGGGGGCTTCGCCGACGGCGCACGCGACGTCTTCGACGCGGCCGCATTCGACGCACTGCAGGTGGTGGTGGTTGTCGAACTCGTCCTGCACCTCGTAGAGGGCGCTGCCGGCGTCGGGGAGGCTCACCTTGCGCACGATTCCAGCGCCGGTGAGGTCGCCCAGGATGCCGTGAACGGTGGGCAGGGCCACACCGCTGAGCCGGTCGCGCAATGAGGAGAAGACGGTCTCCGCCGAGGCGTGCGGCCGAGCGGCCAATGCTTCGAGAACGGCGACGCGCTGCACCGTGACACGCAGACCAGCGGCGCGCAGGCGCTCGGGTGCTTCATGCGGGGCGGCGATTGTCATCGCATCCATTGTAGCCTTTTTCTGAATCATTCACAAAAAGGAAACTCGGTTGCCGTGGAGGTTCGGATCGCGAACTGTGTCGGTGTCGCGCACGCATAGCGGCGATATCTGCGACCCGAGGGTCTGGATCGTCCTCCACAGAACAGCGGTGGTCGTTCAGGTAGCGAATCGTGCCGCTGTGACGGGCTCACAGCGGCGAATTTTGCGACCTGAACAGACCGGGCGGATGCTCCGACCTCAGAGACGTCCGGCGGCCTTGAGTTCGAGATACCGGTCGGCGATCTTCGGCGGAAGCTCCTCCGGATCGGCGGCGATGGCCTCGCCGCCTGCGCGACGGATGGCATCCGCGACGTTCTCCGCATCGCGGATGGTGCGTTCTGCGGCGGCCGCGAGATAGATGTCCTCGCGGGAGTCGCGCCGCATGGCGAGCTCTCCGACCGCATCGTCGGTGACGGAGCCGACGAGCACGGTCGTGGCGCGAGAGGCGTTGGGGAACGCGCCCAGGAAGCTGCGAGCGGACTCGGCGGCGTCCTGCGCGGTGAGGACGACGATCAGTGACGGCCGTGTGGTGAGCGTCCGGATCGCCGCGAACGCACCGCCCCAGTCGGTGTCGACGAGCCGGGCGTGCACCGGTGCCATGGCGTCCGTGATCGCCTGCAGGAGTCCGGGGCCGTCGACGCCGGTGACGCGGCCGCGCACGACGCGGTCGTACATCAGCAGATGCACGTGATCGCCCGCTCTCGCGGCGAGGGCTGCGAGCAGGAGGGACGCCTCGAGCGCGGCATCCAGACGGGTGCTGTCGCCGACGCGGGCGGCCGCGGTCCGTCCGGTGTCGATCAGGATGACGACGTGCCGGTCGCGCTCGGGTCGCCAGGTGCGCAGCATCGTCGTCCCCGCGCGGGCGGTCGCGCGCCAATCGATCGAGCGCACGTCGTCGCCTCGGACGTATTCGCGCAGCGAGTCGAATTCGGTGCCCTGCCCACGGACCTGAATGCTGGTGTTGCCGTCGAGTTCACGCAACCGCGCCAGACGTGACGGCAGGTGCTTGCGGGAGGCGAATGCCGGCAGCACGCGGAGGGCGCCGCGCACCTCATGCCTGGCCTGCCTGCCGCCGAGGCCCAGCGGCCCCCGCGAGCGGATGAAGACGAAGGTGCTCACGAGCTCGCCGCGACGACGGGGGAGGAGGGGCACGGTCAGCCGGCGCCGCTCGTCGGCTGGAACGACGAACCGCATCCGCTCGGGACTCGCCCCGGCCGTCGGCTGCCAGGCGTCCCTGATCAGCGCGTTCAGGGTCCGCTGTCCGTGGTTGTGCAGCACCAGCTCGGCGTCGATCGGCTCGCCGATGCGAGCACGCGCAGGCACTCGTCTGGTCACGGTGACCGTACGGGCGCTCGCCGCCAGGGACACGTCGATCGCGAGCAGGATGCCGCACAGCACGAGCCATCCGCCGATGACCGCCCACACCGGTGCACCCGCGATGGCGAGGGCCACGACGGGGACGAGTCCGATCCCGGTGAGGAGGGCGAGGCGGAGGGTGATGAACACTTAGATCGGCACCCGGGTCTGCTGGATCACCGATGCGAGCACGGCGTCCGCCGAGACGCCCTCCATCTCGGCATCCGGTCGCAGCTGCAGTCGGTGCCGCCAGACCGGAACGAGCATGGTCTGCACATGATCGGGGGTGACTGCGGTGGACCCGTTCAGCCACGCCCACGCCTTCGCGGCCGCGAGCAGCGCGGTCGAGGCGCGCGGGCTCGCGCCCAGCAGCACGGACGGGGACTGGCGGGTAGCACGGGCCAGGTCCACGACGTAGCCGAGCACCTCATCGGTGACCTCGACGCGGGCCGCTGCATCCTGAGCGGCACGGATCTCCTCCGCGGTGACGGCCGACTCGACGCCCGTGAGCTCGCGCGGCGAGAAGCCGCCGGCGTGCAGCCGCAGCACCGTGACCTCGGCGTCGCGCTCCGGCATCCCCACGACGAGCTTCATGAGGAAGCGGTCGAGTTGCGCTTCGGGCAGAGAATACGTGCCCTCGTGCTCGATCGGATTCTGCGTCGCAGCGACCAGGAAGGGGTCGGGCAGGTCGCGGCTCTCGCCGTCGGCCGACACCTGCCGCTCCTCCATCGCCTCCAGCAGAGCGGCCTGGGTCTTGGGCGGGGTGCGGTTGATCTCGTCGGCGAGCAGGATGTTCGTGAACACCGGCCCCTGGCGGAACTCGAACTCGCCGGTTCTCGCGTCGTACACGAGCGAACCCGTGACGTCACCCGGCATCAGGTCGGGGGTGAACTGGACGCGCTTGGTGTCCAGACCCAGCGCCCGCGCGAACGATCGCACGACCAGCGTCTTGGCGACACCGGGTACGCCCTCGAGCAGCACATGGCCGCGGGCGAGCAGGCACACCAGAAGTCCGGTGACGGTTCCTGCCTGGCCGACCACGGCCTTGTCGACCTCGGTGCGCACGCGGTGCATGGCCTTGCGCAGCTGAGCGTCATCGAACGCTGCTGGAGCGGCGCCGGTCACGGACTCGTCTGTATCGGTCACTGGGTGTTCCTTTCCACGTGCACGGCGGAATCGACCGCCGTCTCGAGTTCTGCGAGTCGACGGGCAGTGTCGACGAGTTCGGAGTCGTTGGCGGGCAGAGGCCCGGCGAGGAGGTCGTGCAGGGAGCCGCGCGGTATGCGCAGACGATCGGATGCCGCATCCGCGACTTCGACGGGCGTCGAGCGAGCCGTCAGGCCCAGACGCGTCGCGAGGCGCCGCAGCGAGCCGTCCCGCAGCGCGGCGGCGGCATGCGCCGCGTCGCCCGCCTTGGCCGTCAGGCGCGCACGTCCGTGCATCGTCTCGGATGCGCGAACCGTGACCGGGAGCGTCTCGGTGACGAGGGGGCCGAACCGCTGACCCCCTGCGATGCCGGCGACGATCCCGGCGAGCAGCAGCAGGAGGATCGCCGGCGTCACCCAGGGTGGGGTGAGGCTCGCGAGCGTGTCTGGCGTCTGCGCTTCGATGTCGGTGTCCGCGAGCGATGGCACGTACCAGACGACGTGACCGGTCTGACCGAGAAGCGCGAGCCCGAGTGCCGCGTTGCCGTTCTCGGCGAGATGCTCGTTGCTGAAGAGTGACGCACCCTCGATCATCACGGTTCGGATGCCGGCCCGATCATCGATGAGCAGCCCGGCGGCCCCGTCGTCAGAGAAGCATCCGGTGACACCGTCCGCCGGCGCGAAGAAGCGGTCGGGTCGCACCGTGCCGATGTTGGCGAACTCCGGCACATCGCAACCCGCAGCGAGCGCCTCGGCGACGGGCGGGGCCGCATTCTCGCCGAGGTCGAGCAGACGCAGGATCCGTGAGGCGCTGGAGAGGAGCACCGTGTGGTTCGCAGGTTCGATGAGCTCTCGGACCGCGTCGTCCGACAGGGCGTACGGATCGGCCATCACGAGGGTGGTGTCGTCCGATATCGCAGCTTGCGCGTCCCCGCGGGTACGCGCCACGGTGATCTCCACGCCCTGATCGCGCAGCAGCTCGGCCAGGGCGAGAGTGCCGGAATCCTTGGCGCTCTCGGGATCCAGACCATCGCGGGAATCAGGGGCTCCGAAGGAGAGCGCGCTGATGATCAGGGCGAAGACGACGACGGCCGCAGCGATCGCCGCCCAGCCCAGGACCGAGCGCAGTCGGCCCTTCTCGCGAACCGCGGTGCCGGTCGTACGAACCGTTATGTCGGTCATGCGGGCACGCTCTCGGGGGAGCGCTGCTCGGGCCCGCGCACGGCGGGATGCGCCTTCGAGACGGCATCGTCGATGCTCACCAGCTCGCGGTAGCTCTTCTCGGATGCCGGATGCTGCAGATAGCGCACCTGATCGAACGCGCTCGCCGCGGCGGCGAGTTCTGCGTGCAGCGATCCGAGCTCGGCAGCGCCTTCGCGTGCGATCGCCTGCGCGGTCGCACCGGGCGCGGGGTCGACGATGTCGCGTTCGAGCAGACCGCGTGCGAGCGCACGGAAGCGCAGCACCGTCGCCGCGTCCCAGTCGCCCTCTCGAGCTCTGCGCTCGGCGTCTGTTCGCAGCTGCGACGCTGTGCGGTCGTCGCGCTCCCCGAGCAGCTCGCCGCCGCGGCGCCTCACCCGTCGCGAGGCGCGCGGTCGTCCCCACAGGATGAGGACCGTGATGAGTGCGGCGACGATGACGACCGTGACGATCACGAGGGCAGTGCTGCCGACCTGCTGCCCCGTGTCCGGCGAGAAGAGCCCGGAGACGAACTCCGCGATGTCCTCCGCCAGGTAGTCGAACCACGTCGGCTTCGCATCGGCGTAGCGCGGATTCTGCAGCTCCTGCTCGGCCCAACGGCGCGCGTCGTCACCGTCCGGAGCGTACGGATCGTTCGCGAGAAGGCTGGCGAGGAAGATCATGCCCCGTGATGCCCCGGCGGTGGTGGCGGAGGAGCTTGCGGTGGGGCGTATGGAGCGGGCGGGGGTGCCTCGCCCGCGGCATACGGCTGCGGCGGGTACTGCGGAATCGGCTGCGCCGGATACTCCTGCGCCGGATACTGCGGTGCCCCCGCGTACTGATCCCAGCCCACCGGAGACGCGGCGTACTGCGGAGTCTGCGCGGGCGGTGGGGCGCTGCTGACGGCCCGCTCAGGGTCGACGGCGAACGGATCGCCGAGCTCTGCGTCCGTCGCGCCGAGGTCGCGCCGCTCGAGATAAGTGATCAGGCTGTGGTCGAGACCTTCGTAGCGCATGCGGCAGTCGAGGTAGATGAACGCACCGGCGGCGCACTGCACGACGATCGCGACGGCCTGCAGGACGTACACGAGCAGTTGCGGGGCGACGCCGGCGAGCATCCCCATCGCGAAGGTCGTGACCTCGTCCGCACCGCCGGTGGGGGCTATCACGGGCAGCAGCAGCGTGCCGAGCAGCGACAGCGGAACGCTGATGACGCTCACTGCGATGCTCATGATGATGCTGATCAGGAACATCACGCCGAAGGTGTTCCAGAACCTGCCACGGGTCAGTCGCCATGACCGCACCAGGGCGGGCCGCAGTCGCGCGTGCTCGAGGACGAGCACGGAGGGGACGAGGAGCAGCTTCGTGCTCAGCCACACCCAGAGCGGAATCGCGGCCAGGACGACGAGGATGCCGATCACCACGGTGACCGCTACGCCCTCGCCGGAGCCGCCGACGCCGGCCATCACGCCGAGGGCGATGATCCCGCCGATCACGACCATGAGGACGATCGCGGCCAGCGCCTGCAGCAGGCTCCAGCCGATCAGGCGCCAGAACGCAGGGCGCATCCGCTTCCAGAGGCGTCCGAGCGGGGCCTTCTGTCCCAGTGCGGCTTCGCCGATGTCGGCCGCGACGACGCCCTGCATGACCGCGGTGAACGCGAGGCTCACGAAGCTCATCGCCAGGACGACGAGGCCGTTGATGGCGATCGTCCCCCACAGCACGGGGTAGAAATCCGGGTTGCTCGGCGACAGCGACTCGATGCGAGCGAACGTGGCGAGTGCCACGGCGCCGACGACGACGAGCGTGACGACGGCGATGACGAGCTGGATGACGATCGCGAACCCGAACAGCACCTTGGGGTTGTGCCGCAGCGCGGCGAACGGCTTTCCGATCAGGGCGCCGAACGTCAGCGGATGGAGCGGGACGAGTCCGGCCTTGACCGCCGGTGTCCAGTTCTGTGCGCTCATCGAGCTCCCCTCCCAGGTGCACGACCATCGTGTCATATCCGTCGCCTGCCGCCGTGAACGGATCGGAAGCGCTACCGTGATCGAAATGTTGTCATGAAGTACGCTGGGGAACGACCGCGTTCAGCCTTCACTCGAACGGCGGCGCGCCTGGGTAGAAAGATGGGGCTGGGATCAGATGACCTCACGGATCCTCGTGGTCGACGACGATACCGCGCTGGCCGAGATGATCGGCATCGTGCTGCGCACCGAGGGCTTCGAGCCCGTCTTCTGCGCCGATGGTGCGGAGGCCGTCGAGGAGTGGCGCACCCAGCACCCTGACCTCGTGCTCCTCGACCTCATGCTCCCCGGTATGGACGGCATCGAGATCTGCACCCGCATCCGCGCCGAATCCGGCATCCCGATCATCATGCTCACGGCTCGCGGCGACACGGCCGACGTGGTTCGGGGTCTCGAGGTCGGTGCCGACGACTACATGGTCAAGCCCTTCAACCCGAAGGAGCTCGTCGCGCGCATCCGCACCCGGCTGCGCCCGGTCACCCAGGCGATCAGCGAGATCCTGCGCATCGGCGACCTCGTCGTCGACGTCGACGCGCACGAAGTGCGCCGCGGCACCACGCCGATCCCTCTCACGCCGCTCGAGTTCCAGCTGCTGGTGGCGCTGGCATCCAAGCCCCAGCAGGTGTTCTCGCGCGAGATGCTGCTCGAACAGGTGTGGGGCTACCACTACAAGGCCGACACGCGACTCGTCAACGTGCACGTGCAGCGCCTGCGCGCCAAGGTCGAGCTCGACCCGGACGCGCCGAAGATCGTCATGACGGTCCGCGGCGTCGGTTACCGGGCCGGGAGCGTCAGCTAGGGACCCGAACCGATGAGGAGCGCGCGTTGATCGCGACGAGCGCGACGCCGACGGCCGCCGTGGTGTGGCGCGATCCGCGGAGCTGGCCGGAGGTCGCCGCCACGTTGTGGCGTCGTTCGCTGCGGTTCCGCACCATCACGATCACGCTGCTGTTGACCACGATGGCGATCTTCATCACCAGCGTGATCATGGCCCTGGTGATCCAGAACAACCTGTTCGAGTCGCGCCGTGACGAGGTGCTCTCCGATGCGCTGCGGGCCGTCGCGGAGGCGCAGAACCGCGTCGACGCGGCGGAGGTCACGGACGACCCTTCCGGCCTGCGTGCGCTGTGGACGGATGTGCAGGAGACGATCCCGCGGGCGTCCTCGTCGTCGCGCGTCTACGCCTCTCCGATCGACGACACGCCGGTCGGCAGCGGCGTGCAGGGATTCCGCACCGATCTGAGCGCCGACCTGATCAGCCCCGGCCTGCGCGAGCGCGTGGTGTCGTTCCCCGACCGTCAGTCGTGGCAGTCGATCGCCATCCCCATGCCCGATGGGTCGGTGGCGCCGGGCATCGTCGTCGGCCAGCAGCTGTTCCTGCCAGGCGTCGGCGCGTTCGAGGTGTACATCGCGTACGACCTCGCCGACTCGCAGCAGACGCTGCAGTTCGTGCAGAGCACGCTGTGGGCGGCCGGGTTCGTGCTCATCGCGATCGTGGCGGTGATCTCGTGGCTCGTGCTCCGCCTCGTGTCCAAGCCGATCATCGAAGCCTCGGAGACCAGCGCCCGGCTCGCGGCGGGCGACCTCGACGTGCGGCTGCCCGTGCACGGCGAGGACGAGCTTGCGACGCTCGCACAGTCGTTCAACGCGATGGCCGACAGCATCGAGGCCCAGATCAAAGAGCTCGGCGAGCTCTCGCTCGTGCAGCAGCGATTCGTCTCGGACGTCTCGCACGAGCTCCGCACGCCGCTGACGACCATCCGGCTCGCGGCCGACATGCTCAACGATCAGCGTGACCAGTTCGACCCCACGACCTCCCGCACCGCCGAGCTGCTCTACACGCAGGTCCAGCGGTTCGAGACGCTGCTGAGCGACCTGCTCGAGATCAGCCGCTACGACGCGGGGTCCGTGCAGCTCGAGCTGGACGCCACCAGCCTCGCCGAGCTCGCCGAGGATGTCATCGAGCAGATGCGTCCGCTCGCCGAAGAGCGCGGCTCCGAGCTGCGTCTGGTCGCACCGGGCGGATATTCGCCGGTCGAGATGGACCCGCGGCGCGTGCGCCGCGTGCTGCGGAACCTCATCGGCAACGCGATCGAGCACGGGGAGCAGCATCCGATCGTGATCACGGTGGACAGCAACCAGTACGCCGTCGCCGTCGGCGTCCGCGACTTCGGCCTGGGCATGACACCGGAGGACGCCGAGCGCGTGTTCGACCGGTTCTGGCGCGCCGATCCCTCGCGCCAGCGCACGATCGGCGGAACGGGCCTGGGGCTGTCGATCGCGCTGGGGGATGCCACGCTGCACGGCGGCACCCTGGCGGTCTGGTCCGAGCTCACCGTCGGCACGAACTTCGTGCTGACGATCCCGCGTGATCCTGCGCAGCGCGATGGCACCTCACCCGTGTCGCTCGAGCCGCAGGAGAGCATCGCGGACGTCGGTCCGCTGACACAGCCCATTCAGCTGACGGAGCTGCGCGAGATGTACTTCGACGCACGATCGGAGGACGACTCATGACCCGTTGGCATCGCCGCTTGAGCATCGTGGCTTTCGCCGCGCTGACCGCCGTCCTCGCCGGATGCACGAGTCTGCCGAGCGCCGGAGAGGTCAACGTGGGGCTCGTCCTGGACGACGTCGACCTCGACCCCGACATCAGCCAGATCGCCGCGAGGCCGCTCGAGGGGGCGAGCCCGGCAGAGATCGTCGAAGGATTCCTGGACGCTGCGCTCACGCCAGACAACGGGTGGGCGATCGCACGGGAGTTCCTGAGCCCTGAGTTCGCGGCGACCTGGCGGCCCAGCGCCGGCGTGACGATCGATTCCGGCGCCGGAATGCGGGAGTTCTCATCGGATCTGGAGAGCGACGACGCCGAAACGGGCGACGTGAGCGTGGTGCTCGACCTCGTCGCCCGAGTCGATGAGGACGGCGCGTACGCCGAACTGCCAGGAGACGAATCCGTCGCATCCTTCGCCGTCGCCAAGAACGACGAGGGGGAGTGGCGCATCACCGAGGCGGCGGACGGCATCGTGCTGGATGCCGGCGCGTTCGAACAGGTGTATCGGCAATATCCACTGCAGTACTTCGATCAGAGCTGGACGCACCTGGTGCCTGACCTCCGGTGGTATCCGCGCAGGCAGACGATCGCGACCACCCTCACGCAGGCGCTGCTCGACGGAAGCCCTGGCGAGTGGCTCGCTCCTGCGGTCCGCAGCGCATTTCCTGGTGATGTCTCGTTGGCGAGCGACTCGGTGCCGATCAGCCCCGAGAAGATCGCCACCGTAGAACTGACGGCCGCGGCGGCGGCGTTGGACGATCGGCAGCTCTCTCGCATGCGGACACAGCTCGAGGCGACTCTCCGGCCGGCGGGTGTGACCGAGGTGCGGCTGCTCGTCAACGGTCGCGATCTCGGTGCGGGAACGGCCGCCGTGGAGACGGGACGCGCCGAGTCCAGCCCCGTCGTCCTCACTGAAGACGCGTTCGGATCGTTCGTCGGGCAGGAGATCACGCCGTACGACGGAATCAGCGACCAGATCATCGAGGTCGCCTCGTCGGTCGCTGCCGTGGATGTCGCAGCGGATGACTCGCTGGCGGCCATGCAGTTCAAGAACGGCGCGATCTACATCGTCGAAGACGGGCAGGTCAACCAGATCCCCACCAGACCGGGGCAGATCGCGCCGTCGATAGACCCGTACGGCTACACCTGGACCGTGCCGAGGGCGTCGCCGCACGACGTCGAGGCCTGGCGGTCCGATGTCACCTCGGTCAAGGTCGCAGAGGCATTCCCCGGTGCCTCATCCATCATGCAGCTGCGCGTCGCGTCCGACGGCGTGCGCCTGGCAGCCGTGATCAGCGTCGGCGGCCAGCGCTGGATCGCGCTCGCCGCGATCACCCGCGACGACGCGCACGCGCCGGTCGCGCTCGGCGATGTGCACCTGGTGGCGCAGATCGACGGCACACCCCTTGCGCTGTCGTGGATCGGCGAGGACGCTCTCGGCGTCCTCATTCAGGACGAGTCCGCTCATCTCGTGGTCACGCAGAGCGTGGGAGGCCCAGGGACCGCGGCTGCCGCGCCCAGCGGCGCCCTCATGCTCTCCGGCGGCCGCACGAACTCCGCGCTGCGCATCCTCGGCGATGAGGGCGTGCTGTACGCCCAGCGCGGCACGACGTGGCAGCTGGGGCTCTCCGGAGTGCTGGTGCTCGGCACGCACGCCGGACAGTAGGCGCGCGCCAGGCAGGCGACTCGTCCTGCACAGGAGCGCGTCGTCCGCAGGTCGTGCGCTCGGCGTCGCGCGGTGCGCGCGCAGGACGTCACCGTAGAGACATGGCACTGTGGGCGGCGCTGGCGGACGAGATCGCGGCCTTCGTGCTGGCCGGATGCTGCGCCGGATGCGATGCGCCGGGGACGCTGCTGTGCGATGAGTGTCGAGCGGCGCTCACCGCTGAGCCGGTGCACACCTCGACCCCCGACGGGATGCCGGTCATCTCGGCGCTTGCTTTCGACGGCATCGTCGCGCGCTGCATCCGCCGGGTGAAGGAGGACGGTGAGACCCTGCTCGCGCGGCCTCTCGGCGCGGCCCTCGCGGACGCGGCGGCAGGACTGCTCGCCGTCCATCCGAATGCGCTGCTCGTGCCGGTGCCGACGAGCGCGGCGTCGTTCCGTCGTCGCGGGTACCGGGTGCCCGACCTGCTCCTGCGGCGTGCAGGGCTTGCACCCGCACGGCTTCTCAGACCGACCAGACGAACCAGGGACCAGCGTGACCTCGATGTCGAGGAGCGTCGCCGGAACGTGACGGGAAGCATGCGGGCGCGACACGCCCGGGACGCGGGTGACGTCGTCGTCGTCGACGATGTCGTGACCACCGGATCGACCCTCGACGAAGCCGCCAGGGCGCTGACAGCGGCAGGTTTCCGGGTGTGCGGGGCCGTCACTCTGGCGGCGACGCCGCGCCGACGAGAATTCTGAGGGAACACATTGTGAAGGAACCGTGACATCGAGGGAAACGCGGACTACGGTAGGGGACCACAAGGCGACCACGGTCCGCCCTTGGCCGGGAGGACCGGGACAAGGAGGCAGCAATGGAAACAAGCATCGTTGGCGTCGGGGTGGGTATCACCGATCGCTTCCGAACCGTTGTCGAAGAGAAGATCGCCCGTGTTCAGCAGTTTGCCGCGAAGGCGCAGAGGCTGGATGTGAAGGTGACGCATCGCGCCTATCGTGGCGGACGCGTACCGGATGAGACCGTCGAGCTCACGCTGGTCGGCAAGGGCCCCATCGTTCGCGCCGAGGCCGTCGACGGAGACAAGTTCGTCGCCCTCGACCTCGCGGTCGACAAGCTCGCCGAGCAGCTGCGCCGCGCGAAGGAGAAGCGGGTCGACGGTCGTCAGCACCCTCGCGGTGCGCATTTCGAGAAGGGCAGCGGCTCGCTCGAGGGCATCGACGTGCAGCCGGCATCCGTGGACGTGTTGCAAGCGGTCGCCACAGGTACGATCCCGGTGCAGAGCGAGGAGGAAGAGGAGTACTCGCCCGTCGTCATCCGTACCAAGAACTTCGAAGCCGAGTGGATGACGGTCGAGGAGGCCGTCGATCGCATGGAGCTCGTCGGGCACGATTTCTTCCTGTTCGTCGACGCTCGCACCGATCACCCCAGCGTCGTGTACCGGCGCAAGGGCTGGGACTACGGCGTGATCTCGCTGACCACCCAGGCGTCGCCTGAGCACGCGGAGGCGCTCGCATCCTGACGTGATCGGAGAAGGCCCGGCATGCAATGCCGGGCCTTCTCCGTGTTCTGACCCTCAGTCGAAGATGCCGTCCAGGATGCTTCCGATGACCAGGCCGCCCATGATGCCGCCCATGATGTCGCCACCGCCGCCGCGGCGTCCACCGCCCCAGCCGTCGCCGCCCCAGCCCTGCTGCTGTTGCGGACGCGCCGAGTCGATGTCGCGCTGGGCCAGCTGAAGCGCCTCGGCGGCGAGCTGGGCGACCCGACGGGACGCAGCCAGAGCCTGCTCGCGGGTCTCCTCCGGCGCGATCAGCTCGGGGATGTCGATGCGGAGGCGCTCTGCTTCGGCGAACCGCGTTCGCGCGTCGGCCCCGATCCAGCCCCTGTGGCCGGAGATGAGTCCTCGGGCGACGCCGAGCTGCCGGTCGGCGTCATCCAGCGAGTGCTGCACCTGCGCCACACTGGGCAGCGGGTTCTGAGCGCGGTACTGCGCCTTGGCGATCGCGTCGTCGAGGGCGGTGTTGGCGGTGCGCAACTGGGTGAGCTCCGCGAACGGGTCGTTGCGGGATCCGGCGGGGGAGAGCGCTTCGAGTGCCTGCTCCAGCCCGGCGACGGCGGCCGTGACGGCGGGCGCCTTCGGAGCGCTCCGGGCGGCGATGATGTCTCCGCGCGAGTCTGCGACGACCTCGGCGAGGGTGGACTCGGCGCGGAGCGCCTCGATCTCGAAGTCCTCCACTGCATCCATGAGGGCGCCGGCGCGGCGGGTGGCCTCCGTCGCCGTCTCGAGCGCGAGGTTCGCCTCTTCGTTCTGTCGCGCGGCGCGCCGGCGCTCCGAGACGTCTGCGCCGTGGGTGGCGAAGGCGATGAGCTGCTCCGCTTCGTCTGCGGATGCCGAGATCTGGTGCATCGCCGATTCGGCGTAGCGCGTCGAGAGTCGCTCGATGCTCGAGCGCGTCTGCGGGATGCGCGCGGCGAGCGCCTCGGCATCTCTGCGGACCTGTTCGATGATCTGGGGAGCCTGGCGTACGCGCGACACCGAGTCGGCGAGGGCGGCGGTCTTCTCGTCGAGGAGGTCTTCTGCCCACTCGCACAGCTGCACTATGCGAGCGTTGCGGGTGCGCAGCTCTTCGTCGGTGTCGGGGATCTCGTCGTGATTGAGCTGATGCAGTTGGAACGCCTCACGGAGGTGCGTCTTCACCGACTCGAGTGCGGCCTTCAGATCCTTCGTGAGCGAGACGCCCAGCTCGGCTTCGGCGAACGCGAGTTCGTCACCGGCGGTGCGGATCCGCTCGTCCGCTGCGACGAGAGCCTGCTCGGCCCGGCGCGCCAGATCGGCATCCTGGGCCGCCTGAGCGGCCTCCTGCTCACGTTTACGCTTGCCCCAGAAACCTGCCATGGCTCGATCCTACTTTCCGTATGCGATGCGCGCGCTGTGGATCATCTCTGATCCGCAGCGCGGGTCGCGGGTCAGGCGATGACCGTTCGGCGCGTGAGCTCCGGCGTTCGGGGCGGGATGAGCCAGGATGCCACGGCGATCAGCAGGGGCAGCGCGAGCGCCAGTCCCGCCAGCGCCACCCAGGGCATGTCCGCCACGAGCAGCTCACCCCGGGACTGGATCGCGAACCCGATCGGCGGGAGGATCCCGGCCGCAGCTCCCGCGATCGTGCCGAATCCGGCGATGATGAGCCCCTGCCAGAAACCGATCCGTCGTCGAAGGCCCGGCGTGCCGCCGACCGCTGTGAGCGTGGCGTCGTCCGGCCGGCGTTCGAAGCGAGCAAGGCCCAGCGCCACGGCGGACGCCCCGAGGACCAGCACGGCGACGCCGATGAGGGTGGGGATCATCCAGAACCAGTCCGTGGTCGGACCGCGCTCGTATGACGGTGAGAGTGCCACGTCGGGACTGCTGAGGAGCGTGGCGTGGGAGTACACGCGATCCATGTCCTCGTTCGCGAGCGGCTCGGGCATCGCGGCGACGACCGTGACCGGCTGGACCACCATACCGAGTCGCTCGGCTGTTTCCGGAGCGATGACGATCGCCAGCGGCTGATCCGGCACATCGAGCACGATCGCTTCGACGGCCCGCTCCCACTGCGCTTCGGCGACGGGCGACAGCTCAGGCTGTCGTTGCCAGACGTTGTCCGGAAGGCGCCCTTCATACGACTCGCGAGCCGTCCACGCGGCGACGTCGATGGTGCCGTCGGTCACCCACCGATCGTCGGTGACGAGTGCACTGCCGGCACGGAACGCTGCGAGATGAGCGGCTGAGAGATCCACGCCGAGCACCGTTGACAGTGCAGCGGGCTCGACGACGGAGATCGGGTTCATCGGCGACTGCATGAAGCCGTAGGACATGGTCACGGTCGGATCGAGCAGGTGTTCTTCGGGCATCACGGCCATGATCCACTGATCGTCCGCTGGAACATCGTCGGACGACGGGTAGTACACGGGCTCTGATTGCGCCTGGACGAGCCCGACGCTCGACGCACCCGCGTCTGTCACGAGCTCGACCGCGGCGTCCGCTGCGGCATCCGCCTGCTCGGCGTTCACCGGCATGACCATTCGGTTGCCTGCCGGGTAGAACTGCACGAACAGCGAGCCGACGGGTCCCTGGTAGAACCAGTTCCGGCTCGAGTTGCCGATCTGCATCGACGACTGAGACATCGCGAAGACTGCGATGAACACGGTCGCCCCGATGGCAGCGAAGGCGGGAACGGTGCGCGAGGCATTCGCCGCGGCATCCCGCGACGCCACCCGGGCGGACAGGCTGAGACGAGACAGGGTGCGCGAGGTGAGCCAGAGCAGCCACCTGCCCGAGAGGAGGATGCCGATCTGCACGAGGATGGGGCCGATCACGATCCCGAACGGCGGGATCGCCCGCAGGGGGGAATCTCCCGCGAGTTCCTCGTATGGCACAGCACCCAGGGAAGCCGTCAGTACCGCGCTCGCGATCGTGATCCCCACTCCCACGATCAGGATGACCGAGCCCCAGATCGGTCGCGATGCTCTCGGCGTCTGCGGCCGTCGTGCGCCGCGCAGGGCGCTCAGCGTGTCCGAACGTGCGACGGTGCGCGCCGGGATCGCCGCCGATGCGGTTCCCACAAGGACGGAGAAGACCAGAATGGCGGCGAGCGCCACCCACGGCATGTGGAAACCCCAGTACCGGGTGCCGGAGCCGTCATCTGTGAAAGCCATGATGACCGCGGCGAGCCCGGTGCCGAGAGCGAGTCCTATCAGTCCGCCGACAAGACCGAGGACGGTCCCCTGCAGGACCACGGTGCGGCGGAGGTCGGCTCCGGTCGCACCGACGCTCGCGGCGACGGCGAGCGAGCGCTGCTGGCGACGGGCCGCCACGGAGAACGCCGCCCCGGCGAGCATGATGACCACGTACGCGGCGAAGAGGCCGGACGCCACCAGCATCATCACGAGACCCTGCCACGCGAAGTACTCGCCCATGCCTGCCCATGGGTCCCCGGCCTTCGCCGCCGGCGGGTCGAGCATCACATCACGCGAGTAAGCGATGATTCCGTTCTCGTTCAGCGCCTCAACATCGCTCCAGGTCAGGGGTGTGCTCGGCAGGAACCACTGCGTCGATCCGCTCAGAGCGCCGGCGGGGAGGAACAGAGCCGTCTGATCCGACGGTACGGTCTTCGCGGTCATCGTCCCCACGACCGTGAACGTCTCGCCGGAGTCCGTCATCTCGACGTCTCCGCCGATCGCGATGTCGAACCGCTCGAGACCGGCCGGCGTCACGAGGATCTCGTCGGATGCCGCGGGCATCCGCCCCTCGACGAGGTCGAAGCGGCCATCGAATCGCTCGTCCCACACCTCACCGGCCCAAGCGGACAGCGTCGCCACCCCGGCACCCGTGTTCGCGCGGATCTGGCCTTCGGTCACCGGGATCGTCTCGGTCCCTGATGGGAGGGCGCCGATCGGGTCCGGCAGCGGGTCGCCGTCGGTCACCGTCATCTGATCGTTCTCGAAGGGATAGCCGTTCCAGTCCGGCTGCGTCGGTGCCTGCCAGAACCCGGAGTCCGGCACGCCGACCGGCTGCACCCACGCCTCCATCTGGCCGAGTTCTGCGCGCACGGCCTCCTCCGGCGTGGATGCGGCGCTCCACGAGACGATCGAGAACGCCGCCATGCCGGCGATCGGCAGCGCTATGAGTGTCGCGATCAGGATGCTCGACGAGATCGTGCGCCGTACCTGACGATGCGCGAGCCGTGAGGCGACTCGCCAGCGGGCGCGATGCGTGCCGCGCTCGCGAGTCGGTCGCGGTTCCGGGCTTCGTCTCGTCGACCGGCTGCGCTGCCGTTCGAGTGTCGAGCTCATTGCGCTGCGCCGGTCAGCAGGCTCTCGGCGCCGTCGCGTCGAGTCTCGTCGATGATGCGGCCGTCACGGAGGAAGACAACTCGGTCCGCGAAGGCCGCATGGCGTGCCTCATGCGTGACGAGGATGCCCGCGGCTCCCGCGTCGACCCGCGCTCGCAGCATCTTCAGCACCATCTCGCCCGTGACGGAATCCAAGGCGCCCGTTGGCTCATCTGCGAGGATGAGGCGCCGGCCGCCGACCACGGCTCTGGCGATCGCAACGCGCTGCTGCTGCCCGCCCGACAGGTCGTCGGGGTAGGAGTCGAGCTTGTCGGCGAGGCCGACCGAGGCGAGAGCGTCCTTGCCGGCACGGCGGGCGACTCTCCCGCGGAATCCGTCGAGCTCGAGCGGGAGGATCACGTTCTCGATGGCTGTGAGCGTCGGGATGAGGTTGAAGTCCTGGAACACGAATCCGAGCGAGCGGCGACGCAGTTTCGCGACCTGGGAGCGGGACTGCTCGCTGAGATAGGACCCCTCGATGATCACCTCGCCGCTGGTCGGGGTCGCGAGGCCCCCGGCGATCGACAGGAGAGTCGACTTGCCGGAGCCCGAGGCCCCCATGATGGCGACCAGTTCGCCCTGCCTGACCTCGAGGTCGACGCCGGACAGCGCGGAGACCGCTGTCGCGCCCTGCCCGTACTGCTGGGTGATGCCGACGAGCTGCAGCACTGCTTCGGTCATGATCCTCATCCCTCGGTCTCGGTGCCGACGGCGTGCCCCTGTCGAACGACCGGGCGCCCTCGCTTGGGCCGCTCGGTCGCGAGCTCGAGTCCCATCGCATGGTTCGGATGAAGCGCCAGGCGCTGCTCGGTGTGATCCAGCCAGCGCACCTCTGCCTCCGCGGCGAAGATCATCGAGTCCACCACCAGGGACCACGCGAGCTCGGCCGGTCCCTCAGGGTCGCCGCCCGCGTACTTGGCCCGCTGCATGCTCTGCAGGTGCGACAGCGACGCGCGTCGCTGCGCCTGGATGACCGCGGCGACGTCGACGCCGGGCAGCGTGGCGGCGACGGCGAGTTTGATCGCGAGCTCGTCTCGCGTGGCCTGGGTGCGCACGACGGGGGAGGAGAGCCACTGCGCGACCTCGGCGGATCCGGCATCCGTGATCTGCCAGTACACGTGGCCCTGTTCGTCTGCTTCGCCGCGCTGCACCAGAGCGTCACGCTCGAGGCGTTCGAGCGTGTTGTAGATCTGCCCGACGTTCAGCGGCCATGTCGAGCCGGTGCGGCGGTCGAACTCCGCACGCAGCTGATACCCGTAGCAGGGCCCCTGGTCGAGGATGGCGAGCAGGCTCTGGCGAACGGACACGGTGACCTCCTGAAGTCATTTCTGAGTAAATATATACACGGAAATGGGTCGCTACTGCCAGATCGGGCCGAACGGCGTGTCCTGTGCAGACGACGTGCAGGTCACGGGCCGGTAACATAGCGAAGTATGCCCGGCACCGAAGCCCGATCTGGGTGGCTGGGATCTGACCCACAACAGGGAGATGACTTAAGTGGCGAATCCTCTTGAGAAGCTGCTGCGCGCAGGTGAAGGCCGCATCCTTCGGCGCCTGAACCAGGTGGTCAAGGCCGTCGGCGCCCTCGAGGGGGACTTCGAGAAGCTCACCGATGAGGATCTCGCGAACGAGACCACGGTGCTGCGCGAGCGCTTCCAGAACGGCGAGACGCTCGACCAGCTCATGCCCGAGGCCTTCGCCGCCGTGCGCGAGGCGGCCAAGCGCACACTCGGCATGCGCGCCTACGACGTGCAGCTCATGGGTGGCGCAGCCCTTCACCTCGGCAACATCGCCGAGATGAAGACCGGTGAGGGCAAGACGCTCGTCGCCACCTTCCCCGCGTATCTGAACGCGATCGCCGGCGAGGGCGTGCACGTCATCACGGTCAACGACTTCCTTGCCTCGTACCAGGCCGAGCTCATGGGTCGCGTGTACCGGGCGCTGGGCATGACGACCGGCATCATCGTCTCGGGCCAGACGCCTGCGGTGCGCCGTGAGCAGTACGCCGCGGACATCACGTACGGCACGAACAACGAGTTCGGCTTCGACTACCTGCGCGACAACATGGCGTGGCGCAAGGAGGACCTCGTCCAGCGCGAGCACTTCTTCGCCATCGTCGACGAGGTCGACTCGATCCTCATCGACGAGGCTCGCACGCCGCTGATCATCTCCGGTCCGTCCTCGGGCGAGGCCAACCGCTGGTTCACCGAGTTCGCGAAGATCGCCCGCACGCTCGAAGCGGGCGAGGATTACGAGGTCGATGAGAAGAAGCGCACGATCGGCGTGCTCGAGCCCGGTATCGAGAAGGTCGAGGACTACCTCGGCATCGACAACCTGTACGAGTCCGCCAACACGCCGCTGATCTCGTTCCTCAACAACTCGATCAAGGCGCTCGCGCTGTTCAAGAAGAACACCGACTACGTCGTGATGAACGACGAGGTCATGATCGTCGACGAGCACACCGGCCGCATCCTGGTCGGCCGCCGATACAACGAGGGCATCCACCAGGCCATCGAGGCCAAGGAGAGCGTTCCGGTCAAGGCCGAGAACCAGACCCTCGCCACCGTCACGCTGCAGAACTACTTCCGCCTGTACGACAAGCTCGCGGGCATGACCGGCACCGCCGAGACCGAAGCGGCCGAGTTCATGTCGACCTACAAGCTCGGCGTCGTGCAGATCCCGACGAACAAGCCGATGATCCGCAAGGACAACGCCGACCTCGTCTACAAGAACGAGACGGCGAAGTTCGCCCAGGTCGTCGAGGACATCGCGGAGCGTCACGAGACCGGTCAGCCGGTCCTGGTCGGCACCGTCAGCGTCGAGAAGAGCGAGTACCTCTCTCGCCTGCTGGCGAAGAAGGGGATCAAGCACGAGGTCCTCAACGCCAAGAACCACGCACGTGAGGCCGAGATCGTCGCCCGCGCCGGACGCCTCGGTGCCGTCACCGTCGCGACGAACATGGCCGGTCGAGGCACCGACATCATGCTCGGCGGCAACGCCGAATTCCTTGCCGTCCAGGAGCTCAGGGGCAAGGGCCTCGACCCGGCGGAGACGCCCGAGGAGTACGAGGCCGCCTGGGACGAAGCGTACGAGGCCATGAAGGCCGTCGTCGCCGAGGAGAGCACCAAGGTCACCGAAGCCGGCGGCCTCTACGTGCTCGGCACCGAGCGCCACGAATCGCGCCGCATCGACAACCAGCTGCGCGGACGTTCAGGACGTCAGGGCGACCCGGGAGAGAGCCGCTTCTACCTGAGCCTCACCGACGACCTGATGCGTCTGTTCCAGTCCGGAGCAGCTGAGGCCATCCTCGCCCGGACGAACTTCCCCGACGATGTCCCGATCGAATCCGGCCTCGTCTCGCGTGCGATCCGCAGCGCCCAGTCGCAGGTCGAATCGCGCAACGCGGAGATGCGCAAGAACGTCCTCAAGTACGACGACGTCCTCAACCGCCAGCGCGAGGCGATCTACGCGGATCGCCGACACATCCTGCAGGGCGACGACATCGCCGACCGCGTCCAGCACTTCATCGAGGATGCCGTCACCGGTGTCGTCACCGACCACACCGGCGAGGGCCACACCGAGAGCTGGGACTTCGACGCGCTGTGGACCGAGCTGAAGACGCTCTACCCCGTCAGCGTCACGATCGACGAGGTCGTCGCCGAGGCTGGCGGACGCAAGGGCGGGATCACGACGGACGGTCTCACGCGCGAGCTGCTCTCCGACGCGAAGATCGCCTATGAGAAGCGCGAGGCGGCCCTCGGCGAGGCTGCCATGCGCGAGCTGGAACGCCGCGTCGTCCTCCAGGTGCTCGACCGCCGCTGGCGCGACCACCTCTACGAGATGGACTACCTGAAGGACGGCATCGGTCTGCGCGCCATGGCGCAGCGCGATCCGCTCATCGAGTACCAGCGCGAGGGCTTCTCCATGTTCCAGTCCATGATGGGCCAGATCAAGGAGGAGTCGGTCGGATACCTCTACAACCTCGAGGTCGAGGTGCGTCGTGCCGCGGACTCCGAGGTCACCGAGGTCGAGGCGAAGGGTCTCGTCAGCGATGGCGGCGAGCAGCGCCTCGAGTACTCCGCGCCCAACGACGCCGGCGAGGTCGAGGTGCGCAACGACCGCGGCCAGGTGAAGAAGGCGGCGCCCGAGACGGATGCCGCGGCTCCGCAGGAGAGCGCGCGCGGCGCGTTCGGCCAGCGGGTCGATGCTCCGGCAGCCGCTCCGCAGAACCGTGAACAGCGCCGAGCCGCAGACAAGAAGAAGCGCTGAACTTCCGTTGAGAAAGCCTGCCGGTGAATGCCGGTAGGCTTTCTCAATGACCCACACGCGCACCTTCGACCAGTCGTCGAAGCTGAAGAACGTCCTGTACGAGATCCGAGGCAAGGTTCCGGCAGAGGCGGCGCGTCTGGAAGCAGAGGGCCACAGCATCCTCAAGCTCAACACCGGAAATCCGGCGATCTTCGGCTTCGAGGCACCCCACCAGATCGTCCACGACATGCTGGCGGCTCTTCCGACCGCGCACGGCTACAGCGACAGCCGAGGCATCATCTCCGCCCGCAGGGCCGTCGTCAGCCGGTACGAGCAGATCGAGGACTTTCCGCCGTTCGGGCCGGATGACGTCTACCTCGGCAACGGTGTCTCCGAGCTCATCACGATGACGATGCAGGCCCTGCTCGACGAGGGCGACGAGGTCCTGATCCCCGCACCGGACTACCCGCTGTGGACGGCGATGACGAGCCTGGCCGCAGGCACCCCTGTGCACTATGTCTGCGATGAGAACAACGGCTGGCAGCCCGACCTGGAGGACATCCGCGCCAAGGTGACGCCGCGCACGAAGGCCCTCGTCATCATCAACCCCAACAACCCCACTGGTGCCGTGTACTCGCGCGAGGTGCTCGAGGGGCTCGTGCAGATCGCGCGTGAGAACGAGCTGCTGCTCCTCTCCGACGAGATCTACGACCGCATCCTTTTCGATGACGCCGAGCACATCTCCACCGCGACGCTGGCGCCCGACCTGCTGTGCCTCACATTCAACGGACTTTCGAAGACCTACCGCGTCGCCGGGTACCGCGCGGGCTGGCTCGTCATCACCGGGCCCCAGCGTCACGCCAAGGGATTCCTCGAGGGCATCACGCTGCTGGCATCCACGCGGCTGTGCCCGAACGTCCCCTCGCAGCACGCCATGCAGGCGGCTCTGGGAGGCGTTCAGTCGATCGATGCGCTGATCGCTCCCACAGGGCGCCTGCACGAGCAGCGCGACATCGCCTGGCAGGGCCTCGAGTCGATCCCCGGAGTGAGCTGCGTCAAGCCGCAGGGAGCGCTGTACGCGTTTCCCAGGCTCGACCCCGAGGTGCACGCCATCCATGACGACGAGAAGTTCGTCTACGACCTGTTGATCGCCGAGCGCATCCTGCTGGTTCAGGGGACCGGATTCAACTGGCCGACACCTGATCACTTCCGCGTCGTCACCCTGCCGGAACCGCGGGTGCTCGGCGAAGCCATCGAGCGACTCGGGAACTTCCTCTCGACCTACCGGCAGTGACGGTCGTGCGCGTCGGCGCCGGTTCCAGATGCTCGGCGAGGCGCCGGACCGCTGCGACGAGAGCCGACCGCGGCGTGACATCCGCCATGGGCCCGGCGTGCAGCAGGGCGGCGTCGGCCGCGCGCTGATCGAACGGCAGGAAGGTCACGTCGGTGATGCCGGCGAAGCGCTCGAGCGCACGTCGAACCTGTCCACGTGCGTCGATGCCGAGCGGGCCAGGGCGCACCTGGTTGGCGACGACCACTATGCGCGCGGTGGGGCCGACGAGTCCGCGCAACTCTGCGTGATCACGCAAGAAACGCGAGATCGAGAGGGGATCGGCGGCGGTGACGGCGACGATGACATCGGCCTCGCGCAGCACCGCAGTGGTGGCGGCATGGCGGCGAGGGCCGCTGAGGTCGTCTGAGACCTCCTCGTAGGATTCGAACGACGCCGACACATCGACGACGGTCTCCTCGACCCACTCCCTGCACACGCCGAGGGTCGCGCGCAACCGGTCGGCAGACAGCTCCGGCCAGCGCGACGGCCTGTTGAGCCCGGCGAGGACGTCGACGGTGCCCGCGCTGGTCTCCATCGCCACCGCGACGCGGTCGAGCTCCGCCGGATCCAGGCCGCCCAGTTCGGCGCGACGGCAGGCGGCCGCGATACCAGGAGCATCGTCGCCGAGGCCGAGCAGCAGCGCCAGCGACGGGGCGACCGTGTCGGCGTCGATCAGCGCGCACCGCCGACCACGCGAGAGCTCGAGCGCGAGCTGGATCGCGACGGTCGACCTGCCTGGAGCACCGTGCGAGCCCCAGACCGCCACCACACGCCGATGCGACGGTTCGCTCCTCGTCGCCGTACGGGGCGTCTCATCGTCGAGGGCGTCGGCGATCTGCCAGGCGTCGGCGTCCTCCGGCAGCGCCTCGGGGAGTCCGTATCGGCTCAGCAGTCGCGAGTCTCCCGCGCCGAGCGTCACGATCCGCACTCCTGCGGCGTCGCACGCCGCGACGAGGTCGGCGTTCAGGACCGTGCGGGTCGCGGGGAGGATGATCGCCTCGGCGTCATGGAGCTGATCGTGCAGCACATCGGGATCGGGTGCGATGCCGACGATGCGATGGCCGATGCGCTCCAGTTCTCTGGCGAGCTCGGTCGCCCTGGGGTCGGCGACGGCGACGATCACGGCCGTCACGAGCCGGACCCGACGGGAACGATCGACAGCGCGGCGCCGGCGTTGATGGCTGCGAGCACATCCGCCACATCGGCGCGATCGATCACGAGTTCGACAGCCGCGCTGCGCTGTGCGAGCATTCCGTCGCTCTCGGGGATGGATGCCACGACGACGTCGGCGGCGAGGATCCGCGGCGCGTCGTACTCTCCGTCGTCCTCCAGCGGGGGCGAATACCACAGCTCCACCGGCGTACCCGCCTCGACGCGGGCGGGAATGCCGACGCTGCTGTCCACGACGATGTTCGTCGTCCGCCCGCTCTGCGCGTCTGCCGCTGCCGTGGTCGACAGCAGTTCGCCGCTCTCCACGGTGCGGGCGGCGATCATGCCGGGCTGGAGGTCCTGAGGCGCGAGGTAGCCATCCACGACGGCGCCGAGACTCACCTCGACGACGCGGAAGTCGCCGGAGGCGAGCGACTCGCCCTGGGTGATCGTGCGGTTCGCCTGCAGCACTGGCGTCGTGTCCCGTGCTGAGGAGACGATCAGCCAGACGCCGGCGATCGAGAGGATCACGAGCACGACGCCGACGAGGAACCGGATGTCGCCCCAGAACGGGCGTCTGGGACGTGGGTGGGTCGTCATGGCTTCATCGTCACAGAATCGCCGCTATCGAGTCGGAAGTTATCCACAGGAGGGAGCGGTGGTGCAGGTCGCCCACGCCGGCACGTCAGAATGGACGCATGGCCGATTCGCCCGCATCTGCTCCCCGCTTCCTTGCGCCCGCGCAGGTCGCCGAGCTGCTGAGCATCGAGGTCGATGAGGTCATCGCCCTCGTGATGGCCGGGCGTCTCCGCGGCGCGCAGCTGGGCACGCCGGCGCGGTGGCGGGTGGAGGAGAGCAGCATCGCCGACTACCTCGCGGAGCAGACCGAGGAGGCGCGGCGCATGGCTCTGTGGCGACAGGCGGACGAGGCGAGCTTCCCCGAGGTGTGGGGGCCGCAGCGTCCCCACCGCCCCTGAACCACCGGTCAGATCGCGCCGCTGGCGGTGCGAACCCACTGCACTGCAGTGAAGGGCACGATCCGGAAGCCGCGCACGACGGTGGCCAGCCGCGGCTCGCCTGGGTCGTGCATGGCCAGATCGAGATGGTCGTCCCCGGCGCGATCTATCGTGCCGTGCAGCCGCTCTCCGTCCGTGAGAGCAAGACGCACGGCGAGGCGGCGTCTAGCGAAGTCGCGGAGGAGAAAGCCCATCGTCATGCGGGAGCGCATGCCGTCGTTCGGAATCTCGACGTCCTCGAGCGTCTCCAGGATGGCCCCATGATGCGTCTCGACACCCGCTACGGCCGCGATGGGGACGATCAATGCGGCCGGGGCATCCTGGGTCTGGATGGCGATCCAATCGGCTCCGACCGCGCGCAGACGACCCGTCTGCCGCTCGCCGTCGGCGAGTCGCACGGCGAACGGCGCATCGCTGCGCTGCATCAGTCGCAGCCGTTGCAGGAGCGTGAGCTTCGAGATCCGCAGCCGCTCCGACTCGGCATCCAGCGCCGCTCTCTCGGCCTCCCACTCGGCGGCGAGCTGACCTTCGAGGTCTTCGAACAGACGATCCCAATGCACACCGAGAGCGTACGGCAGGGGCGCGCGGCGGCGTACGAGTTATCCACATCTTCTACATGCGGCCCGGCGGAGCACTGCGCTCGCGTGCTCTACTTGCACCCATTGCTGACCGAGAGTGACGATGATGACGCTTCAAGAGTATTTCGCACCGCAGCCGACGCCCGCGTCGGATCTCCCAGACCCCGCACCGCTGCTGCGCAGTCTCACGCAGGGCGTCCTCGAGGTCTTCGCCGGTGTACGAGAACTCGACCAGCTCGCCCGTTGGTTCAGTGAAGAGGCGTTCCGAAAGCTCAGCGCGCGAGCGAACCTCTCTTCCCGAGCCCGCAGCGCCAGGGGTACGGCCCCGGCGCGACCGGTGTTCGAAGTCCTGTCGATCCGGGAGTCCGAGCCGGCGGACGGCATCGTCGAGGCGGTCGTGATCGTCGCAGGACCGGGCCGCACCAGGGCGGTCGCCATCCGGCTCGAGGGTCTCGACCGGCGTTGGCGCGCCACGTCGTTCGCCGTGCTCTGATCGCCGCTCGCGCTGACTAGTCTGGAAGGGTGTCGACCCTCAGTGACCTTGTCCATGCCCAGGGCTGCCTGAACGACGAAGACGTCGAATGGCTCCATCGTCTCGCCGGTGACGGCCAGCTGCTTGCGGATCTCGCCTCCGCGGACATCGTGATCTGGGTGGCCACCGAAGACGGTTCCTTCATCGCCGTCGCGCACACTCGTCCGAGCGGGGCAGCGACCCTGTTCTACCGCGACATCGTCGGCGAGCGCGTTCGCCCGCAGTGGCGGACTCAGGTGCAGGGCGCATTCGACTCCGGCGAGATCGTCGACTCGTCGTCACCGGACTGGTTCGAGGAGACGCCGACTCGCGTGCGGGCGGTGCCGATCGTCCGGTCGCGGGCACGGGACGGGCAGACGCCGCCCGTGATCGGGGTCGTCACCCGCCACACGAATCTCGGCGAGGCGCGGACGCCTTCACGCCAGCAGATCACCTTCGACGAGTGCGCCAACGACCTGTTCCGCATGATCAGCTCAGGGGAGTTCCCCGATCTCGCTGCTCCCACGTCTCCCCGCCGCGGAGCCCCGCGCGCGTCGGACGGGCTCATCCGCATCGACGTCGACGGCATCAGCACTTTTGCCAGCCCCAACGCGCTCTCCGCGTTCAACCGGATGGGCTTCGACGACGAGCTCGAGGGGGAGTCCCTCGCAGAGGTGACCACGCGCATCCTGCCCAGCACTCGCCAGGTCGACGAGTCGCTCCCGGTCGTCGTGACCGGGCGCGCGCCATGGCGCACCGACATCGAGGCGCGGGGGGTCACGGTGTCGCTGCGGGCGATCCCGCTCCGCGACCACGGCACGCGCATCGGCGCCATCATCCTCTGCCGCGATGTCAGCGAGCTCCGTCACCAGGAGCAGGAGCTCATCACCAAGGACGCGACCATCCGCGAGATCCACCACCGGGTCAAGAACAACCTGCAGACCGTGGCCTCGCTGCTGCGGATCCAGGCGCGCCGTACGCACTCGGATGAGGCTCGGGATGCTCTCACCCAGGCCATGCGACGTGTCGACGCGATCGCCGTCGTGCACGACACCCTGGCGCAGGGTCTGACGCAGAAGGTCGATTTCGACGAGGTGTTCCACCGCGTGCTCAAGCTCGTCGCCGAGGTCGCATCCGCTCCGAACACGCGGGCGCGGACGCAGTCCACCGGCCATTTCGGCGTGCTGCCCAGCGAGTACGCGACTCCGCTGGCACTGGCGCTCACCGAGGTCGTCACGAACGCCGTCGAGCATGGACTCGCTGGCAAGGAGGGCACAGTGACGATCGACGCCGTGCGCACGGACGACAAGCTGCATGTGTCGGTGCGCGACAGCGGTCACGGACTGCCGGAGGGCCGTGTCGGCCAGGGGCTGGGCACCCAGATCATCCGCACCCTCATTCAGGGGGAGCTGGGCGGCAGCATCGAGTGGCGCGGTGCGGAGGGCGAAGGCACCGAGGTGTCGATCGACATCCCGCTGCGCTGGCTCAACAAATGACTCATGGTTGAGCGAGGCGGGAAGCGCCGTGTCGAGACCTCGGTCCGCAGGCGGCTCGGCTGACCCGGTGGATCCGGTGGATTAGGAAGCGCGGCGTGCGCGTGCGGCGCGGCGCTTGAGTGCGCGGCGCTCGTCCTCGGAGAGGCCGCCCCAGACACCGGAGTCCTGGCTGGTCTCGAGCGCGTACTGCAGACAGATCTCGGTCACCGTGCAGGTGGCGCAGACGGTTTTCGCCTTTTCGATCTGGTCGACGGCGGGGCCGGTGTTCCCGACGGGGAAGAACAGCTCGGGGTCGACGGTCAAGCAGGCGGCTTTGTCGCGCCAGTCCATGGGGGCTCCTCGGTGTGGATGAACGGTGAGCGTTCGCGATGCGAAGACTCGATTGCGAGCGACGATATCGGGGTTCGACGCTCATCAGTAGTGCGAGCGGATACTCGCCCCACGCCGCTGTGGGAGCACATGACTGTTAACATTGTGTTACAGCCGTGGCGTGAAATCAAGGATTTTCTGCCAGCAATCTGATTTCTCGGAGACACCGTGCGTTCATCTGCCATCGCCTCAGCCGCCGCCGCGGTCCTCGCTCTCGAGGGGCTCGCCCTCCTGATGTTCGCCGTCATCGACCTGATCGGACTGGGCGCGGGCGAGGCGGCATCGCTGCCGACGGCGATCGCGCTGATCGTCCTGACTCTGATCGGAGCGGCCGCGCTGTTCGCCTTCGCGGCGGGTACGAGGCGCGGGCGCACCTGGGCTCGCTCCGGCGGGGTGGTGCTTCAGGTGCTGGCGATCGCGATCGCCCTGGCCTCGCTCACGGTACCGCCTGTCCCGTGGCCCTTCGTGCTCGGTGTCGGGATCCCAGGGGTGGTCGGGTTCGTGCTGCTGATCGCGAGTACGCGCATCGAAGCCAGGCGCGAGCGCAAGGCCGACGCAGGCGACGCGGGCGCAGGCGACCGGCCTGTCGAGAGCTGATCAGGCGTCGACGCCGAGCGCCTTGCGCAGCCGGGCGACGTGCCCCGTCGCCTTGACGTTGTACTGCGCGAGCGTGATGACGCCGTCCTCGTCCAGCACGAAGGTCGAGCGGATGACGCCCTCGATGACCTTGCCGTAGTTCATCTTCTCGCCCCACACGCCGTAGGCGCTGTGCACGGCGTGATCCGGGTCGCTGAGCAGCGTGAAGGTCAGCCCGTCGCGGTCGCGGAACTCTGCGAGCTTCGCCGGCTCGTCGCGCGAGACGCCGACGACCCGGTATCCGGCACCCTGCAGTGAAGCGATGCTGTCGCGGAAGTCGCACGCCTGGGTCGTGCATCCGGGAGTCATCGCAGCCGGGTAGAAGTACAGAATGGTCTTCTGACCGCGCAGGTCGGACAGGCTGACGGTGTCGCCGTCCTGATCCGTGAGCGAGAAGTCGGGGGCAGGGGTACCGGGTTCCAGGCGCAGATTCGTCACGCCTCCCAGCCTACTTCGCGTCTCTTCCCTCTGCCTTGTCCGAGAATGTCTGGAGCAGGCGCTGGAGCGAGTCCAGCCGAGCGAGTTCTGCGGCGCCGAGCTCTCCGCGATCCGCGGCCTCGATCAGCGCGCAATCCGGGGCGTCGGCGAGATGCGTGCATCCTCGTGGGCAGTTCTCGGCGATCTCGGCGAGTTCGGTGAACGCCGCGAGGATGTGCGAGGGGTCGACGTGTCCGAGCCCGAACGAGCGGACCCCGGGGGTGTCGATGACCCACCCTGTGCCCGCCGGGGTCTCGTATCGCAGCGAGACTGTCGAGGATGAGGTGTGGCGTCCGCGGCCTGTCACCTGATTGACATGGCCGGTCGCACGACCGGCGGACGGAACCAGAGCATTGACGAGCGTCGACTTGCCGACCCCGGAGTGGCCGACGAAGACGGTGGAGTGTCCGATCAGCGCCTCGCCGATCTCGTCCACCGGCATCTCGTCGCGCTCGCTCGTGAACACGCGGAGGTCGAGCCCCGCGAAATGGGCGAGGAACGGCGCAGGATCGGCGAGATCGGTCTTGGTGGCGACGAGAAGCGGGCGGATGCCGGCATCCAGGGCCGCCACGAGGTAACGATCGACCAGCCGGGGCCGGGGTTCGGGGTCCGCCGCAGCCACGACGATTAGCATCTGATCGGCATTCGCGACGATCACACGCTCGACCTGATCGGTGTCATCGGCGCTGCGCCGCAGAAGCGACGCGCGCGGATCGAGTCCGACGATGCGCGCGAGCGTGCCCACGACGCCGGAGGTGTCGCCGACGACGCGAGCCCGATCGCCCGTGACGATTGGTGTGCGCCGCAGCTCACGCGCTCTGGTCGTGGTGATGACGCGCTCATCGGAGCCGCCCTCGTCGAGCATCACGCTGTAGCGTCCGCGGTCGACTCCGAGCACGCGACCGATCTCTGCGTCCTCGTGCGCCGGACGTCGCTTGGTCCGCGGACGGTTCGCCTTCGGATTCGGACGGGTGCGGATGCTGCTCTCGTCGAAGTCCTCGAACTCGTCGTCGAGGTCGTCGTCCGGATCGAGCCAGCTCACGCGCCGCTGCCTCCTCCGGCCAGCATCCGATCCCAGAGCAGGGTGAACTCCGGCAGGGTCTTGGCCGTGGTGCCGATGTCGTCGACGACGACGCCAGGCACCCGCAGCCCGATCAGGGCGCCCGTGGTCGCGATGCGGTGGTCGTGGTACGCCGCCCATTCGCCGCCGTGCAGCGGCCGGGGGATCACCCGCAGCCCATCGGACAGCTCTTCGACCTCGCCGCCGAGCGCCGCGAGGTTCGCGATGAGGGCTGCGATGCGATCGGTCTCGTGCAGACGGATGTGTCCGATCCCGCGGATGGACGTCGGCCTGTCGGCGAACGCGGCGAGTCCGACGATCGTGGGGGTCAGCTCGCTGGCGGCCGACAGATCCAGATCCAGACCACGGATGCCGTCGCCGGCGCGCACGGTCATCGTGCCGCTGTGACGGCCGACGTGCGCTCCCATGGCCTGCAGGATGTCGGGCAGGAGCGCGCCCGGTTGAGTGGAGTGCAGGGGCCAGCCGGGGATCGACACCTCGCCGCCGGTGATCATCGCCGCGGCGAGGAACGGTGCGGCGTTCGACAGATCCGGCTCGATCGCGATCTCCTTGGCGCGGGGGACCCCGCTTTCGACGAGCCACTCGCCGACGGCCGGTCGCTCGATGCGGATGCCCCGGCGGCTCAGGGACTCGATGGTCATGTCGATGTGCGGAAGACTCGGCAGGTGCTCGCCGGTGTGCACGAGATGCAGGCCGACATCGAAGCGAGGAGCGGCCAGCAGGAGCCCGGAGACGAACTGGCTGGATGCGGAGGCGTCGATCTCGATCCGACCGCCACGGATGCGGCCGTGACCGCGGATCGTGAACGGCAGCGACCAGGTGCCCTCGTCGTCGATGTCGACACCGAGGTCGCGCAGCGCGGTGATCATGGCTCCCATCGGCCGGTGCAGAGCGCTCTCATGGGCGGTCAGATGCACGTCCTGCGCTGCCAGCCCCGCCAGAGGCGCGATGAAACGCATCACGGTGCCCGCCTGACCGCAGTCGATCGTCGCGTCTCCGTGGAGCGGTTCCGGCGTGATCACGAGGTCTGGACCGAACTCGCCGGTTCCGTCGACCTCCTCGATTCCGATGCCCAGCGCACGCAGCGCTTCGACCATGTGGCGCGAGTCGTCCGAGTGCAGCGGAGCGATCAGTCGGCCTGGTCCGTCGGCGATCGCGGCGATCATCAGTTCGCGGTTCGTGAGCGACTTCGACCCGGGGATCGCCAGGGTCGCGTGCACGGCTCCGGCGGCTGCGGGCGCTGCGTAGGCGCCCGCGGCGGGAGATGGGGAATAGGTCGTGTCGCTCATCGGTTTCAACCTTAGTGAATGGCCCCGAGAACGCTGAGAGAGGAGGGGGCGTGATCGCAACGATCGAGCGTGAGCTCGAAGTCCTCATCGGCCTAGACTGGCCGTTGATGGATGACACGACTTCCGTAGACACTCCCGACGACGCTCAGCGCCAGTTCGAGGAGCAGGCGATCCCCTTCATGGATCAGCTGTACGCCGCGGCGATGCGCATGACGCGCAATCCCGCTGACGCCGCTGATCTCGTGCAGGAGACGTTCGTCAAGGCGTTCGCGTCCTGGTCGTCGTTCACTCAGGGCACGAACCTGAAGGCGTGGCTGTACCGCATCCTCACGAACACCTACATCAACATCTACCGCAAGAAACAGCGCGAGCCGTTCCAGGGGACGATCGACGAGCTCGAGGACTGGCAGATGGGCGGTGCGGAGTCGACGACGGCCACGCACAGCCGTTCGGCTGAGGCCGAGGCGATCGACCGGATGCCGGCATCCGCCGTGAAGGACGCGCTGCAGGAGGTCCCTGAGGACTTCCGCCTGGCGGTGTACCTGGCAGACGTCGAGGGATTCGCGTATCAGGAGATCGCCGACATCATGAAGACCCCCATCGGCACCGTGATGAGCCGCCTGCATCGTGGCAGGCGGATGCTGCGGGAGCTGCTGGCGGATTATGCCGCCGAGCGAGGAATCGCCACGGCAACCACGAGGAGCAGGAAATGACCGATTGCGGCTGTGACAAGGCCCGTCAGGATCTCGAGGAGTACCTCCGCAACGAGGTGTGCAAGACAGAGCACTCGCAGATCCGTGAGCACATCGAGAACTGCCCGTCCTGCCAGGGAGAGGCGCTGGTCGCCAGCACCCTGACCGAGGTCGTGGCGCGCGCATGCAAGGAGACGGCTCCTGAGGAGCTGCGCGACCTCGTGCTCGCCAAGCTGCGCGCGGTGCAGGCGACGGCCCACTGACGCGTCGCGCTGTCGCCGCGTCCGCTGCCTCCCATAGGCTGGCACGATGACCGACGCACGCCAGATCCCCGTCGACCTCGCATCCGCCGACCGCCTGAGAGCTCAGGGCCTGACCTACCGGCTCATCGACACCGCATCGGATGCCGATGCTGAAGCGTTCCTCCGCGCGGACACCCGTGGATTCCTGGATGCCGAGCCGGAGGCCGATGTCGTAGCCGCCGATCATGAGGGCATCAGGGAGCGTCGCAACATCGGTGTCTTCGAGGCCGATGCCCCCGTCGGAACGTGGCCCGTCGCCACGGTGAACTCCTGGGTCGCGCCGCTCACCGTTCCCGGCGGAGAGCTCGGCATGTGGGCTATCAGCTCGGTGACGGTCTCCGGCACGCACCGGAGGCGGGGGATCGCGCGGGCCCTGCTCGAGGGCGAGCTGCGGGCCGCGGCATCCGCCGGTGTTCCGATCGCTGGCCTCACGGCATCCGAGGCGACCATCTACGGCCGCTATGGCTTCGCACCGGCAGTCCCGGTGGCCAAGGTCATCGTCGACACCCGACGAGCCGGCTGGGCTGCGCCGGCGCCGGCGGGCCGTGTCGAGTACGTCGACAAGGATGCGCTGCCCACGACGGTCGCGACGGTCCACGACGTCGAACGGACGCAGCGTGCCGGGCAGATCGCGGGCTGGCCGCGGCGCTGGGGCCGCATGACCGGCGTCGCTCCGGGGAATCCCTCAGCGGCAAAGGTGCGCGGCGTCCGCTACGTCGACGGCGAGGGAAACGTGCGGGGTGTCCTCGTGTACACGCTGGAGGACATCCCCGGTGCGTTCCGGTCGGAGATGCAGATCTCGCTGCTGTCGGCTGTGACGCCGGATGCGCTCTCTGCACTGTGGAGCTTCGCACTGCAGCACGACCTCGTCGACAGGGTGACCGCTGATCTGCGCCCCGTGGATGACCCGCTGCCGTGGATGGTGCAGGATCCCCGCGGCGTCGAGATCCGTGTGCACGACCACGGCTGGCTGCGGATCCTCGATGTCGTCGCGGTGCTTGAGGCCCGCACGTATCGGGCGCCCCTCGACCTCGTGCTGAGAGTCGACGACTCCCTGGGCTTCGCCGCCGGGACGTGGCGGCTGACGGTCACCGACGGGCGGGCTGCCGTCGTGTGGGCCGAATCCGGGATACCGGATGCCGTGCTCGACGTCGCCACGCTTTCGGCGCTCTACGTCGGGGGAGTCAGCGCGACGCAATTGCGCAACGCCGGGCGTCTGGATGCCGCGGCAGAGGTCGCCGCATCCATCGACGACGCGTTCCGCGCCGTGCAGGCGCCCGTCCTCGGCATCTGGTACTGAGGACGAGCGCCCTGGTCGTCAGTCCAGCGTCAGCGCGCGCTTGAGCAGGTCTGCCTGCTCGCTGGCGTGCACCTTCGACGAGCCCGTCGCCGGTGACGCCGACGCGGCGCGGGACACCGCACGGAAGCCGCGGTCGCGGACCTTGTCGAACTCGAGCGCCAGGAACGGCCACGCGCCCTGGTTCTCCGGCTCGTCCTGCACCCACACCAATTCGGCGTTCGGGTACGTGTCGGTGATCTGCTTCAGCCCCTCCATGGGGGTCGGGTACAGCTGCTCGAGGCGGACCAGGGCGATCTGATCGTTGGGGTTCTTCTCGAGCTCGCTGCGCAGATCCCAGTGGATCTTGCCCGAGTGCACGAGCACGCGCTTGACCTCATTGCGGTCGAGCTGGCGCTCGTCGTCGAGCACGGGCTCGAAGCGGCCGGTGGTGAAGTCCTCGACGTTGCTGGTCGCGCCGCGCAGTCGCAGCATGGCCTTCGGCGTGAACACGATGAGCGGCTTGCGCGGGCGAGCGTACGCCTGGCGGCGCAGCAGGTGGAAGTGCGACGCGGGCGTCGACGGTCGGGCGACGATCATGTTCTCCTGCGCGCACAGCTGCAGGAAGCGCTCGATGCGCGCGGACGAGTGATCGGGTCCCTGCCCCTCGTAGCCGTGGGGGAGCAGCAGCGTGACGCCGGACTGCTGGCCCCACTTCTGCTCGGCGGAGGAGATGTACTCGTCGATGACGGCCTGCGCGGTGTTGGCGAAGTCGCCGAACTGCGCCTCCCAGAGGACCAGCGCCTCCGGCGCCTCCACCGAGTATCCGTACTCGTAGCCCATCGCCGCGTACTCGCTGAGCAGCGAGTCGTAGATGAAGAACCGGCCCTGATTCTCGGACAGGTTCGCCAGCGGCAGCCACTCCTGGCCGTTCGCGCGGTCGTGAAGCACCGCGTGACGCTGCACGAAGGTGCCTCGACGCGAGTCCTGGCCGGCGAGGCGCACCGTGGTGCCCTCGACGAGGAGCGAGCCGAAGGCGAGCAGTTCGCCGAAGCCCCAGTCGATGTTGCCCGTCTTCGTCATCTCGACCCGCTTGTCCAGCAGCTGCTGGATCTTCGGGTGCACGGTGAAGCCCTCCGGCTTGTTGCCGAAGGCCTCGCCGATCAGCGAGACGACCTCGTTCGAGATGCCGGTGACGTCCGGAGCGCCGACGACCTCGTCCACAGGGGCGAGTTCGGGGGCGATCGGCGTTGCGCCGGTCTCGGCCGCGTGGGTCTCGGCGAAGGCGACCTCGAGGCGGCTCTGGAAGTCCGCCTTGGCCTGCTCGTACTCCTCTTCGGTGATGTCGCCTCGACCGACGAGGGCCTCGGTGTAGAGCTTGCGCACCGAGCGCTTGGCCTGGATGAGGTCGGTCATCAGCGGCTGCGTCATCGACGGGTCGTCGCCTTCGTTGTGACCGCGGCGGCGGTAGCACACGAGGTCGATCACGACGTCGCGGTTGAACCGCTCACGGTACTCGAACGCCAGCTGAGCGACGTGGATCACCGACTCGGGGTCGTCGCCGTTCACGTGGAAGATGGGCGCCTGGATCGTCTTGGCGACGTCCGTCGCATAGACGGAGGAGCGGGCATCGGTCGGCGTGGTCGTGAAGCCGACCTGATTGTTGACGACCACGTGGATCGTGCCGCCGGTGCGGTAGCCGCGCAACTGCGACATCTGCATGGTCTCGACCACCACGCCCTGACCCGCGAACGCGGCGTCGCCGTGGACGAGGATCGGCAGCCAGGAGAAGGTGCCGATGGGCTTGCGATCCTGCTTGGCCCGGACGATGCCCTCGAGGACGCCGTCGACGGTCTCGAGGTGCGACGGATTGGCCGCCAGGTACACCGGCAGTTCGGACTTGTCATCGGCGACGAATGTGCCCTCGGTGCCCAGGTGGTACTTGACGTCGCCGGATCCGCGCTGGTTGCCGGGCATCTGGGTGCCCTCGAACTCGCGGAAGACCTGACCGTAGGTCTTCCCGGCGATGTTGGTGAGGACGTTCAGGCGGCCGCGGTGCGCCATGCCGATCGCGGCGCCGTCGAGGCCACCGGTCGCTGCACCCTGCAGGATCTCGTCGAGCAGCGGGATCAGGGACTCGCCGCCCTCGAGGGAGAACCGCTTCTGCCCGACGAACTTCGTCTGCAGGAAGGTCTCGAAGGCCTCGGCCTCGTTGAGCTTGCGAAGGACACGCAGTTGCTCGTCGTGGCCGGGCTTCTGGTACTTGATCTCGAGCTTCTCCTGGAACCAGCGACGCTGCTCCGGGTCCTGGATGTGCATGTACTCGATGCCGAGCGTGCGGCAGTAGGAGTCGCGCAGCACGCCGAGGATGTCGCGCAGCTTCATGACGCGCTTGCCGCCGAAGCCGCCGGTGACGAACTCGCGGTCGAGATCCCAGAACGTCAGTCCATGGCTCTCGATCTCGAGGTCGGGGTGCGAGCGCTGGACGTACTCGAGCGGGTCGATGTCGGCCATGAGGTGGCCGCGCACGCGGTAGGAGTTGATCAGCTCCTGCACGCGCGACTGCTTGTCGACGCGCTCGGCGAGGTCGACGGCGATGTCCGAGTTCCAGCGGATCGGCGCGTACGGGATGCGCAGCGCGGCGAAGATCTCGTCGTAGAAGCCGCGCTGGCCGATGAGGAGCTCGTGCACCTTCTTGAGGAACTCGCCCGAACCTGCGCCCTGGATGACGCGGTGGTCGTAGGTGCTGGTGAGGGTGATCGTCTTGCCGATGCCGAGCTCGGCGAGCGTCTTGTCGCTGGAGCCCTGGAACTCGGCCGGGTACTCGAGGGCGCCGGCGCCGATGATGCAGCCCTGGCCCTTCATGAGACGCGGCACCGAGTGCACCGTTCCGATTCCACCCGGGTTGGTCAGCGAGACCGTGGTGCCGGCGAAATCGGTGGCGGTGAGTTTGTTGCCGCGAGCGCGGGTGACGAGGTCCTCGTAGGCGGCGAGGTACTCGGTGAATGTCAGCGTGTCGGCGTTCTTGATGCTCGGCACCATGAGTGCGCGAGTCCCGTCCGGCTTGGGCAGGTCGATCGCGATGCCGAAGTTGACGTGCGCCGGGGCGACGACCGAGGGCTTGCCGTCGATCTCGGCGTAGAACACGTTCTGGCTGGGGAACTCCTTGAACGTCTGGATCAGTGCCCATCCGATGAGGTGCGTGAAGCTCACCTTGCCGCCGCGCGAGCGCGACATGTGGTTGTTGATGACGATCCGGTTGTCGATCATCAGCTTCGCCGGGATCGTGCGGACGCTGGTCGCGGTGGGAACGGTGAGCGACTGGTCCATGTTCGCCGCGAGGGTCTTCGGCATGCCGCGGAGGACGGTGACCTTGTCCTCATCGACAGCGACCTCGTCGGCCGGCTTCGCCTTCGGCTCCGGCTTGGGCGCCTGTGCGGGGATGGGCGCCTGCTTGGCGGGCTTCGCCGTGGTCTTCGCGACCGGCTGCGTGCCGATCACGGGGATGGGCGCGGTGACGGGATGCTGATCAGTCGCCGTGCTCGCCGTGGGGGATGCGGGAGCGGCGGATGCGGCATCCGGCGTGTAGTTCTCCAGGATCGGCCACCACTCCTTGTCGACGGAGTTGCGATCGGCCTTGAACTGTTCGAACAGCTCGTCGACGAGCCAGGAATTGGCTCCGAAATCTCCGTCGTCCGAACCCCCGACGCCGGCTACCTGGTTGGCCACGCGTTATCGCCCTCTTTCATCGCTGAAGATATTTGTGCACGCGAGTTCGGGAGGCCCCCGGGTTCGCGCATCCTGCCGTCTAGCCTAACGTGTTCTCGCACGGGGACAGGTGACGTGACGCGCCCGCGGAGCGGCCGGAAAAGCTACCGTGGAGTCATGAAGTTCGTCAGCGAGCAACCAGCCGTAGATCTCACATACTCGGATGTGTTCCTGGTGCCGCGCCGGTCAGACATCACCAGTCGGCTCGAGGTCGATCTCGCACCCCAGGACGGCACCCCGGCGACCATTCCGCTGGTCGCGTCGAACATGAACTCCGTGACCGGTCCTCGGCTCGCGGCCGTCCTCGCGCGACGCGGTGGCCTGGGCATCCTTCCCCAGGACATGCCGCTGCAGGACCTGGACGCCGCGATCCGCGAGGTCAAGGCGCAGCCCGTGCGATGGGACACCCCGCTCGTTCTGTCGCCGGCGGCGACTGTCGCCGATGCGCTGCAGCTGCTGCCGCCCGTGGCGGGGCACGGTGTCGTCGTGGCCGATGGCGGCCGCGGCATCGACGCCTCCGCAGTGCGCGGCATCCTGCCCGCCACGCGGTTGGCGACGGCGTTGCCCGACGCTCAGCTCGGCGATCTCGTGCGCTCCGGCAGCCCAGCGCTGGAGGCCGAGGACGCCGCCGACCCGCGGGCGGCGTTCGATGTGATCACCGAGACGGGCGCCGAACTGGTCACGGTGCTCGACCACGGGCACCTCGTCGGCACGCTGAGCGCTCGCAGTGCGCTGCGGTCGACCCTCTACTCTCCGGCCGTCGACGCGCAGGGACGGCTCGCGGTCGGAGCGGCCATCGGCATCAACGGCGATGTCGCAGCGAAGGCGCGTGCGCTGGCTGGGGCGGGCGTGGACGTCCTCGTCCTCGACACGGCGCACGGGCATCAGGAGGGCATGCTCCGGGCTCTCGCCACCGTGTCCGCTCTCGATCTCGGCATCCCGCTGGTGGCCGGCAACATCGTCACCGCCGACGGCGTGAACGACCTCGTCGACGCCGGAGCATCGATCCTCAAGGTCGGCGTCGGCCCCGGCGCCATGTGCACGACCCGCATGATGACCGCCGTGGGACGGCCGCAGTTCTCCGCCGTGCTCGAGACCGCAGAGGCCGCGCACTCCGCCGGGGCGCACGTATGGGCGGACGGGGGAGTGCGGTACCCGCGAGACGTCGCCCTCGCTCTCGCCGCCGGTGCGGCATCCGTCATGATCGGCTCGTGGTTCGCCGGAACCATCGAGGCGCCGGGCCGACTGCAGGCGGACGGCGACGGGCGCCTGTACAAGGAGTCCTGGGGCATGGCCTCGACCAAGGCGGTGCAGGCGCGCTTCGGACGTCTCGACGCGTACGAACGGGCTCGCAAGGAGCTCTTCGCAGAGGGCATCTCCTCGTCGAGGATCTACCTCGACCCGCTGCGGCCGGGCGTCGAAGATCTGCTCGACATGATCACGTCCGGCGTGCGCTCGTCGTTCACCTACGCCGGTGCCGCCTCCGTGCCCGAGTTCCATGACCGTGCGCTGGTGGGACGTCAGTCCGCGGCGGGGTACGAAGAGGGCAAGGCGCTGCCGGTCAGCTGGTAGCCGGTCGCGCGCCCGCGGGAACTCACAGCGAAAACAACAGAGAGCGTCCGGGCGATTCGGTAGAATCGATGCACCATGGACGACCCTCCCAGTTGTAGTACATCGCCCCATTGCCCGCGCTGCCACTCCGAGGAGGGGAGCGTCTGATGGATTACGTCATGTTGGGCGTGGGGCTCCTGCTCACGGTGGGGACGGGCCTGTTCGTCGCCAGCGAGTTCGCGCTCGTCAACCTCGACCGCGCTGAACTCGAAGCACGTCAGGCGCGCGGTGAATCGCGGCTGTCGCTGACGATCAGCGCCCTCAAGCACACCTCCACCCATCTGTCGTCCGCTCAGCTCGGCATCACGCTGACCACGCTGCTGACCGGTTACACGATGGAACCGGCTCTCTCGAACCTGCTGAGCCCCGTCCTCCTCGGATGGGGTCTGTCAGAAGCCTCGGTGAGCCCGATCTCGACGATCGTGGCGATGTTCATCGCGACCGTCCTGTCGATGATCCTCGGCGAGCTCGTGCCGAAGAACTTCGCGCTCGCTCTCCCGCGGGCGACCGCCAAGCTCGTCGTCCCGTTCCAGGTCGCGTTCACCACCGTGTTCAAGCCGGCGATCCTGCTGCTCAACAACAGCGCCAACGGCATCCTCCGCTCCATGGGCATCGAACCCAAGGAGGAGCTTTCCGGCGCCCGCACCGCAGAGGAGCTCTCCTCGCTCGTCCGCCGCTCCGCCAGCGCCGGCGTCCTCGAGGCCGATACGGCGACCCTGCTCGACCGCAGCCTCACGTTCGCCCGGCTGTCCGCCGACGACGTCATGACGCCGCGGCCGAGCATGCACGCGATCGCCGCGAGCGACTCCGCCGAGGACGTCATCCAGCTCGCCCGCCGCACCGGCCACAGCCGCTTCCCCGTCTACGACGACGACCTGGACGACATCACCGGCGTCGTCCACTTGAAGGCCGCCGTCTCTGTGCCGCGTGAGCGTCGCAACGAGGTGCCGGTCGGCGCCCTCGCGACAGAACCGCTGCGCGTCCCCGAGACCCTGCACCTCGACGTGCTGATCTCCGAGCTGCGCGCCAAGGGCTACCAGCTCGCGATCGTCGTCGACGAGTACGGCGGGACCGCCGGCATCGTGACCCTCGAGGACCTGGTCGAGGAGATCGTCGGCGAGGTCTCGGACGAACACGACCGCAGCCGCGCCGGCGTCGTGCAGGGGCGTGATTCGATCACGTTCCCCGGCGAGCTGCGCCCGGACGAGCTGCGGAACCGCACGGGTGTGCGCGTGCCGGAAGGGGATGTCTACGACACCGTCGGCGGTTACATCATGAGCGTTCTCGAGCGCGTTCCGGCCACCGGTGACGAGGTCACCCTCGACTCCGGTGTGCTGCAGGTCGTCCGCATGGACGGCCGCCGTGTCGACCGCATCCGGTACACGCCGGTGCCGGTCGACGCCGCGACCGAGGAGGTGACCCGATGAGCGACTGGATGGGAATCCTCTGGCTCGTGATCCTGCTGATCGCGAACGCCTTCTTCGTCGGCGCGGAGTTCGCCGTGATCTCCGCGCGCCGTTCGCAGATCGAGCCGCGTGCAGAGCAGGGATCGCGTGCTGCGAAGACCGCCCTGTACGCGATGGAGCACGCGACGCTCATGCTCGCGACGTCGCAACTCGGCATCACGATCTGCTCGCTGCTGATCCTGAACGTCTCAGAACCGGCGATCCACCACCTGCTCGCGGTGCCGATGCACGCCCTCGGATGGGCCGAGCCCGTCGTCGACATCGTCGGATTCGTCATCGCCCTGGTGCTGGTGTCCTACCTGCACGTCGTGTTCGGCGAGATGGTGCCGAAGAACCTCGCGTTCTCAGTGCCGGATCGGGCGGTGCTGATGCTCGCACCGCCGTTGGTCTGGGTCTCGAAGGTCTTCCACCCCGTGATCTGGGTGCTCAATGCAGCAGCGAACGGTGTGCTGAGGCTGTTCCGCGTCGAGCCGAAGAACGAGGCTGCGTCGACCTTCACGATCGACGAGGTCGCGACCATCGTCAACCAGTCGAGACGCGAGGGCGTTCTGAGCGACGCCTCAGGTGCGGTCGCGAAGGCCGTCGAGTTCACCGACAAGAAGGCGCGTGACGTCGCCGTCGCCCTGAGCGATCTGGTGACGCTGCCGCAGACGACCACGCCGGATGACATCGAGCGGGCCGTGGCCCGGTACGGTTTCTCGCGCTATGTGATCGTCGACGACGAGAGCATGCCGCTCGGGTACGTGCATCTTAAGGACATCCTCCGTGCGTCGGAGGGCGACGACGCGGCTGCGAAGACGCTGGTGCCGATCCCCTCCAAGCGCATCCACCACATGGTGCCGGTGCAGGAGGACACCGACCTCGAGGATGCACTGGCGATCATGCGTCGCGCCGGCCGCCACCTCGCCAGGGTGCGCGACGCCCGAGGCGAGACCACGGCGGTGCTGTTCCTCGAGGACATCCTCGAGGAGCTCGTCGGCGAGGTCCAGGACGCGACCAGGAGGGTGCACGGCCGATAGTCGACGGCCGCCGCAGGATCAACGCCAGCGTGCGCGCAGGTACTGCGGCGGCCAGACGACCTCTGCACCGAGCTCGTGGGCCGCGCGCAGTCCGAAGTGCGGATCTCGCAGCCATTCGCGACCCGCGAAGACGGCGTCGGCCGAGCCGTCGGCGAGGATCTGCTCGGCCTGCGCCGCATCGGTGATGAGGCCGACCGCCGATACGGGGATCCCGCCCTCCTGATGCACCGTGGCGGCCAGCGGTACCTGATACCCCGGGTGGACGTCGATTCGCTGGTGTGCGACCAGGCCTCCGCTGGAGACATCGATGAGGTCGGCACCGCGAGCGATCGCCCACTCGGCCACCGTCGCGGCCTCTTCAGGGGTGAACCCGCCCTCGGCGTGATCGGTGGCAGAGATGCGCACGAGTATCGGCACGCCGCTGCCTGCGACCTCGCGCACGGCATCGACCACCCTCAGCAGCAGCCGTGCGCGGTTCTCCAGCGACCCGCCGTACGTATCGGAACGTCGGTTGGACAGGGGGGAGAGGAACTGGTGCAGCAGGTAGCCGTGCGCGCTGTGCACTTCGAGCACGTCGAATCCGGCATCCAGCGCTCTTCGGGCCGCGTCCCGGAATCCGATGACGACGCGCTCGATGCCGTCAGCGTCCAGGGCGACCGGCTCGGCGAACCCCTCGAAGGCCACGGCGGAGGGAGCGACCGTCGCCCACCCGCCGTCCGCCTCCGGCACGGAGCCGCGATCATCCGCCCACGGCCACCACGTCGAGGCTTTGCGTCCGGCATGGGCGAGCTGGATGCCCGCGATTCCGCCGCGGTGATGGATGGCCTCGACGACCGGCGCCCAGGCGTCGCGCTGCTCGTCGTTCCAGATGCCGGTGTCCCGCGGGGAGATGCGCCCCTCGGGGACGACGCTGGTGGCTTCGGCGACGATCAGCCCGGCACCTCCGGACGCGAACTGGGTGAGGTGCGCGTGATGCCATTCCTGTGCGACGCCGTCCACGGCGCTGTACATGCACATCGGTGATACCCAGAGCCGGTTCGGGAATGTGACGGAACGGATGCGGAGCGGGGAGAAGAGAAGACTCACGCTTCGAACGTAGTACCGGCGTGGAGGGGGTCGGCGCGCTAGCGTGGAAGACATGGTCGATGTCCGCGAATGGTCCCGTGCGGACACAGTGCCGTTTCTGCGCGTGCCGACCGCGGACGATGACAAGTACTCTCGCGGCGTCGTCGCCGTGCGCACCGGTTCGAACGCGTACCCGGGCGCCGCCGTGCTCGGCGTCGAGGCGGCGTGGCGCACCGGTGCAGGGTTCGTCCGCTTCGTCGGGGAGGGGAGGGCGGCGGATGCCGTGATCGCCCGGCGCCCCGAGACCGTCGCCGCGGCAGACATCGGCAGTACGCGCGTCGACGCCTGGGTGATCGGCTCCGGCACGAGTGCGGCGCACCGCAGCTGGGACGAGGATCGCGCGCTCCACGACATCCTCGCCGGCACGGCGCCGGTCGCCGTCGACGCGGGCGCCCTCGATCTCGCGCCGAACGCCACCGCACCGCTGGTCGTCACCCCGCACGCGGGCGAGTTCGCTCGGCTGCGCGCGCGGCTCGGCCTGAACGCGGGCAGCTCAGGCGATCGTGCGGCTGACGCTGCCGAGGTGGCGGCGCTTCTGTCCGCGACTGTCCTTCTGAAGGGTGCGACGACGCTGATAGCCGCTCCCGACGGCAGCGTCACGAGTGTCACCGGAGCGCCGGGATGGCTCGCCACCGCGGGTGCCGGCGACGTACTGGCCGGAATGCTCGGAGCGCTGATCGCCACGAACGCGGATGCTCCACTCGATGAGGTCGCGGCCGCCGCGGCGTGGCTGCACGGGTACGCGGCGGCGCTGGCATCCGGTGCCGCCGACGGACCGGGGCACCCGATCGTCGCGCTCGACGTCGCCGAGACGATCCCCGCTGCCATCGAAGACCTGCTGTCGTGAAGATGCGCGTCACGGCCCTCTGGGCCGCCTTCCTCGCCGCGCACGTGGTCGTCGCCTGGCTGGGCTGGGTGTACCCGACCCAGCCCATGGGCGACGTCGTGCTCGTGTATCAGCCGTGGTCCGCCTCGGCGCTCAGCGGTGGCGCGATCGTCGGGATCACGGAGTCGTGGGTCTACCCGCAGCCGGCGTTGCTGCCGATGCTGCTCACCCAGCTGCTGGCGTGGCCCCTGAACGGCCTCGCCGGCACGACCGGCGCGTATCTGATCGGCTGGGCTGTGCTCGTGACGGCTCTGGATGCCGTCGGCTTCGGCGTGCTCGTCGGGCGAGACGGCGCGGCCGCTCGGCGGTCGGCCGGCTGGTTCTGGACGGCTGCGCTCCTGCTGCTCGGTCCCATCGCGATGTACCGTATCGACGCGATCACGGTGCCGTTGGCGGTGATCGGCGGCTGCTGGCTCGTGAAGCGTCCAGCGCTGGCCGCTGCCATGCTCGCCCTCGCCGCGTGGATCAAGATCTGGCCTGGTGCACTGTTCGTCGCTGCGGTGGCGGCGGCGCGGACGCGCATGCGGATGCTGTTGGTCTTCCTCGCGGCGACTGCGGGGATCGTCGTGCTGCTGTTCCTCCTCGGCGCCGACCGGCACCTGCTCGGATTCGTGTTCGAGCAGACCGGGCGCGGGCTGCAGATCGAATCCGTCGCCGCGACGCCGTTCATGTGGATGGCGGCGGCGGGGGCGGCATCCATCGACTACAGCTACGAGATCCTCACCTTCCAGATCGGCGCGCCGGGGGTCGACGTGGTGGCGGCGCTGCTCACTCCGCTCATGGCGCTCGCCGCGGTCGGCGCTCTTGTCTACGGCGCGTTCAAGGCGGCACGCGGAGCATCCTTTCCGCGACTGTTCCCTCCGCTCGCCCTCACGCTCGTCGCCGTGCTGATCGTGACGAACAAGGTCGGCTCGCCGCAGTTCCAGACCTGGCTGATCGCGCCCGTCATCCTGTGGATCGTGTTCGACAGGACCCGTTCCGGGCTCCCCGTCGCGCTCGTCCTCGCGCTCAGTGCGCTGACCTGTCTCGTCTACCCGCTCACCTACGACGGACTGCTCCGCGCCGAGCCGCTGCCCGTGCTGCTGCTGACCGTGCGCAACGTGCTGGTGACCGTGCTGCTGATCATGGCCGCACGGGCGCTCGTGCGCGTTCCTGTTCCCCGAACCCACCAGAGAAACTGAGGTACCGATCATGCTCATCGCCTTCTCCGTCGCCCCCGGCGGCACCGGCAACGCCGACGGATCCGTGCACGACGCCGTCGCGGCAGCGGTCAAGGTCGTTCGCGAGTCCGGGCTCGCGCATCGCACGACGAGCATGTTCACCGAGGTCGAGGGCCCGGACTGGGACACGGTCATGGACGTCGTCAAGCGCGCCACCGAGGCCGTGATGCCCTTCGGCTCTCGGGTTTCACTCGTCCTCAAAGCCGACATCCGGCCCGGGTTCTCCGGGGAGCTCGACGCCAAGGTCGAGCGACTCGAGGCGGCCATCGAGGACTCCGACGCCCAGTAGCATTGTCTGGTGACTCACTCCTCGACATTTTCGAGGGGTGCGGCGATGATGGCGCTCCTCTCCCTCGCCATCGGCTCCTTCGGCATAGGCATGACGGAGTTCGTCGTGATGGGCCTGCTCCCGAACGTCGCACAGGATCTGCTGCCCACGCAGTGGGCCGCGTCTCCTGAAGAGGCGATCGGTCAGACCGGCATCCTCATCTCGCTCTACGCGCTCGGCGTCGTGATCGGCGCGCCGACGATCGCCGGGCTCGTGGCGCGCTTCCCGCGTCACCGGGTGATGATCGGTCTCGCGATCGCGCTCACGGTGTTCAACGCGCTGACGGTCGTCATGCCCACCTTCGAACTCGTCGGAGCCTCCCGACTGCTCGCCGGACTCCCGCACGGTGCGTACTTCGGCATCGGCGCACTGGTCGCCGCTGACGTCCTCGGACCCGGCAAGCGCGCGCAGGGCGTGGCGTTCATCCTCACAGGGCTCACGATCGCGAACGTCGTCGGCGTGCCGCTGGGGACATTCCTCGGGCAGCAGTGGGGTTGGCGCACGGCGTTCCTCGTCGTGACGCTCGTGTTCGCGCTCGCCACCGCGTCGATCGCTCTGTTCGTGCCGAAGCATCCCGGCGAACCGGGCAGAACACTGCGTTCGGAGCTCGGCGTGTTCCGCGTCGGTCAGGTCTGGCTCACGCTCGGCATCGGCGCGATCGGGTTCGGCGGTTTCTTCGCGGTCTACAGCTATGTCGCGCCGCTGGTCACGGACGTCGCCGGCTCTCCGGAGTGGGCCGTGCCGATCGTGCTCGTCATCGTCGGGCTCGGGATGACGGTGGGCAACCTGCTCGGCGGCTTCATGGCCGACCGCGACCTGCGCCGCACGCTGCTGATCGGCATGGGAGGGATGGCGCTCGTTCTCGCGATGCTGGCACTGCTGTCGTTCCAGATCATCCTTCTCGCGGTCTTCGCGTTCGCCGTCGGACTGGTCTCGTCGGTGCTGAGTCCGGCGATCCAGACCCGGCTCATGGATGTCGCGGGCGACAACCAGTCGATCGCAGCGGCGATGAACCACTCGGCGCTCAACATCGGCAACAGCCTGGGTGCCTTCCTCGGCGGTGCCGTGATCGCCGTCGGCTGGGGGTTCACCGCGCCGGCATGGACAGGAGCCGTGCTCGCCGTCATCGGGCTGGGAATCACGATGGTGGCGTACCGCTCGGAGCGGGTGACGGCGACCGCATAGGGTGAGGGCATGGATCAGACCATGCTCGTCGGCGGGACCGCCGTTCTGCTGCGTGCCGCGCATCCGGGGATCGAGACGCTTCTGATCCGTCGTCCTGACCGCGGATCGTTCGCCAGCGCCTGGGTCTTTCCCGGCGGCGTCGTCGAGGACGTCGATATCATGACGGGCGACACCGAGCACGCCACGGCTGCTCGGGCAACCGCCCGCGAATGCGAGGAAGAGGTCGGACTGCGTCCGACGACGCTCACGACCCTCTCGTGCTGGGTGCCGCCGATCGAGGCGCCCAAGCGCGTCCGCACCTGGTTCTTCCTGGCCGAGGCCCCGGACGGCGAGGTGCGGGCTGCGCCCGACGAGGTGATCGACGTGCAGTGGCTGTCGCCGGCGGAAGCTCTACGACGGCACGCGGACGGGGAGATCGTGCTCTTCCCGCCGACGTGGGTCACTCTTCAGGGACTGGCGGCGCACTCGTCCATCGCGGCCGCTGTCGCCGCGGCATCCGTTCCGGAGCTGTACTCCACGCACCTTCTGGGCGACGGCGTGTTCCTCTGGGCGGGCGATGCCGAGCATCCGGATGGCGGTTCGGGGCGGCACCGGCTCGGAACAGCCGCGCTGCCCTGGGAGTACGTGCGCGACTGACCGTTCAGGCTGCGAGGAGTCGCCGCAGGTGGTGGCTGACAGCATCCGTCTCGATGAGGAAGCCGTCGTGGCCGAAGTCGCTGTTCAGCACGACCGCCTCGTTGCCGTCGAGGGTGTTCGGGATGCTGCGCGCGATGCGGTGCTGCCCGTCGACGGGGAACAGGCGGTCGGTGTCGATGCCGAGCACGAGCGTCGTCGCCGTGACCGACTGCAGTGCGCTCTCGACGCCGCCGCGTCCGCGGCCGACGTCGTGCGAGTTCATCGCCTCGACGAGAGTCAGGTAGCTGTTGGCGTCGAACCGGCGCGTGAACTTGTTGCCGTGGAAGTCGAGGTACGACTCGACGGCGAAGCGTCCGCCGCGACCGAGGGGGGAGACCTCGGACTGCCACGACCGCTGGAAGCGCTGGTTCAGCTCGATCGGACTGCGGTAGTTCAGAAGCGCCATGCGGCGGGCGAGAGCCAGCCCGCGGTGGGGGCCTTCGCCGACGCTCTGGTCGTAGTACTCGCCGGCCTGGAACCGCGGGTCGATGCGGATCGCCTCGAGCTGCACGGAGTTCAGGGCGATCTGGTCGGCGGTGTTCACCGGGGGAGTGGACAGCACGGCGAGGCGCTCGACGCGCTCCGGGTGGGAGATTCCCCACTCCAGCGCGTGCATCCCGCCCATGGATCCGCCGACGACGGCGGCCCAACGGTCGATGCCCAGGGCGTCGGCGAGGCGGACCTGCCCCGCTACCTGATCCCGGATCGTCAGGTACGGGAAGCGCGACGCCCACTCGTAACCGTCGGGGGCGATGCTGGCGGGGCCCGTGGAGCCCTGGCATCCGCCGAGCATGTTCGGAGCGATGACGAACCAGCGGTCGGTGTCGAGTGCCGCTCCTGGTCCGACGACATCATGCCACCAGCCGTCGGTGGGATGCCCAGGGCCGGCATCGCCGCGCAGATGACTGTCGCCGGTCAGGGCGTGCAGCACGAGGATCGCGTTGTCGCGTGCGGCGTTGAGCGTGCCCCACGACTCGTATGCGACGCGGATGCCCGGCAGCTCCTGTCCGATCTCGGTGCGGAAGGCGCCGAAGGCGGCGAACTTGCGGTTGCCCGCGGGGTCGCCGTCGCGCCATGCTCCGGTCACGGGCGGACGAGCACGCAGGAGGCGGGCGTCGTCTTCGGTCACGCGCGCCGATGGCACGGTGTCCTCGGAGGTGCTCTGCCAGTCCATGTCTCCATTGTCGCGGCTCCTTTCCGCTCGCGGGCGAACGTTACGTCGCGCTCGCCGTGCGGGCGGAAACATCGCAGAAACGCACGAATCTCGCAGAGTTCCGGAGAGAGTCTGCGAGATTCGTGCGCTACTGCGAAAGGATGCTCAGGCGCGAGCGGCCTCCGAGACACGGCGAGCTGCGGCGAGGGCCTCGTCGAGGTCGGCCTTGAGGTCGTCGATGTTCTCCAGCCCCACCGACAGACGCACCAGCCCGGGCGTGACGCCTGAGGTCAGCTGCTGCTCCGGCGTGAGCTGCGAGTGCGTGGTGGATGCAGGGTGGATGACGAGCGAGCGCACGTCGCCGATGTTCGCCAGGTGGCTGAACAGCGACAGCGAGTTCACGAACTCACGGCCGGCCTCCACGCCTCCCTTGAGCTCGAACGACAGCACGGCGCCGACGCCCTTCGGTGCGTACTCGTTGGCCTTGGCGTACCACGGCGATGAGGGCAGCCCGGAGTAGTTCACCGAGGCGACATCGGGGTGGTTCTCGAGCCACTCCGCGATCTCCTGCGCGTTCTGCACGTGGCGCTCGATGCGCAGCGACAGCGTCTCGATGCCCTGGATCAGGTTCCAGGCGCTCTGCGGCGCGATGGCCGATCCGAGGTCGCGCAGCAGCTGCACTCGGGCCTTGATGATGTAGGCGAGGGCGTCGCCGACAGCGGCGGTGTAGACCGCGCCGTGGTACGACGGGTCGGGCTGGGTGAGCTCGGGGAACTTCTCGGCGTGCTCGGTCCAGGCGAACGTGCCGCCGTCGACGATCGCGCCGCCGATGGTGGTGCCGTGGCCGCCGAGGAACTTGGTGACCGAGTGCACGACGATGTCGGCGCCGTGCTCGAACGGGCGGATCAGGTACGGCGTCGCGATCGTGTTGTCGACGATCAGCGGGATGCCGCTCTCGTGGGCGACGTCGGCGATGCCTCGGATGTCGAGCACGTTGATCTTCGGGTTGCCGATGGTCTCGGCGAAGAACAGCTTGGTGTTCGGGCGGACCGCGGCGCGCCACTCCTCGATGTCGTCCTGGTTCTCGACGAACGTGACCTCGACGCCGAGCTTGGCGAGCGTGTACTTGAAGAGGTTGTAGGTGCCGCCGTAGATCGAGCTCGACGAGACGAAGTGGTCGCCGGCCTGTGCGATGTTCAGCACGGCGAACGTCGATGCGGCCTGACCGCTGGAGAGGACGAGCGCGCCCGTACCGCCCTCGAGGGCCGCGAGGCGCTGCTCGAGAACGTCCTGCGTCGGGTTCTGGATGCGGGTGTAGATGTTGCCGAACTCGGCGAGGGCGAACAGGTTCGCTGCATGGTCGGCGTTGTCGAACACGTACGACGTGGTCTGGTAGATCGGCGTGGCTCGAGCCTTCGTCACGGGGTCGGGCGCTGCGCCGGAGTGGATCTGCTTGGTCTCGAAACGCCAGGTCTCGGGTGCGGACATTGTGTGCCTCCTCGGCTGGACTCGAAATCGATGCGGCGGATGCCGTTGATGTGAGATTACGGAACGAGCCCTCGCCCGACAACGCGCGGGAAATGTTACGTAACATCCCGGATCCGCGTGATCGTGCGGAAAAGCCGTACGGTGGAGGCATGGTTACACAGGCAGGTGCGGCGAGGCGCGCAGTGGTGACGGGTGCGAGCTCCGGGATCGGCGAGGCGACGGTGCGCGATCTGCGCTCGCGCGGGTGGGAGGTCGTGGGCGTGGCCCGCCGAGCGGACCGCCTGCAGGCGCTGGCCGACGAGACCGGCGCATCGGCGGTGGCATGCGATCTCACGAGTGAGGATGCCGTGGCCGCCCTCATCGGCGAGCTCGAAGCCTCTGGACCGGTGCACGCGCTGGTCCAGGTGGCCGGAGGCGCCCGCGGCACCGACCGCGTCGAGGACGGCAGCACGGAGGACTGGCAGTGGATGTACGAGGTGAACGTCCTCGCCACCCAACGTCTCGTCGCCCGCATCCTTCCGCTGCTGCGCCGAGCTGCGGCATCCGACGGGCATGCCGATGCGGTGTTCGTGACGTCGACCGCTGCCCAGACGGCGTATCAGGGCGGCGGCGGATACAACGCTGCCAAGGCCGCAGAATCCATGCTCGTGAAGGCCTTGCGTCAAGAACTGAACGGCGAGCCGATCCGCGTCGTCGAGGTCGCGCCGGGCATGGTGCACACCGAGGAGTTCACGTTGAACAGGCTCGGCGGAGATCAGGTGGCGGCCGAATCCGTCTATGCCGGGGTCGAGGCGCCGCTCACGGCGCACGACGTCGCCGACGTCATCGGGTACGCCCTGGATGCTCCTGGTCATGTGAATCTCGACCTCATCACGATGCGCCCTGTCGCGCAGTCGGCGCAGCACATCCTCGCCCGCGGCCCGCTGCGCGTGCGCCCCGAGGCCGAGGACTGAGGTCAGTGCCGGGCAGATCGCTGGAGCAGCTCGCCGACGAGGGCCTGATCGATCGGGGCTGGGCGGCTGCTCTGGCCCCCGTGGCCGAAGACATCCGTGCTTTGGGTGAGCGGCTGCGCGCCGAACAGGCCGGCGGTGCCGGATACCTTCCCGACGGCGCGCACGTGCTGCGGGCCTTCCAGCGTCCGCTCGCGGACGTCCGGGTGCTCATCACGGGGCAGGACCCGTACCCGACCCCAGGTCACGCGATCGGACTGTCGTTCGCCGTCGACAAGGATGTGCGCCCGCTGCCGCGGAGTCTGTCGAACATCTACGCCGAGCGTCAGAGCGATCTCGGCATCCCTCCTGCGCCGCACGGCGACCTGACGGCGTGGAGCGATCAGGGCGTGCTGCTGCTGAACAGAGTGCTGACCGTGCGGCCTGGTGCCCCGGCGTCCCATCGCGGCTGGGGCTGGGAACAGGTCACCGAGCTCGCGATCCGCACCCTCGTCGCCCGCGACCAGCCGCTCGTCGCGATCCTCTGGGGCCGGGATGCCGCTAATCTCCAGCCTCTGCTCGGAGAGACACCTGTCATCGCCTCGGCCCACCCTTCGCCGCTGTCGGCCCGACGCGGGTTCTTCGGGTCGAGGCCGTTCTCACGCGCGAACGCTCTGCTCGAGGAGCAGGGTGCGTCGCCGGTGAACTGGCGTGTGGCCGGCGAAGCATGAGCTCACTCGCTGCGGTTAGGCTGAGCGAGTGCAGTTCGAACCAGGCGACCAGCGTCGCCGGTTGCCGCGCCACCTGCAGGCGCCGGCACCCGAGCCGGACACCTTCTCGTACACGATCCGCCCCGCTCGGGTGGGGGATCTGCCCGACGTCCGCGGCATCTACAACCACTACGTCGCCAACTCCGTCGTCACCTTCGACGAGAAGGCCTCGACGCATCGCTATTGGCGCGAGAAGTTCGCATTCCTGGCCAAGCTCAAGCTGCCGTTCCTCGTAGCCGTCACGCCGTCGAACGAGGTGATCGGCTATGCGCTCGTGCAGCCGTGGGCGAGCAAGTCCGCCTACCGGTACACCGTCGAGGACTCGATCTACCTCGGTCCGGGCGCCGGAGGCAAGGGGCTGGGCACAGCGCTGCTCGAGGCCCTGATCGAGGCATGCGAGCAGATCGGTCTGCGCGAGGTCGTCGCGGTGATCAGCGACAGCGGCGCCGAGGCATCCATCCGGCTGCACGAGAAGCACGGTTTCACCGAAGTCGGCAGGATGGGCCGGGTCGGATTCAAGTTCGGTCGGTCGCTGGGAATTGTCTACCTGCAGCGATCGCTCAAACCGAAGGGGCGTCGTCGCCGGAGCTGACCTGGCCTCGGCCGGGGATCACCGGAATGGCTGAGAGCAACTTCTTCGTGTATTCCTGTTGCGGATGCAGCAGCACGTCGCGGGTCGTTCCTCGCTCGACGATCGCTCCGTCGTTCATGACGGCGACGGTGTCGCACAGGTTCTGCACGACGCCGATGTCGTGCGAGACGAGGATCAGGGTGAGGTCCTCGGTCTCGAGCAGATGCTCGAGCACCTCGAGGATCTGCGCGCGGACGGTGACGTCGAGGGCAGACAGCGGCTCATCGCCGACGAGGATGCGCGGGCGGTGCACGATCGCGCGCGCGATCGCCACGCGTTGGCGTTGACCGCCGGAGAACTCGTGCGGGTAGCGATCGGCCATCGAGGGCTCGAGTCCGACCTGGGCGAGCACCTCGCGCACCCGTGCCCGCCGGTCGTCGTCGATGCCGAGCGCCCACAGCGGTTCGGCGATGATCTGGCCGGCGTTCATGCGCGGGTCCAGCGACGCGTAGGGGTCCTGGAACACCAGCCCCGTCGCCCGTCGCAGCCAGTGCAGCGAACGAGCGGATGCCGCGGCATCCACCTCGCGTCCGTCGACGCGCACGCTGCCCGTCGTCGGGCGATCCAGGCCCAGCAACAGGCGAATCAGTGTCGACTTGCCCGACCCTGATTCGCCGATGATGCCGATCGACTCGCCGGATTCGATGTCGAGGTCGGTGGGCTGCAGAGCCGTCTGACGGCCGGCTCGCTCGAACACCGACCGGGTCGGCACGGCGAAGTCGCGGCTGAGCCCGCGGGCCTCGATGAGGCTCATGAGTCGTCTCCGTCCGGTCGCCACAGCGTCGCTGTGGCGTCGCGGAGCAGCCCCTGGGTGATCGGCGACGCCGGGGCGCTGAGCAGTGTCGACACGGGTGCTGCCTCGATTACGCGGCCGTCCTCCAGCACGACGCCATCGGTCGCGACCTGAGCGAGAACGGCGAGGTCGTGGGTGATGAACATCAGCGACATGCCGTGCTCGGAAGTGAGCGAGAGCAGCAGCTTCAGGATCTCGGCCTGGATCGTCACGTCGAGAGCGGTGGTGGGTTCGTCGGCGATGAGAAGCCGAGGGCGGCAGGCGAGGGCCATGGCGATCGCGACGCGCTGACGCTGGCCCCCGGAGAGCTGGTGCGGATACTTGTCGACGATCGTCTCGGGGTCTGGCAGGCGCACGCGGGCTGCCTCTTCGATCGCGCGCTGACGCGCTTCGCGCTTGCTGACGCCGGTGTGGATGCGCACCGATTCCGCGATCTGCCGGCCGACGGTGCGGATGGGGTTGAGGGCAGTGCGCGGCTCCTGGAAGACGATGCCGATGTCGTCGCCGCGGAATCGCGCCAGTTCCCGCTCCGGCATCCCGAGCAGCTCCGTGCCATCCCAGCGGATGCTGCCCCGAGCCGTCGCTCCGTCGGGGAGGAGCCCGAGCACGGCGAGCGCGGTGATCGACTTGCCCGAGCCGGATTCGCCGATGAGGCCCAGTCGAGCACCGTCCGGAACCTCGAACGAGATGCCGTCGACGACGCGGTCGCCGTCGATCTCGACGATCAGATTCTGCACGACGAGGCTCACGCGACCACCGCCGGGGTGTGGGACTCGGCTTCTCGACGCCGCGCTGACCTGTGCTGCAGCGTCGGGTCCGTGGCCTCACGCAATGCGTCGCCGAGCAGGTTGAGCGCGAGGACCGTGATGGTGATGGCCAGGCCCGGCCAGACCACCGACAGCGGATGGATGCTGATGTATCGCTGAAGGTCGGAGAGCAGGATGCCCCAGGAGGGCTCGGTCACCGAGGCGCCGAAGCCGAGATAGGAGAGCCCCGCCTCGGCGAGCACGGCGACGGCCATCGACCACGACAACTGCACGATGAAGACAGGCGCGACGTTCGGCAGCAGATGCCGGACGAGGTTCTGCGCCGGGGTAAGGCCGGATGCACGGCCGGCGAGCACGAAATCGCTCTGCTGCACGCGACGCAGCTCTGGCCGGGTGACGCGGGCGATGTTGACGCCGAAGCCGATTCCGACCGCCCAGACCACGACCCACAGCGACCCTCCCCACACCGAGGAGATCATCATCGCGATGATGAGCACCGGGAACGCGATGAGGATGTCGACGAGAACAGCGACGGCCTCGCGCATCCAGCGGAACGTCAGCGCCCCGAGGGCCGCCAGCGCGATGCCGACGAGCGTCGCGACGATCCCGGCGCCGATGCTGACGAAGACGGTGGTGCGCGCTCCGGCCATGATGAGGCTCAGGATGTCGCGACCTGTGCCGTCGGTGCCCAGCAGATGCGGCCAGCTGGGTGCGGCCCAGCGGTTGCGGACGTCCGCGTCGAGAGGGTTGAACGGCGTCCAGAACAGTGCCACCAACGCGATGAGGGCGATCGCCGCGACGGCGATCAGACTGAAACGTCCCGTGGCACCGGACCACAGTCTGCGCAACCAGCTCGGCATCATGCCTCCCTCTGCCGTGGGTCGACGACGTGGTGGATGAGGTCGACGATGAAGCCGATCACGAGCACGAGACCGGTGAGGACCAGCAGCTCGCTCTGCACCTTCACCAGATCGCGGGTGCCGACGTCGGCGACGAGCATCCGGCCGATGCCTGGAAGGGTGAACAGCTGCTCGATGATCACCGAGCCGACGACGATGCCGGCGACCTGCAGTCCCAGCACCGTGACGATCGACAGTCCGACGGCCGGGATGCCGTGCTGGATCAGTGCGCGGTTGCGGGTGAGCCCCTTGGCAGCGGCCGTGCGGACGAAGTCCTGACCGCGGGCCTGCAGAGTGGCGCTGCGCACGAACCGCAATAGCATGGCGCCCTCGACGATGCCGATCGTCAGGGCGGGCAGCAGAAGAGAGCGGAAGGCCTGCCATGGCTCGTCCCAGCCCCCTCGGGGGAAACCCTGAGCGGGCAACCAGCCGAGCAGCACCGCGAAAACGACGATCAGCATCATGCCGGCCCAGATCACCGGCACGGCGGCGAGGGCCTGCGATGCGACGCTGATCGCCGTTCCGCCGGCGCGTCCGCGCAGCAGGGCCGACAGGACGCCGAAGGGCACGGCGATCAGCAGGGCGATCACCAGCGCCATGATGCCGAGCGGCACCGTCACCCGCGCCTTCTCTGCGATCTCCGCGCCGACCGATGCGCCGCTCAGCTGCGACGTGCCGAGGTCACCGGTGAGCACGCCTCCGATCCAATCGCCGTACTGCACCGGCAGCGGGCGATTCAGACCCAGCGATTCGCGGAGCGCCTCGACGGTTGCCTGCGGTGCCTGCGTTCCGGCGATGAGCTGCGCCACATCGCCGGGGAAGACGCGCAGCGTGAGGAAGATCAGCACGCTCGACACGAGGAGTCCCGCGATGAGCAGGGCCCCTCGTGTCAGCGTGTACCGGATCACTCTGCGACAGTCGGCTCAGGTCACTCGCCGGCGACCGTGACGCCGGCGAGGTTGATGCGGGAGTTGATCGAGTCCTCGGGGAAGCCCGAGACGATCGGCCGCACAGCTGTGATGGTCTGGCCGTTGTACAGCCAGTCCGCCGCGTGGTCCTCCGACACCAGGCGGGCGGCCTCGGCGAGGAGCTTCGCGGAGGCGCCGGCGTCGGTCTCGGCGAGAGCCTGGGTGTACAGGCCCTGCACCTCGGGGTTGTCGTAGCCGAAGTAGTACTCCGGGTTGGCGAAGTTGCCGAAGTCGCGCGGCTCGACGTGCAGCACGAAGCTGAGCTCGTAGTCCTTGTTCGTGTAGACGTCCTCGAGCCACGTCGGGAACTCGACCGGGTTGACGTCGAGGGTGACGCCGACCTTCGCGAAGTCCGAGATCAGCACCTGCGGCACCGTGGTGCCGTAGAACGACGGGATCGTGAGCGTGAGCTCGAGGTCCTCCTGGCCGGCTTCGGCGAGCAGCTTCTTCGCCTTCTCCGGGTCGTAGGGTGCGGCATCGGAGAGGTCTTCGTAGCCGGGGTCGAGCTCGGGGATCGGGCCGTACAGCGGTTCGCCCGCTCCGACCGCCTCGATGAGGCCTTCGTGGTCGATGGCGAGGCGCAGCGCCTCACGCACGCGGACGTCGTCGAGCGGCGCCTTGGCGTTGTTGAAGGCAAGCGTGGCCTTGTCGGTGGTGCGACCGGTCGTCAGGGTGAACTCGCCGGAGCTCTCGAGCTCGGGCGCGAGGTTCGGGTCGACGGCCGTCAGCACATCGAGGCTGCCGTCGAGGGCTGCGTTGACTCCGGCGGTGAAGTCCGGAATGTACTCGAAGACGACCTCCGCGACACCGGCCGGCTCGCCCCAGTAGTCGGCGTAGCGGTCGAATGTGATGCTGCTGCCGCGGCTCCAGTTCTGCAGGACGAACGGACCGGTGCCGTTCTCCGCGGTCTGCAGATCCGTCTTGTCGCCGTTCTTGAAGACGAGACCCGCGGGCCCCGTGAGAGAGAACAGGAAGTTCTGGTTCGGCTCGGTGAGGGTGATCACGACGGTCTTCTCGTCCGGAGCCGTGATCGACTCGACCGTGGCGAACTCGGCGTTCCCCTGCAAGGACTCGTCGGTGCGGACCGCGTCGTAGGATGCCACGACATCCGCGGACGTGAGAGCCGCACCATCGTGGAACGTGACGCCCTCGTTGAGGGTGAACGTGTAGGTCAGGCCGTCGCCGGAGACCTCGTAGTCCGAGGCGAGACGAGGCTCGATCGAGTTGTCCTGGGCGCGCGTGACGAGGCCCTCGTAGATGTTGTCGACGAGCACCTGCTCGAGGGCCGCACCGCTCGTGTGGCGGATGTCGAGGTTGGTGGGTTCGAGAACCAGCCCGACCGTGAGCGTGGCGGCTGGGTCCGGCTCGCCGACCGAGGTCTGAGTCGGCTCGGGGGAGGACCCCCCGCACGCGGTGAGGATGATGGCAGTCGCGGCGAGCGCGGAGACGACGCCGAGGCGTCTGGTGCGGCGGAACATGATGGGTGCTGGGTCCTCTCGGGCGGCGGGTGCTGTGTGCCGGGCGGATGATGTCTGGTCGGAGATGAAGATCAGGCCGGAGAGACCAAGGCGGCGCGGATGAGCTCGGCGAGCTCGGTCGGCGCGGTCTCCTGGACATTGTGGGTGGCGTCGATGGCGACGATGCGGGAGCCCGGCACGCGACGCCGGAAGTCTTCTGCGTCTGGTTCTGTGACGAAACCGCGTGCTGCCCTGACGAGGGTGATCGGCGCCGCCGCGGCGGCGAGGTCATCCCAGCCGCCGGCATCGAGAACGGCGCCAGGGCCGGCATCGCCCGACGAGGGCATCGCCAGTGCCCTCGCGGCGAGATGGGCGAAGTGGTGCTTCCACTCGATGCGCCCGTCGGGGCGGACCCGAGTGTTCAGGAACACTCCGCGTGCGGTCTCGGGGCGGGTGCTGCCGAAACCCAGTGACATGGCGCGGTCGACGAGCTCGTCCCTCGTGGCGAAGTCGGTCGGGCCCTCGTAGAAGGCACGCAGGGCCGAGGGGCCGCCTGAGGTGTCGATCCCCGGCGTGATGTCGACGATGACGAGCTCGCGAACGAGTTCAGGATGCGTGGATGCCACGGCCGCCGCGGTCAGCCCACCCAGGGACTGCCCGACGAGGATCTGCGGCTGCGTGGTCCACTCCTGCAGCGCCAAGGCGATGTCGGGGGCAAGTGCGCGGCCCGAGTAGTCGGCGTCGTCGCGCCAGCTCGAGTCCCCGTGTCCTGCGAGGTCGATCGCGAGAACCGGCTCCTTGAGCAGCAGGACGGTCGTGTCCCAGGTGTGTGCGTTGAGACCGGCTCCATGCAGAAGGGTCACGGCGGGTGCGCCGGTGTCGTAGCGCAGCGCGCTCAGCTCGCGACCGTCCGGCAGCGTGAGCGTCAGCCGCTCGACGGCGGGAACAGATACACCGAGTGCCTCCGCCTGGAGCGGGAGGTAGTGAAACTCGCTGATCTCAGTCGTCACGCCCATATTCTGCTCCGAACCGCTGCCCAGTGTGAAACTCTGAAGCAATCTGTCAATCCTTGGTGCGGATTGAGTGCGCGAAAGTGGAGGAAAAGACGCGTCCGTCTTGTCGTTATGCGTTCCGGGTGTCTGAAGCCGGTTCCCAGCGGAGGTTGTTAGCGTCGTGGCGTATGCGGTCGTCCATTCTCTCTCCCCGCTTCCGACCTGGCAAGCAGTTCGCACTGACGTGGAGCATCCCTGAGCCGTTCGGCGGCATGACCGGAGCGCTCATGCATCGGTCCCGTTCCTTCGCGCTGCTGGCCGATCGCCCGGTGGACATCCTCACTCTCGATGACCGCGTCGACTATCCGGAGCTCGAGCAGCGCCTGCGTGCCAGGGGCGAGCTGATCGACGGCATCCGCATCATCAACATCTGGGACTGGCTCCGCGACCGCGAAGACTCCGGCGAGGACGCCGGTGGGGCGGAGACTGCGCCTCGCCACATCCATGACCCGATTCCCGTTGACGCCGACTCCGTGGAACACCGGCACGGCGACGTCGTCCTGCTCAGAGAGGTTCGCGCGGCTGACGGCGGGGCACTGGCTGCGGATCGGTTCCGTCGTGACGGCACCCTGCTCGTGACGGACCGCCGCGATCCGCAGACCCGCAAGCGGAGCGTGGTGCTCTACGACCGGCGCGGCCGGCCGGTGCGCAGCTGGGGGAGTGCCTGGGGCCTCTATCGCCACTGGCTGGACGAACTCGTCGGCGACGACGAGAGCTTCCTCATCGTCGATTCGAAGACCGCCGCCCGGTTCGCCCGCACCTACCGTCGGCGCAACGTCGTCACGATGCACGTGCTGCACGGGTCGCACCGCACGGCGGACGGTTCAGGTCTCAGCTCCTCCCGACGGAGCGTGCTCGAGAACCTCGGGGACTTCGACTCCGTCGCGCTGCTGACTCGGGCGCAGCGGGCGGACCTGATCAGCGACCTCGGACCTCACGAGAACGTCGCCGTCATCCCGAACGGTTTCAATGACGTCATGTCCGGCGGTCCGGCCGCGCATCGCCGCGGCCGAGGCCTCATGCTCGCTTCCTTGACGGCTCGCAAGCGCGTCTCGCACGCAGTGAAGGCGGTGGCACGTGCATCCAGAGAGGCCGATGTGACACTCGACGTCTTCGGCGAAGGGGTGCGGCGCCCCCTGCTGGAGAAGACGATCAGGTCGCAGCGGATGCAGCAGCGGGTGTCGCTGCGCGGGCACGACGATGCGGCCAGATCAGCATTCGCCACGGCGGATTTCATGCTGCTGACCTCGAAGGCCGAGGGGCTTCCTCTCGCGCTCGTCGAGGGCATGGCGGCCGGCTGCGTGCCGATCGCCTACGACATCCCCTACGGACCCGCCGACGTGATCGCGCACGGGTCGAACGGGTTCCTCGTGCCGCCGGGGGACGTCGACGGCCTGGCGCAGCGCATCGTCGAGTTGCAGCGGATGCCGCGTCACCGCGTCGAGACGATGCGGCGGCGTGCCAGGGCCACCGCCGCGCAGTTCAGCGATCGAGCAGTCGTTCGTGCCTGGGCGCGCGAGATGGAGCGCGCGTACGAGCGCAAGCACGCCGCATCCTCGCCGCAATCCACGATCCGACGTCTGCGCCGAGCCATCGGCCGCGCGAAACGACGGATCATCCGACTCAGCGGCCGATACGAGCGATCAGACGCGTGAGCGCATCCGCTCGAGCGGCGCGGCACCCGCCCCGGCGGCTCGCGCCAACCGGTGAGCTGGTGCCTCGAGGACGCGATGGAACAGGGCGCCGAGAAAAAGACTTGCTGGGATGCCGACGGCCGCGACCAGCGCCCAGTTCTCGCTTCCCCACAGGTAGGCGAGCGTTCCGATCAGCGGGACATGGACGAGATACAGACTGTACGAGGTGCGCCCGAGCCACTGCGGCACAGGAGACTCCAGCCCCGCGCGCAGCCGCGGCCAGCCCATCGCGACAACGATGACCAGGGCGGCACCGATCCCGGCGAGCCCCCACATCGCGCGCCCCACGATGCTCGACGGCTCCGCGAACGGCCGCGTCAGCCAACTGGCGATGAGGAGCGTCAGCGCGATCGTGGTGACACATGGCCAGAACGCCCGGGGGCGGGGTCTGCGCACCCAGGCGAGCAGATCGTCGAGGCGTACGGCCATCAGCGAGCCCAGCATGAACACGGGCAGGTACACGAGTGCTTCCACATCGATGATCCGCCCGACGACAGTGAGTGCGCACGCGGCGGTCGCCGCCAGCATCGCGTGACGACGCAGCACCACGGCAAGGACGACGAACAGGGGGAGTGCGAGGGAGAAGATCAGCTCCCACCGCAGCGACCACAGCACGTTGTTGATGTCGTAGCTCTTCGTCAGCAGGAGCGCTTCGTCGAGGAACGAGCCCCAGCTCACGCTCGACGCCTGCGCGTTCTGCATCCACGAGCCATCCGGCATGCTCGCGGGGTCGCGCGGCACGAGCGCGATGAGCGCGGTGGCCAGCACGACCGATCCCCAGACGGGCAGATAGAGCCGCAGCACGCGGGTGGGATAGTAGCGAATCCAGCTGAATCCTTCGCGCAGCACCGGCAGGGTCACCACGAAGCCGGAGAGCACGAAGAACACCAGGACGGCTTCCGTCCCGGCGAACGCGAGCTTGACCGGGCTCTGGGTGAGCCAGGCGGAGAGCGTCTCGTCCAGGTGCGGCATCGCCACGAGGCTGCAGTGATAGATCACCACCACCAGCGAGGCCATTCCACGGACCCCGTCGAGACTCGCTATGCGCTGAGAGTTCGCCATCTGCACCAACGCTAGACAGGGGGTCTGAGCCTAAGCTGAGGGCATGAGCGAGACGCGAGTGCACCTGTCGAAGACCGAGCCGGCGGCGTACGAGGCCCTGGACCAGTTCTCCCGCACCGTGGGGCAGATCTGCCGCGACAACGGCATCGACGATCGTCTCAAGGAGCTCGTCATGATCCACTGCTCGCAGCTGAACGGATGCGCGTACTGCACGCGCATCCACCTCGACCGCGCGGTCAAGGCCGGACTCGACGCGGACACGCTCCTCCAGATCGCCACCTGGCGCGAGAGCGGGGTGTTCTCCGACCGGGAACGTGCAGCACTCGAACTGGCCGAATCCTTCACCTTCATCCACGATGAGGGCGTCTCGGACGACGTGTACGACCGGGTGGGCAGCGTGTTCACCGAGAAGGAGTACGCGGCATTGAGCTGGGCGTGCGTGTCGATCAATGCGTTCAATCGCGTCGTGATCGCCGGCCGCTATCCGGTCCTGCCGCGGGTTGAGAAGGCGACGGCGTGACGGTTCTCGATATCGAGGGCGTCTTCAACGTCCGGGATGTCGGTGGAATGGCGACCGCGCGGGGGCGTGTCCGTGAGGGGGCGCTTCTGCGATCGGGGAGTCTCGTCGCTGCGACGCCGTCGGGCATCGCCGAGATCGAGCGCAGGGTCGGACACATCGTCGACCTGCGCGACGGGCAGGAGGTCGCTGAGGCGCCGTCGGCGGTGACCTCCATCGCCACCACGCACCTGCCGCTGTTCCTCGGGTCCGTCGCCTCGTTCTTCGATGAGGACATGGGGCTCGGCGAGATGTACCGCCATCTGCTCGACGAGAGCGGCCAGCGGCTGGCCGACGCCGTACGCGTCATCGCCACAGAGAATCGCACCCTCGTGCACTGCACAGTGGGCAAGGATCGGACAGGCGTCACCGTGGCGCTCGCGCTGTCGGCTGTCGAGGCCGATCGGGATGCCGTGGTCGCCGACTACGCCCTGACGGCGTCGCTTCTCCCGCAGGAGAGGAACCGCCGCATCACGGCGTTTCTGCGGGCGCAGCATCCGCACGCCGAGAACGCGGTCGCGCTCGCCACGCTGTCGCCGGCGGAGGTGATGCGCAGCCTGCTCGACCAGGTGGACGCGCGCTGGGGTTCGGCCGCCGACTACCTGCGCGCGCACGGTCTCGCCGACGACGAACTCGCGGCGCTTCGCGACAGTCTCGTCGAACGGTGACCTCCGACGGGCAAGGTAAGGCAACCCTTCATCGGTGATATGATGAAGGAATCATGACGATGTCCATCGACGTTCGCAGCGGCCGCGCCCAGCGCCGGGCCGCTCGTCTGCGCTCGCACCACCTGGTGACGGCCGACGAGAACTCGCTGCTCGAGCTCGAGACGTTCCTGGCGACGCTCCCGCTGTGCGCCTCCGGACGCGTGTTCATCGAGGTGCCTGACGCGAGCGACATCGGCGTCATCGACGCGCCGGCCCGGATGACGGTCACCTGGCTCGCGCGCTCGTCGCGCTCCGGGGCGCCTGGCACCGGTCGCTCCTGCGCACCGGGGGCCGCCCTGGCGCGAGCCACCTGCGCGTGGGCGGACGAGATGCTCTGCGACAGCGAGCTCCCGACGCATGTGACGCTCTTCGGCGGTTACCTCGGCACGGCCGACATCGTCGAGCACCTGACCGGAACGCTCGATGTCCCGGCATCCACGATCAGCGCCCCAGAACGCTTCGGTCTGCTGCCTGCGCCTTCGACAGGCTCAGGGACCGCTATCTAGAGCGGACGTAGTTCCCGTCCTCGAGACCCGCCTCGATCTCGAACCTGTTCCGCAACGGGTTCCGCCCGGCGAACAGATACAGCACGGGCATGAGGAATCCGTACGTCAACCACTGCGCCTTGTGCACGGCCTCGTGCCGCAGCACCGCGTCGGTCGGGTTCGTGTCCCCTGTCAGGTAGCAGCCGCCGACGCACACCCCGCCGCGGTTGAAGGTCCACTTCGGCATGCCCCGGAAGACCCACAGGCCCGCTCGTCGCTCGACGGGACCCGTGCTCCACAGGGACCCCCATACCCATCCGACGGCCGTTCCCCAGGCGTAACCGATCCGGCTGATCGGTGAGCGGAGCAGGAACGACGGGATGCGGCGGTCGAATCTGCGACCCCGTTCCACCGCGGCGTCAGCGGCCGGCTGCCAGTCGGGCACGGTGTGCGACGTCGGTGTCATGCCACGGCCGCCACGAGTCGGAGGATAGCACCGAGGTCGTCGACCGCATCCAGCGGGGAGCGCGGAGCGAAGCCGGCGATCGTCGCGCCGGCGAGCGGAACACGCTCGCGGAGTGCACGAACGGCGGATGACAGTGCGGCTGCAGTGGCGCCGAACGGAGCGGCGGTGGAGACGCCTGCCATCTCGGCAGGATCGAGGACGTCGACGTCGATGTGCACCCACACGCGGGACGCGCCGGTGCGCTCGACCGCGTTCGCGAGCGCCTCCGCATCATCGAGCTCGTCGACGGAGAGCTGCGTCAGGCGTGACAACGGATCCTCTTCGGCGTCGTCGAGGACGCGCGCGCCGGCGACGATCACGCGCTCGGCCGGGAGCCCGGGGGACAGGGCGAGCTGCCGCTCGCCTTCGCCGAGGATCGCGCGCAGCGCCATGCCCGAGAACGCCCCGGACGGCGAGGTCTCATCCGTGTGAAGGTCGGGATGCGCGTCGAACCAGACGAGTGCGACGTCACTCAGATCGATCGTGTCGAGAGCGGCGACGGTGACGCTGCAGTCGCCGCCGACCAGAACGGTGTCGGGTGTCATCGCTTCGGCGATCATCGCCCGGATCCGCTGCAGCGAGCTCAATCGGTGCACGCCGGTGCCCAGGGCTTCGCCGGCCTCCAGCGGGATGTCGAGCACGGTCGTGGCGTTGCGGGGCAGGTCGCCGGCGATCGCGGATGCACCGTCGACGAGGAGCATCGCCCTGGCAGATGGAGACCCCTGCCATTGCGGGACGACGAGGAATCGGGCCACGGGGACCTCCTGGGATGTGACGGTGATGCGGGGGTTAACGGAGATGCCCCGGGCACGAGGCCCGGGGCATCCGGAGCCTCAGGACTCGAGCTGCGCCCGCGACTGCGATGAGCCGCCGGCCTTGAGCTCCGCGAGGCGGGCTTCGACCTCGGTGAGCTCGCCGAGGTCATCCAGGCTCTCGAACTGCGCGTCGAGGCTGGACGCCGCGAGCTCCACCTTGCCCTGGGCGAGAGCCTCCTGCCGGCGGACCTTGTCCTCGAAGCGTCCGAGCTCGCTGGTCGGGTCGAGTACGTTGATCGACGAGACCGCGTCCTGCACCTTGGTCTGCGCCTCGGCGACCTTCGCGCGGGCCAGGAGTTCGCTGCGCTTGGCCTTGAGTTCGCCGAGCTTCTCCTTCATGCCGTTCAGGCCGCTCTTGAGCTTGTCGACGACTTCGGTCTGCGAGGCGATGGTGGGCTCGGCCGCGCTCGCTTCGCGCTCCTCGCCGATCTGGCGCTGCAGGGCGATCTTGGCGAGGTTGTCGAACTTGTCGGCGTCGGCGGTGTTGCCGGAGCTGCGCAGCTCGTCGGCCTTGCGGCTCGCAGCGATCGCCTTGTTGCCCCAGTCCTTGGCCGCCTGGACGTCTTCCTCGTGGTCGCGCTCGAGCAGGCGCAGGTTGCCGATGGTCTCGGCGATGGCGGCCTCGGCGTCAGCGACGTTGTTGGTGTAGTCGCGGACGAGCTGATCGATCATCTTCTGCGGGTCTTCGGCCTGATCGATGAGGGCGTTGATGTTCGCCTTCATGAGTGTCGAGATGCGACTGAAGATGGACTGCTTGGCCATGGTGTTTCCTTTCGGTTGGAACGGGGTCGTTCGAGTTCGTGCTGTTCGTGAGCGTGCGAAGAAGGAGCGGATGCTAGAACCGACCCCCTCGTGACCGGCCTCCGCTTCGGGAGCTGCTGCGTGAGCCGCCGCCGAAGCTCGATGGGCGACTGCTGCGGCTGCTGCCGCTGGAGCGCCACCCGCCACCGGAACTCCAACCACCGCCTCCACCGCCTCCGCCTCCGCCGCTGAACAGGCCGCCGAGAATGCCGCCGAGGATGGCTCCGCCCAGGTCGCTGCCGCGGTTGTTGTAACCGCCGCCGTAGCCGCCCCCGAGGCCGCCGGACCACCCGCCGGTGTTGAATGTGTCGACCTCACTGCGCGCCGACGCGAGCGCCTCCGAGGCCAGGCTGTACGCGCGCGTCGCGCGGTCGAGGGCGAGGACCGGGTCAGCACCCTGCGCGGCGATGGCTTCGGCGTAGGCCGAGTTCGCCTCGGACAGCCGGGTGCGTGCCATGGCGCCGATCGCGCCGCGTCGGGTGCTGATGAAGTCGTTCGTCGTGGCGATCTGCGCCTGCGCCTGGGTCAGGCGCTGCTCGAGCATGCGCGCCGTGCGCTGCGCCTGCTCGCTCGTCTCACGTGCGTGGCCGAGTGCGCCGTCGATCTCGGTGTTCACGGCGCCCAGAGCGTCCAGAACCTGTTGCGGATTGCGCGACGTTCCCTGCAGAGCGGTCTGGGCCGCGTCGATGTTCGAGCGGGTCCTAGCGACGATCGGGGCGAGCTGGCCCTGTGCATCCGGCATGGCTCCGGCCGCGGCGATGTCGGCTTCGAGATCGGTGATCATCGCGCGTGCCTGATCCTCGACAGCGGTCAGGTTCGATCCGAGGGTCGTCACGGCGTCGATCAGATGCTCGGACTGCTCGACGGCCTCCTCTGCCGTGCGGATCGAGAAGGCGGCTTCGCCGTTCTTGTTCGCTGCGATCGCAGCTCCGGCTTCGGCGATCTCCGAATCGGCGAGTGCGAGACGCTGCTGTGCCTGGTAGGAGTTGTCGCGCACCGTCGCGAGGGCCGCGCCGTCGTACGTCTGCCCGAGAGCCGCGAGCGCGGGTTCGACCGTGGCCAGAGTCTGCTCCGCCGTCGCGCGTCGAGCCTTGATGCGCTCGAGCGCCTGCGGTGCCTCTGCCTCGAGCTTGCGCAGCTCTTCGAAGGCCTCGATGTTCTCGTTCAGCAGATCGTCGGCTTCATCGCAGAGCTGGATGATCTGGATGTGCCAGGCGCGGCGCTGCTCCACCGTGTCGGGCACCTCGTCGTCGATCTTCTGCTTGAGCGAGAAGGCCTCGGCGACCTTGGCGTGAGCCGACTCGACGACGTGCGTGAACTCCTGGGTGGAGTCGTCACCGTACTGGGCCACGGCGAAGCCGAGCTCCTGACGGCTCGAGGTGATGGCGTCGTCGGCCTGCACGAGCGCGGTGCCCGCCTGCTTCTCGAGCTCTTCGTCGTTGACCGAAGAGTACGGGTCGTCGGGGTCGGGGATCGTCGCGACGGCGCCCCGCTTCTTCTTGTTCCGCGAGCGAACCGCGAGCACGATGATCAGGATCACCGCCGCGATCGCGACGAGGATGACGACGATCCAGACGATGCCGCCTCCGTCGACACTCGCTCCCTGCCCGGGGAAGGCATCGGCGGCGGCGATCACGGCGCCGTCCCAGTCGCCGGCTCGCAAGCCGTTCTCCATCGCCTGCACGACGCGGTCGACCTCACCGTCGCTGAGCGGACCGTTCGCATCGGCCGAGATCGCGTACTGGCCGGCATCCACCGCGACGGCGATCAGATACTGGTCGACGGCCAGACCGTTGTCGACGGCGGTCCGGTCGGTCCACGCCACGCTGTCCGACGGATCGGAGAACTCATCGACGAACACGACGTAGAGGTCTCCGCCGTTCGCTTCCGCGAGGGCGGTGAGTCTGCTGTTCACGGCTTCGAGTTCGTTGGACGAGAGCACGCCCGCCTCGTCGGTCACGAAACCGGAGTCGAGGGTCACCGGCGGCGCGGCGAAGGCGGCGGAGGCTGCCCACCCCGAAGCGAACATCGCCACGATCAGCCCCAGAACGACCGTAAACCGAGTCCGCATTGCACTCCCTCCGCGAGGCCACTGGCCCCGTGCGCTCCGAGTCTATTCACTACCGACGACAGACGATAGCGACTCTAGGGAAACAGTCTGTGTCGCCGCAGGGAAGCCCGCACTGACACATACCCTGGATGGCATGGACGATATGTACGGCTCTGACGTGCTCGCTGCTGGGTGGCGCGATCGCGGCGCGAAGAAGGTCCGTGACATCGCGGCCGAGCGCGATCTGGTCGTCGAGGTCGCCGACGACGGGTACTGCGGAGCGGTGACCCGTGTGCAGGGCGGGCACGTCGAGCTCGAGGACCGAGTCGGGCGCAAGCGGGTGTTCCCGCTCGGGGGCGGATTCATGATCGACGGTGAACCGGTGCGGCTCACCGTCCCGGCCGCATCGAAGCAGGGGGTCAGACGCACGGCATCCGGATCGTTCGCCGTCGCCGATCATCGCGCTCGAGTCGCGCTGCCCAGTCGCATCCTCGTGGAGGGCAAACACGATGCCGAGCTCGTCGAGAAGGTCTGGGGTGCGGACCTGCGTGTCGAGGGAGTCGTCGTCGAGTATCTGGAAGGCGTCGACAAGCTCGACGAGCTGCTCGCGAGCGAGCCGCCGAGCGCGACGCGCCGCTATGGCGTGCTGGTCGACCACCTCGTGCCCGGGTCCAAGGAGACGCGGCTCGCGGACGCCATCCTGCGCGGCCCGCACGGCAGGCACCTGAAGATCGTCGGGCATCCCTTCATCGACGTCTGGCAGTGCGTGAAGCCGCAGACGCTCGGCATCGGTCGCTGGCCCGAGATCCCGCGCGGCACCGATTGGAAGACCGGCATCTGCAAGGCGTTCGGGTGGCCGTACGAGTCGCAGGGCGATACCGGCAGGGCCTGGCAGCACATCCTCAGCAAGGTGCGTACATACCGTGATCTGGAGCCCGCGCTGCTCGGCCGCGTCGAGGAGCTCATCGACTTCGTCACAGAGCCCGCCCGGTAATCTGGACACATGCCCGAACCCCGTACTTTCCGCGATGAACCGGTCTCCTTCGTGCGCCGGAGCGGACGGATGTCGGAGGCACAGGAACGCGCTTTCGACGAACTCGCCCCAAACTATCTGCTCGAGGTGCCTCGTGACATCGCGTGGACGAGCGTGCACCCGGAGGCTCGGATGGATCCGGCGGCCGAGTACGGGCGCCGCGCGCCGCTCATCGTCGAGATCGGCTCCGGCCAGGGGCACGCCATCGTGTCGGCGGCTTCTGCTCGCCCCGATGATGACTTCCTCGCCGTCGAGGTGTTCCGTGCGGGGCTCGCGCGCACGATGCTGGATGCCGACAGGGCGGGCGTCCGCAATCTGCGACTGATCGAGGCGAACGCGCCGGAGGTGCTCTCGACCTACCTGCCGGAGGGCGGCGCAGCCGAGGTCTGGATCTTCTTCTCCGACCCCTGGCACAAGAAGCGCCACACCAAGCGGCGACTGATCCGCCCCGGCTTCGGGGATGCTGCGGCCCGCGCCCTCGCCGATGGGGGCCTGCTGCGCCTCGCAACGGATTGGGAGGACTACGCGCTCCAGATGCGCGAGGTGCTCGACGCCGAGCCCCTGTTCGAGCGGGCGTTCGAGGGGGAGTGGGCTGCACGATTCGACGGTCGCGTCATGACCGCCTTCGAGCGGAAGGGCATCGCCAAGGGCCGGGAGATCCGCGATCTGGTCTACCGGCGAAAGCACCGGGCGTGACACGCGCCGAGGTCGGTCGAGTCGCTCCAGCGCTCCTCGTCTGCCTCGCCGCCCCCGCATTCTTCGTCGCGCAGCTGCCGTGGCTGGGCTGGCTTCTACTGATCGTCGGCGTCGGAACCGCATGGATCATCGAGCGGAGTGCGGTCACGGCATCCGGTCCGTCGCTCACCCGTGACCTGTCGCTCATCGCACTGGGGATGCTGATCGTCAGCAGCATCCCGCTGGCGGCCGAACTCGACGATCTCGCGATGCTGCGCTTCACCCTCGCCCTCGGCGGCGCTGTGGTCGTCCCGTACGTGATCTCCCGGTTCGTCTACCGTGACCGGGCGATCTCGTTCCCGTGGCGTACGCGCAAGCGCTGGGGTCGACTGCAATGGGGCTGGCTGGTCGCCGTGCTCGTGCTCGGCTGGCTGATCCTGCCGTTCTACTTCATCACCAGCGGCGTCTATCAGAACTGGCCCGTCGTCGATTCCCCCGACCTCGTCGCACGCCTGTTCGTCGGCGTGGGCGCCGTCGGCATCTGGGACGAGCTGTTCTTCATCTGCACGGTCTTCGCGCTGCTCCGCCGGCATTTTCCGGATGCTGCGGCGAACGTGCTGCAGGCCATCGTGTTCGTGTCGTTCCTGTGGGAGCTCGGCTACCGCGAGTGGGGTCCGGCGCTGACCATCCCGTTCGCGCTGCTGCAGGGCTACATCTTCCTGCGGACCCACTCGCTCGCGTACGTCGTGACCGTGCATCTGCTGTTCGACGCCGTCGTGTTCGCCGTCCTGGTGCACGCGCACAATCCGGGACTGCTGCCTGTCTTCCTCGTCTGAGGCCCGATCAGGGTGCAGAATCAACGCATGCTCTTCGTCGGTCTTCTGCTCGCCGCGCTCGCGGCTGCCTTCCACGTGTTCATCTTCGTGCTCGAGTCGGTGCGGTGGACCGAGCCCGCGACCAGGAAGATCTTCGGGGTCGCCAGCGAAGCGGATGCCCAGGTCACCAAGCCGCTCGCGTTCAATCAGGGCTTCTACAACTTGTTCCTCGCGATCGCGGCGCTGCTCGGGATCGTCCTGGTGCTGTCCGGTCAGGCGACCGTCGGTCTCACCCTGATCTTCGCCGGTGTGGGAATGATGCTCGCAGCCGCGCTCGTCCTCGTGCTCTCCAACCCGAAGATGGCACGCTCCGCGCTGCTGCAGGGCGGACTGCCGCTGCTGGCGGTCATCGCGCTCGCCGTGGCCGTCGCGATCAGCTGACTGTACGAACGGGCTGACGCAGCAGCGTCCGGCGATTGGCCGGGTCGCCGCGTCTGGGGTCGCTGAAGTAGATCTCGTGGTGCGTTCCCGTCAACCGCAGGCCGTGCTCGGGGATGAACTCGTCATGCATCGTGGCGAGCACCGGCGCCTCATCGTCGTAGCTGCCGACGTGCAGCGTCTGGGCGCACAGGCCCTCGTGCAGCGACTCCAGGCGCACCTCGTCGGCGCGGACATCCGGATTCTTGGCGGATGCCCTGGCGACGGCATCCGCGAACATCGCATGGTCGACCCATTCGGGCTGCATGATCATCAGCGTCCAGTGCCACGCCGACTTGTCGCGCGACGATGTGAACGAAGCGTGGTCGTCCGCCCACCACAGGCCTTCGAGCGGCATGACGGTGTAGTCGCGGTCGAGGTCGCGCTTGCTGGCGAACTTGAGTCCGTAGGCGATCGGGTAGAGCGCCTCGATGGCCGTCGTGAACTCCGGTGACGTGTTCGGGTCGCCGTGCCCGTCGATCATCAGGTACGACATCGCCGGCACGTCGACGAGGTCGAAGCGGCCCTTTCGCGCACGATACGCGTCGAGCGTCTTCTTGAAGTCGACCTTCGTCATGCCAGCACGTCCCTGAACAGTCCCATGATCTGATCGCCCATCTCGACCTGCGTCAGCACGAGGCAGAAGGATCCATCCGGCGAGATGGAGAGGTCTGTGCCGAGGCCGCCCGACCAGCCGTAGCGCCCGGCGTGTTCGCCTGCGGTCTCGACGGCGACCCCGTAGCCCCATCCGACGCCGTTCCAGAAGCCGGGGAAGAAGCTGTCGTCGGTCTTGACGGATGCCGGCACCTGATCGGTGCGCATCTGATCGACGAGCTCCGGCTCCAGGATCGCGTCGGCGCCGTGGCGTCCGTCGTTCGCGAGCATGCGTGCGAACGCTGCGTAGTCGGCCGCCGTGGAGACGAGCTCGGCGTGACTGAGATCGAAGGGTGCCGGAGCCACGTAGAAGCCCCCGCCGGCGGGCTCGACCTGCGCCAGACTTCCTGACTCGTCGTGGCGGTAGGTGGCAGGCAGTCGGTGCGCCTGATCCTTCGGAACCGTGTAGCCGGTATCCGGCATACCGAGCGGATCGAACAGGTCTGCACGCAGATGATCTTCGAGCGGCGCCTGGACCACGCGGGAGAGCAGGATCCCGAGGATGCCGAACGAGTGGTGGTAGCGCCATCCGGTGCCGGGGTGAAAGGCGAGCGGAAGTTCGGCGAGGGCGTCGAGCCAATCGTGGGCTCCGAGCGCGACGGCATCCGAGCCCGCCTCGGTGAGATTGTCGACCATCGCCTGCTTCAGCGGAGACTCCGACGTCATCATGCCGAAACCCGATGTGTTGGTCAGGAGGTCTCGGACCGTGATCGACCGGTGCGCGGGCTCGGTGTCGGACAGCGGCGAGTCGGGCGCGCGCAGCACATGTCGATCGGCGAGCTCGGGAAGCCACCTCTCGACCGGGTCGCTCAGGTCGATCAGGCCGTCCTGGACGAGCCGGAGGGCTGCGACGGTGAGAACCGGCTTGGTCATCGACTGGATCCGGAAGACGGCGTCCTGGTGCACGTCGCCGGCAGCGGTGAACTCGAGCGGGTCACCCGCTCGGCCGGTGACGGCGAGGATGCCCGGTGCCGTGCCCAGCGCGACGTGCCTGTCGAGAATTTCTGCGAGCGTGTCGACCATGCCTCGAGTAAAGCGCCGAACTCGCTTCGCGTAAACCGGGAGCGGCTACGCGTGCAGGGCGCGCTCGGAGATGTAGGCCCGCAACTGCTGCTCGTCATCCGGCATCTCGACCACGCGCTGCGGCGCATCCAGCAGGGCTCGCGTGTCGGCATCCAACTCAGGACTCTCGCCGAGTGCCTCCTCGATGAGGTCGGCGAACTTCGCGGGCTTGGCGGTCTCGAGCACGAGCATCGGGATGCCGTCCTCGAGGTGTTCGCGGGCGACCTTGACGCCGTCCGCGGTGTGCGGGTCGATCGTGACGCCGGTGTTGTCGTGCACGTCGCGGATAGTCGCGAGGCGGTCGTCGTGCGTGCTGGCACCGCTGACGATGCCGAACTCGGTCTTAAAGCGGCCGAGCTCAGCCGAGAGGTCGATCTCGTCGCGTTCTTCGAGCTCGTGCCAGGCGGCGGCGGTGCGCTCGGGGTCGCGGCCCAGCAGGTCGAACACGAAACGCTCGAGGTTCGACGCGCGCGAGACGTCCATCGACGGGCTCGAAGTCGCCAGGGTGTCCGCCGAGGTGCGCGGGCGGTAGTGACCGGTGCGGAAGAACTCGTCGAGCACGTTGTTCTCGTTCGTGGCGAGCACGAGACGGTGGATCGGTACGCCCATGGTGCGGGCGTAGTGGCCCGAGAGGATGTTGCCGAAGTTGCCGGAGGGGACGGCGAACGAGACGTGGTGGGATGAGCGGTCGGCTTCGGCGATGGCGTCCGTCGCGCGAAGCCACGCCCACACGTAGTAGACGATCTGCGCCGAGATGCGTCCGAAATTGATGGAGTTCACCGCGCCGATGCTGTGCGCTCGTTTGAAGTCCAGGTCGGTGTTCAGTCGCTTGACGAGGTTCTGGCAGTCGTCGAAGACCCCCTCGACCGCGATGTTGTGCACGTTCTCGTCCTGCAGCGAATACATCTGGGCGCGCTGGAATGCACTCATGCGCCCCTGCGGCGAGAGCATGAAGACGGAGACGCGGTCGAGGCCGCGCAGGGCGTGCTCGGCGGCAGAGCCCGTGTCTCCGGAGGTCGCGCCGACGACGTTGAGCACGCCGTCGCGCTTTTCCAGGACGTACTCGAGTGCCTGACCGAGGAACTGCATCGCCATGTCCTTGAACGCGAGGGTCGGACCCTCGGAGAGCCCGACGAGCGTCAGGTCGTCGATCGCGGTCAGCGGCACGACCTCTTCGGCGGCGAACTTGCCGTCGCCATAGGCGGCGTCGGTGAGACTGGCGAGATCCTGACGGGGGATGTCGGTGGCGAACAGGCCGATGATCTCGGTCGCCAGCTGCGGGTAGGTCAGCACGCGCAGGCGCTCGAGGTCGTCGGCGACGAGTCGGGGGAGGTGCTCGGGAACGGCGAGGCCGCCGTTCGGTGCGAGCCCTTCGAGGAGGACGTCGCTGAACTGTCCGAGCGTGCCGCCGCGGGTGGAGATGTACTGCACGTCAGGAACCTCGTTCGTGCTCGGAGATGGATGCCGGGTCGTCGGTTCCATCGTAGATCGTGCTGTGTGCGTGATGACGCCCGTTACGATGCTCCACGCCGAAGGGCGTCAGCGGACGAAGCCGGACTGCAGTCTGCCGCCTGCAGCGTCGAGTTCGCGTTCCACGGCATCCGCCAGCTGGTCGAAGTCTCCGCTCAGATACGGCACGGCCAGCTCGTCGACGCGCTCAGCGGGCAGTTCACGAAGTCGCCTTGGCAGGTACTTGCCCGTGCCGATCCACCGGCCGGCGGTGAGGAGCATGAGCTCTGCCGTGCGCTCGAAAACGGTCGCGGCGATTACGCGACGCTCGAGCGGGTCAGTCGCGTCGCGCAGATCGTCCAGCTCGTGGGCGTCGACGGATGGGCCGCGATCGAGTCGTTCGGACCAGGTGGCGCGCAGCGTCACGAGTTCGACGCCTGCCCGAACCGGGGTGCCCTCGACGAGCATGTGGACGATGACCGGACGGTGCTGCGCGACGCTGCGTTGCGCCCACTCGTCGAATCCCTGCGGCGTGTAGGCGAACACCTCGAAGGCCTCGCGCTCGAACTCGAGGGTGAGGGCAGCGCCGATCTCACCGCCGGGCAGCAGATCGTCGCCGATGAGGAGGAGATCGATGTCGCTCGTCCGAGTGCGCTCCCCGCGAGACGTGCTGCCGCCGATCACCGCGATGGATGCCTTCGGAAATCGGGCCGCGATGAAGCGCTCAGCGAGGTCGACGTAGTCCATCCGGTGATTCTAGGCAGAGCGGAAGGGCTCGGGCACAATGGGGCGATGGCACGGGAAGCGCACGTCTCATTCGAGGGCATCGCAGCCGGGCTGTACGCACTGCCGCCGAAGGAGTTCACCGCGGCGCGCGATGCCCGCGCCAAGCAACTGGCGGATGCCGCGCTCGCGAAGCAGGTTCGTGCGCTCCGCAAGCCGCTGCTCGCCGCGTGGGTCGTGAACCTGTTCGCGCGTGAACAGACGGCAGCTCTGCGCGGTGCGCTCGAGCTGGCGAGTGAACTGCGCGAGGCGCAGGACGACTTGGATGCACGCGCACTCTCGGCGCTGGGGCGGCAGCGTCGTGCGCTCGTCCGCGCACTGGCGCAACAGGCGAGCGAGCTCGCGCGCGCTCGAGGAGAGAAGATCACGCAGGCCACGACGGACGCCGTCGAGCAGACGCTGAACGCGGCGATGTTCCATGCCGATGCGGCGCTCGCCGTGGCATCCGGGAGGCTGATCCGCCCGTTGGATGCCGCGAGCGATGATGATGCGGACTGGGTCGACGCGGTTGCGGGAAGTCTGGATGCAGGCGCGGCGGCATCCGCCGAGCGGCCGGCCGACGAGGTTGCGGCGCGTCGGGCACGCAAGACGGCCGAGGGCGAGCTGCGCACCGCGGAGTCAGCGCTCGCGCAGGCCGAGCGCGAGAACGACGCGCTGGAGCGCAAGTGGACCACCGCGAGCGAGCACGCCGACCGTGCAGTCGAGCGCGTCGCGGAGCTGGAGGCAGAGCTCGCTCGCGTCAAGAACGATGCGACGCGGCACGCGAAGGATCGTGATGCGCTCGATGGGCGCCGGGTGGAGGCGCGAGGCCGTGTCGACGAGGCGAAGCGCGCCGTGCAGGACGCGCAGGCGGTGCTCGACGGCTTCTGAGCCTGGAATTCGACGGCGATCGGCATTCGTACGGCCGAGCACGCCGACCGGTGCGGGATCCGCATGCTGACAGTGATATCGTCGTTCGGTACGCCTCCGTAGCTCAGTGGATAGAGCGCCGGTTTCCGGTACCGTAGGTCGCAGGTTCGACTCCTGTCGGGGGCACAATCACACAACGGCCGTCCATCTGGGCGGCCGTTCTTGTATTTCGGCTGCCCTTGCCCTTGAGTATGCAGAAGCGTACGCTGAGCGTATGTTTCCGCTTACTTAGAGGAGCAAGCGATGGATGATGTCGAGGTGATTCGCGCCATCGAACACGCTCCCATGCGCACGGTTCGCACAGCGGATATCGCTGACCTCGTCACCAACGCCTCCCGAACGATTGCCCGTCTCGTCGAGCGAGGTGCATTGACGAAGCTTGCACATGGCGTTTACACCGTCCCGCCTGATGGCGCGGACGCACGTCACTGGAGGCCGCCGTTGGAAGGGGGTGCACTGGCGCTCGCAACCGCGCGTTTCGGAGCGCGTGCCGTCATCCTCATGGGCGCGGGCGCAGCGCGGTACTGGCACGCGATTCCCCGAGCCATCGGGTCCACAACCGTCGCCGTTGCGGAGCGCGGCGTCAGGCCGGTCGAGCTCGCCACCGGCGGCCGAATCGACTTCGTTTTCCGCCAGGTCGAGGACGTCGACGCAACGCTCGAGCACACTGTTCTCGGTGATGCCCTCGTGACGACGCCTTCGCAGACGCTGTACGATCTGTTGGCCATGCGCGGTTCACGCTCCGCCCTGGGCGAAGCGCAATTCGCCGAAGCCGTGACGAATCTGTCCGAGCGAGTGAGCAAGCCAGAATTCCAGCGCTTGCTCACCAGCAGCGGCCGCGTACCGCTGGCCGCGCGTGAGCTCGTGATGCGGCTGGGAGGCTGAAATGGCGCGACGAGCGGGTCGAGGCCTCCTCACCGATGCCGACCTGCGCACCACGATGGCGACGTTCGGTGTCGGCGAGGACCAGGTGAGGCGCGACCATGTGATCTCGCACGCGCTCGCGGCTCTGACACGTATCGACAGCGACCGTCTGCTCTTCTTCGGTGGCACGGCGCTGGCCCGCACGCATCTGACTGATCTGCGGCTGTCTGAAGACATCGATCTCATCGCACTGTCTCCGCGTCCTGCTCTCGCCCGTGATGTGCAGGACGTCCTGACGTCGGCCCTCGGCAGAGTCGTCGGCAAGCCGTCTTTCGAACCGGATATCTTGGCCACGCGGCGAGCGCAATCGTGCGTGATGCGGATCGGTGCCGTATCGATTCAGCTGCAATTGCTCGCTCAGGCGGGATACCCTCGCTGGCCGACTGAGGTGCGGTCCTTGGAGCAACGGTACGCGGACGCGCCGCCGGCAGAGATGCGCGTTCTCACGGCGCCGGCGTTCGCGGCCGCGAAGCTTGCAGCCTGGCATGATCGCCACGCAGCTCGAGATCTTTATGATCTCTGGGCACTGGCCGCGCGTGGCCTAATCACCGACGAAGCGCGTCGACTTCATGCACGGCTCGGCCCGACGACGAATGCCGGTTCCATCGCGTTCAGGCCCGTTCCATCGTCTGCCGAATGGAACGATGCCCTAGCCCATCAGGGCCTCGTGCGAGTGACAGCCGCTGAGGCTGCCGCCATTGTGGCTGACGCGTGGGCATCCTGACGAGCTCTGCGCCCGTCTCAGTTCACTGAACGGGCGCGGTCTCCGCCTCGCCGGCCTCGGTCACCGGAGCCGCTTCGATGTCGGTCAGCGCGGCGGCAACCTTCTCGGCGAGATAGCGGTGGCCGTCGGTGGACGGATGCTTGTTGCCGAGGTCGACGTCGATGACGTCGAGGTAGTTCTGATCGGTGATCCAATCCTGCTGGACGGGGGAGATGTACCACCAGCCCCGCGCGCCGGCGAGCGCCGAAAGATCCGCGTCGATCCGGGCCGTCTCCGCACCGACCGGGAGCTCGTGGGGCGCGGGACCCAGGACGACGATCGCCGTCTCAGGGAACTTCGCGGCCAGAGCGTCCCATGCGGCCGTCACCGCGTCCCGGTAGCCTTCCGCGCCCTGCGCGCGGTCATTGATCGACCCCTGGACGATGACGAGATCGGGAGCGATCGAAGCATCCAGCGCGGCGATGCGCTCGCCGAAGGCCGGACCGTCGAGACCGGGCTTCAGGTAACCGCTGCCGCGCACGCCGTCGACGATCGTCTCGCCCTGCAGCAGATCGGCGAGAACGTAGGCATATCCGAGCGTCGGGTCGCTGGCCGCCGAGCCGTACGTCCACGAGTCGCCGAACACGAGCACCCGAGGATTCTGAGGGAGTACGAACGGCGTCGGAGCGACGACGACGACCTCGTCGGACGCGAGAATCGGCGCGTCCAGAGCCTGCGGCACCCACGGCCGCCAGACGCCCAGAATCGCCGCCGACACCGCCGCCACCAGGACGACGACCATCACTGTCGCGCGGCTCCGCCGACGCGTACCTCCCCGACCCATGGGAAGAGGGTAAGCGAACGGAAGGTGAACACCAACTCCCGCCTTAGAATCGAGGGGATATGAATCCCGACACTCTCGCCGAAGCCATCCTTGCCGTCGCCACGCCGATCGCGGCATCCTTGCGACCCGACGAGGCGCTCGACATCGATGCGTCCGACATCCCGCTGGAGCGCCCCCGCAACCGCGACCACGGCGACTGGGCGTCGAATCTCGCGATGCGCCTCGCGAAGAAACTCGGCACGAACCCGCGCGAGTTGGCTCAGCAGATCGCGGACGGCCTGGTCGGCATCGACGGCGTCGCCAGTGCAGAGGTCGCCGGCCCCGGATTCATCAACATCCGTCTCGACGCGGCTGCGGCCGGCGCGCTCGCCAAGACCATCGTCGAAGCCGGCGACGCCTATGGCCGCAACGACTCGCAGCAGGGTGTGAGCGTCAACGTGGAGTTCGTGTCGGCGAACCCGACCGGCCCGCTGCACATCGGCCACACCCGGTGGGCGGCCCTGGGCGACTCGATCGTCCGCCTGCTGCTCGCCAGCGGTGCGAACGCTGTCCGTGAGTACTACATCAACGATGCCGGCGTGCAGATGCAACGATTCGCCACCTCCGTCCTCGCGGCGGCCAAGGGCGAGCCGACGCCGGAGGGCGGCTACCCGGGCGAGTACATCGCGTCGCTCGCCGCGCGCGTGCTGGAGTCGCGTCCTGACCTTCTCGACCTCCCCGAGGCCGAGCAGCTCCGCGTCGCTGAGAATCTCGCCTACGAGTACCAGCTCGCCGAGATCAAGAACTCGCTCGACCAGTTCAACGTTCCCTTCGACGTCTGGTTCTCGGAGCGCACACTGCACGCCAAGGGCGCCGTCGGCACCAGCCTCGTGGACCAGGCCGTCGACCGGCTGCGCGAGCAGGGACACGTCTTCGATCAGGACGGCGCGGTGTGGGTGCGCACGACCGACTTCGGCGACGACAAGGATCGCGTCATCCGGCGCTCCAACGGCGAGTACACCTACTTCGCCGCCGACGCGGCCTATTACCTGAACAAGGGTGACCGCGGCTTCCAGAACAAGATCTACCTGCTCGGTGCCGATCACCACGGCTACGTGCACCGCTTGAAGGCCGTCGCGGGTGCCGCAGGAGAGGACCCGGAGAAGAACATCGAGGTGCTCATCGGGCAGCTCGTGTCCGTTCGCGGTGCTCGCCTCAGCAAGCGCGCGGGCAACATCATCGAGATGGACGACCTGCGCGCATGGATCGGAACCGACGCCCTTCGCTACGCGCTGGAGCGCTCTCCGGCCGATTCGCCCCTTGATCTCGACCCGGAGCTGCTGCAGAAGCGCACCAACGACAACCCCGTGTTCTACGTTCAGTACGCGCACGCCCGCACGCACAACGCGAGCCGCAACGCCGCGGACTCCGGCATCGAGCGCATCGAGTTCGCCCCCGAGACCCTCTCCCACGAGACGGAATCGGCGCTGCTCGGTGCCCTGCAGGAGTTCCCGCGCATCGTCGCGTTCGCGGCCGAGGTACGCGAGCCGCACCGTGTCGCGCGCTACCTCGAGGAGCTCGCCGGCCTCTACCACCGGTGGTACGACAACTGCCGGATCACGCCGCTCGGCGACGACCCGATCGAGAGCGTGCACCGCACGCGTCTGTGGCTGAACGACGCCACGGGGCAGGTTCTGCGCAACGGCCTCGATCTGCTCGGCGTCTCGGCGCCCGAGCGCATGTGACGTCAGGAGCAGCGAAGCCATGAGCGACGATCACGAGACCCTGCCGTACCCGGAGCCGTCGTCGGAGCATCCGACGCTCGTGATCCCCGGTAGGGGAGACGAGCCGCGACCCGCCAGGCGTCGCGCGCGCTGGCCGTGGGTCGTGCTCGTCATCGTGGTGGTGCTCGCCGCTCTCGCCGTCGCCGGGGAGATCCTGGCCAGGGCCATCCTGCCCGGCGTCGTACGCGGGATCGTCATCGACCAGCTCGAGCTCCCGCAGGACCAGCAGCTCGACGTGGACGCGGCGGGGATCCTGCTGCCGCAGCTGATCGGCGGAAGCCTCGACGAGCTGCACCTGTCGACCGATGCGGTGACGTTCGGCGGCATCACAGGGGCCGCCGACGTCACGGCGACCGGCATCCCGCTGCGCGGCGGAGACCTCACCGATGCGCACGGCACCGTGCGGATCGATCAGGAGCAGTTCACGGATCTGGTGATGGAATCCGAGTTGCCGGTCGATGAGATCGGATTCGACGAGCCGAACGTCACCGCATCCGGGAGCTTCGAGGTCTTCGGCGTGCCGGTGCCGGTGGCGGTCACCGTGACACCAGGAGCGGATGCCGGCGAGCTGCTGCTCACGCCGGTGGAGCTCCAGATCGCCGGTCTCACCCTGAACGCCGCTGACATCGCCGCGCGCTTCGGCGACGCGGCCGCGCAGCTCGCAGGAACCCAGCGCATCTGCATCGCCGATCAACTGCCCGCGGGCCTCACCGTGACCGGCTTGAAGATCGACGGCACGGAGGCCGTGATCGACGTCGACGTGGACGGTGCCATCGCGACGGACGAGAGCCTCCAGCAGAACGGCTCCTGCGACTAGCTCTTCTGCTTCTCGCCGGCGTTCCGTTCGGCGGATTCCGCTTCCTCCGCGGAACGCAGGGCCCGTGTCGCGATCGCGACCTCCTGCTGAGCGCGCTGCACGCGCCGCTGCGCGAACGTCCGCGCCCCGTGGGTCGCCGAGATCCGATCGTGCGCCTCCTCTGCTCCGGTGGTGATGAGCGCGCACGAGATGAGGATCACCTGGCTGGAGAGGTTCATCCAGATCAGCAGGGCCAGGAGCGAGGCGAACGTCGCCAGCAGCGGGTTCGAGGTGGCCCCGCCGACGAACAGGCTCGAAAGCTCCTGCAGGACGACGAGCCCGATGCCTCCCAGCAACGCGCCTCCCCACATCGCCTTCGCCGGCGCGCGCAGACCGGACAGCAGCAGGAAGATCCCGATGATCAGGGCCACGTCGAGGGCATACACGACAAGCAGCGAGACGACGCGGATGCTCCACTCGGCGATGACGGAGTCGTCTGCCAGGCCGAGCAGGTCGGTGACGAAGCCGAGGCCGATACGGGCGAGGAAGGTCACCGCTGCCGCAGCGATGAACGCGACGGCGATCCCGAGGGCCAGCGCGAGGTTGCGCAGGATCACCCAGACGAAGAGCACGTCGTCCTGAACGGTGCCCGCGATGCTGCGCACCGCCGTCCGCAGGGCCCCGATCGCGCCCAACGCGGCACCGATGAGCGCGACGAGCGAGATGATTCCGGTGATCGTGAACCCGGCCGGCTCGATCTCCGTCGGGTCCTTCACGACACCGTCCGGCCCGACCAGGCCCGGCACGGCCGAGTCGATCGCATCGAGGATCGGCTTCCACGCGTCCGGGTTGCCGGCGAGCCAGATCGCAGCGATGGAGAATCCGAGCAGGAGCCCGGCGAAGACGCTGAACAGAGCGCGATAGGTGACGCTGTCGGCGAGCATCGGACCGCGACGCTCGGAGTACAGCAGATACGCTCGAACGACCCTCAGGCGCAGCACCCAGGCGATCACGGACTTGATAATCTCCATGCCTTCACCGTAATGAATCTCGGATTGAGGCGGCGAGGGGGTTGCGCGGTGCCAGGTCGCCCTGGCAGGTGCCATAGAATCGGGGCAACCTCGAGTGGCCCGTCTTCACCGGGGTTCCCCTCCCATGATTGGTGCTGTGTGCTTCCCCCTGCAGATCCGCTCGCCCCGGAATGGCTCGTCGTGCCAGACGACGCGAATGCGCTCGCAGCAGGAGTGTGGCCGGCATCCGCGAACCGCGCTGCCGATGGAGAGATCGTCCTCGGCGGGATGCCGGTGTCCGAGATCGTCCGCGAACACGGAACACCGGTGCTGGTGCTCGACGAAGACGAGGTGCGCAGTCGGGCGCGCGAGTTCCACGACGCATTCGCGGCGGCTACCGCCCAGCACGGCACGACGGCTCGCGTCTACTACGCGGGCAAGGCGTTCCTGTCCACCGCAGTCGCTCGCTGGGTGACCGAAGAGGGGCTGGGCGTCGACGTGTGCACGCGCGGTGAGCTCGAGGTCGCACTTGCCGCCGGCGTGGATGCTGCGCGGATCGGTTTCCACGGGAACAACAAGCTCCCGTCCGAGATCGAGCGGGCTGTCGCCGCCGGCGTCGGCGCGATCATCGTCGACAGCGCGATCGAGATCGAGCGCATAGCCGCCGCCGCCTCCCGCCTCGACATCGTGCAGCGCGTTCTGGTGCGGGTGAACAGCGGTGTGCACGCCGAGACCCATGACTTCCTCGCGACGGCGCACGAAGACCAGAAGTTCGGCATGCCGTTCGCGGATGCCGAGACCGCCGTCGCTCGCATCCGTGAACTGCCGTCGCTGGAGTTCGCTGGGCTCCACTGTCACATCGGATCGCAGATCTTCGGCGTCGCGGGGTTCCGCGAGTCAGCTGCCCGTGTGCTCGAACTGCACCAGACGCTGCGCGCCGGCGGCGAGATCCCGATCCTGAACCTCGGCGGCGGCTTCGGCATCGCCTACACGAGCGTCGACGACCCGACGCCCATCACCCGACTCGCCTCGGAGATCGTCGACGCCGTCGCTTCCGGATGCGCCGAACGCGGCATCCCGCTGCCGATGCTCGCGTTCGAACCCGGCCGCGCCATCGTCGGCACCGCCGGAGTGACGCTGTACGAAGTCGGCACGACCAAGCCGGTCAGCCTCGACTCCGGAGCCAGCCGTCTGTACGTGAGCGTCGACGGCGGCATGAGCGACAACGCGCGGCCGGCGCTGTACGGCGCGCAGTTCTCCGCCCGCATCGCCTCGCGCACCAGTGTCGCCGAGCCGACGCTCTCCCGCGTCGTCGGACGGCACTGCGAATCCGGAGACATCGTCGTCGACCATGAGTACCTCCCCGATGATGTCGCCCCTGGCGACCTGCTGGCCGTTCCGGCGACGGGTGCGTACTGCGCCTCGCTGGCCAGCAACTACAACCACGTCCCGCGTCCCGCTGTCGTCGCGGTCTCCGGTGGGAGCTCGCGCGTGATCGTGCGCGGCGAGACCATCGATGACCTGCTTGCGCGGGATGCCGGAATCAGCACGAACGAAGGAGCACGATGACCCAGCCCCAATCGAGCGACCAGTATCGACGACTTCGCGTGGCGCTTCTCGGCGCCGGCGCCGTGGGCTCACAGGTCGCCGACCTGCTGCTGCGCCACGGCGACGAGCTAGCCGACCGTGCCGGCGCTTCGCTCGAGCTCGCCGGCATCGCCGTCCGCGACGTGGATGCGCCGCGAGAAGTGGAGCTCCCGAAGGAGCTGTTCACCACCGATGCGGAGAGCCTCATCGTCGGAAGCGACATCGTCATCGAGCTCATGGGCGGCATCGAACCGGCGCGCGGCAACCTGCTGCTCGCTCTGAACTCCGGAGCAGACGTCGTCACCGCCAACAAGGCGCTGCTGGCGACGCACGGCACTGAGCTGTTCGAGGCGGCCGACCAGGTCGGCGCCTCGGTGTACTACGAGGCGGCCGCGGCCGGCGCGATCCCGATCATCCGGCCGCTGCGCGATTCGCTCGCCGGCGACCGTGTCGTCCGCATCATGGGAATCGTCAACGGCACGACCAACTACATCCTCGATCGCATGGACAGTGAGGGCGCCGACTTCGCCGAGGTGCTCGCCGATGCGCAGCGCCTCGGTTATGCCGAAGCGGACCCGACAGCCGACGTCGAAGGCTACGACGCCGCGCAGAAGGCGGCGATCCTGGCATCCCTCGCCTTCCACACCGCCGTTCCTCTCGACGCCGTGCACCGCGAGGGCATCACCGCCATCACGCCGGCGATGATCGAAGAGGCCCGCGCGGCCGGGTTCGTCATCAAACTGCTCGCCGTGTGCGAGCGCATCACGGTCGACGGAACCGAGTCGATCTCGGTGCGCGTCTACCCCGCGCTCGTGGCTCGTACGCACCCGCTCGGCTCGGTGCACGGTGCCAACAACGCCGTATTCGTCGAAGCCGAGGCCGCCGGTTCGCTCATGTTCTACGGCGCCGGTGCCGGCGGCGTCCAGACGGCGTCCGCCGTTCTCGGCGACGTCGTCTCGGCAGCGCGACGCCACATCGCCGGCGGCGTCGGGGTCGGGGAGTCGACGCGAGCGAACCTGCCGACGGTTCCGATCGGGCACGTCATCACGCGTTACCAGATCACCCTCGAGGTGAATGACCAGCCAGGTGTTCTGGCCACCGTCGCCGGCATCCTCTCCGAGGGCGGCGTGTCCGTCGCTACCGTCGTGCAGACGGTGCAGGGCGAGGACGATCCCACAGCGCGCCTCATCATCGGCACGCACCGCGCCGCCGATCAGGCGCTCAGCGACACGGTCGAGAAGCTCGCCGCGAGTGACGTCGTCGAGCGCGTCGTCTCCGTGCTGCGCGTGGAAGGCGAGTGATGGCGGCTGTCGAGGGGCGCACGGTGCAGGTGCAGGTTCCGGCCACCAGCGCGAACCTCGGCCCCGGGTTCGACACCCTTGGACTCGCACTGAGCGTGTACGACGAACTGACCGTCACGGCGCTCGACGGCGACCGCCTCGAGATCGACGTCTCCGGGTCGGGTGCCGATGAGATCGCGCGCGACGAGTCGAACCTCGTCGTCCGTTCGATCGAGCACGTCTACAAGTCCGTGGATCGCGAGATGCCAGGGCTTCGGATCACGGCCAGGAACGGCGTCCCGCACGGTCGAGGTCTGGGCTCGTCCGGCGCCGCGGTGACGGCCGGGGTGCTCGCAGCCAAGGGACTCCTCGCCGGTGACGTCGAGCTCTCCGATGCCGACCTGCTCCGACTGGCGACAGAGCTCGAGGGACACCCGGACAACGTCGCTCCCGCACTCTTCGGCGGTCTGACGATCGCCTGGACCGGCGAGAACGGACCGCAGCACAAGAAGCTGCTCGTGCACCGTGGTGTCGCCCCGCTCGTACTCGTCCCTGAGCGGACGATGTCGACCACGCTCGCCCGTTCGCTGCAGCCGCCGCAGGTGTCCCGCGAGGATGCCGTGTTCAACGTCTCTCGCACAGCACTGCTGATCGCTGCGCTCATGCAGAGCCCAGAACTGCTGCTCGATGCAACAGCGGACAGACTGCATCAGGACTACCGTGCCGAGGCCATGCCAGAGACTCATGCGCTCGTACAGGCGCTCCGCTCGGCCGGGTTCGCGGCTGTCGTCTCCGGTGCGGGGCCCAGCGTCCTGGTTCTCTGCGACGGTCCGGGCGGTCGCCAGGAGGCGAAGGAACTCGCCGATTCCGTCACTGACACTCCGTGGGAGGGCCTCATGCTGGCCGTCGACGTGCGTGGTGGTACAGTAAGGGAACGAGCGGAGGGTTCCACGTAATTTCGTGACTCTGACCCCCATCGCAATTCTGCGAGACCCGCACGCAACCCCCAGTACTGCTTTTCCGGTACTGGCTGGCGGACGCCGAGCGTCTGTCCGTGCGATCGCGCACAGCACCCGTTGTGCGCGAGACATGCTCATTTCCCACGACATATAAGGGAGTACTCGTGGAGAATTTCTCCGAGACCCAGAACGACCAGTCGGCAGCCGACGCTTCGGCCCCAGCCGCCGACAGCACCGCAGCCGAGACCACGGCTCCGCGCAAGCGCGCTCCACGCCGGGCGACGACGGCGACCGCAGCTGCCAAGGGCGCCGAAGCGGCTCCTGCCGCTGACGCATCGCCCGCCGCTGCTCCAGCCGCTGCTGAGGCAGCACCTGCTGCCGAAGCGCCGGTCGCTGACGCACCCAAGGCGAAGGCACCGCGCCGCAGCCGCGCGAAGAAGGCTGACGCCGACACCACGCCCGCTGAGCCGGACGCTGCCTCGCCGGCAGCCGAGGGCGCAGCATCCGACGCAGCCGAGGCACCCGCCGAGGCGGCTCCGAAGTCGGGCCGTGGACGCCGCACCAAGAAGACCGAGCCCGCAGCAGACGCAGCAGCCACCGGTGAAGACGCGAAGTCCGACGCCAAGTCTGGTTCCCAGCCCGAGGCCCCTGACGCCGGCAAGTCCACGAAGTCGGAGAAGCCGGCCGACGCGGACCAGACCCAGAACGACAAGCAGAGCGATGCCGAAGGTTCCGACGCCGGTGACGGCGACGAGGGCTCCGGCCGCAGCCGCAGCCGTAACCGCAGCCGCAGCCGTGGCCGCGGCGGAAACGCGCAGAACGGTCAGAACGGCCAGGACGCCCAGCAGAACGCCTCCTCCGATGACGAGGGCAACGGCCGCGGCCGCCAGCGCAACAAGCGCCGCACCAGCGGTGGCGCATCCGACGAGTTCGAGACCGAGATCGGCGAGGACGACGTCCTGATCCCGATCGCCGGCATCCTGGACGTGCTCGACAACTACGCGTTCGTGCGCACTACCGGCTACCTCGCCGGCGCCAGCGACGTCTACGTCTCGCTCGGCCAGGTGAAGAAGTACAACCTGCGCAAGGGCGATGCGATCGTCGGCGCCATCAAGCAGCCCCGCGAGGGCGAGCAGCAGGGCCGCCAGAAGTACAACGCGCTGGTTAAGGTCGACTCGATCAACGGCCTGTCCGTCGAGGACGCCGCCACCCGCGTCGAGTTCGGCAAGCTCACGCCGCTCTACCCGCAGGAGCGCCTGCGACTCGAGACCGCTCCTGAAAAGCTCACGCAGCGCATCATCGACCTCGTCGCTCCGATCGGCAAGGGGCAGCGCGGTCTCATCGTCGCGCCGCCGAAGGCCGGCAAGACGATCGTCCTGCAGCAGATCGCGAACGCGATCGCTCAGAACAACCCCGAAGTCCACCTCATGGTCGTGCTGGTCGATGAGCGCCCCGAAGAGGTCACCGACATGGAGCGCACCGTCAAGGGCGAGGTCATCGCCTCGACGTTCGACCGTCCGGCAGAAGACCACACCACGGTCGCCGAGCTCGCCATCGAGCGCGCGAAGCGCCTCGTGGAACTCGGTCGCGACGTCGTCGTGCTTCTCGACTCGATCACCCGCCTCGGCCGTGCCTACAACATCGCCACGCCCACCTCGGGCCGTGTGCTCACCGGTGGCGTCGACGCTGCAGCGCTCTACCCGCCGAAGCGCTTCTTCGGAGCAGCTCGCAACATCGAGAACGGCGGATCGCTCACGATCCTCGCCACGGCTCTCGTCGAGACCGGATCCAAGATGGATGAGGTCATCTTCGAGGAGTTCAAGGGCACCGGAAACAGCGAGCTCCGCCTGTCGCGCGCCCTCGCCGACAAGCGCATCTTCCCGGCCGTCGACGTCAACGCGTCGTCCACCCGCCGTGAGGAGATGCTCCTGTCGCAGGATGAGGTCAAGATCACCTGGAAGCTGCGTCGCGCCCTCGCCGGCCTCGACACCCAGCAGGCCCTCGAGGTCGTGCTCGGCAAGCTCAAGGAGACGCAGTCGAACGTCGAGTTCCTCGTGCAGATGCAGAAGTCGATGCCCGCTCCCGTCGCCGGTGGACACAGCCACGGGCACGAGAACAGCATCCGCTGATCCGCTCAGGAGATACGGCGTGTTCGAGTCCGTTCAGGCTCTGATCGATGAACACCGCCGGGTGCAGGAGGAGCTCTCCGACCCGGCGGTGCACGCCGATGCTGCCCGCGCGAAGCGCGTCAATCGGCGCTACGCCGAGCTCAGCCGCATCGTCACCGCGCATGACGCGTGGATCGCGGCAGTCGACGACCTCGATGCGGCTCGTGAGCTCGCGAAGGACGACGACGCGTTCGCCGAGGAGATCCCTTCCCTCGAGGAGAACGTGGAGCAGACGCAGGAACGACTGCGTCGCCTGCTCATTCCGCGCGACCCGGATGACGCCCGCGACGTGATCATGGAGATCAAGGCGGGGGAGGGCGGCGCCGAGTCGGCACTGTTCGCGGCCGACCTGCTGCGCATGTACACGCAGTACGCCGCTCACAAGGGATGGAAGACCGAGCTGCTCGACCGCAACGAGTCGGACCTCGGCGGCTACAAGGACGTCCAGATCGCGATCAAGGGCTCGAGCTCCGACCCTGCGCAGGGCGTGTGGGCGCATCTGAAGTACGAGGGCGGCGTGCACCGCGTGCAGCGCGTCCCGGCGACCGAGTCGCAGGGCCGCATCCACACGTCGACCACCGGCGTGCTCGTGTTCCCAGAGGTCGATGAACCTGAAGAGCTTCAGATCGACCAGAACGACCTGAAGATCGACGTCTACCGTTCGTCCGGCCCTGGCGGGCAGTCCGTCAACACGACCGACTCTGCGGTGCGCATCACGCACATGCCGACCGGCATCGTCGTCTCGATGCAGAACGAGAAGTCCCAGCTGCAGAACCGCGAGGCCGGTATGCGCGTGCTGCGCGCCCGCCTGCTCGCCAAGCAGCAGGAGGAACGGGATGCCGCGGCATCCGATGCCCGCAAGTCCCAGATCCGCGGCATGGACCGGTCGGAGCGGATCCGCACCTACAACTTCCCCGAGAACCGCATCGCGGATCACCGCACCGGCTTCAAGGCGTACAACCTCGATCAGGTCATGGACGGTGCACTCGATCCGATCATCGAGTCCGCGATCACGGCGGATGAAGAGGCGCGCCTCGCCGCTGTCGGCGGAGGCTGACCTTGCGCGCCGTCCAGGTCTAGGATCGGCGGCGTGATCACCTTTCTGATTCGACTGTTCGTCTTCCTCGCCTCTGCGGCGATCGGACTGATCGTCGCGGATCTCGTCCTGCCCGGCTTCATGATCCAGTGGGATCGCTGGTGGGGCTTTGTCATCTGCATCGTGATCTTCGCGATCCTGCAGAGCGCGTTGAGCCCGCTGATCGCGAGACTCGCCGACCGCTACGCCCCGGTGCTGACCGGGGGCATCGGCATCGTCTCGACGCTCGTCGCCCTGATCGTCGTCGTGCTGCTGCCGATCGGCGGCCTGCGGATAACGGATGCCGCCGGTTGGATCGTCGGCGCGGTGATCGTCTGGATCGTGACAGCGCTGTGCACGCTGCTGCTGTCGATGATCTTCCTCAAGCGTGACGCGAAAGAGCGGCGGAAGGGCTGAGTCAGATCGAGTAGTCGGAGGCGAGGCGCAGGTCGCTGAAATCGTCGTGGCCACGTCGCTTGCGAGCACGAGCGGGGACGCCGGTGAGGATGCTCTCCTCCGGGGCATCCTTAGTCACGACGGCGTTCGCGCCGACCACGGTGTTGCGTCCGATCGTGATCGGCCCGAGGATCTTCGCACCAGCTCCGACGACGACGCCGTTGGCGAGGGTGGGATGCCGCTTGCCGGTGTCGTCGCTGGTACGACCGCCGAGAGTCACCCCGTGATACAGCATCACGTCGTCGCCGATCTCTGCGGTCTCCCCGATCACCACGCCTGAACCGTGGTCGATGAAGAACCGCCGGCCGATCTTCGCGCCGGGGTGGATCTCGATCCCGGTCAGCGCCCGAGCGAGCTGCGAGTTCGCGCGTGCGGGAAGACGCAGTCCGCGACGCCACAGCGCGTGCGAGGCGCGGTGCGCCCAGACGGCGTGCAGCCCCGGGTACAGCGCAGCGACCTCGAGGCCCGTACGAGCGGCGGGGTCGCGCAGACGCGCGGCGGCGATGTCCTCGCGGAGGCGCGAGAGGGGACTCATGTGGGGGATCAGCTCTCGCGCAGATCCTCGAAGAGCGCGGTCGAGATGTAGCGCTCACCGGTGTCCGGCATGACGACGACGATGGTCTTGCCTGCGTTCTCCGGCCGAGCCGCGACCTGCAGAGCAGCCGAGAGAGCCGCACCGGACGACATGCCGACCAGCAGGCCCTCCTTCGCCGCGAGCTCGCGCGCGAGGCGCAGCGACTCGTCGAACGAGACGGCGATGACCTCATCGAGCACCTCGCGATCGAGGACGTCAGGAACGAAGTTCGGGCCGATGCCCTGGATCTTGTGCGGACCGGGGTGGCCCTCGGTCAGAACGGGAGAGTCCTTCGGTTCGACGGCGATGACCTTCACGTCGGGCTTGGCCGCCTTCAGCGCCTGACCGGTGCCGGTGACCGTGCCGCCGGTGCCGACGCCCGCGATGAAGATGTCGACGTCGCCGTCGGTGTCGCGGAGGATCTCCTGCGCCGTGGTCTCGCGGTGGATCTGCGGGTTCGCCGCGTTCTCGAACTGCTTGATCCAGATGGCGCCGGGGGTGTCGGCGACGATCTTCTTCGTCTCCTCGATCGCTCCGCTCATGCCCTTGGTCGGATCGGTGAGGACGATCTCCGCGCCGAACGCCTTCAGCAGCACTCGACGCTCCTTCGACATGGATGCCGGCATCGTGAGAATCACCCTGTAGCCGCGGGCAGCCCCCACCATCGCCAGCGCGATGCCGGTGTTGCCGCTGGTCGATTCGACGATCGTGCCGCCGGGCTTCAGCTCACCCGATGCCTCCGCGGCGTTGATCATCGCGATGCCGATGCGGTCCTTCACGCTCGACGCGGGGTTGTAGAACTCGAGTTTCGCGAGCACGGTCGCCCCGACGCCCTCGGTGACGCGGTTTAGGCGCACCAGGGGGGTGTTGCCGAAAGCGGTCGTGATGTCGTCGTGGATGCCGGGCATGGCTGGCCTTTCGTTCGCGGAACGGGTGCGCTCTCAGCCTATGCGAGCGGATGCAGCGCCGGGGTCAATATGACGGGCTGCCCGATGCGAGGACGTACGCTGAAGGCATGCCCGAACAGACCCTCGCAGCCGCCGTCCGCGCCGCCGCAGAGCGCCTTGCAGCAGCCGGCGTACCGGACCCGGTCGTGGACGCCGAGCTGTTGATCGGACACATCCGCGGGCTCCGTCGCGGTGAGGTGCAGGCCGGGATGGTGCGCGGCGATCTGCTCAGCGAGCCGGAGGACGCCGCGCTCCAGCAGCTGGTCGCCCGGCGTGCCGCCCGCGAACCTCTGCAGCATCTGACGGGCACCGCTCCGTTCCGTCACATCGAGCTCGCCGTCGGCCCCGGAGTGTTCGTGCCTCGGCCGGAGACCGAGATCGTGGCGCAGTTCGCGATAGACGCGCTGGCGGCGGATGCCGACCCGTCTCCCATCGGGGTCGACCTCTGCACCGGCAGCGGAGCGATCGCGCTGGCGATGGCGACGGAGGTGCCGCACTCGCGCGTCTTCGCCGTCGAACTCTCACCTGACGCGCACGTCTGGGCGGCTCGCAACACCGCTGGAGCCGAGAACCTCTCCCTCGTCCACGGGGACCTCGCCGACACGCTCGGCGAACTCGACGGCACGGCATCCGTCGTCATCTCCAATCCACCGTACGTACCCGATGACGCGATCCCGCGGGACCCGGAGGTGCGCCTGCACGACCCGGCGATGGCGCTGTACGGGGGACCGGACGGACTCGACGTCGTGCGCGTCCTCAGCCGGCGGGCGCTCCGGCTGCTGCGTTCGGGGGGAACCCTCGTGATCGAGCACGGCGAGCTGCAGGGAGCGGAGATCCGCACTCTGCTCGAGGCCGACGGCTGGCGTGCGACGACCACCCACCGCGACCTCGCCCAGCGCGACCGCGCGACCACTGCTCTCAAACCCTGACGCCGAGCCGGGGAGTCTGCGGTCCGAACCCGTAGACTGTCGACGTCATGTCCTCTCTCTTCGACTGCGGCGACGAGGCTCAGCTGCTCGCCGGAATGCGTCACGCGCGTCAGGCGATCGCCCGCGGTGAGCTCATCGTGATGCCCACGGACACCGTCTACGGCGTCGCTGCCGACGCTTTCGCGCCGGCTGCGGTGCAGCGTCTGCTCAATGCGAAGGGACGCGGCCGCGATCAGCCTCCGCCTGTTCTGGTGGCGGGGCAGTCGGCACTCGCAGCCCTCGTCGAGGAGATCCCCGAACCCGTCCAGCGTCTGGTCGACGAATTCTGGCCGGGTGGACTGACGATCGTGCTCCCGGCGCAGCCCTCCCTTTCGTGGGACCTCGGAGACACGCTCGGCACCGTCGCGGTTCGCATGCCCGACCAGCGGGTCGCTCTCGAACTGCTGGCAGAGACCGGTCCGCTCGCGGTCTCGAGCGCCAACCTCACCGGCAAGGCCGCAGCGATCTCGGCCGCGGACGCGCAGGGCATGCTCGGCGACAGCGTCGCGGTGTACCTCGACGGCGGATACAGCGAGACCGGCGTCGCCTCCACGATCATCGACGCGACGTCGCTGGTACGACGGGGCGCGCATGCCGCGATCGAGCCGCGCGTGCGGGTGCTGCGAGAAGGCGCCGTCACCCGGCGCCGACTCGAAAGCATCCTCGGCGATCTGCTCGAGCCGGAGGACGCGGCGGACGGCGCGGCGTGAAGCAGTACCTCTTCACGATCATCCTGACGGCAACCATCACGTTCGTGATGTCCTGGGCCGTCTGGCAGCTCAGCCTCCGATTCAAGCTCTACCCCGGCATCAGGGAGCGCGACGTCCACACGACCCCGACGCCGCGGCTCGGGGGAGTGGCGATGTTCCTCGGCATCGCCGCCGCCGTCGGCGTATCAGCGGCCAATCCCTTCTTCAGCATCATCTGGGTCCCGCCTCAGACCATGTGGGCGATCCTGGGCGCCGCGCTTCTGATCGCGATCATCGGCGTCATCGACGATCTGTGGGACCTGGACTGGATGATCAAGCTCGGCGCGCAGTTCCTCGCGGCGGGGATCATCACGGTCGTCGGCGGTCTGCAGATCCTCTCGCTCCCGCTGGGGGAGATGGTCATCGTCTCCAGCTGGTTGAGCATCGCCGTGACGATGATCGCGATCGTCGTCGTCATGAACGCGGTGAACTTCATCGACGGACTCGACGGCCTGGTCGCCGGCGTCTGCCTCATCGCGAACGGCGTGTTCTTCGCGTACTCGTTCATCCTCACGCGCGACTCGGGCGCTTCGAGCTACTTCAACCTCGCATCGTTCATCGCTGCAGTCCTGATCGGCGCGTGCATCGGCTTCCTGCCGCTGAACTGGAGCCCCGCGAAGCTGTTCATGGGCGACTCGGGCGCGCTGGTCATGGGACTGCTCATGGCGACGTCGGCGATCTCCCTGACCGGCCAGATGTCCTCGGCCGCGATGGACCCGGAGGAATTCGGGCGCTCCCAGCTGCTCGGTGCTTTCATCCCGATCCTGCTCCCGCTGGTCGTCGTGATCCTCCCGCTGCTGGACTTCGGTCTCGCCGTCTTCCGGCGGATGAGCGCCGGTCGCTCGCCGTTCGCACCTGACCGCAAGCACCTCCATCACCGCATGCTGGATCTCGGGCACCGCGACCGCGACGCCGTCCTGATCTTCTACGCCTGGACGGCAGTGATCTCGCTCGCCGTGCTGCTGATGTACGTCGGATCCCGCGAGGACTGGCCGGGCCAGTACCTGCCGGGCGTTGCGTTCGGAGTCGTCGGCGCCGCTGCCTGTCTGACAGTGACCCTTCTGCCCTCCCATCGCGCATCGAGCGCGCCGGAGCCGACCCCATCCCTGGAGACCCGATGAGCGATTCACCCGCCCAGCCCACCGCCCCGGCCATCAATCCGGTGCTGCGGACCGTCCTGCTCTGGACGGGCATCGCAGCAGCGGCGCTGATCATCCTCGGGGGAGGCATCGGCTATCTCGTCGCCGGCTCTGACGGGCTCTGGAGCGGTCTGACCGGTGTCGGACTCGCCGTCGTCTTCCTGGCGCTCACGCCGATCAGCGTGCTCATCGCCAACCGCTTCTACGGTCGCGAGATGTTCGCGACCGTCTTCTTCGGGATCGTCATGGGCGGGTGGCTGCTCAAGCTCGTCATCTTCATCGTCGCCATCGTGATCCTCCGCGGCCAGAGCTGGGTCGTGCCCGCCGTCATCTTCCTCTCGCTCGTCGCGGGGATCGTCGTGAGTCTCGTCATCGACGCTGTCGCATTCAGCCGACTCCGAGTGCCGCACGTGTCGGACGTGACGCTTCCGACGAGCGATCCGGAAGCGCGCGAGGATTCGTGAGCCTGAAAAAATCTTGATAGTCTGAATCCGGGTTCGCTGAGCGACTTCCTGCGTCGTGCGAGAAATCCCGACTCAGCTCGAATCCCTCACCAAATCTTCGCGTCGATCTTGATCGATGCCCAGAAGCTGGAGCAATGTTGACTCACGCCGGGAGCCTCCTCGTCCGATTCGCAACGGATGAATTCCACCCACCGTCGATCGCGGAATTCTTCCCGGAGATCCTCTTCAACATCGGCCCGCTCGCGGTGCACCGCATCCACCTGGTGCAGTTCCTCGCGACCCTCGTCGTCGTGCTCATCCTCTGGCTCGGCACCCGCAAGCTGAAGCTGATCCCCGGTCGTGGACAGGCTCTGCTCGAGATGGGCTTCGACCTCGTCCGCGTCAACATCGCGCACGACATGATCGGGAAGAAGGACGGCGACAGGTTCCTGCCGCTGCTGACCACCATCTTCTTCATGGTGCTCTTCTTCAACATCACCGGCGTCATCCCGTTCCTGAACATCGCAGGAACGAGCATCATCGCAGTTCCGCTCCTGCTCGCGGTGATCTCCTACGTCACCTTCATCTACGCCGGTGTGCGCAAGAGCCCGTGGGGCTTCATCCGCAACTCGCTCTTCCCTCCCGGCGTTCCGCCGGCGCTGTACATCATCGTCGCGCCGCTGGAGTTCATCTCGACCTTCATCGTCCGTCCGGTCACGCTCACGCTGCGACTGCTGATGAACATGATGGTCGGCCACCTCATGCTGGTGCTCTTCTTCGCGGCGACCCAGTTCTTCATCTTCTCGATGGGCGGCTTCTGGACGGTGCTGGGTGCGGGAACGCTCGCCTTCGGCTTCGCCTTCACGGCCTTCGAGATCCTGGTGGCCTTCCTCCAGGCGTACGTCTTCACCATCCTCACCGCGGTCTACATCCAGCTCGCAGTCGCGGAAGAACACTAAACACAGCTAGCGGGGAGCCCCGGCTCCCCAACAATGAAAGGAAGATCCAGTGGATCCCATCTCTGTTCTCGCCCAGATCAACGTCGACATCACCGGCTCGATCGCCAACGTCGGCTACGGCCTGGCAGCCATCGGCCCGGCCATCGGTGTGGGTATCGTCGTCGGCAAGACGATCGAGGGCATTGCTCGCCAGCCTGAGCTGTCCGGCAAGCTCCAGGGCACCATGTGGATCGGTATCGCCTTCACCGAGGCCCTCGCGTTCGTCGGTATCGGCGTGGCGTTCCTCTTCGGCTACTGATCCCTCCCACCACACGTAAGGAGACAGGATGCTGAACGCTCTTGTCACGCTCGCAGCCGAGGAGGCGGAGCACAATCCGCTTCTTCCGGCGATGTACGACATCGTCTGGTCCGCGGTCTGCTTCGTCATCATCCTGCTCGTGGCGTGGAAGGTCGCACTTCCGAACGTGGCGAAGATGCTCGACGAGCGCTCCGCCGCGATCGAGGGCAACATCGCCAAGGCCGATGAGGCGCAGAAGCAGGCGGAGGCGGCTCTTGAGGAGTACACCCGTCAGCTCGCCGAGGCACGCACCGAGGCCGGTCAGATCCGCGAGTCCGCTCGCGAGGACGGCAAGAAGATCATCGCCGAGGCCAAGGAGTCAGCGACCACCGAGGCTGCTCGCGTCACCGCGGCTGCGCAGACCCAGCTCGAGGCAGAGCGTCAGTCGACGCTCGTCGCCCTGCGCTCCGAGGTAGGCACGCTCGCGATCGACCTCGCCGGTGGCGTGGTCGGAGAGACGCTGTCCGATGACGCTCGCGCCACCGCGGTCGTGGACCGCTTCCTCGCAGACCTCGAAGCCTCAGAGAAGGCGGCCAAGTAATGGGCAGCGCGACCACTCAGGCACTCGCGGCTTCGACGGCGGCTCTCGCTCAGGCGAAGGGCGTCACCCTCGATACGGCCGGTGAGCTGTTCACCGCTGCGCGTCTTGTGGGCGAATCCGGTCAGCTGAGCGGCGCGCTTGCGGATCCTGCTGCTCCAGCAGGCCTGCGCGAGAAGCTCGTCGCGTCGGTCTTCGCCGGTATGTCTGACGCGACCCGGCAGGTCATCACGACCGCTGTCGGGCAGCGCTGGTCGGATGCCGACGGACTCGTCGACGGCATCGAGGAGCTCGCCATTCGCGCAACGGCGATCGCAGAGCCTTCTGCCGACATCGAGGGGGAGCTGTTCTCCTTCCTCGGCGTCGTCGCCTCGAACGCGGAACTCGAGCTCGCGCTCGGCGGCCGTCTCGGTGACAACACCGCGAAGGGCGCCCTCGTCGAGAAGCTGCTCGGCGGCAAGGCGGGAGCACCGACCGTGCTCATCGTCTCGTCACTGGTGCGCCAGCCCCGCGGACGCCGCGTGCGCCAGCTGCTGAACCGGGCGATGAAGATCGTCTCGGCACAGGGCGGTCGCATCGTGGCCACGGTTCACACGGCTACGCCGCTGTCGACCACGCAGCGCACCCGACTCAGCGACGCACTGGCAGCCCGCTATGAAGGCGCTGTCTCGATCAACGAAGTGATCGACCCCACGGTCGTGGGCGGACTGCGTGTGCAGGTCGCCGACGACGTCATCGACGGCAGCATCTCCGCGCGGCTCGCCGAACTTCGACAGAAGCTCGCGGGCTAATACGACTTCGCGCGGGAAACCGCGCACCCAGATACAAAGGGAAGACAATGGCAGAACTTTCGATCAGCCCCGACGTCATCCGTGACGCGCTGAAGGACTTCGCCGCTGCGTACGAGCCCACCGGCGCGGCAGCTACCGAGGTCGGCACCGTCGTGGACGCTGCGGACGGCATCGCCCACATCGAGGGCCTGCCCGGCGTCATGGCGAACGAGCTCCTCACGTTCGCCAACGGAACGCAGGGCCTCGCACTGAACCTCGACGAGCACGAGATCGGCACGGTCGTCCTCGGCGACTTCGCCGGCATCGAGGCCGGTCAGGAAGTTCGCCGCACCGGCGAGGTCCTCTCGGTCGCGATCGGCGACGGCTACCTCGGCCGCGTGGTCGATCCGCTCGGCAACCCGATCGACGGCCTCGGCGAGGTCGCCACCACGGGTCGCCGCGAGCTCGAACTGCAGGCGCCTGGCGTCATGCAGCGCAAGAGCGTGCACGAGCCGATGCAGACCGGCATCAAGGCCATCGACGCCATGATCCCCGTCGGTCGTGGTCAGCGTCAGCTGATCATCGGCGACCGCCAGACCGGCAAGACGGCCATCGCGATCGACACGATCATCAACCAGAAGGCCAACTGGGAGTCCGGAGACGTCAACAAGCAGGTTCGCTGCATCTACGTCGCCATCGGTCAGAAGGGCTCCACGATCGCCTCCGTCAAGGGTGCGCTCGAGGACGCCGGTGCGATGGAGTACACCACCATCGTCGCTGCTCCCGCTTCCGACCCGGCCGGCTTCAAGTACATCGCGCCCTACACGGGTTCGGCCATCGGCCAGCACTGGATGTACGAGGGCAAGCATGTCCTGATCATCTTCGACGACCTGTCGAAGCAGGCCGAGGCGTACCGCGCCGTGTCGCTGCTGCTGCGTCGTCCGCCGGGACGCGAGGCGTACCCCGGAGACGTCTTCTACCTGCACTCCCGTCTGCTGGAGCGCTGCGCGAAGCTGTCCGACGAGCTGGGTGCCGGTTCCATGACGGGTCTGCCGATCATCGAGACCAAGGCAAACGACGTCTCGGCGTACATTCCGACCAACGTGATCTCGATCACCGACGGCCAGATCTTCCTGCAGTCCGACCTCTTCAACGCCAACCAGCGCCCGGCGGTCGACGTGGGAATCTCGGTTTCGCGAGTCGGTGGTGACGCTCAGGTCAAGAGCATCAAGAAGGTCTCCGGAACGTTGAAGCTCGAGCTCGCGCAGTACCGCTCGCTCGAGGCCTTCGCGATGTTCGCGAGCGACCTCGACGCGGCATCCCGTCGCCAGCTCGACCGCGGCGCGCGACTGACCGAGCTGCTCAAGCAGCCTCAGTACTCGCCGTACCCGGTCGAGGACCAGGTCGTCTCGATCTGGGCCGGCACCAACGGCAAGCTCGACACGATCGAGGTCTCGGACGTGCTGCGCTTCGAGCGTGAGCTTCTGGACCACCTGCGTCGCAACACCACCGTGCTCGACACGCTGCGTGAGACGAACGTGCTCAGCGACGACACCGTCGCAGAGCTCGACAAGCAGGTCGATGCGTTCATCCTCGAGTTCCAGGGTGGCAAGGGCCAGTCCATCGGCGCCGTCGGCAACGAGGAGCACGCCGCGCAGGATGTGGACGACGTCAACCAGGAGAAGATCGTCAAGGGTCGTCGCGCGTAAGGCGCGGGTACTGAACCATGGGCGCTCAACTCCGGGTCTACAAGCAGAAGATCTCTTCTGCTCAGACGACCAAGAAGATCACGAAGGCGATGGAGCTCATCGCGGCTTCGCGCATTCAGAAGGCGATGGCGCGCGTGCGCGCGTCGTCGCCCTTCGCGCGCGCAGTCACGCAGGCCGTCTCCGCCGTTGCGACGTATTCCAACGTCGACCACCCGCTCACCCGTGAGCCCGACACGATCCGTCGCTCCGCCGTCGTGATCTTCTCGTCGGACCGCGGCCTCGCCGGTGCGTTCAACTCGCAGATCCTTCGCGAGGCGATGGAGCTCGGCGAGCTGATCCGCTCCCAGGGCAGCGAGCCGGTGTACTACCTCGTCGGACGCAAGGCTGTCGGGTACTTCCAGTTCCGCGGCATCCAGGCAGCGGCGGAGTGGACGGGCGACACGGATACCCCGCATTTCAAGACCGCAGAGGAGATCTCGGCCACGCTGCTCGAGGCCTTCAACCGCGGTGGCGAAGACGGCGGTGTCGACGAACTCCACCTCGTCTACAACCGGTTCGTCAGCATGATGACGCAGTCTCCCGAGACAGTGCGCCTGCTTCCGCTCGAGATCGTCGAGAACGAGGCATCCAGCGAGCCGTCGGGGACGGTCTACCCGCTCTACGAGTTCGAACCGGATGCCGAGACCGTGCTCGACGCGATCCTGCCGGTGTACATCCAGAGCCGGGTCTTCAACGCCCTGCTGCAGTCGTCGGCCGCCAAGCAGGCCGCGACGCAGAAGGCCATGAAGTCCGCAAGCGACAACGCCGACAAGCTCATCACCGACTACACCCGCCTGCGCAACAACGCGCGTCAGGCGGAGATCACGCAGCAGATCGCTGAGATCGTCGGCGGCGCCGACGCCCTCTCGTCGAGCAAATAGACCATCAAGAAAGAGACGAAGATATGACCCCCACCGCCACAGCTGAGGCTGGGACCGCGGTCGTCGGGCGCGTCGCACGCGTCACGGGCCCGGTCGTCGACATCGAGTTCCCGCACGACTCGATCCCTGACATCTACAACGCGCTGAAGACCACGATCACGATCGGCTCCGAGTCGACCGAGATCACGCTCGAAGTCGCACAGCACCTCGGCGACGACCTGGTTCGCGCCATCTCGCTGAAGCCGACCGACGGCATGGTCCGCGGCCAGGAAGTTCGCGACACCGGAGAGGCCATCTCGGTCCCCGTCGGCGACGTCACCAAGGGCAAGGTCTTCAACGTCATCGGCGAGGTGCTCAACGCCGAGCCCGGTGAGCAGATCGAGATCACCGAGCGCTGGCCCATCCACCGCAAGGCTCCGAGCTTCGACCAGCTCGAGTCGAAGACGACGATGTTCGAGACCGGCATCAAGTCGATCGACCTCCTGACCCCGTACGTGCTGGGTGGAAAGATCGGCTTGTTCGGCGGCGCCGGCGTCGGCAAGACCGTCCTCATCCAGGAGATGATCCAGCGCGTCGCTCAGGACCACGGCGGTGTGTCCGTGTTCGCCGGTGTCGGTGAGCGCACCCGTGAGGGCAACGACCTCATCGCCGAGATGGAGGAGGCGGGCGTCTTCGACAAGACCGCGCTCGTGTTCGGCCAGATGGACGAGCCGCCGGGAACGCGTCTTCGCGTCGCCCTGTCGGCTCTGACGATGGCGGAGTACTTCCGTGACGTGCAGAAGCAGGACGTGCTGCTGTTCATCGACAACATCTTCCGCTTCACGCAGGCCGGTTCCGAGGTCTCCACGCTGCTGGGCCGCATGCCCTCCGCCGTGGGTTACCAGCCGAACCTCGCCGACGAGATGGGTGTGCTCCAGGAGCGCATCACCTCGACCCGCGGTCACTCGATCACCTCGCTGCAGGCGATCTACGTTCCCGCCGACGACTACACCGACCCGGCACCGGCCACGACCTTCGCGCACCTCGACGCGACGACCGAGCTGAGCCGTGAGATCGCATCGAAGGGTCTGTACCCGGCCATCGACCCGCTGACCTCGACGTCGCGCATCATGGACCCCCGCTACTTGGGCGAGGACCACTACCGCGTGGCGACCACGGTCAAGCAGATCCTTCAGAAGAACAAGGAACTGCAGGAGATCATCGCCATCCTCGGTGTCGATGAGCTCTCCGAAGAGGACAAGATCGTCGTGTCGCGTGCACGTCGCATCCAGCAGTTCCTCTCGCAGAACACCTACATGGCGAAGAAGTTCACTGGTGTCGAGGGTTCGACGGTTCCGCTCAAGGAGACCATCGAGTCGTTCGACGCGATCGCCAAGGGCGACTTCGACCACGTCGCAGAGCAGGCCTTCTTCAACGTCGGCGGCATCTCCGACGTGGAAGAGAAGTGGGCGCAGATCCAGAAGGAGAACGGCTGATCATGGCATTGCAGGTCAGCCTCGTCTCCGCGGACGCGGAGGTCTGGACGGGAGATGCGTCGCTCGTCGTCGCCAAGACCGTCGAGGGCGAGATCGGCATCATGACCGGCCACGAGCCGATCCTCGCGATCCTCGCCGAGGGCGAGGTCCGCATCACGCAGCTCGACGGAACGAAGGTGCTCGCCAACGCTCAGGACGGCTTCCTCTCCATGGAGGGCAGCCAGCTCACGATCGTCGCCGGCAACGCGGCGCTCATCGCCTGATACACCCACCGCGAACGCGCTCGTCCGTCACCCATCCGGGTGGCGGACGGGCGCGTTCTCGCCTGTGCGAGGAGACATGAAGGTACTTCTCCCTCCGTCGGAGACCAAGCGCCCTGGCGGCTCCGGTGCGCCGCTCGCGTTCGACGATCTCGGTCTGCCCGTGCTCGCGCCTCAGCGCGAGGCGGTCGTGGAAGCGCTCGTCGCGCTTGCGGCGGATGCCGGCGAGTCGCAGCGCGTACTGAAGCTGAGCGACCGTCAGGTCGGCGACATCGAACACAACCGGATGCTGCGCGCCTCAGCGACGATGCCGGCCGTCGATCGCTACACCGGCGTCCTCTACGACGCTCTGGATGCCGGGACGCTGAGCGCTCCGTCACGGCGATGGCTGGGCGCGCACGCCTGGGTGCATGCGGCGCCGTTCGGTCCGGTCGGCGCGTTGGACGGCATCCCGTCCTATCGTCTGGCTGCCGGGACGTCGCTTCCGGGGTTCGCGCCCCTGCGACGGCACTGGGCCGAGGCCGTAAGTTCGGCGATCGCGCAGGAAGCACCGGCATTCGTGCTCGATCTGCGGAGCGAAGCGTACGTCGCGCTCGGGCCGGTGCCGGCATCCGTCCCCTCGACGTACGTCCGCGTCGTGACCGCCTCAGGACGGGCGCTGAACCACTTCAACAAGAAGGCGAAGGGTGAGCTCGTGCGGGCCCTCGCGGAGGATCGGCCGCGGGTGCGCTCGCTCGCAGGCCTGCGCAAGTGGGCTTCCGGTCGCGCGATCGAGATCCGCGATGCTGCTGAAGACGGCATCGTCGAACTGGTCGCTTCCTGACCAGGACAGCGTGTGCCTGTTGCGCTATGCACCGGTCACGCTAGTGTGTTTCACGCGATGCGGAACGCGTCGTTCACTACGGAGGGGCTCATGAACTCTTACTACGACGACGGCGGAGCGTTCGCGTTTCTCGCTTTCCTGCTTCTGATCGTTCCGATCATCGCGCTGGTCATCTACGTGATCTCGTCGCTGTTCCTGATGAACATCTTCGAGAAGGCAGGGGTGCAGGGCAAGTGGCGCGCCTGGATCCCGGTCTACAACAGCATGATCTTCCTCAAGCTCGGCGACATGAGTCCGTGGCTGATTCTGTACGCGGCTGGGGCATCCATTCTGCTCAGCTGGCTTCCGGTCATCGGTCAGTTGCTCGGCCTTGCCTCGTTCGTATTGATGGTGCTCGCGGCGTACCGCGTCGGACTCAAGCTCAACAAGGGCGCTGGGTTCGTGGTCCTCTACGCGCTCGGCATCTTGACCGCGGGGATCACGACGCTCGTCTGGCTCGGTATCAACGCCTTCGACAAGTCGCGCTGGAACGCGCAGATCGCTCCGGCACAGTGGGCCGGCAACGGCTTCTTCGGCGACCGCACGGTGTGGGACGGCGTACCCGTCCAGCCGTCCGCCGCCGCAGCGCCCGGTGCGGCGCCCGGCTATGGTGCTCCGCAGGGCTACCAGCAGCCCGGTGGTTACCCCCAGCAGGCTCGCGGATACCAGCCTCCGACTCCCGGTTACCAGCAGCCCGGCTACCAGCCCCCGGCAGCTCCGCAGACGCCTCCTGCAGCTCCGCAGACGCCTCCGGCAGCGCCGGGAGCGCCCACGCCGCCTCCCTCGGCGCCGGCTGCTCCTCCGGCGGCTCCGACCACTCCGCCGACCACGCCGCCTCCGGCAGCACCGCCTGCACCGCCGGCTCCGCCCGCGGACCCCAACCAGCCGCCCGCCTGATGGCACACGAAGGGCCCTCGAGCAATCGAGGGTCCTTCGTCATGTGAGGGCCGTGGCTCCGATAACGTAGACGTATGGCTCGCAACGCCGCATCGACCCCGGAGGATCCCTTTGTCTGAGACGACCACGCATTCGCACAGCGTCGCCGTTGCAGATGATGATGAGATCAGCCTCACCTGGGCGGGAGCGACCGACACCGGTCGCCGCCGCGACAACAATCAGGACGCCTTCCTCGCCGAGTTCCCGCTCTTCGTCGTCGCCGACGGTATGGGCGGACACGCAGGTGGAGAGATCGCCAGCCAGAGCACGATCACGCGTCTGAAGGACGTCGTGGACTCGGGCGGTGTGACCACGGACGCGATCGAGGCCGCGCTGGAACACGCGGTGGAGGACATCGCCGCGCACCCCGAGACCACGGACGAGGGAACCGGGACGACGCTCACCGGCATCTTCTTCGACATCACCGACGGCGAGCCCCGTTGGGTGTCGCTGAACATCGGCGACTCCCGCGTCTACCTGATGCGCGATCAGCGGCTGGTCCAGGTCACGACCGATCATTCCGTCGTGCAGGAACTGATCAGCTCGGGTCGCCTCAGCCCGGAGGAAGCGGAGAGCCACCCCTACAGCAACGTCATCACGCGTGCGGTCGGCGCGAGTGAGCTCACGCCGCCGGACTACCTCGGCATCGAGGCACTGGACGGCGACCGGTTCGTCATATGCTCCGATGGGCTCACGAAGGAGCTCACGGACTACGGCATCCAGCACTTCCTTCGCGAGAACGCCGACCCGGCAGCAGCCGTCGACGCGATGCTCGCAGCCGCCCTCGAGAACGGCGGGCGCGACAACGTCACGTTGATCGTCGTGAAGATCGAGCGCACAGGACAGGACGATGAGGCGGATGCCGTCACCGCCAAGGTCGACACGATCGACGCGCCCGCAGCAGCGGACTCGCCCTCCACATCCGACGAATCGGCCGAATAGCCCGAACGGCTGTGCACAACAGCATCCGCTGATCGCGGTTCCCCTCAGATGTGGGGATGGACCTCCAATCCCTTTCGCTTCCCGCCGCGGCTGAAGAACCCCCACGGCAGCCGGTGCCCTTCCTCGCAGCCGTGGTGCCCATTGCCGCAGGCGTCGTCCTGTGGCTCATCACCGGCTCGATCTTCTCGCTGTGCTTCGCCGCTCTCGGGCCGCTGATGATCGGCGCTTCCCTGCTGGATGGCATCCGCAGTCGGCGCAGAGCGCGCCGGCTGGCCGCTGAGCGCGAGATGCACGCCTGGAGCGCGGCGGAGCAGGAGCTCCAGCGCAGACACCGCCGGGAGCGGCGTGAGATGCGACGCAGCTTCCCCGACGTCGCGTCGTCTCTGCGGGAGCCGCCGTTGCGCGACCTGCAGCCGGTCGACGCGGGCACGCCCGTCGTCATCGGTTCGGGGGACCGTCCGAGTGCCCTGCGCGTGCACGGCGACGACACGGAGCGTTCGCGCGACTTCCGTGAGCGTGCCGCAGCGATCTCCGACGCGCCGATCGCGGTGCCGATGGGGCGGGGCGTGTGCCTGCGTGGTCCGCTTCCGGTCGTGACCGCTGCAGCGCGCGCACTGGTCGTGCAGCTGTGTCTGCAGCATGCTCCCTCGCAACTGGCACTGTCCGGCGGCGCCCTCGAACCACTCGGCCTCGCCGGCTTTCCGCACGCCGGACGAGCACGGCGTGGTGCGTGGCGGCTCGCCGTCGTGATCGGTGACGAAGAAGTGCCGGATGCTGCAGCCCAGATCCGACTGCGTGACGTCGACGGTGACGTGCCGGAGGGCGTGACCACGGTCATCGACTGCATCGATCCGTCGCGGGCGCGGCTGCGTACGGCGGCGGGGCTGGAGGACATCGCAGTGGAGTGCCTGTCGCGGCCGCAGACCGTGGCGATCGCGGCTTCGAGTGTCGAGCGCGAGGGGGAGGTCGCGCAGCTTCCCGACCATGTGGCCCTCGGCGACCTGACCCCGGTCGGGGACGCGACCGGTCTCCTCGCCGTGATCGGGCAGACCGAGACCGCATCGCACGCGGTCGACCTCGTCGAGGACGGGCCGCATGCGATCGTCACGGGAATGACGGGCTCGGGCAAGAGCGAACTGCTCGTGACCTGGGTCACTGCGATCGCGCACGCGCACAGTCCCGAGCAGGTGGCGTTCGTGCTCGCCGACTTCAAGGGCGGCACAGCCTTCGACCCGCTGCGCGAGTTGCCGCATGTCACCGCCGTCATCACGGATCTCGATGACCACGGTGCTCGGCGCGGAGTGCAGAGCCTCACCGCCGAGCTGCGCCGACGAGAGACTCAGCTCGCCGATCTCGGGGCACGCAGCATCACAGATACGGCCGGACGCATGGGCAGGCTCGTCATCGTCGTCGACGAGTTCGCTGCGCTGCTGCAGGAGCATCCCGATCTCGCCGTCGTCTTCACAGATATCGCCGCGCGAGGCCGTGCGCTCGGCATGCATCTGATCCTGGGCACGCAGCGCGCCGCCGGAGTGATCCGGGACGCACTTGCGGCGAACTGCCCTCTGCGGGTGAGCCTGCGTGTCGCCGACGCCGCAGACAGTCGTCTGGTGATCGGCACGGATGACGCCGCCGAGCTCTCCGGTGGCGCGGAGTCGCGCGGACTCGCATTCGTCCGGCGATCTCAGGACGAGCGACCGATCGCCACGCGCATCGCCCTCACCGGCGTTTCAGATCTGCGTGCAGTCGGCGCACGGTGGGCGGATGCCGTCCCTCCAGCCAGCCCGTGGCTGCCGTCACTTCCGCATCGACTCCCTATCGAGCAGCTCGAGCTTCAGCACCCCGAGGCGACCGGCAGCGCCGAGGACGGCGTACTGCTCGTCGGACTCGGTGACGAGCCGGAGCAGCAGCGGCAGCGACCGGTGATCCTTCATGCGGGGCGCGACAGAGGACTCGCGATCGTCGGCGGGAGCGGATCAGGCCGTTCCAGCGTGCTGCGCGTGCTGGCGGCGCAGAGCCCCGATGCGCTGTGGGTGACGGCGGACCCAGAGCAGGCGTGGGATGCTGTGGCCGACCTGTCCGCCGGGCGTGCGTCGCCGCGGCTGGTGCTGTGCGACGACCTGGATCAGCTGGTCGGCCGGTTGCCCTCCGAACACGGCATGGCGTTCGTGGAGCGGCTGGAGACGCTCGTCCGCGCGGGTGCGGCACGGCGGATGACTTTCGCGCTGGCGACGGGGCGTGTGTCAGGGCAGCTGGCGCGGGTCATGGACGCGCTGCCGACTCGTTTGATCCTGCGCACCGGCACGAAGCTTGAGCATCTGGCCGCGGGGGGAGACAACGACGGCTACGTGCGCGGCCGCTTGCCGGGGCGTGCGCGCGTCGGGGACACCGAGGTTCAGATCGCGTGGACCGATCGCTCGCCGAAGGTCGCCTTGGGCGACGAGGGGCACCGATGGAAGCCGTCGGCCGAACTCGTCGGTGTCGTCGCACCCGGTGTGCGCCGAGCCGTGGAATGCCTGCGGCGTGCACATCCGCAGAGCGAGGTCGCACCCGTCGGAGACTCTGCGGCCGATGCTCACGGTACGCAGGTCATCGTCGGCGACGCCGAGAGCTGGCAACGCCAGTGGGCGCTCTGGCAGCGTGTACGTGCGGAGGGCGAGATGCTCGTGCTCGCCGAGTGCGCATCGGAGCTGCGATCACTCGCCGGATGCCGTGAACTGCCCCCGTACGCTGAAACGCACAGGGGCAGAGCCTGGAGCATCGTCGACGGCCGGGCACCTGAGCGCGTGATCATCCCCGAGCCCGACCCGAGCACTGCCGGCGCTCACGCGGGAGCAGACTCAGAGCACTGAGCTCACAGGCTGCGCACCCAACCCGTGCGCGACGGCGACGCCCTCGTTGACGACGGTGCCGCTCGTCACGTTCAGGCCGGCAGCGAGAGCGGGGTCGGCGCCGAGTGCGCTGCGCCAGCCGTGCGCGGCGATCCTCCGCACGTACGGCAGCGTCGCGTTCGTCAGCGCTGACGTCGAGGTGTTCGGCACCGCGCCTGGCATGTTCGCGACGCAGTAGAACACCGTGTCGTGCACGGCGAACGTCGGGTCGGCATGGGTCGTGGCATGCGTGTCTTCGAAGCATCCGCCCTGGTCGACGGCGATGTCGACGAGGACGCTGCCTGGCCGCATCTGGGAGACCATCTCGTTCGTGACCAGTTTCGGAGCGCGTGCACCGGGGATGAGCACCGAACCGATCACGAGGTCCGAGTCCAGCACGGCACGCCGTAGATCGAGGGGATTGGATGCCGCGGTCTTCACCCGCCCGCCGAAGTGATCGTCCAGCATCCGCAGGCGCGGGATGTTCGTGTCGAAGACCGTGACGTCCGCGCCCATGCCGCTCGCGATGACCGCTGCATTGGCGCCTGCGACGCCACCGCCGATCACGGCGACCGTTGCGGGGCGCGTACCAGGCACGCCGGACATCAGCAGGCCGAGGCCGCCGTTCGAGCGCATCAGAGTGTTCGCACCGACCAGGGGAGCGAGGCGACCGGCGACCTCGCTCATCGGCGCCAGCAGCGGCAGGCTGCCGTTCGGCAGCTGCACCGTCTCGTAGGCGATGGCCGTGATCCCGCTGGCGATCAATCGCTCGGTCAGCGGACGATCGGCGGCGAGGTGCAGGTATGTGAAGAGGGCGAGATCGTCGCGGAAGTACTCGTACTCGCTCGCGATCGGTTCTTTGACCTTGAGCAACAGCTCCGCGCGGGCCCACACCTCGGCCGCGTCGTCCAGCAGTGTCGCGCCGGCGTCGGAGTACTCCTCATCCGGCATGGACGAGCCGATTCCGGCGCCGGACTGCACGAAGACCTCGTGACCGGCGGAGACCAGATCGTGCACGCCCGACGGGGTGAGCGCGACGCGGTACTCGTTGTTCTTGATCTCGGTGGGGACGCTGATCCTCATCGTGATTTCCTCTCCACCCCTCATCGTCGAGGGGATCGTACGGCCCAGGGTCAGGGCATCAGATACCGGCGCCGGGACGGATCATCCCGACGTCGCTCCCACCGCCGAGGACGGCGAGGGGAAGTGCTTCGGCCAGCGAGGCCGCGTCGGCGTCGCTGACTGCTCCTGCGCGTGCGAGAAGCGTCGCGGCGACGATCGTCGAGGCCCGCGCCGCACCGTCGAGCATCTTCAGCGCGACCGTCGCGCCGCTCGGGGCGATCATGACCATGACACCCTCGGCGCCGCCCTTGGCGAAGACGCCGAGCTTCTCGATCGCGACCGTGTCGGGCTTACCAGGGCCCTCGATCGTCCAGGGGTTCTCCTTCACGGCTCGCACCAGAGTTCCGGCGACACGGTGCAGGGCGAAGGGGGAGCGCTCCGACGCCGTCCCGATGCGGTGCATGGCCCGTGCGAGACCGGTGAGGGTGATCGCGTGAACGGGCGCGCCGCAGCCGTCGACAGACGTGTGCGCGATCTTCTCACCGGTCAGCCGTTCGACGACCTCGCGGATGTGAGCCTGCATGGGGTGCAGCTGATCCAGGTAGCCATCGGTTCGCCAGCCCGTGGCGACACAGGCGCGCAGCATCGCCGCATGCTTGCCGGAGCAGTTCATGCGGATGCGGGAGGGCTGCCCGTGTTCGCGCACGAGTTCGTCACGAGAAGCGCTGTCGCTCGGCCACGCCGGAGGGCATGCGAGATGGTCCTCGGTCAAGCCGCCGCCGGTGAGGATCTCGCGAACGACGTTCGCATGACGTTCGGTGCCGACATGGCTCGCCGTCGCCAGCGCGAGCTGCTCGCCGGCGAGTTCGGCGCCCGCGGTGATGCAGGCGATCGCCTGCAGCGGCTTCAGGCTTGAACGCGGCAGGAACAGCGAATCGGGGTCGCCGAGCTTGCGGACCACCTCGCCGTCCGGCGACATGACGATCGCGGCACCCGCGTGGCGGGATTCGACGAAGCCGCTGCGTTCGACGACAGCGAGTTCAACGGCATCCGCGACGGTGAGAGTCTCCAGCACGGCTCCAGCCTAACGGCCACACCAGCGCCACGAGGTCTACGGCGTGCGAGACTGGCGCCATGACTCTCGGCGAACACCGCTACGCACTCACCGCGACCTGGAACGGCAACCTCGGCACCGGCACGAGCGGCTACCGCGACTACTCCCGGGATGTGACGCTCTCGGTCGATGGCAAGCCCGACGTGCTGGCATCCGCTGACAAGCCCTTCCGGGGAGACCCGTCGCGATGGAACCCCGAGGACATGCTGCTCGCGGCGTTGTCCGAGTGTCATCTGCTGTCGTACCTGCACGCGTGCGTGACCGCCGGCGTGGTGGTCGTCTCTTACCAGGACCGCGCCACCGGCGTCATGACCGAGGACGGCCGCAGCGGTGCGGCGTTCACGGATGTGCTGCTTCGCCCAGAGGTCGTCGTGGCTGATCCGTCGATGATCGAACGGGCAGAGCACGCTCACGCCGAGGCGAACCGCATGTGCTTCATCGCGAACTCGGTGAACTTCCCCGTGCGCCACGAAGCAGTCGTGACGTCGCGCTGACCCGTCAGCGGCGCTCGTGGGGGAGCGCCTGCTTGATCTTCTCGATCGGGGTCTGCGCCGGCGGCTCGTTGTACACGCCGGCGAGCTCCTGCTCGCTGAGGGCGTGGATGCCGGCCATGATCTCATCCGTGGCCAGTCGTCGCGCCTTGCCGCTTGCGGCCGGTCCGTGCACTGAGACGTCGATCGGGTCTCCGAAGCGGACCGTGATCCGTTCCTTCATGGAGGGAATCGTTGCGCCTTTGGGCATCACCTTGTCCGTGCCGATGAGCCCGACCGGGACGACGGGAGCGCCCGTCTGCAGCGCCAGGAAGGCGACGCCGGTGCGGCCCTTGTAGAGGCGTCCATCCGTAGACCGGGTGCCCTCGGGGTACAACGCGACCGTGAGACCCTCGTCGAGCAGCCGACGCTGCTGATCCAGCGCGTCGAGAGCAGCCTGACCAGCGCCGCGGCGCACCGGGATCGCGCCGATCGACTGGAAGAAGTTGCGCTTGACCGCCCCGGTGAACCCATGGCCCTCGAAGTAGGAGGACTTCGCGAGGAAGTGCACCGGCCGAGGAGCGGCGACGGGGATGGCGATCGAGTCGATGAAGGAGAGATGGTTGCTCGCGAAGATGACGGGCCCGTCGACCGGGACCTTGTCGCGCCCTTCGACACGTGGCCGGTAGATGAGGCGCGCAAGGGGTCTGATCACCGCACGACCGAGCGCGTAGGTGAATCCGGCACGCCGGGGAGCAGCGGTCTCCTCCGGCGTCGCGTCTGCGGGTGTCTCGGCGTTCGGTTCGGGAAGGTCGGACTGCGCAGAGCTCATCGGATCAGGCTACTCCGCGGTCCATTCCATCTGCGGAATGCGGACGCGGCATGCCCATACAGCGGGGGCAAAGGCGCGTGCGGCAAGATGGGATGGTTCCCTTTCTCGATCCGAGGTATCACTGTGCGCACTCGCCCGCTCGTCGCCCTGTCCACCATGGCCGCTGCCGTTCTGCTGCTCGCCGGCTGCACCGGCACTGACGGGACCACGGGTGATGACGCAGAGTCCGCATCGGGCGACCTGTGCTCCGCGACGGTCGAATCCGGCGCTGCCGCCGAGAGCGTCAAGGTCGACGGCGACTTCGGCACGGCATCCACGGCGACGTTCGATCTCGAGCAGAAGGTCGACGAGGCGCAGCGCTCGGTGCTGTCCGAGGGGGACGGCGAGAAGATCGCCGACGGCGATTACGTGCAGTACGCGCTCAGCGCCTTCGACGGCGACTCCGGCGATCGACTGGGTGATGCCGGCTACACGGAGGGAGAGCTGCTCCCCGTTCAGCTCACCGCTGATGTACCGATGGGCCAGCTGATCGGCTGCGCGACCGTCGGCTCCCGTCTGTCGATCGTGTTCCCGACCACGGAGGACGCAGCCGCGCAGTACTACGTCCTCGACGTCCTCGACGTCGTGCCGACCGCGGCTTGGGGCAAGGACAAGGAGCCGACCGCGGGGATGCCGGCTGTGACTCTGGCCGAGGACGGTCAACCGAGCGTCGAGATCCCCGAGGGGGATGCTCCGTCCGAGCTGCAGGTCTCCGTGCTCAAGGAGGGCGATGGCATCGCGGTCGAAGACGGCGACACCACGCTTCTGCAGTACTACGGGGTCGACTGGTCGACCGGCGAGAGCTTCGACTCCTCGTGGAAGAACGGGGCGCCGATCTCGATCGACGGCAACACCTACGTTCCCGGTTTCGTCGAGGCGCTGAAGGGCCAGAAGGCCGGCTCTCAGGTGCTCGTCGTCATCCCGCCGTCGCTCGGATACGGCGAAGAAGGCAGCAGCGACCACGAGCTGGCCGGCAAGACCCTGGTGTTCGTGATCGACATCCTCGCCACGATGCACCCCGCCGCGGCTGCCCAGTAGGCCGCAGCGCCGGGCATAGGCTGGCGGCATGCGTCGCATCATCGTCCTCGGGTCCACCGGCTCCATCGGCACGCAAGCGCTGGATGTGATCCGCGCGAATCCGCGCAGGTTCGAGCTGGTGGGTCTTGCGGCGGGCACCAATGCCGAGGTCCTCGGGCAGCAGGCCGATCTGTTCCAGATAGAGCACACCGCACTCGGAGCCGCTGAGGCCGAGCAGCTCGTTCGCGACGTCGAGGCGGACGTCGTCCTCAACGCCATCACCGGTTCGATAGGCCTGGGTTCGACCCTTGCAGCCTTGAAAGCCGGCCGAACGCTCGCGCTCGCGAACAAGGAGTCGCTGATCGTCGGCGGCGAGCTCGTGAAATCCGCTGCTGCCGAAGGGCAGATCGTCCCCGTCGACTCCGAGCACTCCGCGCTCGCGCAGGCTCTCCGGTCGGGGACGCACGCGGAGATCCGGCGGCTGGTCGTCACGGCATCCGGCGGGCCGTTCCGCGGGCGCACGCGCGAGCAGATGACCGGCGTCACTCCGGCGGAAGCGCTGGCGCACCCGACCTGGGACATGGGACGCGTCGTCACCACCAACTCCGCCACGCTCGTGAACAAGGGCCTCGAGGTCATCGAGGCGCACCTGCTGTTCGACGTCGACTACGACGACATCCAGGTGGTCGTCCATCCCCAATCGATCGTGCACTCGATGGTGGAGTTCATCGACGGGTCGACGATCGCGCAGGCCTCGCCTCCGGACATGCGGCTGCCCATCTCGCTCGCGCTGGACTGGCCGCACCGCATCGGCGGCGTCGGACGCCCCCTGGACTGGACTCAGGCGACCAGCTGGGACTTCGAGCCGCTCGACGATGAGGCGTTCCCGTCCGTCGTGCTCGCGAAGAGCGTCGGCCGTGCCGGTCGGACGTTCCCCGCCGTGTTCAACGCGGCGAACGAGCAGGCCGTGGACGCCTTCCACGAGGGACGGCTGTCATTCCTCGGCATCGTCGACACGATCGCTCGGGTCGTCGACGCGCACGAAGCGCCGGATGCCCTGACGGTCGAGTCGCTGGCGGACGCCGAGGCATGGGCTCGCACGATCGCCGACCGCCTGATCGCCTCGGCATAGCCGTTTCGGCTCGTCGTCTGACGCCGAGTCTCAGTCCGGGTAGGGCACCGGCCAGTGCGGCTCCGGCACGGGCCATCCGGCCTCACGCACGGCTCGCCGGGCGAGCTCACGCGCCGAGTACGGAGTCCGAACGCCGCGGATGTCGCGGTAGTCCTGGTGGCCGGGGCCGGCCCACAGGATCGCATCGCCGTCCGTGACCATGCCGACGGCGGCGACGATGGCCTCTTCCGGCGGCGAGAACTCGTGGATCTCGGCATCCGGCTGCGCCGTGCGCGCACCATCGAGCAGCGTCGCGCGGATGGATGTCGGATCCTCGAAGCGCGGGTGGTGATCGGTGATGACGAGGATGTCGCTGCCCTCGACGGCCGTGCGTCCCATGTCGCGCCGCTTGGTGGCGTCGCGGTCGCCGTCGGCGCCGAACAGCATCAGCACCTTCCCGGGGGTGACGCGACGGACCGCGGCGAGCGTCTTCACGAATGCATCAGGTGTGTGTCCGAAGTCGACGTAGACGGCCGGCCCCCGTTCGCCGGAGACGAGTTCTGTGCGTCCTGGCAGATACGCATCGATGCGTCCATCGCGGGTGAGTGCGCCGGTGATGCGCTCCCAGGCGTATCCGCCCTCGAGCAGCATGATGATCGCGAGGGCCGCGTTGGCGGCCATGTGCGGGCCGATCACGGGAACGACGGTCGTGAGGGTGCGTCCTTCGGGGCCGGTCATCGTGAACCGCGTACCGCGCTGGCGCTCCTCGTCGATCGTGACGACCCAGTCGGCCTGTGCGGCCTCGTCGGGGTTCGCGGCGATGGCCGGGGTGCCGACCGTGACGACGGGCACCTCGGATGCTGCGACGACGTCGGTGCCGAATACGGAGTCGAGCGAGATCACGGCCCGCCGAGAGCGGTCGGGCCGGAACAGCGGCAGCTTCGCCTCGAAGTACTCGATCATGTCGGCGTAGTCGTCGAGATGGTCGTGCGAGAGGTTCGTGAATCCGGCGACGTCGAAGACGATGCCGTCCACCCGGCGACGGGACAGCGCCTGCGCGCTGACCTCGACGGCGACGGCCTCGACGTCGCGCTCCCGCATCAGTGCGAGCAGGGCGTGCGTCTCCGACGCCTCGGGCGTGGTGAGCCGCGAGATGATGACCTCTCCGGCGATGTGACGCTCCGCTGTGGAGGACAAGCCGGCGACGACACCGATCTGACGGAGGATCCCCTCGAGCAGGTGCGTGACGCTCGTCTTCCCGTTCGTCCCCGTGGTGCCGAACAGCAGCGGCAGGTCGTCGTCGGCTCCGGTGCCGTACACCCAGGCGCTGAGCGCTCCGAGCACTCCTCGGGGGTCGTCGACGATCACGATCGGCAGACCGGCATCCTGCGCGAGGTCGGCGCCGTCGGCATCGGTGACGATCGCGACGGCACCCTTCTCGGCGGCGGTGGCGGCGAACACCGCACCGTGCTGGTTGACGCCGCGGATGGCGACGAAGACCTCACCTGCTCGCAGGTCGGCGGTCGCGAGGGTGATTCCGGTCAGGGTGACGCCGTCGATCTCACCGCGGGTGGCGGCGCCGAATCGGGCGGCGAGGTCCGTCAGGGCCCGCTGTGGCGGAGCTTCAGGACGGAGCACGGGGGGAAGGCTGGGCTGAGTAGACATAGCCTTCACATGATCTCACGCGCGATCTCGGGAGCGCGCTGGGCACCTTGCCCGGCGCGCCCCGAGGTCAGCTCAGCGCTTCGCGCGGCGGGATGCCCGAACCGCGATCACTAGGGCGGCGATGCCGGCGAGCAGCCCGGCTGAGCCGAGGACGATGCCGACGGCGGGTGCGGGGTCGGCGGTGTCGGTGGCCGCTTCGGCGCCGGCATCCGTGGTCTGCGCGTGGTCGCCGTGACCGGTCTCCGAGCCGGCATCCGTCACCGTGACGACAGGAGCCGGCGACTCGAGGTCATGCGGGTCCTGACCCTCATCCGCGATCTCGACCCACTCGTTCACACCGGTCTCGCATCGCTGTTCGACGGGGAAGGCGAGCGTCTCCGGCGCATCCTCGCCGACTCGGACGGCCATCGTGACCGCGCCGCGCAGGTCGTGGGCGACGGGTTCGGTGGCCGTGTACGTGACTGCGGAGACGAGACCGTTGTCTGCACGCTCGACGTCGATGTCCCACATGGCGTCGATCGTGGGCGAGACGGAGGTGAGCCCCTCGGGCATCGTGATGCGCAGGGCGGCGGTGGGGGAGTTCTCGCAGCCGTGCGTGAACGAGAACGTGAGGACGGCGGAGCCCTCCGGTGTCACCGTGTCGGGGGTGACACCCACGTGCGCCTGGGCTGCGGCGGCTGGGACGAGGACGAGGCCTGCGGCGAGGGCGGCGATCAGTGCGCCGCGACGGGTCTTCAGCATGGTTTCTCCTTGAACGTGTGCAGAGTCGTCTCTGCGTGCGGGCGCGCCGATGGCGCGCGGAATCCGCGGTGTATGAGTGGCACGTGTGCGCCGATAGCCGCCGAAAGCGGTTCTCAGACGCAGGAGAGCGTTGGGGGTCCTCGGCGTCGCACGTCGCCGACGAGGATCGTCGAGACGAAGACGCGGGTCGTGTCCGCGATCGATGCCGGCACCGGCCAGTCCGCGTGCGGTTGAAGGGCCCGGCGGCGCAGCACGGCTCGCACCCACCGGTGGATCGCGCGCAGCACGGTCTCGCCGCGCCACAGCAGCGCGGTCGTCAGGACGGCGGCGACGACGTGGGCGCCGAGCATCGCGGTGTCGGGGGCGGCGGCTTCTTCAGCCGAACCGAGCGTCTCCACGAATACGAGACTCAGCGTGTGCTGGTGACCCGCATTCGCGACGGCCGGGGTGACGGTCGCGTTCAACGCGACGAACAGAACGTGGAAGACGCTCTGCGACAGCAGCACGACGGCGCTGAGACGCACGATGCTGGCGCGCCGGCCGATCAGCAGGGCGGCGATCGGGGTGAGGAACACGCTCAGCGCGGCGATCAGCAACGGGTGCGGTGCCGCGCCGCCGCCGACCGTGTGCGATACGGCGGCGATGATCGTCGCGACAGAGGCGGCGGCTGCTCCACGCAGGAGTCGCAGCTGCCGGGAGGTCACCCCCTCAGCCTACTGCGGGCACCCCGGTTGCTCGTGCGGCGGATTCCTAGTTCGCTGGCAGTAGTTTTGGGGAGTGGAAATCCTCCTCTACATCCTCGGCATCGTGTTCATGCTGATCGGCCTCGGACTGTCGATCGGGTTGCACGAGATCGGGCATCTCGTCCCGGCGAAGCTGTTCGGTGTGCGGGTGGGTCAGTACATGATCGGATTCGGGCCCCGACTCTGGTCCAAGCGCATCGGCGAGACCGAGTACGGCTTCAAGGCTCTGCCGGTCGGCGGCTTCATCTCGATGTCGGGCATGTATCCGGCATCCGACGGCAAGCAGGTGCGAGGGCTCTTCGCGTCGCTGGTCCAGGATGCTCGGACCGCGAACGACGAGACGATCGCGGAGGGTGCCGAGGAGCGCGTGTTCTACCGGTTGCCGGTCTGGAAGCGGATCATCGTCATGCTCGGCGGCCCGGTGATGAATCTGGTTCTCGCTGCAGTGATCTTCACGATCCTGGCATCCGGGATCGGTCTGCAGCAGGGCACGACGACGATCGCCAGTGTGACGGAGTGTGTTCTGCCGGCCGGGACCACGCAGACCGAGTGCGAACCGGGCGATCCGGCATCCCCCGCTGCTGAGGCCGGCATCGTGCCGGGTGATGTGCTCGTCTCGATCGACGGTCAGCCAGTATCGGATTTCGCCGACGCGACGGAGATCGTGCAGGCGTCGCCGGGGAAGACCCTCGACCTCGTGGTCTCGCGCGACGGCGGGCAGCAGCACCTGTCGATCACTCCGATCGCTGCGAAACGAGAGCTGACGGACGCCGGGGGACAGCCGCGGCTGGATGCGAACGGCCAGCAGATCGTCGCGGAGGTCGGGTATGTCGGCATGGGCGCGCAGATGGGATTCGTACCGCAGCCCATCGGCACAGGTGCGGAGCTGACCGGCCAGAACGTCGCACGCGTGGGTGAGCTGATCGTTCAGCTGCCGGTGAAGCTCTGGGACGTCGGCGTCTCCCTCGTCACCGGATCCGATCGTGACCCGGACGGCCCCCTGAGCGTCGTCGGCGTCGGGCGCCTCGCCGGCGAGGTCGCCGCGACGGATGCTCCGATCCTGAACCGCTTCGTCGTGCTGCTGAGCCTCCTCGGCTCGCTGAACGTCGCACTCTTCGTGTTCAACCTCATCCCGCTGCTGCCGCTGGACGGGGGGCACGTCGCGGTGGCGCTGTGGGACGGCATCCGGCGCGCGTGGGCGCAGCTGTTCCGTCGCCCGCCGCCCGTACCAGTGGATGCGACCAGGCTCGTGCCGCTCACGGTCGTCGTCGCCGTCGTGCTGATCGCGATGGGCGCGCTGTTGATGATCGCCGACGTCGTGAACCCGGTGAACCTGTTCCAGTAGTCAGGTGCGCAGTAGTCAGCCGAGCGCGTGCGCGATCAGCCGCTCGAGGGTGCGGATGCCGTCGCGCGACAGGATCGACTCGAGGTGTCCCTGGACGCTGGCGAAGCGCTCGCCGCGCAGGGCGTACACGTCGCCGGTGACGGGGTCGGCTGAGACCGCCGCCGCTCCCACCCGCTCCGTGCCGGGGGCGACTCGGGCGGTGAATGTGTTGTAGAAGCCGATCGAGGCATCCTCTCCGAAGATCGGGACGGTCTTCTGCAGTCCCTGATGCGGACTGCTCAGCGGTACGAGATCGATGCCCAGCGAATCCGCGAGGATCTGATGGCTGAGGCACACCGCCAGCAGTGGGCGGCCCTGGTGGTTCCGGCGCGTCACGATCTCGCGCATACGCGAGATGCGCGGCGAAACCACGTCCCGCGGGTCGCCGGGACCGGGCCCGGCGACGACGAGCTCGGCCGCGTTGACATCGGCATCCTGCACCTCGCTCCACGGCACGATCCTGGCGTCGAGTCCCAGGTGTCGCAGCTGGTGGGCGAGCATGGTGGTGAAGCGGTCCTCGGCGTCGATCACCAGTGCGCTCCGGCCGGCGAACGGGCCGGAAGCGCCGTCGCCCTGCGGGTTGATCCAGAACTCGGCCAGGCGCGAGTTGCGCGAGGCGAGCAGTTCGGCCACCTCGGGGTCGTCCGCGAGCGTCACCGGAGCGGCATCCGGCTGGTCCGGGTCGGCCGTCGTCTCCGCCACCGTGTCGCGGGGGATCGCGCCGATGGCGCCGAGGACGCCGGCGGCCTTGCCGTGCGTCTCGCTGACCTCGCCGTACGGGTCGGAGTGACGCACGAGCGTGGCGCCGACGGGAACGCGGAGGCGGCCGTTCTCGAGATAGACGGTGCGGATGAGGATCGGCGCGTCGACGTCGTGCCCGCCCTCGACGTTGGGGGTGAAGAGGGCTGCGACGCCGGAGTAGTAGCCGCGCGGGCTGGTTTCGTGCCGCCGGATCACGGCGCACGCGTTCTGCATCGGTGAGCCCGTGACGGTCGGGGCGAACATCGTCTCGCGGAGGATGTCGCGCGGGTCGAGGCGACTGCGGCCGCGCAACATGTACTCGGTGTGCGTGAGGCGCGACATCTGCTTCAGGTGCGGGCCGGTGATGCGGCCGCCGTCCGAGCAGACGGCGCTCATCATCTTGAGCTCCTCGTCCACGACCATGAAGAGCTCTTCGGTCTCCTTGGTGGAGGAGAGGAATCCGATCAGCGTCTCCTTCGTCGCGCCGCCCGCGGGGTGGCGGAAGGTTCCGGAGATCGGGTTCATGGTGACGATCCCGTCGCGGGCGACGACGTGGGCCTCGGGACTCGCACCCACGGCGATGTACCCGGGCGTGACGACCGCGAACGTCCAGTACGCTCCGCGCTCGTGTTCGAGCAGGGCGCGGAACCAGGTGAGGGCGGCCCGTCGTTCGTCGGCATCCACTGTCGCGGTGTAGTCGCGGCGGATGACGAAGTTCGCGCCCTCGCCTCGTCCGATCTCGTCGGAGATGACGCGGGTGACGATCTCGGCGTAGTCGTCGTCGCTGATGTCGAACCCGGCGTCTGTCAGGGGCACGGGTTCGGCGGGCAGGGCGGCGAGCGCCTCCCTGATCGGGAGGTGCCGGTGATCGTCGACCATCAGGCAGCGCAGGGGAGTGCCGTCGTCCACGGCGTCGAAGCCGCGCTCGCGCACCTGCCGGTACGGGACCATCGCGAACACTTCGCGGGCGATGCCGTCGCGGGTGAGCGGGATGTCGCCGAGCAGGTCGACGTCGTGGATCTGCCCGGTGAGGATCTCGACGGTCTGCGCGCCGTCGCGGGCGATCAGCACGAAGGAGGCGTCCGGGTCGTCGGCGAGCGCGGCGAGCAGGGGTTCGGTCATCGATGTCTCCTGTGGAGTGCTCCGGCTCGGACATACGAAAAGACCGCCCCGGAGGCGGTCTGGATTCGAGTATCTGCGAACGCACCGCCTAGAAGGCGGGCCACCAGGTGATCGTTCGCATGCGCTGAAACTATCACAGTGCTGGGTGGCATCCAGCCCCTGTCGATGAGAGCCGCGTAACCTTGAGTCGTGCCTGCAGTCAATCTTGGGATGCCGAGCGTCCCCGAAGTCCTGAGCCCTCGTCGCAAGTCCCGTCAGATCAAGGTCGGCAAGGTGCTGGTCGGCGGTGACGCGCCTGTCAGCGTCCAGTCGATGACGACGACCAAGACGACCGACATCAATGGGACGCTTCAGCAGATAGCCGAGCTGACTGCATCCGGTTGCGAGATCGTGCGCGTGGCTGTGCCGCATCAGGACGATGCCGACGCGCTGAAGATCATCGCGATGAAGAGTCAGATCCCGGTGATCGCCGACATCCACTTCCAGCCCCGCTACATCTACACCGCTATCGACGCCGGCTGCGGCGCCGTGCGCGTGAACCCGGGCAACATCCGGGAGTTCGACGGCAACGTCGGCAAGATCGCGGCGGCGGCCAAGGCTGCCGGCGTCTCGCTGCGCATCGGCGTCAACGCCGGCTCGCTCGACAAGAGGATCCTCCAGAAGTACGGCAAGGCGACCGCTGAGGCGCTCGTCGAGAGCGCCGTCTGGGAGGCATCGCTGTTCGAGGAGCACGACTTCCACGACTTCAAGATCTCGGTCAAGCACAACGACCCGATCGTCATGGTCAAGGCCTATCGCCAGCTCGCCGAGCGGGGCGACTGGCCGCTGCACCTCGGCGTCACAGAGGCCGGGCCCGCGTTCCAGGGCACGATCAAGTCGGCCACGGCCTTCGGCATCCTGCTCTCGGAGGGCATCGGCGACACGATCCGCGTCTCGCTGTCGGCGCCTCCTGCGGAGGAGGTCAAGGTGGGCCACCAGATCCTGCAATCGCTGAACCTGCGCGAGCGCAAGCTCGAGATCGTGTCGTGCCCGTCGTGCGGCCGCGCACAGGTCGACGTGTACTCGCTTGCCGATTCGGTGACCGAGGGGCTCAAGGACGTCACCGTTCCCCTGCGCGTCGCCGTCATGGGCTGTGTGGTCAACGGTCCCGGCGAGGCGCGCGAGGCCGACCTCGGAGTGGCTTCCGGCAACGGCAAGGGGCAGATCTTCGTCAAGGGCGAGGTCATCAAGACCGTCCCCGAGGCAGACATCGTCGCCACCCTCATCGAGGAGGCGAACCGCATCGCCGACGAGATGGGACCGGACGCAAAGCCGGGCACCGCTCAGGTGATCACAGCCTGATGCGCTCCACGAACGTCACTTTCCCCGCAGGGTCTCTCACCGGGGATGCCGAAGTGCTTCTGGTCGACCGTGCGGCGTCGATCGTCATCGTCGATGCGACACCCTTCCACCCGGTGGACCACACCTGGCCGGACCAACCGGGCGATTCCGGCGCGATCGTCGCCGGTGATCACCGGATGCCGGTGGCAGAAGCCGTCATGGCGGCCGTGAGCGACGAGGGTCTGCTGGCCATCGGAGCCGATATTCCCGTCAAGCGGGGCGGTGAGGGCTGGACCTGGCTGGTCGGTCACCGTGTCGACGGCGACATCCCGATTGACGTCGCCCCGGGGCATCGTGTCGCGCTCGAGGTGGATGCTGACACCCGTGCGGGTCTCAGCCGCGGGCACACGGCCTGCCATCTCGCCTCACTAGCTCTGGACGCCGCGCTCGCCGATCTGTGGCGCAAGGAGGTCGGCGTCGACCCGCTGGGCAACCCAGACTTCGAGGGCCGGGCGAATCAGTCCAGCCGGATCCAAGCGAACGGCAGCGTTGACGAGTACCGGCTCGGCAAGAGCCTGCGCAAGGCTGGGTTCGACACCGAGGGGTTGGCCGCGTCGCTCGGCGAGCGTGTGGCTCGCATCAACGAGCTGCTCGCCGGGTGGGTCGACGCCGGCTCCGCGAGCCGGATCGATGTCGACGGCCCGACGATCGTCGACCTCAGGCGCTGGGTGTGCGAGCTGCCCAACGGCGAGGTCTCCTTCCCGTGCGGCGGCACGCATGTGCGCTCGCTCGCCGAGTTCGCGTCGATCTCCGTGTCGTTGGATCTCTCCGACCCTCAGCTTCTCGTGATGACGACGTCGGTGGTGCCGTCCGAGTAGGCAGCAGCCCTCACGCCCGCTTCTCATCAGGCGGCTTCGCGTTCAGGCGGCCTCCGGCCGGAATCGTTTCGGCGGTGGGTCTATTCCCGCCCACGCATACGCGAGAACCGCACGAGGTCTCAGTTCATGCTCTTCGCCGGAACGATGTCGGAGGCGGAACTCCTCGGTGCCGTCGCGCAGGATGCGCCACTGCCCGTGATGCGGCTCCATATGGTGGAACCGGCACAGCAGGATCCCGCGATCGATGTCTGTTCTGCCGCCCTCCGAGAACGGATCGATGTGGTGCGCGGCGAATCCGTGGATCACCGCTTCCGCAGCCCCCTCCGGGGTCGGGGGCTCGCCGAGGCCGCGCCGGATCGCATCGTGCTGCTGATTCGAGATCACTCGCTTGAACAGGGCTGTTCGCAGCGGTTCGTCCCAGCGTGCGGGAGCAGCGGCATCCATGTGAATCGCATTCTCGTCTGCCCCGTCGCCGGGGCGCTCGCCATCGGGCGATTCGCCAGGTGATGGTGTCTCTTCCTCGGCGTCGAGAAGGGATTCGCCGACGCGGCTCTGGCGCACAGCATCCGCTCGAGAGGTTCCGGTGATGTCCTGGATGAGGGAGGTCGCGTTGCGGTGCCCGTGCGTCTGGGCGAGCCCGGAGTGACCGGCTTCTCGCCGGGAGCGCCGAGAGATCACGCCGGATGCCACCAGGCTCATCTGCTCCACTGCCTGAACGATCTCATTCGCCTCCCGGAGGACCGAGATCACGGATTCGTCCGCGAGGGATTCGATGCGGTCGGGCAGTTCTTCGGCCTCGGCGCACTCGCCGACGAGATCGCGCATCGCGCTGATCCTGTCGGTGATGTCGGTGAAGAAGGCCATGACTCATGTTCTCGCAGACCACCGACATTCGAAGAAGAATTCGACATCGCAGCGCGCTGACACGGGTGGCGAATGCCCAACACTCGGCATTCCGCGCTAGGTTGCCCCGATGAAGTGGATTCTCTACGACATCGGCGGCGTCCTCGAACTCGTCGACGATCACACCTGGCCGCAACGACTGGAGGAGAGCTGGAGCGATCGCCTCGGCATCCCCGTCGATGAACTGCGTGACCGCTTGGATGCCGCAGACCTTCCTGACACGACGGTGCAGGCGGGCGTCGCGGGGGAGTACTGGCGGAAATTCGGCATCGCCCTGGACATCGACGACGCGGAAGTCGCCGCGATGCGGGAACAGATGTGGGACGCCTACTGCGGCGAGGCGAACATCCAACTCCTCGATCACGCGCGCTCTCTGACGGGGCGCGCGGGTCTGGCGATCCTGTCGAACTCCGGCGATGGCGCGCGCGAGGAGGAGGAACGGCGTTTCGGCTTCTCATCGATCTTCGATCCGATCTGCTACAGCCACGAGCAGGGTGCGGCGAAGCCGGATGCCGGCGCATACGAAGCCGCGCTCGACAGGATGGGCGCGTCCCCGGAGCAGGTCCTCTTCATCGACGACAACGAAGGTCCGAAGCGCGGCGCCGAGCGGTGCGGCATCCGTGCTGTTCTGCATCGAGATAACGTCTCGACGATCGCCGCGATCGAGGACTTCCTGGCGGAATGACCCGTGCCGATACCCTCATGACTGTGAGGATGCACGACGACGAGGTGTCCATCGACGACGGGACCCTCAGGAAACTGGTCGACGATCAGTTCCCGCAGTGGCGCTCGATGCCGATCCGACGCGTCGCCGGTTCGGGCACCGTGAACGCGATCTTCCGCATCGGGGAGGATCACGCCGCGCGTCTCCCGCTCACCGGGGACGATCCGGATGCCGCGGCCGAGACGCTGCGCCGCGAGGCCGCTGCGCTCGCCGCGTTCGCCGGTGCCTCTCCGTTCTCGGCTCCCCGCCCTGTCGCGCTCGGACAGCCGGGCGCCGGCTACCCGCTGCCGTGGTCGGTTCAGACGTGGATCCCCGGCATTGTCGCGACACCGGATGCCGTCTCGCATTCGCCGGAGTTCGCCACGGACCTGGCAACGCTCATCCGCGCCGTGCGCGCGACGGACACCGGGGGGCGCGGATTCTCCGGCGTCGGTCGTGGTGGGAACCTGCAGGACGCGGACGAGTGGATGGACCTCTGCTTCACGAAGAGCACGGGACTGCTCCCGGTCGACGATCTGCGCGCCCTCTGGGAGGAACTGCGAGAGCTGCCCGATCCGGGCGCGCTCGCGATGACCCACGGCGACCTGATCCCCGGCAACCTCCTCATCGAGAACGGCCGACTCGTCGGCGTCCTAGACGGCGGCGCCTTCGGTCCGGCCGACCCATCCCTCGACCTCGTGGCGGCCTGGCATCTGCTCGAGGCCGATGCGCGTGCCGTGCTCCGTGCGGACCTGGGATCCGACGACCTCGAGTGGAACAGGGGCAGAGCGTGGGCGTTCCAGCAGGCCATGGGTCTGGTCTGGTACTACGCGGACTCCAATCCGACGATGAGCGCTCTCGGGCGCAGCACGCTGCGACGGATCCTCGACGAGGACGAGATGGGCGACTAGCGGGCGTCAGAACTCCGACAGAATCTCGGCCAGCATCCGATGTCCCTGGGCCTCGAACTCGACGTCACCCACTGCGAAGGCCCAGCACGCGGTGCCGACGGCTTCCTGTAGGCGCTCCAGCCGCCAGTGGTTGCGCTCACGCGGATCGTTCCCATACCCCGCGAAGAATGCGGACTCCAGATCGGGGCGGTTGCGCCACTGCTTCGCCGCGAGCCGAGTGAGATCCGTCGCCGCGGGACGGAATCCGAATCGCCCGAAGTCGATGACGCGCACGACATCGCCGTCGATCAGCCAGTTCCGCGGCTGCCAGTCACCGTGGGTGGGCACCACGGCCGCCGAGGTGAGGCAGGAGGACAGCAGGATGCGCCGGGCTTCAGCCGAAGCCTCGGCGTCCAGACGGTTCGGCTTGTCGAGCCAGGACAGGGCCCGCGCGATCGTTCGCGTCCAGTACTCCGCGTCCTCCCGGGTCTCCTGCTCGTGCAGTCGGCGCAGGAGTGCGCCCGCCTGCTCGTACGCCGCTGGCTGCTGTTCAGCATCAGTGCCTTCCAGTAACTGGCCGGGCAGATGGTCGAGAATCATGACGCGCAGATCCGCGTCCGCCGCGCGCAGTCTCGCGGCATGTCCGGAGGCGACGAGCGGCCCGGTGTGCCTCGGATGGGCGGACAGCTCCCGAGCGATGTGGTGGTTGTTCGCATCCCCGGCCTTCACGACCACGTCGCCTGCACTTGTGCGCACGTGGAGCACGATCGATTCGACGAGGTTCCATGACATGTCGCGGACGACTTCGGCGGTTCCCAAGTGTTCGAGCGCCCATGCCTGCTGCACAGGCGAGAGTCGGCCCCATTCGCTCACAGCGCGAACTCCACCTCGCCCTTCGCGATATCCGCGGACACGACCGTCAACGTCACGGTGTCGCCCGGCTTCGTGCCCGCAGGAACGGGGGCGGATGCCGCCACAGCCGGATCCGCGATCTGGATGCCGGCGCGCTCGCCGCCGTCACGGATCTCGATGATGGTCGCCTCGATGGTCTTGCCGATCAGCGGACGAAGAAGCGCCGCCTCCACGCGGTTGACCGTGTCTGCGTTCAACCGCGATGCCCGCTGCGACGACTCCTGCATGAGATCCGGCAGGTCGTTCAGCGACTCGCGTGCCCACGCGGGCACCTCCGAGCCCTCTGAGATCGCGAGGCAGATCGCCAGGGACCAGCGGTCGACGAGGCGTCGCAGGGGAGCGGTGGCATGTGCATACGGGGCGGCGATGGCCGCCTGCTCGATGCCTGAGGGGACGGAGCCGTCGAAGCTCACGTAGCCGGCGCCGCGGAACAGGGAAGCCGCGGCCTCCAGCACGGGCAGCGTCAGCGGGTCGTCGCGGTCGAGGCTGCGCAGGTACTCTCCGTACTCACCGGTCGTCCACGGCCTGCCGAGCGCTTCGGTCTGACGGCGGAAGGCATCGAATGCCTGCTCGTCGGGCGCGGGCATCGTGCGCAGCACGCCGACCTTTGCGTCGACCATGAGTTCGGCGGCCGCCATCCCGGTCATGAGGGAGAGCTGCGCGTTCCACTCCTCGACCGGCAGCGGGGTTCCGCGGACGATCGAGTAGGTGCCGTCCGCACTCTGAACGACCTCCTCGTCGGGCATGTTCAGGCTCGCGCCTCCGCGCTCCTGCTCCTTCGCGATCCGCAGTTCGCCGATCTCGCGCAGCAGTGACGCGGGGGAGTCCTCCCCACGATCGAGCGCAGCCTGGGTGGTGACGTAGTCGAGTTGTGCGCGTGAGCGGATCAGAGCGCGTTCCAGGCGGAACGCCGAGACCGACCCGTCAGAGGTGAGATCGAACGTCCACACCAGAGCGGGGCGATCCACATCCGGCAGCAGGGACGCGTGATCCTCGCTGAGGATCGGCGGATGCAGCGGGATGCGCCCGTCCGCGGCGTAGAGTGTCTGCCCGCGCTCACGAGCGGCGGCATCCACAGCTCCGCCCGGGGCGACGAACGCCGGCACGTCAGCGATCGCATAACGCACGACGTAGCCCGTGCCGTTCTTCGACAGATGGAACGCCTGATCGAGATCCTTCGCGCCCGCCGGGTCCAGAGTCGCGAACGCCACGCCGCGCAGATCGAGTTCGGGTGCCGGTGGGGACGCCGCCGCAGCCTCGGCCTCGGCCTCGACGGAGAACTCGCGAGGCGCATCCAACCCGGTGCGCAGTGCCGCGAGCGCGGCGGCGAGCTCGCTCTGGGCAGCGGACGGGGCGACATGGGCGCGACGCTGAGGCATGACCCCACCCTAATTCCCGCCCTGCAGCGTGCGAACAGGGCTAGCGTGAAGCCATGACCGTTGCAGAGAAGGCAAGCACCCTCCGTTCGCTCTACGCCGCCCCCGAGATCCTCCGGGTCGTCAACATCTGGGACTCCGTCTCGGCCAAGGCCGTCGCAGCCCTCCCCGAGACCACTGCGCTCGCCACCGCCGGCCACTCGATCGCCGCTACCTTCGGCTACGCCGATGGGCAGATTCCGCGCGATCTCATGATCGACATGGTCGGCATCATCGCGGCATCCACCGACCTCCCCGTCAGCGCGGACCTCGACGATGCGTACGGCGACGCGGGGGAGACCACCCGCCTCGCCATCGGCGCAGGCATCGTCGGCGCCAATGTCGAGGACCGTCTGAAGCCCCTCGGCGAATCCGTAGCGGTCGTCGAATCGATCGTCAAGGCAGCAGAGGCCGAAGGAATCCCCTTCGCCCTCAACGCACGTACCGACGCGTTCGTGCGTGCGGGAGAACGGCCGATCGATGAGAGCATCAAGGACGCGATCGAGCGAGGTCGTGCCTTCCTCGACGCCGGCGCGACCTGTGTCTTCATCCCCGGCATCCTGAATGCGGACGTCACGACCCAACTCGTCGACGGCATCGGCCGCGGCAAGATCAGCGTGATCGGCCTGCCGGGTGCGCTCACCGCGTCCGAGTACGAGGCTCTCGGCGTCGCCCGCATCTCGTACGGTCCGATGATCCAGCGCGTCGCCCTCACCGCCGTGCAGGATGTCGCAACCAGCCTGTATGCCGACGGCGTGATCCCGGAGGGCACGCGCGCCCTGAACTGACCGTACGGATCGTGTGATCACGCGTCACTAGACTTGACGCGTGGTCACACGTCTATCGAACTTCTTCCTCCGCACGCTCCGCGAAGACCCGGCCGGCGCCGAGATCGCCAGCCACAAGCTGCTGATCCGCGCCGGATACATCCGACCGCAGGCAGCAGGTATCTTCGCCTGGCTGCCGCTGGGCCTCAAGGTCAAGGCGAAGATCGAGGCCGTCGTCCGTGAGGAGATGGCTGACGCCGGCGCGCAGGAAGTCCACTTCCCGGCGCTCATGCCGCGCGAGGCGTACGCCGCAACCGGGCGCTGGGACGAGTACGGCGATCTGCTGTTCCGACTCCAGGATCGCAAGGGCGGCGACTACCTGCTCGCACCGACGCACGAAGAGGCCTTCACGCTGCTCGTGAAGGACCTGTACTCGTCGTACAAGGACCTGCCGCTGACGATCTTCCAGATCCAGGACAAATACCGCGACGAGGCGCGCCCGCGCGCAGGCCTGCTCCGCGGTCGCGAGTTCACGATGAAGGACGCGTATTCGTTCGACGCATCCGATGCCGGCCTCGACACGAGTTACATGGCTCAGCGCGACGCCTATGAGCGCATCTTCCAGCGCCTCGGGCTCGAGTACGCGATCGTGCAGGCGGATGCCGGCGCCATGGGCGGTTCGCGCTCCGAGGAGTTCCTGCACCCGACGCCCGTCGGCGAGGACACGTTCGTGCGCAGCGAGGGCGGGTACGCCGCCAACGTCGAAGCGTTCACGACAGCGGTTCCGGATGCCGTCCCCTTCGATGACGCGCCTGAGGCTGTGGTCTTCGACTCCCCGAACACCCCGACGATCGAAACGCTCGTCGCGCACTCGAACGCGGTCCTCGACCGTGAGGTCACCGCGGCGGACACGCTCAAGAACGTCGTGCTGGCGCTGACCCATCTCGACGGCACCCGCGAACTCGTCGTCGTCGGCATCCCCGGCGACCGCGAGGTCGACGACAAACGCGCCGAAGTCGCCTTCGCGCCCGCCGAGGTGTCCACGGCGACGCCCGACGACTTCGAGGCGAATCCGCTGCTCGTGAAGGGGTACATCGGACCCTGGTCGCCGACCGGAGCCGTCCTCGGCGAAGAGTCCGCCACCGGTATCCGCTACCTCGTGGATCCCCGCGTCGCCGACGGCACGCAGTGGATCACGGGCGCCAACATCGATCAGAAGCACGCGCACACGGTCATCGCCGGTCGCGACTTCATCGCCGACGGCATCGTCGAGATCGCGAACGTCCGCGACGGCGACCCCGCCCCCGACGGCTCCGGCCCTGTCTCGCTCGCGCGCGGCATGGAGATCGGACACGTCTTCCAGCTCGGCCGCAAGTACGCCGAGGCGCTGGGGCTCAAGGTGCTCGACGAGAACGGCAAGCTCGTGACCGTGACGATGGGCTCGTACGGCATCGGCGTCACCCGCATCCTCGCGATAATCGCCGAGCTCAACAACGACGAGCGGGGCCTGATCTGGCCGGCATCCGTCGCGCCGTTCGACGTTCACGTCGTGGCCGCAGGACGCGACCAGGTCGCCTTCGACGTCGCAGCGCAGGCGTCGGCCGACCTCGAGGCGGCAGGCCTCGACGTGCTCTACGACGACCGCCCGAAGGTGTCGCCCGGTGTGAAGTTCGGCGACGCCGAGCTCGTCGGCATCCCGCGGGTGCTCGTCGTCGGCCGTGGCGCCGCCGACGGCCAGGTCGAGCTCTGGGACCGCCGCTCCGGGGAGCGCGAGAGCCTCGCGCTCGCTGACGCCGTCGCACGACTGACACGCTGATCATGACGGACGGGCAGCACGACGCACTGAACGAGGCCATCGAGCGAATCATGGCTGAGACGGACGTGGCTGCGAACCGCTCGCTGATCCGAAGGATCGTGCGCACCGGCATTCAGCTCGGCGAAGACGGCACGGAACGGCTCAACCTCAAGATCGCGTCTGCGGCGCTGGCCGAGATGCGCGACGCCTTCCGGCTGTTCCAGCCCTACGCGGACGTCCCCAAGGTGACCGTGTTCGGTTCGGCGCGAACACGGCAGGACGATCCGCTGTACAGCCAAGCCCGATCCGTCGCCGAGGCGCTCGCCCAACGAGGTTGGATGGTCGTGACGGGCGCGGGGCCCGGGATCATGCAGGCCGCAGCAGAGGGCGCGGGAGAGAGGATGGCACTCGGAGTCTCGATCCGCCTGCCGTTCGAGGAGAAGCCCAGCGCGGTGATCGCCGATGAGACCCACTCGGTCGAGATGAAGTACTTCTTCACGCGCAAGCTCATGCTGGTCAAGGAGTCCACGGGTTTCATCTGCCTGCCAGGCGGCTTCGGCACGCTGGACGAGATGTTCGAGCTGCTCACGCTGCAGCAGACCGGCAAGGCCGAGCCCATGCCGATCGTGCTGCTCGACGAACCGGGTGGTACGTTCTGGCGCGGCCTCGAGCGGTTCATCATCGACACGCTGATTCCCGCAGGCGTCATCTCGCCCGACGACTTCGAGCGCGTGCTCGTGACCGACTCCGCCGAAGACGCAGTGACCGAGATCACCGGCTTCTGGCACAACTACGACTCGCTGCGCTGGGTCGACGACCTGCTGGTGCTTCGACTGAAGAACCAGCCCACGGATGCCGAGATCGAGCGCCTCAACGAGGAATTCTCATCGATCGTCGCCGAGGGGCGCATCGAGCGCTCCGGAGCCCTGCCCGTCGAACGTGCGGACAACGATCGAATCGAGCTCCCGCGTCTGGCTCTGCATCTCGGTCAGCGCGAGGTGGGGGGCCTTTACCGGCTCATCGACGCGATCAATCTTCTGGGGTCGGCCCGCGGCTGACAGCTCTCGCGCGGAGCGGGTATCGTTGTACGGATGCCGCGCGTGCACGATGCCGCGGCGAAGAGCTGAATACGGAGGCCGTCATGGACATTGAACTCGGGCTGTTACGAGGGATCGAGAAGGAGAAGGGGATTCCCTTCGACGAACTCGTCACGATCATTCAGCAGGCCATCCTGACCGCTTACGGCAAGCACGTCTCCGCTGACGGCGCGGTTCCGGCCGGTGCGCGAGTCGATCTCGACAGCAAGACCGGTCACGTGACCGTCATGCAGCCCGTCACCGACGACGAGGGCGCCGTGATCGGCGAAGAGGATGCCACCCCCGACGACTTCGGCCGCATCGCCGCGTTCGCCGCGAAGCAGGTCATCAGCCAGCGTCTGCGCGATATCGCCGACGACGCCGTTCTCGGCGAGTTCCGCGGCAAGGAGGGCGACATCGTCGCCGGCGTCATCCAGCAGGGACCGAACCCGCGGATGATCCACGTCGACCTCGGCAGCGTCGAGGCGATCCTGCCGCCGGAGGAGCAGGTGCCGGGCGAGGAGTACGCTCACGGTTCGCGTCTGCGCGTCTACGTGACCAGCGTCGCCAAGGGTCTCAAGGGACCGCAGATCACGGTCTCGCGCACACACCCCGGTCTGGTGCGCAAGCTGTTCGCGCTCGAGGTTCCCGAGATCGCGGCCGGTCTCGTCGAGATCGTGTCGCTGGCGCGCGAGGCCGGCCACAGGACCAAGATCGCCGTGAAGGCCAACGACCCGTCGATCAACGCCAAGGGTGCGTGCATCGGAGAGCTCGGGCGCCGCGTCCGCGCTGTGACGGAGGAGCTCGCCGGCGAGAAGATCGACATCGTCGACCACGACGGCGACCTCGCGACCTTCGTCGCGCACGCGCTGTCGCCCGCGAAGGTGACGAGCGCATTCGTGCTGGATGCGAACACCAAGGCGGTCCGCGCTCTGGTGCCCGACTACCAGCTGTCGCTGGCGATCGGCAAGGAGGGCCAGAACGCCCGCCTCGCGGCCAAGCTCACCGGCGCCAAGATCGACATCCAGCCCGACAGCATCTTGGACTGACGTCCGCGTCGCGGAGTCGTCACCCAGCGGTGCGGTGTAGGATGGATCCCGTACGGACATGCGTCGGCTGTCGCATGCGTGCTTCCCGATCTGCTCTTCTCAGAGTGGTGGCATCCCCAGACGCTCTCATCTTCGATGATCGCGCTGTGATGCCGGGGAGGGGCGCGTGGGTGCATCCGACGCGAGAGTGCCTGGAGAACGCCGTACGGCGCCGGGCCTTCGCACGAGCACTACGCGTGCCGGCATCCATCGGATTCTCCGAGGCCGCCGTCTCGCAGACCATCGAACAGCACCTTCCGCAGAACAAAGGCTGAACGGCTATGGAAACAAAGTGAACGGCTCGAAATGAGACCCGTCCGCGACTAGTGGTCTGCCCTGTCTGGGCAGACCGACCCAGACAGGAGAATTGTGGCTGGTAAACCACGCGTACATGAGATCGCCGCTGAACTCGGCGTCGACAGCAAGGTCGCACTTGCAAAGCTGAAGGAGCTCGGCGAGTTCGTCAAGAGCCCCTCGTCGACGATCGAGCCGCCGGTGGCTCGCAAGCTCCGTGCTGCCATCGAGGCGGACGGCGCGATCAAGCCCAAGGCGGACGAGAAGCCGGCGGCGAAGCCCGCGGCCTCCTCGTCTGCGGCCAAGCCCGGCCCCAAGGCGCCGACCCCTGGCCCCAAGCCCGGGCCGAAGCCGGCAGCCGAGAAGCCCGCCACTGAGGCACCCGCTGCCCCGGAGGCCGCGGCTCCCGCCGCCCCCGCAGCCGGCACCCCGGCTCCGTCCGCCGACAAGGACGCACCGAAGCCCGGTGCGCCTCGCCCCGGCAACAACCCGTTCTCGTCCTCGCAGGGCATGGGCCAGCGTCCCGCCGGTCCCCGTCCTGGCAACAACCCCTTCGCCTCTGCGCAGGGGATGGGCCAGCGTCCGACGCCGGGCAACATCCCGCGTCCACAGGCTCCCCGCCCCGGTGCGCCCCGTCCGGGTGCTCCGCGTCCGGGCTCGCCTCGTCCCGGCGCCCCCCGCGGCGGTCAGGGCGGTCGCCCAGGTGCTCCGTTCCAGCAGCGTTCGGGTGGCCCAGGCCGCCCGGGCGGCGGTCCGGGTGCAGGCGGCCCCGGTGCACGTCCTGGTGGCGGCTTCGCAGGTCGCCCGGGTGGCGGCGGTGGCCGCGGCCGCGGACCCGGTGGTGGAACCGCGGGCGCCTTCGGCAAGGGAGGCGGCAAGTCCAAGCAGCGCAAGTCGCGTAGGGCGAAGCGGCAGGAATTCGAGATGCGGGATGCCCCCGTCGTCGGTGGCGTCAACGTCACCCGCGGCAACGGGGAGACCATCCGCATGCGCCGCGGCGCATCGATCTCGGACTTCGCGGACAAGATCGAGACGCTGACCGGATACACGGTTCAGCCCGGAACCCTCGTCACGATCCTCTTCAACCTCGGCGAGATGGCCACGGCCACCGAGTCGCTGGACGAGGCGACCTTCGAGGTCCTCGGTGAAGAGCTCGGCTACAAGATCCAGATGGTCTCGCCCGAGGACGAGGACAAGGAGCTCCTCGAGGGCTTCGGTCTCGACCTCGAGAAGGAGCTCGACGAGGAAGACGAGGGCGACCTCGAGATCCGTCCTCCTGTGGTCACCGTCATGGGTCACGTCGACCACGGTAAGACCCGACTGCTCGACGCGATCCGCAAGACCAACGTCATCGAGGGCGAAGCCGGAGGCATCACCCAGCACATCGGTGCGTACCAGGTCTGGACCGAGCACGACGGCCACGAGCGCGCTGTCACGTTCATCGACACCCCGGGTCACGAGGCCTTCACGGCCATGCGTGCTCGTGGTGCGCAGGTCACCGACCTCGCGATCCTCGTGGTCGCAGCCGACGACGGCATCATGCCGCAGACGGTCGAGGCGCTGAACCACGCCCAGGCGGCGAACGTGCCGATCGTGGTCGCGGTGAACAAGGTCGACAAGCCGGAGGCGAATCCCGCCAAGGTGCGTCAGCAGCTCACCGAGTACGGTCTGGTCGCCGAGGAATACGGCGGAGACGTCATGTTCATCGACGTCTCGGCTCGCCAGGGCACCGGAATCCAGGAGCTCCTGGACGCCGTGCTGCTCGTCGCAGACGCGGGCCTCGACCTCACCGCCAACCCGAACAAGGCTGCGCGTGGTGTCGCCATCGAGGCCAAGCTCGACAAGGGTCGCGGTTCGGTCGCAACCGTCCTCATCCAGTCCGGAACGCTGCGCGTCGGCGACTCGATCGTCGCGGGAACGGCCTACGGTCGCGTCCGGGCGATGGCTGACGAGAATGGCGAGGCCGTCGAAGAGGCGGCGCCTTCCCGTCCGGTCCAGGTGCAGGGTCTGAACTCCGTGCCCCGTGCCGGCGACGTCTTCATCGTCACCGAGGAAGACCGCATGGCCCGTCAGATCGCCGAGAAGCGTGAAGCCGTCCAGCGCAACGCCCTGCTGGCCAAGGCCCGCAAGCGCATCTCGCTCGAGGACTTCACCCGCGCTCTCGAAGAGGGCAAGGTCGAGACGCTCAACCTCATCATCAAGGGCGACGTGTCCGGTGCCGTCGAGGCGCTGGAGGAGTCGCTGCTCAAGATCGAGGTCGACGACTCGGTGCAGCTGCGCATCATCCACCGCGGTGTCGGTGCAGTGACCGAGTCCGACGTGAACCTGGCGACGATCGACAACGCGATCATCGTGGGCTTCAACGTCCGCCCCGACCCGAAGGCCCGTGAGGCCGCGGCCCGCGAAGGCGTGGACGTGCGCTTCTACTCGGTCATCTACGCGGCGATCGACGAGATCGAGAGCTCCCTCAAGGGCATGCTCAAGCCGGAGTTCGAAGAGGTCAAGTCGGGTGTCGCCGAGATCCGCGAGGTGTTCCGCTCCTCGAAGTTCGGCAACATCGCGGGTGTCATCGTCCGCTCGGGCACGATCACCCGAAACGCCAAGGCCCGTGTCATCCGCGATGGCGTCGTGCTCGCCGATGGCCTGGCCATCGAGTCGCTGCGCCGCTTCAAGGATGACGTCACCGAGGTGCGTACGGACTTCGAGGCCGGCATCGGCCTCGGCAAGTACAACGACATCCAGATCGGCGACGAGATCGAGACGACCGAGATGGTGGAGAAGCCTCGCGGCTGATCCGATCGATCGTGAGGGGCGCCTACGGGCGCCCCTCATTCGTCACAAGAGGAGAAGGAAATGGCTGGAGAACGACAGGCCCGTCTGGCGGACCGCATCCGCGTCATCCTGGCAGAGCGTCTCGAGAAGGGACTGCGCGACCCGCGCCTGGGCTTCGTCACGCTCACCGACGTGCGCGTCTCCGGTGACCTCCAGCACGCGTCCGTCTTCTACACCGTGCTCGGCACGGAAGAGGAGCGCGTCGCCAGCGGAGCCGCACTGGCGTCCGCGACGGGGATGCTCCGCAGCGAAGTCGGCCGTCAGCTGAGCACGCGTCTGGTGCCGACGTTGGAGTTCATCCCCGATGCGCTCCCGGAGAACGCAGACAACATCAGCGCACTGCTGCGTCAGGCGCAGGAGCGGGATGCCGAGGTCGCCAAGCTCGCATCATCGGCGCAGCACGCCGGCGATGCCGACCCGTACCGCGTCGAGCCGACCGACGACGAAGAGCGCTAGCCGTATCACCCCTCCCTTGATACCCTGAACGGCACTGTCGGCATGCCGGCGGTGTGCGATCAGGATTTCGGGGGGAATCGATCCGGTGACGACGGTGTGGCAGGACGACCTGCGGCTCGGACAGCATTCGACCGATGAGCGAGAGCTCACGGCCGACATCGCGGCCGGACTGCTGTCGGACGAGCTGCCTACGGCTCCGCACGTCATCACCCGTCTGCTGCGCGGACTGAACGGCGACGTCCTCGCCGTGCGCGAAGCAGCAGCGGCACTCTCGGGCGCTCATCGCTCCGGTCAGCGGATGCTCCCATCCCCGTTGCCGCTGGTGCCGTCGATCGAGGGTGCTTTCTCCCGCGTCGCTTTGGACGCGGATACGCGCGCGGTCCTGCTGACGGCGGCGCTGAGCATCGATGACCGCGTCGAGCCGCTGCTCGACGCGTGCGGCTGCACCGCCGATGAGCTCCTGCAGGGCGGTCTCGCCGAGCACCTGACAGCATCCAACGGCCGGTTCGCTCTTCACGATCCGCGAATGGGCATATGGCTCGATCACACGGCCGCACCGCTCGAGTCGGTGAATGCGCACGCGCGGTTGGAGCGTGCGCATCGAGAGCACGGCAACCAGGCGGCCGCGGACTGGCATGCGGCCCGCGGCGCTGTCACGCGTCGCCCTGAGGTGTCGCGCGCGTTGACCACCGCGGCCAGGGAACTGAGCCTGCTCGGTTCGATGGAATCGGCGTTCGCGTTCGCGACTGCCGCGGCCGAGCACGCGGATGACCCGCAGCGCGAGACGGCACGTCTGATCGCCGGGACGTCTGCGGCAGCGGCGGGATGCTTCGACGACGCGAACGAGCTGCTGGCGGGGCTCCTCCAGAGCGAAGACGCGGCCACGCGCATCGGCGCACTCCCCGGCGTGCTCCTGGCGCAGACCTGCGCGCGCGGATGGGTACCGGCGCTGGAACCGGCCGAACTGCGCCCGCAGGTCTCGGATGCTCACCACTGGTGCGCTTGGGCGCGGACGGCAGGGCTGGCCGCGCTGATGTGCGCCGAGCGCGGCGCGACGCCGGCCATGCGCACCTGGCTGGCCGAGGTCCGCGAGGCGGACGCTCGCGCCGGCGCCGGGGGCGAAGTGCGCGACCCGACGGCCGCACTGTGCTGGATGCTGACGGGGGACGCCGACGACGCGAAGCCGTACGCCGATGGGCCGTTCTCCGGGACGATGAGCGCAGCGCTGCGAGCTGCTGTCACGGGCGATGTCGACGAGGGGCTCCAACTGATGGCTGGCACTCACACGAGCCTGATCGATGAGCATGACCCGCTGGTACCGGGCTTCGAGCACAGCCCGCTCGTCGAGGCGTATCTGGCCGTGACGGAGTCGCTCCTGCTGTTCTGGCGCGGCGACATCGAGGTGGCGCGGGAGCGTCTATCGACGGCGTCCCTGTCGCTGCCTGTCGGCATCCCGTTCGCCGGACTCGGTGCGACTCTGGCCCAGCGCCTGGACACCGCGACGCTCGGAGCACCGGGTCCGCTGTCGCAGGCGCTCACGGTGACGCTGCCGGACGGCATCCGGATCGACGGCCTCGTTGACGCCGGCTTGAGCGCCTACCTCGACGGCGAGTCCGAGCAGGCTGCCACCGATCTCGCGCTGTGGCGGGACCGCGGAGCTCCTGAGCCTGCCCTGTCGGTCGCCGGGCTCGAAGAGGTCGGGCCGTTCGTCGACCGGGTGCGCGTCGAGCCGCCGGAGTCGAGCGAGGCCCGTGAGCTCATCCACCGCATCCGCAGTCTCCCTGAGACGTCGTGGCGCCACGCCCACTCGGAGATCTCCGAGGCGTGCCGTCGCCTCGGTTCCTCCTTCGACCGGGGCAGGGTCGAGGCTCTGCTGGGCTCCACCTGCCTGCTCCATGGCGATCTGGCGGCAGGTCGCCGCCATCTGCGGGCCGCGCGGCGCCTGTTCGACGATTCGGGCGCGCACGCATGGCGCGATGCGATGGACGCGCGGATGTCGCGACTCCACGTGGCGCAGGCGGCAGCGAGCGACCCGATGACCGATCCGATCACAGTGATACGCGACGATGACCCGCTCGCGGCAGGGCGCGCGGCGTGGGAGACGCTCCTCACCCAGCGCGAACTGGAAGTCGCGATGCGGGTGGCCGCCGGCGGTGAGAACCGTGAGATCGCGAAGGCGCTCGACGTCTCCGTCCGCACGGTCGAGGTTCATGTCGGCCGTCTCTTCGACAAGCTCGGCGTCCGCAATCGTGTCGAGCTCGCTGTGATGGCGCATCGCGCAGGCCGGGTCTTCTGAAGCGGTCAGCGCGGCAGGCGCAGCATCCCGTCGATCGCCTCGGCGAGGCCGTCAGCGATCAGCGAGTCGATGGCGCGATCGCGCTGGGCGGCATCGGCCCAATCGTGGATCACGCTCGCAAGGGGAACACCATCGGCGACAGCACTGCGCAGCTCCTTGAGAACCGCTCCTCTCGCCTGACGGTCCGAACCCTCGTATCGAGCCTGTCGCGGACGGGCGTCGCCGGTGTCAGGGCGCCCCGCGGCGACCCACGCACAGGAGTCGGCTATCGGGCACCGTTCGCATCGGGGCGTCCTGGACACGCAGACGACCGCACCGAGCTCCATGATGGCGGCGTTGAACACGGCGGACTCGGCGTCCGAGTCCGGTAGGAGCGCGGACATCGCGAGCAGGTCGCGGCGCGCGGCAGGACCGGGCTGCGATCGGCCGTCCACGGCACGCGCGATCACCCGGCGCGTGTTGGTGTCGACGACCGGATGCCGGTCTCCGAACGAGAAGGCGGCCACAGCCCGCGCCGTGTAGTCGCCGATGCCTGACAGAGCGAGCAGCGCAGGGACGTCCCGGGGCACCTCGCCGCCGTGCCGCTCGGTGATCTCGATCGCGGCACGGTGCAACCAGAGCGCCCGGCGCGGATAGCCGAGGTTAGCCCACTCGTGCACGACCTCAGCCGGCGTCGCCTGCGCCATCCTCGCCGGCGTCGGCCAGCGGTCGAGCCACGCCTCCAACCGCGGGATCACGCGGGTGACCGGCGTCTGCTGCAGCATGAACTCGCTCACCAGCGTGCCCCATGCGCCGTAGCGGTAGTGGAACTCGGGCCTGCGCCACGGCAGGTCTCTGGCGTTCTCGCGATACCAGTCCGACAGCTCTGCGGCCAGATGCACAGGGGGTGTCGAACGGAGAGTCACCTCGTTAGCCTATGTGGAGCGCTCGGCACAGGACGCCGAGGGGATGGGCGCTCCGGGGGGAAGCAGAGGAGTTTCCGCGTGTCACGCAGAACAGCAGGCCCAGTCATCCTCGCAGCGCTGAGCGCGCTGCTGCTCGCGGGATGCGCAAGCGCGACGACCGATCCGGGTGCGACGTCGAACCCGACGCCGACTTCGACGGTCGGCGAACCATCGTCCGAACCATCTCCGATTCCCGAACCGTCCCTGGATCCCGACGATCCGGCGACCTGGCCCGTCACGGCCGCGGGCATCGGCCCGATCGAGACCGGTGGAGACTTTCAGGAGACTCTCGCCGAGCTTCCCGACTCGTGGAACAACGACGAGAACTGCTCCTGGGCCGCATGGTGGAACGCTGATGACAACAGCTACTCGATGAGTTTCGTCCGCGGAACGGAGTCGGATGACGCGCCGATCGTGCTGGCGTCGGCATCCGCCGCGGATCCTGTGACGGCAGGGGTCGGGCCGCGCACCGAGGAGGGCCTCGGCATCGGGTCGACGAAGGACGAGGTGCTCGCGCAGTATCCGGATGCGAGTGAGGGAGATGCGCCGATCGGCGACGGCACCTGGCTCAGCGTCCCCACGGACGGCGCGACCATGTTCTTCGAGTACTACACCGGAGACCAGGCGAACGCGGTGACCGTGACCACGCTCGAGGCGCCTCCGTACGAGACCTGCGGCTGACACGAGGTCGCGCTCTGCCTCGGTAGGCTGGGGGCATGGTCTCACCCGGCATCCTTCTCGTGGACAAGCCCGGTGGGCTCACCAGCCACGATGTCGTCGCGCGGACGCGCCGTGCGTTGGGCACGCGCAAGGTCGGCCACGCCGGCACGCTCGACCCGATGGCCACCGGCCTGCTCGTGCTCGGCATCGAAGGAGCGACGCGGCTTCTGACGTACATCGTCGGCGCGGACAAGACCTACCTCGCCACCATTCGCCTCGGTCAGGCCTCGACCACGGACGACGCCGAGGGCGAGATCACCGTGCGTGCCTCGGCCGAGGACGTGGATGCCGTGACGCCCGTCCGGCTGGCGGACGGGATCGCCGCCCTCACCGGCCCCATCTCGCAGGTGCCGAGCTCCGTGTCCGCGATCAAGGTCGACGGGAGGCGCGCGTACGACCGTGTACGCGCCGGCGAAGAGGTCGAGCTCAAGGCGCGGGCGGTCACCGTCTCGCGGTTCGAGGTCCTCGCCGAACGTCGCGGAGACGGCCTCCTGGATCTCGATGTGGTCGTGGACTGTTCGTCCGGCACGTACATCCGCGCGCTCGCACGCGACCTGGGGGAGGCCCTGGGCGTCGGCGGGCACCTGACGGCGTTGCGGCGCACCAGGGTCGGACCGTTCGACGTCGCGGATGCTGCTGATATCGAATCCCTCGAGGGCGCGAGCACGCTCACGGCTGCTGAAGCCGCGGCGAGAGTGCTCGACCGACTGGACGTGTCCGCACAGGAGGCTCGCGATCTGCGCCACGGCAAGCGACTCGTCGATCACGCGGAACGGCTGCGAGGCCGGCAGGCCGCGGCGATCGACGAGGACGGCGTCCTGGTCGGCGTCGTCGAACGTCGTGGCCGCGACCTCAAGAGCGCGATGAACATGCCGGAGGAGACTCGGTGATCCTGTGGTTCACGAACGTCCAGATCGTCGTGGCGGTCGCAGCGGGGCTGTTCGCCGTCATCGCCGGGCTCATGGGCCGACGCCCGAGCGACTACACGGTCGGTGCGCTCGCGCTGGTCGAGGTTCTCCTGATCGTGCAGGTCGTCATGGCGATCATCGCCCCCTTCGCGGGCAATCTGCCCAGTGGCGACCTGCTCGAGTTCTGGGTGTACCTGGTCTCTGCGGTGCTGCTGCCCATCGGCGGTGTGATCTGGGCGCTGCTCGAGCGCAGCAGGTGGAGCACCGTCATCCTCGGCGTCATCGCCTTCGCCATCGCGATCATGCTGTGGCGCATGGAAGTTATCTGGACGGTCCAGGTCGCCTAGCGCCCGGCATCCGGCGGCATCGCGCGCGCTTAGGATGGAAGACGCTATGACCACCACCGAAACCCGACAGCGGATGACCGGCATCGGCCGCGTTCTCGTCATCGTCTACGCGGTCATGGCGCTCGCCGCCACCGGCCGGAGCTTCGTGCAGATCATCCGCCGGTTCGACGAGGCGCCGCTCGCGTACTCGCTCTCGGCTCTCGCCGCCGTCGTCTACATCATCGCGACGCTGGGTCTCGTTCTGGCCGGCCGGCGCGGCTGGTACAGCGTCGCGTGGGTGGCGATCGTCTTCGAGCTCGCCGGCGTCCTCATCGTCGGCGCTCTCAGCCTGACGGCCCCGGAACTCTTCCAGCACGACTCCGTGTGGTCGGTCTTCGGCCGCGGGTACCTGTTCATCCCGCTCGTCCTGCCGATGTTCGGCATCTGGTGGCTGCGTACGCATCGCCCCGTCGCACGCACGACGGCTCCTGCAGAGGTCATCGCGTGATCGTCTTCCGTGGCCCGAGCGAGGTACCGGCGGACTTCGGGAGTTCGGCCGTCGCGATCGGCAAGTTCGACGGCGTGCACGCTGGACACCGGGCTGTCATCGAGCGCTTGAAGGCGGATGCCGCGGCATCCGGTGCACGCTCCGTGGCCGTGACGTTCGATCGCAACCCGCTCGCGCTTCTGCGCCCCGAACTGTGCCCTGACAACGTCGTCTCCACCGATCGCAAGCTCGAGCTCCTCGGAGGTCTCGGCTTGGACGCCACGCTCTTGCTGACATTCGACAGCGAACTCGCTTCGCAGTCGCCCGAGGCGTTCGTCGAGCAGATCCTGGTCGGCGCTCTGCACGTGTCGACTGTTCTCGTCGGAGAGGATTTCCGGTTCGGCCATCGGGGTGCCGGGACGCCCGAGCTGCTTCGAGAGCTGGGGCCGCTGTACGGATTCACCGTCGACGTGGTCGATGACGTGTACCTGGAGGGTTCGGACCGGCGCGTCTCGTCGAGCTGGATCCGCGAGCTTCTCGCTGAAGGTGATGTCGCGACGGCGGAGCGTGCGCTCGGTCGCGCCGTCGACGTCCGTGGAGAAGTGGTGCACGGCCTCAAGCGCGGGCGCGAGCTCGGATTCCCCACGGCGAACCTGTCGGAGACCGTCGACGCTTTCGTCCCGGCCGACGGCGTCTACGCCGGCTGGCTCGAAGATCACGACACGGGCATCCGGTATCCCGCTGCTGTCTCGGTGGGAACGAACCCGACCTTCGACGACGTGCTCGTGCGTCAGGTCGAGGCGCACGTGATCGACGAAGACGCGCTCGACCTGTACGGTCACGACGTGACGGTGGAGTTCACGCAGCGCCTCCGCGGCATGGTCGCCTTCGAGGGAATTGACGCTCTGATGGTCCAGATGACAGCGGATGTCGACGCCGCGCGCGCGATTCTGGGCTCAGATGCTCTAGGATGAGTGTGGTTCTCGACGTTGCTGGTGCGGATTTCGCGCATCGCTGAGCGCGAGAACGACGTCCGCACGGTCCTGGCTCACGCCACACGCGGGCGACTCGTACGGCACGGACCGCCTCCGACGGCGATCCGGTATTCACGCTCAGGAGGAGCATGCCGACTTCGGCAACTGCCGCGACGCGGCGCAGGAAGACATCTCGTCGTGATGACGAGGCCCCGCTGATCCCGATCCTGGCCCGCAAGGTCCGCGAGATCGAGGCGAAGGCACAGCGCGGCAAACTCGGCCCGACGAACAGGGTCAAGTTCCAGGTGATCGCATTCCTGGTGCGCGAGGAGCGCGCCAGGGTGAAGACGGATGACGCGTTCAGCGACTCCGCGCGCGCCGAGCTGCTCAAGCGGCTCGACGGCGTGGCGACGATCCTCGCGAAAACCGCAGCACGCGACACCTCGCTGATCCAGCTGCTCGAGGCCGATCAGGCCACGAGTCCAGTCGCGAAGCGCATGCGCCGCGATTGGCTGCTCGAGTCGGGTGCCGAGCTGGCGCCCGAGGAGCTCATCATCACGGACATCGCTCCCGTGCAGACCCCCGTCGTGCCGGCCGCTCTCGCCGAGAAGCAGGTGACGCCCCCATCGGTCGAGTCCCGCCAGCTCGCGAATCCCTTCCTCGCCCCCGATCTCACCCCGCGACCCGCGACCACTCCGCGTCGTCGCTTGGACGGGTGGGAGCTCATGGGCCCGCTGTACAAGGCTTTCGAGACGGGGGCCGGAGGTTCGTCGGCGACGATGGAACTGCCGCCGCTGCCCGAGTACGACCACATCTCGCCCAAGGGGCTCGAGGTGATGGTGCACCAGTCCCGCTTCCTCGAAGCGGTGCGCGCCGGTCACCGCAGCTTCTTGCTGGCGGACGAGCCCGGCCTCGGCAAGACGGCGCAGTCCGTGCTCGCAGCATCCCTCGCGGACGCATACCCGTTGCTGGTCGTCGTCCCGAACGTCGTCAAGATGAACTGGGCGCGCGAGGTCGAGCGGTGGACACCGCAGCGCCGTGCGACAGTCATCCAGGGCGACGGCACCGACATCGACGCGTTCGCCGACGTGTTCATCGTCAACTACGAGATCCTCGATCGGCATCTGTCGTGGCTCGGTTCGATCGGCTTGAAGGGCATGGTCGTCGACGAGGCGCACTTCATCAAGAACCTCTCGTCGCAGCGTTCGCAGAACGTGCTGGCGCTGGCCTCCCGGATCCGGGAGCACACGCGCAACCCGCTCATGATGGCCCTCACCGGGACTCCGTTGATCAACGACGTCGAGGACTTCGACGCGATCTGGCGGTTCCTTGGGTGGACGACGGGAGACAAGCCGGGCTCCGAGCTGATGGGCAAGCTGGATGCCACCGGCCTCACGCCGGCGGACAAGGCGTTCTACGGTGAGGCGCGAGACGCCGTCATCTCGATGGGCATCGTCCGGCGCAAGAAGAAGGACGTCGCCGCCGATCTGCCGGACAAGCTGATCGCCGACCTGCCAGTGCAGCTGGACGACGAGTTCGGCCGCGGCATCCGTCAGGCGGAGCGCGAGCTGGGCGAGCGCCTGGCAGCCAAGTACCGTCGCATCATCGAGGCACGTGGCGACCGCGGGCTAGCCGAGGGCGAGATCGACGAGGACATCGTCCGTCTCGTCGCGCACAACGAGCTCGAGGAGTCGAGGGCCGCTGGCACCGGTGGAGACAACGTCTTCACGATGGTGCGCAAGATCGGTCAGGCCAAGGCCGTCCTCGCCGCCGACTACGCGGCGCAACTGCAGCGCTCGGTCGGCAAGGTCGTGTTCTTCGCCAAGCACATCGATGTCATGGATCAGGCCGAGGCGCACTTCGCGTCATCCGGCATCCGGTACGTCTCGATCCGAGGCGACCAGACGACGCCCGCTCGTCAACAGGCGATCGACGATTTCAACGGCGACGAGAGCGTCGGCATCGCGGTGTGCTCGCTCACCGCAGCCGGTGTCGGGCTCAACCTGCAGGCGGCGTCCAACGTCGTGCTCTCCGAGCTCAGCTGGACCGCGGCCGAGCAGACGCAGGCGATCGACCGTGTGCACCGCATCGGCCAGGACGAGCCGGTCACGGCGTGGCGGATCATCGCCGCGCACACGATCGACACCAAGATCGCGGAGCTGATCGATCAGAAGCAGGGCCTCGCTGCCCGCGCTCTCGACGGCGAGGCCGTCGATGAGACGGCGAGTGAGCCCGTGCAGTTGGCTGCTCTGATGCATCTGCTGCGCGAGGCGCTCAGCATCTGAACCACACGGATTCGCCCGCAAGAATCGTCATTCTTGCGGGCGAATCCGGTGCCTATCGGACGGTTGACCGTGGAACGCGCCCATCCCGTCGAAAGCGGGTGCAAGATCGGGCATTCTCGCGCCTCGTGAATGGCATCCGGCACTGATGCCCACTAGGGTCGAGAGCAGGCAGCGTCGCCGATTCCCCCACCCGAAACGTCCGAAGGCATCAGCATGAAGATCGGCATCCTCACCAGCGGCGGCGACTGCCCCGGCCTCAACGCAGTGATCCGCGGCGTCGTGCTCAAGGGCACCACGTCGTACGATCTGGAGTTCGTCGGCATCCGCGACGGCTGGCGAGGCGTCGTCGAAGGCGACTTCATGCCTCTCACGCGACACGAGGTGAAGGGTCTGTCGAAGGTCGGCGGCACCATCCTCGGCACCAGCCGGACGAACCCGTACGAGGGCGAGCGCGGCGGAGCCGACAACATCGCCAAGACTCTCTACGGTCACAAGATCGACGGCATCATCGCGATCGGCGGCGAGGGAACGCTCGCTGCTGCTGACCGACTGTCCAAGGACGGCATCAAGGTCCTCGGTGTGCCGAAGACGATCGACAACGACCTGAGGGCCACCGACTACTCGTTCGGCTTCGACACGGCGGTGAACATCGCGACCGACGCGATGGATCGCCTCCGCACGACCGGCGACTCGCACCAGCGTTGCATGGTCGCCGAGGTCATGGGCCGCCACGTCGGATGGATCGCACTCCACGCAGGCATGGCCGCCGGTGCGCACGTCATCTGCATTCCCGAGGTGCCGATGTCGATCGACGAGATCGCCGCGCTCGTTACCAGCGCTCATGACCGCGGACGTGCGCCGCTGGTCGTCGTGTCGGAGGGCTTCAAGCTCAAGGGCATGGACGAGGCGTACAGCGACAAGGGGCTCGACGCGTTCAACCGCCCGCGCCTGGGCGGCATCGGTGATCAGCTCGCCCCTCTGATCGAGCAGATCACAGGAGTCGAGACCCGGGCGACGATCCTCGGGCATATCCAGCGCGGCGGATCGCCCTCCGCCTTCGACCGCGTACTCGCCACGCGACTCGGTCTGCACGCGGCAGACGCGATCGTCGAGGGAGCATGGGGGCAGATGGTCGCGATGAAGGGCACCGACATCGTCCGCGTGCCGTTCGAGGAGGCCCTCGGCGAGCTCAACACCGTCCCGCGCTACCGCTACGACGAGGCTGCAGCGCTCTTCGGCTGATTTGTAGAGCGCTCTCGCGGCGCCGAGCCCCCGTCTTCGCATCGAGACCCCGTCGTACGCCGGTGCCTACGACGGGGCGTCGGCCATAAGGCGGGGGCTCGAAGCCGGGCGGCGACGGAGCCGCGACGACTCAGGCGAGCCCGAGGCGGTCCAGCATCCAGGCGAGCTCGAACGAGCGCTCGCGCCACGCGTTGTAGCGACCGCTGACCCCGCCGTGTCCGGCGGCCATCTCGCACTTGAGCAGCACGTCCTGCGCACCGACGTGCCGGAGAGCAGCCACCCACTTCGCCGGCTCGACGTACAGCACCCTCGTGTCGTTGATCGACGTCATCGCGAGGATGGGCGGGTAGGCGGCATCCGTCCGCACGTTCTCGTACGGCGTGTACGTCTTCATGTACGCGTACACCTCGGGGTCGTGCAGCGGATCGCCCCACTCATCCCACTCGATGACCGTGAGCGGCAGCGACGGATCGAGGATCGACGTGAGCGCATCGACGAACGGCACGGATGCCAGGATGCCGGCGAACGACGAAGGAGCGAGGTTCGCCACCGCGCCCATCAGCAGGCCTCCGGCGCTGCCGCCCTCTGCGACCATCCGTTCGGGCGACGTCACGCCGCTGGAGATCAGATGCTCGGCGCACGCGACGAAGTCGGTGAAGGTGTTGCGCTTGTGCTGCAGCTTGCCTTCCTCGTACCAGTTGCGGCCCATCTCGCCCCCTCCTCGCACGTGGGCCACCGCGAAGATCACGCCTCGGTCGAGCTCCGAGAGCCGGGCGACAGAGAATCCGGGATCGATCGAGTGCTCGTACGAGCCGTAGCCGTACAGGTGCAGAGGGCGGACCTCAGCGCCCGGGTCGCCGAACGACTTCTTCCACACCAGCGAGATCGGCACCTTCGTGCCGTCGGCCGCCTCGGCCCAGCGCCGCTCCTGCCCGTACTCCGCCGGTTCGTACCCGCCCAGCACCGGTTGCTGCTTGCGCAGCACCAGTTCGCGTGTGGCGAGGTCGAGGTCGTACACGGTCGCCGGCGTCACGAACGACGTGTACGACAGGCGCAGGAACGGCGAGTGCCACTCCGGGTTGCCCGTGGGGCCTGCCGAGAAGAGCGGCTCATCGAAGCGCAGCTCCTCAGTGGTGGCGGATGAGTAGTCGAGCAGGGCGACCCGCTCGAGTCCCTCGCTGCGGTACCCGACGACGCCGAAGGCGCGGAAGCAGTCCACACCGAGGATGCGTCGGCCCGGCTCGTGCGCCATGACCACCCGACGCCCGCCCTGCGGGTCGGATGCCGCCACCGAGACGAGCTCGAAGTCCAGAGCGTCCTGGTTGTGCAGGATCAGCAGCCGGTCCTCACCGTCGACCACGGCGTGCTCGACCTCGTACTCGACTCCCTCGATGCGCGGCCAGATGAGTCGGGGCTCGGCCGTGATGTCGCCCTGGAGGTCGACGAGGTACTCCTCGCTCGTGATGCTGGAGCCGACGCCGATCACGAGGTAGCGGCGGCTGCGTGTGATGCCGGCTCCCAGCCAGAAGCGCTCGTCCGCCTCATGGAACAGTTTCACGTCGTCCTCGACTGGGGTGCCGAGACGGTGCAGCCACAGGGTGTCGGGGCGCCACGCGTCGTCTCTGGTGGTGTAGACGATCGCACTGCCGTCCGGAGTGAAGAACCCTCCGCCCGTTCGCGGGATCTCGTCGGCGAGCGTCTCGCCGGTCGCGAGATCCCGAACCCGGATCGTGTACAGCTCGTCGCCGTCGTAATCCGGGGCCCAGAGGAGCCTGGTCGCATCGTCCGACACGTCGAACGAACCCAGCGAGAAGAACTCATGGCCCTCGGCTTCGACGTTGCCGTCGAGCAGGATCTCCTCACCGCGGACGGGCACGCCCGGCTCCAGGGTCGGGGGAGTCCAGTCTCCGGGTTCGGCCGCAGCTCGGCAGTGGATGCCGTACTGCGATCCTTCCTCGCTGCGGCTGTAGTACCACCAGTCGCCGCGTCGCGACGGCACGGAGAGATCTGTCTCCTGCACGCGGCCCTTGATCTCCTGGAACAGCTTCTCGCGGAGCTCCTCGAGGTGGGCGGTGGCGGTGTCGGTGTAGGCGTTCTCCGCCTCGAGATGGGCGACGACCTCGGAGGAGTCCTTCTCACGCAGCCATTCGTACGGGTCGTCGAACGAGTCTCCGTGGTGTGTGCGGATATGTGAACGGCGTGGGGCGTGCGGAGCGTTGGTCACGGTTCAACGCTATCCCGTGTCGAGTTGACCGGTAGAGAGGTCGGTGCGAGGATTGTGCGGGCCCGGTAAACGGATGTGAAACCCACGATGAACTCTTCGTTCGTCACGCCGATCACGTCGGCACAATCCTGCTTCGTCGACCTGAAAGCGAACGGTGGAAACCGCAGCCCTCATTGTCGTGCTGGTGATCGCACTGGCACTCTTCTTCGACTTCACCAACGGATTCCACGACACCGCGAATGCGATGGCCACTCCCATCGCAACGGGCGCTCTCAAGCCCAAGACGGCGGTCCTGCTCGCGGCGGTATTGAACCTCGTCGGCGCGTTCCTCTCCACGGAAGTCGCCAAGACCGTCTCCGGCGGAATCGTCAACGAGGGTGACATCTCGCACGCGTTGCTCCCGTCGCTGATCTTTGCCGGACTCATCGGCGCGATCACGTGGAACATGCTGACCTGGCTGCTCGGCCTCCCGTCGAGCTCGTCGCACGCCCTGTTCGGCGGACTGATCGGTGCGACGCTGGTCGGCGTCGGCGTGGCAGGGATCAACTTCGGCGTCGTGATGTCGAAGGTCGTTCTGCCGGCGCTGATCGCGCCCCTCACCGCCGGCCTCATCGCCTTCGCAGCGACCAAGATCGCGTACGGCATAACCCGGCGCTACGACGGAAAGCCCGACGGACGATCCGGCTTCCGCCTCGGCCAGATCTTCACCTCGTCGATGGTCGCCCTCGCCCACGGCACCAACGACGCGCAGAAGACCATGGGCGTGATCACTCTCGCGCTCATCACGGTCGGGTGGCAGTCCGGCGAGCGCCACGAGCCGCAGCTCTGGGTCATCGTCGCGTGCGCCGTCACGATCGCGCTCGGCACCTACCTCGGTGGATGGCGGATCATCCGCACGCTCGGCAAGGGACTCACCGAGGTGAAGCCGGCTCAGGGCTTCGCAGCGGAGAGTTCGACGGCGGCCACGATCCTGGCGTCCAGCGCGCTCGGCTTCGCCCTGTCGACCACGCAGGTCGCATCGGGATCGGTCATCGGCTCGGGGCTCGGACGTCGCGGCTCGCAGGTGCGCTGGCGCACAGCGGGACGCATCGCACTCGGGTGGCTGCTCACGCTGCCGGCTGCCGGCGCCGTTGGAGGGCTGGCCGCGCTGCTCGTGGTGTGGCTCGGCACAGTCGGCGTCCTCATCGACGCCGTCCTGGCCGTCGCCATCATCGTCGGGCTGTTCCTGCGCTCGCGCCGCAACGAGGTCACGCACGCCAACGCGATGAGCGACGTCGCCGACTCGGGACACGCCGTCGAGCATCCCGACGTGCCGCCGCCCACGCGGCGCCAGTCGCGCATGGAACTCGTCCGCGCGCTCGATCGCGCGGAGCGCAAGGCAGAGGAAGCCGAGAAGGCGGGTCGTCGCGCACGCAAGCTGAAGAAGAAGGGCGGCTCCGCCGCCGAGGTCAAGGCGGCTCGGAAGGCCGCTGATCGCGCCAACCGCAAGCTCGCCGAGGCGCAGAAGGCCGCGCAGGACTGGGAGACTCTCAGCGCCAGTCGGCGCGCTCGCGCCGAACTCGCAGAATGGGACGTCTCTGAGGAAGAGGCCGCGCGCAGGGAGGCACAGCGATGAGCGTCGAGATCGATTGGATGGCCTTCGTCAGCGTCTTCGTCGCTGCGCTGGTCGGCGCCCTGCTGATCGTCGGCTTCTACGCGACAGGCGTTCGGCTTCTCGTTCGAGCGGGTCGCGTTCCCGTGGTCACGCCGGCGGAGTTCACCGACGCGATCACGATCATCTCCGACAAGGAGGCGAAGCGGGCCGCGAAGCACGCGGCCAAGGCTGCGCAGAAGAGCCCGCTCTCCGAAGGTCAGAAGACGCTCGCGCTCATCGGCGCCTACATCTGCTTCGTCTTGTGCGGCGCTGCTGTGCTGTCGGGCGTCCTGCTGATCGTCTTCAACCACTGACGGCGGCAATAGGATGGTGGCATCCCCCGTTTCACTGTTCCGCCACCACCCACAAGGAAGTGACATGGCATTTGCCGCGCCCGCATCGACCCGCACAGAGACCGACTCGCTCGGGAGCATGGAGATTCCCGCAGACGCGTACTGGGGAATCCACACCGCTCGTGCCGACGCGAACTTCCCGATCTCGAAGCGCCCGATCTCGGTGTACCCCGACCTGATCCGCGGTCTTGCGATGGTCAAGCAGGCCAGCGCGCGTGCGAACAAGGAGATCGGGGTACTCGATCCGAAACGCGCCGATCTGATCGACGACGCAGCGCAGCGCGTCATCGACGGAGAGTTCCACGACCAGTTCACCGTCGGCGTCATCCAGGGCGGCGCCGGAACGTCGACGAACATGAACGCGAACGAGGTCATCACCAACATCGCGCTCGAGATGGCAGGGCGCGAGAAGGGCGACTACGACTTCCTCTCGCCGATCGACCACACCAACCGCAGCCAGTCCACGAACGACGTGTACCCGACGGCGATCAAGATCGGCCTGTCCCTCAACCTGCAGTCGCTCCTCGACGAGCTCGACCTGCTTCGTCGTTCGTTCCTCGGCAAGGCCGTCGAGTTCCACGACGTGCTCAAGGTGGGCCGCACCCAGCTGCAGGATGCCGTGCCGATGACGCTGGGTCAGGAGTTCCACGGATTCGCGACCACCCTCGGCGAGGACCACTCGCGCCTCACCGAGAACGCCTCGCTCATGTTCGAGATCAACATGGGCGCCACCGCGATCGGCACCGGCATCACCACGCACGGCGACTACGCGCCGGCAGTGCTCAAGCATCTGCGCCGGATCTCCGGTCTCGATCTCGAGACCGCGAGCGACCTCGTCGAGTCCACGAGCGACACCGGTGCGTTCATGTCCTTCTCGTCGTCGCTGAAGCGCAATGCGGTCAAGCTGTCGAAGATCTGCAATGATCTGCGTCTGCTGTCGTCCGGCCCGCAGGCGGGTCTCGGCGAGATCAACCTCCCCGCGAAGCAGGCAGGTTCCAGCATCATGCCCGGCAAGGTCAATCCGGTCATCCCCGAGGTCGTCAACCAGGTGGCCTTCTCCGTCGTCGGCGCCGATACGACCGTGACGATGGCGGTGGAAGCAGGGCAGCTTCAGCTGAACGCCTTCGAACCGGTCATCGCGCACTCGATCTTCCAGTCGATCACGTGGATGCGGCAGGCGATGTGGACCCTGCGCGTCAACTGCGTCGACGGAATCACCGCGAACGAGGATCGCCTGGGCGCCATGGTCGGTGCATCCGTGGGCGTCATCACGGCGCTGACGCCGTTCATCGGCTACGCCGCGGCTGCTGCTCTCGCGAAGACGGCACTGCTGACCAACCGCAACGTCGCGGACCTCGTGGTCGAGGCCGAGCTCATGACGCGCGAGGAGGTCACCAAGCAGCTCTCGCCTGCGCGCCTGTCCGGCCTGGAGGCCGTGACGGCGGCGATCAGCGTGATCCCGCCGGAGGAGATGATCCAGATTTAGTCGTAGATTCGGCAGTGCGTGGTGAGCTCGCCGATGCCGTCGATGCCGACCGTCACGGTCGAGCGGTCCCGCAGGAAGATCTGAGGGTCCCGCGAGTAGCCGGCGCCGCCAGGACTGCCGGTCGAGATGAGGGTCCCTGGCTGCAGCGTGATCGACTGCGACAGGTGGGCGATGAGCGTCGCCACCGATCGGACCATCTGCCCGGTGCTGGCATCCTGAACGGTCTGACCGTCGACGACCGTCCAGATGTGCAGATCCTGCGGGTCGGGGATCTCGTCGGCTGTCACCACGAACGGACCAGTCGGGGTGAAGCCGTCGAACGACTTGCAGCGCGACCACTGCGCTTCGGCGAACTGGATGTCGCGTGCAGTGATGTCGTTGACGACCGTGTAGCCCCAGACGCTGTCGAGCGCGTCGTCGACTGAGACATCCTTCGCCGGGCTGCCGATGAGCACGCCCAGCTCCGCCTCGTAGTCGACGGACTCGCTGAGGGAGCGCGGCCAGCCGGTGGTCGCATCGTGGCCGGTGAGAGAGTTCGGCCACAGTGTGAAGACGGTCGGCGCGGTGTCGGTCTTCAGGCCCAGCTCGCTGGAGTGGGCCGCGTAGTTCAGCCCGACCGCCAGGACCACGGGCGGGGCCACCACGGCCGACGCGAACCCGAAACCGGTGAGCGGATGCCGCGGCGCCGTGCCCTCGGCGACCGCCGTGCGCAGGGCCCCGAGCAGATCATCGCCACCCTCGATGAGCTGCTGCAGCGTGGCAGGAGCGGGGGAGACGAGATCGGAGACGAGGATCGCGGTGGACTCTTCGATGACGGCGAGCTGGAAGTCGGAGGAGTCAGAGCCGCGCAGATGGGCGAAACGCATGCTTCTACGCTACCGGTCGCGCATCCGTGACGGCGTACCGTCGACCTCTAGGCTTTGGCTATGACTTTCGGAGGATCCGCCGAACCGAGCAACAGGCGACCGCAGTACTCACCGCCGGCCTACGGGCAGCAGCAGGCCTATGCCTCCGCACTCGCCCAGCCGACCGCGTACGCACCGCCCGCGCCCGTGGTGACCGCGCCGGGCCCTGCGCTGCCGGCGCTTCCGGTGCCGGCCAGGCGGGGCCGCACCGTGTCGATCTGGCTCTTCGGCATCCTCGGCTTCGTGCTCGTCGCGCTGATCGGGTACTTCGTGTGGGCCCTGGGTGCCGTGGCGTCCGGCATCGGACTGGTCATCGCTCTCGTGCCGCTGGCGATCGTGTTCCTCGGTGTGTACATCATCGACCGCTGGGAGCCGGAGCCGAAGCTGATGATCGCCTTCGCCATCGCGTGGGGTGCGATCGCTGCGATCGGCATCACGCTGCTCGTCGACCTCGCGATCACCCTGGCGATCGGTCTGCGCGCCGAAGTTCTGAGTACGGTCATCCAAGCACCGATCATCGAGGAGATCGCGAAGGGCATCGGAATCTTCATCATCTTCCTCATCGGCAGGCGCGCGTTCGACGGGCCCATCGACGGCATCGTCTACGGAGCGCTGATCGGCGGCGGGTTCGCATTCACCGAGAACATCCAGTACTTCGCGATCAGCCTCATCGAGGGCGGCGGGACTCAGCTGACGGCGACCTTCGTCATGCGCGGCCTGCTCTCACCGTTCGCTCACGCCATGTTCACGAGCCTCACCGGGTTCGCGATGGGGCTCGCGGCGCGCCGCCACGCTTCCAGGAGCGCCGTGTTCGGCACCGGGCTGATCGGGCTCGTGGGCGCGATGCTGCTGCACGGATTCTGGAACGGTTCCGCCGTCTTCAGCGACTTCTTCGCGGTATACATCACGCTGCAGGTGCCGCTGTTCATCGGATTCATCCTGGCGATCGTCGCGCTGCGACGCGAGGAAGCGCGACTGACGCGGGAGAGGCTGGGGGAGTACGCCGCCGCAGGGTGGTTCACACCGGAGGAGGTGACGATGCTCGCGACCCCTGCGGGACGCAAGGTGGGCATGAAATGGGCGTCGACGCTCAGCGGCGACCGCCGAGCCTTGATGAAGCAGTTCATCAAGGACGCCACGGCTCTGGCCGCCGTCCGGCAGCGCGCCATCACCGGTCGGGATGCTCTCGCTGCCGACGATGAGCGCGCTCTGCTGACCCGGAGCACGGCGACGCGGGCGGCCCTGCTGGCTTATTGACGCGCGCACCCTTGACACACGCCACGAGTGGGTGCACCCTGGTTTCAGATCAACTCAGCGCCCGGGAGTCTCGCAGGCATCGCCGCAGCACCGGGCGCTGAGTCTTGCTGTGGAGCAGCTCCCACCCGGTCCGTGTTCGCTGTCGGCTGTCGTCATCGCGTTGACCGAGAGTGACGGCGCAGGGTTGTATGGAGGCATGACTGATCGCACAAAGCCCGAGTTCGACGCCCCTACCGGCCCTGCTCCCGCAGAGCTCGTCATCCGAGACATCATCGAAGGCGACGGAGCCGAGGCGCAGCCCGGCGACACCGTGACCGTGCACTACGCGGGTGTCGAATTCGACACCGGCGAGGAGTTCGACTCCTCGTGGGGTCGTGGCGAGACCATCCAGTTCCCGCTGCGCGGCCTGATCCAGGGCTGGCAGGAGGGGATTCCCGGCATGAAGGTCGGCGGACGCCGTGAGCTCACGATCCCGCCGCAGCTGGCGTACGGTCCTGCTGGCGCCGGCCACTTCCTCTCGGGGAAGACCCTCATCTTCATCATCGACCTGGTGGCCGTCGGCTGAGCCGGCGCCCGCTGAGAAGACCCTCGTCCATCGCCCGGGCGGGGGTCTTCTGTAATTTCGAGAATTTCGGAATACATGCAAACGCATGCGAGTTGTGTCTGTGTGAACGCCGCGAAGCGGCACAGACCTGATCTCGAGGAGAAACCCCGCATGACCACGATCGACGTCCCCGGTTACCGTTCCGGCACCTGGACCCTCGACCCCGCTCACAGCGAGGTCACCTTCAGCGTCCGCCACATGATGATCTCGAAGGTGCGCGGCACATTCGGAATGAAGAGCGCGACGCTCGTCGCCCCCGAGAACCCCCTCGATGCCAAGGTCGAGGCATCCGTCGACGTCACCTCCGTCGACACCAAGGACGAGGGCCGCGACACGCACCTGCGCTCCGCTGACTTCTTCGACACCGAGAACTTCCCGACCATGGAGTTCGTCTCCACCGGCGCACGCGTCGAGAACGGCGACTTCTTCGTCGACGGAGATCTGACGATCCGTGGAATCACGAAGCCCGTGAGCTTCGAGTTCGAGTTCGGCGGCTTCGGCGCCGACCCGTGGGGCAATTACAAGGCCGGTGCCTCCGCGACGACCGTCATCAACCGCGAGGACTTCGGCCTGACCTGGAACGCAGCCCTCGAGACCGGCGGTGTGCTCGTCGGCAAGGACATCACGATCAACCTCGATCTGCAGGGTTCGCTCCAGCAGGACTGATCGCCGGTTCGCGAACCCCGCGTCCGCTCAGGGCGCGGGGTTCTCTGCGTCGTACTCACGGAAATGCGGCGTGAGGCGCACCAGCAGAGCGACGAGCGCGATGACGGCGAGGCCGCCAAGCAGGGGCGGGAACCAGAGCGCCGTGAACGTCGCGAGCGTGCCGGCGTACAGGGCTCCAAGCCGCGGTCCGCCTGTGACGACGACGACGAAAACGCCCTGCAGCCGACCCCGGATGCTGTCGGGCACGGCGGCCTGCATCATCGTGTTGCGGTAGATCGAGCTGACGTTGTCGGCGGCGCCCGATGCCGCGAGAACGATGCAGGCTGCGACGATCAGGCCGAGGTTGACCGCGGTCTCACTGGCCGGCGGCATCCACACCCCGATCAGCAGGATGACGCCGAACGCGAGAATCGACGCTCCGTAGGCCTGGATGGACCGCTGGATGCCGCGACCGTGCCACCGATAGCGCACGACGCGACCGGAGAACAGGCTCGACAGGAAGGTGCCGGCGGCGACCGCTGCCGTCAGTGCGCCGGTTGTGACGGCGCCACCGCCGAGCAGCAGGGTGCCGAGAGCGGGATAGAGGGCCACTGGTTGCCCGAAGGTCATCGCGACGATGTCGAGGATGTACTGCATCCGGATGTTCTTCGCCCGCTTGAGGAAGCGCCAGCCGTCGACGAGCGATTCGAGTCCGGGGCGGACTATGGTGCCTTCCGGCCGCAGCGGAGGGAGGGTCCAGAGCCCCAGGAACATCGCCAGCATGAGGACGACGTCGATCGTGTAGGTCCATCCGTAGCCCGTCGTTGCGACGAGAACGCCGGCGAGAGCTGGGCCGACCATGACCATGATGCCGATCGTGATGCCGTTCAGGGCGGATGCCGGCGCCAACAGTTCGCGAGGGATCAGGCGGGGGATGATGGCTGTCCGCGTCGCCATTCCGACCGAGTTGGCTGCCGCGTTGATGATGCTCAGCGCATACAGCCACCAGATCGTCTCGAGGTGCGTCCAGGTGAGGATCGCCAGCATCAGAGTGGAGACGAAGGTGATCACGGCGGCGATGAGACCGACGATGCGGCGATCGAACGCATCCGCCAGCATCCCGCCGTACAGGCCGGCGAGGATCATGGGCACGAGCCCGGCGACGGCGACCATCGAAACGGCGAACGTGCTCTGCGTCAGCTCGAATACGTGCAGCATGATTGTGACGAGTGTCAGCTGGCCGCCCATGCCGGCGAGGGTCGATCCGATCCACAGGCGAGTGAACGCCGGGCTCGCGCGGAAGGGGCGAAGATCGATCAGGGCGGTGCTCACCAGTCGAGGCTAGCCGGTCTCCATCGTTCCCTGAGCCTGTCGAAGGGCTGGTAGACTCTACAGGTTGCCGTTTGATCGGCCGCGGATAAAGAGAGCCCACGCATCAGGCGTCGGGCGCCGCGCAATGACTGAAAGGGGATCGAATCTATGGCACTGGAAGCAGACGTCAAGAAGGCGATCATTGAAGAGTACGCGACGCACCCCGGTGACACCGGATCCCCCGAGGTGCAGGTCGCAATGCTGACGCAGCGCATCAAGGACCTCACCGAGCACCTCAAGGAGCACAAGCACGACCACCACTCGCGTCGTGGCCTGTTCCTGCTCGTCGGTCAGCGCCGTCGTCTGCTCGGCTACCTCCAGGATGTCGACATCGAGCGTTACCGCTCGCTGATCGAGAAGCTCGGACTGCGCCGATAACGACCAGCGTTCAATCGCGCAAAACTTCTTGGAAGGCCGCCCCGGGTGTGGGGCGGCCTTCGTCGTATCCCGGTCGCGCCACCGCGTACCGAATCCCAGACGTTGCGCTCCGCTCGCGGCGTGTCGCGGGGGCTCCACGCCGGGACCGACGCGGTTCGTCTGGGATTCGGGCCGAGGCGGGACTCAGGACGTGGGGCTGAGCAGATCCGCGTGGTGGATCTCCACGACGTTCGGGTGCGCGCGCAGCCGGTAGCGCAGGGCGTTCTCGCCGTACACGCCGTCGATCGGATTCTCGCCCTCCCCGGAGACGCCGCGCGATTGTGCACGCAGGTCCTCTGGGAGGTCGATGACCGGCACCTGCGAGTCCAGCGCGGGGTTGAAGAAGAACGGCACCGAGACCCGGTCCTCCGGAGCCTTCGGCGAGATCACGCGATGCTTGGTCGCCTTGAGATAGCCCCCGGTCGCGTACTCGAGCATCTCGCCGATGTTCACGATGAACGCATCGTCAACAGGCGGGGCGTCCACCCATTCACCCTCGCGCTCGACCTGCAGGCCGCCCTTGCCCGGTTCGACCCACAGCAGAGTGAGAACCCCGCCATCCTTGTGGATCCCGACGCCCTGCTGGGGCTCGGCGGCGTCCGTGCCGGGATACCGCACGATCTTGAGCAGGCTCTCGGCGTTTTCGAAGGCGGCGTCGAAATGAGTGGGGTCTGCGCCCAGGGCCTCGGCCCAGCTGCTCAGAAGCTTGCGTGAGATGGCGGTGAGGTGCCCCTGCCAGGTCTCTGCGACCTCGCGAAGCTCCGGCTGGGCTTCGGGCCAGAGGTTCGGGCCGATCAGGCGGTTGAACGCGGGGCCGCCTTCGACCGGCGTCCGCTCCGGTCCGATGTCGATCTGCTCGCGCCAGTCGATCTTGCCCTGGGTGAGCTCTCCGCCGACGCGGGTGTACCCACGGAAATGCGGGCTGTGAACATTCTCGATGGCGAGCTTGGCGTCATCGGAAAGGGCGAAGAAGTCCCGTGCGGTCTGCTGCAGGCGGCGGAACAGCTCGTGCTCGATGCCGGTGCCGACGAGATAGAAGAACCCGACGTCGTGGGCGGCCACGGCCAGGTCCTCACGGAACTTCTCGGCGGCCGCAGGGCCCTGGTCCAGCTGGGACAGGTCGAGGATGGGGAGGTTCAGATCAGCCATGACCCGAGAGTAAGCCGGATTTCGAGAGGGAAGGGCGAGTGTTACGGACAGCCTTCATCGCCTCGAGTGCAGCTCAGCTGCGCGGTCGACGCGAACCCGTCGGGTCGTCCCTGCGCGACGTCTCGGCAAGGCGCGCGTCCGAGAACAACCATCGTGCGCGCGGTTCGATGAATGGGCGGAACACCCAGCGGACTGGCTTGGTGGCCAGCGCCAGGGCGATCACCACGGAGAGCACGATCACGGCGGGCAGCCAGAGCCAGGTCGGCTCCGCGTTGCGCAGGATGCCGGTTTCGCGGAACGGATACAGCACGAACGAGTGCAGCAGATAGACGTACATCGTGTACTGCCCGAACTTCGTCCACCAGTGCTCGCTGCGGGGGATCAGCGCGAAGAAGGCGACGCTGAGGACGAGGCCGATGACGATCAGCAGGAGACGGATGCCGCCGGACCACCACACGTGCGCGCCGAGGTCGGCGTACGAGTCGTTGTAGAAGAACCAGGTGTCGAGGTCGACGCGCTTCCAGAGGTTCACCCAGTTCCAGGCGACGTAGATGTCCACGGCGAAGATGACGATCGCAATCGCGCGCAGCCACCAGGGGCGGAAGTCGATCAGCCGCAGCCGATTCACCAGGTCCTTCTCGCGCACCCACCAGCCCAGGACGAAGAACGGCAGGAACCCGAGTGTCCGCGACAGCGAGAACGTGCTGTCGACGTTCGGAAGATAGCCGGCGCCGACGGATATGAGCAGGGCCCAGACGAGCGGCCATCGCAACAGGGCGAGGTAGGGGAGGATCAGTCGGAAGATGCCGAGTGCGAGCAGGAACCACAGCGTCCACGACGGCTGCGTCAGGTTCGGGTTGGCCTGCCCCTCGAATGCCCACTTCGTCAGGGTCCACAGCACCTCGAAGATCACGTAGGGCACGAGGATGTCGGTGATGACACGGGCCATCTGCTTCTTCGTGGGCGGCCCGGACTTCGAGAAGTACCCGGCGATGATCGCGAACGCAGGCATGTGGAACGCGTAGAACGAGAGGTACAGAGCCATCGCGATGTCGGAGTCGTATGTCAGGCGTTGAATCGCGTGTCCGAGGACGACGAGGACGATGCAGGCGTACCTGGCGTTGTCCCAGAACGGCACTCGGCGGCGCGGGCGGGCGACGGATCCGGTTATCGGACCGGTCAGCGGGGTGCTGCTCATGAATGAAGGCTACCGGCCGGGAATAAAGTTGCCTGGGCGGCGTTCTACCAGATACATTCAATTGCATAGAAACGGATGCCACCCGCATCCGCCTCGAGAAACCCGGAGCACCCACGATGAGCGACCAGGCCGAAACCTCAGGCATCCAGTTCGGACTCTTCAGCGTCAGCGACGTCACCCAGAACCCGGTCACGGGTGAGACACCCAGCGAGCGTCAGAAGATCAAGGACGCGATCACGATCGCGAAGCACGCCGAAGAGGTGGGGCTCGACGTCTTCGCACTCGGTGAGCACCACAACCCGCCGTTCTGGTCCTCATCTCCGACCACCACTCTTGCCGCGATCGCCGCGCAGACAGAGCGCATCATCGTCTCGACGTCGACCACGCTCATCACCACGAACGACCCGGTGAAGATCGCCGAGGACTTCGCGATGCTGCAGCACGTATCGGACGGCCGCACCGACCTCATGCTGGGCCGCGGCAACACCGGTCCCGTCTACCCGTGGTTCGGCAAGGACATCCGGCAGGGACTGCCGCTCGCCATCGAGAACTACGCGCTGCTGCGCAAGCTCTGGGACGAGGACGTCGTCGACTGGGAGGGAAAGTTCCGTACGCCGTTGCAGGGCTTCACCTCGACGCCGCGGCCACTGGACGGCGTGGCGCCGTTCGTGTGGCACGGCTCGATCCGCACGCCCGAGATCGCCGAGCAGGCCGCCTACTACGGCGACGGCTTCTTCGCGAACAACATCTTCTGGCCCAAGGAGCACTACCAGCGTCTCATCGAGCTCTACCGTCAGCGCTTCGCGCACTACGGCCACGGAACGCCGGAGCAGGCCATCGTCGGCATCGGCGGTCAGGTGTTCATGCGCGCCAACTCGCAGGACGCGGTGAACGAGTTCCGTCCGTACTTCGACAACGCGCCGGTCTACGGCCACGGCCCGAGCATGGAGGACTTCACCGAGATGACTCCGCTGACCGTCGGCTCGCCGCAGCAGGTCATCGACCGCTACGCGGCGATGCGCGACACGTTCGGCGACTACCAGCGCCAGCTGTTCCTCATCGACCACGCCGGACTCCCGCTGAAGGTCGTGCTCGAGCAGCTCGACATCCTCGGTGGCGAGGTCGTCCCTGCTCTGCGCAAGGAGCTGGCGAAGAATCGTCCGGCGAGCGTTCCGGATGCGCCGACCCACACCGCACGTGTCAAGGCCGCGTACGGGGACGGTCCTGCGCGTGAGGCGCGGCCGCGCGCGAACCGCGGTGACAACCTCACCGGCGGATCGCCCTACCAGGACTCGGCTGCACCTGCCGGTGCGGCATTCGGCCTCGGCCGGACGGAGGCATGATCATGACAGAGCGTCGCATCGCCGTCATCTCGGCAGGACTCTCCAACCCGTCATCGACCAGGATGCTGGCCGATCGACTGGCCGGTGAGACCGTGAAGCAGCTGGCGGAGCTCGACATCCAGGCGACCGTCGACGTGATCGAGCTGCGTGACCTCGCGCACGACATCACGAACAACCTGCTCACCGGATTCGCGCCCGCCGCACTGGAATCCGCGATCAATTCGGTGTACTCCGCCGGTGCCCTGATCGCGGTGACGCCGATCTTCTCGACGAGCTATTCGGGGCTGTTCAAGTCGTTCATCGACGTGCTGGACCCCGACGCTCTCACCGGCAAACCAGTATTGATCGGCGCGAACGCCGGCACGCCGCGGCACTCGCTGGCGATCGACTACGCGATCCGTCCGCTGTTCGCGTACCTCCACGCCGAGACCGTCTCGACCGGCGTTTTCGCCGCATCCAGCGATTGGGGCGGCGCGGGCGACGACGTGGCACCGCTCAGCCGGCGCGTCGAGAAGGGTGCGCGGGAGCTCGCTGAGGCCATCTCGCGCAAGGAGGCGGCGACCTCGAGCGACCCGTTCGATCCGGCCAACTACCTGGGTGACGGGCGGTCCTTCGGCCATCTGCTCGGCGGGCTGGCAGGGGAGTGATCCGCGCAGACGCACCGACCGAGAAATGAAGGCGCCGGGCCCCAATGGGCCGGCGCCTTCTCGGTGGTCAACCGCTCTTACGTCGGAACTCGCGCCGCGTCTGCGGAGCATTCACCGAATGGACGGCTGAGTCGCCGTCCAGATGCGACTCGCCGTCGCGGTGGTGAGCGTTCTTCTTCTCGAGCGCTTCCTTGAACTTGCGCTTCATGTCCTCCGAGGGGGACGCTGCGCCTTCTTCGGTGCTCATGCGGTCAGCCTAGTCGGGCCGGACCGATGACCGAAAGCGTGCTCGTGCGCGATCGCGACGCCGGATGAGCAGATCGACCACCGCGCCGATGACGATCGCGACGACGACGGAGACGAAGATGGCGACCATCGGTCCGCCGGGCAGGATCGCGGCGAACAGGGCTCCGACAGCGGCCTGATAGCTCGCCCAGCCCGCCGCTGCGAGCACGACCAGTGCGCAGTAGCGGGGGATCGGGATACGTGTCGCACCGGCGACCAGGTTCACGGCCAGACGCGCGAACGGAATGAATCGTGCGGTGAAGAGCACCACCGCAGTGCCGGACTGGAGTCGCTCGTGCGCCCACCGGCGAGCCTGCTGCACGCGTGCGGCTCGCATCCAGCGCCAGCGTTCGAGGCCGACCCACCGGCCGATCGCATAGCAGAGCATGTCGCCGCAGGCTGCGGCAGCGGTGGCGCAGAGCACCACCGCCCACAGCGGGGGAGCACCGGACTCGATCGACAGCGCCCCCAAAGCCGTGACGGCGACCTCGCCGGGGACGACGACGAAGAACGCGTCGCCGAGGACGAGCAGTGTCATCGCGATCAGCGCCCACGGGCCGTGGACGGCGTCGAGGAGGACGTCGGGGATCACGCCTTCACGATGCGCTTCGGAGGTGAACGGAAACGGAAGCGGGGACAGCCGGTGAAGGAAAGTCGTGCAACCGGTGAACTCTCGGCGTCAGGGGCTGTCGTGGCCCAGCCGGGCGCGTGTCGCGGGGCATCCTGACATCGTGAGAGTCGCAATCGTGACCGAATCATTTCTGCCGCACATGAACGGGGTGACCGGATCTGTGCTGCAGATCCTGCGACACCTCGAACGCACGGGCCATCAGGCTCACGTCATCGCCCCGGATGCCACGGGCATCCCGACCGCGATGCACGGCGCGACCATCGAAGCCGTCACCAGCCTGGCTCTGCCCGGCTATCGCAATGTCCGCGTCGGAGCTGTGACCGCTCAGCGCGTGGCATCCTCGCTGGCGCGCTTCCGGCCCGATGTCGTGCATCTGGCGTCGCCGTTCGCGCTCGGCTGGCGCGGCGTTCTGGCCGCCGGCCGACTGAACCTCCCCGCCGTCGCCGCGTACCAGACCGACGTCGCCGCCTACACCGAGCGCTACCGGCTCGCCGCCACCACGAACTTCGCGCAGAACCACATCACCCGACTGCATCGCCGTGCCACGCTCACACTGGCTCCGTCGTCTGAGTCGGAGCAGCAGCTCACTGCTCTCGGCGTCGACCGCGTCCGCCGGTGGGGCCGAGGAGTGGATGCCGAGCGATTCCACCCCGGAGCCAGGGATGAGCGGTGGCAGCGCCTCGGAGACGAGGCGATCGTCGGGTACGTCGGCCGCCTCGCAGCCGAGAAGCAGGTGGAGGACCTCCGGGTGCTGCACGGCGTGCCGGGTACCCGGCTCGTCATCGTCGGGGACGGTCCGTCACGCGCCCGCCTGCAGGCGGCCATGCCGGATGCCGTGTTCCTCGGCCACCTCGACGGTGACCGCCTCGCCACTGCGTTGGCGTCGTTCGACATCTTCGTGCATCCAGGCGAGAGCGAGACGTTCGGACAGACGCTGCAGGAGGCGCACGCCAGCGGCGTTCCCATCGTCGCCACCGGTCGTGGCGGACCTCTCGACCTCGTTCGGATGGGCATCGACGGCTGGCTGTACCGCCCGGGGGACCTCGAGGATCTGCGCATGCGCGTGACCGATCTCGCCGGTGACGCGCGCAAGCGGCGCGCCTTCGGTGCCGCTGGACGCGCCGCAGTCGAAGGGCGCAGCTGGACCGTCGTGTGCGATCAGCTGCTCGAGCACTTCGACCAGGCGCAGGAGCTCCAACGCGTCGATCGCTCCCTGCGCGCCCCGCGACTGCGCCGGCCCGAGCCGTCGACGCCGGCGCAGACGCGTCAGTGGCGGCGGTACGTCGCTCTCGGCGATTCGCTCACCGAGGGGCTGTGCGATCCGGGAACAGACGGAGCGCTGCGCGGGTGGGCGGATCGTCTTGCTCTGCTGCTCTCCGCCCGCGGCGGCATCCACTACGCGAACCTCGCCGTGCGCTCCAGGCGCGTGCGCGACGTGCACGGCGAGCAGCTGGCCAGGGCACGTGAGCTCCGACCCGACCTGGTGTCGATCCTGATCGGGGCGAATGACCTCGTGAAGTCCCACGCGGACGTGCCTGCTCTGGCAGCACGTGTCGACGAGACGGTTCGGGTGCTGCGCGAGGATGGTGCCGACGTGCTGCTCGTCACGCCGTTCCTTCCCGATCGCCGCGCCGCTGGTCTCTTCTCCGCCCGGTTCGCCGCGTTCGCCGTCCGGCTCGCCGAGACTGCGGCGCGCCATGGCGCCATCCTGCTCGACACCGATCTGCATCCGTCGCTTGCGGCGCGTCCGAACTGGGGCGAGGATCTGGTGCACCTCGGGAGCAGAGGACATCGCTTCCTCGCGTACTGCGCCGGTGATCTGCTCGGGGTGCCGCACGCCGAGACCCTCGGAGCGCTCGATGCGGTGCTGCACGAGGTCGACGCCACGACGAAGGCGACCTGGTGGCGTGAGCATGCCCTGCCGTGGGTCTGGCGCCGCATGCGCGGACGGGTCGCCGGCGACGGGCGGGTCGCCAAGCACGACGACTACGTGTACATCGGACGCTCGTCCAGCATGCGCAACGTCGAGGTCCGTTGAGGCTGGACCTTCGACGAGGCCAGGGAAGTCGGGCCTCGCGCTGATAGGCTGACATTGGATTGCTGTGCGCAATCCGCGTGCGCTGTGCGCACGGGTACGTATGACCTCGGTCGTCACACGGACGAACGAGTCTAAACAAAGAAGGAGAGACCTCTTGGAAGGTCCTGAAATCACTGCCGCCGAGGCCGTTCTCGACAACGGCCGCTTCGGCACTCGCACTGTCCGCTTCGAAACCGGTCGCCTCGCTCAGCAGGCACAGGGTTCGGTTGCGGCTTACCTCGACGGAGAGACGATGATTCTCTCCGCAACCAGCGCCGGCAAGCACCCGCGCGAAGGCTTCGACTTCTTCCCGCTCACCGTCGACGTCGAAGAGCGTTCGTACGCAGCGGGCAAGATCCCCGGTTCGTTCTTCCGTCGTGAGGGTCGTCCCTCGACTGAGGCGATCCTCGTCTGCCGTCTGATCGACCGTCCGCTGCGTCCGTCGTTCGTCGACGGCCTGCGCAACGAGGTCCAGATCGTCATCACCGTCCTGTCGATCGCCCCCGGCGAGTACTACGACGCACTGGCCATCAACGCGGCATCCGCGTCGACCCAGATTTCGGGTCTGCCGTTCTCCGGCCCGATCGCCGGTGTCCGCCTCGCGCTGATCCCCGGCCACGGCGAGAACGCCGACCAGTGGGTCGCGTTCCCGAACCAGGCCCAGGTCGAAGAGGCCGTGTTCGACCTCATGGTCGCCGGCCGCGTGGTCAAGAAGGCTGACGGCACCGAAGATGTCGCGATCATGATGGTCGAGGCCGAGGCCACCGAGAACAGCTGGAACCTCATCAAGGGCGGCGCCGTCAAGCCGAGCGAGGACATCGTCGCCGGTGGTCTCGAGGCCGCCAAGCCGTTCCTGAAGCAGCTCGTCGAGGCGCAGGCCGAGATGGCGTCGCACTCGTCGAAGGAGCCTGGTGTCTACCCGGTCTTCCCGGCGTACGAGCAGGCCACGTACGACTTCATCGCCGCATCAGCGACGGCAGACCTCGAGAAGGTCTACCAGATCGCAGACAAGGTCGAGCGTCAGAATGCCGATGACGAGGTCAAGGACCGTGTCAAGGCCGAGGTCGCCGCAGCCGTCGAGGCAGGCACGCTGCCCGAGTCCGCCGCAGGCGAGGTCTCCGGCGCGTACAAGTCCGTCACCAAGGGCATCGTCCGCGGACGCATCCTCTCCGAGGGCGTTCGCATGGACGGCCGTGGCCTCGCCGACATCCGTCCGCTCGACGCAGAGGTGCAGGTCATCCCGCGCGTTCACGGTTCGGCGATCTTCCAGCGCGGTGAGACCCAGATCATGGGCGTCACCACGCTGAACATGCTCAAGATGGAGCAGCAGATCGACTCGCTTTCGCCGACGACGAGCAAGCGCTACATGCACCACTACAACTTCCCGCCCTACTCGACCGGTGAGACCGGCCGTGTCGGGTCGCCGAAGCGTCGCGAGATCGGGCACGGCTTCCTCGCCGAGCGCGCCCTCGTGCCGGTGCTGCCCAGCCGTGAGGAGTTCCCGTACGCGATCCGCCAGGTGTCTGAGGCTCTCAGCTCCAACGGCTCGACGTCGATGGGCTCCGTGTGCGCGTCTACTCTGTCGCTGCTGAACGCCGGTGTGCCGCTGCGTGCGGCCGTCGCGGGCATCGCGATGGGCCTCGTCTCCGACGAGGTCGACGGCGAGACCCGTTACGCCGCGCTGACCGACATCCTCGGAGCCGAGGACGCCCTCGGTGACATGGACTTCAAGGTCGCAGGCACGAGCGAGTTCATCACCGCCATCCAGCTCGACACGAAGCTCGACGGCATCCCGTCCGATGTCCTCGCCGGCGCTCTGACGCAGGCCAAGGACGCACGTCTGACGATCCTGAGCGTCCTGAACGCCGCCATCGACGCTCCTGACGAGATGGCGCCGACCGCGCCTCGCGTCATCAGCGTTCAGATCCCGGTCGACAAGATCGGCGAGCTGATCGGCCCGAAGGGCAAGACGATCAACGCGATCCAGGACGAGACCGGCGCGCAGATCTCCATCGAGGAGGACGGCACCGTCTACATCGGCGCGACCGACGGCCCCTCGGCCGAGGCTGCTCGTGCTCAGGTGAACGCGATCGCCAACCCCACCAACCCGGAGGTCGGCGAACAGTTCCTCGGCACCGTCGTGAAGATCGCCTCGTTCGGCGCCTTCATCTCGCTGCTGCCCGGCAAGGACGGCCTGCTGCACGTCACCGAGGTGCGCAAGCTCGCCGGTGGCAAGCGCGTCGAGAACGTCGACGACGTCCTCTCGGTCGGCCAGAAGCTGCTCGTCAAGATCACCAAGATCGACGACCGCGGCAAGCTGTCGCTCGAGCCCGTGCTCGACGACGCTCCGGCCGAGGCGGCGGGCGACGCTGCTGAGACCGAGTCCGCAGACGCTTAAGTCATCCGAGAACGGCCCGGATTCCACCCGTCAGGTGCGGAATCCGGGCCGTTTCTCTGCCTGACGTGACCGAAACGTTATCGGAAGTTCCTCTCTCGTTAGCGCCAATGGACGGCGCCTTCGCCGTTCTCGCTTACCCTTTGAGTACGCACCCGCAGGGTGTGCACCTCGGGGGTGGTGAGGATGGGATTGTTCGGCGCAGGAACCGCTGATGCTCAGTCCGCACGTGCCCAGACCGGGGCACAGCACCCCTCAGCACCCATCCCGGTGGTCGGGCCGGGGGTGGGGGAGAGCATCCGGATCTCGCTCGGTGAGAGCGGCATTCAGATCTTCCCTCTCATGCTCGGGGCGGCGGAGTTCGGCTGGAACGTCGATCTCGAGACGAGCCACGCGATCCTCGACCGCTACGTGGAGTTCGGCGGCAACGCGATCCACACCGCTGACGGGTTCTCGGGCGGTCGCAGCGAGCACATCATCGGGCAGTGGCTGCGCTCACGCGGCCTGCGCGACCGCACCGTGCTCAGCGTGCGGATCGGCTCCCACGCCGACAACCCGGGGCTGGGGTCCACCAACCTCGTGCGCGCCGTGGAAGCATCCCTCACGCGGCTCGGTATCGAACGCATCGACGTGATCTATCTGGATGCCACGCTCGACCGCGACACGAACCTCGAAGACACTCTCGCCACAGTCGAGTGGCTCCGCGATGCCGGCAAGGTCGGCACGGTCGGGGCCTTCGGGCTCGCCCCGGAACGGCTGGTCGAGGCCCGGATCCTGGCATCGGCCGGGTACCCGCGCATCGAGGCGCTCGATGAGCCGTACAACCTCGTCCGTCGTGAGGCGTTCGAGGGCGACCTGCGGCTCGTCGCCGGGGCTCAGAGCCTCGCCGTGACGCCGTCGCATGCGCTCGAGCACGGGTTCCTCTCCGGACGGCATCGCAGCAAGGCGCACATGTCCCGGGGTGTGCGGGGCGAGCAGCTGCGTGGCCACCTGAATCGTCGAGGCATCCGGATCCTCCGCGCGCTCGACCAGGTCGCGGCCGAGGTGGAGGCGCCCGTCGCCGCGGTGTCCATCGCGTGGCTTCTCGCGCAGCGCAGTGTCGTGGCACCGATCGTGAACACGTTCGCCACCGACCATGTCGACGAGCTCATGCAGGGCGCGGGGATCGCATTGTCGCGTACCCAGGTCGCCGAGCTCACTCGCGCCGGCAACTGATCGACACGAGCCGAGGCTCTCCGAACTCCGGCTAAGGTGGAATCGCCTCTGTAAAGGCTGGCGACGAAGCGAGCGGGTTGTGACGCACTACATATATCTGGTCAGACATGGTGAACATCAGGATGCCGAGCACGGTGTCGACGACGGACCCCTCTCCCCGCGGGGGCAGCGTCAAGCCGAGCTGATCGCCGATCGGCTCTCTGGGCTCCCGCTGGACGCCGTCTGGCATTCGCCGCTGCTGCGGGCAACCGAGACCGCTCGCGCGATCGCAGAGCGACTCCCGTCCGTGACGCCCGAGCCCTCAGCGCTCCTGTTCGACTGCGTGCCGACCGGCATGACGGAGGACACCCCAGCGGTGTACGAGTCATTCTTCGGCTCGGTCACCGACGCCGAGATCGAGGCGGGCAGCGCTCAGATGGCGGATGCCGTCAACGAGTTCCTCGTGCGCAAGCAGGGCGACGTCCACGAAGTCCTCATCACGCACAACTTCGTCATCGCGTGGTTCGTCCGAGAGGTCCTCGGCGCGCCGGACTGGCGCTGGATGACTCTCAACCAGGCGCATTGCGGGCTCACCGTGATCGGGCAGAAACAGGGGCGCCCCTGGACCCTGGTCAACCACAACGAGTTGAGCCACCTCCCGATGGAGCTGCGCACCGGCCTGCCGGACGCCATGCCGGTCTGAGCGCAAATAGACTGGTCGCATGACCAAGCAGGTTGCACTCGTCGGCGGCTCAGGCAAGCTCGGCACGATCATCCATCAGGTGATCGGCGAGCTCGACGGCTTCGACGTCGCCCGGGTGCTGAACTCGTCGAGCGACCTCCGTGAGCTCGACGGTGCCGACCTCGTCGTCGACGCCTCGACTCCGCAGGTGAGCGTCGACGTCGTCCGTGCGGCCATCGAGCGCGGCATCAACGTTCTGGTCGGAACATCCGGATGGTCGGCCGAGCGCATCGCGTTGATGCGTCCTCTTGTCGAGTCGGCCGGCACCGGAGCCGTCTTCATCCCGAACTTCTCGCTCGGCTCCGTGCTCGGTTCAGCCCTGGCCGCCGCCGCTGCGCCCTTCTTCGCCTCCGCCGAGATCATCGAAGCGCACCGGGACACGAAGGTGGACTCCCCGAGCGGCACGGCCGTGCGCACGGCCGAGCTGATCGCCGCAGCTCGAGGAGAGCAGGGCCCCGTCAGCGCGCCGCACGCCGACCAGCGTGCCCGTGGCCAGCAGGTCGCGAGCGTGCCGGTGCACTCCCTTCGACGCCCAGGAGTGATCGCCAGGCAGGATGTGATCCTCTCCGGCCCCGGCGAGTCTCTGATCATCACGCACGACACTGTCGAGTCCGCTCAGGCGTATGCCCCCGGCATCCGCCTCGCTGTGCCGTACGCCGCAGAGGCCCGCGGCGTCGTGGTCGGCCTCGAGAACATGATCGACATCGGAATCCAGGCGCGCTCGTGATGGCCAGAGCCGGTGTCATCGTCGTCGGGCTGTGCCTGATCCTTTATTTCGTCCTCACCGGCCAGTGGTCGTATCTGTACCTGACCAGCGGCGAACCCATCGGCATCGCCATGGGCGTCGCGCTCATCGTGCTGCCGTTGATCGGAGCATGGGCCCTCGTCCGCGAGATCCAGTTCGGCATCAGCGCGGATCGGCTCGGCACGCGGCTGGATGCCGAAGGCGGGATGCCGGCAGCGGAGACGGAGCTGAGCCCGAGCGGGCGCCTGGCGAAGTCGGACGCCGAGCCGCTCGTCCAGCGCTACACGGCCGAGGCTGAGGCTTCTGCGGCCGACTGGCGAGCCCGTTACCGCCTCGGTGTGGTGCAGGATGCCGCGGGGCGCCGCAAGGACGCCCGCGCGAGCATCCGCGAGGCGATCAGGCTCGCGAAGGTCCGCTGAATCGGTCCCTGAGCCTGTCGAAGGGTCAGGCGAGTGTCGCCTCGAGGGTGATCTCGATGCCTGAGAGCGCCTGAGACACCGGGCACCCTGTCTTCGCGCCCTCGGCGATCTCCTGGAACTGCTCCGCCGTGAGCCCTGGCACCTTCGCATTCACGTTCAGGTGGCTGCCGGTGATTCCGGTTCCCGGCTTGAACGTCACCGACGCCGTGGTGTCGACGCGCTCCGGCGGAGTGCCGTTCTCGGACAGCGCGTGCGAGAGCGCCATGCTGAAGCACGATGCGTGCGCTGCGGCGATGAGCTCTTCCGGCGTGGTGGTCGTCTCGGAGCCCTCGCTGCGCGACTTCCAATCGATGGGGAAGGTGCCGAGGTTCGACGACGAGAATCGAACGGTTCCCGATCCCTCCGTGAGAGAACCGGTCCAGGTCGTGGCTGCTTCGCTGGTGACGGGCATGATTCCTCCAGGGGTCGTGGCTGGTGTTCGGCCAGCCTATCGACCACGCGACCTGCGGGGAACCGGCGCTCAGACCGCGGGAACCCGGCGACCGACCACCCCGGCACGCTGCAGCAGCAGGTAGATCTGGCATCCGAGGCAGAACGAGAAGGCGGCGTTGAGGAAGGCAGCGATGAAGGCGGCGCCGGTTGCGATCGGGAGCGCCAACGGAACCCCGATCAGATGCAGGACGAGTCCGATGCCGACAACCGCGAGTCCGACGCCCTGTGCGAAGCGCGGCGGCCGGGGGTCTTCCAACTCTGCGGGAGCCGACAGCCGTGGCCGGACGAACCGGCGGAAGATCGCCCCCCAGGGCGCCGTGCGCGGCCACGCCGCGCCCCAGAGGAACAGCAGGGCGATGATGAGGAGCAGCACGAAACCGGGGCCGAGGGCCCTGGGCGCCTCCGACAGGCCGACGAGGTTCAGCACCAGGGCTGCGAGCAGCAGCACGGACGTGATCGTCGCGGCGAAGCGGGGGCCTCTCGGATCGATTCCAGCGGGACCGGTCATGACTGCTCCTGATTCTGAAGGGGGGCCGACGGAGCGCCGACAAGAGCGCTGACGGCCTCATCGATCGACCGTCGATCCGGAACGCCTCCCCAGCGGGACACGACTCTGCCGGATGCATCGATGAGGATCGTCGTCGGTGTCTGCAGGACGTGGTATCTCGTCGCGAGGTCGCTGCGCGTGGTGAGGTCCACCTCGAGGTGGGGGATGCTCCGATTTCCGGCGATCTCGCCGAGCAGGCGCCGTACCTGCGGGCACCGCGCGCACAGCTCGGTGCTGAACTGCACGAGCGCGGCCGATGCAGGAAGCCCGCCGGGCAGGTCGTCGGCACGGACCAGGACGCCGCCGCCGGTGCGCGTGCGTCCGTCCTGCGCGCGGAGCGCGATCCCGGCCACGGCGGTGAGCACCACGAGAGCGCCGGCGATCAGAAGCGCGGTCGTGACGGACATGCTCCGAGGATAGGGCGACCACGCGGACCAGGGCGCGGATATGACCGCTCATGACGGACGCCGGGTATCGTGTGAGGCATGAGCGAAGCCGTCCCCACGCCGTACGAAGATCTGCTCCGAGACGTGCTTCAGACCGGCACGCACAAGGACGATCGCACCGGAACCGGCACCACCAGTGTCTTCGGTCGTCAGATCCGGTTCGACCTGTCGCAGGGCTTCCCGCTCATCACCACCAAGCGCGTGCATTTCAAGTCGATCGCCTACGAGCTGCTCTGGTTCCTGCGCGGAGACTCGAACGTGTCCTGGCTGCAGGAGAACGGCGTCACGATCTGGGACGAGTGGGCCGATGCCGACGGCGAGCTCGGGCCGGTGTACGGCGTGCAGTGGCGTTCGTGGCCGACACCGGACGGCGGTCACATCGACCAGCTGTCCCAGGTCGTCGAGCAGATCGGCGCGACACCGGATTCCCGGCGCCTCATCGTCTCGGCGTGGAATCCCGCCGACATCCCCGACATGGCCCTCGCGCCCTGCCACGCGCTCTTCCAGTTCTACGTCGCGGACGGCAGACTCTCGTGCCAGCTGTACCAGCGGAGCGCGGACATGTTCCTCGGCGTGCCGTTCAACATCGCCAGCTACGCGCTGCTGACGATGATGATCGCCCAACAGGCAGGTCTCGAGCCCGGCGACTTCGTCTGGACCGGCGGCGACTGCCACGTGTACGACAACCACGTCGACCAGGTGCGGGAGCAGCTCTCGCGTGAGGCATATCCGTACCCGACGCTGCGGTTCGCGCGGAAGCCGGAGTCCATCTTCGACTACGCGTACGACGATCTCGTCATCGAGGACTACCAGCACCACCCCGCGATCCGTGCGGCGGTGGCCGTATGACCTGGGTCGGTCTCATCTGGGCCGAGGCCGCCGGCGGCGTCATCGGTGCAGAGGGCGGGATGCCGTGGCACGTCCCGGAGGATCTGGCGCACTTCAAGGACGTCACGATCACCGCCCCGGTCGTGATGGGGCGCAAAACGTGGGACTCGTTGCCCGAGCGCTTCCGCCCGCTGCCCGGCCGCGAGAACATCGTGATCACGCGCCAGCAGGACTGGGAGGCGAAAGGCGCCAGCCGCGCGGCGGATCTGCCCGCCGCCGTCCGCGGTCTCGACAAGGTGTGGATCATCGGCGGGGCCGAGATCTTCGCCCAGGTGATCGGCGACGCCGACCGACTGGAGGTCACCGAGCTCGATCTCGAGGTGGCCGGAGACGCCTATGCACCTTCGAAGGAGGGTTGGCGGCTCGTCGACGAGGGGGAGTGGCGAACGTCCCGCAGCGGCATCCGCTACCGGTTCCTGGGGTACGAGCGCTGATGCCCGTCGCGCTGATCACGGGTGCGAGCGCCGGCCTCGGCGCTGAGTTCGCACGCCAGCTCGCCGCACGCGGTGCCGATCTCGTCGTCGTCGCACGCTCGGCCGGGTCGCTCGAGGCGTTGGCAGCGGAACTCCGCGAAGCGAACGGCATCGCCGTCGAGGTCCTCGCCGCAGACCTGGTGACCGCGGAAGGGATGCAGAGCGTCGTGACCCGCGTCAGTGACACGGAGCATCCGATCGACGTCCTCGTGAACAACGCCGGATTCGGGCTCCCGCTGCACTTCGCAGACAACGACATCGAAGACGAGGTGCGGCACCTTCGCATCCACGTCGAAGCGCCGATGCGGCTCATGCACGCCGCGCTCGGCGCGATGCGCGGTCGCGGCGGGCGGATCATCAACGTGGCATCCGTCGCCGGATTCATCTCCAGGTCGACCTATTCGGCGTGCAAGCAGTGGCTGATCGGCTTCAGCCGATGGGCGAACGCGGAGTACTCCCGTGACGGCGTGACGGTGACCGCGGTGTGTCCAGGATTCACGCACACGACCTTCCATGAGCGGATGGGCCTCGCACCGGGTCACGAGGGGATCCCCGCAATCGGGTGGCTGAACGCGCCGGACGTCGTCCGTGAAGGGCTCAGAGATGCCGCACGCGGCAAGGCCGTGTCCGTCCCTTCGCTCCGCTACAAGGCGGTCGTGGCGCTGACGCGCGTGCTGCCGTCGGCGCTCACGGCAGGCGCCGCTCGCCGGGGGCGCGTCTGAACCGCGGGCTGCCCCGTTACACGAATCGACCGAGATGGATGCCGGCGTATGCCAGCGCAGCCACGGTCTCACCGTCGGTGATGCGGCCGTCGGCCACCATGGCCAGCGCGTCTGAGAACGGCACCCATGACACCTCTTCGATGCCTTCGTCCTCGGCATCCTCCACGTCGGCGGCGGCGCCGCTCAGGCCGCGCGCGAGGAACACGTGCTCCGGCGCGACCGTGACTCCGTTCAAGGCGTTCATGGTGCCGATCGGCGTCCACTGCTCAGCCTGCAGGCCGGTCTCTTCGCGCAACTCTCGCTGCGCGGCGGTCAGCGGATCCTCGCCGTCGCTGCCGCCGGCAGGGACCTCGATGGATCGCCCCACCGTGTAGCGGTCGAGGGTGACGAGGCAGACCCGGTCGGTCTCATCCAGAGCCACGATGAACACGGCGGGGTTGCGCAGGGTCACGACGCCGTAGATGCCGTCGCCGGCAGGCCCGGTCACGGCGTCCTCTCGAACGGAGATCCACGGATTCTCGTACACGACGCGGGAATCCTCGGTCTGCCAGGTCATGAACGCGAGCCTATCCGGCGCGGTCAGGCAGGGCCGAAACCGATACGCTGGGAGCATGACGCACTCGGACAACCCCTTCGGTCAGGTCCTCGTCGCGCTCGTCACTCCGATGACGGCAGACGGCGAAGTCGATTGGGCCGCCACCGAGAAGCACATGGATGACGTGATCGGCGCCGGTGCGGACGGCATCGTCGTCACCGGCACGACGGGGGAGACATCGACCCTCACCGACCCGGAGAAGCTCAAGCTCGTCGAGGTGGGCCGATCGGTGTCCGCCGGACGCGCGAAGATCATCACGGGCGGTGGATCGAACGAGACGGCGCACGCCATCGAGCTGTACAAGGCCAGCGAGAAGGCCGGCGCCGACGGCATCATGATCGTCACGCCTTACTACAACAAGCCCACGCAGGCCGGCATCCTCACGCACTTCCGACTCGTCGCCGATGCCACCGATCTGCCGGTCATCCTCTATGACATCCCAGGCCGAACGGGCGTCCCGATCAAGTACGAGACGATCCTGCGCCTGGCCAAGCATCCCAACATCCTCGCCGTGAAGGACGCCAAGGGCGACTTCAGCGAGGTCAGCCGAGTGCTGAACCAGACCGACTTGATGTACTTCTCCGGTGACGACGCCAATGTGCTCCCGCACCTGGCGATCGGCGCGTCCGGTCTCATCGGCGTGACCGCGAACATCACCGCGGCGCCGTATCGCACGATCATGGATGCCGTGAACCGCGGCGACCTCGCAACCGCGACGGCCGAGCACAAGCGCCTGGAGCCGCTGGTGCGGGCCACGATGACCCACGTGCCCGGCACTGTTTCGGCGAAGTACATCCTGCACGGCCTCGGCCGCATCTCCAGCCCCCGCGTCCGCCTGCCCCTGGTGGGGCCGGAGGAGTGGGAGGCCGCTCTCATCGAGGACGAGCTGGCTCTCGTCAAGGATGTGACCGGCGCTGATTTCTCGAACTTCCGCCCCGACCGCAATGCGGCCGCCGGCGGCGCGCTTCCGAAGGTGCACGGCACCACCCGCTGACACATACGTGAAGGCGACGGGCGCAGAAGGCGCCCACAGCAACACGAGCACCGCAGGTGCTCGACTGAGGAGACATGAATGTCCATTCCCATCGCCGCCCCTGAACAGCTCGCGGAGGGAACGCTCCGCATCATCCCGCTCGGCGGGCTCGGCGAGGTCGGCCGCAACATGACGACCTTCGAGTTCGACGGCAAGATCCTCATCGTGGACTGCGGAGTGCTGTTCCCCGAGGATCACCAGCCAGGTGTCGACCTGATCCTGCCGGACTTCGAGCCGATCAAGGACCGCCTCGACGACATCGTCGGCGTCGTGCTCACGCACGGTCACGAGGACCACATCGGCGCGGTCCCGTACCTGCTCCGCCTGAAGAGCGACATCCCGCTGATCGGCTCGGGTCTGACGCTGGCTCTCGTCGAGGCGAAGCTCAAGGAGCATCGGATCAAGCCCTTCACCCTCACGGTGAAGGAGGGGCAGCACGAGAAGGTCGGACCGTTCGACCTCGAGTTCGTCGCGGTGAACCACTCGATTCCGGACGCCCTCGCCGTCGCGATCCGCACTCCGGCCGGCCTCGTCCTCGCAACAGGCGACTTCAAGATGGACCAGCTGCCGCTGGACGGTCGCATCACCGACCTGCGCGCCTTCTCGCGTCTCGGTGAAGAGGGCGTCGACCTGTTCCTCGTCGACTCCACCAACGCCGATGTCCCTGGCTTCACGCCGACGGAGCGCTCGATCGGGCCGGTGCTCGATCAGGTGATCGCCAAGGCGCAGCGGCGAGTGATCGTCGCGAGCTTCTCGAGCCACGTTCATCGCGTGCAGCAGGTGCTCGACGCCGCTCACGCGAACGGCCGCCGCGTCGCACTGCTCGGCCGCAGCATGGTCCGCAACATGGGCATCGCCGCAGACCTCGGCTACCTGAAGGTGCCGGAGAACGTGCTCATCGACTACAAGAAGGCCAAGGACCTGCCAGACGACAAGATCGTCTACATGTCGACGGGATCCCAGGGCGAGCCGATGGCCGTGCTCAGTCGCATGGCGAACCTGGATCACGCGATCGAGCCGGGGGAGGGGGACACCGTCATCCTCGCCTCGAGCCTCATCCCCGGCAACGAGAACGCGGTGTACCGCGTGATCGACGGCCTCACCAAGCTCGGTGCGAACGTCGTGCACAAGGCCAACGCCCGTGTGCACGTCTCCGGTCACGCCGCCGCCGGCGAGCTGATCTACTGCTACAACATCCTCAAGCCGAAGAACGTGCTCCCCGTGCACGGCGAGTACCGGCACCTGATGGCGAACGCCAAGCTCGCCCAGGAGACAGGGATCCCGGTCGAGAACACGTTCCTCGCGTCGAACGGCACGATCATCGACCTCAAGGCCGGTGACGCGCGCGTCGCCGGCCAGTACGACATCGGCTTCGTGTACGTCGACGGCTCCACGGTCGGCGAGATCACGGACGCCGACCTCAAGGACCGCCGGATCCTGGGCGAGGAGGGCTTCGTCTCGATCATCGTCGTGGTGGATGCCGCCACCGGGCGCATCATCACGGGCCCTGAGATCCACGCCCGAGGGATCGCCGAGGACGATGCGGTGTTCGAGGACGTCGTGCCGAAGATCGTCGCAGCGCTCAAGGAGGCGTCCGGCAACGGCGTCCGCGACACGCACGCGCTCTCGCAGGTCGTCCGTCGCACGATCGGACGCTGGGTCAACCAGAAGCTGCGCCGTCGTCCGATGATCGTCCCTCTCGTCATCGAAGCCTGATCGTCACGGTTCGTTCGGGCTGCCGGATCGTCTGGAAAGCCGCGTCATTACGCGGCTGTGTCGGCACCCGAACGTAGTCTGTGGGTATGGCCAGGAGCACCACGAAGACCTCGCGCGCGTCGGAGAAGACTCAGGCGCGCGCCAAGGGGCAGACGGCTCCGACGAAGAAGATCCCGGCTGCTCCGAAGAAGTACATCGACGAGGACGACAAGCCCGCGCTCATCGTGCGCGCATGGACCGGACTCGCGCACGGCGTCGGCGGGCTGTTCCGGGCGTTCGGCCCCGAGGCTCTCGAGAAGGACCAGCGTCGTGACGGGTTCCCGTTCCTGCTGGTGATCCTGGCCTGCCTCGGCGCGGTCGACGAGTGGTTCTTCATCGGCAACGAGATCGCGCAGAACATCAGCGCGTACACCGTCGGCGGGCTGATCGGCCGCACCGCGTTCCTCATGCCGGTGATGCTGCTGATCCTCGCAGGGTGGCTGTTCCGGCATCCGTCTTCCGTCCACGACAACGGTCGCATCGGCATCGGCTTCGGCCTGTTCGTCATCTCGATCGCCGGCATCTGCCACGTGGCCGGCGGACAGCCGGAGCCCAAGCAGGGCATGCCGGCGCTCAGCGCCGCAGGAGGACTGTTCGGCTGGATGCTGGGCGAGCCGCTGTCGTATCTGACCGACATCGTCGCCTATATCGTTCTGGGGCTGCTGGCGCTGCTCAGCATCCTGATCATCACCAAGACTCCGCCGAACAAGATCGGCGCGCGTCTCGGCGATCTGTACGCCTGGATGTTCGGCGCCGAGCGCCCGGAGAGAGCGGAGAGCGGCAGCGCCGATGGCGATTCGGGTGACCTCGTCGAGATCGCCGAGGACGAGTCCCTGCCGTGGTGGCGTCGTAACAAGAGCGGTCGCGAAGAGGACCCGGACGAAGGGATCGGCTCGCAGGATCTGACCGAGCTGCTCACGCCGACGGACGAGCCGTACGACAACAACGCCTACGACCAGGCCGTGATCCTGGCCGACGCTTCGGATGCCGCTACCGAAGTGCTCACCGACGTCGAGGGCGTCATGGCTGGCCTCGGCAAGCACGGCAGCACCGCGCTGCTCGACGACTCCGGTGACACCGGCGAACAGCCGGAGCTCCCAGGCCTCTCCGGTTTCGGCACAGAGGGCCCCGGCGACCGGGGTCTGCAGGCGCCCAGCACTCCGTACGTCCTCCCGTCGCCCGGCGTGCTGAGCGAGGGCCCCCCGTCCGTCGCACGCTCCGAGGCGAACGACAGGATCGTCGAGCAGATCACGAGCGTGCTGACCCAGTTCAAGGTCGACGCCAAGGTGACCGGCTTCTCGCGCGGCCCGACGGTGACGCAGTACGAGGTCGAGGTCGGCCACGGCGTCAAGGTCGAGAAGATCACTCAGCTCAGCAACAACATCGCCTATGCCGTGGCATCCAACGACGTGCGCATCCTCTCGCCGATCCCCGGCAAGAGCGCGATCGGCATCGAGATCCCGAACACCGACCGCGAGACCGTCGCCCTCGGCGACGTGATCCGCTCCGCAGCCGCGCAGAAGAGCGCTCATCCGCTCACAGTCGGCGTCGGCAAGGACGTCGGCGGCAACTTCGTCGTGGCGAACCTCGCCAAGATGCCGCACCTGCTGGTGGCAGGGTCCACGGGATCGGGTAAGTCGAGCTTCGTGAACTCGATGATCACGAGCCTGCTGATGCGCGCGCGCCCGGCTGACGTGCGCATGGTCCTGATCGACCCCAAGCGCGTGGAGCTCACCAGCTACGCGGGTGTGCCCCACCTGATCACGCCCATCATCACCAATCCGAAGAAGGCCGCAGAGGCTCTGCAGTGGGTGGTGAAGGAGATGGACATGCGGTACGACGACCTCGCGTCGTTCGGATTCCGTCACATCGATGACTTCAACAAGGCCGTCCGCGCCGGTGAGGTCGAGGTGCCGGTCGGCAGTGAACGCGTGCTCAAGCCGTACCCGTATCTGCTCGTCGTGGTCGACGAGCTCGCCGACCTCATGATGGTCGCCCCGCGCGACGTCGAGGACTCGATCGTGCGCATCACGCAGCTCGCCCGCGCGTCCGGTATCCACCTGGTCCTCGCGACGCAGCGTCCGAGCGTCGACGTCGTCACCGGTCTCATCAAGGCCAACGTGCCCTCCCGCCTGGCATTCGCCGTGACGAGCGTCACGGACAGCCGGGTCATCCTCGACGCGCCAGGTGCCGACAAGCTCATCGGCCAGGGCGATGCCCTGTTCTCGCCGATGGGATCGTCAAAGCCGTTCCGGCTGCAGGGCGCCTGGGTCGAGGAGAGCGAGATCGACGCCGTCGTCAAGCACGTGACGGCCCAGGCGCGACCCGAGTACCGCGCTGACGTTCAAGAGGCGATGGATCCGGCGAAGAAGAAAGAGGTCGACGAAGACATCGGCGACGACCTCGAGGTGCTGCTCGCCGCGGCCGAGCTCGTCGTGTCGTCGCAGTTCGGCTCGACGTCGATGCTGCAGCGCAAGCTCCGCGTCGGCTTCGCGAAGGCGGGCCGCCTGATGGACCTGCTCGAATCCCGCGAGATCGTCGGGCCGTCCGAGGGGTCGAAGGCGCGCGACGTGCTCGTGACCGCCGAGCAGCTGCCTGCGGTGATGGCGAAGCTCCGCGGGCAGGATGCCCCGGCTTCTGCCGCGCCCGCTGCCCCTGCTGCCGCTGCTGCGGCCCCGGCTGCCGAGTCCGTCGACTACGGGCGCGATCCGATCGAGGCGCAGTTCGACGGGAAGCCCGTAGTCGACGAGGACCAGGGCGATGAAGACGCCTGGGGTCTGACGGGTCGCGATTGATGGCCATCCCACGGCAGTTGCCGAACGCGATCACGATCGCCCGCATCCCGCTCGCCGTCGTCTTCTTCGTGCTTCTCCTGCTCGGCGGCACGTACGGGGCCGAGGACGTGGTCATCCGCTGGGTCGCCGGCGCCCTGTTCGTGCTGGCGATCTCGACCGACTGGGTCGACGGATACCTTGCGCGCAGGTACGACATCGTCAGCGACTTCGGCAAGCTCTGGGACCCGATCGCTGACAAGCTGCTCACCGGTGCCGGATTCGTCGGACTCGCCATCCTCGCGGAGTGGCCCTGGTGGGTCGTCATCGTCATCCTCATCCGCGAGTGGGGCATCACGGTGCACCGCTTCATCGTCGCCGGCAATCACATCGTGGCTGCGGCGTGGATGGGCAAGCTCAAGACCGCATTCCAGGGTGTCGCGCTCGGTTGGTGGCTCCTGCCGCTGCATCAGTGGATCGGCATGGACTGGTGGACCGGCATCGGCATCGTGCTGATGTACGCCACCCTCGTGCTCACCGTCGCAAGCGGCGTCGACTACGTCATCTCGCAGGTGCGCGGATCTCGCGCAGACCGAGCATGAGCGAGGCCGCACGGCTGATCGCGGCGCTGACCGCGCGTGGTTGGACGCTCGGAGTGGCCGAGTCCCTCAGCGGCGGAGCGCTCACGGCTGAGATCGTCTCCGTACCGGGCGCCTCCGCTACGCTGCTGGGCGGAGTGGTCGCCTACGCGACGCCGGTGAAGGCGTCTCTGCTGGGCGTGGATGCTGCCTTCCTGGACGAGTACGGACCTGTGCGCGCCGAAGTCGCCGCGCAGATGGCGATCGGCGTGCGGACAGCCGTTCAGGTGGATGGTCGCCCGGCGGACATGGGCATCTCGACCACCGGTATCGCCGGACCGGACTCGCCGGACGGACAGCCGGTCGGTACCGTCCACATCGCCGTTGCGACGTCTGACGGCGTGCGCACCGAGGAGTTCCGTTTCGCCGGCGATCGGGCAGCCATCCGTGCCGAGTCGGTTGGCGCAGCGATCGCAATGGCACTGGCGACGCTCGGGGAATAGCCGACCGGAGGTTCGCGTTCTCACACATGTGTCGTTCTCAACGAAACCACAGCGTGAAACGGTAGCGTTTTCAGCAGGGAGTCGCGTTAGACTGGCGATCCGCTCGGAGGAGACTCCGGTGACGCGAATGGAGAGGAGGTTCCGATGATTCTTGTACGGCAGGAAATCGGCGATGTGCTGAGGGACTTCCGCCTGCAGAAGGGTCGCACGCTTCGGCAGGTCGCGAGCAAGGCCTCGGTCGCGCTCGGATACCTCAGCGAAGTCGAACGCGGCCAGAAGGAAGCATCCAGCGAGATCCTCGCCTCCGTCGCAGAAGCGCTCGACGTTCCCATCTCCATGATCATGCGTGAAGTGGGCGACCGCATCTCGGTGCTCGAGGGCATCCAGGTCTTCCCCGATGTGGTTCCCGACGACCTCGTGGCGTCGGTTGAGCCCGAGCTGTCGCTGCACTGACGCGACGACGGATTCTGAGAGCGGATGCGACGAAGCGAGTTTCTTCGTGCGGTCGAAGATGAGTTCGGTGCGCGTGCCGTCGCGATCATGAACGACCTGGTGCTCGGCGCGGTGGGGAACAGGACCGCCGCTGAGGCCCTCGATGCCGGTGTTCCCCCGCGCGACATCTGGTTGGCGCTCTGTGCGGAGACCGACGTCCCCGCCGAGCGCCGCTACGGTGTCGGACGGCTGGAGCCGCGCCGCCGCTGAGCCGCCGCGCGGCCGGATCGGCGTGTCGTCGAAGATGTGTTCGAAGTGCGCGTATCGTTCTGCACAAGTGGTTTGGACGTGCTGTCATCCACTGTTCGTGGAGTTTCCGACGCGATGTCGGAGGTGCCTCTTACGGTGATCACAGGCCGAAAAGCCATACGCCTTGTCGGAGAGTGCGCCCCAGCCGGGGCGGCCGCGACAGCCTACAGGCGGCACCACGCGAACACATGAGGAGCACGTCATGCCAACCACCGCAGACCGCGAGAAGTCTCTGGAATCAGCTCTCGCCCAGATCGATCGGCAGTTCGGAAAGGGCTCGGTCATGCGACTGGGCAGTGATGAGCGCGCGCCTGTCGCCGTCATCCCGACAGGCTCCATCGCCCTCGACGTCGCCCTCGGCGTCGGCGGTCTTCCGCGTGGACGAATCGTGGAGATCTACGGCCCTGAGTCGTCGGGTAAGACGACGCTGACCCTGCACGCGATCGCCAACGCACAGCGCGCCGGCGGTATCGCGGCCTTCATCGACGCCGAGCACGCGCTCGACCCCGAGTACGCCAAGAAGCTCGGTGTCGACATCGACGCGCTGCTGGTGTCTCAGCCGGACACGGGTGAGCAGGCGCTCGAGATCGCCGACATGCTGGTTCGATCCGGCGCCATCGACCTCATCGTCATCGACTCCGTCGCGGCCCTCGTGCCGCGCGCCGAGATCGAGGGCGAGATGGGCGACTCGCACGTGGGTCTGCAGGCGCGCCTCATGTCGCAGGCGCTGCGCAAGCTCACCGGTGGCCTGAACCAGACCAACACGACCATGATCTTCATCAACCAGTTGCGCGAGAAGATCGGCGTGTTCTTCGGCTCCCCCGAGACCACCGCCGGTGGAAAGGCGCTGAAGTTCTACGCGTCGGTCCGTATGGACATCCGTCGTATCGAGACCCTCAAGGACGGCACCGACGCGGTCGGAAACCGCACGCGCGTCAAGGTCGTCAAGAACAAGATGGCCCCGCCCTTCAAGCAGGCCGAGTTCGACATCCTCTACGGTGTCGGCATCTCACGCGAGGGCAGCCTGATCGATTTCGGCGTCGAGCACAGCATCGTGAAGAAGTCCGGCTCCTGGTACACCTACGACGGCGATCAGCTCGGACAGGGCAAGGAGAACGCCCGCAACTTCCTGATCGCGAACCCCGACATCGCGCTGACGATCGAGACGCAGATCAAGCAGAAGCTCGGCATCGGCGGTGCCGCGGCGGCCGAGGCCGCACCGGCTGCTGACGAGCTGGCTCAGCGTCGCCCGGCCTGATGACTCAGGATCACGATGACGGGGGCGTGGACCGCCTCGCCCCCGTCATTCCCCTCTTCGGCGACCGTGTCGTTCGGGCTTCCGCATTGCCTGCCACCGATGCGATCGAGGAGCCGACCCAGACCCCGGCGAAGCGCTCTGTCATTCATGAGCAGCATGCACCGGCTGTCTGGTCGGGGGAGCGCGTTCCCGACCAGACAGCGCAGAAGGCAGAAGAGGCACTGGTTCGCAAGCTTCGCGCGCGCTCGCTGTCGATCTCCGAGGCCAGAGGCGTGCTCCGGGGCCACGACCTCAGCGCCGCGGCCGTCGACGACATCATCGACCGGTTCTGCGAACGCGGGTACCTCGACGATGCGCTCCTGGCGGAGCATCTGGTGATCTCCGGTGTCGAGCGCAAGGGACAGGGGCGAGTGGCGCTATCCCGAGCCCTGGCGCAGCGCGGTATCGCACGCGATGTCATCGATACTGCGCTCGGCGACCTCCCGGATGATGACGCCGACCGGGCCCTCGAGTTCGCGCGGACGAAAGCGCGGTCCCTCTCCCGCCTCGACTTCGACACGGCACTGCGTCGACTCATGGGGCAGCTCGCCCGTCGCGGCTACGGAGGCTCGGTGGCGATGTCAGCCGCGCGCACGGCGTTGACCGAAGCATCACTGGGCGCTCGCCCCTCCGGAGTGCGATTCGTCGACTCGGATTGATCGTCAGCATCCGCTCGTAGAATGAGAGCACCATGACTATTCCCCGCAGCGAACCGACGATCATCTCGGCATCCTCTGCAGCCGTCGACGCCGACGGCCGCCGGCGAACGTACGAGGTGCGCACCTTCGGATGCCAGATGAACGTGCACGACTCGGAGCGTCTTTCCGGGTCTCTCGAGAGTGCCGGGTATCTGCGCGCGGATGCCGGCACAGAGGCCGACGTCGTCATCATCAACACCTGCGCTGTACGTGACAATGCAGCCGGCAAGCTCTATGGGACGCTCGGCCACCTCGCGTCGGTCAAGCGTCGCAAGGACGGCATGCAGATCGCGGTCGGCGGGTGCCTGGCCCAGATGGACAAGGACGCCGTGCTCGACAAGGCGCCCTGGGTCGACGTGGTCTTCGGAACGCACAACATGGGCTCGCTGCCGGCTCTCCTCGAGCGGGCCAAGCACAACGGCGACGCCGAGCTCGAGATCCTCGAGTCTCTCGAGGTCTTCCCCTCGACGCTTCCGACCAAGCGCGACTCCGCCCACAGCGGCTGGGTCTCGATCTCCGTCGGCTGCAACAACACCTGCACGTTCTGCATCGTTCCGAGCCTGCGAGGCAAAGAGAAGGACCGCCGGCCGGGCGACATCCTGAACGAGATCCGCCTCCTCGTCGATGACGGAGCCATCGAGGTCACCCTGCTCGGGCAGAACGTCAACTCCTATGGCGTCGAGTTCGGCGATCGTCAGGCCTTCAGCAAACTGCTGCGAGCCGCTGGACAGATCGATGGGCTCGAGCGCATCCGGTTCACGAGCCCTCACCCCGCGGCGTTCACCGACGACGTCATCGAGGCCATGGCCGAGACGCCGTCCGTGATGCCCCAGTTGCACATGCCGCTGCAGTCCGGCAGCGACCGCATTCTCAAAGCGATGCGACGCTCGTATCGCAGCGAGAAGTTCCTCGGGATCCTCGACCGCGTGCGTGAGCGCATGCCGGACGCGGCGATCTCCACGGACATCATCGTCGGTTTCCCCGGTGAGACGGATGAGGACTTCGAAGACACCCTGCGCGTCGTGGAGCAGGCGCGGTTCGCGAACGCCTTCACCTTCCAGTACTCGATCCGCGAGGGAACACCCGCAGCGACCATGGAGGACCAGGTTCCCAAGGAGGTCGTCCAGGAGCGCTACAACCGTCTGATCGCCCTGCAGGAGCGCATCTCCCTCGAGGAGAACGAGAAGCAGGTCGGCCGCGAGGTCGAGGTGCTGGTCTCCGTCGGCGAGGGCAAGAAGGATGCCGAGACGCACCGCCTCACGGGTCGCGCTGAGGACAACCGGCTGGTGCACTTCGAGGTCACACCGGGTTCGGACCTGCCGCGCCCCGGCGACGTCGTCACGGTCACGATCACCCACGGTGCACCGTTCCATCTGCTCGCCGATGACCCATCCGGCGCTCCGCTGCGCATCCGTCGCACCCGTGGTGGCGACGCGTGGGATCGCGCGCAGACCGAATCCTGCGGTGTTCCTGCGCCGGCGGGCGAGTCTGGAGCGCCGCGCTCGGTATCCCTGGGTCTTCCCGCGCTCCGCGTCGGTGTCTAGCTCCAGCGGGGCTGACAGCCGCGTCTGGGCCATCGTCGGCGCGACCGGCACCGGCAAGAGCGACCTTGCACTGTCGCTCGCTGAAAGGCTGCGCGACGAAGGCAATCCGGCGGAGATCGTGAATGCTGATGCGATGCAGCTGTACCGCGGCATGGACATCGGCACGGCGAAGCTGTCCGTCCCCGACCGTCGCGGCATCCCGCATCACATGCTGGACGTCCGTGACGTCACGGAGGACGCCGCCGTCGCCTGGTACCAGCCCCTTGCGCGCGCCGCCATCACAGATATCCATGCCAGAGGCGGCGATGCGATCCTCGTCGGCGGGTCCGGCCTCTACGTGTCCAGCGTGATCTTCGATTTCCGGTTCCCACCGCGTGATCAGGCCGTCCGTGAGCGTCTGGAGCGCGAGCTCGATGAGCAGGGTGCTGCGGTGCTGTTCGCGCGGCTGCGCGAGGCGGATGCCGCGACAGCGGCCCGCGTCGACCCGAAGAACGGTCGCCGCATCGTCCGCGCGCTCGAGGTTCTCGAGCAGGGCTCCCAGACGCATGGGGCGGCTCTTCCAGACGAACCGCAGCTGTGGCATCCGAACACCCGCATCCTGGGTCTGCATGTGGAGCGTGCTGAACTGGTCGAGCGGCTCGACCGCCGTGTGGGACAGATGTGGGAAAGCGGGATGATCGACGAGGCTGAGCGACTGCGCGCCGCCGGCATCGAGAAGGGCACGACGGCGCCGCGGGCGATCGGCTACGCGCAGGCGCTGGCGCAGCTCGCGGGTGAGAAGAGCGAGGCAGAAGCGATCGCTGAGACGCAGGCGCTCACGCGCCGATATGCCCGGCGTCAGGTGTCGTGGTTCAAGCGCTACCCCGAGATCGAGTGGATCTCTCCGATGTCCGACCCCCGTGACATTCTGACGGGATGACGACCCACTACTACACGGCCAGCAGCCTGGACGGATTCATCGCCACCAGCGAGAACTCGCTCGACTGGCTGCTCAAGCAGGACATCGACGACAACGGGCCGATGGCGTACGACGGCTTCCGCGCGATGCTCGGTGCGATGGCATTGGGGGCCACCACGTACCAATGGGTGCTCGATCACGAAGGCGCCTGGCCGTACACGCTCCCCACGTGGGTTTTCACGCATCGTGAGCTGGCGGTCCCCGATGACGGTTCCGTACATCTGACGCAGGCCGACGTGCGCGACGTCCACGCCGCCATGGTCACTGCGGCCGACGGCGACGACCTGTGGATCGTGGGCGGGGGCGATCTCGCCGGTCAATTCGCCGACGCCGGACTCCTGGACGAGGTCTGGGTGCAGTACGCCCCGGTGACCCTGGGCAGCGGAGCGCCGGTCCTGCCTCGAGCCCTCGATCTCGAAGTCATCGACATCGCGCGCAACCGTGCATTCATGTGCGGTCGCTACCGGGTGCTGAAGTGAACGGCGCCGGCAGCGGGCATCCCTAGACTGGAAGCATGGTCGCATTCACCAAGGGGCACGGCACCGGCAACGACTTCGTGATCATCCCCGATGCCGATGGTGAACTCGATCTCACCGTCGAACAGGTGGCGGCGCTGTGCGACCGGCACTTCGGCATCGGCGCAGACGGCGTGCTGCGCGTCGTGCGTTCGACGGCGATCGCCGAGGGTGCGGCAGCGCTGGAAGAAGAACCCGCCGCGGAGTGGTTCATGGATTACCGCAACGCCGATGGCTCGATCGCCGAGATGTGCGGCAACGGAGTCCGCGTCTTCGCGCATTATCTCGTCAGAGCGGGGCTCGCGACGATCGAGCCCGGCACGACGCTGCCGATCGGCACCCGTGCGGGCGTGCGCGACGTCACAGCGAGCGCGAACGGGTATCAGGTGGACCTCGGTCGGTGGCGGCTGTCCGGCGACGATTCGCTCGCCAACGCCCGTGGTCTCGACGTGCCCCGCCCCGGTCTCGGCATCAACGTCGGCAATCCCCACGTCGTGGTCGCACTGGCTTCAGACGAAGAGCTCGCCGGGCTCGAACTCGAGTACATCCCCGAGCTCGAGCCGGCCCTGCCCGGTGGTGCGAACGTCGAGTTCGTCGTGCCGGGGGAGCCGCTCGTCCGCGACGGCATCGGGCACGTGACGATGCGCGTCTTCGAACGCGGTGTCGGCGAGACCCTCAGCTGCGGTACCGGTGTCGCAGCGACGGCCCTCGCCGTCCGGTACTGGGCCGGAGACCGCGCGCCCGACAACTGGCGCGTCGATGTCCCGGGCGGCACTCTGGGTGTGCGGATGTTCCCAGCAGAAGACGGCGAGCACGTCGCTCTGTCGGGGCCGGCCCAACTGGTCTACAGCGGTAACGTCGATCTCGTCTGAGAAATGCTCGCTCGTCCCCGTGCCGGGCATCGAGGACGCGCTCGATCGGATCCCCTGGACGACGTGTGGGGCTTCGAGCGGATCACACGCGAAGCTTCGGCGTACTCTCGGGATCACGGCTCTGTATTCTCGGTTCGAAGGTCGAATCTTCAGCGCCACAGAAGTAGCGGCCGGCAAACCGGCACCGGACCTTTTCCTCCACGCGGCCGCACGTCTCGGTGTGTCTCCGGATCGCTGCGTCGTTGTCGAAGACAGCCGTTTCGGAGGTGTCCCACAGCTGTGAGTCTCTCTGTGACACCGGATGCGGCGTAGGCAGGAGACATCGTTCACGATGGATCGCATGAGCAAGCAGATCCGCTTCAACGCCTTCGACATGAACTGCGTCGCCCACCAGTCCTCGGGCATGTGGCGGCATCCTCTCGATCAGTCAGCGCGATACAAGGAGATCGGGTACTGGACCGAACTCGCGCAGCTGCTCGAGCGCGGCCACTTCGATGGTCTGTTCATCGCGGACGTGCTCGGCACCTACGACGTCTACGGCGCGTCGAACGAGGCGGCGATCCGGCACGGAGCGCAGGTCCCCGTCAACGACCCCATCCTGCTGGTCAGTGCCATGGCGGCCGTCACCGAGCACCTCGGCTTCGGAGTGACCGCCGGTACGGCGTACGAGCACCCGTATCCGTTCGCGCGGCGCATGACCACGCTCGACCACCTGACGAACGGCCGCGTGGGCTGGAACGTCGTCACCGGCTACCTGCCCTCCGCCGCCCGCAACATGGGACACGACGACCAGCTCGAGCACGATCAGCGCTACGACGTCGCCGACGAGTACCTCGAGGTCACCTACAAGCTGTGGGAGGGCTCCTGGGAGGACGACGCGGTCGTCCGCGACCGCGAGTCCGGTGTGTTCACCGATCCGGCGAAGGTGCACGAGATCGGGCACCACGGCGAGCACTTCACCGTTCCGGGCATCCACATCTCGGAGCCGTCGCCTCAGCGCACGCCGGTGATCTTCCAGGCCGGCGCCTCGCCGCGCGGCATCGCGTTCGCAGCGGGCAACGCTGAGGCGATCTTCGTCGCGGCTCCCACCAAGACCGTGCTCGCCGGGACGGTGAAGCGCATCCGCGACGCTCTCGAAGCCGCCGGTCGCGACCGCTACTCGGCGAAGATCTACACGCTGCTCACGATCATCACGGACGAGACGAGCGAGAAGGCGCACGCCAAGCACGAGGAGTACCTGCAGTACGCCAGCGACGAGGGCGCGCTCGTGTTCATGTCGGGCTGGATGGGCATCGACCTGTCGCAGTTCGACCTCGACGAGCCGATCGGCAACGTCAAGAGCAACGCGATCCAGTCCACCGTTGCGAACTTCCAGCAGGCGAATGATGACGGCAAGGAATGGAAGGTCCGCGACATCGCCCGCCTCGGCAACATCGGCGGCCTCGGCCCGCGAGTGGTCGGATCGCCCGAGGAAGTCGCCGACTTCCTGCAGGAGTGGGTCGATGAGACCGACGTCGACGGGTTCAACCTCGCCTATGCGATCACGCCGGGGACGTTCGAGGACATCGTGACGTTCATCGTTCCCGAGCTGCAGCGACGCGGTGTCTACCAGACCGATTACACGCCCGGAACGCTCCGTCACAAGCTGCACGGACGCGGGGACCACCTGCCGCGCGAGCACCGCGGGGCGGGCTTCAAGGTCAGCAGTGCGGTGAACGCCTGATCAGAGCGTCGTGATCGGCTCGGTCGCAGGGGTCCCGTGCCGACGGACCTTGAGCACCCGGTACCCCTTGCCCGTGGCCGAGCGGTAGACGCTGTACCCGGGGTTGAACGTGGCAGCGATCCATCGCTGCAGTGAATCGGCTCCGAGGTTGCGCTGTACGACCATCCAGGCGTCGCTGCGCTCGTCGAGACGAGGGATCCACCGTTCGAGCATGTCGTGCAGCACGTTCTTGCCGACGCGGATAGGCGGATTCGACCGGATCGTACGGAACACGATGTCGTCGGGAACATCGTCCGGCAGCACGGCGTTGACATTGGTGAGGCCCAGCGCCTCGGCGTTCCGCCGCACGAGATCGAGCGCACGCTCGTTCACGTCGACCGCCCAGATGGTCGCGTGCGGAGACGCGATCGCCATGGCCAGGCTGATCGGGCCCCAGCCGCAGCCGAGGTCGAGGAAGTGCCCGCTCGGCGGCAGCGGCGGCATGTTGGCGAGAAGCACTGCGGTTCCGGCATCAAGGCGGTCGGGACTGAACACGCCTCCGGCGGTGGTGACCTCGAGGTCTCGACCCGCGAGAACCACACGAATGGTCCGAAGGTTCTCCGCACTTGCCGGGGTCGCAGAGAAGTAGTGATCGGACCCCATACGGTGAGCGTACCGGACGGGCGGGTTAAGGTTAAGACGCCGAACATAGAAGGCTGAGGATGACGAAGACGACAGAAGACACCCACGGCGACGAGACTCTCGACCGAGTGCTCGCCAGCGCAGAGAAGCGCACAGAGGCGCGAGTCTTCGGTGCGGCGCAAGCGCTGCAGGACAAGGCGACGGCCTCCTACGGCGATCGTGACGGCGAACAGTGGGACCTCGATGACAGGCATGCGCTGCGGCGTGTGGCGGGTCTGTCGACCGAGCTGGAAGACGTCACCGAGGTCGAGTACCGCCAGCTGCGGCTCGAGAACGTCGTGCTCGTCGGCGTCTACCCGCAGGGTGCTCAGACGGATGCCGAGAACTCGTTGCGCGAGTTGGCAGCCCTGGCCGAGACCGCAGGAGCGGTCGTCCTCGACGGCGTCCTGCAACGGCGTCCGCATCCTGACCCGGCGACGTACCTGGGTCGAGGCAAGGCGCAGGAGCTCAAGGACCTCGTCGCGGCCAGCGGCGCGGACACCGTGATCGCCGACACCGAGCTCGCGCCCAGCCAGCGTCGAGCGCTCGAGGACGTCGTGAAGGTCAAGGTCATCGACCGTACGACCGTCATCCTCGATATCTTCAGCCAGCACGCGAAGAGCCGCGAGGGCAAGGCGCAGGTCGAGCTCGCGCAACTCGAGTACCTTCTGCCGCGTCTGCGCGGCTGGGGCGACTCGATGAGCCGCCAGGCCGGTGGGCAGGTCGGCGCCGGTGGTGCCGGCATGGGATCCCGTGGCCCGGGTGAGACGAAGATCGAGCTCGATCGGCGTCGCATCCGCACGCGTATGGCCATGCTTCGCCGACAGATCCGCGACTTCGCTCCTGCTCGCGACGCGAAGCGCGCCGAGCGCAAGCGCAACACGATTCCCTCGGTGGCGATCGCGGGATACACGAACGCCGGCAAGTCGAGCCTGCTCAACGCGCTCACAAGCGCAGGCGTGCTGGTCGAGAACGCCCTGTTCGCGACCCTGGATGCCACGGTACGACGCACCGCGACCGATGACGGCCGCGTGTACACGTTCACCGACACGGTCGGTTTCGTGCGGAATCTCCCGCACCAGCTCGTCGAGGCGTTCCGATCGACGCTCGAGGAGGTGGCCGACGCCGACATCGTGCTGCACGTCGTCGACGGCGCGCATCCCGATCCCGCGGGACAGTTGCAGACCGTTCGTGATGTGATGGGCGACGTCGGTGCGAGAGACCTCCCGGAGATCGTCGTGTTCAACAAGGCCGACCTCATTCCGGCCGACGATCGTCTGGTGCTGCAGGGGCTCGAGCCGAAGGCGCACTTCGTGTCGTCCCGTTCCGGCGAGGGCATCGAGGAACTGCGTGCGGCGATCGATGAGGCCCTGCCTCTGCCGGCAGCCGAGGTCCATGCGCTCGTTCCCTACGACAGGGGAGACCTGATCGCCGCCGTGCATGAGACCGGCATCCTGATCTCTGCGGAGCACACAGAGCACGGCACTCAGATCCACGCGCATGTCTCGGAGCGCCTCGCGGCCGACCTGGCGCCGTTCGCGCACGCTTGACGCGAGCACGAGTCGCAACCTGCATGCTGTATCACTTCAGTCGGTTGTGATCGCTGAGAACCGACCGAAGTGATACGGCATCGACTGCGGATACCCCGTGCTGTGCGCGGTCGTGAGCGCGCGCAGCGTCAGCGCGCGATGAACCGCGCCTCGACGGTCGCGGAGATGACGATGTCCTCCGGCTCGTACTCCATCGCCGGGGCAGAGTCCGCTGACATCGCGAACGCAGCGCCACGCGTCTTCATCATCTGAGGCGCGGGGGACTGCTCGCGGGAGATGAGCCCGGTGTCGGCGATCTCGACCGGGGTAACCGAAGCGAGCCCGAGCGCCGCCGCGTATGCCTGAGCACGCTGCACGGCGACGCCGACGGCCGAAGAGGCGACCTCGCGCTCCGCGTCCGCCCGTGTCTGCGGAGTCAGGTGCCAATTCACCCAGCCCACCTCGACGCCGTCCCACGCCGAGATCTCCGAGACCCAGATCGAGAGCTCGGATGCTTCGATGAACGTCGCATTGAGGTCGATGCTCGCGTAGTACACGGGTGCCAGCTGCTTGCCCTCGCTGTTCCACGGACGCTCCGCGCGGACGGACAGCCGCTTGCTGTTCCACTCGACGATGCTCCCGGCCGCCTCGCGCTCGGAGACGCCCTGTCGAACGGGCTCCGCATAGGTCATCGCCCGCTCGACCACGGCGGAGCGTTCTGGGCCTTCAGCGCGCACGGTGACGTGGATCGTGGCGCGTTCGGGCGCGATGCGCGTCTCGTTCTCGCCGCGGACGGTGATGGTGACGTCGCTCATGGCAGCGACTCTACGCCAGGAATGGCGTGGGGCCCGGATACGTTGTAACCTGTGATGCTCGGATGATGTGTTGTCCGAGGTGGTAAATCAACAGAGTGACAGCGGCTCCTTCGCAAGAAGGTCCACGGGGCTGATCGGTTTCGACAGCGCCTGTGTATCCACGAGAAGCGGGCCGAGGATGCAGGGTTATCTCGTGAACGCTCCCTGCAAAACAATAGTTGCCGAAACAAAGCGCAACGACTTCGCCCTCGCTGCATAAGCGAGCCCGATAGTCCGTCAGACCGTATGTGATTCCGATACGGACCCTGGCGTCATCTAGGAATCTTGCTGCGTGACGGCGTCTGGACGTCACGCGGGACTCTTCCCAGGCTGGGCTCGTCGACTTAGGTGTCTGTGACAAAGGTCGGAGCCGAGTAGAACGTCTGCACAGACTGCGCCCGGAGAAGGCGTGGATTATCAGCGTTGGACGGGGGTTCGATTCCCCCCAGCTCCACCACCCGCTGTCACGACGAAAGAAGGCCCGCCACCCGGTGAACTCCCGGTGGTGGGCCTTCGTTCGTGACGCGACTTGTGTCGTCAGGGCAACTGGATCAGCACCAGTCCCTGGCGGGTGTCGGCCAGGGTCGCCCAGCCGTCGCCGAATTCGTACGTCATGCCGTAGCCGTCCTCGTCGACCGCGAAAGCGAACGACGGATCCTCGGTGATGTACGTGTGGCCGTCCTGATCGGCCCGCAGCCATCCCTGCGAGAGGAGCTTCTGCTGAGCTGCGACGGATGCTGACGCATCGAGCGGTGCCCACCCGAACACCTGGACATGATCGGACGCCACGGAGTAGTCGCCCCACACGCACTGGAAGCCGCCGTCGACGACGTCTTCACCGAACCGGAACTCCTGCTCGCGGTACGTCCAGCCGTGCTCGTCGAACATCGCGAGCGTGCTCGGGGCGAGGAGCGTCTCGCAGGTCGGATCCTCCGGCGCCGGTTCCTCGGTCGGCTCCGTCGCGACGGGCTCCGGTGACGGGCTGGGGTCGGCCGCGGCGGTCGGCGTCGGCGTTGACGTCGGGGCGATCTCCGGCTGCGGTGCGCAGCCTGCCAGTAGCGAGAGCAGGGCGGCGGACGCGAGCGAGACAGCGGGCAGTCGTCGGTTCATCACGGGCTTCAGTCCTTCGTGTGCGTCAGGTCGAGGAAGGCGTCGTGGAGGATGCCGTTGGTCGCGAGCACCGAGCGCTCGGAGATGCTGTCCGCGCCGTCGAACGAGGTGAATGCGCCACCGGCCTCGCGCACGATCGGGACGGCTGCGGCGATGTCGTACTCCTTGACATCGAACTCCGCGACCATCTCGAGGCGGCCCTCGGCGAGCATCATGTACGAGTACACGTCGCCATATGCGCGATCGCGCCACACCCGGTCGGCGATGCGGAGCAGCGCGGGCAGGTGCCCGGCATCCGCCCACTGCGTGATGCTCTGAAAACTGACCGCTGCGTCGTCGACGGAGGCGACAGCCGACGTCTCGATGCGTCGCGGCTGGGCGTGCGTGGCGGTCCATGCCCCGTTGCCGGTCGATGCCCACCACCGTCTGCCCAGAGCAGGCATGCTCACGACGCCGACCTGCGGGACCCCGTCGATGGCGAGGGCGATCATCGTGCCCCACAGAGGGATGCCGCGCATGAAATTCGCGGTGCCGTCGATCGGGTCGATGATCCACTGCCGACGCGCGTCGCCGGAGACGCCGAACTCCTCGCCGAAGATGCCATCGGACGGCCGCTCGTCCGCCAGGATCGCGCGGAGTGCGCGTTCGGTGGCGAGATCGGCGTCCGTGACATGCGACCGATCGGACTTGGTCGAGATCCTCAGATCGCTCGCGTCGAAGCGGGGAAGGGACTCGCTGTCTGCGGCGTCCGCGAGCCGGAGAGCGAGGTCGAGATCGGCGGCCAGATCATCGGCGGCGGGGGTTGCGGTCACGTTCTCAGGATAGTCGGCGAGTTGCCACGCCGAATGCCGCCTCGATTTCGCATGAGCTCATGAAACTGGTAATGTAATTCCTCGGCCGGGGGTAACCCGGGCCACGCACCTCTAGCTCAATCGGCAGAGCAATTGACTCTTAATCAATGGGTTCAGGGTTCAAGTCCCTGGGGGTGCACGGATCAGCCTCGGAACACTCTCGCCAGTGCTCCGAGGCTTTTCTGCTTTCCGACCCCGGCTCACACGACCGTGATGACCCGACCGTTCGTGAGGCGCTGCAGGGTCTCGAAGGTCAGCGGCATGACCGTGTGCGGATGACCCGCCGCAGCCCAGATCTCGTCGAAGTCGCGCAGCGCCTCGTCGATGTATGTGGGCAGTCGCGCAGGATGACCGACCGGGGCCACGCCGCCGATCGCCTGTCCCGTCGCCTCCCGGACGATGGATGCCGGCGCCATCGCGACATGCTCGGCACCGATGGATGCTGAGACGACGGCGAAGTCCGCGCGGTGCCCTCCACTGGTCATGACCAGCACTGGTTCGCCATCGGCGAGGACCACCAGGCTGCTCGCGATCGCCGCGACGTCGCAGCCGATCGCGGCAGCGGCCTCGACCGCGGTACGGGCAGAATCAGGCAGCACCCGGATCGCGGGTTCGAGACCGGCGTCGGCCAGATGCTGCCTGACCAGGCGACTGCGCTCGGGAAGTGGTTCGCTCATGCGCCCCAACGTACCGGGTGGATCAGGCGGCGTCGCCGACCGTGATCGCCTCGGCGTCTTCGGCGACGGCATCCACCGGCTCGTCGTCGATGCGCGCGAGCACCTTGCGACCCAGGAAGACGGTGAGCGTCGCGACGAGCACGGATGCTGCGGCGAACAGGTACGGCACCGTTGCGTTGAACGCGTGCCACAGCAGCGCTGCGATCGGCGGAGCCATCGCGCCGCCGATGAAGCGGACGGCGGAGTACGCGGATGAGGCGACGGAGCGGGGGAGATCCGTCGCCTCCATGACCGCCTCGGTGAGGACGGTGTTCATGACACCGAGGAGCAGGCCGCCGATGACGATGCAGACGACAAGTGCGGACGGCGTCTCCGCGACCAGACCGGCGGCGATCAGGTCGACGGCGAGCAGCGGCAGGACCGTGAGGATGATCGCCGTGCGCGACATCCGCCGCATCATCCACGGGGCCACCCAGATGCTGGTGATGGCCAGAGCCACACCCCATCCGAAGAACGTGAACCCGATGCCCATCGCTCCGAAACCCAGCGGGAACGGGGAGAACGCGAGCAGCACGAAGAAGCCGATGTTGTAGAAGAGAGCGGCGACGGCGAGGATCGCCAGGGCCGGGCGGCCGAGCGCCTTGAACGGAGCCGAGAACGGCACGGGCTGACGCTTGTCGAGCGGGCCCCGCAGCAGCGCGGAAACGGCTATGAACGCGATCGCCATGAGAGCGACGACGCCGAAGAACGGGCCGCGCCAGCTCACTTCGCCGAGCAGACCGCCCAGCAGCGGTCCGATGGCGATGCCGAGCCCGAGGGCGGCCTCGTACAGAACGATCGCCGCACCACTGCCGCCAGACGCCGAGCCGACGATGGTGGCGAGGGCGGTGGAGATGAACAACGCATTGCCGAGGCCCCAGCCGGCGCGGAAGCCGATGATCGCGTCGACGCTCCCGCTCATCGCGGATGCGAGCGAGAAGAGGATGATCAGACCCAGACCGATCATCAACGTCGCCTTGGCGCCGATTCTGCTGGAGATCCAGCTGGTGACCAGCATCGCGAGGCCGGTGACCAGCAGGTAGCTGGTGAACAGCAGTTCCGTCTCGGTCGGCGTCGCCTCCAGCGACTCGGCGATCGCGGGAAGGATCGGATCGACGAGTCCGATGCCCATGAAGGCGACGACGCTGGCGAAGGCCACCGCCCACACTTGGGCCGGCTGCTTCCAGATGGATCCGCTGGTACTGGCGCTGTTCACTCGCCGACTCCTGACTCTGGATGCTGTTCGATGCTGTGCGCGGCGAGGATCTCGGCCGAGCGATGCAGTGCATCCCAGTCCGCGGCATCCAGATCCGCGAAGCGAGGTGCGAGCGTGCGCCGGAAGGCTTCACGCCATTCCTTGAGAGCGGTACGGCCGGCATCGGTGATGTCGACGACCGTCGCCCGAGAGTCCGACGCGTCGGGGGAGCGGCTGACGAGTCCGGCACGCTCGAGCTCTCCCAGCAGGCGCGTCATCCCGGGCTGTGTGGTCCGCGACGCGCGAGCCAGAGCGCCGACGCGCTGATCGGGCTCTCTTTCGAGCAGGGTCAGCGCGCGCCACTGCGCTGCAGGGGCGTCGTTCTCGGCATCCTGCGCCGCAATCCGAGCCAGCGCATGTGCCGAGACCACGATCGAAGAGACGATGTCCGCACGGTTCATACCAGCAAGTATATACCCATTGGTATGTATCGCGGACTTGACGATCGACAATGCCGCGCTTTAGAGTTCAAGTAACCTGAATCAGCTTTCAGGTTCAGCATCAAGACCTTCCAAGGGCGAAAGGCATTCACATGCGAGTTACGAAGAAGTTGCTCCTGGGCTCCGTGGTCGCCACGGCCGCCCTGGTTCTGGCGGCCTGTGCGCCGCAGGCGGCCACCGGCGGTGGCGGCGAAGGCGGCGGGGACGGCCCCGCCGAGATCGTCGCCGGCGTCATCACAAGCGAGACCGGGCCGCTCGCCGGCTACGGCAAGCAGTACCTCGACGCGTTCAAAGCGGGGCTCGACTACGCGACCGATGGAACGAACGAGGTCGACGGCACGAAGATCACAGTCGAGTACCGCGACGACGCCGGTGATCCCGACACCGCCGTGACCGCGGCGAAGGAGCTCATCGGAGACGGCGTGAACATCCTCCTCGGCAGCGCATCGTCCGGGGTGGCACTCGCGATGGCCGAACAGGCAGAGCAGAACAAGGTGCTCTTCATCTCCGGCCCTGCGGCAGCCGATGCCGTCACCGGCATCAACGACTACACGTTCCGCTCCGGCCGTCAGTCCGCTCAGGACGTCGCGACCGCAGGTACCTTCCTCGACGACATCGACGGCAAGACCGTCGCGGTGTTCGCGCAGAACAACGCGTTCGGCCAGGGCAACGTCGCAGCGGTCGAGGCCATCCTCGGCGGCCAGGGCGCGACCGTCACGCCCGTCCTCGTCGCCGAGGACGTCACCGAGTTCACCCCGTTCGCGCAGCAGGTGCTGAGCGCCGAGCCCGACCTCGTGTTCGTCGCCTGGGCCGGCGCCACCTCTGGTGCCATGTGGCAGGCGATGAGCCAGCAGGGTGTGCTCGAGAGCATCCCCGTCGTCACCGGTCTCGGCGACGCCGCGACGTTCGGCGCATACGGTGAGGCGAGCGAGAAGATCAACTTCCTCAACCACTACTTCCCCGCAGCCCCTGACAACGAGGTGAACACCGCGATGGTCGAGGCGATCGAGGGAGCGGGGGGTACACCCGACCTGTTCAGCCCCGACGGCTTCAACGCCGCCATCATGCTCGTGCAGGCCGTGAAGGAGGGCAAGGGCGACGTGGATGCCATGATCGCAGCCCTCGAGGGCTTCGAGTTCGAGGGTCCGAAGGGCACCAACACTGTGCGCGCCGAGGACCACGCACTCCTGCAGGACATGTACCAGGCGAGGCTCGTCGCGGATGGCTCCGGGTTCGTTCCCGAGCTGGTCGCCACGGTCGACGCCGCCGACGTCGCTCCGTAACCCGAAGGGCGATCCGCGTTCATGAACGACACCCCAGTCCTGTCCGATGGCAAGCCCGAAGGCGCGGCACTCCGCGTCGAGGGCCTCGGCCTCCAGATCGGCGGAGCGACGATCCTCAAGGACGTCGACCTCGATGTCGCTTCCGGCTCCCTCGTGGGAGTGATCGGACCGAACGGCGCGGGCAAGACCACGCTGTTCAATGCGATCTCTGGGGTGATCCGACCCACCGCCGGCCGGATCCTCCTCGACGGCGAAGACATCGCTGGCCTGTCCGTCCCGAAGCGGGCGCGGGCAGGACTGGGGCGCACGTTCCAGACTTCGAGCCTGTTCCCCAAGCTCAGCATCCTCGAGAACGTCCGGGTGGCCGTCCAGGCCGCGCACGGCGGCAGTTACTCGCTGCTGAAGTTTCCGCGTCGCGACGACAGCGCTACCAGGCAGGCCATCGAGGTCCTCGAGAAGGTCGGACTCGCTCACCGGCTCGACACCCCGGCCGGTGACATCAGCCACGGCGACAAGCGCAAGCTCGAGATCGCGTCGCTGATGGCCACGGACTCCCGGCTCGTGCTGCTCGACGAGCCGATGGCGGGCGTCGCATCCGGCGATGTCGCGGGGCTCGTGGAGAACATCCGCGAGATGCAGCGGGCGAGCGGATGCACCGTGCTGATGGTCGAGCACCACATCGACGTCCTGATGGGGCTCGTCGACCTCGTCGCGGTGATGTACTTCGGCACGATCATCGCGTTCGACACCCCGCAGAACATCATGGAGAACCCCACGGTGCAGAGCGCGTACCTCGGAACGGGGACGGCAGCATGACCGACCCGATCCTCCAAGTCCGCTCGTTGCGAGCATCCATCGCCGGCCAGCAGGTCGTCGAGGACGTCACCTTCGATGTCCCGGCTACCGGCATCACCGCCGTGCTCGGCCGCAACGGCGTGGGGAAGACCTCGACGCTGCGCGGCATCCTCGGCCTCATCTCCCGTCGCGGCGAAGTGCTCCTCGAGGGAGCGCGGATCGACAGCCTCCCCACCCACAAGATCGTCCAGCGCGGCGTCGGCTACGTTCCGGAGGACCGCGAGGTCTTCGCCGGGCTCACGGTCGCCGAGAACCTCGCCCTCGCGGAGCGCCAGCGCACACCGCGCCGCGAGTTCGTCGCCGAGCTCTTCCCCGACCTCGTGCAGCGCAAGGATCAACGCGCGGGCACCCTCTCGGGCGGCCAGCAGCAGATGGTCTCGGTCGCCAGGGCCCTCCTCAACGACAACCGCATCATCCTCGTCGATGAACCGACGAAAGGCCTCGCACCCAAGATCGTGCAAGAAGTGGCCGAGGCCCTCGCCGAGGCGGCCAAGACCGTACCGATCCTGCTCGTCGAGCAGAACCTCGAAGTCGTCCGTCAGCTCGCCGGCGGCGCCGTCGTGATCGCGGGCGGCCGTGTCGTCCACACCGGCGACGCCAGCACGATCCTCGACGACCCCGATCTCACCCGAAGGCTCCTCGGAGTCAGTGCGGAGGCCCACGCATGAGCGCGCTCATCCTCACCCTCGTGATCGGCGTCGGGCTCGGCGCCCTGTACTTCCTCGTCGCCAGCGGACTGAGCCTCATCTACGGTCTCATGCACGTGCTGAACTTCGCGCACGGCGCGTTCCTCACCCTCAGCGCCTTCGTCGGGTGGGGCGTCGCACAGGCGATCGGCGCGAACACCTGGGCGGGTTTCCTGCTTTCGATCCTCGTCGGCGCTGTGGTCGGCGCGGTGTTCGCCACCCTGACCGAACTGGTGCTGATCAGACCGCTGTATGAACGGCATATCGAGCAGGTGCTCGTCACCGTCGGCCTCTCGTTCGCCGCGATCGCCCTGTTCGAGGGCATCTGGGGCACGGACGCGATCAACGTGACCGGCCCGTCGTGGCTCGGACAGACGACGGATGTTCTTGGCGCCAGCATCCCGAACAAGTACTGGGTGCTGATCATCGCCGCAGGTCTCGTGCTCACGGGGCTCGTGCTGTTCCTGAAGAACACCCGCTACGGCATGATCATCCGCGCCGGCGTGGAGAACCGGTCGATGGTGACGGCGCTCGGCATCGACGTGCGCCGCTCGTTCACGCTCGTCTTCGCGATCGGCGGGGCGGCCGCAGGCATCGGCGGCGTGCTCGCCATGCACGCCATGACCTACGTCTCGGCCCACCTCGGCTCGACGCTGCTGATCTTCGCCTTCATCGTCACCGTCGTCGGCGGTCTCGGGTCCCTCACGGGGGCCGCGATCGCGTCGGTGCTCGTCGCAGTGCTCCAGCAGGTCGCCAACACGTATCTCGGCGGCACGGGAGACTTCATCGTCGTCATCCTGCTCGCCGTCGTCCTGCTCGTGCGACCCGCGGGCCTCATGGGGAGGAAAGCATGATGGCCCTTCGACAAGCTCAGGGACCGATGCGCTTCGCGCCCGCGATCGTCGGCGGCGTCCTCGTCGTCGTGATGGCGATCCTGCCGCTGCTCAACCTGTCGCTGCCCGGCATCCTGCCAGGGCCCACCTACACGCCTGGATCGCTCGCGCTGCTCTCGCTGTGCATGGTGTTCGCGGCTCTGGCGCTGTCGTACAACCTGCTGCTGGGCTCGGCCGGAATGCTGTCGTTCGGCCACGCGCTGTACTTCGGCGCCGGAGCCTACGGGCTCGGCATCCTGCTCGACGCCTTCCGCCTGCCGCTCTGGCAGGGCGTGTTCGTCGCCCTGATCGGCGGGATGGTCATCGCTCTGGTCACAGGGGCGGTGGCGATGCGGGTCAACGGCATCCCGTTCGCCATGGTGACCCTGGCGTTCGCGCAGGCGGGTTCGGTGCTCGTCCGGCGCAACCAGGCGATCACCGGAGGTGAGGAGGGCCTCGGACTGCACACCGAGAGCGTCCCCGACTGGCTGGTCGGCGTGATCAACACCCGCAACCTCTACTGGTTCGCGCTGATCGTGCTCGTCGTCGTCTACCTGATCGTGCTCTGGGTCGACACGTCCCGCCTCGGTCACCTCGCCGCAGCGGCGCGCGAGAACGAACTGCGCGTGCAGGTGCTGGGCCTGCGCCCCGCTCGTGCGAAGCTCATCGTCTTCGTGATCGCTGCCCTGTGCGCCAGCCTCGCCGGCGTCGCGTACCTCCTGCTGCAGTCCGGCACGCAGCCGAGCGCCGTTGGCGCCGACCTCACGATCACCGTTCTGGTGATGGTGGTGCTCGGCGGCGTCGGATTCCGATGGGGTGCCATCGTGGGCGGCGTTCTGTACACGATCCTCGATCAGCGCCTCACGGTGCTCGCTCGCGCAGAGGGCATCCAGGCGCTGCCGGACTTCCTGCGCATCCCGCTTTCGGAGCCGCTGTTCCTGTTGGGCGTACTCTTCATCCTCGTGGTCATGTTCCTGCCCGGCGGCATCGCCGGAACCGTCGACAGCCTGCGTCGCCGTCGCCGTGGCGCCGCACCGGCGGCCGGCTCGCTGGCCGCGCTCGAAGACAGCGAGACGCTCGAGGCCGAGGTGAGCGTGCGATGAATCCCGACGTCGACGGCCCCCACACGGTCGGGAGATGGCTGCGCGATCGCGCGGCATCCAATCCGGCGAAGATCGCGATCGACGATCGCGGTGTGGCCCTCGACTACGCCACGCTCGCGCGTCGAGCCGAACTGCTCGCGCAGCGACTGACGGACGCGGGGTACGGCCCTGGTCAGCGGATCGCGACGGTGTCCGGCAACTCGGCGGATCACGTGGTCGCCTTCTTCGCGTGCGCGTTCCTCGGCATCGCGTTCATCCCGCTGTCGTGGCGGCTCACGCCGACAGAGCTCGCCGAGCTGGTGCGCCGGAGCGACCCGGTCCTGGTCCTGGTGGAGGACGAGTACGTCGCCCTGGCCGGGGCGGCTCTGCGGATGCTGGGTGACGATGCTCCGGCGTACGTGTTCCTGGGGAGCACCGGCGTCGAGACCGATGTCCCAGTGGCCACGGAGTCCGCGGCGCAACGCGCGGTCCGCGACGACGACCCGTTGCTGGTGATCTTCACCTCCGGCAGCGAAGCGGCGCCCAAGGGCGTCGTGCTGACCCACGCGAACTGCTTCTGGACGAACATGGCGCTCTCGCAGGCCATGCCGATGGTGCCGACGGACGTGGTTCTGGCGATGTTGCCGCACTACCACGTCGCGGCCTGGAACGTGCAGCCGCTGCTCGCCTGGTGGACCGGCGCGACCGTCGTCCTCGAGCGGTCGTTCCAGCCGAGTCGGGTGCTGCAGCTGATCTGCGATCGGCGCGTCACGACCATGATGGGCGTACCCACCCAGTACCGGATGCTGCAGGAGACGGCCGGTTGGGCCGACGCAGACCTGTCGTCGCTGCGGCACGTCCTCGTCGGCGGAGCCACGATGCCCGTCGACCTCGCCGAGGTGTGGTCTGCGCGCGGCGTGGCCCTCACTCAGGGATACGGCCTCACCGAGGCAGGACCCAACGTGCTCGCGCTGCCGGCATCCGAGCTCGCATCGCACCCAGGAGCAGTCGGACGCCCGTACCCCTCCGTCGACGTCCGCCTCGTGGATGTCGCGACATCGCTGCCGCTCGAGGGCGTCGCCACCGGCGAGCTGTGGGTGCGCGGCCCCAGCACGTTCAGCGGGTACCTCGACGATCCGGTTGCCACAGACAGGGCGCGCTCGGACGGCTGGCTGCGCTCGGGGGATCTCGCGCACCGCGACGCCGACGGCATCTACCGGATCGTGGACCGACTCAAGGAGATCTACGTCTCGGGGGGCGAGAACGTCGCACCGGCCGAGATCGAGCGGGCTCTGTCGGAGCATCCGCTCGTGAAGGCTGTCGCCGTCGTCGGAGCGCCGGACGCCGTCTGGGGTGAGCGCGGTGTCGCGTTCGTCGTCGCCCGTGAGGCGCTGTCGGCGGACGAACTGCTCGCGTTCGCGCGTGATCGACTGGCGGCGTTCAAGCTCCCGGCGCGGATCGTCTTCCTGGACGAGCTGCCCCGTTCCACCATCGAGAAGGTCGCCCGTGCCCGTCTGCGGGCGATGGCCGCACAGCTGACGGCGCGACGAGAAGAGGACGCAGATGACCGAGTCCGCTGAGACCGAGTCCGTTAAGACCGACTCCGTTGAGACCATGGCCGACGAGCTGGTCTCGCCCGCCACTGGCCGTCCGCTGACCAAGCGCGGAGAGGCCACCAGACGCCGGCTGCTCGAGGCCGCCGAGGGCGTGTTCGCCGACCTCGGGTACCACGAGGCGTCGATCGTGAAGATCACCGAGCGAGCAGGCGTGGCTCTCGGCACCTTCTACCTGTACTTCGACAGCAAGCAGACGATCTTCGAAGCGCTCGTCATCGATCTCAACCGTCGCGTCCGGCACTCCATGTCCGAAGCGATGGCTGAAGCGAAGAACCGCATCGAGGCGGAGCGACTCGGATTCGAGGGATTCTTCCGATTCACCGCCGCGCACCCGGCGCTCTATCGTGTCGTCCGCGAGGCGGAGTTCGTCTCGCCTTCGACCATGCGACTGCACTACGAGCGGATCGTCGAGGGCTACCGCGCAGGTCTGCGCGCCGCGCAGCAGGACGGAGACATCGATCCGACGCTCGACCCAGAGGTGGCCGCCTGGGCGCTCATGGGCGCCGGCGAGCTGATCGGCATGCGATACCTGCTCTGGGAGCGGGACGCCGACGGGCGACCGCCCGCGCAGATCGACGCCGCCGTCATCGACGGCATGACGCGGTTCATCGGCAATGCACTGCGGCCGCACGCCGCCGCGGGTGCGGGGGAGAAGGAGAACGACAATGGCTGATCAGGATCTGGCCGGACGCCGAGCCGTCATCACCGGGGGAGCGAGCGGCATCGGCCTCGCGTGCGCTCGGGAGTTCGCCTCGCGCGGCGCGCACGTCGTCATAGCCGACCTGAACCGCGACGCGGCCGAGGAGCACGCGGCGGCCCTCGGCGGTGAGGCCTGGGCGGTCGACCTCTCGAACACGTCGGCGCTCGACGACCTCGAGCTCGAGGCGGACATCCTCGTCAACAACGCCGGGATTCAGCGCGTGAGCCCGATCGCCGAGTTCGATCCTGACGCCTTCCGCACCATCCAGCGCATCATGCTCGAGGCGCCGTTCCTGCTCATCCGCGCGGCACTTCCCGGCATGTACGAGCGGGGGTGGGGGCGTGTGATCAACATCTCCAGCGTCCATGGATTGCGCGCTAGCCCCTTCAAATCCGCGTACGTCACCGCGAAGCACGGCCTCGAGGGCCTGTCGAAGGTCACGGCTCTCGAGGGCGGGCCGCACGGAGTGACCAGCAACTGCATCAATCCCGGCTACGTCCGCACGCCGCTGGTCGAGAAGCAGATCGCCGATCAGGCCAAGGTGCACGGCATTCCCGAGAACGAGGTCGTCGAGAAGATCATGCTGACCGAGAGCGCGATCAAGCGTCTCGTCGATGCATCAGAGGTGGCGTCGCTGGCGGGATGGCTCGCGTCGCCGCACGCCGCGATGGTGACCGGCTCGTCGTACACGATGGACGGCGGGTGGACGGCACGATGAGCACGCACACGTATCGCACCGTCGATGTCCCGGTCAGCGGTGGCGACCTGCGCGTCGGCGTGTGGGACCCGGTGGATGCCGTAGGCGACATCCTCACGGTTCTCGCGATCCACGGTGTCACCTCCTCCCATCTGGCGTGGCCGTTCCTCGTGGAGCAGCTGCCTGGTGTCCGCGTCATCGCCCCGGATCTGCGCGGCCGCGGCGCGAGCAACGAGCTCGCCGGCGCGGCCGGCATGGTCGCCCACGCGACCGACATGGTCGCGGTTCTCGACGCGTTCGGCGTGAGCACTGCACCGGTGATCGGACACTCGATGGGAGGATTCGTCGCCGTCGTGCTCGCGCACCTGCATCCGACGCGGGTGCAGCAGCTGGTTCTGGTCGACGGCGGGCTACCGCTGGACGTCCCGGCCGGGGTCGAGCCGGACCAGCTCGTGTCGATCATCCTCGGACCGACCGCCGACCGCCTGTCCAAGCGCTGGACGAGCGTCGAGGAGTACATCGAGGTGTTCTGGCGGCACCACCCCGCCTTCGAGGCGGACTGGAGCGACGACCTCGAGCGCTACATCGCCTACGACCTCGTGCCCGATGGTGATGGGCTCCGTCCCGCCACGAGCTACCAGACCACCGTCGAGGACACGATCGATCTGAATCTGGGATCGGCGCTGCCCGAGGCGCTGGCCGCGCTGACCGTTCCGACGCTGTTCATCACCGTGCCCCGCGGCCTGCAGAACGAGACGCCCGGCCTCTACCCGGCCGGGCACCGCGAGAAGCTGCTGGCCGAGCACCCGGACATCCGCCATCGCCACCTGGACGGACTCAACCACTACACCGTCGTCATGAGCGACCGCGGCGCCCTGGCGCTCGCTCCTCTCGTGCAGGCCGAGGTCGGCGTCGTGGGAGCGCAACCGGACGCACTTCGACAGGCTCAGTGACCGGTCCGGTTGGCGATTCGGGACGACAGCTGGTGGGCGTGCGCCATCAGTGTCCGGCCGAGCTCGGCGATCCGATCGGGGCCGAAGCGGAACTCGACTCCGGTGAGGCTCAGAGCCCACTCCGGACGCCCGCTGCGGTCGAACACGGCGGCGCCCATGCCCCAGCTGCCCTCGACGATGAGGCCGGGGTTCACGGCGTAGCCGCGCTCCTTCGTCTCGGCCAAGCGGCGGCGCAGGGGAGCCGCGGAGTGCGTGCGCCCCCATCGGCTGCTGAGCTCAGGATGCCTGTCCAGATAGGCATCCACATCGTGGGCAGGGAGGAACGAGAGAATCGCCAGCCCGGCGCTCGCGACGCCCAGGGGGAACCGCACACCTTCGCTGAGTACGAACGAGCGAATCGGGAAGGCACCCTCCTCGCGGAGCAGGCACACCGTCTCGTCGGCTCGGCGCACCGAGAGGAAGGCACTCTCCTCGGTCTTCACCGCCAGCGACCGCACGATGTCACGCGCCAGAGCCGTGACGTCGTAGCGCGCCGCGGCCACTGATCCCATGAGGAACAGCTCCGGTCCAGGCATCCATCGGCCGCTCTCCTCGTCGCGATCGACGAGACCTTCGGCGCGCAGCGCGCTGAGCAGACGGTGCGCAGTCGAGCGTGTCAGGTCGGCCGCCTTCGCGAGGTCCTGCAGGGCGGCTCCGTCGTCGCCTCCGGCGGTCACCAGACGCAGAAGCCTGGCAGCGCGCGCCACGGCCTGAGCGCCGGGCACGGAGCGAGCCGGGGTGTCCATAATGTGGACGCTACCTTCCCATTCGCCCATATCGCAAGACCCGGCTTCACCCGGCGCCGCAGATGGCGGATGCTGGAGGAAGACCTCACACGAAGGAGTGCTGCGTGATCGACAAGCAATGGGCATCGGCTGCTGACGCCGTCGCCGACATCCCTGACGGGGCGTCCCTGGCGGTCGGAGGCTTCGGACTCTCCGGCAACCCGATCGCCCTCATCGAGGCCCTGCTCGCGCAGGGAACGACCGACCTCAGCGTCGTCAGCAACAACTGCGGCGTCGACGACTGGGGGCTCGGCATCCTGCTGGGCGCGCGGCGCATCCGCAAGATGACGTCGTCGTACGTCGGCGAGAACAAGGAGTTCGAGCGACAGTTCCTCTCCGGTGAGCTCGAGCTCGAACTCACACCGCAGGGGACGCTCGCCGAGAAGCTGCGTGCAGGAGGATCCGGCATCGCGGCGTTCTTCACGCAGACCGGCGTCGGAACGCAGGTCGCGGATGGCGGCCTGCCTCGTCGCTACGACGCCGACGGCGGGGTCGCTGTGGCATCGCCGAAGAAGGAAGTTCGTTCCTTCGATCTGAACGGCACGCCGAAGGACTTCGTTCTCGAGGAGGCGATCTCCACCGATTTCTCGCTGGTGCACGCCGCGGTCGGCGACCGGCACGGCAACCTCGTCTTCAACAAGGCCGCCCGCAACTTCAACCCGCTCGCCGCGATGGCCGGTCGCGTCTGCATCGCACAGGTCGAACGGCTCGTCGAGCCGGGCGAGATCGACCCGGACTCCGTCCACCTGCCCGGGGTCTTCGTGCACCGCATCATCGAGGTCGGCACCGAGATCGAGAAGCGCATCGAGCGTCGCACCGTGTCCCAGCCGAGCACCGCCACGGAAGGAGCCTGACCATGGCACGCACCCGAGAGCAGATGGCCGCCCGCGCCGCCGCCGAGCTCACAGACGGCTCCTACGTCAACCTCGGCATCGGTCTGCCGACGCTCGTCCCGAACTACGTCCCCGAGGGCGTCACCCTCGTGCTGCAGTCCGAGAACGGCATCCTCGGCGTCGGCCCCTACCCGACGGAGGATGCGGTGGATCCCGACCTCATCAACGCCGGCAAGGAGACGGTCACGACTCTGCCCGGCACCGCGTTCTTCGACTCGGCGACGAGCTTCGGCATGATCCGCGGCGGCAAGATCGATGCCGCCATCCTCGGAGCCATGCAGGTCTCGGCCTCAGGCGACCTGGCGAACTGGATGATCCCGGGGAAGATGGTCAAGGGCCCCGGAGGTGCGATGGACCTCGTCCACGGGGCGGGTCGCGTCATCATCCTCATGGAGCACGTCGCGAAGGACGGCTCCGCCAAGATCGTGAACGCGTGCTCGCTGCCGCTCACCGGCAAGGGTGTGGCGCATCGCATCATCACCGACCTCGCCGTGATCGACGTGACCGATGATGGACTCGTGCTGGTCGAGACCGCACCGGGGGTGAGCGTGCAGGACGTGATCGACGCGACCGAGCCGGCACTCATCCTGTCGCCTGAACTGAAGGAGCTGTCATGACCGACGTCGTCATCGTCGCCGCCGCCCGTACCCCGCAGGGCCGTCTGAAGGGGCAGCTGGCATCTTTCACGGCGCCCCAACTGGGATCGCTCGCCATCAAGGGCGCGCTGGAGCAGGCGGCCGTCGACCCCGGGGCGATCGACGCGGTCATCGTCGGGCAGGTGCTCGCCGCCGGCTCTGGGCAGAACGCCGCGCGCCAGGCGTCGATCGGCGCCGGCATCGGGTGGGACGTGCCAGCGCACTCGGTCAACAAGGTGTGTCTGTCGGGCCTCACGGCGATCATCGATGCCGCTCGTATGATCCGAACCGGGGATGCCACGACCGTGGTCGCTGCCGGCATGGAGTCGATGACACGAGCCCCGCACCTGCTCATGGGCTCGCGCGACGGCTGGACCTACGGCACCGTCGAGGTGCTCGACCACATGGCGTACGACGGCCTCACCGACGCGTACGACAGGGAGAGCATGGGGGCGTCGACCGAGCGTCACAATGCGCGCTTCGAGCTCACCCGTGAGGCGCAGGACGAGGTGGCTGCGCTGTCCCATCAGCGAGCGGCCGCTGCCGCAGACGCCGGTGCCTTCGACGACGAGATCGTCACCGTCGAGGTTCCGCAGCGCCGCGGGGAGCCGGTCGTGGTCAGCCGCGACGAGGGCGTGCGCCCGGAGACCACAGTGGAAACGCTCGGCAGACTGCGTGCCGCATTCGCCGAGGGCGGGTCGATCACGGCGGGCAACTCCTCGCAGATCTCCGACGGCGCCTCGGCTGTCATCGTCACGACTCGTGAGAACGCCGAAGCGCAGGGCTGGCCCGTGCTCGCCGTCATCGGCGCGAGCGGTCAGACCGCCGGCCCGGACAACTCGCTCCAGGCGCAGCCGGCGCAGGCGATCACCCGCGCGCTCGAGAAGCAGGGGATCACGGCGGCCGACCTCGACCTCGTCGAGATCAACGAGGCCTTCGGCGCCGTCGTCGCCCGGTCGCAGACCGAGCTCGGGATCTCGAGCGACATCGTGAACATCCATGGCGGCGGGATCGCGATCGGCCACCCGATCGGCGCATCGGGCAACCGTCTGGTCGTGCACATGGCGCATGAGCTCGCCAGACGGGGGACAGGTACGGTCGCCGTCGGTCTCTGCGGAGGCGGCGGTCAGGGCGAGGCGCTGATCCTCACGCGCTGAGCAAGCCGTTCAACGGCGGGCTTTGGCGTGTCCCTGCGCGTCGGCCAGCGCCTTCTGAGACCGGAACTGGAGCCGCTGCGCCTTCTTCGCCTTCTTCACTGACTGGGGCGAGTCGGCATCGACGAGGTCGCCGCGACGCTCGCGCCTGAGGTCGACGACAGCGCCGACCGCGAGCGCGAGGGTGATGCCCCAGCTGACCCACGAGAGGGCAGCGCGCCACGTGATCGGTTCATCGCGCGTTCCGCGCAGGAGCGATACTCCCGCCGAGATCGCTGCGACGAGTCCGGTGCTGAAGAGGTAGCGCATGCAGCCACGCTACCCCTTCCAGCCGCGAGGTAGCTGGCCCTGGAAACCATCAGGCTCGGACGCTAGGATCAGTGCGGCGCGTGAGCGCTTGAAGCTGTGTATCTACCGGCCGTCGGCGCCCCGACGGACAGCGGCGGCACCTGATCCCCGCGTCCTCGGGCGCGCGAGAGTCATGACACAGACACACGCATCTGCTCCTGCGAGCCTGCTCAGACAGGCTGGGATTCCCTATTTCGTGATCGCCTTCGTGGCACGGCTGCCGTTCGCCATGATGGTGGTCGGCGTCCTCACGATCGTCGTCTCCGCACGCGAGTCGCTGTCGCTCGGCGGACTCACCTCGGCAGCGGTCGGCCTCGGCACGGCCTGTTTCGGCCCGCTGCTCGGTGCGGCCGCCGACCGGTTCGGGCAGCGCCCGGTGTTGATCCTTCTGACGATCGCCAACAGCGCGGTGCTGATCGTGTTCACGCTCGTCGTCTACAGTGCGGCCGCTGACACGCTCGTGCTGCTCGCCGCCGTCGGAATCGGTGCGACGGCTCCTCAGGTGGCGCCGATGTCCCGCTCCCGTCTGGTGACGATCATCAACGAGCGGATGCCGGAAGACCAGCGTGTGCGGACGACCTCCGGCACGATGGCGTACGAGTCGGCAGCGGACGAGACTGTCTTCGTCTTCGGCCCGTTCCTGGTCGGCATCGCGGCATCCGTCATCGCCCCCTGGGCGCCTCTGGTCGGCGCCGCAGTGCTCACGCTCGCGTTCGTCGGCGCCTTCGCGCTGCACCCCAGCGCCAGGCATGTGTCGGCTGAACGGGGGAGTGATGGTCGTGCGCCGTCCTCCGTGTCCGAGCTCGTCCGTCCGCAGCTGCTCGTCGTGGTCATCGGCATCCTGGGGGTCGGGCTGTTCTTCGGTGCGACCCTCACCTCGCTCACCGCCTTCATGGCGGACCGAGGGTCGCCGGAGCAGGCCGGTCTGCTGTACGGCGTCATGGGGATCGGTTCTGCTGCACTCGCACTCGGCGTCGCATGGTTCCCCCCGCGCTTCTCGCTGCGCGCGCGATGGCTCGTGTTCGCCGGCATCCTGCTGCTCGGCGCGCTGCTGCTGGCCTTCGTCGATTCGCCGGGCGGCATCACCGCGGTGCTCGCCATCATGGGGATCGGGATCGGCCCGACGCTGGTCACCCAGTACAGCTTCGGCGCAGCGCGCAGCCCGCTCGGCCGCTCGGCGACCGTCATGACGATGCTCGGATCGGCCGTCATCGTCGGCCAGTCCATCGGAGCCGCCGTCACCGGCGAGGTGGCGCAGAACCTGGGCACCACGACCGCGCTGCTGCTGCCGGCGTGCGCAGCCGCGATCGTCTTCGTCACCGGCATCCTGAACTGGTTCGCCAGCCGCACGCGGTCGCGCACTCGATAACCTGGAGGCTCACCCCTGGTGCGAGGAGCTCCCATGACCGCCGCAGAATTCGTCGTCGTCGCGAACCGCCTTCCGGTGGACAGGGTCGTCAGCCACGACGGTGAGGAGATCTGGCGCACGTCGCCCGGCGGGCTCGTCGCCGCCCTCGAACCGGTGATGAGATCGGTCGACGGCGCCTGGGTCGGCTGGGCAGGGCAGGCCGACCTGGAACTCGAACCGTTCGTGGCGAACGATCTGAAGCTGATTCCCATCGCGCTCAGCGAGCAGGAGGTCGCGGAGTACTACGAGGGGTTCGCGAACGACACGATCTGGCCGCTCTACCACGACGTGATCGCGCCGCCCCAGTACCACCGGGAGTGGTGGGACTCGTACGTCACCGTCAATCGACGGTTCGCCGAGGCCGCCGCCGATGCGGTCGCGCCGAAGGGCACGGTGTGGGTGCACGATTACCAGCTGCAGCTCGTCCCCGAGATGGTGCGGGCGCTGCGGCCCGATGTCACGATCGGGTACTTCCATCACATCCCGTTCCCGGCGCACGGCCTCTATGCCCAGCTGCCGTGGCGCGATCAGGTCCTCCGCGGACTCCTCGGGGCCGACGTGATCGGCTTCCAGCGAGCGCAGGATGCCACCTACTTCCTCGCTGCCGTCCGGCGACGTCTGCAGTACGGGGTCAAGGGCTCGATGGTCGATGTGCCGGCCGAGACCGGGTCGAGGCCAGTGCTCGCCAAGGCGTTCCCGATCTCGATCGACACATCGCCCTACCTCGAGCTGGTCGCCAAGCCGGAAGTGCGCGCGCGCGCGGCGGAGATCCGCCAGAGCCTCGGAAACCCGAAGCGGATCCTGCTCGGCGTCGACCGACTCGACTACACCAAGGGGATCAGGCACCGCATCAAGGCATACGGCGAGCTGCTCGCCGAGGGCAGGCTGCAGGTGGAGGACGTCACGCTCATCCAGGTCGCGAGTCCGAGCCGTGAGCGCGTCGATGCCTACGTGCACCTGCGGGACGAGATCGAGCTGTCCGTCAGCCGCATCAACGGCGACACCGACACCATGGGGCATACGGCCATCCGGTACCTGCATCAGGGATTCCCGCGCGAGGAGATGGTCGCCCTCTATCTGGCCGCGGACGTCATGCTCGTCACGGCCCTGCGCGACGGCATGAACCTCGTCGCCAAGGAGTACATCGCCAGCAGGGCCGACAACAGGGGTGCGCTGGTGCTGAGCGAGTTCACCGGCGCCGCGGACGAGCTGCGACAGGCGATCCGGGTCAACCCGCACGACATCGAGGGCCTGAAGGACGCGATCATGACGGCGGTCGAGATGGACCCGGCCGAACAGAGCAGGCGGATGCGATCGTTGCGCAAGCGCGTGCTCGAGCACGACGTCAGGGCCTGGTCGGCCTCGTTCCTCGACGCGCTGGCGGCGGTCCGCTCACGGCACGCCTGAGCGCCCGTCATGTGGCGGTTCGCCGTCGCGCCCGCGTGAGAGGCTGGTCGGGAATCGGACCCCGACGAGGAGACACGCAGTGACCCGCACCTGGACCCCCGGAACCGCAGACGACGCGCTGACCGCCATCGCGGCGACACCGCGCCTGATCGTCGCCCTCGACTTCGACGGGACGGCATCCCCGCTCGTGCCCGACCCCATGGCCGCACGGGCTCTCCCCGCCGTCGCCGAGCAGGTCAGTCGCCTCGCCGCGCTCCCGGACACGCTCGTCGCCTACGTCTCCGGGCGCAGCATGCACGATCTCAGAATCATCACCGAGCACACCGACGACTCGGTCGTCGCCCTGGCCGGATCGCACGGGGCGCAGTACTGGTTCCCCGGCACCGGTGACGAGGATGCGCCTGGCGCGGCCACCGAGGACGGCGCGCGCGAGGAGCTGTGGGCCGCGGCACAGCCGATCGTCGACCGCTACGAAGGCGTCGGGCTCGAGCCGAAGACCTTCGGCATGGGCATCCACAGCCGCCGCGCCACGCGCGAGACCGAGCTCGCCGCGTTCGCCGCCGTCGACGCCCTGGTCGCCGAACGCTTCCCGCACTGGCGCCGCCGCCTCGGCCATCGCGTCCTGGAGTTCTCCTCCCGCGTGGAGGGCAAGGACACGGCGATGCGCGTGCTGCGCGAGCACTTCGACGCCACCGGCATCCTGTTCGCCGGCGACGACGTGACCGACGAGGACGCCATGCAGGTGCTGCTCCCCGGTGATCTGGGCGTTCGCGTCGGACCGGGCGATTCCGCCGCGACGCTGCGTGTGGACACCCCACAAGACATGGCCGTGCTTCTGGAGGCGGTGGCGTCAGAGCGCTCCGCCGGACGGGAATAGACTGCCGTCATGTCCCCGCAAGATCCTTCTTCGAACGCGTCCATCGACATCAAACCCCGCAGCCGCGTCGTCACCGACGGCATCGAGGCCACGACCTCCCGAGGCATGCTCCGCGCCGTCGGAATGGGCGATGCGGACTGGGACAAGCCGCAGATCGGCATCGCCTCCAGTTGGAACGAGATCACGCCGTGCAACCTCAGCCTGGACCGGCTTGCACAGGGGGCGAAGGAGGGCGTGCACTCCGGCGGGGGATACCCGCTGCAGTTCGGCACGATCTCCGTCTCGGACGGCATCTCGATGGGCCACGAGGGAATGCACTTCTCCCTAGTCTCCCGTGAGGTCATCGCCGACTCGGTCGAGACGGTCATGATGGCCGAGCGTCTGGACGGCAGCGTCCTGCTCGCCGGCTGCGACAAGTCGATTCCGGGCATGCTCATGGCCAGCGCGCGCCTCGACCTTTCGAGCGTGTTCCTGTACGCCGGATCGATCGCCCCCGGCTGGGTGAAGCTGTCGGACGGCACCGAGAAGGACGTCACGATCATCGACTCGTTCGAGGCCGTCGGCGCGTGCCGAGCGGGCCTCATGAGCGAAGAGGACCTCAAGCGCATCGAGTGCGCGATCGCTCCGGGTGAAGGCGCCTGTGGCGGCATGTACACCGCCAACACGATGGCATCCGTGGCCGAGGCGCTCGGACTGAGCCTCCCCGGATCAGCAGCCCCGCCCGCCGCGGACCGCCGCCGCGACTACTTCGCGCACCGCTCAGGCGAGGCCGTGGTGAACCTGCTGCGTCAGGGCATCACCACGCGTGACATCCTCACCCCCGAGGCGTTCGAGAACGCGATCGCCCTCGCGATGGCGCTCGGCGGATCGACCAACGTCGTACTGCACCTGCTCGCCATCGCCCGCGAGGCCGAGGTCGAACTGAATCTGCACGACTTCAACCGCATCGGCGACAAGGTCCCGCACGTGGCCGACATGAAGCCGTTCGGCAAGTACGTCATGAACGACGTCGACCGTCACGGCGGCATCCCGGTGATCATGAAGGCGATGCTCGACGAGGGCCTGCTGCACGGCGACGCGCTCACCGTGACCGGCAAGACGCTTGCTGAGAACCTGGCGGACCTGGACCCGGACCCGATCGACGGCGAGGTCATCCACACGTTCGACAACCCGATCCACGCCACCGGCGGTCTGACGATCCTGCACGGTTCGCTCGCCCCGGAGGGCGCGGTCGTCAAGACCGCCGGCTTCGACGCCACGGTGTTCGAGGGCCCTGCTCGCGTGTTCGAGCGCGAGCGCGCCGCGATGGATGCTGTCGCGAACGGCGAGATCAACGCCGGCGAAGTCATCGTGATCCGCTACGAGGGTCCGAAGGGCGGCCCCGGGATGCGGGAGATGCTCGCGATCACCGCCGCCATCAAGGGCGCTGGGCTCGGAAAAGATGTACTACTCTTGACGGACGGACGATTCTCAGGCGGCACAACCGGCCTGTGCATCGGCCACATAGCACCCGAAGCGGTGGACGAAGGTCCTATCGCCTTCGTGCGCGATGGTGATCTGATACGGGTCGATATCGCAGCTCGCTCGCTCGACTTACTCGTCGATGACGCAGAGCTCGCCTCCCGCCGTTCCGGCTGGGAGCCGCTTCCCCCGCGCTATACCCGTGGCGTTCTTGCCAAGTACTCCAAGCTCGTGCGCTCCGCCGCCGAAGGCGCGACCACGGGCTGACCCTGCGGATCACCAAGGAATGACATGACTGCTGACGCTGTATCGGCCGTGCCACGGCCGCCGTCCCCGAAGAACTCCGCGCCGGAGATCACCGGCGCGGAGGCCGTTGTCCGCTCACTCGAGCTGCTCGGAGTGACCGACGTGTTCGGTCTCCCCGGCGGCGCGATCCTCCCTGTCTACGACCCGCTGATGGACGCATCAGAGCTCCGCCACATCCTCGTCCGTCATGAGCAGGGAGCAGGCCACGCCGCCGAGGGCTACGCCTCGGCGTCCGGGAGGGTCGGCGTATGCATCGCCACCTCCGGGCCCGGCGCGACGAACCTCGTCACGGCGATCGCCGACGCGTACATGGACTCGGTGCCCATGGTCGCGATCACCGGCCAGGTGTTCTCGACGCTGATGGGCACGGATGCCTTCCAGGAGGCCGACATCGTCGGAATCACGATGCCGGTGACCAAGCACTCCTTCCTCGTGAAGGACGCTCGCGACATCCCCGGCGCGATCGCGGCGGCGTTCGAGATCGCCTCGACCGGTCGTCCAGGGCCCGTGCTCGTGGACATCACGAAGGACGCCCAGCAGGACACGGTGCCCTTCATCTGGCCGCCCAAGATCGACCTGCCGGGCTACCGGCCCGTCACGAAGGCGCACGGCAAGCAGATCCAGGCGGCCGCGGCGCTGCTGGCAGAGGCGAAGAAGCCCGTGCTGTACGTCGGCGGCGGCGTCGTGCGCGGTCGTGCGTCCGCCGAGCTGAAGGACCTCGCAGAATCGACGAATGCGCCGGTCGTCACCACGCTGATGGCGCGCGGGGCGTTCCCCGACTCGCACGAGCAGCACCTCGGCATGCCGGGCATGCACGGAACGGTTCCCGCTGTGCTGGCACTGCAGGAGGCGGACCTCATCGTCTCGCTCGGCGCCCGGTTCGATGACCGCGTCACCGGCAAGGCCGCGCTCTTCGCTCCGTTCGCGAAGGTCGTGCACGTCGACATCGATCCGGCCGAGATCTCAAAGATCCGCACGGCGGACGTTCCGATCGTCGGTGATGTGCGCGACGTGCTCATCGACCTGGATGCCGCGTACCGCGGTGTCATCGGGGGAGACCGGCCTGACATCTCGGACTGGTGGTCGTACCTCGACGGTCTGCGGGATGAGTTCCCCCTCGGGTACACAGAGCCCAGCGACGGTCTGCTCGCCCCGCAGTACGTGATCTCGCGGATCGGCGAGCTGACCGGACCCGAGGGCATCTACGCCGCCGGCGTCGGTCAGCACCAGATGTGGGCAGCGCAGTTCATCAAGTACGAGCGTCCCAACGCCTGGCTGAACTCCGGGGGAGCGGGGACGATGGGCTACTCCGTCCCGGCCGCCATGGGCGCCAAGGTCGCCGAACCCGACCGGGTCGTATGGTCGATCGACGGCGACGGGTGCTTCCAGATGACCAACCAGGAACTCGCCACCTGCGCGATCAACAACATCCCGATCAAGGTCGCGATCATCAACAACTCGTCGCTCGGCATGGTGCGGCAGTGGCAGACGCTGTTCTACGACGGCCGCTACTCGAACACCGACCTGAACACCGGGCACGACACCGTCCGCATCCCCGACTTCGTGAAGCTCGCCGAGGCGTACGGGTGCCTGGCCATCCGCGTCGAGAAGCAGGAAGAGGTGGATGCGGCGATCCAGCTCGCGCTCGAGACCAACGATCGCCCCGTCGTCATCGATTTCGTCGTCTCGGCGGATGCGATGGTGTGGCCGATGGTGCCGCAGGGCGTCAGCAACAACTACGTCCAGTACGCGCGCGATCACGCCCCCGCGTTCGATGAGGAGGTCTGACCCATGTCCAAGCACGTGCTGAGCCTCCTCGTCGAGGACACGCCAGGTCTGCTGACCCGCGTCGCCGGTCTCTTCGCCCGACGCGGCTTCAACATCGAGTCGCTCGCGGTGGGCGTCACCGAGGTGCCCGGCATCTCGCGCATCACGGTCGTCGTCGACGTCGAGGAACTGCCGCTCGAGCAGGTGACCAAGCAGCTGAACAAGCTCGTGAACGTAATCAAGATCGTCGAGCTCGACTTCGCCTCATCAGTGCAGCGCCAGCACGTGCTGGTGAAGGTGCGCACCGACAACTCGACCAGGTCGAACGTGATCGAGGTCGTGAACCTCTTCCGCGCCGCCGTGGTCGACTACGCCTCCGACGCGCTGGTGATCGAAGTCACCGGCGACCGCGGCAAGATCGATGCACTGCTGCGCGCCCTCGAGCCCTTCGGCATCAAGGAGATCGCGCAGTCCGGTCTTCTCGCCATCGGGCGCGGCGGCAAGAGCATCACCGAACGCGTCCTGCGCGGCTGACTGACATCCATATACCTCGATAGGAAAGAGAAACACAACGTGAGCACTGAGATCTTCTACGACGACGACGCCGACCTCTCCCTGATCCAGGGCAAGAAGGTCGCCATTGTGGGCTACGGCTCGCAGGGCCACGCCCACGCGCAGAACCTGCGCGACTCGGGCGTCGAGGTCACGATCGCCCTCAAGGACGGCTCGAAGTCGGCCGCGAAGGCCGAGGAGGCCGGCTTCCCGGTCAAGAACGTGGCGGATGCCACCGCCTGGGCCGACGTCATCATGATCCTCGCACCGGACCAGCACCAGCGGACGATCTACTCCGAGTCGATCGAGCCGAACCTCGCCGCGGGCAAGACCCTCGCGTTCGCGCACGGCTTCAACATCCGCTTCGGCTACATCGACGCGCCCGAGGGCGTCGACGTCATCCTCGTCGCACCGAAGGCTCCCGGCCACACTGTGCGTCGCGAGTTCGTCGCCGGCCGCGGCATCCCGGACATCATCGCCGTCGAGAAGGACGCATCGGGCAGCGCCTGGGCGCTCGCCCTCTCGTACGCCAAGGCCATCGGCGGCACCCGTGCCGGCGTCATCAAGACGACCTTCACCGAAGAGACCGAGACCGACCTGTTCGGCGAGCAGGCCGTTCTCTGCGGTGGCGTCAGCCACCTCGTCCAGGCCGGATTCGAGACTCTGACCGAGGCCGGCTACCAGCCGCAGATCGCATACTTCGAGGTCCTGCACGAACTCAAGCTCATCGTCGACCTCATGTGGGAGGGCGGCATCGCCAAGCAGCGCTGGTCGATCTCCGACACCGCAGAGTACGGCGACTACGTCTCCGGCCCCCGCGTCATCGACTCCGCCGTCAAGGAGAGCATGAAGGGCGTGCTCGCCGACATCCAGTCCGGTGCCTTTGCCAAGCGCTTCATCGATGACCAGGACAACGGTGCCAAGGAGTTCCAGGAGCTCCGCGCCAAGGAGGAGCAGCACCCCATCGAGACGACCGGCAAGGAGCTGCGCTCGCTGTTTGCCTGGAAGCAGCAGGACGAGGACTACGTGGACGGTTCAGCCGCTCGCTGAGCCCTTCCCCTCGCCGAGACCCCGTCTTCGCACCGAGACCCCGTCGTACTCACGTGAGTACGACGGGGTCTCGGCAATGAGACGGGGTCTCGATGTGTGTCGACTACTCGGCGGGCGCAGCATCCGGGATCTGGATCGGTGCGTCGGAAGCGTCCGTCCAGACCGGTGCCGGGAGCAGTGTGTCGGTCTGACCGTCGCGGATCGCCCGCAGCGCCTCGACGATCTCGTCAGAGTTCTCGGGCACCGCGAGCCCGCAGGTGCGCATCTCCGAAGCGAACTCGAGCGTGAGGCGCGTCTTGCCGGCCGCTACCGCCTCGGCCGTCGTGCCGGTGCGCTTCTCGCTGCCGGTCTGGATGTCGGAGACCTCTTCGCACACGTGATAGACCGAGCCGCCGTCGACCCAGACGACCTCGTCCTGGCCGAGCAGTTGGATGACGGTTGACTGATCTGCCGTGTACTGCTCGACGGACGACGGGTTGTAATCGATGCCGAGGGCCACAGCGGCGACCGCGAGGACCACGCCGATGATGCCGGCCGTCGTCTTCTGACCCTTGTCCATGTCCTTGTTCAGGAAGATCAGGATGATCAGCGGCAGGAACGCGATGATCGCGATGATCGCGCCGAGCTGGTTCTGGACGAAGAACCGCAGCGTGTCCGACTTCTTCGCCGGATCCAGGCGGTTCGCCTTCTTCCAGAGGAAGGAACCGGTGATCGACAGCGCCGCGATCACGACGAGCAGCACGATGAGCGTGATGAAGGCCCACTGCGGGAACTGGGCTGTGGCCTGCTGGTCTTCGAGCAGGCCCGTCTCCGAGTTCCTTACCAGACCGCCGTCCTCACCTACGAACTCGCGCTGGCGCAGCAGCCAGAAGATGGCGACTGCCTCTGCGGCGATCGCGACTGCCCAGAGGACGGCTGCGATCCAGCGGAACATCGTCGCCTTGCGCTTCGACTCCGCTGTGGGCGTCCAGTTCTTCTCTGCGACGTCCTTCTCCGACTCCGACAAGATGTCCCCCTCGTGGTTCTGTGAATTCCCTGAGCATATCCGGCGCTCGTGGGCATCGCTACGCTGGACACATGACATCGGATGCAGACGACGCGCTGTCCTGGGAGGGCGACGCTGACCCGTCGCCGCAACGACCGGGCAAGCGCGACGAGCCGGCTGCCGCACCTGCCGCTGCACTGCCCCAGGGGTGGAAGGCGGTCGGCAGGGACAGCGAATCGGTCGGCCGGATCGAAGCCGACGGCCGTATCAGCGATCCCGAGCAGCCCGGTCATCTGAGCACCCCGATGCTGCTGCTGGTCGGCATCATCGGCGGCATCTACCTGCTCTACACGGTGGGCTGGATCATCGGCGGACTGAACCTGCAGGCGAGTGCGCTGTTCCTCGTTCCGTCCGTGATGTACCAGGTCGCGGTCTGGTCCGCGGTCATCGCTCCTGCGCTGTGGTTCGCCGCCGTCTGGCTGCTCACGCGTCGCTCTGCCGGGTGGGTGCGCGTACTCGGGTTCCTGGCCGGTGCGGCTCTCCTCGTCCCGTGGCCGTTCGTGATGACAGGGGCGGTGGGCGCATGAGCGAGCAGTCGGTTCTGGCTCGGCCGGCGCTCGGCGTGGTGAAGACGATCATCCTGGGGCTGGCGGGCCTGTTCTACGCCTACGCCGTATGGAACGCCATCGCCTATCTGGTGACGGTCGCGCAGTATGGACTGAACGCGTACGGCTGGTTCGTGCTGATCTTCTCGGTGCTCTTCCCGGTGCTCGTATTCGTGGCGGGGTATGCTCTCGGGCGCCGACGCAGCGCATTCGAGTTCGCGGTCGTGCTGCTCGCGGGGCTAGCGCTGGTCGCAGTGTTCTGGATGAACGTGGTGGCCCTGAGCAGCTTGAACTTCTCGTCGCTGACGACCTGACGGTGCCCGTCACACGGCGCGGGGCACTGTTCCTGCTCCGGTAAGGTTGGTCTCGATCGCGCCCCCGACGGTGTGCGGCGCATCGGTCCCCAATCCGCGCTGTGCCGCTAACCCGAAGGATCCGCCTGTGCCGAAGCCCGTCGTGCTCATTGCCGAAGTTCTCTCGCCCGCCACGATCGAGGCCCTCGGCCCCGACTTCGACGTCCGTCAGGTGGACGGAACGGATCGCGAGGCGCTGTTCTCGGCTCTGACGGACGCGGACGCGGTGCTGGTGCGCTCGGCGACGAAGGTGGATGCCGAGGCGCTCGGCCACGCTCCGAAGCTCAAAGTCATCGCACGCGCAGGCGTCGGTCTCGACAACGTCGACATCCCGGCAGCGACCAAGGCCGGCGTCATGGTTGTCAACGCCCCGACGTCGAACATCATCTCGGCGGCCGAACTCACCTGCGCGCACATCATCAGCCTCGCCCGCCACGTGCCCGCTGCGCACGCGTCGCTCGCGGCAGGGCAGTGGAAGCGCAGCGCCTACACGGGCACCGAGCTGTTCGAGAAGACGCTCGGCATCGTCGGCCTCGGCCGGATCGGCGCTCTTGTCGCGGCGCGCATGCAGAGCTTCGGGATGAAAGTCGTCGCCTACGATCCGTACGTCACCAGCGCCCGCGCCCAGCAGCTGGGTGTCGAGCTCCGGTCCCTCGACGAGTTGGTCGCCGAGGTCGACTTCCTCACGATCCACATGCCGAAGACCCCCGAGACGACAGGGATGATCGGTGCGGCGCAGTTCGCGGCGATGAAGAAGTCCGCCTACGTCGTCAACGTCGCCCGCGGCGGCCTGATCGACGAGGTCGCCCTGCGCGAGGCTCTGGTCGCCGGAGAGATCGCCGGTGCAGGCCTCGACGTCTTCACCTCAGAGCCGCCGGCGGAGGGCGGATCCGCTCGCGACCTGCTCGAGCTGCCGAACGTCGTCGTGACCCCGCACCTCGGCGCGTCGACCGATGAGGCCCAGGAGAAGGCCGGCATCTCCGTCGCGCGCTCGGTCAAGCTCGCCCTCGAGGGCGACCTCGTCCCGGATGCCGTGAACGTCGCCGGTGGCATCATCGACCCGTTCGTGCGCCCTGGTATCGCCCTGGTCGAGAAGCTCGGACAGGTCTTCAGCGGCCTGGCCGGCTCTGCGGTCACCGCGCTCGACATCGAGGTGCGCGGCGAGCTCGCCGACTACGACGTGAGCGTCTACAAGCTCGCAGCGCTCAAGGGCATCCTCTCGAACGTCATCAGTGAGAACGTCTCCTACGTGAACGCCCCGCTGTTCGCCGAGCAGCGCGGGATCGAGGCCCGCCTGATCGTCGAGAAGGAGAGCCCCGAGTACCGCAACCTCACCACCCTGCGCGGCGCACTCGCCGACGGCACGGTGCTCACGGTCGCCGGCACGCTGGCCGGCACCCGGATGGTGCAGAAGATCGTGGGGATCAACGGCCACGACATCGAGGTCCCGATCGAGACGAACCACATCGTCATGCAGTACATCGACCGGCCGGGCATCGTCGCCGTCTACGGACAGAAGTTCGGCGACGCCGGCATCAACATCGCTGGCATGCAGGTCGCTCGTCGCGCAGCCGGAGGAGAGGCGCTCACGGTGCTCACCGTGGACTCCCGCGTGCCGGAGGAGCTGCTCGACGAGGTCGGCGTCGCAATCGAGGCCAGCGTCATGAAGCAGATCGAGATCGCGGAGGTCTGAGCGCGATCACGTCGCTGTGCGCACGACCAGATCGACCAGTGCGCGCAGCGCTTCCCCGCGAGGGACCAGCCGGTCTGGACCGCTCACATCGAGTGAGTTGTTGAAGTAGAGACCGTCGCTGACGAGCAGCACGAGATCGAGCGCGGTCTCGTCGCGCACATGCGGTCGCATGGCATCGCCCCAGCTGCGTCTGGTCGTGCGCAGCGCCACAGCAGCGTCTGAGGAACCGCCCTGTGCGAGGCGCGAGACGGCGATGAGTGCGCGATCCAGTGGTGCATTCTCCATCACGGAGGTGCGGACGTAGAACGCGACCGGCCCATCGGGTGCGGCGGCCATCTCGATGAGGTCCTCGGCGACAAGGCGCTGCAGGCGATCTATCATGCCCTCCGCGAGATCGTCCTTCGAAGCGAAGTGGTAGAGCAGCCCGCCCTTCGACACTCCTGCTGCCGCTGCCGTCGCATCGAGCGTTGCAGCACGCTCTCCCTCCTCGATGAGGATCGCCTCGAAGGCGTCGAGGACTCGTTCGCGGGCTCGTGGTGGTCGTGCCATATCTGTTACTATACCAGCCGGACGGTAAAGTAACCAGGCTACGCAGAGGGAACATCATGACGCACACGGCACCGGTCCCGGTGGCCACGAACGACGGCCCGCGCGCGGGGGCGCGCGCCTGGTGGGCGCTGATCGTCCTCATGCTCCCCGTGCTTCTGGTTTCGGTGGACAACACCGTGCTGAGCTTCGCGCTGCCGGAGATCGCTCTCGCGCTCCACCCGTCGGGGGCGGAGCAACTGTGGATCATCGACGCCTACCCGCTCGTGCTCGCGGGCCTCCTGGTGACGATGGGAACCCTCGGCGACAGATTCGGACGCCGCCGGATGCTCCTCATCGGCGCGACCGGGTTCGCGGTCGTCTCGGCACTGGCCGCGTTCGCCCCCACCGCCGGACTGCTCATCGCCGCTCGCGTCATGCTCGGATTCTTCGGAGCCATGCTGATGCCGTCTACGCTCTCGCTGCTGCGTTCGATCTTCCAGAACCGCGACCAGCGCCGGATGGCGATCGCGGTGTGGGCGTCGGCCTTCTCGGCCGGCGCCGCCCTCGGCCCGATCGTCGGCGGGTTCCTGCTCGAGCACTTCGGGTGGGGCTCGGTGTTCCTCATCGCAGTCCCGGTGCTCATCCCGCTTCTCATCGCGGCACCGTTGCTGGTTCCCGAGAGCCGCGACCCCGCACCGGGCCGGGTCGATCCGATCAGCATCGTCCTGTCGATGGGGGCGATGATCCCGGTCGTGTACGCGATCAAGTCGTTCGCGGTCGACGGCCCGACGATCGGCGCCCTGCTGTGGGCGATGCTCGGTGTCGTGCTGGGTGCGCTCTTCGTCCGTCGGCAGCTGCGGTCGCAGTCGCCGATGCTCGACATGGCGCTGTTCCGTCTCGGCACATTCTCCGGCGCGATCCTCGTCAACCTGCTCAGCGTCGTGGCGCTCGTCGGATTCCTGTACTTCGTGTCGCAGCATCTGCAGCTGGTGATCGGCCTGTCGCCGATGGTCGCCGGATTCGCGCTCGTTCCCGGGATGGTCGTCATGATCATCGCCGGACTCGTCGTCGTGCCGATCTCGCGCCGAGTCCGCCCGCACATCGTCGTGCCGGCCGCGCTGGTCTTCTCTGTTCTCGGCTACCTGCTCGCCGCTTTCGCCTCCCAGGACCGGAGCATCCTGACGCTGGTCATCGCGTTCGTGGTTCTCGGCATCGGGATCGGCGCGGCCGAGACGATCTCGAATGAACTGATCCTCTCCAGTGCTCCGCCGGCGAAGGCCGGCGCGGCGAGTGCCGTGTCCGAGACGGCGTACGAACTCGGCGCCGTCCTCGGGACGTCCGTGCTGGGCGGGATCATCACGGCTCTGTACCGGGGCGCGCTCGTCACCCCCGACGGTGTGCCGGCAGAACTGGCGGCGACTGCGCGCGAGACGCTGGCCGGTGCTTACGCGGCCGCCCACGAACTCACCGGCCCGTTGGCGGGCCAGCTGTGGGAAGCTGCGACCTCCGCATTCGAATCGGGTGTCGCCGTGACCTCGCTGATCGGCGCCGGTCTCGTTGTCACAGCCGGTGTCGTCGCCGCCGTCACACTGCGCACGCCCCGTTCGCACTGACCAGTACGCTGGGGGAGACCCGCGCCTGCGCCGAGCCGTGGGCATCCCGATGCTAGGAGTGCGAATGTCGCGTGTCGTGAAACTGGCCGTCATCCCCGGTGACGGCATCGGTCCTGAGGTCGTCGCCGAAGCGGAGAAGGTGCTCGACGCCGTCACGGCAGGCACCGACATCACATTCGACAAGACGCGGTTCTCACTCGGAGCCGCACGCTTCCTCGAGACTGGGGACACGCTCACTGAAGGCGACCTCGACGCCATCAAAGCGAACGACGCGATCCTCCTGGGCGCGGTCGGCGGCACGCCGGGCGACCCGCGGCTGAAGGACGCGAACATCGAACGCGGCCTGCTGCTCAAGCTCCGCTTCACACTCGACCACTACGTGAATCTGCGCCCATCGAAGCTGTACACCGGCGCTCCCGGTCCGCTCAGCGACCCGGGAGAGATCGACTTCGTCGTCGTGCGTGAGGGCACCGAGGGCCCGTACGTCGGCAACGGCGGGGCCATCCGCGTCGGCACGCCTCACGAGATCGCCAACGAGACGAGCGTCAACACCGCCTACGGCGTCGAGCGGGTCGTCCGCTACGCGTTCCAGCTCGCCGAGCGTCGCCGTCAGAAGCTCACTCTGGTGCACAAGACGAACGTGCTCGTCCACGCGGGCTCCATCTGGCAGCGGATCGTGAACGAGGTGGCGCAGGAGTACCCCGGCGTGGTCGTAGACTACTTGCACGTCGATGCGGCGACGATCTTCATGGTCAGCAACCCCAGCCGTTTCGATGTGATCGTCACCGACAACCTCTTCGGTGACATCCTCACGGATCTGGCAGGCGCCGTCACCGGTGGCATCGGCCTCGCCGCTTCGGGCAACATCAACCCCGACGGCACGTTCCCCTCGATGTTCGAGCCCGTTCATGGTTCGGCGCCCGACATCGCAGGCCAGCAGAAAGCCGACCCCACCGCGGCGATCTTGTCCGTCGCCCTCCTGCTCGATCACCTCGGGCTCAGCGAGGAAGCCGCTCGCGTCACCAGCGCGGTCGAGGCGGACATCGCCGCCAGGTCGGGCTCTCGCACCACCACCGACGTGGGCGACGCCATCATCGCCGGGCTCCAGGCGTAACCTGGACCCAGCGCCCGCCCTTCGCAACGAACGCAGGATGTGACATGACAACGATCGATACCGAACTCGCTCCGCTCGACTTCGCCGTGACCAAGAACCTCGCCGCGAAATCGGCTGCCGAGCGCGAGGAGATCCTGAAGAACCCGGGCTTCGGCACGGTCTTCACCGACCACATGGTCGACGTGTGCTGGTCGGCACGTGGAGGCTGGCACCGACCTCGCGTGCAGCCATACGGCCCGATCGCCCTCGACCCGGCTGCCGCCGTGCTGCACTACGGCCAGGAGATCTTCGAAGGCATCAAGGCGTACCGTCACGCCGACGGCTCGATCCACACCTTCCGGCCGGAGCAGAATGCCGCACGCATGCGGCGCAGCGCGCACCGCATGGCGCTGCCCGAGCTCCCCACCGAGTACTTCCTGCAGTCGCTGCGCGAACTGGTCGCCGTCGACGGGGCGTGGGTGCCCTCCGGTGACGATCAGAGCCTGTACCTTCGGCCGTTCATGTTCGCCAAGGAGGCGTTCCTCGGCGTTCGCCCCGCCGAGAAGGTCGCCTACTACCTGATCGCGAGCCCGGCCGGCTCGTACTTCAAGGGCGGCGTGAAGCCTGTGCGCATCTGGCTCTCCGAGACCTACGCTCGCGCCGGCAAGGGCGGCACCGGCGCCGCGAAGACCGGCGGCAACTACGCCTCGAGTCTGCTGCCGCAGGCCGAGGCGTACGAGAAGGGCTGCGACCAGGTCGTCTTCCTCGACCAGGACGGCAACGTCGAAGAGCTCGGCGGCATGAACGTCGTGTTCGTGTTCAAGGACGGCCGGATCGTCACGCCGCAGTCCGACAGCATCCTCGAAGGCATCACGCGCGATTCGCTGCTGCAGCTCGCCGAAGACCGCGGTCACACCGTCGAGCGTCGGCCCCTCTCGCTGCAGGAATGGCGCGACGGCGTGGCATCGGGCGAGATCGTCGAGGTGTTCGCGTGCGGCACGGCTGCTGTCGTCACCCCGATCGGCGCTCTCGTGACCGCTGCGGGCGAGGAGCCCCAGCCCGAGGGCGACCTCGCTCTGTCGCTGCGCGAAGAGCTCACCGACATCCAGTACGGCCGCCGCGAGGACAAGCACGGCTGGCTGCACCGCCTCGACGCCTGAGTCGTCTTTCGTCGAGCCCCCGTCTTGCTCGCGAGCCCCCGTCGTAGAAGCCGTTCTACGACGGGGGCTCGGTACGAAGACGGGGTCTCGGCGCGCTGGCAGCGCGCCGGCACATCGCCGGCACTTGTTCTGCACAGGTGAGAAAGTGCGGCTTGGCGTGTGGAGCGCTGTGAGAGACGGGTGCCGCGCGGCACGATGGCGCAATGCGCACAAGGATCACCTTCGATCAAGCCGACAGGATGCTGAAATCGCGGACTGCTCTGCTGGATGCCGGTCGCACCCCGCGGAGGCTGCAGGAGGATGAACGTTCCGGCGCGCTCGTCCGAGTGCATCGAGGCTGGTTCGTCGACGCTCAGGCTTGGACGAAGCTGTGGCCTGAGGGGCAGCATCTGCTTCGCGTCATCGCTGTTGCGCGTGCGGGGACGGTGACGGTCTTTACGCATCAGTCCGCTGCGGTGCTCTGGGGTCTGCCGCTACGGGGCGATCGGGATGTTCTGGTCCACGCGCTGATAAACGGTGCCCGGCACAGCCGTGTCGCGGCAGGCGTGGCTCGTCATCAGATGGTGGTGGACGATGACGACGTCACCGTCCGTCACGGCATCCTGTGCACGACGCTTCACAGAACGGTCCTCGATCTCGCGCGGACAACGCGTCTGGAAACGGCGGTCAGCGCAGGCGATGCGGCGCTGCGTCTCGTCGCTGTCGACGGCCAGCTCTACGACACGAATATCGCTGACGAGTGGCGCACCGATCTTGAGCGCATGTGCGATCCGGGTCTGCGCGGCATCCGCCAGGCGCGATGGGTGACGGATTTCATCGACGGTCGTGCGCAACTCCCCGGTGAGAGCGTCAGCCGCATCCAGCTGCATCGGCTCGGGTTCGCGCCGCCGCCGCTTCAGGTTCGGGTGGTCGGGGCAGCCGACGATGAGTACTTCCTCGACTTCGGCTTCACGCGTTCTCGCGTCTTCGGGGAGTTCGACGGTGATGGGAAGTACCTCGAACCGGATCTGCGTCGAGCGGAGACTCCCGCCGACGTCGTACTCGCTGAGAAACGTCGCGAGGATGACATTCGCGGCGTCACGGGCTGGGGCTTCGCGCGGTGGGGCAATGAGGATATCCGCACCCCCGAGAACCTCGGACGGCGCCTGGCCGCGTTCGGTGTCCTTCCACCCGGCTGACCTTCCGCGCCGAGCCCCCGTCTTTCTCGCGAGCCCCCGTCGTAGATACCGTCCTACGACGGGGGCTCGGTACGAAGACGGGGTCTCGGCGCGCGGGACGGCCGGCGCTAGGCTGGGCGGGTGAAGATCGCCCGGTTCAGCCACAACGACGCCATCCAGTACGGGATCCTCGACGAGGACGAGCAGGAGCTGGTCGTGCTCGCCGGCGACCCGATGTTCGCAGGTTTCGAGACGACGGGGGAGCGGGTTCCGCTGGCGGATGCCGCGCTGCTCGCCCCGGTGATCCCTCGGTCGAAGGTCGTCTGCGTCGGAAAGAACTACCACGACCACGCAGCCGAGATGGGCGGCGTGGCACCAGAGGAGCCGCTGTTGTTCCTGAAGCCGAACACGTCGGTCATCGGGCCGGGTGACACCATCGTGCGTCCCACGCTGTCCGAGCGGACAGAGCACGAGGGCGAGCTCGCCGTCGTCATCGGCCGCATCGCGAAGAACGTCAAGGCGGAGGACGCGCTCGATTACGTCCTCGGCTTCACCGTCGCGAACGATGTCACCGCACGCGACCTTCAGAAGAAGGATGGCCAGTGGACGCGCGGGAAGGGCTTCGACACCTTCTGCCCCCTCGGGCCCGTCATCGAGACCGAGTTCGACGATGAGGATGCCACCATCGAGACCCGCGTGAACGGCGAGGTCCGCCAGCACGCGCCGCTGAGCGACATGATCCACTCCGTCGCCGACATCATCGAGTACGCATCCGCCGTGTTCACGCTGCTGCCGGGCGACGTCATCCTCACCGGAACACCGGCCGGTGTCGGCCCGTTCGTCGCCGGTGACACCATCGAGGTCGAGGTGTCCGGCATCGGCATCCTGCGCAACACGGTACGCGACGCGCTGCCGGTCGCATGACTCTGCCGACCGTCGCGCAGCAGCAGGCGGTTCAGCGACGCACGGTCGCCATCCTCTCGGCCGGACAGGTGCTCGGCGGCATCGCGTTCGGCGCAACCGTTTCGCTCGGTGCGCTGCTGGCCGCCGACATCTCCGGTGACGACGCGCTCTCGGGCCTGGCAACAGCATCCGTCACGCTCGGCGCCGCGCTGTGCGCGATACCGCTCGCGCGTCTGGCCACGAAGCTCGGCCGCAGGCGGGCGCTGACCCTCGGCAACCTGTTCGCCCTGATCGGGATCGGGATCGTGATCCTCGCCGCGGCGCTGCACGTGTTCCCGCTTCTGCTCGTCGGCATCGTGCTGATCGGCGCAGGCAACGCCGGCAACCTTCAGTCCCGTTTCGCTGCCACAGACCTCGCGAGTTCTCACCATCGCGGCCGGGATCTGTCGATCGTCGTGTGGGCGACGACCGTGGGGGGAGTCGCCGGCCCTCTACTGCTCGGCCCGGGTGAGGTGCTAGGCCAAGCGATCGGGATGCCGCCGCAGACCGGCTCGTACCTGTTCTCGCTGGTCGCTCAGGTCGCGGCGTTCGTGCTGTACATCGTGGCGCTGCGGCCCGATCCGCTGCTGCTCGCGCAGCGCATCATGGCCGCAGGCGCCGACCAGAACACGGTGGAGGAGCGGCGCGACCATCCGCTCGTCGCTCGTTACGCCATGTTCGCCATCGCCGCATCGCACGTGACGATGGCATCGGTCATGGCGATGACGCCGATCCATCTCGCACACATGGCCCACGGAGCGCACGGAGGGCATGCGACGCCGGCCGACATCTCGTCGCTCGTCGGTGTGACGATCGCGATGCACGTCGCGGGGATGTACGCGCTCTCTCCGGTCTTCGGCATCCTCGCCGACCGGTGGGGCCGGCTCAGGGTCGTGCTGCTCGGTCAGGCCCTGCTCGCGGCGTCGCTGCTGTTCGCGATGTTCGCGAACGATCAGGCGTGGGGCGTGATGGTTGCGCTGGTCCTGCTCGGGCTCGGCTGGAGCGCGGCCACGGTATCGGGCGCTGCCCTCCTGACCGAGGCCACGATGCCCGCCCTCCGAACCCGTCGACAAGGCCGCAGCGACTCGTTGATGAGCTTCTCCGCTGCGGGTGGAGCGGTGCTCGCCGGCGTCATCCTGTCGAACTTCCAGTACGGCGGGCTGGCTGTCGCGGCATCCGTCCTCGTCCTCGCGATCGTCGTCGCATCCCCGCTGGGGCGGATGCGCGCGTCATGAAGGCCTGGCGCGGCATCGGCGCGGCCTATGCGGCGTCCTACGCGGCGCTCTGCGCCGGCACAGTCGACCGGATCGCGTCCGCTCTGGGCCCGTCGGATTCGCGCCGTCTGATCGACGTCGGCTCCGGCACTGGCACTCTGGCCGCTGCCCTCGCCCGTGCCGGGTGGATGGTGACCGGCTGCGAGCCGGAGCCGACGATGCGCGAGATCGCCGTTACGCAGCATCCGACCCTCGAATTCGTTCCCGGCGCTCTGCCCGAGCTTCCGTATCCGGATGCCGCATTCGACGCGGTCACCGCGAACTTCGTGCTCAATCACGTGCCCGATCCGCGTGCGGCCGCCCGCGAGATGGCCAGAGTTGCGGTGGCCGGCGCGCCGCTCGTCGCAACGATCTGGACGGTATCCCCGTCATGGTTCTGGGCCGGGGTCTGCGAACGCGCCGGCCTGACGCCGGCCGCGGGTGAACGGCTTCTACCCGACAAGGACTTCGAGCGCACTCCGCCCGGGTTCGGACAGATGCTCATCGACGGCGGGTGGCATGCCGTCGATATCTCCGAGATCACGTGGACCTGGCAGGCCCATCCTGACGCGCTCTGGGCCTCTGCCGAGGGCGGCGTCGCCTCGGCCGGCGCGTTCTACCTGGCGCTCGACCCGAGCGATCGACCGCTCTTCAGACGCGCGTTCGACGAGCTCTGCGACGAGCGGGCCCCGGGCGGTGTCATCGCCCTGGACCACACGGCCGCCCTGGCCATCGGACGGGCCCGTTGAGGGTGCACGCGCACGCGTAGGATTGAGGGGCTATGGCTACCCCGCATCCCCTCACCACCACCGCATCCGGTTCGGACGTCCGCGTCCGCTTCTGCCCGTCGCCGACGGGTCTGCCGCACGTCGGCCTGATCCGCACGGCGCTCTTCAACTGGGCGTACGCGCGCCACAACGGCGGCAAGCTCGTGTTCCGCATCGAAGACACCGACGCCGCGCGTGACAGCGAGGAGAGCTACCAGCAGCTGCTGGACGCGCTGCGCTGGATGGAGATCGACTGGGACGAGGGCGTCGAGGTGGGTGGCCCGCACGCGCCGTACCGCCAGTCGCAGCGCCACGACATCTATCGTGAGGTCATCGACAAGCTGCTCGCCGCAGGGGCCATCTACGAGAGCTTCTCCAACGCGGACGAGATCGACGCCCGCAACGAGGCGAACGGTCGCGCCAAGCAGCTCGGCTACGACAACCACGACCGCGATCTCACCGACGAGCAGAAGGCGGCATTCCGCGCCGAAGGACGCCAGCCGGCGCTGCGCCTGCGCGTGCCGGACGAGGATCTCACCTACGTCGACCTGATCCGCGGCGAGGTCACATTCCCCGCCGGATCCTTCCCCGACTTCGTCGTCGTGCGGCCCAACGGCATCCCGCTCTACACCTTCGTCAACCCGGTGGACGACGCGCTCATGGGTATCACCCACGTGCTGCGCGGCGAGGACCTCATGCCCTCGACGGCGCGCCAGCTCGCGCTGTACGCGGCGCTCGTCGACGCCGGCGTCACGACCTTCGTCCCGCGCTTCGCGCACATGCCTCTCGTGCTGGGCGAGACCGGCAACAAGAAGCTCTCCAAGCGCGATCCGCAGGCCGATCTGTTCCTGCACCGCGACCGCGGATTCATCCACGAGGGCCTGCTGAACTACCTCGCGCTTCTGGGCTGGTCGATCGGCCCCGACCGCGACGTCTTCTCGCTCGACGAGTTCATCGCGGCCTTCGACATCGAGAACGTGAACCCGAACCCGGCACGATTCGACCAGAAGAAGGCCGAGTCGATCAACGGCGATCACATCCGGATGCTGGGAGAGAAGGACTTCGCCGAGCGGACCATCCCGTACCTCGCTGCAGCCGGCCTCTTCGACGAGCCGACGCACGAGCAGCTGGTGCTCGCGTTCCGCGTCGCACCGCTCGTGCAGGAGCGCGTGCAGCTGCTCGGGGATGTGCCCGGCATGGTCGGATTCCTGTTCGTCGACGAGGTCTCGTACGACGCGGACGCGCTCAAGGGTCTGCCGGCGAACGCCGCCGAGGTCGTGGAGGCGTGCGTGGCGGCTCTGCAGCCCGTCTCGGAGTTCACCCCGGAGAAGATCCAGGATGCTCTCGCCACGGCTCTGGTCGAGAACCTCGAGCTCAAGCCACGTGTCGCCTATGGTCCGCCGCGTGTCGCGATCACCGGTCGTCGAGTCTCACCGCCCCTGTTCGAGTCGATGGAACTGCTCGGGAAGGACGAGTCGCTCCGGCGCCTGGTCGCGCTGGCCGAGCACCTGCGCGGCTGAGCCGCACGACTCGCCCGAGAGCCCGGCCGCGTTTTGGCGGCACCGCCGAAGTCGGGTAGAGTAGTACCTCGGTGCGAGGCTCCGGTTTCGCCCTTGGGGTATGGTGTAATTGGCAACACAGCGGTTTCTGGTACCGCCATTCTTGGTTCGAGTCCAGGTACCCCAGCAGTGAAAGAACCCCCGCTCAGGCGGGGGTTTTCTGCTGTTCGGAGCACGAGTGCCGCGAGTATGATTCAGGAACCATGAGCCGCATACCCCGGCTGCCGATCACGCGGCAGGACGTCGCCGGACAGACCGTCTATCGCGATGGTCGCCGGCGGATCACCGCCGCGCGCGAGATCGCGCGGATCGAAAAGCTCGCGATACCGCCGGCCTGGACGGACGTCGAGATATCGCGCTCATCGTCGTCCAAAGTGCTCGCCAGGGGCATCGACGCGGCAGGACGCACGCAGACGCTCTACGGACCGTCATACCGCCGGCGGCAGGAGAAGAAGAAGTTCGCACGCGTCCTGCTCTTCGCCGAGCGCCTGCCACGGCTGCGCAAGCAGGTCGAGAAGGATCTGCGGCGTCGACGGCTCGACGAGGACAAGGTCGTGGCCTGCGTGGTCAAGCTGATCGACCAGGAGTTCTTCCGCGTCGGCAATGCCGAGTACGCGCGTGCGTACGGCCACTACGGTGTCACGACGCTCCGGCGGAAGCACACGGACGTCTCCTCGACGAAGGTGACGTTCGACTACGTAGGTAAGAGCGGGAAGCGGCATGTCAAGACCGTGCGTGATCCGCAGCTCGTCCGGGTGCTCGCACAGCTGGAGCAGATGCCAGGGCACGAGATCTTCCGGTTCTTCGACGAGGACGGCATCCTGCACGACGTCGACAGCAAGCGCGTGAACGCATACGTCAAGCGGCATATGGGGGAGGAATTCACCGCGAAGGACTTCCGCACGTGGGGCGGCACGCTGCTCGCGACGTCGGCGCTGCTCGCGCTGGAGAGCGACGACGACACGGCGGGCGCCGCGGTGGTGCGTGATGTGATCGCTGACGTCGCTGAGCGTCTGGGTAACACGCCGGCCGTGACGAGGGACTCCTACATCGATCCGCGTGTGTTCGGCGCGTTCGAGGACGGCGTCACGATTCCAGCCGTGCGCCGAGCGATGTCGCGGATGCGGCCGCGCAAACACCTCACCGTCGAAGAGCAGTGCGTGCTGAAGGTGCTGCAGAAGCGCTGAGCGTCAGCGCACGTTGGCGGAGAGCCAGGGCATCGGGTCGACCGGCGTGCTGTCGACATGCACCTCGAAGTGCAGGCACGAGCCGAAGACGTATCCCGTCGAGCCGACGTCGGCGAGGTAGTCGCCGGCCTGCACGCAGTCGCCGACCTGGACGGCGCGGCTGCCGTTGGTCATGTGCGAGTAAACGGTGCTGACCGAACGCCCGTCGAGGATGCTCTCGATCTGGATCGTCACGCCGTAGCCCTGGTAGCTCTCGGTGGAGCGCGAGACACAGCCGTCCATCGCCGCACGGATCGGAGTGCCGACCGGGGCTGCGAAGTCCTGGCCGAGGTGGGACCGGCCGGGGCGCGAGGCGCCGAAGCCATCGGTGAACGAGTAGGTGCCCGCTGCCATCGGCATGAGAACCTCATCGGCGATCGGAATGTCCACGGCACTGGCCAGAGGCATGCCCGCCGACAACGCTGCGGCGACCGCCTGCGAGCGCGTCTCCTCGATCTCGGCCGGCGTCGTGGCCGAGAAGTTGCCCCGAGGGGCGATCTCAGCGCGGATCTCGTCCGTCGAGCTGTACGACTGGGGGTTCGCGGCCGCTTCGGTCGTGACGTTGAGACCGGTGGTCGCCGCCACGGGATCGGCATCGGGGTTGAGCGCGGGGAGCGCTGCACCCGTGATCATCGCGCCGACGGCGAGCGTTGCTCCCAGCGCCTTCGTCTTGGCCCACGGGCGATGCGTATGGCCCGTGCGGCGCGGCTTGTGTCGCGAGGCAGGAGCCGACGGCGCCGTGCGAGCGGCTGCGCGCGGTGCGGTGGGTGCTGCCGCGGAGGCGTCCTGCTCAGAAGCGGCAGTGGGTGCTGCCGGCCGCTGCGCGTCGGGGGTCGACGAGCGGCGCAGGTCTCGCCGCAGCTGCGGTCGAGGCGTGACGGGGCTGGTGGCCGAGGCGAGTTCGGGCGCGCGCTCGGGTAGTGCTGAAGTCGTGAGGGATCCTTCCGGCAGAGCAGGATTGCTCGTCGTCGATCCCTTCGGGTGGGACCGTTACCGTTCTGTAATGTACGCGTTACCGTCGACGATCGTCAAGTCGAGCCGTGACATGGCAAAGGCCCGGTTCCGCGAAACTGCGGCACCGGGCCTTCAAAAGCTCAGATCAGAGCGGACGAATGTTCGTCGCCTGGGGGCCCTTGGGGCCCTGCTCCGTGTCGAACTCGACCTTCTGCGCTTCCTCGAGGTTGCGGTAGCCGGACGACTGGATCGCGCTGAAGTGCGCGAAGACGTCGGCAGAGCCGTCATCGGGAGCGATGAAGCCGTAGCCCTTGTCGGAGTTGAACCATTTGACAGTGCCAGTGGCCATGCTGTGTTTCCTTTGGTGTTCGGTGGGCCGATCATCGACCCGTCAGCCGCGCGTTGAACTGGTGCGGCGGTGTCAGAAACTCCCGGGAAGCGGCGTAGAAGCGGCGTGGCATGCCCGAGAGGGTGAGGTAGATGAAGGCGGACGAACACGTCCAGCCTAACGGATGCGCCGCTGAACGTCAGCCCCTGGTTCTCTCGGCCGGCATGAAACGATGGTGCCATGACCTCAGCGAACCTGACCAGGGAAGAGACGGCTGCACGATCTGCGCACGTCACCGTCCACGAGATCCGCGTCGAGCTCGACCTCCGTCAGGCACGCGACCTGGCGCGGACGGGCTTCGGATCCACCACCACGCTGAGCTTCGACGCCACGACCCCGGACACCTGGATCGACTTCATCGGCGAAGACATCCAGCGGGTCACGGTCAACGGCGCGGACCAGCCGGTCGAGTACGACGGTGCTCGCGTCACGATCAGGGGCCTCGCGGCATCCAACACGGTGACGATCGAAGCCACAGGCAGCTACTCGCGATCCGGCGAGGGTCTGCACCGGTTCGTGGATCCCGTCGACGGCGAGACGTATCTCTACACGCAGTACGAGCCTGCCGACGCGCGACGCGTCATGGCCTGCTTCGAGCAGCCGGACATGAAGGCCGCATACACGTTCGTCGTCCACGCGCCGATCGGCTGGCACGTGCTGTCGAACCAGAGCGCCGTCAGCGTCTCCGAGCAGGGCGAGGTGCAGACCGTCGAGTTCGCGCCGACGCTGCCGCTGTCCAGCTACATAACCTCCGTCGCAGCCGGGCCGTATCACCGTGTCGACGCGGAATGGACGCGCGGCGACCAGGTCGTCGCCCTCGGAGTGCTGTGCCGGCCATCGCTCGCGGAGTTCCTCGAAGCGGACGAGATCATCGAGGTGACGAAGCAGGGCCTCGACTTCTTCACCGACGCGTTCGCGTTCCCGTACCCCTGGGGCAAGTACGACCAGATCTTCGTGCCCGAGTACAACCTCGGCGCGATGGAGAACCCAGGGCTCGTGACCTTCACCGAGGCGTACCTGTCACGCGGAGCCGCGACCGACGCGCAGCGCGGCGGCAGAGCCAACACGATCCTCCATGAGATGGCGCACATGTGGTTCGGCGACCTCGTCACGATGCGGTGGTGGGACGACCTCTGGCTCAAGGAGTCGTTCGCCGACTACATGGGCGCGCACGCCTCGGCCGCCGCGACGCGCTTCACCGACGCCTGGGTCCGCTTCGCAGCGAACCGCAAGTCGTGGGCGTATCAGCAGGATCAGCTGCCGACGACGCATCCGATCGTGGCTGACATCACCGACCTCGAAGCGGCCAAACTGAATTTCGACGGCATCACCTACGCCAAGGGCGCCGCCGTTCTCAAGCAGCTCGTCGCCTTCGTCGGCGAGGAGAACTTCTTCGAGGGCGCTCGTCGGTACTTCGCCGCTCACGCCTACGGCAACACGACGCTCGAGGACCTGCTGGTCGAGCTCGAAGCGGCATCGGGTCGCGATGTGCGCGCCTGGTCTCGGGCCTGGTTGGAGACCACCGGCATGTCGACGATCCGGCTGGAGGACGCCGGCGACGGGCAGGTCCTCGTGCAGAGCGACCCTCGGCCGCACCGGCTGCGTGTCGGCCGCTACCAGCTCGCAGAGGGGACCCTGACACGGCGGGAGGCGATCGAAGTCGATCTGTCCGACGAGCGGGCAGCGATCGACGTCGGAGGCGCCGACCTCGTCCTCATCAACGACGACGACCTCACCTATGCCAAGGCACGTCTCGATGCGCGTTCCCTCGACGCCGTCGAACAGGCGCTGTCGACACTCGAACCATTGCCGCGCGCCCTCGTGTGGTCGTCGCTGTGGAACGCCACCCGCGACGGCGAGCTCTCGACCGCTCGCTACCTGGCGATCGTCGGCGCCCACGCGCCGGCAGAGGACAACATCGGCCTCCTCGCGGGCGTTCTCGCCAACGCTGCGCATGCCATCGGACACTACCTGCCGGATGCTGCGCGCCAGGATGCCGGGCGCGCCTGGCTGGAGACGACCTGGGCGTCGCTTCAGAACGCCGAGCAGGGGAGCGATGCCCAGCTGTCGTGGGCGCGCGCGTTCGCCGCCGCGGCGGCGATGGATGCCGGCAGAGCCGCAGACGTACGAGGCATCCTCGACGGCGACGCCCCTGCCGGTCTGCGCATCGATCCCGATCTCCGCTGGGAACTGATGATCGCCCTGTGCACGACAGGTCACGCCGATGCCGACGACGTCGCAGCCGAGCTCGAACGCGACGGCACCGCCAGCGGCCGTACCGCCTCCGTGCGCGCGCTGTGGTCGCAGCCGCTCGCCGAGTCTCGCCTGGTCGCCTGGCATGCGGCCTGGGAGGACGAGTCGCTCAGCAACGATCATCTCAGCGCGACGATCGGCGGCGTGCGCGCCGGCGGCCGCCGAGATCTCATCGCATCACTGGATGAGGGCTACTTCGAGCGGATCGCGGGCGCGTGGCAGAACCGGAGCATCGAACTCGCCCGCAGGCTCGTGCTCGGGCTGTTCCCGGCATCGGAAGATCTCGTCCTCGTCGACGCCTGGCTCGCGGCCAATGAATCGGCCCCCGCGGCGCTCCGTCGCCTCGTGATCGAACAGCGGGACAACCTCGCCCGCGACCTGCGAGTGCGTGCCGCGCAGGGTCAGTTCGACGGCTGAGGCTCGACGGTCACCCCCATGACCGTGCGCACGATCCACGGGTGCGCATGGTCATCGGCGATGTGCGTCATCCCGAGGTGCTCTGCGACGCGTCGCGACGCGGTGTTGTCGGGGTGGATGATCGCGGTGAGAAGCGTCGGCGCGAACTCGTCCCTGACGAGCTCTAGGCAGGCAAGGGCGGCTTCGGTCGCCAGGCCCCGTCCCTGGAGGCCGCGGCGGACGTGGTACCCGATCTCGCGGACCGGGGTCTCGTTGTACGACTGCCACGTGATGCCGCAGTCGCCGACGAACTCGCCGCCGTGGGTCTCGACGAGCCACAGGCCATGACCGTCGATCGCGTAGCGCTCCTGCATGCGTTCGATCCACTCGACGCTCTCATCGCGCGTCTTCGGCGCCGGGTAGAACGTCATGACCTCCGGGTCTCCGAGGAGCGCGGCCATGTCGTCGAGATCGGCAGGAGTCATCTCGCGGAACCGCAACCGCGCGGTGGGAGCGGGGAGCAGCCTGTTCACAGGTCGAGTGCATCGCCGGGGTCGAGCTCGAAGAACTCGCCGCCGTTCTGCTCGGTCGCCCACTGCAGCCGCTGACGGTGCATGTTGCGGCCGATGACCGACAGGGTCATGTCGTGCACGGCGAAGGCCCGACGGGGCCGAACCGCCAGGACGAAGTCCATGGCTTCGCCGATCTTGAGCCACGGCGCCCCTGCCGGCGCTGCAAGAGTGTCGACATCGACTCCCTCAGGCACGGCGTACGAGTCGCCGGGGTAATACAGCTGGTCGTTCACCAGCACGCCGACGTTCTGCACGAGCGGGATCGAAGAGTGGATCAGAGCGTGCTCGCCGCCGAAGAAGCGCAGCGTGAAGCGTCCTGCGGTGACAGTGTCGCCGGGGGCGACGACGGTGATCTCGTAGTCGGTCGCAGCCGCAGCCACGCCTGCGGGAGCGAAGATCGGCGTGCCGGGGGCCGCCCGCAGGATGCGGTCGAGGTGCTCAGGCGTCCAGTGGTCCGGGTGCTCGTGCGTGAGCACCACGCCGATCACGCTGGACAGCTCATCGAGCGGTGTGGTGAACGAGCCGGGGTCGATGATCAGGCTTTCGCCGCTCTCATCGAGACGGAGGGCGGCATGTTCGTGCTTCGTTACGCGCATACCAAGAGTCAACTCCGTTCCGGCGGCCGCGGCAAACATGGTTCGGGAGAGACGCGCCCGGGAATCGCGAGCCTCTCGCCTCGATTTTGCGGACTCGAAAACCTCATGGCATACTTGAACGGTTGTCGCGGGACGGAAACGCTCCGCAAGGCCTGGCCCCATCGTATAGCGGCCTAGTACGCCGCCCTCTCACGGCGGTAACGCGGGTTCGAATCCCGCTGGGGTCACAACACGGAAAACCCCCGGTTCTGCCGGGGGTTTTCGCGTATCCGGAGGCCGCGATCAGGTCGCTCGCAGCGTCAACTCGCGGAACTGCCGATTGCGCAGCGGGAAGACCATCATGCCCACCAGCGCGATGCCGAACACCACGAACGCGATCCAGATCGCGGTCGCCGCAGCCAGCGCTCCGAAAGCTGCCATGGCCAGTGGCATGAACACGTCGTCGCCGAGCCGGGTGATCGCACTCATCCGGCCCAGGTACGCGGTGTCGATCGTCGCCGCGAACGTGGCGCTCAGCAGCACGGATGCGAAACCAGCAGTGAGGCCGATGACGAGACTGCCGACACCGGTCAGCCACAGCGGCCCGACTCCGATCAGGATGATCCCGACGCCCTGCACGACGAGCGCCGAGAATCCGCCCAGGGCTTCGTGACGCGGCCGCCACTTCGCGACCGTGATCGCACCGAGAGCCGCGCCGAGTCCGATCAGCGCCTCGAAGATGCCCACCGCCTGTGCTCCCCAGCCCTCGTCGTGCGCTCGCAGTGCGATCCCGATGCCCGTCGCCGGCCCGACCGCGAGATTGAGACCGGACAGTGCGATCACGAGGGTGCGTGTCGTCGGAGCATCCTTCAGGTGTGTGAACCCGCGCGCTATGCCGCGCAGCGCCGACTCCCGATCTGCCCTGGCCAGCGCGAACCTGGGCCGAAGCCAGATCGCGATGAAGGCGATGACGAGCGCGAAGGTTACGGCATTGATCGATGCGCTGCCGACGAGGCCGGCGTACGCGACGAGGAATCCGCCGAGCGCCGCGCCGCCCATTGTCCCGAGTCTGGTGGCCGTCTGCATCACCGCGCTGTATGACGGCAGATCCTCCACCCGGACGAGCTGCCGACCGATCGTCGCCGCCGACGGCTCGTAGAACGCGTCGCACGCGCCGAAGGCGATCGCGGCGAGCAGCAGCACCAGCACGGTCGGCGGATACCCGAGCACCCACAGGGCGACGCCGACCAGCACCGCGACCCGCAGCACGTTGAACGCGATCATCACGTGGCGGGCATTGGCTCGATCGGCGAGGACGCCGCCGAAGAGCAGGATGACGGCGCGCGGCACGGTGCCTGCCGCGACGATGAGGCCGGCGATCGCCGGTGAGGTGATCTGCACCGCGGTCCACGCGAGCGCGATGCTCCAGATCGCATCGCCGGCGTCGGACAGCGCCTTCACGACGATCCACGCGTGGACCGTGAGGTCGCGGGAGAAGCGAGGAGGCTCGCGCAGCAGGGTCGGTTCTGTGGCGGTCATGGTTTGGTGGTCACGGTGCGGTCGGGAATCCGTGTGCGAAGACGAACACCGGGCGCCGTTCGACGCCATCCGTACTGTCGATGGAGCGACGCCACGTCTCGATCGTCGCGGACACGGCTGCCGACAGCGCCGCGAGTTCGTCGGAAGACGCCCAGGTCAGCGTGTCGGAGCTGAAGGCCGCTCGGCTCCACGCCGGGTCGGCGTTCCCGCTGCGATGCCAGGCCGACAGCCTTCCGATCTGCGTGTTGATGTTGGCGCGCTCAGCCCCGCGAGCGAGCATCGCGTCGGCGGGGGAGTCGGCGAAGTCGTCGACCGACCAGCTGAAGCTCGTCCTGGACGGCTGCCACCAGCTGGTGCGTTTGTCGCCCGTCGGATCGTCCGCGCGCTCGATGATGCCCGCGCGTTCCAGCATCCGCAGGTGATGGCTGATGCTGCCGACCTGCTGCTCGAGCGCGCGCGCCAGCGTCGTCACCTGACTCGCGCCGTACAGACCGAGGTAGTCGACGATGCGCCTGCGCATCGGGTGATGCACGGCCGTTATCGCCTCGATGGGTTCCATGGCACCCACGCTAAGCGCGGGAGACAGTTCTCACAAGACTTCTTGTATACCCCGAGAAATCAGGGAATATCGGATGCTGCGACGGTGCGACGGCGCCTGCGGATGATCCACCACACGATCAGCGCGATCACTCCGGCGACGGCGAGCCACGGCAGCAGGAACCCGAGAGCGATGACCAGGGCGTTGAGCGAGACGATCAGTCCGTTCCACCCCGCCAGCAGTCCGTCCGCGAAGCCGGCAGGCTCGGCCGGTGCCACTGTCGTCGCCTCGGTCAGCTGCACCTGCAGCGACGACATCGCCACCTGATCCTCGAGGGCGACGAGCTGCTGGGTGTACGACTCGAGCTCCGCCTGACGGTCGGTGAGCGCCACCTCGGCATCGATGAGCTCGGAGACCGAGCCGGACTGCGACATCAGCTCCGTCAGGCGATCGACCGAAGCCTGAGTCGCCTTGACGCGAGCACGGAGATCGATGGCCGAAGACGTGACGTCCTGCTTCGCGGTGGACGACGACAGCACAGTGCCCGTGTCGGCCAGAGCGGCGATCACGTCGGTGAGATCGTCCGCAGGCACGCGGACGCTGACCCACCCGTACACGCCCTCGGGCGCCGGCATGCTCACATCGGTCGACGTGCTCCCGTCGGTCGACAAGCCGGATGCCGAGAGGTTCGTGGCTTCGACGTAGCCGCCGTGCTCGTCCGCGAGGCCCGCGATCTCGTCCGCGGCAGCCGCGATATCCCGCACCCGGACGGTCGCCCCGGCAGTGGAGATGATCTCCCGCCCGCTCTGGTCCGCCTCGGCCGCGGCATCCATGGATGCGCCCTCCGGTACTGCCATGCCGGCGCTGTCGCCCGCGGAAGTGTCGGCCGCTCCGCCGGCCGCGCCGTCCGAGACGAACGCGACATCGCCGGAGCTCCCTGCCGTGGTGTTCGTGACGTTCAACAGCGGAGGGGTGATCATGACGCCGACGACGAAGGCCGCGGCGATGCCGACCGCGGTCAGCCACCCACGACGACGTGTGCGACGCTTCGCGGGCACGGCGGCGGATGCCAGAGCCGGTGCGCGGTCGGCGGCGATATCGGCGAGCACCGCCTTCTCGATCCTGTCGATGCTCGCCTGGGACAGCTCGGGCAGCTGTGCTGCGGCATCCGCTGGAATCTGATCGTTCATGCGTCTCTCACTTCATCGACGGCGCTCCGCAGTTGCGTGCGCACACGGGAGAGACGGTTCCGAACCACACCGGTCGACACGCCGAGCTCGTCCGCTGCCGCCTGATAGGCGTACCCCTCAGCCGCGCACAGCCGGAAGATCTCGCGGTCGAGCTCTCCGAGTGTGCCGATCTCGTCGGCGATGCGCTCGGCCAGCGCCGCTGTGATCACCTGCTCCTCGACGTTCACGGTGTCCGGGAGGCTCTCATCGGCCGCATCCGTCGTGTGCGCCTGATCGGTGCGACGCCTGCGCAGCCGATTGGCCGCCTGGAATCGGCAGATCGTGGCCAGCCACGGCAGCAGGGAGTCGCCGGCGATCTGGAGGCCGGGGAGCTTCCGCCACGCGGTGACGAAAGTCTCCTGCGTCACATCCTCCGCATCAGTGGAGGAGCGGAGGATGCCGTGGGCGATCCAGTAGACCGGACGCACGTGTGCTCGGTACAGCTCGCGGAAGGCGCTCTCGTCGCCTGCCGCAGCGCGCGACGTGAGGTTCTGGTCTTCGGACCGTTCCGACATCCGGTTCCTTTCGGTGTCTCTCACTGGAGAGTGTCGCGCGATGCCTCATCGTCTCAGAAGATCAGTCGCGCATGGAGGCTTCCTCGTGAGCGCCGTCGGCGGATGATGCGATCGGGGCGCCGCTTCGACGGCCGTTCGCCCGGGTCTTCAGCAGGCTGGCGGCGGTCGCGACGGCGATCGTCAGGCCGATGAACATCAGGGAGAACCAGATGGGGATCTCCGGAGCCCAGAGAATCGGCTCTCCGCCGTTGATGAACGGCACCTCGTTGACGTGCATCGCGTGCAGCACCAGCTTCACGCCGATGAAGGCGAGAATGACGGCGAGGCCCTGCGCGAGATACACCAGACGCTCGAGCAGGCCTCCGACGAGGAAGTAGAGCTGACGCAGGCCCATCAGGGCGAACGCGTTCGCGGTGAAGACGATGTACGCCTCCGAGGTGAGACCGTAGATCGCGGGGATCGAGTCGAATGCGAAGACGAGGTCGATGAACCCGATCGCGACGATGGTCAGCAGCATCGGCGTGACCCAGCGCTTGCCGTTCTTCTTCACCGTGAGCTTGTCGCCGTGGTACTCGTCGGTCACCGGCAGGACGCGCCTGACCGATCGGACGAACCAGCTGTCCGTCGGGTCGCTCTCCCCGTGACTGAAGGCCTGACGATAGGCCAGGGCCAGCAGCAGGGCGCCGAATAGATAGAACACCCACGCACCGCTCTCGATGAGCGCCGCGCCGAGGGCGATGAACACGCCGCGCATGATGAGCGCGATCACGATGCCGATCATCAGCACCTTCTGCTGATAGATCTTCGGTACAGCGAACCCGGTCATCACGATCAGGAAGACGAAGAGGTTGTCGATCGACAGCGCCTTCTCGGTGAGGTACCCGGCGAAGTACTCTCCGCCGTACGTCCACCCCGACACGACGCCGATGCCGACGCCGAAGAGCAGGGCGAGACTGATGTAGAAAACCGACCAGCGGGCGGATTCCGCGATGGTCGGCTCATGCGGCTTGCGGACGTGAGCGAAGAACTCGTAGACGAAGAAGGCGACCGTGATGAGGATCGTGACGCCCCAGACGAGCGGGGTGATGTTCAAGAGAAGCTCCAATACCTGGCGTGACGGAATCACTGCCAAGGTCTTCTCCATTCCCGATCGGGAACCGGTGACCCGGGATGCGACATGCATCCGTAATGACGAGCCGACCGTGTCGGAGTACTCCCCTTGCACCCGAAAGGTTACACGAACTCTCCAGGAGTCGGCTGCACGTGAGCCCGCCGCGATTCCTCGGCTAGCATCTACTGAGCGAGAGGGAGTATCCCGATTCTCTGCGTTCGTCATCACGAGCATCGACGGTGTTGCTCCGGGCGCGGGCCGCGTATCGTGCGGGGGAGAGACTTTCGAACCATTGCCGAGCCTCTCGAAAGGTGCAGTACGCCCTTGAACATCCCCGTGTGGTTCGAGATCACAGCCCTCGTGGTCCTGAGCGTCATCCTCCTCGCTGACCTGCTCCTCATCCTGAAGCGTCCACACATTCCGTCGACCAAGGAGTCCGCGCTCTGGGTCGCGTTCTACGTGACGCTGGCGCTGATCTTCGCGGCCGTGCTGTTCTTCATCGGCGACTCGAAGACCTCGCTCGACTTCCTCACCGGCTGGGCGATGGAGTACAGCCTCTCGATCGACAACCTGTTCGTGTTCGTGCTGATCATGACCCAGTTCTCGGTGCCGCGGCGCTACCAGCAGGAAGCACTGATGGTTGGCATCATCATCGCCCTGGTGCTGCGCGCGATCTTCATCGTGATCGTGGGCGCCGCCGTCGAGCACCTCAGCCCGATCTTCTACGTGTTCGGCGCCTTCCTCGTTTACACCGCCATTCGACAGGCGATGCCTGAGAAGCATGAGGACGACGAGAAGACAGAGGGATTCATCATCCGTCTGCTGCGTCGCGGCATCGACATCAGCGACGAGTACGACGGCCCGAAGATCCGCACCGTCGTGAACGGCAAGAAGATGTGGACGCCGATGCTCATCGTGTTCGTGTCTCTCGGCGTCACCGACCTGATGTTCGCGGTCGACTCGATCCCGGCGATCTTCGGTGTGACACAGGATCCGTTCATCGTCTTCACCGCGAACCTGTTCGCGCTCATGGGTCTGCGCCAGCTCTACTTCCTGCTCGGCGGTCTGCTCGAGAAGCTGAAGTACCTGCACTACGGAGTCGCGTTCATCCTGGGCTTCATCGGCGTGAAGCTCGTGCTGCACGCGATGCACGAGAACGAGTTGCCGTTCATCAACGGGGGCCAGCCGATCGAGTGGGCTCCGGACATCAACAACTGGGTCTCGCTGGGTGTCATCTTCGCGTCGATGGCGGTAGCCACCGTCGCCAGCCTCATCGCTTCGTCACGCGAGAAGCGCGCGGCCGCACTGACCGAGTGACCGTGCCGACCACCCGCCTTCAGCATGTAAACTGACCGACATGCGGCGGGTGGTTCTTCTCCTTAGCGGCCGCGACGAGACCTCGATCTAGGCCTTCCTCGTCGCGGCGTCCAGCGTGGCCGAACCGCCGAATACTGGAGATACCGACATGACCGAAGCTTCATCGAATCGTCCGCGGACCCTCGCCGAGAAGGCCGCCAAGCGCACGCTGGCGGAAAAGGTCTGGGACGACCACCTCGTCGTAAAGGGCGAGAACGGCGAGCCCGACCTGATCTACATCGATCTGCACCTCGTCCACGAGGTCACCAGCCCGCAGGCGTTCGACGGGCTCCGCTCAGAGGGGCGTCCGCTCCGACGCCTCGACCTGACGATCGCGACCGAGGACCACAACACGCCGACCCTCGAGATCGACAAGCCCATCGCGGATCTCACCAGCCGCACGCAGATCGAGACGCTGCGTCGCAACGCCGAGGAGTTCGGTGTCAGGCTGCACTCGCTCGGCGACGCCGAGCAGGGCATCGTCCATGTCGTCGGCCCCCAGCTGGGGCTCACGATGCCCGGCATCACGGTGGTGTGCGGCGATTCGCACACCTCGACGCACGGTGCGTTCGGCGCCATGGCCTTCGGTATCGGCACCAGCGAGGTCGAGCACGTCATGGCGACGCAGACGCTGCCGCTGAAGCCGTTCAAGACCATGGCGATCAACGTCGAGGGCGAGCTGAAGCCCGGCGTCTCGGCGAAGGACATCATCCTCGCCGTCATCGCGAAGATCGGTACCGGTGGCGGTCAGGGATACGTGCTGGAGTTCCGCGGCAGCGCCATTCGCGCGCTTTCGATGGAAGGGCGCATGACGATCTGCAACATGTCGATCGAGGCCGGCGCGCGCGCCGGCATGGTCGCCCCCGACGAGACGACGTTCGCCTACGTGCAGGACAAGCCGCACGCGCCGCAGGGCCAGGATTGGGAGGACGCGGTCGCCTACTGGCGCACGCTCCCGACGGACGACGGCGCGACCTTCGATGCCGAGGTCGACATCGACGCGGACGAGCTCGAGCCGTTCGTCACGTGGGGTACCAACCCCGGACAGGGCAGCTCGCTGTCCTCGACGGTTCCGAACCCCGCCGAGATCGCCGACGCGAACGAGCGGGCAGCTGCAGAGCGTGCGCTGGAGTACATGGATCTCGTACCGGGCACCCCTCTGAAGGAGGTGCCGGTGGATGCCGTCTTCATGGGCTCGTGCACGAACAGCCGCATCGAGGACCTCAGGGCGTTCGCCTCCATCATCAAGGGACGCACGAAGGCAGAGGGCGTGCGCGTCATGGTCGTGCCCGGCTCCGCGCGGGTTCGGCTGGAGGCCGAGGCCGAGGGCATCGACCAGATCGTCAAGGACTTCGGAGCCGAGTGGCGCTTCGCCGGATGCTCGATGTGCCTGGGGATGAATCCGGATCAGCTGGCCCCTGGCGAGCGTTGCGCCTCCACATCGAACCGCAACTTCGAGGGACGACAGGGCAAGGGCGGCCGAACGCATCTCGTGTCGCCGCTGGTGGCCGCAGCCACCGCTGTGCGGGGGACGCTGTCGAGCCCGAGCGACCTCGAGACCGCACGCGAGCTGGTGGGAGCCTGAGCATGGAGAAGTTCACGACGCACACCGGTGTCGCCGCGCCCCTGAAGCGCTCGAACGTCGACACCGACCAGATCATCCCCGCCGTGTTCCTCAAGCGGGTCACCAAGACCGGCTTCGACGACGCGCTGTTCCACGCCTGGCGCCAGGACCCGGACTTCGTGCTCAACCAGGAGCCGTTCCAGGGGGCGTCCGTACTCGTCGCCGGCTCCGACTTCGGCACGGGATCCAGCCGTGAGCACGCCGTGTGGGCGCTGCGCGACTTCGGCTTCAAGGTCGTGCTGAGCCCTCGTTTCGCCGATATCTTCCGCGGAAACTCCGGCAAGCAGGGGCTGCTGGCGGCCACCATCTCCGAAGACGACCTCGAGCGCATCTGGGCCGCCATCGATGCGAATCCGGGCACGTCCATCACCGTCGATCTCGAGGCGCGCACCGCCGCGATCGCGGATTTCCAGGCCCCCATCGACGTCGACGATTACACTAGATGGCGGCTCCTCGAAGGGCTCGATGACATCGGGCTCACGCTGCGCAACGAAGACAAGATCGCTCAGTTCGAGGCCCGCCGCGAGTCGTGGCGGCCACGTACGCTCCCTGTTCGCTGACACCAGTCCGCCGACACCGAGCATCGTGAGCCTGGGGCATCCTCGCCCCGGCGGCTGCCGCCGCGACCGTGAAGACGAAGTGAGGCTCATCGAATGACCGCTACTGTGCGCGCTGACCTCCAGGATGGGGTGTCTGCTTTGACCGGAGATGTGCTGGCGATCCGCGGCGGACGACCGCTTCGTGGACGAGTTGACGTGAAGGGCGCGAAGAACCTCGCTACCAAGGCGATGGTCGCCGCGCTCCTCGGCGAAGAACCCAGCATCCTCCGCGACGTCCCCGATCTCAGCGACGTCGCCGTGGTCCGCTCACTCCTCGAGGTGCACGGTGTGCGCGTCACCGAGGGGGACGAGCCGGGCACTCTGCACCTCGACCCGAGCGACGTCGAGTCCGCCCACATGGAGGAGATCGACGCGCACGCCGGTGCATCCCGCATTCCGATCCTGTTCTGCGGACCGCTGCTCCACCGTCTCGGCCAGGCCTTCATCCCCGATCTCGGCGGCTGCCGCATCGGCGACCGCCCGATCGACTTCCACCTCGACGCCCTCCGCAAGTTCGGCGCCGTCGTCGAAAAGCTGCCCAGCGGCATCCGTCTCTCGACGAGAGACGGCCGCCTGCACGGTGCGAACATCCACCTGCCGTACCCGAGCGTCGGAGCCACGGAGCAGGTGCTCCTGACCGCCGTCCGCGCCGAGGGCACGACCGAGCTGCGCAACGCGGCCATCGAGCCCGAGATCATGGACCTGATCGCCGTGCTCCAGAAGATGGGCGCGATCATCTCGTACGAGCCGAACCGCGTCATCCTCATCGAGGGTGTCGAGAAGCTCCGCGGCTACGACCACCGGTCGATCTTCGACCGCAACGAGGCTGCGTCGTGGGCATCCGCGGCCCTCGCCACAGACGGCGAGATCTTCGTCGGCGGGGCGAAGCAGCAGGAGATGCTGACGTTCCTCAACGTCTTCCGCAAGGCGGGCGGATGGTTCGACATCCGCGAGGACGGCATCCTGTTCCGTCGTGACGGCGACGTGCGCCCCGTCGTCGTCGAGACCGACGTGCACCCCGGGTTCATGACCGACTGGCAGCAGCCGCTCGTGGTCGCTCTGACCCAGGCGAAGGGCCGCTCCGTCGTCCACGAGACGGTGTACGAGAACCGGATGGGCTTCACCCAGGCTCTCGTGAAGATGGGCGCCGACATCGTCGTCCACCCGCACGGGCTGCAGGACGGGCCCCGTCGCGTGCCGCGTCGCGAGCTCGAGCAGGCAGCGGTCATCACAGGCCCGACGCCGCTGCACGGCGCCGACATCGTCGTGCCGGACCTGCGCGGTGGGTACAGCCACGTCATCGCGGCGCTCACGGCGACCGGCGAGTCGAAGGTGTCCGGTGTCGACATCCTCAGCCGCGGCTACGAGAAGTTCCTGGCCAAGCTCGACGCCCTCGGCGCCGACTTCGACGTCATCGGCTGACCCGCATGGCCCCCGCGTCGCCGGAGAAGTCTCGGCCGAGCCTGTTCTGGCTTCTCGCCGTCATCGTGGTGCCCTTCGTCTCCTATCTGTCGAAGATGCGCTTTACCGATCGTGAGAAGCTGCCGATGAGCGGCTCGTTCGTTCTCGCACCCAACCACTACTCGGAGTTCGATCCGCTGATCGTCGCCGCCGCCGTGTGGAAGCTGGGCCGCGCCCCGCGCTTCATGGCAAAGGAGAGCCTGTTCCGTGTCCCCGTGGTCGGCGCGGCTCTGCGCGGGACGGGCATGGTTCCCGTCGCGCGGTCGTCATCGCGCACGGCATCCGCTCAGACGATCGCACAGTCGCGCGAGATCGTCGAGAACGGGCGCGGCGTCATCGTCTACCCCGAGGGGACGCTCACCCGCGACCCTGAGCTGTGGCCCATGCGCGGCAAGTCCGGCGCCGTCCGTCTCGCGATGGCCGGCGGCATCCCGCTGATCCCGATGGCGCAGTGGGGCACGCAGAACATCATGGGGCGCTATCAGAAGGGCCTCAAGCTGTGGCCGCCGCGCAAGCCCGTGGACATCATCTTCGGCGACCCGGTCGACCTCAGCGATCTGAAGGATCGGCAGAACGAGCCGGCGGCGATCAACGAGGCCACCGACCGTCTCATGAACGCGATCACCGCCCTGCTCGAACAGGTAAGACACGAGAAGGCACCCGCCAAGCGCTGGAATCCTGCGGACCACGGGCAGAAGGAGACCGGTCGCCTTGACGTCTAGGAAGCCGACTCGTAAGAACGCCAGCGTCCACGGTCCCCGCGTGACGGTCATCGGCGCCGGGAGCTGGGGCACCACCTTCGGCAAGATCCTCGCCGATGGCGGGGCAGAGGTCACCATGTGGGCGCGCCGCCCAGAGCAGGCGCTCGAGATCGCCGAGGGCAAGCGCAACTCGAAGTACCTCCCCGGCATCAACCTGCCGCGGACGATGACCGCCACGCACGACCTGTCCACGGCGATCGACGGAGCGGATCAGGTCTACCTGTCAGTGCCGAGCCAGTCGCTGCGCGAGAACCTCAAGGCCGTGCGTCCGCTGCTCGAGAACTCCGAGATCCCCGTCGTCAGCCTCATGAAGGGCGTCGAACGCGCCAGCGGGCTGCGCATGAGCCAGGTCATCGAGCAGGAGCTCGCCTGCGACCCTGCACGGATCGCCGTGGCATCGGGTCCGAACCTCGCCCTCGAGATCGCCCGAGAGCAGCCCACGGCTGCCGTGATCGCGTCCCTCAGCCAAGAGACGGCCGAGACGATCGCACGCGCTGCGCGCAACTCGTACTTCCGCACCTTCGTGAACACCGACGTGATCGGCACGGAGTTCGGCGGCGTCCTGAAGAACCTCATCGCGGTCGCCATCGGCATCGTCGACGGCGTCGGATACGGCGAGAACACCAAGGCCTCGATCATCACGCGCGGCCTGGTCGAGATGACCGACTTCGCCGTCGCCAACGGCGCCAAGCCCGAGACGCTGCAGGGTCTCGCCGGCCTCGGCGACCTCATCGCGACCTGCCAGTCACCGCTCAGCCGGAACAACACCGCCGGGCGGCTCCTCGGACAGGGATACGGCTATCAGGACGTCGTCAAGCAGATGAACCAGACCGCTGAGGGCCTGGCATCCGTTGCGCCGATCCTGCAGCTGGCGCGCGAATCAGACGTGCACATGCCCATCGTGGAACAGGTGAAGATGGTGCTCGACGGCAGGATGAATCCCCGCGACATCGCACCCCACCTCACCACGGACGACGACACTCCCCAGGAGGAGAGAAGCAATCATGGACAAGCAGACGGTGGTGGTGCTCTTCGGCGGGCGTTCCAGCGAGCATTCCATCAGTTCCGCGACGGCGGGCGGAGTACTGGACGCGATTGATCGAGAGCGCTACGACGTGATCCCGGTCGGGATCACGCGCGACGGGGCGTTCGTCCTGGAGTCTGACGACCCGAAGAAGTTCGCGCTGGATGCCGCGCACCTGCCCGAGGTCGTCGACAACGGATCACGGGTGCTCTGGCCGGAGCCGGGCGGAACACGGACCCTGCGCGTCGTCGACGCGGATGGGACGATCCGCGATCATGGTGCGATCGACGTCGTGCTGCCGATCCTGCATGGAACGCACGGAGAGGACGGCACGATCCAGGGCTTCTTCGACACCCTGGAGGTGCCGTACGCCGGTGGTGGCGTGCTGGACTCCGCGCTGTGCATGGACAAGCACTTCATGAAGGTCGTGCTCGCGTCCGCCGGGATCGCAGTCGCTCCGTGGGAGACGGTTCGCCGTGCGGACTGGGCGAAGGATGCTGCGCAGTCGCGCACGCGGATCGAGAAGCTCGGCCTGCCCCTGTTCGTCAAGCCCGCCCGCGCCGGTTCCAGCGTCGGCGTCTCGAAGGTCTCCGATCTCGCCGAACTCGACGCGGCGCTCGAGATCGCCTTCGCCGAAGACGAGAAGGTACTCGTCGAGACCGGGGTGACCGGGCGTGAGATCGAGGTGGCCATCCTCGAGACAGCCGACGGTGTCAGGGCCTCGCTGCCGGGGGAGATCGTGCTCACCTCGCGCGGGTTCTACGACTTCGAGGGCAAGTATCTCGGCGGAGACGGGGTCGACGTCGTGTGCCCTGCCGAACTCAGCGATGCCCAGATCGCCGCGATCCAGGAAGTCGGCGTTCGATCGTTCGCGGCTGTCGACGGCCGCGGGCTCGCCCGCGTGGACATGTTCTTGACCGACGAGGGCGAGTTGATCGTCAACGAGCTGAACACGATGCCGGGGTTCACGCCGATCTCGATGTTCCCGAAGTGCTGGGTCGCGTCAGGACTCGGCTACGGCGACCTGATCAGCGAGCTGATCGAGGCGGGGCTGCGGCGCTGAGCCGGTCCTAGCTCGATGGCGTGCTGTCGAGCAGGTCCTGCACGTCCTGATCGAGCTCGTCCGGCTTCGTGCACTTGCCATCGGCGGGGATCGAGGTGATCGCCCCGACGAGCGCCCGACTGCTGATGACATCGTTGGAGCTCACGGCGCCGGTGTCGATGAACATCTGCACGGCGGGGTCGCGCCCGTATGTCGTCAGACGCAGGTACGGCGTCTCCGACGCATCCACGAGCCAATCGACCCCTTCGAGGGTCACGCACTGCAGATCGGCGGTGGGGCCTGGCACAGTGACCCCGCATCGCAGGATGATCGCCGAGTCGCCCGACGGCGCGCCCCACGCTGCCGTCGCCTGGGCGTCGGTCCAGCGACGGTCGAGGTCTGCGATGCTGTTCGCGTTCTTCAGGCCGACCGTGACATCCGCGCACTTCGGGTTGTTCGCGTCGGCCGCAGGCTCCAGGTGCACCGTGCTCGAGCACCCGCCGAGAAGCGTCGCTCCCAGTAGCAGGACGGCGGCGACGGCAAGACGACGGGACATGATTCCAGGCTACCTTTGACTGCATGCCCTCCCGCTCAGCCGACGATGATCCGCGCCTCGGCGACGTCTCGGAAGGCACCGTCCTGCGTGCCATCCTCGCCCGTACAGCGCCCGCCTCTCACGCGATCCTCGGCCCGGGTGATGACGCCGCAGTGCTCGCGACGCCGTCCGGCTCCGTGGTGGCGACCACCGATACCCTCGTGCACGGTCCCGACTTCCGTCTCGCCTGGTCGAGCGGATACGACCTGGGGTGGAAGTCCGCTGCCGTGAACCTCGCGGACATCGCGGCGATGGGTGCTCGGCCGACCGGCCTGCTGGTCGCCCTCGCCGTTCCGCGTGACATGCGCCTGTCGTTCGTCGAGCAGCTCGCGGACGGCTTCCGCGCCGCGTGCGAGGCGCTGGCCCCCGGATGCTCCGTGATCGGCGGCGACCTGACCGTGTCGGATGTGCTGACGATCGCCGTGACCGCGCTCGGCGATCTGGAGGGCAGGAGTGCGGTCACGCGCGCAGGAGCACGCGCCGGAGACGTCGTCGCGGTGGCCGGCGAGCTCGGGCTCGCAGCCCACGGCCTCGCGGTGCTGTTCGGCCGATTCCGCGATGGTGATACGCCGATCCCGGTGGATGCGACCCGACTCGCGGATGGAGAGCGCGCAGCCGTCGACGCGCAGCTGCGCCCCTCACCACCCATCGGTCTCGGCGGCGTCGCCGCGATGGCCGGCGCGACCGCGATGATGGACATCTCCGACGGGCTGGCGCTCGATGCGGGCCGGATGGCATCGGCATCCGCCGTCACGATTGATCTCTCGCGCGCGACGCTGGGCAGCGATCCGCAGCGCGCGCTGACAGGGGGCGAGGACCATGCGCTGCTGGCGACGTTCCCGCCCGACGTGCTGCCTCCCGGCTTCCGCGTCATCGGCGTCGTGCGCGAGCGCACCGAGGCCGGCCTGCTGTGCGACGGGCAGCCGGTGGATGCTGCGGGATGGGACCCTTACCGCGACTGGGATGCCGCGACGGGCTGAGCCCACCACACGGCTGTGTCGCCGTAGGCCTTCTCGCGAAAGACCTCCAAGCCGGCCGCGGACACATCAGGTGGCGTCGAGCGCCGTGCGCGCTCGACGACGACCACGGCGTCCTGGGACAGCAGCGGCGCGAGGGCGACGAGGTCAGCGGTCATCGCGACATCGTCGAGGTCGTACGGCGGGTCGGTGAAGACGAGATCCCACTGTCCGTCGGCGCGCTTCAGGAACGGCAGGACCGCGCTCTCGTGCACACGGGCCGCCGCACCGGAGAGCGACTTGGCGACCGCCGCCGCATTGCGCCTCACCACCGCAGCCGCGGGGCGGGACCGCTCGACCAGATCCGCACTCGCGGCGCCGCGGCTGAGCGCCTCGAGACCGAGGGCTCCTGAGCCGGCGTAGAGGTCGAGCACCCGGGCTCCGGAGACGGCGTCCGCGGATTCCAGCGCACCGAACAGCGACTCGCGCACGCGGTCACTGGTGGGCCGGGTCCCGCTGCCAGGCACTTCCAGGCGCAGTCCTCTCGCGTCGCCGGCGATGATCCTCGTCACCTCATCAGCGTAGTCCGTGGCGTTCTCTAGACTTCTGACATGGTCTTCTCGTTCGACACGCCGCTGGCGGAGGCCGTCGGCGGCACGGCTGCGAAGAAACTCGAGAGGGCATTCGAGATGCGCACCGTCGGCGACATGCTCGCGCATTATCCCCGTCGCTATGCCGACCCCGCCGAGCTCACGCCGATCCTCGATCTTCCCGTCGGCGAGACGGTCACGATCGTCGCCGAAGTGCTCTCATCGTCTGCGCGTCCGATGCGCAACCGCAACGGCGCGATGACCGATGTGATCATCGGCGACGGCCACGGTCGGGTGTCGCTGACCTTCTTCGCCAAGGGCATCAAACAGGCTGAGTGGCGCAGGGATCAGCTCCGCCCGGGGCGGCGCGGGGTGTTCTCCGGCAAAGTCGGCCTGTTCAACGAGGTCACGCAGTTCTCCCATCCTCAGTACGAGCTGTTCGACGACGACGAGGACCGCAGAACGCAAGTCGAGGAGCGCGCGCACCGGCCGATCCCGATCTATCCGGCGACGTCGGCGGTGGAGAGCGGGCAGTTCCGCGAGCTCGTCGAGAAGGTGCTGCCGGCGCTCGGCGACGTACCGGATCCGCTCACCGATTCGATGCGGGCCGCAGAGGGTCTTCTCGACGCGCGCACCGCACTCATTCAGGTGCATCGGCCCGAGACGAAGAGCGACGTCGCGCCCGCCGTTCGTACGATGCGGATGCACGAGGCGCTCGTGCTCCAGACGGCGCTGCTGCAGCAGCGCGCAGCCGTGCGCGCGCTGACGGCGACCCCACGGGCGGCGAAGCCCGGCGGACTCCTCGAACGGTTCGATGCGACGCTGCCGTACACGCTCACGCCCGATCAGCAGTCCGTCGGCGCCCGGGTCGCGGCCGACCTCACCGGCGAGTGGCCGATGAACAGACTCGTGCAGGGTGAGGTCGGCTCCGGCAAGACCCTCGTGGCACTCAGGGCGATGCTGCAGGTCGCCGAGTCAGGCGGACAATCGGCGCTGATCGCACCCACCGAGGTTCTTGCAGGGCAGCACCTGCGATCGATCACCAGGATGCTCGGACCCCAGCTCGCGCCCGAACTGATGCCGACTCTGCTCACCGGGCAGATGTCTGCTCCCGAGCGTCGGAAGGCCGCACTGCGGGTCGCGGCGGGCCAGGCCCTCATTGTCGTGGGCACGCACGCCCTGCTGGGGGAGAAGACGACGTTCGCCGAACTCGGACTGGTCGTGGTCGACGAGCAGCATCGGTTCGGCGTCGAGCAGCGCGAGGCGCTGCGTGCCAAGGGATCGAGCCCGCACGCACTCGTGCTAACGGCGACGCCGATCCCTCGAACCGTGGCGATGACGGTGTTCGGTGACCTCGACACCTCGGTGATCCGCACGATGCCGGCAGGGCGCGCCGGCATCCAGTCGTTCGTCGCACCGCTCGCCGAGCATCCTGGTTGGTTCCAGCGGGTGTGGGACCGTGCGGCGGAAGAGGTCGCGCAGGGCCGTCAGGTGTTCGCCGTCTGCGCCGCCATCGACACCACGAAGACGAGCGGCGCCGCCGAGGAGGACCAAGCAGCCCTGCTGCCGACGGAACAGGGGGCGACGGGTCCGCGCTGGGGCGTCGTGCAACTCGACGAGGCGCTGGCGACGCACCCGACTGTCGGCGGGCTGCGCCGCGCCGTTCTGCACGGCAAGATGCCTTCGGACGAGAAGGATGCCGTGATGCAGGCCTTCGCACGCGGTGAGATCGACGTTCTCATCGCCACGACGGTGATCGAGGTCGGCGTCGACGTGCCGAATGCGTCCACCATGATCGTGCTGGATGCCGATCGCTTCGGCGTCTCACAACTGCACCAGCTGCGCGGCCGCGTCGGTCGAGGCTCCGTCCCCGGACTGTGCCTGCTGGTGACCGAGGCGGAGGAAGGGACCCTTGCGCGCGAACGGGTCGAAGCCGTCGCGGCCACCCTCGACGGCTTCGCTCTGGCCGAGGTCGACCTCGAACTGCGCGGGGAGGGCGACGTGCTCGGGTCGACGCAGTCCGGCGTTCGGTCCTCGCTCCGCCTTCTGCGCGTCGTCAAGGATTCGAAGCTCATCGCCCGCGCCCGTGAGCTCGCCGAGGGGATCCTGGAAGCCGATCCGACGCTGGCCGACCACTCCGGCCTGCGAGAGGTCATCGCGCGCCGGGTGACGGAGAAAGACCGCGCAGCCCTCGCGAAGAACTAGATGAATGCGTGCAATAGGGTGAAAGGCATGAGCAGCCGGATCGCCGTCGTCCCTGGTTCTTTCGACCCGCCCACTCTCGGTCACCTCGACGTGATCCGTCGCGCTGCGAAGCTGTACGACGAGCTGCACGTGCTGGTCGTGCACAACCCCGGCAAGGAGGCGATGCTGCCGATCGCGCAGCGCCTGTCGCTGCTCGAGCAGTCCATCCAGGAGGACGGCATCGACGGCAACGTCGTCGTCGGGTCATGGAGCATGGGACTCCTGGTCGACTACGCCCGCGATGTGAACGCCGGCGTACTGGTCAAGGGCATCCGCTCGCAGATCGACGTCGCCTACGAGTCGCCGATGGCGATCGTCAACCGCCATCTCGCCGATATCGAGACCGTGTTCCTGCTGCCGGATCCCTCGCATGCGATGGTGTCGAGTTCGCTGGTCCGGCAGGTCGCCGGGCTCGGCGGCGACATCGCTCCGTTCGTCCCGCCTGCGGTCGCCGCTTTCCTCGACACGGGCGCCCGCAACCTCTGACACGCGTAGCATTGTCGTGTGAAGACTCGACTCAACGGACCCTTCGTGGTGCCCGTACGCGACATCGTCCATCACCCCGGCGAGATGCGCGAGCACCAGTTCTCCGTCGCCATCGCCGAGCAGTGGGGTGAGGGGATCGTCTCGTACCCCGCCGGCGCCGAGATCGATCTCGAGGTCCGTCTGGAGTCCGTGCACGAGGGCATTCTCGTCTCCGGAACAGCGGATGCCGAGTACACCGGTGTGTGCGGCAGATGCCTCACGGACATCTCTGAGCCTGTCGAAGTCGAGTTCCAGGAGCTTTTCGCGTATCCTGGACAGGAAGAAACTGACTTCGAGGTTCAAGACGACCACGTGGATCTTGAAACTCTGGTCAGGGAGGCGGCAGTACTGGCGCTTCCATTTCAGCCGGTGTGTCAGCCGGATTGCCCCGGGCTCGACCCGAATACGGGTGAGCGGCGGACAGATGACACCAGGGCAGAGGAAGACGCCCCCATCGATCCTCGATGGAGTGCGCTCCGACAGATCGCAGACCAGGGGAGCGCGGCAGATGGCCGCGATCCCGAGAACACAGAAGAGAGTTAGCCATGGCCGGTAACCCCCCGAAGCGCAAGGTTTCCCGTTCGAACACCCGCTCGCGTCGCGCGCAGTGGAAGGCCGAGCCCACCCCGCTCGTCAAGACCGTCGAGAACGGCAAGGTCGTCTACAGCCGCCCGCACCAGGCGAAGGTCGTCACCGACTCGCAGGGCACCGAGCTGTTCCTCGAGTACAAGGGCCGCAAGGTCGCCGACATCTGATCACGGTCTCACGATCGTGACAGACGTCCCCAGGGGGACGGCGCCTCTCGCAGCTGAGCTCAGGGTCGATATCGACCCTGAGCTGCTTGCGTTGGCGCTGACCCACCGCTCGTACGCCTATGAGCACGGCGGCATCCCGCACAACGAGCGACTCGAGTTCCTCGGCGACTCCGTGCTGGGTCAAGCCGTGACGGTGATGCTGTTCACGACGCACCCTGACCTCGACGAGGGCCAGCTCGCCAAGCGACGTGCCAGTGTCGTATCGACGGTCGCTCTCGCTGAGGTCGCCCGCAGCATCGGCCTAGGGGACCACCTCCTGCTCGGACGCGGCGAGGAGCAGACGGGTGGGCGCGACAAGGATTCGATCCTCGCCGACACGATGGAGGCGGTCTTCGGCGCCACGTATCTGTCGGCGGGCCCGGAGGCCGCAACCGAACTCGTGCTTCGGCTGACCGCGCCTCTGCTCGCCGACCCCGAGCGCTACGGTGCCGCCATGGATCCCAAGACGAGTCTGCAGGAGCTGGCCGCACGATTGGGCGCAGCCCCGCCCGCGTACACGGTGTCGGCATCCGGTCCCGACCACGATCGACGGTTCACCGCGACGGTCACAGCGGCAGGCGTCAGCATGCGCGGCGACGGCACCAGCAAGAAGACCGCTGAGATGGCGGGCGCACTGGCGGTCTGGCGCGCGCTCAGCGAGCGTGCCTGAAAAGCGCCGTGCCTGAACTTCCCGAAGTCGAGGTCGTCCGCTCCGGCCTCGCCCCAGCTGTCATCGGCGCCGGGATCACCAGCGTCTCCGTCGTCGACGAGCGGGCGCTCACGCGGCACCCCGCAGGGGCGGCCGACTTCGTCGGACGTCTCGAAGGCGCTTCGATCATCGCCGCCGAGCGACGCGGCAAGTTCCTCTGGCTCCCGCTCGCGGGCGGCACCGCTGCGCTCACGGCACATCTGGGCATGAGCGGCCAGCTCCTGCTGCGTTCTCCGAACGCTCCACTCGAGCGTCATGAGCGCATCCGCATCGGCATCCTGCACCCGCGCCACGGCGATCTCGCGGTCGTGTTCGCCGACCAGCGGACGTTCGGCTCTCTCGCCGTCGACATCCTCGTCGCCGACGGCGCGGATCTCGTCCCGACACAGGTCAGCCACATCGCGCGCGACCCCCTGGATCCTGCGTTCGACGATGCGGGCTTCATCGCCTCGGTGCGTCGGCGCTCGAGTGCGATCAAGCGCATCCTCCTCGATCAGACCGTCATCAGCGGCGTCGGCAACATCTACGCTGACGAGGCTCTGTGGGCGGCCCGCATCCACCCGGAGACCCAGGGCAGTGCCCTGTCTTCGCAGGCCGTACGCCGGCTGCTCGGTGAAGCGCGTTTCGTTCTCGAGAAGGCCCTCGCTGAAGGCGGGACGAGCTTCGATGCGCAGTACGTGAACGTCAACGGCCAGGCCGGGTACTTCGCCCATTCGCTCAACGCCTATGGTCGCGGCGGTCAGCCGTGTCCTCGGTGCGGTGGCGAGATCCGCCGCGACGCATTCATGAATCGCAGCTCGCACTACTGTCCGCGGTGCCAGAGACGACGCTGGTAGCGGAGCGACTGGTCAGGCGTCCACGAACGCTCGACCCAGCAGCGGACGGGTGAGCCGGGTGCTGAGCCAGACGATCCCGACGCCGGCGGCGAGCACGGCGACGATCGTGAGGATCGAGACGGGTTGGACGATCAGAGCGATTCCGATCAGCGGCAGGACGAGCACGCCGGCGCACAGGGCGGACCCGATCGCAGTGAGCAGCAGCGGTGCCATCACGGCACGGGTTCGCGCGCGGTCGACCGTCTCCACAGGCAGGCCGAGGAAGTGCAGGCTTCGGTGCAGTTCGCGCTGGTCGAGGATGCTCGAGGCCTGGTTCACCCCGACCGAGACGGCGACCATGAGGAACGACGCGATCAGGGTGATGATCAGGCCGGTGCGGATGTCTGCGCCCAGGTACGCCTCGGCACCGGTGCCCGGCGCGCTCATGGCGTCGACCATCGCGACGCCAGTACCGGCGAACACGGCCATGAAGCTCGCCATCGCAACACCGCTCACCTGACGCCACGCCGCTTTCGGCGAGTCGAGGACGAGCCGCGCTGCCAGCAGCTTCGTGGGCACCTCCGCTCGGTGCAGCGTGCGGTTGGCGTGCACCTTCAGCGCCCACGGCCCGATCAGGTTCAGCACGGCGAGCGCAGCGGCGAACATGCCGGCCACGACGACGATCGTGATCATCAGGCCGGCGGTACCGGGGAAGAACTGCATGGTGGCGAAGGCGAGGACGACGACTCCGACCGCGATGACCCAGCGGATCCAGTGCACACGCGGTACCGCAGTCCGCGTTCGCACTCCGAGCGGTGAGATCACGACCAGGCGCAGACCGATCGCCGCGCTCGCTCCCGCCAGCGCGGTGACGCCGGCTGCGACCCCGGTGATCGCCAGGGGAGGGAGCGTCACGGCATCCAGCCCGAGCGGCGATCCGCGGAACGGGATCATGCCGACCAGCGGTGCCGCGGCGAGATACGCGACAGCTCCGAGCACGGCGCCGGATGCCGCCACCAGCGTAGATTCGAGAACCGTCGCGCCCACGACGCCGGCGGGGGAGACCCCCAGAAGACGCAGCGTCGACAGGCGCTCATCCCTGCGGCGCGCTGACAGCCTGGCCGCCGCGCCGCCGAGACCGGCGAGCGGAACGATCAGGAGGACCAGCGCGATCGCGGCGAGCGCCTGGTAGAGACCGGCATCCGGATCGGTCCACGTCCAGAACGCCTGGGCCCCGCCCACCACGACGAGCACGAGCGACGTCACCAGCGCGAAGGCAGTCGCCGGCAGCGCGACGACACCGCTGCGGCCGGGGGCAGGACGCAGCAGCAGGGCGAGCACGCGGGCGTTCACGACCGCGCCTCGTTCACCGCGGCGGACACTTCACCTGCGACGATGCCGCCGTCACGCATGTGCACCGTGCGAGAGCAGCGCGCAGCGACCTCAGCGTCGTGCGTCACCACGATCAGCGTGCGGCCCTGCCCTGTCGTCGACCACAGCAGCGCATCCATGACGTCCGCGGAGGTCTGTGAATCGAGCGCTCCGGTCGGCTCATCGGCGAAGACGAGCTCTGCGCCGGTGACCTGCGATCGCGCGATCGCGACGCGCTGAGCCTGCCCGCCCGACAACTCACCGATGCGGCGCTCCTCGAATCCGGCGAGACCGAGCGATGCCATCCACCCCGCTGCGTGCTCGAGGGCCCGGCGGCGCGGAGTCCCGTTGATCATCAGCGCAAGCGCGACGTTCTCGATCGCGGTGAGCTCAGGAATGAGCAGCCCCTGCTGGAAGACGAACCCGAAGGACTCCCTGCGCAGGCGCGAACGATCGCGTTCATTCATCGCGGTCACGTCGACCGGGGAGCCATCTGCCGGCGTGAACCGAACCTGTCCGGTGCCGGGGGCGGTGATGCCGGCGAGCACATGCAGGAGCGTGGTCTTGCCCGATCCGGATGCCCCCATGATCGCGACGGACTCACCGCCTCGGACGGTGAGGTCTACGCCGGCGAGGGCCGTGGTCGGCCCGAAGGCCTTGACGAGGGACTGCGCTTCGATGACGGGAGAGTTCATGCTTCCAGCATCGTCAGTCGCCGGGTCGACGTCGTCAGCCTGCCGACCGACATGACCGGCCGAAGATACACCGAGAGGATGATCTACGGCCGGTCACGAGGGTCAGGTCATGCCTCAGCGCAGACGCTTCTGCCACGCACCGGCGTACGACGCCGGCACGAAGCCGATCGCCTCGTTGATGTCGAGCATCGGACGGTTCTCCTCTGCGTTGAACGTCGAGATCTTGGGAGACTCGGGGGCGACATCGCGCCAGCGCAGCAGGTTCGCGCACTTCACGATCGTGCCGAGCCGCTTTCCTCGGTGCTCCTTCGTGACGAGCGTTCCCCACTGGTGCGTGACCCCGGTTCTGTCCGCGCCGATCAGAAGCTCGTTGAATGCGACCATGTCTCCTGTCGGCTCGTGGATGACGGCCGCGACCGACATCGTCTGCCCGCCCGCGAGAAGCGTCGCATCGCGACGCGCCACGCGCCCGTCGTCCCAGACCTCCTCATCGATTTCGAGATCGCCGCTCGGCACGTCCGTTGCCATCCGCGCGATGACCCCGCCGTAGCCGCTCCGGAACTCCGGCGGCGTGGGCAGGGTCCACGCGACCACGCGGTACTCCGGCCCGGCGAACGCCGTTGCCTCGGCGAGCCGCTGCTCTGCCATCTCGAGGGGGCCGTCGAGCAGCAGCACGCTGTTGCGCTCCACCTGCTCGAGTGCGTATCCGCTCGCTGCCAGGAGTTCGCTCAGCGACGTCGGAGCCACCTCGCCCCACCCGGTGGCCGGTGACAGCATCCCGTCGGTCCTCGTCGTCGGATGCAGGGTCCACAGGTGCAGCACGGTGCGCCCCAGTGCGTTCGCCTCCTGCTCGGTGCGCTCGAGAAGAGCCCTCCCGACCCCGGTCTGCCAGTGCGGCGGGACGACCATGAGCTCGAGCTCGGCCGCGGTCGTCCCTGCAGCAGACGCGGTGGTGAGCACGGCCGCTCCCACGATCTCGCCTCCGCGTCGTGCGATGAAGCCGCGGCGCAGGCGATCGGTCTGATCGAGCCACCCAGGGAGCACCTGCTCCGGGGTGTCGCTGAGGTCGTCGATGCCGGCGTCGAGTTCCGCCGAGCGATTGCCGAGTTCGACCATGGCGCGGAACTCCGCACCATCGGACGCGTCGGCGCGGGTGGGGACGATCATGTCGGTGATGACGAGATCGACCAGTGTCGTGTCGGTCATTGCAGTTCCTTCTTCCAGGCGCCCTCGTACGAGATGGGCGCGAATCCGATGGCCTCGTTGATGTCGAGCATCGGACGGTTCTCCTCGGCGTTGTAGGTGATAACGCCGGGTGAATCCGGATGCTGATCGTGCCATGCGAGGAGCCCAGCGGTCTTGACGAGCATGCCCAGACGGTGACCGCGATGGGATGCCAGCACGAGCGTGTCTTCCTGATGCGAGGTGTCGCCGGGGTCGGTGTCGATCGCCAGTTCGTTGTATGCGCACAGTTCGCCGGTGGCGATGTGCTCGGCCGCTGTGACCAGCACGGTGGTGCCGCGCTGTGCATATCGCTCGTCGTGCCTGGCGACCCGCTCGGCGTCCCACTTCTCCGGCGGCATGCCCAGGTCGGCGTCCGGGACGTCGGTGGACATGTGCTCCTTCATCCAGGCGTACCCGGAGACGTGCTCGGCAGGCGTCGGCAGCATCCACTGCACCACGCGGTAACCGGCGGACTTCTGCTCGGCGACCGCTCGTGCGGCGCGGATGCGGTCGACCACGGCATCCGACCAGGTGAGCATACTGACCCGCTCGACCTGCTCGAGCGAGAATCCGTGCCGGAGCAGGAAGCGGGCGTGGTGGTCGCGGGGGATCTCACCGAATCCGGTCGGCGCGGCGAGCGCCGGTTCGTCGGATGCCGGATGCTCGCCCCAGACGAGAAGACGGACGACACCGGCATCCCTGGCCACGCGCTCGATATGCGGCAGCACGGCGGAGCCGATGCCGCGGCCCCAGGCGCTGCGCAGCAGGCTGATGACGGTGATCGCGGTGCGCCCGTCCGCGTCGGCCATGATGTTCAGAGTCGCGACGCCGACCATGTCTCCGCCGTCCCGCACGCACCACTGGCGCCGCGTGAACTCCGGAGTCGAGCGGAGCAGGGGCAGCAGCGACTCGGCACTCATGTCTTCGTCGGAACGTCCGCTGACTTCGCGGATGGACCGGTTGCGCACGTCGGCGTAAGTGCGGACGAGATCGGTGGGCGCTGCATCCGCCCGAGCGGGAAGCTCGAGCGGATGCAGCGTCGCGGTTTCGTTCAGTCGAATGCTCATCGGGACTCCAGGGTCACAGCATGTGGCGCTGCATGTCGTACGTGAGCATGGCGAGGCTCTCACGGTCGGTGAAGTGTTCGATGCCCGCGTTGCGGCGGGCGCTGAGCAGGCGCAGAGCCTCATCGCGGCTCATCGTGGTGTTCCGGTTGCGGCGCTGGCGCTGCGTTCGCAGCATCAGCCAGAGACCGAGACGCAGCGACAGCCGGTCGGTGAGGGCCAGTTCGGTTCGGTCTGCGGGGACGGCGATCTCGAGGATCTCCTGTTCCTGCGGACATGGTGGGTGGGCGGTGCTGCGAAGCAGCGTTTGGGTACTCACGAGAGTGCTCGTTTCTTGTCGAACGGTGCGGAAGGAGTGATGCGTCTGACCCGCGGGTGGCGGGGGCGCAGGTGCGATCTCGAAGGATGGAGAGGTCACCTGGGGCATGCAGACGGTCGAAGAGACCGACGGATGCACGGGGCTGCGGAACCGGTGGAGGTCAGCCGGAATCGGCGGAGACCTCTGGCTGCGGTTCTACGCGAGCGCGCTGCGACGGACGCCGAATGCCGAGGACGCCTTGCCGACAGTGTGCGCGGTATCGAAGCCTGCAGCTGCTGCGGTGTTGATTGTGGAAATCATGAGCGTCCTCCTTTCGTGAGCGATCCGGGTTGCAAAGTTAGTGCCTGATCCGCCAGGACGTCAAGCATTTGTTCCTCCATCGGCGTGTCGTGCGCTTCAGGGATCCGGCTCCCCGCAGCGCGGGATGCCGGGGAAACCGCGGAATTCCGATAGCGTTGCCGCGTGATTCTCGCTGGACGTCCTCTCGCTCCCCGGGCGGTGCGCCCATGCATCTGAAGAGCCTGACCCTCAAGGGCTTCAAGTCTTTCGCGCAACCCACGACGTTCGTCTTCGAGCCCGGAGTCACCTGCATCGTCGGGCCGAACGGCTCCGGAAAGTCGAACGTCGTCGATGCGCTCGCCTGGGTCATGGGAGAGCAGGGCGCCAAGACGCTTCGCGGCGGCAAGATGGAGGACGTCATCTTCGCCGGCACCTCCACTCGCGGCCCGCTCGGTCGCGCCGAGGTGCAGTTGACGATCGACAACAGCGATGGAGCGCTGCCGATCGAGTTCGCAGAGGTCACCATCAGCCGCACGCTGTTCCGCAACGGTTCGAGCGAGTACGCGATCAACGGATCCAACTGCCGCCTGCTCGATGTGCAGGAGCTGCTGAGCGACTCGGGCCTCGGCCGTGAGATGCACGTCATCGTCGGTCAGGGCCGGCTCGACACGGTCCTGCAGGCCTCGCCGGAGGACCGTCGAGGGTTCATCGAAGAAGCAGCCGGCATCCTGAAGCACCGGCGGCGCAAGGAGAAGACTCTCCGCAAGCTCGACGCCATGGAGGCCAACCTCACCCGGCTCAGCGACCTCGCGGGCGAGATCCGACGCCAGTTGAAGCCGCTGGGGCGGCAGGCCGAGATCGCCAGAGAGGCGCAGACGATCGCCGCGGTCGTGCGCGATGCCAAGGCGAGGATCTTCGCGGATGACGTCGTCGCGCTTCGGACATCCCTCGCCGATCATGCGCGTACGGAGCAGGAGCGCCACACCGAGCGACTCGTGCTCACGGAGCAGTCCGACACCGTCCGGTCAGGGATCGCGAAGCTCGAGGCCGATCAGAACTCGGCCGCCGTCGACGAGGCCCGGCGAGTGGCGTTCGGACTCGAGCAGGTCCAGGAGCGGATGCGGTCCCTGTACACGCTGGCCAATCAGCGGCTCGCGCTCCTCGGCTCCGAGGAGGACGATGCTGCAGTCGCATCAGTGACCGTGACGCAGGCGACCATCGACGAGGCCAAGGATCAGATCACGGAGATATCCGCCGGACTCGGCGACGCGCAGGACGCAGCCTCGGCGGCGAGCCGCGAGGTCATCGGCGCACGAGCCGAGCTCGACACCCTGGATGTCGACATCGCCGAGCAGAGCGCGCTCGTCTCTCAGCACGACATGCGCTTGAGCGCGTTGCGAGGGACAGCCGAGGCCGCGGCATCCGCACTGGCCGCCGTACGCGGCGCTGTCGTGCGCCAGGAGAACGCGCTCGAAGCCGCGAACGAGCGTCGTCGTGAGGCCGCAGAGGCGCTCGAGCAGTTCGAGGACGCCGAAGCGCCGGAGGGCAGCGCGGCCGAGCACGCGGCGGCGTATGAGACCGCGCAGCGCAACGCGACGGCTGCGGAGGGCGAGCTGGAGGCGCTGCGTGAGCGGTTGCACTCCGCCGAACGCGAGGCCGAGTCGCTCACGGCTAAGGCATCGGCCCTTTCGAGCGCACTGTCGCTCTCCGGCGGTGCCGCCGAGGTCGTGAAGTCGGCAGCCGCCGGCGTACGGGGTCTCGTCGGCGACGCGGTGCAGGTCACCGCCGGCTTCGAAGCGGCGATCGCGGCCGTGCTGGGGCCGCTCACCGAGGGCGTGCTCGTCGATGATGCGGATGCCGCGTACGCACTGGCCGCCTCGGCGGTCGAGCACAAGCGCGGCGTCGTGGACTTCGTGATCGCCGATGCGCTTCGCGGCTCGGTGGATCTGCCAGAGGTCGCAGGTGTCACACCTGCCGCCTCGGTCGTCACCGCGCCGGACGGCGTGCTCGGCGTGCTCTCGCACGTGCTCATCGCCGACGACCTCGATGCGGCCAGGCGTGCACGCACCGCGCTGGACGCGCTCGGTGACACCGCCGTCACGATCGTCACGACGGGTGGAGACGTCATAACGGCACAGACGCTGCGCACGGGCGCCGGGGGAGAGCGTTCACGCCTCGAGCTGACGGCCGAGCGCGATGCTGCGCAGGAGCGCCTCTCCGAGGTGAGGGTGATCGTGGATTCGCTGCGGGAGGCGCGCGAAGAGGCCTCGGAGCGTGTCGACACCACCCGTCGACACGCGAAGGACGCCCTTCGGTCCCTGCGCGAGCACGACGCGGCGCTCGCGACGCACGCCGAGCAGGTCAACCGTGTGACGGTTCGGCATGAGTCCGCAGTCGCGGAGTGCGAGCGTCTCGAGACCGGACTCGTCCAGGCCCAGGCTGCTGTCTCGGATGCCGAGACGGCTGCGGCAGCGGCGACGGCCGAGCTCGAACAGGCAGAGGCCACACCGCGCCCCGTGCTCGATGCCTCGGCGCGCGATGGTCTGCTCGAGGCGCTCGAGAGTGCACGCGAGGGCGAGGTCCGCGCCCGCCTCGAGATCGAGACACTGCGCGAGCGGGTGCGCGCGGCGCAGGCGCGGGTCGCCGGCCTGGAGCGTCAGCGCGAGCAGGAACGGGATGCCGCTGCCGAGGCCGCACGTCGCGCTGTGATCCGGCGTGCGCAGCGGGAGGCGGCATCAGGGGTCGCGGCTGAGTTGCCCCGCATCCTGGATTCTCTGGATCGTTCAGTCACCGAGGCGCGCGTCGCACTCAGCGGTGCCGAGAGCGCGCGGTCGGCGCAGAACGAGGAGCTCACGGCGCTCCGTGCCCAGGAGTCATCCCTGCGCGAACGGCTCGCAGGCCTCACTGAGAGCGTGCACGGCCTCGAGCTGCAGATCCACGAGAAGAAGCTCCACCTGACGAGCCTGCTCGAGCGCGTGGCATCCGAACTGGCCCTCGACGAAGATATTCTCATTGCGGAATATGGGCCGGATGAGCTCGTTCCCCGCGACCCGCTCGCCGAGCCGGTCACAGACGCGATCGATGGCGTCGACCCCACCGCGATCCCGTACGACCGGCGCATGCAGGAGCGTCGGCTCGCCGAGGCGGAGCGAAAGCTCTCGCAACTGGGGCGCGTGAACCCGCTCGCTCTGGAGGAGTTCGCCGCGCTCGAGCAGCGGCATGCGTTCCTCACCGAGCAGCTCGCCGACCTCACGCAGACGAGGCAGGATCTGCTGACGATCATCGCCGACCTCGACGAGCGCATGCAGACGATCTTCGCGAGCGCGTTCGAGGACACCAAGCAGGCGTTCGGCGAGGTCTTCCCGCTGCTGTTCCCCGGCGGGTCCGGCAGCATCTCGCTCACCGATCCGGACAACATGCTCACCACCGGCATCGAGGTGTCGGTCCGGCCCGTCGGCAAGAAGATCGAGCGGCTCTCGCTGCTGTCCGGCGGCGAGCGGTCGCTGGCGGCTGTCGCGCTGCTGGTGGCGATCTTCAAAGCGCGGCCGAGCCCGTTCTACATCCTCGACGAGGTCGAGGCGGCTCTGGACGACGCCAACCTCGGTCGTCTTCTCAGCGTGTTCGAACAGCTCCGTGAGAGCTCGCAGCTGCTCGTGATCACGCACCAGAAGCGCACCATGGAGATCGCCGACGCCCTCTACGGCGTCTCGATGCGCCAGGACGGCGTCTCCGCTGTGGTCGGTCAGCGCGTGGGCGATCGCGCTGCCGCGGCGAGTTAGCGAGCGGCATCCACTCGGGTCGTCTGGCGGAACGCAGCCACGATCGCCGCGAAGCCGGGGAGGTCCTGCGGTCGATGCTGTGCGCCCTCGATCACGCGGTGTTCCGCGCCCTCCTCGAGGAGCGCACGCGCGATCGTCTCGTACTCGTCGTTCCAGCCGCCGGTGACGACGAGGGTCGGGATGCCGGAGATCATGCCGCGCCGGACGCCGTGACCCCAGGGCACGTTGGTCGTCGCCCACCGTTCGGCAGCCGGACGCTCCATCTCCCAGGCGTCGGGATCGAAGGGCCCGCCGAACATGAGCGGCCGCAGGATCGCCCAGAAGCCGCGCAGATCTCCCTCGGTGGCCCTGGCACGCGCCTCGGTGACCGCGGAGATGTGCCTTTCGATAGACGGTTCGCCGCGCACGATGTCGTACAGCGCCGGTTCGACGAGCACGAGGGCGGCGACCTGGATGCGCCCTGAGGTCGCCGCGAGGACCGCGGGCACCGCTCCGATCGAGTGCGCGAACAGCAGCGGTCGCCGCCCCGAGCAGGCAGCGACCAGAACATCCACCTGTTCGGCGATCGACGACCCCGGCTCGAAGCTGAGAAACAGGCCCGCGTCCGAACCGATTCCCGGCCACGCCGCGGCGCCGCGACGGCCAGCACCATGGATGAACACCGCATCGAACGTCACGGACGCGATCCTATCCGGCGCACAGCCTCGTGGGCCGGCACCGCATAGGCTGGAGGCATGGCGGAGAAGTCCTGGTCCCTCGGTCGCGCACTGCGCGGCATGTTCGTCAAGCCCACGATCGACGAGACCACGTGGGAGGACCTCGAGACCGCTCTGATCACCGCAGATTTCGGCCCTGACATCACCGAGCGCATCGTCGATGAACTGCGCGAGAAGGTCGAGCGGTTCCGCACGACCGATCCGAAAGATCTGCAGCGGATGCTGCGGGAGACCCTCGAAGAGCACTTCGCGAAGTTCGACACCACGCTCAAGCTCACCGAGCGCCCGGCCGTCGTGCTCGTCGTCGGCGTCAACGGCGTCGGCAAGACCACGACGATCGGCAAGTTCACGAAGTTCCTGCGCGGCTACCAGCGCAGCGTCGTCGTCGGTGCGGCGGACACCTTCCGTGCAGCCGCGGTCGATCAGCTCGCGACGTGGGCGCAGCGCGGGGGAGCGGCGATCGTCCGCCCGCAGCAGGAAGGCCAGGATCCGGCATCCGTCGCCTACCAGACCATCGAGTACGCCCAGCGCGAGGGCATCGAGATCGCGATCATCGACACCGCCGGCCGCTTGCACACCAAGGGCGGCCTGATGGACGAGCTGTCCAAGATCCGCCGCGTGATCGAGAAGCAGGCGCCGATCAGCGAGGTGCTGCTGGTGCTGGATGCCACCACCGGACAGAACGGTGTCATGCAGGCGGAGGCGTTCCTCGAGCATGCCGGCGTCACCGGTCTGGTGATCACGAAACTCGATGGTTCCGCCAAGGGCGGCTTCGTTCTCGCGGTGCAGGAGCGCACCGGCATCCCGGTCAAACTGCTCGGGCAGGGCGAGGGAATCGACGACCTGACGGGATTCACGCCGCACGTCTTCGTGGCATCCCTTGTCGGGCAGTGATCGGACTGGTTTCATAGCGTTATGGCGATCGAACACGACTACTTCGGGCTCCTGTCCTCGGGGCCGGACGGATCGATCTTCTGGAGTGAGACGGTGGATCTCGGCGACCAGACGGTGACCGTCGACCTCACCGCACCGGATCAGGACGACATCTCGCCCGACGCCCTCGACATCGCAGCCGCACTCATCTCCGGAATCGAGAACGTCGATGCGACAGCGCGCCGCAGCATGCTCGCCGAGGTCGACGATCGCACGAGTGAGGTGACCGAGTACATCTTGCAGCAGCAGGAGGCCTACGGCGAGGATCTGCCTGACGTGCTGATCGATGTCAGCGGGGACGCCGCCGTCGACATCATCCGCTCGCTGCGCCTGATGAGCATGACGATCCTGGCCGACGAGCACGGCGGCAGCGAACCGTTCGCCGTCCTCGAGTACGCACTCGACGCGGATGACACCGACGAAGTGCTGCTCGTGAATCTCGCCTCAGACGGCACCGTCCAGTCGGTGATGAGCGCCGACTGACGCTGGGCGTGCTCAGACCGGAATCTCTCCGTAGTCGTTCAGGGCTATGACGCGGATGCCGTCAGCCGCTCCGGCGGCGGCGTGTATGCGCGCGGTCTCGTCGTCGCCGCGCTCCGCGGGGCCGAACGTCTCCAGCAGGTAGCTCCGAAGGGCTACCGCTTCGTCGGCGCCGAGGATCCCAGGGGCGGGTGCGGGGGTGGCCGAGGCGACGAGCGTGAGGATGAGGCCGCGAACCCGGGGCATCCCCTCGGAGATGGGCGGCTGGTAGTACGGCATGACGAGTGCGGCCGCTCCGTGTCGTGCGTAGAAGTCGATGCGCCGATACGGGTCGCCGAACGCTGGGTCCGCGAGATGCAGGTCGGGCCGCTCGATCTCCGCCAGGACGAGATCCACGTCCGGTGATGCCGACCAGCGCTCGATCCCGGCAGCCAGGAGCGCTGAGCCGACGCCGCGGTCGCGCCGGTTCGCCGTCACGGCGAGCCAGGCGATGAGGACGGTCGATCCGACGCGTTCGCCGACGATCGCCCCGCACACTGCGCCGTCCGCACGGGCGACAAGCGCATCGAGATCACCATTGCGCACCTGCTCGAGGAACGCGGCGCGCGGGGTGAGCTCCGTCGCGGGAAAGCTCGGCTCGAGGATCTCGAGATAGACAGTCTCGAGCAGGCGCGCATCCGCTGTCGGTTCGATGCGCATGCTCATCCGGGCTCGTCTCGGGGTCTGCTGCCGCGGCGGCTGCGGCGTCCGGCACGCGTGACAGCGGCGAGCACCACACCCGTGAGCGCGGCCAGGCCGAGCACGGCGGCGAACAGCATCCATGCCTCAGAGGCACCCCATTCCGGATGCCCGGCCTGGAGCACCGAGGCGAGCCCGGCGAACCCCACCACGGCGAACACGGCTCCGAGCAGTTCGAGCAGCCGTGAATTGCGCCGCTCGCGCGCCTCGCGCAGCTCCTCCATCGCGGCCTGGTGCAGGCGCTGCTCGCGCACCTGCAGCGCCTGCTCTGCGGCGAAGGCCTGCTCCATCCGCCGGTGCACGACTTCGAGAAGCGGCTGCAGCCTGGTGCCGAGCACATCGCGCACCGCCCGGGTGAAGCCGTCCCGAAGCCGGGTGTATCCGTTCGATGTCAGGACGGTGTCGAGGTCGACGCGCAGCGGGGGAGAGGTCACGATCGTCGGCGACTCGATGAAGAGCATGATCGCCTCGTTCGACTGCACGAACGATTGCAGCGCCAGTTCGGTGCGCTCGACGCGGTTCACGAGTTCGTTCAGTTCGCCGATGGCGCCTGCGCGCGCGCCGGCGGACCCCGGCGTCAGCTCAGCACGGGACAGAAGCAGTTCCGCACCGCGCAGCAACTGGGCGATCTGCTCGGCGAAGTAGCGGATCGTGTCCTGCCAGCCCTGGTACATGCCGTGCATGCTGTGTGCGAACTCCAGAAAGCTCTCGATGTCCTGGACGGCGAAATCCGGAGATCCGAGACTCGCGAGCAGCGAGACGTTGCTGTTGGAGGCGAGGATCTCGCTGTTCAGATGCAGGAGAGACCAGGTGTGGATGCCATCGAGGTCGTACATCGTCCAGTCGGCGATGCTGGCCGCGCCGCTCGGCAACGGGTGGATGAGCGGCTGGTTGCCCCACACATCGAGAAGCTCGCCCGCGCTTGTGAGCGCCGTCCGTGTGCCCCCACGAACCCTCGACGCTGCGAGCACGCTGGTGATCACGCCGAACGACCCTTCGCGCGCGGCGATCGCCGCCTCCGGATCGAGTGCGCCGATGTCGTCGAGGAGATCGTCGACGAGCTGGGGCAGCCCGGCCAGGTCGCCGGCGTCGCTGCGCATGCGCAGCAGCTCTGGAATCTCCCTCAGATCGCCGAAGGAGGGCGTTGCGAGATGGACCGTCTCGGCCACGTGATGCGCGGCATGGTCGGCAAGATCGATCTCGAAGATGATCGCGTTGTTTCCGAGGTGGGAGAGCTGGACACGCGTTCTGATGATCTGCGGCGCTCGATCGGCACCCGGATGCTCGACCCGGATGTCGCCGAGCTCGATCGTCGCACCGCGATAGCCGCGCCCGAAGCTGTCCGTTCCCTGCCACACGTCGCTCAGATCGAGACGTCGGCGCACGCCCTTGATCGGCACGCTGCCGAGCGCGCCACCATCGGCGCGTCTTCGCTGCGCGGCGAGGACGAGCGATTCCGTGATCTCGATGTGCGTCTGATGGTGACGACTGCGCACCCCGAACGGGTAGATGAAGCGCACGCGCCCCTCGTCGATGTGCAGGCGGTCGCGATCTTGCGAGACGCAGACCGTTCCGATGGCCGTCAGATGACCGCGCAACTCGCTGGCGTCTACGGGGTTGAACGGCGTGGTCGCGACGCGGACGCGCAGGCGTTCGAGCTCGTCGCCGGCGTCGCCGACGAAGCCCTCCAGCATCCGCTGCGCGAGGCGGGCGCCGTCGCGGACGGTGCGGTAGTAGGCCAGCTCATTGGACGCCTCTGCCTCCAGAACAGCGTGACCCCGCCTGACGTGCTCATCCGCGTCGTGGATCGCCAGAGCGCGGATGGCTGCGACGATGGCGGCCGCAGCGTCCACTGCGTCGTCCGCCGCTCGGTCCACGATGTCGAGCCGGCCGGCCAGCAGAGCAGATTCGACGCGGAACTCCAGCAGCATGAATTCCAGCAGGCGCCAGCCGAGCGTGCACAGCGGATCAGCGCGCCGCTTCCGCGCGGTGGCGGCGGCCGCGCACGCGACGCGAATGGCGAGCGCGAGCGTCTCGTGGTCCCACGTGAGCGCCCAGGCGCTGTTGACGAGGTTGCGCAGGTACAGGGAGAGGACCAGTCCACCGGCCGGAAGCCGGTCGGCGGCGCGGACGATCGGCGGCAGCGCGCGTTCGAGCAGCGCGCGCGGCTCTTCGTCAGCGTCGCCCTCCCGCTCGAAGATCGCCTCCCACCACGTGCCACTGAGCAGCTGAGTCAGATCGGCGCGCTGACTCGCGCTCAATGCGTGGCGTTCGCCGAGTTCGGCCTGCCGCGTGAGGCCGTCGGCGATCCACTGCCGGGCAGCATCCGCGTCGATGTCGACGGATGCGAAGACGGATGCCGGCGACGTCGGGTCGTCGCGGTCCACGAGGCTCCTCTCGATGCCGACCAGTGTAAGGGTCGCGGCGAGAGCAAGCGAGGAATTTCAGACGGCCTGCGCGAAACCCAGGTCCGCGCCCTCGGCGATGTGTGCCAGGTGCGGCGGGATCTCGCGCCCCTTCGAGATCATCGACTGCGCCCACAGGCGCCCGGCACGGTACGACGAGCGCACGAGCGGGCCGGCGAGAACGCCGAGGAACCCGATGCGCTCGGCCTCCTCCTTGAACTCGACGAACTCGGCGGGCTTCACCCAGCGGGCCACCGGCAGGTGCCGCGGCGTCGGGCGAAGGTACTGCGTGATCGTGATGATGTCGCAGCCGGCCTCGTGCAGGTCATTTAGTGCCTGCACGACCTCTTCGGGCTCTTCGCCCATGCCGAGGATGAGATTGGACTTGGTGATGAGTCCGGCTGCGTGCCCCTGCGTGATGACATCCAGCGATCGCTCGTACTTGAACGCCGGGCGGATGCGCTTGAAGATACGGGGCACCGTCTCGACGTTGTGCGCGAACACCTCGGGGCGCGCGTCGAAGATCTGACCGAGGAACTCCGGGTCGCCGTTGTGCTCGTTCGCGAGCAGCTCGACGCCGGTGTTCGGGTTCTCGGCGTGGATGCGGCGCACTGTCTCGGCGTTCAGCCATGCGCCGGTGTCGGGGAGGTCGTCGCGGGCGACGCTCGTGACGGTCGCGTACCTCAGACCCATCCGGGTGACGCTCTCGGCGACGCGGCGCGGCTCGTCGGTGTCGTATGCATCGGGCTTGCCGGTGTCGATCTGGCAGAAGTCGCAGCGACGCGTGCACTGCGAGCCGCCGATGAGGAACGTCGCCTCGCGGTCCTCCCAGCACTCGAAGATGTTCGGGCAGCCGGCCTCCTGGCAGACGGTGTGCAGGCCCTCGTCCTTCACCAACGAGTGCAGGGCCTGGTACTCCGGGCCCATCTTCGCCTTCGTCTTGATCCACTCCGGCTTGCGCTCGATCGGCGTCTCGGCGTTGCGGACTTCGAGGCGCAGGAGCTTGCGACCCTCGGGGGCAGCGGCGCTCACGCGGAAACTCCTTCGTACTGGGCAGTCGGCACGGACTCGGCATCCGCGTGTTCGTCGACGAAGGCTTCGGCGACGGCATCCACGATGTCAGCGGGGGAGACGTCACGGCCCACGACCTCGCTGATGGTCGTGACGCCGGCATCCGTGATGCCGCAGGGGATGATCCCGCGGAACCCGGAAAGCGTGTTGTCGCAGTTGATGGCGAAGCCGTGCATGGTCACGCCGTTCTGCACTCGTACGCCGATCGCGGCGATCTTGTCCTCGCTGAGCGGCCGGCGCACCCACACGCCGCTGCGCCCCTCGACCTGATAGCCGGCGACGCCCAGCGGGCGGAGGATCTCGATGAGCACGCGCTCGAGCCGGCGAACATGCGCGACGACGTCCATCGGCTCCGGCAGACGCACGATCGGGTACCCGACAAGCTGTCCCGGACCGTGCCAGGTGATCTTGCCGCCGCGATCCACGTCGACGACGGGAGTGCCGTCTTGCGGCCGCTCCTGCGGCTCGGTGCGCTTGCCTGCGGTGTAAACGGCCTCGTGCTCGAGAAGGATGAGCGTGTCTGGGCGGCTGCCGAAGGCCACGTCGTGGTGGACGTTGCGCTGCAGCTCCCAGCCGTCCACATACGGGACGAACCGCGGTGCGAGTCCCGCGGTGAGAATGTCGAGCATGATCGCCTCCCCGGGTTATTGGATGCTGTCTAACAATACCCCTCGACGAGGTGACTCGTCGACGCCCATGCGACGCGGAGTGCCAGCGATGCGAGAAGGAAATCGTGCCTTCCGACGCGTGCGAAGGCGGAAAACTGTTCTTCGATCGCCGTCGCTTCCCTGCGGACGCCGGCGCGATACGGTGAATGCGTGAGAAACGAGCCGCGCCCAGGACGCCCTCGCGCGTCGTCGCGCGAGACGCTCGCCGAGGCAGCGTGCGAGCTGTTCCTCGAGCAGGGGTACGAGGCGACCTCCGTCGCCGACATCACTCGGCGAGCCGGGGTGAGCCGATCGAGCTTCTTCAACTACTTCTCCTCGAAGAGCGATGTGCTGTGGTCGGGGCTCGACGCACGGATCGATCAGGCGCTCGAGGCGCTCACCGTGCTGGGCGCGGCAGCCGGCGCCGATCCGGTGCGCGGGATCCTGCTGCACGTCGTGCACGACTTCGCGCCGGACCCGCTCGCACTCGCGCTGCGCAATGCGAGCGCGATGGGGCTGGAGGAGGAGCTGGTCCGCGACACCGGGCTGCGCAGCGCGCGACTCGCCGACGGAATCTCGCAGGCCGCGCGCCGCAGCGGAATCGCTGCGATCCCCGCCGACATCCTCGGTGCGGCCCACGCGACCGCTGTTCTGTCGGCGCTGCGTGTCTGGGCGGAGCGCGGGGCAGGGCACGGCACGCCGGAGTCACTCGCGCAGGAGGCGCTGGGCGGCATCCACGACCTGCCGTGGAAGATCTGACGCGCCGCGGACGAAATCGCCGCTGCCGGACACGTCATGAGTGAAACCACCCCCGACGAGGAGGAACTCATGACCAGGGATGCTCTGGATGATCTGCTGGACGCTGCGGCACCGCCGGCGGCGACGGTCGACGATCGCGACGTGCTCGCGATGGTCGCGGACGCCCGTAAGGAGGTTCGTGTCGCCCCGCGGGCCAAGCGTGCGGCAATCATCAGCGGAGTGCTCGCGTTCGTCATGGCCGGAGGGGCCGGTGTGGCGACCGCGGCTGAATACTTCGATTGGGCGTCGCTGAACAATCCGATCGATTCGTACACGTACGAGGTGCCGAGCGGCGCGACATGTGACGTCGTCTTCGGCGACCTGCGGATCGTCGAGCGTCGAGATCGCGAGCGCCGTGACCAGATCGAGGCTGATCTGCGTGCTTGGTTCGAACGCACGGACGTTGTCGCCATCGCGATTGACAACGTCGACGAGTACATCGATGCGCGCCGTACTGGCCTGGAGGAAGCCGGTGAGACCGTGGATCGCAACCCGTCGAGCTATGACATCGACATGGAGTATGCGCACGCGGTCGATGGCTCCATCTCCGATCAGGTCATGGATGAACTCCGTCGTCTCGGCTACGACGATGAGATCGAGGGTTACGGCGCGCAGGGGAACTGCCCGGAGCTCGACCAGTGACCCGCCGCGACGAGCCGCTCACCCGCGCTCTGGAGTCCTCAGCATCCGATCTCCTGGGCTACCTCGCCCGCCGAACGAACGCCGACGATGCGCCCGATCTCCTCGGCGAGACCATGGTCGTCGCGTGGCGCAGGGTGAAGGACCTGCCCGGCGACCCCGAGCGTGCTCGCATGTGGCTGTTCGGCATCGCCCGCGGCACGCTGCAGAACCACGCCAGAGGCCAGTGGCGTCGCTGGGCCCTGGCCGACCGCATCCGCGGACACGTTCGCGAGGACGCCACGGCGCCGGCTGCGGACGCGGGGGCCGACGTGCGCGACGCCATCGCCCGGCTCGAACCCGAGCTCGCAGAGCTCGTCCGGCTCGTGCACTGGGACCGGTTCAGCCTGGTCGATGCGGCAGAGCTCCTCGGCATCCCGGCATCCACCGCGCGCGGTCGCTATCAGAAGGCGCGGGAGCGGCTTCGTGCCGCGCTGAGCATGGAGGCTCCGCTCGCGTAGAATCAGAGCACCATGGCTACATTTGGCACGCTCTCCGATCGGCTGACCGAAACCTTCCGCAACCTGCGCACGAAGGGAAAGCTCACCGCCGCCGACGTCGACGGCACCGTCCGCGAGATCCGTCGCGCGCTGCTCGACGCCGACGTCGCCCTCGCCGTCGTGAAGGACTTCACCGCGAAGGTGCGCGAGCGCGCGCTCGGGGACGAGGTCAGCAAGGCGCTGAACCCGGCGCAGCAGGTCGTGCAGATCGTCAACGAGGAGCTCGTCGGCATCCTCGGCGGCGAGCAGCGTCGCCTGGAGTTCGCCAAGACCCCGCCGACGGTGATCATGCTCGCGGGTCTGCAGGGGTCAGGAAAGACGACGTTCGCCGGCAAGCTCGCCAAGCAGCTCGAGAAGGACGGTCACACGCCGCTCCTCGTCGCGGCCGATCTCCAGCGCCCGAATGCGGTGAACCAGCTGCAGGTGGTCGCGCAGCAGGCCGGTGCCACGGTCTACGCACCTGAGCCGGGTAACGGCGTCGGCGACCCGGTCAAGGTCTCCCGAGACGGCGTCGAGCACGCACGTCGTCAGCAGCACGACGTCGTCATCATCGACACCGCCGGACGCCTCGGCGTCGACGCCGAGCTCATGAAGCAGGCATCCGACATCCGCAAGGCCGTGAACCCCGACGAGGTCCTGTTCGTCATCGACGCGATGATCGGTCAGGATGCCGTGAACACGGCCAAGGCGTTCCAGGAGGGCGTCGACTTCACCGGCGTCGTGCTGTCCAAGCTCGACGGCGACGCCCGCGGCGGTGCGGCGCTTTCCGTGGCATCCGTCACCGGGCGCCCGATCATCTTCGCCTCGACCGGCGAGGGGCTGGACGACCTCGAGCCGTTCCACCCCGACCGCATGGCGAGCCGCATCCTCGACCTCGGCGACATCCTCACCCTCATCGAGCAGGCTCAGCAGGCGTTCGATGAGGAGGAGGCGCAGAAGGTCGCCGAGAAGCTCGCGAACGAGGCCTTCACCCTCGAGGACTTCCTCGACCAGCTTCAGCAGATGAAGAAGATGGGGTCGATGAAGAAGATGCTGGGGATGCTCCCCGGCATGGGCCAGATGAAGCAGCAGCTCGATGACTTCGACGAGAAGGAGATCGATCGCACCGAGGCGATCATCCGATCGATGACGCCGATCGAACGCCGCAACCCCAAGGTGCTCAACGGCTCGCGTCGTCTGCGCATCGCCAAGGGCTCGGGCATGACCGTCACCGACGTCAACCAGCTCGTGCAGCGCTTCGATCAGGCAGCCAAGATGATGAAGACCGTCGCGCGCGGTGGAACCCCGAACATCCCTGGCATGGGCCCTGTACCCGGCATGGGACGCCCTGGCGCCTCATCCAAGCGCGGGAAGAAGGGGAAGTCGTCCGGCGGCGGCTCACGCTCGGGCAACCCGGCGAAGCGCGCAGCGGAGAACGCGGGGCTCCCGACCGGCCCCTCGACGGGCTCCGGCTTCGGCCTCGGCGGTCAGAAGGCACCGAGCGAGGCCGACCTCGCCGAGATCCAGAAGCTCTTCGGCAAGGGCTGAGTCAGGAGCTCACGTCTGCTGCGGCCTCCGCGGACACGTCCACACCATGCGCGTCATGCAGCTGCGTGAGGGCGTCGTCGATCTCGGCATCCACTCGGACGGAGTCCCAGTCCATGAGAGGCGCGAGCGCCTCCGCGATCGTACGCACCACGCCGGCGTCGGCATCACCGGTGAACGCGAGACTCGTGCGCCGGAAGATCACGTCTGCGACATGCCGCACCATCTCGTGCTCGACCATCCACGCGAGCTCGCGTGTCGACAGTGCGTCGCCCACGAGCGGTGCGTCCTCGCCGTCCGCGATGTAGGCCGCGACATCGGCCGCGCGCGTCCCGTACCGGGTGAACAGCACGCGACCGCGCTCGTCATCGCCGACGTTGTCGCGCAGCCACTCGAGCTTGCGCCGCGGCGTCTTGGGGTAGCCGTTGCCGCCGCCGATCCGGACGCCGGCGGTCCCGACGCTGCGCCGGCGGCCCAGTTCCTCGAGCACGTGGTCGGCGAGGTTCTCACCGAGCGCGCGGAACGTCGTCCACTTGCCTCCGACGAGGCTGTACACGGCCGGGAGCCCCGCGTCCTTGCGGCGCTCGATCCGATAGTCGCGTGACACGAATCCTGGCGCGGTGTCGTCGTGGTGAGGCAGCGGACGGATGCCGGAGTAGCGGTAGACGATCTGCGAGCGGTCGACGGCGATCGTCGGGAACACGTGCCCGATGAGGTCGAAGAAGTAGTCGACCTCCTCCTCCGTGCAGAGCGCGGGCTCACGAGGATCGGCTTCGAGGTCCGTCGTGCCGACGAGCACGCGGCCCTTGAGCGGATAGATCAGCACGATGCGGCCGTCGGAGTGCTCGAAGAAGATCTCGCGTCCGCCCGTGGCGTCCAGCAGCTCCGGGTGGTCGAGAACGATGTGCGAGCCCTTGGTGCCGCCCATGAAGGCTGTATCGGTGCCGAGCGACTCGTTGGTCAGATCGGTCCACGGTCCGGAAGCGTTGACGATCACGTCGGCCTGCACGGGGAACTCGCTGCCGGTCTCGAGATCGCGCAGGAGGAGTCCCTCAGGGGCGAGTCCAGCGGCCTCGACGTAGTTCAGCGCCCTGGCGCCGGTGTGCGCGGCCTCGCCGTCGCGAAGAACGTCGAGCGCGAGACGCTCCGGGTCGTGGATCGATGCGTCGTAGTACGTGGCGGTGTACTTGATGGCCGGGTCGAGCTGCGGCAGCTGCTCGAGCGACTTCTTTCGACCCACGAAACGGTGGCGCGGCACGTTGCCACCGTCGCGGGAGAACGTGTCGTAGAGCATCAGCCCGATCTTGATCAGGAATGCGCCGCGCTCCTGCGGCTTGCCCTGCTTGTGCGTGAGGAAACGCAGTGGGGCGGCGAAGATGCCGGAGAACGTCGAGTAGATCGGAATCGTCGTCTGCAGAGGTTTGACGTAGTGCGGTGCGATCTTGAGCAGGCCGTTGCGTTCCTGAACGGACTCCTTGACGAGGCGGAATTCGCCGTTCTCGAGGTACCGGATGCCGCCGTGGATCATGTGGCTCGAAGCCGCCGTCGCACCGGAGGCGAAATCTGCACGCTCGACGAGCAGCACATCGATGTTCTGCATCGCGAGATCGCGGAAGGTCGAGATGCCGTTGATGCCCGCACCGATCACGATGACGCTCGTGCGCCCGCTCTCGCGCACTGCCGTGACGCTCGCTCGCTCGTTCGGGATGCTGACCGCGCTCATATCTCTTATCTCTCCTCGTTGGTGCCTCACCGTATATCCTGAGCCGGTCAGCACGCCTGCGCAAGCGGGCTGCACGAACGTGCAAGGAGAACGCGATGCCCGATCGATCACCGGATGACCCGAAGGTCGCATCCGCCCTGCGAGCGGCGCAGTTGTACTACCTCCAGGACATGACGATGGATGCCATAGCGACCGAACTCGGCACCTCGAGGTCGTCGGTGTCTCGCCTTCTCAGCCATGCGCGGGAGACCGGTCTCGTCGAGGTGCGCATCCATCCGCCGCAGGGACAGGAGCTCCGGCTCGAAGAGACGATCCGCACGCGCTTCGGCATCGCCGCTCATGTCGTCCCCACGCCGCGGACGCTCTCGGACGTGGAGAGATTCGAGCGCGTGGCACTCAGCGCCGCACGACAGCTTCCGCTGCACATCGACTCGAACATGACGGTCGGCATCGCCTGGGGATCGACTCTGGATGCCATCAGCAGGCACCTGCCGAAGAAGGAGACGCACAACTCGACCGTGGTGCAGCTCAACGGGGCAGGCAACACGTTCACGAGCGGTGTCGACTACGCCAGCGAGATCCTGCACCGCTTCGGCCAGGCGTTCGGGGCCGCAGTCCAGCAGTTCCCCGTGCCGGCGTTCTTCGACGATCCGAAGACGAAGGAGGCCATGTGGCGCGAGCGAAGCACCCGCCGCGTCCTGGACCTGCAGGCACGTGCCGACGTCGTCATCTTCGGTCTCGGCTCACCGTTCGCGGAGGTGCCGAGTCGCGTCTACATCGGCGGCTATCTCGACCGATCCGATTATCGGAGCATCCGCGAGGAGAGGATCGTCGGGGACGTCGCGACGGTCTTCTACCGCGAGGACGGGAGCTGGAAGGACATCGAACTGAACCGCCGAGCCACGGGGCCCGGCTTCTCGGTGCTCGCTCGTACCGCTCGGCGGATCTGCGTCGTCTCCGGAACTCAGAAGCTCGCGAGCCTTCGCGGCGCGATCGCCGCGCGGCTCATCACCGACCTGATCCTCGATGAGCATCTCGCGGACCAGCTCGTCGGAGGTTGAGCTCGAGCTGCACGTTCGTGCACGCACGCCGGGCTCGAGACGCGGGCCGCCCTAGGCTGAGGATCACACCTGACAACGCCGTCACCGGCTGGAGAGAACAACCTATGCACATCGTCGCCATCGATCAGGGCACCACGAGCAGTCGGGCCATCGTCTTCGACGACAAGGGCACCATCGTCGCAACAGGTCAGCGCGAGCACGAGCAGATCTTCCCGCGCGCCGGCTGGGTCGAACATGACGCCGCCGAGATCTGGACCAACACCAGTGCCGTGATCGGGGAGGCACTCGAGGCCGCAGGCATCGACGCGTCGGAGGTCGCCGGAATCGGGATCACGAATCAGCGGGAGACGGCGATCGTCTGGGACCGCACCACAGGGGAGCCGATCTGCAACGCGATCGTCTGGCAGGACACCCGCACGCAGCCGCTCATCGACGAGCTCGCGGCGGACGGCGGCATCCGTCGTTTCGCGGACATCACCGGACTGCCGCTCGCGACGTACTTCTCCGCGTCCAAGATCGCGTGGATTCTCGAGAACGTCGACGGCGCCAGAGAGCGCGCGGAGAGCGGCGATCTGCTGTTCGGCACGCCCGACACCTGGGTGCTGTGGAATCTGACCGGCGGTCCGGACGGCGGCGTCCACGCCACCGACGTCACCAACGCCAGCCGAACCCTCCTGATGGACCTGCGCACGTTGGACTGGGACGACGGTCTGCTCAACGCGTTCGGCGTGCCGAGGGCCATGCTGCCCAGCATCCGCTCATCGTCGGAGCTCTACGGGGAGGCCAAGGGCACCGCTCTCGACGGCACTCCGATCGCGGCCATCCTCGGAGACCAGCAGGCCGCGACCTTCGGTCAGGCCGCGTTCGAGCGCGGAGAGTCGAAGAACACCTACGGGACGGGCAACTTCCTCATCGTGAACACGGGAGAGGAGATCGTCGAGAGCGAGAACGGCCTCATCACCACGGTCGCCTATCAGCTCGGCGATGAAGCACCCCGCTATGCGCTCGAGGGATCGATCGCTGTGACGGGATCCTTGGTGCAGTGGCTGCGCGACAACCTGGGCCTGTTCGATCAGGCGCCCGACGTCGAGTCCCTGGCGCTGAGCGTCGAGCACAACGGCGGTGTCTACATCGTGCCCGCCTTCTCCGGCCTGTTCGCCCCCTACTGGCGCCCGGATGCGCGCGGCGCCATCCTCGGTCTCACCCGGTTCGCGAACAAGGGTCACATCGCGCGTGCGGCGCTCGAGGCGGTCGCCTTCCAGACCAGAGAGGTGCTGGATGCCGTGACCGCTGACACGCAGGTGAAGCTCGAAGAGCTCCGCGTCGACGGCGGCATGGTCGGCAACGACACCCTCATGCAGTTCCAGGCCGATGTGCTCGGCCTACCCATCGTCCGCCCCGCCGTCATCGAGACGACAGCGCTCGGTGCCGCCTACGCCGCAGGACTCGCGGTGGGCGTCTGGGCTGACCGCGATGAGCTCAGAGCCATGTGGCGAGAGGACGAGCGCTGGGAGCCCGGCATCGACGACGAGGAGCGCGAGCGGCTGCTTGCGCGGTGGCGCAAGGCCGTCACGCGTACATTCGACTGGGTCGACGAGGACTGAGCTCAGACCACAGGGACGCCTGGTCCGGAGCGGAACTCGCGGATCAGATGGTGGACGACCTCGTGCAGGTCGCCGTCGGCGGCATCCGCCACGCGAAGCTGACGCTCGTAGCTCGCACCGGAACCGAGGATGTCGCGCACACCGGCGAACTCCGCACCGCAGTGCAGCTCTTCGGCGACCGGCGAGAGCTCGCTCAGCAGTTCCGACACGTGCTCGCGGATCAGGCGCTGGGTGCCGTCCGCGTGGACGATGACCCGCGCCTCCAAGCCGTATCGCGCCGCGCGCCACTTGTTCTCGCGGTGGAACCACGGCGGCATGGTCGGCAGCGTCTCACCGGCATCCAGGCGGCGGGAGAGATGCTCGACGAGAACCTGCACGAGCGCGGCGATCGCCGCCATCTCGGTCAGGGTGGAGAGGCCGTCGCACGCCCGAACCTCGATCGTGCCCCAGCGCGGGGCCGGCCGGATGTCCCAGCGCACCTCGGTGGCGTCCGCCATCACGCCGGTTCGCACCATGTCGTCGAGATATCGCTCGAAGTCGGACCAATCGCGCATCGGCCAGGGGAGTCCGGCGGTCGGCAGCTGCTGGAACACGAGTGCGCGGTTGGAGGCGTAGCCGGTTCGCTCGCCCGCCCAGAACGGACTCGACGATGTGAGGGCCTGCAGATGCGGCAGGTACGCCGAAAGCGCGCCGATGATCGGCATCACCTTGTCACGATCCTCGACGCCGATGTGGACGTGGATGCCCCAGATCATCATGTTGCGTCCCCACCACTGGGTGCGCTCGATGAGCTTGTGATAGCGGCTCTTGTCGGTGACGCGCTGGTCGAACCACTGCGCGAACGGGTGGCTCCCCGCAGAGAGCAGCTCGATACCGGCCGGATCGGTGCGTGCCCTGACGGCCGCGATGGCGGCCGCGATGTCGCCGATGGCGTGCTCGACGGAGTCGCCGATGCCGCTGGTCACCTCGATCGTGTTGGTGAGGAGCTCGCCGGTGACGGTGTGGCGTTCAGGTGCGCTCTCGTCCTCGAGCGCGGTGAGAAGCTCCGGTGCGCGCCCGACCAGATCACCCGAGTCGGGATCGGCGAGCATGATCTCCCACTCGAGACCGACTGTCGAGCGCGGCGAATCTGCGAACTCCTGCTTCACGAGCACAGTCTGACACGCCGCCCCGCAACTCCCGACATGCGTGTCGCACGGTTTCGCGTGCGGCGTGGGATCTGGCAGAATAGAAGGTCGGACGACGTTCTCGACCCTCTATCCAGACCGCGTCCACTCATTTGAGCTTCCGCCGGGTGTGCACCCCACTCTCCAGGCGATCAGTTCGTTCCTTCCACACCATTCAGGAGAATCGTGGCTGTAAAGATTCGTCTCAAGCGCCTGGGCAAGATCCGCGCGCCTTACTACCGCATCGTCGTCGCCGACTCGAAGACCAAGCGCGACGGTCGCGTCATCGAAGAGATCGGCAAGTACCACCCGACCGAGCAGCCCTCGTTCATCGAGGTCGACTCGGAGCGCGCGCAGTACTGGCTGTCCGTCGGCGCTCAGCCGACCGAGCAGGTCGCTGCCATCCTCAAGCTCACGGGTGACTGGGGCAAGTTCAAGGGCGACAAGGACGCGAAGTCCACCGTCCAGGTCGCTGAGCCCAAGGCTCCGTTCGAGGTCGACTCGGCGAAGAAGTCCGTCGTGAAGCCGAAGGCTGAGAAGAAGCAGGAGGCTCCCGCTGAGGAGGCTCCCGCCGCCGACGCGGAGGCCGCTGAGGCTCCCGCCGCCGACGCAGAGTAATCGCCGTGCTCGCCGCCGCGCTCGAACACATCGTCAAGGGAATCGTCGATCACCCGGACGATGTCCGCATCAGCTCCTCCACCTCGCCGCGAGGCGACCTCCTCGAGGTGCGCGTGCACCCCGAGGACCGAGGACGCGTGATCGGGCGCGGCGGCCGCACCGCGAAGGCATTGCGCACGCTCATCTCCTCCCTGGCAGATGGGCAGCGTGTCCGCGTCGACGTCGCGGACGACTGACGTGGTCGCCAACGACCGAAGCCAGGGCAAGAACCAGCTGCGCGTCGGCCGCCTCGTGAAGGCCCACGGCCTCAAGGGCGCGCTCAAGCTGGAGCTGTACACCGACAACCCGGAGCGACGCTTCGTCCCGGGGGCCGAGTTCACGTTGCAGGTGCCGGAGGCATCTCCGTGGCACGGCAAGTCGATCACCGTCCGCGAGTACCGCGTGATGAACGGCAACCCCGTGGTGTTCATCGACGGCGTCGACGACCGTGAGGGTGCAGAAGGACTCGTGCGCGCCATCCTGTGGATCGACCAGGATGCCGATGAGCCCGAGGACAATGCATGGTACGACCACCAGTTGGTGGGCCTCGACGTCGTCCGTGAGGACACGGTCATCGGCAAGGTCGTCCGCGTCGAGCACATGCCGGCGCAGGATCTGCTGATCATCAAACCTTCGACGGGCTCAGGGACAGGCGACGAGGTCATGGTCCCGTTCGTGGAGGCGATCGTCCCCTCCGTCGACATCGTCGCCGGCCGCGTCACGGTCACGCCGCCTCCAGGGCTGTTCGAAGAGCTCCCGGATGCCGACGGCGCGGCCGCTGCCGAAGACGCCGACTGACGGTGCTGAGTACGATCGCCCCATGCGCGTAGACGTCATCTCGATCTTCCCGTCGTACTTCGACGGTCTCGCGCTCTCGCTGCTCGGCAAAGCGCGCGAATCCGGCATCCTGGATCTGCGCGTCCACGACCTGCGCGACTGGACGAGCGATCGACACCGCACCGTCGACGACACGCCCTACGGCGGCGGCGCCGGCATGGTCATGAAGCCGGAGCCGTGGGCGCTCGCACTGGACGAGCTGACCGGCGAGTCCGGCACCGAACGCCCGACCATCATCTTCCCGTCACCGGCCGGCGAGGTGTTCCGACAGGCGACGGCCCGCAGCTTCGCCGAACGCGAGCATCTCATCATCGGCTGCGGCCGCTACGAGGGGATCGACGAGCGCGTCTTCGAGTACGCCGCCACCCTGGGCGAAGTCCGCCTCGTCAGCCTCGGCGACTACGTGCTCAACGGGGGAGAGGTCGCCGCGATGGCGATGATCGAAGCCGTCGGACGACTCATCCCCGGTGTCGTCGGCAACCCGGAGAGTCTCGTCGAGGAATCCCACGAGGACGGGCTCCTCGAGTACCCGTCGTACACGAAGCCCTCGGCGTGGCGCGAGCGCGCGGTGCCGGATGTGCTCCTCAGCGGCAACCATGCGGCCATCGCCTCCTGGCGACGCGCGCAGCAGCTTGAGCGCACGCGGCTGCGCCGCCCCGATCTGCTCGCTGACTGACGGCGGGGCTCAGCGCCCGCTGTCGACCTCGTCGAGGAGTTCGTCCTCGACGGCGGCATCCCGGTCGAGCCGGCGCACCTTCGGAGCCGCAGCGGGACGGCCTTCCGCCTCTTCGCGATGCTTCTGCACCTCGGTGCGGATCATGTAGAAGATGAAGATGAAACCCATCACGCCGAACAGGATCCACTGGATCGCGTAGGACAGGTGCGGGCCCGGATCGTCGGTCGGCGACTCGAACCGTCCGAGTGCTGTCTCCGGTGACGGGGTCTCGTCGACGAGCCGGCCGTAGGCGCTGGTCACGACGTCGCCGTCGAGGCCGGCTGCGACGGTCGGCAGGTGGATCGTCGGCACCTGTCCCTCGGGGGCGCTGCGTCCCGAAGACGGAAGCTGTTCGCCCGGCCGCAGGCGGACAGTGACCTCCACGGTGCCGGACGGCGGCGCGGGGACGGCATCCGGGGTATCGCCTTCGCCTGGCGGAACCCAGCCGCGGTCGACGATGAGGATCCTGCCGTCCTCGTTCTGGAAGGGCACCAGAACCTCGAACGCGCTCGTCCCGCCGTGCGGACGGTTGCGAACGAGGACCTGTTCGTCGGCGAGGTACTCGCCCTGAAGCAGAACAGGGTGCCATTCGTCGTCGGTGCCGAGCCCGCCGTCGGTTCCGATCAGGTCGTCCAGCGGCACCGGGTCGGCGTCGTAGTTCTGCTCGACCAGCGCGATGTCCGCGGCGCGGGTCTCGTTGCGGTCGAACTGCCACTGCGAAAGGAAGACGCAGGCGATCGCGAAGGCGATTGCGATGAGGAGGTAGACGCCCCAGCGGACGAACCGGTTGTTCACGCAGGAAGCCCCTCACGGACGGTGACGGGGAAGTCCCGCGCCGCCAGATAATCGCGCAGGAACACCGCATGCTCATCGCAGGCGAGCCAGATCTTCTCGCGATCGGCACTGTGGATCCGCGGGTTGCGCCACACGATGTGCTGCGTCGCGTCGCGCCGGCAGCCGGCGCGGGAGCATTCGTGCGTCACTTCTCGTCGTCCTCGCGGCGTTCGGTCACAGCTGGACGCTCCTGGATCGTGATGATGGTCGGATCGGCGGCAGCGGGAGGCGCCGCAGGAGCCGGGGCGCTGAGCTCCTGCGTCGGCGACTCGGCCGGGGGCGTGGCCGTCGGACTCACCGCATTCGCGAACACGACGGCGATGTACGGCAGGATCGCAGCCGCTGCCGCGAACACCCAGGTGTACCAGCCGTACGGCGTCACGAGCACGGTCAGCGCGAAGCACACCATTCGGATCCCCATGGTGATCCAGTACCGGCGCACACGACCGGATGCCTCGTCCTGCGGGGATTGCGGGAGCGAGGTCACAGGTGCGGCATGCGACTGTTTCACGATCTCTCCAGCCTACGCCGCGCGGGCGATGCCGGAGTCGCAATCGCGGCATGATCGCCGCGTCGGGGCACGCGTGTCAGGACAGCAGGAAGGGCACGAAGCCCGCGCTGCCGATGACGAAGAGCGAGAGGATCCCGAAGATGAGGGTCAAGGCGAGGATCGCGACCCCGACGTACCCGAGGATGAGGCCGGCGATCGCCATGCCTCGTCCGCCGAGTGCCGGGTTGGTGCGTGTCTGCTTGAGCGCCATGTGACCGGTGATCACGGCGGCGATCGAGGCGAGCAGCGGCAGGAAGGCCCAGCTCAGGACGATTCCTGCGATGCCGGTGATGAGAGACGTCACAGCGAGACCGCTGGTCGGCCGGGACGGTGCGTACGGCTGGACGCCGGGGTACTGCTGAGTTCCGGGATACGGCTGCGCGGCCGGGTACTGCTGCTGAACCGGGTACTGCTGTTGACCGGGGTGCTGCTGAGCGGCCGGGTACGGCTGCTGCGGCGGATACTGCTGCCCCGCGGGGTACGGCGGCTGAGCGGGCGCCGGATACTGCGCGGCTGCGGGCGGTGGCGAGTAGGGCGGGGCCTGCGGCGGAAGTGCCGGGTGATCGCCCTGGTTCGTGCTGTCGCTCATCGCGCTCCCTTTCGTCGGACGCCGTTCGGTGGTCACGTCCATCTTGTCGTGAATCTCGCGTTCCAGGGGCGGGAAGATGGGCCCGGATAAGATGGCTCGGGTCCCTTCGAACAGCCCTCCGGGAGTGCACTCATGAGTTCAGAACGCGTCGTCCTCGTCACCGGCGGCAATCGCGGCATCGGCCGCGCGATCGCGGAGCGGTTCGTCCGCGACGGATACCGCGTCGCCGTCACGGCCCGAAGCGGTGAGGGTCCGGAGGGGACGCTCACGGTGCGCGCCGACGTGACGGATGCTGCTTCCATCGATGCGGCGTTCACCGAGGTCGAGGACAAGCTCGGTCCCATCGAAGTGGTCGTGGCCAACGCGGGCATCACCAAGGACACGCTGCTCATGCGGATGAGTGAGGACGACTTCGACAGCGTGGTCGCGACGAACCTCGGCGGCACGTTCCGCGTGGTCAAGCGGGCCTCGAAGGGCATGCTGCGAGCACGGTTCGGCCGCGTGATCCTGATCTCGAGCGTGGTGGGCCTGTACGGCTCGGCAGGACAGGTCAACTACTCCGCGTCGAAGAGCGCGCTGGTCGGGTTCGCGCGCTCGCTCACTCGTGAACTCGGCGCCCGAGGCATCACGGCCAACGTCGTCGCCCCGGGCTTCATCGAGACCGACATGACGGCCGAACTGCCCGAAGAGACCCAGAAGCAGTACAAGGCGAACATCCCTGCTGCCCGCTTCGCGACGCCGGAAGAGGTCGCTGGTGTCGTCACCTGGCTCGCCGGCGATGACGCGGCCTACATCTCCGGCGCGGTCATCCCCGTCGACGGCGGCCTCGGAATGGGCCACTGACCGAGCGAAACCTAGCCGGCGGCGGCTGCGATCAGCTCGCCCAGTCTTCGGGGCTGTGAGAACTGCGGCCAGTGCCCGCTGCCGACCTTCGTGACGGTGACGTCGCGGAGCGCTCGGTACTCGTCGCCGTATGCGCCCCACTGGTCGAGTTCGCTCTCGAGCTCTTCTGCGCTCATCCCGCCCATGAGCATGGTCACCGGTACGGTGTGCCGTGCACCGCTGAGCTGGATGGGTTCGGTCGGCACGTGCGCCGGCACCGAACGCGTCAGCGGAAGGGTGCGGGCGCGGGTCTGCTCATCGAGGTCGTAGACGTCCTGATCGGGGAAGAAGTCCCACCCGGGGAACGGGATGACGCCGTCCACGAGCGCGAACTCGGAGATGCTCGATTCGGGCGGAGGCGGCACGGTGTCGACGAAGATCACCCGCGCCACCCTGTCTGCCCTGGCGTCGGCCGCGCCCCACACGACGTTGCCGCCACCGCTGTGCCCGACGAGCACGACAGGTTCGGATGCCGCATCGATCTGCTGCACGACGGCGTCGACCCACTCCGACATGCCGATGCCGGCCGACGTCTCGGCCGGTTCGCCGACTCCGGGAAGCGTCACCGGGACCGGGTGGAGCCCAGCGGCCTCGAGGGCGGGGACGACGTCGTCCCACGAGGAGGCATCCAGCCAGAGACCAGGCACGAGAATGATGTTCATGTCGCGAACGTTACGCGAAGCCTCGGACATCGACCGGGCAGGGGCGATCGAGCCCGGGATGATCAGGGCAGCAGGGGGATGACCGCGCGCAGATCCTGTTGGCCGATCACGAGATTCGCGGACGCGCGCACCGTGGGCTTCGCGTTGAACGCGAGCCCGAGCCCGGCAGCCGCCATCATCTCGAGATCGTTCGCGCCGTCGCCGATGGCGATCGTCGCGCGCTGAGGAACACCGAGCTCGCGTGCCCAGTCGATCAGCGAACCGGCCTTGACCGTGGCATCCACGATCTCGCCGTCGACCGCACCGGTCAGAGCATCATCCGTGACGGCCAGGCGATTCGCGCGCCATCGATCCACGCCCAGCTCCGGGGCGATGTGGTCGAGGATCTCGTGGAACCCGCCGGAGACGACGCCGACGACACCTCCGCGCTCGTGAATCGCGGACGTGAGCTCGCGGACGCCGATCGTCGGCCTGATCCTGGACCGCACGCGTTCGAAGGATTCGATCCCCACGCCGGTCAGCGCCTGGACGCGTGAGCGCAGGCTCGCGGCGAAGTCGATCTCGCCGCGCATCGCGGCTTCTGTGGCCGCCTGCACCTCGTCGCGTCGGCCCGCCTCATCGGCGAGGAGTTCGATCACCTCGTCCTGGATCAGCGTGGAATCGGCATCGAGGACGACGAGGAAACGCGCAGCAGTCACGCGATCGAGCGTAGCGCCGAATCGATGGGCCCCTGATCAGCGTTCGATGAGTTCGCCCTTGCCGACCACGGTGATCCCGGACTCGGTCACGGTGAATCCGCGTTCCAGGTCGCGGTCGCGGTCGACGCCCACGGTGGCCCCGTCGAGCATCACGACGTTCTTGTCGAGCACGGCCCGGTGGACCCGCGCGCCCTGCCCGACGACGACCCCGTCGAAGACCACCGAGTCGGTGATCGTCGAGCCGCCTGCGGCGAGGGTGCCTGGGCCGATGACACTGCGCTCCAGGTGCGTGCCCGAGAGCACTGAACCCGGTGACACGATCGAGTCGATCGCGTTGCCGATGCGGCCAACGGCGTCGCGGACGAACTTCGCAGGGGGCGCGTTCACACTCTGCGTGCGGATCGGCCACAGCGTGTTGTACAGGTTGAACACCGGCAGCGTCGCGATGAGATCCATGTGCGCGTCGAAGAAGGAGTCGATGGTGCCGACGTCTCTCCAGTAGGCGCGATCACGCGGCGAGGAACCCGGCACGTCGTTGTGCTTCATGTCGTAGTACGCCGCCTCGCCTCGCTCGACGAAGTAGGGGATGATGTCGCCGCCCATGTCATGGTTCGAGGTGGCGACCTCTCCGTCAGCCTCCACCGCCGCGATCAGGGCGTCTGCGTCGAAGATGTAGTTGCCCATGGACGCGAGCACCTCGTGCGGCGAATCGGCGAGACCCGTGGCATCCGTCGGCTTCTCGAGGAATGCGCGGATCCGTCCCGATCCGTCGGGGTCAGCATCGATCACGCCGAACTGGTTCGCGAGGGCGAGCGGCTGACGGATGCCGGCGACGGTCGCCGCGGCACCCGAGGCGATGTGCGCATCCACCATCTGCTGGAAATCCATCCGGTACACGTGGTCGGCGCCGATGACGACGACGATGTCCGGCTTCTCGTCGTTGATGAGGTTCAGACTCTGCAGGATCGCGTCCGCAGAACCCGAGAACCAGCGTTTGCCCAGACGCTGCTGCGCCGGGACCGAGGTGATGTACGAGTCCAGCAGCGCCGACATCCGCCACGTCTGCGTGATGTGACGGTCGAGGCTGTGCGACTTGTACTGGGTGAGCACCACGATCTGGCGCAGGCCGGAATTGATGAGGTTCGAGATCGCGAAATCGATCAGCCGATACTGGCCGCCGAACGGAACGGCCGGCTTGGCGCGATCCGCTGTCAGCGGCATGAGCCGCTTACCCTCACCGCCGGCGAGGATGATGCCGAAGACCTTCTTTGGGGCTGCCATGGCTCCACCATAGAACCCGAACGGGTCGCTGTACTAGCGTTCAGACATGCGCGTGGACATGATCAGCAAAGAGTACCCACCGGAGATCTACGGGGGCGCTGGAGTGCACGTCGCCGAGCTCGTCGCGTCGTTGCGCGAATCCATCGACGTGCGGGTGCGCGCGTTCGGTGCCGAGCGCTCCGAGCCGGGGACGCAGTCGTATCGGACGCCTCGCGACCTGGTGGATGCGAACCCCGCCGTGCAGACGCTCGGCACGGACCTCACGATGGTCTCCGACGTCGCAGGGGCCGACCTGGTCCACAGCCACACCTGGTACGCGAACTTCGCCGGGCACCTCGCATCGCAGCTGCACGGCATTCCGCATGTGCTGACCGCGCACAGTCTCGAGCCGCTGCGGCCGTGGAAGGCCGAACAGCTCGGCGGCGGCTACGCGGTCTCCAGCGGAATCGAGAAGCTGGCCTACGAGAACGCCGCGGCGATCGTCGCCGTGTCCGCCGGCATGCGGGCGGACATCCTGCGCAGCTATCCGAACGTCGATCCAGCGCGAGTGCGTGTGATCCACAACGGCATCGACGTCGACCGCTGGAAGCCCGTCGACGACCCGGATCTCCTCGCGTCGGTCGGGATGGACCCGACACGCCCGTCCGTGGTGTTCGTCGGACGCATCACGAGGCAGAAGGGCCTGCCGTACCTGCTGCGCGCGGCAGAGCTGCTGCCGCCGGACGTGCAGCTCGTGCTGTGCGCGGGGGCCCCTGATACGCCGGAGATCATGGCCGAGGTGCAGGAGGGGGTGCGCAGCCTTCAGCAGTCCCGCGAGGGCGTCATCTGGATCGAACGGATGCTGCCCCGCGAAGAGCTCAGCGCGATCCTCGCTGCAGCGACGACGTTCGTGTGCCCGTCGGTCTATGAACCCCTCGGCATCGTGAACCTCGAGGCGATGGCGTGCGGAGCAGCCGTCGTCGGCACGGCGACCGGCGGCATCCCCGAGGTCGTGGATGACGGCGTCACCGGCCGCCTCGTTCCGATCGATCAGGCGCAGGACGGGACGGGAACACCGCTCGATCCCGACCGGTTCGTCGCCGATCTCGCCGCCGTTCTCACCGAGGTCGTCTCCGATGTCGACCGCGCCGCCGAGTACGGCCGCGCCGGGCGGGAGCGAGCCACACGCGAGTTCAGCTGGGCGGCGATCGCCGACACCACGCGCGCCCTCTACGCGGAGCTGATCGACTGAGCCGATAGGCTGGGTGCATGCCGAGCGCTCTTGATTTCACCGATGTCGTCGTGCGCCGTGACGGGCGCAACATCGTCGATCATGTGACCTGGCAGGTCGCAGACGACCAGCGATGGGTGGTGCTCGGGCCGAACGGCGCCGGCAAGACCACCCTGCTGCAGCTGGCCGACACGCTCATGCACCCGACGTCGGGAAGCGTCGACATCCTCGGCGAGACCCTCGGGCGCACCGACGTCTTCGAGATCCGTCCGCGGATCGGCTTCGCCTCCACGGCGATGGCCAAGCGGATCCCGCGCGAGGAGAGCGTTCTGAACGTCGTGCTCACCGCGGCCTACTCGGTCACCGGCCGATGGAACGAGCAGTACGAGAACATCGACGAGCGCCGCGCGCTGCGCGTGCTGGGGGAGTGGAAGCTCGACCACCTCGCCGATCGAACCTTCGGAACCCTCAGCGACGGCGAGCAGAAGCGTGTCCAGATCGCCCGCGCGGTGATGACGGATCCTGAGCTCCTGCTGCTCGATGAGCCGACGGCATCCCTCGACCTCGGAGCCCGCGAAGAGCTGCTCGGGCTCCTCAGCGGTTACGCCTCGTCGCCGACGACACCCGCGATGGTGATGGTGACGCATCACGTCGAGGAGATCCCCGTCGGTTTCACGCACGTGCTGCTGCTCCGTGACGGCAGTGTCGTCGCGGCCGGCCCGATCGAGCAGACCCTGACGGCGGATACTCTCACCGAGGCGTTCGGCATGCCGATCGCACTGTCCGCCGAGGACGGCCGCTACGCGGCCCGCGCCACGTCCTGAGCCGAGGATCTGCTAGAATCGATCCTTGGTGCGTTCGCGCCGCAGACTTCCCTCGCTCCTGGCACAATCCAGGGCACCATCTAAGGAACCCCATGAAGACTGACATTCACCCCGACTACAAGAACGTCGTGTTCCGCGACCTGGGCTCGGGCGAGACCTTCCTGACCCGCTCCACCGTCACCAGCGACAAGACCGTCGAACTCGACGGCGTGGAGTACCCGGTCATCGACGTCGAGATCTCCTCGGCTTCGCACCCGTTCTACACGGGCAAGCAGCGCATCATGGACTCGGCCGGTCGCGTCGAGAAGTTCAACCAGCGCTTCAAGGGCTTCGGCGGCAGCAAGTAAGCTGATCGCACGAAGAAGGCCCCGCTCCGGCGGGGCCTTCTTCGTGTTCAGGCCTCGTGCTGCGGGGCGCGCCCTCTCACGGGCCAGGTCCCGTCGAGCGCCTCCTCCGGCTCGATGCGGCCGATGCGGACGAAGTACTCGGTCAGGCTCTCGGCCTGCGTTCGCGCCCAGCCGATCTGACGGGTGTGCAGTTCCTGCGCGGTCTCGGCGAGCGGAAAGCTGCGCGCGATGGCCTGTGCGACACGCCCTGCGGCGATCGCGTCGGCCGAGGCCTCGTGCGCGCCGTCCAATGAGACGCCGTAATGCTCCGCCACGACTTCGAGCGTGCGTTTGCCCTTTCGGTAGCGGTCGAAAGCCTTGTCGATGACGAGCGGGTCGATGATCGGGCCCGGCGCCTCGAGCGGCGGGATGCCGTGCCGGAGGCACTCGTTGGTCAGCAGTGAGAAGTCGTATGAGGCGTTGTACGCGACCACGGGGAGGCCCTGGTCGAACAGGGCGCGCAGTGATCCGGCGATCTCCGTCACGACCTCACGGGCCGGACGGCCATGCGCACGTGCGTGCTCCGTCGAGATCCCGTGCACGGCGGCGGCGCCGTCCGGAATGGGAACGCCCGGGTCCGCTATCCATGAGCGAGCGGCGATCTCGCGTCCCTTCGCGTCGAGCACTCCGACGTGCGCTGTGACGATGCGGTCTGCCGTGACGTCGACGCCGGTGGTTTCGAGATCGAAGACGCCGATGCGCCCGAGCCAGTTCGGGAGCTCCTGATCGATTGCCATGAAATTCTCCTCTGTCTCGCCCAACGGTAGGGATGGCCACCGACATGGCGGCGAAGGCTCGCCCGTAGACTGAATGCATGCCCATCCCGTCGCCCTACGCCGAACGGCTCAGCCGTATCCAGATCGAACGGCACGAGGTCGATGTGACCGGTGGGCGGACCGCTTACTGGACGTACGGACCATCGACGGAAGCACAGACGCCGAGCGAGGGCGGTGATGAGCGCGCGCCGCTGACCGTGATCGCGGTGCACGGCTTCCGCGGTGAGCACCACGGCCTCGAGCCGGTCCTGGCCCACCTGCCGGAGCTGCGGGTCATCGCGCCGGATCTTCCGGGCTTCGGGGAGACCGCGCCGCTGCCCGGTCGCACGCACGATCTCGACACGTACGCCCAATGGCTCACGGAGTTCGCGGCGGCGGTCGCCCCCGACGCGGTCATCCTGGGGCATTCCTTCGGATCCATCGTCGCGTCGGCCGCCGTCGCCGGCGGCCTCGAGACCCCACGGCTCATCCTGATCAACCCGATCGGTGCGCCGGCACTCGAGGGTCCGAAGGGTGTGCTGACGAAGCTCGCCGTGCTGTACTACGGCCTCGGAGCGAAGCTCCCGGCCGCGTTGGGCACCGCGCTGCTGCGCAACGGGCTGATCGTCCGCGGCATGAGCATCGCCATGGCCAAGACGAAGGACTCCGACCTGCGCCGGTTCATCCACGGCCAGCACGACACGTACTTCTCCGACTTCGCCGATCGTGACGTGCTCCGTGACGCCTTCGTCGCGAGCGTGTCGCACGACGTGCGCGAGTTCGCTCCTGATATCGACGTACCGACGCTGCTGATCGCCGCGCAGGACGACGACATCACCCCGATCGAGGCGGAGCGGCGTCTGGCGACGCTCTTCTCCGACGCCGAACTCGTCGAGATCGCCGACGTCGGCCACCTCATCCACTACGAGACTCCGGAGGAGGCTGCCGGAGCGATCCGCCGCTTCCTCAGGGTTCCCGTCGCGCGAGGCCGATGAGTCCGGCGACACGGTAGGGGATGACCTCGCCCATGGCGAGGGAGGTCTCTGTTCGCTCGACGCCCTCGATCGACAGGATCCGGGCATCCGTGTCGAAGAGATGCCTGGCGTCGCGACACGCGACGCGGGCGAGAAGATCGATCGATCCGCTGAGTCCGTGCACCTGCAGCACCTCAGGGATTCTCGCCAGCTCGGCGGTGATCCGCGGCAGTTCTGTCTGACGCAGTCCGATGCTGATGAACGCCTGGAGCGGGAAGCCGAGTACCTCAGGCGAGAACGATCGCTCGTACGACAGGAAGACGCCGGTCTGTTCGAGTCGAGCCATCCGGGCCTGGATGGTGTTGCGCGACAGGCGGAGGCGTTCGGCGAGCGAGACGACCGTTGTGCGCGGGTCTTCGGACAGGACACTCAGCAGTTCGAGGTCTACACGATCGAGGGCGGACATAGTGCCAAACCATAGCAGGTGCGCACGCTCCGAATTGCGCAACATGCTCAAGTGCGGCGTAGATGCTTGAGCGTGCTGACAAACGGACGTACCCTCGAACTAACCGATGAAGACGTCGGTGCACGGCGTGAACGTCCCCACAAGGGACACACACGACAGGAGGACGAAGATGTCATCGCAGACCACTCCGATCGCAGACACAGCGCAGGATCTTGAACTCGCCGAGCGGCTTCTCGCCCCGGACGGAACCCGACTCAGCAACCCCGAGCTCGACCCGTTCGTCGCCGATGTCGATCCAGCACAACTGCGCTCGCTCCACCGCGACATGGTGATCCTGCGCCGCATCGACGCCGAGGGCGTCGCTCTGCAGCGGCAGGGACAACTCGGACTGTGGGCTCCGTGCAACGGGCAGGAGGCCTCGCAGATCGGCACCGCCCGTGCGCTCGACCCGATCGACTTCGTCTTCCCGAGCTACCGCGAAACCGGTGTGATCTACGCTCGTGGCGCCCAGCCCGGCGATTTCGTCCGCGTCTGGCGCGGCGAGGAGGGTGCTCCGTACGACCCGATGCAGATGCGGGTCGCTCCGCTGCAGATCATCATCGGAGCGCAGTCCTTGCACGCCGTAGGCTACGCGATGGGCATCAAGCACGAGCAGGCCCCCGAGGTCGCCGTCACATACTTCGGCGACGGCGCCACCAGTCAGGGCGACGTCAACGAGGCGATGGTGTTCGCCGCGTCGTACCAGGCGCCGGTCGTGTTCGTCTGTCAGAACAACCACTGGGCGATCTCCGAGCCGGTCGCACTGCAGTCGCAGTACCCGATCTCCGGCCGAGCGCCCGGTTTCGGCATCCCGAGCATGCGTGTCGACGGCAACGACATCCTCGCTTGCATGGCCGCCATGCGCTGGGCGCTGAACCACGCGCGCTCCGGCAAGGGGCCCGCCTTCATCGAGGCCGTGACCTACCGGATGGGTCCGCACACGACGTCCGACGATCCCACCCGGTACCGTGACCCGGCAGAGCTCGAGTCGTGGAAGACGAGGGACCCGATCGCCCGAGTCGAGTCGTACCTGCGCAGCCTCGGCGAGATCGACGACGAGCAGATCGCCGCAGCGCACGCCGACGCCGACAAGATGGCCCGCGAGATGCGTGCCGAATGCCTGGGCATGGTCACCCGCGAGCCGCTCGCCGTCTTCGACGGCGTGTACGCGGAGCCGCACTGCGGCATCGACCGCCAGCGCGACGAGTACGCCGCGTACCTTGCGACTTTCGAGGAGGCCTGAGATGACGCAGCTCACCCTCGGCAAAGCACTGAACGCCGGCCTTCACAAGGCCATGCATGATGACGACAAGGTAGTCATCATGGGGGAGGACATCGGCAAGCTCGGTGGCGTCTTCCGGATCACCGACGGACTCCTCGACGAGTTCGGCGCCGCGCGTGTCATCGATACGCCGCTCGCCGAGTCAGGCATCGTCGGCACGGCGGTCGGTCTGGCCTACCGCGGCTACCGCCCCGTGGTCGAGATCCAGTTCGACGGCTTCGTGTATCCCGCGTTCGATCAGATCGTGTCGCAGGTCGCCAAGCTGCACTACCGCACGCAGGGCCGCGTAAAGATGCCGATCACGATCCGCATTCCGTGGGCCGGCGGCATCGGGGCGGCCGAGCACCACTCCGAGTCCCCTGAGGCCTACTTCGTGCACACGGCTGGACTCCGCGTCATCACCGTGTCCAATCCGCAGGATGCCTACCGCTGCCTTCAGCAGGCCATCGCCTCGGACGATCCGGTGATCTTCTTCGAGCCCAAGCGCCTGTACCACCACAAGGGCGAGGTCGATCTGGACGCCCCGCTCGCCGACGCGCCTCCGATGGGGCTCGCGCACGTCGTCCGGGAGGGCACCGACGCCACCGTAATCACTTACGGTGCCATGGTCACGACGGCGCTCGATGCGGCGGCCGCAGCCGAGGACGAAGGCCTGTCGCTCGAGGTCATCGATCTGCGCTCGATCTCGCCGGTCGACTACGACACGGTGGCGGCATCCGTCCGTCGAACCGGCCGTGTCGTCGTCGCACACGAGGCCTCTCGCGAGGCCGGTGTCGCGGCTGAAGTCATCGCGAGCATCACCGAACGCTGCTTCGACTACCTGGAGTCCGCTCCGGTGCGCGTCACAGGGCACGATGTGCCGTACCCGCCGGCGAAGCTCGAGAAGTTCCATCTGCCGGACCTGGACCGGATCCTGGATGCCGTCGACCGCGTCCTCGACCGTCCCAACAGCCTGACGGGAGCCGCGTCATGATCCAGGAGTTCCGCCTCCCTGACCTCGGTGAAGGTCTCGCCGACGCCGAGATCGTCCAGTGGCTCGTCGCCCCCGGCGACACAGTCACGCTGAACCAGACGCTTGCAGAGGTCGAGACGGCCAAAGCCGTCGTCGAGCTGCCATCGCCTTATGACGGAACAGTGACGACGCTGCATGCAGAAGCGGGTGAGACCGTCGACGTCGGCGCTCCACTGATCGAGTTCGACGTCGCGGGTGACGAGCCGGCGACGGGTCCGGGCGACAATGCCGCTGCCAAGGAACCGGTCGAGGACGCGGCGGAGGAGAAGACGCCCCCGAACCTCGTCGGCTACGGCGCCGCGCCCTCCAGCAAGGCCCGCCCTGCACGTCGCGCCCGTCGTGGCGCCGCAGCGTCCGTCGCCGCCGACACCGCCGTCCTGGAAGCAGCACCGCACGATGCGCTGCCGGAGACCGCCGCTGCCGCCGCGGTCGGCGAGCGGCCCCGCTCGACACCGCCGGTCCGCGCCCATGCCAAGCGACGTGGCGTCGACATCGCGCTCGTCGCGGCTGAGGTCGGCGATCGGGTCATCACGCGCGACGACATCGACGCGTACGCCGAGCGCGTGGGCGGACACGTCGAGGTGCAGGCGGCTCCTGCTGCGCAGCCGACTCTGTTCACCGGCTCGACGGAGCGCGAGACGCGGATCCCGATCCGCGGCGTCCGCAAGCACACGGCCGCAGCGATGGTGCAGAGCGCGTTCACGGCACCGCACGTGACGACGTTCCACACGGTCGATGTCACGGCCACGATGGATCTCATCGCGAGCCTCAAGGCCGACCGCTCGCTCTCCGAGCACAGAATCGGACCCCTGGTCGTCGTCGCGAAGGCCGCGTGCCTGGCGCTCAGTCGCACCCCGGGTCTGAACTCCCGCTGGGACGAGGAAGCGGGTGACATCGTTCAGCCGCACTACGTCGATCTCGGCATCGCGGCAGCGACCGAACGCGGCCTGATCGTGCCGAACATCCGCGATGCTGATCGCATGACGCTGCCGCAGCTGGCCGATGCGCTCGGTGCGCTCACGCAGACCGCGCGGTCGGGCAAGACGTCGCCGGCCGACCTCGCCGGCGGCACGTTCTCGATCACAAACATCGGCGTGTTCGGAATCGACGCAGGCACGCCGATCCTGCCGCCAGGGCAGTCGGGCATCCTGGCTGTCGGCGCTGTCCGGCGGATGCCCTGGGAGTACCGCGGAGAGATCGCCCTGCGCCAGGTCATGACGCTGAGCCTCTCGTTCGATCACCGCATCGTGGACGGCGCCGAGGGCGCGCGCTTCGTCAAGGACGTGGCCGACATCCTCGAGGAGCCCGGCCGCGCCATGCTGCTGGGGTGAGCGCAGGCGATCCTCAGGCGATGAGCGCAGCGTGCGCCATCGCGCTGAGGATCGCCGCGGTCGACTTCTTCGAGCGTGTGGCGCTTCGGGTACTGTGCGGCGTGGAGTTGATCAGGCCGAAGCACGCCTGAACGCGCAGCCGCAGTTCGTCCGCCGGCGCATTGTGCAGCGGCGAGAGTGCCGAGATCCACATGTCGATGTACTCGCGCTGCAGCCGGCGCACGTCGGCACGGTCCTCATCGGAGAGATGCGCGAGGTCCCGGTCCTGCACGCGGATCACGTCGGCGTTCCCGAGGGCGAAGTCGACGTGGAAGCCCACGAGCGCCCGCATCCGATCCTCGGCGCTCTGCTCCTCCTCGGCGACGCGCAAGCCCCCGCTGACGAGGTCCTCGCTGACCTTGATGAGGACGGCGCCGAGCAGCGCCTGCTTTCCGCTGAAATGGCGGTACACGGCTGGGCCGGAGACGCCGACGGCCGCGCCGATGTCCTCCAGGCTCACGCCGGAGTATCCGCGCTCCGCGAACAGGCGTGCCGCTTCGGTCAGGAGCGCATCGGCGCGCTCGGCCTTCGCACGATCCCTGGCGGTGAGAGGGCTTGTCATTTCAGTTAACGCTCGCTAACCTAAATTATCGGGTTAGTGAACACTAACCGAAAACGTGCGATGGATGCCACCACGTGAGTCGAGGAGGACGACACGATGTCAGTGACACAGCAGTCGCTTGCCGCCGAGCTGCATGCGCGCCTGGCCACGGCGGCCGACGGGGGGCCGGAGTCATCGCGCCAGCGACACGTGGCAAGGGGCAAGCTCCTGCCTCGCGAGCGCATCACGAGAGTCCTCGACGAGGGGAGTCCGTTCCTCGAGGTGGCTCCGCTCGCCGCTGACGGCCTGTACGGGGGAGAGGTGCCGGCAGCCGGTGTGATCGCGGGCATCGGGCTCGTCCACGGCCGACACGTCATGGTGCTGTGCAACGATGCGACGGTCAAGGGCGGCAGCTACCTGCCGATGACTGTGAAGAAGCATCTCCGCGCACAGGAGATCGCGATCGAGAACCGTCTCCCGTGTCTGTACCTCGTCGACTCCGGGGGAGCCTTCCTCCCGAAGCAGGACGAGGTGTTCCCCGATCGGGACCACTTCGGACGCATCTTCTTCAACCAGGCGCGCATGAGCGCCGAGGGGATCCCGCAGCTCGCGGCCGTCCTCGGATCGTGCACGGCCGGTGGCGCCTACGTGCCGGCGATGAGCGATGAGACGGTGATCGTCCGCAACCAGGGGACGATCTTCCTCGGCGGTCCACCGCTCGTGAAGGCCGCGATCGGCGAGGTCGTCACGGCCGAGGAGCTGGGCGGGGGAGAGCTGCACGCTCGACGCTCCGGCGTCGTCGACCATCTCGCCGAGGATGACGAGCACGCCCTCGAGATCCTCCGCGACATAGTGCAGACGCTGCCGGCCCCCGCTCAACCGGCCTGGGAGGTGACGGCATCCAGGGCGCCTGACGACGATTCCAGCCTGTACGACGTCGTCCCCGTCGATGTGAACGCCGCCTACGACGTGCACGAGGTCATCGGCCGACTCGTCGACGGCGACTCCTTCCGCGAGTTCAAAGCCGAGTACGGAACGACACTCGTGACGGGGTTCGCCCGCCTGCACGGGCACCCGGTCGGCATCATCGCCAACAACGGCGTTCTCTTCAGCGAGTCCGCACTCAAGGGGGCGCATTTCATCGAGCTGTGCGACCAGCGCGGCATCCCCCTGCTGTTCCTGCAGAACATCACCGGCTTCATGGTCGGGTCCGACGCCGAGGCCGGCGGCATCGCGAAGGACGGCGCCAAGATGGTCACAGCCGTCGCCACCACACGCGTCCCCAAGCTCACGGTGATCATCGGGGGCTCGTTCGGCGCGGGCAACTACTCGATGTGCGGCCGCGCGTACTCGCCGCGCTTCCTCTGGACGTGGCCGGCGAGTCGCATCTCCGTGATGGGCGGGAACCAGGCGGCATCGGTGCTCGCCACCGTCAAGGAGGACCAGCTGACGGCCCGTGGCGATTCGTGGAGCGCCGACGAGCGCATGGCCTTCGAAGAGCCGGTCCGCGCCCAGTACGAGACGCAGGGTGAGCCCTACTACGCCACGGCGAGGCTCTGGGACGACGGCATCATCGACCCGGACGAGACCCGTGACCGACTCGGACTCGCACTCGACGTCATCGCCCGCAGCCCGCTGCCCGAACCGCGCTTCGGCGTCTTCCGGATGTGATCAGCATGACGACCTTCGACACCGTCCTCATCGCCAACCGCGGCGAGATCGCCAGACGGATCATCCGCACCCTTCGGCAGCAGGGCGTGCGCAGCGTCGCGGTGTACAGCGACGCCGACGCCGACGCTCCGCACGTCCGCGAGGCTGATGTCGCCGTACGGATCGGCCCCGCGCCGGCGTCCGAGTCCTACCTGGACGTGGACGCGGTCATGCGCGCCGCCCGCGACACCGGTGCGCAGGCGATCCACCCCGGGTACGGGTTCCTGTCCGAGAGCGTGGCCCTCGCCCGGGCCTGCGCCGACGCCGGTGTGGTCTTCATCGGCCCGTCCACGGAGGCGCTGCAGATCATGGGCGACAAGGCCACGGCACGAGAGCAGGTCGCAGCGCGCGATGTTCCCGTCGTCCCCGGCTTCGACGCGACCGGCCTGACGGACGGGCAGATCGCGGTCCGCGCTGCCGAGGTGGGCTACCCGCTGCTCGTCAAGCCCAGCGCAGGCGGCGGCGGCAAGGGCATGGAGGTCGTCGCGGATGAGGCGCATCTGGATGCCGCCCTCGCCTCCGCTCGTCGCGTCGCGAAGGCGGCGTTCTCGGACGACGCGCTGCTGCTGGAGCGCCTGATCTCCCGTCCTCGGCACATCGAGGTGCAGGTGTTCGGCGACTCCCACGGCACAGTCGTCGCTCTCGGCGAGCGCGAGTGCACTCTACAGCGCAGACATCAGAAGGTCATCGAGGAGGCGCCGTCGGCCGGTCTGCCGGACGGAGTGCGCGAGCGGCTGTTCGACGCGGCAGTACGTGCGGCGGAGAGCGTGTCCTACGTGGGTGCGGGGACAGTCGAGTTCCTCGTCGACGCGGATGCCCCCCAGGAGTTCTTCTTCATCGAGATGAACACGCGGCTCCAGGTGGAGCATCCGGTCACCGAAGCCGTCACGGGACTCGACCTCGTCGCGCTGCAGCTCGCGGTCGCGGCAGGAGACGCCCTGCCGGCTGTGCCGCCGGTCACCGGGCACGCTGTCGAGGCGCGCGTCTACGCGGAGTCGCCCTCGACCGGGTTCCTCCCCTCGACAGGTCGAGTTCTGCGCTTCGACGCGCCCTCCGGGGTGCGCGTGGATGCCGCGATCGAGACGGGCAGCGAGGTCAGCGCCTTCTACGACCCGATGATCGCGAAGGTCGTCGCCCACGGGACGGACCGGCGCTCGGCGCTGGAGCAGCTCGACGCGGCGCTGGCCGATGTCGTCATCCTCGGCGTCGAGACGAACGTCGAGTTCTTGCGCATGCTCGTGACGAACGAGCGCGTGGTGGCAGGAGACCTCGACACCGGGCTGATCGAGACGCTGCTGCCTGTCGCCCCCGCGGTTGTCTCGCCCCGCATGGTCGACGCTGCGAGACTTGCTTTGCGGGGTGAGGATGCTGTTGCCAGCGCAAGTCTCGTCGCGCAAGGCAGTTCACGGGCGGGCGACGTGTGGGCGGCGCTGACGGATGCGGGGGCGCGGGAGGTCGCGTTCTTGACGGACGCGGGTGAACTGTTGGACGGACGGGCGGATGCTGAGACCGGGGCCTCTGCCGAAGCGGATGCCGCCGGCATCGCTGCGGCCCGCGTCCCGGCGGCGATCGACGCGGACGGGGCGGTGTGGGTCAGCGAAGGCGGGCGATCCGTCCGGCTGCGCCCGCTGGATCGTCGGGCACGCATGAAGCATCGACTCGCGGCTGCGGTGCCGACCGACGCCGAGACGAGTCCAGAGGCTCGGGCTCCGATGCCGGGCAACGTCGTCGCCGTGCATGTGGATGACGGGGCGACCGTGGCGAAGGGCGCACCCCTCGTCTCGATCGAGGCCATGAAGATGGAGCATCCGGTGCTCGCGCCGCACGACGGCACGGTGCACCTCCTGGTCGCCGTCGGCGATCAGGCACGGCGCGACCAGGTCGTCGCGACCGTCGCAGAACATTCAGGACCCGCAGTCAGCGAAGGAGCATCATGACCATCGATCTCACCGAGGAGGAGCTCGAGCTCAGCGCGATGGTGCGCGAGTTCGCCGACGCCGTCGTCGCCCCGCAGGCGTACGAGGCCGACCGCACGCACACGCTGTCGATGGATGTCGTCGGCCAGATGGGCGATCTGGGACTCTTCGGGCTCCCGTTCCCCGAGGAGGTCGGGGGTCAGGGCGGCGACTACATGGCGCTGTGCCTTGCCATCGAGGGTCTCGGCCGGGTGGACCAGTCCATCGCGATCACGCTCGAGGCGGGGGTCAGCCTCGGTGCGATGCCGATCTTCCGCTTCGGCAACGATGCTCAGCGTGAGGAGCACCTGCCCGACCTGCTCGCCGGTCGGGCGCTGGCCGGCTTCGGCCTCACCGAGCCCGAGGCTGGCAGCGACGCCGGTGCCACTCGGACCACCGCGCGACCTGATGGCGACGAGTGGGTCATCGACGGCTCGAAGCAGTTCATCACGAACTCCGGAACCCCGATCACGCGCTTCGTCACGGTCACCGCCGTGACCGGTGTGAACGACGGCCGCAAGGAGATCTCGACGATCATCGTCCCGAACGGCACGCCCGGGTTCACGGTGGAGCCGGCGTACGACAAGGTCGGCTGGCATGCCTCTGACACGCACCCGCTCACTTTCGACGGTGTCCGGGTGCCGGCGGGCAACCTCGTCGGAGAGCGCGGTTCCGGGTTCAAGAACTTCCTCAGCATCCTCGACGAGGGGCGCATCGCCATCGCCGCGCTCTCGACGGGTGCCGCCGAGGGGTGCCTCGAGGCCGCCGTCGAGTACGCCAAGAGCCGCACGGTCTTCGGCGCCGCGCTCAGCACGCGCCAGAACGCGCAGTTCACGCTCGCCCGGATGCGCGCACGGGTGCACACGGCCCGGCTCGCCTGGCACCACGCCGCACGACTGCGCGACGCGGGCAGGTCGTTCGCCGAAGCCGCCGCCATCGCCAAGCTCGTCGCCGGTGACGCCGCGATGGACAACGCACGCGACGCCACCCAGATCTTCGGCGGCAACGGCTTCATGAACGAATTCTCCGTCGGTCGGCACTATCGTGACTCGAAGATCCTCGAGATCGGCGAGGGGACGACAGAGGTGCAGCTGCTGGTGATCGCACGCGGATTGGGGCTCATGTGACCGACACGGGTTCAAAAGAGATCCTCCAGCGCGGCCTGTACTTCGAGGAGTTCGAACTCGGTGCGCGATACCTGCATCGTCCTGGTCGCACGGCCACCGAGGCCGACAACGTTCTGTTCACCACCCTCACGATGAACACTCAGGCGCTGCACCTGGACGCCGCGTTCTCGGCGTCGCAGGAGTTCGGTCAGCGTCTGATGAACTCGATGTGGACGCTGTCGACCATGGTCGGATCATCCGTCGCCCAGCTCACCCAGGGTACGCTCGTCGCCCAGCTCGGGCTCGGGGAGATCGCCTTCCCGCACCCCCTTTTCGCCGGTGACACGCTGTACACCGAGAGCGTCATCACGGAGAAGCGGCTGTCGAAGTCGCGTCAGGGGCAGGGCATCGTCACGATCGCCCACACCGGGCGCAACCAGGACGGCGTCGTCGTCGCCACGGCCACGCGTACGACGCTCATCCACTGCACACCGCAGGAGGACGGATGACTTTCGACGCCGGGCCCGCCCTGCTGTTCTGCCCCGGCGACCGACCGGAGCGCTTCGCGAAGGCCGCTGAACGCGCGGACGCCGTGATCCTCGATCTGGAGGACGCCGTGTCAGCGGATGCGAAGGCCGACGCCCGGGCGTTCGTCGCGGCATCCGATCTCGACCCGGCACGCGTCATCGTGCGCGTCAATGCGCCGGACACGGCGGACTTCGTCGCAGACCTCGCGATGCTCGCCGGCTCTCCGTTCCGTACGGTGATGGTCGCGAAGACGGAGGACCCGGCCGCGCTCGATGTCTTCGACGCGACGTACTCGGTCATCGCGCTGTGCGAGACAGCGCGCGGTGTCAGTGCGGCCGACCGCATTGCCGCCCACGATCGAGTGATCGCTCTGATGTGGGGCGCCGAGGACCTCGTCGCCTCGCTCGGAGGCACCTCGAGCCGGTACAGCGACGGGCGCTACCGCGACGTCGCCCGGTACGCCAGAGCTCGCGTCCTGATGGAAGCAGGCGCTCACGGCAAGGCGGCGATCGACGCCGTGCACATCGACATCGACGACGCCGCAGGACTCGCGGCAGAGGCGGTGGATGCCGCGGCCTCCGGTTTCCGCGCGACGGCGTGCATCCACCCGGGTCAGGTCGCGACCATTCGGGAGGCCTACGCGCCGGATGCCGAAACCCTGGCCTGGGCGCGCGACGTGCTGGCAGCGGCCGAGGGGGAGCGCGGCGTGTTCCGCTTCCGCGGACGGATGATCGACGAGCCGTTGCTGCGACACGCACGTTCCGTCGCGGCGCGCGGGGTCTAGTCCCTCCGGCGGCTAGATCGCGACAGGGTCCAGCAGCCGCAACAGCCCCGGCCCCGCCTCGAACCGGTGCAGGGAGCCGTTGCGCAGCACGTCCCCCTCGCGCGGCAGCGTGCCGCCCGATGCGTGGCCGAGCAACGAGCGGATCACACCGCCGTGCGTGACGACGATGATCGACTCCGCAGTCGGCGCCGAACGACGCCTGGACCCCCGGGCGATCACGTCGAGTGCTCCCAGTGCACGGTCGCGGACGACGTCGAGGCTCTCGGCGCCTGAGGGCGCGGAGTGCCAGTTCTCGAACCGCTCGAGGTACTCCTCGACGAGCATCCCCTCGCCCTCGCCGAACTCGCGCTCACGCAGGTCGTCGGCCAGCCCCGGAGCGTCGAGGCCGAGGTGTCCCGCGATGATCCGCGCCGTCTCGTGAGCGCGCACCAGAGGGCTCGCATAGATGGCGTGATGCGTCACCTCGCCGAGCAGTTCGGCGGCGGCGAGCGCATCGGCGCGGCCGGTCTCGTTCAGCGGGATGTCGGTCGACCCCTGGATGCGTCGCGCGAGGTTCCAATCGGTCTGACCGTGCCGGACGAGTGTGATGAGAGTCACGTGAGCAGCTCCTTGAGGGCCGGAAGCACGTCGCCTGTTCCGCCGGCCAGCACGGCGTGCGCCCACGGATCGGCGCGGGTCGGCCCGCGGTTGACGATGATGAGGGGGATGCCGCGTCTCCGGGCTCGTTCGACCAGCCGCACCCCTGAGTTCACGACCAGGGAGGAACCGGCGACGATCAGGGCATCGCTCCCGCGCAGCAGCGACTCCGCCGAGCGGAAGCGATCGGCCGGTACGAACTCGCCGAAGAAGACCACGTCGGGCTTCAGCATCCCGCCGCAGACCGTGCAGACGGGCACGATGAAGCCGTCGCTGCTCTCCGGCGCGACATCGCCGTCGGGATTGAGCGCGATGTTCTCGGGAACGGTGATCCAGGGATTGAGCTCCTCGATCTGCGCTGCGATGTCCCGACGGTCGAAGACCTGTCCGCAGTGCAGGCAGAGGACTCGGCGCATCGTTCCGTGCACCTCGACCACTCTGGTGCTCCCAGCGCGCAGGTGCAGACCGTCGACGTTCTGCGTGACGATGCCGGAGACGACGCCGTCGCGCTCCATCTCTGCGAGCGCGAGGTGCCCGGAGTTCGGTTGAGCGGACGCGAACGCGCGCCAGCCCAGGTGCCCGCCGATCCAGTAGCGGCGTCTGGCCGCCTCGTCGGCGAGATAGCGCTGGCCCGTCATGGGATCGGCGCGGGTGCGTGCGCCCTCGCCGCGGTAGGCGGGGATGCCGGAATCGGTGGAGATGCCGGCACCGGTGAGAACGGCGATGCGGCGGCCGCGGAGGAGTTCGGCGGACCTCTCGATGCCGGCCGACAGCTCGGCAGTGATCGTCGCGCTCACAGGACCTCCCCGACGAGTCTACGGTGCGGCGTCGAAGCCCGGGGCGTGCTGGCAGAGTTGGGGCATGCACATCGAGCACGTCGAGGAGGCCGCCGACCCGCGGCTCGCCGACTACCGAAACCTCACCGACACCGCCCTGCGACGTGTGCAGGAGCCGGCGGGCGGCCTGTACATCGCGGAGTCCGCGAAGGTCATCGAGCGCGCGATCGCGGCCGGTCACACCCCGCGCTCGGTGCTCACGCAGGAGCGATGGGTGACGGGCCTCGAGACGCTGCTCGCAGATGTCGACGTGCCGGTCCACGTCGTCCCGGATGACGTCGCCGAGCAGGTCACCGGATTCGCCGTCCACCGCGGGGCGCTGGCATCGATGCACCGTCCTTCCCTCCCGCAGTTGAGCGAGGTGCTGCGCGATGCACGAGTCGTTCTGGTGCTCGAAGACCTCATCGAGCACCAGAACGTCGGCGCTGCCTTTCGGGCGGCGGCCGGACTCGGTGCGGATGCCGTGATCGTGACGTCGCGCTGCGCCGATCCGCTGTATCGCCGCAGCGTCAAGGTGAGCATGGGCACCGTGTTCCAGGTGCCGTGGACGCGCATCGACGAGACGAGCGCTGGTCTCGAGGAGCTGCGTTCGGCAGGGTTCGCGATCGCGGCGCTGGCGCTCAGCGACGACGCCGTGCCGTTGGACGCCTATGCGGCGGACCGACCAGAGAGGGTCGCGCTCCTGTTGGGCACCGAGGGCGACGGACTCTCCCACATGGCCCTCGAAGCAGCGGATGCGATCGTGACGATCCCGATGCGCGGGGGAGTGGATTCGCTCAATGTCGCCTCGGCTGCCGCCGTGGCCCTGTGGGCGCTCACGAGCGGTATGGGTTGATCACTTGTCGTCCGCGACGAGGGACACCGGTGACGGCTCCGGCCGCTTCGCGGTGATGAGGTCACCCGACGACTGGTGCCGCAGCCTCCGCAGCACCCAGGGGACGAGGTGTTCGCGAGCCCATCCGAGATCCTCGGCGCGCGCTTCGCGCCACGTGCGCATCGGCAGCGGATCCGGCTGCATCGCCTGCAGGCTGTTGGGGACGTTCAGGGCGCGCAGCACCATCCGGGCGACCTCGTGATGGCCGAGCGCGTTGTAGTGCAGGCGATCGTCGTCGAAGAAGCGCGCGTCCTGGACCGTCTTCAACGCCCACTGGTCGGCGACGATGCAGTCGTGTCGATCGGCGATCGCACGCACGTTCTCGTTGTAGATGGCCACCTTGCCGCGGACCCGGCGGAACACGGGAGTGAAGCCTGTGTCGATGCCGGTGAAGAGGATGATCGCCGCGCCTGTGGATGCCAGACGCGAGACTGCGTCGTCGAGCTGGGGTGCGATGTCGTCCGGGTCGGTTCCCGGACGGATCACGTCGTTGCCGCCGGCGCAGATCGAGATGAGATCAGGGCGCAGAGCGACAGCCTGTTCGACCTGGTCGGCGACGATCTGAGCTATGAGCTTGCCGCGGACGGCGAGGTTGGCGTACGCGAAGTCGTCGACCTGGGCGGCGAGCACCTCTGCGACGCGGTCCGCCCATCCGCGGTTGCCGCCCGGAGCGTTCGGATCCGGGTCGCCGATCCCTTCGGTGAAGGAGTCGCCGACAGCCACGAATCGGCGCCACGGGTGCGATCCCTCGTTGGCGATGTAGGGGGTCCGGGAGGATTCTGGATCCGTCATCAGTCTCTCCTTCGACGTGCGCGCGGCCCGGAGTCGTGGTCGCGCAGAGATCGAGCCTACTCCGCGCCGCAGACGGCGCACGTGGGCGGCGAGCGATGTCTGCGACTGCGATTACCCTTGAGTCGATGCTCTCTCCGTCCTTCCCCCAGCGCGCCCCATGGGGGACGGCGGACAAGCTCCGCGCGTGGCAACGGGAGGCTCTCGACCTCTATTTCGCGCGTGATCAGCGGGACTTCCTCGTCGCCGCGACCCCTGGCGCAGGAAAGACGACGTTCGCGCTCACGCTGGCGGTCGAGTTGCTGCGCATGGGCGAGATCAACCGCGTCATCGTGGTGGCTCCGACAGAGCACCTGAAGACCCAGTGGGCCGATGCAGCCGCGCGCGTGCACATCCGGCTGGATCCCCGGTTCCGCAACAGCCATTGGGCCCCATCGCGTCAGTACCACGGTGTCGTCGTCACGTACGCACAGGTGGCGGCGAAACCGTCCGTGCACCGGCACCTGACAGAGGACGCGCACACGCTGGTGATCCTCGATGAGGTGCACCACGGCGGCGACGCGCTCAGCTGGGGCGACGGCATCCGCGACGCCTACGGGCCGGCGAAACGACGGTTGTCGCTGTCCGGAACGCCCTTCCGCAGCGACACGGCTCCGATCCCGTTCGTCACCTACGCGCCCGACGAGTCGGGCGCGCGCATCTCGACGACCGATTACGCCTACGGATACGGCCGTGCCCTTGCGGACGGCGTGGTGCGGCCCGTCCTGTTCCACATGTACTCCGGAAAGATGCGGTGGCGCACGAGCGCCGGCGACGAGCTCGAGGCGCACCTCGGGCAGGACAACACGAAGGACGTCACCTCGCAGGCCTGGCGCACGGCTCTGGATCCGGAGGGCGAGTGGATGCCCGCTGTGCTGTCGGCTGCGGACCGCCGTCTCACCGAGATCCGCAACCATGTCCCGGATGCCGGAGGACTGGTGCTCGCCACCGACCAGACGGTCGCACGCGCGTACGCGAAGATCCTGCACAGCATCACCGGTCAGCAACCTACGATCGTCCTCTCCGACGACGCCACGGCATCCGAGCGCATCGAGAAGTTCAGCGCGAACGATTCGCGCTGGATGGTCGCGGTGCGCATGGTGTCGGAGGGCGTCGACGTCCCGCGTCTCGCGGTCGGCGTGTACGCGACGTCGTCGTCCACGCCGCTGTTCTTCGCTCAGGCGATCGGCCGTTTCGTGCGTGCCAGACGCCGAGGTGAGGCGGCGAGCGTGTTCCTGCCGAACGTCCCCGTGCTGATGGGCCTCGCGAACGAGCTGGAGAAGCAGCGCGATCACGCGCTCGACCGGCAGAGCAAGGACGACGACGGACTCGAGGACTCGCTGTTGGAGAGCGCGAATCGCGAGGAGGAGGCGTCCGACGCGCTCACGCAGGAGTTCACCTATCAGGCGATCTCCTCGCTCGCGCACTTCGACAGGGTCGTGTTCGAAGGGCAGGAGTTCGGGCAGCTCGCAGAACCGGGGACGCCGGAGGAGGAGGAGTTCATCGGCATTCCCGGGCTTCTCGAGCCCGAGCACGTGCACGAGCTTCTCATGCAGCGGCAGTCGCGCCAGTCCAGACTCCGCGAGGCCAGAGAGGCGCAGACCGGGCCGGAGGCGGTCACGACGCTGCCGCAGCCCCTGCACCGCACTCTGCGCGAGCAGCGCCAGCTCCTCAACAGCCTCGTCGGCCTTTACGCACGGCAGGCGGGCGAGCCGCACGGTGCCGTCCATGCCGAACTCCGCCGCCTGTGCGGCGGTCCAGCGGTCGCACAGGCGACAGTCGCCCAGTTGCAGCAGCGGATCGATCTGCTCCGCAAGCGCGTCCGCTCGTAGCGCAGCCGGCACCGGCGAATCTCGAGCCCCTTAGGAGCCCCGAAATGCTGGCAATCCGGGCTTTTCGAGCAGGTCGCCGTGCCGCCGCAGATAGCGTGGATGTCGCCCGACGGCACCTACGCCACCCCGACTTGGAGGACTCATGAGTGCGCCTGCTCACGCAGAGCCGACCGCAGCGGACCGCAGACGCTGGGCACGCTACCTGGTCGAGGAACGCGCCGAGGGCCTCGTCTACCAGAAGCTCGCCGACAGCAAGGAAGGCGAGGAGAAGGAGATCCTGCAGAGCCTCGCCGATGCCGAGCGGCGTCACGAGCAGCACTGGCTCGATCTGCTCGGTGAGGAGCCGCAGCGCCTGCCCCGCGCCGGTATGCGATCCCGCCTGCTGGGCTGGATGGCCGGCCGATTCGGATCCATCTTCGTGCTGGTGCTCGCGCAGAGCGCCGAGGCACGATCGCCCTACGACACCGAGCTGTATGCGACACCCGCGATGCGCGCAGACGAGAAGATCCACTACGAGGTCGTCCGCGGTCTCGCGGCACGCGGCCGCCGGCGCCTGTCCGGGTCATTCCGCGCAGCGGTCTTCGGTGCCAACGACGGTCTCGTCAGCAACCTGGCGCTCGTCCTCGGCATCGGCGCGACCGGCGTCTCGTCGAGTTTCGTACTGTTCAGCGGCATCGCCGGGCTCCTCGCAGGAGCGCTCTCGATGGGGGCGGGGGAGTTCGTCTCCGTCCGCTCGCAGCGGGAGCTGCTGGCGTCGACCGAGGCCAACGAGGATGCCGCGCAGTCAGCCGGAGACCTCGATATCGACGAGAACGAGCTCGCCCTCGTCTATCGGGCGCGAGGCATGGATCAGGCCGAGGCGCTCACCCGCTCGCGTCGGGTCATCGCGGCAGCCCACGAGGGAGTGCGACGCACCGCTACTGGGCCCGTCCACGCGCACGGCGCCGGCAACGACCACGACATCGTGGGAAGCGACTGGACAGCTGCCCTGTCCAGCTTCTTCCTGTTCTCGTCCGGTGCGATCATTCCGGTGCTGCCGTGGATCTTCGGGCTGCAGGGGCTCACGGCGATCCTCGTCGCGCTGCTGCTGGTCGGCGTCGCGCTGCTGGCCACTGGTGCGACCGTCGGCATCCTCTCGGGCGGGCCGCCGCTGCGACGGGCCATCCGTCAGCTGGCGATCGGCTTCGGGGCCGCGGCGGTCACCTACGTCCTCGGCCTGGTGTTCGGCGTGGGCGCCGTGTGACACGAGCCGAAGCGGATACAAGAAAAGCCCCCATCAGGGGGCTTTTCTGTTTGTGCGCGGAGGGGGACTTGAACCCCCACGCCCTTACGGGCACTACGACCTCAACGTAGCGCGTCTACCATTCCGCCACCCGCGCAGGTGGTGAAGGTCGTTGCCGACCGAAGAGAAACGTTACCAGGTTTCGCGACAGCGGACGAACCAGGGCACCGCTCGGGCGTGCCGCACGCGCTTCGATAGCCTGGAGTCATGTCCGAGCCTCAGCTTCCGGAGGTCGTGCGCCTCGCGCAGGACCTGATCCGCATCGACACGTCGAACTTCGGCGGTGGGAACGCGAAGGGGGAGCGGGAGGCCGCGGAGTACGTCGGGGCCCACCTCGAGAGCCTCGGGCTGCAGACCGAGTACTACGAGCCGATTCCTCGGCGCACGAACGTGATGGCCCGAGTGCCCGGTCGCGATTCCCGCAAGCCGGCGCTGGTCGTGCACGGCCACCTCGACGTCGTCCCCGCGATGGCCGAGGACTGGAGCGTCGATCCCTTCGCCGGCATCGTGCGCGACGGGATGCTGTGGGGCCGCGGCGCCGTCGACATGAAGAACATGGATGCCATGATCCTCACGTCCGTCGCGGAGATCCTGCGCGCGGGTGAGCAGCCGGAGCGCGACCTCGTCCTGGCCTTCTTCGCCGATGAGGAGAACGGCGGTGTGGAGGGCTCCTCTCTGGTCGTGAAGGACCGGCCTGAGTGGTTCGCCGGTGCCACGGAGGCGATCAGCGAGGTCGGCGGCTACTCGATCACCGTCGACGATCGTCGCGCCTACCTGCTGCAGGTGGGGGAGAAGGCGCTCATCTGGATCCGCCTCGTGGCCAAGGGGCGTGCGGGCCACGGCAGCCGCCTGCATGAGGACAACGCGATCGTCAAGCTCGCCGAAGCCGTCACCGCCATCGGGCGCACGCGGTGGCCGATCCGGCTCACCCCGACGACGACCGCGCTGCTGCAGGGGCTGAGCGACCTCACCGGGCGGCCGCTCGACGATCCGGATGCCCTCGCTGCGGCATCCGGCCCCGCCGAGGCGTTCCTGCGCTCGACGTTCCGCACGACGACGAACCCGACGGTCCTCACGGCCGGATACAAGCACAACGTCATCCCCGAGCACGCGGAGGCGCTCATCGACGTCCGCGTGATCCCCGGAACGGAGGACGACGTGCTGGAGGAGCTGCAGCGCATCGTCGGCGACGACATCGCCATCGAGACCGTCGTGCGCGACATCGGCATGGAGACGCCCTTCGAGGGTGAGCTCGTCGAAGCCATGGTCGCATCTCTCGGCCGCCACGACCCCGGCGTTCCCGTCATCCCGTACCTGCTCGGAGCGGGTACCGACAACAAGGCGCTCACGACGCTCGGCATCACCGGCTACGGTTTCGCGCCGCTCCGCCTGCCGTCGGATCTGGACTTCACGGGGATGTTCCACGGGGTCGACGAGCGCGTCCCCGTAGAATCGCTTGTCTTCGGTCAGCACGTTCTGACCGATCTGCTGCGCACGTACTGACGCATCTCGCTCTACTCAGAAGGCCCCTCCATGCACCTGCTCGAAGCGCTGTTCCTCGGCATCATCCAGGGACTGACCGAGTTCCTCCCCATCTCGTCCAGCGCACATCTGCGGATCGTCGGAACGTTCACCGGCTCCGGAGAGGACCCGGGGGCGGCCTTCACCGCGATCACGCAGATCGGCACCGAGGCCGCCGTCGTAGTCTTCTTCTGGCGCGACATCACCCGGATCATCGGGCACTGGTTCCGCTCGCTCGTCGGCAAGCTGCCGCGCAACGACCCGGATGCGCGCATGGGCTGGCTGATCATCATCGGCAGCATCCCGATCGTCGTCCTGGGGCTGCTGTTCCAGGATCAGATCGAGACCGTGCTGCGCTCGATGTGGATCGTCGCGATCATGCTCATCGCGTTCGGCATCCTGCTCGGCGTCGCCGACTACGTGGGTGCCAAGCGCCGCAGACTCGACCAGATCACCTACCCGCACGGCATCCTGTACGGCTTTGCGCAGGCGCTGGCCCTGATCCCCGGCGTCTCGCGCTCTGGCGGCACGATCACCATGGGACTCTTCCTCGGCTACGAGCGCGCCGCGGCGGCCCGCTACGCGTTCCTCCTGGCCATCCCGGCCGTGTTCGGCAGCGGTTTCTTCCAGGTGTTCAAGAGCTGGGACGCTCCCGACCAGTACTTCACGATGGGCGAGACGGTCGCAGCGACCGGCATCGCGTTCGTCGTCGCTCTCGGCGTGATCGCGTTCTTCATGAACTGGATCTCGAAGCACAGCTTCCTGCCGTTCGTGATCTACCGGATCCTGCTCGGCGTCACGCTGCTGATCCTGCTCGGCACCGGAGTGATCGCGGGGTAGGTCGGGCTAGCGTTTGCGGTCGCCCGGCCCGTCGTCGCGGCGACGCAGGTAGCGTTCGAACGCCTGCGCGATGGCGTCGCCGGATGCCTCGGGGGAGTCCCAGGTGTCGCGCGTGCGCTCCAGCTGGTGGATGTACTCGGTCATCTCCTCGTCGTCCGCCGCGGCGGCGTCGATAGAGGCCTCCCACGTGGCGGCATCCGTTCGGAGCCCCTCGCGGGGCATGTCGACGCCGGTGAGCTCTTCGAGCCGGTCGAGGAGTGCGAGCGTGGCCTTCGGAGACGGAGCCGCCGAGGCGACGTAGTGCGGGACGCTCGCCCACAGTGTGGCCGTCGGGATGCCCGCTCCCTCCGCGAAGTGCTCGATGACGCTCAGGATGCCGACCGGCCCCTCGTAGAGCGAGCGCTCCAGCCCGAGAGCCTCTCGCACCTGCTCGTTCGAGCTCGCGGCGAAGATCGAGATCGGGCGGGTATGCGGCACATCCGAGAGCATCGCGCCGAGGAAGATGAACCCGGTGATGTCATCGCGAAGCGCGACATCGATGAACTCGTTCGCGAACGCCTGCCAGGTTCTGGCCGGTTCGACGCCGGTGAGGAGCCAGAACTCCGGTGCGCCGTCCTCTGCGTCACCGCGCGGGCGCCACAGGGACGCCTCGGGCCAGCGCAGGTCGCGCTTGCCGGAGGCATCCATCTTGGATGAGGGGCGCGTGTACTGGTAGTCGAAGTACAGCTCAGGATCGACGGAATGGACGACCTCGTAGTCTCCGCTCTCGCGCAGCGCTTCGATCGCGCCACTGGCGGCCTCGCCGGCGTCGTTCCACCCGTCGAAGGCCACCACGACGATGCGGTCTCCGAGTGCATCCATGCGGTTCTCCCTTCGACGACGGACTTCGGCTATCCCTCCAGGCTAGTCCGCGCTCGGCCGACGCGGCGTACCGCCCCGGATACGATGGTCAGGTGACTCACAAGCCGCAGGCAGTCCTCTGGGACATGGATGGAACACTGGTCGACACCGAGCCGTACTGGATGGCAGCGGAGACGGCGCTGGTCGAATCCTTCGGCGGCACCTGGAGCCACGAGCAGGCTCTGCAGCTGGTCGGAAGCGGGCTTCACGAGAGCGCCGAGATCCTGCGGGCCGCCGGGGTCGACATGGATGCCGACGCGATCGTCTCGCACCTCACGGACGCCGTGCGCGAGCTTCTCGAGACGCAGGGCGTGCCGTTCCGCCCTGGTGCGCGCGAACTGCTGCGCGATCTGCAGGTCGCGGGGATTCCCAGCGCACTGGTGACGATGTCGCTCGGCCGCATGGCCCGCAGCGTCATCGATCTCATCGATTTCCCCGCGTTCGACGTCGTCGTCCCCGGTGATGAGGTCGACTATCCCAAGCCGCACCCCGAGCCGTATCTGAAGGCTTCGAGGCTTCTCGACATCGACATCGCCGACGCTCTCGTCATCGAGGACTCGCCCACCGGTCTGCGAGCCGGCATCGCCTCGGGGGCCGTGACCCTCGGCGTGCCGCACATCGTCCCGCTGGACGGTCTGGGCGCGCACGCCCTCTGGCCGACGCTCGAGGGCCGCACGGCCGGCGACATCGTCGATCTGTACGCGGCCGTCACGAGCGTGGAGGTCGGACGATGAGCACCACGGCACGGCCGAGCGGCCCCTTCCGCGAGGGCGATCGCGTGCAGCTGACCGGGCCCAAGAACAGGCTGCACACGATCACGCTCGCTGCAGACGGCGAGATGCACACGCATCACGGCGTCCTGTTCCACCGCGACCTCATCGGCCTGGCCGACGGGTCCGTCGTGACGAACAGCTCAGGGCACGAGTACCTGGCGCTGCGCCCGCTGCTTCGCGATTTCGCGATGTCGATGCCGCGCGGCGCGGCGATCGTCTACCCGAAGGATGCCGCGCAGATCGTCATGCAGGCCGACATATTCCCCGGTGCCACCGTCGTCGAAGCCGGCGTCGGGTCCGGTGCGCTGTCGCTGTCGCTGCTGCGCGCCATCGGCCCGGCGGGGCGTCTGGTCTCATTCGAGCGACGTGATGACTTCGCCGAGGTCGCGCGTTCGAACATCGAGACCTTCTTCGGCGGGGCGCCCGACACCTGGGAAGTCGTCGTCGGCGACCTGCTGCACGCTCTTCCGGAGACCATGCCGGCCGGCAGCGTCGACCGCGTCGTGCTCGACATGCTCGCCCCGTGGGAGGTCATGGATGCCGTCGCTGAGGCGCTGACGCCGGGGGGAGTGGTGCTCTGCTACGTCGCCACCGCGACGCAGCTCTCGCGGGTCGCGGAGTACATCCGCGGCACCGGACTCTTCACCGCCCCTGACGCGTCGGAGACCATGGTCAGAGGCTGGCACGTCGAGGGGCTGGCCGTGCGCCCCGATCACCGCATGGTCGCGCACACCGGCTTCCTGCTCACGGCGCGGCGGCTCGCTCCGGGGACGATCGCCCCCGAGGTGAAGCGTCGTGCGTCGAAGTCGAGCTACGGCGACGAGGATGTCGAGCTGTGGACCCCCGGCGCCGTCGGCGACCGGGACATCACCGACAAGAACCTGCGCAAGCGCGCCAGAGAGGCCGCCAAGGCCGCCGAGGGTGCACGTCGCGCCGCCGCGTCGCGCGACGTCGATCACCGATCGGAATAGACTGGAGCGCGTGCGTAAAACCTCAGCCGCTCTGGCCACTCTCGCCCTCGCCGCCCTCGCCCTGACGGGCTGCACGGCAGGGCCCGCGTACGACGGCGTCGCCTGCGATCGAGCAGGGGCCGGCAGCGGCATCGAGGACCTCGCCAACCTCTCCGGCAAGGTCGGCACGAAGCCCGACGTCGAGCTGTTCACGCCCGTCGGCGGGGACACCAGCGCGTTCGGCGACGCCGTGGTCGGCGATGGACGCGCACTCACGTCGCCGGGGCAGAGCGCCGTCATCGAGTTCTCGCTCTTCTCGGGCGAGACCGGCGACCCGATCGCCAGCACGGCCTACGACGCCGAGAAGGCGCAGCTCGCGAGCGTCGGCTACTGGGCGCAGACCGTTCCCGCGTTCGGCACGGCGCTCGAGTGCGCGACCGAGGGCTCACGAGTCGTAGCCGCCGTCACGCCGGAGGACTTCGGCCCTCAGAACCTCACCGGCTTTGGCCTGGCCGAGGATGAGTCGGTGGTCGCCGTCTTCGATGTCGTCAAGGTCTACCCGAGTCGAGCAGAGGGCGCGCTGCAGTACAACGACGCCGCCGGCATGCCGACGGTGGTCCGTGCGCCGGACGGGCGCCCGGGCATCATCGTCCCCGACAGCGCTGCGCCGAAGGATCTGACCGTGCAGACCCTCATCAAGGGCGACGGGGCGAAGGTCGCCGACGACGACAGCATCCTCGTCAACTACACCGGAGTCACGTGGGACGACCGCACCGTCTTCGACTCGTCGTGGGACCGCGGAACCGCTGCGACGTTCGACATGACCGCGGTCATCCCCGGCTTCACGCAGGGGCTGGCTGGCCAGACCGTCGGCTCTCAGGTGCTCATGGTCATTCCCTCCGAGCTCGCCTACGGCGAACAGGGCAGCGGAGCCGTCCCGCCGAACGCGGACCTCGTGTTCGTGGTCGACATCCTCGGCATCGATCCTCCGGCCTCAGCGCAGCAGTGATGGCAGCCCGAATCCCCCCGGAGGAGCGTCAGACGAATCTCGTCGTGGCGCTGATGGCCACGGAGATCGGGCTCACCAAGCAGCAGATCCTCGACAGTGTGTCCGGCTACCGCCAGCGCGCGGAGACCGGCGTCAGGATGGACGCGCTCGAGAAGATGTTCGAGCGCGACAAGGACGAGCTGCGCGCGCTGGGCGTCCCGATCGAGACGATCGGTGACTCCAGCGACCCGAACGATCTTCGTGAGGCTCGGTATCGCATCCCGAAGGCCGAGTACGACCTCCCGGAGGACATCTCGTTCAGCCCGGCGGAGCTCGCCGTCCTGCAGCTCGCCGGCAGCGTGTGGAGCGCGGAATCCGCCTCAGCCGACGCACAGGCCGGCGTACGCAAGATCCGCGCGCTCGGCATCGACGGCGACGAGCCGATCATCGGATTCGCCCCGCGGATCACGCCGCGCGAGAACAGCTTCGCGCCGCTCCAGTCCGCGATCGAGGATTGCCGCGTGGTCGCGTTCGACTATCTGAAGCCGGGGGAGGCGATGCCGCGCCGGCGGACCTTCGAACCCCTGGCCCTGCTGGACTTCGAAGCCCGTTGGCACGTCTATGGAATCGACCAGGATGCCGACGACGAGCGCACGTTCCTGCTCAGCCGCATCGTCGGCGATGTCACCGTGACGCGCACGTCCTTCGCCCCCGGGCTCCGTGACGGAGCGGGCGAGCGTGCTCTCGCCGGTCTCAACGCGGTCGCCGCGCGAAACTCCGCGCTGGTCGAGATCACGCCGGGCACGGAGGCGGCCCTGCGTCTGGGCCGCCGCGCGCGGGCCGAGAAGCAGGGGTTCAGCGTGCCCTTCGTGGATCTGCACATCTTCGCCGACGAGCTGGCCTCGTACGGGCCGGAGGTTCGTGTCGTCGAGCCCGCGGTGCTGCGGGATGCCGTGATCGAGCGACTCGCTGCCATCGTCGCGGCACACGGAGCGGGGGAGTGATGGCGGACAAGCCCAAGACACCGCTCGCGGCCGATCGGGTGCGCGCCTACCTGACGCTGGTGCCGTACCTGCTTGAGCGTGGGCAGGTCTCGCTGGAGGAGGCCGCCAGGGAGTTCGACGTGTCGACCGCCGAGATGCGGGGCATGGTCGAGAAGCTCACGGTCATCGGGCTGCCCGGTGACAGCGGGTACTGGCAGCAGCCGCACGAGCTCTTCGACATCAACTGGGATCTCCTCGATGAAGAGGACGTCATCGAGATCACGAACGACGTCGGACTCCGCCGCGTGCCGCGCTTCACCGCGCGCGAGGCGGCCGCACTGCTCGCAGGCCTGCAGCTCGTGGCATCCGTTCCCGCAGTCTCCGACTCGGGGCTGGTGGCCGGCCTGCTCGCGAAGCTCGCGCGCGCTGCGGCGAATGCCCCGGCTGATGTCGTCATCGCTCCGAGCGCGGTCGACGAGGTGCGCGACGCCGTCGCGGACGCGCTCCGCGACGGTGTGGCCGTGTCGTTCCGCTATCAGGCGCCGGATGCCGCGCCCACGACCCGCACCGTCGACCCTGTTCAGGTGCTGATCACGAACGGTCAGTGGTATCTGCAGGGCTGGTGCCATCTGCGGAAGGCGATGCGCACCTTCCACCTCGACAGGGTCAGCGAGCCGGTTCTGACCGACATTCCGATCACGCATGCCGATGCGCCCGTACCAGAGGGTTTCGGGGGAGAGGGCGACGACCCGGAGGTCACCGTGCGGCTGCCGCACCGCCTCGTGCCTCTTCTCGGCGACTACGTCCGAGCAGACAACGCACGGGAGGACGGCGATGATGTCGTCGTTCGAATCCGGCTGTCCGACTCCCGAGCGATCAAGCGCGTCGCGGCTCGGTTCGGAGGTCAGCTCCAGGTCGTCGACCCGGACATCGCGCGCACCGCGACCCGGGAATGGGCTGCAGCCGGACTCGCGCTCTACGCGAACCCCTGACAAAGGATGCCCGGGTAGACTGCACGAAGACTTCAACCCCGGGAGGGAATCATGGCTGGATTGACCGGTTGGCACCTGCTCGTCCTCGTCCTCATCATCCTGCTCCTGTTCGGTGCGGCGAAGCTGCCGGCACTCGCGAAGAGCATGGGCCAGTCCGCCCGTGTCTTCAAGGGCGAGATGAAGGCGATGAAGGAAGAGGACGGCACACCGCAGCAGAATGCCGGCGACACCACCGCCGCATCCACGGTTGCTGAGCCCAGCACCACTTCGCAGCGGGCAGACGGCAGCGCCCCCAGCAGCCCGACCAGCTGACGACGGTGACCGCGATCGACAAGAAGTCGGCCGCGAGTGACAGACCACGCAATGAACGCCGTATGTCGCTCGGCGCCCACCTCGTGGAGCTGCGTCGACGGCTGATGATCTGCGCCGCGGCGCTCGTCGTCACGATGATCGTGGCGTTCTTCGTCACCGACCCGATCATCGACTTCATCACAGCCCCGGTGGAGGCGATAGCCGACCGTCATCCTGAGGTGATCGTCGGCCTCACGTTCTCCTCCGTGACGGCACCGTTCGATCTGCGCATGCGAATGGCGTTCTCGATCGGCATCTTCCTCGCGGCTCCCATCTGGCTGTGGCAGATCTGGGCCTACATCATGCCAGGGCTGACGCGCAAAGAGATCAAGTACACGATCGGCTTCGTGGCCGCAGCCATCCCGCTCTTCTTCGCCGGCTGCTACGTCGGCTCGCTCGTCGTGCCGCACGTGATCGAGCTCATGGCGGAGTTCACGCCCGAGGGCGCCAACAACCTCTACGAGGGAAAGCTCTACTTCGACTTCATCCTCAAGCTCATGCTCGTGGTGGGCGTCTCGTTCGTCCTGCCGGTCTTCCTCGTCGCCCTCAACCTGTCCGGCGTCATGACCGGTCGCGCGATCCTGAAGGGGTGGCGCGTCGCCGTACTCATCGCCTCGGTGTTCGCAGCCCTCGCGACGCCCGCGGCGGACGTGGTCAGCATGCTGCTGCTGGCCGGCATCCTGGTGGTCCTGTTCTTCGCGGCCGCCGGGCTGTCGATGCTGTTCGACCGTCGCAAGAAGAAGCAGATGGCGGCCGAAGGGCTGCTCCCGGACGCGGACGCATGAGCTCACCGGCCGAGCGCTACGCCGCCGCTCGAGACAGCGCTGCGCACCCGCACACCGCCGCGTTCGCCGCACGTCAGAAGTTCGATCTCGACCCCTTCCAGGTGGAGGGATGTCACGCACTCGAGCGCGGGCGCAGCGTCCTCGTCGCCGCACCCACCGGCGCAGGCAAGACCATCGTCGGCGAGTTCGCGATCCACCTCGCGATGCAGACGCCGGGTGACAAGGCGTTCTACACGACGCCGATGAAGGCGCTGTCGAACCAGAAGTTCCGCGAGCTCGTCGAGGTCTACGGCGCGGAGAACGTCGGACTGCTCACCGGGGACACGAACATCAACGGCAACGCCCGGATCGTCGTGATGACGACCGAGGTGCTGCGGAACATGATCTACGCCGGCTCCTCGGCTCTCACCGACCTCCGCTTCGTCATCATGGACGAGGTCCACTACCTCGCCGATCGGTTCCGCGGCGCCGTGTGGGAAGAGGTCATCATCCACCTGCCCTCCGCGGTGCGGCTCGTCTCGCTCAGCGCGACCGTCTCGAACGCCGAGGAGTTCGGCGACTGGCTCGACACCGTCCGGGGCGACACCGAGGTCATCGTCTCCGAGATCCGGCCGGTGCCGCTCGAGCAGCACGTCCTGGTGCGCGACGATCTGCTGCCGCTGTTCGACGACCGGGCGGGTATCGCCACGGCGACCGTCAACCAGGAGCTCATGCGCATCCGGTCGTTCACCGGGTCACGGTACGACAACAACAAGCGCGCGCAGTCGTACGTCAGCTCACGGCACGCCGGCAGGCAGAGCCCCCGCCCGCAGCGCGGCGGACGCCGCCCCGTGCGTGCATCGAACGCTCAGCGCATCGAGCGGATGGACCGCCCGGACGTCATCCAGCTGCTCGAGCGCACGAACCTGCTGCCGGCGATCTTCTTCATCTTCAGCCGCGTCGGGTGCGACGCAGCTGTGCAGCAAGTGCGACGCTCCGGCATCCGCCTGACTTCGCAGGAGGAACGGCGCGAGATCCGAGAGTTCGTCGAGGAGCGCACGCGCACCCTGCAGGATGAGGATCTCGGCGTCCTCGGCTACTTCGAATGGGTGGACAACCTCGAGCGGGGCGTGGCATCCCATCACGCCGGCCTTCTGCCCGCCTTCAAGGAGGTCGTCGAGGAGCTGTACCGTCGCAAGCTCGTCAAAGTGGTCTTCGCCACCGAGACTCTGGCGCTCGGCATCAACATGCCAGCGCGCACCGTGGTCCTGGAGAAGATGGAGAAGTTCAACGGCGAAGCGCGCGTGGCCATCACCTCGGGGGAGTACACCCAGCTGACGGGTCGCGCAGGGCGTCGGGGGATCGACGTCGAGGGCCACGCGGTCGTGCAGTGGACGGAGGGCATGGACCCTCAGGCCGTCGCCGCTCTCGCCTCCCGGCGCACGTATCCGCTGAACTCCAGCTTCCGTCCGACGTACAACATGGCCGTGAACCTCATCGACATGTTCGGTCGGCCGAGGGCCAGGCAGGTCCTGGAATCGTCGTTCGCCCAGTTCCAAGCCGACCGCGCGGTCGTCGGCCTGGCCAGACAGGTCCGCGAGGCGGAGGAGTCGCTGAACGGATACGTCAAGGCGATGACCTGCGATCACGGGGACTTCCTCGATTACGCCGGCATCCGACGTGAGCTGAGCGATCTCGAGAAGAAGAACAAGCAGGACTCCCACGGGCCGCGGGCCGCCAGAGACAAGCGCCTCAAGAAGATCCAGTCCCTGCGCACCCGGATGCAGCGCCACGGATGCCATCGGTGCCCCGACCGCGAGGCGCACGCCCGCTGGGCCGAGCGGTACTGGAAGCTCAAGCGCGAGACCGATCGCACCCGTCGGCAGATCGAGAACCGAACGGGCACGGTGGCTCGTGTGTTCGACCGGATCGTCGACGTGCTCGCCACGCTCGACTACGTCACGGGAACCGGCGACGACACCGCCCTCACGGAGGACGGTCGCACGATGCGGCGCATCTACGGCGAGCGCGACCTGCTCGTGGCGGAGTCGCTGCGCCAGGGCCTGTGGACGGGGTTGGACGCCCCTTCTCTCGCCGCGATGGCATGCTGCCTCGTGTACGAACCGCGCCGCGACGAGGCGAACTCGGGGGAGCGGGGGCTCCCGCGCGGCGCTTTCCGTGCGGCGTTCGAGAAGACCACCGCCCTGTGGGCCGAGCTGGATGACCTGGAGCAGGCGCACAGCCTGCCAGGGTCCGAGCCGCTCGCGGCCGGTCTCGCCGGCGCCATGCACGCCTGGGCTCGTGGCGCCCTGCTCGATCGTGTGCTCGTCGACGCTGACATGGCGGCCGGCGACTTCGTTCGGTGGGCGAAGCAGACGATCGACCTGCTCGATCAACTGTCGATCGTGGCCGAGGATCTCACCGTGGCTCGTACGGCGAGGCAGGCGCTCGACGGCGTGCGCCGCGGCATCGTCGCGTATTCGACGATGTGAGAATGAGACGGATGCCATCGCCCTCTGCCGAGCCCTCGCGTCGGCCCCGTCCGCTGCTGCCGCTGTGGCTCGCCGTTGCGTCTGCGGCGCTGTCCGGGTGGCTGATGGATCTCGCATACCCGTCGGCGAACGCGTGGATCCTGGCGTTCCCCGCCGTCGCGCTCCTGCTTCTGGCTCTGACCGGGCGACAGTTCTGGGCCGCAGCGCTGGTCGGACTCGTCTACGGAGGCGTGTTCTTCTTCCTGCTGGTGTCGTGGACGTCGCGCTATCTGGGCGTGATCCCCTGGGCGGCGCTCGCCTCACTCGAGGCCGCGCTCACGGCTGTCGCGGTCACGCTCATCGCGCTGGCCTATCGCTGGCTGCCGCGCGCGTTCCCCGGCACGGCCGGCCGCCTGGTGCTGCTCCCTGCCGTCGTCGGAGCGCTCTGGGTGCTCAGAGAGCTGCTCCTCGGTTCGTGGCCGTACACCGGGTTCCCCTGGGCGCGCCTGGGGATGACGCAGTCCGAGAGTCCTCTCGCGACGCTGTCCTCCTGGGTCGGCGTGAGCGGCCTGAGCTTCCTGATGGTGTTCGCGGTCGCGATGCTGATCGAGAGCGTGAGGCTTCGCCTCTGGCGCCGTCCGCTGCGACTCGTCGCACCCGTGGTGATCATCGCTCTGCTGTTCGTGACCCCGGCGTTCCCCACGACGGATGCCGGCACCATGCGCATCGGCGCCGTGCAGGGCAACGGCCCCACGGGGTACTTCGATCATCGGGAGCCCTACGCGGTCGTCCAGGCGCAGACGGACGCCACGGAGCCCCTGTACGGCGAGGATATGGATCTGCTCGTGTGGCCGGAGGGCGGGCTCGGCGGCGACCCGTTCCAGGACAGTGCGCTGGCTCGCCGGATGACCCTGGTCGCCAACCGGGTGGATGCGCCGCTGCTCGCGAACGCCGCCACGGCGCGCGGCGACGAGTTCTTCAACACGTCGATGCTCTGGGAGCCCTCCGGCATCGCGGAGCAGACGCACGACAAGCGCTTCCCCGTTCCCTTCGGGGAGTACGTGCCCGATCGTGATTTCTACTACGCGATCGTCCCCGACCTCATCGGGTTGATCGGGCGCGAGTACTCTCACGGAACCAACGCACCCGTGATGGATGTCGACGGTGTGAAGATCGGCCTCGCCATCTGCTTCGACGTGATCTACGACCAGGTCATCGCCGAGGGCGTCACCGGCGGAGCTCAGGTGCTGGTGTTCCAGACGAACAACGCCGACTTCCGCGGCACCGACGAGAATCTGCAGCAGCTCGCCTTCGCCCGCATGCGCGCCATCGAGACCGGACGCAGCGTCGTCAACATCTCCACGGTCGGCACGAGCCAGATGATCACCCCTGAGGGCCGGACGATCGCCTCGTTGGACGCAGATGAGGCCGGAGCCCTGCTCGACGATGTCGAGCTTCGCTCCGGCCTCACCGCTGGTGTGATCCTCGGCCCCTGGATTCAGCAGGTGCTGATGTGGGGCGGATTGGGCGCGCTCCTGTTCGGGTGGTGGCGCGCCCGTGGTGGGAAGTGACCAGGGCCGTTAGGCGCCGATCTTCTCCCGAGTGGGGTCTTCACCCGCTCCGCGGCGTGCGCGGATGAACGCGAGGCGCTCCTCGAGCAGCTCTTCGAGCTCGGCGCGCGTGCGGCGCTCCATCAGCATGTCCCAGTGGGTGCGGGCGATCTTCTCGTCCGTCGCGTCCGGCGTGATGGTCTTGCCGTCGACGCTGAGCACGGCTTCGGCACCGCACGTGCGGCACTCCCACTTCTGCGGCGGCTCTGCGTCAGCGGCGAACATCAGGGTACTGGTGCTTCCGCACGTGTCGCACTTGTAGGTGGTCTCGCGGCGTTCCATGAAAACGACGCCCTCTTCGCTCTGTAGGCTCTGGGCGCCGAGTCGGATGCCGCGCAGGCTGCGATCTGCCATTTTGTGGTCCTCTCGTCGACCTCAGGTATACCGCTCTCGCCTGTGCGCGCGCTCAACGCACCAATGATCGCGCGGGTATTCACAGTCGAATCCCAGCCCTAGAGGGTAGGGCGTCAGTTGACGGTCTCGATGGCCACGTCGGCGCGGTCGGTGACGATGCCGTCGATCCCCGTGTCGACGAGCCGGCGCATGTCCTGCGGATCGTTGACCGTCCACACGTGGACCTCGACGTCGTGCCGATGCGCCGCGCGCAGCAGAGACGGCGTGAGGACTCGTACGGGCCCGTACCGCTCGGGGATCTGCAGCGCATCGATCTCGCGCAGCACACGAGCGGGGGAGAGGCGCAGCGCCGTCAGCAGCCTGACCCGCATCATGCTCGACCGGCCGGCCGACGTCGCCGGTCGCACGCTCGCACCGGCATCCATCACGGCGTCGACCGCCCGCCTGCGCCTCGCGTCCGAGAAACTGGTCAGCAGCACGCGGTGCGCGTGCGGAGCGACGATGCGGCCCAGGGGAGCGGCAGCGGCATCCGTCTTCACATCGATGTTGAATCGCGTCTCCGGGAACGTCTCGAGGAGTTCGGCCACGGTCAGCAGGCCACCGTGCGGTGCGAAGATCTCCACGAGTTCGGCGGTGCGCACCTGATCGATCCGGCGGGCGTCGCCGACCAGGCGCTCGAGATCGTCATCGTGGAAGAGGATGATGTCGCCGTCGGCGGTGACCTGACAATCCGTCTCGACGTACTCCGCACCGGCCGCGTGTGCAGTAGCGAACGCACCGGCGGTGTTCTCCCAGACGACGGGCCCTGTGCCCTCGAGCGATACCAGTCCGCGGTGTGCGAGAACCCGCGGATGCCGTGCCTTCGCGAAGTACGGGTGCGTCACGCGCCCGTCGTACCAGCCGGCGGCTGGCCGCCCGGGCGCGGAGTGAACGCCCCGCCGATGCCCTTGAGCGCCTCGGTGAGCTCGCTGGGGATGATCCACAGCTTGCTCGACTCGCTGTCGGCGATCTTGGGGAGCATCTGCAGGTACTGGTACGCGAGGAGCTTGTCGTCCGGCGCGCCCTGGTGGATCGAGGCGAACACGTTCTGGATCGCCTCCGCCTCACCCTGAGCGCGGAGGACGGCTGCCTGCTTGTCACCCTCTGCGCGAAGGATCTCAGCCTGACGCGCACCCTCTGCCTCCAGGATCGCGGACTGCTTGGTCCCCTCGGCGGTCAGGATCGCTGCGCGACGGTCGCGCTCGGCACGCATCTGCTTCTCCATCGAGTCCTGGATGGACAGGGGCGGGTCGATCGCCTTCAGCTCGACGCGTCCGACGCGGATGCCCCACTTGCCGGTCGCCTCATCGAGCACGACGCGCAGCTGGCCGTTGATGTTGTCGCGGCTCGTGAGCGCCTCTTCGAGGTTGAGGCCACCGACGACGTTGCGGAGCGTGGTGGTCGTCAGCTGCTCGACGGCGCCGAGGTAGTTTGCGATCTCATACGTGGCGGCGCGGGCGTCTGTGACCTGGAAGTAGACGACCGTGTCGATCGAGACGACGAGGTTGTCCTCGGTGATCACCGGCTGCGGCGGAAACGAGACGACCTGCTCGCGCATGTCGATCAGGGGCCGCAGACGATCGATGAAGGGCACCAGGATGTTCAGACCGGGCGTGAGGGTCTTGTGATAGCGCCCGAGGCGCTCGACGACGCCCGCCGTGGCCTGAGGGATGATGCGGATCGATCGCGCGACCGTCACCACCACGAAGATGATGACGGCGATCGCGAGGATCCATCCGATCGCTGTCGGGATGAACGATGAGTCGTCCACTGCTTCTCCTAGTCGTCGATGGTGCTAGTCGTTGGCGGGGCGGACGATCGCCGTCGCCCCGTTGATCGCGGTGATGAGAACGGGTGCGCCGACCGGGATGGTCACGCTCCCGTCAGCACGTGCCGTCCACGTGTCGCCGTTGCTCACCTTCACCTGCCCTGAGACGTTGGTCACGTCTGCGAGGGCGGTGCCACGGAGGCCGATGAGAGCGTCGACGTTGGATTTGGTCGGGTCTTCGCCGCGATGCAGACGCCGCAGCAGCGGCGGCCGGATGATCAGGATGAACAGCGCGGCGGCGGCTGCGGCGATGATCAGCTGCGCCCAGAGGGGCAGGCCGATGAGGCCCATGATGAGGCCGACCGCGCTGCCGAGGGCGAGCATGAGGAAGGTGAAGTCGAGAGTGAGCATCTCGATCACGAGGAATACCGCGATGAGAACCAGCCAGCCGATCCACGCCCACTCCGTGACCAGCTCGATGAAGACGGATGCGTCGTTCATGGCGCCCTCCTTTGCGGTCAACCTATCACGCAGCAGTGACGCGCAGACGGCCCGTGTCGGGCGGTTGGTAAAGTGAACGGGCCGTGCTTTCCGCGGCGTTCACCACCGCATGAGGAGTCACCGTGACCGACGTTCTGCCCGCAGGTTCCCTGGCCGGAAAGGTCGCGCTCGTAACCGGCTCGTCCCGTGGCATCGGCGCGGACACCGTCCGCTATTTCGCCGAGGCCGGTGCAGACGTCGTCATCAACTTCCGCAACAAGGCTCCGCGTGCCGAGAAGCTCGCGTCGCAGCTGCGCGAGCACGGAGTGCGTGCGCTCGTCGTCGGCGCCGACCTCACCGACCCGGCCTCGGTCGGATCGATGTTCGAGCAGGTCAGTGCCGAGTTCGGCCGTCTCGACATCCTCGTGCTGAACGCATCGGGCGGCATGGAGTCCGGCATGGCCGAGGACTACGCGCTGACGCTGAACCGCGACGCGCAGCTGAACGTGCTGAATGCGGCCCGCCCGCTTCTCGCCGACGGATCGCGGGTCGTGTTCGTCACGAGCCACCAGGCGCACTTCATCCGCACCACGCCCACCATGCCCGAGTACGAGCCGGTCGCGCTGTCCAAGCGCGCTGGCGAGGATGCCCTGCGGGAGCTGATCCCGTCGCTCGAGGAGGAGGGGATCGGCTTCACGGTCGTCTCGGGAGACATGATCGAAGGCACGATCACGGCGACGCTGCTCGAGCGCGCCAACCCCGGCGCCATCTCCGCTCGGCGTGAGGACGCCGGGCGCCTCTACAACGTGTCGGAGTTCGCGGCCGAGGTCGCCAAGGCCGCACTCGACGCGGTTCCCGCCGACAACACCCGTCTTGTCGGCGACACCAGCGGCTTCGTCGCGGAGTGACGCACTGACACGAGAAATGCCCTGCCGATCGGCAGGGCATTTCTCGTCTTTGCGATCAGATTGTGCTGGCGCCGGTGAGGGGCGACGCGATCGTCTGCTCGTCACGGCCCAGCGTGATGGCTCGAACGATCTGCATGATGCCGAGCACGACCATCGCGATGCCGAGGACCCACCAGAGCGCTGCGGCGGCCAGCAGCGGAGCGAACAGTACGATGACGCCGGCTGCGATGCTCAGGATCGCGTACAGGATCGTCCACGCCTTCGATCCGTCCTTGTTCAGCAGCGTCAGGGCGACGATTCCGTCGAAGATCCAGCTGACGCCGAGGAAGACGGCGGTGACGACGGCGAGTGTGACCGTGGCTGCAGCGAGATTGGTGAACGCGACCACGCCGGCGACGATGTAGAGCAGACCGAGGACGATGTGGCCGATGCGGGCCCACCCGCCCTTCTTGCCCGAGAAGATCCCCAGGCCGATGTAGACGAGGCCGGCGATGACCAGGTATGACGCGATGATCCCGGTGACGATGAATGCGGTCTTCAGCGGCCAGGCGAGCACCACGATTCCGGCGATGAGAGCGATCGCGCCCGAGACCGCCAGCGTGACCCGAATGGACTTGAACAGCGACTTCGCTTCCGTGAGCGATTCAGACATGAGAAACGCCTCTCTCTGACGATCCTGCGGAGGATGTGCTCAGCGTAGCGCGCTGAAGGTTCTGGATGGGGGAGGTGCGTGGCAGGATCTTCCTCATGACCGACGCGCCACGCCCCGCCGACTCGCACGATCTGATCCGCGTCAGGGGAGCGAGGGAGAACAATCTCAAGGACGTCAGCGTCGACATCCCCAAGAGAAGGCTCACGGTCTTCACCGGCGTCTCGGGCTCCGGCAAGAGCTCGCTCGTCTTCGACACGATCGCAGCTGAGTCGCGTCGCATGATCGATGAGACCTACAGCGCCTTCGTGCAGGGGTTCATGCCCTCGGTGCCGCGGCCCGACGTGGATGTGCTCGAAGGGCTCACCACCGCGATCATCGTCGACCAGGAGCGGCTGGGTGCGAACCCTCGCTCGACGGTCGGCACTGTGACGGATGCCAATGCGATGCTTCGCATCCTGTTCTCGAAACTCGGTCAGCCGTACATCGGCGGCCCGACCGCCTTCTCGTTCAACATCCCGACGCAGCGGGCGAGCGGGGTGATGACGGGCCCGGGCGGCGAGAAGAAGATCGTGAAGGATGCGATCTACCTCGGCGGTATGTGCCCGCGGTGCGAAGGCAGGGGAGCGGTATCGGATCTCGACCTCGCCCAGATCGTGGACGAGTCGAAGTCCCTCGACGAGGGCGCCATCATGGTGCCGGGTTACACCGCGGACGGCTGGATGGTGAAGGGCTTCTCGGCATCCGGCTTTTACCCGGCAGACAAGCCGATCAGCGAGTTCAGCGACAAGCAGCGCCATCTCTTCCTCTACGGCGAGGTCACCAAGGTCAAGATCAGCGGCATCAACATGACCTATGAAGGTCTGATCCCGAAGATAACCAAGGCGATGCTGTCGAAGGACCTCGACGCCCTCCAGCCGCACATCCGCGCGTTCGTGGAGCGCGTGGCATCCTTCACCACCTGCCCCGAGTGCGACGGGACGCGCCTGACGGAAGGCGCGCGGTCGTCCAAGATCGATGGGATCAGCATCGCCGAGGCTTGCCGGATGCAGGTGACCGATCTCGCTGCCTGGGTCAACGGACTCGATCTGCCGGGAGCCGGTCCGCTCCTGGACGCCTTGAAGGCCAACCTGGACGCGTTCGTGACGCTGGGACTCGGATACCTCAGCCTCGAGCGACCGTCCGGCACGCTCAGCGGGGGAGAGGCGCAGCGGATCAAGATGCTGCGCCACCTCGGTTCGTCTCTGACCGATGTCACCTACGTCTTCGACGAGCCGACCATCGGGTTGCATCCGCACGACATCCAGCGGATGAACTCGCTGCTGCTGAAGCTGCGCGACAAGGGCAACACCGTGCTCGTGGTCGAGCACAAGCCGGAGACCATCGCGGTCGGCGACCACGTCGTCGACCTCGGTCCCGCCGCGGGAAGCAGGGGAGGGGAGATCTGCTTCGAGGGGACCGTCGACGGTCTGCGTGCGAGCGAGACGATCACGGGACGCCATCTGGACGATCGGGCGACGGTGAAGACGACGGTCCGGCAGGGGAGAGGTGCCATCGAGGTGCGCGGCGCGTCCACGAACAACCTGCAGGACGTCGACGTCGACATCCCGACCGGTGTGCTCACGGTCGTCACCGGGGTCGCCGGTTCCGGTAAGAGCTCGCTGATCCATGGGTCGGTGTCCAAGCGCGATGGCGTCGTGTCGATCGACCAGAGCGCCATCAAGGGCTCGCGTCGCAGCAATCCGGCGACCTACACCGGGATGCTGGAGCCGATCCGCAAGGCGTTCGCCAAGGCGAACTCGGTCAAGCCGGCGCTGTTCAGCGCGAACTCCGAGGGTGCGTGCCCGTCGTGCAAGGGCTCCGGCGTCATCATCACCGAGCTCGGCTTCATGGACACGATCGAGACGCCGTGCGAGGACTGCGGCGGCAAGCGGTTCCAAGCGGCGGTCCTCGAATACAAGCTCGGCGGCAAGGACATCACCGAGGTGCTGGACCTGTCTGTCGCCGAGGCGCGCGAGTTCTTCTCGCAGCCGGACTCGAAGATCCCGGCTGCCGTGGCGATTCTGGAACGCCTCGACGATGTCGGGCTCGGGTATCTGTCGCTCGGGCAGCCGCTGTCGACGCTGTCCGGCGGCGAGCGTCAGCGCGTCAAACTGGCCATCCAGATGGGCGGTCAGGGCGATGTCTACGTTCTCGACGAGCCGACCTCCGGCCTGCATCTCGCGGACGTCGACAAGATCCTCGGGCTGCTCGACAGACTGGTGGATGCGGGCAAGACGGTCATCGTGATCGAGCATCACCAGGCGGTCATGGCCCACGGGGACTGGATCATCGACGTCGGCCCCGGCGCGGGCCACGCCGGCGGTCGTGTGGTGTTCGAGGGCACGCCGGCCGAGCTCGTCGCTACGAAGCAGACGCTGACGGGGGAGCACCTCGCGGAATATGTCGGCGCCTGAGCGAGCAGAGGCGGAGGACACAGTGGCAGATCAACAGGATCTCGACGATCGGATCCAGGCGTACTACGGCGGCGCGTTCGATGAGCACGCCAGGCTTCGTTCCCGCTCGGCGCAAGGACGACTGGAGCATCGGCGGGTGCAGGAGCTCGTCTGCGACCGCGTCGCAGCCGGTGCGCGCATCATCGACATCGGCGGCGGCACCGGCGCGCATGCGATCACCCTTCAGGGTCGTGGGTACGCCGTGTCGCTCATCGATCCTGTTGCGCAGCACGTGTCCGTCGCCGGGGAAGCGGGTCTCGACGCTCAGGTGGGCGACGCGCGTGATCTTCCCTTCGAGGATGCTTCGTTCGCCGCGACTCTGATGCTGGGGCCCTTGTACCACCTGCGCGCCGCATCCGACCGGCGTCGCGCGATCGAGGAAGCGCGCCGTGTGACCGACTCCGGTGGGTGGATCTTCGCGGGGGCGATTTCACGATATGTCGCGTTTGGTCAGATCTTTCTGACGCGGGATCCCGCTGAAGCGGACGTCGAGGAATGGGTCGCTCTGCTGCGAGATGGTGCTCCGTCGAGGCGACTGCGATTTCCGGCCGGACATTTCCACACGGCGGAGTCGCTGGAGCGGGAGCTGCTGGAGGCGGGCGTCGTCGACGTGCATGTCCATGGCGTCGAAGGACCGGCCGGCGTGTTCATGGAGCAGTTGCCAGTCGACGTCGATCCGGAGCTGCAGAGTGCCGCGGCGCGTCTGGCGGATGCTGCGTCCGAGCACGCCGGTGTGAGAGACATGAGCGCCCACCTGTTGGCGATCGGTCGCGTTCCGTAACGAGTGCCCGCTTGATCGCGGTAACGCCGATAATGCACATTATGTCAGTACACGAGAACGACCACCCCTCCCTTCCGTCCCGTAGTCTTCCTCGCATGCCGAAGAATGCCGCAGAGCTGCACCCGCACGATCCTGCGTGGCTGACACGCGCATCCGGGCAGCTGGAAGCGATTGCCCGGGCCCTGACGGGAATCCCTGGCGTGGATGTCGCGATCTACGACCACATCGGATCGACATCCGTACCCGGTCTACGGGCGAAGCCATTCATCGATCTGCAGGTTCGATTGCTGCCGATGCCGGACGTTCGGGAGCTCTCTGATCGGCTGGGTCCACTCGGCTACGCGCAGGCCCACGGATCGCGGCCGGACTCCCCTGGTGTTTACCGCGACGTCCCGCGCGGCGACGAGGCGGTACCGGACGAGGTCTGGGACAAGAGCATCTTCACCAACGACGATGTGCAGGCGATCGTGCACATCCGTCGCGCCGACTCTCCCTGGGGCCGGTACACCGTCTGGTTCCGCGACTGGGTGCGTGCCCATCCGCAGGAGCGCGAACGCTACGAAGACCTCAAGGTCCGACTCTCAGAGGCGAATGCTGGAAAGCCCGACTACGACGACTACACCCGCGCGAAGACGGTGTTCTTCGATGAGGTGCAGGACGCGTTCACATCGTGGGCCCGGAAGAACCATCCAGTCTGATCGCACCGCTCCCCTGGTCGTCACAGTCCACAGCGGTCCGACGGAGGCACCCCCAGCGCGCGAAGAGCCTGAAAGCGCACCCGTTCGTTCGTGTCGGCGACGAGCGCAGCGACAGCGCCGTGCGGATCGTCGAGTTCATGCCGGATGATCACTTTGAGCGCCATCTCCCGAACTCGCCACGCCTCGTCGTTCAGCGCGTGCAGAACAACCTCTGAGTTCGCGGGCGGACCGAGATGCAGAAGTCCTCGAGCACCCCACACACGCGCCCAGTGACTCGGCCAGCCGATTGTGCCGCACAGCCACGCGATGTCGGGATAGCGCGGATCGTCATCCAGTGCGTCACCCCGCAACAGCGCCTCACACCAGTCGATGAGGACGTCCCGCCCGAACAGTTCCGCTGCGTTGCGCGCGCTCGCAGCCGGCCCTAGTCGACGATCCGGGATCGCGTCCATGAGTCGACGGTAGCGCGACCTCGTGCATCCGTAGGATGAGTTGGTGCGGATCCTGACCTCGCTCGCGCGCTTCAACGCCGCCCACCCCTGGTCCCACAACGATGCGTACGCAGCCTTTGTGCTCAGAAACGCCAAGGCCGTTCGACGGCGCGGCGGTGTGAGCGCGCTGGACGTCGGATGCGGTACCGGCAATCTCGTCGAGCGGCTCTCGGCGATCTTTCCGCACGTGATCGGAATCGAACTCGACGTCGACGTCGCTGCGGCCGCGGCCCATCGATTCGAGATGACGGATGCCGTCACCATCCAGCAGCGCCCGTTCGGCGGCGAAGCGGAAGGCGCATACGATCTGATCGTGTTCGTCGCGTCCCTGCACCACATGCGGCTGGAGGACGCACTCCTCGATGCACGAGCATCCTTGCGCACAGGAGGTCGTATCGTGATCGTCGGTGTCGCGAGCGAAACCCGATCCGACAGGCTCCGAAGCGCAGCATCCCTCGTCCTCAATCCGCTGGTCGGATTCATCCGACACCCGCGACGCGCGCCGGCCACTCCCCTGCACATGCAGGCACCCACCGTCGACGCGCGGCAGACTTTCGACCAGATCCAAGCGGTCGCGCATCGCCTGCTCCCCAGCATCCGGATGCGACGGCGTCTGTTCTGGCGGTACACCGCGGTATGGGAGGACCCCCGATGACACTTGAGCCAGACCAGGTCACCGTGCGCACGTGGGCCGGCGATGCCGACGAGCTCGCACAGGCCGCCGAGCTTTACGCCGTTGTGTTCTCCGAGGCGCCGTACGATGAGGACCCCGCTGCCAGCCGTGCGTCGTTCTTGGCTCGCGTCGACACGTACGGGCGTACCAAGCCGGACTTCCGGTTGGTTCTCGCCACGCGTGACGACGAGATCGCCGGACTCGCGCTCGGCAGCGGGATCAGCGCCGGCGACTGGTGGCGCGACCGCATCACCCCGCAGTTGCCGCCTGCCACCGCCGCGACCTGGTTCGGGGAATCGGCGTTCGCCGTGGTCGAGCTCGCGACCGCGCCGCAGCATCGTCGGGCGGGCGTCGCACGATCGCTCCTGCGCGCACTCACCCATGGCCTCCCCTACTCCACCGCGGTTCTGACCGCCTACTCCGAAGCCAGCCGAGCGCGAGAGTTCTACGTCCGGCAAGGCTGGGCGGAGGTCGCGACAGCGCTGCATCTGGGCGAATCACCCGAACTCTGTCTGTATGGCCTGCGATTGGGCAGCGCCCAGCACGAGTAGCGTGGAAGGGTGCCCGATGTCACCCGCTCCCCTGTCTCCACACCCGGGTGGCGCAGCTGGCTGATCTGGTCGGTCGGCGTCGCAGCGTATGTGCTCGCCATCGCGAACCGGACCTCGCTCGGGGCGGTCGGCGTCGACGCCGCCGAGCGCTTCCAGGCGGATGCTGCGACGCTCTCGCTATTCGCTGTCGTGCAGCTCGCCGTCTACGGCGGCATGCAGATCCCGATCGGCGTCGCCCTCGACCGCTACGGAGCACGGCCGATCATCACCCTGGGCATGGTCCTCATGGCCGCAGGTCAGCTGACGATGGCGCTCTCCCCCAGCATCGGCATCGCGATCCTCGCTCGGGTCCTTCTCGGCGCGGGCGACGCCATGGTGTTCCCCGCTGTCCTGCGTCTGGTCGCGACATGGTTCCCGGCGCAGCGCGGTCCGCTCATGGTGCAGCTCACCGGCGTGCTCGGGCAGAGCGGGCAGCTCGTCGCGCTGATCCCGGTCGCGGCCCTCCTCCACGCCACGACGTGGACGATCACCTTCGGCAGCATCGCCGGTCTCGGCATCCTCTTCGCGATCCTCGTGTTCGCCGTGATCCGCAACCGCCCTCCCGAGGCCGCCGCCGACGTCACCGTCAACACCGACACCGGTGTCGTGCGCGTCGTCACATCAGCCGTGGACACCGGCATCGGAATCCGCGCGGCCTGGGCGCACCCTGGCACCCGCTTGGCGTTCTGGTCGCACTTCGCGACACCGTTCGCCGGCACAGCGTTCGTCCTGTTGTGGGGCATGCCTTTCCTCACCGCCGGCGAAGGGCTCTCCCCCACTGAAGCAGCGACCCTGATCTCGGTATATGTCGCTGTCGGCATGCTTTTGGGCCCTATCCTGGGCGAGCTCTCGCGGCGCATTCCGAATCGGCGATCGCTTGCGCTGGTGATCCCCACGGTCACGGTTCAGCTGCTCGCCTGGGTGGCAGTCATCGGCTACCCAGGGCCGGCGCCGCTGTGGCTTCTCTACGTGCTCGCGGTCGCGCTCGCGTCGGGCGGCCCCGCGTCGATGATCGCCTTCGATCATGCCCGCACGCACAACCCTGCGCATCGGCTCAGCACCGCGACCGGGCTGACGAACGCGGGCGGATTCATCGCGGCGCTGCTCGCGGTCTTCCTCATCGGCATAGCGCTCGACCTGCAGGGGGCCGGAACCCCCGACACCTACTCGCTTGACGCGTTCCGCCTGGCGTTCCTCATGCAGGTGCCGCTGTGGCTGCTCGGAATGACGTTCATCCTCATCGAACGCAAGCACACCAGGATCCGCATGGGACTGGACCCGGAGCGGACTCGGCGCTCACGGGTCCAGTAGAGGGGTCAGGCCGCTTCAGAGCCCGGCTGCGTCGTCGGGCGCGCTGGTGGTGCGACGGGTCGTCTGCGACCCGGAAGCGGGGTCCACGGTCGTCTGGCTGATGGAATTGCTCTGCCGACGCCGGGCGACCAGGATCAGCCCGATGATGAAGATCACGGCTCCTGCACCCATGAGGATGTAGCCGATCATGTCGAGGTTCGCCCATTCCACCTCGACGTTGATCGCGAACGCCAGAATGGCGCCGATCACGAACAAGACGATTCCTGTACCGATGCTCATGGTCTTCCCTTCCGGTGCCGCGTTTCGGCACACGTCCAGGGGCCACGCCCCTGTGAGACCTCGATACTGGCAGGAAGACCGCTCACGCGGCAACGGGTTGACAGGGTATCGCGACGTACGGCATAGGTCAGTCAGCGCACGAGGGATTGGAAGGTCTCGAGGATCAGCTCGACGCTCACGGGTGAGGGCACATCCGTGTCGCCGTACTCGAACTCCGCGAGTTCCACTCCCCTGACCTGATCACGCAGCGCCGCGAAGACATCCGCGATCTGGTGAGGGCGGAGGCCGCCCGGCACGCGGTAGGCGGCGGGGATGTACCCCGGCTCGAGAACGTCCCAGTCCACGTGGATCCAGACGTCCCGACCAGCAACGAGTTCGGCGACGCGCGCCGCCGTCACCTCTGCGGGGGCGAGCACGCGCACACCGGCGGACGACAGCAGCTCGCCTTCGGCCTCATCGATATCGCGTCCGCCGACGACGATGACCTGCTCAGGATCCAGCCCGGCGCCGTGACCGCTGTCCCACAGGCCGCACGCCGCAGCGAGCACCATGCCCCCGAGATATCCGGACTCCGTGGTCTCGGGCGTGTTGAAGTCTCCGTGCGCGTCGATCCACAGCACGACGGCATCCGGAAAACGCTGAGCCACGGTCGGCAGCATCCCCAGGCTCGCGGCGCAGGTGTTCGTGAGCAGCACGGGGGTGTCGCCGGCATCCAATGAATCCGCGACGGCATCGCGAAGGCCGTGCAGCGTGTCCTGAGCGGCCGGAAGCGCGGCCGTCCAGTCGTCGATGCGGCCCGCCTCCGGCGATCCGGTGACGACTGCGGTCGTGCCCAGATACTCCTCCAACGCGTCCGCCGCAGCTCGCGCTCCGAGCAGCGCACCGTCCGTGCGGTCGGCGACGCGACCCTGCGAGACGATGAGCCCGAAGTTCCGTGTCGAATCATTCACCTGCGTCATGCTCTCTCCTTCTGCGAACCCGTCATCGTCCGCGTGGCGTCCACCCCGAGGGCAGCGCACCGTCCGTGTCTCCGCGCTCAGCATCCACCGATGCGGACCAGCCCTGTGCGGCATCGACCGTGTCGAACCCGCCACGCGCGAGACGCATCCCGACATCCTCGTGGTGCATGCGCGGCGCTCCGCCACGGCGGACCGAGGCTCGCACGCTCCACGCGTCGTCGCTGTACCCGCCACCGCGAAACACGCGGTACTCGTCGTAGCGGGCCGGATCCAGCAGGTCCCAGCACCACTCCCACACGTTGCCGAGCGTGTCGAACAGACCGAACAGATTCGGTAGCCGCGCACCGACATTCTGCGGGCTGCTGACGCCATCGGCCGAGGTCCATGCGATCTCGGTCAACGGTCCGTAGTGCGGTGCTGTCGAGCCCGCCCGGCAGGCGTACTCCCACTCGGCCTCCGTGGGCAGTCGGTACCCGTCGCTGTCGACGTGCCACGTGACCTGCTCGCCGTCGAACGAGTAGGCGCGGTCGAGGCCCTCCCACTCGGATGCCGCGTTGCAGAAGCGGATCGCGCGCAGCCAGCTGAGATCGGATGCCGGGCGCCGCGGATGCTGGGCCGTAATGCCGAGCACTTCGGCGAACTGCTCCTCGGTCACCGCGTACGCCCCGATCTCGAAGGGTTCGAGATCGACGGTCCGCCGGGTCCTCGTGCGCGCATCGTGCAATGTCACCGTGCCCGCAGGGATGCGTGCCATCTCGAAGTCGCTCACGCTGCGCCGCTCTCGGTACGAGCAGGGACGCGCACGGCGAAGACGCGCATGAAGTACTGGCAGAGCGGCCCTACGAGCAGGGCGAACGCCAGGGTTCCGATCCCCACATTGCCGCCGAGCGACCACCCGACCGCGACCACGACGATCTCGAGGCTCGTGCGCACGATCCAGATCGGCCGCCCGGTGCGCCTGTGCAGGCCGGTCATGAGGCCGTCGCGCGGTCCTGGCCCGAAGTGAGCCCCGATGTAGAGACCGGTCGCAGCGGCGAGGACGAGCAGGCCGATCACGAAGAAGCAGACGCGCAGCCAGAGCGGTTGCCCCGTGGGGATGAGGAACAAGCCCACGTCAGCGGATGGCCCGACGAGCAGCGCGTTCAGCAGCGTGCCGATGCCGTACCGCTGCCGCAGCGGCAGCCACAGCAGCAGCACGACGACGCTCGTCAGGATCGTGATCACCCCGAACGTCAACGGCACGTGGCGCGCGATCCCCTGCGAAAGGACGTCCCACGGGGCGGCACCGATCTCGCCGCGAACCATGAAGGCGATGCCGATGCCGTACAGGAAGAGGCCGATGAGCAGCTGCGCGATCCGACGAGGGAGCCGACGGCCGCGCACGCGGCTCACTGCGGAGCTCTTTCCACCCAGGTCGGATACTTGGGAGTTCTTCCGTCGCCGGACGACGTGCGCGTGAGCCGGCGCTTGACCCAGGGTCCGACGTGCTGACGGTAGTACGCCAGTCCAGAGGCGCCGCCGATCTGCGACGCCGGGGACCACCACGCCGCCGGCGGTTCGTAGCCGAGCCCTTGGAGCACGCGCGCGGCGACGCGGTGGTGCCCGTTGGCGTTCATGTGCAGCCGGTCCTCCGACCAGTAGGCGCCGGTCGAGAGCTCGCGATCGGGCCAGTTCAGGGCGCGGATCACGTCGTCACGGTCGGCGACCCTGCGCAGCACCGCGGCGGACAGCTCGTCGCCACGACGCTGGATCAGGGATCCCATCGGAAGCTGGCCCGCCGGGTTGGCGCCCGACAGCAGGATCAGGGTGACGCCCTCCTCGTCGCAGCGCCGGAGCACGCGCGAGAAGGTATCGGCGATGTGCTCTATACGCGTGCGGGGCCGCAGCATGTCATTGCCCCCGCCGTTGAACGACAGGTGCGTCGGCCGCAGTGCGAGCGCCGGCTCGAGCTGCTCCTCTACGATGGGCCAGGCGAGCTTGCCTCTGATGGCGAAGTTCGCGTACTGGATCGGGTGGCCGACAGCATCCGCCCAGCCCTGGGCTGCGATATCGGCCCAACCGCGTACGCGACCATCCGGCAGCTCATCACCGACGCCCTCGGTGAACGAATCACCGATCGCCACGAACCTCACACGACTCACTCAGCCAGCCTATTCCCGTCCGCGGGGCCGCGCGTCACCGGTCGTCGAGCGCCTGTCCACGGCGATCGACGAGTCCCCATGCTGCAAGCGCTGCGACCACGAAGAACGCGGCGAACACGACGAAGAGCAGCGGCGCTCCCCCGGCGACGAGCAACGAGGGAACGAGCAGTGGCGCCACGATCGACGCGATCCGGCCGACGCCTGCCGCCCAGCCTGACCCGGTGCCGCGCAGCGACGTCGGATAGATCTCCGGCGTCACAGCGTACAGCGCACCCCAGGCTCCGAGATTGAAGAACGACAGCGCCATGCCGGAGCCGATGATTGCGGCTTCGCCGCTCGCCGTTCCGAAGAGGATGGCGGACACGGCCGACCCCACGAGGAAGACGGACAAGGTCGCCCGCCTCCCCCACACCTCGATGAGCCAGGCCGCGACCGCGTAGCCGGGAAGCTGCGCCAGCGTGATGATGAGCGTGAACCCGAAGGAGCGGACGAGGTCGTACCCGGCATCGACGAGGATGCTCGGGATCCAGATGAAAGCGCCGTAGTAGGCGAAGTTCACGCAGAACCAGACCAGCCAGATGCACAGCGTGCGCACGCGGAACTCGGTGGACCACAGCGTGCTGAGCCGTGCCGCCGCCGACGCGGCGATCACCCTGGTCGGTCCGGAACGCGGTGCCGGGCTCGCCACGACGCCGGCGTCGGCCTCGAACTTCGCGACGATCCGCTCCGCCTCTGCGAACTTGCCGCGCGAGGCGAGCCAGCGCGGCGATTCCGGCAGGCCCCAGCGCACGATCAGAGCGTAGAGCGCCGGGACCGCGCCGAGCGCGAAAGCCCAGCGCCAGCCGTCGGCGGATGCCGGGATGACGAAATAGCCGATCAGTGCGGCAGCCGTCCAGCCCACCGCCCAGAACGCCTCGAGGATCACGATCAAGCGGCCGCGGATCCTGGCCGGTGCGAACTCGCTGACGTACGTCGATGCGACGGGCAGCTCGGCGCCGAGGCCCAGTCCGACGAAGAAGCGCAGCACCAGCAGAATCGCCACGCCGCCGGCCAGGGCGCTCGCGCCGGTCGCGAGGCCATAGACGAGCAGGGTGATCGCGAACACCTGACGACGCCCGAACCGGTCTGCCAACAGTCCGCCGAGACTCGCCCCGAGCGCCATGCCGATGAAGCCGGCCGATGCGATCCAGCCACTTTCGGTCTTCGTGATGTCCCAGTGCTGGGCGAGCGCTGCGAGGATGAACGAGATGAGCCCGACGTCCATGGCGTCCAGGGCCCAGCCGAGGCCGGAGCCGGTGAGCAGGCGCAGGTGGCGGCGAGTGAACGGCAGGTCATCGAGCCGGTGTGCGAGCGTCGCCCGGCTCGGCACGGCCTCGGTCATGCGAGCAGCTCTCGCACGCGCGGGATGACCTCGGTGCCGTACAGCTCGATGCTGCGCATCATCTGATCATGGCCGAGTGTGCCGGTCGCGTACTTGAGGTCGAAGCGGCCGATCCCGAGCGTGCGGATCGTACCCGCGATCTTCTCCGCGACGCGCTCGGGCGAACCGGAGTAGATCGCCCCCGCCTCGCCGACGTCGTTCTGGAACCGGGCGCGACTGTACGGCGGCCACCCGCGCTCCTTGCCGATGGTGTTGTTCATCGACTCGAACCCCGGGTACGCGGCCTCCCACGCCTCTTCGTCGGTTGCAGCGATATGGCCGGGCGAATGGACGGCGATCGGATGCTCCGTCGTCCCGAATGTCGTGACCGAGCGATGGTAGAGATCCACGAACGGCTTGAAGCGCGCCGCTGGGCCGCCGATGATCGCGAGCATGAGCCCCAGTCCGTGCCGGGCCACGCGGACGACCGACTCCGGACTGCCGCCCACACCCACCCATGTGCGAAGACCGTTCTCGGTCTTCGGGAACACGTCCGCCCCCTCCAAGCTCGGCCGCATCGTGCCCGACCAGATCACCGGCTGCTCCTTCAGAAGCTCGACGAACAGCTCGAGCTTCTCCTCGAACAACGCCTCGTAGTCGCGCAGGTCGAATCCGAACAGCGGGAAGGACTCGATGAACGAACCGCGACCGAGCACGACCTCCGCACGACCGGATGACACGGCATCCAGCGTCGCGAAACGCTCGAACACGCGGACCGGATCATCCGAGGAGAGCACCGTCACCGCTGTTCCGAGACGGATGCGCTGCGTTTTCGATGCGATCGCGGCGAGGACCATCTCGGGCGCCGACACGGCGAACTCGGTGCGGTGGTGCTCCCCCACTCCGAAGAAGTCCACGCCAACGCTGTCCGCCAGTTCCGCTTGTGCGACGATGTTCCGGATCGTCTGCGCGGCCGTCAGCAGCTGCCCGTCAGCGTCACGGGTGATGTCGCCGAACGTGTCGAGACCGAACTCGATGTCCATGCCTACTTCTTCAGCAGAGCCGTGCGCAGAGTGTCCAGCCCGACACCGCCCATGTCGAGCGCGCGCTTGTGGAAGCTCTTGATGTCGAATCCGTCGCCCTGCTCGGCCTGGTACGCATCGCGGACCTGCTCCCAGATCCGCTGGCCGACCTTGTACGACGGCGCCTGTCCGGGCCAGCCGAGGTATCGATTGACCTCGAACTGCACGAACTCATCCGACATGTTCACGTTCTGGCGCATGAAGTCGAGAGCGTAGTCGGCCTCCCAGATGCCGTCCCCGTCAGGCCGGGCCTTGCCGAGGTGAACGCCGATGTCGAGCACGACGCGAGCGGCTCGCATGCGCTGGCCGTCGAGCATGCCGAGGCGATCCGCCGGGTCGTCGAGGTATCCGAGCTGCTGCATCAGCCGCTCGGCGTACAGGGCCCAGCCCTCTGCGTGACCCGAGGTTCCGGCGAGCAGACGCCGCCAGGAGTTGAGCTCCGCACGGTTGTACACCGCCTGCGCGATCTGCAGGTGATGGCCCGGGACGCCCTCGTGATAGACCGTCGTCAGCTCGCGCCAGGTGTCGAACTCGGTCACGCCCTCCGGCACGGACCACCACATGCGCCCTGGACGCGAGAAGTCGTCTGTCGGGCCGGTGTAGTAGATGCCGCCCTCCTGCGTGGGAGCGATCATGCACTCGATCGTGCGGATCTTCTCGGGGATGTCGAAGTGCGTCGCTGCGAGCTCGGCGACGGCCCGGTCGCTGGTCTCCTGCATCCACTTCTGGAGCGCCTCGGTGCCGTGCAGCTTGCGCGACGGGTCGGCCTCCAGATGAGCGACGGCCTCCTCGACGGTGGATCCGGGCAGAATATCGTTCGCGATCGCGGTCTGCTCTGCGACCATGCGTGCGAGCTCTTCTCGACCCCATTCGTACGTCTCGTCGAGGTCGATCTTCGCTCCGAGGAACCGCCGGGAATGCAGTGCGTAGACGTCGCGACCTACCGCGTCGACGTCGGATGCCGCTGGTGCCAGTGTTCCGACGAGGAAGTCGCGCAGCTCGTCGTAGGCGACGCGGGCGGCCGACGCGCTGTCGGCGAGATCACGGGCGAGGGATGCGGGAAGCCCGCCCTCGGCCGGTGCGGCATCGGCGACGAAGGAGGCGAAGAATCCGTCATCCGCGGTGTAGCGGACGATCTGACCCGCGACTTCGACGACCTGCCGCCGGGCAGGGACCACGCCGCTGTCGATGCCCTGACGGAGCGTTGCCGCGTAGCCGCGCAGAGCAGCAGGGACCGCCGCGAGGCGCTTGGCGATCGTCTCCCAGTCATCGGCTGTCGCCGTGGGCATCAGATCGTAGACCTGACGAACGTCCTGGGCTGCGGAGGCGATCACGTTCAGATCGCGCAGGTGCCATTGCGCGTCGTCGAACTCCAGCTCGAGGTCGAGCTCGCTCAGCAGATCGGTCTTCGTGACCTCGTCGATGGGGTCGGACGGGTTGAGCGCGGCAAGCTCATCGCGGGTCTGCCGCACGGCGGCGATGTAGCGCTCGTGCCCTTCGGGGCTGAGGTCGCCGTAGCGGTCGTTCCCCTCGTCGCGGCCGATATAGGTGCCGAGAGTCGGGTCGAGGTCTGCGAGGGTGTCGACCCACTTGTCAGCGACCTTGTCGATGGCTGTGGGTGTGCGCGGGGTTTGCGTCATGAAGTTCAGCGTAGCGCCGCGCCGGCTCGCAACGTCTAGTGGGCCGCCTCGTTCCAATCGCGGCCACGGCCCACCTGAACATCGAGCGGGACGGTCAGGTCCGCGGCGCCCGCCATCTGAGACCGGACGATCTGCTCGGCGGCATCCCACTCGCCCGGTGCGACCTCCACGACGAGTTCGTCGTGGATCTGCAGCAGGGCGCGCGAGCGCATGTCCGCGGCGCGCAGGTCGGCGTGGATGCGGAACAGGGCGATCTTCATGACGTCGGCCGCGCTGCCCTGGATGGGTGCGTTGAGCGCGGCGCGCTCGGCGTTCTCGCGCAGCACCCTGTTCGGGCTGGACAGGTCGGGGAACGGCCGACGACGACCGAAGATCGTCTCGGTGTACCCGTCTTCCTTCGCCTTCATCACCGAAGCGCGCAGATAGTCGCGCACGGCTCCGAACCGCGCGAAGTACTCGACCATGAGCTGCTTCGCCTCGGACTGCTCGATTCGCAGCTGCTTGGACAGGCCGAATGCGCTCAGCCCGTAGACCAGGCCGTACGACATGGCCTTGACCTTGGTGCGCATCGCCGATGTGACGTCGGCCGGCTCGACGCCGAAGACACGGGCGCCGACGAAGCGGTGCAGGTCTTCACCGCTGTTGAACGCCTCGATCAACCCCTCATCTCCTGAGAGATGCGCCATGATGCGCATCTCGATCTGCGAGTAGTCGGCCGTCAGCAGAGTCTCGTACCCCTCGCCGACCTCGAAGGCGCTGCGGATGCGACGCGACTCCTCGGTGCGCACCGGGATGTTCTGCAGGTTCGGATCTGTGCTGGACAGGCGTCCTGTCTGGCTGCCGGTCTGCACGTACGTCGTGTGGATGCGGCTGTCATCCTTGATCGCGGTGTCCAGGGTCTCGATGATCTGCCGGAGCTTCGTCGCCTCGCGGTGCTGCAAAAGCAGGTCGAGGAAGGGATGCGGGTGGCTCTCCTGCAGGTCGGCGAGGACAGCGGCATCCGTCGAGTAGCCGGTCTTGGTCTTGCGTGTCTTGGGCAGTTGCAGATCCTCGAACAGCACCTCCTGCAGCTGCTTCGGCGACCCGAGGTTGAACTCGCGGCCCACCAGCGCGAACGCTTCGGTCGCGAGGCCATCTGTGCGCGTCGCGAGTTCGCCGGAGAAGGTCGAGAGGACGTCGTGGGAGACAGCGACGCCGGCCATCTCCATGTCGGCGAGGGTCAGCAGTGTCGGCAGTTCGATGTCGAGGAGGACGGATGCCACCGACTCTGGCACGTCCTCGCGGAGTGCGGCGGCGGTGCGAAGCGTGAACCACGCCTCCTGCGACGGCGTCGCGCCGTCGGTCTCGGGGACGAGCTGTGTCGGATCTGCGACCGGGAGCTTCTCGCCGAGATAGCGCTCGACCAGGTGCGAGAGCGTCTTGTCGGGGAGGCTCGGGCGCAGCAGCCAGCCGGCCAGCAGCGTGTCGTAGGCGAGCCCGCCGAGGCGGATCCCCGCGCGCAGCAGTGCCTTCACCTGCGGTTTGGCGTCGTTGAACACCTTCGCGGCATCCGATTCGAGCCAGGGCCGGAGCGCGTCGGCTGCGTCGTCGGACCAGTTCGTCTCGCGCAGTTCGGAGAGGCTCGCGACACCGATCCGAGTGGCGAGGCCGCCGTTCGTGACGACGGTCACCGCCAGTTCGCCCTGCTGTGCCTGCAGCCAGGCGACGAGGGCGGTCACGTCGGCTTCGACGGGACTGGGCAGAGCGACAGCGGGCTCTGACTCGGCGGGATCCTCGCCGGTGCCGACGGCGTCGAACACGCGTGGGAGGAGGGTGCGGAACTCGAGACGGGCGAAGATGTCGCGGATCGCCTGCACATCGGCCGGAACCACGACGAGGTCGGCCGGGGCGACGGGCAGCTCGACGTCCGTGAGGAGGCGGTTGAGCTTGCGGTTGCGGCGCACGTCGTCCATGTGATCGCGGAGGTTGCCGCCGACGACGCCCTTGATCTCCTCCGCGCGATCGAGCAGCTCATCGAGCGACCCGAACTGCGTGAGCCACTTGACCGCGGTCTTCTCACCCACCTTCGGAACGCCGGGAAGGTTGTCGCTGGTCTCGCCGACCAGTGCTGCGATGTCCGGATACTGCTCCGGGCGGACGCCGTAGCGCTCCTGCACGGTCGTCGGGTCGTAGCGCTTCAGCTGCGAGACGCCCTGCACGGACGGGTAGAGCAGCGTCACCTCGTCGTTGACGAGCTGGATGGTGTCTCGGTCGCCCGAGACGACGAGCACGTCGAAACCCTGCTCCGACCCCTGCTTGGCGAGCGTTGCGAGGATGTCGTCAGCCTCGATGCCCTCCTTCGTCAGCACCGGGATCGACATCGCGGCGAGGCAGTCCTGCAGCAGCGGGATCTGCCCGCGGAACTCCTGCGGGGTCTCGGAGCGGGTCGCCTTGTACTCGGGGTACTCGTCGGTACGGAAGGAGTGCCGTGACGTATCGAAGGCGATCGCCATGTGCGTCGGCTGCTCTGCCTTGATGAGGTTCACGAGCATCGACAGGAACCCGTAGATGGCGTTCGTGTGCTGGTTGTCCTTGGTCGTGAAATTCTCGACCGGAAGAGCGAAGAACGCCCGGTATGCGAGCGAATGGCCGTCGACGACCATGAGGGTAGGCTTTGCGGAGTCCGTCACTCTGACAGCCTAACGAGGACGGCAGACACCCGCTGAGGAGGATCCGTGACCGAGACCCGGATGACCGGACTGGAGTGGGCCACGCAGCGCGGCATGGGGGCCCTTGCCGAGAAGATGGGCATCGAGTTCACGGAGTTCTCGATCGAGCGCAGCGTCGCCACGATGCCCGTCGAAGGCAACACGCAGCCGGTCGGGCTGCTGCACGGCGGCGCGTACGTCGTGCTGGGCGAGTCCCTCGGCTCGATGTCGGCGAACCTCGCCGCCGGCCCGGGGAAGCTCGCCGTCGGCGTCGACATCAACGCCACGCACACCCGTTCGGCGACATCGGGCATCGTCACGGGCGTGTGCACACCGATCCACCTCGGACGCAGCATGATGGTGCATGAGATCGTCGTGAGCGACGATCAGGGCAGGCGCTGCTCGACGATCCGGATCACGAACATGATCAGACCGCTGCCGGCCTGACGAGTCCGTCTCGAGTGAGGATCCGCTGGAAGAGGTAGTGGTCCTGCCACTCCCCCGCGATCCGCAGATACGCAGGTGCCATGCCGATGCGTTCGAAGCCGTTCGCCGCGAGCACCCGCTGCGATGCGGCGTTGTGAAGCAGCGTCGAGGCCTGCAGGCGGTGCAGCTCCAACGCGGACGCCGCGTGCTCGACGACCGCCGCGACCGCTCTGGTCATCAGACCGTGACCGGCCAGGGCTGAGTCGATCCAGTAGCCGAGGTCGGCGCTGTGGAACGCGCCGCGAACGATGTTGCTGAGGTTCACGCGGCCGACGATCGCGTCGTCGTCCGCGCGGATGAGGACGAACGGGTCGCTGCGTCCGGCATCCCGATCCGCCAGCAGTGCGACGATCAGTCGCCGCTGCTCGCGCTCGCTGAAGAACGACTCGTCCCGCTCTGGATCCCACGGCGCGAGATGCGCGCGGTTGCGGGCGAACGCCGCGGCGAGAGCCTCCCCGTCGTGCGCTTCGAGCGGACGGAGCCGGACGTCCGTTCCGAACTCGATCAGGACTTCTTCGGTGCGAGCTGCTCGATGATGGCCTTGGCGACGTCCTGCATCGTCAGTCGGCGGTCCATCGACGCCTTCTGGATCCAGCGGAACGCCTCGGGCTCCGACAGTCCCATCTTCTCGTTGAGCAGACCCTTGGCCCGATCGACGAGCTTGCGCGTCTCGAAGCGCTCGACCATGTCGGCGACCTCGGCCTCGAGCGTGATGATCTGCTCGTGGCGGGCGAGGGCGATCTCGATGGCGGGCAGCAGGTCGTTCGGCGTGAAGGGCTTCACGACGTACGCCAGAGCGCCGGCCTCGCTGGCACGCTCGACGAGCTCCTTCTGGCTGAAGGCGGTGAGGAGGACGACGGGTGCGATGTTCGCCTTGTGCAGGCGCTCAGCGGCGCTGATGCCGTCGAGCTGCGGCATCTTGACGTCCATGATGACGAGGTCGGGTCGCAGTTCGGTTGCGAGGGCGACCGCCGTCTCACCGTCACCTGCTTCGCCGACCACGTCGAAGCCGTTGTCGCGCAGGATCTCGACGATGTCGAGTCGGATCAGCGATTCGTCTTCGGCGACGACGACGCGTCGCGGGGCGGATGCCGTGGGCTGCTCAGACAGTTCTTGCTCGGTCACAGGTTCCATTCTAGGGGACGGCGGCTCGCAGCCCGCCGCATCCGCCCCAGGTGTGGACGGGAGGGCACGGTGCGCTGCGCTAAAGTCGAAGGCGCGACCACCGCGCCGGCGTGGCGGAATGGTAGACGCGGAGCACTCAAAATGCTTTGTCCGAAAGGACGTGTGGGTTCGAGTCCCACCGCCGGCACATCGCGGAAGGGCCGTCCGGCAAACGGGCGGCCCTTCCGCATAGGGAAGGGAACCGCCATGGTGCAGCCGCTTGGACGCGACGAGGTGCACGCCAGACGCGGCGGGGTCTTCCGCCGCCGCTGGGCGACGGAGTCCGACACTGCGTTCGGCGCCACGCGCCGCACGCGATACGTCGACGACGGACATCTGGTGCTGGCGCCGCGCGACACGAGCGTCGCGGACACCATGACTTTCACGGACGCGGGCGAGGGGCGGACGGCGCTGCTGCTCTATCCCAAGCCGTCGCCGGAGGACATCGCCGAGCTCGCAAGCACCTGGAACCTCCATCCGCTCGTCGTCGAGGACCTCCTGCACGCAGGTCAGCGCCCGAAACTCGAACGCTACGACGACGCTCTCTTCCTCGTCGTCCGCTCCGCGTGGTACGTCGATGCCGCTGAGGACGTCGATTTCGCCGAGTTCCACATCCTCGTGCGACCGCGAGCGGTCGCGGTCTTCTGTCAGGACGGCCGATGGATCGACGGCGTCGACGCCGATGACGCCTCCGGCGCCGCGGACCGCGGGGATCGGACGCTCCTCGACGATGAGCGACTGCTGCAGCACGGGCCCGAGGCGATCGTCTATCGACTCCTCGACGCGATCGTCGACGGCTACTCCCCCGTCCTCCGCGGTCTCGAGATCGACCGGGAGCAGATCGAGCGTCAAGTGTTCAGCGGCGACGCGTCGGTGACCGAGCGCATCTACCGACTCAGTCAGGAGGTCATCGACCTCCAGCAGGCGACGTCCGGGCTCACAGAGGTGCTGGCGGCGCTCCGTGCGGGCTTCCACCGCTACGACATCCCCGACGCGCTCCAGTCGTACCTGCAGGACGTCGCCGACCATCTCAGCAGAGCGGACACGCGGGTCGGAGAACTCCGTGACTCGCTCTCGCAGATTCTCACCGTCAACGGCACGCTGGTCGCTCAGCGTCAGAACGAGGACATGAAGAAGATCTCCGGCTGGGCCGCGATCCTCTTCGCCCCGACGCTGATCGGCGCGATCTACGGCATGAACTTCGACAACATGCCCGAGCTCCACTGGGCCTTCGGCTATCCGCTGGCCGTCGGCGCGATGATCGTGTTCGCGCTCGTGCTCTATGTGATCTTCAAACGCCAGAAGTGGATGTGACGAAGAAGGACCGCCCCGGTGGGACGGTCCTTCTTCGGTAAGGGGGCAGCTCTTACGCGCCGGCCTTGTAGATCGGCGCCGCTCCGTTCACGGCATCCCCGACCTTGTGGACGCGGATGTCGTTCGTGGATCCGACGATTCCGGGAGGGGAACCGGAGATCACGACGACCTTGTCCCCTTCGGCGGCGAGACCGTTGCCGAGCAGGTACTCGTCGACCTGGTGGTACATGAGGTCGGTGTGCTGAACCATCTCGACGAGGGTCGAGCGGATGCCCCACGTCAGCGCCATGCGCCGACGGATGCTGGGCTCCGGCGTGAACGCGATCATCGGGATGCGCGAGCGCAGGCGCGACAGGCGGCGAGCGGAGTCGCCGGACTGCGTGAACACGCAGAGGAACTTCGCGTCGACGAACTCCGCGACCTCGAGAGCGGCGAGCGTGATCGCACCACCCTGAGTGCGCGGCTTGCTGGTGAGGGGCGCGATGCGCTCCAGCCCGTGCTCCTCCGTTGACTCGACGATCCTGGCCATCGTCTCGACGACGACGATCGGGTAGTCGCCCACGCTCGTCTCGCCCGAGAGCATCACGGCGTCTGCACCGTCGAGGACGGCGTTGGCGACGTCCGAGGTCTCAGCCCGCGTCGGGACCGGGCTGGAGATCATCGATTCGAGCATCTGCGTGGCGACGATGACCGGCTTGGCGTTTCGACGGGCCAGCTCGACGGCGCGCTTCTGCACGATCGGCACGGCCTCGAGCGGCAGTTCGACGCCGAGGTCGCCGCGAGCGACCATGATGCCATCGAAGGCGTCGACGATCTCCTCGAGCGCGTCGACGGCCTGCGGCTTCTCGATCTTGGCGATGACGGGGACCTTGACACCTTCTTCGGCCATGATCTCGTGGACGCGATCGACGTCGGCTGCGTTGCGCACGAACGACAGCGCGATGATGTCGGCACCGGTGCGAAGGCCCCAGCGCAGATCCGACTCGTCCTTCTCGCTCAGTGCGGGCACGTTCACGGCGACGCCCGGCAGGTTGATGCCCTTGTTGTTGGACACGGCGCCGGCGACGATCACCTTGGTCGTCACGACGGTGCCATCGGTCTCGACGACCTCGACGCGGACCTTGCCGTCGTCGATCAGCAGGAAGTCACCGGGCTTCACGTCCTGAGGAAGGCCCTTGAAGGTCGTGCCGCAGATCTCGCGGTTGCCGATGATGTCCTCGGTGGTGATCTTGAAGATGTCGCCCTCGGCGAGTTCGTACGGGCCGGCCTCGAACTTGCCCAGCCGGATCTTCGGCCCTTGCAGGTCGACGAGCACGGCGACCGCACGCCCCGCGTCGTCCGCAGCGCGGCGGACGTTCGCGTAGTTGGCATCGTGGACGGAGTAGTCACCGTGGCTGAGGTTCAGTCGAGCGACGTCGACCCCCGCTTCGATGATGGCTCGGACGTTCTCGTAACTCGAGGTTGCCGGGCCCAGGGTGGCGACGATTTTCGCGCGTCTCAACAGAATCTCCAGGGTAAGAGGTGGGGGAATTTTATGGCGACAGTGCCGTCGCCAGCCTACGCGGGCTGCAGACCGATTGCGACATCGGACGGGGCGACCGGCGCCGGCAGCACCGTCGTCCCCATCAGATAGCGATCGACGCCCGCTGCGGCCGCCCTGCCCTCCGCGATCGCCCACACGATGAGCGACTGCCCGCGTCCGGCATCCCCGGCGACGAACACGCCGGGGACGGTGGACTCGTACGAGTCATCGCGCAGGAACGCACCGCGATCAGCGGTCTCGGGACGGACATCCGCTGCGAAGCTGTCGGTCTCCGGACCCGTGAAGCCCATGGCGATGAGGACCAGGTCGGCGGGGATCTCACGCTCCGTGCCGCTCTTGGGGACGCGGCGGCCGTCGACGTACTCGGTCTCGGCGACGCGCAACGCACGCACTTCACCGGCCTCGTTCGCGAGGAACTCGACGGTGGATGCCAGGTAGTGGCGCTCACCGCCCTCTTCGTGCGCGGACTGCACCTCGAAGACGGTCGGCATCATGGGCCACGGCTGGTGCTCCGGGCGGTCGAGGCCAGGCTGCTTGCCGATCGCGAGGTTTGTGACGCTCAGTGCGCCGTGACGGTGTGCGGTGCCGATGCAGTCCGCTCCGGTGTCGCCACCGCCGATCACGATGACGTGCTTGCCCTGTGCGGTGATCTGGTTCGGGACGGAGTCCCCCGCGACGGCCTTGTTGGATTCGACGAGGTACTCCATCGCGAAGTGCACGCCGTCCAGGTGGCGGCCGGGGATCGGCAGGTCGCGCGGGACCGTCGAACCGGTGGCGAGGACGACCGCGTCGTAGCGTGCGCGCAGATCTGCCCAGCTGATGTCCTTGCCGATCTCGACGCCGGCGCGGAAGCGGGTGCCCTCCTCCTGCATCTGACGCAGGCGCGCCTCGAGGTGGCTCTTCTCCATCTTGAAGTCAGGGATTCCGTAGCGCAGCAGACCGCCGATCCGGTCGTCGCGCTCGAACACGGCGACCGTGTGCCCCGCCCGAGTGAGCTGCTGCGCGGCGGCGAGCCCAGCAGGGCCCGATCCGACGACGGCGACGGTCTTGCCGGTGAGCCGCTCAGGAGGCTGCGCCTCCACCCATCCCTGGGAGAAGGCCTCGTCGATGATCGACACCTCGACCTGCTTGATCGTGACGGCCGGCTGATTGATCCCCAGCACGCACGAGCTCTCGCACGGTGCAGGGCAGAGCCGCCCGGTGAACTCGGGGAAGTTGTTCGTGGCATGGAGGCGCTCGATCGCCGAGCGGTCTTCGCCGCGCCAGGTCAGGTCGTTCCACTCCGGGATCAGGTTGCCGAGCGGGCAGCCCTGATGACAGAACGGCACGCCGCAGTCCATGCAGCGGCCGGCCTGTCGGCGCAGCACGTTCTTGTCGCCCGGCTCGTAGACCTCTTTCCAGTCCATGATGCGGACGGGGACGGGGCGGCGAGCCGGCAGCTCGCGCTCGGTCACCTTCAGAAAGCCCTTGGGATCAGCCACCGGTCACCTCCAGGATGCGGGTCCAGACGGCGTCGCCGTCCGGGTCGATGCCGGAGGCCTCGGCCTCCTGGCGCATGGTCTGAACGGCCGCGAAGTCTCGCGGCAGCACCTTCACGAACTCGGCCGCGACGGTGTCGAAGTCCGCCAGCATGCCCGTGGCGAGCGGCGAGTCGGTTCGCTCGACGTGCTCGGCCAGCAGGCTCCGCAGCACCTCGAGATCCGCGCGGTCCAGCGTCTCCAGTCGCAGCTCACCGCTGTCGCGGGACTGCTGGTTGACCTTGTCGGCCGACAGCGCGTGGACGTAGGCGATGCCCCCGGACATGCCGGCTCCGAAGTTGCGTCCCGTCGATCCGAGGATGACGGCGAGGCCGCCGGTCATGTACTCGAGCGCGTGATCGCCCACTCCCTCCACGACGGCCGTCGCCCCGGAGTTGCGCACGAGGAACCGCTCGCCGACGACACCGGAGATGAACATCGAGCCCGACGTGGCGCCGTAGCCGATCACATTGCCGGCGATGACGTTCTCATGCGGGGCCATGTGCGAGTCACGGTGCGGGCGCACGACGATATCACCGCCGGAGAGCCCCTTGCCGACGTAGTCGTTCGCGTCGCCCTCCAGGCGGAGCATGATGCCCGCGGGCAGGAAGGCCCCGAGGGACTGCCCGGCCGTGCCGTGCAGGATGACATCGATCGTCTCTCGCGCGAGCCCCTCGGCGCCGAAGCGCGAGGTGACCTCGTGGCCGAGCATTGTGCCGACGGCTCTCTCGGTGTTGCGGATCGGAAGCTCGATCATGACGGGAGCCCGCTCCCTCAGCGCGTCCTGCGCCATCGAGATGAGCTGCACGTCGAAGTGCTCATCGAGCTCGTGATCCTGTTCGCGGCCGTGGCGGCGAGGCTCGGATGCCGGGAAATCCGGACCCTCGAGGATCGGCGCCAGGTCGAGCCCGTCGGCCTTCCAGTGCTCGATCGCCGCGTTCGCCTCGATGAGGTCGGCGCGGCCGATGATCTCGTCGAGCGATCGGAATCCGAGCTCGGCAAGGATCTCACGCACCTCCTCGGCGATGAACTCCATGAAGTTCACGACGAACTCCGGCTTGCCGGTGAACCGTTCCCGCAGGGCCGGGTTCTGCGTCGCGACGCCGACGGGGCAGGTGTCGAGGTGGCAGACGCGCATCATGATGCAGCCGCTGACCACCAGCGGAGCGGTAGCGAAACCGAACTCCTCCGCTCCAAGCAGCGCACCGATGATCACGTCGCGACCGGTCTTCAGCTGACCGTCGACCTGGACGACGACGCGGTCGCGCATGCCGTTGAGCATGAGCGTCTGCTGCGTCTCGGCCAGGCCGAGTTCCCACGGGGTGCCGGCGTGCTTGAGCGAGTTCATCGGGCTCGCGCCGGTGCCGCCGTCGTGTCCCGAGACGAGGATGACGTCGCTGAGCGCCTTCGCGACACCGGCCGACACCGCGCCGATGCCGGACTGGCTGACCAGCTTCGTGTGGATACGGGCGTTCGGGTTCGCGCGCTTCAGGTCGAAGATGAGCTGCTTGAGATCCTCGATCGAATAGATGTCGTGATGCGGCGGCGGCGAGATGAGACCGACGCCGGCCGTCGCATGACGGGTCCGCGCGACCCAGGGATACACCTTGGTCGGCGGCAGCTGGCCGCCCTCTCCGGGCTTCGCGCCCTGCGCGAGCTTGATCTGGATGTCGTCGGATTCGGTCAGGTACAGGCTCGTGACGCCGAACCGGCCTGAGGCCACCTGCTTGATCGCGCTGCGGCGCTCGGGGTCGAGGAGACGGTCGACGTCCTCGCCGCCCTCCCCCGTGTTCGACTTGCCGCCGATGCGGTTCATCGCGATCGCGAGCGTCTCGTGGGCCTCGCGCGAGATCGAGCCGTAGCTCATCGCGCCGGTCGAGAAGCGCTTGACGATCGAGCTGACCGGCTCGACCTCGTCGAGCGGTACGGCAGGACGCGCCCCGGTGCGCAGCGTGAACAGCCCGCGCAGTGTCTTCAGCTCAGCAGCCTGATCGTCGACGAGCTTCGTGTATTCGCGGAAGATGTCGTACCGGCGGTTGCGCGTGGAGTGCTGCAGCCGGAACACGGTCTCCGGGTTGAACAGGTGCGGGGAGCCGTCGCGGCGCCACTGGTACTCGCCGCCGGTCCATAGCCGCTCATGTGCGCGAGCAGCCGCGTCCTCCGGGTAGGCGAAGTCGTGCCGTGCCTGGTTCTCGGCGAACACGTCCTCGATGCCTATGCCGCCGAGCTTGGTCTCCGTACCGGTGAAGTACGCGTCGACGAACTCCTGGCTGAGGCCGATCGCTTCGAACACCTGCGCGCCGGCGTAGGAGGACACCGTCGAGATGCCCATCTTCGACATGATCTTCAGCACGCCCTTGCCGAGCGCGTAGATCAGATTGCGGACGGCCTTCTCCGGCGTGACGCCCGTGATGAAGCCGGTGCGAACGAGGTGCTCCACGGTCTCCATCGCGAGGTACGGGTTGACGGCCGAGGCCCCGTAGCCGATGAGCGTCGCGACATGGTGCACCTCGCGGACGTCGCCGGCCTCGACGAGCAGACCGACCTTCATGCGGTTCTCGCGGCGGATCAGGTGATGGTGGATGGCCGAGACCATGAGCAGCGACGGGATCGGGACGAGGTCCTTGTTCGAGTCGCGGTCGGACAGGATGATGAACTCCGCGCCGGCGTCGATCGCGGAATCCACCTCTGCGCACATCTCTTCGAGGCGCTCCTGCATCGAGTGGGCGCCGGCGTCGAAGTGGTAGAGGCCGCTGATCGTCACAGCCGAACGGCCGGCCAGCGCCTTGTCGATGTGGCGGATCTTGGCGAGCTCGTCGTTGTCGATCACGGGGAAATCGACGGCGACGGTTCGGGTGTGGTCCGGGCCCCAGGCCAGCAGATTCCGCTCAGGGCCCAGCGATGAACGCAGGCTCGTGACGACCTCTTCGCGGATGGAGTCCAGGGGCGGGTTCGTCACCTGGGCGAACTGCTGCGTGAAGTAGTCGAACAGCAGCCGCGGGCGCTCGCTGAGCACCGCGATCGGCGTGTCGGAGCCCATGGCGCCGAGCGGTTCGACGCCGGTCTGCCCCATCGGGGTCAGCAGCAGACGGACTTCCTCCTCGGTGTACCCGAAGGTCCGCTGACGGCGGGTGATGGATGCCGGCGGGTGCACGATGTGCTCGCGCTCCGGCAGATCCGCCAGGCGCACGGCGCCGTCGTCGAGCCACTCCTGCCAGGGGTGCAGGCGCGCGAGATCCTGCTTGATCTCCTCGTCCTCCACGATGCGACCAGCCGCCGTGTCGACGAGGAACATCTTGCCCGGCTGAAGGCGACCGCGGCGCTTGATGCGCTCCGGCTCGAACTCCAGCACACCCGTCTCCGAGCCGATGACGACGAGGCCGTCCGTGGTCTCCGTCCACCGTCCAGGGCGAAGCCCGTTGCGGTCGAGGGTCGCACCGACGAGCGTGCCGTCTGTGAAGATGAGCGCCGCAGGGCCGTCCCACGGCTCCATCTGATTGGAGTGGTACTCGTAGAACGCGCGCAGCTCCGGGTCGATGTCGGTCTGCTTCTCGTATGCCTCGGGGACCATCATCATGATCGCGTGCGGCAGGCTGCGTCCGGTCAGGGTAAGCAGTTCGAGCACCTCGTCGAACGAGGCCGAATCGCTCGCACCGGGGGTGCAGATCGGGAGAAGCGGACGGATGTCGCCGAGCAGCTCCGATTCGAGCTGCGACTGACGTGCCCGCATCCAGTTGCGGTTGCCGCCGACGGTGTTGATCTCGCCGTTGTGCGCGAGCATCCGCAGCGGCTGCGCGAGCGGCCACGACGGGAACGTGTTGGTCGAGTACCGCGAGTGCACGACGGCGAGCTCGGAGGCGAATCGCTCGTCCTGCAGGTCGGGGTAGAACGGCTCGAGCTGGAGCGTGGTGACCATGCCCTTGTAGCCGAGCGTGCGGCTGGACAGCGAGACGAAGTAGGCGCCGACCTCGTGGCCGGCGCGCTTGCGCAGACGGTAGGCGACGCGGTCGAGCGCGATGCCGGAGAGGCGCTCCCCAGCGCGGGATGCGACGAAGAGCTGCTCGAATGCGGGGCGGGCCTCATCGGCGAGCTTGCCGAGATTCTCGTTCGCGGTGGGGACGACGCGCCATCCGAGGACCTCCAGGCCCTCTTCGCGCGCGATCCTCTCGACGCCGGCCTTCTGGCTGCGGCGCTCAGAGGCCTGCAGCGGAAGGAAGGCGAGCCCGGCGGCGTACTCGCCGGCATCGGGCAGTTCGAAGGCGGTGACCTCACGAAGGAATGCGTCCGGCATCTGGGTGAGAATGCCCGCACCGTCTCCGGTGCCGGCATCGGAGCCGATCGCACCGCGGTGCTCCAGGTTGCGCAGCGCCTCGAGCGCCAGCGCGATGATGTCGTGTCCTGCGGTTCCACGCAGGGTGGCGACCATGGCCAGGCCGCAGGCATCCTTCTCGAATGCCGGGTTGTACAGACCCTGCTTCGGGGGGTAGGCGCCGGAGGCACCGTAAGGAGGCTGGAAGTACATCTATTACCGCCCTCAGGTAATCAGGTGACACCGGGGACGCCGTCGGCCCGCTCGTTCAGTGCAGTGGATTCCTCACTCGAAGAGGAGGTGCTTGTCGGGAGCTGCCCTCGCTCTAGGGAGCAGTGCTTGTGGCGGTGGCTCCGACGGTGACTTCAGCGGGAGGCTCGCTCACGTCGACGAAGTCATCGAGATCGTTCTGCGATTGTACATCAGCGTGGGCATCCTTCCGGCCGCGGCCCGGCATGTACGGGCTGGGCTCGACGCCGAGGTGACGTCGCGTCTGGACGATGATAATCACGATACCGACCACCACGCCGACGATGGCGGCCCAGACGTTGCTGCGCAGCCCCAGGATGATCTCGCTCGGGTCGATGCGGATCGACTCCCACACGATGCGCCCCGCGCTGTACCAGATGAGATACACGGCGAAGAGCTTGCCCCACTGCAGCTTCAGGCGGGCGCCGATCCACAGGATGAACAGCACGCCCAGCACGTTCCAGATGACCTCGTACAGGAACGTCGGGTGGAACAGGGTGCCCTCGGCGAGACCCGGGGGGAACGCGGCGTTGTCCGACTCGATCTCCAGGCCCCAGGGCAGGTCGGTAGGCAGACCGAACAGTTCGTGGTTGAACCAGTTGCCGAAGCGGCCCATGGCCTGTGCGAGCAGGATGCCGGGGGCGAGGGCATCCGCGAACGTCCAGAACCGGATGCCTGTCCACCTGCAGCCCAGATACGCGCCGACCGCGCCGCCGAGAAGCGCGCCGAAGATCGCGATGCCGCCCTCCCAGATCGCCCAGACCGAGCCAGGCTCGAACGGGTTCCAGGTGTTCTTGCCCTCGCCGAAGTAGAAGTTCGGGTGGGTGAGCACGTGGAAGATGCGCGCACCGATGATCGCGAGCGGCACCGCGAGGATCGCGATGTCGATGACGACCCACGGCTCCGCACCGCGCTTGGTGAGGCGGTGGTTGGTCATGAGCGTGGCGACGATGATGCCGGCGATGATGCACAGGGCGTAGAAGTGGATCCGCAGCGGGCCGAGGTCGATGTAGCTGACGTCAGGGCTCGGGATGCTGGTGAGCACGCCGCTGAGTGCAGGGTGGAGCGCGAGGGACATGAGTGCGATTCTAGTTCTCGTGTGAGCGGACTGCGGACGACGTGCCTGCAGCAAGGTTCCTGGTGACCTCGGCCAGGGCGTCGAGGCCCCCGTCGCCGAGAGCTCTGACCAGGGCGGTGCCGACGATCGCGCCGTCGGCGTAGTCCACCACGCCTGCGATCTGATCGGCGGTGGAGATGCCGATGCCGACGCAGGCGTTCTCGGCCCCGTGCTCGCGAAGCCGCGCGACGAGGCTGCGCGCAGCCTGGTCGAGGGAGGCACGCTCGCCGGTGATGCCCATCGTGGAGACGGTGTAGACGAAGCCGGTCGAGGACTTGACCACGAGATCGAGTCGCTGGTCCGTGGAAGTCGGAGCAGCGAGGAAAATGCGGTCGAGGCCGGTCCTCTCGCTGGCGGCGATCCAGTCCTCGGCCGCCTCAGGGGTGATGTCGGGCGTGATGAGGCCGGCGCCGCCCGCTGCGAGCAGGTCATCCGCGTAGCGGTCGACCCCGTACTGCATGACGGGGTTCCAGTACGTCATGACGACGACAGGAACGTCTGTGGCCGCGGTGATCGCCTTCACCGCAGTGAAGAGATCGCGCATCTTGAAGCCACCCGCGAGCGCGGCCTGCGTGGCCTGCTGGATGACGACGCCGTCCATCACCGGGTCGCTGTAGGGCGGCCCGAGTTCGATGACGTCCACACCGTTCTCGGCGAGGGTGATCGCGGCCTGGATGCTCGTCTCCAGATCGGGGAATCCGACAGGCAGGTATCCGATGAACGCTCCGCGTCCCGCATCCTTCGCCTTCTGGATCGCGGCGGCGACGCGGCTCATCGTGCCTCCTCCACGCCCTCGTCGTACAGGTCGAAGTACTTCGCAGCGGTGTCCATGTCCTTGTCTCCGCGGCCGGACAGGCAGACAGCGATCACGGCATCCGGACCCATCTCCCGACCCAGGCGCAACGCGCCGGCCAGCGCGTGCGCAGACTCGATGGCCGGGATGATGCCCTCGGTGCGGCTCAGCAGCCGCAGAGCCTGCATCGCCTCGTCATCGGTGGCCGGGATGTATTCGGCGCGACCGATGTCGGCGAGCCAGGAGTGCTCGGGTCCGACGCCGGGGTAGTCGAGTCCGGCGGAGATCGAGTGCGACTCGATCGTCTGGCCGTCCTCGTCCTGCAGGACGTAGGTCTTCGAGCCGTGCAGCACGCCTGGACGTCCTCGCTCGATGGATGCCGCGTGCTTCTCGGTGTCGACGCCGTCGCCGGCCGCCTCCACGCCGTACAGCTTCACGGCATCGTCGTCGAGGAACGCATCGAACATGCCGATCGCATTCGAGCCGCCGCCGACGCACGCCACGACGGCGTCAGGCAGTCGGCCGATCTCGTCGAGAAGCTGCTGGCGCGCTTCTTCGCCGATGATCTTCTGGAAGTCGCGCACCATGGCAGGGAACGGATGAGGACCGGCAGCGGTGCCGAAGATGTAGTTGGTCGACTCCACGGTCGCGACCCAGTCGCGGTACGCGTCGTTGATGGCGTCCTTCAGCGTGCGGGAACCCGTGGTCACCGGCACGACCTCCGCGCCGAGCAGACGCATGCGGGCGACGTTGAGCGCTTGCCGCTCGGTGTCGACCTCGCCCATGTAGATCGTGCACTCGAGGCCGAACAGCGCCGCTGCGGTCGCGGTGGCGACGCCGTGCTGCCCCGCGCCGGTCTCTGCGATCACTCTGCTCTTGCCGAGTCGCTTGGTCAGAAGAGCCTGCCCGAGGACGTTGTTGATCTTGTGGCTGCCGGTGTGGTTGAGGTCCTCGCGCTTGAGGAACACGCGCGCTCCCCCGGCGTGCTCGGCGAACCTCTGCACCTCCGTGAGGGCGGACGGCCGGCCGGCGTACGAACCGAGGAGGCCTGCCAGCTCTGCGCGGAAATCGGGGTCGGCGATCGCCTGCTCGTAGGCGACGGTGAGCTCGTCGATCGCGGCGATCAGGGATTCCGGCATGTACCGCCCGCCGAACTCTCCGAAGAACGGACCTGGTTGGTCACGCAGGCTCACAGCGCTCGCCCCCCTTCGAAGTCTCCGGCGGCGAGGAAGCTCTGCAGAGTGGCGACGGGGTCGCCGGTGACGAGAGCCTCGCCGATCAGTACGACGTCGGCCCCGGCCTCCCGGTAGTGCGCGACGTCCTCGGGGACGAGCACGGCCGACTCGGCGACCTTGATGACGCCTGAAGGGATGCGATCGACGAGACGGCCGAACAGGTCGCGGTCGAGCTCGAACGTCGACAGGTTCCTGGCGTTCACACCGATCAGCGTCGCGCCGAGGTCGATCGCGACGTCGAGCTCGTCGGCCGTGTGGGTTTCGACGAGCGGCGTCATGCCGAGTTCGAGGATCAGGGCGTGCAGCTCGCTGAGCACCTTCGGCTCGAGCCCCGCGACGATGAGCAGCGCCAGATCGGCGCCGGCCGCACGGGCTTCGAGCACCTGATACGGGGTGGCGATGAAGTCCTTGCGGAGCACGGGAAGCGCGACGCGCTCCGTCACGGCCTCGAGGTCTGCGAGCGATCCGCCGAACCGGCGCTCCTCGGTGAGGACGCTGATCGCCGATGCTCCGCCCGTCTCGTAGAGCGCAGCCTGGCGCGCAGGATCGGGGATCTCGGCAAGCGCTCCGCGGGACGGGCTCGCGCGCTTCACCTCGGCGATGATCTTGACACGGGATGCCGGCGCGAGAGCGGCGGAGACGTCGAGTGCTGCCGCGCGTGCCGCAGCCGCCTTCTCGACCTCGGACAGGGGCCGGGCGAGTGCACGACGTTCCGCGTCCTCGACTGCGCCGGCCGTGAGGTCGGCGAGCACCATCAGTGGCCCTTCGGCGCGTACTTGGGTCCGTTGACGCCGTAACCGGCCTTGGCGAGGATCCAACCCAGCAGCAGCCCGATCACGATGATTCCGACCGAGACCCACACGAAGACGGGCTGCTCGAAGCAGAAGGCGATCGTGCCGGCGAAGAAGCCGAACAGCATGACGATCACGGCAGTCCAGGCCGCAGGCGAGTGTCCGTGGCCGGGGTCGGCGATCGGGTTGGTCATGTTCTCCTCCGAGGCGGTCGTGGGTTTCTCAGCCAGTCTATCGGGGTCACCGTGTCGGGTCCGTGCCACGCGACAGGTCGTCCCAGGAATCGATCGCGTCGACAGGCCCGTCGTGATCACCGTGCGCCGCGGCATCCGTGCGATAGCGGCGTCCACCGCGCTTCCAGCGGTGCGCTGTGATGAGCGCGAAGAGCGCCGACATGATCAGCACGACCCAGCCGATGAGGGCGAGCACCGGCCAGGCGGACGGCTCGATCGATGCGATCATGTCCATCAGCGTGCTGCTGCCTGCGAGCCCGGTGGCCTGCGTGACCGTCGGTGCGACGGCTGGCAGCGGTGTCGAGAAGAGGATGTCGGCTGTCCACCACGTGAGCAGTCCGCCGGCGAGCAGAGCGAGCGCGGCCAGGGCGTATCGAAGCACCACGCCGACGATCGCGAGAGCCGCCCCGACGGCGAGGACGGCGAGACTGAGCGGGGCGAGGAGCGCAAGGGCATCGGCGCCCGCCACGAGGATCGGCTCGCCGGAGTCGGCGCGCGTCACCGTGAGCCACGTCTGGGTCGAGGAAATGATGCCGATGGCTCCGGCCAAGAGGAAACCGATGACGGCGATGCTGCGGCCGCGCTGGGCGATGCTCATTCTGGGCCGACTCATCCGGTCACGCCGTCGACGGCCTCGAGGTCGGCCGCGTCGAAGCACGTCCGGGTGCCGGTGTGGCAGGCGGGACCCGTCTGATCGACGAGCAGCAGGATCGCGTCGCCGTCGCAGTCCAGCCTGGCCTCGCGGATGCGCTGGATGTTGCCCGACGTGTCGCCCTTGCGCCAGTACTCCTGACGCGAGCGCGACCAGTACGTCACGCGACCTGTGGTGAGAGTGCGTCGCAGCGCCTCGGCATCGAGCCAGGCGAGCATGAGCACTTCGCGCGAGTCCCACTGCTGCACGATCGCGGGCGCCAGGCCGTCGGCGTTCCACGCGACCTGGGCGATCCGTGCCTCGAGATCACTCTTCGAAGTCTCGCTCATCGCACGACGATCCCTTCTGCGCGCATGGCTTCCTTGACGTCGCCGACGGTCAGGGCACCGGAGTGGAAGACGCTCGCGGCGAGCACGGCGTCCGCCCCCGCATTGACAGCCGGTGCGAAGTCGGTCACGGCACCGGCGCCGCCGGAGGCGATGACGGGGACAGAGGACACCTCGCGCATGAGGCCGACGAGCTCGAGGTCGAAGCCGTCGCGCGTGCCGTCGGCGTCGATGGAGTTCACGAGCAGCTCCCCCGCGCCGCGCTCGATCGCCTCGCGCGCCCACTCGAGGGCGTCGAGCGTCGTCTCGGTGCGCCCGCCGTGGGTCGTGACGACGAACCCGGACGCCGTGGCCCCAGCGCGCTTCACATCGAGGGAGAGCACGAGCACCTGAGCACCGAATCGGTCGGCGATCTCGCCGATGAGGTCAGGGCGTGCGATCGCGGCGGAGTTCACGCCGACCTTGTCCGCTCCGACTCCCTGCAACCGGGCGACGTCCTCGACGGAGCGGACTCCCCCGCCGACGGTGAGCGGCACGAACACGTTCTCGGCCGTGCGCTGCACGACGTCGTACGTCGTGGACCGGTCGTCGACGGTCGCCGTGACGTCGAGGAACGTGATCTCATCGGCTCCCTGCGCCGCGTAGTGCGCAGCCAGTTCGACCGGGTCGCCCATGTCGCGCAGGTTCTCGAAGTTGACGCCCTTGACGACGCGTCCTGCGGCGACGTCGAGGCACGGGATGACACGGCTGGTCAGAGTCATCTGGGTCTCCGTGATCACAATCTCGCAGCGTGGATGGCGGTGACCAGCAATGCGCGTGCGCCGATCGAGTACAGATCGTCCATCACCTGGTTGATGCCCTTGCGCGGCAGCATCACGCGCACGGCGACCCAATCCGGATCCTGCAGCGGTGAGATGGTCGGCGATTCGCGGCCGGGGGCGATCGCGGCGGCCTTCTCCACGAGGCTGGCGGGGAGGTCGAAGTCGAGCAGCACGAAGCGCCGGGCGACGATCACTCCGCGGAGGCGACGCAGCAGCCGCTCGGTCCCGTCGACGTCGCCGGTTCGGCTGATGAGGACGGCCTCGGATTCGATGATCACGGGTCCGAAGATCTCGAGTCCCGCCTGGCGGAGCGTGGTTCCGGTCTCGACGACGTCGGCGATCGCGTCGGCGACGCCGAGCTGAACGGCGGACTCCACCGCGCCGTCGAGCGGCACGAGGGTCGCCTCGACACCGTGGTCGCGGAGGAACGCGTCGACGAGTCCAGGGTAGGCCGAGGCGATCCGGACCCCCGCCAGGTCTTCGAGGGTCTGGAACCGTCCTGGTGGGGCGGCGAAGCGGAACGTCGAGTGCGCGAAGCCGAGCGCTTCGATCTCGCGGGCCTGCTGCGGCACGTCGCGCAGCAGGTCGCGGCCGGTGATGCCGACGTCGAGTGCTCCGGATGCCACGTAGGTGGCGATGTCGCGCGGACGGAGGAAGAAGAATTCGACGTCGTTCGCGGCATCCACGACGTGCAGGGTCTTGGAGTCGCGACGGCCGGTGTATCCGGCTTCGGCGAGCATCTCGGCGGCGGTCTCGGCGAGCGAGCCCTTGTTGGGAACAGCGATGCGCAGCATGGGGAACTTTCAGATCAGAGGTACGAGACGGAGCGCATCAGAGATGTCGGTACACGTCCTCGGGGGTCAGCCCCTTCGCGATCATCATGACCTGCAGGTGATAGAGCAGCTGGGAGATCTCCTCGGCGGCCTCGGCATCCGACTCGTACTCGGCGGCCATCCACACCTCGGCGGCCTCCTCGACGATCTTCTTTCCGATGGTGTGCACGCCGGCGTCGAGCTCTGCGACGGTGCGAGAACCCTCTGGACGGTTCTCGGCTTTGGCGCTGAGCTCGGCGAACAGCTCGTCGAAAGTCTTCACGTTTCCAGGCTAGCGGCTCGCGCGCGGTCCCGAAGTCCCGTGACGGCCGCCTCGATGCTGTCGGCGCCGTAGACCGCGGATCCTGCGACGAAGGTGTCGGCGCCGGCCGCCGCAGCCTGTTCGATCGTCGAATCCGAAATGCCGCCGTCGACCTGGAACCAGGTGTTCGAGCCGCGGCGCCTGGCCTCATCCACGAGCGCACGCAGCTTCGGCATCGTCTCGGGCATGAAGCTCTGTCCGCCGAATCCCGGCTCGACCGTCATGACGAGGATCTGATCGAACTCGTCGAGGATGTCGTAGAGCGCGTCGCCGGCGGTACCCGGCTTGATCGCGACCCCGGCACGTGCGCCCATGTCGCGGAGCCGCCTGGCGAGGGCGACGGGGTCGGATGCCGCCTCGAGGTGGAACGTGACGCTGGCCGCTCCCAGCTCGGCGTAGCCAGGAGCCCAGCGATCGGGGTCCGTGATCATCAGGTGCACATCGAGCGGGATGGGGCTGGTCGCCTGGACGCGCTCGACCATCTGCAGTCCGAACGTCAGATTCGGGACGAAGTGATTGTCCATCACGTCGACGTGCACGAAGTCGGCCGTCTCGATGCGGGCGAGATCGCGCTGCATGTTCACGAAGTCGGCCGAGAGGATGCTGGGGTTGATGCGCGGTGCTTCAGAACGCAGCGAGGACGGAAGGCTCACCGGTCTTCTCCCTTCGAATCGCGCTGGAGCAGCGCGAGGAACATGGCGTCTGTGCCGTGACGATGCGGCCACAGTTGAACGTGACCGCTGCCGTCGCCGGCGAGGTCGATCGGACTCATGGCGACGTCGCTGATGACGGCCGCGGCATCCAGCCGGGTCACGTCGTCACGGGTCCTCAGGACCTCTGCGACGATCCCCGAGGTCTCAGCGAGGTGCGGCGAGCAGGTCACGTAGGCGACGACGCCGCCCGGTGCCAGCGCGTCCAGAGCACCGGCGAGCAGTTCGGTCTGGAGCTCGGCGAGCTCGGCGACGTCGGAAGGCGACTTGCGCCAGCGCGCCTCAGGGCGGCGGCGCAGCGCGCCGAGGCCGGTGCACGGGGCGTCGACGAGGATCCTGTCGAACACGCCCCGGTTCTCCTGGGTGAGGTGCCTGCCGTCCTGCTCGTGGACGATCACCTCGCCGGGCACAGCCTTCAGCGCATTGCGGACGAGCCTGGCGCGTGTCGGGACGACCTCGTTCGCCTCGAGGACGACCTCGTTCTCGCGTGCGATCGACGCGAGCAGCGCGGTCTTGCCCCCTGGGCCGGCGCACAGGTCGAGCCACTTCTCCCCCGCCGTGATCGGCTTCGCGCCGGCCAGCGCCAGTGCGACGAGCTGCGACCCCTCGTCCTGGACCCGGATTGTCCCGCCGGAGGCACTGATCAGCGCGAGCGGATCGCCTCCGGGGGATCCGAAGGCCGTCGGTGCGTATGGCCGGCGCGGTTCTCCTGGTTCGGCGAGCCCGGGCAGCGCCACCAGCGTGACCTCCGGTGAGACGTTGTCGGCGTCGAGCAGCTCTTCGAGCTCCGAGACCCGGCCGTCGGCCGCCAGAGCTCTGCGGAGCGCGCGGATGATCCAGACCGGGTGCGCCGTGCGCAGACCCAGTCGCTCATCGTCGGACCGCGCGCCCTGCTCGATGCGCTCCTGCCACTGACCGGGCGTATCGCGCGAGATCCGCCGCAGCACCGCGTTAGCGAAGCCGGCCGGACCTCTGCCGACCTCGGCGGTGACGAGGTTCACGGACTCGTTGACCGCGGCGTGCGAGGCCACGCGTGTGGCGAGCAGCTGATGCGCCGCGAGCCGCAGGGCATCGAGCACTGCGGGGTCGATGCCCGCTGTCGAACGGCCGGCCGCCGCCTCGATGACCGCGTCGTAGGTGCCTCGTCGGCGCAGCGTGCCATAGGTCAGTTCGGTTGCGAGAGCCGCGTCCTGCGGCGTCAGCCGGGCGTCGCTGATCGCGGACGGCAGCAGCAGGTTCGCGTAGGCATCCGACTCGCTCACTGCTCTCAGCACGTCATAGGCCACTCGACGGGCCGGCTGCACGCGCCGGGTCTGCGGCGCACTGCCGGTGGGGCGTCGTGCTGGGCGGCGCTGCGACGGCCCGCTCATGCGCCCGCTCGCACGGTCTCGTCTCCGCGGAAGCCGCGCCACCAGGCGGTCGCGTCCATCGCCGGCTTGCCAGCCGGTTGCACGCGCGTCACCGCCAGGGGCTGCGTGGCCGTGCCGATCAGCAGTGCGTCCTTGGTCGCCGCGACGGCGCCCGGATCGAGCGGCTCCGCGTCCTGAGACGGTGCGGCTGCCAGGATCTTCACCCTCAGGTCTCCGACGACCGTGTGCGCACCCGGCTCCGGTGTCACACCGCGGAATCGTGCGAAGACGGCGTCGAGCGGCTGCGTCCAATCCAGTGCGCCGTCCTCGACGGTCAGCTTCGGGGCGGTGGTCGGCTCGCCCTGCTGCGGCCGCGACGCGGCGGTGCCGTCGGCGATGCCGGCGACGACGTCTGCGGTGAGCTGCGCCCCGTCCTCCGCGAGGATCTCGAGGGCGATGTCTGCCGTGGCGTCCGGCGGCACCGCGACGCTTCGCGCTGCGAAGACGTCTCCGGCGTCCAGCGCGGGGACGAGCTGGAAGACGCTCGCGCCGAGCACGGCATCCCCGGCGATGAGCGCTCGCTGGACAGGCGCAGCCCCGCGCCACTGCGGCAGCAGCGAGAAGTGCAGATTGATCCATCCGTGCTGCGGGGTCGACAGCAGCGGCTCGCGCACGAGTCCGCCGTACGCGACGATCACTCCGAGCTCAGCGCGGAGGGCTGCGATGCGGCCGGTGGCATCGTCATCGAGCTTGGCCGCTTTGATGACCGGGATTCCGAGTTCCTCTGCGACCTGCGCGACCGGCGACGGGGTGAGCACGCGCTTTCTGCCGAGCGGCGCATCGGGCCGGGTGACGACGGCTGCGATCTCGTGGATCATCGCAAGGGTGCGAAGGGTGGGAATCGCGGCTGCCGGGGTGCCGGCGAAGACAAGACGCATGAAGGTGCTCCGGATGGATGGAAGCTCGGAAACTGTCAAAGCTCAGGATCGAGCATATCCAGACGCACCGAGAGCGGGATCCGATTGCTCTGGCCCCGTCCACGACGACGCCCTGTCGCTTCGGCGACGACGGATGCTCTGAGCCTGGTGGTGACGGCGGGGCCGGCGGCGTACTCGAAGCGGACGAGAGCGCGCACCCGGCCCTCGTCGGTCTCGATCGGCACCGGTCCGAGGACGGCGTCCGCCGGCAGGGGCAGATCGCGAAGCGCAGCGAGTGCTCTGGACACCGACGGCGGCAGCCCCTCGACGAGCGCGACACGCGTCGCAGGCGGCAGATGCAGTGGTTCCCGGCTCTCGAGCTCGCTTCGTGCGTACGCGGCCTGCGTCCACGTCGCGAGTGCTCGGCCGACCGGACCGTCGACCCCGACCAGGTGGATCGGCGCCCCAGGAGCTGCGAGGGCTGCGGCATTCGACCACCAGCGCAGGCACGACTCCGCGATGCGGAGGTCAGGAGCCTGCAGCATCCGTGGACCGTCGAGAAGCAGCACGGCGCGGTACCCGCCATCGGCGAGCGGCTCGGCTCCCCTGGTGGCGACCACCAGAGCCGGTCTCGCAGGCACCGACTCGACGGGGTGCGCGCTGTCTGCGACGATCACGCGCACGCCGGGGAAGGCGCGACCGAGTTCGTCGGCCGTTCGCTCGCTCCCGGAGGACGCAAGGCGGAGCTGGGTCGAGGAGCAGGACGGGCAGTGCCAGGCGCGGGCCGAACGGCCGCACCAGCCGCAGACCGGCACAGCACCGCGGTGCGAAGCTCCGAGCGGACCGCCGCAGTGGGCGCAACGAGCGGGGGCACGGCAGTCGGCGCACACCAGCGTCGGCGAGAACCCGGGGCGCGCGACCTGCACGAGTACGGGGCCTTCCTCGCTGGCCTTCCGTGCGGCGGCGTAGGCGGTGGAATGCACGCGCTGCGCCGGCTGCTCCATCTCCTGCGGACTGCTCAGCACGACACGGGGTGTGACGCGGCGCTCCGCACGAACTTCGGTCAGCCACCCGCGCTGCACGAGACGCTCGACATCACTCGTGCGCGTGTGACCGGCGAACAGCAGCGCAGACCCCTCCTGCTCCTGACGGACGAGCATCGCGTCTCTGGTGTGCACGTACGGCGCCAGCGGTTCGCTGTACAGCGGGTCTCCGTCGTCCCAGATGGCGATGAGACCGGCCTCCACCGGGGCGTACACGGACGAGCGGTTGCCGACGACCACGCACGGCGCGTCTTCGATGGTCCGCAGGAACCCCCGGTAGCGCTCTGGATTGGTCTGCCGGGCGTCGTGGCGCACGATCGCCTCGGCCGGCACGAACGTCTCGAGCGTCGTGAGCAGCCGATCGAGGTCGCGGTGATCGGGCAGCGCGATGATGACGGAGGAGCCGGATGCGAGCATCCGCGTCGCCGAGGCCGCCAGCAGCTGCGTCCACGGCAGCATCCCATCACGGACCCCTGGGACGGCCTCGACAGCGCCTCGCCCGCGTTCGTCGAGCAGACCGGCGAGTCCGGAGTACTCGCCGAGGACGGCCTCCGCCCTCGCGATCGCCTCGTCGGACGGCGCGACGGCCGCGGCGTCCGCTTTCCATGCCTTCTCGACGCGGACCTGACGTTTCGGAATCGCGAGTCGAAGGATGTCGGACGCCGACCCCGCCGCGCGATCGGCCACGCGGCGCGCGAGGCGGTAGAGCCGCTCCGGCAGAACGGGCACGAGGGAGGTCACGCTGTCGACGGTCGACAGGGCGCGCTCGGAATCGTCCTCCTCCGCCACCTCTACGACAAAGGCGTCGACCAGCCGCCCGGCCGTGCGCAGCGGCACCCGCACGCGGGCGCCGACCGGAACGTCGCCGAACTCCTCGAGGAGGACGTAGTCGAACAGGCGGTCGAGCTGCGGCAGTGGCGAGTCCAGCAGCACGCGCGCGATGCGCCGGCTCAACGCCGGGCTCCGCGCCTGCGCATCACAGCCCTGCGGCGCGGCGCAGCTCGTCGGCTCGGTCGGTCCGCTCCCACGTGAACTCCGGCAGCTCGCGCCCGAAGTGGCCGTATGCCGCCGTTCGGCGGTAGATCGGACGCAGCAGATCGAGCTGCTCGATGATCGCCTGCGGCCGCAGGTCGAAGACCTCGCGGATCGCGTTCGTGATCACCTCGTCGGACACCTTGCCGGTGCCGAACGTCTCGACGTAGAGGCCGACGGGGCGGGCGACGCCGATCGCGTACGCGACCTGCACCTCGAGCCGATCTGCGAGACCGGCGGCGACGGCGTTCTTCGCGACCCAGCGCATGGCGTACGCGCCCGAGCGGTCGACCTTGGACGGATCCTTGCCGCTGAACGCCCCGCCGCCGTGACGGGCAGCGCCGCCGTAGGTGTCGATGATGATCTTGCGGCCGGTGAGTCCGGCATCCCCCTTCGGGCCGCCGGTGACGAACGGCCCGGCGGGGTTGATGAAGTAGCGGTCGCTCGACGGCATCTCGAGCCCGGTACCCTCGAGAACCGGATCGATGACCAGACGGCGCACCTGATCCTTGAGCTCATCCTGCGAGACGTCGGGGTGATGCTGCGTCGAGAGCACGACCGCATCGATCGTCTTCGGCGTGAAGCCCTCGTAGCCGAGCGTGACCTGCGTCTTGCCGTCCGGACGCAGGAAGTCGAGCTCTCCGGAGCGGCGCACCTCGGTGAGGCGCTCCGCGATGCGATGAGCCGTGTGCCCTGCCATCGGCATGAGCTCGGGAGTCTCGACGGTCGCGAACCCGAACATGATGCCCTGGTCGCCGGCGCCGAGGCCGTCGAGCGCATCACTGGAGGTGCCGTCGCGGTGCTCCTGGGCGAGGTCGACGCCGTGGGCGATGTCGCTGGACTGCTCCCCCACTGAGACGCTCACGCCGCACGAGTCGCCGTCGAATCCGGTGTCGCTGGAGGTGTAGCCGATCCCGTTGACGACCTCGCGGACGATGGTGGGGATGTCGACGTACGCCTCGGTGCGGATCTCGCCGGCGACGTGCACCAGACCGGTGGTGACCAGGGTCTCCACCGCGACACGGGATGCCGGATCCTTGGCGATCAGGCCGTCGAGGATGCTGTCCGAGATCTGGTCGCAGATCTTGTCCGGATGGCCCTCGGTGACGGATTCAGACGTGAAAAGGCGCAGCGCGCTCATCGAGGAGGCCGCCGTCACTCAGCGTGGCGAAGGCGGAGCTTGTCCTCGTTGATCTCGTGCAGCGCGATGGTCAGCGGCTTGTCCTCGACGGACGAGTCGACCAGCGGTCCGACGTTGTCGAACAGGTTGCCCTCGTGGAGGTCGGCGTAGTAGTCGTTGATCTGGCGCGCGCGCTTGGACGCGTAGATGACCAATTCGTACTTGGACTCGACGCGGTCGAGCAGGTTGTCGATGGGCGGGTCGATGATGCCCTTGGTGTGGTGTCCGGCCATGGTGGGACCTCCAGATCAGGCGACGGGTTCGTCGCGAAGTCGAATCGGCGGGCGCGCGAAAGCGTTCAGCGCGCTGGAGCCTCAGACAATTCTACGACCTCGCGCGCTGCTGCGGCGACGTCCTCGTTCACAATGCGGTAATCGAACTCTCCCTGAGCGGCAAGTTCCACCTTCGCGGTGCGCAGCCGACGGGTGCGTTCCTCCTCGTTCTCGGTGCCTCGGCCGAGCAGCCGCTGGACGAGTTCGTCCCACGATGGAGGCAGCAGGAAGATGAGCGTGGCCGACGGCTCCGCCGCCCTGACCTGACGGGCGCCCTGCAGGTCGATCTCGAGGAGAACCGTCTTGCCCTCGCTGAGAGCGGCATCGATGGGCGCGCGCGGAGTGCCGTATCGGGATCTGTTGTGCACGACCGCGTGCTCGAGGAGTTCGCCGTCCGCGATGAGACGATCGAACTCGGCGTCGTCGACGAAGAAGTAGTGCACGCCGTCGATCTCACCGGGGCGCGGCGCGCGGGTGGTCGCCGAGACCGACAGATGGATCTCCGGATGATTCTCACGGATGTGCGCGGCGACAGTCCCCTTGCCGACCGCGGTCGGGCCGGCAAGCACGAGCAGGCGGCTGCGCCCGGCGCGGGGCTCCGAAACCGGGAACCGCTCGTCGAGCCAGTGCGTGAGGCTCGCGCGCTGGCGTACGCCGAGGCCGCCGAGCCGCTTCACGGGTGAGATGTCGAGGTCGAGGAGGATACGGTCCCGCTTGCCGACGCCGATCGCCGGGAGCGCGAGCAGGAAGTCGGTGATCCGCATCGATCCGGCCACGGAGTCGGCGTCCGCGAAGGCCTGAGCCGCGACGGTCTGCGGGGTCACGACGCGCATGCTCAGGTCGCGCTTGAGCGACGCACGCGCCTGACGGCGTTCCACCGCGCGGCGGGCCGCCGCCGCACGATCGACTTCGGGAACGGTTCGCTCAGCCATCGAGAGCCTTCCGGTAGTCGGCGATGCGAGCGTCGATCGCCGAGACGAGGCCGTCGGGGCCGGCCGAGAGGATGCTCCGGCTCTCCGAGGCGATCACCATCGGGGAGGAGACGCCGAAGCGCGCGTGCAGGTCCGCAGGACCTGCACCCTGAACCCCGAATCCGGGTGCGAGGATCGGGGCGGATGGCGCGAACGGCGCGAGCCCGGCATCCGTCCAGTCGACGGTCGCTCCGATGACGAAGCCGAGACTCCCCCACCTGCCGGCGTCCGTGTGCTGGGCGTTGCGCGTGCTCACCTGGGCGATGATCTCCGCCGACACCGTCTGCGACGCCGCGGTCTCGGCGCGCTGCACGTCTGCGGCTTCCGGATTGCTCGTCGCGGCGAGGACGAAGACGCCCTTGCCGTGCTCATGCGCCAATTCGAACGTGCTCTCGAGCGTTCCGAGGCCGAGGTAGGGGTTCACAGTGATGGCGTCCGCCTCGAGCGGCGCCCCCGGAGTCAGCCACGCCGTCGCGTACGCGTCCATCGTGGTGCCGATGTCGCCGCGCTTGGCGTCGGCGATCACGATGAGCCCGGCATCCCTGGCCGCCGAGAGGACGTCCTCGAGAGCCGCGAACCCGGCGGATCCGAACCGTTCGAAGAACGACACCTGCGGCTTGACGGCCCCGACGCGGCCGGCCGCGGCATCCACCGTCCGCAGACCGAACTCGCGCGCCCCGCCCGCCGAGGTCCCCAGCCCCCACGCCGTCAGGAGCTCGGCGTGCGGATCGATGCCGACGCAGAGCGGGCCTCGTGCGGCCAGAGCTGCACGGACCCTCTCTCCGAAGCCGTCTGCGCTCACAGTGCCGCCTGACGGTCGAGTGCGTACTCCTGGAGGCTCTTGACGTCGAAGCCCTCGTCGGCGGCGTCCATACCGCTCACGGCGGCGCCGAGCACGGCGATCGTGGTGAACAGCGCCTTGTCGGCAGCGACGGCGGCCGCACGGATCTCGTATCCGTCGGCACGCGCCGCACCACCGGACGGCGTGTTCACGACGATGTCGATCGCGCCGTCGTTGATGAGGTCGACGATGTTCTGCGCGCCGCTGTCCTGTGTCTCGCTGTACTTGGCCACGACCTGAACAGTGATGCCGTTGCGCGAGAGGATCTCGGCAGTGCCCTCTGTCGCGACCAGTGTGAAGCCGAGCTGCTGCAGACGGTGCGCCGGCAGGATCACGGCGCGCTTGTCGGCGTCGGCCACGGAGATGAACACGGTGCCGGAGGTCGGCATCCCGCCGTAGGCCGCGGCCTGGCTCTTCGCGAACGCGGTCGGGAAGTCCTTGTCGATGCCCATGACCTCGCCGGTCGACCGCATCTCCGGGCCGAGCACGGAGTCGACGATCTTCCCGTCCTTGGTGCGGAACCGCTTGAAGGGCAGGACCGCCTCCTTCACAGACACCGGGGCGTCCATCGGTACGCGGGATCCGTCGGCAGCCGGCAGCAGCCCTTCGGCCTTCAGCTCGGCGATCGTGGCACCGGCCATGATGCGGCTGGCGGCCTTGGCCATCGGAATGCCGAGCGCCTTCGACACGAACGGGACGGTGCGGCTCGCACGCGGGTTCGCCTCGATGACGTAGAGCACACCGGCGCTGATCGCGAACTGCACGTTCAGCAGACCGCGCACGCCCACGCCCTCGGCGATCGCGAGGGTCGCGTCGCGGACGCGATCGACGTCACTGCGGCCGAGTGAGATGGGCGGCAGGGTGCAGCTCGAGTCGCCGGAGTGGATCCCGGCCTCCTCGAGGTGCTCCATGACGCCGCCGATGTACAGCTCGTGGCCGTCGTACAGCGCGTCGACGTCGAGCTCGATGGCGTCGTCGAGGAAGCGGTCGACGAGCAGCGGCGTGCCGGGTCCGACGATGACCTCTCCGGCTGTGCGCACGAAGTAGTCGCGCAGGCTCGGGGTGTCGTAGACGATCTCCATGCCGCGGCCGCCGAGCACGAAGCTGGGGCGGACGAGCACCGGGTAGCCGATGTCCTCCGCGATCGCGACGGCGCCGTCGACGCCTGTGGCCGTGCCGTGGCGCGGTGCGACGAGATCGGCCTGGGCGAGCAGCTGCGAGAACAGCTCGCGCTCCTCGGCGATGTCGATGGCGGCGGGGCTGGTGCCGAGCACCGTGTAGCCCGCAGCCTCGATGCCCTTGGCCAGCCCGAGCGGCGTCTGGCCGCCGAGCTGGCAGACGACGCCGAGGATGGTGCCGCTGGCGGCTTCGGCATCGAGCACCTCGAGCACGTCCTCGAGCGTGAGCGGCTCGAAGTACAGCCGGTCGGAGGTGTCGTAGTCGGTGGACACCGTCTCGGGGTTGCAGTTGACCATGACGGTCTCGTACCCGGCATCCGACAGGGCGAACGACGCGTGCACGCACGAGTAGTCGAACTCGACGCCCTGGCCGATGCGGTTGGGGCCGGACCCGATGATGACCACCTTGGTGCGCTCGGACGGTGCCACCTCGGTCTCGAAGTCGTAGCTCGAGTAGTGGTAGGGGGTCAGAGCCGGGAACTCCCCCGCGCAGGTGTCGACCGTCTTGTACACGGGACGGATGCCGAGCCCATGGCGCACACCCCGGACCTCGGCCTCGCTGATGCCTCGGATCTCAGCCAGCTGAACGTCGGAGAAGCCGTGCTCCTTCGCGTAACGGATCACGTCGGCGTCGAACTCCCCCGCGGTGCGGACGGTCTCGGCGACCTCGTTGATCAGCACGATCTGGTCGAGGAACCAGGGATCGATGGCCGTGGCGTCGAACGCCTGCTCGATCGTCGCGCCCTTGCGCAGCGCCTGCTGCAGGACGACGATCCGCCCGTCGGTCGGAGTCTTCGAGATCTCGAGCAGCTCCTCCACCGAGCGGGTCTCCTCGCCCCAGTGGAAGCTCGAGCCGCGCTTCTCGAGCGAGCGGAGCGCCTTCTGCAGCGCCGTGGCGTAGTTGCGTCCGATCGCCATGGCCTCGCCGACCGACTTCATGGTCGTCGTCAGGGTGGCGTCGGCCGCAGGGAACTTCTCGAACGCGAAGCGGGGCACCTTCACGACCACGTAGTCGAGCGTGGGCTCGAAGCTCGCGGGCGTCACGCCGGTGATGTCGTTCGGGATCTCGTCGAGCCGGTAGCCCAGCGCGAGCTTGGCTGCGAGCTTCGCAATCGGGAAGCCGGTCGCCTTGGAGGCCAGCGCGGACGAACGCGAGACACGCGGGTTCATCTCGATGACGATGATGCGCCCGTTCTCGGGGTTCACCGCGAACTGGATGTTGCAGCCTCCGGTGTCGACGCCCACCGCTCGGATGATGTCGATGCCGATGTCGCGGAGCCTCTGGTACTCGCGGTCGGTGAGCGTCAGAGCCGGGGCCACCGTGATCGAGTCGCCGGTGTGCACGCCGACGGGGTCGACGTTCTCGATCGAGCAGACGACGACGGTGTTGTCGGCCGTGTCGCGCATGAGCTCGAGCTCGTACTCCTTCCACCCGAGGATCGACTCCTCGAGCAGCACCTCGGTGGTGGGCGAATCGTGCAGCCCGGCACCGCCGATGCGGCGGAGATCCGCTTCATCGTAAGCGAACCCGGAGCCGAGCCCGCCCATCGTGAAGCTGGGGCGCACGACGAGCGGATAACCGAGCTTCTCGGCGCCGGCGATGAGCTCGTCCATGGTGTGGCAGATGACGGATGCTGCGACATCCGCGCCCGCCTCGAGGACCAGTTCCTTGAAGATCTGACGGTCCTCCCCCTTGTTGATCGCCTCGAAGTTCGCGCCGATCAGCTCGATGTCGTACTTCTCGAGGATCCCGTGGTTGTGGAGCTCGATCGCGGCGTTCAGCGCCGTCTGACCGCCGAGCGTCGGGAGGATCGCATCCGGGCGCTCCTTGGCGATGATCGTCTCGATGACCTGCCAGGTGATCGGCTCGATGTACGTCGCGTCGGCGAAGTCGGGGTCGGTCATGATGGTGGCCGGGTTGGAGTTGACGAGGATGACCCGGACGCCCTCCTCGCGCAGCACACGGCACGCCTGGGTTCCCGAGTAGTCGAACTCGCAGGCCTGACCGATGACGATCGGGCCGGACCCGATGACGAGGACGGAGTTGATGTCGTCGCGCTTCGGCATTACTTGGCGTCCTTCTGCGTGGAGATGACCAGTTCTGCGAACCGGTCGAAGAGGTAGTTGGCGTCGTGCGGGCCCGCGGCGGCCTCGGGGTGGTACTGCACCGAGAACGCCGGGATGTCGAGGGCGCGCAGTCCCTCGACCACGTTGTCGTTGAGGCCCACGTGGCTGACCTCGACCTTGCCGTAGCCGTTCGGGCTGTCGAACGTGCCCTCCAGGGGTGCGTCGACGGCGAAGCCGTGGTTGTGGGCGGTGATCTCGACCTTGCCGGTGGACTTGTCGAGCACGGGCTGGTTGATGCCGCGATGGCCGAACGGCAGCTTGTAGGTTCCGAGCCCCAGCGCGCGGCCGAGGAGCTGGTTGCCGAAGCAGATGCCGAAGAACGGCAGACCCTCGTCGAGCACGGAGCGGAGCAGTTCGACGTGATCGCCGGATGCTGCGGGGTCGCCTGGTCCGTTGGAGTAGAAGACCGCCACCGGGTCGATGGCGCGGATCTCGTCGATCGTGGCGTTCTGCGGCAGCACGTGGACCTCGAACCCGCGAGCGGCGAGGTTGTCGATCGTGGCCTGCTTGACTCCGAGGTCGAGCACGGCGAGGTTGCCGATGCGCTCGCCGAGGGCCGTCGTCACCGTGGTCACCTCGACCGACACCTGGGCGGAGAGGTTCTGACCGCTCATCTCCGGCGCCTGCTGCACGAGACGCAGCTGCTCCTCGGCGTCGATCGCAGCGTCTGCGCCCGAGAAGATCCCGCCGCGCATGGAACCGGCGGAGCGGATGTGGCGGGTGATGGAACGGGTGTCGATGCCGCTGATGCCCACGATGCCGTCGCGCACGAGCGTCTCATCGAGGGAGGCGTTCGCGCGCCAGTTCGACACGACGCGCGAGGGGTCGCGCACGATGTAGCCGGCGACCCAGATCCGGCGGGACTCGGTGTCCTCGTCGTTCATGCCGGTGTTGCCGATGTGCGGCGCGGTCTGCAGGACGATCTGCCCTGCGTAGGACGGGTCGGTCAGGGTCTCCTGGTATCCGGACATGCCGGTGGCGAAGACGACCTCGCCGAGCGTGGTGCCCACGGCGCCGTATGCGCGGCCGCGGTGGCGCGTGCCGTCTTCCAGCACGAGGACGGCTGGTGCCGGCATCTGGCCCGCGGAAGTGGTTGAGCTTGTCAAGACGCTGCTCCTTTGTCGCCTGCGGGGATGAGCCGCTGAAGTTCAGAGATGAGGGTTTCGGGTGTTCCGCCCGTTGGGCGCAGGTAGGAGTCGACCACCGTGTCCGAGTCGACGTTCCAGGCGAGCCGGACCAGACCACCGGGTTCGACGACCCGGTCGATCGTGACGGTGGCTCTGTCGACGCCGGCCAGCTTGTCCTTCGACAGGAACACCGTCGGCGCCCCGTCGAGGCACAGCGCCGCGCCCCGATCGGTCACGGCGAGCTCACCACGCGCCCGGTACGCGAGCGGCGTGATCGCCAGACGCTCCAATGGCTCATCGTGTCGAGTGGTCGACACGTAGAGCACCGCGTGGCGGCTGAGGACCTCGGCGTGCTCCGGAACGCCCAGCGGGGCGCTGTATACGGAGTCGCGTCGGAGTCGTCGTCGCCAGGCGAACGCCATCGCGAGCAGCACGAGGACGGCGACGCCGATCGTGATGGCCACGGCGAGATCCCGCATGCTCACGAGTTCAACTCCTCTACGACGGTTCCGGATGCCACGGTGACCGTGCCGCCGTGGATGGTCCACTCCACGCGACCGGGGAGCTCGCGGCCCAGGTACGGCGAGTTCTCGCTGCGGCCGCGCAGGTCGTTCGTCGTGAACGTGCCGGTGATGTTCGGGTCGTACAACGTGATCTGCGCCGGCTGTCCGACCTCGAGAGGTGTGCCGTGGCCGTCGAGCATGCCGATGCGAGCAGGGGCTGTGCTCATGACGCGCGCGACATCCGCCCACTCGAGGAGCCCCGTCTGCACCATCGACTGGTGCACGACGCGCAGCGCGCTCTCCAGCCCCACCATGCCGTTGGCCGCAGCCTGCCACTCGCAGGCCTTGCTCTCGCTCGGGTGCGGGGCGTGGTCGGTCGCGACGATGTCGATCGTGCCGTCGGCGAGCCCCTCGCGCACCGCGAGGACGTCCTCCTCACGGCGAAGCGGCGGATTGACCTTGTAGCGCGCGTCGTAACCGCGGACGAGTTCGTCCGTCAGCAGCAGGTGGTGCGGGGTGACCTCGGCGGTCACGTCGACCCCGCGCTTCTTGGCCCAGCGGATGATGTCGACCGAACCGGCAGTGGAGAGGTGACACACGTGCAGCCGTGATCCGACATGCTCGGCGAGGAGCACATCCCTGGCGATGATCGACTCCTCGGCGACCGCGGGCCAGCCGGCGAGTCCGAGTTCGGCGGAGACGACGCCCTCGTTCATCTGGGCGCCCTCCGTCAGACGAGGGTCCTGCGCGTGCTGTGCGATGACGCCGCCGAACGCCTTCACGTATTCCAGGGCGCGACGCATGATCAGCGGGTCGAACACGCAGAAGCCGTCGTCGCTGAAGACGCGCACCTTCGCTCGCGAGTTCGCCATCGCGCCGAGTTCGGCGAGGCGCTCGCCCTTCTGACCGACGGTGACGGCGCCGATCGGCTGCACCGTGGCGTAGCCAGCGGCCTCACCGAGGGCGAGCTCCTGTTCGACGACGCCGGCTGAGTCGGCGACCGGCGAGGTGTTGGGCATCGCGAAGACGGCGGTGAAGCCGCCAGCAGCCGCCGCTCTGGTCCCGGTGAGGATCGTCTCGGATGCTTCGTAGCCCGGCTCCCGCAGGTGCGTGTGCAGATCGACGAGACCGGGGAGCGCGACGAGACCGTCCGCGTCGATGACGCGGGCTCCCGCGCTGCGCACACCGGAACCGATCTCGGCGATCACACCGTCCTTGACGAGGATGTCGGCGCCGTCTGCTCCCAGCATCCGCGCTCCGACGATCACGAGGGTCTCGGTCACAGGTCTCTCCCTCGTTCGTCGTGTCGTTCGCCTGCGAGCAGCAGATACAGTACGGCCATCCGAACCGACACTCCGTTCGTCACCTGCTCGAGCACTGTCGAGCGCGGCGAATCCGCGGCAGCGGAGGAGATCTCCAAGCCGCGATTCATCGGTCCGGGGTGCATCACAATGCTATCGCTCGGCAGGGACGCCGCGCGCACGGCGTCGAGCCCCCAGGTACGGGAATACTCCCGCTCACTCGGGAAATACGCGGCCCCCATGCGCTCGAGCTGGATGCGCAGCATCATGACGGCGTCCGGTCCTTCGGCCAGAGCCTCATCGAGGTCGTAGGCGACTCGCACCGGCCACTGCGAGACGTTCTGCGGGACGAGCGTCGGGGGTGCCACCAGGGTGACCTCGGCCCCGAGCGCGGTGAGCAGCCAGACGTTCGATCGGGCAACGCGCGAGTGCAGCACGTCGCCGACGATGACGACGCGGATACCGGCGAGGTCGCGGCTTCGACTGTCGGCGCCGAAGCGGCGCTTGCGGATCGTGAACGCATCCAGCAGCGCCTGCGTCGGGTGCTCGTGCGTGCCGTCGCCGGCGTTGACGACCCCGGCAGAGATCCAGCCGCTGGTGGCGAGAGTGCGGGGAGCGCCCGATGCCGAGTGCCGGATGACGACGGCATCGGCGCCCATGGCCTGGAGGGTCTGCGCGGTGTCCTTCAGGCTCTCGCCCTTCGAGACGCTGGAGCCCTTGGCCGCGAAGTTGATGACATCGGCGGACAGACGCTTGGCCGCAGCCTCGAAAGATATGCGGGTGCGGGTGGAGTCCTCGAAGAAGAGGTTGACGACGGTCTTGCCGCGCAGGGTCGGAAGCTTCTTGACCTCGCGGGACTGCGTGTCGGACATGTCCTCTGCGACGTCGAGGATCCGCAGCGCGGTCTCGCGGTCGAGCGTGTGGGTGTCGAGAAGGTGCCTCATGCGCCGATCGTCACCTCATCCACGCCGTCGTTCTCGCTCAGGCGCACGTTGACGCGCTCGGTGCGCGCTGACGGGATGTTCTTGCCGACGAAGTCGGGGCGGATCGGCAGCTCGCGGTGTCCGCGGTCGACGAGGATCGCGAGGCGCACGATCGAGGGACGCCCGATCGACTGGATCGCGTCGAGGGCAGCGCGGATGCTTCGACCGGAGAACAGCACATCGTCGACGAGCACGACCGTCTTGCCGTCGATGCCGCCGGCGGGGATCTCGGTGGGCTGCGGCGAACGAGTCGGATGCTTGGCGAGATCGTCGCGGAAGAGCGTGACATCGAGCGAGCCGATCGGAACCTCGGTGTCGGCGATCGAGGCGATCAGTGCGCCCAGTCGCTCGGCGAGGGCGACGCCGCGGGTGGGGATACCCAGCAGCACGAGACCTGCCGCACCCTTGTTGGATTCGAGGATCTCATGGGCGATGCGGGTCAGTGCCCGCGAGATATCGGCCTGTTGCAGCACGGTGCGTGCGCTCATCAGCCGCTCCCTTCTCCGCCTCTCTGGACGGGGTTAAAGGTTGCTTGCGGTTCGAGTCTAGCCGAGCTTCAGTGCGTCCTCCGTGACGGCGCAGCGCTCCGCGCGGATCTCGTGGCCGGTGGTGGTGAGGCACTTGCCGGTCTTCAGATCCCACTTCCAGTCGTGCATGCTGCACGTGAGGATGCCATCTTCGTCGACCTTGCCCGTCTTGGTCAGGTCGGCCCGCAGGTGCGGGCAGCGGCGCTGGACGACCCAGTCGCCGACCTCGGCGTCTTCGGTCTGATCGGTCTGCTCGGAGTACCAGTTCTCGACGTACTCGATCCGGTCGACGGACAGGCACTTGAGGAACGTCGTCAGGAACTCGTTGAACTTGCCGCTGCGACCGACCGAGAACTGCATCGACAGGAAGATGGAGTTCGACCAGTCGATCTCGCGATCACGGATGTTCGTCGAGACGAGATCGGCGGGGATCGTGTACCAGTAGATGCAGTCCTCCCCTGCGTACTCGCGGACCTTGGCACGCGGGAAGTCGACGACCATGTCGAGGTCGCCGATGTGGAATCGGACGCAGCCGCCGACGCCGAGCCGGATGGTGCGGGACTTCTTCATCAGCGGTTCCCACCACGCCTTGAGCTCGGCGAGGATCTCCTCCGACGACAGCACGGGTGCCCGCTCCGCCTCTTCGTCCCGGATCTCCTGCTGACGGCTCGCGCGCTGCTCCTCGAGGTAGTCCCACTTCTCGTCGAAGATGTGCTCGAGCTCCGACGGCGTGTACAGCGTCTGCTCGACAGCGACGAGTTCGCGGTTCTCGAGCGTGACGACCGTGCCAGGAACGAAGAGCCGGCCGTCGTACTGCGGTGCGAGCTCCTTCATGTGCGCGAGGAACTGCTTCTGATCCGTGAAGATCGACTCGCCGTTTCGCCCGAGTCCGTTGAAGTCGAACAGGTCGTCGCGCAGGAACATGGGAGGCCCTGCCATCGGGAACACGTGCGGTGCGTCGACCTTCTCGATGTAGTACATCGCGCGCTTGTTCTGGGCGTCGCGCTTGAGCTTCGCGAAGTTCTGCTTGGCGTCCATCGGGAGGTCGTAGACCATCGGCCACCAGATCGCTCCGGAGACCTGCGTGAAATACGCATCAGGTGTGCCGAAGCTCAGCAGCTTCTCGAGGTCCAGCGGATGCGAATCGTTCTGGTTGAGCACGGATGCCGTGCCGTCGTCGACGCTCAGCGAGGAATCGCCGATCGGACCGTCACTGGGCGCGCGGAGCGGCGTGATCATGATCTTCAGGTCGCCGCGCTCGATGACCTGACCGGCCGGCGCGTACGTGATGTTCGTGTAGCCGAGCGCCCGGATGTCCCGCTCGAGGTCGTCGATGGGGTACTCCGGGAGGAGCACTTCGATGTCCTTCCGGATGTAGCGCTCGAGCAGCTTCGGGTCGAAGTGGTCGCGGTGGCGGTGCGAGATGTAGAGGAAGTCGGCATCCCGTCCGAACTTCTCCCAGTCGAGGCCGCGGTTGTCGGGGAACGGGAACCAGGAGCCGAAGAACGAGGGTCCGAGGACCGGGTCGCAGATGATGTTTCCGCCGACGGTCTCGATGAACATCCCGGCGTGGCCGAGTCCGGTGATCCGCATTGCACTCCTCCTGAGGTGGACCGCTCGATTCTACCGGCGGCGCCCTTCGCGTCAGCCGAGCACGGCCGTGGAAACCCTCAGCTGTCGAACAGCCCGCGTATGTCGTCCGCTGTGAGCGACTGTGCGAACAGCGCCTCGTCATCCATCACCGCGGTGAACAGGCGCGCCTTGCGCTGCTGCAGCGCGAGAACCTTCTCTTCGATCGTGCCGGACGAGATCATGCGGTACACCATCACGGGGTTGCGCTGGCCGATGCGATGCGTGCGGTCGATGGCCTGGGCCTCGGCGGCGGGGTTCCACCACGGATCCAGCATGAACACGTAGTCGGCCTCGGTGAGCGTCAGCCCGAACCCGCCGGATTTCAGGCTGATGAGGAAGACCGGCTGCTCCCCCGTGCGGAACCCGTCGATGACCTCCTTGCGCTTGCGCGTCGAGCCGTCGAGGTACGCGTACGGGATGCCCGCCTGTTCGAGCCGCGCGGCGGCGAGCTGCAGGAACGACGTGAACTGACTGAACACGAGCGCTCGGTGCCCTTCGGCGTGGAGTTCCATCACGCGTTCGATGAGCGCGTCGAGCTTGCGCGAGCCGATCTTCGCATCGGCCTCGTCGACGAGCCCAGGTGCGAGACTCAGCATCCGCAGCATCGTCAGCGATCGGAACACGATGAATCGGTTGCGGTCGAGATCCTTCAGCAGCCCGAGCACCTTCTGCCGCTCGCGCTGCAGCACGGTGTCGTACACCGCCCGATGCGACGCGCTGAGCTCCACGTGCAGCAGCTGCTCCTGCTTCTCGGGAAGATCGGTGGCGACGAGTTCTTTCGTACGCCGCAGCATGAGCGGCCGGATGCGACGCCGCAGCCGCTCCAGCCGGCGCTGCCGGTACTCCCCGCCCTCTTCGTTCTCCGGCACCTTCCCCTGTTCGATCGGCTGGACGTAGTCCTGCCGGAACTTCCTGGCCGACGCGAACAGCCCGGGCGCGGTGAGCTTGAGCAGCGCCCACAGATCCCCGAGGCTGTTCTCCATCGGGGTTCCGGTGACCGCGAACGTGACGCCGGCCGGAATGGATGCCACAGCGCGGTGCTGCTTGGTCGCAGGGTTCTTCACGAACTGCGCCTCGTCGAGCACGAGCACTGCCCAGTCCGCAGCGGCGTACTCCTCGGCATCCAATCGCGCCAGCGTGTACGACGTCACCACGAGGTCGGCGTCTCGCGCGGCATCTGCGATCGATCCTTCGCGGTGGGTTCGCGTCCCCTCGATGACGCGCACGCTCAGCGACGGCGCGAAGCGCGCGGCCTCCTCGCTCCAAGTCGACAGCACAGACGTCGGCGCGATCACGAGGAACGGCCGTCGTTCGCCTGAGGCGCGGGCGTGGAGCATCAGGGTCAGCAACTGGATCGTCTTGCCGAGTCCCATGTCGTCGGCGAGGATGCCGCCCAGCCGGTGCCGCCACAGGAAGGCGAGCCAGTCGAATCCGGTCTTCTGATACGGACGCAGCTCTGCCTGCAGCCCCGTGGGCAGCGGCGCCGAGGGAACCCCGGTCGCCTCTCTCAGGCCCTCAGCCGTGGCGCGCCAGCTCGTCGCGGGCACCGCCTGATCGGCCAGATCCTCGAACTCCTCCCAGAGGTCGGTCTGGTACCGGCTGATGCGGGGGCCGGTCTCCCATTCGGCGAGCTCGGTGGCCTCGTCGATGAGCTCGCGGAGCGAGTCGAGCGCCGGATGTGCGAGCGAGAACCAGCTGCCGTCGACGAGCAGCAGCTTCGTGCGGCGCATGCTCAGAGCCGTGAACAGCGGGGCGAACGGAATGCTGCGGCCGTCGATCTTCACGATCACCCCGAGGTCGAACCAGTCAGGGTCGGTGCTCTCCACCGTGGACACCGTGATCTCGGGCGCACCGCTGAGCTCGTGATAGGTCTTGGGTCTGCCCGTCACGACGACGGAGAGTCCCTGGGCCTTGAGCGCGGGCACGACGTGGGTCGCGAACTCGGCGGCGTCGACATCGAGGAACGTGCCGGACGGCGCGAAATCCTCCCCAGTCACCGACTCCCACAGCGCAGAGGCCTCTCGAAGAGCCTCCTGCTCGGCGTCCTCGTCGCGGACGGCATCGGCGGTCGGCGTCAGCGGGAATCGCCCGTGACCGCGATACGCCCATTCGACGGCGTAGTCGATGCGGTCTCCGGGTCGGTGGACGAGTACGAGCGTCGCTACGGGCGTCGGCACAGCGGGCAGCTCGACCGCCCCGACGGTTCGTATCGGAACGCGGCGCGCGAGCGCCGGATAGGCGTCGCGCAGGAACGCGCCTTCTTCGGCCGCCGGAACGACCAGCGGCGTCCGCGCCGTGATCAGTGCGTGCACCGTGGAGCTCAGCGGCACCTCGGCGAGCGTCACCTGCGCTCTGGCGCCGAGAGGCGTGACCGCGTAGACACCGGAGTGACCGATCGTCCAAGCCGTCTGGGGATCGACCGCGTGCCCGTCGAGGACGACGTCGGCGGACACGGAGAGGCCGTCATCGGTTCGCTCGATCGCCGCAGTGACCTCACCGGATTCCGCGAACGCGATCGTGAAGCTCTTCTGCGCTGTGACCAGCGGAACGCCGTGCGCTGCGCCCGCACGCAGGTGCGGCCACAGCAGCCCCGATTCCACGTGGTCGAGGATCAGCCAGTCCCCCGCAGTACCGGAGAGCAGCGAGTCGCGCGCGATGCTCAGCAGCTCGGCGAACCATCGCAACTGCTCCGGAGCGAACTGCGTGCCAGGACGACGCATGGCATCCCAGGACGCCGTCCCCTGAATCCATGACCCTGTGGCGCCGCTGCGCATGAGCGGGCGGATGCCGAGGAGCAGCTCGCCCCCGCCCTTGACGACATCGCGAACGGTGGCTGTGCGCACAGGGCGCGGCGCCCACTGGTGGACTCCGCGTGCAGCGCGATGCCGGACCTCGACGCCGAGCGCGAGCGGTACGGCACGGGCCGCCGCCGGCGGCGATTCGAGCAGTACACGCCAGGTCGGCGCCGCCGATTCGGGCGGCAGCGGGGAGGCCGGGACCGGAGACGCCTCGATGTCGGCGTTGCTCGTGAGAACGGTCGCGACGATGTGCTTGCATCCGAACCGGACAGGGCACGTGCACGTCGTCGACGAGATCTCGGCCGATTCGCGCCCCATGGTGACGCGGACGACGCATCGGTAGTCGCTCTCGCCCGACCCGCGGACCTCGGCCGTGAGCATGGTGAAGTCCGCGTTCCAGGCGGTGCGTCTCACCATGCCGGCGCGTGCATACGCCCGTCCGCGCTCGAGGCTGCCCGCGTCCGTCACCCGTCGCAGGATGGACAGGTCGATGCTCGGGGCGGGCATGCGGAGAGTCAGCTGGCGCGGGCCACCCGGGCGAGCACGCCGTGCACGAACGCGCCGGAGTCGTCCGTGGAGAACTCCTTGGCGAGCTCGACAGCCTCATCGATCGCCACAGCCGTGGGAACCGCCTCGTTGTACAGGATCTCCCATACCCCGATGCGCAGCAGCGCCCGGTCGACCGTCGGCATCCGCTCGAGCTTCCAATCACGGCTGTGCGTCACGATGCTCTCGTCGATGTCATCGCTGTGGTCCAGGATGCCGTCCACGATCTCGCGTGCGTAGAGCCAAGAGGCTTCGCGTGCCGGTTCGCTGGCGGCGCGCTTGGCCTCCGCTGTGAGGGTCACCGCGATGTCGTCTCCGCGGACGTCAGCGGAGAAGAGGATGTCGAGCGCGCGCTTGCGCGCCTTGGTACGGGCGCCCACGCCTTACTTCTCGCGACCGAGGTAGTCGCCGGTGCGGGTGTCGACCTTGATCTTCGTGCCGGTCTCGACGAAGAGCGGCACCTGCATCTCGTAGCCGGTCTCGACGGTCGCCGGCTTCGTGCCTGCGGACGAGCGGTCGCCCTGCAGACCGGGCTCGGTGTACGTCACCTCGAGGATGACGGATGCCGGCAGATCGATGTACAGCGGGTTGCCGTTGTTCAGCGCGATCGTGACCTGCTGGTTCTCGAGCAGGAAGTTCTTGGCGTCGCCGACGGTGGCGGCGCCGACGGTGATCTGGTCGTAGTCCGTGGCGTCCATGAACACGAACCCGTCGCCGTCCGCGTAGAGGTAGGTGAAATCGCGACGGTCGACGTTCTCGATCTCGATCTTGGCACCGGCGTTGTACGTGCGATCGACGGTCTTGCCCGAGACCACGTTCTTCAGCTTGGTGCGCACGAACGCACCGCCCTTGCCGGGCTTGACGTGCTGGAATTCGATGACGTTCCAGAGCTGTCCGTCAATGCTGAGGACGACGCCGTTCTTGATGTCTGCGGTGGATGCCATGCGCGAAAGTTCCGTTTCCGTTGAGTATGCGGGCGATCGACCCTTCGAGCAGGCTCAGGTCGGCCGACAGTCGATTCTACGGGATCAGGGCGGCAAGCCGTGCGACAGCCGTCGCGTAGCCGTCGACGCCCTCCCCGATGATCCGCACGGCGGCGACGTCGTGCAGGTAGGAGAACCGGCGGAACTCCTCGCGGTTGTTCACGTCTGAGATGTGCACCTCGGCGAACGGCAGGCTGATTCCGGTGAGCGCGTCGCGCAGGGCGACCGAGGTGTGCGTGAGCCCACCGGGGTTGATGATCACGCCGACGCAGTCCTCACGCGCCGCGTGGATCGCATCGATCAGCACGCCCTCGTGGTTCGACTGGATGCTGCGCACCTCGAAGCCGGCCTCGGCCGCGGCATCCGTGGCGATCTGCTCCACATCGGCCAGGGTCGATGTGCCGTAGACGGCGGGGTCGCGGACGCCGAGCAGATTCAGGTTCGGGCCGTTGACGAGCAGCAGACGACGAGTCATGCGCCGACCTCCTGATACGCGGCGAACAACAAGGACTCATCCGGCGCCTGCAGGACGGTGGGCTTGGCGATGTCGTCGAGGACGATGAACCGCAGCATCCCGCCGCGTGTCTTCTTGTCACGCTGCATCGAGGCGAGCAGCGTCGACCAGGCGCCGGCCCGATACGTCGTGGGCAGGCCAAGGGACTCGAGGATCGAACGGTGGCGATCGACTGCCGCGTCGGACAAACGGCCGGCCAGTCGCGACAGCTCGGCCGCGTACATCATGCCGATCGAGATCGCGGCACCGTGTCGCCAGCGGTAGCGCTCGGCGTGCTCGATCGCGTGACCGAGGGTGTGGCCGTAGTTGAGGATCTCGCGCTGCCCCGCCTCGCGGAAGTCCTCCGAGACGACGTTCGCCTTCATGTCGATCGCGAGCTCGACGGTGCGACGGAACTCGTCCGTCGACGTGTCGACCGCGCGCGCCGGGTCCGCTTCGATGATGTCGAGGATCTCGGGAGCCCAGATGAAGCCGGCCTTGACGACCTCGGCGTAGCCGGCGGTGGCCTCATGGGCGCTGAGACTGCCGAGCTCGTCGAGATCGCCGATCACGGCACGCGGCGCCCAGAACGCACCGACGAGGTTCTTTCCCTCGGCGGTGTTGACGCCGGTCTTGCCGCCCACTGATGCATCGACCAGACCGAGAACAGTCGTCGGCACCTGGACGACCTGGACTCCGCGCAACCACGTCGCCGCGACGAATCCGGCGAGATCGGTGACCGCTCCCCCGCCGTAGCCGATCACGGCGTCCGTGCGGGTGAAGTCGGACTGCCCCATGATCTGCCAGCAGAAAGCGGCGACCTCGATGCGCTTGCCCTGCTCGGCGTCCGGCACCTCGGCCAGCAGCACTTCGCGCTGTCCGTTCGCGTCATCGGCGAGCAGCCTGTCGCGGAACTCAGCTGCCCGAGCGGCGAGCGTAGGCGGATGCACGACGAGGACCTTGCGCACCCCGGGGTCGAGGACCGCTGAGGCCTGGTCGAGGATGCCCCGGCCGACCGTGATGTCGTACGACGCCTGGCCGCTCACGCTGATCGTGGTGGTGCTCATGCCTGCTCTCTCCTCCATGCCGCGATCTCCTCGGCGATGCGCTGCATCGGCCGTCGAGAAGTGTCGAAAGTCGCGTCTGCGATTTCTTCGTACCAGCCGCGGCGCTGTTCGTAGATCTCTTTCCACCGGGTCACCGGATCCTCATCGCCGGCGAGCATGGGTCTTCCGCCGCCGCCGATCCTGTGCGCGACCGCCTCGGGGCTGACTGTCAGGAACACGACAGGATGCTGTCGCAGCAGCTGTCGCGTGGAATACGACGTCACCGCGCCCCCGCCGAGTGAGATCACGCCGCCTTCGGACAACGCGGTCGCCGCGGCTTCTGTCTCGAGCGCCCGGAAGCCGTCCTCACCGCGCGCGGCGAAGATCTCGGGGATCGGTCCGTGTGCGGCGACTATGCGCCGATCGGTGTCGATGAACCCGACGCTGAGCTTCTTCGCGACTCGGCGTCCGACGCTGGTCTTGCCCGCGCCCATCGGACCGACGAGCACGAGTGTCAGCAGCTCAGGACTGCTCATCGTGGGCGATCAGAGCCGCCTCGGAGGCGGGAGCCGTGCGGAGCTCGGCGGGGATCGCCGCCAGGTATCCTTCGAGGTTGCGCCTGGTCTCGCGAACGCTGTCGCCGCCGAACTTCTCGAGCACGGCGTTCGCCAGCTCGATGGCGACCATTGCCTCGGCGACGACGCCGGCGGCGGGAACGGCGCTGATGTCGGAACGCTGGTGGTGTGCGGTCGCAGCGTCGCCTGTCGCGACGTCGATCGTCCGCAGCGAGTGCGGCACGGTCGCGATGGGCTTCATGCCGGCGCGCACGCGCAGGACGGTGCCGGTGGACATGCCGCCCTCCGTACCTCCGGCGCGGTCCGATGCGCGGGTGATGCCGTCGTCGGCGACGAAGAGTTCGTCGTGGGCTGCGGAGCCGCGTCGACGGGTCGTCTCGAAGCCGTCGCCGACCTCGACGCCCTTGATCGCCTGGATGCTCATGAGCGCCTGCGCCAGGCGACCGTCGAGCCGGCGATCCCAGTGCACGTGCGAACCGAGTCCTGGTGGGAGCCCGTAGGCCAGTACCTCGACGATGCCGCCGAGCGTGTCGCCGTCCTTGCGCGCGGCGTCGACCTCGTCGACCATGCGGGCTGAGGTCTCGGCGTCGAAGCAGCGCAGCGGATCGGCGTCCAGCGCATCCACGTCGTCCGGGTTCGGGACTGGGCGGCCCTCCGGCACCTGCACGGGGCCGATCGAGAGCGTGTGGCTGACGAGGCGGATGCCGAGCTCGCTGAGGAACGCGCGCGCGACAGCGCCGAGAGCGACTCGTGCTGCCGTCTCGCGGGCACTGGCTCGCTCGAGGATCGGACGGGCCTCGTCGAAGTCGTACTTCTGCATGCCGACGAGATCGGCGTGACCGGGGCGGGGGCGCGTCAGCGGCGCCGAGCGTCCGCGCGACTTGTCGGTGATCTCGGTCGGCTCGGGGTTCATGACCTCGATCCACTTCGGCCACTCGGTGTTGCCGATGCGCAGGGCGATCGGGCTGCCGAGGGTCCTGCCGTGGCGGACTCCGCCGGAGATCGTGAGCTCATCCTGCTCGAACTTCATGCGCGAGCCTCGGCCATAGCCGAGCTTGCGACGCGCGAGGTCGGCCTGGATCGCCTCGGAGGAGATCGGGACGCCGGAGGGCAGACCCTCCATGACGGCGATGAGTTCGGGGCCGTGCGATTCGCCGGCGGTGAGCACGCGGAGCATTGCTCCAGTCTCCCATGTCTCGGCGCACTGCTTCGCCCGTGTGTCGGGCGTGCGGTCGGCGCGTCAGAGAGCGTCGCGCATGGCCGCGAGGACGCGCTGTTCCTCCGGCAGCTCCACGGCGGGGTCCCCGTGCAGGAACACGCGCACCTGCCGGAGCGCCTGGTGCAGCAGCATCCCGAGGCCGGAGATCACGGGGGCGGCGGTCCACACCGCGCCGAGTGCCGAGGGCCACGGCGCGTAGGCCACGTCGAAGAGCGCGCCCCCGTGGGTCGCGAGCTCCTCGGAGACTGATTCATCGAGAACCGTCCCGCTCGGGAGCGTGGCGATCGTGAGGTCGACAGGCGTCGCGGGAGCGTCGAACGTGTTCGCGGTGACCCGGATGCCCAGGCGGCTCCCCAGCTCGACGAGCGGCGCCGAACGCTCAGGGCGCCGCGCACGGATGTCGATGTCCGCTCCGCCGATCTCGCTCGCAGCGACCAGCGCGGACGCCGCTGTCGCGCCCGCGCCGAGGATCCGCACGGAGCGAGGCCGCGTGATCTCCTGCTCGGCGAGGGCGTCGATGATGCCGCCGACATCGGTGTTGAAGCCGGTGGGAGCGTCGCCCAGCAGCAGGGTGTTCACCGCCCCGGTCAGTTCGGCATGCCGGTCGCGCGTAACAGCGGCCAGGTACCCCTGCTCCTTGAGCGGCATGGTGAGCGAGAGCCCGCGCCACGTGTCGTCGAGGCCCGCCAGCGCGTCCCCGAAACCTGCCGCCGCCACCTGACGCCGGTCGTACTGCCAGTCGAGTCCCAGGGCGCGATACGCGGCCTCGTGCAGCTGCGGGGACTTCGAGTGCTCGATCGGGTCGCCCCACACCGCGAAACGCATCGCCGTCGCCGGCGGACGCGTCCGATCAGCCGGCATAGCAGCCGGAGTCAGGATTGGCCTGGCACCACTCGTGGAGTTTTTTCTCGGCCTGGGTCTGCTCCGCGTACGTCGCCGAGAACACCGTCTCACCCGTGTTCAGATTCACCGTGACGAAGTAGAACCACGGTCCGTCAGCCGGGTGCATGGCCGCATCGATCGCGGCGTCGCTCGCGGTGGCGATCGGACCCTTCGGCAGTCCGGGGTGGATGTAGGTGTTCCACGGGTTCGGATCGGTGAGAGCCTTCTCCGAGGAACCGGCGGAGCCGGCGTGGAGCTCCCCGACCCCGTACTGCGCGGTGGAGTCCATCTGCAGCAGACCGTGCGTCTCGTCGTTGCCCGGCTGGAGCCGGTTCACGATGACGCGGGAGACCTTGGGGAAGTCTTCGGTGTGACCCTCGCGCTGGATGATGGATGCGATCGTCAGGACACGCTGCTCGTCGCCCTCCGGCACGCCGGCCGCTGCGAGGGACTCACGCGTGCGATCGACCATGCGCTGGATCACGTCCTTCGCCGTGACCTCGGGGTCGAACGTGTAGACAGCGGGGAACAGCCAGCCCTCGAGGCTGTCGGCTTCCACGCCGTATGCGCTCGGGTCCTTGACGGCGGCCTGGAAGTCCTCGATCGGGATGCCGAGGCTCTCCGCCATGGTCGGCAGGAAGTATTCCAGCGTCGATCCCTCCGGCACGGACGCCGTGTTCTCAGCCTTGCTCGCCGGATCCTGGATCGCCGTGAGCGCGGCCTCGGCCGTCATCTTCTCCTGCAGCTTGTACACGCCGGGGTAGAAGGTGACCGCGATGTTCTCGTCGACCAGATAGTCGTAGAACACGTCCTCGGTTCGGGTCACGCCCGCTTCGTAGAGCGCGGTGGACACCGGGCCGCCGGTGTCGCCGTCGCGGATCGTCACGAAGACCTCGCCGGTGGCGATGCCGGGCTCCCAGTCCGCCGGCGGGCCCCAGCCCATCACGTCGCTGATCTTGTCGCCGTAAGTGTTCCATGCCCAGAACCCGCCCGCAGTGAGGCCGCCCAGGATCGCCAGCACGATCGCCAGCGCCACCAGGCATCCGGTGCGACGCTTCTTCTTCGCCTTCTTGGTGTGTCCGACTTCGGTGTGGTCCGCCTCGAACAGATCGTCCAGCGTCGCGGCGCCCGGCACGGCTGCGGAGGCCGAGGGCTCAACGGCAGCGGTCTCAGGAGCAAGGGTCTCAGCGGCAGAAGTCTCAGGGCCGGCCGTGGTCGCCGTCGATTCACCTGTGGGCTGCTGAGCCGTCGTCTGCTCTGGAGTGGATTCCGGGTCGCCGCCCGTCTTCGGTGTGAACGAGCCGGCCTGCTGGCCGGTCTGCGCCGCCTCTCGCCGGGCACGGCGCGAACCGGGGACGGGCGGAGTGGAGTCTGACGCCGGAGCACGGTGCGACGGCTCTGGGAGCTTCGCGAACAGGTCGTCGGACAGACTGTGCGAACTCGGCTCTGGGTTCTCGCGTTCGGGCATGCTCAGAAGGGCTCCTCGGTCGGGGGCACCACGGACCCGGCCGGGTTGCCGGTGCTCTTCTCCGTGTCGATCGCGTGCTGCAGCAGAACCACAGCGGCGACCTGATCGACAATGCTACGAGAATTCCGCTGAGTTCTCCCCGATGATCTCAGCGCCGCGTGCGCAGAGACCGTGCTCAGCCGTTCATCGACCAGACGCACCGGCACCGAGGTGAGGCGCTGCAGCGCCGCTGCGAATTCCCTCGCGTCCGAGGTCGACGGCGTGTCCTCCCCCTGCATGTTCACCGGCAGACCGACGACGAATTCGAGCGGCTCGTACTCGGCGGCGATCTCCGCAAGCCGCGTGAGCGAGGCATCCGAACGCGGCACGGTCTCCACGGGCACGGCGAGCATCCCGTCCGGGTCGCAACGAGCGACTCCGACGCGGGCCTTGCCGACGTCGACGCCGAGTCGCACGCCGCGACGGAACCCGGTCACGCGGTCCGCAGGTCGGTTGTGATCGCGTCGAACGCAGCGGGCAGCGCCGCAGCATCCGTTCCACCGCCCTGGGCGACGTCATCGCGTCCACCACCGCCGCCGCCGAGCACACCGGCGGCGCGCTTCGCGAGCGCGCCGGCTTTCGCGCCGGCCGCACGGGCTGCGTCGTTGGTGGCGACGACGACGACGGGCCTGCCGCCGACGATCCCGCCGAGGGCGACGACTGCCGGGTCCGAGCCGAGGCGCTCGCGAACGCTGAGCGCCAGACCGCGCACGTCATCGCCGGACGCGACCTCGCCGACGGAGACCGCCGCGACGCGGAAGGCGCCGATGCGTTCGGCAGCCTCGGCGATCGCCGGAACCCGACCCTCGCGCTCCTTCGCCTCGAATTGAGCGATGCGTTTCTCGGCGCTCTTCAGGTTCGCGGCGATCTCCGCGATGCGGTCGGGAAGCTGCTCGCGCGGCGTCTTCAGAGCCGACGTGAGCTGCGACACGATCGCCCGCTCTGCAGCGAGCTCGCGGAATGCGTCCTGACCGACGAGAGCCTCGATGCGCCGGTTGGATGCGCCGACCGATGATTCTCCGACGACGCTAACCAGGCCGATCTCGGCGCTGGAGGCGACATGGGTGCCCGCACAGAGTTCACGCGACCAGGGACCGCCGATGTCGACCATGCGCACGACATCGCCGTACTTCTCGCCGAAGAGCGCCATGGCGCCCGCTTCCTTGGCCTCGTCGAGCGAGACGATGCGCGTGGTCACCTCGAGGGCGTCCTGCACGGCGCGGTTCGTGATGTCCTCGATCTCCGTGCGCGTGTCGGTCGACAGCGGCTGCGACCAGGAGAAGTCGAATCGCATGTAACCGGCGCGGTTCAGCGAACCGGCCTGGGTCGCGCCCGCTCCGAGGGTGTCGCGGAGGGCGGCGTGCACCAGGTGGGTCGCCGAGTGCGCCTGACGGGCTGCGCGGCGATTCGCGGCATCCACGACGGTCGTCGCACGGTCGTCGACGGCCACCGTTCCCGTGCTGACCTGCACGGTGTGGCTGATGAGGCCGGGCACGGGCTTCTGGACGTCGAGTACCTCGAGCTCGTAGCCGGGGCCGACGATGGTGCCCTTGTCGGCGACCTGACCGCCGGACTCGGCGTACAGGGTCGTCTCGGCGAGGATGACCTCGGCCACCTGGCCCTCGGTCGCAGACGTGGCCGGATGACCGTCCACGAGGATGCCCAGAACACGCGACTCCGTCTCGAGATCGCTGTACCCGGCGAAGGCGGTCTCGCCGAGGGCGCGGAAGTCCCGATACACCGAGACATCGGCGAGCTGGCGCTTGCGGTTGCGGGCGTCCTCCTTGGCGCGCTGGCGCTGCTCCTGCATGAGCGCGTCGAAGGCCGAGCGATCCACGGACAGACCCGCTTCCTCAGCCACTTCGAGGGTCAGATCGATCGGGAACCCGTACGTGTCGTGGAGCAGGAACGCCTCGGGGCCGGTGAGCGTGCTCCCCCCGGCGCTCTTGGTCTGGTCCAGCGCGAGGTCGAGGATCGTCGAGCCCTGTGCGAGCGTGCGACGGAAGGTCTCCTCCTCGGCGAATGCAGCCGAAGACAGCACCGACCACTCCGTCTCCAGCTCCGGGTAGGTCGCCTTCATCGCATCGCGCGATGCGGAGAACAGCTCGGGGAAGGACGGCTCATCGACGCCGAGCAGGCGCATCGCCCGGACGGTGCGCCGCATGAGGCGGCGAAGGATGTACCCGCGCCCCTCGTTCGACGGCCGGACGCCATCGGAGAGCAGCATGAGCGAGGAGCGCACGTGGTCGGCGATGACCCGGAAACGGACATCGTCCTCGTGGGCGGCACCGTAACGACGACCGGAGAGCTCGATCGCGCGGTCGAGAACCGGACGCACCTGGTCGGTCTCGTACATGTTCTCGACGCCCTGCTTGAGGAATGCGACGCGCTCGAGCCCCATGCCGGTGTCGATGTTCTTCATCGGCAGTTCGCCGACGATGTCGAACTCGGTCTTTCCGCGGATGTTCTCGATGAAGTCCTGCATGAACACGAGGTTCCAGATCTCCAGGAACCTCGTGTCGTCGACCGCGGGTCCGCCGTCCTTGCCGTGCGCGGGCCCGCGGTCGAAGAAGATCTCCGAATCAGGGCCGCCGGGACCCGGCTGTCCGGTGTTCCAGTAGTTGTCGGCCCGGCCGAGCCGCTGGATCCGCTCGGGCTTTAACCCGATGATGTCGCGCCAGATCGCTTCGGCCTCGTCGTCGGTCTCATAGACGGTGACCCAGAGATCCTTCTCGTCGAAGCCGAGACCGCCGTCGGACTCGGACGAGGTCAGCAGCTCCCACGCGTAGCGGATCGCGCCTTCCTTGAAGTAGTCGCCGAAGGACCAGTTGCCCAGCATCTGGAAGAAGGTGCCATGACGGGCGGTGCGGCCCACTTCCTCGATGTCGTTGGTGCGGATGCACTTCTGGACATCGGCGATCCGCGGATGCGGCGCAGGAACGACTCCGGTCAGGTACGGGATCATCGGCACCATGCCGGCGACCGTGAACAGCAGCGACGGATCGTCGCTGACCAGGGATGCCGAGGGAACGATGAGGTGGTCGTTCTTCTCGAAGTAGTTGAGGTAACGCTGCGCGATCTCCGCGGTTTTCATGGGGTTACTGCGTGTCCTTGTCTGAGAAGAGCCGGGCTTCCTGGTCGCGGTACGCATCGCCCAGGATCGCGGTGAACTCGTTGATGCGCGCATCCACGTCAGCCAGGAGATCGTGGCCGCGAGGGTCCTTGTTCATGAAGTGGGCGGCGACGAATCCGCCGATCACGCCGATCAGGAACCACAGCACATTCTTCATGTCGTCATCCTTGCGATTGGGCCCGCAGAGCGCGGTCTTTCCATCGTAGGCGGAAACGGCCAGGGGTACGACGAGAGGCGCCGGGATGAACCCGACGCCTCTTGTCCTGGACGCTGTATCAGCGAGCCGCGTAGACGATACCCGCTGACGCGGGCATCGCGAACCAGTGCTTGTCTGGTCGCTGCGCGACTCGAGTACTACGCAGCTCGCTAGCGAGCCGCGTAGTACTCGACGACGAGCTGCACTTCACAGGTCACGGGGACCTCGGCGCGCTTCGGACGACGGACCAGGCGTGCCTGCAGCTTGTCGAGCTCGACCTCGAGGTAGCCGGGAACGGGAGGCAGGACCTCGGCGTGACCGCCGGCTGCTGCCACCTGGAAGGGCTCGGTGCCCTCGCTGCGGGGCTTGACGTGGATGAGCTGACCCGGCTTCACGCGGAAGGACGGGCGGTCGACGAGCTGGCCGTCGACCATGATGTGACGGTGCACGACCATCTGGCGGGCCTGTGCGGTGGTGCGGGCGAAGCCCGAACGGAGCACGAGGGCGTCCAGACGCATCTCGAGCAGCTCGACCAGGTTCTCACCGGTCAGGCCGTCGACGCGGCGTGCCTCGTTGAACGCGATGCGCAGCTGCTTCTCGCGGATGCCGTACTGCTCGCGCAGACGCTGCTTCTCGCGGAGGCGGACGGCGTAGTCGCTGTCGGCCTTGCGCTTGGTGCGGCCGTGCTCACCCGGAGCGTAGGGACGCTTCTCGAGGTAGCGGGCGGCCTTCGGGGTGAGTGCCACGCCGAGGGCGCGGGACAGACGGACCTTGCGGCGGTCCTGGGACTTCGTGACCACGAAGTATTCCTTCCGATGACGTGGACGTGTCTTTCACGTCTCACGGACGTATCTCCCTCGCTCTGCCTGATGCGCGCACGCCGGGGCGCGCAGAAGGTGGGGTGTGAACGAAGAGATGCCCGAAAACTGTGTTTCGAGCCGCTCAAGTCTAACAGACCGGTCATCGCACCGATTCCTGAGCCCGGTCGAGCGGGTCGAAGGGTCAGCGACCGTCGAGGATACGGCGGATGCGCTCGAGTCGTGCAGACACGTCGCGCTCGGCTCCGAGGTTCTTCGGCTGGTAGTACCGCCGACCTTCGAGCTCATCGGGGAGGTACTGCTGCGGCACGATGCCGTGCTCGTTGTCATGAGGGAACACGTAGCCCTTGCCATGCCCGAGTCGCTTCGCGCCGGCGTAGTGCGCGTCGCGCAGATGCGGCGGCACCCGGCCGAAGCTGCCGGCGCGCACGTCGGCGATCGCTGCGTTGATGCCGGCGTAGGCGGCGTTCGACTTCGCCGTGGTCGCCAGATACACCGTCGCCTCGGCGAGCGGGACCCTCCCCTCCGGCATACCGATGAAGGCGACGGCGTCGGCCGCCGCCGTGGCGATCACGAGCCCCTGGGGGTCGGCGAGCCCGATGTCCTCGGACGCGGAGATCACGAGACGGCGGGCGATGAACCGCGGGTCCTCCCCGGCCTCGATCATGCGGGCGAGGTAGTGCAGGGCTGCATCGGGATCAGAACCGCGGATCGACTTGATGAACGCGCTGATCACGTCGTAGTGCTCGTCGCCCTGGCGGTCGTATCGCAGCAGAGCGCGGTCGACGGCCTGCGCGACGTCGTCGTCGGTGATCGACGGAACCGCGTCGTCGTCGGCCGCCTTGGAGGCCGCGACGGCGGCCGCCGCCTCGAGACCGGTGAGCGCACGCCTCGCGTCGCCGGATGCCAGACGCACCAGAGCGCCGCGCGCGGCTTCCTCGATCTCGACCCCGCCGTTCAGGCCGCGGGCGTCGGTGACTGCGCGGTCGACGAGCAGGGCGATGTCCTCGTCGGTCAACGGCTGAAGCGTCAGCAGCAGCGACCGTGACAGCAGCGGGGAGATCACCGAGAACGAGGGGTTCTCGGTCGTCGCGGCGATCAGAATGACCCAGCCGTTCTCGACGCCGGGGAGCAGAGCGTCCTGCTGAGCTTTCGTGAACCTGTGGATCTCGTCGAGGAACAGGATGGTCGTCTGCCCGTACAGGTCGCGCTGAGTGATCGCCTCCTGCATCACCTCGCGGACATCCTTCACCCCCGCGGTGATGGCCGACAGCTCGACGAAACGGCGTCCTGATGATCGGGCGATGGCCTGCGCGAGCGTGGTCTTGCCCGTGCCGGGTGGCCCCCACAGGATGATCGACACGGCACCAGGGGATGCGGCATCCGGATCTGCCAGCGCCACGATGGGCGACCCCGCACGAAGCAGGTGCTGCTGACCGGCGACCTCATTGAGTGAGACGGGACGCATGCGCACGGCCAGGGGCGTCTGTCCCGAGAGCAGCGGCGCGGATGTCATCCATCCAGGCTAATGCGCTTCGCCGACACTGCTCGCCGGTAGGCTCGCCTGTGGCGCTGGCAGGGAGCGCCGAGGGAAGGATCATCATGGCTGCTCGCGGATCGAAGGGTGCACAGCGCACGAAGGCATCGAGTGAGCGCGCGCGGCTGTACGCGGCACGGACCTCGTGGCACGAGGGCCAGATCAGCCGCCGCGTGCGCGACAACACCGCCGCCGTGATCATCGGCGCGCTCGTCGTCGTCGGTGCGATCGTGAGCCAGTCCGTTCACGCCGTGCTCGCCGTCCCGGCGCCGGAGCCGACCGAGACCTCGACGCCCGGTCCGCTGGAGAACCCGTTCGCCGACCTGTTCTCGACCGGCTCCGCGACGCCGTAGCGATCTCACATCGCCCGTCGACCGGTGTGAACGAATCGCACCGCAGTCGTAACGCAGGGCGCCTCTCCCGGAAACTCCGGTGAGCAACGCTGGAACAAACCCAGCACCTGTGCTCATCCGATACGTCCGTGGAGGTTGCCCGTGTCCTACGTCAAACCAGCCGAACTCGTCACCCGCATGGTCGACGCCGGCGCCTACAAACTCCAACTGTCCACCCGCGACACTCTGATCCGATCCTTCATGGGAGCCGCATTCCTGACCCTCGGCGCGGCCTTCGCCGTGACGATCTCGACGAACACCGGGCAGCCGCTGCTCGGTGCAGTCCTGTTCCCGGTCGGTTTCGTGATCCTGTACCTGTTCGGCTACGACCTGCTCACCGGCGTCTTCACGCTCGGTCCCCTGGCCGTGCTCGACAAGCGTCCGGGTGCGACCGTCGGCGCGATGTTCCGCAATTGGGGTCTCGTGTTCGTCGGCAACTTCGGCGGTGCCTTCTTCATCGCGATCCTGATGGCGATCTACTTCACGTACGGGTTCTCGACCGAGCCCAGTGCCGTCGGCCACGCGATCGGAGAGATCGGCCACGGACGCACCGTCGGATACGCCGACCACGGAGCGGCCGGCATGCTGACGCTGTTCATCCGCGGCGTGCTCTGCAACTGGCTCGTCTCGACCGGTGTCGTGCTGTCGATGGTCTCGGACAACGTCGTCGGCAAGATCCTCGCGATGTGGCTGCCCATCATGCTGTTCTTCTACATGGGCTTCGAGCACTCGATCGTGAACATGTTCCTGTTCCCCTCCGGCCTACTCCTGGGCGCCGACTTCACCCTGATGGACTACCTGATCTGGAACGAGATCCCGACCGTCATCGGCAACCTGGTCGGCGGCCTGCTCTTCGTGGGCCTGCCTCTGTACTTCACCTACGGCCGTCCTGCCGCACGGCGCACACGTCGCAAGAGCACGAAGACGAGCGCTTCGGCCCCGGTGGCGCCAGTGGCCATCGCCGAGGTCGAGACCGCCGCGGGCAGCGGTGTGGAGCGCGAACCGATCAGCGTCGGCTGATCGGACATCGCGAAGGCCCGGTGAGACCGTAGCTCACCGGGCCTTTCCACGCGCCGAGACGGCGTTCAGGAACGGATGGTCGCGGCGCGGAAGCGCTCAGCCACGACCGCGGCGATCCGCGCATCGGGTGCGAGAGGCGCCGTGACGACATCGGCGCCGGCTCGACCGACCAGTCCGGCGAAGAAGCCGGGCGCGAGAACATGGCTCGCCGCGATGACCCGCACCGCTCCGACTGCGCGGGCCGCGCAGACGGCGTCGCCGATGCGAGGCGTGGATGTCGAGGCATAGCCGACGCTGACGGGTACCGGAATGCGGGTCCGGAGGCGTGCTGCGGCGGTCTCGACGTCGCTCATCGCGTCCGGGTTGCTGGAGCCGGCAGCAGCCAGGACGACGTGGTCGCCCGGTCGCCATCCCTGCGGAACAGCGGCGGCGAGCCGGTCGACGAGCACGTCCGTGACGAGCGGGTGGACGCCGAGCGGCGGTGTCTGCCTGGCGTTGGCGTGCGTGGCCACGGCCACCGAGATGTCGACGGCGGTGTGGTATCCGACCGACAGCAGCAAGGGCACGACGATGACGTTGTCGCGCAGCGCTTCGGCGGCCAGCACGTCGCCGATCTGCGGATGCTCGACGTCGACCACGGAGTGCACCACCCGAACGTCAGGCAGCAGCCGCCGGACGTCATCGATCAGAGACTGCACTGCGGAACGCCCAGCACGATCTGCTGTGCCGTGCGAACAGGCGATGAGAGTCGTCAAGCGTGCTCCTCCACAGCGAGGCGATAGCCCCGTTTCACGACGGTCTGCACGAGTTCGAATCCGCGCAGTGCTTCGCGCAGCCGCGCGACGGCCATCTCCACCGCGTGGGCGTTCTGCCCGGCGCGGGGCACGGATGCCGCGATCTCGTCGCGGGAGAGCACGCGCCCTCCCCCGTCGAAGAGCGCACCGAGCGCGCCGGCAGCCGTCCTCGAGAGCGGGACGAACTCGCCGGCGATCACGGCGCCCCCGCTGCGCATCGAGACGACCCCGGCCGTGGTGCGGAGGACGGGCGCATCGCCGCCCACGGCGAAGAAGGCGATGACGCAGCGCGCAAGCGAACCGAGCCTGCCTCGTTCGGCTTGAACGGTCCTGACCCCGGCGCTCTCGAGCGGCGAGGCGGTGATCGGCCCGACGGAGGCGAGCAGCAGTCGCCCTCGGGCTGCGCGCTCGCGGATCGCGTCGAGGGCGCCGAGCCTGCCGGCCGTGCGCACCCACTCCGACGCTCCTGGCGCGGATGTGAACACCACCGCATCCACGTCGCCGGCAGCTGCCTGCTCGACGGATCGCTCCACGAGTCGCGGGTCAGGGGGCGGCCCCCAGCGGTATACCGTCAGCGGAACCACGTCCGCTCCGGCGGTCGAGAGCAGGGCATCCAGTCCATCGGCGCCCGACCCGTGATGCTGCACGGCGACGCGCATGCCATCGAGAGCAGTCGTCAGCAGGTACTCCCCGACTTCTGCGGCGGTCTCGGACTCTGCCACCCAGTCGGCGACGAACCCTGCCTGCTGGATCGCCCCGTGCGCCTTCGGCCCCCGCGCCACGAACAACGTCCTGCTCAGGGCTTCTGAGAGCTCCTCGGCGAGCCCGTTCTCGTGCGCGGCATCCATCCACCCGCGAAAGCCGACGCCGGTCGTCACGACGACGATGTCCGGCGGCTTCGCGATCAACTCTCGCGTGCGCTGCATCAATTCCTCGTCGTCGGCGTTCGGCATGATGCTCAGCGCCGGCGCCCGGTACACACTGGCTCCTCGCCGCTCGAGCGCGTTCGCCAGATCTCCGGCGCGCCGATCCGCCGCGATCACGATGGTGCAGCCGGTGAGCGCAGCGTCGAGGAGTCTGCGCTGGGTCACCGAGTGGTCTCCCCCGACCGGATGCTGCTCGGCATGAGCAGCCCGGCGCGGGCCACAGCGCCGAAGACGATCACGGCCGGGTTGCGCACGCCGACATCCGCAGCCGCCTCGACTACGGAGCCCAGGGTGCTTCTCGTGGTGCGCTGCCGCCGCGTGTGCCCGTTCTCGACGATGGCGACCGGCAGATCGTCGCCGACGCCGTGGTCGCGCGCGGCACGCACCACCTTCGGCAGCGCGGCGACGCCCATCAGCATCACGGTCGTCACCTCGGGGTCCGCCAGGGCTCGCAGCGTCGTCTCCGACACATCGTTCTGTCCGTCGACTCCCTGTCCGTTCACGACGTGGAGCGCGGATGCCGTTCCCCGGTGAGTGACGGGGATGCCTGCGGCCTGCGGAACCGAGATCGCGCTGGATGCACCGGGGGTCACGTCGACGGGGATCCCTGCCGCCTGGCACGCGATGACCTCTTCGCCGCCGCGGCCGTACACGAACGGGTCGCCTCCCTTGAGCCGCGCCACCCGTCGCCCAGCCATCGCGTGCTCGACGAGGAGCGCGTTGATCTGCTGCTGCGGCACCGGGTGATGATCGGGACGCTTGCCGACGTCGATGACGAGCACGTCGGGATCGAGCTCTGCCAGGACCTCGGCGGTCGGGCCGAGTCGGTCGGCGATCACGACGTCCGCCTCCGCGAGCAGCCGACGTGCGCGCACCGTCATCAGATCGATCGGTCCGGGGCCGCCGCCGATCAAGTCGACGCGTCCCATGGTCGCCGCACGTCGCCGTCGGACGGGGATGCGGCCTCCGACGAGCATGGCGTCGATCGCGTCGCGCACGGCGACCGCTCGTCTGGGATCCACGCCCACGTCGCTGGCGACCCCGACGACCACGTCACCCGAGCCGGACTGCGCCGTCATCCGCGCACTGCCATGAGCGCCGTCCGACGCATTGATGCAGAGCACCCGGTGAAGCTCGCAGGCGGCTGTCACTGCCCTGTCTGTGACGGCGTCGCCCGTGGCCGTGTGCACGACCCAGGCGTCGACGACGTCATCGGGGGCGAACTCCCGCTCCACCCATTCGATCTCGTGCTCGAGCACGAGCGCGCTGGTCTGCGGCGCGAGGAGCGGTGCGACGATGCGGATGCGGGCGCCGTCAGCGACGAAGCGCCCGAGCCGACGTGCGGCGACCGCTCCCCCGCCGACGAACACGACCTGCCGCCCGGTGAGCGAGACTCCGAGGATCGTCGTCATCTCACACGACCTCTCCGGTGGATGCGGGCCGCTGCAGGTGCACGTCGTCGCCGTCGATCCGCACCGACCACACGACCAGACGAGCGTCCGGTTCGCCCTGCGTGTCCAGGCAGACGCCGGTGCGGAGGTCGAACACCTGCTTGTGCATCGGCGACGCGACGGTCGGCGCATCGCCCTTCGTACCTACGATGCCGCGGGAGATCACATGGGCGCCGCTGTACGGGTCGTGGTTCGACACGGCATGCACGGTGCCGTCGCGCAGCAGGAACAGCGCGACCTGCTCGGATCCGATGAGGGCCGCTCTGCCTCGTTCGACCTCGAGATCGCGGATGCTGCACACGCGGATCGACGTCACGGCCAGGGCGATCCCGGTCATCGCAGCACCGCCAACGTGGTTCCTGCGATGAGTACGCTGCCGTCCTGCCGGTCCTCAGCCGTCGCCGGCCGCACCTGCCCGCGGGTGGCTACGTACGACAGCGACGGGTCGGGTGTGTCGGCGGCGTTGATGAACGAATGGAAGCGGGCCAGCTTGTCCGGATCACGCAAGGTTGCGGCCCATTCGTCCTCGTAATCGTCGACGTGGCGGTTCATCGCCGCGTCGAGGTCGTCGCAGATGCCGAGACTGTCGTCGAAGATGACCGCGCGCAGCCCCTCCAGCCCGCCCTCGAGATCCTCGCACCACGGCGCTGTGCGCTGCAGCCGGTCGGCCGTGCGTATGTAGTACATGAAGAAGCGATCGATGGCCGAGATGAGCTCGTCGTCCGACAGGCCGGATGCCAGCAGCTCGGCATGACGCGGTGCGAACCCGCCGTTGCCCCCGACGTACATGTTCCAGCCGGTCTCAGCGGCGATCACGCCGACGTCCTTGGAGCGGGCTTCAGCGCATTCACGAGCGCACCCTGAGACACCGATCTTCAACTTGTGCGGGGCCCGCAGGCCGCGGTAACGCAGTTCGAGCCGCACGGCCATGCCGACCGAGTCCAGGACGCCGAACCGGCACCAGGTGGATCCGACACAGGACTTCACGGTGCGCAGGGACTTGCCGTACGCGTGGCCTGACTCGAATCCGGCATCGACGAGCCGCTGCCAGATCAGCGGCAGCTGTTCGAGGCGTGCACCGAACATGTCGATGCGCTGCCCTCCGGTGAGCTTCGTGTACAGGCCGAAATCCTCAGCGACCTGCCCGATGACCATGAGTCCCCCAGGGGTGACCTCTCCGCCGGGCATCCTCGGCACGACCGAGTAGGTGCCGTCCTTCTGGAGGTTCGCCATGACGTGATCGTTGGTGTCCTGCAGCGTCGCGTTCTCGCCATCGAGGACGTGCGCTCCCACCAGGACCGACAGGATGCTGGCCAGGGCCGGTTTGCAGACGTCGCAGCCGCGCCCGCGCCCGAAGCGCTCGATGATCGCGCTGAAGGTGCCGAGCTCCGACACGCGAACCGCGTCGAACAGCTGCCTGCGGGTCATGTCGAAGTGCTCGCAGAGCGCGTTCGACACGGTCCGGCCGAGGGAGGCGAGTTCCTTCCCGACGACCTTCTTGACCATGAGAACGCACGAGCCGCAGGTCGCGCCCGCTCGCGTACAGGCCTTCACCGCGCCGGCGTCCGCGCACCCTTCATCGTGGACCGCCTGCCTGATGCGGCCGGCAGTGACGTTCGAGCAGGAGCAGACGACGGCCTCGTCGGGGAGATCACCGCCCGGCGCTTCGACCCCTCCTGCCGGCAGGAGGTAGGCGGCGGGGTCGGATCCGAGGCGCGCCCCGACCAGTGGGCGCAGCGCTCCGTATGCAGACGCGTCGCCGACGAGGATGCCGCCGAGCAGCGTCTGCGCGTCATCCGACAGCACGAGCTTCTTGTACACCCCGGCCACTGGGTCCGCGTAGACGACATCGAGGGCGCCGGGGGTCCGGGCGAACGCGTCGCCGAAGCTCGCGACATCGACACCGGACAGCTTCAGTTTGGCCGACTCGTCATACCCGCCGAACGTCGCGTCGCCGCCGCCGAGACGAGCCGCCGCGACCTCCGCCATCGCATATCCGGGTGCGACGAGCCCGACGCTGCGACCGGCGAAGCTGGCGACCTCTCCGATCGCGAGGATCGCCGGATCGCTGGTGCGGCACCGTTCGTCGATCACCACACCGCCGCGCGGGTCGACGGCGAGCTGCGACGCGCGGGCCAGTTCGTCGCGCGGGCGTACTCCCACCGTGAAGACGACGACGTCGGCGCGGTGGATGCTGCCGTCCTGGAACTCCAGCGCCGCGACGCTGCCAGACGCGTCGGGGTCGAGGCGGGTCGTGCGCGACTCCGTCCGCACCGCGATGCCCCGGTCCTCGATCAGGCGGCGGAGCATCCCGCCACCGGCTGCATCGAGCTGCGCCGACATGAGACGGTCGGATGACTGCACCACCGTGCAGTCGACGTCGAGGCTCTGCAGGGCGCCTGCGGCCTCCAGTCCGAGCAGGCCCCCGCCGATGACAGCCCCGCGCAACGGACGACCGAGGTCAGCCGAGCGGTTCTCGACGAACCGGCGAAGCCCCTGCACGTCGTCGAGGGTGCGGTAGACGAAGCATCCGGGCAGATCGGCACCGTCCACGGCGACCCGTGCCGCGTATGAGCCCGTCGCGAGCACGAGTCCGTCGTATCGGAACACTCGCCGGGATCGGGACGTGACCGTCCTGGCTTCTCGATCGATCCTCACTACGCGGTCCCCGGTGATGACGGTCACGCGCTCGTCGTCGAGCGCGCCCTCATCGAGCGTCAGCTCTGTCGGGGTGGCTCCCGAGAAGTAGCCGGTGAGCCCCACACGGTCGTACGGCAGCCGGCTCTCATCGCCGATCATGGTGATCCGGACGTCCGGATGAGACACGCTGAGCATGCTCTCCACGAACCGATGCGCGACCATGCCCGCTCCCACGACGACGATCTCGGTGCTCACGTTCACGGGGTCTCCTGTCGTTCGGGGATGACCAGACACTATGAAGGTCATGTTTCGCGGACCGTGCGGCACCTGTTACGCGCATCGAACGTTCTGCTCACAAACGGATAACGGCGCGGTGAGATCTCGGCACCATCGGGGTCGTCCCCTCGTACTAGGCTGAACGAAGTCCTTTCCACCCTCACGCGGGTTGACCGCGCAAGGAGCACATCGTGTCTGCAGACGAGACCCCGAAGCCGACCCCGCCCGTCCCCGCGCCGCCGCGCGTGCCTATGCCACCGCGCACCCCGGCTGTCGCCGCGGCTCCCGCGGCACCGGCATCGCCCGTCGCCGCCGTCGATTCGGCCGACTGGGGACGTGTGACAGAAGACGGAACGGTCGAGGTCCGCGAGGGCGACGACTGGCGTGTCGTCGGCCAGTACCCGGACGGCACGCACGAAGAGGCGCTCGCCTACTTCGTCCGCAAGTTCGACGACCTGGCGTTCAAGGTGCACACGCTCGAGCAGCGGTACCAGGCCGGTGGCGCATCCGCAAGCGACCTGACCAACCAGGCCCAGAAGCTCGTCACCGAGGTCACCGGCGCCGCGGCGGTCGGAGATCTCGGTTCACTGCAGGGGCGTCTGTCGACGCTCACCGAGACCCTCTCCGAGGCGCGCGAAGCCGAGGCGAAGGAGGCGAAGGAGGTCGTCGACAAGGCGATCGCCGAACGCACGGTGATCGTCGAATCGATCGAGGCCATCGCCGCGCGGGACCTGACGAAGGTTCAGTGGAAGCAGGTCACCGAAGAGGTGTCCTCGCTGTTCGACACGTGGCAGTCCCACCAGCAGAACGGTCCGCGCCTGCCCAAGGGCATCTCGCAGCAGCTCTGGAAGCGATTCCGCGATGCCCGCGCCGTCGTCGACAAGGGCCGCCGCGCGTTCTACGCCGAGCTCGACGAGACGCACAAGTCCGCCCGCGACCGCAAGAACGCGCTGATCGAGCGCGCCGAGGCGCTTGCGCCCAAGGGTGTCGACGGCATCCCGGCGTACCGCGGCCTGCTCGACGATTGGAAGGCCGCCGGCCGTGCCGGCCGCAAGGCGGACGATGCACTCTGGGCTCGTTTCAAGGCCGCTGGTGATGCGCTCTACGCCGCGCGTGCAGAGCAGTCCGCCGCCGAAGAGGCCGAGTCCGCTCCCAAGATCGAGGCCCGAAAGGCGCTGCTCGAAGAAGCGAAGGCCGTCGCGGATGAGTCGAACATCAAGCAGGCCCGTGCACTGCTGACGAAGATCCAGCGTCAGTGGGACGAGGTCGGTCGTATCTTCCCGCGCGAGCAGGAGCGTGCGCTCGACGACAAGCTGCGCGTGATCGAGCAGGGGCTCAAGTCGCGTGAAGACGTCGACTGGAAGCGCAACAACCCCGAGACCAAGGCTCGCGCGAACGACATGAGCCAGCAGCTTCAGGACGCGATCGAGAAGCTCGAGGCCGAGCTGGCTGCGGCGGAGAAATCGGGGAACAAGAAGGCCGCCAAGGAAGCCGCCGACGCTCTCGAGGCGCGGCGCACGTGGCTCAGCGCCCTCGGCAGCTGACCTCTTATCCACAGACGCCCCAGGGCGAAGGACGACGGGCCACACTGAAGGTGTGCATCCATCGCTGTTCTTCCGCCCTGGGGCGCTGCTGTCGCAGCCCGAGCTGGGTGCTGCACGCATCGACGGGGTGCTGATCGAGGTCGGTGAAGGCTACATGCCGCCCGACCTGCCAGAGGACGACGCCGCTCGCGCACGCTCCCTCTCCCCTGTCCTCGTCTCCGGCTACGCCCTGAGCGGGCCGAGTGCAGCGTGGGTTCACGGCGCCGGCGACGCACCGCCGATCCGCCATCATCTCCAGCGCATCGGCGCCCACCGCCCCCGCGTCGAGCGCGCCCTGAACGTCGTGCTGCACGAGCGGACGACTGCAGCGGGCGACATAGAGCTGATCGACGACGTCCCTGTGACCACCAGGGTGCGGACCCTCGTCGACCTGGTTCTCGGCGCCGACGCTGACGAGAGCACGGCCGAGTGGATGCACCGGCTCGCCGCCACGGCACCCGAGCTGGTGCCTCAGGTGCGCGGTATCCTCGCATCACGCCACAGGATGCCGGGCAAGCGCGCGGCGCTCGCGAGGATCGACGAACTGGAGCGCGAACGGGAACGTCAGGAAGAGGTCACCCGGTACACGTCGTAGACGGCGTCGATCCGCCGCACCGCGTTGAGCACCCGATCGAGGTGTACCGAGTCGCCCATCTCGAACACGAACCGGCTGATCGCCAGCCGCTCGGTATTGGTGTTGACGGTGGCGGACAGGATATTCACGTGATGCTCGCTGAGCACGCGTGTGACGTCAGACAGGAGGCCGGAGCGATCCAGCGCCTCCACTTGGATCTGCACGCGGAAGACGCTCTTCGTCGTCGGCGCCCACTCCACCTCGATGAAACGCTGCTCCTGATCGCTGAGCGCCTTCACGTTGACGCAGTCCGAGCGGTGCACCGAGACACCGCTGCCGCGGGTCACGAAGCCGACGATCGGATCACCGGGTACGGGCGTGCAGCATTTGGCGAGCTTGACGAGGATGTCGGCTGCCCCGCGGACGAGGATGCCGGAATCCCCCGCCTTCGGCTCATGCGGCCGCCCGGGGGCGGGCAGCGCGATGGCGCCGGTGCTCGTGTCGTTCGCCGCGACGAGGGAGGTGACCTTCTCGATCACCGACTGCGTCGAGACATGGCCTTCGCCGACAGCGGCGTACAGCGCGGAGACGTCCTCGTAGTGCAGCTGATGGGCGACCTCGGAGAACGAGTCCTGGCTCATCATCCGCTGCAGCGGCAGGTTCTGGCGCCGCAGCGCGCGAGCGATCGCCTCCTTGCCCTGCTCGATCGCCTCTTCGCGGCGCTCCTTCGTGAACCAGCCCTTGATCTTGTTCCGCGCCCTGGTGCTCTTGACGAAGGTGAGCCAGTCCTGGCTGGGACCGGCATCGGGGTTCTTCGAGGTGAACACCTCGACGACGTCGCCGGTTCGAACCTCGGTCTCCAGGGGCACCAGACGCCCGTTGACCTTGGCCCCCATCGTGCGGTGACCGATCTCCGTGTGCACTGCGTACGCGAAATCGACGGTCGTCGCACCGGCGGGCAGCCCGATCACCCGGCCCTTCGGCGTGAAGACGTACACCTCCTTCGCACCGATCTCGAAGCGCAGCGAGTCGAGGAACTCGCTCGGGTCAGCGGTCTCGGCCTGCCAGTCCGAGATGTGGGCGAGCCACGTCATGTCGGTGTCGGACGGACCGTCGACGGCCTTGCCGCCGTTCATCCGCTCCTTGTACATCCAGTGCGCGGCGACGCCGAACTCCGCCTGCTGGTGCATCTCGTGCGTGCGGATCTGGATCTCGACCGTTCGTCCGCTCGGCCCGATCACCGTGGTGTGCAGCGACTGATACAGGTTGAACTTCGGTGTGGCGATGTAGTCCTTGAACCGCCCGGGCAGAGGGGTCCACCGCGCATGGATGGCGCCGAGCACCGCGTAGCAGTCGCGTACGGAGTTCACGAGGACCCGGATGCCGATGAGGTCGTAGATGTCGTCGAACTCGCGTCCGCGGATGACCATCTTCTGGTAGACGGAGTAGAGCTGCTTCGGGCGGCCGACGACCTTGCCCCGGATGCGCAGGTCGTGCAGATCCTCGTTGATCGACTCGATGACCTGCTTGAGGTATTTCTCGCGCTGCGGGGTGCGCTGCGCGATCAGACTGTTGATCTCGGCGTAGATCTTGGGATGAAGGACGGCGAACGAGAGATCCTCGAGCTCCGACTTGATCGTCTGGATGCCCAGGCGATTGGCCAGCGGCGCGTAGATCTCCAGAGTCTCCCGTGCCTTCGGCTCCGCCTTCTCCGGGGGGACGAAGCCCCAGGTGCGGGCGTTGTGCAGGCGATCGGCGAGCTTGATGAGCAGCACGCGGATGTCCTTGGACATCGCGACGATCATCTTGCGGACGGTCTCGGCTTGCGCGCTCTCGCCGTACTTGACCTTGTCGAGCTTCGTCACCCCGTCGACGAGCATCGCGACCTCGTCGCCGAACGCGTCGGTCAGCTCGGAGAGCGCGTAGCCCGTGTCCTCGACCGTGTCATGCAGAAGGGCAGCCGCGATCGCCCGGGGACCGAGACCCATCTCGGCGAGGATCTGCGCCACGGCGAGCGGATGCGTGATGTACGGCTCGCCGCTGCGCCGCTTCTGCCCCTCGTGCTTCTCTTTGGCGACGCGGTAGGCGCGTTCGATGATCGCAAGATCGCCCTTGGGATGGTTGACCCGAACGGAGCGGATGAGGTTGTCGAGGTCGTTGATGCGGGGCGCGCGCGAGAAGATGCGGGGCACGAGTCGTCTCAGGCTCGATCCCTGCGTCGACGTTGTCGCCTCCGCCATCACTTCACCTCCGGGTCAGATCATCCTACGCGTACGGCGGGATCGCAGACCCGCCCCTGAACGCCTCAGGACTGGACCGCTGCGCGCTCGCGCAGCTCCAGAACACGACGGTCGCGCTCGACGATCTGCGGTTCCCGCTCGCGGAACAGCGAGTACAGCGGCGCGGCGACGAAGAGCGTCGAGTAGGTCGCGACCAGGATGCCGACGAAGATCGAGAGCGAGATGTCGGTGAGCGTCTCGGCGCCGAGCCAGAACGCGCCGATGAACAGGATCGCGCCCACCGGAAGGGCGGCGACGATCGACGTGTTGATCGAGCGCACCAGCGTCTGGTTCACGGCGAGGTTGACCGATTCACCGAACGTGCGGGCAGAGTTCTCCCCGTCCTCGGTGGTGTTCTCTCTGATCTTGTCGAACACGACAGTGGTGTCGTACAGCGAGTACGCGAGGATCGTCAGGAATCCGATCACGGCCGCCGGCGAGATCTCGAATCCTGCCAGCGCGTACACGCCGACGGTGATCACGAGCACGTCGAGCAGACCGAGGATCGCCGCCGCAGACATCTTCCACGTGCGGAAGTAGATCGCCAGGATCAGGAAGGTCAGTGCGAGGAAGATCGCCAGGCCCCACAGGGACTGCCGGGTGACGTTTTCGCCCCAGGCCGGCCCGATGAACGAGCTGGTGACCTCTTCCGGGTCCACCGAGTAGGTGTCGGCGAGAGCGTTCGCGACGGCGAGCGTCTCGCTCTGCGACATCTGGGAGGTCTGGACGCGCACATCGGTGCCGCCGACGATGACGACTTTCGCGGTGGAGTCAGGGACGACCGACTGAACGGCATCCGTCGCTCTGGTCTGATCGGTCGACTCCGGCGCGAGGACCGTGAACTGCGATCCGCCGGTGAACTCGATGGAGAACTGCACAGGGCGGATCAGCGGCACGAGAACCGAACCGATGACCAGGATGATCGCGATGATGAACCACAGGCGGCGCTTCGCGACGAACGGGAAGGAGGTCTTCCCCGTATACAGGTTGTTGCCGAACTCATTCATGGAGGCCATCAGCGCTCTCCCTCGCTTCCGGCGTCCGTGGTTCTGTCGCTCGAGGTCCTGTCGCCCGCCAGCGCCTCGGCGCGCTTGCGCTCCGCGATCGTCTGGCGACGCTCCGCCTCACCGCGCGAGCGGCTGCTCTTCGCGGCTCTGCCGCCCGTGGCGGGCGTCACCTGCCGGAACTGCGAGCGGGTGTGGTAGACCGCACCGAGCGCGTCCGGGTCGAGTCCCGACAGCTTGTGTCCGCCGCCGAAGAACTTCGTGCGTGCCAGGATCTGCATCACCGGGTGCGTGAAGATCACGAAGATGAACACGTCGATGATCGTGGTCAGACCCAGAGTGAAGGCGAAGCCCTTCACCGTCGCGTCGGCGAGGATGTACAGCACCACAGCGGCCAGGATGTTGATCGACTTCGAGATGTAGATCGTGCGCTTCGCGCGCCCCCAGCCGTCCTCGACGGCGCTGGTGATGGACTTCCCGTCGCGCAGCTCGTCTCGTATTCGCTCGAAGTACACGATGAACGAGTCGGCCGTGAAGCCGATCGACACGATCAGACCGGCGACGCCCGCAAGCGACAGACGGAATCCCATGCGCCAGGCGAGGATGCAGATGATGATGTAGGTCAGCACACCCATCACCGCGATGGACGCGATGATCACGGTGCCGAGGGCCCGGTAGCTGAACAACGAGTACAGCGCGACCAGGGCGAGACCGATGAGACCAGCGATGAGACCGACCTGCAACTGCTGCGTGCCGAGCGTCGCCGAGATCGTGTCGGAGCTCTCGGTGTTGAAGCTGAGCGGCAGCGCGCCGTACTTGAGCTGATCGGCCAGCGCCTCAGCGGACTCCTGGTTGAAGTTGCCGGAGATGCTGGGGCGGCCGTCGAGGATCTGCGCGTTCATCTGCGGAGCGGAGATGACGGCGCCGTCGAGCACGAACGCGAATTGGTCGCGCGGGCTGAGCTGCGCGAGCTTGTTCTGGTAGAGGCGCTGGCTGATCTTGCCGAACACCTCGGTGCCATTGCCGTCGAGCGTCAGATTGACGGTCCAGGCGCCGGACTGCTGATCGCGGCCGCTCGTCGCGTCGTCGATCGCATCGCCGGTGAGCTCTGTCGGGCCGAGGATGTACTTCACGGACCGCGTGTCATCGCAGGTGATCAGCGGCTGCGTGGGGTCCGCGGTGCCGGCGTTGTTCTCCGGGTTCGCGCAGTCATAGGCGAGGAACTCGGCCTGCAGCTTCGGAGTGATCCACGACATGTCGCTGCCGTTCGTCGGCGTGGCCGTCGGCGTCGCCTGCAGCGTGGGGTCGGGGGTCGGGTACGGCGTGGCGTTGCCGTCCTCGCCGACGAACTCGGTCGCGGGGTCACCGGCGTAGAGGACTGTGCGGAACTCGAGCTGTGCGCTCGCCTGGATCCGGTTGCGGGTCTCCTCGTCGGCGACGCCCGGGATCTGGACGACGATGTTGCGGCCGCCCTCGGTGGTGATGTCGGCCTCGGCGACGCCGGAGGCGTCGACGCGCTGGCGGATGATCGACGCGGCCTGGTCGAGCTGCTCCTGCGTCGGATCCGACCCGTCGGCGGTGGCAGCGCTGAGAACGATCTGCGTGCCGCCCTGCAGGTCGAGAGCGAGCTCAGGAGCCCAGGAACTCTTCTGGAACCCGTAGACGCCCAGTGCGTTGATGCCGAACAGAGCCGCGGTCACGAGGAGAAGACCGAGGAGCACCTTCCACGCATGGCGGACAGGAGAGGATGAGGCCACGTACGTTCAGCTTTCTGCGAATCCGATCGGACCGGTCAGGATCAGCGGGAGGTCACTTGTCGTCGGCGTCGCGCTCGAGGCGCGCACGGGTCTGCTCCGGAGTCTCGAGCGTGGCATCGGGAGTGCTCTCCTCGATCACGGACTCGTGCGTGTCGGCCGTCAGGTTTGCGTCGGCGACGGCATCCAGCGGCTCCACGACGCGGAGGATCGCCTGGCTGTGCACCTCGATGACGGTGCCCGGCGCGATCTCGACGAGGGCCGGCGAGTCGAGGTCCTCGGGGTCGTACGCGACGATCTTGCCGTACAGGCCGCCCTGAAGGAGCACCTTGGCGCCGGGGACGGTCTTCGTCGCCTTCTCCTCCTGCTCGGCCTTCATCTGGCGCTGCCGCTTGCGGGTGTTGAAGAACATGAAGACGAGCAGCACGGCGAGGAGGCCGAAGAGGATGATTTCCATCAGGCGGAGCCTTTCAAATGCGCACGCCGACGATGGACGCGCAGAGAGGGGGGTTCGGGGTGAAGTCTTCAGCGATTATAGGTCATCGAACAATGCCGCCCCCTCCGGGTGCGGCAGACCGAGGTGGCGATAGGCTTCCGGCATCGCGACACGCCCGCGCGGCGTTCGCCCCAGGAAGCCGATCCGCACGAGATACGGCTCCACGACGCTCTCCACGGTCTCCGCCTCTTCGCCCACCGCGACGGCGAGCGTGCTGAGACCCACAGGGCCGCCGCGGAATCGGCGAACCAGAGTATCGAGTACCGCGCGATCCAGCCGGTCGAGGCCGATGGGGTCGACGTCGTACAGTTCGAGCGCGGCGTTCACGTCCGCCACAGTCGCCGTGCCCTGCGCGCCGTGGACCAGGGCGTAGTCGCGCACGCGGCGCAGCAGCCGGTTGGCGATTCGGGGCGTCCCGCGCGAGCGGCGGGCGATCTCGTGCCTCGCGTCGTCCGGCATGGCCACGCCGAGGACGGCGGAGGATCGCTCGATCACCTTCTCGAGGTCGGAGTCATCGTAGAACTCGAGGTGGCCGGTGAAGCCGAAGCGGTCGCGCAGAGGGTTGGGCAGGAGCCCGGAGCGCGTCGTCGCCCCGACGAGCGTGAACGGCGCAAGATCCAGCGGGATGCTGGTGGCCCCTGCGCCCTTGCCGACCATGATGTCGATGCGGAAGTCCTCCATGGCGAGGTACAGCATCTCCTCCGCGGAGCGCGCCATCCGGTGGATCTCATCGATGAAGAGCACTTCGCCGGGAACGAGGCTGGACAGCAGCGCGGCCAGATCGCCGGCGTGCTGGATGGCCGGGCCGCTCGACAGCCGCAGAGGTCGCTCGCTCTCGTGCGCCACGATCATGGCCAGCGTCGTCTTGCCTAGTCCTGGAGGGCCGGCGAGCAGGATGTGGTCCGGCGGACGGCTCTGGATGCGTGCGGCATCGAGCAGCAGCTGCAGCTGACCGCGCACCTTCGGCTGCCCGACGAACTCGCCCAGACTCGCCGGACGCAGTGCTCCCTCGATCGCGAGCTCGGTCTCGTCGATGGCTTCGGCCGGGTTGCGACCGTCCGCGATCGCGTCGTCAGCCACGTGCGCCTCCCGCTTTCGCAGGTCCGAGGGCCGCGAGCGCCTGCCTCAACAGCGCGGGGACGGAGGAGCGGTCGGCGTCGCTCGCGGCATCCGCGGTCTCTGCTGCAGCCTCGCCGGCGACCTTCTCCGACCATCCGAGACCGACGAGAGCGGCGGTCACCTGCGCGACAACGGCATCCGCTGCCGAACCGGTCCTGCCACTCGGCGTCGAACTGGGCGGCTGGAGCTTTCCTGCCAGCTGGACGACGATGAGCTTCGCCGTCTTCGGACCGATGCCCGACACGCGTCGGAACGGCGCATCATCGTCGTCGGCGACAGCGGCGGCAATCTGATCGACCGTGAGGTGCCCGAGCACGCCCAGAGCGGACTTGGGCCCGACGCCCGTGACGCTGAGCAGCTGCCCGAACACGTCGAGCTCGACACGATCGGCGAAGCCGAACAGGGTCAGCGCATCCTCGCGGACGATGAGGCTCGTGTGCAGACGCAGGTTCTCTCCGACCCGTGCCGTGTGCGCGACGTCAGCGGGCACGAACACGAAGAACCCGACGCCTCCGACCTCGACGACCACGTGGTCGGTTCCAGTGGACAGCACGGAGCCGTGCAGCGAGGAGATCATGCTCCCAGCCTACGATCCGGATCGTATGTATGTTCGAGCGACACGCTCGGCATCGGCCCACGCTCGCTGCGCCGGCGTGAGGCCTGTCGTTTCCGTCGCTGCAGCGGCTCCACCGCGCCAGGCATGACAGAGGGCGATCGCGAGCGCATCGGCGGCGTCGGCCGGCTGCGGCGGCGCATCCAGGCGCAGGATGCGGGCGATCATCGCCTGCACCTGCTTCTTGTCGGCGGAACCGTACCCCGTGACGGCTGCCTTGACCTCGCTCGGGGTGTGGGTCGCCGCAGGCAGGCCGGCCTCGGCGGCCAGCAGCAGCGCGACACCGCTCGCCTGAGCGGTTCCCATCACGGTGTGGCTGTTGTGCTGCGCGAACACGCGCTCGACAGCGACGGCATCGGGACTGTGCTGCGCGAGGACCGAGCGGATGCCCTCGGCGACCGCGGCCAGTCGCTCGCCGATCGGAGCCTCCGGCGGCGTGCGGATCACCCCGACGTGGACCAGGCTGGCGCGCCGGGAACGATCGACGTCGACGACACCGACACCGCAGCGGGTCAGGCCGGGGTCGATCCCGAGCACACGCAGAGAAGAAGCCGCCACTCCCCCAGGCTATGCGCGCGGGGAGCGGCGGCTTCGCAGACTCGCAGAGGCTCTGGTCGACTTACTCGTCGTTCTCGAGCTCGGCCTGCACCTCAGGGGTCAGGTCGACGTTGCTGTAGACGTTCTGCACGTCCTCGCTGTCCTCCAGAGCGTCGATGAGACGGAAGACCTTGCGTGCCGTGGCTGCGTCGACCTCGACCTTGAGGTTCGGCACGAACTCGACGTCAGCGGACTCGTAGTCGATCCCCGCTTCCTGGAGGGCCGTGCGCACGGTGACGAGGTCGGTCGCCTCGGTGATCACGCCGAAGCCATCGCCATGCGGCTCGACCTCTTCGGCCCCGGCCTCGAGCACGGCTTCCATGACGTCGTCCTCGGTCGTGCCCTCCGCGCCGACGACGATGACGCCCTTGCGGCTGAAGTTGTAGGCGACGCTGCCAGGATCAGCGAGGTTGCCGCCGTTGCGGCTGAGCGCGGTGCGCACCTCTGCGGCCGCCCGGTTCTTGTTGTCGGTCAGACACTCGATCATGAGCGCGACACCGCTGGGTCCGTAGCCCTCGTACATGATCGAGGTGTACTCGACGGCTTCGCCGCCGATGCCGGCGCCGCGCTTGACGGCTCGGTCGATGTTGTCCTTCGGGACAGACATCTTCTTCGCCTTGAACACGGCGTCGTACAGGGTCGGGTTGCCTGCGAGGTCAGCACCGCCGAGCTTCGCGGCGACCTCGATGTTCTTGATGAGCTTGGCCCAGGACTTCGCGCGCCTGGAGTCGATGACTGCCTTCTTGTGCTTGGTTGTCGCCCACTTGGAGTGCCCGGACATATGTCTCCGCTCGTCGAATCCGCCCGAGGCCTCACCAAGGGCGTCGTCCATTCTAACGAACTGCGCGAAGGACGCCTTGTCGCTGCCCGACCGCAGTGGGAGACTGACGCCCATGGACGATCGGGAGCGAGCTCTCGACACCGCGCACCGACGCGCCGCCGAGTTCCTGGACACGCTCGACGACCGTCCGGTGTGGCCGCGTGCGAGCCTCGAAGAGATGCTGACGGCATTCGGCGGGCCGCTGCCGGAAGCAGAGTCGGATCCGGCCGCAGTGGTCGACGAGATCGCCCGGCTCGCAGATCCCGGGCTGGTCGCGATCCCCGGCGGCCGGTTCTTCGGCTTCGTCATCGGCGGCACGCACCCTGCTGCCCTCGCCGCGGACTGGCTGGTGTCTGCCTGGGATCAGAACTCCGGATCATCACGACTGACACCGACGACCGTGGCCATGGAGCGGATCGCAGGAAGGTGGATGCTCGAGCTGTTCGGTCTTCCTTCGTCGGCGAGCGTCGGATTCGTCACGGGAGGGCAGCTCGCGAACTTCACCTGTCTGGCCGCGGCCCGAGGCGCCGTCCTCGCCCGGGTGGGCTGGGACCTCGCCGAGCGCGGGCTCCGAACCGCGCCGCGGATCCGTCTGGTCGTCGGAGCAGACCGTCACGGTTCGATCGACCGCGCAGCGCGCTTCCTCGGGTTCGGCCGCGCCGAGCTGACCGTCGTCGAATCCGACGATCAGGGCCGGATGCGCCCCGATGCCCTCCAGCGCACACTGGACCAGGGGCGCGGCCCGCTGATCGTGTGCCTGCAGGCAGGCGAAGTCCACACCGGCGCATTCGACGACTTCGCCGCGCTCCTCCCGATCGCGCACGCGCACGGCGCCTGGGTGCACGTGGACGGAGCATTCGGGCTCTGGGCCGCGGCTTCAGAGTCGCTCCGTCCGCTGACGGCCGGTATGGCGGATGCCGATTCCTGGGCGACCGATGCGCACAAGACGCTGAACGTCCCTTACGACTGCGGCATGGCGATCGTGCGGGATCCGGCAGATTCCATCGCCGCATTCCGGACAGGTGGCGACTACCTCATCTACTCGGGGCTCGACCCGTGGGACGTCACGCCCGAGCTGTCCCGTCGTGCCAGGGGCGTGCCGGCGTGGGCTGTCATGCGGAGTCTCGGCCGCTCCGGGATCGAGACCCTCCTCGACCGTCTGCATGCGAACGCCACAGCGATGGCGAGGGGACTCGCCGCGATCGACGGCGTCGAGGTCGTCAACGACGTCGACTACACCCAGGTGATGTTCCGGCTGCATGAGGACGACGCGACAGCAGCGCTGGGACAAGCCATCCTCGCTGAGGGGACCGCGGCCGTCACCGGTGCCGAGTGGCGCGGCAGGGCGACGCTGCGCTGCTCGATGTCCTCCTGCGCGACGACAACGGACGACGTCGATCGCACGATCGCGGCGATCACCCGACTCGTCCTCACCTAGCTGTACTGACCTAGCAGCCTCGGATCAGCCCTCGAGGCTGGTGCTCCCGGATCGTCGCCGCGCGGCATCGACGGCCGGCGTCGACGGGAGCAGCACGGGCACATCCGCTGCCCTGTCCGGCTGCCACTGCGCCCACCCCTCGTCCAGCGGCCAGCCGCCGTCGGCGATGAACTCGCGGACCGCGTACTCGCCCAGGCACCGCACAGCCGCGGCCTGTGCTCCGCTGAAGCGTCCCTGCGCGACGACGGCGTCGAGCTCATCGGCATCCTTCAACCAGATGTCCTCCGAGCCGGCGTGCTCGGCGTCGATCCAGATGTCGAGCACGAGGTCGCGGGAGTACACCGCCGGACTGTCTCCGGCGACCCGCCGGTGCGGAAGCTCGAGGTTGACGTACGCGCCGTCGGGCGTGCCGTCAGGGCGGCGGAAGAACCACACCGACCACGGGCGCCCCGCCGGCGCGACCCTCACCACCCCTGGTCCTGTCCATGCCTTCTCGGCCATCACCCACGGCGTCGTGAAGCGCTCGTCCAACGGCACATCTCTGTGTCGGCGCCCGTCGGCCGGCGCCGGCTCCAGCCTGGCCGAACCGGACGGGATCCAGATGACGAGCCCGCGCGGATCGTCGCGCACGACGCGCACCGCTTCGATGTGTCGTCCGTAGCGCCACAGGATGCTGTCGCCCGGAGCGAACCGGAGTGCAGAGGCATGTTCGGACCGCACAGCGTGATCGAATGCGGGGTCTTCGTGCGCTGCGCCGTGTCCTGCGTCCTCGAGGAGCGCGATCGCCTCGTCGATCGACATGTCGTCGTCGCAGATGCGCTCCCAGCCGCCTCCTCGCCGCCCGATGAGCGTGGCGTTGCCGCCGCTCGCACTGACACTCGTGGATCCGATCGGCAGGCGCATCCCGCCACGCTACCGTGGCGCGTGCGGATCAGCCGACGGCGGCCAGCAGTCGGCGATGGAACCGATCCTCGCCGCTGATCTCCGGGTGGAAGCTCAGCCCGATGAGCGACCCCTGCTCGACGCCGACGATGCGTCCGTCCTCGAGCTGCGCCAGCACGTCGGCACGCGGTCCGACCGATTCGATGAGCGGGCCGCGGATGAACGCGGCGCGAACGGGTGCACCCGAGATCGCCGGAGCGCGCAGCTCCGCCTCGAAGGAATCGACCTGCCGACCGAAGGCGTTGCGCCGGACTACGGCGTCGAGCCCGCCGAACGACTGCTGCCCGTCGATGGCGTCGACGACCGTGTCAGCGAGCATGATGAGACCCGCACAGGTGCCGAGCATCGGCATCCCGTCCCGGATCGCGTCGCGGATCGGCTCACGGACCTCGAACGCTCGTGAGAGCTTGTCGATCACGGTGGATTCCCCGCCGGGGATCACCAGAGCGTCCACCTGCGCGAGCTCGTCGGCGCGTCGGACGCGCAGCGTGTCGACGCCGAGTCCCTGCAGGACGTGCTCGTGCTCGCGCACGTCGCCCTGCAGGGCCAGGATGCCGACGCGTGGACTACCAGCCACGCTCGGCGAGCCGGTGCGGCGCCGGCAGGTCGGACACGTTGATGCCGACCATGGCCTCACCGAGGCCGCGGGACACCTCGGCGATGACCTTGGCGTCGTCGTAGAACGTCGTGGCCTTCACGATCGCCTTCGCCCGAGCCGCCGGGTCGCCGGACTTGAAGATGCCCGATCCGACGAAGACGCCGTCGGCGCCGAGCTGCATCATCATGGCAGCATCCGCCGGGGTGGCGACGCCGCCGGCGACGAACAGCACGACGGGGAGCTTCCCTGTGGAGGCGATCTCGGCGACGAGCTCGTACGGCGCCTGCAGCTCCTTGGCCGCGACGTAGAGCTCGTCCTTGGGGAGCGCTGCGAGAGTCGCGATCTCTCCGCGGATCTTGCGGATGTGCTTCATCGCCTCCGACACGTCGCCAGTGCCGGCCTCGCCCTTGGAGCGGATCATGGCAGCGCCCTCGTTGATGCGCCGCAGAGCCTCGCCGAGGTTCGTCGCGCCGCACACGAACGGGATCGTGAAGTCGTACTTGTCGATGTGGTTGACGTAGTCGGCCGGTGAGAGCACCTCGGACTCGTCGATGTAGTCGACACCGAGCTCCTGCAGCACCTGCGCCTCGACGAAATGCCCGATGCGCGCCTTCGCCATCACCGGGATCGAGACGGCGTCGATGATGCTGTCGATCATGTCGGGGTCGCTCATGCGCGATACGCCGCCCTGGGCGCGGATGTCCGCCGGGACGCGCTCGAGCGCCATGACGGCGACGGCACCGGCGTCCTCGGCGATCTTCGCCTGCTCTGCGGTGACGACATCCATGATGACGCCGCCCTTGAGCATCTCGGCGAGACCGCGCTTGACGCGTGCCGATCCTGTGGTGGTGTTCTCGTCGCTCTTCTCAGCCGTGGCCATGGTGGATCCTTCCGTGCATCCAATCGTGCTTTTGATCTATGCCAAAAGATATCACCGTGCGGGCGCACCCTAGACTCGGATGACGGGAGGTGTCGTGAACGAGCAGATCACCGGGCGGACGGCCAGCGAGATCGCCACCAGCGTGCGCGCGCTGCGTGAACGCGGTGTGCTCTCCCCCGGCACTCTGCTGCCGCCGGTCCGCGAGCTCGCGGCTCGGCTCGGCGTCAACCGCAACACCACGGTCGCCGCCTACCGCCAGCTGTCGCAGGCCGGAATCGTCGTCACCCGGGGCCGCGCAGGGACGATGCTCGTCGAACACGACGCCGTGGCTCAGGAGGGGTACGCGCAGGACACCGTGCTGCGCGACATCGGAACCGGCAACCCGGACCCCACTCTGATCCCGGATCCGTTCTCGGTGCTCAGCGGCGTGCTCGGTCGCCCTGTTCTCTACGGCGAGCCCGTCATCGATCCGTCGCTCGAGGCCTGGGCGCGTGACTGGATCGCCCCCGATCTGCCGGCATCCGATTTCCGTGTCACGATCACGAGCGGCGCTGTGGATGCCGTGGAACGGCTGCTCGCACAGGCACTGATGCGCGACGACGCGGTCGCGCTCGAGGATCCGTGCTTCCTCGCCAGCATCCACACGGTGCGTCTCGGCGGTTATCGCGCCGTCCCCGTACCCGTCGACGACGAGGGCATGACTGTCGAGGGACTCCGCGCGGCGTTGGATGCCGGAGTACGGGCGGTCATCTCCACGCCGCGGGCGCAGAACCCGACGGGCGTGAGCCTCTCCCCCGAGCGGGCGGCTGCCCTGCGCGCACTGCTCGCGGAGCATCCGTACGTCCTCATCATCGAGGACGACCACTTCTCGATGCTGTCGGAGCGGCCGTACGAGAGCCTGATCGGGCCCGGGCACCGACGGTTCGCGCTGCTGCGATCGGTGTCGAAGTTCCTCGGTCCTGACATGTGCCTGGCGATCGCAGCGACGGATCCCGAGACGGCCGAGCGCCTCGCGATGCGCCTGAGCCCCGGCACCACGTGGGTGAGTCATCTGCTGCAGCGGTTGACGATCGGCATGCTCACCGATGACACGGCCGCGACGACGATCCGCGCGGCCGGCGCCCACTACGCGGAACGCAACCGCGCGTTCGCCGCTCGCCTCCGAGACCACGGAATCGACGCCGAATACGTCGACGGCATGAATCTGTGGGTGCGGCTTCCCCGTCCGGCCCGCTCCGTCTCGGAACGGCTGATGCGACGGGGGTGGCTGGCCCGCACCGGTGACGAGTTCCTCCTCGACGAGGCCGCCGGCCCCTCCCATCACATGCGCCTGACCGTGCACGCTCTGAGCGATGTGGACGCCGAGCAGCTGGCCGCTGACATCAGCACAGCCGTGCGGTGATCGTGCGGCGCAGGTGAGAAGATCGAGGGATGAAGATCCTCTCGATCCAGTCCGCCGTCGCCTACGGACACGTCGGCAACTCGGCCGCTGTCTTCCCGCTGCAGCGCATCGGCGTCGACGTCCTGCCGGTGTACACGGTGAACTTCTCCAACCACACCGGCTACGGGGCCTGGCGCGGTCCGCTCATCGACCCGGACGACGTCCGTGATGTGATCACCGGCATCGAAGAGCGCGGCGTCTTCGAGCAGGTCGACGCGATCCTGTCCGGGTATCAGGGCGGCGAAGGCATCGGCGATGTGATCATCGACGCCGTGGCTCGCGTGAAGGCCGCGAACCCCCGAGCGCTGTACGCGTGCGACCCGGTGATGGGCAACGCGAAATCCGGATGCTTCGTCGCACCGGCGATCCCTGAGCTCCTGCGCGAGAGGGTCGTGCCCGTCGCCGACATCATCACGCCGAACCAGTTCGAGCTCGGCTTCCTCACCCGCACCGAGCCAGACACGCTCGAGTCGACGCTGGAGTCCGTGGACCTCGCTCGCGCGATGGGCCCGCGGACCGTGCTCGTCACCAGCGTCGAACGACCCGATCGCGAGGAGGGCACCATCGAGATGCTCGCCGTCGACGACGCCGGAGCGTGGATCGTGCAGACGCCGTTCCTGCCGATGAAGGCGAACGGCTCCGGCGACGTCACGGCGGCGCTGTTCACCGCGCACTACGTCGAGACCGGCAGCGCGCAGGTCGCGCTCGAGCGCACGGCGTCGAGCGTGTTCGATCTGCTGCAGCTGACCCTGGATTCAGGAGAGCGGGAGCTGCAGCTCATCGAGGCGCAGGAGTCCTACGCCCACCCGAAGCTCCAGTTCACAGCACGTCAGGTGCGCTGACCGGTTCCCGAGCCTGTCGAAGAGTCAGCTCGCCGGCCAGGCGTTGGCGACGGCCTCACGCACTTCGCCGAGGAGCTGCGGGAGCGCCTTCGTCTTCGCGATGATCGGGAAGAAGTTCGAATCGGACTTCCACCGCGGAACGATGTGCTGGTGCAGGTGCGCGTCGACACCAGCCCCGGCGACGGCCCCCTGGTTCATGCCCAGGTTGAAGCCGTCGCAGTTCGACACCTCCCGCAGCACCCGCATGCCCACCTGGGTGAGCGCGCCGATCTCGGCGACCTCCTCGGGCGTCGCCTGGTCGTAGGTGGCGATGTGGCGGTACGGGCACACGAGCAGATGCCCGGAGTTGTACGGGAACAGGTTCAGCAGCACGTACGCCGTCTCGCCGCGTGCGACGATCAGGCGCTCGGCATCAGGATGCTTCGGAGCCTCGCAGAACGGGCATTCCTCGCGCAGCGGCTCCGGGCCCGCCTGGATGTACGCCATCCGGTGCGGGGTCCACAGCCGCTGGAACTCGTCAGGGACGCCGGCGAGGTGCCCGGCATCCTCTGCGGCATCCCCCTCGGTCACGGCAGGTCACCCACGGTGTGCACGAGTGCGTGCGACTCGATCGCCGCGCGGATGCGGGCGACGGCATCCGCGACCGGCACGCCGTTCTCCTGCGTGCCGTCACGGAATCGGAACGAGACGGTTCCGGCATCCCGGTCCTTCTCCCCCGCGATGAGGATCAGCGGCACCTTGCCGGTGGTGTGGTTGCGGATCTTCTTCTGCATCCGGTCATCCGAGGTGTCGAGCTCAGCACGGACACCGCTGTCCCGCAGCGTCGTGAAGACCTCGCCGAGATAGTCGGCGAAGTCATCCGCTACGGGGATGCCGACGACCTGCAGGGGCGAGAGCCACACCGGGAAGTCGCCGGCGTAGTGCTCGAGCAGGATCGCGAAGAAACGCTCGATCGAACCGAAGAGCGCCCGGTGGATCATGATCGGACGCTTCTTCTGCCCGTCCTTGTCCATGAACTCGAGGTCGAAGCGCTCGGGGAGGTTCGGGTCGACCTGGACCGTGGAGAGCTGCCAGGTGCGTCCGATCGCGTCGCGGGTCTTCAGGTCGATCTTGGGGCCGTAGAAGGCCGCCTCGCCTGGTACCTCGGTGAGCTTGAGGCCGGATGCCAGTGCGACGCGTCGCAGCGCATCGGTCGAGCTCTCCCAGAACTCGTCGGAGCCGATCCACTTGGACTTCTCATCGTCCTTCATCGACAGCTCGAGTTCGAAGTCCGACAGACCGAAGTCGCGGAGCATCGAGAGGATGAACTCCAGGACCTTGCCGACTTCTTCTTCGAGCTGGTCGGGGGTGACGAACAGGTGCGAGTCGTCCTGAGTGAAGCCGCGCACCCGGGTGAGGCCGTGCAGCGCGCCGGAGAGCTCGTTGCGGTAGACCGTGCCGTTCTCAGCCAATCGGAGCGGCAGGTCGCGGTAACTGCGCGCGCGCTCCTTGTAGATGAGGATGTGCATCGGGCAGTTCATGGGCTTCAGGTAATAGTCCTGGCCCTGCTTGGTGATGTTGCCCTCGTCATCGCGCTCCTCGTCCATGACGATGGGCGGGAACATCCCGTCCTTGTAGGTGACGAGGTGGTTCGAGGTGAGGAACAGATCCTCCTTCGAGATGTGCGGCGTGTACACGTAGGTGTAGCCGCCCTCGATGTGGCGCTTGCGCGCGTGCTGCTCCATCTCGCCGCGGATCATCCCGCCGCGCGGGTGCCAGACGCTGAGCCCGGAGCCGATCTCCTCCGGGAAGGAGAACAGGTCGAGCTCCTTGCCGAGGCGTCGATGGTCGCGCTTGGCTGCCTCTTCAAGACGGTGCTGGTACGCGCGCAGTTCATCCTTGGTGGGCCACGCCGTGCCGTAGATGCGCTGCAGCTGCGGGTTCTTCTCGCTGCCGCGCCAGTAGGCCGCGGCGATGCGGGTGAGATCCCACCCGTTGCCGATCATGCGTGTGCTGGGCAGGTGCGGACCGCGGCAGAGGTCCTTCCAGACGACCTCGCCGTCGCGCGTGGTGTTGTCGTAGATGGTGAGCTCGCCGGCGCCGACCTCGACGGAAGCTCCTTCGGCGGCTTCCTTGCCGCCGCCCTTGAGCCCGATGAGCTCGAGCTTGAACGGCTCGTTCGCGAGCTCGGCGCGCGCCTCGTCGTCGGTGACGACGCGGCGGACGAAGCGCTGGCCCTCGCGGACGATGCGCTGCATCTCCTTGGAGATCGCCTTGATGTCCTCGGGGGTGAACGGAGTCTCGACGCCGAAGTCGTAGTAGAAGCCGTCGGTGACGGGCGGGCCGATGCCGAGGTTCGCCTGCGGGTTGATGCGCTGCACCGCCTGGGCGAGGACGTGAGCGGTCGAGTGCCTGAGGATCGCGAGGCCGTCCTCGCTGTCGATCGTGACCGGCTCGACCTCGTCGGTCTCGGTCACGGTGGTCGCGAGATCCTTGAGTTCGCCGTTCACACGCATGGCGACGACGGATCGGTCAGAGAACAGGGCGAAGCCGTCACGGGGGGCGGCGTTCGACTCGTCGATTTCAGGCACAGGTCACTCCATCTGGGTCGCCCTCTAGGCTACTCGCCTCGCGGGGGTGGCCCGTGCGCTCACGTGTGCGTCACGAAGTGGTTGCACGCGAGCACGATGCGTCGCAGACAGACTGCCGCCGTGTACGCGTATGCAGGCCCGTAACCCGATTGCGCGATCGGTGCGGATTCGAGTCGGCGGAGTACCGCATCAGCCGCATCGGCCGCTCGAGCGAGCTTCGCACCGGCCTCCGGGTCATCCGTGACCGCACCGACGATGTCCGCGCACGCGCGAACCGCATCGGCCAGGGCCTGCGCTGTTGCGGCATCAGGAGACTCGCCCTCATCGGTTGCCTGGATCAGGACGACCGCGAGGTCCCGAGCGGCGTCGCTCGTTCGAGCCAGCGCCGACATCCGCAGTGTGTTGAGCTCTTTGTCCGCTGCGCGCCGTCTCCCGCGTGGATTCGCCCGGCTGCTCTCGTCCGCTTGACGGACCTCGTCCTCGACGGTGGAGAGCATCGCAGGCAGATCGTCCGTCGCGCGGGCGAGCCGTTCTGCGTCAACAGGGTCCTCGGCCACGGCATCCGCGATCTCCTCGAGTGCGCCCCGCAACTTCTCGCGCAGGCCGGTGAGCTGCTCGCCGGCTCTTCTCAGGAACAGCGGCGGGACGACGATGAGGTTCATCGCCACTCCGACGAGGACGCCGAATGCGGTCGTGAACAGATACGACAGCGTGAAGTCGTCACCCGCCGGTCCACCGACCAGCAGCACGAACAGTCCGGCGATCGCGACCCAATCCCGCCCATCGCCGAGCGCTGCGATCCCACCGAGGGCGATTCCGACGGCGATGACCATCGCGACCGCGACCACGCCTGGAGCACCGGTCGACACGAGCAGGAGCCCGCCGAGCCCCAGGACGATGCCTATCGCGAGACCGATGAGGGCTTGGACGCCAGCACGCGCGGATCCGACCACGGTCGGATACATGCTGATGAGCACACCCAGTGGCGCGTAGTACGAGTACTCGCTGTCGGCCAGGGGCACGAACGGCGCGAGGTACCACGCGATCGCGGCGGCGATCGCCGTCTTGGCTGCGAGCAGCAGACGGTCACCGCTGGTGGCCTCGCGGCCCCATCCGGTGAAGGAGGAGGTGACGCGGTTACGGTAGGTCTTCGACGTCGACCTCATCCTCGTCGTTTTCCTCGCCGTCTGCCCGTTCCGACGCAGCTGGATCCTCATCGCCGACGTTGAAGTCCGGGTCGGTCCCGACCACCGTCGGTCGTTCGTCCTTCTGCTCGTCCATGGGGTTCGACATGTCGTGCTCCGTTCATCCTGTGCGGGACATCAGTCTTGCGTTCTGCTTCAGATTCGCCGCGCCCGTTGACTTTCGGCGAAAGGCCACCGCCATTCGCTGACCGCAGGGCTGTCTTCACCGTGCTGCCTCGTGTAGTCGCGCGCACGCTCACGGCGGGCGAGCAGATCCGCGATCAGCGTCGAGTAAGTCGATTCGCCGTCGGGGAGCCGGCGAAGAGCGTCGGCGGCGAGCCGAAAACGATCGAGGTCGTTCAGCATGACCATGTCGAACGGCGTCGTGGTCGTGCCCTTCTCCACATAGCCGCGCACGTGAAGGTTCGCGTGGCCCCGGCGGCGATATGCCAGTCGATGGATGAGCCAGGGATAACCGTGGTAGGCGAATACGATCGGCCTGTCTGCGGTGAAGGTCGCATCGAAGTCATCGTCCGACATGCCATGCGGGTGCTGATCCTCGGCCTGCAGCTTCATCAGGTCGACGACGTTCACGACTCGCAGCGCGATCTCGGGCGCTTCCTCACGGAGGATGGCCGCCGCGGCGAGCACCTCGAGCGTGGGGACGTCGCCTGCCGCGGCGAGGACGACGTCCGCGCTGTGCTCGTCCGTCTCCGAACCTGCCCATTCCAGGATGCCGACACCTCGCGTGCAGTGCCTCACGGCCTCGTCCATGGTGAGCCACTGGGGAGCGTCCTGTTTTCCAGCGACGACGACGTTGACGTAGTCGACCGTTCGGAGACAGTGATCGTATGTGCTGAGAAGCGTGTTGGCGTCGAACGGCAGATAGACGCGAACGACGTCGGCGCTCTTGTTCATCGCGAGGTCGATGAAACCGGGATCCTGATGGGTGAACCCGTTGTGATCCTGACGCCAGACGTGGCTGGAGAGCAGATAGTTCAGACTCGACACGGGGTGTCGCCACTCGATCGACCGGGAGGTCTCCAGCCACTTGGCGTGCTGGTTGAACATCGAGTCGACGATGTGCACGAACGCCTCGTAGGAGTTGAAAATCCCGTGGCGGCCCGTCAGAAGGTACCCTTCGAGCCATCCCTGGCACTGGTGTTCGCTGAGCACCTCCATCACCCGCCCGGCACGGGCGAGATGCTCGTCGAGCGGGCTGGTCAGAGCATTCCATTGCTTGTCCGTCGCCTCGTACACGGCAGGCGCGAGCTTGTTGGACGCGGTCTCGTCCGGGCCGAAGATCCTGAACGTGTGCGGATTGCGGCGGATCACCTCGGCCAGATACCCGCCGAGGACCTCAGTGGCCTTGGCATCCGAGGCGCCGGCGCGGTCGACGTCCACGGCGAAGTCTCGGAATTGCGGAAGATCCAGGTCCTCGCGGAGCACGCCCCCGTTGGCGTGCGGGGACGCGGACATCCGCCGGTCGGCGTCCGGGACGAGACCGTCGATCTCCCTGTTCGGGGTTCCCTCGGCGCCGAACAGCTCGACGGGATCGTATGACCTGAGCCACTCCTCCAACTGGTGGAGGTGCCCGACGTTCTCGCGGGCCCCTGGTAGGGGGACCTGATGCGCCCGCCACGTGCCTTCGACGGGAAGTCCGTCCACCAACTCGGGTCCGGTCCAGCCCTTGGGCGAACGGAGGATGATCATCGGCCAGCGAGGGCGCACCGAGTCCCCTTCGCGAGCGGCGGTGCGGATCTCGGCGATGCGATCCGCCGCCAGGTCCAGCGTCTTCGCGAACCGTCGGTGCACGTCGCCGTGCTCATCGTCTGCAGAGAACTCGACCAGCAGCGGATCGTGCCCGTACCCGCGCATGAGGTCCAGCAGCTCGTCGTCAGGCACGCGATCCAACACCGTCGGATTGGCGATCTTCCAGCCGTTCAGGTGCAGGATCGGCAGCACCGTGCCGTCGGTGACGGGGTCGAGGAATTTGTTCGCGTGCCAGGCAGTGGCCAGCGGCCCGGTCTCGGCTTCACCGTCGCCGATCACGCAGAACACCGTGAGTGCCGGGTTGTCGAACGCCGCGCCGTAGGCGTGGCTCAGGGAGTATCCCAGCTCACCGCCCTCATGAATCGAGCCCGGCGTCTCCGGAGCGGCATGACTGGGGATGCCCCCGGGGAAGGAGAACTGCCGGAAGAGGCGGGCCATGCCCTCTTCATCTCTTGTGATGCTGGGGTAGATCTCCGAATAGGTGCCGTCCAGCCACGCGTTGGCGACCATGCCCGGCCCCCCATGACCCGGTCCGGTGATGTAGAGCGCATCCAGCCCGCGATCCTGGATGAGCCGGTTGGCGTGCGCGTAGACGAGGTTCAGTCCCGGCACCGTGCCGAAATGCCCCAGCAACCGGGGCTTCACATGCTCTTTCACGAGCGGTTCGGTCAACAGCGGATTCGACTGCAGGTAGATCTGCCCCACGCTGAGATAGTTCGCGGCGCGCCACCACGCCTCCAGTTGCGCGACTCTGGCGTCATCGATCATGCGTTCACGATAGGACCCGAACAGCTATGGTCCACAGGGGTTGCGCAGAGAGCCCGTATGGTCCAAGCTCGCGGAGAACGATCGATGAAACACGAAAACCCCCGGTGAGACCGAGGGTTTTGTCTGTGCGCGATACTGGGATCGAACCAGTGACCTCTTCCGTGTCAGGGAAGCGCGCTACCGCTGCGCCAATCGCGCCCGTTGGGGCTGTTCAGTTGTACGGTGAGGTGGCGACGGGATTCGAACCCGTGTAAACGGCTTTGCAGGCCGGTGCCTAGCCGCTCGGCCACGCCACCGTGTGGATTGACCCCACGTGCCGTGAGCCTCTGGAAGAGACTCTCTGCACTCGAGCGGATGACGAGATTCGAACTCGCGACCCTCACCTTGGCAAGGTGATGCGCTACCACTGCGCTACATCCGCATTTCGTGTTCCGGCGTCCCGGGCACTTGTAAAACATTAGCCGAAGATTCCCGAGGCGCAAAACTCGACACGGATCTCGCGCGTGTCCATAGGAATGGTCCTGGGGCGCTGAAACCGTCCGGTAGTATCGATTCCTGACCCCATGGGTCTTGGGCGATTGGCGCAGTTGGTAGCGCGCTTCCTTCACACGGAAGAGGTCGTCGGTTCGAGTCCGGCATCGCCCACCATCTCATCTCCGTCTCGCACGTCGATGTCGGCATCCGCGCGTATCGTTCTGCGCGTGCCGAAAGTAGAATCACTGCCCGGTCCCTGCTCGCTCTGCGGCGGTCTCCGGGGAGTCCGTACCCACGGCGGATGGACATGCGCCTCCTGCGAGTGGCGCTACGGCGATGTCCCGGACGCCGACCTGCCACTCCCCCGCATCGACGTCGTCTACTACCTGCGCTTCGACCGCCGTGTGAAGATCGGCACCAGCAGACGTCCGAAACAGCGGCTCGCCAGCATCCGGCACGACGAGCTCCTCGCGTTCGAACGCGGCGACCGCAACCTCGAGCAGCAGCGCCACCGCGATTTCGCCGCCATCCGTGAGGGCGGCGAGTGGTTCACGTTCTCGACAGAGCTCGAGGCGCACACGACCGAGCTCCGACGAGCCGGGGAGCCCTGGCTCCTTTACGCCCGCTGGCTCAGCGGCGCCCTGCGAGCGGGTACCGTGAACGGATGATCCGACACATCGCGCGTTGGGCGCTCGCTCTCGGCCTCGCCTTCATGGGTGTACTGCATTTCGTTCAGACCAGAGGCTTCCGCGGACTCATCCCCGATTGGGCGACCCGCGCGACGGGACTCGACAAGGACGGCGTCGTCATCGCGTCCGGCGCCGCTGAGCTCGCGCTCGCAGCAGCGCTCATCGCGCTTCCCAAGGAACGCCATCGCATCGGCTGGGCGACCGCGACGTTCTTCGTGGCCGTGTTCCCCGGCAACGTCGAGCAGTGGCGCACCCACCGCTCCGCTCCGGGCCTCGACACCGACACCAAGCGGTTCGTCCGCCTGTTCCTCCAGCCGGTCCTCATCGCCTGGGCGCTCTGGAGCACGGGCACTCGGCCCACGCGCAGCCGACGCTGATACGGTGGCTGCGTCGGCACGTCGTCGACGTCAGGGAAGACTTCTTGTCGACCAACGGGCCGTATCCGGCCATTTCGTTCTCCGTCGCCTCCTCTGGATGATCATGAGGAGACCCGATTTCAGTGCACTCGCATACCCTGCCCAACAACGTGCCCACAGGCCCTGCGCTTCCGATCGGCTCGACCGCGATCGTGTATTGCGAAGGCCAATTCGGCGAACAGGATGGCAAGACGGCGAACGGCCTTGTCCGACACTCGGAGAAGTACAAGATCCTCAGCGTCATCGACAGCCGCCTCGCCGGTGCGGACGCCGGTGCGCAGCTCGACGGCAAGCCCAGCGGCATCCCGATATTCGCGAGTCTGGCCGAAGCACTCGCACATGCGGGCACGGTTCCCGACTACCTCATCTGCGGCGTCGCACCGGCCAACGGACTCCTCTCCCCCGCCCAGCGAATCGTCCTGCTTGACGGCATCGTCGACGGAATGCACATCATCAACGGCCTGCACGAGTTCTTGAACGATGATGCGGAGTTCGTCGCCGCAGCGCTTCTCGCGGGCGTGACCATCACCGACGTGCGACGTCCGAAAGACACGAAGGACCTCCACCTGTTCTCGGGGCGCATCTTCGATGTGACCTGCCCGCGCATCGCCGTCCTCGGGACCGACGGCGCAATCGGCAAGCGGACCACCGCGACGCTCCTCGTCCAGGCGCTCAACGAGCGGGGTATCCGCGCCGTCATGGTGGGCACCGGGCAGACGACGATCATCCAGGGCGGTCGTTACGGGGTCGCTCTGGACGCGCTCGTCCCGCAGTTCTGCTCGGGCGAGGTCGAGAATCAGGTCGTCGCCGCGTTTGAAGGTGAAGACCCCGACATCATCATCGTGGAGGGACAGGGAGCGCTGAGCCATCCTGCATATCTGACGTCCGCGCACATCCTTCGAGGCAGCAGACCCGCCGGTGTGATCGTGCAGCACGCCCCGGGCAGAGAGGTTCTCGGGGATTTCCCCATGGTACCGATGCCCACTATCGCCAGTGAGGTCGCGCTCATCGAAGCATTCGCCGAGACCCGCGTGATCGGCGTGACGGTCAATCACGAGAACCTGTCGGTCACGCAGATCGCCGCGGCCATCGACGCCATCGAACTGGAGATCGGCGTACCTGCGACAGATCCGCTGACCCGCCCGCTGAGTGCGCTGGTCGACATGGTGCTCGCGGCTTTCCCGATGCTGACTGCGAAAGCGGCGTCCGAGCGCGTCTGACCACGCGGAATCGCGCACCACAACGCGCATCTCCCCTGTCCGATTGACGGGGAGATGCGCGTCGGGCCCCCGATCTCAGGCGCGCGCGGCGGTACGCGTCGCAGTGCTCGCCGGCTGTGGCTTCGAGAAGATCACCACGACGATCACGGCGGCACCGACCACCACGTGCGGGAGCCACACGTTGAATGCCTCACCGGCGAATCCGAAGATCCACGGCGACAGCGCGAGGAACAGGCTCGCGACGATGTCGAAGACGAGGTGCACCGGCATCGGGATGAACCCGAACGGACCCCACTCGTACTTCGTGAAGAGGCTGTACACGATGAGCCCGATGCCCAGCACGATCGGGATGACGACAGCAGCACCGCCGACGCTCGCGAATCCGAAGAGCCAGGGTGCGGCGATCAAGGCGATGCCGACGATGTAGTCGAGGACGCCGTGGACCTTTGTGGGGATGAAGCGCATGATTTCCTCCTTGAGTACCACCGCGTTGCGCGGTGTCACAGAAGGTTCGGTGCGCTCCGGGTTTCGGATCGGATATTCCCGGATCCGCACACCGGCAGAACGCTCAGTCGGCCTCGCCGTCCGCTTCCGGCATGCCAGGCCCCGGGCCAGGACGCACGGCCGCGTCCTCTGCCACGTCGACCCGCTTCACCCCATCGTGCTCCGTAACCTCGACGCGGGGCGCGGCGTCGGCCTCGGTCGCGTCAGGGGCCGCCGTGAGCTGATCGTGGCGCTTCTCTTCGAAAGTCATATCTTCGCCGGACATGTCTCCGAACCTACGCGCCGCTCGTCCGGCTGTTGAGGGGATTGCGCCGGCACGTCCGTGTTGGTAGCGAGCGTCAGGAACTCAGCGCACCGCCCACCCGTACCGATGGACGAGCGCTTCGGACACTCGGTCGTAACGCCCACGGTCGAGGACGGCTGCTTCGCGCCGCATCCCGCGCGCGTGCACGCTGTACAGCTGCTCGATGTCGACCCATGACTCGCGTCCCTGCGAGTCCCAGTCGCCGCGGCCGATCGAGAGATAGTCGCGATCGTGCTCATGAGGCTTGCTCGTCATCCGCACGACGTACACGCGATCGGCGGACTGTCTGCCGATCACCAGGACCGGACGGTCCTTGCCGCGCCCATCGTTCTCCTGGTAGGGCACCCAGGTCCAGATGACCTCGCCCGAGTCGGGCATTCCGTCCTTCGACGGCGAGTAGTCGACCTGGAGCCCGGGTACGCGGTCGGGGTCGACCTGCACGGTCCCGCTCCCCTGCGAGCGCCCCGCTCCTGGCTCCGCCTGCCCCGACGCGCCAGAACGTCCCGGCTCCGTTGCGGGAGTCCGGGACGTTCTGCTCGACAATGCCCTGATGACGAGGTCCGCCAGCTGACGGAGGATGCTCGGGGAAGAACTCACCCCGTCACCCTACCGACCGGCATCCTGCCTGATCATGCGTCGACGAGTGCGTACCCCTCTTCGCCGTGGACGACAGAGTCGACTCCGGCGATCTCGTCCTCGTTCGTGATCCGGAATCCGATCGTCTTCTGGATCGCGAAGCCGATGATGTAGGCCACCACGAACGCGTAGATCAGCACTCCGAAGGCGGCGATGACCTGGACCACGAGCTGACGGGCGTCACCGCCGACGAAGAGTCCGGTGCCTGTGGCGAAGAAGCCGAGGTACACGGTTCCGAGCAGACCGCCGACGAGGTGGATGCCGACGACATCGAGCGAGTCGTCGAAGCCGAGCCGGAACTTCAGCTCCACGGCGAGGGCGCAGACGACACCAGCGAGAGCACCGAGCAGCAGCGACCAGCCAGGCGTCAGATTCGCGCACGCCGGGGTGATCGCGACGAGACCGGCGACAGCACCGGACGCCGCGCCGACCGACGTGGCCTTCCCGTCCTTGATGCGTTCGACGAGGATCCAGCCGAGGATGGCGGCCGCGGTGGCACCGAGGGTGTTCAGGCCGATCAGGCCGACACCGCCCATGTCATCCGCGAGCCATTCCGCACCGGCGTTGAAGCCGAACCAGCCGAACCACAGGAGAGCCGCGCCGAGCAGCGTGAGCGGCACGTTGTGCGGCTTGAGGATGCCCTTCTGGAATCCGATGCGCTTGCCGAGGACGAGCGCCAGAGCCAGAGCCGCCGCACCGGCGTTGATGTGCACTGCTGTACCGCCGGCGTAGTCGATCACTCCGATACCGCTGTCCTCCCCGAACAGGAAGGTGCCGAGGTTCATGATCCATCCGCCGCCCCACACCCATGCCGCGATCGGGAAGTATCCGACCGTCGCGAACACACCGGCGAAGATCAGCCAGCTGCCGAACTTCGCCCGATCGGCGATCGCACCGGAGATCAGGGCGATGGTGATGATCGCGAAGGTCGCACCGTAGGCGACGCCGAGGAGGGCGACGTTGGAGCCGTCTCCCGCAGCCAGGCCGCTGAGGCCGAAGTCCGCGAACGGGTTGCCGGCGAAAGCCGTCGGGCTGTCGACCGCACTCATCGAGAAGCCGAACAGGATCCACAGCACGGCGACGAGACCGATCGAGCCGAAGCTCATCATCATCATGCTGACGACACTCTTGGCCTTGACGAGTCCGCCGTAGAAGAACGCGACGCCTGGCGTCATGAGGAGCACGAGCGCCGTGGCGGTAATACCCCACGAGATGTTGCCGGGAGCATCCATAGGAAAACCTCACATCCGAAGTAGTTGAGAGCTTCAGTGTGTCGAGGCTCCGTTTCCGGAATGCACGTCTCCTGTTTCGGCGCTGTTACACCACGCACCGCCGTGTGAACATCGCGTTACGGGGTGCTCTGCACCTGCGCAGAATGCGTCAGAGCGTTTAGCCGGGATATGGCGCGCAGATACTTCTTGCGGTAACCGCCGCCGAGCATCTCCTCGGCGAACACCTGGTCGAGGCTCACGCCGGTGGCGACGATCGGCACCTGCGCGTCATAGACGCGGTCCACGAACGCGACGAATCGCAGCGCCTCGGACTGATCGGTGAGCACGTGAACGTCGCGCAACCCCACCAGCGAGATGTCGTCGATCAGCCGGATGTATCGCGACGGGTGGACCTTGGCGAGGTGCCGGACCACATCGCCGAAGACATCATCGGATGCCACGCCCTGTGTCGACGCGATCGCGCTCTCGTACTCGGCGTCCGAGAGGACGACGGCCTTGCCGTCGAGCGCCCGCTGCCGGAAGTCGGTGCCGTCGATGCGGATCGTCTCGAAGCTGTCCGACATGGCGTGGATCTCGCGCAGGAAGTCCTGCGCGGCGAACCGTCCCTCTCCCAGTGCGTTCGGCGGCGTGTTCGAGGTGGCGGCGAGTCGGGTGCCGGATGCCACGAGCTCGCCCAGCAGGCGGGTCATGACCATCGTGTCGCCCGGGTCGTCGAGCTCGAACTCGTCGATGCACAGCAGGTCGGAACCTCGCAGCAGATCGACGGTGTTCTTGTACCCGAGGGCGCCGACGAGCGCGGTGTACTCGATGAAGGAGCCGAAGTACTTACGACGGGCCGGCATCGCGTGGTAGATCGACGCCAGCAGGTGGGTCTTGCCGACACCGAAACCGCCGTCCAGGTAGACGCCGGGCTTGAGGTCCGGCTCCTTCTTGGCACGGCTGAAGAAGCCGCCCTTCTTGGCCGGGCCTCCTCGCCCGGCGAACCGCTGCAGCAGCTGCTTCGATTCGGCCTGTGACGGGTACGCGTCATCCGATCGGTAGCTCTCGAACGTGGCGCCGTCGAACTGCGGCGGCGGGACGAGGCTGGCGAGCATCTCGGGTCCGGTGACGACGGGTTCACGCGAGGTGAGGTGGATCGGTTCGGTCATGCGATTCCTGTGTCGAAGTCTTACGGATCCGGCGCCGGGCGCACCGAACGGCTCTAATGTCGAAGGGGACGGCTCAACACTACGCCGTCACCCCTGAGGCCCATCCACCCGAGGAGCGTCACATGACCATCGCGTTCGACACGAGCGTCCCGAAGTTCGCAGAGTACTCCGAGCCCGGCAGGCTCGTCAGCACCGAGTGGCTGGCCGCTCACCTCGGGGAGCCGGGGCTGGTCGTCGTGGAGTCCGACGAGGACGTGCTGCTCTATGAGACCGGCCACATCCCCGGCGCGGTGAAGGTCGACTGGCACACCGAACTCAACGACCCCGTCGTCCGCGACTACGTCGACGGCGAGGGATTCGCCGCGCTGCTGAGCCGCAAGGGCATCTCGCGCGACGACACCGTGGTCATATACGGCGACAAGAACAACTGGTGGGCCGCGTACGCGCTGTGGGTGTTCTCGCTGTTCGGGCATGAGGACGTGCGTCTGCTCGACGGCGGTCGCGACCGCTGGATCTCCGAGGGCCGCGAGATCACGACCGAGGTCTCCACTCCCGCACCGACCGACTACCCGGTCGTCGAGCGGGACGACTCGGTGCTGCGCGCGTACAAGGACGACGTGGTGGGGTTCATCGGACAGGGGCCGCTGATCGATGTCCGCTCGCCGGAGGAGTACAGCGGTGAGCGCACGACAGCGCCCGCGTACCCGGAGGAGGGCACGCTGCGTGCAGGGCATATCCCCACCGCGCAGAGCGTGCCATGGGCGACGGCCGTCGCCGAGGACGGCGGATTCAGGAGCCGTGCCGAGCTCGACGCGATCTACCGCGACGGCGCAGGCATCGCCGAGGGGGACGACATCGTCGCCTACTGCCGGATCGGCGAACGCTCCAGCCACACCTGGTTCGTCCTCAAGCACCTCCTGGGCTTCGACAGCGTCCGCAACTACGACGGATCCTGGACCGAGTGGGGCAGCGCCGTGCGCGTTCCCATCGTCACGGGAAGCGAGCCCGGCACGCTCTGACCGTGGAATGATTGCTGGAATGAGCAGCACCCAGGTTCCAGACGCCCTCGCGGAGATCCGAGACGACTTCCTCGAGCTCCCCGAGGCCGAGCGCCTTCAGCTTCTGCTGGAGTTCTCGCAGGAGCTGCCCGCTGTCTCCGACGAGGTCGCCGCGCACCCGGAGATGGCCGAACGGGTCGCTGAGTGCCAGTCCCCGGTGTACATCTACGTCGAGGTGCACGACGACATCGTCACGATGCACGCGACGGCGCCGCCGGAAGCCCCGACGACACGCGGCTTCGCCAGCATCCTCGTCCAGGGCATCACCGGGCTCACCGCCGATCAGGTCCTATCGATCCCCGACGACTACCCGCAGTCGATCGGCCTGACCCGCGCGGTCTCACCGCTTCGGATCGGCGGGATGACGGGGATGCTGATGCGTGTCAAGCGTCAGGTCTCGCACAAGCGCTGATCGCGTTCAGCCCGACGCGCTGAACCCGTTGGCGCTCATCCACTCGGTGATCGCGGCGGTCCAGCCGATCTGGTCGTAGTTCCAGATCTTGGTGTGCCTGGCGACGGAGAACGGCGGCATCGTGACGAGATCCGGACGCGCAGCCGCCAGCGCGTGCGAGGCGTCCGCCGGCACGAACCCGTCGTCATCGCTGTGCAGGATCAGCGTCGGGATCGTCAGCTCCTGAGCCCGCGCGACCATGTCGAGCTTGTCGAACGGAATCGCGTCCTCTGCACCGCTCAGTCGAGCGGTGAGAGGTGAGGACAGCGCGTTCATCGCCAGCGCCGGCAGCGGGTCGACGATCCCGGTGGCGTGCGCCTGGAACTTGAGCACGGTGCGCCAGTCGACGACCGGCGAGTCGAGGACGAGCCCTGCTATCGCCTGACGGTTGCCGGACGACAGCGCCGTCTGCAGCGCGATGGCGCCGCCCATCGACCAGCCCATGAGCACCACCCGCACAGCGCCGTGACGCAGGGCGTATCCGATCGCGGCATCCACATCGCGCCATTCCGACGCGCCGAGCGCATAGGAGCCACCGCGACTGCGAGGCGCTTCGCCGTCGTTGCGGTAGGACACGACGAGGTTCGGCAGTCCCATGGCATGGAACACCGGCACCGCGCGCAGGCACTCGGCTCTGGTGACTCCGCGGCCGTGCACCTGTATCACCCAGGTCGACGACTCAGCGGGGAAGAACCACGCCGGGCACGGCCCGGCAGGCGAACCGATCAGCACCGGTTCCCACGGTAGATGCAGCTCGGTCGGAGACGAGTAGTACCAGCCGCTGAAACCGGCTGCGCGGTCGATCTGCGCGCCGGGCTCGATCTTCGTCAGGAGCTTGCGGCGCACGCTCTTCGCATCGGCGCTGAGCACGGCCCCGAGCTTCACGTAGCCGTACGTCCCCGTCGTGAACAGGCCGTAGCGACCCGGGAGTTCGGTATCGGGGGTCCTGCGCAGTTCGATCGTCTGCGCTCCCGTGTCGACGGCGAGGATCTCGGTGTCCGCCACCCGCGACTTCGGGGTGACGACCCGACGCCCGATGGAGAACACCAGGACGGCCGCTCCCGCGGCGAACGCGAGCAGCGCGGGTACCAGCAGAGCAACGGCGTGCCTGAGACTCTTCATCGCTTCCTGACTCTAGCCTGACACCGTGAGCGCACACCCCGACGCCGGAGCGCAGTTCGCGCGCGTTGCCGACGAACTTCGCGCGACGACGTTCCGCACGGACATCGTGGTGCGCGAGATCACCGCACCGCAGGGCCTCGCGCCGTTCTCGATCGCGCTCGCCGCAGACGTCCGACCGGACGAGCACGGCACGTCGATCTACGGCACCGGCCGCTTCGTACTGCTCCATGATCCGGATGAGCCGTCGGCCTGGGCCGGCCCCTGGCGCATCGTCGCGTTCGCCCAGGCACCGCTCGAGCCGGAGATCGGCACGGATCCGCTGCTTTCCGACGTCACGTGGTCGTGGCTCGTGGACGCCCTCGATTCCCGCGATGCGCAGTATCACTCGGCATCAGGAACGTCGACGAAGACGATCTCCAAGGGTTTCGGATCTCTGGCATCAGAAGGCGATGGCGCCCAGATCGAACTACGCTCTTCTTGGACGCCGGAAGAGCCGTTCCGGCCGCACGTTGAAGCATGGGCCGAACTCGTCGGTATGCTCGCCGGTCTCCCGCCCGGCTCCGAGAACATCGCCGTGTTCGGCGCGCGAAAGGCAGGTCGTGACTGAGTACTCCGTCATCGACGATTTCTCCCGTTTCGAAGAGGCATGCCGCACCCTGGCCGCCGGTACCGGCCCCGTCGCGGTCGACGTCGAGCGCGCATCGGGGTTCCGGTACTCGCAGCGCGCGTATCTCGTGCAGGTCTTCCGCAGGGATGCGGGCGTCTTCCTGTTCGACCCTCCGGCCGTCGGCGACTTCGCACCGCTGCAGGAGGCCATCGCGGACGTCGAGTGGGTCTTCCACGCCGCCAGCCAGGATCTGCCGTCGTTGCGCGAGCTAGGACTCGAGCCGGCGGTGATCTTCGACACCGAGCTTGCAGCGCGCTTGCTCGGCCATGAGCGCGTCGGTCTCGCCGCCGTCGTCGAGGACACGATCGGCGTCACGTTGAAGAAGGAGCACTCGGCGGCCGACTGGTCGACCAGGCCCCTGCCCGAATCCTGGCTGGAGTACGCCGCCCTCGACGTGCTGCACCTGATCGACGTCCGCGACAAGATCGCCGCCGAGCTGGAAGAACAGGACAAGACGGAGTACGCCGCGCAGGAGTTCGCCGCGACGCTCGCCCAGCCGCCTCGACCGCCTCGGGAGGACCCCTGGCGCCGCCTGAGCGGTCTGCACCAGGTGAAGGGTGCACGAAACCTAGCCGTCGCCAGGTCGCTGTGGGAAGCGCGCGAGGAGTACGCGCAGCAGCAGGACACCTCCCCCGGGCGCCTGGTGCCTGACCGCTCTCTGGTGGCCGCCGTGCTGGCGAGCCCTCAGTCGAAGCAGGCTCTGGCAGGCGTGCAGGCGTTCAACGGCCGCGCAAGCCGGTCGGAGCTGGACCGCTGGTGGAAGGCGATCGTCCGAGGGCGTGAGACGGAAGACCTGCCCAAGACGCGCGTCCCCAGCGACGCACTGCCTCCGCCGCGGGCATGGTCTGAGCGCAATCCTGAGGCCGACGCACGTCTGAAGGCTGCACGTCCTGCTGTCGAGGAGGTCGCGGAGGCGCTGCACATGCCCACCGAGAACCTGCTCAAGCCCGAGACGCTGCGCAGACTCGCCTGGACGCCCCCGGCTCTTACGACGGATGCTGTCGCCGGGGCGCTGGAAGCATTCGGTGCTCGCCCGTGGCAGATTGAGCACACTGCACAGAAGATCGTGGATGCCTTTGTAGAAGCTGCTCAATCGCCCGACCCGGCCCTCGCTTCGGAATCGTAGGTTCGATCCAACCGATTCCGTTCGCCATGACCGCGCTCCTAGGCTGAACTCAATCCCAACCCTTGGAGGCAGAGTGGCCGAGATCTCGGACGTCTTCTTCGTCGATGGCATGCGCACCCCGTTCGGGCGCGCCGGCGAAAAAGGCATGTACTGGAACACCCGTGCGGACGACCTCGCCGTGAAGGCGACGATCGGTCTCATGGAGCGCAACTCCGCGGTTCCCGCGGACCGCATCGACGACGTCGCCATCGCAGCGACGTCGCAGACCGGTGATCAGGGGCTGACTCTCGGACGATCCGTCGCTATCCTCGCCGGTCTCCCCAACACCGTCCCCGGCCTCGCCGTCGAGCGCATGTGCGCCGGCGCCATGACCAGCGTGACGACCATGGCCGCGTCGATCGGCATCGGCATGTACGACTTCGCCCTCGCCGGCGGTGTCGAGCACATGGGTCACCACCCGATCGGCGGCAACGCCGACCCGAATCCGCGTTTCGTCGCCGAGAAGATGGTCGACCCCGGTGCCCTGAACATGGGCGTCACCGCGGAGCGTATCTTCGACCGCTTCCCGCACCTGACCAAGGAGCGCTCCGACCGCTTCGGCATGCTCAGCCAGCACAAGGTGCAGGCCGCGTACGACGCCGGCAAGATCCAGCCCGATCTCGTGTCGGTCGCTGTGAAGGACGCCGCAGGCGCGTGGGGTCTGGCAACGGAGGATGAGGGCCGACGCCCGCAGACGACCATGGAGGATCTGGCTGCGCTGAAGACGCCGTTCCGCCCACACGGCCGTGTCACAGCGGGTACCTCATCGCCGCTCACCGATGGTGCGACCATGTCGTTGCTCGCCGGCGGCGGCGCCGTCAAGGAGTTCGGTCTGCAGCCGAAGATGAAGCTCGTCTCGTTCGCGTTCGCGGGCGTGCAGCCCGAGATCATGGGCATCGGCCCGATCCCGTCGACCGAGAAGGCGCTGAAGAAGGCTGGTCTCGACATCTCCGACATCGGCCTGTTCGAGCTGAACGAGGCCTTCGCGATCCAGGTCATCTCGCTGCTCGACCACTTCGGCATCGCCGACGACGATCCCCGTGTCAACCAGTGGGGCGGCGCGATCGCGCTCGGGCACCCGCTGGCGGCATCCGGTGTGCGCCTGATGATCCAGCTCGCCGCGCAGTTCGCCGAGCGGCCCGATGTCCGTTACGGTCTGACCGCCATGTGCGTCGGCCTCGGCCAGGGCGGATCGGTCATCTGGGAGAACCCGTTCTACGACGGCAAGAAGCGCAAGTGAGGGATGCAGGAATGACTGATTACGAAACGATCGACTTCTCCCCCATCCAGGCGCTCGCCGACGACGAGGTCGTCACGCACTCCACGGTGCGCGACATCCGCCTCGCGTCCGGCAAGACACTGGCCCTCATCACGCTCGACAACGGTCGTGACCACACGCGCCCCAACACGCTCGGTCCCGGCACCTTGACAGAGCTCGGCGAGACGCTGGCGACGCTGAAGGCCCGCGCCTCGTCCGGCGAGATCCAGGCTGTCGGCATCACCGGCAAGCAATACATCCTGGCTGCCGGCGCCGACCTGTCCGACATCAGCCGTGTCGGGTCGAAGGACAACGCACGGCTGATCGCCCAACTCGGACACAAGGTCATCGGATCGCTCAGCGATCTGGGTGTCCCCAGCTTCGCGTTCGTGAACGGTCTGGCCCTCGGCGGAGGCCTGGAGATCGCGCTGAACTCGACATACCGGACCGTGGATGCCTCGGCCGCCGCCGTCGCTCTGCCCGAGGTGTTCCTCGGTCTCATCCCCGGATGGGGCGGCGCATACCTGCTGCCGAATCTGATCGGCATCGAGAACGCCCTCGAGGTCGTCATATCGAACCCGCTGAAGCAGAACCGCATGCTGAAGCCGCAGCAGGCGTTCGACCTGGGGATCATGGATGCGATCTTCCCCGCGGCGAACTACCTCGAGAACTCGCTTGCCTGGGCCGACGGCGTGCTCAGCGGCAAGACCAAGGTCGACCGCAAGAACGAGCCGGGCAAGATCGAGCGTCTCACCAAGTGGCCGATCGCCATCAAGATGGCGCGCGGCATGCTCGAGTCGAAGATCGGCACCATGCCGCGCTCGCCCTATGCGGCGCTCGAGCTGCTCGACAAGGCCAAGAGCGGCACGAAGTCCGAAGGCTTCGCCCGTGAGGACGAGGCGCTGGCCGAGCTCGTGGCCGGAGATCAGTTCGCGGCATCCATGTACGCGTTCGATCTCGTGCAGAAACGCGCCAAGCGCCCGGTCGGCGCCCCCGACAAGGCGCTGGCGAAGAAGGTCACGAAGGTCGGCATCATCGGTGCCGGTCTCATGGCCAGCCAGTTCGCTCTGCTGTTCGTGCGCAAGCTGCAGGTGCCGGTCCTGATCACCGACCTCGACCAGGCTCGGGTCGACAAGGGCGTGGAGTACATCCATGAGGAGATCGGCAAGCTCGAGCAGAAGGGTCGTCTCGACGGCGACTCGGCGAACAAGCTCCGCGCGCTCGTGACCGGGACGACCGACAAGAGCCTGTACGCGGACTGCGACTTCGTCATCGAGGCAGTGTTCGAGGAGGTCGGCGTCAAGCAGCAGGTGTTCGGCGAGATCGAGAAGATCATCGCCGAGGACGCGATCCTCGCGACCAACACCTCGTCGCTGTCCGTCGAGGAGATCGGCGCGGGGCTCGCTCACCCCGAGCGTCTGGTCGGTTTCCACTTCTTCAACCCTGTCGCGGTCATGCCGCTGATCGAGGTCGTCAAGACGCCCGTGACCGACGAGCAGACGCTGTCGACCGCGTTCGTCGTGGCGAAGGGGCTCGGAAAGAACGCCGTCCTCACTGCAGACGCTCCCGGTTTCGTCGTGAATCGCCTGCTCGCGAAGGTCATGGGCGAGGCGGCCCGAGCAGTCTATGAAGGCACTCCGGTCGCCGACGTCGAGAAGGCGTTCGGACCGCTCGGACTGCCGATGGGACCGTTCCAGCTCATCGACCTCGTCGGTTGGAAGGTCGCCGCGCACGTGCAGGACACGATGGTGCGGCACTTCCCCGACCGGTTCTACGCGAACGAGAACTTCCACGCGCTCGCGGAACTCGCCCAGGTCGTCGAGAAGGACAAGGGCGGTCGCGTTACCGGCTGGACCAAGGCGGCGGAGAAGGCTCTCAAGGGTGCCGTCGGATCGACGCCGGCGTCAGCGGAGACGATCCTCCGGCGCGTGCAGGACGGCCTCGCGCAGGAGATCAAGCTCATGCTCGACGAGAAGGTCGTGCCGGAGGTCGAGGACATCGACCTCTGCCTGATCCTCGGTGCGGGCTGGCCGTTCATCGACGGTGGAGCCTCACCGTACCTCGACCGCGAGGGTGCATCGGAGCGCGTGTTCGGCGCGAGCTTCCACACTCCGCAGATCCGCGGCATCGGCGACTGACACATGCTGGCGAAGGGTGGGGTCGGGCGCTGAGCCCGGCCCCACCCTTCTTGCGTAACGCCGGGGAAAATGATGGTGAACTCCTCGGCTCGAGGGCGCTTGTGGTCTGCTGGGGATTGCCGGATGCGCGACAGTGGAGCCATGGACGCGTTCTTCTCGATCTTCAGCAGTTCAGGGATGTCCACGCTCGTGAAGAGCGGAACCGCGGTGCTGACCACGCTGCTGGTGGTTCCGATGCTGCTCAAGCTCTTCATCGTCACGGTCGACGAGGGGTGGGCGGCGATCCGGACGCGGAACGGGAAACCCATCATCCGCAAGGCCGGCTCTCGGATGGTGCGCACCGGCCGCGGCACCGCCGGAGAGGTCGTGGTGCTGCAACCAGGCACCCATGGCGCGTTCCCGATGTTCTACTGGTACAAGCTCATCGACGTGCGTGTTCGCTCAACAGACCTCCCGGCGCGGCAGCTCACCGGCGCCACAGGGCACCAGCATCTCGTGCACGCGTCGTTCGAGTGGCGTCCCATCGCGACGGGTCGTGATCTGCGCGTCTTCGAACTCGACGTCGTGAACGTGAAGGAGCGCGCCGCGAACATCGTCGGGGCGGCCCTGCGCGACGTCATCCGCACGCTGGACGGCAATGAACTCCCCCACAACTCCGAGCTCGGCATCCGAGTGCTTCAGGAATGCGCCGAGAAAACCCTGCACGCCTGCGGTGTCGAAGTCCTCTCGGTGATGATCACCGGTGACGCGCTCACCGACGGTCATCTGCTCTCGCAGGCCATGCGCGCAACAGACCGCAACCACGAGGCCGTCGCGGCGCTGCACGCCCTGAACTGAGCGGTGCGCGAGGTCTCAGCGCCGCTCGTGCAGCGGTAGATCGATCGCACCGGTCTCGCCCGCGTTGCGTGCGACGGGGATGCGTGTGCCGAGCACCTGAGCGACGACGTCCTGCGCGATCTTGGAGGCGGTCAGCCCGGCATCCGCGAGGATCTGGTCGCGCGACGCATGATCGATGAACTCATCGGGAAGACCGAGCTCGTCGACGGCGGTGTCGATGCCTGCTTCGCGCAGCACCTGCCGCACGCGGGTGCCGATGCCGCCGACGCGGATGCCGTCCTCGAGAGTGATCACGAGACGGTGATGCCGCGCCAGCGCGACGATCGACGGCTGCACAGGGATCGCCCAGCGCGGATCGACGACGGTCGCGCCGATTCCCTGCGCGCGCAGCCGAGTGGCGACATCCATCGCGAGTGCGGCGAACGGGCCGATCCCGACGATGAGAACATCTTCGCTCTCGCCGCGCGAGAGCACGTCGACGCCGTCATCCAGACGCTCGATCGCCTCGATGTCTGCCGCGACGCCGCCCTTCGGGAACCGGATGACGGTGGGCGCGTCGTCCACGGCAACAGCCTCATCCAGCGCCTCGGCGAGGCGCGCGCCGTCACGCGGGGCTGCGATGCGGATGTGCGGGACGATCTGCAGCATCGCGAGATCCCACATGCCATGGTGACTCGGACCATCGGGGCCGGTGACACCCGCGCGGTCGAGGACGAAGGTCACACCGGCTTTGTGCAGCGCGACATCCATCAGCACCTGGTCGAACGCGCGCCCCATGAAAGTCGCGTACAGCGCCACGACCGGATGCAGCCCGCCGTAAGCGAGGCCGGCAGCCGAGGCGACCGCGTGCTGTTCGGCGATTCCCACGTCGTAGACCCGCTCGGGGAACCGCTCGGCGAACGGGGCGAGACCCGTGGGTCGCAGCATCGCCGCGGTAATGGCGATGACACGCGGATCACGCTCCCCCACGCGCACGAGCGCATCGGAGAACACATCGGTCCACCCAGTGCTGCTCGACCCCAGCGGCTCACCCGTTGCGGGGTCGATGCGGTTGACCGCATGGAACTGGTCCGCCTCGTCGTCTCGGGCCGGCTGATACCCGCGACCCTTCTCGGTGATCGCGTGGACGATGACCGGCGCACCGTAGGACTTCGCCAGCTCGAGCGTCTCGATCAGCGCCGGGATGTCGTGGCCATCGACGGGGCCGAGGTACTTGATGTCGAGATTCGAGTACAGCGCCTCGTTGTTCGTGAAGCGCGAGAGGAAGCCGTGCGTGCCACCTCGCACGCCGCGGAACAGCGCACGGCCCGCCGGGCCGAACAGGCGGAAGAAACGGTCGGAGCGGTGGTGCAGGTCCTTGTACGCCGCTGCGGTGCGCACCCGGTTGAGATAGCGGGACATCCCGCCGATGGTCGGCGCGTAGGACCGGCCGTTGTCGTTAACGACGATGACGAGGTTGCGGTCGTTGTCGTCGGAGATGTTGTTGAGGGCTTCCCAGGTCATGCCACCGGTGAGAGCGCCGTCTCCGACGACGGCGACCACGTGCCGGTCGTCGCGGCCGGTGGCCGAGAGGGCACGGGAGATCCCGTCCGCCCAGCTGAGCGAACTCGAGGCGTGCGATGACTCGACGACGTCGTGAGGGCTCTCACTGCGCTGCGGGTAACCGGCCAGTCCCCCTCGCACGCGCAGCGCGGAGAAGTCCTGTCGCCCGGTGAGCAGTTTGTGGACGTACGACTGGTGCCCCGTGTCGAAAATGAACGGGTCGTCCGGGGATTCGAACACGCGGTGCAGGGCGATCGTGAGTTCGACGACGCCCAGATTCGGCCCGAGATGACCACCGGTGCGGGAGACGTTCTCGACGAGGAACGATCGGATCTCGGATGCCAGATCGCTCAGCTGCGCGGAGCTGAGGGTGTCGAGATCGCGCGGTCCGTTGATGCCGGGAAGAATGGGCATCAGCACCTCCTGAACGTCTTCACTGGTCGTCTCCTCGTGATGGACGACGACCTTCCGATGGTACCGCCGACGCCAGGGAATACCCCGAGGACGAACCGCTAAGGGGCCCGGATGCCGAAGCACCCGGACCCCTCGATCGGTGTCAGACCAGCGACCGCAGCACGTACTGCAGGATGCCGCCGTTGCGGTAGTAGTCTGCCTCGCCGGGGGTGTCGATGCGGACGACGGCGTCGAACTCGATCGTCTGCTTGCCCTCGGGCGAGTGCTCGCTCGGCTCCGCCGTGACGCGGACCGTCTTCGGCGTGGTCCCGTTGTTGAGCTCCTCGAGGCCCGTGATCGAGACGACCTCGGTGCCGTCGAGACCCAGCGACTCCCAGCTCTCGCCGGCGGGGAACTGCAGCGGAACGACGCCCATGCCGATCAGGTTCGAGCGGTGGATGCGCTCGAAGCTCTCCGTGATGACGGCCTTGACGCCCAGCAGGCTGGTGCCCTTGGCCGCCCAGTCACGTGATGATCCGGAGCCGTACTCCTTGCCGCCGAACACGACGAGCGGCGTACCGGCAGCCTCGTAGTTCTGGCAGGCGTCGAAGATGTACGACTGCGGAGCATCCGGCTTCGTGAAGTCACGGGTGAAGCCGCCCTCGACCTCCGCGCCGTCGTTGACGGCGCGGACGAGCTGGTTCTTCAGGCGGATGTTCGCGAACGTGCCGCGGATCATCACCTCGTGGTTTCCACGGCGCGATCCGAACGAGTTGAAGTCCTTCTGGCGCACTCCGTGCTCCTCGAGGTACTTCGCGGCCGGTGTACCGATCTTGATGTTTCCGGCCGGGCTGATGTGGTCGGTGGTGACCGAGTCGCCGAGCGTCGCCATGACGCGGGCACCGGTGATGTCCGCGACGGGGGTCAGCTCCATCTTCATGCCCTCGAAGTACGGAGGACGGCGCACGTAGGTCGACTTCTCGTCCCATTCGAAGACCGGCCCGGTCGGGGTCGGCAGGCTCGTCCAGCGCTCGTCGCCGTCGAAGACCGTGGCGTACTGCTTGATGAACTGCTCGCGCGAGATCGACGAGTCGATGACTTCCTGGATCTCGGCGGGCGTGGGCCAGATGTCCTTCAGGAAGACATCGTTGCCATCGGTGTCCTTGCCGAGCGCATCGGTCTCGAAGTCGAAGTGCATGGAGCCGGCTAGCGCGTACGCCACCACGAGCGGCGGCGAGGCGAGGTAGTTCATCTTCACGTCGGGGCTGATGCGACCCTCGAAGTTGCGGTTTCCGGAGAGGACGGCCGTCACGGCGAGGTCGTGGTCGTTGACCGCGGCGGAGACCTCATCGATGAGTGGACCGGAGTTGCCGATGCAGATCGTGCAGCCGTAGCCGACGGTGTAGAAGCCGAGGCCCTCGAGGTCCTTGTCGAGACCGGATTTCTCGTAGTAATCGGTGACGACCTTGGAGCCGGGTCCGAGCGTCGTCTTGACCCACGGCTTCTGCTTCAAGCCCTTCTCGCGCGCCTTGCGGGCGAGAAGGCCCGCGGCCATCATCACCGAGGGGTTGGACGTGTTGGTGCACGAGGTGATCGCCGCGAGCGTGACCGCACCGTGGTCGAGGATGTAGCTCTCGCCATCAGGAGTGGTCACCGGAACCGGCTTGGAGGTGCCGTTGACCCCGCTGGAGATGTGCACAGGACGGGTGTCGTGGTCCTCGTCGCCGGGACCGGCGCCGGGGTCGGATGCCGGGAACGAGTGCTTCGACTCGAGGTCGACGAGCGAGTCGGAGGTGGACGGGTCGGCGTAATTGACGATGTCCTGCTCGAACTGCGTCTTCGCCTCGGACAGGAGGATGCGGTCCTGCGGGCGCTTGGGGCCGGCGATCGACGGCACAACGGTGCCGAGGTCGAGCTCCATGTACTCGCTGAAGACGGGCTCGTTGTCCGCGTCGTGCCACAAACCCTGCAGCTTGGCGTACTGCTCGACGAGGGCGACAGCCTGCTCGTCGCGGCCGGTCAGGCGCAGGTACTCGGTCGTGACGTCGTCGATCGGGAAGATCGCGGCCGTCGAGCCGAACTCCGGCGACATGTTGCCGATCGTGGCGCGGTTGGCCAGCGGCACCGACGCCACGCCGGCACCGTAGAACTCGACGAACTTGCCGACCACGCCGTGCTTGCGCAGCATGTCGGTGATCGTCAGCACGACGTCGGTCGCGGTGACGCCGGCAGGGATCTCGCCGGTCAGCTTGAAGCCGACGACGCGCGGGATCAGCATGGAGACGGGCTGGCCGAGCATGGCCGCCTCCGCCTCGATGCCGCCGACGCCCCAGCCGAGAACGCCGAGGCCGTTGACCATCGTCGTGTGAGAGTCGGTGCCGACGCAGGTGTCGGGGTAAGCCTGCAGAACGCCGCCGTTGGTGCGGTCGTAGATGACCTTGGCCAGGTGCTCGATGTTGACCTGGTGGACGATGCCGGTGCCGGGGGGCACGACCTTGAAGTCGTTGAACGCGGTCTGGCCCCAGCGCAGGAACTGGTAGCGCTCGCCGTTGCGCTCGTACTCGATCTCGACGTTGCGTTCGAGGGCGTTCTCGCTGCCAAACAGGTCGGCGATGACCGAGTGGTCGATGACCATCTCGGCGGGCGAGAGCGGGTTGATCTTGTTCGGGTCTCCGCCGAGAGCGGTGACGGCCTCGCGCATGGTGGCGAGGTCGACGATGCAGGGGACACCGGTGAAGTCCTGCATGACCACGCGGGCAGGCGAGAACTGGATCTCGGTGTTGGGCTCGGCCGCGGCATCCCACGAGCCGAGAGCCTCGATCTGCGCCTTGGTGACGTTCGCGCCGTCCTCGGTGCGGAGCAGGTTCTCGAGGAGCACCTTCAGGCTGAACGGCAGCTTGTCAAAGCCGGGAACCGTGTCGATCCTGAAGATCTCGTAGTCGGTGCTGCCGACCGTCAGGGTGCTTTTGGCACCGAAGCTGTTCACCGTGGACACGAATCCGTCTCCTTCTAGTCTGATGCGAGCGACAGGCGCTTCCATCTTGCTCGCCTGGGCTGCCGGAGGCTAGCAAGGCGCACCTAACAGTGTGCGCCCGTTTGAGCCTCGGCGAAAGTCCGCAATTTATCTTGATGTCAAGATAAATCTATCACGCGCTGGGTGCCGGGTCCTGCGGCGACGCGCGCGGATAGAGCGCTCGCACCACCAGCCAGGTGACGGCGATGAGGGGCGCGAACAGCGGGAGGCCCATGATGAGCTTCAGGGTTCCGAGCGCTGTCACCTGGTCGGTCAGATACAGCGGCAGCTGAACCGCCAGGCGTGCGAAGAACAGCACAGCCCAGGCGATGCCGAGCCATCGGAACGCCCGGCGCTTCCGGCGGTCGGAGCGCCAACCGGTGGCATCCCCCATGAGGAACCCGGCGGCGATGCCGATCAGCGACCAGCCGATGAGCGCGGAGACGAGGAACACCGTGCCGTAGACGGCGTTGGTGATGAGCCCGGGGACGAAGTTGTCGGCACCGCGCCCGGTCCACAGCGCGAGCGCGGCGGCCGCAGCGGCCGCGATCAGTCCGCCCAGAGCAGCCGAGGGCGGCGACTTCTGCACGAGCCGCACGATCGTGAAGACCGCGGCGAGCCCGACCGAGACGCCGAGGGACAGGATCAGCGGATCGGGGGCGAGGGTGAAGAGGATGACGAACGCGAGGCTCGGCAGTACCGATTCAAGGATGCCGCGCCACCCGCCCATCGCCGACCAGACGACCTTCTGCGTGCTGGACTCCTCGGTGGGGTCGAGCCCGGCCTTGCGCGCAGCACCTCCGAGGGCGGCCCCGATGACCTCGGAAGCCGAGGACGGTGCCTGCTCCGGGCGCTGCTCGTCGGCCGCGCTCACGCGGAGCCCGGCGTGGCCGGCATCTTCAGCGGAATGAGGTCGCGCGGAGGCATGGGGGAACCGCCGCGGACGACGACGATCGAACGGAACAGGTCTTCGACCTTCGCCCCGGCTTCGGGGTCGGACGCCGCCGCTCCCCCGATCACGCCGCGCAGGAACCAGCGGGGTCCGTCGACACCGACGAAACGCGCGAGCCGCAGATTCGATCCTTCGGAAGCGGGGCCGGGGACCTCGGCGAGCAGCTCCTTGCCCAGTGGACCATCGCGCTCCTCGACACGACCGCCCTGCTGACGGACCTGGTCGACCAGCTGCATGCGCGTCTCGTGCCAGAGTCCGAGCGTCCGGGGCGCGGCGAACGGCTGCACCTGAAGCGACGAGTCGGCGTAATCGAGCCCGACAGCGACGATCCGCTTGGACTGCTCCTCGACCTCGAGGCGGAGGTTCAGCCCCTCCCGAGGGAGGATCTTGATGCCGCCGAGGTCGATGTACGGGCGAACCGGGTTCGCCTCGGATTCATCGAACGGGCCCTCACTGGCACGGTTCGCCGGCGCCGACTTGGACGACGGCTGGGTGGTTTCTTCTTCAGTCATTTCGTTGTTCCTGCCTGCTCGGCGCTGGGCGCCTGGTATCCCGTCGAGCCGAACCCGCCGGCACCGCGCGCACTGTCTTCGAGCTCGTCGACCGGGATGAAGTTCGCCCTGGTGACCGGCATGATGATCAGCTGTGCGATCCGGTCCCCGACCGCCACATCGTACGCGCTCGACCTGTCGGTGTTGAGCAGACTCACCTTGATCTCGCCCCGGTACCCGGCATCCACCGTCCCGGGAGAGTTCACGATGGTGATCCCATGCTTGGCGGCCAACCCGCTGCGAGGCACGACGAATGCGGCGTATCCGTCCGGCAGTGCGATGCGGACGCCGGTGGGCACCAGCGCACGTTCTCCTGGCTCGAGATGAACGGCCTCTGCGGCGACGAGATCGGCGCCGGCATCACCGGGATGGGCGTAGGAAGGCATCATCGACGCGATAATGGGGAGATCAACGGAATCGCTCACCCCACGAGGCTAATGCAGAACCCCACCACCGATACGCGCGTTCGCTACCGCGAGCGTCTCTCACCGAGCCTGTGGATGCTGGTGACCGCGGCCGTCGCCGCACCGATGCTGACACTGACGTTCACGCCGCTCGGGTCGCTGCCCGCGCTGCTGATCGGCGTGGCGGTCGCGCTGGCACTGATCGTCCTGATGATCGCCGGCTCTCCCGGCATCCGCATCGACGGGACCATCCTGCGTGCCGGACGCGCGCACATCGACGCACGGTGGCTCGGTGAGGTCACCGAGCTCTCCGGCGAAGACGCGCGCATCGCGCGCGGAGCCGGGCTCTCCGCCAGGGGATGGCATCTGATCCGCGGCGGAATCGACGGCGTGGTGGTCGTCGAGAACATCGATCCGGCTGATCCGGCGACCAACTGGACGATCTCCACGCGCACGCCCGACCGACTGGCCGCCGCGATCCGCGAGGCACGAGAAACGACAATGCGACCCTGAAAACGACAATGCGCCCCTGACCGAGAGGCCGGGGCGCATGAGCGTGAGTGCGTCTGCTGTCAGGCGGCGCACTCCTTGCAGATGGGACCATCTGCACCTTCGTGGTCCAACTGCGAGCGGTGCTTCACGAGGAAACAGCTCATGCAGGTGAACTCATCCTGCTGTGCCGGGAGAACGACGACGTCGAGCTCGAGGTCAGAGAGGTCTGCACCAGGGAGGTCGAAGCTCGACGGGTTGTCCGAGTCCTCATCCCCGGTCGTGCCGGACAACTTGTCCGGCACACGCTCCTTCAGGGCTTCGATCGACTCGGAGTCGTCTTCGCTCTTTCGGGGGGCGTCGTAATCGGTTGCCATGCGGTAGATCTCCACTTTCATGGTGCTAGTGGGCGGGGCGCCGTCGGGTAAGCGGCGGCCATAGTTTGCACGATGGCGGCGCGATAAGCAAATGCCGGTCCGTGCGACAGATCAAACTGACGGCGCGCCCGGTGTATTCCCGGCGTCCTGAGTGCGCCCGTGGCACCATGATCGGACAGCCATCAGAGGGGCATTCGCATGGAAAACGTCACGATCGTCGGCACGGAAGACGACCTCCTGATCCTCGCCACCGGTTCAGGCGAGAGGTTCGCGCTCGCCATCGATGACGTGCTGCAACGAGAGATCCGCCGTGCGCGCCGGCGCGACGACGATGAGAAGCCGCGCGTCACCGTCAGCCCTCGCGAGATCCAGGCGCACATCAGGTCCGGCCTGTCTGCGGCAGAGACCGCTGAACTGCTCGGCGTCGGCATCGACGTGGTCACGCGATTCGAGAGCCCGGTGCTCGCGGAGCGCGAGCACGTCGTCGGCCAGGCCCTTGCTGTTCCCGTTCTCATAGGCAGCGAAGTCGAGCCCGACGCTCAGCCCACCTTCGGCACGGCCATCCGCACCAAGCTCTCCGATCTCGACGCGAGCGCGGAGCGCTGGGCGAGCTGGAAGGAGGATTCCGGCTGGATCGTCAAGCTGGAGTTCACCGCCAACGAAGTCGCCCACGACGCACGATGGAGCTTCGACCCGCGCCGCAGCGCCCTGTCTCCGCTGAACGCGGATGCCACGCAGCTCTCCCGCCAGGGCTCGCTCCCCGATGGGCTCATCCCCCGTCTGCGCGCCGTGGAGGGCGCTCGGACGGAATCTCCCTACAAGGACGACAGCCGCTTCGACTCCGGCGCCTTCGGTCCCCGGCTTCTGCCTGCTCCAGAGGGCGACGTCGACGAGCCCCTCATGCCGGAGCGCTCCGGGCCCGCCGCACAGGCGGCCGCCGTCAATCGCGCTCCCGATCAGACGACGACCAGCGCCGAGACAGCCGACCTTCTGGAGGCGCTCCGGCGTCGTCGTGGCCAGCGCGAGAGCGCCCCGGTCGTCTCGGACATCGACGAGGACGCCGAGCCGGCGCGCGCATCCGATCCGATCGCGCTGTTCGACTCGCTCGAGTCCGACGATGAGCCCGAGGAGCGCCCCGTCGCCCACGAGACGCCTCAGGACGCCGGCGGTCGCAAGCGTCGCCGCAATGCGATGCCGTCGTGGGACGAGATCGTCTTCGGCGCCCGCACGGACGACTGACGGTCAGATCGCGAACACCCCTCGGCGGATGTAGGGCACCTGCCGCTCCTCCGGCGTGAGAGCGCCGTGCTGGCCGATCATCCCGCGCGAACGCTGATCCTCGGCCGTGCCGTCGTAGAACGCCTTGTTCCCGCGCGCGATGACGACGAGGTCGCCGATGCGGCGATCCGCATCGGGCGCGACCGTGGACCCGTAGATGCCCGATGACACCGCCTCCGCCCGGCTGAGAACATCGGCGTCCCCTTCGCTCAGCCGGCGCCAGGTGTCCAGCACCGCGGAACGATCGGCGTCTGCTTCGAGATAGACGTGCAGCATCCTCGGCTCTCCGCCGACATGACGGATGCCGTCCAGACGCGCATCCCCTTCGTCGAGCACGACGTGCCGGTGCGCGGGGACGTCGACCATGCCGTGGTCGGCCGTCACCAGCACGCCGACCTGTCGTGGCGGGTCGACTGCGAGGGCGTGATCGACTTCCTCGAGAGCCGCGATCCACTCCGCCGAATCGACACCGTGCTGGTGGCCGGCCTTGTCGACCTCGGGCAGATAGCAGTAGACGAGCGAACCCGGATCGTCTGCGGCGAGCTGATAGGCCACGGCGACCCGCTCGGCTGCGGTCCTGGCTGCGACGAACTCCGCGCCGCGCAGCGTGGCCTTCGTGAAGCCGCTGCGCGCGTACTTCGCGATCCCCAGGGCGTACGCGGGGTGTCCAGCGGCTGTCGCGCGCTCGAAGATCGTCGGCTGCGGCTGCCAGACGAGCGGATCGATTCCGTCCGACTCCCAGCCAGACAGCAGATTGACGAGCCGATCGCGGTCACGATCCAGGACGCGGTAGCCGACCAAACCATGGGACCCGGGCTCGACGCCGGTGAGGATCGAGGTGAGCGCCGCGGCGGTCGTCGTCGGGAACACCGAGTGGGCCACGTCCTTCTTGCCCACCCCCGCCACGAGGTGCCGAGCATGGCCGGCGTGCGCGCGGAGCTGGATCGCCCCCAGACCGTCCACGATGACGACCACGACGGATCGCGCGGGTGCGAGAGCGCCGGATCCACCCTCCAGCGCGGCAAGCAGGTCGTCCGCCACCCCGCTGATGATCCGGGCTGTCGTCGGCACGGTCGGTAGAATCGAAGACATCCGAGCCAGTCTTCCACAGGCTCAGCGACGTCCCAGGAAGTCCATGCCCCGCACCGAATCAGCCGAGCCCGCCGAGGAGCGCATCCAGGACATCGACCTGTCCAACGAGATGCAGGGTTCATTCCTCGAGTACGCCTACTCGGTGATCTACTCCCGCGCGCTGCCCGATGCACGCGACGGCCTCAAGCCAGTCCAGCGACGCATCCTGTACCAGATGGCCGAGATGGGCCTGCGGCCCGACCGCGGGCACGTCAAGAGTGCGCGCGTCGTCGGCGAGGTGATGGGAAAGCTGCACCCGCACGGCGATTCGGCGATCTACGACGCTCTCGTCCGTCTGTCCCAGGACTTCGCCCTGCGCGTGCCCCTCGTCGACGGCCACGGGAACTTCGGCTCGCTGGACGACGGACCCGCGGCCTCCCGCTACACAGAGGCGCGTCTCGCTCCCCCCGCGCTGGCTCTGACCGAGAGCCTCGACGAGGACGTCGTCGACTTCATCCCGAACTACGACGGGCAGTTCCAGCAGCCATCGGTGCTGCCGGCCGCCTTCCCGAACCTCCTCGTCAACGGCGCCAGCGGCATCGCGGTCGGCATGGCCACGAACATGGCGCCGCACAACCTCATCGAGGTCGTCGCCGCAGCCATCCATCTGCTCGAGAACCCGGATGCCACGACGGAAGAGCTCATGGAGTACGTGCCGGGCCCGGACTTCCCGTCCGGCGGCATCCTCATGGGTCTCGACGGCGTCAAGGACGCCTACGCGAACGGGCGCGGCGCGTTGCGCGTGCGCGGCAAGGTCTCGGTCGAGCAGATCGGACCGCGCCGCACCGGGATCATCGTCACCGAGCTGCCCTACATGGTCGGTCCTGAACGACTGATCGAGAAGATCAGGGATGCCGTGCAGGCGAAGAAGCTGCAGGGCATCAGCGACGTCAACGACCTCACCGACCGTCAGCACGGCCTGCGGGTGCAGATCGGCATCAAGACCGGTTTCGACCCGAACGCGGTTCTCGAGCAGCTGTACCGGCTGACCCCGCTGGAGGATTCCTTCAGCATCAACAACGTCGCTCTGGTGGAGGGGCAACCGCGCACGCTCGGCCTGAAGGAGATGCTGAGCGTCTACGTCGGCCACCGTCTCGAGGTCATCACCCGCCGAAGCCGGTACCGCCTCGCTCGCCGCGAAGAGCGGCTCCACCTCGTCGAGGGCCTCCTCATCGCGATCCTCGACATCGACGAGGTCATCCAGGTCATCCGCTCGTCCGACGACTCCGATCAGGCGCGCGGTCGCCTGCGTCAGGTCTTCGACCTGTCGGATCTGCAGGCGGAGTACATCCTCGAGCTGCGGCTGCGTCGACTGACCAAGTTCTCGCGCATCGAGCTCGAGGCCGAGCGCGACAAGCTGCAGGCCGAGATCGCCGAGCTGCGGGAGCTGCTCGGCAGCGAGGTGCTGCTGCGTGCTCAGGTGGCACGCGAACTGGATGCCGCCGCAGAGGCATACGGCACCCCGCGGCGGACGCTGCTGCTGAACGCCGCTCCCCCGAAGCCGCGCAGCTCGAAGGCGCCGGTCGACCTGCAGATCGCCGACAGCCCCACCGTCGTCGTGCTCTCCACCACGGGGAAGGCCGTGCGCGTCGACCTCGCCGACGGGCAGACGCTGGCTCCCGCTGCACGTCGAAGCAAGCACGACGCCGTCCTGGCGACCCTCACCACGACCACCCGAAGCGAGATCGGCGCGGTGACCACAGCGGGTCGCGTGCTGCGCTTCTCCCCCGTCGATCTGCCATCGGTGCCTTCGTCGTCCGTGCACCTGTCCGCTGGAGTCGCGCTGCGCGACTACGTCGGACTGCTCGACAAGAGCGAACGCGTCATCGCCCTGCTCCGCTTCGACGACGACACCCCGTTCGCGATGGGGACACGCACCGGCGTCGTCAAGCGCATCATCCCCTCAGCGCTCCCCGTGCGCCCCGACACCGAAGTCATCGGTCTGAAGGCCGGGGACAGCCTCGTGGGAGCGGGAGCCGCGCCCGACACCGCTGAGCTCGTCTTCGTCACCTCGGATGCCCAACTGCTGCACTACTCCGCCTCGGCGGTGAGGCCCCAGGGCGGCCCGGCCGGCGGCATGGCCGGTGTCAAGGTGGCGTCTGGCGCCGAGATCATCACGTTCTCGGTGATCACGAACCAGGAGGACGCGATCGTCGTCACCATCTCGGGTGCCGACGGCACGATCGCCGGGACGGATGCCGGGCGCGCGAAGGTCTCGCTGTTCGGCGAGTTCCCCGCCAAGGGCCGTGCGACAGGAGGCGTTCGCGCGCATTCGTTCCTCAAGGGTGAGGATCGGCTGCGACTCGCGTGGGCCGGCCCTCGGACTGCGCTGGCAGTCGGAACCGACGGTGCTGCTCGTGCGCTCCCCGAGACGGGCGCGAAGCGCGACGCGTCCGGTCAGCCGTTGGACGCGGTCATCGGTTCGGTCGGCACACAACTCGGCGCCTGAGCCGGGCTCGAACCCTGCCGACGCTCAGGCGTCGATCGACTCGCGGGACAGCTGATCCGACGAGTCGACGATGAACTCGCGGCGCGGGGCGACCTCGTTGCCCATCAGCAGCTCGAAGACGCGGCCGGCCGCCTCGGCATCCTCCATGCGCACTCGGCGCAGCAGACGACCTGCCTTGTCCATCGTCGTGTTCGCGAGCTGGTCCGCATCCATCTCGCCCAGCCCCTTGTAGCGCTGGATCGGCTCGTGCCAGCGCTTGTTCGCCTTGCGGAGCTTGGCCAGCAGCGTGTGCAGCTCCTGCTCGCTGTAGGTGTAGATCGTCTCATTCGGCTTGGAACCGGGGTTCATGACGATCACCCGGTGCAGCGGCGGAACGGCGGCGAAAACACGACCCTCTTCGATCAGCGGCCGCATGTAGCGGAAGAACAGCGTGAGCAGGAGAGTGCGGATGTGCGCGCCGTCGACGTCGGCGTCGCTCATCAGGATGATCTTGCCGTACCGCGCCTGATCGAGGTCGAAGGTCCTGCCGGATCCGGCGCCGATCGTCTGGATGATCGCTGCGCACTCCGCGTTGGAGAGCATGTCCCCGATCGATGCGCGCTGCACATTGAGGATCTTGCCGCGGATCGGCAGGAGCGCCTGAACCTCGCTGTCGCGGGCGCGACGTGCCGTACCGAGCGCGGAGTCGCCCTCGACGATGAACAGTTCGCTGCGGGACACGTCGTTGGACCGGCAGTCGACCAGCTTGACCGGGAGCGACGAGGACTCCAGGGCGGTCTTACGACGCTGCGTCTCCTTGTGGGCGCGGGCAGAGACTCGAGCCTTCATCTCGGCGACGACCTTGTCGAGCAGCTGGCTCGCCTGGTTCTTGTCGTCGCGCTTGGTGGAGGTGAAGCGCGCACCGAGCTCCTTCCGGAGCACCTGCGCGACGATCTGACGGACAGCAGGGGTCCCGAGGACCTCCTTGGTCTGCCCCTCGAACTGCGGCTCCGGCACCTCGACGGTGAGCACGGCGGTGAGACCGGCCAGCACGTCGTCCTTCTCGAGCTTGTCGTTGCCGACCTTCAGGCGCCGGGAGTTCTGATCGACCTGCGCCCGCAGAACCTTGAGCAGCTCCTGCTCGAAGCCCTGCTGATGCGTACCGCCCTTGGGCGTCGCGATGATGTTGACGAAGGAGCGGGTGACCGTGTCGTAGCCGGTCCCCCAGCGCATGGCGAGATCGACGCGGCACTCGCGCTCGACCTCGGTGGAGACCATGTGACCGTCCGCCTGCAGCACAGGGACGGTCTCCTTGAACGTGCCCGACCCCTGGATGCGCCAGGTGTCGGTCACGGGAGCATCCATCGCGAGGTACTCGACGAACTCCGAGATTCCGCCCTCGTAGTGGAAGGACGTCTCCTTGGCCGCACCGTCCTCGCCGCGCGATTCCTCGCGCTCATCGCGGATCGTCAGTTCCAGCCCAGGGACGAGGAACGCAGTCTGACGTGCACGCGTCTCGAGTTCGCCGAGCTGGAACGCGGCATCCTTCGTGAAGATCTGACGGTCGGCCCAGTACCGCACCCGCGTGCCGGTGACACCGCGCGCGGTCTTGCCGATGACCCGCAGCTCGCTGCTCTTCTCGAACGGGGCGAACGGGGCGTCGGGCCGCTTCTCACCGGAGTCCGTGAACAGGCCGGGCTCACCGCGGTGGAACGACATCGCGTACGTCTTGCCGCCGCGATCGACCTCGACGTCGAGACGCTCGGACAGCGCGTTCACGACGGAGGCGCCGACGCCGTGCAGACCACCCGACGCCGCGTAGGATCCGCCGCCGAACTTTCCGCCGGCGTGGAGCTTCGTGTAGACCACCTCGACTCCGGTGAGCCCGGTGCGCGGTTCGATGTCGACGGGGATGCCTCGGCCGCTGTCCTGCACCTCGACGCTGCCGTCGGCGTGCAGGATCGTCTCGATGCGCGTGCCGTTCCCGGCGACGGCCTCGTCGACGGCGTTGTCGATGATCTCCCACAAGCAGTGCATGAGTCCGGGAGAACCGTTCGACCCGATGTACATGCCCGGGCGCTTGCGGACCGCTTCGAGCCCTTCGAGGACTTGAAGATGATGGGCGGAGTACTCGGCGGTCACAAGGATCGATTCTATTCGCGGAGCCGTCTTCGGCCTCGCAGACACTCCCCTGTGCAGCCGTACTCAGCGCGCCCGCGTACGCGGTGAGCGAAACACGCCGCCATCCGGGCATGACTCCCAGCCCGGCGTGGTTGTATTGAGCACATCCCGAAACGGACGCCGATACCCGAGGAGGCACCGAGATGAACGCTACAACCGAACGTGAGACCTCCACCGTCGAGTACCGCCTGACGGCCATGGATCGTTGCGACTCCTGCGGAGCGCAGGCCTACATCGCCGCAGAGGTGAACGGTTCCGAGCTGCTGTTCTGCGCACACCACGGACGCAAGTACGAAGAGAAGCTGCGCAGCATCGCGACCTCGTGGCACGACGAGACCGCACGCCTCGTGGACACGGTCTGATCCGACCCGAGTCTTCACCGACGCGCGGAGCAGACGCTCCGCGCGTCAGCTGTATCTGCGGGCGATCAGCGGTGACACGCGGGTGAGGATCTCCTCGCCGACGGTGTCGATCCTCTCGGCGAGATCGGTCGCGCTCGGACCGCCATCGCCGAACACCGTCACAGTGTCCCCGACGGCAGCCGCGTCCCAGCGGGCGAGGTCGGTCCAGGTTCCGTCGATGTGGAGGATGCGCCGCGTCGCCGGATCGCCGAGGTGCGCTCCAGCAAGGGTCGACGGGAGTCCGTCCAGGGCTCCGATGTCGATCCGAACGCGATCGTCGCTGACGTCGATGACCTCGGCTCGGAGTGACGCGACAGGACGGATGCCGTCGAGCTCCGGTCCATCGGCAGAGCGAATGCCGTAGCAGAACGCGCCGATCCGGCTCAGCGATCCTCGAAGCTCCGGTCGCGCCCAGGATGCAGCTGACGCGGTCAGATGCAGCTGCTCGGGTGTGCCTCCGGCCTTCTGGAGAGCGTCGACGGCGGTCAGGAACTCCAGCTGGGCCGCGTCGTCCTCATCGTCGCTGGCCTCGGCGAGATGACTCCAGACACCCGCGACGTGGAGCAGACCGGCGTCTTCTGCGCTACGTGCTACAGCGACCGTATCTCCCCAGTCCTCCGGCCTGATGCCGTTGCGGTGCAGTCCGGTGTCGATCTTGAGGTGAACCCGCGCCCGACGCCCAGCGCGATCGGCCTCGGCGATCACCCGTCGCAGATAGGCGGCAGTGCCGACGCCCAGGTCCACGTCCGCACGGATCGCCTCGGCGACCTCGTCAGCCGCAGACGTCGCCCAGGCGAAGATCCGGGACTCGGGAGCCGCCGCACGGATCCGCAGAGCCGACGGCACGTCGTACGAACCGAACCATCGGACTCCGGCGGACAGCGCCGCCGGCACCGCCCAGTCCAGCCCGTGCGCGTACGCGTCGTCCTTGGTGACGAGCATCATCTCGCCGGGGGCGATGCGCTCGGCTACCGCCTGGATGTTGTCGAGGAAGGTCTGGGTGCGGACCTCGAGGCGGGCGGACATCAGTCCTCCTCTGCTCTCGCGGCACGGAGGCCGACGGCGCAGGCGAGTTCCGCTGCGGTGAGACCTGTCACCGCGGACCACTCGGCGAGGAAGCCGGCGGCTGGGCCGCCTCCCCCGAAGTAGGTGACCTCTTCGCCTTCATCGGCCGCCGCGTCCGGCGCACCGAGGTCGACGACGCACACATCCATCGCCACGCGTCCGACGATCGGATGCACGCGTCCTCGGAGTTCGACATGCGCGCGGTTGCCGAGTGCCCGCACGACGGCCTGAGCGTAGCCGCCCGTGACGAGGGCCACCGTGGTGTCGCGCTCCGCGCGGTGCGTGTAGCCGTACGAGACGGCCTCCCCTCGTCGCAGGGGCTTGATCGACATGACACGTCCTGACAGCCGCATCACCGGTCGATCCACGGAGTCAGCGCCTGCGCCGGTGGGGAACCCGTAGAGCGCCGCAGGGTCGATGTCCGGTTCAGTTGTCGCGCTCGCATTCAGGCCGTCTGCGCGCAGCATCCGCGCCGTGCCCGCATCATCGACGCGCACCCCGTCGGCCCCCGCCAGCAGCACGGCGTCGGCCACCTGATGCAGGCCGTGCCCGTACGCGTCACGACGCAGATCCGCGACGCGGCCCCCGGCCGCGACGGCCGCCTTCGCATGTGCTGCCAGCGCAGAACGAGAGATCACGGCGCGGGTTGCCGTGCTGCGAAGAGTGACCACTCATCGAGTCTACGGGCCGTGTCGTGCGCCGCCGCTGAAGGCGGGCGTTCGGGCGTCGCCGCCTAGAATGGTGTGTCCGCGACGAATCTGGAGAACGAATGCCTGCCAACGGCCTGGGCGTCATGCCCCGCCTGCGATACCTCGCCAACCGCGCACGCCGCATCGATGTCGGATCGGTGTTCACGCGCGCCCGCGAGGTTCGCGACCAGCACGGCAGGGCCGTCCCGGTGGTGGTCGTCGACATGCTGTGGAGTGCGGCATTCAAGAACGTGGGTTTCCAGGACTACGTCGACTACGACTTCGCGACGCTGAACAGCGCGGAGCGCGCGACCTACATGACTCACCCGGTGTCGAATCAGCTCTCGCAACGGTACGACGCCGAGCCGTACCGTCCGACGTTCCACGACAAGCTCGCGTTCAATCGCGTGTTCGACGAGTTCCTGCGTCGTGAGTGGCTCGAGGTCACGAGCGACAACGCAGCCGAGCTCGAGGAGTTCACCCGCCGGCACGGCACGATCGTCGCCAAGACGCGTATGGGCCAGGCCGGCAGCGGCGTCAAGCGGTATCACGCCGCAGACGTGGACGACTGGTCCGAGTTCCACCGCGGCCTGTTCACGCGCGGCGAAGTGGTCATCGAGCAGGTGATCACGCAGCACGCCGACCTTGCGGCAGTCTGCCCCGGGACGGTCAACACCACCCGCGTGACCGCATTCTTCGACGGACAGAAGACCCACATCCTGGCCGTCGCTCAGAAGTTCGGACGCGGCGAGGTCAGCGACCAGATGTCCTTCGGCGGCTTCTACACGATGCTCGACCCCGAAACCGGTCGCGCACGCTCGGCGGGGTACGACTCCCACGGCCACGTGCACGTCGACCACCCGGACTCCGGGTTCCGCATCGCCGACTTCCAGCTCCCGCTGTTCGATGAGATGGTCGCGTTCGTCGACACCGTCGCGCGTGTGGTTCCCCAGATCCAGTACGTGGGCTGGGACATCGTGATCGGCCCGGACGGCCCTGTGCTCGTCGAGGGCAACTGGGGCGCCGGCGTGTACGAGAACAAGCCATCGGTGTCGGGCATCCGCACCGGCAACAAGCCCCGCTACCGCGCCGCGATCGGGTTCTGAGCCCCGCGCTCGCCGACGCCGTCCTCAGCGTCGACGCAGCATCCGTACAGCCGTCGTCAGCTCCGGCACGCGGAACAGTGCGAGCAGCGCCACGAAGACGACGCCCGTCACGACGGCGATCAGGGCAGCGCCCAGGGCTCCCTGCAACATGCCGGAGAGCATCCAGCTGTCGACTCCGCCGACGAGAAGGAAGACGCCCCAGCCGGCCGCAGCAGCTGGCACGGCCAGCAGTACGAAGCGACCCAGCGCCAGCATCGTGCCGCCGAGACCGAACGATCCGAACTTGCGCTTCAGCATGATCGCGGCGATCACGGTCTGAACGGTACTCGCCACCGACTGCGCGAGGGCGACCATCGCGGCCCGCTGCTCGAGGGGCGTGGTGGCTGCCACGACCAAGGTCAGAACGACGAGTAGAGCGGCCTGTATCAGCGTGTAGATGAAAGGGGTGCGCGCGTCGCCGTAGGCGTAGAAGGTGCGTTGCACGACGAACAGCACCGCCAGTGGCAGGAGACTCACAAGATATGCCAGTAGCAGGGGCGCAATGAGGACGGCCTCGGCTGCCGACTTGCTGAAGATGCGGGAGGCGGGGATCGACGCCACGGCGATCGCCGCCATCGCGACGACGACGAGCAGGCCGAGGATGCGGATCGCCTGGCGAACGGTCTCCCGGACCTCATCCCCCTTTTCAGCCGCGACCTCTTCGCTGATCCTCGTGAAGTACGGCGTTCCGATCGCGAGAACGATCGTGGAGTAGGCGACCATGAACACGAGCCAGGTGTACTGGGATGCCGCGACCGACGCGTTCTCGCCCGATGCCGGCGTGACGACCCTGGACTGGACGAGCCCGACCAGCTGGCCGGCCAGCGTCGTGAGGAATGTCCAGAACGCGAGCTTGCCCATGCGGCCCAGCCCCATGCCGCGCCACTGGAAGTCGAGCCGCAGCGGGATGCCGATCCGACGCCAGAAGAGCACGAGGACGATCATCTGCGCGATCACGCCGAGGGTGGCCGTGCCGCCGAGCAACGCGATCATCTCCGTGTTCCAGCCGCCGAGCCCGCTGCGACTCTGGCCGAACAGAACCATGAACAGCACGAAACCGGCGATGGATACGGCATTGTTGACGATCGGCGCCCAGGCATACGGGCCGAATACACGACGCGCATTGAGGATCTCGCCCAGCAGAGCGAACATGCCGTAGAAGAAGAGTTGCGGCACGCACCAGTATGCGAACTGGATCGCAAGCGCCGACTGCGCCGGCCCGAAGTCGGAATACAGGTCGATCAGCACGGGCGCGCCGAGCGTCGCCACCAATGTGATCGATCCGACGATGATGGTGCCGAGCGTCAACAGCTTGGCAAGGAAGGCGTGCCCGCCATCGTTGTGTGCGGTCGCTCGGACGACCTGCGGCACGATGACGCCCGTGAGGACACCGGCCGAGATCACCTGGTAGATGCTGTTGGGAAGTTGGTTGGCGACGGCGAAGGCGTCAGACGCCATGCCGACAGAGCCGATCGCCGCGACCAGCACGACTGCACGCAGTAGCCCCGTCAACCGAGACACGAGCGTCCCGGCAGCGATCATCGCGCTGGCGCGTCCGATTCCCATCGAGACCCTTCCCAGTGAAGTCCGAGCGCGGCCTCTGCGGCCTCAGCACATCAGACGGCGCGGATGATGCCCATCGGGGTCGACTGATGCCCCTGCCCGAGCGGGTTGTCCTTGAGGATGCGGACGAGGCGATCCTCGCCGGCGCGGTCGAGCGTCGAGCCGAGGATGTTGCCGCCCAGGTCGTTGATGTCGACGATGGCGACCTCGGCCTTCCCGCCGATCAGCGTCTGAACGTGCGCGGCCACGCCGCGCGGGTTCTTCGGGCCGAGCACGACCGCCTGGTTGTACGGCGGGATCGTGCCGGAGGTCGGGCCGTCGATGGCCCTGGCCTTGTCACCGGCGATGCGGTAGAAGTCGCCCTTGCGTCCGAATGCCTTGGTGACGGCCGCCACGGCAGCGGCGAACAGGATGCGCGGAGTTCCGCACTCCCGCAGCGCCATCTCCATCGTCTCGGGCATGCCGAGGCCGATGCCGTATGGCGTGCGCGTGACGTACTTCGACAGGAAGAGCGCGAGCTTGCGGGGCTTGATCTCGTCGAGACGGTACGAGCGGCCCTGCGTGATCGCGACGATCTTCTCGGTCACGAAGAGGATGTCCCCCGGCTGCACGGCGTCGGCCGCGTACTCCGTGATCACGGCATCCAGGTCGTCCTCGGGCATGACGACCTTGGTCTTCAGCGGAATGCGGGCGTAGCTCGTGCCGTCGACGTTCACCTCGAGCGCCTTGCCCTCATTCGCCTTGCCGTCGCTCGCCTGCATCACTCGAGGTAGTCCCGCAGCGACTGCGAGCGGCTCGGGTGGCGCAGCTTCGCCATCGTCTTCGACTCGATCTGGCGGATGCGCTCGCGCGTGACGCCGAACGTGTCGCCGATCTGGTCGAGAGTCTTGGGCTGGCCGTCGCCGAGGCCGAAGCGCATGCGGATCACACCGGCTTCGCGCTCGGAGAGCGAGTCGAGCAGCTGCTCGAGCTGGCGCTGCAGCATCGTGAAACCGACGGCATCCGCCGGAACGACCGCCTCGGTGTCCTCGATGAGGTCGCCGAACTCGCTGTCGCCGTCCTCGCCGAGCGGGGTGTGCAGCGAGATGGGCTCACGGCCGTACTTCTGCACCTCGACGACCTTCTCGGGCGTCATGTCGAGCTCGCGGCTGAGCTCCTCAGGAGTGGGTTCGCGGCCCAGGTCCTGAAGCATCTGACGCTGCACGCGCGCGAGCTTGTTGATGACCTCGACCATGTGCACGGGGATGCGGATGGTGCGTGCCTGGTCGGCCATGGCACGGGTGATGGCCTGACGGATCCACCAGGTCGCGTAGGTCGAGAACTTGAAGCCCTTGGTGTAATCGAACTTCTCGACGGCGCGGATGAGGCCGAGGTTGCCCTCCTGGATCAGGTCCAGGAACTGCATGCCACGACCGGTGTAGCGCTTGGCGAGTGAGACGACGAGGCGGAGGTTCGCGCCGAGCAGGTGGCTCTTGGCGCGCTGACCGTCGCGGGCGACCCACTGCAGGTCGAGTCCCAGCTGGCCGGTCTTCTCGGCAGCGGACATCGCCGACAGCTTCTCCTCGGCGAACAGACCGGCCTCGATGCGCATCGCGAGCTCGACCTCTTCGGCCGCGTTCAGAAGCGCGACCTTTCCGATCTGCTTCAGGTAGTCCTTGACCGGGTCGGCAGTCGCACCGGTGATCTGCGTCGAGTAGACGGGGACGTCGTCCTCGTCCTTGGACGTGAGGACGATCGCGCCGGTGGGCAGCGGCTCGGTGAAGGCCGGCTTCTTGTCGTCTTCCTCGGAATCCTCGGGGACGACGTCCGCCTCGGCCTGAGCCTGATCGACGATGTCGTCGGCCTTCTTGCGGCGAGCGGGAGCCTTCTTGGCTGCGGGAGCCTTCTTCGCAGCAGGAGCCTTCTTCGCAGCCGGCTTCTTCGCCGCAGCAGTGACGGCTTCGGTCTCGACGACCTCTGCTTCAGGTTCGGTCGTCTTCTTCGTCCGGGTGTTCTTGGTCGCGGCAGGAGTCACGTTTCGCCTTTCACGGGGCGGGCGCGCAGCCCCGGGACATTTCGGACACTAGTAAGACCCTTGTCAAGTCCGCAGCGCGAGCGCGAACCATTGACAACGGGTCGGATTACCAGTATCGCACACGAATGAACGGTCGGATGCATCCGGCCGAAAGTCGCGTCAGGAGCGCGAGCGCTTGTCGTCGTCACCCGGAGGACGAGTCGCGAGATACCGCTCGAGCTCGGCGGCCAACTCGTCCGCGCTCGGAAGATCCCGCTCGTCGAAACCGCCCTCGTCGAACCGATCGGTGTCTTCCGGATCGCGCCCGGCCATGTACGCGTCGTAGCGGTTCTCGAGCGTGTGCACCATCTGCCGCAGCTCGTCGTTGCCGGCGACCTGCTCGTCGACCTTGGTGAGGAACTCATCGCGGCTCTCGCGCAGATCATCGAGCGACAGGACGAGCCCGGTCGCCCCCATCACCCGGTCCGCGGCAGCGATCACGGCCTCGGGGTTCTCGGTCTCCGCCAGGTAGTGGGGAACGAGCAGAACGAAACCGACGATGCGGTCGCCTCGTTCGGCGAATCGATACTCGAGCAGGTGCCCTGCGGTTCCCGGCACCTGCGTCCGAGGGCGCCACACCGACAGGCTCGCGGCGATCTCCTTGCGATTGCCGCTGACGGTCGTGCTGATCGGTCGGGTGTGCGGAACCGGCATCGCGATCGAATGCACCCAGCTCACCCCGGAGACGGCGAACTCGTCGGCGAAGTCGAGGACGGACTGCGCGAAGGCGTTCCAGGCGAAGTCCGGCTCGTAGCCGGAGAGGAGGAGGAATTGCTGCCCCAGCGCATCATGTGCGACAGACAACTCGAGTCTGGCAGGGCGGTACTCGGTCAGGTGGTCCTGCTCGAACACGAAGATCGGCCGGCGCGCGCGGTAATCGAGCAGCACATCGTTGTCGTAGACCGCGATGGGCTGCGGGTCGGCGACGTCGCGAAGGTGATCGATCAGCCCCGACACTGCACTGCCGGCATCCGTGAACCCCGTCAGCAGGATCACAAGAGGCAGCCCGTGCGGGACGGCGGGTGCGCCTACGACGCGTTCGTACAGCTCTCCGGAGACGGGCATGACTCCATGCTACGAGCCGGAGCGGACCGGGGGCGCGGCTCGGTCTTGCTCAGAGCGAACACGGGCTGAGGCTCGCGGGGCACTCGATGCCTAGGATGGAACTATGACGCTTCCTGCGCTCTCGCACACCGATAATCCATTCCCAGGGAGCGCTGCCGACGCCGCAGTGCTCGTCGTCCCGGATCTCGAGGCGTTCCCCGATGCGCTGGACGCGTACTCCGGATTGAAGGACGTGCTCACCGCCGTCGGATTCACCGGCGGCACCTCGTCGTTCACCCGCGTGCACGCGCCGGACGTCACCGATCTGCCGTTCGCCGTCGTCGGTGCGGGCAAGACAGCAGACGCCGCTGCGGTACGTGACGCCGCAGGCGTCGCCCTCCGCTCCCTGACGGGCTTCGCGAACGTGGCATTGGCCGCGGCCGGTCCGCTGGAGAAACACGCCGCCGCTGCCGCAGAGGGCGCCGCGTACGGCGGATACCGCTTCGAGGGGTACCGCGCCAAGCCCGGCAAGAGCCGTGCCGATGCCGTCACGATCCACAGCACGACCATCGGCGATGCGGACATCGAGCGCGCCAGGGTCCTCGGGGAAGCCCTCGCCCTGATCAAGGACCTCGTCTCGGTGCCCGCCGAGTGGCAGAGCCCGGCAGATCTGGCGCAGAGCGCCGTTGATGCCGTCGCCGATCTCGACGTCGCCGTCGAGGTGCTCGACGAAGAAGCACTGGCCGAACAGGGCTTCGGCGGCGTGCTCGGCGTCGCGCAGGGGTCCGACCGTCCGCCGCGCGTCGTCCACCTCGACTACGCCCCCGCAGAAGCCGCGGCCCACATCGCGCTGGTCGGCAAGGGAATCACCTTCGACACAGGCGGTCTCTCGCTCAAGCCGGCAGCATCCATGGTGGGCATGAAGTTCGACATGGCAGGATCCGCGACCGTCCTCGCGACCCTCCGTGCGATCGCGGAGCTGCGACTCCCCGTCCGCGTCACGGCGTGGATGTGCATCACCGACAACATGCCCTCGGGCAGCGCGATCCGCCCCGGCGACGTGCTCCGGATGCTGGACGGCCAGACCGTCGAGGTGCTCAACACGGATGCCGAGGGACGACTCGTCCTAGCCGACGGCCTCGTCGCCGCCAGCCGAGAGAAGCCCGACGTGATCTTCGATGTCGCCACTCTCACCGGCGCGATCCTCGTCGCCCTCGGCCACCGCCACACCGGAGTGATGGGCGACGACGACGCGGTGGCCGAGTACCTGACTGCGGCCGAGTCTGCGGATGAGCTCGCCTGGGCGCTCCCCCTGCCGGAGTACATGGAGGACTCGCTCGACTCCCCGATAGCCGACATGATCAACGCCAACATGGGCGACCGTGCGGGCGGATCGATGTTCGCGGGGCTCTTCCTGCAGCGTTTCGTCGGACGCGACGGCGACGCGGACGACGCGCCTCGCATCCCCTGGGTGCACCTGGACATCGCCGGCTCGTCCGAGAACGGCGGTTCCCCGTACGGATTCACGGACAAGGGCGCTACCGGCGCGACCGTCCGCTCACTCGTCGCGTTCGCTGAAGCACGCGCCAAGGAGGCTCGATGACCACGCACACCTTCGACATCGTCGTTCTCGGCGGAGGCAGCGGCGGGTACGCCGCAGCTCTTCGAGCCGCCGAACTCGGCAAGAGCGTCGCCCTGATCGAGAAGGACAAGGTCGGGGGCACGTGCCTGCACCGAGGGTGCATCCCGACCAAGGCACTCCTGCATGCAGCGGAGGTCGCCGATCACGTACGTGATGCCGCGTCCGTAGGCATCGGCGCGACATTCGACGGCGTGGATGCCGCCGGGGTCCGGACGTACCGCGAGAACATCGTCGCGAAGAAGTTCAAGGGTCTCGAGGGTCTGATCAAGGCCCGCGGGATCACGACGGTCGCCGGTACCGGTCGATTGAACGCCGACCGCACGGTGTCCGTCGGCGACGATGTCTACGCCGGCGCTGATGTCGTTCTCGCGACGGGCTCGTACAGCCGCTCACTGCCCGGTCTCGACATCGGGGGACGCATTCTCACCAGTGAGCAGGCGCTCGCGCTCGACGAGGTACCAGAGCGCGTTCTCGTGCTCGGCGGCGGCGTCATCGGCGTGGAGTTCGCCAGCGTGTGGCGCTCGTTCGGCGCAGAGGTCACGATCATCGAGGCGCTGCCGCACCTGGTGCCCAACGAGGACATCGCGCTGAGCAAGGGACTCGAACGCGCGTTCCGCCGTCGCGGCATCCAGTACTCGCTCGGAACCCGCTTCCAGACCGCGACGCAGGATGACGCGAGCGTCACCGTGACGCTCGAGGACGGCAAGACGTTCACCGGCGACTACCTGCTGGTGGCCGTCGGCCGGGGCCCCGCGACGGCCGACCTCGGCTTCGAGGAAGCCGGGGTCACGCTCGATCGCGGCTTCGTCACCGTCGACGACGAGCTGCGCACCGGCGTCCCCGGTCTCTGGGCCGTGGGCGACATCGTCCCTGGGCTCCAACTCGCTCACCGCGGATTCCTGCAGGGCATCGCCGTGGCCGAGCGGATCGCCGGACTCTCCCCCGCGCCGATCCCCGAATCGCAGATCCCGAAGATCACGTACTGCAACCCAGAGGTCGCGTCCGTCGGCGTCTCGGAGGAGGCGGCCGTGAGCGAGCACGGCGCAGAGGCTGTCGTCGCGTACGAGTACAACCTCGCGGGCAACGGCAAGAGCGAGATCATCGGCACGACGGGTCTGGTCAAGGTCGTCCGCCTGAAAGACGGTCCCGTCCTCGGTGTGCACCTGCTCGGAGATCGTGTCGGCGAGCTCATCACCGAGGGGCAGCTCGCGGTGGCGTGGGAAGCTCACCCTGAGGACATCGCCCCGCTCATCCACGCGCATCCGACGCAGAGCGAGGCTCTCGGCGAGGCATTCCTCGCACTCGCCGGAAAACCATTGCACGCCCTCTGAACACCAACCGGTGTCAGGGTCACTAAGCTGAATACGTCATAAACATTCTTGAAGGAGACTCCGTCATGAGCACATCCGTGGTCCTCCCCGCTCTCGGTGAGAGCGTCACAGAGGGTACGGTCACCCGCTGGCTGAAGCAGGTCGGAGACACCGTTCAGGCGGATGAAGGCCTGCTCGAGATCTCGACCGACAAGGTCGACACCGAGATCCCCTCGCCGGTCAGCGGCGTCATCGAGGAGATCCTCGTCGCCGAGGACGAGACCGTCGAGGTCGGTGCGCTGCTCGCGCGCATCGGCGACGGCAGCGGCGCAGCGCAGGCATCGGATGCCCCAGCGGCCGCGGACTCCGCCCCCGCCGAGGCCCCTGCTGAGGCCGCCCCCGCTGAGGAGGCCGCCCCCGCGCAGGAGGCACCGGCCGAGCCCGCACCGACCGCAGAAGCACCCGCTGCTGAGGCGGCACCCGCCGCTGCCGCCGGCGACGCCACCGACATCCGTCTCCCCGAACTCGGCGAGAGCGTCACAGAGGGCACCGTCACCCGCTGGCTGAAGCAGGTCGGCGACGAGGTCGCCGTCGACGAGCCGCTGCTCGAGATCTCGACCGACAAGGTCGACACCGAGATCCCTTCGCCGGTCGCCGGCATCCTTCAGGAGATCGTCGCGGGCGAAGACGAGACCGTCGAGGTCGGCGGCGTCCTGGCTCGCGTCGGCTCCGGTGCGGCTCCCGCAGCGCCTGCCGCCGAGGCACCGGCACCGGCCGCTGAGCCGGCACCGGCCGCTGAGGCTCCGGCTGCCGAGGCTCCGGCACCGGCCGCTCCGGCCCCGCAGGCCGCTCCAGCACAGGCCGCTCCGGCACAGACTGCCCCCGCAGCCGAGCCGACCGCCGAGGACAAGGCCGGCGACGACAAGGGTTCGCTCTACGTGACCCCGCTCGTGCGTCGCCTCGCCTCGCAGCAGGGTGTCGATCTGTCGACGGTCACCGGATCCGGTGTCGGCGGGCGCATCCGCAAGGAGGACGTGCTCAAGGCCGCCGAGTCGAAGGGCGCGGCCCCGGCTGCAGCCGCGGCTGCTCCGGCCCCGGCTCCGCTCGAGATCTCGCCGCTGCGCGGCACCACGCAGAAGATGTCGCGTCTGCGCAAGGTCGTCGCTGAGCGCGCAGTCGCCTCGATGCAGCAGACGGCGCAGCTGACCACGTTCGTCGAGGTCGATGTCACCGCTCTGGCGAACTACCGCAACAGCGTCAAGGACGATTTCCAGAAGAAGACCGGCGACAAGCTTTCCTTCCTGCCGTTCTTCACCCTGGCCGCCGCCGAGGCGCTGCAGGCGTTCCCGGTCATCAACGCGACAGTCGACGGCGAGAACATCGTCTACCCGGCGACTGAGAACATCTCGATCGCCGTCGACACCGAGCGCGGACTCCTGACCCCTGTCGTCCGCGACGCGGCGACGAAGAACCTCGCTCAGCTCGCTCACGAGATCGCGGACCTCGCCGCCCGCACGCGCGACAACAAGCTGAAGCCCGACGAGCTCGCCGGTGGCACGTTCACCGTGACGAACACGGGCTCGCGCGGTGCCCTGTTCGACACCCCGCTGGTGTTCCTGCCGCAGTCGGCGATCCTCGGCACCGGTACGGTCTTCAAGCGCCCCGGCGTCGTGACCGTCGACGGTGTGGATGCCATCGCCATCCGTTCGTACGTCTACCTGGCGATCTCGTACGACCACCGCATCGTGGACGGCGCGGACGCCGCGCGCTTCCTCGGCGCGGTCAAGGCCCGCCTCGAAGCGGCGAACTTCGCCGGCAACCTGGGCGCCTGAGTTCAGACACCGCTCAATCCGGCTGGTGCGCGACGTCGTAGACGTCGCGCACCAGCCATTTCTCTTCCCTGCGCTCGAGCACGAGCATCTGCGCGGTCGAGCTCTCGCCGGAATCGTCATCGGCTGAGACGAGCTTGATCACGGCGACATCTCCGTAGTCGTCGACGAGCGTTGCCACGCTCGCCTGAGCTCCACGCGTCGCCAGGCCGCTGTCGGGTGCGACGAGTCCGTCCACGAGAGCCGCGGGGCAGTCGGGGGCCGCCGCTTCTGTGCATTCGGCGATCCTGTCTAGAAGGGCCGGTACAGCCGACAGGCCGTCTTCAGCGGGCGGGGTGGTCTCGGCCGGCGCTGGAGTCTCGACGGGCTTCTCCTCCGGATCTTCCACGGCGCCGGCGTCGCCCACGGTCTCCTGGTCGTGCGTCTCCGAGGCTGGAATCGCGAGCTGGGCGGCCTCCGCAGGATCGGCATCGTCGCCCTGTGGCCACAACAGTCCCACGGCGAGGATGACGGCCACGAGCGACCCGGCGAGGATCAGCGGACGCCGGTGCGAGCGCCGGGGCGCCCCTCGAGCCGATCCTGCCTTCGCCGCCGCCGCGCGGGTCCGCCCATCTGGGCCACGTTCACGCCGAACCCGCTCGCCCCTGGCCCGCTCGCTCCGGTCGCGCAGCGCCACGACCCGCGCGACGACTGCTGCGGGCGCTGCTCGCAGCGCTGCCCAGAATGAGTCCGGCTCGGCGCGCTCGACTGACCGGCGCGTACGCACTCGCGACGCAGCATCCGGGGTCGCACGAGCCGAGCGACGCGAGGCGAGATCGGCGGCTCTCTCCGGGGCGAACACATCCAGACGCAGTGCCCGCGGGGCGGCGATCGTGAGCAGCGCCTGCTCCCAACGCGCATCGTCGTCGACATGGTGCCGTCGCTCCCTGAGAGCCGAGGCGATCTCCTCGAGCACCCTCATCGTCGGGCGATCGGATGTGTGATCGCCGATCCGGCCGATGAGGGCGGCGGTGTGGGCACGTGCGCTCCCGCCGTCGCCGATCACGAACAGCGGCCGCCCGTCGCCCGTGAGCCACCACTGGCCGCAGTTGTCCGACGCGCTGTCGCCGAGCTCACGAATGCCGCGGAGCAGACTCACGACAAGTGTGCCGAGCTCTCCGGCCGACAGCGGTTCATCCGCGGCCCGCCGTCGTCCGAGGAACGTCTCCACCTGTTGCGTGCACCACGGCAGGAGGGCATCGTGCCCGTCTGCGCGTCGTCGCACGTCGAGAACGCCGCACACGTGCTCATCCCCGGAGTGCGCCCATCCACGCCAGTCGACGAGGTCGGCGACGTCGATGCAGACCGCGACCCCGTCATCGTGGCCGACCAACGCGCCGCTGAACGGGCCCTCCGCACTGCCGACAGCACGGATCAGACGGTGGGCTCCCGGCACCAGAGCACCGCGATCGACATCGGCATCCATCTCAGTCATCGCATCATCGAACCGCACTGACGCCATCGCCCGCGCTGCGTCGCACGCGAATGTGCACAGCCTGCGACGCGGCATCGATGTGCAGAGCGAGTGCGCCGCCCGCGAACGCGCGCATCGGGGCGCGCCGGACTCGGTATCCTGGTACGCATGGCTAAGCGTGCTCCCGAACCCGAAAAGCGTCCTGGGTTCTTCTCCCAGATCAAGTCCCTCTTCCTGTTCACACGTGAGGTCTACCCGTGGCTGCCCTGGGCGCAGATCGGGATCCTCATCGGCGGCATCCTCATCGGGCTCGTCGTCGGCTACCTGATCCCGCCGTTCCAGATCTGGTCGCTCATCCTCTGGGCCATCACGGGTCTCATGCTCGGCGTGCTCGGCTCGCTCTTCCTCATGACCCGCCTGTCGACGACGGCGATGTACAAGAAGATCGACGGCATGCCCGGCGCGACGGGTCACATCCTCAGCACGAGCCTCGGACGCAAGTGGCAGGCCTCGGAGACCCCGGTCGGCATAAACCCGAAGACGCAGGAGGCCGTCTACCGCGCGATCGGTCGCGGTGGGATCGTCGTCGTGGGCGAGGGCGCACGAGGTCGCCTCACCCGGCTCATCAACGAGGAGCGCTCCAAGGCTCAGCGCGTCGCCAACGGCGTTCCCGTCAACGTCTACTACGTCGGTCACGGCGACGACGACGTCACGATCGCCGACCTCTCGAAGACGATCAAGAAGCTTCCCACCGCCATCGACAAGACGACGATGGCCGCAGTCATCCGTCGCATCGACTCCGTCTCGCAGTCCGTGAGCTCACTGCCGATCCCCAAGGGCATCGACCCGACGAAGGTCCGCGCCCAGCGTCCGCGCTAGCGGTCAGTTCAAGGGCTGCTTGGGGAGCCTGCGCACCTTCGCCCGTCGGCGCCGGCGCTCGGGGATCATCGACCGCATCTCGTCCAGCTTGCCGAAGCACAGCAGACGATCGTCGGCTTCGAGCACGACGTGCTTACGAGGGTTGGGGATGACGCTCACACCGCGGTGCAGCGTCAGAACGGTGATGTCGCGCTCCCAGAGGCCCGACTCCCCCAGGGTCTTTCCGACGAGCTCCACGGCGCTGTGCACACTCAGCTCGGCGACCCCGTAGCCCGTGGAGACGGTCAGCCGCTGGCGGACGTCGATCTCGGGGAAGGAGACCTGCCCGGCGATGTAGTCGATGATCGCGCCCGCGACGTCGAGCTTCGTCGCCTGCTCGATGCCCTGCAGCCCCGGTGACGAGTTCACCTCCATCACCAGCGGTCCGTCATCGCCCTCGAGCATGTCGACACCGGCGACGCGCAGGCCCATGATCTGCGCGGAGCGGACGGCGACCTCCTCGTACGCCGGGTCGAGCTGCACCGGCTCGACGCTGCCGCCGCGGTGCACGTTCGAGCGGAACTCATCCCCGGCGGCGACGCGTCGCATGGCTGCGACGACGCGGTCGCCGACGACGAGAGCGCGGATGTCGCGTCCACGGCTCTCGGAGATGAACTTCTGGATGAGCACGTTCTGCTTCGTCGAATGCAGCGTCTCGATGATGGCCTCAGCCACCTTGACCTGGGGCGCGAGGATCACGCCGATGCCCTGCGTGCCCTCGAGGAGCTTGATGACGACCGGTGCTCCGCCGACCCGTTCGATCGCCGGGCGGACGTCCGCCCGGTTGCGCACGAACGCGGTCGCCGGCATCGCGATGTTGTGTCGCGACAGGATCTGGCTCGCGCGCAGCTTGTCGCGCGCGCTGGAGATGCCGTTGGCCGTATTGGGCGTGTAGACGTCCATCTGCTCGAACTGACGCACAACGGCGGTGCCGAAGTAGGTGATCGAACTGCCGATCCTGGGCAGGATCGCGTCGTAGTCGCTGAGCGGTCTGCCCCGGAAGTGCAGATCGGGCTCATCGGCTGTGAGATCGATCGCGAACTTCAGAGTGTTGAGCACCTTCACGTCGTGTCCGCGCTGAATCGCTGCAGCACGCAGCCGCTGGGTCGAATACGCCTGAGGGGCACGGGAGAGAACGGCGAGCTTCACGTAGTTTTCCTGCCAAGATGTATCGCGTGGTTAGGACATCTCATTCAAACACTCTTACGGGGTGGCGTGAATGGGTGAGCCTGCCCGATGCCGGTGTGGACTGGATCAAGGCCAAGATCGACACCGGTGCCCGCACGTCTTCGCTGCACGCCTTCGACGTCGTCGAATTCGACCGCGAGGACGAGGCGTGGGTGCGGTTCAGGGTCAACCCGTGGCAGGACACCGACGCGGATGCCACGATCGTCGAGTGCCCGGTCCATGATCGGCGCGAGGTGCGCAGTTCGTCGGGCCATACGCAGCAGCGACTTGTCGTGCTGCTGGCGATCCGTCTCGTCGACCAGCTCGTGGTGTCGGAGGTGACGCTGAGCAACAGGGATGAGATGGGCTTCCGGATGCTGATCGGTCGCGAGGCGCTGCGACGAGGCTTCATCGTGGATCCTGCCCGCTCGTTCCTGGGGGGACGAGCACCGAAGGAGACGCGCCGCCGCAATCGCGGGCGCGGCTGACCTTCGACAGGCTCAGAGACCGTTCAGGCCCTGATCAGCGCCGTGCCCGCAGCCTTGTCGTGGAGGCCTCGCTGGTCGGGATCCCAGATGACGGCGGGGATCACCACGGCGAGCAGCACGGTGCGCACGATGGGTCGCCACAGGCCGACCCAGGCGCCGTTGACCTGGACGACGCGCATGCCGAGGATGCGATGACCGGGGCTTCCGCCGATCGTCGGGATGAAGAGGATCTGCACGACGACGAAGATCACCAGTGTGGCCAGCGAGTCGTATTGGAAGAACGCGATCGAGAGCACGACGGCGGCGGCCCAGTCGATGGCCAGAGCGCCGATCCGACGACCGACACGGGCAGTGCTGCCCGGCCCCGCCGCGGGGTAGCCGAGGCGCTCTCCTGGATAGGTGTTCACCGCGTCTGCCACAACTCGATCCTACCGGCGGTCTGTAACATGGCGGAAACAAAGCGGACACGGGAGGGAAATCCCCTCGCCCTACTGTTCAGGAAGGCCTCAAGGCCCCGATCCGCGTCATCCAGGAGTGATACATGTTCACCGATTCGTCCGAGGTGCTGAGCTACATCAAGGAGAACGACGTCAAGTTCCTTGACATCCGTTTCACCGATCTGCCGGGGGTGCAGCAGCACTTCAACATCCCCGCATCGACCGTTGACGAGGCGTTCTTCACCGATGGGCAGCTCTTCGACGGATCCTCCATCCGAGGGTTCGCCAGCATCCACGAGTCCGACATGCAGCTCATCCCCGACGTGACGACGGCGTACGTCGACCCGTTCCGCGAGGCGAGCACCCTCGTGATGATCTTCGACATCTACAACCCGCGCACCGGCGAGATCTACTCGAAGGACCCGCGTCAGGTCGCCAAGAAGGCCGAGAAGTACCTGGCGTCGACCGGCATCGCCGACACCGCATTCTTCGCCCCCGAGGCGGAGTTCTACATCTTCGACGACGTGCGCTACTCGGTCACATCCGGCGAGAGCTTCTACAAGGTCGACTCCGAGGAGGCCGCGTGGAACACCGGCCGCGAGGAGGAAGGCGGAAACCTCGCCAACAAGACCCCGTACAAGGGCGGCTACTTCCCCGTCTCCCCCGTCGACAAGACGGCCGACCTCCGCGACGACATCACCCTGCGACTGATCGACGCCGGCTTCGTGCTCGAGCGCTCGCACCACGAGGTCGGAACCGCCGGCCAGCAGGAGATCAACTACCGCTTCGACACCATGGTGCACTCGGCGGACGACATCCTGAAGTTCAAGTACATCGTCAAGAACACCTGCGAGGAGTGGGGCAAGGTCGCGACCTTCATGCCCAAGCCGCTCTACGGCGACAACGGCTCCGGCATGCACACCCACCAGTCCCTGTGGAACGACGGCAAGCCGCTGTTCTACGACGAGGCCGGCTACGGCCAGCTCAGCGACATCGCCCGCTGGTACATCGGCGGCCTGCTCAAGCACGCCCCCGCTGTGCTCGCGTTCACGAACCCGACGCTGAACAGCTACCACCGCCTGGTCAAGGGCTTCGAGGCCCCCGTCAACCTCGTCTACTCGGCCGGCAACCGCTCTGCCGCGATCCGCATCCCGATCACGGGCTCCAACCCGAAGGCCAAGCGCATCGAGTTCCGCGCTCCCGACGCCTCCGGAAACCCGTACCTGGCCTTCGCAGCGCAGCTGATGGCTGGCCTGGACGGCATCAAGAACCGCATCGAGCCGCACGAGCCGGTCGACAAGGACCTCTACGAGCTGCCGCCTGAGGAGGCGAAGAACATCCCGCAGGTGCCCAACTCGCTGCTGGACTCGCTCGACGCGCTGCGCGATGACCACCAGTTCCTCCTCGAGGGCGGTGTGTTCACCGAGGAGCTCATCGAGACCTGGATCTCCTACAAGATCGAGAACGAGATCCTGCCGATCGCCCAGCGCCCGCACCCGTTCGAGTACGAGCTGTACTTCGGGGTCTGATCCTCGAACGCCGAGAGTGACGCCGGCCCTCACCCAAGGTGAGGGCCGGCGTTCCCTCGTCAGCAGGGCTCGGGATACCCTTTCAACATGGGAAGACTGAAGTACGACAACACCGCGGGTCCCATCCACATCGAGGACGAGACCCTTGCTCATCTCAAGGTGATCATCGCGACGAAGCTGCGTCGCCAGGAGAGCTTCATGATGACGTGGTCACCGATCGACGGCGGCCCCGACAAGCGCATGACTGCGTGGATCCACCCTTCAGTGCCCCTGCTGTTCTCGTTCGACGACGAGGAGGCTCCGGCGATCGATCCTCAGCGCCTTGAGGAGATGATGCACGCGACGAACGCGACGGGCGAGCTGGTGCTCGACCACCTCACCCGTCCCGCGGACTGAGCGGCGCTCAGAGCACGCGCAGCGCGCCGGCCTGAACGCGCACCTCGAACGATGACACGGTGCCGACCTCCTCGCCGTCCACCTCGAACTCGAGGGGACTCGCGAGCTCGACCCGCACGCGCTCGGCGGAATGGAACCGCGTCGAGTCCGTGCTCACCGCCTTCTCACCGCGGGTGAGCAGCCGCCGTATGCCGTTCTCCCACACCACCGACCGCACGGTGTCCAGCCACTGCACGGCGCCGTCGGCGCTCACCAGCAGCAGGTCGAGCAGTCCGTCGTCGAGCTTCGCGTCCGGAAGCAGCCGCAGACCGCCCTGCACCATGCCGCAGTTGCCGATGAGCATCGTGTGACCGCGGAGTTCCCTCGGCTCCTCGTCATCGAGGGCGACGGTGATGTCGGTCATCTCGGTACCGGCCATCGCCCGACCCATCGCCTCGACGTAGGCGAGCCATCCGGCTCGAGCCTTCAGGTCGTCATCGGTCTCCACGAGCATCTGCGCATCGACGCCGAACCCGACCATCACCGCGAACGCGCGCTCGTCGTCGTCGATGCGCACCCACCCGAGGTCGATGCGCCGTGACTCCCCCTCGTTGATCCGTCGCAGAGCTGCGGGGACGTTGTCCAGCGGCACCTCGAGGTTGCGGGCGAGCAGATTGCCCGTGCCCTGCGGAACGATGCCGAGCGCGACGTCCGTCCCCGCGAGAGCCTCAGCGACCGCACGGACGGTGCCGTCGCCGCCGACGGCGATCACCGTCGTGCAGCCGGCCTCGACGGCCTCCAGCGCCATCCCACGGCCGGGGTCGTCGGCCGTGGTCTCCCACCACCGCACGTCTGCGTCGGCAGCGTCAGCAGCCAGGTGCTCCTCCACGGAAGGCCGCAGAACGTCCCCGTCGATCTTGGACGGGTTCCAGATGATGCCGTACGAAGTCGCAGTCATGACGTCAACCGTAGAACAGCTGCTCGAACACGCGCCGTGCGCGGCGTGTCGTTCCGAGGTAGTCCTCCTCGACGGCGCTCGCTGAGCGCTCCGGATACCCGAGGAGGCGCCCCAGCGCGTCGAGCTCCCGTCGATCCCATGGCAGCTCGTCGCTGGTCTTCCCGGTGCGCAGCGTGATCGCCGAGCGGAGCCTGCTCGCGAGCCGCCAGGCATCATGCAGCAGTTCAGCATCGTCGGCTTCCACGAGATCGGCGTCCACGGCTGCCTGCAGAGCATCCAGCGTCGACGTCGTCCGGAGCCCCGGCACCCGGTGCGCGTGCTGCAACTGGATGAGCTGCACGAGCCACTCCACGTCGCTGAGCCCGCCTGGACCCAGCTTCAGATGACGGTGCGGATCGGCTCCCTGCGGCAGCCGCTCCCCTTCGACGCGCGCCTTGATCCGCTTGATCTCGCGCAGGCCCTGTTCATCGACCTCTTCCGGGTAGCGGATGCTGTCCGCCATCGCCATGAACCGCTCGAGGAGCCTCGTGGTCCCGGCGACGCCCCGAGCTCGCAGCAGCGCCTGCGCCTCCCAGGAGACCGACCAGCGCCGGTAGTACTCGGTGTACGCGGTCAGAGAGCGCACCACGGCGCCGTTTCGGCCCTCTGGGCGGAGGTCCGCATCCAGATCCAGCGGCACCTTGTTGTCGGTCAGGTGCTCGCGCAGCCCGGCGACGATCTGGCGCGCCAGCTGCTGCGCCCGATCCGGGTCTATGCCGCCCGGGTCGTAGACGTACAGGATGTCGGCGTCCGATCCGAACCCGAGCTCGGCGCCGCCGAACCGGCCCATGCCGATGATCGCGAACTCGAACGCTTCGTCCTCGGGGGGCACGACCTCGCGGCGAACGGCGCGGAGCGCCGCTTGGATCGTCGCATCCGTGATCGCGGTGAGCGATGCGGCGACCTCCTCGATCGTGACGACGTCGAGCACGCCGCCCATGGCGGTTCGCAGCAGTTCGCGACGGCGGAGCGCCCGCACCGCCTTCAGGGCGGAGCCGACGGAGCCGTGCCTGGTCTGGATCGCCCTGGCCTCCTCGTCGAGCTGGTCAGGGCTCCGAGGGCGCAGGCGCTCGGCTCGATCGAGCCAGGCCACGGATTCGGGGATGCCCTCGAGGAGCTCGCCGATGTAGCGCGACGACGACAGCAGCATCGTCAGGCTTTCCGCCGCGCCGGACGAGTCGCGCAGCATCCGCAGGAACCAGGACGTGTCGCCGAGGCGCTCGCTGATCCGGCGGAAGGCGAGCAGTCCGTAGTCCGGGTCGCTGCCGTCGGCGAACCAGCGGACCATGATGGGCATGAGGTGACGCTGGATGGTGACCTTGCGGCTGATGCCGGATGTGAGCGCACCGATGTGACGCAGTGCGCCGGCCGGGTCGCGGAACCCGATCGCGGAGAGGCGGTCGTGCGCCTGCTCGGTGGACAGCGTCCGCTCCTCCTCCGGGAGGCCTGCCACGGCGCTCAGCAGGGGCCGGTAGAACAGCCGTGTGTGGATGTCGCGCACCTCCCGCCGCACGCGCTCCCAGAGGCCCCAGACGCCCTCGGCGGAGTCGGCCAGGCCGCTCGCCCTTGCCAGCTCGCGCTGGCCATCCTGGGTCCGCGGCATGAGGTGGGTGCGGGACAGGTCCTTCAGCTGCAGGCGATGCTCCATGAGGCGCAGCGTGCGGTAGTCGGCGGCGAAGGCTGCGGCATCCGCACGTCCGATGTAGCCGCCGGCGACGAGCGCATCGAGGCTCTCCAGCGTGCCGCGGGTGCGGAGACTCGGATCGGTGAGACCGTGCACGAGCTGCAGCAGCTGCACGGTGAACTCGATGTCGCGGAGTCCCCCGACGCCGAGTTTGAGCTGGTACGGCGCGTCCTCGGGGTCGACGTGCTCCGTCACGCGCTCGCGCATGCGCTGGACGCTGTCCACGAAGTTCTCCCGAGCGGCGCTGGACCAGATCTTCGGCTGCACGGCCTCGAGGTACGCCGTGCCGAGCGCCTCATCGCCGGCGATGGGGCGCGCCTTCAGCAGCGCCTGGAACTCCCAGCTCTTCGCCCAGCGGTCGTAGTAGGCCAGATGCGAGCCCAGCGAGCGCACAAGCGCTCCCTGCTTGCCCTCCGGGCGCAGGTTCGCGTCGACCTCCCACAACGCGGGCTCCACCTCGATGCCGGAGATGCCCTGGATCGTCTCCCGTGCGAGCCGGGTGGCGATGTCTATCGCACGCCCTTCGTCGAGCTTCTCCTCATCGGCCGTGCCGCCGACGAAGATGACGTCGACGTCGCTGACGTAGTTGAGCTCTCGCGCCCCGGACTTGCCCATGCCGATGATCGCCAGTCGGGCCGACGCGACGTCCTCGGCGGGGAAGGACGAAGACACGCGGGCCCGCGCGACCGCGAGGGACGCCTCGAGCGCGGCCCCGGCCGCATCGGCGAGCGCCGCGGAGATCGCGGCGATCCGCGATGCCGGCTCGGGGGTCGTCAGATCGATCGCGGCGATCTCGGTGAGCGAGCGTCGGTAGGCGATCCGCAGGGCCACCCATGCCTCCTCGCCCCCGGAGCTCGCCACGCCGTCCACAGCCTCGACGGCTGAGAGCATCCGCTCTCGGAGCGTCGGTGCGCTGGGGACCAGCGGGCCGATGTCGGCGAGGATCGCGAGCTCCGCCGGATGGCGGTAGAAGAAGTCGGCCAGTCCGTTGGAAGCGCCGAGCACGCGCCACACGATCGTGCGGGTCTCCCTGTCACCGAGGAGCGAGCGGAGCACGGTCGCATCACGTCTCGCGATCCGCAGCATCCGCTCGACGGCCGCGTCAGGATCAGCAGCGACCGCGCCGTCCAGGAGCTCGGCACCGTCGATCCCGAGCAGCGATGAGAGCTCGTCGACGTCCGCGGCTCCCGTGCTCAGACCCGTGAACCCGAGTCGCGCCAGCGCCGACCGCGACAGGGCAGATTCTGATCGAGCCATCCGATCAGAGCAGCTCGAGGTTGCTCTTCAACTCGAACGGCGTGACCTGACCCCGGTACGCCTCCCACTCCTTGCGCTTGTTCAGCAGCACGTAGTTGAAGACCTGCTCGCCCAGGGTCTCGGCGACGAGCTCTGACCCCTCCATGAACTCGAGCGCGTGGTCGAGGCTGGCCGGCAGCGACGAGTATCCGAGCGCGCGGCGCTCGGCATCGCTCAGCGACCACACGTTGTTCTCGGCCTCTGCGGGCAGCTCGTACTCGTTCTCGATGCCCTTCAGGCCCGCGGCCAGCAGGAGGGCGTAGGCGAGGTACGGGTTCGCCGCCGAGTCCAGTGCCCGGTACTCGACGCGGGACGACTGGCTCTTGTTCGGCTTGTACATCGGCACGCGGACGAGGGCGGACCGATTCGCGTGCCCCCACGTGACGAAGCTCGGCGCCTCGTCGCCGCCCCACAGCCGCTTGTACGAGTTCACGAACTGGTTGGTGACGGCGGAGATCTCGTGGGCGTGCCGCAGGAGGCCGGCGATGAAGTGACGGCCGACCTTGGAGAGCTGGTACTTGGCCCCCTCTTCCCAGAACGCGTTCTGGTCGCCCTCGAACAGAGACATGTGCGTGTGCATGCCGCTGCCTGGTTGATCGCTCATCGGCTTCGGCATGAACGTGGCGTACACGCCCTGCTCGATCGCGACCTCCTTGACGACCGTGCGGAACGTCATGACGTTGTCCGCCGTCGTCAGCGCATCGGCGTAGCGGAGGTCGATCTCGTTCTGACCGGGGCCGCCCTCGTGGTGACTGTACTCGACGGAGATGCCCAGATCCTCGAGCATCCGCACCGAGCGCCGACGGAAATCGTGCGCCGTGCCGCCCGGCACGTTGTCGAAGTACCCGGCCGAGTCGACCGGTACCGGCCCCTCGGGCCCGATCACAGACGACTTCAGCAAGTAGAACTCGATCTCGGGGTGCGTGTAGAACGTGAACCCGGCATCCGCGGCCTTCGCGAGCGTGCGCTTGAGCACGTTGCGCGGGTCGGCGACGGCCGGCTGGCCGTCGGGCGTGGTCAGGTCGCAGAACATGCGGGCCGTCGGATCGATCTCGCCGCGCCACGGCAGGATCTGGAATGTCGTGGGGTCGGGCTGGGCGAGCAGATCGGACTCGTACGTGCGGGTGAGTCCCTCGATCGCCGAGCCGTCGAAGCCGATGCCCTCGGCGAAGGCGCCCTCGACCTCGGCAGGGGCGATCGCGACGGACTTGAGTGTTCCGATGACGTCTGTGAACCAGAGTCGGACGAACTTGACGCCGCGCTCCTCGATTGTGCGGAGCACGAAGTCCCGCTGCTTGTCCATGCTCATATGAGGCCGCTACTTTCCATCCACGTCACTGGCCCTGCGCCAGTCGTCGTCGATCCGCTCCTCGACCGCCCAGGCCTCCGAGCGCTCACGCAGCGTCTGCAACGCGTTCGAGGCCGCCTCGGCGGTGTCGAAGGGCCCGACACGATCGACGGACGGCGAGATGTACCCGTACTCGACCTCGCCCGAGGTCGTGTTGTACCAGTACTTGCGCTCGCCGCTTGACATGTACGAATCTTCTCCCCGAGACATGGCGTATCCCTTCGTAAAGGCTTTGTCACGATCCTAATGGCGACACCCGCTCTCGCTAGGCTATTGCGCATGGCAAAAGCGATCGGCGTCGACATCGGCGGCACAGGCATCAAGGCAGGAATCGTCAACCTCAAGAAGGGCACGCTCGAGTCGGATCGCATCCGCGTCGACACCCCGAAGGGCGCGTCGCCTGAAGACGTGCTGAAGGCCGTGCACGAAGTGCTCGATACCCTCGGCGTCCGCGACTCCGACCTTCCGCTCGGAGTGGCGTTCCCCGCCATCGTCAAGCGCGGTCGCACCCTCTCGGCTGCCAACGTCTCAAAGGAGTGGGTCGGCTTCGAGGCCGAGAAGTTCTTCGAGGACGGCCTCGGCCGCGACATCACCTTCGTCAACGACGCGGATGCCGCCGGCATCGCGGAGTCGCGCCACGGAGCGGCCCGCGACACCGACGGGCTCACGATCATGACCACGCTCGGCACCGGCATCGGCTCCGCATTCCTCTACGACGGCGTCCTGCTGCCGAACACCGAGCTCGGCCACCTGCTCTACGACGGCACCACGATCGGTGACGCGTCGATCGAGAAGTGGTGCGCGTACTCGGCGATGGAGCGCGAGAACCTCAGTTGGGAGGACTGGTCGGCTCGCCTGCAGGTGTTCTACAAGCTCGTCGAGTTCCTGTTCAGCCCCGACCTGCTCGTCGTCGGCGGCGGCGTATCGAAGCACCCGGAGAAGTTCATCCCGCTGCTCGAGCTCGACACCCCGATCATTCCGGCCATCCACCGCAACTCGTCCGGCATCATCGGCGCGGCGTCGCTCGCGGCCGACTGACAGGTCGACGGGCTCAGCGACCAGTCGGTTGCTGAGCCCGTCGTGGTGCGAATGGGGCGGCCTGTACGCCGGGTTCTGTTCCGGGGCCTCTCTCGAGGACTCCCTTCGACGGCCATCTCTCTCGGCGACACGTTGCCGTGCCGCTCCAGCGGTCTACCCGAGGACTCGGCGAGCCGCGTCATCATCCTCTGTCTGACCTTGCTCCGGACGAGGTTTACCTGGCAGGCCGTGTCACCACGGCCCCCGGTGGTCTCTTACTCCACCCTTTCACCCTTACCCCACGCGCCGAAGCACGTGCGGCGGTCTGCTCTCTGTGGCACTTTCTCGCGGATCACTCCGGGTGGGCGTTACCCACCGTCCTGCCCTGCGGAGCCCGGACGTTCCTCGGTGCGGTCGCCCGCAACGCGACCGTCCGGCCGCCCCATTCGCACGTTCAGTCTACTTCTCGGCGCTCTATTTCTCGGCCGTGCGCACGATGCGGAGGTCGAGCGGCACATCGATCGGGAACGTCCCGAACAGGCGGCGCGTCGCGACCGCCGCCGCCTCGCGCACGGCGGATGCCGCGGCATCCGCCTGCTCCGCCGGCACATGCAGGATCACCTCGTCGTGCAGGAAGAACGCCAGATGCGCGTGCCGGGCGAACGGACCGGATGCCGGTGCCGGTGTCTCCGCCTCCGGAAGCTGTCGCAGACGATGACGGATCTCGGCGAGCCAGATGAGCGCCCACTCGGCGGCGGTCCCCTGGACGACGAAATTGCGCGTGAAGCGTCCGCGGTCGCGTGCTCTGGCCCGTGCGCGCCTGACGTCGGCGGGGTCGACGTCCGCCCCCGTCGCCGCGGCCTGCTGAGCCCGCCAGTCGGCGTCCGGCTTGGGAGATGACCGGCCGAGCCAGGTCGAGACCACTCCACCGTCCTCGCCCAGGCGAGCAGCCTCGTCGACACGATGCATCGCCCGCGGATACACCTTGCGCAGGCGGGGCACGAGACGGCCGCTGTCACCCGTGGTGGCCCCGTACATCGCCCCGAGCACCGCGTACTTCGCCTCTTCACGCGTAGCCACCGCACCGGACGCGACGACCCCGGCGTAGAGGTCCTGACCCCTCGCCGCCTCGGCCATGGACTTGTCCGATGCCATCGCAGCCAGCATCCGCGGTTCGAGCTGTGCCACGTCGGCGACGACGAGCATCCACCCTGGGTCTGCGCGCACGGCCGGTCGCAGCATCCGGGGCACCTGCAGCGCTCCCCCTCCGGAGGATGCCCATCGCCCCGTGACGACGCCACCGGGGATGTACACGGGACGGAACCGCCCCTCTCGCACCCACTCCGTCAGCCACGCCCAGCCGTTCGCGCTCATGAGCCGCGAGAGCTTCTTGTAGGCGAGCAGAGGTGCGATGACCGGGTGCGAGATCTCGCTGAGCTCCCACTGGCTGGTCGACTCGACGTTGACGCCGACCCGATGCAGGGCACGGAGAAGCTTGACGTGGCTGTCGAGGTGAAGACTCGGATCACCTAGGTGGAACCGCACGGCGTCGGCGTGAGTGGCCATGTGCGCCGGCATCCCGCCGCCGGACGGGCGGGCACCGAGCACCTCGGTCAGAATGCGTTCGTGCTCGGCCGCATCCCACGGAAGCCCCCCGGCGCGCATCTCCTCGGCGACGAGTCCACCTGCGGATTCGGCGGCGCACAGCAGCGCGAGCCGCCCTGTGCGATCGGAGTCGACGACCCGCTGCTGCGCCTCGTACTGCTCGAGGAGCTCGTCGACGGATTCCGGTGTGCTCCGATCGTCGGCGTCGAACAGCGCGGGCTCGCCCGCCGCCGGCTCGCGCGGCAGCCATTCAGGCGAGGGTGCGAGCGGGCGCGCGACCACGTCGGTGTCGCGGAGGATCGCGTGGCACAGCAGCAGATCGTGCGTTTTCGTGAGCTGGACGCCCGCCATCAGAAGCGGCGGATAGAGCTCCCGCGCGCTGCGGATCACCCACCGGGGGTGCTCTCGCACCTCGACCCGTCCGACCCACTCGGCGACCTCTGCTGCCGGGACGTCCGTCGTCTCGAGCGCAGCGCCGTCTGGCGCGAGGCGCACCGCGATGACGGCCGAGCCGATCTCGGCCAGCAGGATCCGGGAATCGGCTGCCGGCCTGATGCTCACAGCCCTGATTCGTCGGTGCGCACGAGGATCGCACCGCACTCGGGGCACGAGACGACGGCATCCGGTGCGGCCTGCCGGACCTCGTTGAGATGCGTGCCGGAGAGCATCATGCGGCAGCCCTCGCACGTGCCGCGGCGCAGCAGTCCGACGCCGATGCCGCGCGAAGCGCGACGGGTGTACTCGGCGAGCAGGTCAGCGGGGACGTCGGCGGTCACGGCATCGCGGTCGCGCGTGAGGTGCTCGATCTCGGTGGTCGCCGCCGCGATCTGCGCCTTCGCCTCAGCCGTGAGCTGCTGCCCCTCGGCGGTCGTCGTATCGATGAGCGCCTGCTGCGTGGCGACTGCAGCCTCGGCATCCTCCAGTCGACCCATGACGTCGAGCTCGGCGTCCTCGAGATCGCTGATGCGCCGCGCGAGGCTGGCGAGCTCGTGCTCGAGGGCCTGGGCATCCTTGGGGTTCGTGGAGCTCGCGAGGCGGTCGGCATCCCTTGTCCTGCGCTGCTCGGTGACCTTGACGTCGGACTCGAGTCTGGTCAGCTCGGTGCGGATGTCGTCACGCGCGCCTGTCAGCGCGGTCAGCTCACGGAGCTGTTCCTGGCGTTCCTTGGCGAGCTCGTTGATGCGCGCGCCCTGGGCGGGAGCGGTTCGCTGTCGCTCGGCCTGCTGAAGGCGTCGATCGAGGTCTGCGACGTCGAGAAGGATGCGCTGGTGCTCGGGGCTGGCGTTCACGATTCCAATGTACCGCTCACGTACATCCACGCCCTCTTCCCGCCGGCGTTCTCGCGGACGAACCGGCTGCGCTCCCGCATCGATCCGCGAGTGGCGCCTTCTCGGTAGAACGCCTCGAACGCGACGACGCCGTCCGAGTCGAACGGCCCGCCGGCGGTGGTCTCGATGATGTCGAGCCTGATCCAGCGGGTCTCCGAGTCGAACTCCAGCTCGGCGGGCCTGGTCGATGGATGCCACGACCGCAGAAGGTATGCGGCATCGCCGGTCGCGAACGCGGTGAATCGCGAGCGCATGAGTCGCTGGGCCGTCGGCGCGGCGATCGTGCCGTCCAGAATCGGGCCGCAGCACGCTTCGTAGGTGTCTCCGGAGGTGCAGGGGCAGCGCATGCGTCAATCATGCCTGCACCAGTTGCAGAGCCCGTACGCTGGAAGGATGACAGCTCTTCCCGTCCGCACTGCGCACAACGGTTTCACCCTCCCCGCGATCGGACTCGGCACGTACCGCCTCAACGGCGAGGCGGGTGCCGCCGCGATCGCCGCAGGAATCGACGCCGGCTACCGCCTGGTCGATTCGGCGTTCAACTATGAGAACGAGGGTGCCGTCGGCCGTGGCGTCGCGGACGCCGCGACCGATCGCTCAGCGGTGATCGTGACCACGAAGCTCCCTGGTCGGCACCACCCGACCGACAAGGCCAGGACGAGCATCGAGGAGAGCCGCTTCCGCCTCGGGGTCGACGCGACCGATCTGCACCTCATCCACTGGCCGAACCCGAGTCAGGACGAGTACGTGCAGGCCTGGGCTGCGCTCGTCGACGCGCAGGAGCGCGGCATCGTCCGCCAGATCGGCGTATCGAACTTCCTCCCCGAACACCTGGAGCGCATCGAGCGCGAGACCGGTGTGCGGCCGGTCGTGAACCAGATCGAGGTCCACCCGTACTACCCGCAGGCCGAGCAGATCGCGTACCACCGCGAGCACGGCATCATCACAGAGGCCTGGAGCCCGATCGCCAGGGCGAAGGCGCTCCTCGCCGAGCCGGCGATCGTCGAGGTCGCTGACTCACACGGCATCAGCCCGGCTCAGGCCGTGCTCGCCTGGCACGTGGCTCGCGAGGTGGTGGCGATCCCGAAGGCGTCGTCGATCGAGCACCAGACGGCGAACCTCGACGCGGCGTCCGTCGTCCTCGACGACGCGGAGGTCGAGGCGATCAGCGCTCTCGCCCGTGCGGACGGGCGCATGTTCGACGGAGACCCCCGCACCCACGAGGAGTCCTGAGCCAAGACGCTCCTCACCTCGGTGCGCTCAGAGCACCGCGGTGAGGACCCCGCCGTCGGCGCGCAGCGCGGCGCCGTTCGTGGCGGATGAGAGCGGACTCGCCAGGTAGAGCGCGAGGCTGGCGACCTCCTCCGGCTCGATGAATCTCTGCAGCAGAGACGTCGTGTTCTGCCCGATGATCGCGGCCTTCATCGCATCCTCAGGAACATCCTGCGCCGCCGAGAGTGCAACGACCGTGTCAGCGACGCCATCGGAGTACGTCGGACCGCCCAGGATCGTGTTCACCGTGACCCCTGTGCCGCGGGTGAGCTTGGCGAGACCGTTGCTCAGAGCCAGTGCCGCGGCTTTCGTCACCCCGTAGTGCACCATGTCTGCGGGGACGTTGACACCGGACTCCGTGCCGATGAAGATGATGCGCCCCCATCCGCGATCGAGCATCCGCGGCAGCAGATCGCGAGACAGCCGCACGCCGCTCATGACGTTGACATCGAAGTAGCGCTGCCAGTCCTCGTCGTCGATATCGCCGAACGCCGCCAGCTCGAAGAGCCCGACGTTGTTGACCAGGATGTCGACCTCGCCGAGTTCGACGAGCATCTGCTGCATCTGCCGCGGATCTGCGACGTCCGCGACGATCCCCGAGACCGGCACATCGGGATCGCCTGCGTTCAGCTCGCGGAGCGCGCGGTCGACCCTGTCGCGGTCTCGCCCGTTGATCACCACGGATGCTCCTTCGGCGAGGAGACCCTGCGCGATCGCGAATCCGATCCCCTGCGTCGACCCGCTCACGAACGCGCGCCGTCCGTTCAGTTGCAATTCCATGACTCTCCGTTCACTTGCTCAGTCAAGTGTCACCCTATCAATATCACTTGACTGGGAAAGTGCCTTAGTCTGCTCACATGACGGATCCGACTTCTCGCGCGACGCTCACCGGCGATGACCTCGAGACGTGGTCTTCGCTGGCGACGGTCCTGGAATGGCTGCCGGCCGCACTCGACGCTCAGCTGCAGGTCGACTCCGACGTGACGCACTTCGAGTACGGCATCCTGTACGCCCTGGCCGATGCTCCGGACCACAGGCTCCGGATGAGCGTGCTCGCCGGCTACGCGAACAGCTCGCTGTCCCGCCTGTCGCGCGCGGCCGCACGCCTGGAGAAGCGCGGCTGGATGCAGCGGATGCCGGATCCGAGCGACGGCAGGTACACGCTCGCGATCCTCACCGGGCCCGGCCTGGCCCGGGTCGAGCAAGCCACGCCCGGTCATGTCCGCACAGTGCGCCGGCTCGTGCTCGATCCGCTGACATCGGCCCAGAGGAAGCAGCTTCTCGAGATCAGCAGGCGCATTCAGCGCGCGATCCGCGATGCGTCAGGGTGGACTCCGGCAGCGACGGAATAGTCCTGCACCGGTACGGCTTGCATCCCACATGAGAGCAATCGTCTACACGACCAAGGGCGACTCCGCGACGCTCACGCTGACCGAGCGCGAAGCGGCGGAGCCGGGGGCGAACGAGGTTCGGGTGCGGATCCGCGTCTCCGGCGTCAACCCCACGGACTGGAAGGCGCGCGCATCCTCCGGAGCGCCGATGCCGTTCGACGAGGTCGTCCCGAACCAGGACGGTGCGGGAATCGTGGATGCCGTCGGCGACGGCGTCACGGAGTTCAGCGTCGGAGACCGCGTCTGGCTGTTCCTCGCCGCGCATCAGCGTCCGACCGGCACCGCTCAGGAGTTCACAGTCGTTCCAGCCACCAGAGTGGTCCGCCTCCCGGTGGGGATCGACTTCGACGTCGCTGCGAGCCTCGGCGTCCCAGCGATGACGGCGCACCGCGCCCTGACCGTCCACGAGTTCGGCCCGTCGCGCCTGTCGTCCGGAAGCCTGACAGGCCGGACCGTGCTCGTCCACGGCGGCGCCGGCGCCGTCGGACACGCCGCCATCCAGCTCGCCGTGTGGGCGGGAGCCACGGTGCTCTCCACCGTCAGCAGCGATGACAAAGAGCGTCTGGCGCGTGCGGCAGGCGCGCATCACGTCTTCCGGTATCCGGATGACCGCCTGGCCGAGCGCATCCTGGCTGCGGCGCCCGACGGCGTCGACCAGATCGTGGAGGTCTCCCCCGCGATGAACGCCGAGCTCGACGTCACGGTTCTGGCCAACCACGGCTCGATCGCGTTCTACGCGAACGACAAGGGCGAGTCGTTCACTGCACCCATCATGGCGAGCTTCGCGAAGAACGCCCGCTGGCAGGGACTCCTCCTGTACACCGTCGGCGATGCGGCGATCGCTGCCGCCGCCGATGACATCACCGCGGCGCTCGAGGACGGCGCTCTTCCCGTCGGCGCGGATGCCGGGCTGCCGTTGACCTGGTTCTCGCTCGACGAGACAGCGGCGGCGCACGATGCGGTGGAGAGCGGCGTGATCGGCAAGGTGCTCATCCGAGTGGCGTCCGACGACGCCTGATCGAGTCCGAGTGGGCCCTGCCGGGATCGAACCGACGACATCCACGGTGTAAAGCCGACCGGATGCCGGACTCCGCCGGTCTCACGCGTTGCAGGCGTTGCACAGAGCTATCCGTCTTGCAGGTTCGTCACCCTGGGGGGCCGCTGGGGGGCCGCGCCGAGGACGGCATTCATCCTTGCGAGAGCCGACGTGTCAGCGTCCGATCCCATGAAGTGGGAGTACGTGTCAGCGGTCAGCTTCGCGGTGCTGTGGCCAAGCCAGGTCTGAGCCGTCTTCAGGTCCACGCCGTTCTGGAGCCAGAGCGTAGCCGCCGTGTGGCGAAGGTCGTGAACACGCCGCCCGCCGCTGACCTTCGAGTAGTGACTGTCGCGCGTCCAGTTACGTCCTGAGCGATTAGAGCCGGTAGCCGAGGGGAAGAGCGGTGCGTCCGGTTTGCCGGCGTCTAGCAGCGGCTGGACGATGTCCCAGACCTCTGAGGGAAGCGGCACCGTACGTGCGCTTCCGCCCTTGGTGACCGTCCTCACCGGTTGTCCGTCCGGCTTCGACCTACTCACCCGGAGCGCCGGGTACGGAAGCTGCTGAACGTCACGTACACGCAGCGCCGACAGCTCGCCCCAGCGGATACCGGTGAGGCCGAGCACCAGGAGGATGTCGGCGTTCGACTTCGAGGTCAGCGTCTGAAGGTCGGTGTGCGCCTTGCGCAGCTCCGCCAGAGTGAAGGGCCAAATCTCGCGCTTCGTATCCTGCCCGGTGCCCTTCTGGACATGGGACATCCGGGCGGGGTTCGTGCCGATCATCTTCTGATCGACCGCCCACCCAAAGAACGCGCTGACGATATTCCGGAACCGGGAAACGGTGGACCGCGCCTGCGTCCGCAGCAGCACCCCGTATAGGGCATCCAAGTCCGCAGAGCGCACAGCGTTCAGGGGGCGATTACGCAGCGGTCCCAGATGCTTCACGGCATACTTCTCGGTGCTCAGCGTCTTGCTCGCGACCGTACCGGCGCGCGCCTCCACCCACTGATCGAGAGCGACCCCGAGAAGGACCTTGCCGTTCTTCGGGTCCACGAACTCCCCGAGGTCCAGCGCCCGCTTCTGCGCAGCCTGCCACGCCTCCGCATCGCGCTTCAGGTCGAACGTACGATCCGCGACCTTGTCACGACCGGCCTCACCCGGACGCGCCACCGTCCGCTAGGTGTGATGTCCAGGGACGTTGTTGTGTGAATCGCTCGTGATTGCTGAGGGGTGAAGGCCTCAGGTTGCGAGAGTGGAGCTGTCTAGAAACCGCTCACACAACACAGGAGGCCTTCGTGTCCCACGCTAACGCTGCTCTGACCCCGCGCGCTCGTTTGCGGCTGGCAAAGCTCATCGTCGAAGAGC